>JAESGR010000019.1_pt1 | contig 796951 bp, 672 predicted proteins | sample 9269771 | NCBI WGS metagenome assembly JAESGR01 (sample SAMN15739572, study PRJNA653492) | algae metagenome | isolation source: Chroococcus sp. CMT-3BRIN-NPC107 and co-occurring heterotrophs from well... | place: USA: Clark Mountains Wilderness, California | collected 2010-04-18 | reverse complement strand
CCCGGATGAACGGCGGCGTGCGCGGCACGCGCGTGATCGGCTGCAGGCCGATGATCTCCTGCACCTTCAGGATCTCCACGCCGTACTCCTCCTCGGCGAGGTAGAACGTCAGGAACTTCCCGCCGCGATCGTGGACGGCGGAGTCGTGCGTGGCGTGGGGGTCGCGCATGGGGGCGGCGATGGTGCGGTGGCGGGCGGCGCGGGGCGCGGACGAGCGCCGACGGAGCGCGGCCGTGGACGGGCGGAGCTGCCGCGCGATGCGGCACACTCACCGTGTCGGAGCGCCACCACGCCCCCTGAAGCCCGGGCGCCACATTGCCGCAACCCGTGTCGTGCGAACGACATGCGCGCGATCGTCCGGGTGCGGCGCGGCCGCGACGCTGTAAGGGTTCCTGACAGCGGCCCGGGACGTGCGCGAACGTGTCGCATTTTCTGACATCGACCCGCAGCCGATGGGGGCGCATGGCCAGATCCCTCCTGCTCATCGACGACGACCCGCAGCTCCTCGCGGCGCTCACGACCTTCTTCGAACGCCGCGGCTGGACGGTCGCCCGCGCCCTCGACGGGCGCACGGGCATCGAGCTCTACGAGCGCGACGCGCCCGACCTCGTGCTCACCGACCTCGACATGCCCGGGCTGTCCGGGCTGCAGGTCGTCGACGTGCTCCGCTCGCGCGACCCGGAGGCGATCGTCCTGCTGCTGACGGGACACGGCGACGTCGCGAGCGCGGTCGAGGCGATGCAGCTCGGCGCCGAGAACTTCCTCACGAAGCCCGTCGACTTCCGGCACCTCGAGATCGCGGTGGACCGCGCGCTGGAGAAGGCGACGCTGCGCCGCACGGTGCTCGCCGCCTCGCGCCCCGCGGTCGGTGCCGGCGCGATGACGTTCGGCGCCTCGCCCGAGCTGCGCCGCCTGGGCGAGCAGCTCGCACGCCTCGCGCAGGGCACGGCGCCCATCCTCCTCGTCGGCGAGACGGGCACCGGCAAGGGCTGGGTCGCGCGCCAGCTGCACGCGGCGTCGCCGCGCGCGGGCGGGCCGTTCGTGCACGTGAACTGCTCCGGGCTCGCGGCCGCGACGCTCGCGACGGAGCTCTTCGGACACGAGCGCGGCGCCGTCGCCGGGGTGCCGGGCATCCGGCGCGGGCTCGTCGAGCTGGCCGACGGCGGGACGCTCTTCCTCGACCAGGTGGGCGACCTCGCGCCGGAACTGCAGGCGACGATGCTCGCGGTGCTCGAGTCGCGCCGCTTCCGCCGGCTCGGCGGGACGCGCGAGATCGAGACGGACGTGCGCGTCGTGTCGGCGACGCACGTCGACCTGCGCGAGGCGGTGCGCGCGGGACGCTTCCGCGACGACCTCTTTCACCGCCTCGCCGCGCTGCCGGTCGTGCTGCCGCCGCTGCGCGAACGCGGCGCCGACGAGATCGCGCGACTCTGCCACGCGGTGCTCGACGAGCTCGCGCGGCGAGCGGGGCGCCCGGGCCTGCGGCTCGAGCCCGACGCGCTCCTCGCGCTGACCCGCCATCCGTGGCCGGGCAACGTGCGCGAGCTGCGCAACGTGCTGGAGCGCGCGGTGCTGCTCGCGGGCGGCGACCGCATCGCGCGCGCGCACCTGCCGCCCGAGCTCGAGGCGGCGATCGGCGACGAGGCCGACGCGGCGCCCGGCGTCGACGTGGGCGCGGGCGACCCGGACCTGACGCTGCACGCGGTCGAGCGCGCGCACATCCTCCGCGTGCTCGCGCTCTGCAACTACAACAAGGTGCGCGCGGCGCGCGCGCTGGGGATCACGCGCCCGACGCTCTACAGCAAGCTGCGCGAGTACGGCGTCGAGACGCCGTCGCGCGGCGGCCCCGCCAAGGAGGACTGACGACGCGCGCCGATCACGCGCCGATCACGCGGCGATCACGCGGCGATCACGCGTCGAGGCAGGTGCGCACCTGGCGCAGGAGCGCGTCCGGGGTGAACGGCTTCGTGAGCGTGGCCAGCCCGCGCGCCACGTCGTCGGCGCCGATGCGCTGCGCGTTGTAGCCGGACATGAGCAGCACGCGCATCGCCGGCCAGCGGGCGCGCAGCCGCTCGACCAGCCCGGCGGCGCCCAGCTCCGGCATCACGACGTCCGTCAGCACGAGGTCGATCGCGCCGTCGTGCCGCTCGGCGAGCGCCAGCGCGTCGATGCCGTGGCGCGCCTCGTACACCAGGTAGCCGCCGCGCTCGAGCATCCGGCGCACGGACGCGCGCAGCGTCGGCTCGTCCTCGACCAGCAGCACGCGCTCGGAGCCGTGCGGGACGGCCGGTGCGATCGCGCTCGCGTACGCCGCCGGGACGCCGTCGTCCACGCGCGGCAGCAGCACCGTGAACGTCGTGCCGACCCCCGGCGCGCTGTCCACGAGCACGTGCCCGCCCGATTGCTGCACGATCCCGTACACCGTCGCGAGCCCGAGCCCCGTGCCGCGCCCCGGGTCCTTCGTGGTGAAGAACGGCTCGAAGATCCGCGCGCGCGTCGCCGCGTCCATGCCCACACCGGTGTCGCGCACGCGCAGCTCGACGTACTCGCCGACGGCGACGCCCGGGAACCCCGCGGCGTCGCGCGCGCCGACGCGCACGGTCGCGGTCCGCACGGTGAGCGTGCCGCCGTCGGGCATCGCGTCGCGCGCGTTCAGGGCGAGGTTCATCAGCACCTGCTCCAGCTGCCCGGTGTCCGCCTGAACCTGCGGGAGCTCGCGCGCCAGCTCCGTCATGAGGCGGATGTCCTCGCCCAGCACGCGGCTCAGCATGCGCTCCACGTTGGCCACGACCCGGTTGAGCTGCAGCCGCTCGGGGCGCAGCACCTGCTGCCGGCTGAACGCGAGCAGCTGCGCGGTGAGCGCGGCCGCGCGCTGCACCGCCGCGTCGACGTCGGCGAGCTCCTGGCGCGCGGGCGAGTCGGACGGGATGGCCTCGCGCGCGAACAGCGTCCCCGCGCCGATGACCATGAGCAGGTTGTTGAAGTCGTGCGCCACCCCGCCCGCGAGCCGTCCCACGGCCTCCATCTTCTGCGACTGGCGGAACTGCACCTCGAGCATCCGCTGCGCGGTCACGTCGCGGCTCACGCCGATCATGCGATCGGGCGTGCCGTCGGCGCCGGCGAGCACGCGCGCCACCGTGTGGCTCCACCGCCCCGCGCCGGCCGCGTCCACCGTCCGGTACTCGATCGAGAACTCGCCGCACGTCGCGACGGCCTCGGCGTTCACGGCGGCCACGCGCGCGCGATCGTCCTCGTGCACGAGGTCGAGGAAGCAGTCGTAGCTGCCCAGCGCGTCGGCGCGCACGTGCGCGAGCTCGTCCTCGGTGGGGAGCGCCACGTCGCGCAGGCGGTCGGTGCGCAGGTCGCGCTCCCAGACCACGAGCCCCGCGACGTCGAGCGCGAGGCGCAGCCGCTCCTCGCTCTCGCGGAGCGCCTCCTCGGTCGCGCGCTTGCGCGTGATGTCGCTGACGAGGGCGACGGCCCCCACGAACTCGCCCGCGTGGTCGCGCAGCGGGCTCGCCGACAGGCGCGTGATGATCCGCTCGCCGTCGGCGCGGCGGAGCTCGAACTCGTGCACCTCGGAGATCCCGCGCTGCCGCCGCGCGAAGAGCGTGCGCGCCTCGAACGCCTGGTCGGCGTCCATGAAGTCGAACATCGTGCGCCCCACGAGCTCCCCGGGCGCGACGCCGAGCATCTCGGCCATGCGCGGGTTCGCGTAGCTCGTGCGCGCGACGATGTCGAGCGCCCACACGCCCTCGTGCGCGGACTCGACGAGGCTCCGGAAGCGCTCCTCGCTCGCCTGCAGCGCCCGCTCGGCCGCGCGCTGGTCGGTCACGTCGGTCACGGCGCCGACGAACCCGCCCGCACCCACGTCGGTCGACGCGGCGCGCACCGACTCGACCACGATCCACCGCACCTCGCCGTCGGCGCGCACCACGCGCAGCTCGTCGCGCCGGGACGGCACCGTGGGATCGGGGAAGAACGCCGCGTACGCCGCGTCGATGCGATCGCGGTCGTCGGGGTGGACGAGATCCGCCCAGCCGTGGTCGCGGATCGCCGCGGCCGGGCGCCCGAACACCGCCGCGAGGTGCGGGTTCGCGTACAGCACGGCTCCGGTGTCGTCGGCCAGGTAGATGCCGAGCGGCGCCCGCTCGGCGAGCGCGCGGAAGCGCGCCTCGCTCACGCGCAGCTCCGCCTCGGCGCGCCGACTCTCCGTCACGTCGCGCGAGTTGACGACGATGCCCGCGACGCTCGGATCGTGCAGCAGGTTGCGCGCGGTGCTGCTCAGCGTCGCCCACGTCCCGTCCAGGCGGCGCGCGCGGTACTCGGCGTGCGCCACGCCGCCGGGCGTCGCGGCCGCCTCGCCGAACACCGCGACCACGCGCGCCACGTCGTCGGGATGCACGAGGTCGAAGGCGCGCAGCCCGACCGCGTCGCTCGGCGCGCGGCCGAGGATCTGCGCGTACGCGGGATTGGCGTAGACGATCCGCCCGTCGGCGTCGAGCACCGAGATCAGCTCGCCGATCTGCTCGATGAGCGCGCGGAAGTGCGCCTCGCTGCGCGCGAGGTGCGCGGCCGCCTCCTGGCGCTCGGTGACGTCGTGCGAGACCACGAGCAGGCGCACCACCTGGTCGGACACGTCGCGCACCGGCGCGACCGTGACGTCCCACCAGCGCGGCGAGCCGCGCAGCGTCGGGCAGAAGCCGGTGAACCGTCCGGTGCCGCCCGCGCGCGCCGTGCGCACCGCGGCCCGCGCGCGCCCCACCGCCTCGGCGGGCCACACCCCGGCCCAGTCCGCGCCGAGCACCGCGGCCGGGTCGTCGATCTCCATCAGCTGGCAGCCGCGCTCGTTGATGCGCTCGAGGCGACCCTCCAGGTCGAGCACCTTGACGCAGTCGGGGCTCGCGTCGAAGAGCACGCGGCTGAAGCGGTCGCTCTCGCGGAGCGCGGCCGCGACCCGGGCGCGCTCCGCGAGCTCGCGGCGCAGTTCGATCTCGGTCGCCGCCGCCTCGCCGAGGTGCGCGAGCGCCTCGAGCGCGCCGGCGTCCCAGGCGCGCGGCGCGAAGTCGACCACGCAGAGGCTGCCGAGCACGTGCCCGTCGGCGCTGCGCAGCGGGACGCCGGCGTACGCCGCGACGCCGAGCTCCGTCACCGCGCCGTTGTCGCGCGACACCGGGTGCGAGCGCGCGTCCTCGAGCACGAGCGGCGCGCCGGTCGCGACCTCGTGCTGGCAGAGGCAGTGCGAGAGCGGGGTCTCGCGCAGGTTCGCCAGCGCCGCGGGCAGCCCGTGCGTGCTCTTGAAGAACTGCCGGTCGGCGTCGACCAGCGACACCAGCGCCACCGGCGCGCCCGTGCAGCGGGCGGCGAGCGCGGTCAGGCGGTCGAAGGCCGGCTCGGGCGGCGTGTCGAGCAGCTGCGCGGCGTGCAGGCTGGCGAGACGGCGCGCGTCGCGCAGGGCGGGTCCGGCGGAGTACGGCATACGGCGGTCAATCCAGTGCGTGCGACGAGCGTCCCCCACCGCGCCTCCCCCACGACCCACCCCGACGGTCCGCTCATGGGAGCCGACGACCCGCGCGCCCGCGCCGTCACGTTCCTGGCCGGCGTCGGAGGCGCCGCGCCCGTGCGCGCTACCGCGGCGCGCCCGCCTGCGCGTGCGCCTGCGCGCACGCCGCCACGACGGCACGGATCTGCGCCGCGGTCGTGACGACGCGCGAGAACTCGTCGGGCACGTACGGCTTCGCGACGCCGATCCCCGCGCGGCGGAAGCGCATCGCGCTCGCCACGCGCTCGGCGCCGCGCACGTGCACCTCGCGGACGCCGCTCGCCGCGACGACGGCGCCGACCGTCGCCGGCGTCAGGCCGCCGCCGGCGAGCACCACGAGCCGATCGCCCGCCTGCCGCACCAGCGCGCGCAGCGCGGCCGCGCCCTCCAGCGCGCTCGGCGCGCCACCCGAGGTGAGCACGCGGTCGACGCCGAGCGCCGCGAGCGTCTCCAGCGCCTCGCCGGCGTCGCGCGCGGCGTCGAAGGCGCGATGGAAGGTGACCCGCATCGGCCGCGCGGCGTCGACGAGCGCGCGCGTCGTCGCCTCGTCCACGCGCCCGTCGGCGGCGAGCGCGCCGATCACGACGCCGTCCGCGCCGAGGCGGCGCGCCGCCTCCACGTCGCGGCGCATCGCCTCGACCTCGTCGGCGTCGTGCAGGAAGTCGCCGCCGCGCGGGCGGACGATCACGAACAGCGGGATGCCGAGCCGCTCGCGGGCGAGCGCGATCGTGCCCGCGCTGGGCGTCGTGCCGCCCTCGACGAGGTTCGCGCACAGCTCGATGCGCCCGGCGCCGCCGGCTTCCGCCGCGACCGCGGACGCCACGGTGTCGACGCACGCCTCGACGAGCACGCCGCCCTGCGGTTCGGAGGTCATGCGCGCATTGTAGCCGCGCGCCCGCGTGGCCGCCCCGGTGGTCGCCGCGCGGCCCGCCGGGTAAGCTCTGCCCACGCCGCTCGTCCACCCTCTCCGCCCCGCGCCTCGTGTCCGTCACCCGCCGCGACTTCCTCGGCACCGCCGCGACCACCGCCGCCGGCGCCGCCCTCGCCCGCCCCGCCGCGGCGCTGCCGTGGATCACCGCGACCGACCGCACGCCGCCCGCGGCCGCGGCCCCCCGCCCCGTGGTGGTCGGCTCGGCCAACGGCTACGACGCCGACGCGAGCGGGACGCGCGGCATCCAGGTCGCCTACGACCTGCTCGCGCGCGGCGGCGATCCGCTCGATGCGGTGATCGCCGGCGTCAACGTGGTCGAGCTGAACCCCGAGGATCAGAGCGTCGGGCTGGGCGGCCTCCCGAACGAGGAGGGCGTCGTGCAGCTCGACGCGAGCTGCATGCACGGCCCCACCAGGCGCGCCGGCGCGGTGGCGTGCCTGGAGCGGATCGCCACGCCGTCGCTGGTGGCGAAGGCGGTGATGGACCACACCGACCACGTGCTGCTCGTCGGCGACGACGCGCTGCGCTTCGCGCGCCGCATGGGGTTCGAGGAGCGCGAGCTGCTCACCGCGAAGAGCCGCGAGGCCTGGCTGCGCTGGAAGCGGAACCCGCCGACGCCGGGGATGTGGGTCGACACGCGCCCCGCGGCGGGCACGCGCGGCGGCACGCGCACGGGTGTCCGCTTCCAGCCACACCACGAGGTGGCGGAGGACGGTGCGCTCGCCGCCACCACGGGGACGATCAACATGAACGCCGTGACCGCGAGCGGCGACATCGCGAGCGTCACGACGACGAGCGGGATGGCGTACAAGATCGCGGGCCGCGTGGGCGACTCGCCGATCATCGGCGCCGGCCAGTACTGCGACAACACGGTGGGCGCCGCCGGCTCCACGGGGCGCGGCGAGGCGAACATCAAGGTCTGCGGCGCCTTCCTGGCCGTCGAGCTGATGCGGCAGGGGCTGAGCCCCGAGGCGGCGCTGCTCCGGGTCATCGAGCGCGTCATCGCGATGACGGAGCCGCGGCTGCTGGACGCGCGCGGCCGTCCGTACTTCGACCTCGACTTCTACGCGATCGCGAAGGACGGGCGCGTGGCCGGCGCGAGCGCGTACCAGGGCAGCCGCTACGCGGTCGCCGACGCCGCCGGCGCGCGCCTGGTCGACAGCGCGTACCTGTTCAGGCGCGAGGAGCGCCCCGCGCCGCGGCGATAGCGGTCGACGTCAGGGCGCCTGCACGACCGTGCCCTCGTCCAGCCACCGATCGGCGCCGAGCCAGCGCGCCCGGCAAGTGACGGGCGCGCGCACCGGCGCGCCGCCGGCGCCGCCCGCCTCCACGGACGCGCGCACGACGAAGACACTGTCCGACGCGCGCGTCACGGCGCGCTGATCGAACCACGGGAACCGCACCGGCGCCGCGAGGCCGAGCCGCTCGGTCGCGGCGCGTCGGCACAGCTCCCACGCGCCGCGCGCCATGCGCGGCTCCACCGCGCCCGCGGGCTCCGCCGGCGGCCGCCAGTCGCGCGTGGCCAGCAGCGCGGCGCCGACGGTCAGCGCCGCGAGGCCGCCGACGAGCGCGCGGTTCGCACGGCGCCCGTCGGTGCGGCGCGACGGACGCTCGGCGCCCGCGGGTGGATGCGCCATCTCGTCGCGCGGCGTCAGCCGCCCTGGCTCCACGGCGGCGCGACGTTGTTGCTCCGCGCGTACGCGATGAGCTGGCCCAGGTGCTCGTGCAGGTGCGTCGTCGTGAGGATCCACATGCGCTGCACCGTGGACGGCTGGCCGAACATCGAGACCGGCTCCGCGAGCCGCGCGGCGGACGTGGACGACAGCGCCGCCCGGAGGTGCGCGAACGACCGCTGCAGCTCGGCGATCGTCGAGTCGCGGCCCAGCTGGCGGCGCTCGAACGCCTGCGCAGTCTTGAAGTCGTCGCCCTTGATGCCGGTCGCGGGATCCGCCGCGTGCCCGAGCGCGGCGGGCAGCAGGTAGTTGTCGGCGGCCACGTGCAGCAGCACCTCGCCCACCGAGCGCACGCCGGCGCCCGGTCGGTAGCCGTACCTGTCGGCGGGGATCGCGCGCGCGAGCGCCATCACCTTCCGCTCGAGCTGCTCGACGTCCATGAGCAGGTCGGCCGTGACGGTGCCGGCGGCGGGCGCCGCGGGCTGCTGCGCGAGCGCGGGCGTCGCCATGGCCGCGAGCAGCGCGGCGGAGAGCGTGAGTCGGACGGACGGACGCATGGGAGCCTCCGGAAGTGGATGGGCGACGAGCGGTGACGGGCGGCCGATCGCGTGCGCCCAGCATAACGCCTCGTGGCGCGGCGGGCGAACGGCGCGACGCACCGGGCGAACGGTTCGGCTCAGCCGCGCGGCAGCGTGAGCGTGAAGGTGCTCCCCTGCCCCGGCGTGCTCTCCGCCGTCAGCTCGCCGCCCATGCCGCGCGCGAGGTCGCGGCTGATCGCCAGCCCGAGCCCGACGCCCGCGTGCGGTCGCGTGAGCCGCTGGTCGGCCTGCACGAACGGCTCGAACACGCGCTCGAGCTGCTCCGGCGCGATCCCCTCGCCCGTGTCGCGCACGTGGATCGCGACGCGCCCGCCCCCGGGCTCCGCGGCGCACGTCACCTCGATGCGACCGGGCACGCCGTCGCGCGCGTGCGTGAACTTGATCGCGTTGCCGAGGAGGTTGAGCAGGATCTGCTGCAGCTTCTCGCGGTCCGCGCGCACCGCGAGCCCGGGCGCCGCGCCCGACCAGCCGTAGCCGAGCCCCTTCGCGCGCAGCTGCGGCGCGACGAGCACCTCGGCCTCCGCGACCGCCTCCGTCACTAGCACGTCGACCAGGCGGTACGTCACCACGCCCGCCTCCACGCGCGAGTAGTCCAGCACGCCCGCGATGAGCCCGAGCAGGTGGCGCTGGCTCTGCTGGATGCGCGCCAGCGCGGTGTGCTGCGGCTCGGTGACGGGACCGTGGATCCCGAGCTCCATCAGCTCCGCGTAGCCGCCGATCGCGTTGAGCGGCGTGCGCAGCTCGTGCGACATCGTGGCGAGGAACTCCGACTTCGCGCGGTTCGCCCGCTCGGCGTCCACGCGCGCGGCCTCGGCGCGCTCGCGCGCGGCGCGCTCCGCCGCGTACAGCCGCCCGCGCTCCAGCGAGACGGCGCACTGCGCGGCGAGCACGGTGGCGAGCGCGCGGTCCGCGTCGGCGAACGTCCCGCCGGGCTGCGGCGCGTCCCACGCCAGCGCCAGGCTGCCGACCGCGCGTCCCTCGACCAGGAGCGGCAGCATCGCCCACGACTCGAACGGCCGCGTCATCGTCTGCGCCATCAGGTGCGGATAGCGGCGCGCGCGCTCGGCGCGCGTGGCCTGGAGGATCGGCGCGCCCGTCCGCACGGTCTTGGCGACGGCGGCGTCCTCGCCGAGCGGCACCACGGGCCAGCGGCCCGGCACGTCGACCCCGAACCCGCCGGCGTCCTCGATGAGCGCGGCGTACAGCATCTCGGGGTCCTCGCCGAACCGCGCGTCGCCCAGGCGGTAGATGAGCGCGGCCGACGCCCCGAGCACGGACGCCGCGGTGTCGCGCAGCGCGCGTGCGAGCTCCTCGAAGCTCGTCGACGCGGCGAGCGTCGCGGTGGCGGCCTGCAGGCGCTCCAGGCGGGCGGCCGCCGCCTCCGCCTCCGCGCGCGTCGCCTCCGCGTCCCGTCGGGCGCGCTCGCTGCCGGCGAGCAGCTCCTCGATCGCATGGCGGGCGCGCACCTGCTCCGTCACGTCGACGGCGAAGTTGAGGATCGCGTACACGCGCCCCGCGCCGTCGCGCACGGGCTCGAAGCGCAGGTTGAACCAGGTGTCCTGCACGCCGGTGCCGTCGCGGTCGTAGCGCACCAGCGTCTCGGGCCCGTCCCACGGCTCGCCCGTCTCGTAGACGCGGTCGAACAGCTCGTAGATGCCGCTCCCCGCGAGCTCCGGAAACGCCTCGGGCGGCGTGAGCCCCGTGACGTCGCGCCCGCCGCCGCTGATGCGACGGTACGCCGGGTTCACCAGCTCGAAGCGGTGCTCGGGGCCGACGAGCAGCGCGAGCGGCGCGGGCGTCTGCAGGATGATGGAGCGCAGCGTCGCGCGCTCCGCCTCCAGCGCGGCGAGCAGCGCGCGCCGCTCCACGTCGGTCCGGAGCCGGGCCGTCACGTCCGCGAACGTGATGCCGAGCTCCGCGTCGGCGCCCGCGCCGATCCGCACGGTGGTGATCGCGAGGCCGGCCGACACGCCGTCGTGCTCGTACGGCAGCTCGCGATGGCCCGGGATCCCCGTCTCGAGCACGCGCACGTGGTCTGCGAACAGGCCCGCGGTCGCCGTCGCCGGCCAGATGGACAGCAGCGTCCCCGCCGTCACCGCCTTGCGCGAACGCCCGAGGATCGCCGCGCCGGCGGCGTTCACGTACGGCGTCGCGAAGTCGACGACCGCGCCGTCCGCACGTCCGTCCGCGCGGATGGGGCGGTGGATCGCGAAGCCCGTCGGCGAGGCGTCCTGCACGGTGCGGAAGCGCGCCTCGCTGGCGGCGAGCGCGGCCTCGGTGCGCACGCGCTGCGTGACGTCGCGCCAGAACACCGCCGCGCCGCCGTCGGGGCCCGGATAGACGTCGACCTCCGTCACGAGCTCCAGCCGGCCGTCGGAGTAGTCGTGCGTGAAGTGCGCCTCGATCCGCTCGTCCACGGCGCGCCGGTAGTGCGCCTCGAAGACGTTGCCGCGCGTGCCGGGGAACGCCTCGCGCACGTCGCGGCCGAGCAGCTGCTCGCGCGGGATCCCGGTGTTGCGCGCCATCGCGGCGTTCGCGCCCACGAGGCGCAGGTCGGCGTCGAGCGCGAAGTACGCGTCGGCCATGCTCTCGAGGATGCCCGCGGTGCGCGCGCGCTCGGCGAGCACGCGCGCCGTCGTGTCGCGCGCCACGCTGAGCACCGCGACCACGGTCCCGTCGTCGTCGCGCACGCCGGAGAGCGCGTAGTCGAACCACGCGTCCTCGACGCCGCGGCCCTGGCGCGTCACGGCGAACGGCGCGTGCTCGGCGGCGACGGGCGGCCCGCCGGCGCGCACCTGGTCCATGAGCGGCGCGATCTCGGGCCAGATCTCCGCCCAGACGTCGGCGCCGGACCGTCCGAGCGCGCCCGGGTGCTTGGCGCCGAGGACGTCGACGTGGGCGTCGTTGTAGACGAGCGTGTACGCGGGGCCGCACCAGAGCGACATCCCCGCCGGCGACGCGAGCACCAGCCGCACGGCGGTGCGGAGGGCCGGTCCCCACTCCGCGACCGGGCCGAGCGGCGTGCTCGCCCAGTCGAAGGCGCGGCAGCGCGCCGCCATCGCGCTCTCTCCGGGGAACACGCCCTCCAGCGCCACGCCCGTCCCAGCCTGCTGCTCCAGACGCGTGCGCGCGCGCGCCGCCTCCGGCTCCTCGGCCCTCGTGCCCCTCACCACTCGCTCCCGCTGGCCAGCTGCTCTCGCGCGCCCGGCGTGCCGGCGCCACCACCCCCCGCCCAACCTACGCCTCCCGGGCGAGGGGCGCGACCGGCGCAGGCGCGGCGCCGGTCGCGCGTCTCAGCGCCACGCGACGACGGGCAGTCGTCGGCGCGCGCGCCGGACGTCGTGTTCCGCGACGTGATCCCGTCAGGTGGTCACGGCGCCACGCCGCGGCGGCGCCACGCCGCGGCGGCGCCGCGCCACCGTGCCGATCGCCACCAGCCCCGTCGCCAGCAGCGCCCACGTACCCGGCTCGGGCACCGTCGCCGTGGGAGCGGCCGGCGAGAACGCGAGGTCGATCCCGTCGAACGTCCCCCAGCTCCCGCTGTAGTAGTCCTGCACCGACACGCGCCACCTCCCCGCGATGCTCCGGCCGGCCATGTCGGTGAGCACGTCGCGGCTCAGCGCGTAGTCGCCCGGCTCCAGCAGACCGGTCGACGGCACCGGGCGCGTGAAGTCGGTGCCGAAGCTGTAGCTGCCGTCGAAGCTCAGGCTCGTGGGCGCGAGCATCCAGCTCGTCGCGGACGCACCTTCGCGCGACAGGTAGATCGCGAGCGGGCCCCGGTCGGCGTACTGCAGGTTGCGGAAGCGCACCGTGACGCTGCCCGTGCTCTCCAGCACCACGTCGTCGGTGACCGTGAAGTCGAACAGGTTGGTCCGGTTGTCGAGGATCGTGCCGGCGCCGTACGTGAACACGAGCGAGCCGGGAAGCGACTGCGCGACGGCAGCGCTGGAGAGCAGCGCGGTGGCGGCGAGCGCCGAGGCGGCGCGGAGCAGGATGCGCATGTGGGGCACGTGACGTGTGCGTGGACGGAGCGTCGTGCGGGCCGTCGGACGCATCGTCGGTCGCGCGGCCCGCGACGCGAGCAAGCTCGGACCGTCCGCCCACGGCGGCCATATGTCACATGCACCCATGCGCTGCTCCGCAGTGCGCCGCGCGTGCGCGGACCGGCGCGTGCGCGCGCCGTGGGCGACGTCTCGGGCGACGTCTCGGGCGACGTCTCGGGCGACGTCTCGGGCGACGTCTCAGGCGCCGGCGCCGTTCCCGCGGTCGGCGTCGTACGCGGCGCGCAGCGCCGCGGCCACGCGCCCCCGGCTCGACACGCCGATCTTCCCGAGCACCCGCTCGGCGTGGTTCCGCGCCGTGAGCCGCGTGATCCCGAGCTGCTCCGCGATCTCGACGTTGGTGAGCCCGTTCGCGAGCAGGCGCGCGACCGTCGCCTGTCGCTGCGTGAGCCGGAAGCGCGCGACCAGCTCGTCGTCCGAGTAGCCGATGACGCTCGGCACGCCGCCCGCCGACGGCGCGGCCGACGGCGCGGCCGACGGCGCACTCGACGCGGACGCGCCGGGCGACTCGGCGCCCGTCGACTCGCCCCCGCCCGCCGTGCGCCGCAGCAGCGCGCGCACGCGGAACAGCAGCTCGGCGAGCGTGAAGGGCTTCGTCACGTAGTCGTCGGCGCCGAGACGGAAGCCCTCGAGCTTGTCGTCGGTGGTGCCGAGCGCCGAGAGGATCAGCACGGGGCACCAGATGCCGCGGCCGCGCAGCTCGCGCAGCACCTCGAACCCGTTGAGCCGCGGGAGATTGAGGTCGAGCAGGATGAGGTCGGGCACGCGGCTCCGCACGCTCAGCAGCGCCTCGCGGCCGCTGCGCGACCATTCGACGGCGTAGCCCTCCCGGACGAGGTTCACGGTCAGGGCGTCCGCGAGCTCGTCATGATCCTCGACGACGAGGATGCGGGCCACCGGACTGCGGACGTCGGGCATCGAGAGCGGCGGTGTGCACGAGGAGGGCGCCCGGCCGGCCACCCGTGGGCGCCGTTCGGCTCACGTCGATGGATCCGGAGCGCGCCGGCGATGCGGCCACGCCGACGGCGATGGCCGGCCATGCCGGCGAGCCGCGCCCGGCGGCCCGGCACGCCTGCGAACGGCAGGGAAGCTATCGCGCACCGCTCGGGCCGTCGTGGTGCAAACGCACCACGGCCGCGCGAGGCATGGTGCACGACGCGCCGCGCCCCGCACCGCCCGTCGTCATCGGCGGCGTCCCTATGACGCCCGCTGCCCGGCGAGGCTTCCCGGCTTGCGCGCCCCGCGTCCCGGCGCGCCGGGATCGAGGGGGAGCGTGAGCACGAAGGTCGCGCCCGCGCCCGCGCTGTCCACCCACAGCCGCCCGCCGTGCTCCTCGACCACGCTCAACGCGATCGTGAGCCCCAGGCCCAGTCCGCGCTGGTCGGCCGGGCGCGCCTGCCAGAACGGGCTGAAGACGTGCGGCAGCTGGTCGGGGCGCAGCCCCGGGCCGTCGTCCTGCACCGTGATGCGCAGCTCGTCGGCGTCGAGCGCCCAGGTGAGCCGCACCTGCTCGTCCGCGAACTTCGCGGCGTTCCCGACGAGGTTCGAGAGCGCCTGGAGCAGGCGGCGCGCGTCCACCACGAGCGTCGGCAGCTCGTCCGGTCCGTCGACCTCGAAGTGCAGCTGCCGCCGCTCGACGACCGGTCGGAGCAGCACGACCGCCTCGGCGAGCAGCGCGCCGATCGCGTGCGGACGCCGATCGAGCACGAGCTTCCCGCGCGCCAGCCGCGCGCCGTCGAGCAGGTCCTCGATGAGGCCGTCCATGCGCACGAGCGTGCGCTGCGCGCGCTCGACCAGCTCCGCCTGCGAGGCCGCGTCGGCGTCGCCGGCGTCGCCCTGCAGGCGGTCCAGGTACAGGCGCGCCGCGGCGAGCGGGTTGCGGAGGTCGTGCGCCACGACCGCGAGCACGTGCTCGCGCGCGGCGACCGCCTCGTGCGCCTCGCGGAAGAGGCGCGCGCCCTCGACCGCGAGCCCCGTGCGTCGCGCCACCTCCGCGGCGAGCGCGCGCTCGTCGTCCGAGAAGGGCGCGCGCTCGTCGCCGCGGGCGACGAGCAGGTGCCCCTGCGAGCTCCCGCCGCTCGCCGTGAGCGTGAGCCGCAGGACGCGCGGCGCATCCTCCGTCGACCCGGCGCTCGCCGCCTCGCCGTTCGCCATGTCGCCGTTCGTCGCGTCGCCGCCCGGCGGCGCGGGCAGCAGCGACGCGCGCCCGGCTTCGGCGGCGCGCGACCACCCGTCGTCGCGCCGCAGGTCGACGGCCAGCGCGTCGGCGAGCGCCGGCACGAGCACCGGCCCGAGCTCCGCGAGCGCGGTCGTCGAGTCGTAGGCGGCGCCGAGCACCCGGCTCGCGTCGGCGAGCAGGCGCTCGCGCTCGGCCACGCGCTCGGCCACCGCGCGCGCGTGGCGCTGCGCCAGGTGCAGGAGCCGCGTCCGCAGCAGGTTGCGCACGCGCAGCAGCACCTCGCCGCGGTCGAACGGCTTGGCGACGAAGTCGTGCGCGCCGCCGGCGAGCGCGCGGTCGCGCGCGGCCGCCGTGATGTCGGCCGTGAGCACCAGCACGGGCAGGAAGTCGCTCGCGCTCACCCGCGCCCGCAGCGCGTCGAGGACCTCGAAGCCGCTGCGGTGCGGCATGTGGAGGTCGAGCAGCACGAGGTCCGGGCGCGCCGCCTCGAACGCCGCCACCGCCTCCCGCGCATCGTCGACGCGCGCGAGGTGCGTGAAGCCGTTCGCCTCCAGCAGCACCTCGAGCAGGTCGAGGTTCGCCTCCTCGTCGTCCACGAGGAGGATGGTGCAATCGGTGACGTCCATGCGCGCCTCAGGATCGCGCGTCCGCCCGATCGCGCTCGCGCGCGGCGGGCCTCGCCAGCACGCGCTCGATCGTGCCGAGCAGCGCGAGCACGTCGAGCGGCTTCGTGAGGAAGTCGTCCGCGCCGGCCTTCAGCAGCGCCTCGCGCGCGTGCGGCGTCGCGTCGGCGGTGACGACGACCACCGGGATCGTCGCCGTGCGCGGATCGGTGCGCAGCTCGCGCAGCACCTCGTGCCCGGGCAGGTCGGGGAGGTGCAGGTCCAGCAGCACGACGTCGGGCCGGCACTCGGTCGCCCGCCGCACGCCCTCTCGACCGCGGGCGGCGGCCGTCAGCCGCCAGCCCGGGTGCCGCTCCAGGATCGCCTCCACGAGCGCCACGTTGGCGGGGTTGTCCTCCACGTACAGCAGCGACACCTCGGCGCGCGACGAGCCGTCGCGCGGCTGCGTCGACGCGCGCGCGCGTGCCGCCGCGGCGGGCGCGTCGTCGCGCGGATCGGCCGCGAGCGGCAGCTCGACCGCGAAGGTGCTCCCCTCCGGTCCGCTGTCCTCCAGCAGCAGCACGCCGCCCATCGCCTCGGCGAGGCGCCGCGAGAGCGTGAGGCCGAGCCCCGTGCCCTCGACCGCGCCGTGCTCCGCCCCCAGGCGCGCGAACGGCACGAACAGCTCCTCGCGACGCTCGGGCGCGATCCCCTCGCCCTCGTCGGCGACGCGGATGCGCAGCCAGCGCTCCCCGTCGGCGTCCTCGCGCTGCGCGGTCGTGATGCGCACGACGCCCGCCGGCCGGTTGTACTTCACCGCGTTCGAGAGGAGGTTGAGCATCACCTGCGCGAGGCGCTGCCGGTCGGCGTGCACGCACTGCCGATCGGTGGGCAGCGCCGTCACGTCCACGCGCACCTCGCGCGCGTCGGCCAGCGGGCGCACCATCTCGACCGCCTCGCGCACGGCCGTCTCGACGCGCACCGGCTCGAGCACGAGCGGCTGCTGCCCCGCCTCGATGCGCGCGATGTCGAGCACCTCGTTGATGAGGTTGAGCAGGTGGCGGCCGGCGTTGAAGATGTGGCGCACGCCCGCGCGGCCGGAGCGCGGCAGCTCGACGTCCTGCAGCACCTGCGCGAAGCCGAGGATGCTGTTGAGCGGCGTGCGCAGCTCGTGCGACATGCGCGACAGGAACTCGCTCTTCGCGCGGTTCGCGCGCTCCGCCTCGGCGTACGCGCGCTCCGCGTCCGCCTTGGCGCGCCGGAGCGCGTCCTCCGCCTCCAGCCACGCGGTCACGTCGCGGCTGTTGGCGACGATCCCCTCGTCGGCGGAGTCGGGGGCGACGGTGCGGCCGAGCACCTCGAGCGTGCGCCAGCTTCCGTCCTTGTGGCGCAGCCGCGTGCGCGAGCCGTGCACCGCCCCGGGCTCCGCGGCGATGCGCCCGAGCCACGCCCACAGCGCGCTCACGTCGTCGGGGTGGATGAGATCGTCCGGCCGGCGGCCGACCATCTCGTCGGGGCGGTAGCCGAGCAGGCGCTCGACCGACGGGCTGGCGTAGGTGAGCGGCCCGTCGGGGGCGCAGACCATGACGAGGTCGCTCGCGTTCTCGATGAGGCGCCGGAAGTGCTCCTCGCTGCGCTGCAGCGCCTCCTCCGCCGCGCGCTGCTCGGTGACGTCGCGCGCGTTGCACACGATGCCCGCGTCGGCGGAGTCGGGCGCCAGCGTGCGCGCCCGCGACTCGAAGCGCCGCCACCCGCCGTCGCGGTGCCGGATGCGGAAGTCGACGCGTCGGATGGTGCCCGGCTCCTCGCCGCACGCGCGCATCGAGTCGAGCACGTGCGCCGCGTCGTCCGGGTGCACGAGGTCGGACGGCGTCGCGGCGGCCATCTCCTCGGGCTGCCATCCGAGCAGCCGCCCGGCCGACGGGCTCGCGTACGTCAGCACGCCGTCCATGCGCGAGATGAGCAGCAGGTCGCTGCCGTTCTCGATCAGGCGGCGGAAGTGCTCCTCGCTGCGCTGCAGGGCCTCGGCGGCGAGCTTGCGCTCGGTGATGTCGCGCACGTTGGCGACGACGCCGTCGGCGGCCGACGTGGGCGAGAGCGTGCGGCCGCACGCCTCGAGGTGGCGCCACGTCCCGTCCTTGTGCCGGAAGCGGTACTCGGCGCGCCCCACCGAGCCCGGCTCGGTCATCACGCGCGTCAGCTCCGCGACGACGCACGGGATGTCGTCGGGATGCATGTGCACGAACGCGCTCACGCCGACCAGCTCCTCCGGCCGGTAGCCCAGCACGCGCTCCACGGACGGGCTCTCGTAGACGGTGACCCCGTTCGGATCGAGGATCGTCGTGAGGTCGTGCGCGTTCTCGATCATCGCGCGCCACCGCTCCTGCGTGCGGCGCAGCTCCTCCTCGGCGGCCAGGCGCGCGGTGATGTCGCGCCCGTGCGCGACGATGCCGTCGGCGGCGGTATCCGGCGCGAGCGTGCGCCCGACCGCCTCGATCGTGCGCCAGCTGCCGTCGGCGTGCCGCATGCGGAACGTCGCCGCGGCCTCCGATCCCGGCGCCCGCGTCATCGCCACGATCGCGGCGGCGACGCCGGGCAGGTCGTCCGGATGCACGAGCTCCTCCGGACCGCGTCCCATCAGCTCCTCCGGCGACTGCCCGAGGATCGTCTGGGCCGAGGGGCTCACGTAGGCGAGCACGCCGTCGGTGCGCGAGAGGAGCACGAGATCGCTCGCGTTCTCGATGACCGACCGGAAGTGCCCCTCGCTGCGCCGGAGCGCCTCCTGCGCCTCGTGCTGCTCGGTGACGTCGCGCGCGCTGTGGAAGACCCCGACCGCACCCGACTCGAGCGACACCGCGCGGGCGAGCGCCTGGAAGTGCCGCCAGACGCCCGCCTTGGTCTGCCCGCGCCAGGAGATGCGCACGATCTCCCCCGGCCGCTCGACCGCGTCGCGGCACGCGCGGAGCACGACCTCCACGTCGTCGGGGTGGAGCACGTCCTCCGGACGCTTGCGGAGCATCTCCTGCGACGTCCAGCCGAGCAGGCGCTCCACGGACGGGCTGACGTAGGTCGGCCGCCCGTCGACCTGCGAGATGAGGATGAGATCCGTGCTGTGCTCGATCATGCGGCGGAACTGCTCCTCCCGCGCGCGCAGCGCCTCCTCGGCGGTGCGGCGGTCCGTCACGTCGAGCATCACGCCCTGGATGTGCAGCGGGCTGCCGTGCGCGTCGCACAGCAGCTGCGCCTCGTCGCGGAACCAGCGCACCTGGCCGTCGCGCGCGATCATCCGGTACTCCGCGGAGAAGCGCCGTCCCGCCTCGTGCGCCGCGTTCCACTCGCGCTCGACGCGCGCGCGGTCCTCGTCGTGCACGCGCTCGATCCAGAGGCGCGGGTTGGCGAGCCACTCCGCCTCCGAGATCCCCAGCAGCCGCTGCACGGGCGGGCTCACGAAGAGCGTCGGGTGCCCGGGCTCCAGCGCCGCGGTGTAGATGATCGCCGGCAGCTCGTCGACGAGCGTGCGATAGCGCACCTCGCCCGCGCGCGGCGCGTCGTCGCCGCCCGCCGGCGTCGCGACCTCGCACGCGCGCACCAGGAAGCCGCCGCCGTCCGCCTCGCCCAGCGGCGACGCGTCGATCGCCACGGGGCGGCGCCGGCCGTCGCGATCGACGAGCTGCGCGTGCGCCACCACGCCCGCCGCCGCTGCTCGCGCGAGCCACGCCATCGTGCTGTCGGCGCGCGCGCCGTCGTCGACGTGCAGCACGTCGTCGAGCGCGCGGCCCACCAGCATCGCCGAGGAGCGCCCCAGCGCGCGCGCCGCCGCGGCGCCGGCCGCGCGGATCGTCCCGTCCCACGCCACGAGCAGGACGGGATCGCCCGCGTACGCCAGCAGGTGGTCGACGAGCGAGCCGCTCGGACGGGGGGCGGGACTCGCCGCGGACTCGTGCGCCGGCGCGTACGCGACCGCGTGCGGCGATGCGCCGTCGTCCGTCGCGGGCGCGACGTCCGTCCGCGGCGCGTGGATGGGAAGCAGGGGCACGGCGGGGGAACGGCTCGGGTACCAGACCGCGCACGATGCGTGGACGGGCAGCACGCCCCAGTATAGCCGCGGCGTACGGCGGTCACCACGGAACGCGGCGCGGGCGGCGTGGGGATGGTGCAGGTGACCCATGAGCGCTGCGCGACCGGCGGCCGCGTGAAACCGCCGCGCCCCACGCCAGTAGGGTGACGCGAGGCACGTCGCTTCCGTCACCGCAGTCGCCCACTCCCCCGCCCCACCGGACCGCCCCATGCGCGTACGTCTCCCGCTCCTCGCGGTGCTCGCCCCGGCCGCCCTGCCGGCGCAGCAGCCCGACACCATCCGCGTCGGCCATGCGGCCGTCGCCGGCGCGCTCGCCGCCGGCGTCGACTCGACCGACACGTACTTCGTCGGGCCGACCGGCGAGCGTCGGCTGGGCGTCGTGTACGTCGAGACCGTGACGCGCGTGCCGGGCGGCTTCCTCGTCGTGCAGCGCAACGCGCGTCCCGACGGGCGCACGCTCTCGCTCGATTCCCTCGAGGTGGACGGACGCACGCTCGCGCCGCGCTGGCACTCGGACGTGACGCCGCGCGGCAGCCGCCGCGTGACCTTCGCGAACGGCCGCATGACCGGCACGGCCACCGACAGCGCGGGCGTCGCGACGCCGGTCGACCAGCCCGCGCCCCCCGGCGCGATCGACTACAGCCTCGGCTCGCTGCTGGTGCCGCACCTCCCGCTGCGCGAGGGCTACGTGGCGACGCTCGCGCTGCACGACGTCACGCGCGGGCCGCAGTGGACGACGGTGCGCGTGCTCGGTCGCGACACCCTCACCGTGAAGGGCACGACCGTGTCGGCGTGGAAGGTCGGGCTGGACTACGGCGCGTTCACGGCGACGCAGTGGATCCATCCGACCGAGAAGCGCATGCTGCGCACGGAGGTCGCGCGCGGCACGACGAAGATGGTGGCCGAGCCGCGATAGGCGGATATCGCGCGGCCGGGGCGCGGCGCTACCGCTCGACGGCGTAGCACGCGTCCACGACGGCGCGGACGCGCCACCGCTCGCCGTCGAGTCGCCCCATGACGGCGAGCTGCGTGTCCAGCACCGCTCCGACCAGCGCCGCCGGCGGCCATCCCGCATGCGCCTGCGCGCAGAACGCGCGGACGGCCGCGACGTGCCCCTCGACGTTGCTCGGGTTGAGCGCCTCGATCCGCACCCACAGCGCGCGGAGCGCGGCGCCGAAGTCCACGGAGTGCGCGGAGGCGGCGGGACGCGACGGTTCCATGGCGAGGGAACACGCCGGCGGGCCGCTCACCCTAGCTCACGCGGCGTGGACCGAGCGCGTGCGCGCGCGCGAGGGTAACGTGGGCGGGGTGCGCGCGACTCTCCCGGAGGCAACGTCATGAGTTCAGGGAACGCTCGCCGGCTCGTCGCCGGCGCGATGAAGAACGGCGTGGTGTGGGGCGTCGCGTGGTTCGTGCTCGCCTTCGCGACGATCCTCGCGCTGCGCACGATCGGCGTCGTCGTCCCCGCCTCGATCGGCGTGCTCGACGCGATCGGCATGGCCATCCGCGTCGGCATCGTCGGCGGCATCGCGGGCGGCGTCTTCGCCGCGTTCATCGCCCTGTTCTACCGCGGGCGGCGGCTGTCCGAGATCAACTGGCTGCGCTTCGGGCTCGGCGGCGCGATCGTGGCGGAGCTCTTCATGATCGCGTTCTTCGCCATCCCCGCCCTCGCGCCGGGCGGCAGCTTCCCGCCCCTCGGGGACATCCTCTCCGACCTGATCATCGCCGCGGTGTTCGGCGGCATCGCCGCCGCGGGATCGATGTGGCTCGCGCAGCGAGTCGAGTCGGCGCCGGACGAGAGGCCGGACGAGACGCCGCACGCGCGCGCGCATCGCGTGGGTGGCGATCGGCCGGCGTCGATCGGCGCCGGCGATCCCCTCGCGCCGCTGGACGCGATCGACGCTCGGCGGCGCGAGCGCGCACCGCGAGACTCCGGCGGCGAGCGCTAGGCGTCGACGGCCCGGCGCGCCCGCGACGCCACGCGACCGCGGCGCCGCGCGCCCGCTACTCGGCGCCGAGCGCGCGACTGGGGTGCACCGCCGCCACGCGCCGTGCCGGCGCGTAGCAGGCGAGGGCGCCGACGCCCGCCAGCACGACGGCCGCGCCGATCAGGCTCACCGCGTCGACGGGCGCGACGCCGAACAGCAGCCGCCCCGCCGCCCGCCCCACACCCGCCGCGGCGACGCCCCCGACGAGCAGCCCGGCCGCGACGGGCGCCATCCCCTGCCGCAGCATCAGCAGCGTGGCGTGGCGCGGCGTGGCCCCGATGGCCAGCCGGACGGCCATCTCGCGCGTGCGCTTCCGCGCGGCGAGCGCCACGACGCCGTGGATGCCGAGGGCGGCGAGCGCGAGCCCGGCGGCGCCCAGCACCGCCAGCAGCCGCATGCTGAAGCGCTCCAGCGCCAGCGCCTCGGCGAGACGCTCGCCCGTGCTGCGCACGTCGTAGAGCGGCACGCCGGGATCGACGCTCGCCACCGCACGCGCGAGCGCCGGCGCGAGCGTCGCCGGGTCGCGCGGGCTCGCGGCGCCGGTTCCAGCGCGCGCGCCGGCGGGACGCGCCACGAGCACCATCTCGCGCCCGATCCAGTAGTTCCACGGCTCCTCGCCGACCTGCGCGAGCGGCGCGTAGAACTCGGGGGCCACGTCCTCGCGCGGACCGCCGTCGCGCACGTCGCCCACGACGCCGACGATCGCGAGGCGGTGCGGCCGCCCCGCCGAGTCCGCGAAGGCGCCGTTGTCGCTGCGGATCGCGCGGCCGATCACGCTCGCGATCGGCGCGCCGTCCGCGAGCCGACGTGCGAGCGCCGCGTTGACGACGACCACGCGCTCGGCGCGCGCGTCGTCGCGCGCCGACAGGTCGCGTCCGGCGAGCAGCGGCACGCCCATGGCGCGGAAGTAGTCCGGGCTCGCGATGCGGAGCGCGGCGTTGACGCGCGTCTCGCGCGTGAACGGCCAGTCCGTGCGCGCGACGTCCACGCTCGTGCGGCTGCCGCCGAGGGGCACGCGCGACACCAGCGCGGCCGCCTCGACGCCGGGCTGGCGCCGTGCGGCCGCCGCGATCGCCTCGAAGGCGGCGACGGCGCGCGGCAGCTCCGGATAGTCGCGCGTCGGCAGCGCGAGGCGGGCGGTGAGCACGCGCTCCGCGTCGTAGCCCGGCGCCACGCGCCCGAGCGCGGCCGCGCTGCGCAGGAGGAGCCCGGTGCTGGCGAGCAGCACGAGCGCGAGCGCCGCCTCGGCGCCGACGAGCATGCGCCGCCACCGGAGCCCGCCGCGCTCGGTCGCGCCGCGCGCCCCGCCGCCCGCGTGCAGCGTGTGCTGCAGCGCGCCGCGCAGGTCCACGCGCCCCTGGTACCAGGCCGCCGCCGCGCCGCAGACGAGCGCGCTCGCGATGCCGACGACGAGCGTGAAGGCGAAGGTCCGCGCGTCGAGGCCCGCCTCGGCGAGGCGCGGCACGCCGGCCGGCGCGGCCGCGACGAGCGCGCGCACGCCGACCCACGCCACCGGCAGCGCGACCACCGCCGCGAGGAGCCCGAGCACGAGGTGCTCGACGGCGAGCTGCCGCACCAGACGCCCGCGGCCCGCCCCCAGCGCCACGCGCACGGCGAGCTCGCGCGCGCGCCCGAGGCTGCGCGCCAGCACGAGGGTGGCCACGTTCGCGCACCCGATGACCAGCACGGTCGCGACCGCGCCGAGCAGCAGGAGCAGGGGCAGCCGGACCCCGTCCGTGAGGTCCCGCAGGAGCGGCGTCACGCGCACCGTCTGCGGCGCGCCGTCCACCGTCGCCGCGGCGCCCAGCCGCGCCGTGATCGCGTCGAGCTCCCGCGCGGCGGCGTCGCGCGCCACGTCCGGCCGCAGACGCCCGACGAGCGCGAGGTACGGCGTGTAGTTCGTGCGCTGCGACGGATCGAGCGCGAGCGGGATCCAGAAGCTGCCGGCTTGCGGGAGCGCGTCGAGCGCCGGCGGCAGGACGCCGACCACGGTGCGGGCCCTCCCATCCAGCCGGATCGCGCGGCCGACCACCGCCGGGTCGGCGCCGAACCGCGTGCGCCAGAGCCGGTGGCCGAGCACCACCACGGGCGCGGCGCCCGGCACGTCGTCCGCCGGTCCGATGGCGCGGCCGAGCGCGGGGCGCACCGCCAGCGCCTCGGCGTAGCGGCCGCTCACCGCGAGCCCCGTCAGCCGCTCGGCGCCGGTCCCGGATCCAGTCGCGGCGGTCTCCTGCAGCGTGGCGTCGTGGCCGCGCAGCGCGGCGACGGTGGCGAGCGCGCGGCTCTGCGACTCCCACGCCGCGAGCAGCGCCGGCGAGCCGCCCCGGCGGTCGGCCCCGACCTGCGGCGTGAGCGCCACCACGCGCTCGGGCGCGGCCAGCGGCAGCGCGCGGAGCAGCACCGCGTCGACGACCGAGAAGAGCGCGCTCGTCGCGCCGAGGGCGAGGCCGAGCGTGAGCACCGCCGTGAGCGTGAAGCCGGGCGTGCGCGCCAGCGTGCGCGCGGCGTGCGCCACGTCCTGTCCGAGCGCGGCGAGCCGCTCGCGCCCCGCGACGCGCGCCTGCCGCGCGCCCTCGACGTCCTCGCACTCGGCGGCGATGGCGTCCACGTCGCCGAAGCGGCGGCGGGCCTCGGCGCGCGCCGCCTCCGGCGTCCACCCGGCGGCCACGAGGTCGCCCTCGCAGCACTCGAGGTGGAAGCGCAGCTCCGCGGCGACGTCGCCGACCGCGCGCTCGCGGCTCGCCGGCAGGCGGAAGGCGCGGGGCCCGCGATAGGCGCCGTCCGTGCGACGCTCCGGGCTCCACGGGCTAGAGCCGGCGTCGGCGTCGCCGCGCAGGCGGCGCGCCCACCAGGAGGAGCGCCCGCCGGGCCTCGCGGGGCTCATGCCTCGCCTCCGACGCTCGCGTCCACCGCGCGGATCGACGGCCCGGCGGCGAGCACGCGCCCCAGCAGCGCCGCGTACTCCTCCCAGCTCGTCGTCTCGTCGGCGAGCTCGCGCCGGCCGGCCGGGGTGATCTCGTAGAAGCGCGCCTGCCGGTTGTTCTCCGAGGTGCCCCAGGTGCTCGTCACCAGCCCGCGCTTCTCCAGCCGGTGGAGCGCCGGGTAGAGCACGCCCTCGAGGATCTCGAGCCGGCCGCCGCTCGCGTCGGTCAGCCAGCGCGTCACGGCGTAGCCGTGCTTCGGCCCCCAGGTGAGCGCCTTCAGGATCATGACGTCCAGGGTGCCCTTCACCAGCTCGACCCGCGACATGGCGTCTCCCCTATGAGTGATAGGGCGAAGATGCGACCGCTCCCCTATGACCGCAAGGGGGAGGGCGCCCGGCGCTCAGCGCTCCGGCGCCGGCGCGATGCCGCTCGTCGGCGTCGGCGTCGCGCCGAGGGCGACCGCCAGCGCCGCGCGGACGGCGGCGTACTTCGCCTCGAGCGACGCGAGCTTCAGCTCCTCCTCGAGCACCAGCCGCTCGCGCAGGTTCACCGTGAGCAGCTGGCTCTCGCCGCTCTCGAAGCGCCGCGTCTCGCCGGCGAGGAGCTGGCGCGACTGCCGCACCGCCTGCCGCTGCAGCTCGAGCACCGCGAAGACGGTCGACAGGTCGAACACCGCCTGCCGCACGTCGAGCTCCACCACGCGGCGCGTGCGCGACTCCTCCAGCCGCTGCTGGTCGAGCCGCTGGTCCGCGATCGCGTAGCGCGCGCGCTCCTTCACGAACAGGAGCGGCGTGCGCAGCGTGCCGCCCACCACGTAGTTCTCGTCGACGCGGCTGCCACGCGTGAGGAGCCCGGCCTGCCGCTGCTGCGCCACCGAGTTGAGCGACAGCTCCGCGAACGGGATCGCCTGCTGCATCACGAACAGCCGCTGCGCCTCCGCCTGATCGACGCGCGCGGCCACGCGGCGCACGTCGGGATGCCGCCGCGCCGCCAGCTCGAGCCACTCGGGCAGCCGCGTCGAGTCCACGCGCTCGGCTTCGAGGCCGCGCACGGTCGGCACGGTGCCGGGCGGCAGCTCGACGGGCCGTGCGTCGTCGTCCCACAGGAAGCCCGTCGCGTCGAGCGCCGCGCCGTAGTACGCCTGCTCGGCCTCGTAGCGCTGCACCTGGCGCCGCTGCACCTCGAGCAGCGCCTCGAGCGTGTCGATCGCCGCGGCCTCGCCGCTCGCGACGCGCGCGCGCACCGCGCGCAGCCGGAACTCCGCGAGCGCGACGCCCTCGCGCGCCACGCCGCGGCGGCGGTCCGCCTCGTACCACGTCGCGTAGCTCTTCGCCGCGTCGAGCAGCAGCTTGTTGATCGCCGCGTTCCGGTCGGCTTCGGCCGCGCCCTGCAGCGCCCGCGCCTGCGCGAGCGCGTTGCGCCGCTCGTCGGTGAGGATGCGCTGCCCGAGCGGCACGCTCAGCCCGAGCTTGACGATGCCGGGGTTCGCGGCCGCGTTCAGCGGATCGCCGGTGCGGCGGTCGTTGGCGATGTAGCGGCCGAGCGCGCGCTCGTACGCGAGCTTCACGTCGGAGCCGAAGGGCGTCGGGACCTTCAGCTCCGCCTCGGCGTAGTTGTAGTACGTCGTGCCGGCGAACGACTTCTGGTCGACCGTGGCGCTCAGCGTCGGATCGAACGCGCCGCGCGCCGCGCGCAGCTCCTCGCGCGCCTGCTCGCGGGCGAGCGCCGCCTGACGCGCGACGGGGTGCGCCGCGAGCACGCGCGCCGAGAACTCGGCGAAGGTGAGCACGCGCGCCGAGTCGGTCCGCGGCGGGACGGCCGGCGCCGACGGCGCGCCCGCCGACTGCGCGCCGGCGGGCGCGGGCCGCGCGACGATCGGCAGCGCGGCGAGCAGCAGCGCGACGCCCCAGCGCCCCGCGCGCGCCGCGCGCCGCGGCAGCAGGCGAGATCTCACGCCTTCGCTCCCGCGAGCTTCTTCCCCGCGCCCGCGTCGGCCGGCGGCGCGACGAGCGACGGCGGGAAGCCGTTCAGCTTGCGCCAGATCTCGTACCACACGCGCACCTCGCGCAGCATCGTCCAGCCGTACACGCCGGAGCCCATGCGCACCTGGCGCGGCCACGGCTGGTCCGCGCCGCGGTTCGTGTCCTCGACCACGAGCACGCGGAACTGGCCGTTCGCCTGCCCCACCTGGTCGACGACCGCGACGCGGCCGCCGAAGGTGCCGACGCTCACGCTCGGCCAGCCGGAGAACTGCAGCGCGGGCCAGCCGTCGAACTGCAGGCGCACCGGATCGCCCGGGCGGATGAGCGCCACGTCCATCGCCTTCACGTACAGCTCCACCGCCTGCTCGGGCTGCGCCGGCTGCACGGTGACGATCGGGTCGCCCGCCTTGATGGTCTCGCCGAGCCCCGCGCGCTGCGCCTGCACGACGTAGCCGTCCTGCGGCGCGCGGATCTCGTAGAAGCCGCGCCGCACCTCGAGCGACGCGACCTTGTTGGCGAGCTTCGCCACCTCCGCCGCGTCGGTGTTCGCGTCGGCCAGCGTCTTGGCGCGCTCGGACTGCGCCTTCACGATCTCCTTCTCGTACTCCGCCGCGACGGCCGCGAGGTCGACGCGCGCGTTCGACAGCTCGGCGCGCTTCGTCGCCAGGTCGGCCGCCGCCTTCTGCACGTTCAGCCGGAACGACTGCAGGCTGTTGAGGTCCACGAGCCCGTCGCGGTAGAGCGCCTCCCGCCGCGCGAGCTGGTCGACCTTCTGCGCCGAGTCGACCTCCGCGGCGCGCACGTCGGCCTCGTACTGCCGGATCTTGTTGCGCGTCTGCTCCAGCTTGAGCGTGAGGGCGCGCCCGAGCGCCGCCACCTGCGCGTCGAGCGACGCGGCCGCGCGCCGCTTGTCGGCGATGGCCGCCGACTTCGCGTCGCGCTGCTCGACGGTGCGGCTCACGACGTTCGTGTCGAGGTACTCCTCCTTCACCTCGCTGATGCTCGCGATGAGCTGCCCGCGGCGCACGAACTCGCCCTCGCGCACGTGCCACGCGCGGATCTGGCCGTCGATGGCCGCGGGCAGCGTCTGCGGGCGGTCCTGCGGGCGCAGCGCGGTCACCGCGCCGGTGCCCTGCACGCTCTGCTGCCACGGCAGGAAGAGCGCGGCGACGGCCGCCACGCCGATGCCCGCGATCCAGCGGAAGAACGCGCGGTGCCCGCCGCCGGTGTTCAGCAGCGTCGGCGCGTGGAGTCGCAGCCGATCGAGCTCGCGCTCGACCGCCGCGGAGCCGAGCGGCTCGGTGTGGGTCGCCATGGGTCGGTGGGCGGTCAGGCGGTGGCGCGGTGCGCCGCGGAGCGGCTCACGAGGCGCTGCAGGAGCGGCGTGTCGCCGACGAGCGCGTCGAACGGCCCGTCGCGCGTGACCGTCCCGTTCTCGAGCACGAGCACGCGGTCGCAGGCCGCCAGGTACGCGGGGTCGTGCGACACGAGCAGCAGCGTCCACGGCTCGCGCGGATCGGTGAGGCAGTCGACGAGGTGCTGCCGGCAGTCCGGCTCGACGTTCTGGTAGTAGTCGTCGACCACGAGGAGCCGCGGTCGCCCGACGACCGCCTGCGCCACGAGCAGCCGGCTCACGACGTCGGTCGGGAGCTCGCGCCCGTCGTTGCGGATCACGGTGCGCAGCCCGAGCGGCTGCGACTGCAGCCAGTCGCTGAGCCCCACGCGCTCGACCGCGCGCAGCACGTCGTGGGTCGTCACGTCGGGGCGGCCGACGGTCACGTTCTCCTCGACGGTGCCGTCGAACAGGTCGGTCGGCGAGAGCAGCTGGCCGACCGCGTCGCGGAAGGCGGAGCGATCGAGCTCGCGCATCGGCATGCCGTTGACGGCCACCGCGCCCTCGTACTCCTCGAGCAGCCCGCCGAACAGCTTGAGCAGCGTGGTCTGCCCGCTGCCCGCGTAGCCGGTGATCCCGACGCGCTCGCCGGGCGCGACGCGCAGCGTGACGCCGCGCAGCGCGGGCGGCGTGCCGGGCGCGTAGCGGAAGGAGAGGTTGCGCGCCTCGAGCGCGAGCCCGCCCGGCGCGGCGTCGAGCGCGGCCGCCGCGGCGCCGGTCACCGCGACCGCCGGCAGCACGAGGCCGCCCGCGACCTCGAGCGGCAGGTCGGTCACGTGTCCGAGCTTGTCGACGGCGGTCAGCATGTCGTACACGGTGGCGAGCGAGTAGATCAGCTTCTCGATCCCCGCGAGCACGGTGACGATGACGATCTCGCTCGCCACGAACTGCCCGAGCGTGATCTGGTTCCGCTGCACGAGCACGATGCCGAGCACGAGGACCACGCCGACGACCAGCGTCTTGAAGCCGACGACGCTCGCGGCCTGCTGCACCAGCACGCGGAAGTGCGACTTCCGGTACTTGAGATAGCTGGCCACCATCTCGTCCATGCGCTCGACGGGGAGCGGCGAGCGGCCCGCGTACTTGAACGCGGTGTTCGCGCGCCCCATCTCCGAGAGCCAGTGCACGACCTTGTACTTGTACTTGCTCTCCTGGATGCTCGTCGCCATCCCGCTCGGCCCGGTGACGCGCAGGATGATGCCGAGGCAGAGGATGAGCGCGAGGCTGAAGAAGCTGAAGTACGGGTGGTAGAGCGTGAGCAGGATGAGGCCGAAGAGGATCGTCAGCACCGCCGCCGACAGGTCGACGAGCAGCTTCGCGAGCGCCTTCTGGATGGTGACGGTCTCGAAGAACCGGTTCATCACCTCGGGCAGGTGCTCGCGCACCGCGACGTCGTAGCGCAGTCGTGGCACGCGGTAGCTGAACTCGAACGCGACGCGCGCGAACACGCGCTGCTGGATGTTCTCGACGACGCTGAGCTGCATGACCTGCAGCACGCCCACCACCATGGTGCCGATCACCACGAAGGCGACGAGCAGGTAGGTGGGCTGGAGGATCATGCGTCCCGACACGAGCTGCACGACCTGCTGCACGCTGAGCGGGAGCACGAGCGAGAACAGCCCCGCCAGCGCCGCGTAGCCGAACACGAGCCACACGTCGCGCCGCTCGCGCACGAGCAGCGCCCAGAGGCGCGCGAGCGGCGTCGGGGCGTCGGGAACGCCGACGCCGGCCTCGCCCGCGCCGAGGCCACCGCCCGGCGCGCTGTCGTAGCGCACGCCGCTCGACGCGCGGGGGCCGCCGACGGTCGGCGCCACGCTCACCGGCACGAGCAGGCGGACCGGCGCCTCCCCGAACAGGGCGCGCCGCGCGCCGGCGGCGGGCACGGAAACCGGGCGCGCGTCGCCGACCGCGTCGACCTCGATCCCGACCACGCGCGCGCCGTCCCGCCGCTCGAGGACCACGACGCGGCAGCCCGCGCCTCCGGCGTCGCCCGCGTCCGACGGGCGCCGCTCCGCGACCACGATCAGCGGCAGCGACTCGGCGTCGGCGAGCGCGTCGAGCAGCGCGCCCTCGCGCGGCAGCATGGTGATCGCGACGCGCGGGGCGAGCTCGGTGATCTGCCGGGCGGTCTCGTCGAGGCTCCGCGGGCGGTGCCCGTTGCGCCGGAGGTCGACGCTCCACGCCGACGGATCGGCGTCCGCGCCCAGGGCGCGGGCAGCGGCGAGGATGACGGCGGTGGCCTGCCGGGTGGGCATGCGGGGGCGCGTGAAGCGGAGGCCGGGCACATTCGCCCGTAAATCGAATCGCGAAACTCGATTGACGAATTATATTTCGTACGATCGGGTTCCGGGACCCCCACCCGTGATCCGGCTCCCCCGGGGCGGCGTGGCCGCCCCGGATCGATCGTGCCCTCCCACCCGCGCCTCCATGACCGTCGGCCCATCAGCACCGCCGCCACTGCCGAACGCCGGCGGGACGTGGACGTTCCTGACCAACCACGCCCACGTGCTGCTCTGCCTCACCGCCGAGCCGGACGCCCGGCTGCGCGAGGTCGCCGACGCGGTGGGGATCACCGAGCGCGCCGTGCAGCACATCGTCGCCGACCTCGCGGCGGCCGGGGTGCTCGTGCGCACGCGCGAGGGGCGCCGGAACCGCTACACGCTGAACGCGGAGGCGCCGCTGCGGCATCCCGTCGAGGCGCACCGACGGGTGGCGGACCTGATGGCGCTGGCGCCCCGCGCGATCACCGGGGCGGCGCGGACGCGGCGCCCCGAGGTCGTCCGCGGGTAGCACGGCCGGGCGGCGCCGACGGGGGCGCGCGCACGAGCGCTCCGCGCGCGCGCTCGCCTAGGCGAGCGGCAGCGTCAGGGTGAACGTGCTCCCCTCGCCCACCACGCTCTCGGCGGTGAGCTCGCCGTCCATGCCGCGCGCCAGCTCCCGGCTGATCGCGAGCCCGAGCCCCACCCCCTGCTGGCTCTCGTGCGTGCGGTGGCGGTCGACCTGCACGAACGGCTCGAAGATGCGCTCCAGCTGGTCGGGCGGGATGCCGCGCCCCGTGTCGCGCACCCGCACGCGCACCACGCCCACCTCGGCGTCGACGTCGCAGGCGATGGACACGCGCCCGCCCGACTCGGTGAACTTCACCGCGTTGCTCAGCAGGTTGAGCAGCACCTGCCGCAGCTTCTCGGGATCGGCGCGCACCAGGTGCGGCTCGCCGGGCGCGTCGGGCGCGCACGCGTCGTGGTCGAACGCGACGCCTTTGGCGACCAGCTGCGGGCCGATCAGCGACTCCAGGTCGCCGACGATCGACGCGAGCTCCACGTCGGCCGGTCGGTACTCGATGTGTCCCGCGTCGACGCGCACGAAGTTCAGGATGTCGGTGACGAGCGACATCAGGTGCTGGTTCGCGAGTCGCACGCGATCGAGGTCGTGCCGCTGCGCGTCGGTGAGCGGTCCGCGGAGCCCGAGCGTCAGCAGCTCCGTGTAGCCGCCGATCGCGTTGAGCGGCGTGCGCAGCTCGTGGCTCATCGTCGACAGGAACTGGCTCTTCGCCGCGTTCGCCCCCTCCGCCTCCGCGCGCCGGCGCTCGGCCTCCACGCGCGCGGCCTGCGCCGCCTCGAAGAGCCGCGTGCGCTCGATGGCCTGCGCCGCCTGCCGCGCGAGCGTCTCCAGCAACGCGAGGGTCTCCGGGTCGAACGGGCGCGGCGTCGGGAAGCTGAGCCCGAGCGCGCCGAGCACCTGCCCGTCGGACGCGACGACCGGCACGACGTGCATCGCCTCCGTGCCGTACGCGCGGCACATCTCGGCCACGGCCGGCGCCTGCGCCGCGATGGCGTCGAACGTCGGCAGCGTGACCGTCCGCCCGTCGCGCGCCGCCGCGGCGAGCGGCACCGGCGCGTCGAGCGGGAACGTCGCCCACTGCTGCCACGTGTCCGGCCGCAGCCGCTCGGGCGCGGCCACGGCCAGCCGGTCGCCCTCGGCGGTCACGAGCGCGAGCACGCCGAGGTGCGCCTCGAACGCGGGCGCGACGCGGTCGAGCACGACGTCGGCGACCTCCTCGCGCGTCACGGCCCGCGAGAAGGCGTCGGTCAGCGCCTGCAGCAGCGCGGTGCGCGCCGCCGCCTGCTCGGCGGCCTCGCGCGCGGCGCGCTCCGCCTCCACGTCGGTGCTCGTGCCGAACCAGCGGACCACGCGCCCGCCCGCGTCGCGCACCGGCATCACGCGCGTGAGGAAGCGCCGGAACCGCCCGTCGGCGCCGCGGAGCGGGAGCGTCATCTCGAACGGCTCGCCGGACGCGAGCGACGCCTGCCACCGCGCCATGACGTCGGGAAGCGCCGCGGGGTCCTGCACCGCGCGCCACCCCCAGCCCGCCATCTGCTCGGCCGTGGTGCCGGTGTACGCGTACCAGCGCGCGTTGCACCAGTCGACGTGCCCGTCGGCGCGCGCCGTCCAGGCCAGCGTCGGGATCGCGTCGGCCAGCGTCCGGAACTGCTGCTCGCTCGCGACCAGCGCCGCCTCGGCGCGCCTGCGCGCGGCCACGTCGCGCCAGAAGACGGCGACGCCGCCATCCGGGGTCGGGTACGCGTCGACCTCCGGCACGATGTCGAGCGCCCCGTCCGCGTACTCGCCGCTGAAGTGCACCTCGACGCGCTCGTCGATCGCGCGCCGGTACGACCGCTCGAAGATCGTGCCCGCCGTGCCGGGGAACGCGTCGGTGAGCGTGCGGCCGAGCAGCTGATCGCGGGTGCGGGACAGGTTGCGTTCGGTCGCGGCGTTCACGCTCACGAAGCGGAGGTCGCCGTCGAGCACGAAGTGCGCGTCGGCCATCGTCTCGAGGATCCCGACGGCCCGCGCGCGCTCCGCCTCCGCCTCGCGCCGCGCCGTCTCGGCCTCGGTGTAGAGCCGCGCCTGCTCGAGCGCCGTCGCCGCGCGGCGCGCGAGCTCCTGCGCGAGCGTCAGGTCCTCGGCGCCGTAGCTGCGCCCCGACGCGCCGGTCACGAACCCGAGCGCGCCGAGCACGCGCCCCTGCACGCTCACCGGCACCGTCATCAGCGAGTGGAACCCGACGCCGCGCAGCAGCTCGAGGTGCTCGGGGTCGCGCGCCACGGCTTCGAGGAGCGCGTCGGGCAGCTCGGCGATCAGCTCGGGCTCCCCCGTGCGCAGCACCTTCGCCGCGCCCGCCGGCTCGTCGGCGCGGATCGGATAGCGGCGCCCGATGGCCGCGATGAACGCCTCCTTCTCGGGGTCCGCGTGGCGGCTCCCCACCAGGCGGATCGTGCCGTCGCCCGCGTCGACCGTGTAGAGCGCCCAGTCGGCGATCATCGGGACCGCGAGCGCGAGGATCTCGCGGAGGGTCGTCTCGTAGTCGAGCGAGGCGGCGAGGCGCGCGCTCGCGTCGGCGAGGAAGGCGAGGCGCCGACTCCCGGCGTCGGCCGCGGCGCGCGCGCGCTCGGCCTCCTCGGTGCGCTCCTCGAGCGCGACGGCCGTCGCCCGCAGCTCGTCGTTCGCGACCTCCAGATCCAGCGCCTGGGCGCGCAGGCGCCGCTCCGACTCTTCGGCCTGACCGCGCGCACGCTCGCTCTCGCCCAGCAGGCGCTCGACCTCGCGGCGGGCGCGCACGTGCGCGGTCACGTCCGTGCCGTAGCCCATGACGCCCCAGGTCCGGCCGGCGTCGTCGGTGAGCGCCTGGTACACGAAGTCGACGAAGCACTCCTCCGGCGCGGCGCCCGGCGTGCGCACGATCTGCAGCGGCGCCTCGCGCCCGACGACGGGGACGCCCGTGTCGCGCACGCTGTCGAGCAGCGCCTCGAAGCCCTGGCCGCGCGCGTCGGGCAGGGCGTCCCACACCGGCATGCCGACGATGTCGCGCCGCCCGACGAACGCGTAGTACGCCTCGTTCGCGTACTCGATCACGTGGTCGGGTCCCGTGACGACGCTGACGAACGAGGGCACGCGCTGGAACGCCTCGAAGAGCCGCGCGCGCTCGGCGGCGACCGCCTGCTCCGCGCGCACGCGCGCCGTCGTCTCGGGCGAGATGTTGTACACCGCGACGATCGCCCCGTCCTCGTCGCGCAGCGCCGAGAGCGAGTAGCTGAACCACGCGTCCTCGGTGCCGCCGCCCTCCAGGCGGGCCATGACGAAGCGCGCGTTCTCGCCGTGCACCGGCGGGCCGCCGGCCGACACCTGCGCGAACTGCGGCGCGAGCGCCTCCCATATCTCGGCCCACACCACGGCCCCCGGCTGGCCGAGCGCGGCGGGATGCTTGGCGGCGAGGATGCGGCGGTACGCGTCGTTGTAGACGAGCGCGTACGCGGGGCCCGACCAGAGGCAGATGGGGACCGGCGCGTCGAGCATCGTGCGCGTCGCGATGCGGAGCGCGGGCGACCACGTGTGCGGCCAGCCGAGCGGCGTCGCGCCCCAGTCGAGCGTGCGCGCGAGCGCGCGCACCTCGCCGGGGCCGTCGAAGAGGGCGGCCGCGGCGGCTCGCCCGGTGACGTCCTGCCCCGCCGGCCCGCTCTCCGATCCCCGCACCCCGTCTTCCATGCCCGCGATCGCCGTCACGTCCCGTCGCCTGTTCCCCGTCGTCGCCGTGCCCCGACCGGCAATGTGACAACGCGGTGGCCGTTTCCATAGGTCCCGCGAGGTCACGACGGCGCGCCGACGCCGGACGCGCGGAACCGTACGATCGGTCGACGGGTCTACGAGCGCGCGACCGAGCCGACCGCGCGCACGCCGTCGCTCATCGCGCGGCGCCGCTCGCCGCGGGCGCGAGCGGCTCCATGCGCAGCTCGCGCACGCGATCGGCGCTGAGCGTGAGCGACGCGACGCCGCCGTCCGCGGCGCGGTGCACGCGCAGGAGCGTGGTCGCGGTGCGATAGACGTCGGGGCCGACGGGCGCGGGACGCAGCACGAACGTCGGCCGGCCGTCCACGCGCAGCGCGAGCCGGCCGTTCTCGACGCCGACGACGTAGATCGCGGCCGCATCGCGGCTGTAGTAGCGCCCCGCCAGCGCCGACATCGCCGCGACGCTCGGCGCGGGTCCGTCGACGCGCCGGTACGTGCGCCGCTCGCCGGTCGTCTCGATGATGGCGATGCGGTCGCGCGACTCGTACACGACGTCGCCCCACCCGAACCGCACGCGATCGGCCGACACGATGCGTCCGGCCTCGCCGCCGTTCGTCAGCGTCGCGCCCGCGACCGCGAAGATCTCGGGCAGGCCGGTGACGTCGCTGACGAAGACGCCCGCCATCGCGTTCACCTGCGCGGGCGCAAGCGCGACCGCCGGCGCGTCGCGCGTCGGCCCAGCGACGGCGGCATGCGGGCGCGGCGCGAGCAGGCGATCCACCACGCGGTGGGCGAGCGCCACGTCGTCGACCGGCGCGTTGCACAGCAGCGCGACCGAGAGCCCCGCGGCGGGATAGCGTCCGAGCCACGCGTGGTAGCCGGCGGTGGTGCCGCCGTGCGAGAGCTCCGCGTGGCCGGCGTACGTGTCGACCCAGAGCCCGCGCCCGTACCGCACCGCGCGGCCGGTCGCGAGCACCACCTTCCGCCGCAGCGCACCGGTCACCGCGGCGCCCAGGCGCTCGGTGCGGAGCGCCTCGTTCCAGCGCAGCAGGTCGTCGACGGTGGTCAGCAGCCCCGCGTGGCCGATGGTGCTCTCGAACGGCATCGCCTCGGCGAACGCGGCGCCGGCGCGGCGATAGGCGGTGGCGCGGTGCGGCACCGGGCGGCGGAAGTCGTCGCGCCAGCCGGTGGACGTCATGCCGAGCGGCACGAACAGGCGCTCGCGCGTGAAGTCCGCGAACGTGCGCCCGCTCACCCGCTCGACGATCAGCGCGAGCAGGCCGTAGCCCGTGTTCGTGTACCCGAAGTGCGCCCCGGGCGCGTGATTGAGCTGCCGCTGCCGCGCGACGATGTCGAGCACGTCCGCGTGCGTGACGACGTGCTCCCCGCGCGGCATGCCGGCGAGCGCGGTGACGACGCTCCAGTCGCGCAGCCCGCTCGTGTGCGTGAGCAGGTGGTCGATCGTCATGCGGACGCCGTGGTCCGGCAGCTCCGGCACGTGGCGTCGCACGTCGTCGTCGAGCGCCAGCCTGCCGTCGTCGACGAGCAGGAGGATCGCGGCCGCCGTGAACTGCTTCGACACCGAGCCGGCCTCGAAGACGGTGCGCTCCGCGTTCGGCACGCCGTGCGACAGATCGGCCATGCCGTACGCGCGCACGAACAGGCGGCGGCCGTCGCGCGTCGCGCCCACCACGCAGCCCGGCGTCGCGCGCGTCGCCCACTCCGCGAACAGCGCGTCGACGCCCGCCGTGTCGGCCGCGGCGCGCGTCGGCGGCGTCGCGCCGGCGTGCGCGGTCGGCGCGAGCCGCGCGCCTGCCGCGACGACCGCCGCCGCGATCGTCGCGACGCCCCGACCGCGCGCCCGCGTCACGGGATGCCGCCCGCCCGCGCGCGGCGGCGCAGCGCGATCAGCGACTCCGGGGAGTCGTCGCCGGCGCCGGTCTGCCGCACCACGCGCACGAACCCCGGCGTCACGCGCTCGCGCCACAGTGTCGTCAGCTGCCGCGCGGTCAGGGCGCGGTAGCCCAGCGCCGCCAGCTCGCGCGCGTACGTCGCGGGGATGCCGCCGTGGCGCAGGTCGACCGCGTCCGCCGCCGCGATCCGTCCGTCGGGCGCCATCGCGGTGCGCACCGCGCGCACGTACTCGGGCGTGACCTGGAAGATCGCGAGATCGACGACCTGCGGCAGCGTGAGCGGCCCGAGGCCCGCGTCGACGAAGCCGCGCACGTCGGCCGCCGACACGCCGCCCCACGCGAGGTTCTTGAGCTGGTGGTCGCTCACCTCGCCGACCTCCGCGACGCCGAGCGCGCGCAGCGTCGCGGGGAAGGCGCGGTTCGGGTGGAAGCGCAGCCGGCCGGTCCCGCCGCCGCCCTGGAACGTGCCGTCGAACTCGAGGACGCCCGCGTCCTGCTCGATGCGGAAGGCGACCGGCACGCGCGCCGCCGACATGAGCGCGCCGCCCGACAGCCCGCGCAGCGCCGCGACCGGAACCCAGCGATCCCAGTTCGTGCCGTCGTCCCAGTTCAGCCGCAGGTTCGCGAGCCCGTCGCGCGTCCCGAACACCACCCATCCTCCCGCGAGCGGCGTCGACGCGGAGGTCGTGGGCGTGCTCGCCCGCTCGGGCGCGGGCGTGGACTCGACCGTCGACTCGACCCTGGACTCGACCCTGGACTCGACCCTGGAATCGACCCGGGACTGGACCGTCGACTCGGGCGTGCGCGCCGCCGCGGGCGGGACGGCGCGCGTGACGGGTGCGGACCGCGCGCCGCTCACGCGGGTGGCGACCAGCTCCGCGACCGAGAGGCGGCGCCCGGCCTCCGCGTTCAGGCGGGCGACCGCGCCCGCGCCCAGCGAGTGGTTGCCGAGCCGCACCAGGTCGGACGCGGAGAGGCGGCCGTATCCGAGCCGCTCCAGGGCGCGGATGCCGGCAGGGGTCACGCCCCGGTTCGCGAACGACACGAGCGCGCCGGTGGTCCCGAAGCGGTAGCCGAGCGCGCTCATCTCGCGAAGGTACTCGAGGTCCGCGCCGCTCGTGCCGAGCGTGACGAGGCCCGCCGGCGTCGGCGTCGCGTAGCCGAGCGCCGCCAGCTCGTCGACGAGGGCGAGCGACACGTCGTGCAGCGCCAGCGAGAACGCCTGCGCCGCCGTGGGTCGCCCGATGCCGCGGCGCGCGAGCTGGTCGCCGAACGTGGGATCGGGCGCGAACGCGACGCGGCCGCTGCCGCGCCCGTCGCGGAAGACGCCGCGGAACGCGAACGTCCCGCCGTCGCGCCGCAGCTGGAAGCGCGCGCTGTCGCCCGTCGATGCGAGCTGCGCCTCGGACAGCCCCTCCATCCGCGCGAGCGGCACGACGAACGTGGTCATCCCCGGCACGAGCACCAGCACGTGCACGGCCGGCGCATCGCCCACCGCCTCGCCGCGCGTCGCGGGGCGGAGGAACCACTGCCCGACGTCGGCGGGCTGCACGGCGGCCGGCTGCGCGGCGGCCGGCGTCGGCGCGACGGGTTCGCGCGCCGCGCCGGGCGCGGCGGCCTCGATCGCCTCGCCGCGTCGGACGGCGGCGACGGGAACGAGCAGCGCGGCGGCGAGCACCGCGACCGTCGCGCGCGTGCGGCGGCCCGGCACGGTCCGCACGCGGGTGCCGTCGACGATCGCGCGCAGCCGCGACTCGAGCTGCGAGGGCGTCGCCATGCTCACCGCCAGCGTGGCCAGCCCGCGCGGCGCGGCGCGGCCGCGCGCGAGGTCCAGCAGGTGGCCGGCGTACTCGCGCGCGCCGACGCCGCGCGCGAGCGCCTGGTCGTCGCAGGCGAGCTCGCGCTCCTCGCGCAGCCGGGCGGCCGCCCACCACGCGCCCGGGTGCGGCCAGTACAGCGCGCAGACCACCGCGGCCAGCGTCTGCGTGAGGCAGTCGCGCCGCGCGATGTGCGCGACCTCGTGCAGCAGCACGGCGCGGCGCCGCGACGTCGACCACGTGTCCGCGTCGGCGGGCAGGAGCACCGCGGGCCGCAGGATCCCCCAGGTGAGCGGGATCGTGGGCGCGTCGCTGCGCAGGAGCGCCACCGGGCGTCGCACGCCGAGGGTGCCGCGGACCGCGTCGAGGAGGGCGTGCCACTCCGCGTCCCGCACCGGCCGGGCCTCGCGGGCGAGCCGGCGCACGATCCGCTGCTCGGCGACCACCTTCAGCAGGAGGAGCGCGACCCCGAGCCCGTACGCGAGCAGCGCCAGCACGCCCGGCGACGGGACGGCCGGTCCGCGGTCGTCGCGCGGCGACGCCGGGCGCGCGGGCGCGGCGGGGGGCGTCGCCACGGCTCGACGCGCATCGCCGGAGGGCGCGTCGACGGACCGCGCGTCGACCGATGGCACGTTCGCGGGCGCGACCGATGGCGTGCGCGGCGCGGCGGCCGTCGGGCGCGCCGCACGCTCCGGGGGCGCGACGGGCGCGGCCACCGGCCCCTCGGCCGTCGACGGCACGCCCGCGAGCGGGAGACGCAGGGCGGGCAGCGGTGCCTCCCACGCGGGGAGCACGCTCCCCAGCACCGGGAGCAGCACCAGCCCCGCGAGGGTCAGGCACCAGAGCAGGTGCCGCGCGGCGGCCGACCCGCGACGCCGGAGCACGCCGCGGTCGACAGCGGCCGCCAGCGCGAGCACCACGGTCGCCTTGAGCGCGATGGCGGCCAGCGCGCCCGCCACGTCCGCCGGGGCGCTCACCGGACCTCCCCGGGCTCGCGCGCCTGCTCGAGCAGCGCCGACAGCCGCTCGTACTCGGCGTCCGACAGCGGCTCGCCGCGCAGGTCGAGCAGGGCCGCCATCGCGCTGCTCGGCGAGCTGCGGAAGAAGGTGGCGAGCACGTGGCGCAGCGCCGAGCGGCTCGCCTCGTCCGCGCGGGCGACCGGAGAGTAGACGTAGCGCGGGCCGTCCTGCGCGAAGGTCACGTAGCCCTTCTCGTGCAGCAGGCGGAGCATCCCGCGCACGGCGGAGTTGCTGACCGGCTCGCCGATCGCCTCCTGCACCTCGACGGCCGTCGCCTGCCCGAGCCGGAACAGGATGTCCATGATCTGCCGCTCGCGGCGGCCGAGCTGGTCGAGCGGTGGGACGGACGGCATGGAGACACCTCGCGGCAGGGGGATGATCGCCCCCGCAACGTGTCAGTGGATTGACAGTCTGTCAATGCATTAACAGGACGTTGACAGGCACGGGCTGCGGCCCCGGTCTCCCCGAATAGACACCGACCGTCATCGGTATGGACACCGCGCGGCGTTACGGCCCGCTAGGAGCCCGTAACCCCCGGTACGTCGCCTGCCCTTCCACGTGGTGCTGGACGACGCGAGACGGCGCAGGACGACACCGCGCCGCTCCCCGCACGCGGGCGCGTCCGTCCACTCGCGACCGCCAATCTTCCCTGGGAACGGAGGCTTCCTTGCACCGCTCTCCGCTGTCCGTGCTCGTGATCTTCGCCGCGCTCGCGGCCTGCTCCACGCGCGACGCGACCGCGGCGACCGAGCTCCTCTCGCAGGACTCCACGCTGTCCGGGCGGCTCGCGACCGCGCCGGCGCCGGGTCGCGTCGCGCTCCCCGCCGCGTGCGCCCCGGCCACCCCGGCCGCGCGCCCCCAGGTCGAGCACGCGTCGCAGGCGGAGGAGCTCGCGCACCGCGGCTACGCCGCCGAGGCGCTCGGCGACCTCCAGGAGGCGCGCGCGCTGCTGCGTCGCGCGTCCGAGCTCGACGGGACGAACGAGCCGGCGGCCTACCACCTCGGCCGCACCAGCGAGGCGCTCGGCGACCGCGCGGCGGCGGTGGCGGCGTACTGCCGCTTCCTCGCGCTCTCCCCGACGACGGCCGAGTCGGCCGACGCGCGGCAGCGGGTGGCGAGCCTGTCGCAGCCGGCGCCGCGCGTGGCGGCCGACACGATGCGCGACGGCGCGCGCGACGGCGCCCCGGCCGCCCCGCGCGCCCGGGTCGCCCCGGCGCGGCCGGTGGTGCGGCAGCTCGCGCGGAAGGCGCCGGTGGCGCGTCGGCCGTCGACGGCGGCGCCGCGCGTCGCCAGCGCGACCGTGGAGCGGTCGTCGACCGCGCCCGCGCTCGACGCCGGCACCGGCCCGACGAACGCCGCCGCGGCGGGCGGCGACGCCGCGTCGTCCGGGGGCGCGTCGACGACGACGAGCGCGCCGAGCGCCGAGGGCGGGATGGCCAGGACGGTGGCGACCGGCGACGTGGTCCCGGCGGCCGTCGAGGGCTCGACCGCCGTGCAGCCGTCCACCACCTCGCGCACGAGCGGCGGCGGGTTGAGCCGCGCGCAGCGGGCGGGCCTCGGCGCCGCTGCCGGCGCGATCATCGGCGCGGTGACCGGCCGCAGCGTGAAGGGCGCGCTGATCGGCGCGGCGGCCGGCGGGGCGCTCGGCACGGCGACGGGCGGCCGGATGGCCCCGGTCGGGCGCGGGATCAGCCCCGTGGGGCGCGGCATCCGGCCGTAGCCGGCGCGGGCGTCACTGCGCCTGCACCAGCGTCTCGACGACACGCCGCGCGCGCTGCAGCGGCGTGTCGTTGAGCCGCCAGGGGATGGGGATGTCCGGCGCGACGCCTTCGACCTCGTTGATCCCGCTCGCGCGGTAGCGCACACAGTCGGGGATCAGGATGCGCGCGCGGCTGTGCGGCAGCACCGTCGGGATGCCGCCGTTGGTGTAGCCGCAGCCCGCGCCGAACGTCGGCGCGCCCACCACGACGCCGGCGCTGTTGTCCATCATCAGCGCGGCGAAGTACTCCGCGGCCGACACGGTGCCGCGATCCACGAGGACCATGAGCGGGCCGCGGTACACGCCCTCGCGATACCGGTAGCGCGCGGGGTAGTACAGCGTGCGCCACGCGGCCGTGGTGTCGACCGTGGACGGCGGCGCGTACGCGAGCGCGCCGGTGGAGTAGCGTGGCGGCTCCGCGACGACGAGCGAGCATGCCGGCGCGCGGTCCTGCCAGAGCGACGCGCGGTCGCACGCGACGCCCGCCTCGCGTCGCTGGCGGCGCAGCGCGTCGAGCGCGCTCCCGAGGCGGAGCCGGGCCTCGCCGCCCGACCGGGCGGAGTCGCCGACGAGGCGCGCGATGTCGGCGTCGAACGCGCGCACGTAGTGCGGATGCCGGATGAAGCCCGCGCGCGCGCCGCGCAGCGGCACGGGAGTGAGCGTCCGCGCGGCCGCCTCCACCCAGTTCGTGCCGCCGCCGTTGCCCGTCACGTCGACGAGCAGCCGCGTGATGCCCTCCGCCTGCAGCGCGGCGACACGCCGCTCCAGGGCCGCGGTGAGCCCGCTCGCGGTCTCGCGCGCGAGGTGGTCGGCGCACGCCGCGTCGCACTCGCCGTCCGCCGCGATGCCCAGCGTGCGCGCGGCCGCCTCGCACAGCTCGGGATGGATGTTCTCCTCGAAGCTCGCGATGCGGAGCACGCCGAGGCGGTCGTCGCCGGCGACCATCACGCCGGCGCGGAAGTAGGCGCTGTCCGGCGACGCGATCCACCGGAACCCCGGGAGCAGCTCGAAGCGGATGCCGCCGCCACGGCGCGCGCGGCGATAGCCGAGTCGCTCGCACACGCCGCGCGGCCGTGGCTCGCTCGCCGGCGCGGCGGCCGTCGGCGCCGACGGCCACCGCACCTCCAGGTGCCCGTCGCCGAACGCGTTCAGGAACGCCTCCACGGCGCCGCGCGCGGCCGCCTCCGAGCGCGCCGCCCGGAGCGCCGCCTCGGTGCCGCGCGACAGCTCGCCGAGCGCCACGCCGCGCCGCTCCACGGCCCATTCGAGGTTCGCGTACTGCCGCGTCAGCGCGTTCCGGAGCGCGGTGAAGTCCGCGAGCCACGCCGCCGTGTCGACCGCCGCGACCGCCGCGGCCGGCGGTCGCGCTCCCTCGGTCTGCGCCGCGGCCGGCGTCGCGTCGAGCGCGAGCAGCCCAACGAGCAGCGCCGCGATCGCCACGCGCGGCGCGCGCGCGACACGCTCGCGCATCGACCGTGCGCCGCTCACAGCCACCCCTTCTCGCGCGCGATGCGCCCGGCCTCCACGCGGTTCTCCGCGCCGACCTTCGAGAGCGCGGCCGACAGGTAGTTCCGTACGGTCCCCGAGGACAGGCAGAGCTCCGCGGCGATCGCGGCTCCCGACAGCCCCTCCGCGGCGAGCCGCAGCACCTGCCGCTCGCGGTCGTTCAGCGGATCGCGCTCGACCCACGCCTCGCGCGCCAGCTCGGGATCGATGACGCGCCCGCCCCGATGCACGCGGCGCACGGCGTTCGCCAGCTCCTCGGACGGGCCGTCCTTGAGCAGGTATCCCGAGGCGCCGGCGTCGAGCGCGCGGCGCAGGTAGCCCGCGCGCGCGAAGGTCGTCAGGATGATGACGCGCGCCGGCGACCGGCGGGCGAGGAGCGCGGCGGCCAGCTCGAGCCCCGACATGCGCGGCATCTCGATGTCGGTCAGCACCACGTGCGGCCGCAGCGCGAGGGCCTGCTCGAGCGCGTCGTGCCCGTTCGTCGCGCGACCGACGACGCGGATGTCGCTCTCGATCTCCAGCAGCGCGGCGAGCGCGCCGAGGACCATCGACTGGTCCTCCGCGATGAGCACGTCAATCATGCGACCGACTCCCGGGTTCGATCTGGCGCGCGGCCGAGGCGCTCCCCGGCGCCGAGGCGGGGGGACGGCGCCGCGACGACCTCGCGCGGCAGGCGCAGCGTCAGACACATGCCGTCGCCCGTCCGTTGGCTCACCGTGCCGCCGAGCGCCTCGATGCGCTCGCGGATGCCCCGGAGGCCGGCGCCCTCGGGTGCGGTGCGCCCCGCGCCGTCGTCCTCGATGGTGAGCGTCCAGTGCGCGTCGTCCGCCACGCCGTCGATGCGGCACCACGTCGCGCGCGCGTGCCGCACGACGTTCGTCACCCCCTCGCGCAGCGCGAGGGCGAGCGCCTCCTCGGCGGGCCGCGGCAGCCCGCCGAGTCGCACGGCGACCTCCGCGCGGATCGACGCCGCCTGCAGGAGCGACCGCGAGCGCTCCACCTCCTCGGCGAGCGACGCGCGGTAGCCGCGGATCGCCTCGCGCACCTCGCGCAGCGCGTCGCGCGCGACGCGCTCGACGTCGCGGATCTCGTCGGCGGCGCGCGCGGGATCGCGGTCGACGAGCCGTCCCGCCAGGTCCGCCTTGAGCACGACGAGCGACAGCGTGTGTCCGAGGACGTCGTGCAGGTCGCGCGCGATGCGCTCGCGCTCCGCGACCGCGGCCAGCTGCTCGACCTGCTCCTGCGCGAGGCACAGGCGCGCGTTCACGCGCCGGATCTCCGCGTAGTGCATGTTCACGAACCCGATCAGGACGGTCATCGCGACCGCGGGCACGACGATGCGGGCGGGCGCGCCGGCGAGCCACAGCGTCGTCGCGCCGGTCGCCGCGACCGCGACGATCGCGCGTCCGGCGGCCCGCGTCGTGTCGAGATTTCCCGCGAAGCTCGCGGCGTAGGTGAAGAAGACCGCGGCGCCCATCGTCACCGGCGCGAGCGCGACGCCGAGCGCGCCGTGCACCGCGACGATCGCGAGCAGGCGGCGGCCGCTCACCCAGTGCCCGCGGAAGTACGCGACCAGGAACACCGCGAGCGCCACCGCCACGGCGGCGCCGTCGAGCGCCGTCAGCGTGCCGGCCCGCAGCCACGCCGCGGGCTCGGCGACGAAGATCGCGAGGTAGGCGAGCCACGCGTACGGCGTCCACCCGAAGTGGTTGGCCCCGGGCAGCAGCGCCCAGCGCCGTCGCCGTGGGCTGGCGTGGGACGGCTCGGCGATCGCGTCGGCGCGCGGCGGCTGCATGCGGGTGGCCCGGGCGTCAGCGCAGGCGGACGTCGTCGATCCGGAAGCTCATCGCCCCCGGCTGCGGCCCGCCGGCGAACACGATGGCCATCAGGTCGCTGCCGTCGACGCCGAAGTCGCGCCAGGCGAAGGCGTGCGTCCGCCACTCGGCGCCGGCGGTGAACGTGCGCACCAGCGGCATGCTCCCCTTCGACCGCGCGAACAGCATCACGCGATACGTCTTGCCGTCGCCCTGCGCGGCGAAGCTGAACCCCTCCCGACGCGAGAGGTCGACCGGCGCCATCGGCTGGAGGCCGGGCGACCACATCGTCCCGTACCACGCGTGCGGCACCGTCGCGGCGATGGTGCCGCGGATGGCGAGCGCGTGCCCGCTGCCACCCGCCCCGCCCTCGACGACCGCCAGCTCGCCGGTCGACGTGCCCCCCGCGATGTTGTCCGCCGAGGGCATCCACGTCCCGAGCGACGCCGTCTGCCCCTGCTCGAAGTCGCTGATGCGCCCGTCCGCCGGGATGACGGGCCCCAGGCGCTCGGCCTTACGCGCCTCGGCGATCCGCGCCGCCACCGCCTGCCGCTCGATCGGCACGCCGTCCTTCCAGACGCCGCTGATGGCGCGCGTGGCGCGGATGTCCGCCGTGGGATCGCCGTCGACGAGCAGCAGGTCGGCGCGCTTGCCGGCGGCGATGCGGCCGCGATCGGTCAGGCGGAAGGCGTGCGCCGGAAGGCTCGTGGCGGCCATCAGCGCCTCGGCCGGGCTCAGCCCCGCCGCGACCAGCAGTTCGAGCTCGCGGTGCATCGCGGCGCCGAACCAGGTCCCCGGATTCGGCGCGTCCGACCCGGCGAGAATGAGCACGCCCAGCGCGCGCAGCCGGCGGATCGTCGTGTCGGCCACGGCGACGCTGAGCGCCGGCGCGCCCGCCCGCCGCGGAAAGCCCTGCTGCAGGTTCTGCAGGCTCGCCGTGGCGAGATATCGGGCCATCGACGAGTCGCTCGCCAGCGGCGCGCCGCCGCCGGTGCCGGTGATCGAGGTGAGCACCGTCATCGTCGGGATCACGAACGCGCGCTTCGTGCGCACGAGCCGCGCGAAGGCGGTGTCCGCGGCCGTGTCCGTGAAGAGGTGCACGAGCCCGTCCGCGCCCACCTCGATCGCGGTCCGCGCGCTCGCCGCATCGCCGACGTGCACGACGGCGAGCTTGCCGCGCCGGTGCGCCGCGTCGACGACGGCGGCCAGCGTCGCGCGATCGAGCGTGCCGTACTTCAGGCCGTACGCGTGGCCGTCGTCGAGGACGACCTTGATGAAGTCGGAGCCCTCGGCGATCCGCGCGTCGACGAACGCCTGCGCGGAGTCGGGCGAGGTGATCGTCGGGATCGTCGTGCCGAACTGCGTCCCGTGCCCTCGCGGCGCCGTGACCAGCGTGCCCGCGCTCACCAGGTCGGCGCGCGCGCCTGCCTTCCCCGCCGCCTGCTCCTCGCGCATCGCGCGGGCGAAGCGGTGGTCGGTGAACATGTCGACGTGCGTCGTCACGCCGAAGACCGGCGCCTCGCGCAGCGCGTCCACGCTGAACGTGTGCGTGTGCGCGTCGATCAGCCCGGGCAGGAGCGTCTTCCCGGTCGCGTCGACGACCTGCGCCCCGGCGGGCGCGCGGAGGCCGCGGCCGACGCGCTGGATCACGCCGCGGTGCACGAGCACGTCGGTGCGATCCATCGTGAGCACGCCGTTGAAGACGCGCGCGTTGCGGAAGAGCAGCGGCGTCTCCTGTGCCCGGAGCGGCATCGCCAGCGCGGCGGCCAGCGCGGCGCACCGCAGCAGCGCGCGCAGCGGACGCGAGGGGCGCGCGGAGCGCGCGGATCGGCGGATGGGCGACGGTGGCATCATCGTGTGGACCTCGGGTGTGGAGCCCGGCCGTGGGCGTCGTGGCGACGGCGGGCTCCCCACGATCGCGGATGGCGACCCGCCGGGACACCGACATCCGTCACGAGCGGCCATGACATTTGTCACGTGCCGCCGCTCCACGCCCGCCCGCCCGCACGATGGGCCCGCGTCACGCGGACCCCAGCACGCGCGCGGGGTCGACCGCGGCGGCGCGGCGCGCCGGCAGCCAGCTCGCCAGGAAGGCCACCACGAGCAGCACGAGCGCCGCGAGCCCGAGCACCCAGGGATCGGTCGCGCTCACCCCGTACAGCAGTCCGCGGAGCAGCCGCGTGAACGCGAGCGCGCACGCCAGGCCGATCGCGACGCCGACCGCGGCGAGCCGCAGCCCCGCGACCGACACGTCGCGGCGCACGTCGGCCGGGCGCGCGCCGAGCGCGAGGCGCACGCCGATCTCGCGACGCCGCACGCTCACCCCGTACGCGACGACGCCGTAGAGGCCGACCGCGCCGAGCGTGAGCGTGACGGCGCTCGCGACGGCGAGCAGCACGACGAGCGCGCGCGTGCGCGCCGACGACCGGCGCACGACGTCGTCGAGCGTGCCCTCGTCGAACAGGGGGAGCGCGGGATCGAGCGCGCGCACCACGTCGCGGATGGCTCCGACCGTCGACTCGGCGCGCCCCGGCGCCGTGCGGGCGAGCACCGCGACGAGGTACGGCGTGGCCGCCCGGCCGTCCGCCCGGACGATCGGGAAGTACACGGCCTCCTCCGCCGGCCGGTCGAGCGCGGTGAGGTGCACGTCGCCCACCTCGCCGACGACCGTGCGCCACGCGCCGCCGACCGTGCGGATGCGCCGCCCGAGCGGGCTCGCGCCGTTCCAGTAGCGCGCCGCGAACGCGCGGCTCACGACCACCTCGTCGGCGGCACCCGCGTCGTCGATCGGCCCGAACGTGCGGCCGCGCAGCAGCGGGATCCGCGTCGTGGCGAAGTAGCGCGCGTCTACCGTGACGGCGGCGTGCGCCGCGCCCGCGGCGGGCGGCGGCAGCGGGCGATCCTCGACCTCGATCGTCGCGCTCCACCGGTCGGCGCTCAGCGGCACCCAGTCGGTGACGGCCGCCTCGCGCACGCCCGGCACCGCGCGCAGCCGTCCGAGCGCCTCGTGCACGAAGCCCGCGCGCTCACCCGTGCCGTACTTGGCGATCGGGAGCAGCACGCGCGCGACCGCGACGTCGTCCGCCACGAAGCCCGGCCTCACGGCGTCCAGCCGCATCAGGCTCCGCGCCATCAGCCCCGACGACGCGACCAGCACGAGCGCCAGCGCCGTCTGCGCGACGACGAGCGCGTCGCGCGCGCGCTGGCGCGACGCGTCCGCGGCGGACCCGCGCCCCGCCGCGCGCAGCACGAGCGCGATCGACACCCGCCGCGCGCGCAGCAGCGGCAGGAGGCTGACGCACGCCGCGCACAGCGTCGTGGCGCCGAGCGCGAACGCGACCGTGCGCGGGTCGACCGCGACCTCGTCGAGGCGGGGCACCGACCACGCGCCGCCCGCGCGCACCGCCGCCCGCAGACCGACGATCGCGAGCAGCACGCCGAGCGCGCCCCCCGCGGCGCAGAGCAGGACCGACTCGACGAGCGCCTGCGCGGTCATGCCGCGCGCGCCCGCCCCGAGCGCGCCGCGCACCGCGAGCTCCACCTGCGCGTGCTCGGCGCGCACGAGGAAGAGGCCCGCCACGTTCGCGCACGCGACGACGAGCACGAGCAGCACGCTCGCCAGCAGCATCCAGACGACGCCCGCCGCCGGGCCGACGATCGCGTCGCGCAGCGACTCGACGTGCGGCACGACGTGCGCATGCGCGAGCATGCCCGACGACCGGTCGCCCGGGAACGCCTCGGGCAGCCGCGCGAGCGCGCGCGCGAGATCGGCGCGCGCGTGGTCCATCGAGACGCCGTCGCGCAGCCGCCCCACGCCGACGAAGCGGAAGCGCGATGCCTGCGTGCCCGACTCGTCGAGGGTGAGGGGGATCCAGAGATCGACGGTGCCCGCCGGGTAGCCGAAGCGCGGCGGCATGATGCCGACGATCGTGCGCGGCACCTGGTTCACGAGGATCTGGCGGCCGATCACGCCTCGGTCGCCGCCGTAGCGCTCGCGCCAGAGCCGGTCGGACAGCAGGATCACGCGCGGCGCACCGGCGCGGTCCTCGCCGGGCGCGAAGCCGCGGCCCAGCGCCGGGCGCACGCGGAGCACGTCGAGCAGGTTCGCGGTGACGCGCGCGATGCGGGCGCGCGCCGGCGTCTCGCCCGGCGCGGACGGCTCGACGTTCGCGTCCACGTTGTCGGCCCACCACGCGGCGATGCCCTCGAACGCGCGCGCGTGCCGCTGGTACAGCAGCAGCGTGGCGTCCGACTGGTCGACGGTCGCGGGGCCCGCGAAGCTCACCGTGTGCGTGAGCCGCACGAGCTGGTCTGACCCCGGGTACGGCAGCGGCTCGAGCAGCACCGCGTTCACCACGCCGAACGCCGCGGTGGTGGCGCCGATCCCGAGCGCGAGCACGAGCACCGTCGCGGCGACGAAGCCCGGCGCGCGCCGCAGCCGGCGCAGCGCGATCCGGAGGTCGTGCAGCGCCGACTCGAGCGCCACGGTGCCGCGCGTGCGGCGGCTCGCCTCCTTCACCCGGTCGAGGTGCCCGAACTCGGCGCGCGCGCGGCGCCGCGCCTCGTCGCGCGACAGCCCCGCGCGCTCGTGCCGCTCGGCCTCGCGCTCGAGGTGGAAGCGCAGCTCCTCGTCGAGCTCGCGCTCGAGCGCGTCGCGATCGAGCAGCGCGCGCACGCGGTAGCGCAGGTCGCTCCACAGCTCGCTCAGCATCGTGGTCACCCCATCTGGAGCACCAGCGACACGGCGCGCGTGAGCCGCGCCCACGCGTCGGCCTCGGCGTCGAGCTGCCGACGGCCGGTGCGCGTCAGCTCGTAGAACTTGGCCCTGCGGTTGCTCTCGGACGCGCCCCACTCGGCGCGGATCCAGCCGCGCCGCTCCAGGCGGTGCAGCGCGGGGTAGAGCGAGCCCTGTGGCACCTGCAGCGCGTCGCGCGACACGTGCCGGATGCGCTCGGAGATCGCCCAGCCGTGCATCGGCTCGACGGAGACGGCCTTCAGGATCAGCAGGTCGAGCGTGCCCTGCGGCAGGTCGAGCCGGTCGTCGGTCACGGCGGTCCTCGTGAGGTCGCGCGAACTATGGGACCGCTCTTGTAGAAGTGCAAGGGGAGCGGCACCACGCCAGTCAGCCCGGCCACCCCATGTGGGGCGACCGGGCTGACGACGCGTCGCGGCGGGCGGGCGACGACCTGCGCGACGAGCGCCGGATCGACTCCGCGCGTCGTCACGACGAGAGGCGCGCGCTCACACGGGCTCCTGGAGCAGCGGCGCCACCGACGCGCGGTTCGACACGGCCATCTTGGCGAGCACCTGCTCCGCGTGGTTGCGCGCGGTGAAGAAGCTGAGCCCCAGGCGCGACGCCACCTCCGCGTTCGAGCACCCCTCGGCCATGAGGCGCGCGACGACGATCTGACGCTCCGTGAGCCCGTAGCGCTCGTGCAGCTCGGCGTCGTCCAGCATGCGCACCGCCTTGGCCGGCGCCGACGCCGCCTGCACGGCGCGGCTGCGGCGCAGGATCGCCGAGATGCGGGCGAGCAGCTCCATCGCGCCGAACGGCTTGGTGACGTAGTCGTCGGCGCCCAGGCGGAAGCCCTCGACCTTGTCGCTCTCGAGCGAGCGCGCGGAGAGGATTAGCACCGGGTAGTCGGCCCCGCGCGCGCGCAGCTCGCGCAGCACGTGGTAGCCGTCGCGGTCCGGGAGCCCGAGGTCGAGCAGCACGAGGTCGGGCGGCTCGTGCCGCGCGCGCGCGAGCGCCTCCTGCGCGCGCGAGGCGAGCAGCACCTCGTGGCCTTCGAGCGTGAGCGTGCGCTCCAGCGCCTCGGCGTACGCGGGCGTGTCCTCGACGACGAGGATGCGGGTCGGACGGGTCATGGCTCAGTCCTCCCGCCGACGCACGGCGTCGGCGAAGGGCAGCGTGAAGTGGAACGTGGTCCCGGCGCCCGGCTGCGACTCGACGCGCAGCTCGCCGCCGTGCGCCTCCGCGATGGCGCGCGCGATCCAGAGCCCGAGCCCGACGCCGCGCCGCCCGCGCCGGTCCCCGCGCCAGAACGCGGTGAAGAGGTGCGGCAGCTCGTCGGCCGCGATGCCCGGGCCCGTGTCGGCGACCGACGCGACGAGCGCCCCCGTGCCGTCCTCCGCCGCCGCGGGCGCGACGGCCCACCGCACGGTCACCGTGCCTCCCGGCGGCGTGAACTTGATGGCGTTGCCCACGAGGTTCGAGAGGAGCTGCACCACGCGCGGCGCGTCGAGGGCGACCGGCGCGTCCGTGCCCTCCCCCTCCACCTGCAGCGCGAGCCCGCCCGCCTCGGCGAGCGGGCGCAGCATCCGCTCGGCGTCCGCGAACGGCGCGCCGGCGTCGACGGGCGCGCGGTGGATGCGCAGCGCGCCGCCGCGCAGCGACGACGCGTCGAGCAGGTCCTCGACCAGCCCCTGCATCGTCACGGTGCTCGTGTGGATCGTGTCGAGCGCCTGGCGCGCGTAGGCGCGCGTCGCGGCGTCGGCGGGAGCGGGCGCGCCGTCGGGATCGTCCGGCTGCAGGCTGCGCAGCACCTCCGCGTACAGCGCGACCGCGCCGAGCGGGTTGCGCAGGTCGTGCGCGACGACGGCCAGCAGCCGCTCGCGCTCCATCGTCGCCAGCTCGGCGGCGGCGAGCAGGCGCGCGTGCTCCGCCGCCAGCCCGAGACGCGTCGCCAGCTCGTCGACGAGCGCCTGGTCGGGCATGCGCCCGTCGCTCCCCGCGCCGGTCAGCGCGACCGCGCCGACCGTCCCCTCGCCGGTCACCACCGGCGACTCGATGCGCGGCGCGTCGTCGGCGCGTCCCGCCTGCGCGTAGCCGTCGTCCCCGAGCGCGGCCTCGCACCCGGCGGCCCAGCGCGGCACGACGAGCGCCGGCAGGTGCGCGAGCGCCGTCACCGCGTCGAGCGACGCGGCGAGCAGCCGGCTCCACTCCGCGAGCAGCGTGGCGCGCTCGCGGGAGCGCCGCTCGTCGACGTGCAGCACGCGCGCGTCCAGCAGGTTCTCGACGCGCAGCAGGACCTCGGTCGCGTCGAACGGCTTGGTCACGAAGTCGCGCGCGCCGAGCGCCAGCGCGTTGTCGCGCGCCTCGCCGGTGACGTCGGCGGTGAGCACGAGCACCGGGCGGTACTCGTCCGGCGGCGTCGCCGCGCGCAGGTCGGCGAGCACCTCCAGCCCGTGGCGGTGCGGCATGTGGAGGTCGAGCAGCACGAGGTCGGGCGCGTGCGCGGCCACGAGCGCGGGCACCTCGCGCGGGTCGGTCGTGCGCAGCAGCCGGTCGTAGCCCTCGGACTCCAGCAGCGCCTCGAGCAGGTCGAGGTTCGCCACCTCGTCGTCCACGAGCAGCACCGTGCACGCGCGCAGGCGCGTCCGCCGGTCGGCGGTGGTCGGACGCTCGGGCAGGCCGACGGGGAGGGGCGACATCGGGTCGGCGCCGATCGTCATGCGTGCTCCGTGGGCAGGAAGCGCTCGACGACGGCGAGGAACTCGTCGACGTCGAGCGGCTTGGTGAGGTAGGCGTCGGCCCCCGCGAGGCGCAGCCGCTCCAGCGAGCCGGCGGTGGCGTCGGCGCTGACGACGACGATCGGGATGTTCGCGGTGCGCCGGTCGGCGCGCAGGCGGCGCAGCACCTCGTCGCCGGGGATGTCGGGCAGGTGCAGGTCGAGCAGCACGAGGTCGGGCAGGTGCTCGCGCGCCAGCTCCACGCCGAGCTGGCCCTGGAGCGCGGGCACCGTGCGCCAGCCCGGGCGCGAGAGGAGGATCGTCTCGACGAGGCTCAGGTTCGCGAGGTTGTCCTCGATGTAGAGCAGCGTCGCGTCGCGGTGCGGCGCCTCGGCGATCGCGAACGTCCCCGTCTCCTCGAGCGCGCGCAGCGGACTCTGCGCCCCGCTCAGCTCCAGGCGGAACACGCTGCCCGCGGGCCCGGTCGACTCGAGGCGGAGCGCCCCGCCCATCGCCTCGCACAGGCGCTGCGACAGCGCGAGCCCGAGGCCGGTGCCCTCGACGTCCGTCAGCTCGGCGCCGAGGCGCGAGAACGGCGTGAAGAGCTGCCCGACGCGGTCGGTCGGGATGCCGCGCCCGCTGTCCTCGACGCGCACCGCCCACCGGCCGTCGTCGCCCGCGGCCACGCCGAGCCGGACGCTCCCGCCCGGGCGATTGTACTTGATGGCGTTGGAGAGGAGGTTGAGCAGGACCTGCACGAGGCGCTGGCGGTCGGCGTGCACGTACGCGTGCTCCGGCCACGCCTCGCCGTGCGCGTCGCCCTCGCGCAGCGCCACGCCGTGCTGCTGCGCCACCGGCCGCACGAGGCCGAGCGCCTCCTGCAGCGCCGGCGCGAGCGCCACCGGCTCGAGCGAGAAGTTCTCGCGCCCCGCCTCAATGCGCGCGATCTCGAGCACCTCGTTGATGAGGTGCAGGAGGTGGCGGCCCGCCTTGAGGATGTGCTGCACGCCCTTCACGTGCGGCGGCTGCAGGTCGGCGCGCGCGAGCAGCTGAGCGAAGCCGAGGATGCTGTTCATCGGCGTGCGCAGCTCGTGGCTCATGCGGCTGAGGAACTCGCTCTTGGCGCGGTTCGCGCGCTCGGCCTCGCTGCGCTGCCGCTCGGCCTCCGCGCGCGCCTGCTCCGCCTCGGCGGTGGCGCGACGCAGCGCGGCCTCGGCCGCGCGCTGCTCCGTCACGTCGCGCGCGAACGCCACGAGCCCCTCGTCCGCCGAGTGCGGCGACACCGTGCGGCCGACGCTGTCGAAGACGCGGTAGGTGCCGTCCTTGTGGCGGATGCGATAGGTGGTGGCGTGCGACTCGCCGGGATGCGCGAAGATCGCCATCACGTCGCGCCGCACGAGCTCCACGTCGTCGGGGTGGATCAGCTCGTGCGGCTGCGTGCCGAGCATCTCCTCCGGCGTCCAGCCGAGCATGCGCTGTCCGGACGGGCTCACGTAGGTGAGGCGCATCTCGGCGTCGCACATCATCACGTAGTCGCTCGTGTTCTCGATGATGCGCCGGAACCGCTCGTCGTGCTCGCGCAGCGTGCGCTCGGCCTCGCGGCGCTCCGTGATGTCGCGGACGTTGGCCACCACGCCCTGGTCCGGCGACGTGGGCGACAGCGTGCGCCCGAACGCCTCGAGGTGGCGCCACGTCCCATCCTTGTGGCGGAAGCGGTAGGCCGCGTACCCGACCGAGCCGGGGGTGGCGAGCAGCCGCCCGAGCTCCGCGGCCACGGCGGGCGCGTCGTCGGGGTGCATGTAGTCGAACGCGAGCCGCCCTTCCATCTCCTCGGGGGTGTAGCCCAGCACGCGCGTGACGGCGGGGCTCTGGTAGCCCAGGCGCCCGTCCGGCGTGAGGATCGTGACGATGTCGTGCGCGTTGTCGAGCATCGCGCGCCACCGCTCCTCGTTGCGCTGCAGCGCCTCCTCGGCGGCGCGGCGCTCCGTGATGTCGCGGCCGAACGCCACCACGCCGTCCTCGATGCCGAGGGGCGAGAGCGTGCGGCCCAGGTTCTCGAGGACGCGGTAGGTGCCGTCCTTGTGGCGGATGCGGAAGGTGCTGTTGCGCGGCTCGCCCGGATGCTGGACGATCCACGCGAAGTCCTCCATCACGTGGGGCACGTCCTCGGCGTGGACGAGGTCCGACGGCCGGCCGCCCATCATCTCCTCGGGCGACCAGCCGAGCATGCGGGTGACCGACGGGGCGATGTAGGTGATCGCCGCGGTCTCGTCGACGATCATCACGAAGTCGCTCGTGTTCTCGATCATGCGGCGGAAGTACGCGTCGCGCTCGCGCAGCAGCCGCTCCGCGTCCACGCGCTCGGTGATGTCGCGGCAGTTCGCGACGAGCCCCTCGGCGGCGGTGTGCGGCGAGACCGTCTGCCCGATGTTCTCGAACACGCGCCACCGCCCGTCCCTGTGGCGGATGCGGTACTGGATGGTGCTCTGCGTGCCGGGATTCGCCGCCAGCTGCTCGACCGTCGCCATGACGTGCGGCACGTCGTCGGGGTGCACGAGGTCCGTCGGGCGCTGGCCGAGCATCTCCTCCACGCGGTAGCCGAGCAGCCGCTCGACCGACGGGCCGATGTAGGTGATGGCGCCCGTGGTGTCGACGAGCATCACCTGGTCGCTTGAGTTCTCGATCAGGCGGCGGAAGTGCGCCTCGCGCTCGGCGAGCACGCGCTCGGCCTCGACGCGCTCGGTGATGTCGCGGCAGTTCGCCACCACGCCCGCGGCGGCCGTGGTGGGCGACAGGGTGCGGCCCACCGTCTCGTGCACGCGCCAGCTGCCGTCCTTGTGGCGCGTGCGGTACGTCGTGGTCGTCGTCTCGCCGGGATGCGTGAACAGGTACGCGATCGCCTCGGTGACGCGCGCGGCGTCGTCGGGATGCATGTTGTCCTGCGGCCGCAGCCCGATCATCTCCGCGGGCGGGTAGCCGAGCAGCCGCTCGACCGACGGGCTGGCGTAGGTGACCGCGCCCGACGCGTCGCAGATGAGGATGAGGTCCGTCGAGTTCTCGATCAGGCGGCGGAAGTGCTCCTCGCTGCGCGCCAGCGCGAGCTCGGCCTCCTTGCGCTCGGTGACGTCCTGCGCGCTCCCCATCATCCCGACGATCGCGCCGGACGCGTCGCGCACCACCGCCCCGCGCGCCTGCAGGTGCCGGATGGTGCCGTCCACGTGCACGACGCGGTGGTCGTACACGTACGGCTCGCCGGTGGCGACGGAGTGCTCGACCGACGCGCGCGCCGCGGCGCGGTCGTCGGGGTGCACGCCCGCGAGGTAGCCGTCGAAGTCGCGCGGCGCGTCCTCCGGCGCGAAGCCGTAGAGCGCGCACAGCGTCTCGTCCCACTCCACGGCGTTCGTCGCCACGTCCCACTGCCAGCGCCCGAGCCGCGCCTGCCGCTGCGTCTCGCGCAGCTGCGCGGTGCGCTCCTCGACGCGGCGCTCCAGATCGGCGTAGGCGTCGCGCAGCGCCGCCTCGGCCGCCTTGCGCGCGCCGATGTCGCGTCCGGCCACGAGGATGCGGTCCTTCCCCGCGATCGCGACGCGCTGCGCGCGCACCTCCGACCACACCGTCCCGCCGTCGGCGCGGCGGGCGCGCCACTCGAAGCGCTGCGGCTCGCCGGCCGCGGCGCGCTGCACGTGCGCCGCGGCGTCGGCGATCGAGAACGGCGGCTCGTCGTTGGCGACCGCGGCGAGGCCGCGCGCGAGCATCTCGTCGCGCGTGGAGCCGAACATCGCGCAGCCGGCGTCGTTGACGTCGAGCACCTCGCCGGTGTCGATGTCGTGGATGAACAGCGCGTCCGACGCGCTCTGGAAGATCGTGCGGTAGCTGGCCTCGCTCGCCTGCAGCGCCGCCTCGGCGGCCTTGCGGTCGTTGATGTCGCGCATCGTGGCGAGGATGCGGTCCTCGCCGTTGACGCGCACGCGCTGCAAGCGCACCTCGCCCCACACCGGACGTCCGTCGCGGTGCCGGCCGAGCCACTCGAACCGCTGCGGCTCGCCGGCGGCGGCGCGCGCGAGGTAGCGCATCGCGTCCTCGCGCCCGTACGGCGACACGCCGGCGCTGAACGCGTTGAGCCCCGCCGCCTTCTGCTCCTCGGCCGTGTAGCCGAACATCTCGCACGCGGCGTCGTTGACCTCGAGGCGCTCGCCCGTGTGCAGGTCGTCCAGCCACATCGCGTCGGAGGCGTGCTGGAAGATCGCGCGGTAGCTCTCCTCGCTCGCCCGCAGCGCCTCCTCCACCGCGTGCCGCTCGGTCACGTCGCGCGAGGTGCCGATCATGCGCGAGAGGCGCCCGTCGGCGCCCGGGACGAGCTGGCCGAGCGCCTGCAGCGTGCGCACGTCGCCATCGGGGCGCACGATGCGGTACTCGACGTCGAAGCGCTCGTTCTTGGCCACCAGGCGCTCCATCACCTCGACGATGCGCGCCCGGTCGTCCGGGTGCACGAGCGCGAGGAACTCGCCCTCGGCGAGCTCGGGGCGGTCGAGCGGCAGGCCGTGGATCCGCAGCTGCTCGCGCGACCAGACGATGCGCCCGGTGTCGGTGTCCAGCTCCCAGCTGCCCGTGCCCGCGATCTCCTCCAGCCGCGCGACGTGCTCCTCGCGCTCGCGCAGCAGGCGGAGCGCGTCCTGCCGGTCGGTGACGTCGAGCGAGGTGCCGAGCACGCGCGTCGGGTTCCCGTCGGCATCGGCGACGAGCCGCGCCCGCGCCCGCAGCAGCCGCACCATCCCGTCCGGGCGGCGGACGCGGTACTCGATCGTCACCGGCTGCGCGCCGGCGAGCGCGCGCATGCCCTCCTCGATGTGGTGGCGGTCGTCGGGCAGCACCATCGCCATGAAGGCGGTGTGCGTGGCCGGGGTGCCCGCGTCGTCGACGCCGTGGATGCGCTGCTGCTGGCGGGACCAGCGGACGGCGTCGGTGGCCAGGTCGATCTCCCAGCTGCCGAGCCCCGCGAGCTCCTCGATCATGTCCATCTGCTGCTCGCGGTCGGCGAGCATGCGCGCGAGGGAGCTGGAGGCGTCGGGAGCGGTCGGGGCGGACGACGGCGGCGAGGAGGGGTGCGGCGAGGAGGGAACGGTGGCCATGGGGTGGCGGCCGGAGCGGCAGGAGGGGGGAGCGGCGCAGGGGGGAGCGCCGACGTCTCACGGTGCACGAGTGCGCCGCGCGACGCCAGCCAAGCTCGTTGGCCGCCCGCACCGCTGAATGGGACGAATGACCCAGATTCGCCCCCGGCCGCCCCGCCCGGCCGCTCAGCGCACCACGAAGTTGAGCGGCGGCACCTCCTTGAGCGTCGTCGCCCCGCGCCGCACCACGTAGCTCACGACCGAGCTGCCGACCCGGCGCCCGTCGAGCGCGCCGCGGACCTTGTCGCCGCTCCAGCGGCCGACGGTCGTGTCGGCCACCACCGCGCGCAGGTCGACGTCGGCGTGCGACGCGAGCGTGAACCACTCCGCCTGCGGCGGCGGCTGGTGGTCGTCCGCGCTCCCCGAGCGCGACACGAAGAACTGCTGCAGCACCAGCGGGCGCCCGGCGGGGACCACCGGGAAGCCGTGCCAGTGGTCGCGGTGCGAGTACATCATCGTCCCCGCCTCGTCGACGAGCACCATCTCGGCGACGACGAGCGGCGGGGCGTTGGGCGGGGGCGCGGCCGGGCCGCCGCCGTCCGCGCCGCAGGCGGCGAGCGCGAGGACGGACGCGGCGAGCGCGGGGCGGGCGGCGAGCGAGGGCGAGCGGGTCATCGGTCGGTGGCGGGGCGAGGGGTCACGGAGGCGGACGCGCGCACCTCGAGCGGGAGCCACGGCGTCACGAGGTCGGCGTGCGTCTGGTGCCACACGAGGAAGCGCACGCGTGTCGGGCCGGCGGAGAGGCCGTGCAGCAGCCCGCGCCCGCGCAGCGGCTCCCAGAGCACGCGGCCGTCGTGCTCCGCCTCCAGGCGCAGCTCGACGTCGGCGCGCGCGCCGGCCTCGGCGAGCGAGCGGCCCTGGAAGTCGAGCAGCTCGACGAGCACCGCGGTCGGCGCGCCGTCGCGCACGACGAGCGGCCCGCCCTCCCAGCGGCGGTTGTCGTGCGTACGCGCGAGCAGCGCGCCGGTGGTGTCGCGCACCAGCACGTCCGCCGCCTCGACGTGCGGCGTGACGATGGCGATCGGGTGCTCGCACGCGGCCGCGCCCAGCGCGGCGAGCAGGGCGAGCCCCGGCAGGACGGGGCGGCGGAGCGGGCGCACGGGTCGGGGGGTCCTCACAGCGTCACGCGGTAGAGCAGGCGCAGGTTGCGCCCGGGCTGGGGCGCGACCTGCTTGGCCCGCCACAGATGGTCGCGCCACGTGGCGTCGAGCGCGTTGTCGATGCCGAGCGTCAGCGCGTGCAGCCGCCCGCCCAGCGGCCAGCGGACGCCGGCGCTGCCGTTGAGCAGCGCCCAGGCGGGCGTCGCGCAGAACTCGGCGGGCAGCAGCTCCGCCTCCACCTGCGCCCCGTCGCTCGCGGCGCGGGCGGCGCACGCCGCGGCGGGATCGGCGACGCCGGGCGGCGGCGACGGGACGCGCCCCTGGCGGGCTGCGGCCTCCGCCCCCAGGGACGCGAACCAGCGCGGCCGCTCGCGCCGCAGCTGCACGCGCGCGCGCAGCGGCGGCATCGCGGGGAGCGGCCCGTCGCCGGCCGCGGTCGGGCGCACGCCGCGCACCCAGCTCGCCGTCGCGTCCAGCGCGAGCCCCGGCAGCGCGGCCAGCGGCAGCTCCCACTGCACGCGCCCCTCCGCGCCCACGAGGCGGGCCGCGGCCTGCGCGGCCTGGTAAACGGGGTAGCGCCGCAGCCGCGGATCCCGCTGCGGGAGCCCGGTCGCCGCGTCCACCAGCGGCGCCTGGAACACGTGGTCGTCTATGCGCGAGACGAAGCCGGCCACCTCGGCGGCGAGCCCCGGCCGGTCGACGCGCGCGAACAGGTCGACGCCGCGCGCACGCTCGGGACGCAGCGCGGGGTTGCCGATCTCGTACGCGTACGTCGCCAGGTGCGGCCCGGCCGAGTAGAGCTCCTCGACCGCGGGCGGACGGAAGCCGCGCGCGACGCTGAGCCCCACGCGCGCGCCGGCGCGCACGTCCACCGCGACCGCGAGCGCGCCGGAGAGCGCCGCGAAGTCGCGCGTCCGCACCTCCGGCAGCAGCCGGCTCGGCGTCGAGTCGAGCGGCGCCACGCGCATGCGGTCGAGCCGCGCGCCGGCGGACACCGCGAGGCGTCCGACGCGCACCTCCTCGAAGCCGTACAGCGCGCCCGCGTGCACCTCGGCCGGGCGCGTGCCCGTGTAGCTGCCCGCCGCGCGGAAGTCGCGCCACTGCCCCCACACGCCGACCGCGCCCGCGCCCGTGGCCCCCGCCGGGAGCCCCGCGCGATGGCGGTAGCGCACCACCAGGTCGCCCGACGCCGCGAGCTGCCCGAAGCGCGTGCCTACGAAGCCGCCGCGCTCCTGCTCCTCCTGCTCGAAGCGCACGCCCTGCACGGCGAGATCGACGCTCTGCACGGCCGCCGAGTCGCGGCGCCACGACGCCTCGGCGCGCGCGGTGCTGCGCCGCAGCGCGACGTAGACGCCGCCCGCGTGCGAGCCCGGGAGCGCGAGCCCGCCGAAGCTGCTCGGCACCCCGTAGGCGCTGCGCACGTCGCGCACGGCCGCGCCGACGACGCCGGCGCGCCCCGTCCACGCGAGGCCGAGCCCCGCGTCGTGCGCGTCGACGTCGGTGAACGGGAGCGTGCCGCGCGGCGTGCGCGTGTCGCCGGCGACGCGCCGACTGCCCGTGACGCGCAGCGCGAGCGGGCCGAGCGGGGCGTCGAGCGCGCCGCCGACCGAGCCGCCGGCGTTCACCGACTCGCCCTGCGCGCCCACGAAGCCGCCGACGCGCTGCGGGCGCGCGCGCGGCACGTCCTCGCGCACGACGTTCACCAGCCCGCCGAGCACGTTCCCGCCGTAGAGCAGCCCCGCGGGGCCGCGCACGATCTCCACCCGGCGCGCGGTCAGCGGGTCGATGGTCACCGCGTGGTCGGGCGCGGTGGTGGCGACGTCGCCGGTGCGCTGCCCGTCCTCCAGCACGAGCACGCGGTCGCCCGTGAGCCCGCGCACGACCGGCTGCGCGGCCATCGGCCCGTTCGTGCGCATCGTGACGCCGGGCTCCCCCGCGATGGTGGCGGCGACGCTCGCCGCGAGCTGCCGGTCGAGCGCGGCGCCTTCGAGCACGGTGCCCGGCGCGACCGCGTCGCCCAGGCGGCGCTCGCGGCCGGGCGCGCGCACCGTCACCGACGGCAGCGCCAGCGCGGTGGCGCGCAGCCGCACGTCGGCGGGCACGCCGGCCGCGAGGCGCACCGTCTCGGGCGCGTAGCCGATGCGGCGCACCGTGACGACGTGCGCGCCGCGCCCGGCGCCGGCGAGCGCGAACCGGCCGTCGGCGCCGGTGGTGGCGGTGCGGCCGCCGTCGACGAGCGTCACCTGCGCGGCGGCGATCGGCGCGCCGCCCGCCGCGTCGACGACGCGGCCGGTGACGGCGTCCGCCTGCGCGGTGACGTGCGCGGGGGCGAGGAGGACGGCGACGGCCGCCAGCGCCGTCGCCGTCCGTGGGCGCGTCGTCACGCGGCGATCAGTTCGCGGCGACGACGGTGCCGCCGCGCCGCACGCCCAGCACCACCATGCGCGTCGGCGTCCCGCCCACGCTCAGCCGCCGCCCGACGCTCGGCACGCCGCCGGCGGAGAGCGCGACCTCGATCACCTCGCCGCGCGTGGGGTTCGACACGTAGGCCACGCCCTCGGCCGCGACGATCACCGGCGACGGGAAGGTGCCGCTCGTCGGCATGGCCGGCACGAGCGCGTCCACGCGCCCCGTCAGCTGGCGGGTCGCCATGTCGAACACGTACAGGGTGCCGGTGCGCCCAAGCATGAGCGCGTGGCTGCCGCCGTAGTTCAGCTCCGCCACCCAGTCGATGTCGCCGCCGGGCGGGGTGATCGGGCGGATCGCGCGCCCGGCGACGTCCACGACGGCGAGCATGCGCGTCTGCGGCGTCACGGCCTCGCCGCGGATGTTGATGCGGGCGAGGAAGTTCGGGCTCCCCTCGCGCGCCCACACGGTGCCCGAGCCGAACCGCGGGTCGTCGCTGCGGGTGATCTTGGTGAACGTGGCGCGCCCGCCCTGCCCGCTCACCAGCAGCACGCCGTCGGAGCAGCCGAAGAGCGCGCCGCTCGCGGCCACCGCGAGGCCGTGCAGGTTCGGGCAGGTGCGCGTGCTGTCCACGCGCTGCCCCTGCAGGTTGAACGCGACCACGCCGTCCGGCCCCGTGCCGCCCACCGCGCGCACCGACGCGGCGACGATGCCGCCGGTCATCGCCACGCCGGCGCCGTGGTGCGCCGCGCCGGCGCTGAGCGTCAGCATCGGCTGCAGGTTCCCGGCGGCGAGGTCGCTCTCGCGCCACACGCGCAGGTTGCCGCTGCCGTCGAACCAGGTGGAGAGCATCCCGCCGGCGTAGTTGCCGTGCGCCGGCACCGAGTCGCTCATCCCGCCGAGCATGCGCGGGGCGGCGAGCACGCCGCGGTCGTTGTGCAGGTACGCGCCGCCGTCGATCCACTGCACGCGGTTCTGCCGCTGGAAGTGCGCGGCCGCCACGCGCCCCTCGGCGCTGTACAGGTAGGTGACGGGCCCCGGGAGCCCGCCGAGCGAGTCGACGCGCTGGCCGGTGCCGAGGTCGTACAGCTTCGCGAACGGCAGCGCGTCGTCGGCGACGAGGAGGCGGCGGAAGTCCGCGGCCGAGCGCTCCGCGCCCGGGCCGGTGCCGGGCGTGAGCGGGTCGTCGGAGCAGGCGGCGAGGGCGACGGCGGCCGCGAGCGCGGCGGCCAGGCGCGGGTGCGACGAACGGAGGAGCGACATCGGAGCGGGTCCCGGAGAGGTGGGCGGCCGGGCCGCGCCCGTCGGACGACGCGGCGCGGCGACCGGATCGTGATCGCGGCGGAACCATGCGCCCCCCGTTCGCCCGCACGAACCGGAATCCAGCGAGCGGCCGTCGGCGGCCGACGAACGGCGCGTGGCCGCGCACGGACAGCCCGGGCGCACGCGCCGGGTCGCGACGCGGGCCGGCGGGGCGCGATCGCGCCGATGCGAGCGCGCCGCGAGGAGCGGCGGACGTCGTTCGCGCGCGCGGCGGCGCGTCCGCTCCGCCCGTCGTCGACGCCCCGCTACCATCCGTCGGCGCGAGACGACCACTCGTTGGTTTTCGCAGCCGTTCGTGGACGCCGCCGCGTACTCTCCCTACCTACCGATGCAGATCCGTCAGCCCGCACCCCTCCCCCGCACCGCCCTCGTCGCGCTGCTCACGCTCGCGCCGGCCGCGCTGGCCGCGCAGGCGAGTCCCTCCGCCGCCGGCGCGATCGCCGGCGTGGTGGTGGACAGCGCGAGCGGCGCGCCCCTGCCGGCGGCGCAGGTGCGGCTCGTGGGGCTCGCGCGCGGGGAGCTGACGCACGACGACGGCGGCTTCGCGTTCGCGGACCTGCGCCCCGGCGCCTACACGGTCGCCGTCCAGCGCCTGGGCTACGCCGCGGCGGAGCGGGCCGTCACGGTCACGGCGGGCGGGCGCGTCACGGTGCGCATCGCGCTCACCTCGTCGGCGGCGCGCCTCGCGCAGGTCGTGGTCACCGGCACCATCGGCGAGCGGGCGGCGAGCGCCGCGCTGCGCCCCACCGCCGCCGTCAGCGGCGCGGAGCTGGACCGCCGGCTCGCCGAGACGGTCGCCTCCACGCTGCAGAACCAGCCGGGCGTGTCGGTCTCCTCGCTCGGGCCGGCGACGGCGCGTCCGGTGATCCGCGGGCTCTCGGGCGACCGCGTGCTCGTGCTCGAGGACGGACAGCGCCCCGGCGACCTCTCCGCGACGTCGAGCGACCACGCGGTGGCGGTCGATCCGCTCACCGCGCGGCAGCTCGAGGTCGTGCGCGGCCCCAACTCGCTGCTCTACGGCCCGAGCGCGCTCGGCGGCGTCGTCAACGTCGTGCGCGACGAGATCCCGACCTCGCCCACCGAGCACGCGCACGGCGCCGTCACGGCGCAGGGCAGCTCGGTGAACCGCGGCGCGACGGCGGGCGGCTACGTCGCGCTCCCGTTCGGGCACGTCGGCGCCGGGCACCTGGCCGTGCGCGCCGAGGGGAGCGCCCGCACCGGCGGCGACCTGCGCACGCCGCTCGGGACGCTCCGCAACACCGACCTGCGCACGTACAACGGCTCGGCGAGCCTCGCCCTCGTCGGCGAGCGCGGTCACGCGGGCGTCGCCTACCGCGCGTACGCGAACGACTACGGCATCCCGGGCGGCTTCATCGGCGCGCACCCGAACGGCGTCGACGTGCGCATGCGGCGCAACACGCTGCGCGCGGAGGCCGAGCGCCGGTGGACCAACGGCGAGGTCCCGCGCGTGCTCGGCGTGCCGCTGACGAGCGCGCGCCTCACCGCCGGCTACACCGACTACGGCCACCGCGAGCTCGAGGCGTCGGGCGCGGTCGGCACCCGCTTCGACCAGCAGCTCGGGCAGGCGGACCTGCTCGTGCGCCACGGCGGCGTCGGGCCGCTCGCCTCGGGCGCGCTCGGCGCGCGCGTGCAGGTGCGCGGCATCGTCACCGGCGGCTCGCTGCGCACGCCGTCGACCGACGACTACGGCGCCGCCGTCTTCCTGGTGCAGGAGGCGGCGCTCGGCCGCGTGCGGGTGCAGGGCGGGCTGCGCTACGACTGGGCGCGCTACGAGCCGCGCGAGCAGGCGTTCGTGCGCGTCGGCGACGAGCGCATCCCCACCGATCCGCGCACCTTCGGCGCGTTCTCCGGATCGCTCGGCGCGCTGCTCGACGCCGGGCGCGGCGTGCAGGTCGGCGCCAGCCTCGCGCGCGCCTACCGCACGCCCGACATCAACGAGCTGTACTCGGACGGCCCGCACCTCGCGGCCTACACGTACGAGGTCGGGAACCCGCGGCTCGGGCGCGAGACGGGCGTCGGCGCGGACGCGTTCGTGCGCCTGACGCGCGGCCCGGTGCGCGGCGAGGTGGCCGCGTTCCGCAACGCGCTCTCCGGCTACGTCTATCCGCGCAACACCGGCCTGCTCGGCCGGCAGGGCGGCCGCCCGCTCTTCCAGTTCACCGGGCGCGACGCGGTGCTCTCGGGCGTCGACGGCACGGCCGAGTGGTCGGTGTCGCGCACGCTCGTCCTCGAGGGCACCGCGTCGTACGTGCGCGGCACGCTGCAGGGCACGCCCGACTCGCTCCCCGCCGACGAGGGGCTCGGGCTGCCCGCGCGCGCGGGCTCGGGCTTCCTGCCGCTCGTGCCGCCGCTCAACGGCCGCGTGGGCGCGCGCTACGAGCGTCCGCGCTGGTTCGCCGGCGCCGGCGTGCGCGCCGCCGCGCGCCAGGAGCGCCTCGGCGACTACGAGACCGAGACCGCCGGCTACGCCGTGGGCGACCTCACCGCGGGCGTGCGCCTGCTCGTCGGCGCGCGGCTGCACACGCTCACGCTGCGCGTCGACAACCTGCTCGACCAGGAGTACCGCGAGCACCTGTCGCGGGTGAAGGAGATCATGCCCGAAGCCGGGCGGAACGTCTCGCTGCTCTACCGCGTGACGTTCTGAGGCAGTCGACCCGGCGCGTCTTCCACCGCTTCACGAGAGAGTTCCGATGCTGTCCACCCTGTCCCGCTCCCTGCCCGCCGTCCGCGCCCTCCGCGCCGCGGCGGTCCTCTCGACGCTCGCGCTGGCCGCCGCGTGCAGCGACGACGACGAGCTCACGGGCGAGGACGAGCCCGACATCGAGTCGGTGCGCCTCGTCATCACGCCGAGCGGCGGGACCCCGACGACGTACGTCGTGACCGCCAACGGCGCCACGCCGTCGCCCGTCCAGCTCCGCGTCGGCACGTCCACCATCGTCGCCACGCCGCTCGACGCGAGCAACCAGACGATCGGCGAGGCGTCCGAGTTCGAGCTGCGCATAAGCGGGCTGCCGGCCGGCGTCACCTTCACGCAGAGCGGCACGCTGTCGGCCACCATCGCCGCGACCGCGGCGACGACCACGAACGCGAACGTCTCCGCGATCATGTGGCACCGCAGCGAGGGACACGACGACTACACCGCGAACTTCCCGCTGCGCGTCGCGCAGTGACGCGGTGACGTGACGACGCGCGCCGGCCGCCGCAGGCGGAGCGGCTAGCGCGCGTCGCGCTCCATCCGGGCCGTCCAGAGGCCGGTCCATTCGGGCACCCGCGTGCGACGCGCCTCCGCGACGCGCGCCGCGAGCGCCGCGCCGAAGAAGCCGCCGATCAGCTCGACCGCCTCGGCGAGGCTCGCGAACGCGTAGTCCGTGCGCACGACCTCGCGCGCGAGCCCGCCGGTGCGCTCGAGCCAGGCGTGGTACTCGGCGAGCGCCGGCGTCGGCGCGCCGGGCGCGGACGTGCCGGTGCCGAGCGTGTCGACGACGACGAGCACCCCGCCCGGGCGCAGCGCCCGTCGCATCTCCGCGAGCGCGCGCGCCAGCTCCGCCTCCCACGTCTGCGGGTGCCACTCGCGCAGGTGGCCGAGCACCCACGCGGCGACGGCGACGTCGAAGGCGGCGTCCGGCACGGGCAGCGCGCGCGCGTCGCCGTCCAGGTAGCGCCACGCGCGCCGGCCCGAGCGCGCCGCCTCGTCGACGGCGACCGCGCGCATCGCGGCGGCCGGCTCCACGCCGACGCCCGCGCGCACCGCGTCGCCGAGCATCCGCGCGATGCGTCCCGTGCCGGCGCCCACGTCGAGCACGTCCGGCCCCGTCGCGGAGCGCGCGGGCAGGTGGCGCCGCAGCGCGGCCGCGAGCGCGCCGTCGGCGTCCTCCGCGCGGATGAGCCGATCGTAGCGCGCCGCGTCGGTGGCGTACGTGCGCGCGAAGTCGGGGGCGTCGCTCACCGGCGCGCGCGTCGGGGACGCGTCGGCACCGTCAGAGCCGCAGCAGCTGATCGCGCACCACGCGCGAGCGGATGCGGCTGACCGGCAGCTGCTGGCCGTTGCGCAGCGTGACGAGATAGGTGCCGCCGGGCATCGGGCTGACCTTCAGGATCGCGTCCACGCGGGCCAGCGTGCCGCGCGACAGCCGCACGAACTCCGTCGGATCGAGCCGCGCCTCGAGGTCCTTCAGGCGATACGTGATCGTGAAGCGCTCGCCGCCGCCCGGCGCGGTCGTGTGCAGGTGCAGCAGCTCGCCGTCCGCCACCACCGACGCGACCTGCTCGACGGGCACGAACACGATGTCGTCGCGGCGTCGCACGGGGATGCGGCGCAGCGGCGACGCCGGCTGCGCCGCGCCGACCGCCGCGACGGCCGCCTCCACGCGCGCGGCCTCCTCGGCGCGCGTCGCCCGCCAGTCGGCGCGCTCCAGCCGGTCGTGCGCGCGCGTGAGCGTCTGGCGCAGGCGCGGCGCGTCGATCGGCTTGAGCAGGTAGTCGACCGCGTTCAGCTCGAACGCGCGCACCGCGTACTCGTCGTACGCGGTCACGAACGCCACCAGCGGGAGCACGTCCTTCCGCAGCAGCCGCACGACGCCGAGCCCGTCGAGCTCCGGCATCTGGAGATCGAGCAGCGCGAGGTCGGGGCGCACGCGCTCGATCAGCTCGACCGCCTCCGCGCCGTCGGCCGCCTCGCCGACGACCTCCACGTCCTGGCAGCCGCGCAGCAGCGCGACGAGGAAGGCGCGCGCGGGGCGCTCGTCGTCGGCCACGACGACGCGGAGCGTGGCGCCGGTCTCGCGGGTGCTCATCGGGTCGGGATGGTCACGAGGCCAGCGCGGCGGGCGGCTCGGCGCGCCGCGTCCCGGCGTCGCCCGTGCGCGCGGCGTGCTCGCCACGCTGCTCGCCACGCTGCTCGGTCACCGGCAGCCACAGCTCCACGGCGGTGCCCGCGCCGGGGGCGCTCGTGAACGCGAACGCGCCCGCCGCGCCGAACTGCCGCTCGACGCGCCGCTCGACGTTCGCCAGCCCGACGCCGCGCGCGCGGCGGCGCGCGAGCTCCGCGGGCGCCACGCCGGCGCCCGAATCGGCGACGGTCAGGTGCAGCCGCGCCTCCTCGCCGTCGGTCCCGCGCTCCACGCGGGCGCGCACGGTCACGTCGCCGCCCGCGCGCAGCGGCGAGATCCCGTGCTTCACCGCGTTCTCGACCAGCGGCTGCAGCAGGAGCGGCGGCACGGAGAGGTCGCGCAGCTCCGCGGGCACGTCCACGGTCACGCGCAGCCGCTCCTCGAAGCGCGCCTTCTCGATCGCGAGGTACGCCTCGACGATCTCCATCTCCTCGCCGAGCGGCACGAAGCTCCCGGCGGGCGGACGCAGCACCGCGCGCAGGAGCCCGGTGAGGCGCAGCAGCGTGCCGAGGGCGCGGTCGGGCGCCTCCTGCAGCAGGTGCCCGATGGTGGTGAGCGCGTTGAACAGGAAGTGCGGGTTGATCTGCGCCCGCAGCGCGCTCAGCTCGGCCTCCGTGGCCAGCCGGCCGATCTCCTGCTCGCGCGCCTCGCGCTCCCACCGCTCGCGCGCCACGCGCACCGCGTCGATGCGGCGCGCGGCGAGCACGCCGACCAGCTCGACGAACGCGAGGTCGTCGGAGAGCAGCCGCCGCCCCGCGCGCAGCGCGCCCACCGTGAGCGCGTAGGCCGGCCCCTCGGCGGTCGGTACGGGGACGGTGACGGTCTGCTGCCGCGCGTCGGCCCACGCGGGCGTCGCCGGGAGCGTCGCCACGTCCGCCTCGGCCCACGCCACGTCGCGCGCCGACAGCGCCTGCGCGAGGGTCTCGCCGGTCGCGTCGAGCACCGCCGCCGGCGTCTCGAGCGTCGCCAGCCGCGCGGCGACCACGCCGCGGAGCGCCGTGTAGTCGGCCCGGCGCAGCACCACGCGGTCGACGAAGCCGCTGACGATCCGACGCGCCGTCGGGTACGCCACCGCGGTCGCCACCCAGAGCGCGAGCAGCACCGCGACGCCGCGCGGATCGGTGGGGTCGGCCGCGAGCCGCGCCGCGACGAACGCGGCGACCGCGAGATAGGCGCTCAGCGCCCCGCCGATCAGCAGCACGGCCGCGAGCACGCGCTTGAGGAACAGGTCGGCGAGCGCGAACCGGTAGTCCTGGTAGAGGATCACCAGCGCCAGCGCGAGCGACGCGTGATGCCCGATCAGCTCCGCCGGCACCGATTCGCGCTCCAGCCCGTGATGGCCGAGGTGCAGCGCCATCACGGCGAACGCGGCGAGCGCGGCGGCCGCCAGCGGCCCGCGGGCACCCGGCGAGCGCCGCAGCCGGACGGTGAGCGCGCCGAGCACCACGACGTAGCTGACCGACAGCAGGCGGAGCGCCGACGCGGACAGCGCGGCGCCCCCGCTCGCCGCGCCCCAGAGGTGCATCGCCGCCGCGACGCCGCTCAGCGCGTACGCGCTCGCCGTGAGCGCGAGCGCCGCGCGCCCGCGGTCCCCCTGCAGCGCGGCATGGACGACGACCGCCGGCAGGAAGCCGAGCGCGGAGAAGGCGACGGCGCGCACCCACTCGGCGGCCCACGCGAGCTCGCCCGCGAGCCCGAGCCCGGGGACGCCGTAGGCCACGAGCGCCCCGAGGTTCCACACGAGCCCGAGCGCGGCCGTCGCCATCGGGATGCGCTCGAGGCGCGGCGCGCGGCGGGGCGCCCCGCGGTCGACGGGCGGCGTGGCCCGGAGCACCATCGTCGCCAGCATCGCGTAGAGCGCGATGCCGGTGACGAAGCCCACGGCGTGGACGAGGGTGACGGTGTCGTGGCGCAGCATGGTGGTCCCTCGAACCTACACGTGGCCGACGGGGACGCCCATCGGCCACCCACGAACGGCGCGTGGCGCGGCACGAGCGGTCGGCCCGCCGCGACGGATGGTCGCGCGATCCGGTCGGCGGCGCTGGTCGGCCGCTCGTCGCCCCGGATCGGCCACTCGTGGGGAACCGCTCGGGCGCGCCGCCCGGACGGGCTAGATCGCGGGTGCCTCCACGATGCGCACCGTCCGCGTCGTCGATCCCCGCCCCCGCGAACGTCCGGTGTCACGTCCTCCACGCTTCCGCGGCTCCGCCGCGCCAACGTCGCTTTCCACGCGGCCGGTCGGTTGACGCGCGCCGCCACCGTCGCCGCGCCGACGGCGCGCGCGCCGCGCGCCGCCGCCATCGACGTGCTGCGCGGGCTGGTGATGGTCGTGATGACCGTCGATCACGCGCGCGACTTCATCACCACGCCCGGCCCGCCGGTCGGCGATCCGATGGACCTCGGCGCGGTGACGCCGCTGCTCTTCTGGCTGCGCTGGGCCGCGCACTTCTGCGCGCCCGCGTTCGTGCTGCTCGCCGGCGTGTCGGCGCGGCTGCAGGGGCAGCGCATGTCGGCCGCCGAGCTCGCGCGCCACCTCGCGGTGCGCGGCCTCGTGCTCGTCGCGCTCGAGTTCACGCTCGTCGACTGGGGGTGGACCTTCGCGCCGACCATGTGGCCGATGAAGTACGCGCAGGTGATCTGGGGCATCGGCGTGAGCATGCTCGTGCTCGCGGCGCTCGTGCGCCTGCTCCCCGCGCGCGCCGTCGCCGTCGTCGGCGTCGCGCTCCTGGCCGGGCACAACCTGCTCGACGGCGTGCGCGTCGACGGCGGCGGGCCGCTGCACTGGCTGTGGGCGATCCTGCACCAGCGCGACGTGCTGCCGCTCGGCGGCGGCTTCAGCGTGCGCACGAGCTATCCCGTGCTCCCGCTGATCGGCCTCGTGGCCGCGGGCTACGGCCTCGGCGGATGGTACACGGCCGCGGTCCGCCCCGAGCGCCGCCGGCGCGTGCTCGCCGCGCTCGGCGTCGCCGCGATCGCGCTGTTCCTCGTGCTGCGGCTGACCAACGCGTACGGCGATCCGCACGACGCGGTGCGCCACCCCGCGCTCGGCACCACGATCCTCTCGATCCTCAACGTGACCAAGTACCCGATGTCGCTGAGCTTCGCGCTCATGGCGCTCGGGCCGGCGCTGCTGCTGCTCGCCGCGTGGGATCGGCGCACGCCGACGTGGACGCGGCCGTTCGCGCTGCTCGGCCGCGTGCCGATGTTCTACTACGTCGCGCACCTGTGGGCGCTGCACGCGCTCACGCTGCTCGCCGCGCTGCTGGCCGGCCATCCGCTCGCGGCGTTCGACTTCCGCGCGCGCTTCGGCGGCGTACCCGTGGGCTTCGGCATCCCGCTCCGGGCGACGGTCCTGTTCGCGCTCGCGACGGCGGCGCTGCTCCACCCGGCGTGCGCTTGGTACGACCGCCTGCGCGCGTCGCGTCGCCACGCCTGGACGCGGTACGTCTGACGCGCGACGACGGGACGCCACCGCCGCCGACGCGCGGCAACGCGTCGGGCCACGTCGACCGCGTGGCCCGACGCCGCTGGTGCGCCCCCCGCTAGTGCGACCCCGAGCCCGAGCCCGGCTCCGCCATCTTGCGATGCTGCTCGGCCTTGATCGGCTCCGGCGTCACGAGCGCCGCGGCGGCCATCAGCCGCTCCTTGAGCATCGCGGCGACGACGTGGTCCTTGCCGGCCAGCATCGCCTCGTAGCCCTGGCGCGCGACGTCCTGCGGGTTCGCCTTGTCCTGCTGCCCGACCTTGGTGTCCTCCATCCCCGCGCGCTCGAAGAAGTCGGTCTCCGTCGCGCCGGGCTGCAGCGCCGTCACGGTGACGCCGGTGTCCTTCAGCTCGTTGCGGATCGCCTCCGCGAAGCTCTGCACGAACGCCTTGCTCGCGTTGTAGACCGCCTGGAACGCCCCCGGCATGCGCGCGGCGATGGACGACGTGAACAGCACGCGCCCCTCGCCGCGCGCCACCATCGTCGGGATGATGCGGTGCGCGAGGTGCACGGTCCCCGTGACGTTGAGCGCGATCAGCTCGAAGATGCGATCGAGCTCCTGGTCGAGGAACGCGCCGCCGAGCCCGATGCCCGCGTTGAGGGCGATCGCGTCGGGCGCGCGCCGATCGGCGCCGAAGCGCGCCGCGACCCGCTCGACGCCCTCGCGCGTGGCGAGGTCCGCCACGATCGCCTCGCACGTCGTCCCGAGCGCCGACAGCTCGCGCGCCGCGCGCTCGATGTCCGGGTCCTCGGCGACGAGCACGAGGTCCCACCCCTCGCGCGCGAAGACGGTGCCCAGCTCGCGTCCGATCCCGCTCGACGCCCCCGTGACGAGCGCCAGCCGGCGCCCCGCGTTCTTCGTGTCCTCTGCCATCGGTCAGCTCCTCCCCCACCCCGGTGAATCACGCTCGCGCCATCGCGCCGTGCGGAGCCGGGAAGTAGGCACGCCATGGGCCAGCGCCCGTGCGAGGGCCGGCCCCTTCGCGCGAGCCTCAGCCGCCGGTCGCGGCGCGCAGGATGAGGGTGGCCACGTCGCTCAGCCGGTACTCCCCCTTCTCTAGCACGCGCTCCGCCGTGCGCGCGAGATAGTCGCGCTCGGCCGGCGAGAGCGCCTTCGTCGTCAGCACGACCACCGGCACGCTGCGCAGCCGCACGTCGGCGCGCATCGCCGCCAGCACGCCGAAGCCGTCGAGCACCGGCATCATCAGGTCGACCACGGCGACGTCGGGACGTCGGCTGCGCATCGCCTCCAGCGCCGTCATCCCGTCCGCCGCCTCGCGCACGACCGCGCCCGAGCGCGCCAGCACCGCCGCGGTCACGCGCCGCGCGTCGGCGTTGTCGTCGACCAGCAGCACGTCGGTCGGCAGCCCCGCCGCGTGCCGCTCGCTGTGCCCCGGCACGCCGGCGGCCGCACGGTCGACCGCGCGCGTGAGGCGCGCCGCCGAGGCGTCGAACGCCTCCTCGCCCGCGACGCGGCGTCCGGCGGCGGACTCGACGCGCTCGCCCCCATCGTCCGGGGTCGCGGGCGTCGCGTCGCCCGCGATGCGTCCGGCCAGCTTCGAGGCGAACGACACCACCCCGAGGTCGACCGCCGCTCCCGAGCCGACGCGCGCCGCCCGCGCCTCGCGCGAGGCGGACGACGGCAGGATCAGCAGCGGCACCCCCTCCAGCCCGGGCTCCTCGTGGAGCGCGTGCGCCACCTGCCACCCCTCGCCCGGCGACGCGCCGACGTTCAGCACGATCAGCCGCGCCGCCTCCGCGCGCGCGAGCGGGGCGACGTCCGCCGGCTCGGTGGCGCGCAGCAGGCGCACCTCGGGGTAGAGCGTGCGCGCGAGATACGTGACCGTCGCCGCGTCGGCGCCGTAGAGCACGACGCTCACCGCCTCCGTCCGGCGCGCCGACGCGGCGTCGTCCTGCGTGGCGTCGTCCTGCGCCTCGTCGTCCTGCGCCTCGTCGACCCGCGCGTCGGCGGGCCGCGCGTCGGCGGGCCGCGCGTCGGCGGGCCGGGCTCCGGTCGGCGCGTCGGCGGCGTATCCGTCGCCCGCGGCCGCGTCGCGCACGCGCCGGGGCGTCGCCGGGGCGGACGCGTCCGCGCGCGTCGCGATGGGCAGCCAGAGCGTGAAGCGGGAGCCGCGGCCCGGCGTGCTCTCCAGCGTGAGGTCGCCGCCCATCAACCGCGCCAACCGACGGCTGATCGCGAGGCCGAGCCCCGCGCCGCCATGCCGGCGGGTGAGCTTCGGGTCCGCCTGGAAGAACTCGTCGAACACGAAGGCCTGTTGCTCGGGCGCGATGCCGATGCCGGTGTCGACCACGTCGAAGCGCACCACCGGCGCCTGCGCGTCGCCGACGCCGCCGGTGTGCACGCGCAGCGTGACCGCGCCCTCCTCCGTGAACTTGATGCCGTTCGCGACGAGGTTGAGCAGCACCTGGCGCAGCCGCCGGCGGTCGGCCTGCACGAGCGGCACCGCGCCGCCCGGCGCCTCCAGGTCGAGCACCAGCCCCTTCTCCTGCGCCTGGCCCTCCAGCAGCGCGGCGACCTCCTCGGTGACCGGGAGCGGATCCACGGCGTCGAGCGCCACCTCCAGGTGCCCGAACTCGGCGCGCGTGAGGTCGAGGACGTCGTTCACCAGGTCGAGCAGCCCGCGGCTCGTCAGGCGGATGCGCTCCAGGTACTCGCGCTGGCCGGCCGAGAGCGGTCCCTGCAGCTCGAGGTCGAGCAGGTCGGAGTAGCCGAGCACCGCGTTGATCGGCGTGCGCATCTCGTGCGACACGGTGGCCATGAAGCGGTCGCGCGACTGCGTCGCGTCGGCGAGCGCGAGCGCCTGCTCCTGGATCGCGTCGCGCGCGCGCTCCAGGTCCGCGGTGCGCCGCACCAGCGACTGCTCCGCCGCCACCCGCCCCGAGATGTCGTTCTGCACGCCGACGAAGTGCGTCACGCGCCCGCTGTCGTCTCGGATCGGCGCGATGCGCAGCTCGTTCCAAAAGAGCGAGCCGTCCTTGCGGTAGTTGCGGAGCGTCACGTACGCGTCGCGCCCCTCGCGCACCGCCGCCGCGAGCTCGGCGACCTCGGGCTGATCGCGGTCGTCGCCCTGCAGGAAGCGGCAGTTGCGCCCCACGACCTCCTGCACGGCGTAGCCCGTCAGGCGCAGGAACGCCGGGTTGACCGCGATGATCGGGTTGTCGGGGCGCCCGCAGTCCGTGAGGATCACCGCGTCCTGCGCCGCGCCGATGGCGCCGTCCAGCAGCCGCAGCCGCTCCTTGAGCCGCGTCGGCAGCTCGCCGACCATGCCGGCAGCCGGCACCCCGCCATCCGCTGCCCGAGCCATCCCCCCCTCCGTCCCCTCACCCATGGCATCTCCCGTCGTCGACGCGCGGCGCCTCGTGCGACCCGGCGCCTCCCAATGCGTCCCGTGTGCCACACCGTCGAGCGCGGCACCCGACGCACGGCGATCCCCACGGCTCGTCGCCTCCGGGCCCGACGATGGCGGCTAGTCCACCCGCAGCGCTTCCGTGGGCTGGACCCGCAGGCCGCGGCGCGCCGGACCGACGGCGGCGAGCAGGCCGACGACGAGCATGAACGCGGCGGTCGCGGGGACGAGCAGGACGCCGGCCCCCAGCAGCAGCACGCCGCCGCTCGCCACGTCGAGCGCCACCGCCGCGGCCAGGCCGACGCCGACGCCGACGGCGAGCTGCCGCGCGGCGCGGGCGAGCACGCTGGCGAGGACGCGGCGCGCCGGCGCGCCGAGCGCGGAGCGGATCCCGATCTCCCGGCGCCGCTGGTTCACCGTGAACGACATCAGCGCGTGGATGCCGGCGGCCGAGAGGAGGAGCACGCTTCCCGTGACGAGCGCGACGACGAGCGCCATGCGCGCGCCGCCCTGCGCGTAGTCGCGGTACATCGCGTCGAGCGACCGCGGCGTGGTGAGCTGCAGCATCGGGTCGACCGCGGTGGCGAGGCGCCGCAGCGTCGGCGCGAACGCCTCGGGGGTCTGCGCGCGCAGCCGGACCGTGAGCAGCCCGCCGCCGCCGAACTCCCCGGGCGCCGCCGCGTGGTACAGCCGCGCGCGGCTCGTCTCCCCCGGCTCCTGGACGCCGACGGGGAAGTCCTCGACCACGCCGACGACGACGTGCCACGGGTTCACCGCGTCGTCGTGGCTGCGGTAGCGCACGCGCCGTCCGATCGGGTCGCGGCCGCCGAGCACGTCGGCGACGAAGCTCCGGTTGACGACGACCGGGCGGTCCCGCGGGTCGAGCGCCGCGTCGGCCGCCACGAAGGTGCGCCCCGCGACCACCGCCACGTCGAGGACGCGGAAGTAGCTCGTGTCGACGGTGAGGGTGCGGACGCGCACCGGTGGGACGTCCGCGCCGTCGGCCTCCACCGGATCGCCGCCGCCGCCCCACGGCGTGCCGCTGGTCACCGTCGCGCCGACGACGCCCGGCTCGGTCGCGAGGCGCGCGAGCAGCACCGCGGTGATCGCGCGCACGCTGTCGGCGGCCACGCTGTCGGTCCGCGCGTCGGTGCCCGCGTCCGCGTCCTGCTCGACGACGAACTGCGTCGCCACGTACTCGCCCGGCGCGAACCCGGGGTCGCGCAGCGCCACCGCGAGCATCTGCCCACCCTGCTGGATCGCCGCCGGGAGGACCGCCACCGCGATCGCGACCTGGGCGACGATGAGCACCGTCCACGTGCGCCCCAGCCGCGCCTTCGCGCCGCTCCCCAGGCTCCCCATCGCGTCGCGCAGCTGCGCGCCGGTGGCCCGGAGCGCGGGAAGGGCGCCGACGATCACCGCGCTCAGCACCGCGAGCGCGAGCGCGTACAGCACGGTGCCCGTCGAGAGGCCGGGGTTCAGCCAGAACGGCGCGCGCCCGCCGGAGACCTGGTCCAGGAAGGCGTCGAACATCCTCAGCCCGACGGCGACGAGCCCCAGCCCGGCCGCCGCCGACAGCGCCGAGAGGACGAACGCCTCGGCGAAGAGCTGCGCGACGATCCGCGCGCGCCGCGCGCCGAGGGCGGTGCGCACGGCGATCTCGCCGGTGCGCATGACGGTGCGCGCGTAGACGAGCACCGCCACGTTCAGGGCGACGACGACGAGGAGGAGCCCGATGAGGAACCGCAGCAGCGCGAAGGCCGCGGTCGTGCCGTCCACCGCGCCGTTGACGACGAAGTCGACGAAGGGGACGATGCGCGGCTCCAGCGACGCGAGCTCGGTGGGCCCCTCGGCCGCCAGCCGCCGGCCGAGCGCGCCCAGCTCCGCCTGCGCCGCCTCCTCGGTCGCGCCGGGCGCGAGGCGGCCGAACACGTGGAGCTCCGGCCCCTTCCCCGGCGCGACCGCCGTCCCGGGGGCGACGCGCAGCGGGATCCAGTACTGGTGGTTGATCGGGAAGGCGAACCTCGGCGGCATCACGCCGACGACGGTGTGCACGGTGCGCCCGAGGCGGAGCTCGCGCCCGACGACCGCGGGGTCGCCGGCGAAGCGCGACTGCCAGACGTCGAAGCCGATGACCATCACCGGCGGCGCGCCCGCTCGCTCGTCGTCCGCGGTCAGCGTGCGGCCGCGCAGCGCCGGGACGCGCGCCAGGCGGAAGCCCGAGGCGGTCATCTCGGCGAGCGTGATCGGCTCCCCCGGCCCCGACGCCGTGGCGATGTTGCGCCGGACCGTCCGGAAGGCGCCCAGGTCGACGACGGTGCGCAGCTCGCGCCGCCAGACCAGGAAGTCGTGCAGCACCCGCCGGTCCTTCCACTGCCGCCGGAAGTCGAACTTGCCGATGCCGACGACGCGGTCGCCCTCGTGCAGCGGCAGCTCGGGATAGAAGTACGAGTTGACGGCCGCGTAGGCGCCGGCGCCGAGGGCGATGGCGACCGCCAGCCCCAGGCCGCCCACGAGCGCCAGCCCCGGCGCCTTGGCCAGCAGCCGGACGCCGAGCTTGACGTCGAGCCCCGACGGCGTGGCACCGCCGTTGGCCAGGCTCCGGAGCACGCGCGCGACGCGGTCGAGCAGGAAGCGCAGGGTGAAGGACATCGTCTCGACCCAGTACCAGAGGGAGGCCGCGCGGGCGCCGGCGGCGGCGTGCCGCTCGACGTAGAGCTCGTGCAGGTCGCCGTCGACGGCGTCGCGCGCCTCGAGCGGGATGGCGCGGCGCAGCAGGGCGCGGAGGAGACGCGGCGGCGCGGGGACGGCGCTCACCGCACCCTCAGCGACGCGGGGTCGAGCCCGTGCCACATGCGCTCGGCGACGTGCCGCGCCTCGCGCAACGCGCGCGCGCCCTCGGCCGCGATCCGCACGTAGCGCCGCCCCTTGCCGCCGCGCTCCGGGGTGGGATCGCCCAGGCGCGAGGTGACGAACCCCTTCTCCTCGAGCCGGCGTAGGGTGACGTAGACGGCGGCGCGGGCGACGCTCCGCCCGGTGCGCCGCTCGATCTCCTCGACGATGGGGACGCCGTACGCCTCCCCCTGCAGGTGCACGATGGCGAGGAGCACCAGCTGCTCGAACTCGCCGAGCCCGTGATGTGTCATGGATAATGCATACGTTGTTATCACGCGGCCGCAAGTCGAGCTTTCGTCGAGCGTGCGGGGCGCCCGGGTCCCGCGCCCGCGTGCGCCCGCGTGCTCCCGCGCGGCCGCGCTACTGCGCGAGCGGCGTGCTCGGCGCGGCGGGCGCGAGCTCCGCGGCCAGCGCGCGCACGCGCGGGTCGGCGGCGTGCCGCGTGAACGCCGGCTCGCTCCCGAGCGCGGCCACGGGATGGCCGTTCGCCATCGTCAGGCACCGGCGGAGCGGCGCGAGCATCGCCGCCACGTCGCCGAGGAGCCCCGCCACCTCCGCGCGCATGCAGGTCAGCGCCGCGTCGCGCGTCCCGCCGGGCTGATCGCGCAGCTCGGCCCCGAACGTCGCGGCCGACGCCGCGAGCGCACGCTCGGCGCCCGCGCGGTCCCCCAGCGCCGCCGCGAACCAGGCGTGCGGCAGCCAGAGATCCTCGCGGCGCTGCGGCGTCGTGGCCGGGGCGAGCCGCCGGGCGATCGCGAGGCCGCCGGCGAGGAGCGGGCGCGCGCGCGACGCGTCGCCGCGCCGCAGCAGGAGCGCCGCCTGCTCCGTGTACAGGCGCAGCGTGTCCTCCGCGCTGCCGGCGAAGAACGTGGCCGGCGTCCCCGCCAGCAGCGCGTCGCCCGTCGCCCGGTCGGCGTGCCGCATGAGCTGCAGCGGCGTGCGCAGCACGAGGAACGGCCGGTCGTCGGCGCGGAAGCGCCCCCCGTTCGCCCGGTACGCGCGGAGCGCGCGGGCGACCCCCGCGCCGTCGCCCATCGCGGCGGCCAGCCGGGCGGCCCGCTGCGCGTCGGGCACCGGCGTCGGATCGAGCACCTCGAGCCGCGCGACCAGCTCGCCCGCCTCGGCGTAGCGGCGCAGCGCGAGCGCCGTCATGAACGCCCGATCGAGCGCCCACTTGGAGCGCGGCGCCAGCCGGAGCGCCTCCAGCGTCCCGGGCCACGCGGGCGCCGTGTCGCCCGACTCGTACTGCACGATCGCGAGCAGCATGCGGAGCTCGGGGCTCGACGGATGCGCCCGGACGGCGCGCTCCACGAGCGCGCGCTGGGCCGCCGACCGGCCGTGCGCCTCCTCGTAGCTGCCCAGCGTGTTGACGGCGCCCATGTCGCCCGGGTCCAGCGCCAGCGCGCGGCGCGCGAGCACCGCGGCCGAGTCGATCAGGGCCGCGCTGCCCTCGTCCTGCCCCATCGACTTCAGCACCGCCGCCGCCCCGCTCCACGCCTCGGCGGCGCTCGGGTCGCGCCGGTAGGCGAACTCGTACTCGCGCAGCGCCCGCAGGGGCCGCTCGGGGGGCGAGAGCGAGTCGTCCGCCATCCGGAGGCGGCGCCCCCGCTCGAGGGCGGCGAACACCGCGGTGTCGCGCATGCTCGCGGCGGCCAGCCGCGTGCGCTCGGCCGGGGCGAGCGCCACGTCCAGCGCGCCGACCACCTCCGTGGCGAGGGCGGCCTGCGCGGCGAACGGGTCGCTCGGCGTGACGACGGTCGGCTCGCCGGCCCACCGGACGCCCCCGTCCGCGACCCGCACGAGCACGGGGCTGACCTGCACGCGCGGCTGCCCGTCGGCGCCGCGCGCCCAGCGGAGCGTCGCCCGGAGCACGTAGTCGGCGCCCAGCGCGCGCCCCGCGGCCTGCGGACGGCTGGCCGCGCCCTCCACCGAGCGCACGCTGGCGCGGTCGATCACGCGCAGCCCCTGCAGGCGGGCGAGCTTGCCCGTGATCGCGTCCCCCAGGCCGTCGGCGAACGTGGGGTCGGGGACCACGCCGCTCCCGCTCTGCGCGGTCTCGAACGGGAGGACCGCGACGAGCGGCGGCGCACCGCGCGCGTCGGGCGCACCGACCGTCGACGCCGCGAGCGTCGGGGCGGCGCGCGTGCGCCACGCCAGCGCGCCGCCGCCGAGCGCCGCGAGGGCCGCGACCGCCACGACGAGCGGCGCCACGCGTCGGCGGCGCGTCGCGGACGCCGGCGGTCCGCTCGCCGCGGGCGCCGTGTCGAGCGCGGCGAGCAGCTCGTGCGCCGACGCCGGCCGGTGCGCCGGGTCCTTCGCCAGGCAGCGCGCGACGAGCGCGGCGAGCGCGGGCGGGATCGCCGCCGGCAGCGGCGCCGGCGTCCCCGCGAAGTGGGCCGCCATCAGCGCCTGCGGCGTCGTCCGGTCGGCGAACGGGTGCCGACCGGCGAGCAGCTCGTACGCGACGACGCCCCAGGCGTACAGGTCGGCCCGGTGGTCCGTCGCGGGATCGCCGGCCGCCTGCTCGGGCGCCATGTAGGCGGGCGTGCCCAGCGGCATCCCGCCCTGCGTGAGCCCGTCCACCGGCGTCGCGGTGCCGTCAGGCGTTGCGGTGCGCGCCCGCTGCAGCGCCTTGGCGATGCCGAAGTCGCTGACCACGGCCGTCCCCGACGAGAGCAGCACGTTCTCGGGCTTCACGTCCCGGTGCACGACGCCGCGATCGTGCGCGTACGCGAGCGCGCGCGCCACGTCGCGCAGCACGCTCACCGCCTCGCGGATCGGCAGCGCCCCGCCGCGCTCGAGCCGCGCCCGGAGCGAGAGCCCCTCGACGAACGGCATCGTGTAGTACGGCAGCCCCTCGGCCGTCGCGCCGGCCGCCAGCACCGGGACGATGTTCGCCTGCTGCAGCGCGGCGGCGAGCCGGATCTCGCGCTCGAAGCGCTCGGCGCTGACGCCGACGGCCAGCGCGGGCGCGAGCACCTTCACGACGACCTTGCGGCCGAGGCGCGGCTCGTCGGCCACGAACACGCGGCTCATGCCCCCGCCGCCGAGCTCCCGTTCCAGGGTGTAGACCCCGCCGAGGCTGGCCTGGAGCTGATCGCGCAGGAGGTCGGCCACGGCGGGAGGAGCGGCGGGCGAACGGTGGCAGCGGGCGGGGCGGACAGCCGCCGCACGGGAGCCGACTCAAGATAGGATCGCGCACGGAGCCGGGAAACGGCCGCGATCCCGCCCCGACGTCGACGAGCACCACGCGCGCCCGCGCGCCGCGATGCGCGTCGTGCTCGTCGGCGGTCGCTAGCTGCCGCGGCGCGGCGCGGGCTCCCCGACCGCCGCGACGTTGTCGTCGCGCTCGCGCTCGATGAGCGTGCGGTGCGGATCGATCCCCGCGCGCGTGGGGCGGCGCGGCACGGTGACGGTGATCGTCTGCTTCCCGCCGCGGATGCGGTGCGGCTGCAGGTAGAGCGGCGCCCCCGGCCCGCCGTTGGCGTCGGGCTCGCCCGCGAACACGCCGATCGCCACGAGCTCGTCCATCGCGATCGGCGTCTGCCGCCCGACGCTGTCCGCGCGCGCCTTCGACGCCTCCACGTGCAGCGTCACGCGCCAGGCGCCGGCGCCGTCCGGCTCCGCGCGCACCGAGTCGGTGCGCACGTCCCAGAGCGTGATGTGCTCGAAGAGGTCGGAGAGCAGCGGGCGCAGCGAGTCCGGCGTGACCGCGCGCAGCTCCGCGTACAGCGCGCGCGAGGTCGGCGGCGGCGCGTTCGCACCCGAGTGCCGCTCGCGGAAGCGGCGCAGCGCGCCGTTCACCACGTCCGCGCCCAGCCGCTCGCGCATCGTGTACATCGCCACGGCGCCCTTCATGTAGTAGACGTAGCTCTGGTCCACCACGTCGAGCAGCGGCACCTCGCGGTTCGTGTAGACGCTCCGGCCGGAGAGGTACGCCTGCATGACGTAGTCGTAGAAGTCGCGCGCCATCGGCGCGCCGAGCGACGTCTCGAGCACCATCATCGAGCTGTACTGCGCGAGCGTCTCGCTCACCATCCCGGCGCCCGGCGCGCTCGCCGGGATCACCTGCCCGCCCCACCACTGGTGCGCGGTCTCGTGGGCGACGACGAAGAACGTGCGGTCGACGGCGCCCGAGTCGTTGCGCGTGAGGAACGCGCTCCCCTCGGAGAAGGCGATGGTGTGCGGGTGCGCGCGGGCGCCCCCCGCGTATAGCGGGAACTCCACGATGCGCAGCTCCCCGGACTGGTACGGGCCGAACTGCGCGCCGTAGTACGCGAGCGAGGCGCGCATGCTGCGCAGCATGCGGTCCACGTTCACGTCGTGCGTCGGATGGTGGTAGACGGCGAGCGCGACTCCCTGCGCCGTGTCCCTGCGGACCGCGTACGCGGCGGAGAGGACGGCGAAGCCGAAGCGGGTGGGCTGCTCCGTCCGGTAGTGGAAGTAGCGGCGCCCCCTCTCCGTCCATTCGCGCACGAGCGTCCCGACCGCGACCGCGGTGTGACGCGCATCGGTGCCGACGATCGTCTCGCTCGCCACCAGCTGCACCGGCTTCTCCCCCGCGCGCGTCTCCACGTCGCCGGCGCTCGACGGCGCCGTGCGCGGAGGGAGGCCGAGCTCGCGGCGCTTCGTCTCGTCGGTCAGCTCCCGGCCGAACGCGTAGCCGAGGACCGGCATCCAGGTGCCGTAGAGGTACGTGCCGTTCGCCGTGACGTCGGTGGGCGCGCCGTCGTTGCGGAAGCCGCGCGGCCGGTGCACGAGCCGGAAGCTCATCGCGATCGAGTCGCCGGGCAGGAGCGGGCGCTCGAGCACGTAGACGCGATAGCGTAGCGCGGAGTCGTCGACGGCCAGCCGCGCGCCCCGGTCGAAGCGCAGCGCGCGCGTCTCGACCAGCGCGCTCGGCAGCACGTGGAGGGAGTCGATCGCCCGGTCCTCGCGATTCACGAGCCGGTACGTGCCCTCGATCTCCGCCGCGCCCTCCGCGGGATACAGCTCGACCTCCATGCGCATCGCGTACACGTTCGGCGAGGGCGCGCCCTCGAACCGCTTGTACCGCCGCTCGTACTCGGCCTTTCCCTCGGCGATCGCGTCGGGCGTCTCGTAGGCGTTGAGGACCTTCGTGTTGTAGAACACGAAGCCGCCGAGGCCGACGACGAGCGTCACCGCGACCACGGCGGCGCGCAGCGCCCCGCCCCGCAGCCGCTGCCGCGCGAGCGCGAGACGCCGGCGCGGCCCCAGCTCGCGCCCGCGCACCCAGAACAGGCTCGCGAGCAGGGCGCAGAGCAGCGCCCATGCCGCCCAGTACAGCTTGAACCAGACGAGCCCCTCGAGGAACGGCGCGAGCCCGTTCAGGTCGGACCAGGTCCAGCCCGGATCCGAGCCGTAGACCACCATGCCGTTCGTGATGCCGAGGAGCCCGGGCACCATCGTGGTGGCGAAGTACACCACGACGATGAGGTGGCCGAGGTACTTGTTGTTCACGATGACGTGCACGGCCATCGCCAGCGCGGCGAGCAGCACGTAGTCGACGAGCTTCACCCCGAACAGGAGCTTCAGGTAGACGCCGATCTCGAAGCGCGTGTAGCCCTGGAGCGCCTGGAGGAGCATGCCGCCGGCCATGAACGCCGCCTGCAGCGTCGCCAGCATCGCCACGAGCGCGAGGAAGCGTCCGAGCAGCGCGACGCCGTCGGAGATCGGCGCGACGGCGGCGATGTCGCCCAGGCCGACCTCGCGCTCGCGCCACACGAGGTCACCGGCGAGGACCGCGACGAGGAGCGCCATCACCGGCGGCAGGTAGCTGCCGAGCACCGTGCCGGCGATCAGGTGCGTGACGGGCCACGTGGAGTCGCCGAAGATCCCGCCGCCGACATCCCAGCCCGTGGCGAACACGAAGACCATCGCACCCACGAGGATCAGCAGGAACGCTTTGGTCGCGGCGACCTCGCGCCAGGCGCGCGCGGCGACCGCGAGGGTCTGCCGGGCGCGCGCGCCGAGGCCGAACGAGCGCCCCGCGTCGGACGACGGCGTGGGCTCGCCGATCGGCACGGGCGCCAGCCGGTCGGGCGCGGTGTCGACGACGGCGCGGCGCCACCAGCGGCGGAGCGCGATGCCGCCCGGGTGCACGAAGCGGAAGCGCGCGACCAGCAGCGCGAAGGCCAGCGAGGCGACGCCGATCCACAGCGCCCGGTTCACGAGCATGACCGACGGCCACCCGATGAGCCGCGCGTTCTGCTCGACGGGCGTCCAGTACTGCGTCGCCTGCGCGATCGCGTTGCCGCCGAAGGGATCGAGCAGCGTCTGGAGCGTGTCCCCGCCGATCGCGGCGCCGACGTCCTTGGTGACGGTGCCGAGCAGGAACAGCGCGATGCCCCCGAGGTAGGTCGCGAGCGCCTGCCGGGTAAGCGCGGCGGCGGCGAACATGAACGCGCCGATCACGACCACGTTCGGCAGCAGGATCAACGCGTACGCCTGGACGTAGGCCTCGAGCTGCACGGGCCCGAACTTCCCCGGCGCCATGTACGGCATCACCGACGCGAGGAGCAGCCCGAGCGGGATGCCCAGCACGAGGACCGCGTTCACGAGCAGCGCGCCGAGGAAGCGTCCGCCGAGGTAGTGCGCCTCGCCGAGCGGCGACGTGTAGAAGAGCGAGTGCATGCGCGTCTGCACGTCGCGCGACGCGGCGTCGCCGAAGACGCCGGCGGTGACGAGCATGCCGAGGCCGCCGAGGACGGCCGCCTGCAGCATGACCTGCGTGGGGGCGTTGAGGTACTGGCTGCTCCCGTTGATCGCGTGCATCAGCAGGAACGGCAGCCCGAAGAGCACGAGCGCGTAGATCCAGGTGGACGGCTGTCGCAGCCGGTACTCCACCTCGAAGCGGAACACCTCGCCGAGCGCCCCCGTGCGCGCTCCACGTCCCGGCGCGCCGCGCGTCACGACGCCGCCGGCGCGAGGTCGGGCGCGTCCTGCGTGGCGTGCGCGCCGTGGTGCCCCGCCATGACGCTGAAGTAGACGTCCTCCAGGTCCGGCTCGACCGGCTCGAACTCCGGCCCGGGCGGCGCGTCGGCGTGCACGTGCACGAGCGTGCGCCCGGCCTGGAGCTTCGTGCAGATCAGCCGGTGGCGCCGCTCGATCTCGGGCAGCTCGTGCTTCGCCACCACGCGGCGCCACACGTGGCCGCGCAGCGCGTCGATCGCCGCGAGCGGCTCGGCCTCGAGCAGGATCTCGCCGCGGTTGATGATCGCCATGCGGCGGCACAGCTCCGCGACGTCGTCGACGATGTGCGTCGAGAGGATGACGACGCTGTTCTCGCCGATCTCGCTCAGCAGGTTGAGGAAGCGCACGCGCTCGGCCGGATCGAGCCCCGCGGTCGGCTCGTCGACGATGATGAGCGACGGATCACCGAGCAGCGCGACGGCGATCCCGAAGCGCTGGCGCATGCCGCCCGAGTAGCCGCCCAGCCGCTCCCGGCGCACGTCCCAGAGGTTCGTCTGCCGCAGCAGCGACTCGACGACGCGGCGGCGCGCGGCGCGATCGACGAACCCTTCGAGGACGGCGAAGTGGTCGAGCAGCCGCTCGGCGCTCACCGACGGATAGACGCCGAACTCCTGCGGCAGGTAGCCGAGGGTGCGGCGCACGCGGTCCTTCTCGCGCAGCACGTCGATGTCGCCCAGGTGGATGGAGCCGGTGTCGGGCTCCTGGAGCGTGGCGATCGTGCGCATCAGCGACGACTTGCCGGCGCCGTTGGGCCCGAGGAGGCCGTACATCCCGCGCGGGATGTCGAGCGTGACGTCGCGGAGAGCGCGGACGCCGTTGGCGTACGTCTTGGAGACGCCGCGGATGGCGAGGTCCATCGTCCTGCGGAGGGGGGGTGCCGTCGATGGCGGGGTCGAGCCGGTGGGGATCGGGCCGTACGCTCCCGTCCCGGCGGCGGTTTCGGCCTCCCCGCGCCCGCGGGTCACTCCGTCAGGCGAAGCAGCCCCGCGGCGGTGGGCCGGAAGCCGGCGGCCGCGTAGAAGGAAGCGAGATGCGGCTCGTGGTCGACGTGGAGCCACGTCGCCCCCGCCGCGCGCGCCAGCGCCGCGGCCCGCCGCACGAGCGCGAGCCCCAGCCCTCGCCGACGATGCGCGGGATGCACGGTCGGATCGAGCAGGAACGCGTGCGCGCCGCCGTCCCAGGCGACGTTCACGAAGCCCACGAGCGCACCGTCGTGGAAGGCGCCGCAGTACGCGAGGCTGCGCGCGAGCACGGGCCCGAACGCGCGCGGCGCGTGGCCCGGCCACGCCGCGGCGAACAGCGCGTTCAGCTGCGCGTCCACGAGGGGCGGTCGCACCAGGATCTCGGGGTCGGCCGTGTCGGGAGCCATCGTGTCCGCCTGACGTCGAGCTTCGGCTGCGGAGGCGCTCAGTGCAGCAGCGACAGCCCGAGGTAGAGGGTCGAGTTGAGGACGCCGTGCGCGAGCGTCGACAGCTCCAGGCCGCGCCGCCAGAAGGTCCATCCGTACAGCACGTTGCCGACGGCGTTGACGGCGAGCACGCGAGCGCTGGAGGCGGGATCGCCCACCATCCCCACGTGCCACGCGCCGACGACGACGGCGGCAGCGAGCGTGCCGGTCCACTGCGCCGCCGCGACGTGGCCCACCCGCTCGCCGACGCCGCGGCGCAGCGCGTTCCACACGACGGTCGCCACCGCGGTCGCGACGACCACGCGGAAGACGAGCTCCTCGAGCAGCCCGCCGACGAACGAGACCGCCACGCGCGCCGGCGGCGTGGGGTGCGCGTCGAGGGCGGGGTTGCGCCGCGCCGTCTCTCCGCCGAAGAACAGCTGATCGACGAGCGCGACGACCACCGCGGCCGCGACGGCGAACGCCACGGTCTGCAGCGCGTACCGCCCGAGCCGCGCGCGGCGCTCCGGCGACGGCGTGGCGAGGTTGAGCGGTGGGCCGAGCCCGAGCGGCCGCGGGGGCCAGTGGTACCGCATCGCAGCCTTCCGGGTGTGAGTTCCCGCTCGTACGGCACCGGCCGCGGAATGGTTGCGCGCGGGTGGCGCGCGGCGCGTCGCGCCATGCGCAGCGCCCACGACCGACGGCGCGTCGGGTTGTCGCGTCGTGGGCGGATGCCGTATCCTCCTGCCACTCGCCCACCCGTCCGCATGCCAGCGTCGTCGCCCACCCTCGGCAGTCTCCTCCGCCATCTCCTCGAGCTGCTCGACGGAGACGTCGAGCGCGTGTACCGGATGGGAGGGCTCGACTACCGGCCGCGCTTCACGCCCGTCATGCGCGTCGTGGGCGAGAAGGGCCCCGCGTCCATCCGCGAGATCGCCGAGCAGGCGGGCATCTCGCACTCGGCGGCGAGTCAGACGGTCTCGGAGATGGTCGCGCGGAAGCTGGTCGTCACGCGCACCGGCGCGGACGCGCGGGAGCGCATCGTCCACTTCACGCCGCGCGGGAAGGCGCTCCATCCGGTCCTGACGACGTACTGGCGCGCGACGAACGCCGCGGCGGCGGAGCTCTGCGACGAGGTCGGCGCCGATCTCCCCGCGGTCCTCGAGCGCACGATCGCCGCCCTGCGCGCGCGGCCGTTCCGCGAGCGCATCCTCGGCAAGCGCGTGGAGCCCGACGTGCCCCACACGCCGGACGTGACGGACGTGACGGACGCGGTCGCGCCGGCGCGGACCGGCACGACGCGGAAGCGCGCGCGCTGACGGGCGCGGTTCCGCGCGCTCAGCGACTCGCGCAGACGTCCGTGCGCCCCGAGTCGACCGGATACGGCGGATAGAACGCGCGCAGCGCGCGGCCGAACAGCAGCGCCGAGCCGTGATGCTCGCCGGGAATGACCTCCGCGGTGATCTCCAGGCCGCGGTAGGGACCGGCCCGTCGGCCCGCGCACAGCGCCGCGGTCATCCGCCACATGCCCGCGATCTGGTCGGGCCCTTCGAGCGCGCCGACGCCGAGGAAGATCTCCTTCGACAGCGAGGTGCGGCGCGCCCGGAACGCCGCCTCGCGGGCGAACATGGACCCGCCGTCCCACCAGTACGACGGGCTCACGATCGCGTAGCGGTCGAACAGCTCCGGCTCCTCGAACAGCACGTACGTCGCGAACAGGCCGCCGAGCGAGTGGCCGTGCAGCGCGCGGCGCGCGCTCGTGGGATACGTGCGGTCCACCAGCGGGATGATCTCGTCCCTCAGCACGCGCAGGAAGTCGGGCGCCTGCGCCGGCCACGGGAGCGCCGTCGTGTCGCCCGTCCCCGCGCCGGGGGACGCGAGACGCGGCGGCGAGTAGTCGACGTTCCGCCGCGGCGTCTGCCCCGGCACCGCGCGCGGAAAGGCGCCGGGCGGGTAGTAGCCCACGCCGACGAGGATCACGTCGCCCGTCGCGCCGCTGCGGTTCGTGAGCCGGAACATGCTCGCGAGCAGCGGCAGGTGCGCGCCGCCGTCGAGCACGTAGAGCACGGGATAGCGCGCCGTGTCCGCGGCCGATCCGCCGCGGTGGCCGAGCGGCAGCGCCACCGCGATGTGGTACTCCTGCCCGTTGATCGTCGACCGCAGCACGTGCGTGCGGGTGTTCGGCAGCGTCACGGGCGGCGGCTCGGACGCCGATGCGGCGCGCGGCGCGCCCTGGGCGGTCGCCGCGCGCACGGGCCAGCCGAGCACCGGGAGCATCGCGAGCATCACGAGCAGCGGCGCGAGCGCGCGGACGCTGCCGCGCACCGGGAATCGGGATCGCATCGAGAGAGGGAACGGTGTGGCGGGGCGCACCGGCTGCCGCGTGCCGGAAGCTGGCCTGTACGCGGTCGTCGGCTGGCGGACGTCGAGCGCGCGATCGCGGCAGCGCGCGGACGCGTCCCGCCCGGCGTCGACGTCGCCGGACTCCGCGCCGCGCGTGCGCTGCCGCGACGTCATCGCCCGCGCGTGGGGTCCGGCCGGCGCGCGGGGCAGACCGCGGGCGGCCGGCCGATTCCGACGCGGTCGAACCGCAGGCCCTGCACGCGCTCCTCGGAGAGGGTGAAGCCGACGACGTCGCCGCGACAGTCCGTGCGGAACCGCAGCAGCCCGTAGACGATCATGAACCCGTCCCGGAACAGCGGCTGCGCGCGCTCGGGCGACCGCGGGCCGCCGTGCGCGATGCGCAGCGCGCCGTCGGCGCCCGCCCGCACCTCCCACGCGACGCCGAGGTCCGCGCTCTCGTACCGCCCGACGTAGCGCGACGCGTCCACCACCGTGTCGCCCTCCGCCCCGACGCGATGATAGACCGCCGGCGGCTCGCCGGCCCCCTCGGCGCGCGCGCTGTCCGCCGCGAAGCGGAACGTGCGCGCGGTGTTCGCCACCCGCACCCGTCCGGCGCCGAGCGGCACGAGTCGCCGCACCACGCCCGGCGGCACGCGCAGCCGCAGCGCGCCCGAGTCGACGAAGAACGTGCGCACCTGCCCCGCGCGCCCGACGTAGACGCCGGCGGCCCGCGCGAGCTCCCCGGCCGGCGCCGACGACGCCTCGGGGGTGTCCCGCTGCGGCGCGGCGACGGCGAGCTCCGTCCGGAGCAGCCGGTCGGCGACCTCGCGCGCGAGGTCGCCCGCCGGCGCCGTCGCGGCGTTGCACAGCACCGCGATCGCCAGCTCCTGCGCGGGAAGGCGGAGCAGCTCCGCGCGGAACCCACCGCCCGAGCCGCCGTGCGAGATCGTGCGCGCGCCGCGATGCGTCCCCAGCTGCTGCCCAAGGCCGTAGCTCAGCGGCGATCCGTCGGTCAGCGAGGCGGCGGTCTCCATCGCCTCCGCCGCCCGCGCGCCGCCCACCCGGCCCGCGCGGAGCGCCTCGGCCCAGCGCAGCAGGTCGCCGACCGTGGAGTACATGTTGCCCGAGCCCGTGGTCCACACCGGGTAGTACGCCGGCGCCCAGCCCAGCGCGCTCTGCGCGTGGCCGGTGGCCGCGCCGGCCGGCGCCTCCCGCGTGCCGAAGGCGGTCGCGCGCAGCTCCAGCGGCGCGAGGATGTGCGCGCGCGCGAACTCCGGCAGCGGGCGACCGGACGCGCGCCGGACGACCTCCGCGAGCAGCAGGTAGCCGCTGTTGCTGTACGCCCAGTCGGTGCCGGGCGCGAAGTTCAGCGCCCGCTGCCGCACGACGATCGCGAGCGCGTCGGCGTCGGTGACCTCGGGGCTGCCGCCGCGCTGCATCGCCAGCAGGTTCATGTAGTCGCGGACCCCGCCGGTGTGCGTGAGCAGGTGCCGCAGCGTGACCGGTCGGCCGTAGTCCGGCAGCTCGGGGATCCACCGGCGCACGTCGTCGTCCAGCGCGAGCCGGCCGTCCCGCGCCAGCAGCAGGACGCCCATCGCCGTGAACTGCTTCGCGACGGAGGCGATCCCGTACATCGTCGACGGCGTGGCCGCGCGCGCCGACGCGACGTCCGCCATCCCGTACGCGCGCTCGAACAGCGGCCGCCCGTGACGCGCCGCGCCGACCGCGCACCCCGGTCCGTCGTCGGCGTAGTCGCGGAACACGGTGTCGACCCAGGCGAACGCGCCGCCGTCCGCGACCGGCGCCGCCTGCGCGGCCGCCGCGCCGGGAAGCGCCGGGCCGACGGCGGCCGCGAGGAGCGCGAACGCGCGTCGCATGCCGTGGCTTCGCATCGCTCCCACGTGCCTAGCGCGTGGGAAGCGGCTGGTGCCGGAACGGCACCGGGGCGCCGAAGCGCGCGAACATGTTCACCCGGTTCGGCTTCGGCGCCGACACGAGGTTCCGGAGCAGCGGGAACAGCTCCTTCTGCGCGGGCGTCACGATCGAGTCGGCGATCTCGGGCTGCTCCCAGAACAGCCGCCAGTACGCCCGGTCGCTCGCGCTCACGCTGTCCATCTCGATCTTCCCCGGCGCGCGGTCGCCGCGGCTCTCGAGGAAGCGTCCGAGGTCCACGTAGATGGCGCGCACGCTCGCCGAGTACACGGAGTCGGCCTGCCGCAGCGCGGCGATCTGCGCGGCGCTGAGGAAGAGCGAGTCGCGCTCCATGAGCAGCGCGCGGTGCAGGCTCGAGGTGCGCGAGAGGTAGAACGCGGCGAGCGAGTCCGCCGACCGGCGCTGCCACCCGCTCGCGGTGCGGATCGGCTCGACCGCGCGGCGCAGCTGCTGCACGGACTGCGGGACCGCGAGGTTCACCGACACGTCGAGCACGATGCGGAACGGGTCGCGCATCAGCGTGCGCGCCGGACGCGTGTCGGCGAAGCGCGGGTTCACGTCGTAGCGGAACTGGCGCGTCGCCGCGTCGAAGCCGCGCGGCACCAGCAGGTTCGCGTCGGGCAGCGTCTGCATGCCCCAGCCCCGCAGCCCCGCGCTCCCGTGCAGGAGCTGGTCGACGCCGCCGAGGACGTTCTGCAGGTAGACGTTCGGCGACACGCGGCGCGCCCAGCGGCCCGGGACGCGAGGCTGCCACTGCACGTTCATGGTCGCGGTCCACGGGCCGCGGCAGGCGTTGCGCCCCGCCACCGCGCCGAGCTGCCGCGCGAGGCACTCGCGCGCCGTCTCCGAGCCACCCGCGAGCAGGCCGCGCATCCCCGACGCGAGCACGGCGTCGGACTCGCGCGCCGGATCGGGAACGTACGCCCGGTCGCTGCCGCGCCCGTCGCCGTTCACGTCGCCCTGCACGAGCGGCGTGAACGGAAGGCCGGACTGCGCGCGCGCGAACATCGTCAGCGCCCCGAGCTTCTGGCTGTAGTACCCGAGCTGGTAGACCATGACGTGCCGCGCGTCGTTCGGCCCCGCCGCCCACTCCTTCGCGCGCGGATCGCCGAACGCCGCGCCGTCGAACCCGCGGTACTGGCGCCGCGTGCCCTGCAGCGTGTACGCGAACGACATGTCGAGATCGTTGAGGAACGAGCCGCGGCCGCGGAAGTGGTCGCGCGACACCGCGAGGGTGAGCTGCCCGCCGTAGCCGCGCAGATCGCTCGTGCGGACGCCGACGCGCCCGAACTGACTGGAGACGCGCGACTGCGCCGCCGACACGCCGCCGGTCGCCGGATCGATGGCCGCCTCGGTGACGAACACCGGGCGTCCGCCCTCGCCCGCGAGCGCGAACCGCGGCACGCCGGCGAAGTTGGCGTCCACGAGCCCGGGCTGATTCAGGTCGTACGAGCCGAGCGCGCCCGCGCGCAGGACGAGGCTGCGCACGCTCGTGGTCCAGTCGAGCGACGCACGCCACGAGCGCGGCACGTCGAACGACGGATCGACGAGCGTCGCCGCCGGCGCCCGCTCGGCGAGCACGCCGCCGCCGTCGGCGCAGCGGTCCGGGATCGCCGTCGTGTTGGCGGCGAACGCCGCCCAGTCGACCGCGGGCACCGCGCTCCCCACGCACGAGAGCAGCGTGGTGCCACCGGCGAGCCCGGTCGCCGCCGAGGCCTCGGCGAGGAGGTTCGGGCGCAGCAGATCGCGGAACTCCCCGATGCCGCCGCGGATGGTGCCGGTGGGATAGCGGTACCACGTGCCGGCCGGGCTCCCGCGCGTGCCGATGCCGTTGGTGCGGTCGCGGTTGTACTGGTAGTTGAAGCCCAGGCGCGGGCTCACGTGCAGCCGCGCGGGCGCGACGCCGGTGCGCACGCCGAGCGCCTGCTCGAGCGCCGGGTTCCGCGCCGGCGCGCCGCCGAAGGCGTTGCCCTCCACGCGCGCGCCCCACATCACGCTCGCGTAGCGCGTGGGGATCCACTGGTGCGAGAACGCCGCCGCGCCGTTCCACGCGGTGCCCTCGCGCGCGGGCTGCGCGAGCGTGCGCGTGAAGCTCGCCGGACGCCCGGCCTGCAGGTCGGCGATCGAGTTGAAGGTGAAGCTGCCCTGCGCGTTCGGCAGCCCGACCTGCGCGAGCCCGTCGCCGCGGCCCCAGAGCGCCGTGCGGAAGCGGTGCCGCCGCCCGCGCGCGTTCCACGTCGTCTCGTTCCCGCCTTCGAGCGTCCACCGCGCGTCGTCGCGCGCGAGGAAGGGCGCCCCGCCGACGCTGACCGCGGTCACGTCGCGCCCCGACGTCGCGTCGCTCGACCGCACGAGCACCGTCGCGCCCGGGAGCGTGCGATAGCCGGACGTCTCGCTCCGCACCTGGCTCGCGGCGGCGCGCGTCTCGGTGAGGACGTTGCGCCCCGCGCCCACGTAGATGCCGTGCGCCAGCTGCATGCCGAGCGTGCGCTCCCGCTGCTCGCCGCCGGCCGTCGGCGCCACCAGCGGCGCGAAGCCGAGCGCCCCCTCGCGCGTGAGGGCGGCGTACGCGGTGAGCGTGCGCGTCTGCAGCGTGTCGCGCGTGTCGTCGAGCCGTCCGAGCCACGTCAGCGCATCGCGCCGCCGGGCGCCGGGGATCCCGCTGCCGCGCGCGAGCCCCAGCGGCCCGGCGACGGCGAGCAGGCGCTCGGCGGAATCCGGCGCGAGCCCCGCACGCAGCAGCGCGCCGTCGCTCGCGCCGGTGAGGGTGACCGGGTCGCTCGTGCTGCGCGCGACGTCGAGCCCCACGTTGTACGTGAGCGTGCGGCGTACCAGCTCGCCATCGGCGCCGAACGAGCCGCGGAAGCCGCCGCTCGGCACGGCGAGCCCGCGCCCGACGGCGTCGGTGAACTGGAGGGCCGGCGGATCGAGCGTGAGGAAGGCGCTGCGGTTCTGGAACATGCGGTCGCCCGGCCCGAGCCGCACGTCGATGTTCGCGCCCGTGAAGCCGCCGCGCGTCGCGTCGAAGGTGGCGCCGGTGACGCGGACCTGCGTGCGCGCCGCGCGCGGGATGTTGCCCCCCGCGAACCCGAGCCCGTTCAGCGTCGCGAGGTTCGACTCGCCGGAGGCGCCGAGGATGGTCGGCCCGTTCGGCGACATCGTGATGCCCGGCATGGTCAGCGCGAGCGCGTTGAGATCGCCCGCCACGGTGGGCGGCAGCTGTCCGCTCACGCCGTCCGCCCACTTCTCGCTCGCGCCCGTCTCGAGCGTGTTGGGGGACGTGGTGTTCGTCGCCCGCACGGGCCGCTCGCCGCGGACGCGCACGGCCGCGAGCATGGTGGGATCGCGCGCGAGCGTGAAGTCGGCGACGAGCGTGCGGTTCGCGCCCTCGCGCTGGACGCGCCGCCGCGCCGCCCCGAGGCCCGGCGAGGTGACGTAGACGAGATAGTCGCCCGTGCCCTCCTCGAAGCGCACGGCGTACTGCCCGAGGCTGTCGGTCGTGGTCTCCTGCGTGCGGCGGTCCGGCCCCCGGGTCACGATGACCTGCGCGCCCCGCACGACGCGCGCGCTGTCGTCGAGCACGCGGCCGCGGATCGTCTCGGGGAGACGCGGCTCGGCGGCCGCCGCCGGCGCGGCCGGCGTGGGCGTGGGCTGCTGCGCGAGCGCGTCGGTCGCGATGCCGCCGGCGAGCAGTGCGGCGAGGGGGAGAGTTCGCATGCGGGAGTCGGTGGCGGGGAGCGCGGCGTTCGGCGCCGCGGGCGCGTGACGTGGAGCGTACGCGATCGCCGGCGCGCGGGCGGAGCGAGTTGTATGAGGACTGTTATTTCTCGGCGCACCTCCGGAGCGCGACGCGTTCGGCGCCGCATCCGGAGCCGGAGCGCCCGGCGGGCCGGGGCTCTCCGGCTCCTGTGACACCGCTTATGCAATTTGGGTTTGCCGGCGCCCGCACCGTGCGCCCGATCGGCTCGGGCGATAGCGTTGCAGGACCGCCGCTCGACGCCGCCGCCGCGACCGGCCGCGCGCGAGCGGCACGGCGCGCGGCCGGTTCGACGAGGCCCGCCGACGGACGGCCCACGCCGACTTCCAGCACTCCGCTTCCGGAACCGACCCGATGACCACGCCCCGCCCCGAGATGGACTCCGAGCAGGACATGGAGATCCCGAGCCTCGGCCGCACCCTGCGGCTCTTCGGGCGCGCGTTCACGCTGCGCTGCCCGCACTGCGGCAAGGGCCCCGTGCTGGCGCACTGGATGAAGCTCCGCGTGCGGTGCGGCCACTGCGAGCTGCGGCTGCAGCGCGGCGAGCACGACACCGTGATGGGATTCGCGTTCATCCTCTTCACGATGGTCGCGCTGGCGGCCTACGTGGCGCTGACGGTCACGATGCTGGTGACCCGCGAGACGCCGTGGGACCTGCTCGAGACCGGGCTGCCGCTGCTCGTGCTCGCGCTCATCTTCGTGTTCTTCCCGTTCGCGAAGCTGGGCTGGCTCGCCTTCGACCTCATGTTCCGGCCCGTCACGCGGCAGGAGATGGAGTGGCACCGGAGCGCCGCACGGCAGTACGAGACGGAGCGCGACGCGTCGCGCTAGCATCGCCGTCGCGCGGTCGCAGCGCCGTAGCGCCGTAGCGCCGTAGCGCCGTAGCGCGGCGGACATCGGCGCCCGCGCCCGCGCACGGCCGCCACGGCCGCCTCCGCGCCACGAACCCGTCGAGAGCCGCGGCGTCGCAGCCGCACACGAGCGACACACCGATCTCCCATCCCGGGACGGGAACAACATGAGCACAGTGTTCGTCAGCGTCGGGCTCAGCCTCGACGGCTACATGGCGCCGGACGGGATGCGGATGGACGATCCCACCTACAAGGACTGGGGCGCCAAGTGGGGGGCGCTCATGGGCTGGGCGCTCTCGCAGCAGTACCTGCGCGAGAAGCTCGGGTTCGGACCGGGCGGGGAGACCGGCCCGGTCAACGACCTGCTGCGCAGCACCACGGAGCGCATCGGCGCCAACGTCATGGGCAAGCGCATGTTCGACCAGGGCGAGGTCGCGTGGCCCGAGGAGGCACCGTTCCACACGCCGGTGTACGTGCTCACCCATCAGACGCGCGAGCCGTGGGTGCGCCCCGGCGGGACGACCTTTCACTTCGTCAACGACGGGCCGGAGCGCGCGCTGGAGCTGGCGCGGGAAGCCGCGGGCGGTCGCGACGTTCGCATCGCAGGGGGCGCGGACGTGATCCAGCAGTACCTGAACCTCGGCGCGGTCGACGAGCTGGAGATCGCCCTCGCGCCCGTGCTGTTCGGCGGCGGGCGGCGGCTCTTCGAGCACCTGCGCGAGCCCGCGCCGCAGTTCCGCATCGACCGGGTGCTCGACGGCCCGGCCGCCACGCACGTGCGCTACGTGCGTCGCTGAGCGCCATCCGACACCGCGGGCGCGCGTCGTCCACCATCTGCGCGCGCCCACGGCGCTCACCGGAACGACACGCCCCGCACGACGAGGGGCGCGGCGCTCAGCACGTGCCGGCGAGGTGGCAGTTCGCGCGGCGCTCGACGTCGGGGATCGGCAGCAGCGTGCCGGGCGCGCGCCGCGCGTCGGAGGCCGGCAGCCATCGCGCGTCGGTGACGCCGAAGCGGTACTGATCCGCGAGGCGGCGTCCCTGCAGGAACAGGTGCACGCGCCGGCCGTGGCGCAGCAGGTCGAGCGGCGCGACGCGCCCGTTCGACGGCGAGAGCCCGTCGAGCGCCCGCAGCGCGTCGAGCTGACGCGCCGCCGCGTCCGCCTCGCCCGCCGCGAGCGCCGCCTCGGCCGCGATCAGCCGCAGCTCGCGCGCGGAGACGACGGTGACGGGCGGGTACTGCGGATCGGCCACGAACTCGTCGACGATGGCGCGCAGCGCCGGATCCGGCCGCCCGTCGATCGGGTCGAGCAGGCGGATGCTCGCGACGCGCTTGTTGTCGGCGGTCGGCACCGCCAGCTCGTCGCCGACGCGCAGCTCCTGCCGCACGTTGACCCACTGCGCGAGCTGGTTCCCGACGGTCGTCGCGCCGTACGTCAGGCGGAGCTTCCAGTCGGGCTGCGGGAGCAGCGCGAGCGCCGCCACCGCGTCCGCGCGCGCGTCGGCGTCCGCCACGAGCGGCGAGCTTGCGACACCCGCGCGGCGCGCCGTCCACAGCGCGCGCGCGTGCCGGGTGCGCGCGCGCTGCGCGAGGAGCGCCAGCGACAGATCGCTCCGCCCGGCCGCGCGCGCGGCGACGATCCCGCGGTCGAGGTACGCGACGGCCGTGTCGTAGACGACCCGCATGTTCGCCGCGCCGATCGGCGGCGCGGCGCTTCCCCGCTCCGACAGCACGAAGTCCTCGAAGCCGTCGCCGATCGTCGTGTACGCGATCGCGCCGTACAGGTACGCGCGCGCCAGGTCGGCGCGGCTCGGGAGCGTGCCCGCGGCGTCGAACGCCTCGAGCCGACGGACGGCCTGGTCGGCCGCGAAGCGCGCCTCGGCGAGGAACTCGAACGCCGACGTCGTGAACTCGTTGCCCGTGTTGCGCAGGTAGCCCTGATCGAGCTCGCGGCTGGCGTCGTAGCCGCCGATCGACACGAGGTCGTCGCTCGCCGCCTCGAGCGGGAAGAGCACCTGCGCGAGCGCGCGCGCCGTCGTCGCCTCGGCGCCGTTCACGAGCGCCGCCGCGGCCTCGGGCCGCTCCAGGTCCGTCTGGCCGAGCTGGTTCGGGTTGGTGACCTCGAACGCGCCGTCGCAGCCGGACGGCGCGATCGCGAGCAGGAGTGCGGCGACGATCGTCGCGACGCGGCGGCGCGGAAGGGATCGGATGCCGTGCATGTGCGTTCCTCGCTCAGAACCCGACGCGGGCGGAGAGGGTGAACCGGCTCGGGAGCGCGTAGCCCCACGCGTCGACGCCGGACAGGAAGTTGTTCTCGAGCCCGTTCGTGCTGCCGCCGCGGCCGATCGCGTTGATCTCCGGATCGGCGCCGGAGTAGCGCGTGAGCAGCGCGAGGTTGCGCGCGGCCGCCGTGAGATCCACGCTGCGCGCGCCCACGCGCGCGACGAGCCGCCGCGGCAGCGCCCACGCGACGCTCAGCTCGCGCCAGCGCAGGAAGTCCGCGCGCTCGACCTCGTTCAGCCCGTCCTGCGGCGACAGCGCGGCCATCGTCCGCACCCACGTCTTCGCGGCCGCGAGGCGCTCCTCGGCGCTGCTCGCCGGATCGAGCAGCGTCGCCTCCAGCTCCGCCGACGCGCGGATGTTGCGCCCGACGCCGGCGCTCCCGCGCTGGAACGCGCCGGTGAGGTTCTGCACGGAGTAGTCGCCGGCGCGGTACTCGAACAGCGTCCCGATCCGCAGCCCGCCGCGCAGCGCCACGCTGCCGCCGAAGCTCCCCGACCAGTCGGGAGTGTTCTTGCCGAGATGGCTCCCCAGCGGATCGCCCGCGGCGTCGCCCTCCAGCAGCGCGCGCAGCGCCGACGGATCGCGCGGCGAGGCCAGGAACGCGAGCAGCTGCCGATCGGAGTCCGGCTGCCCGTCGCCGTCGACGTCGATCGGATTCGGCACGTCGCGCAGCTTCGCGCCGAAGAACGCGCCCGGGGCGTACCCCTCCTTCAGGAACAGGCGGTAGCGGTAGTAGCCGACCTTGATCGGCGGCGCGCCGCCCAGGCTCGTGATGCGCTCGCGGAGGAACGCCGCGTTGGCGAACACGTCGATCGTCGTGCGCGGGCCGGCGAGCGGCTGCGCCTTGAGCGCGAGCTCCAGCCCGCGCGACGTCATCGCGCCGATGTTGTCGAGCTGCGTCGCGCGGAAGCCGCCCGACGGCGGGAACTGGCGCGCCACGAGCAGGTCGCGCACGCGCCGGTTCCAGCTGGTGAGCTCGAGCCCCACGCGGTCGCGCCACAGCCCGACCTCCGCGCCGCCCTCCCACTCCGTCGACACTTCCGGACGCAGGTCGGGGTTCCCGAGGTTGCTCGGCGCGACGCCGGCACCGGTCGCCGAGTTGATCGGCGCGTACGTCGTCAGCTTGTCGAACGCGCCCGGCTGGAGCCCCGAGCGCCCCACCGCGCCGCGCACCCGCAGCGACGAGAGCGTGCCCGCGCGCCAGCTCGGAATGTCGCTCGGCACGAACGACACGCTCAGCTTCGGATAGAGCGCGCCGCCCGTCGACGCGCCGAACGCGCTGTGCCGATCGTAGCGCGTGCCGAGCGTGGCGAAGAGGTAGTCGCGCCACCCGAGCTGCGCCTGCGCGAAGGCGCCGCCGCTCACCTCGGCGAGCCGCGACTCGCGCAGCGTCTGCCCCGCGCCCGCGCCCGCGACGTCGAGCCCCGGGCCCGCGAAGCGCGTCCCCGTCCCGCCGACGACGCGCGTGTCCGAGCGCACGCCCTGCACGCCCGCGACGAGCGACGACGAGATCGACGGCGCGAGCTGCGCGGCCCACGTGGCCTTCGCGTCGACCGAGACTCGGCCGGCGTTGCGGTTGCTCACGGTGCGCGCGCCCGTGCGGTCGTTCTGCGACACGCCGTTCACCGCCCATCCGAACGGCGTGACCTGCGCGTCCTCCTGCCCCACCTGGTCGACGCCCGCCGTCGCGTCGAACGTCACCCCGCGTCCCGCGTCGTAGCTGCCGTTCACGCTCCCGGTGAAGCGGCGCACGTCCTGTCGCGCGTACAGGTTCACCACCTCGGCCGCCGTGGTGAACGCCGGGTCGCCCGTCGGGTTGTTCTCGTTCGCGAGCTCCGGCTTGCTGCGGATCACCGACGTCGTCGGGCCGTAGATGTTGTTGTTGTTGTTCGGCAGCTCGAGCCGCGAGTCGTGGTACGCGGTGGCCACGCGCACGCGCAGGCGCGGCGTCGGGAAGAACGCGAGGCTCGCGTTCCCCTGCCGGCGCGCGTTCACGTCGTCGGCGAGGTGGAAGCCGGCGCTGCGCGGACCGGCGAAGCCCCGCGACGTGAACGGGCCGTCCTCGTCCTGGAGGCGACCGGAGAGGAAGTACGTCACGCCCGCGTTGCCGCCGCTCACCGACAGCCCGTGCGTCGCGGTGCGCCCCGTCTCAAACAGGCGCGGCACCGCGTCGACCTCGAACACCTCGTAGGGGCGGATCGCCTGCCCCCAGTACGCGCTCAGCGCGTCCGCCTGCGCCTGCGTGCGCGCGAAGCCGGCGAGCGGCGCGTACCGGTCGGCGGGCATGCGCGCGACGCCGCGCTCGATCTCCGCCGTCCAGCGCGGCGCGCCGTCGGCACCCGACTTGGTGAAGATCTGGATGACGCCCGCCGACGCCTCGGTGCCGTAGAGCGTCGCCGCCGCCGCGCCCTTGAGGATCTCGATGCGGTCGATCGCGTCGGGATTCAGATCGTCGAGGCGTGACGGGCCAGCGCCGCCGCCGACGCCGCCGCTGAATCCGCCCGCGTTGTCCACGCGCACGCCGTCGACGTAGACGATCGGCTCGTTCGACTGCGCGAGGCTGGCCGTGCCGCGGATGCGGATGCGCGTTCCCTCGCCGGCGAGGCCGCCGCTCGGCGCGAGCGACACGCCCGGCTCGCGCCCCTGCAGGATCTCGGAGACGCTCTGCACCGGCGCGTCGCGCAGCGCGGCCACGTCCACCGCGGCCACCGTGTTGCCGAGCGTGCGTCGCTCGGCGGGCGCGCCCGATCCGGTGACGACCACCGCGTCGAGGCTCACGGTCGCGGTGGTCAGCGCGAAGTCCGCGCGCGACACGCCCTCGGCCTGCACGGTGAGCGACGCGGAGCCGAGGGCGTAGCCCACGCGCCGCGCGCGCAGCTGCACCGGGCCGGTGGGGACGCGCGGCAGCTGGTAGGCGCCGTCGGGTCCGGTGGTCGAGCCGACGTTCGTGCCGGGCACGAACACGTACACGTCGGCCAGCGGCTCCTGCGTCGCGGCGGCGCGCACGACACCGCGCACGCGGCCGGTGGTCTGGGCCGCCAGCGAGCTGGCGGCGGTGGCGACGACGAGCGCCGCCACGGGGAGCGAACGGGAGGTCAGTGTGATCGCGGCACGCATGGTGGTGGGCTGGATGCGGAGAGACGCGCCGCGGGCGTGGGCGCGAACGGGATGGCGGCGCCGCGACACATCGGGCGGCGGCAGATCGCGGGGCGACACGTGAGGGCGCGCATGGAGGACGACATCGGGTGTGGTGGTGTGTGGGTGGCGGGAACAACAAAACGCCCGGTCCTCTGGGGAGAGGGCCGGGCGTCCGATCGCGTACTGCTCGATCAGCTCATCGGGTCACGCACGCGCGCCCGCCCGTCCGCTCCTCCAGCCGGAGGGCGTCCGCATGCACATGCAGCAGGGGAGCGACGTCGAGAGACGCATCGGTGCGCGAGAGAGACGAGTTGCTCCGCGGTGCCGTCCGCGGAGTGCCGGCACGCTAGTCCGGCCTTCGGGGTTTGTCAATTCGGCGCGTCGGTGCGCGACGTGCGACGCGCCGCACCGGCTCGCGGTGTCACGCCTGCTCGTCGACGCCGCGATCCGGGAAGGTGCTCACGACCCGCTGCTCGAGTCGGTCGACCTCCTGCCGCGCGCTCCCGAGCGCCACCGCCGCCTGCTCCAGCTTCGTGCGCTCGGTCTCCAGGAAGCGCTCGTACGGCTGGACGACCTCCAGCAGCTGCTGCTCGTACCGCGCGAGCTGCTCCTGGAACTTGGCCGCGAGCAGCGCCGAGAGGTCGGCGCTCAGCTTCGCGATCTTCGTCTCCAGGTCGCGGATGAGCTGGCGCCGGCGCGCGGGGATGATGAGCCACCCGGCGACCGCGAACAGCGTCGCGGTGAGCACGCCCGTCACGTCGAGCGCCGCGGTCGTGAACACCGCGACCAGCACGGCCCCCAGCCCGACGGCGAGCACGTTCACGCCGAACGCCTGCGTCACCGCCTCGCGCATCGACTCGACGACCTCGCGCGCCTCGGACTCGGCGTTGAAGTCGCCGAGCCGACGCTCCACGGGCTGCCGCAGCCGCGAGAAGAGCTCCTCGCGGTTGTACTGGAACTCGGTGTCCGCGTGCGCCGCCAGCGCGCCCGAGGCGCGCAGCCGCGCGGTGTGCGCGTCGAGCTCCGCGAACACCGCCGTCCAGAGCTTCAGGTTGCGCCCGACCGTCCAGTCGACCATGCGCTGCACGACGTCCTCGACCTGCCGGGGCGCCTCGCCGACGACCTCGTTGCGGAAGCGGTTCTCGACGGCGTCCTTGTTCCGCAGGAGGTTGATGTTCCCGACGCGGATGTTGCGCTCCAGCCACGTGCGCCCGCGTTGCTCCACGTCGGCGAGCGCGGCGCGCAGCTCCAGCAGGTAGCGCTCCGAGTCGGTGCGCATCTCGGCGGTGTACGCCTCCAGCTGGTCGCGCACCGCGCGCAGGACGCGCCCGTCCTCGTGCACCACGGTGCGCCGCCCCTCGATCGCCGTGTGGTTGCGCTCCAGCACGTGCCGCAGCACGCCGAGCGGCGACAGCAGCTTGAGGCGCACGCGCTCCGACTCGCGGAGCGTCTCGATCAGGTAGCGCTCGAGCGCGGCGAACTCGTCGTGCGCGTCGACGTTCTGCGGTGCGTCGTCGCCGGGGGCTCCGCGCCTCGTGGCGACCTTCCGTCGCAGCGCGCGCAGCGCGCTGACGAAGTAGGTGGTCGGCGCCGGACCGCCGAGCCGCGCCGTCACCTCGCGCGCGAGGTACTCGCGCACGCGACCGAGCTGCTCGTCGGAGTTCCGCCGATCGACGCCGTTCACGACGAAGATGACCTTCTTGCCCCACTCGCGGATGTGGCTCAGGAAGCCGAGCTCACTCGCGGTGAGCGGCTGCAGGAGGCTCGTGACGAACAGGACGAGATCGGCGCGCGGCACGAACCCGCGCGTGATCTCCTCCTCCATGCGCTCGATCGAGTTCGTCCCGGGCGTGTCGACGATCTCGAGGTCCCGCAGCACGTCGAGCCGATAGCGGTAGACGAGCGTGTGCTCGCCCACGGGCTCCGGCGGCCCTGGGTCGCCGTGGCGCAGGATCGAGATGGCCCGCGTGGTGGGAAGGTCCCCCATCGCGAACACCTCGTCGCCGAGCAGGGCGTTGATGAACGTGCTCTTCCCCGCGTTGTACTCCCCCGCGACGACGAGGAGAAAGAGCTCGTCCATCTCGGTGACGAGCTGCGCGAGGCGCTCCAGGTCGGCGCGCGAGCCTTCGGCGGCGGCGAGCGCGTCGCGGACCTGCAGCACGAGGCGGCGCTCGTGCGCGACGAGCTCGGCCTGCTGGCGCGTGAGAACCTGATCCATGCGGGCGCGCTACGCACGAGATGCGCCGACCACGATCGGCCGCGCTCGCGGTCTCGAGCGCGGCGCCCCGCGCGTCAGCGCCCGGCGCGTCGGGCCGCGGTGCCGTCGGGCGCCGGCGTGGCGGCCCCTCGCCCTTCGCCGCGCCAGAGGAGCAGCACCCGGAGGTCGACCAGCGCGTGCGCCACGATCGGCAGCCAGAGCGCGTGCGAGGCGAGGAACAGCGCCGTGAAGCCCAGCGCCATCAGCGCGGTGGCGACGACGCCCAGCGCGCCCTGGTACATGTGCGCCAGCGCGAACACGAGCGCCGCCGCGAGCACCGCCCCGGTCCCGCCGAGTCCCGGCAGCAGCACGGTGAGGTAGCGGAGCAGGAAGCCGCGGTAGAGCACCTCCTCGCACACCCCGGCGCTGACGGCGACCGCGGCGAACCAGCGGCGCTCCGCCGGGCTGCCGGGCAGGTACCACGACAGCGACTCGAGCGGCTTGGCGAGCCGTGCCCGCGCCTGCGGGCTGGCGAGCGCGATCAGCACCGGCCCCACGAGCCCGGCGAGCAGCCCCACGAGGATGGGCAGGGGTACGCCCTGCGCGGCACCGAGGCGGGCGAAGATCCCGTCGAGCGGCGGGGGGCGCAGCAGGTCGTGCGGCGGCACGGCCGCGAAGGCGAGCGCCGTCAGCCCCCACAGCACCGCGACGACGCGCCGATAGCTCCGCACCCGGGCCCGCGGGTCGGCCGATCCCTTCACGCGCCGGGTCTCGAAGCGGTCCCACGCCGGGACCGCGACCACGAGCAGGAGGGCGAGGGCGTGCTGCAGCCAGGGAAGGCGCATCAGGGAGCGATCGGACGGGTGCGAGAGCGGGGGGACGCGCCCATGCGAGACGCGGGCCCGTCAGCCGCTCGGGAACGACGACGACCGCGCCGGCGCGCGCCGCGCACGCGCGGGGGCGGGAGGGCTCACGACGCCGGCGCCCCGCCGATCAGACGGCGGGCGAACCCGACGAACCGTCGCGGGCCCCGGCCCCCGCGGCGACGACGTCGCAGAGCGCGCGGGCGACCTGCCACCGGGACTCGACCTTCAGCCGCGCGAGGATGTGCTCGGCGTGATTGCGGGCGGTGAACCGGCTGATGCCGAGCCGCTCGGCGATCTCCGGGTTCGAGTGCCCCTCGGCGATCAGGAGCGCGATCTCCGCCTGTCGCAGCGTCAGCCCGCAGACGCCCATGATCTGCTCCGCGGTGAGCAGCGAGACGTCGGGCGTCGGGACCGGCGGGGCAGGGGCCGGCTGCAGCGACGCCGCCGCCCGCTCCCGCACGACGCGACGCCCCATCGCGTCCACGCGCGCCATCAGCTCCAGCGTGCGGAACGGCTTGGTGACGTAGTCGTCGGCGCCGAGCCGGAAGCCCTCGACCTTGTCGGAGTCGGAGTCGCGCGCGGACAGGATGAGGACGGGGCACCAGTGCCCCTCCGCGCGCAGACGCGAGAGGAGCGCGAGCCCGTCGAGCCCCGGGATGCCGAGGTCGAGGACGACGATGTCGGGCGGATCGGCGCGCACCATCGCCAGCGCCTGTCGGCCGTCGCTCGCGACGCTCGCCTGGTAGCCCTCGCTGCGGAGGTTCGCCCGGAGCGCGTCGGCGAGGTCCTCGTGGTCCTCGACGATCAGGATGCGCAGGCTCGGGCTCACGTCGGGGACGGCGTTCGGGATGCGGGACGGGGCGGCAGCGGCATGCGACGCAATCTGGCCGGCGCGCTCGACCCGGGCACGGGCCAGCGTCGCACATCGGCGACCCATGCGGGGACGCTGGCCTGCGGCTCGGCGGCGCGCCATGGGTGCGTGACCCATGGGAAGCTCGCCCGAGCCGGCGCACCTTGCGTCGCTTCGGCGCCGCGGCAGCATCCGCGGCGCGGCACGGCCAGAACGGCGTGGTGATCGAGACCGCCGGGCTGCCTCGTGCACGGGAGAGGAATTCCCGCCACGCCTCAGGAGTCGGCCCGATGGTCACGACCAGGCTCGCCCTGCTGGGCCTCTTCGCGGCAGGATCCACCGCGTGCGCCGTCACGCCGACGTCGACCGCTCGTGATCCCGTTCCGCATCGTGGAGCCCTGAACGGGCCCTGGCGCGTGAAGCTCGCCCAGAGCTCCGGCAGCGAGTGGGATCTCCGCATGACCTTCGAGACGCGGCCCGGCGACCGCTGGACGGCGTACGCCGGCGAGGGCAGGGCGCGGTGGTTCGTCAGCCTGCCGAGGTTCGTCGCGGGCCGGTTGACCGGCAAGCTCCCTCCCCGCTCCGCCCTCCTGCACGTGGCGGACGGACGCTCGACGCGCCGCGGCGACACCCTGATCGTCCGCGGCACCATCGAGACGCTGATGTTCGGGCGGTTCCATCTCACCGGCGCGGCGGCGCATGGACGAATCACGGGCGAGCTGCGCCGCGACTCGCTCGGCGTCGTCGTCGGCACGATAGACGGCGTGCCGCATTCCGGTGCCCGGCCGTTGCGCGACTATCGCGCCGTGGCCGGCCGCATCCGCGGCGAGGTGGAGAGACGCATCTACGATCCCCACCTCGTCACGAACGACGAGTGGCGCGGCTTCTTCGCGCGGCTCGACGAGCGGATGGCGTCGGCACGCGACGACCTGGAGGCGCTCGCCGCGTTCTACTCGCTGCGCCCGCGCATCGCGATGACGCACTTCGACCTGACGCGCAATCCGGCCTTGGCCGCGACGCCGCAGGATTCGTTGATCTTGGCCGCATCGGGCAACCCGCGCTCGCTCGTGAGCCTGTCCGTTCCCGCGCCGGGCGTCGCGGTGCTCCGGATCCGACGGTTCGACGCCGTGAGCGCGGCGGTGGACGCGGCGTTCGCGCGCATCGACTCGATCGGGCCGCACACGCTCGTCATCGACATCCGTGGCAACCCGGGCGGCGACGTCTCGTCGCTGTCGGCGGCCACGCACCTGCTGCGCGACTCGGCCATCGTCGGCGTCTTCCTCAGCCGGAAGTGGTACCAGTCGAACAGAAGGCCGCCCACGCGCGCGGAACTCGGCACCCTGCCCCGCCTCTCCGACCCGAAGGCGTCCACGCTCATCTACGGCGTGCGCGAGCACGGCGCCATGGTCGGCGTGGCTCCGCCGCAGGAGCCGCGCTATGCCGGCCGCGTGTACCTGCTGCTCGACCGGCGCTCGGGCAGCGCGTCGGAGCCGCTCGCGCACTTCCTCAAGGTGAACCAGCTCGCCACGCTCGTCGGCGAGCGGAGCGCGGGCGGCATGCTCTCCGCCCTGCCGTTCGCGCTCGACGAGGGGTTCGTCGCCGTGATCCCGGAGGCCGACTACTACACGGCGGACGGGCAACGGCTCGAAGGCGCGGGGGTCGCACCACACGTCGCGGTGCCCAGCGCGGATGCGATGCTGGCCGTCGGCGAGCGCGTTCGCGCGACGCACCCTTTCGCCGGGGCGATGCTGCTCGGCGGCGCCAACCAGGAGCTCGCGCGCTGGGCGGAGGCGCAGCGGTGGTTCGCCGAGGCGGTGCGGCATGGGCCGGACAGCGCCCGCGCGGTGTTGGGCCTCGGCAGGGCGCTGCAGGAGCAGAAGCAATGGGATGCGGCGTTCGAGCAGTTCGAGCGGGCATTGCGCCTCGTCGCGGACGACCCCGGCGCGACGTTCCAGATCGGCCGCACAGCCGCGCTCTCGGGCCAGCGCCTCGAGCGCGGGGAGGCGATGCTGCGCCGGTACCTGCAGGCGCCCGCGGTCCCCGGGCAGCCGACCCACGCGAGCGCGCGCTGGCGGCTGGGGATGATCCTCGAGAGCAGGGGTCAGCTCGGGGCAGCGCTCGAGGAATACCAGGAGGCGGCGCGGCTCGAGCCGGGCAACGCCCTCGTCGCAGGATCGCTCCGGGCCCTGCGGCAGCGCATGTGACGACGGTCCTCCTCGACGACGCGAGGGGACCGCCGCCCACGGGAGCGCCATGGGTGCGTGACCCATGGGACATTCGCGCGCGCCGGTGCATCTTGCGTCGTCTCGGCGCCGCGGGAGCGTCCGCCGCGCGGCCCCTTCGACCGGCAAACGCGTTGCGCCTCGACCAGCTGCGACAGACACTGCGGTCCGCCGTCCGGCGCCGCGGCGGCGAGACGGTCGCCTGGCTCGCCATCGGCGGAACGCTGGTCGCGATGCTCCTCACGGCGCACCAGGTGCGCCAGAACTGGGAGCAGCGGCGCCTCGCCGCGGAGCGCGCCGTGCGCGACCAGCTGACGACCGCCGCGGTCCTCATCGGCACCGAGGCGGCGCGCATGAGCGCGCTCGATCTGCGCGCGCTCCTCTGGCCTGCGCTCGCCACGACCGCCTCGCCGAGCTCGCGCCCCCTCACGCTCGACGAGTTCGCCGGCGCCGGCGCGCGACAGTTCCCCGCCATGCACGACGCGCGCAGCGCCGAGCGGACGGGCTACTTCCGCCTCGCGCGGAACGGCCGCGGCGAGTGGACGTCCGAGCTGCGCGGCGCGCTCGCCGCGGACTCGGTGTACGCGCGCGCGGTGCTCGACGAGGTCCGTGACTACAGCGATCGCGTCGACGTCGAGAGGCGCGGAGCACGCAACGTCATCCTCTATCCGAACGTGCGGGGTCTGCCGTTCGTCGTCGGCATGGCACCGGAGCGCCGGGCCGACGGGCACATGGTCGCCCTGTTCGGCGTCGCGTACGCGCGCACCGCGGCGCTCCGCACGCACGTCGGGCACGTGCTGCACGGCGTGTCGCTGCTGCCGGCGCCGCCGGGCGAGCGCAGCGACGACACCCTGCGCTCCGAATGGGGAGAGGCGCCCGGCCCTGGCGCGCGGGTGGACAATGCGGCCCTCGCCGTGCGCCTGCGGTACCCCAACGGCTTCCGCCACGCGGTCTCCCGCGCGGCCACCGACGATGCGGTCTGGCGCTCCGTGTTCGTCGCCGCGCGCGTCGTCCCGGGCCTGGACGGCGGGTTCATGGTGGAGGTGGCGGTGCCGGAGCACGTCGGCCGGCGCTACGTGGAGGCCGCGATGCCGCACACCAGCGAGCGGCTGATGCTCGGCGGCGTGCTGCTCCTCGGCCTCGGCTTCGCGGCCGCCGCGGCGCTCGGGCTGCGGCGACAGTACAAGCTCGCCGAGGCGCGTCGGACCTTCGTCGCCGCCGTGTCGCACGAGCTGCGCACGCCGCTCGCGCACGTGAACGCGCTGAGCGAGACGCTGCTGCTCGGACGCGCGGAGTCGCCGGAGCAGGCGCAGCGCTGGCTGCGCGCGATCCACCGCGAGGGTCGGCGCCTCAGCGTGCTGACGGAGAACGTGCTGCTGCACGCGCGCGGTGAGCGACGCGGCATCGGCGCGGCGCCGCAGTGGACGGACCTCGGCGCCGTCGTGCACGACGCGGTCAGCCTCGTCGAGACGCAGGCGCAGGCACGCTCGGCGCGCATCGTCGTCGTCGGCACGGCGGTGGACGGCACGACGGGCGGCGCGCGCGGCTGGATCGACGCGGCCGCCGTGCGACAGATCGTCATCAACTTCCTCGAGAACGCGCTGAAGTTCGGCCCCGTCGGCCAGACGGTGACGGTCACGCTCGACCTCGTGCACGCGTCGACGCCGGGCGACGCCGGCGGGCTGCTGCGCCTCAGCGTCGACGACGAGGGACCGGGCATTGCGCCGGCCGATCGCGACCGCATCTGGCAGCCGTTCGTGCGGCTCGCGGAAGGCGGGAGCGCGCCGGAGGGCACGGGCCTGGGGCTCAGCGTCGTGCGGCAGCTGGTCACGGAGCTCGGCGGCCGCTGGTCGGTGGTCGACGTGCCGGGACGCGGCACGCGATTCCGCGTCGAGCTGCCGCTCGCGCCGGCGCCGGCGCGCGTCGCGGAGCGCGCCACCGAGCCCGAGATGTCGTCGCCCGAGCCGCGACGCACGATCGCGGCGACCGGGCGTTGAACGCGCCGGGATGATGGGTCACTGCACCACGCCCGCGAAATCGCACGGGCGTAGGGTGTGGCTCCCTCATCCCTGGTGCGTGCCATGCCGCGGTTCGATCGTCTCCTCGCGCTCCTCTCCACGTCCCGCAGGCGCAGCACCGCAGCGCGCCTCACGCCGTCTGCGACGGCGCTGCTCGCGCACGGCGCCCTCGTCGCGCTAGCCGCGTCGACCGCCGAGGCGCAGGGCAGCGGCGCGTCCGACACGCCGCTGCACCTCGCGGCGAGCCGCTTCGATTTCGTCGCGTCGGGCGACTCGCAGCCACCCGCGAAGCCGCTCCGCGTCCACAACGGCGGCACGGCGCGGTTCACGGACGTGCGCCTGACGCGGCTGACGTACGCGGACTCGGCGCGCGGCGCCGCGTGGCTCGTCGCGCTGCCGCGTCAGTCCACCGTCGCGCCGGACGAACTCGCGACGGTCGGCACGCTCTGCGTCGACGCGGCCGGGCTGCCGGCAGGGACCTACCGCGCGACGGCGGCCGTCGCCGCGCGCGAGGTCCCCGAGCCGGTCGCGTTCACGATCACGCTCGTCGTGACGGACGCCGGCGCGCGTGCAGGCCACGCGCCCGGACGCTGCGGAGCCGCGGTCACGAAGTAGCCCGAGCACTCGTGACGCGAGCATCGGCGACGACTCGGACGCGTGCACCGCCGCTGGAAGTGGATGTCCATCGAGCACCTCTCCGCGCCCGACGCCTCTCCATCCCGAGAGCGACCGAGCGCACTGCGATCGACCACACGACACGGAGACTGGCAATGTCGAAGGTATCTCTTGCGAGCCTGATGGTCCTCTCCGCCGCGCTGGCGGCGTGCGCCGACAGCCCCACCGCTCGCACCGTGACCGCGCCGGACGCGCGGCCGTCGCGCAGCGAAACCGCGGCGGACGCGCGCGCCGCGTACACGATCGACGGGTCGTCCGAACTCGACCTCGCGACCGATGAGGCGTCTGCGCCATTCGCGATCATGTCCGGTGCGCAGCTGCTCGGTGCTCAATTGGCCGCTTCGCCGAACGCCGCCAGCGGCCCCCGGGGGACCGGTCACGTCGGGATCACCTTCCCTGCGAACCCTGGCATCGTGAGCGAGAAGTACTCCTTCGTGGCGCTGCGTACGGACCCGGCCACGCCACTGGCGGCGAAGGGGCAGTACGAGGTGCAGTACACGACCGGCTCGGGCATCGAGATCAAGATTCACGGCGACGTGGACTGCATGACCACGTTCGTGGGCACCCCGGGGCCGTTCGGCGGCAGCACGGCGCGGGCGTCCGGCCCGATCAGGAAGGTCTGGCGCAACAACGTCCCGGCACCGATCACGGCCGCCACGCATGCCTTCTGGGTGGTCGTCGACAACGGCGAGGGTCAGCAGCTCTTCCCGGACGTCGTGTCACTGATGAACTTCGGGCCCGTGGGACTCGCACAGAACTTCTGCGCGAACGGCTTCGGCATCACCGTGTTCGCGAACCAGCAGGGCAACGTCCAGGTGCGTCTCTGAGCACGCGTCGCGGATGACGGATCGCGCGACGGCGGCGCGCGCGCAGCGTCGTCGCATGCACGCCTCGAATGACGGCCCGGTCGCCATGTGGGCGACCGGGCCGTCGACGCATTCGCGACGCGCGTGCGTCGCACGCGCGCATGCGCGTCGTGCACCGCGCGCGTGAGGTCGACGTAGCCGCTCGGCCCGGGCGTGTCGGCGCGCGGCAGGTCGATCCGGCGCTGGAGCGTGTGCACCGGCGCGAACCCGTGCGCGAGCTGGTGGTGCATCGCGAGCCGGCCGGCGATCACGCACCGCGCATCGTCGCGGCCGAGCACTCCCAGCGGCGAGCGCCGGCTCAGCGGCCGACCGGCGACTCCCTGACCGCGCCGGACGCCGACGCGCCGCGCCGCCGCGCCGCGCGCCGGTACGCGCCCGGCCCGACGCCGAGCACGCGCGTGAACGCCTTCATGAACGCCGCCGGGTTCTGGTAGCCCGTGCGCTCGGCGACGGCGGCGACGCTCTCCTCCCCGTCGCGCAGCAGCTCCGCGGCGACCGTCATCCGCCAGCGCGTCACGTACTGCAGCGGCGCCTCGCCCACCAGCGCGGTGAAGCGCGCCGCGAACGCCGAGCGCGACATCCCGACGGCGCGCGCCAGCCGCTCGACCGTCCACGCCTCGGCGGGGCGCCCGTGGATCAGGCGCAGCGCGGCGCCGACGTGCGGGTCGACGAGCGCGCAGAGGCCGTGGCGGTGCTCGGCCGCCTCGCGCTGCGCGTGCGTGCGCTGCGCGTGCACGCGCAGCGCCTGGACGAGGAGGATCTCGGCGAGCCGCGACGTGAGCATGAGGCTCCCCGGGCCCGGCGCGGCGCTCTCGGCGAGGATGAGCTGCACCGTCGCCGTGAGGTGCGGCCCCATCTCCGGGTCGCCCGCCGCGACGTGCAGCACCGGCGGCAGCGTCTCGAGGAGCACGCTGCGCGCCTCGACCCCGAAGCGGAACGCGCCCGCGACGAACGCGGTGGTCGGCCCGCCGCCGCCGAAGCGGACCGTCGTCGTGGAGGCCGGACGCGGACAGCCGCCCGCGCCGACGGTGTGCTCGACCGCGCCGGCGCGGCTCGCGTCGCGGAGCACGTGCGTCCCCCCGTGCGGCAGCAGCACGACGTCGCCGGCCGAGAGAGGGATCTCACGCTCCGGAGCGCCGCCGGCCGTCCCCTCCCGCTCGAGCCACGCGCCGCCGCGCGCCACGACGTAGAACGCGAGGAAGTGCTCCCCCTCGCCCGGCACGCGCATGCCCCACGGCGCCGAGACCTCGTAGCGCCCGAACACCTCGGCCGACAGCCGCACGGCGCGCAGCACGTCGGAGATGACGTCGGATTCGTCCGAATCGGCTGGACGATCGGACGACATATCGAGAGATGTAGGCATAGATCATCCTACGGCAGCCGGCAACCTTGGGTCAAGACGGACGTCACGCCTGTCCACCCTCTGACTCGGAGACCCCGCCATGTCCTCCCTCGATCCGCTGCTCCCGGCCACCGTCGACGCCGGGCTCCTCGTCCTCCGGCTCGCGCTCGGCCTCTACATGGCCGCGCACGGCGCCCAGAAGCTGCTCGGCTGGTTCGGCGGCTTCGGCCTCGAGGCCACCGGCGCGTTCATGGCGCAGCTCGGCTACCGTCCGGGGCGAGCGTTCGCGGCGGTCGCCGCCGGCACCGAGCTGCTGAGCGGGCTCCTGGTGGCGATCGGCGTCCTCGGCCCCGTCGGCCCGGCGCTCATGATCCCGGTCATGATCGTGGCGGTGGTCACCGTGCACTGGAGCGGCGGCCTGTTCGCCACGAGCAACGGGATCGAGCTGCCGCTCCTGTTCGCCGCCGGGGCAGCCGCGCTCGCCCTCACGGGACCCGGCGCCTACTCGCTCGACGCGCTGCTCGGCCTCGAGCACCTGACGACGCCGTCGCACGCCTGGATGGCGATCGGCGCGGGCGTCCTCGGCGGCCTCGCGAACCTGGCCATCCGCCGTCCGGCGCAGGCGGCGCCCGCGCACGCGGCGCGCTGAGCGCCGGTCCTGCGCCGATCGGCCCACGCGCCGGTGCGGCTGCCGCGGCACGTCGTCGGCGCCCCCGCCGCGCCGCGCGCTACCGCCCGCGGCGCTGCAGCGCCTCCTCGACCAGTCGCTCGGCGCGCGGGTCCTTCTGCTGCGTCAGCCAGAACAGCGCCGTGCTGCGCAGCCCGCGGTCGGCGTCGCCGCGCGCGACGGCCGCCAGCTTGTCGCGGGCCGGTCGATCCGCGCGCTGCGACAGCACGAACAGCGCGTGCTCCTTGAGCGCGCGATCGTCGAGGCCGTCGTATGCCGCGATCAGCTCCGCCGACGGCGCCGCTCCCTGCCCGGCCCAGAAGAACGCCTGTTCGCGCACCGCGCGCGGCAGCGCGGCGTCGCGCGCGCGGCCGAGCGCCCAGCGCGCCCCAGCGTGCCCACCGCGCTGGGCGACGGCCATCAGCACCTGCTCCCGCAGCGCGCCGCTCCGCGTCTCCGAGAAGAGGCGCTGCAGGAAGGCGAAGTCGTCGGCGGTCGCGACGGACGCGTGCCCCAGCGCGAACACCGCCTGCGCGCGCACCGCGTCGGGCAGCGCGCCGTCGAGCACGGCCGCGCGCACGACCTCGCGGGCCCGGCGGCTCGCCTGCTGCCCCAGCCAGAAGACGGCGTCCTTCTGCAGACGCTCCGACGGCGCCGTCCGCACGAGCGACGTCAGCGTCGGGACGCCGGCCTCGCCGGGGAGCCGGCCGAGCGCGAGCACGGCTGCGCTCCCGATCCGCTCGCCGGCCGCGTCCCCGCGCACGAGCGCGGTCAGCGCCGGAACGAGCGAGGCGTCCCCGACCTCGCCGAGCCACTGCACCGCGTGGCGCCGCACCTCGCCGCCGAGCGAGGCGTCGCGCGCCAGGCGCAGCAGGTCCGGGCGCAGGTCGGCGCTGTCCGCCACCACCGCCGCGAACATCGCGCCCTCGGCGGCGGCGTGCTCGCCCCGCTGCGCGCGTCCGGCGGTCCCGGCGCGCTCGGCGAGCGCGAGGAAGTAGGCCGCCGCCTCGGCCGCCGGCACCGCCCCCAGGTCGGCGCCCGCGCCATCGCGCCGCGGCCAGGCGCCGCCCACGCGCAGCCGTACCCCCTCGACGGCCCCGCGGCGCACGCGCAGCGCGACGCGCGCCGGCCCGGGGACGCAGCGGAGGTCCGACATGCCGTCCGCGGACATCTGAATGCCGCCCCCCACGTGCAGCACCCCGCGCACCCGCACGAGCTCGTCGCCGTCGCCGCAGACGCTGGCGCGGGTGGCGTAGCTCAGCCGCACCTCCCCGTCGCCGGCGGCGGCGATGCGGCGCGCCAGCGGCTGCGCGCCGAGGTCGGCGGCGGCGAGGAGCACGGCGGCGAGCGCCGCGGCGGTGGGACGGCGGGCGGACGGCGGGAGCATCGGCGTGGGGGTCCGGGGAGGCCCGCCCGGCGACCGGCCGGCAGGCGGTCTTCGGACACGCCGGGCGCCCGGAGCGTTGCGTGCCGACGGCGGCGCGGACGCCGCGCGGCGCCGGAGCGCCCCGTTCACGATGCGCTCCAGCCGCCGGATCTGCTGGCCGAGGGGACGCACGACGTGCTGGTGGTCTCACAACCGCGGGCGGGTGGGGTCGGTCAAACCCCTGCTTCGCCCCTCCCCACCATCCCCGCACGCCGACCATGGTCTGCCCCTCCCCCGCCCCGACGTGGCGCGCGCTCACCGCGACCGCCCTCCTGCTCATCGGCGATCGTGTCGGCGCCCAGCCCCCGACCACCGCGTCCGGGCCCGCGACGCCGGTCGCGACGCCCTCCGTGCCGGCGGCCACGCAGGATTCCGTCGACGCGCTGTTCGCGAGATGGAGCGCGCCGACGTCCCCGGGCTGCGCCGTCGCCGCCTCCAGGAGCGGTCGGCCGCTGCTCGGCCGCGCCTACGGCATGGCGAACCTCGATCACGGCGTGCCGAACACCCCCGCCACCGTCTTCGAGTCGGGTTCGGTCGCCAAGCAGTTCGCCGCAGCGGCGCTCCTGCTCCTCGTCGCGGACGGCAGGCTCTCGCTCGGCGACGACGTGCGGAAGTACGTGCCGGAGCTGCCCGACTACGGCACGGTCGTCACCCTCGACCACCTGCTCACGCACACCAGTGGGCTGCGCGAGGGACATGCGGTGGCCTTCGTGGGAGGCTGGTCCCCGACGAGCGAGGCCGATCTGCTCGACGTCATGGCGCGGCAGCGCGCGCTCAACCACCGGCCGGGCGAGCGGTTCGAGTACGTGGGCGCGGGCTTCTTCCTCGCCTCCGTGATCGTGAAGCGGGTGAGCGGCGAATCGCTGGCGGCGTTCTCCCGGCGGCGCATGTTCGCCCCGCTCGGCATGGACGCCACGCGGTGGCGCGAGAACTCCCGGGCCGTCGTGAGCGAGCGCGCGACGGCGTACCAGCCGGCCGGCGGCGGCTACCTGGAGGCGATGCCGGACGAGCACGTCCACGGCCACGGCGGCCTGCTCACCACGGTCGGCGACCTGCTGCGCTGGAACGACGCGCTCGAGAGCGGGCGACTCGGCGCGTCGGTCTCGACGGCGCTGCACGCGGTGACGCGACTCCCCGACGGTCGGCCGACCGGCTACGGGCGCGGCGTGTACGTCGGCGAGCATCGCGGCGCGCGCGAGGTCTTCCACGACGGCGGGCACGGCGGCTACCGCGCGTGGCTCGGACGCTACCCCGAGTCGGGGCTCTCGATCGCGCTGCTCTGCAACACCATCGTGCCCGACGTGACCGCGCTGGCCCGCCGGGTCGCGGACGTGCTCCTGCCGCCGCCCGCCGAGCGGCCCGCGCCGGCGAGGGCGCCAGCGAGTGCGCCGACGACCACCGCTGCGGTCGGGATGACCGCCGAGGAGGCCCGCCGGTTCGCCGGCGTCTTCCTGAGCGACGAGCTCGGGCTGCCGCTGGTGCTCACGAGCGACGACGTTCGGCTCCTCGTGGACGGCAGCCCGGCACGGCGCGTCGCGGAGCACCGCTTCCAGGCCGGAGGGCTCGACCTCCTGTTCGAGACGCCCGACGTGCTCCGGCTGCGCAAGCCGAGCGGGGAGCGACAGACGCTGCGCCGGATCGACGCGCGACTCCCCGGCCCGGCGGATCTCCAGGCGATCACGGGGCGCTACCGCAGCGAGGAGGCCGTGGCCACGTACGTCGTCGGCGTCGAGAACGACCGCCTGGTGCTGCGGCTCGACGGCCGGCCGTCGTACGTGCACGCGCTGACGGCGATCGGACACGACGTCTTTCGCGGATCCGGCATGATCGTCCGCGTGCAGCGCGATGCGACCGGCCGCCCCGGCGCGCTCGTCTTCAGCCTCTCCCGCGTCCGCGAGCTGCGCTTCACCCGGGTGTCGCCGCCCTGAGGCTCTCGAGCGGTGCACGACCGGTCGCGCGCCCGGGCGCCGTGGGCGGTGCGCGCGACGGGTTGCGTCGATCTCTTGACGCCTACAGGAACAACGTGCATGCTGCTCTCGACGGCGACAGGAACCCTCGCACGGAGCCATCGGTGACCACCCGCCCGCAGAGCGACGCCCTACGCGGCTCGCTCGACCTGCTGGTTTTGAAGACGCTCTCGCTGGCGCCGATGCACGGCTGGGGCATCGGCCAGCGCGTGCAACAGATCTCCGACGGCGTGCTGGAGGTCAACCAGGGCTCGCTCTACCCGGCGCTCCAGCGGCTGGAGCAGGCGGGGCTGATCACGAGCGACTGGGGCACGACCGACAACAACCGGCGGGCGCGCTACTACGCGCTGACCGCCGCCGGCCGCCGCGCCCTCGGCGCCGAGCTCGAGAGCTGGCGCCGCTTCGCCGCCGGGCTCGAAGCCGTCCTCCGCACCAGCTGAGCGCGGGCCCCGGCTGACGCCGGCGCGATTTCCGGCCGAGTCCGGGTGCACCCGGGGTGAATCCTGCCGGGCGCCGGGCCCGTACTCCTCTAGACGTCGACAGTACACCACCTCCCCCTGCTCCCCTCCGGAGTCGTTAGATGCGCTGGATCCACGCCGCGCGCGCCCGTGCGCGCCTGCTCTTCCGCCGGGACGCCGAGGCGCGCATGAACGAGGAGATGCGCTTCCATCTCGACATGGAGGCCGATCGGCTCGTGCGCCAGGAGGGGCTCGCGCCCGCGGAGGCCCGCCGGCGCGCGGTCATCGCGTTCGGGCTCGCCGAGCAGCACAAGGACGAGATGCGCGACGCCCGCGGGCTCGCGTGGCTCGACCGCGTCGGCACGCTCGGCCTCGACTTCAAGCTCGGCGGCCGGATGCTCGTGAAGTATCCGGGGCTGACGATCGTCGGCGGGCTCGCGATGGCGTTCGGCATCTGGTTCGGGGCCGTCACGTTCCACATGTTCGGCCTCATCTCGAGCACGAAGCTGCCGCTGCCGGACGGCGATCGCATCGTGAAGATCGTGAACTGGGATGCGAAGCTGGGCCAGGACGAGGGTCGCGTGCTGTACGACTACCAGTTCTGGCGCTCCGCGCGATCGATCACCGACGTCGGCGCCTACCGCGACGCGAGCCCCAACCTGACGGGCACGGACGCCATCGCGCAGACGGCGGTGGCGGCGGAGATCACCGCGTCGGCCTTCCGGATCGCCCCCGAGCGTCCGCTGCTCGGCCGCGTGCTCGACGCGTCGGACGAGCGGCCGGGCGCGGCGCCCGTGGTGCTGCTCGGGCATGGCGTGTGGACCCGGCGCTTCGCGGCCGACCCGCAGATCGTCGGGCGGACCGTGCAGCTCGGGAACCGCTTCGCGACGGTCGTCGGCGTGATGCCGGCCGGATACGCATTCCCGGTGGCGCACGAGCTGTGGCTGCCGCTGCGCACCGACGTCGCCGGCGTGGAGCCGCGGCGCGGCGTCCCCATCACCGTCTTCGGCCGCCTCGCCAGCGGCATGACGTTCGAGAATGCGCGGGCGGAGCTGACGGCGCTCGGCAGGCGGCTCGCCGCGGAGCACCCGACCACGCACGCGCACCTCGAGCCGCGCGTGATCCCGTACACGCAGTTCGACGGCGACAGCGGCGACATGCCGCAGGTGAGGGCGCTGGTCTACTTCTTCGTCGTCGTGCTCGTGACGGTGGTGTGCAGCACCGTCGCGCTGCTCCTCTTCGCGCGCGCGGCGTCGCGGCAGACGGAGCTGCTCGTCCGCAGCGCGCTGGGCGCGAGCCGGCGACGCATCGTGACGCAGCTCTTCGCCGAGGCGCTGGTGCTCGCCGGGGTGGCGGCCGTGGTCGGGCTGGCGGGGGCGCAGCTGGCGCTGACGCGCCTCGGCAAGCCGTACATCGAGATCAACTACGGTCGCCTTCCCTTCTGGTACGACTTCCGCCTGTCGCCGACGACCATCGGCTTCGCGGTCGCGCTCGCGGTGATCGGCGCGGTGGTGGCGGGGGTGATGCCCGCACGGAAGATCACGCGCGGCCTCGGGACGCAGCTGCGCACGGGAAGCGCCGGCGGCGGCGGCGCGAGCTTCGGCGGCGTCTGGACGGCGGTCATCGTCACGCAGGTCGCGCTCACCGTGATGATCCCGGCGGCCGCGATGCTCGTGCGCAGCGAGAGCCGGCGCATCGCGTCGTACGACTTCGGCTTTCCCGCGAACGAGTACCTCGGCGTGACGGTGGGCCTCGACGGCCCGACCGACGAGGCGCCGACGCCCGAGACGGCCGCCGCGCGTGGCGCGCGGCTCGGCGCCCTGGTCGAGACGCTGCGCGCGCGGCTGGAAGCGGAGCCGGGCGTCGCCGGCGCGACGTTCGCCGATCGGCTGCCGGGCGACTACCACGTGCCCCGATACCTCGAGGTGATGTCGCTGCCGGGACACCTGTCCTCCTGGGTGACGACGGCGCGGATCCCGCCGTCGTACTTCGACGTGCTGAAGGCGCCGATGGTCGCCGGCCGTTCCTTCACGAGCGCCGACCACTCGCCGGACGCGCGCGTGGTGATCGTCGACCAGGGCTTCGTGGACCGCGTGCTGGGTGGGCGCAACCCGATCGGCCATCGCGTGCGCCTGAGCGTGAGCCAGGCGCCCGACTCGGCGGCTCCGGGACCGTGGTACGAGATCGTCGGCCTGGTGAAGGGACTCGGCATGTCGTACGTCGACGCGCGCAAGCGCCCCGCCGGGGTGTACCTGCCGTTCGTACCCGGCGACCTGGGTCCGCTCGGCATCGTCGTGCACGGCCAGGGCGATCCCCTGTCGTTCGCGCCGCGCGTGCGCGCGCTGGCGACGGCGGTCAACCCGGCGCTCCGGGTCGAGCGGATGACGCGCCTCGACCAGGTGGCGGCCCCCCAGCTGTGGTTCCTCGACCTGTGGGTGCGGATCATCCTCGGCCTGACCGCGGTCGCGCTGCTGCTCTCGCTATCCGGCATCTACGCCGTGCTGTCGTACATCGTCGCCCGCCGCACGCGGGAGATCGGGGTGCGGGTGGCGCTCGGCGCGAGCGCGCGTCGGGTGATCCTGTCGATCTTCCGGCGTCCGCTGACGCAGGTGACGCTGGGCGTGATCGGGGGGAGCATCCTCATCGTGCTCGCGGCGATCGCCGTGCAGCAGACGCAGGAGTTCGCCGTGGTCGGGTCGCGCTGGCCGACGCTCGGGCAGATCGCGCTGCTGATCGGCTACACGATCCTGATGCTCGGCGTGTGCATGCTCGCCTGCGTCGTCCCCACCATGCGTGCGCTGCGGGTGCAGCCGACCGAGGCGCTGCGGGCGGAATGACCTCGTCCACGGCGCGGCGCGCGCATCGTCGCGACCCGTAGACCCGGCGCGCCGAGCGTGCGCGACGCCCCGGGCGGCGCCATCGTCCGGCCACGATCGTGCATCGACGCGCAGTCGTCGCACGCGCACGCGTTCCCACCCTCGAGGGAGACGGGCCATGATCCGCGGCGGATGGGCGGTGCTCCTCCTCGTTCCGCTGACGCTCGCGGCGGCGCTCGCACGCCCGGTGGCGCTCCGTGGCCGCACGCCCCCGGGGCCCGTCGCGCCGTCGCCCGCCCACGCGTCCGCCGAGCTGCAGCAGGCGGCGAACGCGTTCCTGGCCAGCCTCGCGCCGGCGCAGCGCTCGAAGGCGCAGTTCGCGTTCGAGGACGCCGAGCGACTCGACTGGCATTTCGTGCCGCGAGCGCGGCGGGGGCTGCCGCTCGCGGAGATGTCCACGGCGCAGCGGGAGCTGGCGCGCGGCATCCTCCGGGCGGGGCTCAGTCGGCGGGGCTACCTCACGGCGAGCACGATCATCGACCTCGAGCTCGTGCTGCGCGAGATGGGCGAGAGCCCGACGTTCCGCGATCCCGAGCTGTACTTCTTCAGCGTCTTCGGCACGCCGTCACGCGCGGCGCCGTGGGGCTTCCGGGCGGAGGGACACCACCTCTCGCTCAACTTCACGATCGTGCGCGACACGCTGATCGCCACCGCGCCGGCGTTCTTCGGCGCGAACCCGGCCGAGGTGCGGGGCGGCGCGCGCCGGGGCCTTCGCGCGCTGGCCGACGAGGAGGACGTCGGGCGGGAGCTGATGCTCGCGCTCGACGAGCGCCAGCGCGCCCGCGCGCTCGTCTCGGCGGCGGCGCCGCGCGACATCGTGACCGGCAATGCCGCGCGCGTCGAGCCGCTGTCGCCGATCGGGATCCGCGTGACCGAGCTCCGGCCGGAGCAGGCCGCGATCCTGATCCGGCTGCTCGACGTGTACCTCGATCGCATGGCCGCGCCGCTCGCCGCGCGTCGCCGATCGGCGCTCGAGCGCACGGATCTCGGCCGGATCGCGTTCGCGTGGGCGGGCTCGACCCGACGCGGCGAGGCGCACTACTACCGCATCCAGGGGCCGAGCTTCCTCGTCGAGTACGACAACACGCAGAACGGCGCGAACCACATCCACACCGTCTGGCGCGATTTCGACGGCGACTTCGGCCGCGATCTGCTGCGCGAGCACTATCGCGGCGCCAGCCGCTCGCACGGCCACTGAGGAGTGCAGCCGAAGCACGGGCCGGGGGCGGCGCGTGACGAGCGCGACGAGCGCTCAGCCACCTGCAGCGCTTCCCGATCGCTCGCCCGGCGGTGTCGTGCGGGTCGTGCCCCGACCTCAGAGCGCGCGGTCGCTGCGCATGTAGCCGGCGAACAGACCGCCGCCGGCGGCGGCCACCAGCCCGGCCAGGAGCATCGCGTCGTCGAGGAGCCCGAACTGGGTCATGAGCGCGAGGGAGCCCAGGACGCAGGCTCCGATGGCGACCACGGCCGCGACCTCCCGCTGGTCCTGATAGTGATGGGCGAGCTGCCGGCCGCTCCACTCACACACCGCGAAGACGGCGGCGTACGCGGCCACCAAGAACAGAACGGTCATGATCGGCCTTCGGCACGGCGTGGGTCGCTCGACCGAGCGCACGCCCGGGTGATGCACGCTGAGCGCCCGCCCCCGCCGCGCGCGAGCCGATCGCCCCGGAGTGACCGGATCGTGACGCGTACGCGGCTCGGTCCGCCGCGTCGCCGAGCCCCGCAGCCGTCCGACGCTCGTGCGCCGACCGCGCACGTGAGCCCGCCGACCTACACGACCACGCAGTCGAGCACCGCCGGGAGGAGCGCGTCCGCGGCCGTGCGCGCGGCCGGCGCGCCGGCCCCGAACACGCCGTCGAGCGCGAGCCGCGCGAACCCGTGGACGACCGACCAGCATGCGAGCACCCGCGGGTCGGTCCCGTGCGGCGGCCCCGGCGATGCGTCGACCGATGCGTCGACCGATGCGTCGACCGATGCGGCGACCGCGACCGCCGTCGCCAGCGTCGCGAACGCGCGCCGACTCGCCGCGGTGTAGGCCGGGTCGTCGCAGTCCACCCGGGCGCGTCGCCACATGACGTCGAAGCGGGCCGGCTGCGAGAGGGCGAAGCCGACGTAGGCGATCCCCTGCGCCCGGATGCGCGCGTGCCGGTCCGCCCCGGCGGCGGCGTCGGCGGCGGCCAGGGCGTCCGCCAGCTCGACGAATCCTGCGGTCGCCACGGCCGTCAGCAGGCCGCGCGCGTCGCCGAAATGGTGCTGCGGCGCCGCCGGCGAGACCCCGACCCGCCGGGCGGCCTCGCGCAGGGAGAACCCATCGACCCCGCGCTCCGCGATGATCGCCTCGGCCGCCTCCAGCAGCGCCTCGCGGAGGGCGCCATGGTGGTACCGCTCCGACCCGCGCCCCTTCTTGACACTGTTCAGATTCGTTCCCATGTTGAATCTATACACCGTCAACACCGGAGCGTCACCACGTGTCGACCACGACCGACCACACCGCCGCGCTGTTCGCCGCGGCCAACGCCGCGGCGCTCGCCGCGTGGCTGCTGCTCGCGGGGACGCTGTTCGTCCCGCGCCTCCGGAGCCGGGGCTGGCGAGTGACGGGGCTGGTGGCGCCCACGCTCTTCGCCGTGGCGTACGTCGTCGCCCTCGGCGTGGCGCTGCGGGGCGGCGCGGCCGGCGGGTTCGGGTCGATCGCCGAGGTGCGCGCCCTGTTCGCCGACGACCGGGCGCTGCTGGCGGGGTGGGTGCACTACCTCGCCTTCGACCTGTTCGTCGGCACCTGGATCGCGCGTGAAGGCGTGCGACGCGGCCTCCCGCGGCTGCTCGTCCTTCCCTGCCTCGCGCTGACGTTCCTGGCGGGCCCCGTGGGCCTCCTCGCCTTCGTCGCGCTGCATGCGCTCCGCACGGGCGCGCGGCCGCGGACGTGGAGGGCGCCCGACGCGGCGCCGGCCGCATGACGGCCGCGGGACTCTCCCCGGCGCTGCCCGCCGGTGCGCGCGTGCGCGCCGGCTGTGACGCGCTGCGCCGCCGCGAGCCGGGACTCACGACGTTCGGCCTCGCCTGCGGCGTGCTGGGGCTCGCCGCGTTCGCCGCGGCCGCGCTCGACTCGCGGAGCTTCGGCGGGGTGCGCGTGTGGCTCAAGCCCGCCAAGTTCTTCGTCTCGATCACCGTCTTCGCGCTGAGCTGGGCCTGGTTCGCGGGGCTCGTGCGCGCGCAGCACCAGGGCTCGCGGTCGATGCGGATCGCGCGGCGCACGCTCGTCGCGACCGCCGCGTTCGAGCTGGTCTACATCACGCTGCAGGCGGCGCGTGCGCAGGCGTCGCACTTCAACACCGGCGACCCGCTCCACGCGATCCTGTACGCGCTCATGGGGCTGGCCGCCGTCGCCCTCATCGGCACCACGCTGCCGCTGGCGTGGGCGGTCGCCCGGCACCCCGCGCCGGATGCCGACCCCGACCTCCGGCGCGCCGTCGTCGTCGGCCTGCTGCTCACCTTCGTGCTGGGCGGCCTGCTCGGCGGGTACATGAGCGCCCAGGCGGGCCACGCCGTCGGCGCGGAGGGCGGACACGCGGCGATCGTCGGCTGGAACCGCTCCGGCGGCGACCTGCGCGTCGCGCACTTCCTCGGCCTGCACGCCGAGCAGGTGCTGCCGGCGATCGCGCTCGCCGGGACGGCGTTCGGCGCGCGCCGTCCGCGGCTCCTCCTCTGGCTCGCGACCGCCGCGTGGACCGCGGCGACGCTCCTCGCGTTCGCCCAGGCGCTCGCCGGTCGCCCGTTCCCGTTCGGCTGACCGCGGCCGACCGCCGCCGACCGTCGCGCCGCGCCCGCGCGCCGGCGGGCGCGCAGACGGAGGCGATCGCCACGTCGGGCCCGGTGGCGCGCGCTACGCGCGCGGCAGCGTCAGCGTGAAGGTGCTGCCCACGCCGGGGATGCTCTCGGCGGTGAGATCGCCGCCCATGCCGCGGGCCAGGTCGCGGCTGATCGACAGCCCGAGCCCCACCCCCTGCTGGCTGCCGGGCGTGCGGTGCCGGTCCACCTGCACGAACGGCTCGAACACGCGCTCGAGCTGGTCCGCCGCGATCCCCCGCCCCGTGTCGGCCACCCGCACGCGGATCGTGCCCGCCGCCGCGTCGCTCTCGCACGCGAGCGCCACGCGTCCCGGCGGATCGGTGAACTTGGCGGCGTTCGTGAGCAGGTTGAGCAGGATCTGCCGCACCTTCTCCGCGTCCGCCCGGACCACGTGCGGGAGCCCGGGCGTCTCGGGGCCGGAGCCGTCGTGGTGGTACGCGAGCCCCCGCGCCGCGAACTGCGGCCCGACCAGCGCCTCCAGGTCGGCCACGAGTGGCCCGAGTCGTACCTCCTCGAGCTGGTACTCGACCCGCCCCGCCTCGACGCGGGCGAAGGTCAGCACCGCCTCCACGAGCCCGGTCATGTGCTGGTTCGCCCGGCGCAGCCGCTCGAGATCCTGCCGCTGCGCCTCGGTGACCGGCCCCCGCACGCCCAGCGCGAGCAGCTCCGCGTAGCCGGCGATGGCATTGAGGGGCGTGCGCAGCTCGTGGCTCATCGTCGACAGGAACTGGCTCTTCGCCCGGTTCGCCTCGGCCGCGCGCGCGCGTTCCGCGTCCGCGCGTGCGCGCTCCTGCTCCGCGACCGCTCGCGCCGCCTCGGCGGCGGCGGTGCGCTCGGCCAGTCGTGCGGCGGCATCCCGGAGCGCGGCCTCGCGGTCCCGCAGGTCGCGCGCGCCGCGCGCCCGCTCGAGCGACTCCCAGCAGCGCTGCACCACGGTGACGACGAGGTCCACCTCGTCCGGCGTCCAGCCGCGCGCCGCGCGCTGGTGCACGGCCATCGCCGCCACGAGGCGCCCGGCCTTGTGCAGCGGCACGCAGACCACGGCGCGGATCTGCGTCGCCTCGTACGCCGCGCGGTCCTCCGGCGTCACGCGCGGGTCGGTCGCCGCGTCGTCCACCACGTAGGGGGCATTCGCGCGCATCAGGCGCAGCACGTCGGCGCCGAAGGCGCGGAACGTGAACCGGCCGACGATGCTGCTCGTGTCGCCACGCGTGTAGTTCCCGGTGATGGTGAACGTGTCCTCGTCCGCCTCCACCTCGGCGTACGCGCAGCGGTCGGCGCCCAGATGCTCCCCCAGCAGGCGCGCGGCCGTCTCCATCACCGCGTCCGGCTCCACGACGGGCTGCAGCGCCTCGCCCAGCTCCGAGAGGAACCGCGAGCGCCGCTCCGTGCGCTCGAGGAGCTGGCGCGCGCGCACCCGCTCGGTCACCTCCACCGCGTGCTGGAGGACGCCGACCACGGTGCCCCGTGCGTCGCGGAGGGGCTGGTACACGAGGTCGAACCACGCCGCCCGCGGCGCACCCTCTGCCGGCGGGAGCTCGACGGGCATCTCGTCGGCGACGAACGGCTCGCCGGTGGCGTACACGCGATCGAGCACGGCCGCGAAGCCCTGCGCGACGAACGCGGGGAACGCGTCGGCGTACGTGCGGCCCACGAGGTCGTCCCGTCCGACGAGCGCGGCGGCGCGCGGGTTCACCAGCGTGTAGCGGTGCTCGGGGCCCAGGGTCACGGCGACGCCGGCGGGCGCCTGGGCGAAGACGGTCTGCAGCCGCGCCTCGGCGGCTTCGGCCGCCTGGCGCGCCTCCTCGGCAGCGCCTCGCGCGCGCTCCGCGTCGGCCAGCGCCCCCTCCAGCTTCGCGTTCGCCTCGTGGACGGCGGCCGTCTGCGCCGTGAGCTCGGCCGCCTGCGCCTCCAGCTCCGCCGCCTGCCCCTCGAGCTCCGCCTGCTGCTCCTGGAGCTGCTGGTTGGCGACTTCCAGCTCCAGGGCCTGCGCCTGGAGTTGCGCGGCCGCGTCCTCGGCCTCCGCCGCGTGCGCCAGCGCCGCGCCGCGCGCGGTATGCAGCGACTGCGTGAGCGTGCCGATCAGCCCCGCGACGCCCACGAAGATGCCGAGCGGGATGAGGTCGCTCGGATCGGTCGGGCGGAATGCGTGGGCGGGAGGGATCAGGTAGTAGTCGATCCCGAGCACGCACAGCACGGCGGCCACGAGGCCCGGTCCGACCCCGCCGGCCCACGCCGCGAGCGCCACGGCGGCGAACGCGAACACGAACAGGGTGCGCGGGACGACCGGCGCCAGCGCGACCGTGAGCGCCACCGCGGCCGCGGCCAGCACCACCGCGACGCCGTACCGCGCCGCTGCCCCGTAGCGGGCCACCGGCCCGCGATCGCCCTCCCGGCCGGGAGCTCGGCGCGTCGCGGGGTGCACCGCAGGATGCGCCGCCACCTGGCGGGGTGACCCGGCGTGCGCCGGTGGCTCGCGCCGGCGGCCGTCCGCGGTCACCGCGTCGCGTGCCGCGTCGCGAGCCGCGTCGCGAGCCGCGTCGCGAGCCGCGTCGGGTGCCGCATCGGATGCCGTGTCGGTCACGGGGCCGGGGCTCGCGAGCTGCCGGCGACGATCATGGGCGTGCCGACAGGGATGGGGACCGCGATGGCACGCGCGGCGGCGACGCCAGCCCGGGCGACGCCAGCCCGGGCGACGCGGCGCGCACGACCGGCAGGATCGATGCGACGGGCCAGTGCGCCATGTGGCCGTGATCCGGCGTGCGTGTGGGAGTGTGAGCGGGGTGGGCGCGAGCGTCGCGCCCTCGTGTGGGCGCGCTGGGGCGGAACGTCACACAGCCCCCCGAGGGTTGCAAGAGCGCAACGCGGCCCGGCACGCCATCGGTCCCGCGGTCGGACGGCGTTCGTCGTCGAGCGTCGTGCGCACGCTCCGGGTGGGAGCGCACGCGCGTCCGCGCCGCCCGCGTTCGGTGTCGATTCGCCGTCAGACGAAAGCCCGGCCACGCCTATGGCGTGGCCGGGCTAGTGATGTCGGTGAACATGGCCGCGATCTCCGCGCTCGATTCGTTCCCGATCCTCACCGCCGCGAGCGAGAGGCCGGCCGCGATGCCCTCGTCGTCGTAGAGCAGCTCGCGGTACGACGGCTCGCGGCAGAGGACGCGACCCGCGGATGCCGGCAGCGGATGCGGCGCCGCGGGCGCGTACGCTGCCGTTTCCCAACTCTGCGCTCCGGGCTATGTTGGCCTGCCGCCGCTCCTCGCCGGCCCACCCCCGTCGGCCCCGCCGGAGCCGGCGGCGCTGGAGCCGGCGGCGCTGGAGCGCCAGGCAGGGGCTGAAGCCGGGGCGGCACGGAGCCGTGCCCCATTGACACCTTAGGGGAGTACCTCCAGTATCTCTCCCATAAGGTCTCATAGGGAGCACATGACCGTCGCCGACGAGCTCGATCTCCTCCAGGGCACGCTCGACGTGCTCATCCTCAAGACCCTCTCCTGGGGGCCGCGCCACGGCTACGCCGTCGCCCGCTGGATCCACCAGGTGTCCGAGGACGTGCTGCGTGTCGAGGAGGGCGCGCTCTACCCGGCGCTCCACCGGCTGGAGCGGCGCGGCTGGATCGAGAGCGAGTGGGGGCTCTCCGAGAACAACCGCCGCGCCAAGTACTACCAGCTGACCCGCGAGGGGCGGCAGCAGCTCGGCGCCAAGAGCACGAGCTGGGCGCGCTACGCCGCCGCCGTGACCCGCGTGCTCGCGGTGGCCGACGGCGCCGCCTCCGGAGGCCCCGGATGAGCCTGCGCCGCTTCCCCGGCGTGCGCCGCCTCCTCCGACTGCCCGGCGCCGAGCGCGACGTCGGCGCGGCCGTGGACGAGGAGCTGGCCTTCCACGTCGACATGCTGGCCGCCGAGCTGACCGCGGCCGGCCGCGCGCCCGACGAGGCGCGCCGCGAGGCGCTCCAGCGCTTCGGCGACCTCGAGGCGGTGCGCGCGCGCTGCCACCACATCTCCTCCCACCGCGCCACCACGATGCGCCGTCACGAGCTGCTCTCCACCGTCTGGCAGGACGTCGTGTACGCCGCCCGCGGCCTGCGGCGCACGCGCGGCTTCTCGCTCGTCGTCCTCCTCACGCTCGCCCTCGGGATCGGCGCGACGACGGCGATGTTCTCCGTCGTCCGCGGGGTGCTCCTGCGCCCGCTCCCCTTCCCCGACGCCGAGCGCGTCGTGCGCGTCTGGCCCGGCAACCCGAAGGTCGCGGTCGAGGGTCGCGTCGTCAGCGCCAGGGAGCTCGAGGACTGGGAGCGCCAGCTGCGCGGCTTCGAGGCGGTCGGCGCGTTCGGCGTGATCCCCATGGGGCACGTGTACGGCGAGGGTGGCGCGGAGCCGGCGTACGCGCGGACGTCGTACGTCTCGCGCGGCTTCTTCCCCGCGCTCGGCACGCCGGCGCGCCTCGGGCGGACGCTGCGCGCCGAGGAGCACGTCGACGGCGCGAACCAGGTCATCGTGGTGAGCGACGCGTTCTGGCGCGCGCAGCTCGGCGCGGACCCGACGGTCGTCGGCCGCGTGGTCCGGCTGGACGGCAAGCCGTACACCGTCGTCGGCGTGATGGGGCCGGACTTCGCCTTCCCGGATCCGGGCATCGCGGTGTGGGTCCCGAGCAGCGTCATGGACCCGGACGACGCCGCGTGGCGCGGGCGCGAGCGGCGCTGGCTGAGCCCCGTGGGGCGGCTGCGCCCGGGGGTCACGCCGGCGCAGGGGCGCGAGGAGGTCGAGGCGCTGCTGCAGCGGCTCGCGACGGCGTACCCGCAGACCAACGCCGGGTGGACGTCGGCGGCCGTCGAGGACGTGCGCGACTCGATCGTCGGCAAAGTGAGACAGGGGCTGCTGGTGCTGCTCGGCGCGGTGGGGCTCGTGCTCCTCGTCGTCTGCGCGAACGTGGCGAACCTGCTGCTCGTGCGTGCCACCGGCCGCGGGCGCGAGATGGCGCTCCGCGCCGCCATCGGGGCGGGGCGCGGGCGCGTCGTGCGGCTGCTGCTCACCGAGAGCCTGCTGCTCGCGCTCGTCGGCGGCGCGCTCGGCGTGGCGCTCGCGTGGTGGGGCGTGCGGACGCTCGTCGCGCTGAGCGGCCACTTCCTCCCCCGCGCCGCGGACGTGCGGCTCGACCTCGGCGTGCTCGGGTTCGCGGTCGGCGTCACGCTGCTCACCGGGCTCCTCTCCGGGCTCTGGCCGGCGCTGCGCGCGTCGTCCACGCGGCTGGCGGGCGCGCTGCGCGAGGGCGCCCGCGGGAGCTCCGGCGGGGCCGCGTCGCACCGCGCCCGCTCGGCGCTCGTCGGCGCCGAGGTGGCGCTCGCGGTGGTGCTCGTGGCCGGCGCGGGGCTCATGCTCCGCAGCTTCGAGCGGCTCACGAGCGTGGACCCCGGCTTCCGCCCGGAGGGGGCGCTGCTCGCGCGCTTCCACCTGGAGGCGAGCGGCCCGCCGCCGTGGACCTTCCCGGCGGAGCGCCGGCGCGTGATCGAGCGGGTGCGCCAGATCCCGGGGGTGACCGCGGCGGGGGCGACGACGTTCGCACCGTTCACCGACGGGCAGGGGCAGGCGCGCCCCTTCACCGTGCCGGGGCAGCCCGCCCCGGCCCCCGGGGAGGAGCCGCTCGTCCAGCTGCTGCCGGTGAGCACGGGCTACCTAAAGGCGTTGGGCATCCCGCTCCTCGCCGGGGAGGACGTCGACGCCGTGGCGGGCGACTCGACGGCGGGGCGGTCGGCGATCATCAGCAAGCGGATGGCGGACCGGTTCTGGCCCGGGCGCAACCCGGTCGGCGAGTCGTTCCTTCTCGGCCCCCGCGCCGTGCGCGTGATCGGCGTCGCGGGCGACGTGCGCAGCACGCGGCTCGACTCGATCGCCGGCTACACGGCGTACGTGCCGGACCGGCAGCTGCCGCTGGTGCACGTCTCGCTCGTCGTACGCACCGACGGCGACCCGGCGTTGCTCGCGGGGGCGGTGCGCGCCGCGATCCGCGAGGTGCTGCCGAGGCGGCCGATCCTCCAGATCGTCCCGATGCAGGACAAGGTCGCCGCCGGCGCCGCAACGCCGCGCTTCTTCACCACGCTGGTGAGCGTGTTCGGCGCGCTCGCCCTGACGCTGGCCGCGGTGGGACTCTACGGGATCGTCGCCTACGTGGTGCGCCAGCGCGAGCGCGAGATCGGCGTGCGCGTGGCGCTCGGCGCCCCGCCGGCGCGGGTGGTCGGGCTGATGGTGCGGCGCGGGATGGCGCCGGTGCTCGCCGGACTGGCGGTCGGGCTCCCGCTGGCGCTGCTCGCCACGCGCCTGCTGCGCGCCCTGCTCTACGAGGTGAGCGCGAGCGACCCCGTCACCTTCGTCGGCGTCGCGGCGCTGCTCGCGGCGGTAGCGCTCGTCGCGAGCTGGCTCCCGTCGCGGCGCGCAGCGCGCGTGGACCCCACGGTCACGCTGCGCGCGGACTGACGGGTTCGGGGTCCCTCGGGAAAGCCGCACTGGCCTCGCGCGGGCCCATGCCGGACGCCGGGATGCGTCGCCGCATGGCCGCGGTGGTCGCCGCCTTCGGGAGACGGCTCGAGATGACTGCCGTGGTCCAGCGCTTCACGCAGCTCCGCCGGGAGGAGACGGCCTCCGTCGCATCCGCGCTGTGCTTCTTCTTCATCCTCACCGCGCTCATCGTGCTCCGCCCAGCGCGCGAGGCGCTCGGCATGCGGCTTCGTGGGACCTCGTCGGACGACTGGTAGTTCTTGTGGTTCCCCTCGGAGTGTCGCGTGTCGCGGGTTGTTGGGGCTCGGCCGGCTCGAGAACCTGCACGCCACCTGGCGATTCACGGCAGGTGGGGTGAATCGGATCTCGTCACGACCGACGTCCCGTGTCAGGAGCGGTTTGACACACCCCGTCGACACCGACGTGGGCCGACTGGAGGTGTTGGACACTGGCCCGAGGGAGCGCGTGCTGGCGCTCCGCGACCTCACCGTGCGTGCGCTCGGCCCGCACGACAGCGCCGGCCGGAGCTTCGCGCCCAACGGCGCCCTGGACAGGCTAGCCCGTGGCTGATTGACAGGCCCAACTAGGCGAGAGAAGTTGGGCGCGCTTCAGCGCTGTGTAGTGCGTCACATATCGCGCGTGCGCCACCTGCACTGCCCCGAGCGGCGCGCGCCACCGCGCACCCCTGCCAGCCGCGCTGTTCCCCGGCCGGCCCACCCGGCTCCCCTCCGCCCCCGCTCGATGCCGCTCCCGTCGTCACCCAACACCACACCGCACCTCCCGGCACGCCGCGTCGGCACAGCCTTCGTCGCCGGCCTCGCCGCCGTCGTGGGGGGTCTGGCCGTCGCGGTGCCGCCCGCCCGGGTCGCCGCGCAGATCATGCACCTGCCGCCGGTTCACCGGCGCACGCTTCCGGCCAAGGAGCCGGTGATGGTCATCCGGGTCGCCAAGGACGAATACAAGAACGTGATCGTGTCGGTCGACGACGACCAAGTCACGATCCAACTCGGCGCCGTGACCTCGACGGTGCCTCTCGGCAATCGGCAGATCCGGGACGTGATGAACCAGATCGCGGTCGACACGAAGGACGGCCTGGGCATCACCTCGAACTATCCGCTCTACCCGGCGAGCTACGCTGGGAGCCGCCCGGCGAAGACGCTCGCGGCGATCGGAGACACTGCGATGCTCGTCGCGAACGCAGACGAGCCGGATCTGCGCATCGGGTTCGGCCTAGTCATGGCGCTCGCCGAGCCGAACCCGGACCAGACCGACGGCGGCATCCTCACGCAGGCCGGCTTCCAACTCGACGTGGTCGGCACCCACCAGATGGTTGGCCCGCCGCCCCGTGGCGCGAAGGGGTGGGCCCTGGCGATGCCACTCGTCTACACGCAGTGGCGGCTCGGCCTCAACGCGGACCAGCAGATCCAGGTCGACAAGGACCCAGAGACCGGCGTGGCACCCAACGCCGAGACGCAGTTCCAGACGGCCCTCCAGCAGGCGGATCAGGTCGCGGTGAGCGGCCAGATGGACCTTGAGTTCCCGAACGTCGTCGGGCGGCTCGCGTTGGTGGTCACCCCGTCGATCGGGCTCAGCTGGACACGGCTCCAAGCACCGTCGCTGCCGTCCATCACTGTTGGCACGGAGCGGAAGGCGGCAGCGGACCTGTTCACTGCCGACGAGATCCTGCGGGCCAGGACGAACCAAGTGCGGATCCAGCCGCTGCGGGAAGTGGGACTCATGGGAACGCTGCAGTACCGCCGGCGCGGCGTGCCGGCGTACTATGTGGGCGCGGGCTACATGCGCCGCGAGCTCGCGCGCCCGACCCTGTCGTTCCGGCGGCAGCCGCCGCCGGCCGGCTCTCCGGCGGGTACGCCGCCAGGCGCGCCGATTCAGGGCACACTGACGGGCGGCCTGAATCGCGTGGAGGCGCCGATTTGGCGCGCGACGATGGGCACCCGGCTCGCCGGCGTCCTTGACGTCCGGCTCGACGCCTCCGGTTCGTGGGGCACCCAGCGCACCGAGCCCCTGCTCCGGCTGCTGCTCGCCCGCGCGTTCCCGATTGGCGGCTGAAGCCCATTGAAGGGTCGCGACGCGACCACGCACGACGCCTCGGCTTGGTCTCCGGCGGGGGCGTCGTGCGTGGTAGCCTCAGTCAGCATGGGGTGGCGTAGGGCCGTCGGTCACGCACTCAGTCCACGCCTGTAGGGGGTGCGCTGAGTGCAGGCTGGCAGGAGCGAGCGCCGTATCAGGACCTTCCGCCAGAAGTATTTGAGCTCGTCACATCAAATACCCGTGGGACCATAGGAGCATCACGAACCTTTTCGACATCAGCGAGCGCGGACGCCGCTGAACCGTGTCATGTGACAACGTACGTAACAAGAAACCTGGCCCCGATACTCGGGATCATGGTCATGCCATGATCCCGAGTGTCGGGGCCAACACGCATCCGCGCGCAACGCCTTCGCGCGGGCGAAGGGTCGCAATTACGCGCGCACGAGCTTCTTGTACTGCACGCGGTGCGGCTGGTCCGCGTCGGCGCCCTTCCGCCGCTTCAGGTCCTCGATGTACGACTGGTAGTTCCCCTCGTGCCACACCACCTCGCTGTTCCCCTCGAACGCGAGGATGTGCGTGGCGACGCGGTCCAGGAACCAGCGATCGTGGCTGATGACGACGGCGCAGCCGCTGAAGTCCAGCAGCGCCTGCTCCAGCGCGCGCAGCGTGTCGACGTCCAGGTCGTTCGTCGGCTCGTCGAGCAGCAGCAGGTTGCTGCCGGTCATGAGCGTCTTCGCGAGGTGCAGCCGGTTGCGCTCACCGCCCGAGAGGTCGCTGACCTTCTTCTGCTGGTCGGTGCCGCGGAAGTTGAACGACGAGAGGTACGCGCGCGTGTTCATCTCGCGCTTGCCCACCTGCACCGTCTCCATGCCGCCCGAGATCTCCTGCCACACCGTGTTGGTGGGCGTGAGCGTGCGGTTCTGGTCGACGTAGCCCAGCACCACCGTCTCGCCGAGCTTCACCTGCCCCTCGTCGGGCGTCTCGCCGCCGGCGATCATCTTGAAGAACGTCGTCTTGCCGGCGCCGTTCGGCCCGATGATGCCGACGATGCCCGCGCGCGGCAGCGAGAACGACAGCCCGTCGATCAGCAGCCGGTCGCCGAAGCCCTTGCGCAGCTCCTTCGTCACGACGACGTCGTTGCCGAGGCGCGGCGCCGGCGGGATGATGATCTCGTTCTCCGTCACGCGGTCCTGCTGCGCCTCGCTCGCCAGCTGCTCGTACGCCTCGAGCCGCGCCTTGCTCTTGCTCTGCCGCGCGCGCGGCGACATGCGCACCCACTCCAGCTCGCGCGAGAGCGTGCGCTGGCGCGCCGACTCCTGCTTCTCCTCGAGCGCGAGGCGCTGGCGCTTCTGCTCCAGCCAGCCCGAGTAGTTGCCCTCGTACGGCACGCCGCGCCCGCGATCCAGCTCGAGGATCCACTTCGCGACGTTGTCGAGGAAGTAGCGATCGTGCGTGATCGCCACGACCGTCCCCGGGAAGTCGTGCAGGAAGCGCTCGAGCCACGCCACCGACTCGGCGTCGAGGTGGTTCGTGGGCTCGTCGAGGAGCAGCATGTCGGGCTCCTCGAGCAGCACCTTGCACAGCGCCACGCGGCGCCGCTCGCCGCCCGAGAGCGTCGTCACGTCGGCGTCGCCCGGCGGCAGGCGCAGCGCGTCCATGGCGATCTCGATCTTGTTGTCGAGGTTCCACAGGTCGTGCGCGTCGATGTACTCCTGCACCTTCGCCTGCTCGTCCATCAGCTTCTCGAAGTCGGCGCCCTCCTCGGCGAAGGCGGCGCTGATCTCGTTGAAGCGGTTGAGCATCCGGCGCTGGTGCGCGAGCGCGAGCTCCACGTTACCGCGCACGTCGAGCGACGGATCGAGCTGCGGCTCCTGCGGCAGGTAGCCGATGCGCGTGCCCTTGTGCGCCCACGCCTCGCCCTGGAAGTCCTGGTCGACGCCGGCCATGATGCGCAGCAGCGACGACTTGCCGGAGCCGTTGGGGCCGAGGACGCCGATCTTGGCGCCGGGATAGAACGAGAGCCAGATGTCGTCAAGGATGATCCGCGAGGGCGGGATCACCTTGCGCAGGCCCTTCATGACGTAGATGAACTGGGGGGCCAAACCGAATGCCTCCGCTTGAATGCGCGTGTTGGTGAGCTAGCCGACGCAATCTAGCGGCTCACGGAGGCCCGCGTGGCGACGCCGGATCCGCAGCCCGCAGTCCGCAGCGTCCGGCACGTCCACCCCTGCGCCGACGCGGGCGCGCATCGCGCCCGTCCGCATCCCGTCACCACCCGGCAACGCCGCCGCCACGCGTGACACCGCGCGGTAACCCGCCCGTCACGGGTGGCGCGCCCCCGTGCCGCCTCCGCGCGGCGTGCGTCAGGATGCCCCGCGCTCGTGGCGCGCCGCCCACCGCACATCCGCGGTGCGCCGGACCGCTCGCCCACGAGCGCCGCCGCGGAGCCGCCGCATGACCACGCCCCTCGATCGACGCCGCTTCCTCTCCGACACCCTCAAGTACGCCGGCGGCGCCCTCGCCGTGCCGTCGCTCGCCGGCCTCGCCGCCTGCAACGACGCCATCACCGCCGCGCCCGACGCCGCGCCCCGCCTGCAGCGCGCCCCGCGCGGCGGCGGCGGCTACGGCACCCTCGTGAACGACCCGGGCGGGCTCCCGCTCGCCATCCCCGCGGGCTTCCGGATCCGCCGCATCAGCCGCGCGAACGACCCGATGGCGCGCCCCGGCGCCGGCATCGTGCCGAACGCGTTCGACGGCATGGCCGCCTTCCCGATGGCCAACGGCAACATCCGCCTGATCCGCAACCACGAGATCCGCGACACCGGGAGCGCCGCCATCCCGTTCGGCACCCGCCCCTGGGACGCGCGCGCCGGCGGCGGCTGCACCTCGCTCGAGATCGCGATCGACCCGACGACGGGCGAGCCCACCGTCGTCGACGAGTTCGTGAGCCTGAGCGGCACGCACGTGAACTGCGCCGGCGGCCCGACGCCCTGGGGGAGCTGGCTCACCTGCGAGGAGACCACCGCCGGCGCTAGCGCGGGCGGCTTCCAGCGCAACCACGGCTACGTCTTCGAGATCCCCGCGGCCGCCACGCAGGAGATCGAGCCGGTGGCGCTCACCGCGATGGGCCGCTTCTCCCACGAGGCCGTCGCCGTCGACCGCAACTACGGCCACGTCTACATGACCGAGGACGACGGCAGCTCCTCGGGCTTCTACCGCTTCATCCCGAACGTCCTCGGCGACCTGCGCCAGGGCGGCCGCGTGCAGATGCTCGCGCTCGACGGGCGCCCCGGCTTCAACACGGCCAGCGGCGCCATCCCGCCGCTCGTGCCGCTCCCCGCCTCCTGGGTCGACATCGACGATCCCGATCCGGCCGTCATCACCAGCACGACGCGGCTCGCCGCGCAGGGGATCGCCAAGGGCGCCTGCCGCTTCTCGCGCCTCGAGGGCGCCTGGTGGGGCGACGAGGGGTGCTACTTCGACGCGACGAGCGGCGGCGCGGCCGGCGCCGGCCAGATCTTCCACTATCGCGCCCTCTCCGCCGACCGCGGCCAGCTGATGCTCGTCTTCGAGTCGCCGAGCGCCTCCGTGCTCGACTCGCCGGACAACATCTGCGTCAGCCCGCGCGGCGGCATCGTGGTCTGCGAGGACGGCAGCGGCCAGCAGTTCGTGCGCGGCCTCACGCGCACCGGCCAGATCTTCGACCTCGTGCGCACCACGAGCAGCGCCGAGCAGAGCGAGTTCGCCGGCGCCTGCTTCAGCCCCGACGGGCGGTACCTGTTCTTCAACCAGCAGGGCGCCACGTCGCGCACCGCCGCCGCGCGCGGCAGCACCTACGTGCTCTGGGGCCCGTGGGAGCAGGGCGCGCTCTGAGCGCCGCCCGCTCCGTCGCGCCGATCTCCCTCCGCCCATCGACTCCCATACCGACTCCCATACCGATGCACACTCGCGTCCTCGCGATCGCCGCCGCACTCGTCCTCGCCGCGCCCACCGCCGCCGCGGCGCAGGCGCCGGTGACCCTCGGCTTCGAGAACGTCGCCACCGCCGCGCCGTCGCACTCCGCCGCGCTCCCCGCGCAGCAGGGCTACGCGTTCCACAACTTCCGCGTCATGAGCACGAGCGAGGCGTTCGGCACCGGCGCCAACGCCGCCTCGGGCGTCCGCTTCGCCTACGCCGGCGCGATCGACCCCATCGCGTCGATCTACCGCACCGACGCGGCCTTCACGCTGAGCGGCGCCGCGCTCTCCTTCCGCAGCTACGACGGCGGCACGGCCCCCGTCGCGCTCACGGTGCTCGGCTACGGCGCCGGCCCCGACCCGCTCTTCACCCGCCTGCTGACGCTGACGAACCAGGCGCAGCGCTTCACCTTCGACTTCGGCCCGGTCGAGGAGGTGGTGTTCGACCTCTCGGCGTTCACCAACGGGCGCTCCGCCGTCCTCGCCGTCGACGACGTGTCGCTCGCCGTCGTCCCCGAGCCGGGCACCTGGGTGCTGCTGGCCACGGGGCTCGGCGCGATCGCCCTGGTCGGCGCCCGCCGGAAGGCGTAGCCGGAAGGGCGCTGCGAAGGCCGGGCTGCGGATTCCGGACCGGCAGCCCGCACGTCGCCGCGCGGCCACCTTCGCAGCGCAGCCGCGAGCGCGAACGGCGGGAGCAGGGATGAACTTCGGATGAGGTCGGATGAAGATCCGATGGCTCCGTCTGGTGCGACGTTCCTCGCCACCACGCGGAGCCATCGGATTTCCATCCGACGTTGTCAGATCTTGATCCCTGCTGCCGTTTGCCGGTACGGTCCACCGCGACGATGCCGGATCAGGCGCCAGGATTGACGCCCCGCACCCTGCAGCGGGGTCAACGGGACCCGATTCGCCGCCCCGTGTATTGTTGAGGGGTGCTCGCCGACCTCTCCGCCCAGCTGACCGCCCACCCGGCGGCCGCCCTCCCGCTGCTCTTCGGCGCCGGGGTGCTCACCTCGCTGACGCCCTGCATCTACCCGATGATCCCGATCACCGCGGCGATCGTCGGCGGGCAGTCGCTCGGCGCCGACGGCACCACGGCCGTGCCCGCGCCGCGCTGGCGGCCGGTCGTGCTGACGCTCGCCTACGTCATCGGCCTCGCGTCGGTGTATGCGGGGCTCGGGCTGTTCGCGGGCATGACGGGCACGCTCTTCGGCAGCATCAGCACGAACGCGTGGGCGCTGCTCGCGATGGGCAACCTGCTCCTGCTCGCGGCGCTGGCGATGCTCGACGTCATCCCCGTGCGGCTCCCCGCGTCGATCGTGCAGCGCGCGGCCACCGCCGGAACCGGCGGCCGCTTCGCGGGTGCGCTCGTCATGGGCGCGATGTCCGGGCTCGTCGCCGCGCCCTGCTCCGCGCCCGTCATGGCCGCGGTGCTGACGTGGGTCTCCACGACCCGCTCCGCGGGGCTCGGCTTCCTCTACCTGTTCACCTTCTCGCTCGGCATGTGCGCCCTGCTCGTCGCCGTCGGGCTCTCGAGCGGCGCCGTCGCCCGCCTGCCGCGCGCGGGGATGTGGATGGTCTGGATCAAGCGCCTCTTCGCCGCCCTCATGCTGGGCGCGGCGCAGTACTACTTCGTGCAGGCCGGCACCGTCTGGATCTGACCCTCTGGATCCGACCGTCCGGCCGCCTCACGCTTCCCCGCTCCACGCTGCTCCCATGCGTCTCCGCCTCCTCGCCGCCACCCTCGGCGCGCTGCTGACCCTCGCGCGTCCCACCGCCGTGCGCGCGCAGGAGCTCGGGCTCCCGGTCGGCACCGCCGCTCCCGCGGCCGCCGTGCAGACGCTCGACGGCAAGGCGACCGACCTCTCGCGCTACGTCGGCAAGACGCCCCTGCTGATCGAGTTCTGGGCGTCGTGGTGCTCCAACTGCAAGGCGCTCGAGCCGCAGCTGCAGCGCATCGCGCGCACGCACGGCGCGAAGGTCAAGCTCGTGGGCGTCGCCGTGTCGGTGAACCAGACGCCGCAGCGCGCCCGCCTCTACGCGCAGAAGTACAAGCTCCCGATGGAGCTGCTCTGGGACGCGCAGGGCAAGGCGACCGAGGCGTACGACGTCCCCGCGACGAGCTACGTCGTCCTGGTCGACCGCGCGGGCAAGATCGTCTACACCGGCCAGGGCGCCGAGCAGGATCTCGACGCGGCCGTGCGCAAGGCGCTGCGCTGACGCGGGCCGGCCGAGCGGCGCGCGTTGGGCGCGCCGCCCGGCGGCGCACGTGGCGTCAGGTGCGCGGGGCCACGACGACGCTCGACAGCTGCCGGCGCAGGTCGGCCGCGAGCAGGGCGGCCTCGCGCGCGGCATGGATGGCGGCGCGCCAGAGCTGATCGCTCGGCACCGTCTCGGACGCCATCACCAGGCGTGCATCGTTGAACGGCGCGCGCGGGATCTCCGCGCCGTCGCTGCCATTCGTCGCGCCCGGACTGGAATCGCGCTGCGCTCCCAGCCCGCCCACGACCCCGCCGCCGGCCGGGGCCGCGCCCCGGTGCTGCTGCTCGTGCTGCATGTGCCCCGCTGGCCAAGCCCTGTCGGAGGCCGCGCATCAGCGCGCCGCCCCCGAGCAGGCGACCACTAGGGCATCAAGGGTGCCACTGCCGCCGCGTCGCGCCCGGTATCCGCGTGCTCGGCCGAGCCCGCCGCGTCGAGCCCCGCCAGCAGCGTGTCGAGGTGCGCCTCGGTCGTGCGCGGGTTCATCAGCGTCACGCGCAGCACGCGCCGCCCGTCGAGCACCGTCTCGGTGATCCACCCCTCCCCCGACCGGTTGTAGCGCGCGCGGATGCGGTGCTGCAGCGCGTCCAGCGCCGCCGCCTCGAGCGGCACGCCGAACCCCGCGCCCGCCGCGCCGCCCGTCCAGCGGAAGCATAGGATGTTCGCCTCGGGCGCGTGCAGCGGCTCGAACGCCGCGTGCGCCGCGAGCTTCGCGTGCAGCGTCGCCGCCGTCGCGCACAGGTGGTCGTAGAGCGCCCCCAGCCCGTCGGCGCCGTGGCGCTGGAACGCCACCCACACCTTGAGCGCGTCCATCCGGCGCGAGCACTGGAAGGTGCGGATCCCCTGGTCCCACACGCGCGGCGCGGCGTCGAACTCCTCGGCGCCCGCCTGCTGCGGCGCGTGGAAGAGATACGGCGCCTTCTGCGCGAACGCCGCCTCCAGCCACCGCTCGTCGCGCACCAGCACCACGCCCGCCGACAGCGGCAGCAGCAGCATCTTGTGCGGGTCCCACGTCAGCGAGTGCGCGCGCCCCACGCCGCGCATGCGCGCGCCGTGCTGCTTCGAGAGCAGCGCCGACGCGCCGTGCGCGCCGTCGACGTGCAGCCAGATGCCGCGCGGCTCGCACACGTCGGCGATCACGTCCAGGTCGTCGAACGACCCCGTCGCCGTCGATCCCGCCGTCGCCACGACGGCCATCACCTTCTTCCCCGCCGCGTCCAGCTCCTCGAGGGTGCGCGCGAGCGCCGCGACGTCCATGCGCAGCTCGCGCGACGGCACGGTGACGACGTTGCGCAGCCCGAGCCCCAGCTCGCCCGCCGCGCGGCTCACCGCGTAGTGCGCGTGCTCGCCGCACACGATCACCGGCGGGTGCGCGCCCACCCCCTTCGTCCACACGTCGGGGAGCGCGCGGCTGCGCGCCGCCAGCAGCGCCGCGAACGTCGCCTCCGTGCCGCCCGAGGTCAGCGTCCCGCCGGCGCGCGGCCCGAACCCCGCCAGCTCCGCCATCCAGCGGATCACCGCCGCCTCGACCGCAGTGCCGGTGGGCGACATCTCCGCCACCGCGACCGACTGGTTCAGCGCCGACACGACGACGTCCGTCCAGACGGCGGCCGGCATCGGCGCCGAGACCTGGTGCCCCATCGCCATCGGATGGCAGAGGCGGTTCGCGTCGGCGACGACGTCGCGGCGCAGGCGCTCCAGCACCTCCTCCAGCGGGCGCCCGGCGCGCGGCACCGGCTCGCGGAAGCGCGCCGCCATCTCCGCCGGGTCGAGGGCCGACGACACCGGCCCCTCGCCCGTCCGGGTGTCCGCGAAATATTCCGCGGCCAGCGTGAGGAAGGGGAGCCCGGCGTCGCGGGCGGCGTCCTGCTCCAGCGCCGCGAGGACCTCGGCGGCGGGCGTCTTGTGCGTGTCGCGCTTGGTGGCCGTCATGCGCGAAACGTACAACGCGTCCCCACGTCCATCTCGCAGAGCTCGGCACCCCGGCGTGAGACGTTTGTTTCCGCCAGATTGTCTCCGTCGTATTTTTCGGGTGACGGCCCGTTCACGCGGGCCGTCCGCTCCGGATCGCCCGTCCCTGCACTCCCCCCATCGAGGACACGACGTGTCTCCACGCTTCCGTCCGCACCCGACGTGCGCGCCGCAGCCGCCCCGCGGCGCGCGGCTCCCGCGGCTCGCGACGCTGCTGGCACTGCCGCTGCTCGCCGCCGCACCGGCCGCCCTCGCGGCCCAGCAGCCCGCCCCCGCCGCTCCGGCGGCTCCCGCCGCCGCGCCCGCCGAGCAGCCGCCCGCGCGCATCGCCATGGAGCGCTACGAGCTGCCCAACGGCCTCAAGGTGATCCTCGCCGAGGACCACTCGGCGCAGGTCGTGTCGGTCAACGTCTGGTACGACGTCGGCGCGCGCAACGAGCGCGAGGGGCGCACCGGCTTCGCGCACCTGTTCGAGCACATGATGTTCCAGGGCTCGGCCAACGTGAAGAAGGGCGAGCACTTCCAGCTCGTCGAGCGCGCCGGCGGGTCGATGAACGGCACCACCGCCGACGACCGCACCAACTACTTCGAGACGCTGCCGTCGAACCGCCTCAACCTCGGCCTCTGGCTCGAGGCGGACCGCATGCGGTCGCTGAACGTGTCGAAGGAGAACCTCGACAACCAGCGCAACGCCGTGCAGGAGGAGCGCCGGCTGCGCATCGACAACCAGCCGTACACGGGCGCCTTCCTCTCCTCGCTCACCAGCGCGTTCGATCCGAAGACCTGCTTCGCCTACGCGCACGAGACGATCGGCTCGATGGCCGACCTCAACGCGGCGAGCGTCGAGGACGTGCAGGCGTTCTTCAAGCGCTACTACGCGCCGAACAACGCGACGCTCGTGATCTCCGGCGACTTCGATCCGGCCGAGGCGAAGCGGCTCGTCCAGCAGTACTTCGGCGACATCCCGCGCGCCGAGGCGCCGGCTCCGGTCACCTGCGAGCAGCCGTTCAACGTCGGGCAGCAGCGCCGCACCGTCACCGACGCGAAGGCCACGCTCCCCGCGCTGCTCGCGCTCTGGCGCATCCCGGAGTACAAGCACGCCGACACGCCGGCGCTGACCTTTCTCGCCACGATCATGGGCGAGGGCGAGAGCTCGCGCCTGAACCGCACGGTGGTGCGCGAGGCCCGCGCGGCCGTCACGACGCAGACGTTGGCCGGCCTCGGCCCGCGCCGCGGCCCGAACGTGTTCGCGTCGCTCAGCATCGCCAACCAGGGCGTCGCCGTCGACTCGCTCGAGCGGCTGATCCTGCGCGAGGTCGCGCGCGTGGCCGAGCAGGGCGTCACCGAGGCGGAGCTCGCGAAGGCGAAGAACGCCTACCGCGCGGCGCGCATCAACGAGCTGCAGACGAACCTCGGCCGCGCCGAGGCGATCCAGAGCGCCAACATGTTCCTCGGCGACCCCGCCGCGGTGAACACCGACCTGCAGCGCTTCATGGCGGTGACGGCGGCCGACATCCAGCGCGTCGCGCGCACGTACCTGCGTCCCGACAACAGCGTCATCACCCTCATCACGCCCGAGACGCCGAAGCCGTGATGCGTCACTCCTCGATCTCCGTGCGCGGCGCGGCGCTGCTCGCGCCCGCGCTCCTCGCCGTCGCCGCGCTCGCGCCGGCCGCCGGCGCGCAGTATCCCACGCGCCCGCCCGCCGCGGCGCCCGTGCAGCCCGCGCAGTTCCCGCCGTTCCAGGAGACGGTGCTCTCCAACGGGCTGCGCGTCGTGCTCGTCGAGAACCACCGCGACCCGGTGGTCGCGTTCCGCCTCGTCGTCCCGGCGGGCAAGCTGTTCGACGCCAAGGGGAAGGAGGGCACGGCCGACATGGTCGCGAGCCTCCTGACCAAGGGCGCCGGCCAGCGCACCGCCGAGCAGGTCGCCGAGGCCATCGAGTCGGCGGGCGGCTCGCTCGTGGGCTTCTCGGACAACGACTTCATCAGCCTCGCCGGCAGCGTGCTGTCGAACAACGCGCCGCTCGCCTTCGGGCTGCTCGGCGACGCGATCGCGCGCCCCGCCTTCCCCGAGAAGGAGGTGGAGCTCGTGCGCACGCAGACGCTCTCGTCGCTCACGCTGCAGCAGTCGCAGCCGGCGTCGATCGCGTCGCGCGTGTTCGACGCGGGGCTCTACGGCGACCACCCGTACGGCCGCCGCGCCACGCCGCAGTCGGTGCGCGCCCTGACGCGCGCGGACCTCGCCGCCTACCAGGCCGCGCGCCTCAAGCCGCGCGGCGCGCTGCTCGTGGTCGCGGGCGACATCTCGCTCGAGCAGCTCAAGCCGCTCGCGGAGCAGAGCTTCGCCGGCTGGACCGGCTATCCCGCCGCGGCGCCGACGTTCGGCGCGCCGCCGGGCCGCACACGCACGGAGATCGTGCTCGTGCACCGGCCGGGCTCCGTGCAGTCGAACATCATCGTCGGCAACCTGACCGGCGGCCCGTCCGATCCCGCGCGCTACGCGGCGACGGTCGCCAACAAGATCCTCGGCGGCGGCGCCGACGCGCGCCTGTTCGACATCCTGCGCGAGAAGAAGGGGTGGACGTACGGCGCCTACTCGTCGATCTCGCGCCCGCGCGGCACCGGCGCGTTCAGCGCGTCGGCCGAGGTCCGCACCGAGGTCACCGACTCCGCGCTCGTCGAGCTGATGGCGCAGCTGCGCCGCCTGGGCAGCGAGCCGGTGCCGGCGACGGAGCTGGAGAACGCGAAGGGCGCGCTCGTCGGCGTCTTCCCGCTGACGGTCGAGACGGCGCAGCAGGTCGCCGAGCAGGTGGCGCGCGTGAAGACGCTCGGTCTGCCCGCCGACTACCTGCAGACGTATCGCACGCGGCTCTCGGCGGTCACCGCGCCCGCGCTGCAGCAGACCGCGCAGCGGTGGGTGCGCCCGCAGCAGGCGCTGGTCGTCGTCGTCGGCGACGGCGCGAAGATCCACGACAAGCTCAAGGCGATCGGGCCGGTGCGCATCGTGACGCCGCAGGGCGATCCGATGACGGCGGCCGACCTCGCGCCGCGCGCCACGGCGCTCGCGCTCGACGTGTCGCGCCTCGCCGCGCGCCGCGACAGCTTCGTCGTCCGGCTGCAGGGGAACCCGCTCGGCACCTCCGTCTACGACCTGGCGAAGGAAGGCGACGGCTGGGTGATCAAGGAGTCGACCTCGATCGCCAACGGCATGGTGCAGCAGAGCACCACGCTGCGCACCGACGCGTCGCTCGCCCCGCGCGCGCTGGAGCAGCGCGGGAAGGTGCAGGGCCAGGACACGAAGGCCGACGTGACCTACGCGGCCGGGCGCGCGAAGGGCAGCGCCGCGACGCCGACCCCGGAGGGGATCAAGCAGGTGACGATCGACGCCGAGCTGCCCGCGGGCACGCTCGACGACAACGCGATGGCGATGGCGCTGCCGCTGCTGCGCTGGTCGGCGGGCGCGAAGCACGTCGTGAGCGCCTTCTCGGCGGGCAAGGGCACCGCGACGCCGGTGACGCTGACGGTCACGGGCACGGAGCAGGTCACCGTGCCGGCCGGCACCTTCGAGGCGTTCCGCATCGACCAGACGGGCAGCGAGCAGCCGGTGACGTACTTCGTCACGACGGCCGCCCCGCACCGCCTGGTGCGACTGATGATCGGCGGGCAGATCGAGTTCGTGCTGGCGAAGTAGGCCGCACCACCACCGCACCTCCACACACGCTCGGCGCTCCGCGCCCGGCGCTCGCTCTGCCGGATGGGAGAGTGAGCGCCGGGCGCGGAGCGCCGAGTGTTTCGCGGAGCGCCGAGCCTCCTAGGAGCCCGTCAGCTCGAACTTCACCGGCACCTGCACCAGCTGCCGCACCGGCTTCCCGGCGCGGATCGCGGGGGAGAAGCGTGCGCTGCCGACGGCGTCGCGGGCCGCGCTCCCGAAGGCCGGGTGCGACGCGGAGACGATGCCGACGGTCTCCAGCTCCGGGACGCCGGCCGTGTCGACCACGAACTCGACGAGCACGTCGCCGGCCGTGCGCGTGCGCTTGAGGGCGTCCGGGTAGTAGGGCGCGATCGGGTTGGTCGAGTCGGGGCGCGCCGCCTGGTCCACCTGCTCGGCGGTGTAGACCGTGGCCGACGCGACCAGCGCCGCCAGCTCGTCGGCCGTGTAGCTCTTCTTCGGGCCGCGGCGGCGCGGCTCGGGCATGCGCGACCAGATCGCGATCACGCCGCACGCCTCCTCGCCGCGCGGGCCGCGCAGCTCGACGGGCACGGTCGAGACGCCGCTGTAGACCTCGATGCCCTCCAGCGTGTTCGGCTGGAAGTTGTCGACGTCGAGATAGCCCGCGAGCGCCGGCGTCCCGTCGATCCAGATGAGCGGATCGCACCGCGCGCCGCGCATGCGGATCGCCGAGCCGCGGATCGACGAGGCGACCTGCACCCCCGGCACCCCGCGCAGGACGTCCGTCGTGCGGATGGCGTTGCGGCGGTCGAGGTCCTCCTTCGTGATGTAGCGCCCCATGCCGCGCTCGCGCCGCTCGTGGAACTGCGCCGCCCAGCCGGTGTGGCGCGCCACGCGGCGGTCGCGCACGACCACGGTCGACATCGCCTGCGGGATCGCCTCGAGGGCGAGCGTCAGCGCGTCGGCGATCGGGATCTCGAGCTGGCGCACGGCCGGCCGGTAGCCGATGCGGCGCACGGCCACCGACGCGCGGCCGTTGGGAAGGCCGCCGACCCGGAAGCGCCCCTCGTCGTCGGTGAAGACGCGGCGGGCGAAGACGGTCCCGCCGCCCGCCGGCGTCGCGGGCGTCAGCACGACCTCCGCGCCGACGATCGAGACGCCGCCGGGGCCGCGGACGGTGCCGCTGACCGTCCCGGTGGTGTCGGCCTGCGCGCGCGCCACGGCCGGGAGGGCGAGGAGCGCGGCGAGCGACGCGCACGACGTGAGGACCCGCAGCACGCGGGTCCGGGCCCGGTCGCCACGCGGCGACGGACGGGAGGGAGACGGGACGGTCATGGTCGGACCTCGGAGGAAGCGGGCGGGGCGCACCGCGCTCCCCCATGGTGCAGGTGTGGTGTCGGTCGCGCCAGCGTTATTGTACGCCCTCGCGGCGCGTCGCGATCCCTGACGCGCCCGTTTGCCCCGAGCGCCCGCCCGAGCCGTCATGTCCCTTCGCCCCTCACACCCCGGCGGCGCGCGAGCCGGTCACCCCGACGCCTACGGCCCGCCCGGGCAGGAGCCCGAGCCGCCGTACGGCGCCGCGTTCTCGACCGAGGGCAACGAGGGGTCCGCCGACGCCGTCGGGACGATGCCCGCCGAGCAGCCGGAGCCGGTCGCCACGCTCGAGACCGACGTGTCGCTCTGGGCGGTGATCTTCGCCGGCGGCATCGGCTCGCGCTTCTGGCCGCTCAGCACGCCGGAGCGGCCGAAGCAGCTGCTGGCGCTCGTCGACGACCGTCCGCTCATCAGCCAGACGGTGGCCCGCCTGGCGCCGACGATCCCGCCCGAGCGCGTGCTCGTGCTCACGAGCGCCGACATCGCGGACGCGCTGCGGGCCGCGATCCCGGACGTCCCCGACCGCAACATGCTGGTCGAGCCGCGCCCAATGGGTACCGCCGCGGCCCTGGCCTGGGGCGCGCAGACGATCGCCGACCGGGTGGGGCGCAAGGCGACCTTCGTCGCCATGCACGCCGACCTCGCCGTCGGCTACCCGGACGAGCTGCGGCGCCTGCTCAAGAAGGCGGCGATGTACGCCAGCACCGAGGGCGCGCTGGTGGCGATCGGCGCCCAGCCGACGCGCCCCGAGACGGGGTTCGGCTACCTGCTCCCGCCGGCGCCCGCGGGCCCGGTGCCCGACCTCACGGCGGACGCGACCGGCGACGCCGGAGCCGCGGCCGCGCGCGAGGCGCCGCGTCGCGTGGCCCGGTTCGTCGAGAAGCCGGGGCACATCCTCGCCGAGGAGCTGATCGCGCAGGGCGCGCTCTGGAACACGGGGATCTTCGTGTGGCAGGCGGGCACGGTCCTCGACGCGCTCGCCGAGCGGACGCCGGAGCTGCAGCCGGGGCTGGCGGCGCTCGCGGCCGGCAAGATGGACCGCTTCACCGGGCTCATCCAGGCCGTGTCCATCGAGCGCGGGCTGCTGGAGCGGAGCGACGACCTCATCGCGCTGCCGGGCGAGTTCGGCTGGGACGACGTCGGCACCTGGGCGGCGCTGCGCCGCGTGCGCGAGCTGGACGACACCGGCAACGGCGTCTGGGGTCCGGCGCACCTGGTCGACGCGTCGAGCTGCGTCGTGCACGCGGACGGGGGCACGACGGTCGTGCTCTACGGCCTGTCGGGGATGCTCGTGGTGGCGCGCCCGGGGCTGACCTTCGTGACGTCGCTGGACCGGGCGGCGGAGCTCAACCCGCTGCTCAACGCGCTGCCGGACGACCTGGCGAACCGGACGCGGCGGGATCCGCTCTGAGACGACGAGCTGCGGGGCTGCGGGGCTGCGGGGCTGCGGAACGGCTGACCAGCAGCCCGCACTGCTCGCGCCAGGCCCCGTCGCGGCGCACGGGAGAGCCGACGGCAGACAGGATGAACGTCTGAGAACATCTGTTGACGGCGGAGGGCTCCGCGTGGTGGCGAATGACATCGCACGATGCGGAGCCCTCCGCCGTCATCCGCCGTCCTCAGATTCTCATCCTGTCCGCCGTTCGCGGTTCTCCGTTCGGGTCCAGCGCGCCGCCGCCGCCTCCCGAGCGGCCGCTCCGCAGCCCCGCAGCCCCGCAGCCCCGCAGCGTTCCCGCCCTCAGCTGCCGCGAAACACGGGCACCCGCTTCTCCCGGAACGCCGTCATCGCCTCCGCCACGTCCCCGGTCGCGAAGCAGGTCTTGATGTGCGCCAGCTCGTCGCGCAGCTGCGCCTCGAGCGCGGTGTCGGCGCTCTGCGTGAGCAGGCGCTTGGTGAGGGCGAGCGCGATCGGCGGGCCGGCGGCGAGCCGCGCGGCGTAGGCCGCCACCAGCCCGGCGAACCCCTCCGAGGGGAGCACGGCGCTCGCCAGCCCGATCCGCAGCGCCTCGTCGGCCGGGACGTCGCGCCCCGTGAGGACGATGTCGGCCGCGCGCGACGCCCCCACCAGCCGCGGCAGGTGGTAGGTCACGCCGGCGTCCGGGCTGAGGCCGCGGCGCACGTAGCCCGCGGTCATCGTCGCGCCCTCGGCGACCAGTCGGATGTCCGCGGCCAGCGCGAGCCCGAAGCCCGCGCCCGCCGCGGGACCGTTGACGGCCGCGACGATCGGCTTCTCGCACCCGCGCAGCGCCAGCACCCAGCGCCCCACCCAGGCCAGCGGCTCCAGCCGCCCCGCGCGCGAGCGGGCGTCGAGCGCGGCCGGGTCGCTCAGGTCCAGCCCGGCGCAGAAGCCGCGGCCGGCGCCGGTGATGACCACGACGCGCACCGCGTCGTCGGCGTGCGCCTCGGCCACCGCCGCGGGCAGCGCGTCGGCGAGCGCGGGGTTGACCGCGTTCAGCCGCTCGGGCCGGTCGAGGGTGATCGTGCGGACGCCCTCGGGCGTCGTCGTGACCTGCAGGTGCGCGTGGCGCTGCGCCTCGGACATGGAGCGGCCGGCGGAGGTGGGCGGAGGAGCGGGCGGCCGCAACGTGCGCGGCCCGGCACGCCGCGTCAACGCGCCGCTGCGCCACATCGGCCGGCAGACGTGGCCGTGACACGCCTGTCACCGCGACCCGGTGCCTCGCGCACCGTCCTTCCGATATACTACGGAAGCGCGATGTCGCGCCCCCTGCCTCCCCGGTCGCGCCTGCTCGCCCCGCCCTTCGCGCGGCCACGCTGCCCCCGCCGTCCCCGCCGTACCATGCCGATGATGTCGACCGCTCCCGCTCCGACTCACGCCACCGACGAGACCGCCCGCGACCCGCAGCACGTCTTCTACCAGAAGGCCGACGCGCTCTACCGCTGCGCCATCGAGTGCTGCCGCCAGCACGAGCGCCTCGCGCGCCTCGTGGAGCGCGGCGCCCTGCCGGCCGAGCAGCGCGCCGCGCAGTCGCTCGTGAAGCTCGCCGACGAGGCGCTGCGCGACCTCGCGGCCGCGTACGAGAAGGCGGCCGCGAAGTGGCACCCGGAGTCGAAGGACGCCTGCTGGCAGGCCGCCAACGGGCTCTGGATGGCGAGCCGCGAGTACGCGCGCCGCTGCAGCACGAGCGACCGCGCCGGCCGCGGCATCGGCGAGGCCGGGGATCACTCGGTCGCCCGCCTGACCGAGCTGGCGCTCGACTACGACCTCGAGGCGTCGGCGCTCCTGCTGCTCAAGCAGGCGACCGAGTCCTATCGCAAGGCGCGTCCGGACGCGCACTGAGCGGGGTACTCGCCGGCACAGGCCGGCGGGCACACGACGGCGGGCACACGCCGGCCGACACGCAGCGGGGGAGCGGCGCACACGGTGCCCGCTCCCCCGTCGTCCGTTGCGGACGCCGCACGTCCCCGACGGGCGACAGCGACGAGGGCCCGACTTCCGCGGCGTCACATGAAGTCGTTGCGGCCCAGCACGTTGCACCGCACACCGCACGGCTCGGCGCAGGGGCGCACGCGTTGCCGGCCGGGGTGGGCGTCCACGTGCCGGAGCGTCTCCCGGCCGCATCGCCCCCTCACCGGAGCCCGCCATGCGCCCTGCCCCGTCGTCCCGCCTGCCCCACGCCGCCCTGCTCGCGACGGCCGCCCTCGCCGCCCTCGCCGCGAGCGCCACGCCCGCCCACGCGCAGCGCCACACGCCGCCCTGGGAGCGGCGCGCCACGCCGACGTTCGCGGTCGGCGGCGCCGGGGTGTACGCCGGCCCCCGCGGGAGCGACGCGACGCGCGTGCAGGACGGCTACGGCTTCGACGTGCACGCGGCGGTCGGCGTCAGCGCCTTCGCGCTCGCCGGCGGCTACCAGCGCTCCATCCAGTCGCTGCGCGACACGGACACGGACGTCACCCTGCAGGGCCCGTACGTCGAGCCGCGGATCGCGCTCGCCGCGGGCGGCAGCTTCACGCCCTACCTCACCGGCCGCGTCGCCTTCCTGCGCCAGAGCGTGCGCGGCGACGCGGTGACCGTGTCGGGCTCGACCCGCACCGCGGTCGGCGGCGGGCTCGGGATGCTCGTGACGCTCGGCCCCGCCGTGCACCTCGATCTGGCGGCGCAGTACACGCGCTTCGACGTCTCGGCCGACACGCGGCAGAACGACGGCGCCCTGCTGCGCGCGGGGCTCGTGTTCGGGTTCGACCGCTGGGGGCGGTAGATCAGGCGTCGAGCGTCGAGCGTCGAGCAGTCTCGGTTCGAGAGCGGATCTCCGACCGCTGGACTCCCTCGACGCTCACCGCTCGTCGCTCGACGCTCCACTCAGCGCCAGCTCGAACCACGTCACCGCGGGCTGCGGCGCGCGCGTGTACGACACCACCAACCGGTCGATGATCGCCGGCGCGTCGATGCGCACCGCGAGCAGCTCGCGCAGCGCGGCCGGCGCGAGCGTGGGATAGAACGCCAGCGTCGCGTGCGGCGTGAAGGTGAAGCGCGCGCGCCCGAACCGCAGCCCGCTGCGCGCGACGCGGTCGTGCAGCTGCCGCAGCGCGCCGTGCGGATCGAGCGGCAGCACGACGATGTTCGTCGACATGAAGCGGTGCGGCGCGTGGAAGCGCAGCGCGAGCGGCGGCGACGCCACGGCGACCGGCGCGAGCGCGGCGCGCACCTGCTCGCGCGTGGTGTCGGGCAGGATCGGGCCGACGCCGGACGACCCCGCGAGCGTCACGTGCGGGGGCGACTCGCGGGCGAGCTTCGGATCGAAGCGGGCCTGCAGCTCGGCGATGCGCGCCCCCGCCTCGCCGCCGATCGGCGCGAGCAGGAAGATCCCGTGTGCGCCGGGCACGCGTCAGCCGCCCGTGCGCGGGCGCGGGCGCGCCACCGCGCGCACCGGCACGAGCGCGAGCCGCGCCTGCCCGCCGCTCACCGTCACGCCGACGCCGAGCAGCCGCCGATCGAGCGCGTTGTCGGGCCGCGTGCGATGCCACCGCGTGACCGCGACGCCGGCGACCGTGCCGATCGCCGCGCCGCCCACGACGTCGGTCGCCCAGTGGCGGTTCTCGTGCATGCGCGACCAGCCCGCGGCGGCGGCGCCCAGGTACAGCGGCACGCCCGCGCTCCAGCGCAGCGAGGAGCGCCGCGCGGCCAGCTCCGACGTGACCGCGGACGCCGCGGCGAAGGCCGCGGCCGTGTGCCCCGACGGGAAGCTGCGGTACTCCGATCCCTCCCGCAGGCCGCGCGCGAGGCGCCAGCTCGTCGGGTCGCGCCCCGGCACGCTCGGTCGCGCGCGGCCCGCGATCAGCTTGACCGCGCCGACCGTGACGAGCGCCGCGCCCACCGCCTCCGCGCCGTGCAACCCCACGGCGGCCGTCGTCCGGTCGTCCGCCAGGCGGCCGGCGGCCCACAGCGCGGGGAGCAGGACGACGACCCCGGGCTCCGCGGCGCGCCGGAAGAACACCGCGGTCCGGGCGAGCGCGCGGTTCTCCTGCACCTCGCGCCGCTGCAGTCGCTCGGCGAGCGCACGATCGAACGGCGCCGCGAGCGCGCCCGCGGCCGCGAAGCCGCCGGCGATCGCGGCGTCGCGCGCGCCGAGCACCGGTGGAGCCTTCTGCGCGAGCGCGGGCGGCGCGACGGCGAGCGTCGGCAGGATGACGAGGAGAACGCGACGGGACACGGGAGCGGGCGCTGACGGCGGGAGCGGGGCCGCAAGATACGACGCCGGCCGCGTCGTGCATCGACGCGGCCGGCGTTGCGGAGCAAGACGGGGGCCCGCCCCGGGGTCACACCTGACGACGACGCGCGACGAAGCCGAGGGCGAGCAGCCCGCCGCCGAGGAGCACGATCGTCGTCGGCTCGGGGACGACGGCGCTCGCGACCCACTGCGCGTTGATGTCGACGCGCGTCATGCCGTTCAGCTCACCGAACGACGAGTTGAGGCCTGCCTTGACGTCGCCGAGGCCGTACGTCTGGCCGAACGACGAGACGGCCGCGATCCGTCCGTTGACGAACGACGGGCCGCCCGAGTCGCCGCCCGCGGTGCTCACCTCGTCGAGGCCGAAGCCGAGGCCGCACATGTCCGCCGATCCGATCTCGCCGAGCCACACGCGATCGCCGGCCGCGTTGAAGGTCGCGTTGGTGAGGCGGCAGAGCGCGTTGTTCGTCGAGGTGCCGTTGTCGAAGTCGGAGAGGTACACGTTCTCCGCGCCGATGCCCACGGCCGCGAGGAACGCCGGGTTCCAGCGCGCGTCGGAGTACGTCGTGTTGAAGCTGTTGACGCCCTGCCGGATGCGCTGGTTCGAGCCGGTGCTGCCGCCGATGTTGACCGTGCCGTCGTTGCCGTTCCCGCGTCCGCCCCACCCGACCACGTTGTACTGCTGGCCGAGCGCGCTCGGCGCGTAGAGCTCGTAGGAGCGGTACTGCGCCGGCGCCGGCGTGTTCAGGTTGATGACGGCGATGTCGCGCTCGTCGATCACCGCGCCCGTGTAGTCGGGATGGATCGCGACGTTGGTGCGCGCGACGGTCTGCGTGTACGCGAACGCCTGGTTGACGTTCGGCGCGCCGGCCCCCGGCTCCTGGGTGGTGTTGCCGCCGAAGTTCTGGCCGAGCGCGACCTGCACGTCGCGCAGGCGCGTGACGGTGGTCGCCGTCGGCGGATCGTCGAACACGCAGTGCGCCGCCGTGAGCACCGAGTGGCCGCCGTTGATCAGCGCGCCCGTGCAGAGGAACGAGGGCTGCGCGACGATGGCGCCGGTGGCGATGTTGCGCGTCTCGTACGTCATGATGAGGCGCGTGACGCCGCTGTACTCCGCGCCCTTCGCCCAGTAGCGCGAGCTGTTGAACCCGAGCGCCGGGTCGTTGATGCTCGTGGGGCTGCCCGACATCGGCGGCGTCCCGCCGGGGTTCTGCAGCACGACGCCGTTCGGGTTCGACACGTCGGCGGTCGTGAGATAGCGCCGGGCGTTGTGTTCCGAGACGTGCAGCTGCAGCTGCGGGTGGACCTGTGACTCGACCATCTCGGCCGGCACGGTGGCCGGGGCCTGCGCGCCGATCGACGCGAACGGCAGGGCGAGGATCGCCACGGCAACGCGGGCGGCGGGGGACGAGATTACAGCCATGTCATGCGCTCCGAGCATCGGGACGGCAGGCTCCCCGTCCACGGTGACGGGGAGCGGGGGGGAGGGGCCGTGCGTCGCGCCCGGACGGCTCGGGCGCGGGGGGAGGAGGAGGGCAGGCGCGCGGCAACGCGGCCTCGGCGGCGGGAACGGCCGCGATGGTACGGCCAGGCCCAGCCATGCGCAAGCATCACGTGGCGTCGACGCCACGATCGATTAGGATTGGGAAGCCGGACGGCCCGGTGGCGTGTCCGGTGGCGCGTGGTGACGGTGGCACACCGTGGCTCGTCGTCCACACGGCCGGCGTCGCGCCGGTCGCAGGTGATGGGGCGTAGCTGAGCTGGCAAAGCGTCCGACTGTTAATCGGAAGATCGGTGGTTCGAATCCACCCGCCCCAGTGAACGGAAAGCCCGACAACGACTTGCGCGTTGTCGGGCTCTCGTTTTCCCGGCCGCGCGTCCCGCCGCGCCGACGCTGGCTACCCGAGGAGCGCGTGGGGCTGCGGCAGCGACACCACGGCGCGCACCCCGCCGAGCGGGCTCTCGCGCAGCTCCACGCGCCCGCCGTGCTGCCGCACGAGGTCGCGCACGACGCTCAGCCCCAGTCCACTGCCGCCGGTCGCGCCGCCCCGGTCGCCGAGCCGCACGAACGGCCGCCACACGCGCGCGCGGTCCGACGGCGCGATCCCCGGCCCCTCGTCGTCCACGGTGATGACCACGCACGCCGCATGCGTCGCGCTGCGCGGCTCGAGGGCGATCGTGATCGCGACGGTCTGCCCGTCCGGTCCGTGCTTGATCGCGTTGTCGATCAGGTTGAGCAGCACCTGCCGCAGCGCGCCCATGTCGGCGTAGACCATCAGTTCGCCCGGGAAGTCGGCGGTGAGCCGCACGGAGCGCGCGTCGGCGGCGAGCTCCATGCTCGCGAGCACGTCGTCCATCACGTCCTCGAGGTCGAGCCACGCGCGGTCGATCGTGTGGCCGCGGTGCTCGCCGCGCACGTGCAGCAGCACGTTGTCGACGAGGCGTCCCAGGCGGATCGCCTCCCGATGGATGACGCCGAGCCAGCGCGCGCGCTGCGCCTCCTCGTCGCGGCCGGCGGGGATCAGCAGCGTCTCGCTCAGCAGCGCCATGTGCGCGAGCGGCGTGCGCAGCTCGTGCGAGATCGCGGCGACGAAGTCGCGGCGCACCTCGGCGAGCTGGTGACGTCGGCGGAGCTGCAGCATCACGCCCGCCACGAAGAAGGCACCGAGCGCCGCCACCCCGCCGAGCAGCCACTGCGTGCGCGCCACCGGCCCGACGATCGCGGAGACGAGCTGCTCGCCCCGCGCCTGGTCGAGCGCGGCGCCGATCACGAGGTCGAGCGCGGAGTCGTCGTACTCGGCGGCGAACGACGTCGCCGGCATCACGTGCGCCGCACGCGGCGTCGCGAAGAGCACGCGCCCCGACGTGTCGCGGACCTGCAGCGCGAACAGGTCGATCGGCGACGCGACGGCGCGCTTCGCCGCGTCCGTCGCGTCGGGGGCGCCCGGGTGCGGCCGTCGCACCAGCGCGCGCAGCGTGCGTCGCTCGCCCGTCCGCGGATCGGCCGGCGCCCACCCGTTGACCCGTGCGCCGGTGCGCCAGTCGCGCCCCAGGAACGAGACCGGCATCGGCAGCGTCCGCAGCGCGCGCGCCCCGAGCTCGCGCACGAGGTGTCCGTGCGTCAGCGTCACGCCGTAGACGGCGCGCGGCGCGCCGTCGGCATCGCGCCGCACCGCGACGTGGAGATCGACCGGCCGGGGCCCGACCAGCACCTCCGCGCGCTGCAGCATCAGCGGACGCGCGTGCAGCGCCGGGGCGAGGCGCGCGACGGCGCGCAGCACGGCGGCCGCGGTCGCGCTGTCGCGCATGGTCCCCGTCGCATCGACGCTCGCGCCCGCGGGTGCGTCCAGCGCCACGCGGAACGTCCCGAGCCCCGCGTCGGGGCGCACCTCCAGCTGCGCGAAGCGCGCGCGCACCGACGCCTCGAGCTCCGACGCGCCGGGCAGGGCGTCACCCGCGCCACCGCCCTGCACCGGCGCCAGCACGAGCGACAGCAGGTGCTGCCGGTCGGCGTCGATCTGGCGGCCGAGCGACTGCGTGAGGTGCAGCGCCACCGTCTGCAGCGCCTCGCCGACCGCGGCGCGATCGGCGGCCGTGCGCTGCGCGATCTGCACGCCCGTGAGGGCGATCAGCGCCGCGCTCACGACGAGCGCCGCGTGGAACGCCGCGCCGCGCCAGCCGCGCCGCAGCCGGTCGAGGAGCGTGGCGAGGAGCCGCGGCCTGCCGTCGTCGTGCGCGTGCGCCGACTCGATCGCGGACTCCAGGATCGGGTCGACCGTCGGGCGTGCGACGCCCGCGCTCATGCCGCCGGCGTGGCGTCGGCGTCGTACGCGGCGCGCAGCGCGGCCGCGACGCGCCCGCGCCCCGGCACGCCGACCTTCGCGAGCACCTGCTCGACGTGGTTGCGCACGGTGAAGCGGCTGATCGCGAGCGACTCGGCGATCTCGCGGTTGTTGAGCCCCGCGGCGAGGAGGCGCGCGACCGCCGCCTGCCGCAGCGTCAGCGTGAAGCGCGCGACGAGCGCCTCGTCGGTGTAGCCGATGAGATCCGTGCCAGCCGTCGCCGTGTCGCGCACGGGCGTCGGCTCCACGAACGTCGGCTCGGCGGCATGCCCGCCCGCCCGCCGCAGCAGCGCCGTCACGCGCGCCAGCAGCTCGGCGACGGTGAACGGCTTCGTCACGTAGTCGTCGGCGCCGAGGCGGAAGCCCTCGACCTTGTCGGCCGCCGCGCCGCGCGCCGAGAGGATCAGCACCGGGACCCACACGCCGCTGCTCCGCAGCCGGTCGAGCACCGTGAAGCCGTCGACGTGCGGGAGGTTCAGGTCGAGCAGGATCAGCTCCGGCATGCGCTGGCGCACCATGAGCAGCGCCTCGCGCCCATCGCAGGCGCGATCGACCCGGTGGCCGGCGTGCCGCAGGTTGTACGCGAGCGCCTCGGCGAGGTCGTGCTGATCCTCGACGACCAGGATGTGGGCGCGCGAGGACGTCGACGGAGGCATGCGGCGGCGGGAGAGGAGGGGGGTGCATCCCGACGCGGCGACGGCGCCGGAACGCGAGGCACGCCGAATCTACCGGCCGTCCGAGCGGCGGCACTGGGCCAGTTGACCCATGAGGCGCCTGGGGCGCCCCGACGCGGCGGGCGTGCCGCCGCGTCGGAGCCGCCGTCCCGCCGGTCGTCAGGCGGTGCGGCCGGCGGCACCACGCGCACGCCGAGTCGCGAGCCCGCCGATCGCCAGCGCGCCGCTCGCGAGCAGCGCGAGCGCGCTGGGCTCGGGCGTCGTCGTGGACGGGACGCGCTCCGCCAGCGAGAAGGCGAGGTTGTCCGCGTAGCCGTCGTTCGCGATGCCGGCCACCCGGCGCGCCGTCAGCGTGATCGCCACCGTGCGCGTCTGGCTCGGCAGCGCGCCGACGGTGCGCATCTCGAGCAGCCCCGTCACCCCGCCGCGCGCCGCCGCGTTCGGCCCGACGAGGACCGCGTCGCCGAGCAGCTGGTCCGCGCCGCCGCGGAAGGTGGCGGTGAGCGTGACGCCGTCGTCCTGCGTGTCGAAGCCGCCGAGGAAGCCGCCCAGCGCGAAGTCCACGCGGCCGGCATCGATGAGCGCCGTGAGCGCGCCGAACCCGCTCAGGTCGATCGACTGCGTGAGCGTCGAGAGCGCGCTCGCCGATCCGCCGGCGAAGAAGCCGCAGCCGCGCGCGACCGGGCCGGGGCTCGTCGTCGACGGGTAGTCGCCCGTGCCGTAGGCGATGACCTGGTGGCCGCCGGTGGCGACCCAGCCGCTCGTCGTGCCCGCGGTCGCGCAGTTCGCGGCGGCGCCCACCTCCGCACCAGGGTTCACGATGAGGTTCGTGCCGAGCTGCGCGACGGCGGGACGGGACAGCGCCGCGAGGAGCGCGATGGCCAGCGGGATCGTGCGACGGGAGGAGCGAAGGCGCGACATGACGAATGGCTGAATGGAAGATGGCGTGCGACGGGCCGGGGCCCAGCGGGCTCCGATCATGTCAGCGTTCGCGCGTTCCGTCATGGTCCCCATGACCTACGGCGCACCCGCCACATGCCCCTTGCGTCCCCGCCACACCCCTCGGGTCGCGCACCCGCCGTCAGCCGTCGCCCACGCGCGGCTCGGGCGGTTCGCGCTGCGCCGGCGCCGCTCCCGCGTCGCGCGTCCAGATCACGAGCGCGGCGTCGGGCGCGCCGGCGACGGGCTCCGTGCGCTCGGGGTGGAAGCCGAGGCGCCGCGGCACCGCCATGCTGGGCGCGTTGCGCGCGTCGCAGCGGATCTCGACGCGCCCGAGCCCCGGCAGCGTGCGCGCGACGTCGAGCATGGCGCGCGCGGCCTCGGTCGCGTGCCCCGCGCCCGTCGCGTCGGCGGCGAGCCAGTAGCCGATCTCCACGCGGTCGGCGACGTCCGCGGCGACGCGCGCCGCCGCGGTGCGCGGATACAGGCCCACGCCGCCCAGCAGCCGCGTCGCGTCGGGGGCGAGGATGGCGTAGAGCCACGTCCGCCCCGCATCGAAGTCGTCCCGGTAGCCGGCCAGGCGCTCGGCCAGCGCGGGGAGCGGCGCCGACTCGGCGACGTGCGCGGGGATCCACGGCCGCAGATGCGCGCCGTTCGCGTCGAGGACCGCCTGCAGGAGCGGCGCGTCGTCCGGGTGCCAGCGCCGCAGCAGCAGACGCGGCATGTGGATCGCGTTAGGGACGTGCAGGCTCATAATCGCGCGGAGGAAGGGACCACGAATGTGCAGCGTCGAACGGCCGTCGCGCAGCGCGACGCGGGGCGAGCCCCGCGCGGAACGGGAGGCCCCATGGGGTCGGGGATTTCCTTTTTCGCCGGATGCGCCGATGTTGTCGTCGATCGGGGCGTCCGGACGGGACCGCCGTGGCACGGCGACGCTCCAACGTCCGTTCGTCGTCGGGCGTAGTCGCCGGAAGTCCGGCGCGTCGTTCCCGTCCCACGCGACACGAGCCTCGCCGATGCAGGTCGATCGATCCACCCCCGCCGCCGCCCGCTACGCCCGGGCGATGCGTCCCTGCCTCACCGACGACGCGTTCGACCGCGAGCGGGCGCTCGGCGCGGTCGTCACGCTCGTCCGCGACCTCGAGCACCTCGGCCACACGCCGGACGCCATCGTGCGGCTCGCCGAGGAGCTCCTCCCGACCACGGCGCACGATCGCGAGTCGGTGTTCGCGATCACCCTGCGCGACTGGATCCGGACCACCGCCCGACGCACGCTGCGCGGTCCGACGTTCGACCGCCGCGCGTCGCCGCGCCCTTCCCCGCACTAGCGAGGCGATGTCCGACACCGAGGCATTCACGATCGCGATCGACCGGCTCCACGACGCGCTGCGCACCCAGAGCGCGTTCGACGGCGAGTCCCGCCGCCGGGCGATCGAGGAGTTCGTCTCCGCCGGCCGCGCGCTCGGTCGCTCCGATCCGCTGATCCGATCGCTCGTGGGCTACGCGTTCGACCAGGCCGCGGGCCCCATGGTCAACCTGCGCGCCGACGCCCTGGCCGACGTCGACGACCTGCTCGGCCACGGACCGCCGACGACACCCTAGCCGTCGCCGCGATTCCGTGGAATCCTGATGATGGATCCCGCCGGCCGCCCTCGGCTCCCCGCCGACGCGATCCCGCCGCGCGGCCCATCCCCGGGTCCGCCCGCATCCTCCCCGCCCCTCCCCCGACGGCTGCCGCGCGCATGAGCCAGCACGAACCGTCGTTCGAGGAGCTGATGACGGACATCGGCCGCCGCCTGCGGCCCGTGCTGCCCGACATGCCGGCGGCCGACTTCGACGCGCTCGTGCGGCGCATCGCGACCGTGAAGGCGCAGTGGAGCCACACGCCGGTCACGCCGCCGCACGCCTCGCCCGCCGTCCGCCCGCGCCGCCCCCGGCCCGACGGCGGCTGAGCCGCCGTCAGGCGACGCGCGGCGCGGCGAAGATGGGCGCCGCCACGAGCGCGGTGGCGCCCCGCAGGCGCGGATGGTCGCTCGGCGGCTCGGGGATCAGCGGCGTGGCCGCGGCGTCGGCCGTGAGGGCGCGGGCGACGATCCCCTCGCGCACGATCGGCAGCAGCTGGTCCCACGCGGCGGTGATCTCGCCGCCGACGTAGATCTGCCCCGGGTTGATGGCGTTGATGATGACGGCCAGCCCGGTGCCCAGGTGCCGCGCGGTCTCCTCGAGCGCGGCGACGGCGCGGGCGTCGCCCGAGCGCGCCCGCGCCAGGACGTCGAGGATCGTCAGCCCCGTCTCCTGCAGCAGCCGGCGCGTCTGCAGCGGCGCGAGTTCCTGCCCCAGGTAGCGCGACAGGGTGGCCAGGTTCGAGGTGTGGGCCTCCAGGCAGCCCACCGCGCCGCAGAGGCAGCGCGGCCCCGCGAGGTCGATGGGGATGTGCCCGAACTCGCCCGCCGTGTTGCCGTGGCCGCGCACGACCTCCCCGTTCACCACGACGCCGGCGCCCACGCCGTCGCCGATCGTGACGTAGACGAAGTCGGTGAGCGTCTCGCGGCCGCGCTGGCCGAGCCACATGTGGGCGAGCGCGCAGGCGATGGGGGCGTTCTCGACGTGGACCGGCAGGTCGAGCGCCTCGGCCAGCGCGTCGCGCAGGTCGACGTCGCGCCAGCCCAGCTGCGGCGCGTTGAGGATGCGCCCCGTGCGATGGTCGACCATGCCGGGGACGACGAGCCCCACCCCCTCGCACCGTCCGACCGCGCCGTGCGTGGCGAGCACGCGCTGGATGCGCTCCGTCAGCGCGGCGACGAGCGCCGGCGGGTCGGGGAGCGTCTCGAACTGCTCGAGCGCGATCGGCGTCCCGCCGAAGTCGCTCAGCATGAGGTACGTGCGGCTGAAGCGGATGTCGACGGCGACCACGAGGCGGTCGCGCGTGCGCACGTACAGCATCTTCGGCTTGCGGCCGCGCGGCGCGTCGACGGTGGCGCCCTCGTAGATCGCCTCCTCCTCGAGCAGCTCGTCGACGAGCGAGGTCACCATCCCGCGTCCGATCTCCATCCGCCGGGCGAGGTCGGCGCGCGAGATCGGCTGGTGCTCGCGCACCAGGTTGAGCACGATCTGGCGGTTGATCTCGCGGGGCGTGGAGCGGGTGGCGCGGACGAAGCGCCGGGTGTTGATCTTCCGCACGACGGGACGGGTGTGAGGGGCGAGCCGGGCCGCGACGAGCCGCCGCGCGCCGCGCCGCCGGGGGGAACCCGTGCCGGTGCGGATCGGTATTGCGCTTTCCCGAGCCCACCCCTACACTGGCGCCGGGTATTGTTTTTTGCAAGAACAATATGACGTGAGCCGGTACGCCCTCCTCGGCTGCCGCTCAGCGATCCGCCGGTTCGCTTCGTAGATTTCGCGTGGTTCGGTCGGCAGTTTGTTCTGCGGCCGTTCAAAATACCGGACTCGTGCGTGGGTGTGCGCGTCCGACCGGATCCCAGCCCCGCTCCCGTGTCCGCTCCCGTGCGCGACGTTCGCGCTTCCGCCGTCCCCGCGGCCGCCACGACGGCGGGCGAGCCCCTGGTCCTGCACGAGGACCGCTTCTTCTCGGCCGACCCCGCGCAGCGGCGCATCGCGCGCGCGCTGTACGAGGAGACGCGCGCCCTGCCGCTCGTCTGCCCCCACGGCCACGTCGAGCCCGCGCTGCTCGCCGAGAACGCGCCCTTCCCCGAGCCGACCGCGCTCCTGCTGATCCCGGATCACTACATCTTCCGGATGCTCTACTCGCAGGGCGTGCGGCTGGAGGACCTGGGGATCCCGACGCGCGACGGCACGCCGGTCGAGGGCGACCCGCGCCGCATCTGGCAGCGCTTCGCCGAGCACTGGCACCTGTTCCGCGGCACGCCGACGCGCGCGTGGCTCGACCACGAGCTGCACGAGGTGTTCGGCGTGCGCGAGAAGCTCTCGGGCGCCACGGCGCAGGCGATCTACGACCAGATCGCCGAGCGGCTCGAGAGCCCCGAGTACCGCCCGCGCGCGCTGTTCGAGCGCTTCAACATCGAGCTGCTGGCGACGACCGACGCGGCGAGCGACACGCTGGAGCACCACCGCACGATCCGCGAGTCGGGCTGGTCGGGCCGGGTGATCCCGACCTTCCGCCCCGACGCCGTGCTGCGCATCGCGCACCCCGCGTGGCGCGACGCGATGGCCTCGCTGGAGCGCGTGCACGGCGCGCCGATCGCCGACCACGCGACGTTCCTCGACGCGCTCGTGGCGCGCCGAGCCTTCTTCCGCAGCATGGGCGCGACGGCGACCGACCACGCGGTCGTCGAGCCGTACACCGCCGCGCTGCGCCCCGAGGAGGCGGACGCGCTCTTCCAGCGCGCCCGCCAGGGCGAGGCCACGCCGGCCGACCAGCGCCGCTACGAGGCGCACATGCTCATGGAGATGGCGCGCCTGAGCATGGAGGACGGGCTGGTGATGCAGCTGCACCCGGGCGCGCTGCGCGACCACAACGGCGTCGTCGCGCGGCGGTTCGGCGCCGACAAGGGCGCCGACATCCCGGTCGCCACCGAGTACACGCGCAACCTGCAGGCGCTGCTCGAGACCTACGGCAACGACCCGCGGCTGACGCTCGTGCTGTTCACGCTCGACGAGTCGACCTACGCGCGCGAGCTGGCGCCGCTGGCGGGGCACTACCCCGCGCTGCGCCTCGGTCCCGCGTGGTGGTTCCACGACTCGCTGGAGGGGATGACGCGCTACCGCGAGCGCGTGACCGAGACGGCCGGCATCTACAACACGGCCGGCTTCAACGACGACACGCGCGCCTTCTGCTCGATCCCGGCGCGCCACGACCTGTCGCGCCGCGTGGACGCGAACTGGCTCGCGGGGCTGGTCGCGCGCCACATCGTCGACCTGGGCGACGCGCGCGAGATGGCGCGCGCCCTCGCCTACGACCTGGTGCGCCGCACCTACAAGCTGGACGCCGACTCGTGAGCGCCGAGACGCAGCCCACGGAGCTGATCGGGCTCCGCACCTCCGATCGCGTGGCCGCGGCTCCGGCCGCGCCGCCGAGCACCGGTCCCGCCGCCGTGCGCGTGCACCCGGACGACGACGTCGCGGTGCTCATCCGCCCGCTCCCGGCGGGGAGCGAGGTCGTGGTCGAGGGCGCGCGCGTCACGCTCGCCGAGGACGTGCCCGCGGGGCACAAGGTCGCGCTGCGCGCGCTGCGCGCGGGCGAGGCGGTGCACAAGTACGGCATGCCGATCGGCGCCGTGACGACGGACGTGGCGCCGGGGACGTGGCTGCACGCGCACAACCTGAAGACGCGGCTGGAAGGGACGCTGGAGTACGTGTACGACGAGAGCGTCGAGCGGCGAGCGTCGAGCGTCGAGGCGGCTCCGCTCGCGAGCGGAGCGCCGGTGCCCGAGGCGACCTCCTCGACGCTCGACGCTCGACGCTCGACGCTGACCTTCGACGGCTACCGACGCCACGACGGGCGCGTCGGGACCCGCAACGAGGTCTGGATCGTCAACACCGTCGGCTGCGTCAACACGGCCGCCGAGCGGATCGCGCGCGAGGCGTCGGCGCGCTACGCGGGGCAGGTCGACGGCGTGCACGCGTTCGCGCACCCGTACGGCTGCAGCCAGCTCGGCGACGACCTGCAGAACACGCAGGCGATCCTCGCCGGGCTGCTGCGCCATCCGAACGCCGGCGGCGTGCTGGTGCTCGGCCTCGGGTGCGAGAACAACCAGATGGACCAGCTGCTCGCGCGCGCGGGCACCGAGATCGACCGCACGCGGCTGCGCTTCTTCAACACGCAGGACGTCGTCGACGAGGTCGAGGCGGGCGTGGAGCTGATCGGCGAGCTGGTGGCGCGCATGGAGTCGGACCGCCGCGAGCCGTGCCCCGCGTCGGAACTCGTGCTGGGGCACAAGTGCGGCGGCTCGGACGGCTTCAGCGGGATCACCGCCAACCCGCTGCTCGGCCGCCTCGCCGACCGGCTGACGGGGCTGGGCGGCCGCGTCGTGCTCACCGAGGTGCCCGAGATGTTCGGCGCCGAGCAGGTGCTGATGGACCGCGCCGCCGACCGCCCGACGTTCGACGCGCTGGTGGCAATGGTGAACGACTTCAAGGAGTACTTCCTGCGCCACGGCCAGCCCGTGTACGAGAACCCGTCGCCGGGCAACAAGGCGGGCGGGCTCACGACGCTGGAGGAGAAGTCGCTCGGCGCGATCCAGAAGGGCGGGCGCGCGATGGTCACCGACGTGCGCCGCTACGGCGAGCCGGTGCGCCGCCCCGGGCTCACGCTGCTCGAGGCGCCGGGCAACGACGGCGTGTCGTCGACGGCGATGACGGCGAGCGGCGCGACCGTGCTGCTCTTCACCACCGGCCGCGGCACCCCCCTCGGCTTCCCCGTGCCGACGATCAAGGTGAGCTCGAACTCCGACATCGCGCGGAAGAAGCCGCACTGGATCGACTTCGACGCCGGCCGCCTGCTCGACGGCAGCGCGACGCTCGACGAGCTGTGCGACGACCTGCTGGCGACGGTGCTCGACGTGGCGTCGGGGCGGCGGCTCGCGAACAACGAGCGCCACGGCTACCGCGAGATCGCGATCTGGAAGGAAGGGGTGACGCTCTGATGGCGACGTCCGAGCTTCCCCCGCTCACGCGGGCGCTGGCGCTGCGCGGCGACGCGCGCGTCGACCTGCCGTCCGCCGACGTGCTCGCGCTCCCCGAGACCGCGGTGCAGTTCGGGACCGGCGCCTTCCTGCGCGGCTTCGTCGACCACTTCGTCGACGCGGCCAACCGCCGCGGGGAGTTCAACGGCCGCATCGTCGCCGTCGGCTCGACGGGCAGTGGCCGCGACCGCGCCTTCACCGACCAGGACGGGCTCTACACGCTCGTCGCGCGCGGGCTGGACCAGGGCGTCGCGCGCGAGGAGCGTCGCGTGGTGGGCGCGGTGAGCCGCGCGCTCTCCGCGGCGACCGAGTGGGACGCGGTGCTGGCCGTCGCGCGCGCGCCGGAGCTGCGCGTCGTCTTCTCGAACACGACCGAGGTCGGGATCGCGCTCGATCCCGAGGACCGCGCCGACCTCGCGCCGCCGCGCTCCTTCCCCGGCAAGCTGACGCGCTTCCTGTACGAGCGCGCGCGCGCCTTCGACTTCGCGCCCGACAGCGGCATCGTCGTCGTGCCGTGCGAGCTGATCGAGGACAACGGCGACCGGCTGCGCGCGATCGTGCTGCAGCTGGCCGACCGCTGGGCGCTCGGCGACGACTTCCGCCGCTGGATCGAGGCGGCGGTGCCGTTCTGCAACACGCTCGTCGACCGGATCGTCCCCGGCTATCCGTCGGACGCCGACGCCGAGGCGCTGCAGCAGGCGGTCGGCTACCGCGACGAGCTGCTCACGGCGTGCGAGCTGTATCGCCTCTTCGTGATCGAGGGGGACGAGGCGCTGCGCGCGCGCCTGGGCTTCGCCGACGCCGATCCGGGCGTCGTGGTGACCGCCGACGCGCGCCCGTTCCGCGAGCGGAAGGTGCGGCTGCTGAACGGCGCGCACACGATCGCCGTGTCGCTCGCGCTGCTCGCCGGCTGCGAGACGGTGCGCGAGGCGATGGCGCACGGCCTCGTCGGCCCGTACGTGCGCCGCGTGATGCTCGACGAGATCGCGCCCACGCTCGGCGACCCGCAGGCGGAGGCGTTCGCGCTCGCGGTGCTCGACCGCTTCGGCAATCCGTACATCCGCCACGCGCTGTTCGACATCACGCTGCAGGCGACGATGAAGATGCGCGTGCGCGTGGTGCCGACGATCGAGCGCCACGTGGCGCGCACCGGCCAGGCGCCGGCGCTGCTCGCGCTCGGCCTCGCGGCCTTCCTGCTGTTCGCGCGCGGCGACCTGCAGGAGCGTCGCCGCATCGCCGGCCTCGCGGTGCCCGCGGACGACCAGGGCGAGCGGCTGCGCGCGCTGTGGGCCGAGCACGGGCCCGAGCGCCTCGCCGGCGTCGCGCTGTCGGACGCGACGCTCTGGGGTACCGACCTGACGCGCCTCCCCGGGCTCGTCGACGCCGTGCGCGACGCGCTGGCGCGCCTCCTGTCCGACGGCGTCGAGCGCACGCTCGAGGCCCATCTCGCCGCCTCCCTCCCCACGCCCTGATCCGCGACGTGATGCCCCCTGCCCCTCACGCCGACGCCCGTCGGCACCTCGTGGACGACCTGGTGGCACGCGGCGCGGTGGCCGTGGTGCGCCTCCCCGATGCCGACCGCGCGCTCGCGGTGGTGGACGCCCTCGCGGCCGGCGGCGTGACCGCGATCGAGCTGACGCTCACCACGCCCGGCGCGCTCGACGTGATCGCGACGCTGCGCCGCGCGGGCGGCGACGCGCTGCTCGTGGGCGCGGGCTCGGTGCTCGACGCCGACACCGCGCGCCGCGCGATCGAGGCCGGCGCGACCTACGTCGTGAGCCCCGTGTTCCGCGCCGAGGTGGTGGCCGAGTCGCACCGGCAGGGCGTGCCCGCGATGCCGGGCGCGTACACGCCGACCGAGATCCTCACCGCGCACGAGGCGGGCGCCGACGTCGTGAAGGTCTTCCCGGCCGACACGCTCGGGCCGTCGTACCTCAAGGGCGTGCTGGCGCCGATGCCCTTCCTGCGGCTGATGCCGACGGGCGGCGTGACGCCGGCGAACGTCGGCGACTGGCTGCGCGCGGGCGCGGTCGCGGCGGGGCTGGGCTCCGCGCTCGTCGACCCGAAGCTGGTCGCGGCGAACGACATGGCGGCGATCACCGCGCGCGCGCGGCAGGTCAGCGAGGGCGTGGCGGCGGTGCGCGGGACGCAGTCGGCGACGGCCGGGGTGGGCGCATGAAGCGCGTCGTGACCTTCGGCGAGGTGCTGATGCGCCTCTCGCCCAACGCGCAGGAGCGGCTGTTCCAGACCCCGACGCTGCGCACCTTCTTCGGCGGGAGCGAGGCGAACACCGCGGCGAGCCTCGCGCACTTCGGCGCGCGCGTGGAGCACGTGACGCGCGTGCCGGCGAACCCGATCGGCGAGGCCGCGCTGGCCGCGCTGCGCGCCGAGGGGGTGAGCGTGCGCGCGTGCGCGCGCGGCGGCGCGCGGCTCGGCCTCTACTTCGTGGAGGGCGGCGCCGACCTGCGCCCGATCCGCGTGGTGTACGACCGCGCGGGCTCGGCGTTCTCCGAGATCGAGCCCGAGCACGTGCACTGGGACGCGGTGCTGCGCGGCGCCGAGTGGTTCCACGTCTCGGGCATCACGCCGGCGCTCGGCGAGGGGCCGCTGCGCTCCGTGCACGCCGCGCTCGACGCGGCGCGCGCGGCCGGGGTGCCGGTGAGCCTCGACCTCAACTACCGCCCCGCGCTCTGGGTGAACCGTGATCCGCGCCCGGTGCTGATGCCGATCGCGCGCCGCGCGCAGCTGCTGATCGCCAACCCGGGCGCGATCGAGACGATGCTCGGCATCGCGACCGAGGGGACCGCGCCCGAGCGCCCCGCCGCGCTGCAGGCGACCGCCGAGGCGGTGCATCGCGACTTCGGCTGCCGGCGCGTGGCCATCACGCAGCGCGAGACGCTGTCGGCGAGCGAGCACGGATGGCAGGCCTTCCTGTGGGACGCGGAGGAGGGCACGCTGCACCACGGCGGGCGGTACCAGGTGAAGCTCGTCGATCGCGTGGGCGGGGGCGACAGCTTCGCCGCCGGCCTGCTGCACGCGCTGCTCGAGGAGCGCCCCGCGTCCGAGGCGGTGCGCTTCGCGACCGCCGCGAGCGCGCTGAAGCTCACGATCCCCGGAGACTTCAACCGCGTGACGGCGGACGAGGTCGAGCGACTCCTCTCCTCCCACCGGTAGGCGCGCCCCATGGCCACCCAGCAGCCGCCCGCCGACGGGCTGACGACGAAGCTCACGCCGCCGCACGCGGACCGCCCCGCCGACGCGCCCACGCCGGGCGGCCGCATCGGTCGCTATCGCTGGACGATCTGCGCGCTGCTCTTCTTCGCGACGACGATCAACTACATCGACCGCAGCGTGCTCGGGATCCTCGCCCCGACGCTGCAGGACGAGATCGGGTGGTCGGAGCGCGAGTACGGCAGCATCGTCGGCTTCTTCACGCTCGCCTACGGCCTCGGCTTCCTGTTCGCCGGGCGCGTGATGGACCGCATCGGCGTGCGGCTCGGCTTCGCGGGCTACCTGGTGGCGTGGAGCGCGGCCGCGATGGCGCACGCGCTCGCGCGCACGCCGTTCGGCTTCAGCGTCGCGCGCTTCGCGCTCGGGCTGGGCGAGAGCGGCAACTTCCCCGCGGCGGTGAAGACGGTCGCCGAGTGGTTCCCGCGCAAGGAGCGCTCGTTCGCGACCGGCGTGTTCAACGCGGGCAGCAACGTCGGCGCGATCCTGACGCCGATCATCGTGCCGTGGCTGGCGATCAACTGGGGGTGGCGCACCGCGTTCGTCGCCACCGGGGCGCTGGGCCTCGTGTGGCTCATCGCCTGGTTCGCCTTCTTCGGCAAGCCGGAGGAGCTGGCGCAGGGACCGAATCCGCGCGTGAACGCGGCCGAGCTGGCGTTCATCCGCAGCGACGCCGAGTCGCAGACGGGCAAGCCCGATCCGTGGCGCGTGCTGCTGGCGCGCCGGCAGGCGTGGGCGTTCATCGCGGGGAAGTTCCTGACCGACGGCGTCTGGTGGTTCTACTTGTTCTGGCTCCCGAAATTCCTCGACGCGGAGTTCGGCGTGCGGCTCGCCGGCGTCGCGGCGCCGCTGATCGTGATCTACCTGATCGCCGACGTCGGCTCGGTGGCCGGCGGGTGGCTCGGCACGCGGCTGCAGAACATCGGCTGGTCGCTGAACCGCGCGCGCAAGACGGCGATGCTGGTGCCGGCGCTGCTCGTGACGAGCACGATCTTCACGCCGCAGATCGGCGCGGCGGGCGGGCTGTGGGCGGCGGTGGCGATCGTGTCGGTCGCCGCGGCGTCGCACCAGGCGTGGTCGGCCAACCTCTTCACGCTCACCAGCGACATGTTCCCGCGCCGCGACGTGGGCTCGGTCGTGGGGCTCGGCGGCGCGGCGGGCGCGCTCGGCGGCTGGCTGTTCCAGCAGGCGATCGGCAACATCCTGCAGTCGACGGGGAGCAACTACTCGCTGGTGTTCGTCATCTGCGGCTTCGCGTACGTGACCGCGCTCGCGGTCATCCACCTGCTGGTGCCGCGCATGGAGCAGGCGCACGGCCCCGAGGCGGTCGCGCGCTGATGCAGCGCCGGCACGCGGCGTCGCTGACGCTCGGCCTCGGCCTCGGGCTCGCGGCCGCCGCCTGCGCGGCGCCGCGCGCGGGCGCGCAGGCGCCGGTTCCCGCGTCCGCCGTCGCGCCCGCGACGATCGCGGCGGCCGCCGAGGGGACGCCGCTGCTCGCGCCGGCGCGGCTGGCGACGCTGCCCGCCGCGACGCGCGCGGCGTGGGAGGCGTACGTCGCGACCTCGCGCGCGCAGCGGGAGCTCGACCGCGAGGCGATGCGCCGCGAGCTGGCGACGCTCGGACGCGAGCGGATGGCGCCGGCGCCCAAGCACGCCGGCTTCCGCATGCAGAAGTCGATGACGGCCGAGTGGCTGCGCGGCGACTCGGGGCGGGCGCAGACGCGCGCGCTCCTGACGTGGCAGACGCCGACGGGCGGCTGGTCCAAGCGGCTCGACATGTCGGCGCCGCGCGCGCCGGGCACCGCGTTCGGGACCGAGGGCGACGGCTGGTCGTACGTGCCGACGATCGACAACGACGCGACGATCGAGCAGCTGCGCTACCTCGGCGCCGCGCTGTCCGCGGGCGCACCGGCGGCCGGCGACGCCGAGCGCGCGGCGTTCGCGCGCGGCGTGGCGTACCTGCTGCGGTCGCAGCTGCCGAGCGGCTGCTTCCCGCAGGTGTATCCGCTGCAGGGGAGCTATCACGACGCCGCGACGTTCAACGACGACGCGACCACGAACGTGCTGCGCCTGCTGCAGGACGTCGCGGCCGCTCGGCTCGGCGTCGCCGACGACGCGCTGCGCGCGCAGGCCGCGGCGGCGGTCGGGCGCGGCGTCGAGTGCATCGTCGCCAGCCAGGTCGTGGTGGACGGCGCGCGCACCGCGTGGGGGCAGCAGCACGACCCGCTGACGCTCACCCCGATCAAGGCGCGCAGCTACGAGCTGGTGGGGCTCGCCGGCAAGGAGAGCGCGAACCTGCTCGAGTTCCTCATGCTGCAGCCCGCGCCCGACGCGCGCGTGCAGGCGGCGGTGCACGCCGCGGCGGCGTGGTTCCGGAAGACCGCGCTGCAGGGGCTGCGCTACGACTACCAGACCGGGCTGCGCGCGGAGGCCGGCGCGCCGCCGGTGTGGGCGCGCCTCGCGGAGCTCGGGACCGACCGCGCGATCTTCAGCAACCGCGACGGCGTGAAGCTGTACGACTGGAACCAGCTCACCGACCGCCGCTCGGGCTACGCGTGGTACAGCTACGACCCCGCGAGCGCGCTGCGCCGCTACGAGCGGTGGGCGCGCACGTACCCCGCGCCCGGCGGCGCGCCGACCGCACCGGCGACGTCGCCGGGCGTGCGCGTCACCAAGCAGCAGTCGCCGGGCGCGCGCTGAGCGCCCCGCGCGTCCGTCCCCTCGCCGATCTCCCGATGGCCCCGCAGCACCCCTCCCGCCGCGACTTCGCGCGGCAGACGCTCCTCGGCGCCGGCGCGCTCATCGCCGCGCCGTCGCTCCTGCTGGGCTGCCGCAGCGCGTCGCGCGGTGCCGCCGCCGCGTCGGCCGCCGGACCGGCGGCGTCCGCCTCCGGCGCGACGGGGTGGGACCTCGTGCCGGAGATCCTCCGCCGCATCGTGCCCCCGACCTTCCCCGCGCGCGACTTCGACGTGACGCAGTACGGCGCGGTGGGCGACGGGCGCACCGACTGCACGGCGGCCATCCGTCGCGCGATCGAGGCGTGCCACGCGGCGGGCGGCGGGCGCGTGGTGGTGCCGGCCGGGCGCTTCCTCACCGGCCCCGTGCACCTGCGCAGCAACGTGAACCTGCACGTGCGCAGGGACGCGACGCTCGCCTTCAGCCAGGACCCGCGCGCCTACCTCCCCGCCGTGCTCACGCGCTGGGAGGGGATGGAGCTGATGGGCTACTCGCCGCTGATCTACGCCTACGAGCAGACCAACGTCGCCGTCACCGGGGAGGGCACGCTCGACGGGCAGGCGGACACCACGCACTGGTGGCCGTGGAAGGGGGGGAAGGAGGACGGCTGGCGCGAGGGGATGCCGACGCAGAAGCCCGAGCGCGACCGGCTCATGGAGATGGTCGAGGCGGGGACGCCGGTGGGACGGCGCGTGTTCGCCGAGGACAGCAAGCTGCGGCCGCAGTTCATCCAGCCGTACCGCTGCCGGAACGTGCTGATCGAGGGGGTGACGCTCCTGCGCTCGCCGATGTGGGAGATCCACCCGGTGCTGTGCACGAACGTGACGGTGCGCGGCGTCCGCATCGAGACGCACGGCCCGAACAACGACGGGTGCGATCCGGAGTCGTGCCGCGACGTGCTGATCGAGGACTGCTACTTCGACACCGGCGACGACTGCATCGCGATCAAGTCGGGGCGCAACGCCGACGGCCGCCGCATCAACGTGCCGAGCGAGAACATCGTCATCCGCAACTGCCGCATGAAGGACGGGCACGGCGGCGTGACGATCGGCAGCGAGATCTCGGGCGGCGTGCGCAACGTGTTCGCCGAGCGGTGCCAGATGGACAGCCCGAACCTCGACCGCGCGCTGCGCTTCAAGAACAACGCGATGCGCGGCGGGGTGCTGGAGCACGTCTACATGCGCGACGTCACGATCGGCACCGTCTCCGACGCGGTGCTGTCGGTCGACCTGTTCTACGAGGAGGGGCGGCAGGGACCCTTCGTGCCGGTCGTGCGCGACGTCGAGCTGCTGCGCGTGACCAGCCGGAAGAGCAAGTACGGGCTCTACATGCGCGCCTACGAGAAGTCGGAGATCTCGGACATCCGCGTGGTCGACTGCCGCTTCGACGGCGTGGAGCGCGGCAACGTGACCGAGGGGGTGCGCGGCCTCGTGCTGCGCGACGTGCAGGTGAACGGGCGCGCGGTGGGCGTCTAGCGTGCCCACGCGTCGAGACGTGCTGCGCGCGGGCGTGACGGTGGGCGCGGGGACCGCGCTCGGGCTGCCGGTCGCCGGCGCCGCGCAGCCGGCGGCCGCGCAGCCGGCGGCCGCGCAGCCGGCGGCCGCGCAGCCGGTGGCCGCGCAGCCGGCCGACGCCGACGCCCGCGAGCTGGCGGCGATCCTCGCCCGCATCCGCCCGCCGACCTTCCCCGCGCGCGAGTTCGCGATCACCGCCTACGGCGCGCGCGGCGACGGCGCGACCGACTGCCGCCCCGCCTTCGCGCAGGCGATCGCCGCGTGCAACGCCGCCGGCGGCGGGCGCGTGGTCGTGCCCGCGGGCACCTGGCTGTCGAACGGCCCGATCCACCTCAAGAGCCGCGTCGAGCTGCACCTCGCCGACGGGGCGACGGTGCGCTTCAGCGCCGAGCCCGCGCACTACCTGCCGCTGGTGCTCACGCGGTGGGAGGGGACCGAGTGCCACAACTACTCGCCGCTCGTGTACGCGTACCAGGCGACCGGTGTGGCGATCACGGGGCGCGGCACGCTCGACGGCAACGGCAAGGCCGGCTTCGCGGGCTGGCGCGCGCGGCAGGACGCGGACGTGAACCGGCTGCGGCAGATGGGGATCGACGGCGTGCCGGTGCACGAGCGCGTGTTCGGCCCCGGCCACTTCCTGCGCCCCGGCACCGTGCAGTTCTGGGGGTGCCGCGACGTGCTGGTCGAGGGCGTGTCGCTCGTCGACATGCCGTTCTGGGGGATCCACCCGGTCTACTGCCAGAACGTGACCGTGCGCGGCGTGACCGTGCGCAGCCACAACCCGAACAACGACGGCGTCGATCCCGAGTCGTCGACGGACGTGCTGGTGGAGCGCTGCACGTTCGACACGGGCGACGACTGCATCGCCATCAAGTCGGGGCGCGACCAGGACGGGTGGCGCGTGGGGCAGGCGTCGGAGAACATCGTCGTCCGCGACTGCGACATGACGTCGCTGAAGGCGGCGCTCTGCCTGGGCTCCGAGATGTCGGGCGGCATCCGCAACGTCTTCCTGCACGACATCCGCGTGGGGAAGACGTTCACCGGCATCTACTTCAAGACGAACCTCGACCGCGGCGGGGCGATCACGCACGTGCGCATCCGCGACGTGCCGATGCAGGAGGCCGAGCTGTTCGTGAACTTCACGACGGCGTACCAGGGCTACCGCGGCGGGAACCACCCGCCCGAGGTGCGCGACGTGCGCATCGAGCGCGTGACCTGCCGGCGCGCGAAGACCGGCATCCGCGCCGTCGGCGTGCCGGCGTCGCCGCTGCGCGACCTGGTGCTGCGCGACGTGCGCGTCGACGAGACGCCCGCCCCCCACGAGATCCGGCACGTCACGGGGCTCCGCCTCGAGAACGTGCGCCTGAACGGCGCGCCGCTGGCGCTGCCGTCGACGATCGGCTGACCGCACGACGCCCGCATGCCATCGATCCGCACCGCCCGTCCCGCCCTCGCCGCCGCGCTCGCGCTGCACGCACTCGCGCTGGGCGCGCTCGCTCCCGCCGCGCGCGCGCAGGCGCAGCCCGCGGTCAAGCACCTGCCCGCGTCCATCCAGCTCGGCGAGGGCACGGCGCAGCCGAACGACGCGCCGGTCCCGATCCCGAACGCCTCCCCGCGCCCGCGGCCGAGCGGCGCGCGCCCGTGGTCGGCGCGCATCGCGGAGTCGGTAATGCGGCGCAACCCGCAGACGCACCGCCGCTGGGACTACACCGCGGGCGTCGTCCTCGGCGCGATCGAGAAGGTGGGGCTCGCGCGGCGCGACACGGCGATGCTGGCGTACGTGCGGCGCAACATGGACCGCTTCGTGAAGGCCGACGGCAGCATCGACGGCTACGAGCCCGAGGAGTACAACCTCGACCACGTCGCACCGGGGCGCGTGCTCTTCGGGCTGCACGAGCGCACGAGGGACGCACGCTATCGCCAGGCCGCCGACCGGCTGCGCGAGCAGCTGCGGACGCACCCGCGCACGGGCGAGGGCGGCTACTGGCACAAGAAGATCTACCCGCAGCAGATGTGGCTCGACGGGCTGTTCATGGCGCAGCCCTTCCTCGCGCAGTACGCGCGGACGTACGCCTCGACCGCCGCCCGCGACTCGGCGTACGACGACGTGGCGCGGCAGTTCCTCCTGGTGGCGCGCCACACGCGCGACCCGCGCACGAACCTCATGTACCACGCGTGGGACGCGGCGCGCGCGCAGCCGTGGGCGGACGGCGCGACGGGGCTCTCGCAGAACTTCTGGGGCCGCGCGATGGGCTGGTACGCCGTCGCCGTCGTCGAGACGCTCGACCACCTGCCGGCGAGCCATCCCGACCGCGCGGCGATCGTGCAGACGCTGCGCGACGCGGCCGACGGCATCGCGCGCGTGCAGGACCCGGTGACGGGGCTCTGGTGGGACGTGCTCGATCAGCCCAACCGCGCCGGCAACTACCTCGAGGCGAGCGCCTCCAGCATGTTCGCGTACGCGCTCGCCAAGGGCGCGCGGCTCGGCTACCTCGACGCGCGCTACCGCCGCGTGGCGGAGCGCGCCTTCGACGGCATCCTCACGAACCTCGTGAAGGAGAACGCCGACGGCACCGTGTCGCTGCAGAACGTGGTGCAGGTGTCGGGGCTGGGCGGCAACCCGCGCAAGGACGGCTCGCTCCGCGACGGCTCGTTCCTGTACTACGTCACCGAGCCGGTGGTGACCGACGACTACAAGGGCGTCGGCCCGTTCATCCTCGCTGCCCTGGAGCTGGGCCGATGAGCATCGAGCGCTTCTTCTCCCTCGCCGGGCGCACCGCGCTCGTCACGGGCGCCAGCCGCGGGCTCGGGCAGGCGATCGCCGTCGGGCTGGCGCAGGCGGGCGCCGACGTGGTGTGCGCGAGCACGCGCCGCAGCGGCACCGACGAGACGGCGGCCGCGATCCGCGCGCTCGGCCGCACCGCGTGGCAGCTCGAGGCCGACCACTCCGACCGCGACGCGGTGCTGGCGCTCGCCGACGCCGCCGAGCGCGAGGCGGGCGCGGTCGACGTGCTCGTGAACAACGCGGGGACGATCCGCCGCCATCCCGCCGTCGACTATCCGTTCGAGGAGTGGGAGGCGGTGCTGCGCCCCAACCTCGACGCGGTCTGGGTGCTGTCGCAGCGGCTCGGGCGCGGGATGGTGGCGCGCGGGCGCGGCAAGATCGTGAACGTCGCCTCGCTGCTCTCCTTCCAGGGCGGCATCACGGTCCCCGCGTACACCGCCAGCAAGCACGCCGTCGCCGGCCTCACGAAGGCGCTCGCCAACGAGTGGGCGCGCCACGGCGTGCAGGTGAACGCCGTCGCCCCCGGCTACTTCGAGACCGACAACACCGAGCGGCTGCGGCAGGACCCGGTGCGCCTCGAGCAGATCTCGGCGCGCATCCCCGCCGCCCGCTGGGGCACGCCCGAGGACCTCGCGGGCGCCGTCGTCTTCCTCGCCTCGCCCGCCGCCGACTACGTCAACGGCCACGTGCTCGTGGTCGACGGCGGGTGGATGGCGCGCTGAACCCGAGCTGCGGAGCAGCGGGGCTGCGGAAGGGCCGCTCGGGAGGTCCCGACGCGCAGTCCCGCAGCTCCGCAGCCCCGCAGCGGTCGCAATTCCCCGTTCAACGCTGAGATCATGCTCTATCTCCCGCACGCCGCCGCCGCCCGCCGCATGGACACCACCGAGCTGCGCGCGCACTTCCTCGTCCAGGGGCTGTTCGTCCCGGGCGCGGTGACGCTCCGCCTCGTGGACCTCGACCGCGTGGTGCTCGGCGGCGCCGTGCCGACGGGGGCGCCGCTCACGCTGCCCACGCCGGGCGATCTCAAGGCCGAGTACTTCTGCGAGCGCCGCGAGCTGGGCGTGCTGAACACCGGCGCGCCCGGCACCGTGACCGTCGACGGCACGGCGTACGCGCTCGCGCCGCACGAGGTGCTCTACGTCGGGCGCGGGAGCCGAGAGGTGACCTTCGCCAGCGACGACGCGGCGCGCCCGGCGCGCTTCTACATCGTCAGCTACCCGGCGCACGCGTCGCATCCCACGACGCGCGTCGCCGCCGCCGACGCGGACGTGCTGGAGCTGGGGAGCGCCGAGACGTCGAACAAGCGCCGCATCCGCCGCTACGTGCACCAGCGCGGCGCGCAGAGCGCGCAGCTCGTCATGGGCGTGACGACGCTCGAGCCGGGCTCGGTGTGGAACACGATGCCGGCGCACACGCACGACCGCCGCTCCGAGGTCTACCTCTACTTCGACCTGCCGGCCGACGCGATGGTGCTGCACCTGCTCGGCGAGCCGACCGAGACGCGCACGCTCGTGGTGCGCGACGGCGAGGTCGCGCTCTCGCCCGGCTGGTCGGTGCACGCCGGCTGCGGCACGCGCGCCTACTCGTTCTGCTGGGCCATGGGCGGCGAGAACCAGGACTACGCCGACATGGACGCCGTCCCGATGGAGACGCTCCGCTGATGCGCACGCCCAACGCCCGCACCGCCCTCCCCTTCCTGCTCGCCGCCGCGCCGCTGGCGGCCGTCGGCGCGCAGGCGCCCGCGCGCGCGACCGTGCGCGCCGAGAACCCGCTCGCGATCGCGCGCGCCGAGGAGATCGTCGCGATGCCGTGGGCCGCCGTGCGCCGCCAGCTGGCCGCGGCCACGCCCGAGCGGGTGCGCGTGCTCGACGCCGCGGGGCGCGAGCTGACGTCGCAGGTCGTCGACAACGACGGCGACGGCACCCACGACGAGCTGCTCGTGCAGGCCGACTTCTGGCCGAAGGAGGTCAAGACGTTCACCGTCGAGGCGGCGGCGCCGACGCAGAAGCCGGTCGCGCGCGTGGACGTGCGCTACGATCCGCCGCGCGACGACGTCGCGTGGGAGAGCGACCGCATCGGCTTCCGCATCTACGGGCAGGGGCTCTGGAAGAACCCGCAGTACGAGCCGCTCCACAGCAGCGGCATCGACGTGTGGCCCAAGCGCACGCGCGCGCTCATCGTCGAGAAGTGGTACACGAAGGGGCACGACCAGTACCACATCGACACCGGCGAGGGCGCCGACTTCTACGACGTCGGCCCGACGCTCGGCACGGGCGGCACCGCGATCTGGTCGCGCGACACGCTCTGGCGCGCCGAGAACTTCAAGACGTACCGCATCGTCGCCGACGGGCCGCTGCGCGCGATCTTCGAGCTGCAGTACGACCCGTGGACGGCCGACGGGCGGCGGATCACGGAGGTCAAGCGCATCGCGATCGACGCAGGGCAGAACCTGTATCGCTCGCAGAGCGTCTTCACCGCCGACGGCGCGCAGGAGATCCCGTACGCGATCGGCGTCGTGAAGCGCCCGGGGCTCGTCGGCGTCACGAGCAAGGCGCAGCCGTGGGCGTGGATGACCGGCTGGGGCCCGGTGGCGCCCAAGAACGGCGGGCACGGAGAGCTGGGCAACGCGGTCCTGCTGCCGCGCGAGCGCGTGACCGACTGGAAGGAGGCGCACGGCCACTACCTGGCCATCAGCCGCGCGACGCCGGGGCAGCCGGTGGTGCACTACGTCGGCGCGGGCTGGACGGCGAGCGGCGACTTCCCGACGCCGCAGGCGTGGTGGAAGTACCTCGACACGGCCGCGCAGCGCATCGGCGCGCCGATCGCGGTGACGGTCGGCGGGGCCGCCGCGGCGAGCCGGTGACGTCGCGGTGATCGCGCAGCGCGCCGTCGCGGCGGCGCTCGCCCTCGCGCTGCCCGTCCTGGCGCGGTCGGCCGACGCGCAAGAGGCAGACGCGGTGGTGGACGCGCGCCACACGGGCGCCGAGGGGGCGCGGGTCGGCGGCGCGCGCACCTTCCGCACGCTGGGCGCGGCGCTCGCCGCGGCGCCGGCGGACACGACGCGCGCGTACGTCGTGCGCCTGCGCGCGGGGCGCTACCGCGAGAAGGGCTCGATCGACCGCGCGCGCGTGACGCTGCTGGGCGCGCACCGCGACTCGGTCGTGCTGACGTGGGACGACGCGGCCGGCACGCCCGCGCCGGGCGGCGGCGTGCTCGGCACGCGCGGCTCCTGGACGCTGCGCGTGACGGCGCCCGACTTCCGCGCCGAGCGGCTCACGATCGAGAACGCCTTCGACTATCCCGCCAACGCGCGGAAGGCGGCCGACGACCCGACGCGGCTGCGCGACACGCAGGGCGTCGCGCTCGCGCTGACGCACGGCAGCGACCGCGCGGTGCTGCTCGACGTGCGGCTGACGGGATTCCAGGACACCTTCTTCGCCGACGCGGGGCGCGCGTACCTGCGCGGCTGCGAGATCAGCGGCCACGTCGACTTCATCTTCGGCCGGTCGCAGGCGGTGTTCGAGGCGTGCGACATCGTCAGCCGCGACCGCGGCGACCCGCGCAACAACGGCTACGTGACCGCGCCGAGCACCGACGCCGCGTCGCCGATCGGCTTCCTGTTCGTGCGCAGCCGGCTGCGGAAGGAGCACCCGGGCATGGCGCCGAACAGCGTCGCGCTCGGGCGCCCGTGGCATCCGTCGGCGACGCCGGGCGCGGTGAGCAGCGCGGTGTTCGTCGACTGCTGGATGGACGACCACATCACGACCGCCGGGTGGGACCGCATGTCGTCGGTCGACTCGGCGACGCAGGTCCGCTACTGGTTCGAGCCCGCGGCCGCGCGCTTCTTCGAGGCGCGCAGCACCGGTCCCGGCGCCGTCGCCAGCCCCACGCGCCGCGTCCTCGGCGAGGGCGACGTGCGCACCTACACCATCGCGCGCACGCTGGGCGGCTGGACGCCCGACGTCGCGCCCCGGAAGTGACCTCATGGAGATGACGTTCCGCTGGTTCGGCGCCGACGACCCGATCCCGCTCGCGCACGTGCGGCAGATCCCGGGCGTGCAGGGCGTCGTCAGCGCGCTGTACGACGTGCCGGTGGGCGCCGCGTGGCCGCGCGAGAAGCTCGCGCGCCTCGCCGAGACCGTGGACGCCGCGGGGCTGCGGCTGTCGGTGGTCGAGAGCATCCCGGTGCACGAGGACATCAAGCTCGGGCGGCCGACGCGCGACCGGCTGATCGACGCGTACGCCGAGAGCGTGCGCCACATGGGCGAGCTGGGCATCCCGGTGCTCTGCTACAACTTCATGCCCATCTTCGACTGGACGCGCACCGACCTCGCGATGCCGATGCCCGACGGCTCGACCGCGCTGTCGTACGACGAGGCGGCGCTCGCGCGCATCGACCTGTCGCGCGGCACGGGCGACCTGCCGGGATGGGCGACCGCGTACACGGCCGACGAGCTCGCGGCGCTGCTGGCCGCGTACCGCGCCGTGGACGCCGAGCGGCTGTGGGAGCACCTCGCGTACTTCCTGGAGCGCGTCGCGCCGGTGGCCGAGAGCGTGAACGTGCGGATGGCGATCCATCCGGACGATCCGCCCTGGCCGATCTTCGGATTACCTCGGATCATCACCGACGGCGCGGCGTTCGACCGCCTGTGCGACCTCGTCGACAGCCCGGCGAACGGCGTCACCTTCTGCACCGGATCGCTGGGCGCCGCGCCGACGAACGACCTGCCCGCGATCGCGCGTCGCATCGGCGCGCGCGGGCGCATCCACTTCGCGCACTGCCGCAACGTCGCGCTCACCGGCGAGCGGCAGTTCCACGAGGCGCCGCATCCGTCGCGCTTCGGCCACGTCGACTTCCACGCGGTGCTGCGCGCGCTGCACGAGACCGGCTTCTCCGGCCCGATGCGCCCCGACCACGGGCGCATGATCTGGGGCGAGACCGGCCGCCCGGGGTACGGGCTGTACGACCGCGCGCTCGGCGCCACCTACCTGCAGGGACTATGGGAAGGCATCACGGGGAGATCCGCATGAGGGCTCGCACGCTCACGATCGCGCTGCTCGCCGCCGCGTCGACGGCCGAGGCGCAGCCGGTGCGGAAGGACGGCCCGGCGGCGTCGGCCACCGCGACGCGCGCGACGCGCGCCACGCCCGCCCTGGTGCTGTGGCGCGCCGACCAGCTCGAGAAGGCGCGGCAGCGCCTGCGCGCCGGCGACGCCTCGCTGCGCTCCGCGTACGACGCGCTGCTGCAGGACGCGCAGCGCGCCATGACCGCCGGTCCGTGGGCGGTGACCGACAAGCAGCTCGTCCCGCCGAGCGGCGACAAGCGCGACTACCAGAGCTTCGGGCCGTACTGGTGGCCCGACTCGACCAAGCCGAACGGGCTGCCGTTCGTCCGCCGCGACGGCGTGGTGAACCCGGTGACGCGCGCGAGCTCCGACAGCCCGCGGCTGTACGCACTCACCGACGCCGTCGAGACGCTGGCGTTCGCGCACTACTTCACCGGCGAGGCGCGCTACGCCGAGCGCGCGGGGATGCTGCTGCGGCGCTTCTTCCTCGACTCCGCGACGGGGATGCGGCCGCACCTGCGCTACGGGCAGGCGATCCCCGGCGTGAGCGAGGGGCGCGGGATCGGGATCATCGACACGCGCGAGCTGGCGCGCGTCGCCGACGCGGTGCGCCTGCTGCGCGGCACGCCCGGCTGGACCGAGGCCGACGAGCGCGGGCTGCAGACCTGGATGCGCGCGTACCTCGAGTGGCTGCGCACGAGCGAGCACGGGAAGGACGAGGCGGACGAGGCGAACAACCACGGCGTGTGGTACGACGCGCAGGTGGCCGGCGTCGCGCTGTTCGTGGGAGACACGGCCGTGGTGCGCGAGATCGCCACGCGCACGACGCCCGCGCGCCTCGCCGCGCAGATCGCCGCCGACGGGAGCCAGCCCGAGGAGCTCGCGCGCACGCGCCCGCTGCACTACAGCATCTTCAACCTCGAGGCGATGGCGCGCATCGCCGAGACGGCGCGCGCGATCGGCGTCGACCTCTGGCGCTGGTCGGCGCCGAACGGCGCGTCGCTGCGCTCGGCCTTCGCGTTCGTGGCGCCGTACGCCGACCCGGCGAACCCGTGGAAGGGGACGCAGGTGGGCACCGTGTCGCCCGACTCGCTCATCCTGCCGCTGCGGCGCGCGGCGCACGCGCTCGGCGATCCGTCGCTGCTGGCGTCGCTCGACCGGCTGCCGGCGGCGCGCACCACGTCCCACCGCTCGCGCCTGCTCTACCCCGACGCGATGCGCGGCGCGACGACCGGCGCCGCGGCGCGCACGGCGGGAGCGTCCGCGTCGGCTGCACCGGCCGCGTCGGCGCTCGACACGCTGGCCGACCGCGCGCTGACGTTCGCCGCCGCGCAGATGCGCCGCTCGACCGAGGCGATGGACCCGAAGGACGGCTGGCCGCGCCACACGCAGGCCGACGGCACGTGGGACCGCCGCGGCGTCGTGTCGTGGACCAACGGGTTCTTCCCCGGCACGATGTGGTACCTGTACGAGCACACGAGGGACCCGTACTGGCGCACGCAGGCCGCGCGCTGGACGACGGGGCTCGACAGCATGGCGCGCGTGACGACGACGCACGATCTCGGCTTCGTGCTGTTCGACAGCTTCGGCCACCAGTGGCGGCTGACGCAGGACGCGCGCGCGAAGGCGGTCGTGCTCGAGGGGAGCGCGACGCTCGCGCGGCGCTTCAGCCCGACGGTGGGCGCGATCAAGTCGTGGGACCTCGACCGCGTCACCGACCGGCGCCGCGAGTGGGAGGGCGGCTTCCCGGTGATCGTCGACAACCTGATGAACCTGGAGATGCTGTTCTGGGCCGCGGCCAACGGCGGCGACCCGGCGCTCAAGCAGCTCGCGGAGCGGCACGCGCTGACGTCGATGCGGGCGCACGTGCGCGACGACGGGAGCGTGGCGCACGTCGCGCTGTTCGATCCGCAGAGCGGGCGCATGCTGCGGCGCACGACGTGGCAGGGGATCAACGACTCGTCGGCGTGGGCGCGCGGGCAGGCGTGGGCGATCTACGGCCTGGGGGCGTCGGCGCGCGAGACCGGCAACGCCGAGCTGCTGGCCGGCGCGCGGCGCGCGGCCGACTTCTTCCTCGCGCACCTGCCCGCCGAGGGCGTGCCGTTCTGGGACTTCCGCCACCCGGCGATCCCGAACACCGAGCGCGACGCGTCGGCGGCGGCGATCGCGGCGTCGGGGCTGCTGGAGCTGGCGAAGCTCGTCGACGCGCCGACGGCGGCGCGCTACCGCGCCGGGGCGGAGCGCATGCTCACCGCGCTCGCGCGCGACTACACGGCGGCGGGGCGCCCCGAGCGCTCCATCCTCGTCCACACGGTCGGCGACGCGCCGCAGAACCGCGAGATCGACGTCGGCATGGTCTACTCGGACTACTACTTCGTCGAGGGGCTGCTGCGCTGGAAGGCGATGCGGGGCCGGTAGCGCAGGCGTCGCCGCGCCCCGGCGTCAGCCCTGCCCCGCGAGGCGGCGCGGCGTGCCGACGCGGGGCTCGGTCTCGCGCGGGCCGGCCTCGAACCGGATGCAGTACGCGATGCCGTCGACGCCCATCCCGCACGCCTCCTGGTCCGCGATCGAGAGCGTGCGGAGGCGCATCGCGGGCGACACGCGCTGGGGCGCTCCGCCGTACCGCCAGCACCACCCCTCGCCCTCGGCGGTGAGGCCGCACGCCGACGCGCTGCCGGCGCTGACGCTCGCCAGGCGCAGGCCGGGGGCGGCGGGCCGCGGGGGCGTCCCGTAGGTCCAGCACCACGCCTCGCCGGCGCGCGTGAGTCCGCACCCGCCGTCGAACAGCGAGAGCGTGGCGAAGCGCAGCCCGCCGGCGGCGCGGCGCGGCTCGGGCTGCGACACCTGGGCGCCGAGCCCCGTGGTGTCGTTCCCCATGTAGGCGCGGTGCCCCCAGCACCAGACGGCGTCCTCGGCGTCGAGCCCGCACCCGACGACGTTGCCCTGCGCGAGGTCGCGCAGGATCGGCGCGCCCCGCACGGCGCGCGGCGCCGCGACGGTGCCTCCCGCGCCTCCGGTGGCGCCGGCTCCGGCCTGCCCCGCCCAGTTGCTTCCCCAGCACCAGGGCGCACCCGACGCGTCGCGCCCGCACGCGGTGCCGGCAAGCTGGTAGCCGCCCGCCTCGAGCTCGGTCCAGCGGGGGCCGCCGCCCAGCGCGCGGGGGGCGAAGGCGCACCGCCCGCGCTGGAGCGTGTCGCACGGCTCGACCAGCTGTCCGCCCTCCGCGGGCGTGCCCCAGCAGACGGCGCGGCCGTCGGCGGTCAGCCCGCAGCGGATCCCCCACCCGACGGCGAGCGACGCGAAGCGCTCGCCGGTGCGCACGAACGTCGGCGCGTCGCTCGGATACGAGCCGCACACCCAGGGGCGGCCGGGGCTCTGCCAGGCGCACGAGCGGATCGTCTCCACGCCGAGGACGCCGTTGACGTTCCAGCCCCAGCAGAGCGCCTCGCCGGCGTCGGTGAGCGCGCAACCGCCCCCCTCGACCGACGCCTGCACGTCGCGGTAGCGCACCGGGCGCACGGCGACGGCGAAGCGGACGGTGCGCCCCGCCGCCGTCGCGACGACCGTCGTGCGGCCGGCGGCGACGCCGGAGAGCTGCCCCAGCGTGTCGACGCGGACGACCGCGGTGTCGCCGCTGGCGTACGCCACCGGGACCGAGGGCGCGATGCCGAGCGAGTCGCGCACGTCGGCGTAGAGCCACGCATGGCCGCCCGGCACCACGCGCACGGCGAGCGACTCGGGGACGACGGCGGGTGGCGGCCCTCCTGGCCCACCCTCGCCGCCGGGCGGCGCGGCAGGATCGCGACAGGCAGCCGCCAGCAGGGCAGCGGCGATGGGGAGCAGACGGCGCAGCGTGAACGGCATCGGAGACGGGCAGTGGTGAGGGAGCCGCCTGGTCCTACCCGGGGACAGCGTTCGCGGCCACCAGCGCGTTACCCGATCGTTCAGGAGCTGTGCAATACTATTGACAATATCAATTCCCGACCCGTATCATCGCCGCCCAGGTGAGCACGCGCGCTCCGCTCCTCGCGGGGATCGTGCGCTCGCCCCGTCGTCGGCTCGCGTCCGTGCCGACGGGCTGCCCTCCTCCCCCGCCGGGGCCCTCGTGGTCCCGTCCGAGGCGCGCGTGAGCATCGACCCGGGCTCGGCCACCCCGCTCTACCAGCAGGTCGCGGCCGACCTGCGCGCCCGCATCGTCGCCGGCGCGCTTCCCGTCGGCGCGCGGGTCCCGCCGCACCGCGAGCTGGCGCGCCACTACGACGTCTCGCTCATCACCATCAACAAGGCCCTCGCCGGCCTGGTGAGCGAGGGCGTCCTGCACAGCCGGGTCGGACGGGGGACGTTCGTCGCCGTGCGCCCGGCGCCGGTCGCGGGCCTCGCGCGCGGCGACGCGCCCGCGCTCCCCGCCCCGGCCGACGCCCGTCGCGGCGCGCCGATGCTCGGCTTCGTGCTGCGCGACCTCAGCTCCCCGTTCTTCTCGCTCGTCGCCCACGCCGCCCTGCAGCGCGCCGACGCCGCCGGCTACGGGCTGCTCTTCTCGTCGAGCCTCAACCGCCTCGACCGCGAGGAGGAGCAGATCCGCCGCTTCCTCGACCTCGGCGTGCAGGGGCTCGTGATCGCGTCGATGAGCCGCACCTACCGGCTGAGCGAGCCGATGCAGGCGCTCGACGACGCGGGCATCCCGTTCGTGATGGTGTCGTTCATCGAGGGCGAGGACGTCCCCTTCGTCGGCGGCGACCTGCACGACGCCGGCTACCTGGCCGGCCGCCACCTGATCGAGGTCGGGCGCCGCCGGCTGGGCTACGTCGGCGACCGCTTCGGCAGCGGGATGTTCGAGCTGCGCTCCAGCGGCTACCGCCGCGCGGCGCGCGAGGCCGGGCTCTCGATCGACGACCGCTTCGTCTTCGAGTACCCGTACGAGGGCGAGTGGAACGACTACCGCTCCGGCCAGGCGATCGGCGAGCACGTCGCCGCCATGGCCGAGCGTCCGGACGCGATCTACGTGCACAACGACCTCGGCGCGCTGGGCATGATGGACGGCCTGCTCGCCCGGGGGCTGCGCGTGCCCGAGGACATCGCGGTCGTGGGGCTGGACGACATCGAGCTGGCGGCGCGCGCGCGGATCCCGCTGACCACGGTGCGCCAGCCGACCGACCGCATCGGCGGGCTGGCGGTCGACACGGTGCTCGCGCGCCTGCGCGGCGAGCGCCCGCCGACGCGCCAGCTGCTCGCGCCCGAGCTGATCGTGCGCCGCTCGTGCGGCGCGCCGGCGGCCGCGCGCACCGTCGACGCCCGCCCGATCCCGCGCTATCGCCGCCCGCGGTCGCTCGCCGACCGCGCCGCCCTGGCCGCCGCGGCGGCGGAGGGCCCTCCATGACCGCCCACCGACCGGAGACGCACCGCGGGCGCCCGCGCTCGCAGCCCCCGCCCCGCCGTCCGCCGAGCGGTAGCGAAGTGCCGTAGCGAAATGCCGTAGCGAAGTGCCCGCGTGCGCCGCCCGGACGGCTGGATGCACCGCGGAGAATGTTCGTCCGACGTACAAACGCGCGTCCTCTGGCGGGTCTCCCGCCGTCCGTCCTCCCTCCCGTACGGAGAACCATCTCATGAAGTGGGCGAAAGGTCTCTGCTCGCTCGCCGCACTCGCCGCCCCCGTCGCCGTGCACGCGCAGGTGCAGACGGGGCGGATCACCGGCACCGTGACCATCACGGGCGGTCAGCCGCTGGTCGGCGCCAACGTGCTCGTCGTCGGCACCGAGGTCCGCGGCTCCACCGGCCCCGATGGGCGCTTCACGCTCAACAACGTCCCCGTCGGCTCGCGCCAGCTGCGCGTGCAGCGCATCGGCTACGCGCCGATCACGCAGACGGTGATCGTCACCGCGGGCGAGGCGGTCGTCGCCAACACGACGCTGCAGCCGCAGGCCGTGCAGCTCGCCGAGATCGTCTCGATCGGCTACGGCACGCAGAGCCGCCGCGACGTCACCGGCTCGGTCGCCACGGTGACGACCGAGGCGCTCGACAAGGCGCCCGTCGCCACGATCGACCAGGTGCTGCAGGGCACCGCGCCGGGCGTGCAGGTGACGACGGCGTCGAGCGAGCCGGGCGGCGCGCTCTCCATCCGCATCCGCGGCACGTCGTCGATCACCGGCAGCTCCGAGCCGCTCTACGTCATCGACGGCTTCCCGATCGAGAACGACATCGAGGGCTCGGCGGCCGGCAACGGCGGGCGCGCGCGCACCACGCCGCCCAACCCGCTCTCGACGCTCAACCCGAGCGACATCGAGTCGATCAGCATCCTCAAGGACGCCGCGTCGACGGCGATCTACGGCGCCCGCGGCGCCAACGGCGTGGTCATCATCACGACGCGCCAGGGCCGCGGCAGCCGCCCGCAGTTCAGCCTCGAGACGTACACGGGCGCCGCGCAGGTGGCCAAGACGTACGACCTGCTGAACGCGCAGCAGTACATGGACTACGCGAACACGTTCGCGGGCAACTCGAGCACGCCGTTCACGCCGTTCCCGGACAGCACGCGCGCGCGCATCCTCGCCTCGGGCATCAACACCGACTGGCAGGACGAGATCTTCCGCACGGCGCCCGTGCGCAACCTGCAGCTCTCGGTGCGCGGCGCGACGTCGGCCGCCTCGCCGACGCGCTACAACCTCTCGGGCGGCGTGTTCGACCAGCAGGGCGTGGTCGTCGGCTCGGGGCTGCGCCGCCTGTCGTCGCGCCTCAACCTGAACCAGGCGTTCGGCTCGCGCGTGGAGCTCGGCGGCTCGTTCACGGCCAGCCAGGCGCGCAGCAAGGCGATCCCCAGCTCCGGCCAGCAGAACGCCGGCGCCGGCGCGATCTCGGGCGCGCTCCAGTACGTGCCGATCCTGCCGGTGCGCCGCGCCGACGGGACGTACTCGTACATCAACACCGACCTGAACGCCTTCGCGACGCAGCTCGACGCGCCGCAGACGCCGAACCCGGTGTCGCTCGCCCAGGAGGTCAAGGACAGCCTGAGCGACACGCGCCTGCTCGGCAACGTGTTCGGCCAGGTCGACATCGTCGAGGGGCTGCGCTTCCGCACGACGTTCGGCGCCGACAACGCGAACCGCTGGCGCTACACGTACTACCCGCGCACCACGCTCCGCGGCGAGCAGTCGCGCGGCGAGGCGATCCGCGCCAGCAGCAACACGACCTCGTGGCTGAACGAGAACACGCTGACGTATCAGCGCGAGTTCGGCGGCGTGCACGACATCAATGTCCTGGGCGGCTACTCGCGCCAGCACACGGACACGGATGGCGAGAACATGAACAACACGAACTTCGTCAGCGACATCACCGGCTACTACGACATCGGCGCCGGCACGCAGGAGGGCGGCCCCGGCATCTCGTCGCGCCGCACCGCGCAGGCGCTCGAGTCGTGGCTGTCGCGCGTGAACTACTCGCTGCTCGACCGCTACCTGTTCACGCTGACCTACCGCGCCGACGGCAACTCGCGCTTCGCCGAAGGCCGCAAGTGGGGCTCGTTCCCGTCGGCCGCCGTGGCGTGGCGCGCGTCGTCGGAGCCGTGGCTGCGCAACATCGACAAGCTCGACGAGCTGAAGTTCCGCGCCTCGTACGGCGTCGTCGGCAACCCGTCGATCCGCCCGTACCAGTCGCTGTCGCGCCTCAACGACCAGGGCTACAGCTTCGGCGGCACGCCGTTCGCCGGCTACTACCCGGTCGCCGTCGGCAACCCCGACCTGACCTGGGAGACCACGAAGCAGGTCGACCTCGGCGTCGACATCGGCTTCCTCGACCGCTTCACCGTCACGGCCGACTACTACCGCAAGCGCACGGAAGACCTGCTGCTGCAGATCAGCCTTCCGTTCGAGACGGGCTTCGAGAGCGCGCTCGCGAACCGCGGCTCGGTCGAGAACCGCGGATTCGAGTTCGGCATCGACGCGCAGATCCGCAACGCGCGCAACCCGGGCGCCTTCTCGTGGCGCGCGAACCTGAACTACTCGACCAACCGCAACAAGGTCCTCGACCTGGGCGGACCGGATCGCATCTTCGCCGACCTGATCACGACCGACTACAACCTGCCCGGCTCGATGATCCAGGTGGGCAAGCCGATCGGCGTGTTCTACGGCTTCCGCAGCCTCGGCATCATCCGCGACTCGGCGCAGGCCGCGACGATCCGCTACCGGAACTTCAACAACCAGCCGTTCCGTCCCGGCGACATGCTGGTGGCGAACCTGGACACGGACAGCGTCATCACGCTGAACGACCGCACCGACATCGGCGACCCGACGCCCCGGTTCACGCTCGGCCTGACCAACACCTTCGGGTGGAAGGGCGTCGAGCTCACCGGCCTGCTCCAGGGCTCGTACGGCGGCAAGGTGCTGAACGTCAACCGCATCCGCACCGAGAGCTCGCCGCGCGTGAACGTGTCGACCGAGCGCTACCTCGACGCGTGGACGCCGACGAACCAGGACGCGAAGTTCCCGCGCATCGGCGAGAACCCGAACCAGGTCGGGACGAACAACTTCACGTCCAACCTGCTCGAGGACGGCTCGTACCTGCGCCTCCGCACGCTGACGCTGTCGTACGGCATCCCGACCTCGCTCATCCGCGGCGTGCGCTTCAGCGGCGCCCGGGTGTACGTGACCGGCACGAACCTGTTCACGCTCACCGACTACTCGGGCTTCGACCCGGACGTGAGCGGCCAGTCCGTCGGCAACACGAACCGCGGCATCGACATCGGCGCGTATCCGCTCGCGCGGACCGTGACCGCCGGCCTGACCTTCACCTACTGATCGGCCGAGGACCCCCATGAAGCCCATCATGCGAGTCGCCGCGCTCCTCACCGCCCTCACGGCGGTCTCGGGGTGCCAGGACGACTTCCTGACCGAGGTCCCGTCCGACTTCGTCGCGCCGGAGACCTTCTACAACAACGCCGGCGACGCGCTCGCCGCCGTGAACGCCGCCTACGCGACGTTCGTCAACCTCCCGTCGCCGCTCGGCGGCAGCGACTACGTCGGCCGCAACCTGTACATGCTGGTCGAGTACCCGACGGAGGTGACGACCAGCCGCCTCAGCGCCGCCAACGAGCGGTCGCTGATCGGCAACTTCAACACGCAGTTCGCCTCCACGCACCCGTATCTCGAGACGGTGTGGCAGGCGGCGTACTCCGGGATCAACCGCGCCAACTCGGTGATCGAGCGCGTGCCCGCCGTCCAGATGGACGAGACGCGGAAGGCGCAGATCGTCGGCGAGGCGAAGTTCCTGCGCGCGGTGCACTATTACTGGCTCGCGGGGCTCTTCGGCGGCGTGCCGCTCAAGCTCACCGAGACGTCGTCGATCGAGGGCGGGACGCTCGCGCGCGCGACGACCGCGGAGACCTACGCGCAGATCGCGAAGGACCTCACCGAGGCCGCCGCGGTGCTGCCGGCCAGCTGGCCGACGGGCGACTTCGGCCGCGCCACCAAGGGCGCCGCGCTCACGCTGCTCGGCAAGGCGCACCTGCAGCACGCCGGCGCCTACGGCGTGACGGGCGACTACCAGAAGGCGCTCGACGCCCTGCGTCAGGTCACCGGCTACTCGCTCGACCCGAACTACGCGAGCCTGTTCGACGGCTCGAACGAGCGCAGCCCCGAGATCATCTGGTCGATCCAGAACGTGCGCGTCGACGGCTACGGCGGCACGCTCACCGAGTGGTTCTCGCCGATCACGAGCCCGCAGATCTACCAGGGCGGCGCGCAGAACCAGTTCCAGGCGGAGCGCCCGTTCTACGACTCGTACGCGGCCACCGACGTGCGCAAGGCGGGCACCTGGCTGACGTCGATCACGTACAACGGCAAGACGGTGCCGTGGACGTGGACGGCGGGCGTGCAGACGGCGACGAACTACGGCTCGACCGGCCCCGGCGTGCGGAAGTACGTGGACTTCGCGGCCGCCGACGGCGGCGCCGAGGGCCCGGACTACGTGATGCTGCGCTTCGCCGACGTGCTGCTGTCGACGGCCGAGGCGATCAACGAGATCTCGGGCCCGACGGCCGAGGCCTACACGGCGGTGAACCGCGTGCGCACGCGCGCCGGGCTGCCGAACCTGACCGCGGGGCTCTCCAAGGCCGCCTTCAAGGACAGCCTGTTCGCCGAGCGCCGCTTCGAGCTCGCGATGGAGATGCACGGGGTGTTCGACAGCCGCCGCCACTGGACGTGGGCGAAGGCGCGCCTCCAGGCGAACATCGCCAACCTCGCGACGCTGAACCGCACCCCGTTCACGAGCAGCACGGAGAAGTTCGTGGCCGGCCAGGTGATCGACGACAAGTGGCGCGTGTACCCGATCCCGGCGCGTGCCTGCGAGCTGAACCCCGCGCTGACGCAGAACGCGGGTTGGACCGACGTGATCTGCAAGTGAGGGGGGTCGCGATCTCCCTCGCGCTGGCGACCACCGCGGCGTGCGCGAGTGCGCGCGCCACGGTGCCCCCCGCCGCTCCGGCGGCGGGCGGGTCGCCGGCAACGGCGCCCGTTGCACGCGCCGACGCGCCGCGGCTGATCGTGCTGCGCGCCGAGGCGCTGGCCGAGACGCGCCGCCGCATCGCCGCGGGCGACCCCTCGGTGATGCCGGCGCTGCGCAAGCTGGTGCAGGACGCCGACAAGGCGCTCCGCGCGCCCCTCGTCGCGGTGACCGACAAGAAGACGCTGCTCGCGCCGAGCAACGACCCGCACGACTACTTCAGCCTCTCGCCGTACTGGTGGCCCGACACCACCAAGGCGGACGGGCTGCCGTACGTCCGGCGCGACGGGGTCACGAACCCCGAGAGCAAGCGCGACCTCGACCAGCCGCGCGTCGCGACGCTCGGGGGGAACACGCTGACGCTCGCGCTGGCGTACCACCTGACCGGCAACGAGGCGTACGCGCGCCGCGCCGCCGAGCAGGTGCGCCGCTGGTTCCTCGACCCGGCCACGCGCATGACGCCGCACCTGCGCTTCGCGCAGCTGGTGCGCGGCAACCCGGCGGAGCGCGGCAGCGGCATCATCGACACCCGCTGGTTCATCGAGACCGTCGACGCGGTCGCCCTGCTGCGCGCCTCCAGCGCCTGGAGCGCCGAGGACCAGCGCGGGATGGAGCAGTGGTGCGCCGCGTACGCCACCTGGCTCCGCACGAGCCCCAACGGCGCGCACGAGCAGAAGGCGAAGAACAACCACGGCTCGTGGTTCGCCGCGCAGTCCGCGGCGCTCGCGCTCTTCGCCGGCGACACGGCGAGCGTGCGCACGATCGTGCAGGACACGCGCGCGCGCATCGGCTCGCAGATCACGCCGGCCGGCGACCAGCCGATCGAGCTGGAGCGCACCCGCTCGTACCACTACAGCAACTTCAACGTCGAGGCGCTCACGCGGCTCGCCGAGATGGGCCGCCACGTCGGCGTGGACCTGTGGCGCTACCAGGCGCCCGAGGGCGGCTCCCTGCGGCGCGCGATCGACCACCTCGCGAAGTACGCCGCCGAGCCGGCCAAGTGGCCCGGCCGGCAGATCGACGCCGTGGAGATCGACGCGCTCGTGCACACCTTCCGCCGCGCGCAGTACGCGTGGGGCGAGCCGGTGTACGCCGACGTGCTCCGCCGCCTGCCCGAGACCGTGGTGCGGACCGACCGCAGCGCGCTGCTCTACCCCGACGCACCGGCCGCGCGCTGACGCGCGGCCCCGACACTCCGCGATCCCGATGGCCGTCCTCCCGACCTCGCTGCGCCCGATCGTCCTAGGCGCGCTGCTCGCCGCCGTCACCGGCACCGCCGACCGCGCGGACGCACAGGCCGCGACCGCGCAGGCCGCGCGCGCGCACCCCAGCATCTTCCTCACGAAGCAGGAGGCGGCGGAGATCCGCGCGTCCGCGGGGCGCTATCCGCTGCTCGACCGCTCGATGGCCGCGGCGCGCGACATGGTCGCGCGGGCGCTGGCGAACCCGATCGACGTCCCGCAGCCGGGCGAGGCCGGCGGCTACGCGCACGAGCGCCACAAGCAGAACTACCGCGAGATGCAGGCGGCCGGCCTGCTGTTCGCCATCACGGGCGACGCGCGCTACTCGCGCTTCGTGCGCGACGTGCTCGAGAAGTACGCCGTGCTCTACCCCACGCTCGGCGCGCACCCGCTGAACAAGAACCAGTCGGCCGGGAAGCTGTTCCACCAGTCGCTGAACGACGCCACCTGGCTGGTCGCGACGTCGATCGCCTACGACTGCGTCCACGACGCGCTGACGCCGGCCGAGCGCGCGCGCTTCGAGAAGAACGTCTTCCGCCCGATGGCGGAGTGGCTCTCGACCGAGCACGCGCCCGAGTTCGACCGCATCCACAACCACGGCACCTGGGCCACGGCCTCGGTGGGGATGCTCGGCTACGTCCTGAACGACACGGCGCTCGTGAACCGGGCGCTCTACGGGACGAAGCGCGACAAGACGGGCGGCTTCCTGCGCCAGCTCGACCTGCTGTTCTCGCCCGACGGCTACTACATGGAGGGCCCGTACTACATCCGGTACGCGCTGATGCCCTTCTTCTACTTCGCCGAGGCGATCGAACGGAAGCAGCCGTCGCTCGGGATCTACGCGTACCGCGACAGCATCCTGAAGAAGGCCGTCTACTCGGCCGTGCAGACCGCGTATCCGAACGGCGTCTTCCCGCCGATCAACGACGCGTCGCGCACGATGGGCGTCGACGCGCCCGAGGTGACGCTGGCGGTGGACCTCGCGTACCGCCGCTACGGCGCGAACCAGAACCTGCTCGGCGTCGCCGGGCTGCAGAACGCGGTCGTGCTGAACGGCGCGGGGCTCGGCGTCGCGCGCGCGATGGCGGCGCGCACCACGCCGGCGACGATGAACTTCGGCAGCGTCGAGTTCACCGACGGCCACGACGGCCAGCGCGGCGGGCTCGGGATCCTGCGCACCGGCACCGGGCGCGACGCGACCATGCTGCTCATGAAGTACGGCGTGCACGGCCAGGGGCACGGCCACTACGACAAGCTGCACTTCACCTTCTTCGACGGCGGGCGCGAGGTCGTCCCGGACTACGGCTTCAGCCGCTGGATCAACATCGAGCCGAAGTTCGGCGGCCGGTACCTGCCGGAGAACGACACGTACGCGATGCAGACCGTCGCGCACAACACGGTCGTCGTCGACCAGACGACGCAGGCCGGCGGGAAGGAGGAGGTCAGCGAGGCCGCGTGGGGCGAGCGCCACTGGTTCGACGCGCGCAACCCGAACGCGCAGGGGATGAGCGCGCGCGCCGACAAGTTCTATCCCGGCGTCGGCATGCAGCGCACGATGCTCCTGCTGCGCGACGCGCGGCTGCCCTACCCGGTCGCGGTGGACCTCTACCGCCTCGCGAGCGGCGACCAGCACACGTACGACTATCCCGTGCACTTCCGCGGGCAGCTGATCGCCACGAACGTGAAGTACCAGGCGAGCACGGGCCGCCTGGAGCCCCTCGGCCAGAAGCACGGCTACGAGCACCTGTGGCGCGAGGCGTCGGGCACCTCCGACTCCACGGTGCGCCTCACCTGGCTGGACGGGAACCGCTACTACTCGGTGACGACCTCCGGCGCGCCGGGCACCGAGGTGCTGTTCGCCCGCACGGGCGCGAACGACCCGAACTTCAACCTGATCGCCGAGCCGATGATGCTCGTGCGGCGCCGCGCGGGCGACCACACCTTCGCGTCGGTCATCGAGCCGCACGGCTACTTCAGCGAGTCGCAGGAGCGCTCGGAGCAGGCACGCCCGCGCATCCAGCAGGTGCGGCTGGTCGGCAGCGACTCGACCGGTACCGTCGTGGAGGTCACGGGCGAGGGCGGGCTGCGCTGGACGGTCATGGCGACCAACGGCCCGGCGAACGCCACCGCGCGCCACCGCGCGACGTTCGGCGGCCGCACCTACGAGTGGACCGGCAACTTCGCGGTGGAAGGGCTGCAGGCGCCGCGCTGAGCGCGCGCCCGCCCCTCCCCGACTACACAACTCAGAGAGCCGACATGCAAGTCGATCTACAGGGCAAGGTCGCCGTCGTCACCGGCGGCGCGCGCGACATCGGGGCGGCCGTCGTCCGCGCGCTCGCCGCGTCCGGGGCGTCGGTGGTCGTGAACTACAACGGCAGCGCCGACCGCGCGCGCGCGCTGGTCGAGGAGATCACGGGCGCCGGCGGGAAGGCGATCGCGGTGCAGGCGGACGTGACGCAGGCGGCCGACGTGCGCCGCCTGGTGGACGAGACGCGCGCCGCCTTCGGCGACCGCATCGACATCCTCGTCAACAACGCGGGCGGCCTGGTGGCGCGGAAGACGCTCGGCGAGATGGACATCGACTTCTGGCGCACCGTGATGGACCTCAACCTCACGAGCGTCTTCCTCGTCACGCAGGCCGTGGCGCCGCTCATGGGCGAGGGCGGCGCGATCGTGAACCTCTCGTCGCTCGCCGCGCGCGACGGCGGCGGCGGCGGCGCGCTCGCCTACTCGGCGGCCAAGGGCGCCGTGCTCACGCTCACGCGCGGGCTGTCCAAGGAGCTCGCCCCGCGCCGCATCCGCGTGAACTGCGTCTCGCCCGGGATGATCGCGACGACCTTCCACGACACCTTCACGAAGCCCGAGGTGCGGCAGGCGGTCGCGTCGCGCACGTCCGTCGGGCGCGAGGGCACGGCCGACGACGTCGCCAACGCGGTGCTCTTCCTCGCCTCCGACGCCTCCGCCTACCTGACGGGCGAGTCGATGGAGATCAACGGCGGCCTCTACTTCGTCTGATGTCCACCCAGTCCGCTTCCTCCCTGCCCGCCACCGCGCGCGCCGAGTCGCCGTTCGTCGGCACCGACGACGTCGCGTGGACCGCCGTGGGCGCCGGCGTGCGCCGCCAGGTGCTCGGCCACGGCCCCGACCTGATGCTCGTGCGCGTCGAGTTCGAGCGCGACGCGGTGGGCACGGTGCACCACCACCCGCACCGCCAGGTCACCTACGTCGCCGCCGGCCGCTTCGCGGTGCAGGTGGGCGACGCGCGCCGCGAGCTCGGCGTCGGCGACAGCTTCTTCGCCGTGGCCGACGTGCCGCACGGCGTCGTCGCGCTGGAGCCGGGCACGCTGATCGACGTCTTCACGCCCGCGCGCGAGGAGTTCCTCGCCGCCGGCGCCTGATCGTCCCGCCGTCGTTCCGGGCGCCCTCCGCCGCCGTGCGCGAGGGCGCTCCCCACTCGGAGAGCTGATGGGCATCACCACCGAGACTCCCGCCTCGCCGCCCGCCGGCGCGGCCCCGCAGCCCCCGACGCCGTCCGTGGGCGGCCCGCGCCCCATCCGCGGGCTGCGCTGGTGGATCGTCGGCATGATCTGCATGCTGACGGTCATCAACTACGTCGACCGGATGACGCTGTCGGTGCTCGCGCCGACCATCCGCGAGGAGTTCGGGATGTCGAACGCCGCGTACTCGCGCGTCGTCACGACCTTCCTGCTCGGCTACACGATCTCGCAGGCGCTCTCCGGCAAGGTGCTCGACCGCATCGGCACGCGGATCGGGTTCATGCTGTTCGTCGGCATCTGGACCGCCGCGTCCATGCTGCACGCCACCGCGCGCTCGGTCGTGCAGCTCTCCGTGTTCCGCTTCGTGCTCGGCATCGGCGAGGCCGGCAACTGGCCCGGCGCCGCCAAGGCGGTCGCGGAGTGGTTCCCGATCAAGGAGCGCGCGTTCGCGATGGCGATCTTCAACAGCGGCTCGGCGCTCGGCGCCGTGATCGCGCCGCCGCTCATCGCCTGGGTCGCGCTCACCTTCGGGTGGCGCAGCGCGTTCTTCGTCGGCGCGATCATGTCGACGATCCTGATGACGGCATGGTTCTTCTTCTTCCGCGCCCCGGCCGACCATCCGCGCCTCTCGGCGCAGGAGCGGCGGTACATCGCCGAGGGACAGGCGGAGGCGGACGTCGCCGCGTCGGACACCGCGTCGCGCCGCCCGTGGCTCTCGCTGTTCAAGCACCGCCAGGTGTGGGCGCTGATCGCCGCGCGCTTCTTCACCGACCCGATCTGGTGGTTCCTGATCTCCTGGCTGCCGAACTACCTGAAGAGCGAGCGCGGGTTCAGCCTCGCGACGATCGGGATGCTGGCGTGGATCCCGTTCCTCTGGGCGGACGTCGGCAACCTCGCCGGCGGCGGCGCGTCGAGTCTGCTGATCAAGCGCGGCTGGAGCGTCGACCGCGCGCGCAAGACGGTCCTCATCGTCAGCGCGCTGCTCATCCCGCTCGGCGTCGCGGTCGTCATCAACGCCGAGAGCGACGCGATGGTGATGGCAGCGGTGAGCGTGATCGCCTTCGCCTTCCAGAGCTGGATCGTCAACATCCACACGATCCCGTCGGACACCTTCTCCAAGCAGGACGTGGGCTCGGTGTTCGGCATCGGCGGCACGGCGGCGGGCATCGCGAGCATGGGCTTCACGCTGCTCGTCGGGCAGATCGTCGACCAGTTCGGGTACCGGCCGGTGTACCTCATGGTGGGGCTCATGGCGCCGCTCGCGGCCGTGCTGTTCCTCGTCATCATGCGGCGCATCGAGCGCGTCCCCGCGCTGGTGGAGCGCACGGCGTGATCGCGCGCGCGGCGCTGCTGGCCGCGGCGTGCGCCGGCGCCGCCGCGGCGCAGCCCGCGGCGCAGGGCGCGGCGCAGGGCGCGGCCCGATCCGCGTCGCGGTGGAGCGCCGTCGTCGACGCGCGCTTCGCCGGCACCGACGGCGACAGCGTCGCCGGCGCGCCCGTCTACCGCACGCTCGGCGCGGCGCTCGACGGGCTCCCCGTGAACGGCGCGCGCCGCGCCACGGTGCTGATCCGGAAGGGGCGCTACCGCGAGAAGCTGACGATCGACCGGCCGCGCGTGACGCTCGTCGGCGAGCACCGCGACTCGACGGTGCTGACGTACGACGCCGCGGCCGGCCACGCGACGCCGACCGGCGGCCGGTGGGGGACGCGCGGCAGCTACACGCTGCGCATCATCGCGCCCGACTTCCGCGCCGAGCGGCTCACGATCGAGAACGCGTTCGACTACCCGGCGAACGCGCGCAAGGCCGCCGACGATCCGACGCGGCTGCGCGACGCGCAGGCGACGGCGCTGATGCTCGACCTGGGGAGCGACCGCGCCGCGTTCGTGGACGTGCGCATCCTCGGCCACCAGGACACGCTCTTCCCCAACGCGGGGCGCAGCTGGTTCCACCGCTGCGTGGTCGCCGGCAGCGTCGACTTCATCTTCGGCGCGGGGCAGGCGGTGTTCGACGCCTGCGAGATCGTGTCGCGCGACCGCGGCAGCCGCACCAACAACGGCTACGTCACCGCGCCCAGCACGCCCGCCGACGCGCCGCACGGCTTCCTCTTCTGGCGCTCGCGCCTGACGAAGGAGCACGCCGCGATGGCGCCCGCCTCGGTGACGCTCGGCCGGCCCTGGCACCCGTTCGCCGATCCCGACGCGGTCGGCAGCGCGGTGTTCGTCGACTGCTGGATGGACGACCACGTCGGCGCGAAGGGGTGGGACCGCATGTCGATGATCGACTCGACCGACACGCGCGTGTGGTGGGAGCCGTCGAGCGCCCGCTTCTTCGAGTTCGGCACGCGCGGCCCGGGCGCGGTGGCCAGCCCGACGCGCCGCACCCTCACGCGCGCGCAGGCCGCGCGCCTCACCCCGGCCGCGGTGCTGCGCGGCTGGTCGCCGTCTCCCGACCTCACCCCCGTCGACCGATGACGCCGCTGCTCCCGCTTACGCGCCGCGACTTCCTGGGGACCTCCGGCCGGATCGCCGCCGGCGTGGCGGTCGGCTCCGCCGTCGACCTGGGCGCGCTGCTGGCGAGCGCCCCCGCCACCGCGCCCGCCGCGGCCGCGCCGCTGGCGCCCGGGGCGAAGCGGCGGCTCGCCGTCGTGGGCACCGGCATCCGCGCCACGCGCGCCTGGGGGCAGGAGCTGCTGAAGGAGCAGGGCGAGCGCGTCGAGATCGTGGGGCTCTGCGACGTGAACGCGAAGCGCGCCGCGGCCTCGCGGCAGCTGATCGGCATCCAGGCGCCGACGTTCACCGACCTCGACGCGATGCTGCGGGCGACGCGCCCCGACGCGCTGCTCGTCACGACGCGCGACGCCACGCACGACGCGCAGATCGTCCACGCGCTGCGCGCCGGCGTCGACGTCGTGACCGAGAAGCCGATGACGACGGACGAGGTGAAGTGCGCCGCCATCCTCGACGCGGAGCGGCGGAGCGGGCGCACGGTGACGGTCGCGTTCAACTACCGCTACGCGCCGACCGCGGCGCGCCTCAAGGAGCTGCTGGCGGCGGGCACCATCGGCGAGGTCACGTCGGTCGACTTCCACTGGTATCTCGACAACCGGCACGGCGCGGACTACTTCCGCCACTGGCACGCGTACCGCGCGAACTCCGGGACGCTCTGGGTGCACAAGGCGACGCACCACTTCGACCTGGTGAACTGGTACCTCGGCGCCGACCCCGTGGAGGTGAGCGCCATGGGCGCGCTGCGCCGCTACGGCAGGAACGGCCCGTTCCGCGGCGTGAACTGCCGCACCTGCCCGCACGCCGCGCGCTGCGACTACGCGTGGAAGATGACCGACGATCCGGTGCTGACGAAGCTGTACGCCGAGTGCGAGTCGGTGGACGGCTACCTCCGCGACGCGTGCGTCTTCCGCGAGGACATCGACGTCTACGACACGATGGCCGCCACGGTGCGCTACTCCACCGGCGCGATGATGAGCTACTCCGTGAACGCCTTCATGCCGATCGAGGGGTACCACCTCGCGTTCAACGGGCCGAAGGGGCGCATCGAGGTGCGGATGTTCGAGCGCCAGCCGTGGGACGTGCCGCGCGGGGTCGACGAGATCCGCGTCACGCGCGCCTTCGGCGGCGGGTCGGAGGTCATCCCGGTCCGCTGGGGCGAGGGCGGGCACTATGGCGGCGATCTCCTGCTCCGGCGTATGCTCTTCGAGCCCGGGCGCCCCGACCCGCTCGGCCAGCGCGCCGGATCGCGCGCGGGCGCGATGTCGCTCCTGACCGGCGTGGCGGCCGACCGGAGCATCCAGCGCGGCCGTCCGGTGCGCATCGACGAGCTGCTGTCCCCCGGCCGCGCGGGCGCGCGGACCGGCTGAGCCGGGGCGCGACCGCGGCGCTCACGAGGAGGATCGTCCCATGCGTCCACGGCATCCCCGCGCTCTGCGCGCACCGGCACCGCGCGCGCCGCTCGTCCTCGCGCTCCTCGTCTGCGGTGCGTGCGCGAGCGGAAGCGGCGCCGCGCGCACGGGCGACCCGGCGAGCGATCGGCCCGCCGGCGCCGACAGCGCCACGCGCGTCGGGCAGTCCGCCACCGCCCGCGACTGGGAAGGGCGCAACGTCGCGCGCGTCGAGGAGCTGTTCGTCGGGCGCTTCCCGGGCGTGCAGGTCTACCAGGCGGCGGGCGGCATCCAGGTGCGCATCCGCGGCGGCACGTCGCTGCGCGGCTCGAACGAGCCGCTCTACGTCGTCGACGGGTTCCCGTTCGAGGCCGGCCCGAACGGGCTGCTCGCGCTCAACCCGAGCGACATCGCGAAGATCGAGGTGCTCAAGGACGCCGGGCAGCTCGGCGAGTACGGCTCGCGCGGCGCCAACGGCGTGGTGCGCATCACGACCAAGCGCGGCGGGCGCTGACGCACCGAGCGCCGGCGCCCGCGCGAGCGACCCGGGGACGGCCGTTCGACCGACGGCCGCTCGACCGACGGCCGCTCAGTCGTCGAACAGGTCGTGCAGGAACGACCGGCGCTTGTGGTGCTTGTGGTGCTTGTACTCGTCGTGGCGATCGTGGTCGCGACGGTACTCCGGCGGCGGCGGCGCGTAGCCGCGCTCCTGATGCGGCGCCTGATACGGCGCCTGCTGCTGCGGCGGCGCGAGCTCGGCGGCGCTGCGCTCGAGGATCTTGTCGAGCTCCCCGCGGTCGAGCCAGACGCCCCGGCACTGCGGGCAGTAGTCGATCTCGACGCCCTGCCGCTCGCTCATCACGAGGCTCACCCGGCAGAGGGGGCAGAGCAGCCCCGCGCCCTGGCCGCCGCGCATGCTGTTCGTCATCACTCGTCGCTCGCGTCCTGAGAGGTGGGGAGCCGCGCCGGCGCCGTGCCGGGCGGCCGGGCGAGCGCATGCCGCGCCCGCCGTTCCCCACGGTGTGCACCGACGGTGCCGGCGCGCGGCGAGGTCAGATCACGCGGCGCAGCATGGCGCGCACGCGCGCGTCGCGCAGCCAGAGCCCGACCCAGAGCAGGGTGGCCGCGTAGACCGGCACGAGCACCTCGGCGAGCGACTGCTCCAGGCGGACGTGCGTGGCCACCGCGCCGCCGAAGTAGCCGGTCATGAGCACGACGCCGAGGACGGCGGTGCGCGGGACCAGGTAGAGGATCAGGCAGACGAGCTCGACGAGCGCGAGCACCGGGACGTGGTGCGGCGCGTAGCCGAGCTGCACCGCGCCCTCGATCGCCGCCGGCACGCCGGCGATGCCCATCGCGGCGCCGGCGGCGAGCCCCAGGCTGGTGATCCCGGAGAGGAGGCGTCCCACCCACCGCGCCACGCGCGGCAGGTCGCGCGCGGCGGCGGGCAGCGCGGTCGTCCGCGACGTGGCGGCGAGGGGAGCGGTGGTGGGGAGCAGGGTCGTGGCCATGAGCTGGTGTCTCCGCTGGGGTTCACCGTCATAGACCGCCGCGCCCTCGAAAACTCATCGGTCCGGCGACGACGAATCGCGGGCGGCCTCGAATCGCGCGCCGGCTAGTCCACGCCGCGCACGTGGCGGGCGAGCGGCCCCCCCACCCGGCGCAGCGCGCCCGCGGCCAGCCGCGCCACCGAGTCGGCGCCGGCCGCCGACAGGTGCGTGTCGTCGCGCTCCTCGCCCACCCAGTCGTACAGCGCCTTCGAGCGCTCCGGCCCCGCGCGCATCACCAGCTCCTCGGTCAGCAGCTGCAGGTCGACGAAGCCGACGCCGGCCTCGCGCGCGACGGTGCGCGCGACCGCCGGATACGCGCCGTGCGTGTCCTGCAGCACGCCGGCCGCGTTGAAGTGGCGGCGCACGATGGAGCTGAGCACGATCGGCGTCGCGCCCTGCGCCCGCGCCTCCGCCACGAAGCGCTCGAGGTTCGCGCGATACGCGGTGTACGGGTTCGTGTAGCGCGCGGGGTCCTGGTCCTTCTGGTCGTTGTGGCCGAACTGGATCAGCACCACGTCGCCGCGCCGCAGCCGCGTGCGCACCGAGTCCCACCGCCCCTCGGCGAGGAAGCTGCGCGTGCTGCGCCCGTTCGCCGCGTGGTTGCGCACCGCGACCGCGCTCGTGTCGAGGTAGCGCGGGAGCGCCTGTCCCCACCCGCGCTCGAACGTGCGCGCCGTGTCCGCGCGCTCGGCCATCGTCGAGTCGCCGATCATCCAGACGGTGAGCCGCGCCTGCGGCCGCGCGAACGCGGTCGACGCGACCACGACCGCGGCGGCGAGCCATCGCGTGCGCGAGACGGGCATGCGTGGGACGCGCATGCGTCGCTGCCCCGCGCCCGGGCCGCGCGACCCGCGCCCCGTCACGACGCCGGCGCGAGCCAGGCGGGCGGCCCCTCGCTCAGCTCGGGCGTGTTCGTGAGCCGCACGCGCTGCGTGCCGTCCGCGCGCATGCGATACAGGTCGTTCTGCTGCGTCTCGTCGGAGGCGAGGAACGCGAGCCAGCGGCCGTCCGGCGACCAGGCGACGCTGGACTCGCGCTCGGGTGTGCGCGTGAGGTTGGTGAGGCCGGTGCCGTCGGCCGCGATGCGGTAGACGTCCTCCTGGCCGGCGGGCGTCGACGTCGTGTCCCAGAGCGTGAGCGCGATCGCCCCGCCGTCGGGCGACCAGCGCATCCCCGTGACGACGTTCCCCGGCACCAGGCGGCGCAGGTCGGCGCCGTCCGGACGGATCGTGTACAGCCCCGCGACGTCGGCGCCCCCGCGCACCAGGAAGGCGATGCGCGCGCCGTCGGGCGACCACTGCGGGTTGTAGACGAGCGGCCCGAGGGTGCCGGCGAGCGGCGTCAGCGGCGTGGCGCCGACCTCGCCGACGAACATGGAGAGCGACACGTGGTAGTCGCCGGCCGACAGCACGAAGCGGCGCCCGTCCGGCGCCGGGCTGAAGAAGCTCCCGACGCTGGTCGTCACGCGCTCGCGGGCGCCGGTCGCCGGATCGACGCGGTACACGCCCCCGCGTTCGGCGCCGAACGACGCGTCGACGTAGAGCCAGCGCCCGTCCGGCGACCACGCGAGCGGGAAGGCGCGGTCGGGCACCAGCTCCCGGGCGGCGCCGCCGGCGGCGGGCGCGATCATCACCACCTGGCCGTACCCGCCCACGCAGCAGGAGGAGCGGGCGAAGGCGACCCACCGGCCGTCCGGCGACGGCAGCGGGGCCACGTCGCGCCCGTCGGCCGCCACGAAGGCCGACGGCTCGCCGCCCGACATCGAGAGGCGATGGATGCCGCTCGGCCACTCGCCGCTGGGCGACCGCACCGGCCCGCGCGAGAAGACGAGGACCGGCGCGTCGCCCCCCGACGGGCCGGTGACGGCGTCGGTGCATCCCTCCGCGCCGAGGGTCGCCGCGGCGACGGCGAGCGCGCGGATCCGCGGGGGAACGACGACGGGACGGCGAACGCGGATGGGCATCGGTGACGCGGAGCGAACGGGAGACGGGTGCCGCGTGGGGCGGGAGCGTCGCTCGCCCGGACGGGCGGCGGCGCGCGCGCGGAGCATGCCTCAGCATAGCCCGCGCGCGGTCGGAATGCGCCGCGTCGCGCGTTCGAGCCGGGTTGGAGGATGGGTGATCGCGCGCCGTCGCGCCCTACCGCGCGCCCGTCCACCCCGGCCCGCGCACCGCGCGCCCGGGACGCGCGCCCGTGTGCCGTCCGTCGCGCCAGACGGCGACGCCGTTCACCCACACGTGCCGCACGCCGGTCGCCAGCTGGTGCGGGCGCTCGAACGTCGCGGGGTCGGCGATCGTCGCCGGATCGAACACCACGAGGTCCGCGTACATCCCCTCGCGCACCAGCCCGCGGTCGCGCAGCCCGAGCGCCTGCGCCGTCGCGCCGGTCATGCGCCGCACCGCGTCCTCCAGCCGCAGCACCGAGTCCTGGCGCACGTACTTGCCGAGGATGCGCGCGTAGGTGCCGTACGCGCGCGGATGCGTGAGGCCGCGCGCGCTGTCCGGGTCCTGCCCGCCCGCGTCCGATCCGACGACGACCCACGGCCGCTGCAGCTGCATCGCGACGTTCGCCTCGTCCATGCTGAACGTGATCTTGCTCAGCCGGTTCTCCTCCGCGAGCACGACGTCGATCACCGCGTCCGGCCACGGCTTGCCGAGCGCCTCCGCCATCGCGGGGAGGCGCATGCCGTTGAGGCGCTGCCACTCGGCGCGGCGGAACCCCTGCACCATCACCGCCTGCGGATCGCGCTGGCAGTAGTCGGGCGCGCCGGGCGCGGTGTCGGTAATCGCGGCGCGGATGCGCGCGCGCATCGCGGGATCGGCGAGGTTGGCGAGCAGCTTTCCGTCGGTCGCCGCCCAGTCGGGGAAGCACGACGCGAGCGTGTTGCCCGAGGCGGCGTACGGGTACATCGTCGCGATCACGTCCTGCCCCGCCGCGCGCGCCGAGTCGATCTTCGCCACCATGCGCGGCGCCTTGGGCCAGTTGCGTCGGCCGGCGGCCTTGAGGTGGTAGATGATCACCGGCACGCCGCCCTCGCGCCCGATGCGGAGCGCCTCGTCCATCGCCTCGAACAGCGAGTCGTCCTCGCTGCGCATGTGCGTGATGTACGTGCCGTGGAAGGGCGCCATCGCCCGCGCCTGCGCGATCAGCTCCGCGGTGCCGGCGAAGCTGCCGGGCGGGTAGATCAGCGCGCTCGACACGCCGAACGCGCCGTCGCGCATGGCGTCGGCGACGACCCGGCGCATCGTGTCGAGCGCGGCGGCGTCGGCGGCGCCCTGGCGCTGCCCCATCGCGTACGCGCGCACCGTCGTCGCGCCGAGGTACGAGCCGACGTTCACGCTGTTGCCGTGGCGCTCCATCGCGTCGAGCCACGCGCCGAAGCCGCGCGCGCCCACGAAGCCCTCGCGCAGCCGGCGCGGCGTGGCGCCCGCGTCGCCCGGCGGATCGTCGTCGGCGAGCAGCGCGCGCATCGCGTCGTTCACCGGCGCTGGCGTCGTCGACTCGCCGAGGATCTCGGTGGTGACGCCCTGCGCGACCTTGCCGACGACGCGGCCGTCGCGCCAGAGCAGCGCGTCCCACGAGTGGCTCTGGATGTCGATGAAGCCGGGCGACACGACCTGCCCGCGCGCGTCGACGCGCTGCGCGGCGGGCGCGTTCGCGAGCGCGCCGCGCGGGGCCACGCGCACGATGCGGTCGCCGCGCACGCCGACGTCGGCGTACGTCCACGGATTGCCGGTGCCGTCGACGAGGCGGCCGCCGGTGATGACCAGATCGTACGCGCCGCCGGGCGTGGCGGCGGTTGCGGGCGTGCGCCGCGCGCAGCCTGTGAGCGCGGCGGTCGCGAGCGCGCCGGCGAGGAGCGCGCGGAGTCGGGGCGTCAGGCTCGTCATGCGCGCGACGTTAGTCCGTGCGCGCGGAGGCCGGAAGAGCGAACTGCTTCGCAGCGAACAGCTTCAGACAGGATTGACAGGATTGACCGGATTGGAAGCTCCTCGTGGCGCGACGGCTCCATGCGCCATTGCGGAGCTCTGAATCCCGTCAATCCTGTCAATCCTGTCAAAATGCAGTGCAGCCGAGCCCACGAGCTGCCTCACCCCGCGCAGCGGATCGACAGGTAGCGCAGCCACTGCTCCAGCTCTCCGACCGCGGGCCACGCGCCGTCCGGCGGCACCGCGCGCGCGACGTGGATCTCGCCCCACTGGTCGACGATCACGAGCGCCGGCGCGGCGACCGACGCGCCGCGCGCGACGACGCCGTCGGCATCGAGGAGCACGGGGAACGGCGGCGCGAGCGCGGCGAGCGCGCGGGCGGCCGCTCCGTCGGCGCCAGCGACGATCGCGAGCACGCGGCCGTCCCAGTCCGCGAGCGCGCGCGTCGCGTCGGCAAGCACGCGCAGGTACGCGACATCGCGCTCGGTGTGCGCATCGTCGAGCAGCACGAGGACGGATCCGCGCCGCGGCGCCCGCAGCGCGACGCGCGCGTCGGACGGCCCGGACGGAGTCGCCAGCGTCGGCAGCGCGACGTCGGGGAGGCGCGGGCGTCGCACCGGGGCGTGCGAGTCGTCGGTCGCGTCGGTGGCGTCCGGGATGTCCATGGCGGCGGGGTGCGGGGCGGCGAGCGGAGCGCCGCGCAGCGACGCACGACACGAGCCGGCCGGGCCGGCGTTGACGCGGAGCCCCCGCGCTGGCGACCGTGCCCGCATGCCCCCACTCACGTTCGCCGTCCTCGGCGCCACCGGCCGCACCGGGCGCCGCCTGGTCGAGTACGCGCTCGCCGACGGCCACGCCGTGCGCGCGCTCGCGCGCGATCCCGCCGCGCTCGACGCCCTCGCGCATCCGCGGCTCGCGGTGCTCGCCGGCGACGCGCGCGATCCGTACGCGGTCGAGGCGCTCGTCGTCGGCGCCGACGCCGTCGCGAGCGCGCTCGGCGGCGGCACGCGCACCGATCCCGGCACCGCGCGCTCGGAGGGGGCGCGGCTCGCCGCCGCGGCGATGGCGCGCCACGGCATCACGCGCTTCGTCGGCGTGGCGGGCGGCGGCATCCTCGACCTGCCGGGCGTGGGGCTGCGCCAGGACCGCCCCGACTATCCCGTCGTCTTCCGCGAGGTCTCGCGCCAGCACCGCGCGACGTGGGAGGCGCTGCGCGACACGACGCTCGCGTGGACGCTCGCGTGCACCGGCGACATCGTGCCCGGCGAGCGCACCGGCGAGTACCGCATGCTCCCCGACCTCATGCCCGACGGCGGGCGCCGCATCTCGGTGGAGGACCTCGCCGACTTCCTGCTGCGCGAGCTGACCGCGCCGCGCTTCCCCGCCCGTCGGGTCGGCGTGGCGTACTGAGCCCGCGCGCGGCGCGCCGCGCCGATGGCGTGATCGTCGCATGATCGGGCGGCCCATGCCACGTCCCCGCCTTCCCTTCCGCCGCCGCTCCATGGACCTCGAGCCGATCGCGCCCGGCGCGCGCCTGCGCCTCACCGACAAGATGGCGCGCCCGCCGCAGGGAGTGCCCGCGGGCGAGGAGCTGGCCGCCGCGACCGCGCGCACGCTCGACAAGGTCGGCGACCTGCAGCAGCGGCTCTACTCCGACGGGCGCCACGGCGTGCTCGTCGTGCTGCAGGGGCGCGACGCCTCGGGCAAGGACGGCGTGATCCGCAAGGTGTTCGGCGCGTGCAGCCCGCTCGGCCTGCACATCGCGGCCTTCGCGGCGCCCTCCACGCTCGAGCGCAGCCACGACTTCCTCTGGCGCGTGCACCAGCAGGTGCCCGCGCGCCGCTACCTCGGCGTCTTCAACCGCTCGCACTACGAGGACGTGCTCGTCGCGCGCGTGCGCGGGCTGGTCCCGCGCAAGGTGTGGAAGGAGCGCTACGCGCAGATCAACGCCTTCGAGGCGACGCTCGTCGCCTCGGGCATCACCGTGCTCAAGTTCTTCCTCCACATCTCGCGCGAGGAGCAGGCGCGCCGCCTGCTGGAACGCCTCGACGATCCGGCCAAGCGCTGGAAGTTCGATCCGGGCGACCTGGACGACCGCGAGCGCTGGGACGACTACACCGAGGCGTACCAGGACGCGCTCTCGCGCTGCAGCACGCCCGACGCGCCCTGGTACGTCGTCCCCGCCGACGACAAGAAGGTGCGCGACTACCTCATCGGGCGGACGCTCAAGCGCGCGCTCAAGGGGCTCGACCTGCAGTACCCGACGCCCGACTTCGACGTCGCCGCGTGCCGCGCGCGGCTCCTCGCGGGCGGCCACGTGCCGGAGTCGGCCGGCTCGGCCGGCGTGGCGGGTCGGGCCGGCGACGCGGTCGACGCACCGCCGGCCTGACGCTCCGCTCGCTCCGTACGGCTCGGGCTCCGCTCAGGGCGTGAACTCCGTCCAGCCCGTGCGCGTGTCCTGCCGCGTCACCGACACGCGGTAGCGGACCCCGGCGGTGAGCCGCGTCTCGGTGGTCATCGTCGGCAGCGCGCCGCCCGACACCACGCCGTGCGTCACCGGCGACGGCAACGCCTGCTGCAGGTGCGCGACGCCCCACACGATCGTGCCCGGCGCCGAGACGCGCACGACGCTCACGCTGTGCGCCGTGCCGCCCGGCCAGCTGTAGGTCGGCGTCACGCCGCCCGTCACCGTCACGTCGAACGCGCTGCCGCTCCCCTGCCCGTCCGGCGACGTGGCGTCGGATCCGCAGCCGGCCGCGCCCGCGACGAGGACGAGCGCGAGCCCGCGGCGCGCGATCACGCGCGCTCCCATGAGCGCGCTCACTTGGACTTCTCCGCGGCCATCGCCTGCACCGCCGCGACGTTGAAGGAGACGCCGCCGCGCAGCACGCTGGCGGTGTACGCGGGGCGGTTCAGCTTCATCCCCCAGATCCCGCTCTTGCTCTGCAGGTCCGCGCCGAGCGCGCTCATCTCCGACAGGCCGGCGGCGATCGCGTTGGCGAGCTTGGGCGAGTCGTCCTGCGCGTCGCCGATCTGCCCGACGTCGTCGCCGAGGTCGCCGACCGGGCCCTTGAGACGGATCGAGCCCCAGCCGCCCTTGGGCGTCGCCAGCGCGACGTAGGCGTTGACGAGCATCTCGGGGAAGACGCTCACGGTCGCCCCGCGCGACGCCACCCCGTGCCGCTTGGACCCGGTGAGGAGGGGCGCGTCGACGACGTACTCGGGAACCAGGAGCGTCGCGTCGAGCTCCTTGCTCACCTTCCGGAAGCCCCACGCGTAGCCCTGGAACGGCGGGTCGATCGCCTGCGCGTCGCTCGGGAAGGCGACGACGTACGTGTTCTTCGAGCCCGGCGGGCCGCCGGTCGGCATCCCGTACTCCTCGTCGGGTTTGTAGCGCTTCATCCCGGCGACCTCCGGGTGGTCCTTCACGTCGTCGTAGGTCAGCACGGTGTAGCCGGCGCTCCGCAGCCGGGCCACGAAGTCGTCGTGCAGCTGCCGCGCGAGCGACTGCGCGTACTCCTTGTCCAGCCCGGCGACCACGAACTTCCCCTTCGCCTTCACCGTCTTGCCGTCGGTCTGGAAGAAGCGGCCCTGGTTGACGACGCTGAGCGAGCCGCGCGTCGCGAGCCGCACGAGGACGGTGGGGACGAGCACCTTGGTCATCCCGCGGAACTGCTTCTCGCCGTCGACGTTCAGCTGGTCGCCGAGGGCGATGGGGTCCGCGACGGCGGAGGCCGGCGCAGCGGGTCGGGACTGGGCCGGGAGGGTGCCGACGGCCAGCGCGCTGAGGCCGAGGGCGAGCACGAGTCGCTGCATGGATGGGGCGTGAAGCGTGGGAGGGCACCCGCCGCGACCGCGACGGGCATGTCGAACGCCTCCACGCTACGAGCCGGACTCGGCCCCGCCTCAACATGTCAACAGCGTGTGACGTAAGGAGTTGCGGCGTCGTCATCGGCGCGGGGCCGCCGCCGGCCCTTCCGGTCCGGGCCGCCACCCGGCATTCTCGCCCGATGCGCTCCGGCGATTTCCGACTCCTCACCCTCGGCCGGCTGGCGCTCGTCGATCCGTCCGGGGTGGAGGACGCGTCGCTCGGCGCCCGCCGGCGCAAGCTGGCGCTGCTGGCCGTGCTGGCGACGGCCCGCCGGCCGGTCTCGCGCGACGCGCTCGTCGAGCTGTTCTGGGGCGACCAGCCGGAGGACCGGGCGCGCCACTCGCTGAGCGACGCGCTGTCGCACCTCCGCCGCGCGCTCGGCCCGGGGTCGATCACCGCGCGTCGCGCGGAGGTCGCGCTCGCCGAGGACGCGCCGCTGACCGTCGACGTGCTCGCGCTCGCCGCGGCCGCCGACGTCGGCCGCTGGTCGGACGTCGTCGCCCTGTACGCCGGCCCCTTCCTCGACGCGGTCCACGTCGCCGGGTCGCCGCGCTGGGAGCAGTGGGTCGACCAGCAGCGCGCCCGCGTCGAGAGCGCGTTCCAGTCCGCCTGTCGGGCCGAGTGCGCCCGGCTGGCCGCCGCGGGCGAGTGGGACGCCTGCGCCGCGCTCGCCGCGCGCTGGCTGGAGCGGGCGCCCCTCTCGGCGCAGGCGGCGACGCACCGGCTCGCGGCGCTCGCCGCCGACGGCTCGCCCGAGGGCGCCCGCCGCGCGCTCGACGCGTTCGAGCGGCTCGCCCGCCTGCTGCGCACGGAGTACGGCACCGCCCCGGACGCCGCCGTGGCCGCCGCGGCGCGTACGATCGCGGACCGGCTGACCGCGCTCCCGCCCGAGGTCGCCGACGCGGCCGGATCGACCGCGCCCGAGCCGGCGCCCGAGCCGGCGCCCGAGTCGGCACCCGAGCCGGCGCCGCGCGTCGTCGCGCCGCCTGCCGCCGGACCGGTCGCGGCCGCAGCGCCCGCCGACGTCCCGTCGCCCCGGCGTCCCGGCGCGCGCCGCCTTCTGGCCGCCGCGCTGGCCGTCGCCGCCGCGCTGGTGGCCGTGGCGGTCCCGATCTCCCGCGGGCGCCGCGCCCCGGCCCAGGCGCCGGCGGAGGCCGTCGTGCGCGACCGCGTGCTGGTGGCCGACTTCCAGAGCGGGGGCGCGGACCACTCGGTCGCCCTGCTCGTCGCGGAGGCGGTCCGCATCGGCCTCGGCGAGTCGCCGAGCGTGCGCGTGGTCGAGCCGCCGGTGGTGCGCGAGGCGCTCGCCCGCCTGCAGCGCCCGCCCACCGCGCCGCTCGACCCGGAGCTCGCGCACGAGGTCGCCCGGCGCGAGGGGGTGGAGGCCGTCGTCACCGGCGAGGTCCGCACGACGCCGGGCGGCACGGTGCTCACCGCCGCCCTCACGTCGGCCGGAGGCGCCCCGATCGCGACGGCGCGCGCCATCGCCCCCGACTCGTCGGCGCTGCTGTCGGCGGCCGACCAGCTGGTGCGGCAGCTCCGGGGCGGGCTCGGCGAGTCGGGGCGCGCGCTGCGCGCCGCGCCGGCGCTCGCCTCGGTCACGACGCACTCGCGCGCGGCGCTCGAGCGCTACTCGCAGGCCGAGTACGCCACCCGGCTGGAGGGCGACCGCGACCGCGCGATCGCGCTGCTCGAGGAGGCGATCCGGCTCGACACGACGTTCGCGATGGCGTACCACCGGCTGGGGCTCATCCTCAACGCCGATCCCGAGGTGCGCGCCCGCATGACCGACATGCTGACGCGCGCCGCCCGCCACGCCGACCGCCTGAGCCCGCGCGAGCGATACCTGACCCTCGGCTCGTACCATCTGCTCGTGACGGCGGACTACGCCCGGGCGGCCGGCGCCTACCGCGAGCTGCTGGCGCTCCGCCCGGACGACGGATCCGCCTGGCACAACCTCGGGATGGTCTACGGCTACGTCGGCGACCGGCGGCGGGCGGCCGACGCGTACGCGCGCGCCGTGGCCGCCGATCCGCGCAGCGTGCCCTCCTGGGTGAACCTGTGCGACTCGCGCTGGGAGGCGGGCGACTCGGCGGGGGCGTGGCGCGCGGCGGAGGGGATGGCGCGCGCGCTCCCCGGCCACCCGGCGGTGTTCCGCGAGACGGCGTTGCTCGCCGCCGCCTCGGGCGACTACGCGCGCGCCGAGCAGGAGCTGCGGGCGCTGCTCGCGGCGACGCCCAGCAACCGGCGCATGCAGGCGATCGCGCACAACCTGCTCTCGGCCGTCCACTGGTCCGAGGGGCGGGTGGCCGAGGGCGACGCCGAGCGGCGCGAGGCGGCGGCGATCGACCGGCGGCGCGGCGCGCACGCCGTGGCGCTGCGGCGGGAGCTGGGGCTCGCCGCGGCGGCCGCGTGGCTGCGCGGCGACACGGCGGAGACGCGCCGGCGCACCGCGGCCGCGCTCGCGCAGCGCCCGCTCGACGCGCTCCCTCCGCTCGACCGTCCGTACCTGGATCTGGCGACGACGCTGGCGCTGGGTGGGGAGACGGCGCGCGCCCGCCGCGTGCTCGCGGAGTACGAGCGCGTGGTGCCCGAGTCGGTGCGACGCCAGGACGCGGGCGCGCACGGGCTCACGCGCGCCACGATCGCGCTCGTCGAGCGGCGGTTCGCCGAGGCGATCCCGCTGCTGCGCCGCGTGCCCGGCCCGCTGTGCACGGTGTGCGGCCTCCCCGAGCTCGCGATGGCCTACGACGCCGTCGGGGAGCCCGACTCGGCGCGCGCCGTCTACGCCCGCTACCTGCGCACGCCCACGCTCTGGCGGCTCGAGGAGACCGACGGCTTCCACCGGCAGCGCGCGCTGGCGCGGCTGGGGACGCTCGATCGCCGCGACTGACCGGCGCGGCGTCCCTCAGCGCGCCTCGACGGCCGCGTCCGCCCCGGCGTCCGCCGACTCGGCCGCATCCCCGCCGCGCGCCTGGAGCGCGCGCACTGCGTCCACCAGCGCCGCCGTCACGTGCCACCGCGACGGCACGCCCAGTCGCGCGAGCACCTGCTCGACGTGGTTGCGCACGGTGAACCGGCTCACGCCGAGCTGCCGGGCGATGTCGGGATTCGAGCTGCCGTCGCCGAGCAGCAGCGCGATCTCGGCCTGCCGCGCGGTCAGCCCGCAGGCCGCGATCACCTGCTCGACGGTGGGCGGGGGCGGCGGCGTCGGCGCCACGGCGGCCGCGCCGACGCGGCGCTCCCGCTCCAGGCGGCGCGCCATGACCTGCAGCCGCGCGATCAGCTCCACGGTCCGGAACGGCTTGGTGACGTAGTCGTCGGCGCCCAGCCGGAAGCCGGCGAGCATGTCCGCGTCGGCGTCGCGCGCCGAGAGGATCAGCACCGGGCACCAGCGGTCCTCGGCGCGCAGCCCGGCCAGCACCGTGAGCCCGTCGATGCCGGGCAGCCCGAGATCGAGCACGATCAGGTCGGGCTCGCAGGCGCGCACCATGGCGAGCGCCTGCCGGCCGTCGCTGGCCGTGCTCACCCGGAAGCCCTCGTCGCGCAGGTTGAGCTGCAGCGCCTCGGCGAGGTCGTGGTTGTCCTCGACGACGAGGACGCGGGGTCCGCCGGTCGGGCGGTCCGGGAGGGTCATGGATCGGCGCGAGATGGGGTCGGAGCGGAGCGCGGAAGGTGTCGGGCGTCGCGCGCCGCGTACATGGGACACGGACCCAGGCCGGAAAGACGATCGACCGATACCATGGGATGCGGGGTGCCGCGCCGGGGACCCACGGGTGAGCTTGCCTGCCGACGCGGACGACCGCGTCGGCCCCACCGCCTCCATGACCGCCGCCGAGCGCCCCTCCGTCCCGCCGTCCGCCGCCCTGCCCTGGCCACGACCTCGCGCCATCCGCCCGCGCGGCGAATCGCGCGGCTGGACGCTGGCCGCGTACGCCGGGATCCTCGGCGGCCTGGCGGTCATGCTCGTCAGCGCGGCGCAGGTGCAGCGCGGCTGGGCCGAGCGGCGGCTGGCGGCGGAGCGCGCGCTGCGCGACCACCTGCTCACCGCCGCCCGCACGCTGGCCCAGGAGGCGCTGGGCTACGAGAGCCGGCAGGTGCGCGCCCTGCTCTGGCCCGTGCTCGGCGCCGCGGGGCACACCCGCGCCCGCCCGCTGACGCTGTCCGAGGTCTCGGCGTTCGCCGACAGCCAGCTGGTCGCCGCCGACCTGGAGGAGGTCGGGCATCGGAGCTACCTGCGCTTCGTCCCCGGCGACGATCCGGCCGCCCCGCTGCGCGTCGAGGCGCGCGGCGTGCTCGCCGACGACGCCGTGCGCGCCCGCGTGCTCAAGCCGGCGGTGGAGCGGGCGCTGGTCAGGCTGTTCGCCGGGCGGGGGCGCGTGGTCCACGAGCCCGTCCCGGCGGCGGGGGGGCTGCCGCCGCTGACGCTCGTCGTGGCGTCGGAGCGCACGCGCGACGGCCGGGTGACGGCGCTGTTCGGCGTGAGCTACGCGCGCGACGCGTCGCTGGCCGTCAACGCGGACGCCGTGCGCCGCACGGTGCCGCTGCTGCCGGCGAGCTACAACGGTGTCGACTGGCGCTCGGGGCGGCGCGCGCCCGACGCGGCGGTCCGCCCGGACGCCGGACCGCTGCGCGCGACGGTCGCCAAGGTGAGCGCGGACGACAACGCGCTGCTGGCGATCCGGGTGCGCGACCGGCAGGGTCGGCCGCTCTACGCCGCGCCCGCGCTGCGGGACACGGCCGGCGACGCCTGGCGCTCGCCCCACGCCGCGGAGCTGCTGCTCGACGCGGAAGGGCTCGTGGTGGAGGTGGCGCTGCCGCGGGCGGCCGGCGACCGGCTGGTCGCGGCGGCCGTGCCCCTGGACCACGAGCGCACGATGCTCGGCAGCATGCTGGCGCTCGGGGCGCTGTCGGCCGTGGCCGGCGCCGCGGGCGTGCAGCGGCAGCGGCAGCTCGCGCGCACGCGGGCGACCTTCGTGACCGCCGTGTCGCACGAGCTGCGCACCCCGCTGGCGCAGATCTGCCTGCTGAGCGACACGCTGCGCGAGCGCGGCGCCGAGTCGCCGGAGCAGGCGGACCGCTGGCTCGACTCGATCAACCGCGAGGCGCACCGCCTCGGGGATCTGGTGCAGAACGTCCTGCTGTTCGCGCGCGGGCAGCAGCGGCGTCTGGCGGTCATCCCCGTCCCCACCGACCTGGCCGCGCTCGCGCGCGAGGTGGTGGACGCGTTCGCGCCGCTGGCCGCGCAGCGCGACGTGCGGGTGGCGCTCGACGCCCCGCGCGCCGCGTGGGCGCTCGTGGAACCCAGGGCGGCGCGACACATCCTGCTCAACCTGCTCGACAACGCGCTGAAGTACGGGCCGCCCGGCCAGACCGTGACCGTCCACGCGACGGCCGACGCGACCGGCGCCATGCTCACCGTCGACGACCAGGGCCCCGGGGTCGCGGAGGCGGACCGGCGGCGGATCTGGCGTCCGTTCGTCCGCGCCACGCCGGAGGTCGACGTCATCGGCGGGAGCGGGATCGGCCTGAGCGTCGTGCGGCAGCTGGCCGCGGCGCACGGCGGGCGGGCGGAGGTGCGCAGCGCGCCGGGCGGGGGCGGACGCTTCGTGGTGCGGCTCCCGCGCGCGCGCGCCACGCCGCATTGACCGCGGGCGTACCGGGCTGCAGCGTGGGGCGGCCGGTGCCGGCGGCCCAACAGCCGCCGCGCCGCGCGCGTACTTGTCGGCGATTCCGCCCGCGTTCTCCCCACACCCCTCCCCCGCGCATGCGAGCATTCCGCCTCGCTCCCGCGCTCGCCGGCTTCGTGCTGGTGGGCGCTCCCGTTCCGGACGCCTCGGCCCAGATGGTCAGCAAGGATGCGCCGGCCTCCTCGGCCGCGCCGCTCCTCGACTCGACCGTGCTCGGCGCGCTGCGCTGGCGCCCGATCGGCCCGGCCAACATGAGCGGCCGCATCGTCGACGTGGAGGGCATCGCCTCGCCGTCCAAGACGTTCTACGTCGCCTCGGCGGCCGGCGGCATCTGGAAGACCACGAACAACGGCACGACGTTCCGGCCGATCTTCGACAACGAGCGGTGCATCTCGATGGGCGATCTCGCGATCGCGCCGAGCGACACCAACGTGATCTACGCCGGCACGGGCGAGCCGAACTCGCGCAACTCGATCTCGCCCGGCTGCGGCGTGTTCAAGTCGACGAACGGCGGCCGCACCTGGGGCTTCGTCGGGCTGCCGAAGTCGGAGCACATCGGCCGCATCGTCGTCGATCCGCGCGACGCCAACGTCGCCTACGTCGCCGCGCTGGGTCCCGCGTGGCGCAGCGGCGGCGAGCGTGGCCTATACAAGACGACCGACGGCGGCACGACGTGGACGCTCGTGAAGGGCGTCGGCGAGAAGGCCGGCTTCGTGGACGTGGAGCTCGACCCGTCGAACCCCGACGTCGTCTGGGCGGCGAGCTACGAGCGCGTGCGCGGCCCGTACTTCCTGCAGTCGGGCGGCCCGGGCTCGGGCCTCTGGAAGTCGACCGACGCGGGCCGCACGTGGTCCCAGGTGAAGGGCGGCGGGCTCCCCGCGAGCACGCTGGGCCGCATCGAGATCGCGATCGCGCAGAGCGAGCCGAAGACCATGTACCTCATGGTCGAGGCGGACACGATGCCGAACCGCGAGAAGGGGAAGAAGGCGCAGACGCGTCCGAGCGGGCTGTATCGCTCCGCGGACGGCGGCGCCACGTGGGAGCGCACGAACAACGAGAACGTGCGCCCGTTCTACTACTCGCAGGTGCGCGTCGACACGAAGAACCCGAGCCGCGTCTACTGGTCGTCGACGCCGGTGAAGGTCTCCGACGAGGGCGGCAAGAACGCGCGCAACGCGACGGTCGGCATCCACGTCGACCACCACGCGATGTGGATCGACCCGAACGACCCGCAGCGCATGATCGTCGGCAACGACGGCGGCGTGGCGATCAGCTACGACCGGGGCGGGAGCTACAACATGCTCAACCACTTCCCGATCGGGCAGTTCTACAACATCAGCTACGACATGGCCGTGCCGTACCGCGTGTGCGGCGGCCTGCAGGACAACGGCTCGTGGTGCGGCCCGTCGCGCCGCCGCAACGGCGCGGTGACGAACGCCATGTGGGCGACGGTCAACGGCGGCGACGGCTTCGTCACGGCGCAGGACCCGACCGACCCGAACACGGTGTACGCCGAGTCGCAGGGCGGCAACATGGCCCGCATCGACATGGTCACCGGCGAGCGCACGGCGCTCGTGAAGCCGCAGTGGCGCAACCGGTACATGCAGTGGGAGGACTCGATCATCACCGAGCGTCCCGACACGACGCGCCCGATGACGGCCGAGCAGCGCCGCCGCCTGGAGGCGTTCCGCCAGCGCCAGCGCGCCGACTCGACGGAGTACGACATCCGCTGGAACTGGAACACGCCGTTCTTCCTGTCGTGGCACAACCCACGGGTGTTCTACAGCGCGGCCAACCGCGTGCTCAAGAGCACGGACCGCGGCAACAACCTGTACTTCATCTCGCCCGACCTGACGACGAAGGACGCGGAGAAGATCCGCATCTCGACGCGCACCACGGGCGGCATCACGGTCGACGCGACGGGCGCGGAGACGTTCAGCACGATCGTGTCGCTGAACGAGTCGCCGGTGCAGGCCGGCCGCCTCTACGCCGGCACCGACGACGGCAAGGTGTGGGTCACCGGCAACGACGGCGCGACGTGGACCGACCTCACGAACCGCTTCACGGGCGTCCCGGCCGGCACGTACGTCAGCCGCATCGAGCCGAGCTGGAAGGACACGTCGGTCTTCTACGTGACGTTCGACAACCACCGCCGCGGCGACTTCACGCCGTACGTCTACATGACGCGCGACGGCGGGCGCAGCTTCCGCTCGATCGCGGCGAACCTGCCGACCGGCGGGCCGAACTTCGTGCACGTGATCCGCGAGGATCCGGTGAACCCGGACCTGCTGTACGTGGGCACCGACGTCGGCGTGTACGTGTCGCTGGACCGCGGCGGCGCGTGGCAGCCGTTCATGACCGGGCTGCCGACGGTGCCGGTGCACGACCTGCGCATCCACCCGCGCGAGCGCGAGCTGATCGCGGGCACGCACGGGCGCGCGATCTGGATCGTCGACGTGGCGCCGCTGCAGGAGATGAACGCGACGACGCTCGCCAAGGCGACGCACGTCTTCACGCCGAAGACGGCGCTGCAGTACGGCGAGACGCCGATGGAGGGCCAGAGCACCGGCAACCAGTGGTGGGCCGCGCCGAGCCCCGCGTACGGCGCGCTGGTGTCGTACCGGATCGCCCCCGGCACGAAGGTCGACGGCCCGGTGCGCGTGGCCGTGCTCGGCCCCATGGGCGACACGCTGCGCGCCTACACGAACGCGCCCAACACGCCGGGCGTGCACACGATCCTGTGGGACATGCGCGGCCGACCGGCCACACGCGTCCTCTCGCCGGCCGAGCGCCGCGACTCGATCGAGAACGCGCGGCGCACGATCGCGGTCGTGGACTCGCTGGTGAACGAGAAGATCGTCCCGGCGGCGATGGCGGATCGCATCAAGACGGCCGCGAACGGCGGCCCGCAGGCGCTGCAGCAGCTCGCGTCGCAGTTCGGCGTGGGCGGCGGCGGTGGCGGCGGCGGCGGCTTCGGCGGGGGCGGCGCGAACGCGCGCGGCACCATCACGCCGGTCGGCTACCCGCGCTTCGTGGAGCGCCCGGGTGAGTCGGCAGCGCCGGCGCGCGGCGCCGGCCGTGGCGAGGGCACCGCCGAGGCGGCCGAGGCAGCCGCGGGCGGCGGCGCGCCGGGCATGGACCAGGCCGGGCTGACGCAGGTCTTCCAGGCAATCCAGGCGGCGAACCGCGGCCGCGGTCAGGGCGGCGGCGGGTTCGGCGGGGGCGGCGCGGCCTTCGTCCCCACCGGCACCTACATGGTCTCGGTGACGATCAACGGCCAGACGACGCGCGTGCCCCTGCGCGTGGAGCGCGTGGGCGGGGTCAACGCGACGAGCACCGTCGTGAGCGAGCAGGAGGACGAGGAGGAGGAGCGGGAGCCCTAGGCCTTCTCCGCCTCCACACGCCTCGGCTCGCTGCGGGGCTGCGGCGCTGCGGACGGGCCTCGTGCTCGTCCGCCGCGCCGCAGCCCCGCAGGTCGTTCGGCGGTCCCCCTCCCTACCGGTCGTCCAGCGGCGGCCGGTCCATCAGCGCGAGCAGCGCGGCGGCCGGGAGGGTCTGCCAGTCCGGGGGGTAGTGCCACACCCGGCGGACGATCCCCTCGCCGTCGAAGAAGAGGCAGCGCGCGCCGCGCGTGCCGGGGATGCGGCGCGCGTCGCGCTCGAAGACGAGCCACTCGTCGCCGGTCCGCTCGTCGAACACGCGCCGCACGACCTCGCGCTCGGCGACGCCGTCCGACGCGCCGGCGCCACGCCGCGACCCGTCACCCGGCGTCCCGTCCGCCAGCGGATCCCCCGTCGGCGCCGACTCGGCGCCGCCCCGCGCGTCGGCGGCCACGGCGCGCGGCACGGGGCGATCCGAGAGGGGATCGCGCGGGGAAGGGCTGGGGTCGGGCTCCCCGGGTGGAGCGGCGGGAGCGGAATCGCGTGCGGACTGCTCTGTATGGAAGCGGTCGACGCGCGCGCGGGGCGCGCGGTCATCCGATGATTCTGACTGCACCATGACTCGAAAGCTCCGCCCGACAGGCGACCCGATGGCCGCCGGCTCCGGGCCGGTCGTGGGCGCGAACCGGCAGGTTGCGTACCGGAAGACCGGATCCCGCGAGTTCGCGGGCGACCGGCGCCGCCCGCTCCACGCCGGTCTGCACCCCGCGCGGGCGTCCGACGCCACCGGCAACGGGAACACGGCAGCGCCGGCCGACCCCACGCCCGGCCGGGCGCCGGCTAGTTAACGTGTCGGCGTCCCCGAGCGCGCCGGCTCCCACCGCGCCGCTCCCCGACCCGCCCGGCCCCCGCCCCGTCCCGCTCTCGTGTCCTACCGCGTCCTCGTCACCGACGACATCGACCGCGACGGCGTCGCCCTCCTCGAAGCCGAGCCCGCGCTGCGCGTGGACGAGGTGCCGACCCTGCCGGTGCCCGCCCTCATGGAGCGCATCGGGGACTACGACGCGATCATCGGCCGGAGCGCGACCCGGATCTCCGCCGAGCTGCTCCGGAGCGCGCCGCGGCTGCGCGTGGTGGGGCGCGCCGGGGTCGGCGTCGACAACGTGGCCATGGACGTCGCCACCGAGCTCGGCGTGGCGGTCATCAACGCGCCGGCCGGCAACACGATCGCCGTCGCGGAGCTCTTCTTCGGGACCGTGCTCGGGCTGCTCCGGCAGCTCCCGCGCGCCTGGGAGACGATGCGCGCCGGCAAGTGGGACCGGGCGTCGCTGATGGGCGCGGAGCTCAAGGGGCGCACGCTCGGCATCGTCGGGCTGGGGCGCATCGGCGGCGAGGTCGCGACCCGCGCGCACGCGTTCGGGATGGACGTGGCGGCCTTCGACCCGTACGTGACCGACGCCCGCTTCGCCGGGCTGCGGGTGCGACGCGCGCCGACGCTCGAGGCGCTGCTCGACGAGGCCGACATCCTCACCGTGCACACGCCGCTCAACGACGAGACGCAGGCGCTGATCGGCCGCCGCGAGCTGGCGGCGCTCCGCAGCGGCGCGGTCGTCTGCAACCTCGCGCGCGGCGGCATCGTCGACGACGCGGCGCTGCTGGCGGCGCTGGAGAGCGGACACCTGCGCGGCGCGGTCCTCGACGTGTTCGCCGCCGAGCCGCTCGCCCCGGACCATCCGCTCCGCCAGGCGCCCAACGTCGTGCTGACCCCGCACATCGGCGCCAACACCGCCGAGGCGCAGCGCAACGTCGCGGTCGACGTGTGCGCCGCCGTGCGCGACGCGCTCCTGCGCGGCGAGCTGTCGCGCTCCATGAACGTCGCCACCGCCGCCGGCGAGTGGCGCGAGCTGCAGCCGGCGATGCTCGTCGCGCGGCGCGGCGCGGCGGTCGCCCGCGCGATCCTCGCCGACATGGGCGTGCGCGCGGTGCAGCGGCTCACGCTGCGCTGCGGCAGCGCGATCGCCGGCGGACAGGAGCTGCTGCTGAGCGCCGCCGCACTCGGCGCGGTCGAGGGGGTGATCGAGCACGACCGGCTCAACCTCATCAACGCGCGCGCGCTCGCCGAGGGGCGCGGGCTGGAGCTGACCGCCGGCGAGAGCGGCGCGCTGCCGCCGAACGGGCTGGAGGTGTCGCTGCGCGGCGCGATGCAGGAGCTCACCGTCGCCGGCACCGCGCCCGCCGACGGCGGCCCGCGGCTCACGCGCATCGGCGCCTTCCACGTCGACGTGAACCCGCGGCAGACGCTCATCGTCCTCACCAACCGCGACGTCCCCGGCGTCATCGGCCGCGTGGGCACGCTGCTCGGCGCCGCCAACGTGAACATCGCCGAGTACCACCAGGCGCGCCTGGCGCAGGGCGGCGAGGCGCTGGCCGTGATCTCCGTCGACGGCCGGGTGGACGGCAGCGTGCGGCAGCGGCTGTGCGAGCTGCCCGACGTGCAGGGCGCGTCGGTCGTGCAGTTCCGCGGCGCGTGAGCGGGAGCGTCGCATGAGCACCGCCCTCGTCACCGATCCCGCGATCCGCGCCGGCTTCGCGCAGGACGCCTCGGGGCTGCAGCTGACGCCCGACGCCGTCGCGCGCCCCACCACGCCCGACGAGGTGGTGGACGTGCTGCGCGAGGCGCACGCCGCGCGCACGCCCGTCACGCCCGCCGCCGCGCAGACGAGCTACGTCGGCGGCTCGATCGCCGACCGCGGCATCGTGCTCTCGCTGCGCGCGCTCGACCGCGTGCTCGACCTCGACCCGGCGCGCGGCATCATGCGCGTGGAGCCGGGCGCCTTCCTCGGCGACGTGAAGCGCGCGGCCGCGGAGCACGGGCTCCTCTTCCCGCCCGATCCCACGAGCGAGGAGGAGTCGTCGCTCGGCGGCGCGATCGCCTGCAACTCGAGCGGCGCGCGGTCGCTCAAGTACGGCGCCACGCGGCCGTGGGTGCGCGCGCTCACCGTCGCGCTGGCCGACGGCCGCGTGATCGAGGTGCGGCGCCCCGCGCTCGAGAAGAACGTCGCCGGGTTCGGTCCCACGCAGGACATGGTCGACTGGTTCGTGGGGAGCGAGGGAACGCTGGGGGTCGTGCTCGCCGCCGAGCTGCAGCTCGTCCCGCTGCCCACGACGGTGCTCGGCCTCGGCATCCCGTTCCGGAGCGCGGCCGACGCGCTCGCGTTCGTCGTCGCCGCGCGCACGGCCCGCGACGCGACCCGCGAGGCGTCGCGGCTGGAGCCGTCGGCGGGCGCGGGCGGGATCGCGCCGCGCTGCATCGAGTACCTCGACGAGTCGGCGTTCGCCATCGCGCGCGAGTTCGTGGGCGGCGCGTGGGGCGCGGAGGCGCGCGCCTACGTGTACGTCGAGGAGGAGAGCTTCGACGACGCCGAGCCGCCGCTGGAGGCGTGGCTCGCGCTCGCCGAGGCGCACCACGCGCTCGGCGACGACATCCAGGTGTTCGAGGGCGAGGCGTCGCTGCGCGAGGCGCGCCGCATGCGCCACGCGGTTCCGGCGACGCTCAACGAGCGCGCCGCGCGCTACCGGGCCGACGGCGGCCGCAAGGTGTCGACCGACTGGGCCGTCCCGTACCCGCGCCTCGCCGAGGCGCTCGACACGGCGGCGCGCATCGCGGCCGCGCACCGCGTGGAGATCGCGGCCGTCTTCGGCCACGCGGGCAACGGGCATCCGCACCAGCACTTCGTCGCGCGCGATGCCGCGGAGCTGGCGCGCGTCGAGGAGGCGGTGGACGCGACCGTGCGCCACGTCGTGTCGATGGGCGGCACCGTCGCCGCGGAGCACGGGATCGGCAAGCTGAAGCGCCGCTGGCTCTCGCTGCAGCTCTCGCGCGAGCAGCTCGGGATCATGCGCGCCGTCAAGCGCGAGCTCGATCCGCAGGGCCTCCTCTCCCCCGGCAACGTGTTCGACGTCGACTGACGGGCGGCCGCGCCGGCGTGACTCCCGGCGTGAACGCCGGTGCGAGTGCTGGCGCGCCCGCGTGCCGACCGACACCTTGGCTCGCCGATCCGCGGGCCGGCCCCGGTCCGCTCCCTCCCGGAGACCGCGTCGATGTCGCACGCCGCCCAGTCCACGCGCCCCTCGCTCGACCCGCCGCGCTACACGCCCGACACGCCCGACTCGGCCGACGCGCCCCCGGTCGCCCGGTGCGCCGAGTGCGAGGCGACGCTCATCGGCCCGTACTGCCACGCGTGCGGGCAGCCGCGGCGGCGTCCCGACGACCTCACCCTGCGGCGCTTCCTGCGCGCCGGCGCGCACGAGGTCAGCGGCGTCGACACGAAGCTGGTGCGCTCGCTCGCCGCGCTCGTGCGGCATCCCGGCCGGCTGACGCGCGAGTTCCTCGCGGGTCGTCGCGGGCGGTGGGTGGGCCCGCTGCAGCTCTACCTGCTGGTGAGCGCCACCTTCTTCCTGGTCGGCGGCATGCAGGTCTACGTCGACCGCGCCGGGATGGAGCGGCAGGTGCGCCAGGCGTTCGCCCAGGCGGACGTGATCGGCACGCGCGTGCTCGGCCGCGCGATGGAGCGGAAGCCGGTGCCCTCGCTCGCGACCGGGCGCGTCGTCGAGGACTGGGTCGAGCTGCTCGGCTACGCGAAGTTCGGCGTCGTCGCCGTCACCGCGCTGCTCGTCTGGGCGGTGCAGCGGCGTCGCATGCGTGGCGGCGGCCTGCCGCACGTGGTGTTCGCGCTGCACTACGAGGCGTTCTCGTACCTGCTGTCGCTGGCGCTCGCGCCGGCCTGGTGGTGGTACACGCGCTACCACGGCCAGCCGAGCCAGTGGGCGGGCGGCCTCCTCCTCGTCGGGCCGTCGGCCCTCTACATGTGGCATGCGCTGCGGACGGCGTACGACGAGCCGGGCGTCCGCGCCCTCTTCAAGACGGTGCTGATCGTCGGGCTCGGGATCCTCGTGGGCGGATTCATCCACGGCGGGGCGCTCGGCATCGCGCTCGCGCGGGCGCAGGGCTGAGCGGGCGTCGCGGCCCGGCCGCGGCCCGCCGATGGTCTCGGCGCCCGCGGCCTGTTTGCTTACCCACGTCCGCACGACCGACGAGCTCCGTCCTCCCACACGACGCGCCGTGCCACGCTTCGCCTCCGTCTTCCTCGACGTCGACTCGACCCTCTGCGGCGTCGAGGGGATCGACTTCCTCGCGCAGCGCCGCGGCGCGGAGGTGGCCGAGCGCGTCGCCGCCGCGACCGACCGCGCGATGCGCGGCGAGATCCCGCTCGACGCGGTGTACGGGGAGCGCATGGCACTCGTGCGTCCCGGGCGCGACGACCTGATCGCGCTCGCGCGCGCGTACGCCGACGCGCTCGCGCCCGACGCCGTCGAGGCGGTCGCCTTCCTGCGGCGCGTCGGCGTGCGCGTCGCGCTCGTGAGCGGCGGCATCCGGCAGGCGATCGTCCCCGTCGCGCGCGAGCTCGGGTTCGCGCTCGACGACGTGCACGCCGTCGACGTGGTGCTCGACGGCGGCGGCCAGTACTGGTCGTACGACGCGGGCTCGCCGCTCACGCAGCAGCACGGGAAGCGCGAGGTCGTCGCCGCGGCGCTCGCCGCGGGCATGCCGCGCCCCGCGCTCGCGGTCGGCGACGGCTCGACCGACATCGCCATGCGCGACGCTTGCGACGCGTTCGCCGCGTACACCGGGTTCGCGCGGCGCGACATCGTCGTGCGCGCGGCCGACCACGAGATCCCCTCGTTCGAGGCGCTCGTGGACCTCATCATGACGGACGACCGGACCGACGACCGATGACCATAGCCGCGCCCACCTCCGCGACCGTTCCCGCGCCCACCGCCACGACGGGCGACGCGCCGTTCGGCACCTTCTTCCTCCCCGGCCCCACCGAGGTGCGCCCCGAGGTGCTCGCCGCCCTGACGCGCCCGATGATCGCGCACCGCGGCGAGGAGTTCGAGGCGATGTTCGCGCGCATCCAGGGGGGCCTGCGCGAGGTGTTCGGCACCGCGCGGCCGGTGTTCGTCTCGTCCTCGTCGGCCACGGGGCTGATGGAGGCGGCGGTGCGCTGCGCGCCGACGGGGCCCGTGCTCTCGGTGGTGAACGGCGCGTTCAGCGAGCGCTTCGCGCAGATCGTGCGCGCGACCGACCGCGAGCTCGACGTGCTGGAGGTGCCGCCCGGCCAGGTCGCGACGCCCGACGACGTGGCGGCGCGCCTGCGCGCGCGGCGCTACGCGGCGATGACCGTCGTGCACTCCGAGACGTCGACCGGCGCGCTCACCGACGTGCGCGCGATCCGCGCCGCCGCGGCGGCCGAGGGCGTGCCGTGCCTCGTGGACAGCGTCACGGGCGTGGGCGGCGCCGAGCTGCGCGTCGACGACTGGTCGCTCGACTTCGCGCTCACCGGGTCGCAGAAGGCGCTCGCGATGCCGCCGGGGCTCGCCTTCGCCGTCGCGTCCGAGGCGTACATGGCGACGGCGCCGCAGGCGCGCGGCCGTGGGCTCTACTTCGACCTCGTCGAGTTCGAGCAGTACGCGCGGAAGAACCAGACGCCGAACACGCCGGCCACCTCGCTCTTCTACGCCGCCGAGGTGCAGCTCGCGCACATCCGCGCCGAGACGATGGCGGGGCGCTGGGCGCGCCACGCGGCGATGGCGGCGCAGACGCACCGCTGGGTCGAGGAGCGCGCGGATCGCTTCGGCATCGGCATCCTCGCACCGGCGGGCCACCGCTCGCCCACGGTGACCGCGGTGACGGTGCCCGACGGCATCACCGGCGACGACGTCGTGCGCGCGACCAAGGCGCGCGGCTTCACGCTCGGCAGCGGCTACGGCAAAGTGAAGGCGCGCACCTTCCGCGTGGGCCACATGGGCGACCACACGCCCGACCGGCTGGCGCGCTGCCTGGACGCGACCGAGGACGCGCTCGCGGAGCTGCTGGGGCGCTGAGCCTCAGCCGGCCACGGCCGCCGTCTCGCGGATCACGCGGAGCGGCGGGTTCTCCGGCCACTCGACGCGGGCGTACAGGTCGCGCAGCGCGACACGCGCGCCGATCGACGGCAGCTCGAGCGTCGCATCGAGTCCCGAGACCTCGCGCAGCACCCAGCGATCCCCATCGCGGTCGAACACCTCGACGTGCGGCTGGTCCTGGGCGATGAGGACGTACGTGCGGAGCGTGTCGAGCGCCCGATACAGCGCGAACTTCTTCCCGCGGTCGTACGCCGCCGTCGACGGGGAGAGCACTTCGACGATCAGCGTCGGGTTGAGCAGCGTGTCGTCATGCTCGTCCTCCATCTCGCCTTCGCCGCACGTGACGACGACGTCGGGGTAGGTGTACAGCCCGTTGGCGCGCACCTTGGTTCGCATGTCGGCGAGGAACGCCTCGCACGGTCCGCCGGCGATCTGCGCGTGGAGCGCGGCCAAGATTGATCACGATCCGGCCGTGCTGCCGGCTCGCGCCGGTCATGGCGTACACGCGCCCGCGGTAGTACTCGCTCCGCGTCTCGGCGGCGCGCTCCCGCTCCAGGTACTCCTCGGGCGTCACGAACGGCTCGGGCACGGTCATGAGGATCTCCGCGTGAAGAGCGCACCGCCACGGGCGCTCCCTCACCATACGCTCGGCGCGCGACTCGGAGCAACTCGGCCGGAGGCGCGCCGGCACGCGCCGGCCCACGGGCGACCGAGACCTACGGCGCGCGGCCGTACTTCCGCATCGCCGCCAGCAGCCGGTCCGCCGGCAGCGCGTACACGCGGCGCGCCTCGGCGCCGGTCATCGTCTCCGCGGCGAGCATCGCGTTGACGATCGCCTCCTCCGTGGCCTGCACGGTGGCGGCGAACAGCGGGTTGATGCGCGCGTTGGGGAGCATCGCCACGCGCGCGACGCCCGTGTCCGACGCGGTGCCGGGGTTCGCGGTCGAGAAGGCGACGAAGATGTCGCCCGAGCTGTTCTCGCCGCGCCCGCCCATGCGCCCGACGCCGAGCGAGGCGCGCGTGGCGATCCGCTTGAGCTGGTGCGGCAGCAGCGGCGCGTCGGTGGCGACGACGATGATGATCGAGCCCTGCCCCGCGCTCGCGTCGTCCTCGCGCGCGGGTGGCGCGGCGGCGGCCCCACAGCGCGGCGCGCCGCGGCCCATCGTCGTGTCGGGCGAGTCGACGCACGGCGTCAGGTCGCGGATCTCCTCGCCCACCGGCACGCCGGCCACGCGCAGCTCGCGCCGCGCGCCGTAGTTGCACTGCACCAGCACGCCCACCGTGTAGCCGCCCTGCGCGGCGGTGAGCCGTCGCGACGCCGTGCCGATGCCGCCCTTGAAGCCGTGGCAGATCATGCCCGTGCCGCCGCCGACGTTCCCCTCGACGACGGCGCCGCCGCGCGCCGAGTCGAGCGCCGCGCGCGCGTGCTCCGGGCGCACGTGGAAGCCGTTGATGTCGTTCAGGAAGCCGTCGTACGTCTCGGCGACCACCGGCAGCCCCCACGGCTGCATCCCGGGCCGGCCCACCTGCCACTGCAGGATCGCGTCGCGCACCACGCCGACGCTGTGCGTGTTCGTGATCGCGATCGGGCCCTCCAGCACCCCGCTCTCCTGCAGCCAGGTGGTGCCGGTCATCTCGCCGTTGCCGTTGAGCGTGAACCAGGCGCCCATCACTGGATCGGCGCTGCCGCGGCCGCGCGGGTGCACGACGGTGACGCCGGTGCGCACGGGCCCGCGCCCGACCACGAGTCGACCGCTGCCCGAGATCAGCGTCGCGTGCCCGACCTCCACGCCCGCGACGTCGGTGATCGCGTCGAGCGGGCCCGGCGTGCCGCCGATGAGCGGGCTGAGGCCGAGCTGCGCCGCGCGCGGACGCGGCGCCGGCTGGGCGAGCGCGGTGGACGCGGCGAGGGCGAGCAGCGAGAGGGCGCGTGCGAGCATGCCGGGTTCCGTCAGGCGAGGCGCCGCAGCACGTCGCGCAGCACGTCGAAGATCGCGTCGACGTGCGCGCGCTCGGCGATCAGCGGCGGCGAGAGGGCGATCACGTCGCCGGTGACGCGGACCAGCAGCCCGCGATGGAAGCACTCGACGAACGCGTCGAAGGCGCGGGCGCCCGGCGCGCCGTCGCGCGGCGCCAGCTCGATCGCGCCCACCATCCCGAGCGCGCGCAGGTCGACGACGTGCGGCAGGTCGCGCAGCGCGTGCACCGCGTCCTCCCAGTACGGCGCCAGCTCGGCGGCACGCGCGAACAGCGCCTCGTCGCGGTACAGCTGCAGCGTCGCGAGCCCCGCGGCGCATGCCAGCGGATGCCCGGAGTACGTGTAGCCGTGCGCGAACTCGATCCCCGGCGCGGCGGCGTCCATCACCGCGTCGTGCACGTCGCGCCGCGCGAGCACCGCCCCCATCGGCACGGCGGCGTTCGTGAGCCCCTTCGCGACCGTCATCAGGTCGGGCACCACGCCGAAGCGGTCGGCGGCGAACGGCGTGCCGAGCCGCCCGAAGCCGGTGATCACCTCGTCGAAGATCAGCAGGATGCCGTGCCGGTCGCAGATCGCGCGCAGCCGCTCCAGGTAGCCCTGCGGCGGCAGCAGCACGCCGGTCGAACCGGCCACCGGCTCCACGATGACGGCGGCGATCGTCTCCGCGCCGCGCTCGGCGACGATCCGCGAGAGGTCGTCGGCCAGCTCGGCGCCGTGCGCGGGCAGGCCGCGCGAGAAGGCGTTGCGCGCGAGGTCGTGGGTGTGCGGCAGGTGGTCGACGTGCGGCGAGAGCAGCGCCGCGAACGGGGCGCGGTTCCCCTCGATCCCGCCCACGCACACGCCGCCGAGCCCCACGCCGTGGTAGCCGCGCAGCCGGCCGACGAAGCGCACGCGCGACGGCTCGCCGCGCGCGCGGTGGTAGGCGACCGCCATCTTGAGCGCCGTGTCCACCGCCTCGGAGCCCGAGTTGGTGAAGAAGACGCGGTCGAGCCCCGCCGGGGCCATCGCGGCGAGCGATTCCGCGAGGCGGAAGCTGAGCGGATGGCCCATCTGGAAGCCGGGCGCGAAGTCCATCCGCGCCGCCTGCTCCTGGATCGCGCGCACGATCGGCGCGCGGCCGTGCCCCGCGTTCACGCACCAGAGCCCCGACGTGCCGTCGAGGATGCGGCGGCCGTCGGCCGCGGTGTAGTGCATCCCTTCCGCGCTCACGAGCAGCCGCGGCGCGCGCTTGAAGGCGCGGTTCGCGGTGAACGGCATCCAGTGCGCGTCGAGCGACGCGTCGGCGGCGAGATCGAGCGAGGCGGCGAGATCGCGGGCGGCGTGGGTCATCGAGGCTCCGGTGGTGTGGGCGCGATCCGTCACGACATCCAGTTGGTGCCGGCCTCGCGGTTCCACTTCGTCGTCGTCTTGCGCGTGCGCGTCCACAGCTCGATCGAGCCGCGCCCGGTGATCTCCCCCACGCCGAAGCACGAGTCGCCCCATCCCGCGAAGCCGAACGGCTCGCGCGGCACCGGCACGCCGACGTTCACGCCCACCATGCCGGCCGACGCGCGCTCGGCGACGTAGCGCGCCGTGCCGCCGTGCTCCGTGAACACCGCGGCCGCGTTCCCGTACGGCGAGCGGTTCTCCACCGCGAGCGCGTCGTCGACGGTCGGCACGCGCACGACCGCCAGCACGGGGCCGAACACCTCCTCCTGCGCGATGCGCATCTCGGGCGTGACGCCGTCCAGCACCGTCGGGCCCACGTAGAAGCCGCCCTCGCGCCCCGGCACCACCACGCCGCGCCCGTCGAGCAGCACGCGCGCGCCCGCCTGCTCGGCCTCGGTGACGTAGCGCGTGATGCGCTCCCGCGCCTCGCGCGAGATCACGGGGCCCAGCGTCTCGCCGGGCACCAGGCGGCGCGCCTCCTCGACGACGCACGCGACGATCGGATCCGCCTCGCCCACGGCCAGCATCACCGACGCGGCCATGCAGCGCTGCCCGCTGCACCCCGACATCGACGCGGCGACGTTGCTCGACGTCATCGCCGGCTCGGCGTCCGGCATGACGATGAGGTGGTTCTTCGCGCCGCCCAGCGCGAGCGCGCGCTTGAGGCTCGCCGTCGCGCGGCGGTACACGGCCTGCGCGACGCGCGTGGAGCCGACGAACGTCACCGCCGCGACGTCGGGATGGTCGCAGATCGCCTCCGCCACCTCGCGCCCGCCGTGCACGACGTTGAACACGCCCGCCGGCAGCCCGGCCTCCGCCAGCAGCTCCGCGATGCGCCCCGCGCTCAGCGGCACGAGCTCCGACGGCTTGAGGATCATGCAGTTGCCGAGCGCGATCGCGTTCGGGATGGTCCAGTGCGGGACCATGCTCGGGAAGTTGAACGGCGCGATCGACGCGACGACGCCGATCGGCACGCGCTCCGAGCGGCACTCGACGCCGCGGCTCACCTCCAGCACCTCGCCGACGGCGATCTGCGGCAGCGAGCAGGCGAACTCGGTGAGCTCGATCGCCTTCAGGATCTCGGCGCGCGCCTCGCCCGCGACCTTGCCGTGCTCCTCCACGATCAACGCGCTCAGCGCGTCGAGGTCGCGCTCGAGCAGCGCGCGGTAGCGATACAGCACCTGCACGCGCTCCTTGAGCGGCACGGCCGCCCACGCGGGCCAGGCGCGGCGCGCCGCGGCGGCCGCCGCGTCCAGCGCGCGCAGCGACGTCGCCGGCGTGCGCGCGATGACGCGCCCGTCCGCCGGCGCGTGCACGTCGAGCAGCGGCCCGTCGCCGTCCATCCAGACGCCGCCGACCCAGTTGCGGACGACGCCGTGGCGTGGGGGCGCGCCGACGTCGGCGCGGTGGGGCGTGGGCGTCGCGGCGGTGGTCATGCGCGGGTCATGCGCGGGATGCGGAATCGGGAGGCGGCAGCGCGGGCGGCGCGGAGCGGGCCCCGATCGTATGCAGCGCCGCGCGCGTGGATGTCAAGCGCGGCGCGAGCGCCGCGGCATGTGCTGCGGCGTGCCCTGCGGCCGGGCGCCGGCCGCGTGTAGCTTGCGCGCATGCGCCTGCTCGCCGTCTCCCCCACCGCGCCCGATCCCGACGTCGTCGCCGACGCCGCGCGCGTGCTGCGCGCCGGCGGGCTGGTCGCGTTCCCCACCGAGACGGTGTACGGGCTCGGCGCGCACGCGCTCGACGCCGCCGCCGTGCAGCGCATCTTCGCCGCCAAGGGACGGCCGAGCTTCAACCCGCTCATCGCGCACGTCGCCGACGTCGACGGCGCGCGCGCGCTCGTGCGCGACTGGCCCGAGGCCGCCGAGCGGCTCGCGCGCGCGTTCTGGCCCGGACCGCTGACCTTCGTGCTCCCCAAGCGCGCGCACGTGCCCGACGTGCTCACCGCGGGGCTGCCGGCGGTCGCGGTGCGCGTCCCGGCGCATCCGGTGGCGCTGGCGCTGCTCCGCGCCGCCGACCTGCCGATCGCCGCGCCGAGCGCGAACCGCTTCACCGAGCTCTCCCCGACGGCCGCGCGCCACGTCGCGAAGGCGCTCGGCGACCGCGTGGACGTGATCCTCGACGGCGGGCCGACGAGCGTGGGGATCGAGTCCACCGTCGTCGACCTGACCGGCGCCCGCCCCGTGCTGCTGCGGCCCGGCACCGTCTCGGCCTCGGCGATCGCCGAGGTGCTGGGCGCGATGCCCGATCGCCCCGCCGCGCCGATCGCGGGCGACGCGCCGCGCCCCGCGCCGGGGATGGTCGAGCGCCACTACGCGCCGCGCGCCGCGGTCTGGCTGTTCGATCCCTCCGAGCGCGACGCGGTCGCGGCGCGGCTCGCGCGCGAGGCCGGCGGCGCGCGCGTGGGCGCGCTGCTGCTCGCGCCGTGGAGCGCGTCGCCCGCGCCGGCGATGCCGGTGCCGATGCCCGACGATCCGGCGGGCTACGCGCAGCGGCTCTACGCCGCGCTGCACGAGCTCGACGACGCGGAGTGCACGATCGCGCTGGTCGAGCGGCCGCCCGACACGCCCGCGTGGCAGGGCGTGCGCGACCGGCTCGCGCGCGCGGCGCACTAGGGGGCGATCGCCCGCACCGCGATCGAGTCCGACCGCCCGACGACCGACGCGACGACGTGGCCGCTCGCCACCCGGTCCGCGTGGACGTCGAGCGTGTTCGGCACCGGTCGCGGCGCATCGGCGCCGACGTGATAGACAGGCCGCAGCCCCGACGGCGCGTCGGCGCGTGGATGGGACGCGCGGCTCTCTCTCACTTCGAGCGCCAGCACGGCCTCGGGCAGCGGGCGACCGTCCACGCCGTAGGCGAGCGCCCGGAAGCGCACCGTGTCGCCGACCGCGAAGGCCGTCCCCGCGGGGCTGATGGCGATCCGCGCGACGGGCGGCACCACCGTGACGGCGAAGCGCGCCTCCGCGCCGCCCGCGCGCGCGATCACCTCGACCGTCCCGGGTGCGCGCGCGCGCAGCACGCCGCTCTGGTCGACGGACGCGATCGCCGGCGCGCTCGTGGACCACGCGACCTCCGGCGGCGGCTCGCGGTCGCACTCGTCGAGGATGTCGCGCTGGCCCGCCGCGAATCGGAAGGTGACGCCCACGGGGAACGCCATGCGCGGGAGCGCACGCGCCGTCGGCGTTCGCAGGCACAGCGGCGGCCCGAAGCTGCAGCCCAGCGTCGCCACGAGGCCGACGAGCGCGAGACGGGCGCGCACGTGCGCCGCGCATCCATCGACTCGGCGTCGGAGGCCGCGCTTCAGCGCGTCACTCGCCATCCGCGGGTGCCCGCCGGTCGGCGTTCGCGGATGCGCGCCCGGTGGCGTGGTGCGCGCGCTGCTCGCTCGCGGTCGGTGCGTCCGCGGCGCGCATCGCTTCCAGGCGATCACGAATCGTGTCGGGCACGAGGAGGCCGTCGGCGATCTCGCCCACCGTCTCCTCCTCGCGCCATGTCGCCGCCAGCTCGCCGGCCTGCGCGGCGAGGGCCGCCGCCTCGACTTCCTCGGTCACCGCGATCTCCAGCGCGAGCCGACGCTCGGGCGATCCCGTGACCACGTGAGAGATGTACGCGTCGAGCACGAGCCGCTCCCACGGGCGTTGCGCGACCCACGCGCCCTCCGCCTGCCGGTTCCCGTTCCTGCGTCCGCGTCCCCGCGTGCGACCCGTCGCCTCCACGGCGGACGGTCCCCGCTCGGCCGACGCGACCTGCTCCAGCGCCACGGGGAGTGACGCCGTCGCGCTCTCCGCTCCGTTGAGCCGCGGCAGCAGATCGGCGAGGAACTCGGCGGCCTTCCGACCGGTGAGGCGCGCCTCGCCGCGACGTCCCATCGGCACCACGAGCTCCAGCGGCCTCCGGCCCGTCGGCCCCTCGAATCGCACGCTCTCGAGCTGCCACGCCCAGAGCCGTCGCGGCGATCCCGCGGTCGGCCGCAGCGAGACCCAGAGTCGCGGCGGATGACGCCAGAGGTGCAGCAGGAACGTGGCGAGGAAGACCGCGACGTACACGCCGACCCACGGCGTGCCCGTCACCTGGCCGGCGCGCACGCCGAGCAGCAGCGCGAGCAGCGCCAGCGCGGCCGCGCTCCACCACACGAGGAGCTGCCGCGTCCGCAGCCGGCGCCCGTAGCGCCAGTTCGCGATGTCCGCGTCCGGCATGCCGCCGACGCGCAGCAGCTCGAGGCCCGAGCGCGTCCGCGCGAGGCCGGCGGCGGCGCCCGCGACCCGCGTCTCGGCGCTCAGCGCCACCCGCTCGCACTGCGCGATCGCCTCCCACCGCCGCTCGAGCGGCGTGAGGTTCCACTGCCCGCACCGCCGACAGATCACCCAGAGCCGACCCTTCACGGTGTCGAACGCGACGTGCCGGCCGACGGGCAGCTCCGGGATCTCGTCGTTGCGGCCGAGCGAGCGCTCGCAGCGCAGGCAGGTTGCGTACAAGAGGCGGGGGGCGAGAGCTCAGGCGATTCGCCGAGCGCCGATGCCGGCGTACGGCGGCGCGCGGCGGCGTGCGCGTGCGATGTCCTCGATCATACGTCGACGGCGACGCGGCGCGAACCGACGCGGCGCGCGCGCTCACATCTCGAGCGTCGAGAGCGCTCGCGCGACGCGCCACGCGCGCCCGCGTCGCACGATCTCCCACGCGCCGGTCGATCCGCCCGGGAAGGGCGCGGGCTGATGGCGCGACTCGAGGAGGCACGTGACCGCCCAGCGCACCACCGCCCGGTCCGCCGTCAGCGAGTCCAGCGCGAGGCTGGCCACGGTCCCCACCGTCCGCGCTCCCCGCTCGCGCGTCGTGCCCTCGGCGCAGTAGGCGCCCCCGGACACCACGCGCACCGCGAGCCCGGCGCGACGGGCCGGGGCATCGAGCGCACGCGCGGTCGCCGGATCGGCGGCGAGCAGCATGCCGCTGCCCGGGCGCGGCCGCGCGGCCGCCACGAACAGCGACTCGGCCGCGGCGGCGAGCACCTCGGCGACGACCGCCGTGTCGCGCGGTTGCGCGACGCGCGCGTGCGCGGGCGCCGTGGTCCGCGCATCACGCGACGTCGGCGCGGCGACGGCCGGTCCCGCGCACACGACCGCGAGCAGCCCCCGCATGCGAGCAGACTGTGCAGCGCGACTCATGCGTCGATGATGCGCGAGCGCGCGGCGACGCACCAGCGCTCCGCCGCGCCGCGTGATGCGGGACGCGGGCGTCACGCCCGTGGCCGCCGGGCGGCGTGCGCGTGACTGCGGTCACGCTGTGGCGGTCCGTCGTGCGGCAGCGTTGCGCCAGCGGCCGACACCGTCGGCCACGCGCCCTCGTGCGGCGCGTCGCTCACCCACAGGAGGTCCCGCATGCAGATGACCCGTCTCTCGCGTCGCGCGGTGCGCCGCGTCCTCGCGATCGGCGCCCTGGGCTCGCTCGCCGCCTGCGACGATGCCGCCGTGGTCGGTCCCGACGCTCCGCCGCTCGGCGCCACGGGCACCGTCGTCGTGCAGCTCGCGGGCGCGGCGGCGTCCCGCGCCGCGTCCGACCCGGGCGATGGACACGGCAGCGGCAACGGTCAGGGCCAGGGGAGCGGACAGCCCGCGCGCTTCTCGCTCGACTCGGTCGGGACGGTCGAGCTCCACGTCGTGCGCGTCGACGCCCGCCGCGAGGACGCCGACTCCCTCGCCGCCGCCGACAGCGCCACGAGTGACGCCGAGAAGGGGCGCGGCGGCTGGACGACCGTCGCCGAGCCGAACGCGCGCATCGACCTGATGAAGCTGAGCGGCCAGCCGACGACGCTCGGCAGCGCGGCGCTGCCGGCCGGGACGTATCGGAGCCTCCGCCTCGTCGTGGACGCGGCGCGGTCGCGCGTGACGCTCAGGGGTGGCCAGGCGGTCGACGTGAAGTGGCCGAGCGCGGGTCGGAGCGGCATCAAGGTGCAGCTGCAGCGCGACGTGACGATCGGGAAGGACTCGACGAGCGCGCTGCGGCTCGACTTCGACGTGGAGGAGAGCTTCGTGGCGCGCGGGGCGAGCCTGCGCAACGGGCTGCTGTTCAAGCCGGTGATCCGGGCGGGGACGCGCTAGGCTCCGCCCGGGAGGCGTTGCCGCGGGGGAGTCGCGGTCTACATTCCCCGCATGCTTCCCATCGACCTGACGGGCCGCCGCGCGCTGGTCGCCGGCGTCGCCGACGACAACGGCTTCGGCTTCGCGATCGCCAAGGCGCTCGCGGAGGCCGGAGCCTCCGTGTGCGTGGCCACCTGGCCGCCGGCGCTGAACATCTTCCTCAACCTGATCGAGCGCGGGAAGATCGACGACTCGCGCCGCCTGTCGAGCGGCGCGCTCATGGAGTTCGAGCGCATCTATCCGCTCGACGCGACGTTCGACACGCTCGACGACGCGCCCGAGGACATCCGCACGAACAAGCGCTACGCGGAGCGCGGCGACTTCTCGATCGCCGGCCTCGCCGAGAAGCTCGTCGCGGACTTCGGCGAGAAGCCGCTCGACGTCGTCGTGCACTCGCTCGCCAACGGCCCCGAGGTCAAGAAGCCGCTGCTCGAGGTGAGCCGCGCGGGCTATCTGGCCGCGGTGAGCGCGAGCGCCTACTCGATGGTGTCGATGGTGCAGCGCCTCGGCCCCCTCATGCGGCCGAACGGCTCGTTCTCGTCGCTGACGTACATGGCGAGCGAGCGCGTGATCCCGGGCTACGGCGGCGGCATGTCGAGCGCGAAGGCGGCGCTGGAGAGCGACACGCGCACGCTCGCCTTCGAGGCGGGGCGCCGGTTCGGCACGCGCGTCAACGTCATCTCGGCCGGCCCGTACGCCAGTCGCGCGGCGAGCGCGATCGGCATCATCGGGAAGATGGTCGAGTACTGCGCGCGCAACGCCGCGCTGCCCGAGCAGCTCGACGCGATGGACGTGGGCCACACGGCGGCGTTCCTGGCGAGCGACCTGGCGCGCGGCATCACGGGCACGACGGTCTACGTCGACAAGGGCTACCACGCGATGGGCATGGCCGTCGACGCGCTGACGTCGACCGACTGACGCCGATCGCCGACGCCTCGCAGCCTGCGCGAACGCACGACGGGCCGGCTCTCGGGTGAGAGCCGGCCCGTCGTGCGTTCGGCGCCGTCCGCGCTCAGTAGGCCGTGTAGAGGAGCAGGTTCGGCGAGCCCGAGCCGGCGCTCGTCACCGCGCCGGTCGTCGCGCCGCCCTTGATGGCGGCGGCGACGGCGCTGGGCGTCGCCCCCGGGCTGCCCTGGAGGTACAGCGCCGCGACGCCCGCCACGTGCGGCGACGCCATCGACGTGCCGCTGATCGTGTTCGTCTGCGTGTCGCTGCGGTACCAGGCCGACGTGATGGACGACCCCGGCGCGAAGACGTCGACGCACGAGCCGAAGTTCGAGTACGAGGACCGCGCGTCGGTGCTGGTGGTCGCGCCGACGGTGATCGCGTTCGGCGCGCTCGCCGGCGAGTAGCTGCACGCGTTCGCGCCGTCGTTGCCGGCGGCGACCACCATCGTGATGCCCTTCGTCACCGCGCGCTGCACCGCGTCGTTGATCGCCTGGCTCGCGCCGCCGCCGAGCGACATGTTCGCGACCGCCGGCTTCACGTGGCGGTCGGCCACCCAGTCGATGCCCGCGATGACGCCGGAGTTCGTCCCGCTGCCGCGGCAGTTGAGCACGCGCACCGGGTAGAGCGTGACGCGCTTCGCCACGCCGTACGTGGTGCCGCCCACGGTGCCGGCGACGTGCGTGCCGTGGCCGTTGCAGTCGGTGGTGCCGTTGCGGTCGTTGATCGCCGTGAAGCCCGCGCGCACACGGCCCGTGAACTCCGTGTGCGTCCCGCGGATCCCGGTGTCGATGATGTACGCGTTCACGTTCGCGCCCGTGCTCGTGTAGCTGAACGTGCCGCTCAGCCCCGCGCGCGCGTCGATGCGGTCGAGCCCCCACGTCGCGCCCGACTGCGTGGTCGAGGCGAACACCTCCTGGTCCTGCTCGACGTAGGCCACGTCCGGGTCGGCCCGCAGCGCGGCGACGTCCTCCGGCGTCAGCTCGGCGGCGAAGCCCTTGAGCGCGGCCTTGTACACGTGCTTGAGCGACTTGCCGCTCTTGAGCTTCCGCTCCTTGTCCTTCGCCTTGACCTCGGGGTCGGCGACGTCGTCGCGGAAGACGACGATGTACTCGTCGGCGATCGGTTGGCCGGCGTCGCCGCCGGGCGCGCGTGCGAACGCGGGAGTGTCCGTGGGGGCGGGCGTCGCGGCGTCCGGGCCCGCCGGATCGGCGCAGGCGGCGGCGAGCAGGGCGACCGCCGTGACGGCGAGCCGTGGAGCGTGAAGCGAGAACTTCATCGAGCCGACCTCTGGGCGAGCAGGAGGCAGTGCCCCGGCGGCCGGACGGGCGGCCCGTCCGGGGGCGCGGCCACCACGGCGTGGCCGGCGACGCGAACATCCCGGCCGGTGCACCAGTGCGCAAGACCATCTGTTTACTTTGCCACACAAAGCACTTGACGTACGCCCGGCGGGCGTGCATCCTCCTCCCATGCCCGTCCCGTCTCCCCGCCGACCGGCGCCCCCGCCGGCGTCCGACGCCCCGCAGCTCCACGTGCGGGCGATGGACAACCTGAGCTTCATCCGCACGACGATGGAGCGCGCGGCCGGCCTCACCGCCGTCTCGGGGTGGGGCATCGTCGGCACCGGCATCGTGGGCGCGGCGACGGCGCTCGCCACCGCCCGCATCCCCGACCTCGAGGTCCGGCTGCTCTGCTGGCTGGCCGCCGCGCCGCTGGCCGCGATGTCGAGCGTCGCGGGGATCGTCTGGAAGGCGCGGCGCGGCGGGCTCCCCGCGCTCGCCGGGCCCGCGCGCCTGCTGGCGATGGCCTTCTTCCCGCCGATCCTCGTCGGCGCGCTGCTGACGCTCGCCCTCTGGCGCGCCGACGCGCTGGCGGTCGTGCCGACGTCCTGGCTGCTGCTCTACGGCACGGCGGTCGTCGCCGGCGGCGCCTACTCGGTCCGCGCCCTCCCGGCGATGGGCGCGGCCTTTCTCGTCCTCGGCGCGGTCGCGGTGCTCGCCCCGACGGCGTGGAGCGAGCTCCTGCTCGGCCTCGGCTTCGGCGGGCTGCATCTCGGGTTCGGCGCCTGGATCGCGAGGCGGCACGGTGGCTAAGGCGTCGAACGCGGCCCGCAAGACGGCCCAGGAGGCGGCGGCGCGCCAGCCGACGCCCGCGGCCCCACCGACGGCGACCACGCCGGCCGCGCGCGGCCTCGCCGGCGTGCGCGGCGGCGCGGCGGGCGTCGCTCCGGAGCTCGACCAGCTCGTGCACGAGCGCATGCGCCTCGGGATCGTCAGCGCGCTCGCCGTGAACGAGTCGCTGAGCTTCGCCGAGCTGAAGGCGCTGCTGCAGGCGACCGACGGGAACCTGAGCGTGCACGCCCGCAAGCTCGAGGACGCGGGCTACGTCGCCTGCACGAAGTCGTTCGAGGGACGCGTGCCGCGCACCGACTATCAGCTGACGGCCGCCGGCCGCGCCGCGCTCACGCGCTACCTCGACCACATGGAAGCCCTCATCCGCGCCACGCGCGACGGCTGACCCCCCACCCGGTCGTCCGCCCGCGTGGCTTCCTCGCGCCCGCTAACTTTATGAGGCAAAGTACTCCGCATCCGGCGATCCCCGACGTGCCCGCCCACGTCGCGATCATCATGGACGGCAACGGGCGATGGGCCACGCGGCGCGGCCGCCCCCGCGCCGCCGGGCACCTCGCCGGCGCCCGCGCCGTCCGCCGCACCGTCGACGCCGCGCTGCAGGCCGGCGTGCGCACGCTCACGCTCTACGCCTTCTCGGGCGACAACTGGCGCCGCCCGGCCGGCGAGGTGCAGCAGCTCATGCGCCTCTTCCGGCGCTACCTGCACGGCGAGGCGGCGCGCTGCGTCGCGCACGGCGTCCGGCTCACCATCGTCGGGCGCCGCGACCGCCTCGACCCGGCGCTGCTGCGCGCGATCGAGGGCGCCGAGGCGGCCACGCGCCACGGCGACCGCCTGCGGCTCCGCATCGCCCTCGACTACTCGGCCCGCGACGCGATCGCCGCCGCGGCGATGTCCGTCATGCCCGCGATGCACGTGGCCGACGCCGACGCGCGCGCCGCCTTCGCGGCCCGCCTCGGCGCCGCGATGCACGACTTCACGCCCGCGCCCGACGTCGACCTCCTGATCCGCACCGGCGGCGAGCGTCGGCTGAGCGACTTCCTGCTCTGGGAGTGCGCCTACGCGGAGCTCAGCTTCACGCCGACCATGTGGCCCGACTACAACGCCGACGAACTCGCGCGCGCGCTCGCCGACTACGCCGCGCGCGAGCGGCGCTTCGGCGCGCTCCCCGCGGCGGACGCTCCCGGCGCCTCGTCGTCGACCACGCGTGTCGCGCACGGGTGATCCGATGCCGGTCCTCTCGTCACGGCTTCCCGCGCTGCCGCAGCCCGCGGTCGCGCGCCGCGCGCTCGGCGCCTCGCTCGCCCTCGGCGCCCTCGCCGACGCGCTGCTGCGCGCGCAGCCGCTGGGCCTCAACCTCGTCGTGCTGACGACGGCGCTGCTCGTCGCGCTCGCGGCGCTCGCCCGTCGTCGCGAACGCCCGATCACGCTCGGGGCCGCGCTGCTCGGCGGCCTCGCGCTGCTCTTCGCGGTGGCGCCCGCGTGGCGCGACGCGCCGGCGCTCGCGATGCTCGCCCTGCTCGCGCTCTGCACCGTGCTGTGCGCGCTCGCCGCCGCCGTGCTGCACGGCGGCGCGCTCGCGCTCGATCACGCGGGGCCGCTCGCGTACGTGGGCGGCGCCATCGCCACCGGTGCGCGCGTCGCGCTCGGCGCGCCCACGCTCGCGTCGCGCGCCGTCGAGACGGCGCCGATCGCCGCACCGGCGACGCTCGCCGGCGTCGGCACGCTCGCGCGCGGCGGCCTGCTCGCCGCGCCGGTGCTGCTGGTGTTCGGCGCGCTGCTCGTCTCCGCCGACCCCGCCTTCGCGCGTCTCGTCGACGCGCTGTTCGCGTGGAACGGCGGCGTCGCGCTGGAGCACGTCGCCGTCACGATCGTCGCGGCGTGGTTCGCGGGTGGCTACCTCTACGCGGCGCTGCTCGCGCCCGCGGCGCCCGACGGGCTCGCGGCCCCCGCCGGCCTCCTGCGCGACGCGCTGCGCCGCGCGGGCGTCGGCGTGCGCGAGGTGACCGTCGCGATCGGCCTCGTCGACGCGCTCCTCCTCACGTTCGGCGCGCTGCAGATGGGATGGCTGTTCGGCGGCGCGCGCGCGCTCGCGTCGGCCGGCACCACGGTCGCCGAGTACGCGCGCCGCGGCTTCTTCGAGCTGGTGGCGGTGGCCGCGCTCGCGCTCCCGCTCCTCCTCCTCGCGCACGGCATCGCCGAGCAGTCGGCGCAGGACGCGGCCGCGCGTCGCGCGCGACGCCGCTTCCAGCTCGTCGCCGGCGTGCTCGTGGCGCTCATGCTCGTGCTGCTGCTCTCGGCCGCCGACCGCATGCGGCTCTACCTCGACGCGTTCGGCCTCACGACGGCGCGCTTCTACGCGTCGGCGATCATGGGCTGGCTGGGCGTCGTGTTCGCGTGGGCGGGCGCGACGCTCCTGCGCGGCCGCGCGGCGCCGTTCGCGCTCGGCACGCTGGTGTCGGCATGGGCGTGGGTGCTGCTGCTGCACGCGGTGAACCCCGAGGCGCGCGTCGTCGCCGTGAACGCCGCGCGCGCGGCGCGCGGCCTCGCGCTCGACGCCGAGTACCTCGCGGGGCTGGGCGCCGACGCCGCGCCCGCGCTGGCCGCGCACTCGGCGGCGCTGCTCGCCTCGCAGTCCGATCCGCGCACCCGCTGCCGCCTCGCCTACACCTTCCACGAGGCCGCACGGCAGGCGGACCGCGCGGGAGACTGGCGCGGCTGGAACCTGTCGCGCGCCCGCGCACGACGGGTGCTCCCGGACGCCTGGCGCCTGCCGCCCGCGCCCTGCCCGGCAGCCCTGCGCGACGCCGCCTGACGGCGCGGAAGGAGACGCGGGGTTGCCGCGGCGGGGGCCCGCGCGAGATTGCGCGAGCCCCCGCACTGCTTCATGCCCGATCATCCCCTCCCTCCCGTCGCCGGCGCGCCTGGCGAGTATCGCGAGCACGCGCCCCCGCCCGCACTGCGTCCGTTCGTCGCCTGCCTCTGGACGCACGGCGGGGCGGCGCCCGGCTCGGGCGCGCACCACGTGCTGCCCGACGGCTGCGTCGACGTGATGGTGGAGGTCCGCCCGGACGGCGCCGCGGTCGCCGAAGTCGTGGGGACGATGACGCGCGCGCTGCTCGCGCCCGAGGCGGCGGGGACGCGCTTCGTCGCCGCGCGCCTGCGCCCCGGCGCCGCGCGCCGCCTGCTCGGCGTGCCGGCGTGCGAGCTCACCGACCGCGCCGCGCCGCTGTCGGACGTCTGGCGCGCCGACGCCGTCGCGCTGCTCGACGGCCCGCTGGCGGTGGGTGCGGTGCACGCGCGGCTCACCGCGCTCCTCGCGCGCCGCGCCGAGCGCGTGCCGCCGCCGCCGCCCGCCGTGCGCGAGGCCGTGCGCCTGCTCGACGCGTCCGGCGGCACGCGCCGCGTGGACGATCTCGCGGCCACGCTCGGGCTCACGCGGCAGGCGCTCGCGCGCGCCTTCGCGGAGCACGTGGGCGTGTCGCCCAAGACGTACGCGCGCGTGGCGCGCATGTGGCGCGCGATCGCGCACGTCGACGAGGCGAGGCGCGTGGGCTGGTCGCCCCTGGCGCACGCGCTCGGGTTCCACGACCAGTCGCACCTCACGGGCGAGCTGCACGCGCTCACCGGCCGCACGCCCGGCGAGTGGGCCCGCGCCGCCGCGGCGGGGTGACGGCGGCCGCGCGCGCGCTGCACGTTCCATTCGGCCAAGCGACGGCCGCGGCGCGGGCGCAGATTGCGCGACTCCCCGCGGGGCCCCGCCACCGCGCCCTCCCGACTGCTCGACGCGAGATCCGATCATGACCGCCATCACCGTTCGCAGGCTGACCCCCGTCCTCATCGTCGACGCGATCGAGCCCGTGCTCCCGTTCTGGGTCGAGCGGCTCGGCTTCACCGTCGTCGCGGAGGTGCCGCACGGCGACGCGATCGGCTTCGTGATCCTCGTGAAGGACGGCGTGGAGCTGATGTACCAGACGCGCGCGAGCGTCGCCGAGGACAACGCCGCGTCGCTGCCGCCGGCCGGCGCGTCGGCGGACATGACGGGGCTCTTCTTCGAGGTCGAGGACCTCGACGTCGTCGCGGCGGCCGTCGAGGGGCTGGAGCTCGTGGTGCCGCGCCGCCGCACGTTCTACGGGATGGACGAGCTGGGCGTGCGCGAGCCGGGCGGCCGCGTGGTGATGTTCGCGCAGCCCGTGCCCGCCGACGCGACCGCGGCGGACGCGCCGGCCGTCGAGCCCACCGGCACGTGACCGTCGTCGGGGAGCCGGCGCCCGCCGACGCCACGTCCGATCCGCCGACGCCGCGCGCGCGGCGGATCGGCGCCGCGCTCCCCGAGCGGCTGCGTGGACAGCGCGAGCGCATCACGCGCACCGCGCTGCTGCTCGCCTTCGAGCTGCTCGTCACCTTCGTGGGGCTGCTGCTCGCCTTCGCGGTCGAGAACTACCGCGAGGCGCGCAGCCGCGGCGAGCGCGCGCGCCAGGTGTACGCCGCGCTCGGCCGCGAGGTGCAGAACTTCGCGACCGTCGCGCCGATCCTCGCCGACACGATCCGCCGCTCGATCGAGGCGTTCGACTCGGCCCGCGCGCGCGGCGAGCGGCCCACGCCGCCGGTGTACTACGTGCGCGCCGGCAGCGAGCGCATCCCGACGGACGTCTGGGACGCCACGCGCGCCGCCGGTGGGCTGGACCTGGTGGAGCCGCGCCTGTTCTTCACGCTGGCCGAGTTCTACAACCGCGTGAACTCGATCAGCGACCGCTACCGCCGCTACGTCGAGTACACGGAGCGCGAGGTGCTGCACCGCCTCGCGACGCCCGCGGCGTTCTACGACGCGTCCGGCACGCTGCGCCCCGAGTACGCGACCTACGTCGACCGGCTGCGCGACGTGCACACGCTGCTGGTCGCGCGCGTGCCCGACGCGCAGCAGCTCGCGGCGCGGCTCGACTCGTCGCGCGCGCGGCTGCGCTGAGCGCGCCTCAGCGACGCCGGCCGCGCGCCGCCAGCGCCTGCCGCACGCGGTCGAGCGGGATCGCCTCGACGGTGCCGCCGCGCGAGGTGACCGTCGTCGCCGCGAACAGCGAGTCGTAGATCGCCTCCTCGGTCGCGTCGGCGGCGGCGGCGAACAGCGCCGACAGGTCGCCCGCGCCGTCGTTCGCCAGCTCGGTGGTCGCCAGGCGCGGCGCGTCGAAGGCGCGGCGCACCTCGCGCGCGGTGGAGAAGGCGATCACGTAGTCGCCGGAGCCGTTCGACGCGTACGAGCCCGTGCGCCCGAGCCCCATCAGCGCGCGCCGCGCGAGCCGCTCCAGGTTGCGGTCGGAGAGCGGCGCGTCGGTGGCGACGACGATGACGATCGAGCCGTCGGCCGTGCCGCTGGTCGGCGCGCGCGGCGCGGCGCTCGCCGGACGCGCCGTGTCACCGAGCGCGCGCGTGAACGGGTGGCGCCCCAGCGCCTCGCCGACGCGCGCGCCGTCGACCGTCAGCACGCCGCCGAAGTTGCTCTGCACCAGCACGCCCACCGTCCACCCGCCGAGCGTGCGCGGAACGACGCGCGAGCTGGAGCCGATGCCGCCCTTCCATCCGAAGGCGACGGTCCCGGCGCCCGCGCCCACGCTCCCCATCGCCACCGGCGCCTCGCGCGCGCCCGACAGCGCGGCGCGCACGTGCTCCGGACGGATCGGCCGGCTGCGGATGGCGGCGTTCAACCCGCCGTCGTTCGTCTCGCCGACGAAGGCGTTGATCGAGCGCACGCGCTCCATCCCCGGCATCGAGAGCAGCGTGTCGACCATCGCGTCGGCGGCGCGCCACACGCACAGCGTGCAGGTGAGCAGGATCGGCGTCTCCAGCTCGCCCAGCTCCTGCACCTGCGTGCTGCCGAGCAGCTTGCCGAACCCGTTGCCGACGACGACCGCGGCCGGCACGCGCTCGCGATACAGGTTGCCCGCGTGCGGCACGATCGCGGTCACCCCCGTACGCACGCTGTCGCCCTCGACGACGGTCGCGTGGCCGACGCGCACGCCGGCGACGTCGGTGATCGCGTTCCAGCGCCCCGGCGCCAGCACGCCCGGCGCGACGCCGAGATCGCGGGCGCGCGCGCGCCCTTCGGGGACGACGGGCGACGCCTGCTGCGCGTGCGCGGATGCGGCGGCGAGCAGGCCGAGGACGAGCGCGGAGCGGGTCGCGATGGACATGGCCGCACGCTACGCGCGTGCGCCACGCACGGTCAACCGTGCGTGGCGCCGCGACCGCCCGCGCGCCGCCTCAGGGCAGGCGCCAGAAGTGGAGGTCGGCCTTCACCTCGGCGCGGTCGCCCGTGAGGTAGCTCGTCGACGCGCCGTACGGCTTGTCGGCCGTGGGGTTCACGGCGAGCACGAAGTAGCCGCCCTTCACGTCGGCGAACCGGAACGCGCCGTCCGCCCCCGTGGTGACCTCGCCGATGCGCTCCGAGATCTTGCGGCCGTCGACCACCTCGTTGCGGAACAGCGCGATCCGCACGCCGGCCACCGGGGCGAACGCCGTCAGCGAATCGCGCGGCGACGCGCCCTCCTTGAGCAGCGACACGCTGCCGAGCACCGTGACCGAGGCCGGGAAGTTCGCGCCGCGCGCGGTGTCCGACGGGAACGTGCCGGGCAGCGCGTTGGGCGGCGGCGTCGGGCCGCGCGAGGAGTCGGTCGGCGCCGGCGTGCCGCCCGTGGGCGCCGTCGGGTTGCGCCAGAAGCGCACGGTGACCTCGACCTCCGCCTTGTTGCCGATCGTGTACGCCACGTGCGTGCCCCACTGCCGCTCCGTCGACTCGTTCAGCGCGAGCACGTAGTAGCCCCCCGGCACGCCCGGGAACTGATAGCTGCCGTCCGGGCCGGTGACGGCGACGCCCAGGCGCTCCGTGACGGCCTTGCCGCCGACCTGCACGTTGCGGAAGAGCGTGATGCGCATGCCCGCCACCGGAGCGGACGGCGACTCGCCCGGGCCTCCCGCGCCCTCGATCGACGAGACGAGCAGCCGCCCGTGCACGCGCACCGAGGCCGGGAAGTTCTGCGTCGTGGCCGTGTCGGAGGGCGTGCCCGTCGTCGGGTTGCCCGTCGGTCCCGTGCCGGTCGTGTCGCTCCGTCCGCCGCCCGTCGTGGGCGTGCCGCCGGTCTTCGCCGTGTCGGTGGACGACGTGGTCGCCGTCGCGACCGTGGACGGCGGCGTGATCTCGGGCGCGGTGGCCGGCGCGTCGTCGCTGCAGGCGGCGAGCGACACGGCGGCGAGCAGGGCGAGCGCGAAAGGCTGGCGTGTGGACATCACTGCGACTCCTTGTCGATCGGGTGATCCGTGTGGGGGGCTCGATCGTGCAACCTCCGGAGCCCCCACACCGTCACGCGCGCCCGCTCACACCTGCTGCGTCTTCCACCGGCCGCGCCGGAAGACGACGCCGCTCGCCACGGCCAGCGCCGAGAACGCGATCGCGATCGAGACGAACACGCCCGTCGGTCCCCAGCCGAGCGGCCCCGCGAGCACCCACGCGAGCGGGATCTCGAACAGCCAGAACACGGCGAAGTTGAGCCACGTCGGCGTGCGCGTGTCGCCCGCGCCGTTGAACGCCGCCGTCAGCACCATGCCGTACGCGTACAGCACGAAGCCGGCGGAGATGATGCGGAGCGCCTGCACGCCGATCGGCACCACGAGCGGGTCCTGCGTGAAGATCCGGATGATCGGCCCCGCGAACAGCAGGAAGAGCAGCCCGAGCGTCCCCATGAACCCCGCGTTGAGGTGCGCGGTCTTCCACACCGCCTCCTCGGCGCGCTGCGGGTTCTTCGCGCCGAGCGCCTGTCCGACGAGCGTCGCGGCCGCGTTGCTCAGCCCCCACGCGGGGAGGATGGCGAACACCACCACGCGCAGCGCGATCGTGTAGCCGGCGAGCGCGTTGCTCCCGAACTCCGAGACGATGCGCACGAGCCCCACCCAGCTCGCGCTGCCGATGAGCGTCTGCGCGGTCGCCGACGACGACAGGCGGATGAGGCCCGCGATCGCCGCGCGGTCGGGACGGAAGTGGCGCGCCGCGACGCGCACGCGCAGCCCCGCGCCCACCACCGCGTGCTGCGGCCGCGTGAGCCGCCAGAGCGCGTAGCCCGCGCCCACCGCGCGGCCGATCGTCGTGCCGATCGCGGCGCCGGTCACGCCCAGCTCGGGCAGCGGTCCCACGCCGAACACGAGCAGCGGCCCGAGCACGATGTTGATGCCGTTCGCCATCCACAGCGTGCGCATCGCGATCGCCGCGTCGCCCGCGCCGCGGAAGATCGCGTTGGCGACGAACAGCAGGATGATGCTCGCCTCGCCGCCGAGCATGACGCGCGTGAACCCGAGGCCGATCGCCAGCACCTCGTCGGACGCGCCCATGAGGCGCAGCAGCTCCTCGGCGAACACCGCGCCCAGGAGGCCGAGCACCGCGGCGACGCCGAGGCCGAGGAGCACCGCCTGCGCGGCCGCGTGCGCCGCGCCCTCGGCGTCCTTCTCGCCGATGCGGCGCGAGACGACGGCGGTGGCGCCGATCGCGAGGCCCATGGCCAGCGCGTAGACGGCCGCGAGCAGCGACTCGGTGAGCCCGACGGTCGCGACCGCCGCGGCGCCCAGATGTGCGACGAAGAAGATGTCGGTGACGGCGAAGACGCTCTCCATCGCCATCTCGAGCACCATCGGGACGGCGAGCAGCAGGATCGCGCGCCCGATCGGCCCGCGCGTGAAGTCCTGCTGGCTGCCGTGCAGCGCCTCGCGCACGGACGCCCAGAAGCCCGGCGCCGGCGCGGTCGATTCGGAGGCGTCGTCGCGCGCCGGCCCGTCGTCGGGCTCGAGCGCGGGGAGAAGTTCGGTCGGTCCTGACATGCAGTCGTGCTCCGCGTACGGGAAAACGCGAGTCGCCCCACCTGGCTCGCGTACGGCGCAGGTGGGGCGACTCGCCTCCGGACGACGGGGCGACTACCGCCCCGCGCTCTCGGTCCCTGGCCGAATGATCATGACGCCACCCCGGTCACGACGACCGAGCGCGCGACGGCGCCGCGCGTGCGGCGTCGAACGACGAAGGGCATCGGAGTGGTGGCTGCGCAGGGGCGCATGGACGGGATCACCAGCGTGGGAACGAGACCGATCGGCGCGACCGCGCCGGCGGGAGGCCATTGTACGACGGCCCCGGATGGCCGTCAAGACGGCGCGTGCGGCGCGTCACGCACCGCATGCGCCGCTGGCGACGCGCCGCGCACGTCATACCACGACGTGCCGCACCGCGTCACCGTCGATCACGACGCGGACTGGCCGAGCAGCGCGAGCGCGTCGGCGCGGGCGGCCGCATCGGGCGTGGCGGGCGCGGGGAGCGCGGCGCACCAGCGGCGCGCGGCGGCGACCGCGGCCGCGGCGTCGCGCGCGCCGGCCGGGTTCGTGGCGGCCCACGCGGCATGCTCCAGCAGCAGCACGGCGACCGTCACGCGCGCGAGCGCCATCGCGAACGCGCGCGCACCCGCCTCCACGTCGGCACGCGGCGCGGCGGCGAGCGTACCGGCGCGCGCGCGCAGTCGCGCGAGCGCGGCGACCGCGCGGTCGACGTCGTCGACGAGCGCCGCGGCCGACGCGCGCGCGCCGCCGATCGCGTCGAGCCGCGCCTGCATGGCCGCGAGGTGCGGCGCGAGCGCGCCCTCCCGCTCGATCGCGCGCAGCACGTCGAGCGCGAGCACGTTGGTCGTGCCCTCCCAGATCGCGAGCACCTGCGCGTCGCGCAGCAGCCGCGGCAGCCCCGTGTCCTCGACGTAGCCCGCGCCGCCGAACGCCTCGAGCGCCTCGCTCGCGACGGCGACCGCCTGCTTGCCGGTGAACAGCTTCGCGATCGGCGTGAGCAGGCGCAGCGCCGCGCGCTCCTCCTCGGTCGCCAGCCCGCACTCCTCGCGTCCGAGCAGCGCGGCGACGTGCAGCACGAGCAGCAGCGCGCCGCGCGCCTCGACCTCGAGCGCCGCGAGCGTCTCGACGTGCAGCGGGTGCCGCACCAGCGGGCGCCCGAAGGCGACGCGCCGCATGGCGTAGTCGCGCGCGAGCACGACCGCGCGCCGCATCCCGGCGGCGGCGCACGCGGCGTTCCACACCCGCGTGACGTTGAACAGCGTCGCGATCTTGCGCACGCCGTGCCCGGCCCCGCCCACCAGCCGCGCCGGCGTCCCGTCGAGCGTCAGCTCCGCCGTCGGCAGCGCGCGCGTCCCCAGCTTCTCCTTCAGCCGGTGCACCGTGATGCGCGGCAGCAGGCCGCCAGCGTCGCGCGCCAGCGGCACCCAGAAGAGCGAGAGCCCCGCGCTCCCCGGCGGCGCGTCGGGCAGGCGCGCGAGCGTCATCGCCATCTGCGACGTCGTCGCCGACGTGAACCACTTGGTGCCGTGCAGGCGGAAGGTGCCGTCGTCCGCGGGGATCGCGCGCGTGGCGGTGCCCGAGACGTCCGAGCCGCCGGTGCGCTCCGTCATCCACTGCCCCGACGTCCAGAAGCGCGCCGGGTCCCGCGACGTGAGATGCGCGTGCGCGTCGCGCAGCACCGCGTCGTCGCCGGCGAGCAGCTCCAGGCAGCGCGCCGCGCCGTCGGTCATCGCCAGCGGGCAGCTGTACACCGCCGACGACGGGTGGAAGAGGTGCAGCAGCGCCATCTGCACGACGCGCGACGCGGCGCCGTACGGGCGCTCGTACGCCAGCGCGACCAGCCCCTCCTCCGCGCTCGCGCGGTCGAGCGCGCGCCACGCCGCGCTCGTCTCGATGCGGTCGACGCGACGCCCCCACGGATCGTACGGGACGTGGCGCGGCGGCTCCGCGTCCGCCGCGTCGGCGAGCGCGAGCAGGTCGCTCCCGGCGCGTGCACCCATGCGCGCGAGCGCCGGCTCGGCGGCCGCGTACACGTCGGCGGGCAGGAGGCGCCGCAGCGCGGCCTGCAGCGCGACGTCGTCGGCCCACGGATCGCCCACGCGCGGCGCGTCCTGCACGAACGCGTCGCGGGCCGCGCCGCGCGCCGCGCCGTCCATCAGGTCTCCTTCACGAACCAGGCGCGGGCTCCCGAGAAGTCGAGCACCAGCACCCCGCCCTCGCCGAGCGCGTAGTGCGTCTCGACCGCGTGCGTCGCCGACGGGTTGTCGGTGCGCAGCATGTCGCCCTCGACCTGGTAGATGAGCGGCACCGTCTGCTCGTGCCCCTCGATCGCGAACGAGTAGAGCAGCCGCCCGCCGTGCCGGAAGTCCATGCACACGCCCGGCGCGAAGTCGAGCGCGCTCTCGGCGCGCAGCAGGCGCCACCGCCCGATGAGCCAGGCGGGCACGGCGTGCGGATCGATGGGGAGCGGGACGTCGTCGTGGCTCATGCCGCAACACTAGCCGCGCGTGCGACGCTCCGGCAGGGCGCGCGCCGCGCGCTGGTGAGTTGTTCAGAGGCACGCACCGCCGGACGCGCGCATCCTGGTCGCGCGTCGCCCGGCCGGATCGTCGTGGCGCGTCCCGCACACCACCCGCACCAACCGCCATGCGCCCGCTCACTCGCCGGGTCCTCCGCCGGGCCCGCCTGCTGCTTCCCGTCGCGCTCGCGGCGGCGCTGCTCTCCACGGTGGCCGCCCCCGGCGACGCCGCGCTGGCCCGCGCCGCGCGCGCATCGGCCGCCGCCATGCAGGGCATCTACCTCGGCATCCGCGTCGACATCGACGGTCGTCCGTACCAGGACTACTGAACGTTCTTCGCCGACGGCCGCGTGATGGACGCCGATCCCTACGAAGGACTCGACCGCCCCATCGACCTCGACGTGATCTGCCGTCGCCACGCGTGCGGCACGTACACGCGCACCGGCAGCACGCTGCACATCCGCTGGGCCGACGCGGACGAGCGCGTGTTCGAGCTCGACGCCGACGGCGCCTTCCACGAGCGCGGGAAGACGCAGCGCTACCGTCCGCTGGCGACGCTCGACGGGCTGCGGCTGGACGCGCGCTACGCGGTGCTCGACACGGAGCGCGACACCGCGCTCGTCAGCATCCGGTTCTCCGCCGACGGCCGCTTCACCGAGGAGAGCCTGATGCATCACACCGCATGGGCGCAGCTCGGCGCCCCGGGCGAGACGCGCACGGAGCTGCCGGGCGGCACCGGGCGCTACACGATCGCGCGCAACACGCTCGCCCTCGCGTACGACGGCGGGCGGACGGCGTACTTCACGATCGTCGTCCCGCCGGGCGAGGCGGGCAAGCCGGTGCCGGACGTGATCTACGTCAACACGGCGCGCATCCATCGCGTGCGCTGACCCGACGCACGACGCACGTCTTCGCGCGGCACGGGTCGCTCGGCCCAGCGGGCAACCGACCTCGGCGCGTTCGGCGGGTACGGATGTTGACTCCCGTCCCCGGTCCACACGACGACAACAGGGAGGTGCACGTGGCCGGTCAGCAGCGGAACATGGAAGGCAACGAGGAGCAGAAGCGCGCCGCCGCGCGCGAGGCCAAGGAGCAGGGGAAGAAGCCGAGCGAGGTCGGCGCGACGACGGGCGCGAGCAAGCAGACCAAGAAGGCCCCCAACAACGCCTCGCATCAGGAGAAGATGGACCTGAAGCACGAGGGCAAGCAGCACGGCCGGCAGGAGGAGGACAACGAGCGCGCCCGGCCGGGCAGCCGCGAGAACGACCCGGGCCGCGACGACCGCGAGGCGCCGTTCCAGTGAGCGCTCGGCGCTCGGCGCTCGGCGATCAGCGAGGTCCTCGGGCCGGCTGAGCGCCGAGCGCCGTCCGTCGCCGCTATTCCGTCGGCGCGCCGGCCTCCTGCCACGCCCGCCAGCCGCCCGCCATCGAGTGCACGTTCGTGTAGCCCATGCGCTGCAGCGCGTCGGCCGCGAGCACCGAGCGGTAGCCGCCGCCGCAGTACAGCACGATCTCCGTCCCCGGGTCGGGGATGCGCGTCTCGGCGTCGCGCTCGATGACGCCCTTCCCCAGATGCTCCGCGCCGGCGGCGTGCCCCGCGGCGTACTCGAGGTCCTCGCGCACGTCGATCAGCCGCGCGCCGGCGGCCTGCCGCACGCGCGCCTCGGCGACGTCGATCTCGTGCACGCGCGCGCGCGCCTCGTGCACGAGCTTCAGGAATCCCGGCGTGTGGTCCATGGGCGGCGCTCCGATGAGGGTGGCGAGCACAACCTACCGGGTGGTGCGGGCCTCAGGTACGGCGCCACCCGCTGACACCACGCTCGCGCGCCCGGCGTAGGGACCGGTACCGAGGGGGCGCGTGGCCGCATCGCCCGGCCCGCCGTCGCGTGACGCCCCCGCAGACCGGCAGCAAGCACCGGAGGAGCCTCTCATGACTCGACGCGTCATGGTCCTGTGGGTGGTGGCCGTGCTCTTCTTCCTGGTCAACGTGCTCGGCGCGGCGTGGGCCGCCTGGCACGACGAGGTGGCCCACACCGGCCTCCACGTGGCCCTGCTGATCCCGGCCGCGTGGCTCGTGTGGCGCTACGCGCCGAGGCGCGCGGTCAACTACTGACGCGCCGATCCGGTGAGCGCTCCCGCGTGGCGGTCGCGCGCGCAGGTGCGCGCGGCCGCGGATCTCCCACGCGGGGGCCTCATCGGATCGCCAGCGCGCGCTCGCTGGTCACGGTGCCGCCGCGCGCCGCGCATGGTGAGCCGGAGCGCGAAGCGCCCGCGCGGCAGCCGTCCGACGTCGAGCACGATGCTGCGCATCTGCACGGGAACGTCGCCCTCCGTCACCTGCACCGCGCGCGCCTGCCCCGGCAGCTCGCGCCAGCGGGCGCCGACGGTCGCGCCGTCGTCGCGGCCGCCGAAGCGCGCGAGCAGCCGATCGAGCACGCCGGGCGCGACCTGCTGCGTGATCCGCACCTCGACGTCGACCGTGTCGTCCGCCGCGAAGCCGTACGACTCCCAGTAGACGCCGATGCGGCCGGGGCGCGCGAGCGTCGTGGTGCCGTACATCCGCGTGATCGCGTCGTCCGCGTCCACCGGAGCGGTGACGTCGCCGGGCGGCTCGAAGAGCAGCGGCTGCGACAGCGCGCGACGTCCCGCGAGCGCGCGCAGCGGCGGCACGACGTCGACGGCGAAGCGCGTGCGCGCGGCCGCACGCAGCGAGTCGCCGGGCAGCTCGACGCCGAGCAGCGTCGCGCCCTCGGGCAGGCGCGCGTGCACCACCAGCGGCCTCCCCACCTCGCCGGCGAACGTGCCCACGCGCGCGACCTCCGACGGCGCGTGCGTCCGGAAGAGCGTCGCCTGCACGCCGTCGCCCGCGGGCCGCGCGAGCGCCGACGCCTCCAGATCGCCGGCCCAGACGAAGCGCGCCGCGTCGTGGCGCAGCAGCGTGACCGACTGCCCCGCGGGCAGCTGCACGAGCCGGCTGCGGTCGCGGGCGTAGTGCTCGACCGGCCACCAGTCGCCGTCGTTCCCCGGTGCGCTCAGCCGCCAGGCGTCCGCCGCGGCCTGCAGCGGCGCCCGCAGCGCGGCGGCCGACGGTAGCGCGTGGATGCGGTCGCGCGAGTACTCGGCGACGACGTACGGCGGGGCGAGTCGCGCCCCGCGGGCGAGCAGCCACTCGCCGTGCTCCCGATCGACGTCCCAGCCGGCCCAGTACATCTGCGTCGGCCAGCCGTAGCGCACGTTGCGCTCGGCGACGGCCTCCCCGCCGAGCCGCGGATCGCGCTGCTGGCGTGCGTCGCCGCCGACCGACGCCAGCAGCGTCGCGTACACCCTGCGCGCGAAGTGCTCGGCGCGGCGCTCGTTGCCGGGCTCCAGGTACAGCGGATCGGAGAGCCACCAGAGGCGCTCCTCCCACGCGACGCGCGCGTCGCAGGACATGCGCTCGTAGTCGTGGCGGGCGTCGCCCTCGAGCAGGACGCCGACGTCGCGCCACGCGCACCGATCGGCGTCGGGCATCGCACCCACGGCGGCGAGGAACGTCGAGTCGGCCGCGGGGTCGCCCGCGCGATGCAGCACGAGCCCGCGCAGCAGCCCGCACGCCGCCGGCTCCGCGCGGCACGCGGTCGCGACGGACCACGCGCCGGGGAGATCGCCCGCGTCCACCGCGAAGCGCACGCGCAATCGCGCGAGGGGCAGGTCGTCGGGGAGCAGTTGGGCCGCGGTGTCGAGCGTCGCGCAGCGCTGCGCGCAGGCGCTGGATGCGCGGCCGCCGGTCGGCGCGTAGCCCGCCGTCGATCGACCGCCGCTCGTCGTCGATCGTCGGCGCGGACCGCGGATACCAGAGCGGACAGGCGGCCTGCGAGAAGGTGGCCCCGCGGATGATGGTCGCGTTGAGGCCGATCGGCGTCGCGACCCCGTGGCAGTGCGCCGCGCTCAGGCGCAGGGCATCGTCGTGTGGACTCGGGCCGCGCCGTCCGGGACCCGCCTGCGTCTCGGCCCACGCGTCGTGCCACGCCTCGAGGAACGTGCGCGTCGCCCCGGCGACGTCGGGCAGCATCGGTCGGGCGGCGGATGCCGCGGCGGGCGCGCCGTCGACAGCGGGCGGCTGGGCGACCTGCAGCGCGAGCGCGAGGAGGACGGGACGCATGGCCCGCAATATTTGCGGCGAGCGCGCGGGCGTCAGGGTCGTCCGCGCAGCGCGGCGACGTCGCGCGTCGCGCTGATGCGTTGCGCCCGCACGTCCGCGCCGATCGTGCGGCATGCCGAGTTGCGGGGCTTCTCGCCGAGGACGTAGCGTATGGGCATGCCCACGATCGCACTGCCGCTGCCGCGGTACACGGTGGCCGATCTGGACCAGCTCCCGGACGACGGGAGCCGGTACGAGCTGCTCGAGGGGTGGCTGATCGTGACGCCCTTCCCGAGCAGCCGGCACCAGGGCCTCGTCGCACGGATCTTCCGCGTGCTCGACGGTCACCTCGCCCCGGGGACGGCAGGGCACGTCTACGCCGGAGGGTGCGTGCAGCGGGCACTCAACACGCGGCTCCTCCCCGACCTGCTCGTCGTGTCACCGCAGGGTCGGCCCGGTGTGAGCTGGAGCGCGATGACGGAGCGCTGGCTCGTCGTCGAGGTGCTCAGCCCCTCCACGCGCGTCTACGACCGGAGCTACAAGGTCAACGCGTACCTCGCGATGGGCGTCCGCGAGGTGTGGCTGGTCGATCCGCGCGAGCGCGCCGTGGACGTGCACCGCGCGGTCGGCGCGCCGCCGACGCGCGTGACCGACGTGCTGCGCTGGCAGGCCCCCGGCGCGGCCGCGCCGCTCGCGATCGAGCTGGCCGCGCTGTTCGCCGACGCCGACTGACGCTGACTGACGCTCAGCGCTCCGCGCGACCGGCGCGGCGGGCGCGGGCGGCGTCCGCCTCCGCCGCGAGATAGCCGAACGACGCCCACTGCCCGCTCGACAGGATGCGCCGCCGCAGCGCCTCGGACTCCGCCGCGCGCCCCTCGAACGCGTGCCATGCGGCGACGCCGTACGCCGCCGACAGGTCGGACGGATTCCCGAGCCCGCCCAGCACCGAGTCGACCGGCAGCTCGCCCTTGTAGAGCAGCAGCAGCCGGTGGTAGCTCTGGTTCTCGAACACGTCGAGGTCGCGCGTGATCGGCGCCAGCGCCGCGCGCGCCTCGGCGTCGCGCCCCATGCGGCGCAGGATCAGGTAGACCCAGTACGACTGTGACACCAGCCGGTCGGGCACCGTCGACACGGCGAGACCGGCGCGCGCCGCTTCGAGCGCGCGTGCGTCGTCGCCCTGCAGCCAGCGCGCGAGCGCGAGGTGGTACCAGACGTTCGAGTGCAGCGTCCCGATCGGCGAGTTGCGCACGTTCGGCTGTCCGTCCGGCTCCACCGCGTCGGGGCGGCCGCGCATCAGCGTCGCGGCGCGCTCCAGATCCGCGACGGCGCGCGGGAGGTCGCGCACGGTGAGGTACCGATGGCCGCGGTGGCGGTAGATGCGCGGGTCGTCGGGATGCTCGGCGGCGGCCCGCGTGAGGACGTCGATCGCCTCGCGGTAGCGTCCGAGGTAGCCCAGCCGGCGCGCGACCCAGATCTGCGCGTCGGCGCTGCGCGGATCGGCCGCGAGCACCGCGCGCGCGGAGTCCAGCTGCGCCTCCATGCGCCGCTGCGCGTCGGGCGGGAGGGCGGGCCGTCGCAGCGAGTCGCCGAGCAGCGAGACCGCCTCCATGGGGGCCGGCTGCGCGCGCAGCGGCGCGACGCCTCCCAGCAGGAGGGCGGCGACGGCGAGGAGCGTGGGGCGGGCGGCGCGGCGCGGCAGACCGGTCATGGCGAAGGGGTGGAGGGCGCGGAAACGTGCGCGCGCTCCACCCCCGGCGCCAGCGCGCCGAACGTCGCCGCCTAGCGTCCGCCGGGCGTCGGCGCGGCGGGCGTCGTCCCCGTGGTCGACGACTGCGTCGAGGACGGGGCGGTTCCCGGCGGCAGCGGCGGCGCCGGCGACGGGTTGGGCACCGGGGCCGGCGTCGCCGGCCGCGTGCTCGGCGGCGCCGGCGCGGTGTCGGGCGGCGCCGTGACCGTGTCGCGCGGCGCGGCGGTGTCGGCACCCTGGGTGGCCGCGGTGTCGGCGGCGGCGCTGTCGCGGCGCGCCTGCTCGGCGGCGACGCGGTTGCGGCGCGCGAGCGAGTCGCGGCGTGCGCGGTCCCGCGCCCTCTCCTCGGCGATCGTCAGGGTGCTCTCGGCGACCACCTCGCCGGTCGCGCCGCCGGCCGAGATCGAGTCGAGCCAGGCCTGCGTGCTCCCCTTCTCCTCGCGCCCCTGCACGACCGCGAGCCCGGCCGCGCCGGCGCCGAGCACCGCGACCGCGAGCGCGGCGAGCCCGAGCGGGCGCATGCGGGAGCTCCGCCGCGTCGGCGCGGGCGGGACGGCGCGCATCCCGATTGGCGCGGCGCCGGTCGTGGCGGCGGGCTCCTCCAGCGTGGGGCGGGCACGCGGCGTCGCCTCCCGGTCGGGCCCGTCGAACGGGTCGAGCGGATCGAGCGGAGGGGTCGCGGCGTGCGCCCGCGCGCCGCCCGTCGTCGCGGCGACGGTGGCCATCGTGCCGACCGACGAGGACGGTCCGCCCGCGATCGGCGCCATCGGCTCGCCGTCGCTCCCCAACTGCGCCAGCATCTCACCCGCGTCGCGCCACCGATCGCCCGGCGATTTGTGCAGCGCGCCCTCGATCGCGAAGACGAGCGCGCGCGGGAGGCCGGGGCGCAGCGTCGACAGCCGCGGCAGGTCCTGCTGCCGCTGCTTGAGCACCACGCTGTACAGGCTCTCGCCCGCCCAGGGCGACTGCCCGGAGAGCATCTCCCACCCCAGGAGCCCGAGCGCGTAGACGTCGCTGTGCGGCTCGGGCGGGCGGCCGTCGATCTGCTCGGGCGCGAGGTAGGCCGGCCAGGGCGCGAGCGCGCCGCCGTCGTCGGCGGGCGGCGGCGCGACCGACGCGCGTCCGTCGGCGTCCAGCAGCACGCGCTCCGGCGTCAGGGCCCCATGCGCCTCCCCCCGCGCGTGGCGGGGCGCCAGCGCCGCGGCGACCTCGCCCAGCAGGCGCGCGACGCGCATCGGCTCGAGCCGCGGCTCGGCGCGTAGGAGGTCTCGCAGGTTGCGTGGTGACGTATACGGCGGCATCGTCGCGGGGTGAGGGGCGTCTGTGCTGCCTCTCGCCGTCGCGCACGGCATGTGCCATTCCCGGCGTCTCCGGACGGCACCTGTCGTCCACCCGTCGGCGTGGTACGCGCGCACGTCCGCGCCGTCCGCCGACTCCCATCCCCGGAGGAGCCCGCATGGATGCCTTTGCCACCCGCCGCTCGATCGTCGATCGCATGCGCGGCGCGGCCATGTTCGACGTCCCCACCTACGAAGAGGTGGAGCACGACACCAGCGCGACCGGCCAGGCGGCGGTGGTCGTCGTGCTGGCCGCCCTCGCCTCGGGCATCGGCAACGTGTTCCGCGGCGGGCCGGGGGTCTTCGGCGGGATCGTCACCTCGCTCCTCGGCTGGGTGATCTGGTCCGGCATCACCTACCTGGTCGGCACGCGGCTCTTCAAGGGGACCGCGACCTGGGGAGAGCTGGCGCGCACGCTCGGCTTCGCGCAGGCGCCCGGCCTCCTGATGGTGCTGGCGATCATCCCGGTGCTCGGCGCGCTCGTGAAGTTCGTCATCTGGCTCTGGCTGCTCGGCACCGGGATCGTGGCCATCCGCCAGGCGCTCGACATCGACACGGGTAAGGCGGTCATGACCGCGGTCGTCGGCTGGCTCGCGATGGTGGTCGTGTCGTGGGTGCTGATGGGGCTCTTCGGCGCGGCGATCCGCTGACCCGAGAGAAACGCTGCGGGGCTGCGGGGCTGCGGAAGGACCCACCGGGACGTCCCGAGTGGCCCCTCCGCAGCCCCGCAGCCCCGCAGCCCCGCAGCGTTCGCAGGTGCGCGCCCGCGCCCCTACGCCGTCATCACCACTTCGTCGTGCCGGCGTTCATCTCCTCCTCGTCCATCACCGGCGCCGGCCGCGCCGCCTCGCGCGACTCGGCGGTGCTCGGCACGATGGCCGGGAGGCCGGCGGCGCGCAGCAGCGCGTTGACGCGCGGCAGCGTCGTGTCGAGCGAGCGCTTCACCTTCTGCAGCTCGACCTCGAGCGCGCCGCTCAGCGTGTTGAACACCGTGTAGCTCTGCTTCGTCGGCTTCGCCTCGGTGCTCGCCACCACGCCCGTCAGCGCCGCGATCTTGTTGTTCAACTTGATCGGGTAGTTGAGCGGGTCCTGCGAGCTCTGGTTGCGGACCTGGTAGATCGCCTCCTCCGGCGCCGACAGCTCGGCCATCAGCGCGGCCGACGCCTGCTTGAACTCGGCCTCCTGCGCCTTGCCGGCGATCTGCTTCGTGCGGTCGGCCACCTGGCCGCGCACGTTGCGCACGGTGCGCACGGCGTTGTTCGCGTCGCTCACGCGGTCGCGGATCTGCGTCAGGAAGCGGAACTGCTCCTGCAGGTCGGCCAGCGTCGCCTCGGAGCGCGGATCCTTCCGCACCGCGAACGACTGCACGTGCGGCTGCGCCTCGCCCTCGACGGTCATGCGCACGCGGTACGTGCCCGGGGGCGCGATCGGGCCGTTCGTGTTGCCGGCCCACATGATCATGTTCTCGAAGCGCACCGCGTCCGGGTAGCGCAGGTTCCACGAGAACTGGTTGAGCCCCGCGCGGTTCGGCACGCGCGGCGGGCGCGGACCCGAGCGCGCGAGCGCCTCGAAGTCGACGGCGCCGCCACCGGCGCCGCCCGTCGCGCCGCCCTCGTTGCGCATCGCCAGCTTGGTCGCCGAGTCGCGCGAGATCCCCGCGCCCACGAGCGAGTCGATGCGCTGCGTGCGGCGCTGCACGCCGCGCAGGCTGTCGGCCATCGTGGCCGAGTCCTGGTCGCTGGTGAAGGACTGGATCACCTTGCCCGCGGCGTCGAGGAACTCCATCCGCACGCGCTGGTTGGGCTGCGTGAGGTGGTAGTACAGCGTCACGCCCGAGGGCGCCGAGTTGCCGCCGCCGCGCCCGAATCCGCCGCCGCCCCAGTTGACGCGATACGCGTCGCGCGGCGCGTACAGCGTCGTCTTCGCGATCGTCGTCGGCGCGAGCTGCCGCAGCGGCGACACGTCGTCCATGATCCAGAACGAGCGGCCGTGCGTGGCGATCACGAGGTCGGCGTCCTTGACGACGAGGTCGTGCACCGGCACCGGCGGCAGGTTGCGCCGCAGCGACTGCCAGTTGGCGCCGTCGTCGAACGAGACCCACACGCCGCGCTCGGTGCCCGCGTAGAGCAGCCCGCGGCGCACCGGATCCTCGCGCACCACGCGCGTGAACTCCTCGGGCGCGATGCCGTTGACGATCCGCGTCCACGTCTGCCCGCAGTCGGCCGTCTTGTGGATGATCGGCTGCTTGTCGTCCTGCTGGTACCGGTTGCTCGCGACGTACGCCGTGCACGCGTTGTGGCGCGACGGGTCGATCATCGAGACGCGCGTGAAGTCGCCCATGTCCCTGGGCGTCACGTTCTTCCAGTTGGCGCCGTTGTCCCGCGAGATCCAGACGTAGCCGTCGTCCGTGCCGGCCCACAGGAGCCCCTTCTGCAGCGGCGACTCGTCGAACGTGAAGATCACGCCGTACGTCTCGACGCCCGTCTGGTCGCGCGTGATCGGGCCGCCCGAGGGGCCCATCGTCATCGGGTCGCGGCGCGACAGGTCGGGCGAGACCTTCGTCCAGCTCTGCCCCTCGTCGGTGGAGCGGAAGAGGAAGTTGCCGCCCGCGTACAGGACGTTCGGGTCGTGGCGCGAGAAGACGATCGGGAACGTCCACTGGAAGCGCACCGCGATGTCCTCGGACGAGTACCCCATCGGGTTGTCCGGATGGACCGTGACGTTGCGCTCGAACTCCGTGCGCCGGTCCTTGCGCGTGAGCAGCCCGCCGTAGCTGCCGGCGAAGATCACGTCCGGCTTCGTCGGGTGCGGCGTCACGTAGCCCGACTCGCCGCCGCCGGCGTCGTACCAGTCGGCCATCGACGTGCCGCCCTCCTTGCGGCTCGGGCCGCAGAGGGTCGAGTTGTCCTGCTGCGCGCCGCAGACCTTGTACGGGAACTCGTTGGTCGTGCTGACGTGGTAGAACTGCGCCGTCGAGAAGTTCTGCGCCGTCCAGCTGGCGCCGCGGTTGAACGAGACGTTCGCGCCGCCGTCGTTCGCCTGCACCATCCGGTTCGGATCGTTCGGCGCGATCCAGAGGTCGTGGTTGTCGCTGTGCGGCGTGGCGATCGTCTCGTTGAACGTCCGGCCGCCGTCGCGCGATCGGAAGAAGCCGACGTTCGAGCCGTAGACGACGTTCGAGTCGCGCGGATCGGCTGTGAGCTGCGAGTAGTACCACGCGCGCTGCCGCAGCTTGCGGTCGCGGTTGATGTACTCCCACGACTGCCCGCCGTCGTCGGACCGGTACACGCCCCCCGAGTCGTGCTCGATCTGCGCCCAGATGCGGCTCGGCTTCGCCGGCGAGACGGCGAGCCCGATCTTCCCGATCACGCCCGTCGGCAGCCCGCGCGCGGTGCCGGTGAGCTTCGTCCACGTCGCGCCGCCGTCGGTGCTCTTGTGGATGCCTGAGTGCACGCCGCCGCTCGACATCTTCCACGGCGTGCGGTACGCCTGCCACATCGCGGCGTACAGCACGTCCGGGTTCGACGGGTCCATCGCGAGGTCGATCGCGCCCGCCGAGTCGCTGACGAACAGCACCTTGCGGAACGACTTCCCGCCGTCGGTGCTCTTGTAGACGCCGCGCTCCGGATGCGCCGAGAACACGCGCCCGAACACGCCGAGGTAGACGACGTTCGGGTCGCGCGGATGCACGCGGATGGTGGAGATGTACTCCTCCTTGAACCCGAGCATCGTCCAGGTGCGGCCCGCGTCGGTCGTCTTCCAGAGGCCGTCGCCGTGCGAGGTGTTGCCGCGGATGTCGGTCTCGCCGCCGCCGGCGTACACGACGTCGGGGTTCGACGGGTCGACGGCGATCGCGCCGATGGTGCCGCCGAAGTAGCGGTCGGAGGCGGGCTGCCAGGACATGCCGCCGTCGGTCGTCTTCCAGACGCCGCCGCCGGTGGTGCCCATCCAGTACTCGAGCGGGCGCTGCACGCTGCCCGCGGCGGCGACCGAGCGGCCGCCGCGCGGCGGACCGACCTCGCGCCAGCGCAGCGCGCCGAACGCGGTCGTGTCGAAGCGGAGCGCCTGGCCGGCCGCCAGTCGGGCGGCGGGCTCGGGCGCCGGCGCCGCGAGCCGCGGACGGGCCGGCGTCTGCGCGGGGAGCGCCACGGGAAGGGCCGCCGCGAGCGCCAGCGCACGGAGCGCGACGCGACGGAAAGCGGGACGGATCACGCCTGAGACCTCCGAGGGGAGTTGGGGGAGTGTCCTGCGAGGGTGCGCGACACCACAGCCACACGCAAGGGATCGCCGGAACGTTGAGCCCGGACGCGCTGGACGCCCGCCATCGGGGGGCGTAGCATGGGCGCCGCGGCCCCGTGCCCCCCGCGCCGCGCTCCGCCCGTGCGGATCGACGAGGATCGGCGCGGCGGCCCGCCGGTGTCCGACGCGGCGCCGCGCCCGGCGCACCGATCCTGCGGAGCCACCGCCTCGGCTACCGCGGAGCCCCGCCGCCCGCGACCCGATCGCGACCCGATCGCGACCCTTCCCCGAGTCACCCCCGGAGAGCACCCCATGTCCTCCACGCTCCAGCCGCGGACCGCGCCGGCCGCGGCCTCCGTGCCCGACACCCGCCAGTACGACGTCGCGAGCATCATGGGCGGCCTCTACGGCGACGGCATCATCGCCCACAAGGGCGCGTTCCCGCGCGAGTGGGTGCAGCAGCTGCGCGAGGACGTCGACGCGGCGTTCGCCGAGGCGCGCGCGCGCCCGGGCGGCACCGTCGGGCGCGGGCCCAACCGGTGGTACGCGGAGATCCACCCGGAGGACCTGCGCGGCTTCGTCGACCTCGTGACGCATCCCTGGGTCGTCGCTGTGAGCCAGGCGATCCTCGGCCCCGACTGGCGGGTCGTGGAGATCGGCTTCGACGTGCCGGGGCCGGGCGCGCTCAACCAGCCGTGGCATCGCGACTTCCCGGCGCCCGAGGAGACGCTCGTCGGGCGGCGCCTCAACTCGCTCGCGTTCAACCTGACCTGCGTCGACACGACGGCCGACATGGGGCCGTTCGAGATCGCGCCGGGCACGCAGTGGGACGTGCCCGAGGACTTCGAGCACGGGATGTTCCCGCCGAAGGCGCTCTACCCGCGCTACGAGGCGCGCGCCCAGCGGAAGATGCCGCAGATGGGCGACGTCTCGGCGCGCTCCGCGATCACGATCCACCGCGGCACCAAGAACGAGTCCGACAAGTGGCGTCCGGTGCTCGTCCTCGGCGTCGACGCGCCCGACGCGCGCAACGGCGAGCGCCACGACCTGCAGTTCACGCGCGCGTACTTCGACGCGCTGCCCGACTGGCTCAAGCCGCACCTCGCCTGCCGCATCGTCGACGTGCTGGAGCCGATCCAGCAGGCGCACACGATCGAGGGGCTGGTGATGGGCGAGGCGTGACGCCGGTGGCGTGACGCCGGTGGTGTGACGCCGGTGGTGTGACGCCGGTGGCGTGACGCCCGCCGCGCGGGCGGATCGCGCGAGCGGAAGAGGCGGCGAGGCGACGGGGCGACGGGTGCACATGCCACCCGTCGCCTCGCGTCGTTCGCGCATCGCGGCGGGGCGTGGAACCGCGCTCGACACCGTCGTGTTCGCCACACGCGGTAAGGCGGCCGTGCTTGACGGTCCGTCGACCCGGCGGTACGGTAGCGCCGTCAAACGCTCGCGAACCGAATCGAACGCGTTCGAACCGTTTCGTAGTCGACGTGCCCGCGCTCGGCGACTGCCTCCAGCACCGCTCCGGCGGTCCGCGGGACGGCAGGCGCACTCCCGACCCTCTCATCCCGCATGCGAGGCAAGCGCGCCACCATCTCCGACGTCGCGAACCACGCGGGCGTCAGCAAGGCCACGGTCTCGGCCGTGATCAACGCGAGCGGGCCCGTCCGGGGCGCCACGCGCGATCGGGTGCTCGCGGCCGTCGAGCTGCTCGACTACCGCCCCGGCACCACGAGCACGCGCGGTGCGACCACGGGGCGCCGTCTCCGCAGCCTCGGGCTGCTGATCAAGGAGGCGGACAACCCGTACTACGCCGCCATCGTCGCCGGCGTGCGCGAGGCGGCCGACGCGCGCGGCTACACGCTGCTCGTCGCCAGCTCCGAGGGCGGCTACGACGCCGAGCGGCGCGCGGTCGAGCTGCTGCACGCGCACGAGGTCGACGGGCTGATGGTGACGCCGGTGCTCGACGAGCACGCGGACCTCTCGCACCTCTTCGAGCTCAAGCGCCGCCAGTACCCGTTCGTCCTGCTCGAGGACGTGCGCGGCGTGCCGGCAAGCCTGGTCGACGTCGACAACGTGCAGGCCGCGTCCGCGGCCGCCGAGCACCTGATCGCGCTCGGGCACACGCGGCTGGTGCACTTCGCCGGGCCGGCGTACTCGAGCCACACGCTTGAGCGCGTGAACGGCGTGCGCCGCGCGTGCAGCGCGTCGCGGCTGATCTTCACCGACGCCGACGTCGTCGCGGCCGGCGCGCACCTCGACGACGGCTACCGCGCCGCGCTCGCGTACTTCGCCGGCCGCGCGCCCGACGACTGCCCGACGGGCATCACGTGCTACAACGACCTGGTCGCGATCGGGGTCTGCCGCGCGCTCGTCGAGATCGGGCTCGCGGTGCCCGGGGACGTCAGCGTCGTGGGGTTCGACGACCTCGCGCTGCTCGAGTACCTGCCGGTGCCGCTCACCTCGATGCACGTGCCGAAGGTCGAGATGGGGCGCCTCGCCGCGGAGCTGCTGATCGCGCAGATCGAGGGCGCCGCGCCCGTGCCGCCCCGCCGCCACTTCCTGCACGCCGAGCTGGTGGTCCGCGCCTCGACGCGCGCCCCGAGCGCTGCCCGGCAGCGCGCATCCGTCGAGGCCTCGTGAGGAACCGCTGCGCCCTGCCGCCCGCGAACGCCGAGCGCGCGCCCCCGTCCGCCGGCGCCGCCCACCGCTCGCGTCGTCCACTCGCCCGTTCCGTTCCCGCGCCCGCGCACCCGCGCGCGCCCCGCTCGCTCACCGCGGAGGATGTCCCTTGACTCGTCCGACTCGTCGCCCGTCATCGCGCGCGCGCCGTCGCCTGATCCGTGCGGCGCACGGCGCCTCGCCGCTGGCCCTGCGGCTCGCGGCGCTGGCGCTCACCATCGGCACCGCCGCGCCGGTGCTCGCCATCACGAACCCGCTGCACGCGCAGACGCCCGCGCCGCGCGGCACCGCGCGCGTCACCGGCGTCGTCACCGAGGCCGGCGGCCAGCCGCTCGGCAGCGTGCAGGTGCTGCTCGTCGGCACGCAGCTCGGGACGATCACCGGCGCCGACGGCCGCTACACCATCACCGGCGTGCCCGCCGGCACCTACACGCTGCGCGCGCAGCGCATCGGCTACGCGCCGCTCACGCGCCAGGTCACCGCGACCGACGGCCAGACGGTGACCGCCGACTTCCAGCTCACCGCCGCCGCCGCGCAGCTCACGGCCGTGTCGGTGGTCGGCTACACGAACGAGCAGCGGCGCGACATCTCCGGCGCCGTGACGACGGTGACCGGGAGCGAGCTGCGCGACCAGGTGGTCGCCACCGTCGAGGAGGCGCTGCGCGGCCGCGCGCCGGGCGTGCAGATCGCCGCCAGCGGACAGCCCGGCCGGCCGGCGCAGATCATCGTGCGCGGGCAGAACGGCTTCGGCGATCCGTCGCCGCTGTACGTCGTGGACGGCATGTACATCGGGACGCAGAACCCGAACCTGAATCCCGACGACATCGCGTCGATCAGCGTGCTGAAGGACGCCTCGGCGGCCGCGCAGTACGGCGCGCAGGCGTCGAACGGCGTCATCGTGATCACGACGCGCCGGGGACAGGCCGGTCCCAACCGGGTGTCGTTCAGCGCCTTCTACGGCGTGCAGGAGGTGCCGAAGCGGATCCCGCTCGCCGGCGCCGCCGAGTTCCAGCGCATCTACCAGCAGGCGTACGCCAACGCCAACGCGGCGCGCCCCGCGAACGACCAGCTGGTCGTGCCCGCGGGCGTCAGCCAGGCGGCCACCGCGTCGACCGACTGGCAGGACGCGATCTTCCAGCGCGGTGCGATCCAGAACTACAACCTCACCGCGTCGGGCGGGACGCCGACGGCCAGCTATCTCCTGAGCGGCGGGGTGCTCGACCAGGAGGGCACCGTGATGAACACGGGCTTCCGCCGCTACAGCGTGCGCGTGAACTCGGAGGCCACGCGCGGCCGCTTCACCGTCGGCGAGGCGCTGTCCGTCTCGCAGGCGCGCCAGACCGACTTCCCGAACGGGATCTTCGGCGGGCAGGCGCTCCCGCTCATCGACGTCGTGCGCCTCCTGCCGACGATCCCGGTGCGCGACCCGAACAACCCCGGCGGCTACGGCTACGGCAGCGACGCCAACCCGAACTACGGCACCAACCCGGTCGCCGTGCTCGAGTCGAACTACAACCAGCGCCGCGCGAACCAGGTGCTCGGCTCGGGCTACGCCGACGTGCGCCTCGTCGGCAACCTGCGCTACCGGCTCAACCTCGGCATCAACTACAGCGACTCGCTGGCGCGCACGTGGACGAGCAGCCGGCAGGTGCGCTACCTGACGCCGGTGCTCACCGGCGCCTCGCTCAACCAGGCGGCGCCGAACGCGCAGCAGCTCCTGTTCGAGAACCTGCTCAACTACGACGGCGGCTTCGGCGACGGCGCGCACCGCATCAGCGCGGCCGCGGGCCAGACGTCGCAGCGCAACGAGTACAGCCGCTTCGTGGCCTTCCGGCAGGGCTACACGAACGAGCAGCTGCAGCAGATCAACGCCGGCTCGACGTCCGGCGCGCGCGACACCGGCTACACGACGCCGTTCCGCACCAACTCGCTGCTGGCGCGCGCCACGTACGCCTTCCGCGACCGCTACCTGCTGACGGCGAACGCGCGGCGCGACTGCTCGTCGCGCTTCAGCCCCGGCAACCGGTGCGGCACGTTCGGCGCCGGCTCCGTCGGCTGGGTGGCGAGCGAGGAGGGCTTCTGGCAGGCGATCCCGCTGCTCGGCCGCGCGGACTTCTTCAAGCTGCGCGCGAGCACCGGCGTGCTCGGCGACCAGAACATCGGCGACCTGCGCTACTTCGTCCCGGTCGCGCAGAACGCGAACTACGTCACCAACGGCCCGTCGGGCGCGACGGTGATCTCGGGCGGCGCGATCCAGACCGTGCTCGCGAACACGGAGCTGCGCTGGCAGCGCAACCGCTCCACCGACGTCGGCATCGACCTCGGGCTGTTCGGCAACGCGCTCACGATCACCGCGGACTACTACGTCAACGACGCGGACCAGCTGCTCGTGAACCTGCCGCTCCCCGGCTCGCTCGCGTCGTCGTCGGACCCCGCGTTCAACGCCGGCAAGGTGCGCAACGCGGGCTTCGAGTTCGGCGCCACGCACCGGCTCGACCGCGGCGGCTTCGCGCTGAACACCACGTTCAACGTCACGACGACGGCCAACCGCGTGCTGTCGCTCGGCAACGGCGGGCAGCCGATCTCCGCCGGCGGGGGCGACGCCGGCATCGCGCGCACCGCGGTCGGGCACCCCATCGGCGCGTTCTACCTCAAGAAGACCTGCGGCATCTTCCAGAGCGCCGCCGAGGTGCAGGCGCACCGCGCGCAGCCGAACGCGCAGCCGGGCGACCTGTGCTTCGTCGACCAGGACGGGAACAACGCGATCAACGACCTGGATCGCGTCTTCTTCGACAACCCGGTCCCGGAGCTCACCACGGGCCTGTTCCTCGACTCGCGGTGGCGCGCGTTCGACTTCGGGATCAACCTGCGCGGCGCCTTCGGGCACCAGATCTACAACGCGGTGAAGCTGAACACCGAGCGCACGGTGGGCCTCGACAACCTGCGCGCGGGCTACAACCCGTGGACGCCGCAGAACACGAACACGAACACGCCGCGCGCGGTCTTCGGCGACCCGGTGAACGGCGACCCGGTGAGCGACCGCTGGCTGGAGAAGGGCGACTTCGTGCGGCTGCAGAACATCGTCGTCGGCGTCTCGATCCCGGAGCGCCTGCTGCAGGGCGCGCGGCTCGGCCTCGCGAGCAGCCCGCGCCTGTACCTGAACGTGCAGAACGTGGCGACGTTCACGAACTACTCGGGCTACGACCCCGAGGTGCTCGGCTTCGGCAGCCCGACGACGTCCTGGTCGCTCACGCGCGGCATCGACGATGGGCTCATCTACCCGAATCCGCGCACCGTGACGCTCGGCCTCGACGTCCGCTTCTGACACCCGCCCACCAACTCCCATGCGACTCCGCATCGCACTCCAGGCGCGCTGGCGCCGCGCCCTTCTCGGCGCCGCCATCGCGGGCGCCGGGCTGGGCACCGCCGGCTGCCAGAACGACGTCAACGTCACCGACCCGAACGCGCCGAGCACCGCGACCTTCTGGCAATCGGCGGCCGACGCCGACGCCGGCGTCACGGCGACGTACAACACGCTGCTGCGCCTCGGCACCTTCCAGCGCTGGCAGGCCTTCGCGTACGACGCGCGCGCCGACATCGGCACCACCGGGACCAGCCCCTGGGCCGAGCTGGCGGCGTTCGGGCGCTTCGAGTTCCCCACCGGCTACGACTTCGAGGTGAACCGCGAGCTCTGGAACCACAACTACGAGCTGATCTCGCGCGCCAACCAGGTCATCGCAAACGTGCCCGCGATCGACATGGAGGTGGCGCGGCGCGACCGCCTCGTGGGCGAGGCCAGGTTCCTGCGCGGTCTCGGGTACTTCCGCCTGATGACGCTCTACGGCGGGCAGATCCCGCTCGTCACCGCGCCGCCCGCGGCCAGCGACCGTCCGGAGAGCGCGGACAGCGCGCGCGTCTGGGCGCAGATCGAGCAGGACTTCACCGCGGCGTCCGCCGCGCTGCCGCGCCAGCTCATGTTGGCCTCGGGCGGCCGGGCCACGGCCGGCGCCGCGCAGGGCATGCTCGGCAAGACGCTCCTGCAGCAGCGGAAGTGGGCGCAGGCCTCGGCCGCGCTCGCGCCGATCATCGCCGGGCAGTACGGCAGCTACCAGCTCGCCTCGAACTACGCGACGCTCTTCCGACAGGAGGGGAACAACGGCGTCGAGAGCCTGTTCGAGGTGCAGATGGGCAACGTGGACCTCTGCGGCCAGGGGCTCTGCGGGCTGAACGTCGCGAAGATGTCGGGCGCCTGCGGCCCCGGGTACTGCGACGGCCGGCCGACGCGCTGGTACTTCACGCAGTTCCTCACGGAGCGCACGGCGAACGGCGCGCTCGATCCGCGCCTCGACGCGACGCTCTTCTACTACCGGGGCGACACCACGCGCGTCTACAACCGCACCTGGCGCGCGTGGCGCGACAGCACCGACCAGCGCGGCAACTACACCGACACGACGCGCGTCTACTGGAAGAAGTACGGCGAGTACTACACGGGCTCGAACGACCAGACGTGGGAGGCGCAGATCAACTACAAGGTCCTGCGCTACGCCGACGTGCTGCTGATGCAGGCCGAGGCGCTCAACGAGCAGGGGCAGACGGCGAACGCGCTGCCGCTGGTCAACCAGGTGCGCCAGCGTGTCGGGCTCGCCGCGCTCCCGGGCGGCCTCTCGCAGACGGCGATGCGCGACGCCATCCTTCGCGAGCGCTTGCTGGAGTTCGGCCTCGAAGGGCAGCGCTGGCTCGACCTCGGACGGCAGAACCTCTTCGCCGACCTCGCCGGTCTGCGGGCACGCGATCCCGACTTCAACACGTTCACACCGGGCAAGTCGCAGCTGCTCCCCATCACGCAGCGCGAGCGCAACCTGAACCCGAACGTCCGGCAGAACCCCGGCTGGTGATCGCGCCGGTCGCCGTATCACCACGGGCGCCCCGCCGCGCAGGTCGCGCGGCGGGGCGCCGCGTCCTTCGCCGCCTCATGACCGCGACACTCCGCCCCCGCCCGCGCGCGTCGATCGCCGCGCTCCTCCTCGCCGCCGGCTGCTCGAGCGGCGCGACGGCGCCGACGCGCACGCCCCCCGTCGTCACGCCGCCGACGGGGACGACGTGCACGTTCACCAACCCGGTGCTCGCGGGGTCGGATCCGTCGCTGGTGCAGAAGGACGGCAACTACTACTACGTCCAGTCGACGAGCAGCGGGATCTTCGTCTACCGATCGCGCGAGCTCACGCGCCCCGCGCAGAACGCGGTGCAGGTGTGGTCGCCGCCCGACACCGGCTGGAACCGCACGAACGTATGGGCGCCCGAGCTGAAGTACTTCGACGGGCGCTGGTACATCTACTACGCCGCGGGGCGCGCCGGCCCGCCGTTCCTCCACCAGCGGAGCGGCGTGCTCGAGTCGGAGGGCGACGACCCGCAGGGGCGCTACGTCGACCGCGGGATGCTGTACACGGGGGACAGCATCGCCACCGGCCGCGCCGCGCGCTGGGCGATCGACCTGACGGTGCATCGGATGGGCGGGCAGCTCTACGCCGTCTGGTCGGGCTGGGAGCGCGACTCGACGACCGATCGCACCCCGCAGCACCTCTACATCGCGCGCATGGCGAATCCGACGACGATCGCCACCAACCGCGTGCGCATCAGCTCTCCGACGGCGCCGTGGGAGCAGCGCAGCGAGGCGGACGGGCTGGAGCTGCAGGAGGGCCCCGAGTTCCTCGAGCGCGGCGGGCAGCGCTTCATCGTCTACTCGACCGGAGAATCGTGGCTGCCGTCGTACAAGCTGGGGATGCTGCGCATGACGAGCGCCGACGCCGACCCGATGAGCCCCGCGAGCTACGTGAAGACCGGCCCCGTGTTCCAGAGCGCCAACGGCGTCTTCGGCGTCGGGCACCACACCTTCGCCAAGTCGCCCGACGGACGCGAGGACTGGCTCGTCTACCACGCGAAGACGAGCACGACCCCCGGTTGGGGCGACCGCCGCGTGCGCATGCAGCCGTTCACGTGGGCCGCCGACGGCACGCCGGTGTTCGGGACGCCCGTCGCGTCGAGCACGCCCATCGCCCGCCCGTCGGGCGAGTGCCCGTGACGCGCGTCGCGTCATGACGCGAGCGCGACGGCACGTCGCGGCGCAGCCGGCGGCCGCCCCGTCGCCGGCCGCGCCTTCCACCGTCCCGACGCCCGCGCCGGCGCGGCGTCGCCTCCTCCTCGCGATCACGCTCGCGCTGCCGTGGGCGCTGCTCGCACTCGTCGAGGTCGGGCTGCGCCTCGCCGGCGTCGGCGGCGCCCTTCCGCTGTTCGTGCCGTACGCGCCCGAGCCGGGGTGGCTCCTCACGAACCCGGACTTCGCGCGGCGCTACTTCGGCGGCGGCCCGTTCACGCCCTCGCCGCACCTCGACTTCCTCCGCGCGACCAAGGCCCCCGGCAGCTTCCGCGTCGTCTTCCAGGGCGAATCGTCGGCGGCCGGCTATCCGTACGGGCACGGCGGCGCGCCGTCGCGCATGCTCGCGCAGCGCCTGCAGGCCACCTTCCCCGACCGGTCGATCGAGGTGGTGAACGCGGCGTTCACCGCGATCAGCTCCTACACGCTGCTCGACCAGGTCGACGAGATCGTCGCCCAGCGCCCCGACGCCGTGATGATCTACACGGGGCACAACGAGTACTACGGCGTGTTCGGCGCGGCCTCCACGCGCGCGGTCGGCGGCGCACGGCCGCTCGTGCGCGCGTACCTCGCGCTGCGGCGGCTGCGCATCGTGCAGGCGCTCGCCGGGACGACCGGCGGCGCACGTGCGGCCGCCGGCGCCCCCGCGCGCGGCGAGGTCGCGGACGCGCCGCGCACGGTCATGCAGCTGCTCGCCGGCGACCGGCGCGTGCCGCTCGGCTCCCCGCTGTACGAACGCGGGCTCGCCCAGTTCCGCGCCAACCTCGCGGCGATGCTGGCGCGCTACCGCGCGCACGGCGTGCCGGTGTTCGTCGGCACGGTCGTGAGCAACGAGCGCGATCAGCCGCCGTTCGTCACCGGCTTCACCGCGGGCACCGACACCGCAGCCTGGTGGCGCCGTTACCGCGAGGGCACCGCGGCGCTCGCGCGGGGCGACACCGCGGCGGCGGTGCGCGCGCTGACGGAGGCCGTGCGGCTGGACGGCATGGCCGCGGCCGGCCACTACGCGCTCGCGCAGCTGCACGAGGCGCGCGGCGACACGGCCGCCGCGCGCGCCGCCTACCGCGCGGCCAAGGAGCGCGACGAGCTGCGCTTCCGCGCGCCCGAGGCCGTCAACGCCATCATCCGCGAGGAGGCGGCCCGCCACGGCGCGATCCTCGTCGAGTCGCAGCGGGCCGTCGAGCGCGCGTCGCCGGGCGGCGTGCCGGGGCGCACCCTCGTGCTGGAGCACCTGCACCCGAACCTCGACGGGTACTTCCTCATCGCCGACGCGTTCTACGCCGCCCTGCGCGCCCGCGGGCTCCCGGCGCGGTGGACGGGCGACGTGCCGGCGACGCAGGCGCGCCGCGACGTGCCGGTCACGCCGGTGGACTCGGTCGCGGCGCTCCTGCGCACCGACCGCCTCACCTCGGGGTGGCCCTTCCAGCCGCTGGGCGTCACGCGCCTGCAGCTGGTCGACACGCTCCGTCCGCGCACCCCGGTCGAGCAGCTCGCGCAGGCGCACGTGCGCGGCGAGATCTCGTGGGCGGAGGCGACCGACCGCCTGCGGCTCGCCGCCGAGGGCGCCGGGGACGCGCCGCTGGCCGTGCGGGCGGCGCTCGCGCTCGCGCACGAGTACCCGTACACGCCGCAGCCCTACATGGACGCCGCGCGCCTGGCGCTCGCGGAGCGGCGCTACGACGAGGGGCTGCGGTACGCCCGCCTCGCGCATGCGCGGCGCGAGACCGCGAACGGCGCGCAGCTCGTCGGACTGCTCCTGCTGCGGCAGGGCGACCACGCGGCCGCGCTCCCCTACCTGGAGCGCGCGGTGCAGCTCGCGCCGGGCGACGACCGCATGGCCGTGCCGCTGCGGGCCGCGAGCGCGATCCCGGCGCTCGAGGATGCCCGGTCGCAGCTGCCCGCCGACACGACCGTGCTGTTCAACCTCGCGGTCGCCTACGCGTACACGCAGCAGTACGAGAAGGCGCGCGCCACGCTCGCCACGCTGCGCGGGATCGCGCCGGCGCATGCGGGCGCACGCGAGCTCGCCGGGCAGCTCCCCGACGACGCGCCGCCGCCCGGCCGCTGAGCGGCGCCGGCCGCGCGGTCAGAAGATCGTGTAGATGAACGGCGCCAGCGCGGAGCCCTGCGCGAAGGCGATCACCATCCCCACGAGGAGCAGCACGAGCACGAGCGGCAGCAGCCAGAGCTTCTTGCGCACGCGCATGAAGGCCCAGAGCTCGGCGAGCAGCGACGGTGCGGCCATCGATGGGTGGGGTGACGGAGTCAGAACTGGCGCCGCAGGTCGCTGCGCCGCGCGTCGGGCGGACGGTCGACCCAGGCCGTCGCGGCGTCGCGCGGGACGCCGAGCGCGCGCCGACCGGCCAGCCGGGCCACGAGCGCCATCGGGGTGAGCACGCCGAAGTACACGACGCCCATCAGCACCGGCGTGGTGACGGCGGAGATCGCGAGCGCCCCGCGCATCCACGCGCGGTACACGCCGGCCAGCCGCGCGGGCGCGAGCGCGCCGGCGAGCCACAGCGCCGCGCCGATCCCGCCGCACGCGATGGCCGGCACGCTCCGCCCGCGCCAGGCCGCGACGCCGGCCAGCGCCACGAACGCCGCGCCCACGCTCCACGCGAAGGCGCGCAGCTCGCGCCGCGTCGGTGGACGGTCGGATCGGTAGACGCTCATCCGGCCCCCGCCATCAGTCGAGCGCCATCGCCGCGGGCCACCGATCGGGTGCCGCGTTCCACGCGGGCTGCGCACGCCGGTCGAGAAGGAACGGCCCGAGCACGAGATGGTCGATGTCGGTGCGCATGAAGCAGCGGTACGCGTCCATCGGCGTGCACACGATCGGCTCGCCGCGCACGTTGAAGCTGGTGTTCACCAGCACGGGGCAGCCGGTGCGCGCCTCGAACGCGCGCAGCAGGGCGTGGTACGCCGGATTCGTCTCGGCGTCCACGGTCTGCACGCGCGCCGAGTGGTCCACGTGCGTGACGGCGGGGATCGTGGAGCGCGCGACGCCCAGCCGGTCGAGCCCACGGCGTGTGCACGCGTCGTCCGTCGCGAGCCGCCGCGCCTCGTGCACCGGCGCGACGAGCAGCATGTAGGGCGACGGCACGTCGAGCGCGAACCAGTCGCCCGCGCGCTCGGCGAGCACGCTCGGCGCGAACGGACGGAACCCCTCCCGGAACTTGGTCTTGAGGTTCATGCGCGACTGCATCGCCGGATCGCGCGGATCGCCGAGGATGCTGCGCGCGCCGAGGGCGCGCGGCCCGAACTCCATGCGCCCGCTGAACCACCCCACGACGGCGCCGTCCGCCAGCAGCGCGGCGACGCGGTCCGGCAGCGCGTCGGCATCCACGCGCGCGTAGGTCGCCCCCACCTCGGTCAGCGTCCGCTCGATCTCGGCCTCGCCGAAGGCCGGCCCCAGGTACGCGCCGCGCATCGCGTCGCGCGGCCGGCCGTCGCCGCCGCGCGCGACCGCGCGCGGCGCGCCGAGCGCACGGTGCCACGCCAGCTGCGCGGCGCCCAGCGCGCCGCCCGCGTCGCCGGCCGCCGGCTGGACCCAGAGCCGGTCGAACGGTCCCTCGCGCCGCACGCGCGCGTTCGCCACGCAGTTGAGCGCGACGCCGCCCGCCATGCACAGGTCGCGGCAGCCGGTCTCGCGATGCGCCGTGCGCGCCATCCGCAGCACGATCTCCTCGCACACCAGCTGCACCGAGCGCGCGAGGTCCAGGTGGCGCTGGGTGAGCGGCGACTCGGGCGCGCGCGCGGGGCCGCCGAACAGCGCGTCGAACGCGGGGCTCGTCATCGTGAGCCCGCCGAGGTAGTCGAAGTAACGCTGGTCGAGCGTGAACGAGCCGTCGTCGCGCAGCGCGACGAGGTGATCGAGGATCGCGTCGACGTAGGTCGGCTCACCGTAGGGGGCGAGGCCCATCACCTTGTACTCGCCGGAGTTCACGCGGAAGCCGGTGTAGTGCGTGAACGCGGAGTAGAGCAGGCCGAGCGAGTCCGGCCACCGCTGCTCCCGGAGCAGGTCGAGCGCGTCGCCGCGCCCCACGCCGATGGACGCGGTGGCCCACTCGCCGACGCCGTCGACGGTCAGCACCGCCGCCTCCTCGAACGGCGACGGATAGAACGCGCTCGCGGCGTGCGACTCGTGGTGCTCGGCGTACAGCAGCTCCCCGTCGTATGGGTCCTCGCGGCCGGCGAGCGCGCCGAGCGCGCGGCGCAGGTCGCGGTCGGTGAACAGCTTCTCCTTCGCCCAGAGCGGGCCCGCCTTCCGGAAGCTGCGGAAGCCGCGCGGCGCGATGGCGAGATACGTCTCGAGGATGCGCTCGAACTTGAGCAGCGGCTTGTCGTAGAACGCGACGCACGCGAGGTCGTCGACCGCGATGCCCGCCTCGCGCAGGCAGTACGCGGCGGCCTGCGCGGGAAAGGCCGCGTCGCCCTTCACGCGCGTGAAGCGCTCCTCCTGCGCGGCGGCGACGATCGCGCCGTCGGCCAGCAGCGCGGCCGCGCTGTCGTGGTAGAAGGCCGACAGGCCGAGCACGTAGCGCGGTGCGGCGGAGGGCATGGCGGGAGGGCGGAGGGCTCGACGTGCAGTCTAGCGGCGCACGCGGTCGACGCGGCGTGACGCGCACGAGTGCGCGCACCGGTTGCGTCGCGCGACGTGCAGCCGCATCGTAGCCGCATGCTGCCACCCGCCCCCCGCCCGAGGCGCCTGGTGCGCCGCGCCGCCGCCGCGCTCGCGCTGCTCCTCGCCGCGTCGGCCCCGATCACGTCCGCCCGCGCGCAGGCCACCGCCGCGCCGCGCCGCAGCGCCGCTCCTCCAGCCGCCGGCGCGCGCTGGACGCCGGAGCGCGCCCGCGCCTGGTACGACTCGCTGGGCTGGGTGGTCGGCGCGAACTACGTGCCGAGCACCGCGAGCAACGAGCTCGAGATGTGGCAGGCGGCGACGTGGGATCCGAGGACGATCGACCGCGAGCTCGGATGGGCGGCGTCGCTCGGGATGAACACGATGCGCGTCTTCCTGCACGACCTCGCGTACCGGCAGGATCCGCAGGGCTTCCTGCGCCGCGTGGACGAGTTCCTCGCCATCGCGGACCGGCATCGCATCCGGCCGATGCTCGTGCTGTTCGACGCGGTGTGGGATCCGTTCCCGAAGGCGGGGCGCCAGCGCGAGCCCTATCCGCACCTGCACAACTCGACCTGGGTGCAGAGCCCCGGGCGCGACATCCTCGTCGACACGCTGTCGCACGACCGGCTGCTGCGCCCCTACGTGACGGGCGTCGTCCGCCGCTTCGCGCGCGACCGGCGCGTGCTCGCGTGGGACCTGTTCAACGAGCCGGACAACATCAACCGCAGCGCGTACTTCGTCTTCGAGCCGCGCAACAAGGAGGTGTTCGCGCTCGCGCTGCTGCGGAAGTCGTTCGCCTGGGCGCGCGCCGCCGGCGCGACGCAGCCGCTCACCGCCGCCCCCTGGAAGGGCGACTACGCCGACACCACCCGCATGCTCCCGATCTCGCGGTGGATGCTCGAGAACTCCGACGTCATCACCTTCCACAGCTACGACTCGCTGCCGCGCACGCAGGCGCTCGTCGCGGCGCTGGAGCGCTACGGGCGGCCGATCATCTGCACCGAGTACATGGCGCGCCCGATGGGGAGCACCTTCCGCACGCACCTCCCCTTCATGGCCGAGCGGCGCGTCGGCGCGATCAACTGGGGATTCGTGAACGGACGCTCGCAGACGATCTACCCGTGGGACACGTGGACGCGCGAGTACACCGCGCCGCCGCCGGTCTGGTTCCACGACGTCTTCCAGACCGACGGCACGCCCTACGACACGACGGAGACGACGCTCATCCGCACGCTCGCGCGCAGCACCACGCGCGCCGCGGCCGCGCCGCGCTGAACCGGCCACGCGGCGGACGGCGCCGATCAGCGCGTCCCGGCCTTCCGCACCGGGACGCCCGAGCCGGGTGCGGTGCCGGCGTCGCGGTCGTGCACGAACCAGCTCGCGGGCACGCGCTGCCGACGCACGCCCGGTCCCTCGACCCACAGCTCCAGCGCGCGGGGGCCGTACGCCTGGAAGTAGGTGAGCGTGACCGGGTGCAGCCCCGCCTGGAGCGCGATCGACCCGAAGCTCTCGGTCGTCTTGGGCGACTGCCCGACGCCCCAGAAGATGCCGCGGTCCCCGATCCACATCGCCGAGCCGTCGTCGGAGAGCGACGTGAAGGTGTAGACGCCGGTGCGCGGCACCCGCACGTAGCCGGTGAAGCGCAGCGCGAACATCTCGGTCGTGTCGGCGGGCGCCAGCGTCGGCTCGGCGACGACGCCCGACTTGCGGGGCGCCGGGTCCTGGGCGGTGAGCGTGGGGCGCTCCATGGGCGCGCGCACCGGCCAGTGCATGCGATACGCGGGCTCCGGCGTCGTGTCGGCCCAGTACGCGTAGGCGAGCCCCGGCGCCTGCGCGCGCGCCGCGAGCGTGGCCGGCGCTCGGCCCGGGCCGCGCACGTACGCGACGCGCCCCTCGGGCGCCGCGGTCGGGCGGCCGTCGACGAAGCTGCGCGCGCGCACCGTGGTCGACGCGCGCAGCGTGAACGGCCCGGTGTAGCGCGGGCTCGCGGCCGTAGGCTCGCTGCCGTCGAGCGTGTAGCGCACCTCGGTCGGCGTGCCCTGGTGGATGGCGACGCGCACCGTGTCGGTGAACTCCGGCAGCTCGGGCGTCACGTACGGCGCCCACCCGCGGTTCACCGCCGCGGTGCGCGCGGTGTCGAGCTTGAGCACCGAGCGGTCGTACGTGAAGAAGCCGTTCAGCTCGACCTCGACGTCGGTCATCTGCGTGTAGATGCCCGCGCCGACGCCGTGCGTGTCCTTGTCGTGGTAGAGGCGGCGCAGCAGCAGGTCGTACTCGGTCTGCAGCGCCTCGGGGCTCGTGATGAGCCCACCGTAGCCCCACGCGTCGCCGGCCCACGTGCGGCCGGTCACCTTGTATCCCAGCCCGCCGAACTCGCCGACCACCGCGACGCGATCGTTCGCGCCGCGCATCGCCTGCGGGCCGCGGTAGCGGTGCACGTCGATCATGTCGCCGACGTTCTCGTGCTGCCAGCCGCTCGCGTCGTTGACGATGCGGCTGGTGTCGAGCTGCTGCACCACCGACACGATGCGCGGCGTGTCGAACTGCCCCCACTTCTCGTTGAACGGCACCCAGGCGACGATCGACGGATGGTTGTGCAGGTCGTCGAGCATCAGGCGCAGCTCGCGCTCGAAGTGCTGCCGCGACTCGGGCGTGTCGTTCCAACCACTCGGCATGTCCTGCCACACGGGAAGCCCCAGGCGGTCGGCGTGGTAGTACCAGCGCGCCGGCTCCACCTTGATGTGCTTGCGCGTCATGTTGAAGCCGAGCGCCTTCGTCTGCTCGACGTCGAAGCGCAGCGCGGCGTCAGAGGGCGCCGTGTACAGCCCGTCCGGCCACCACCCCTGGTCGAGGGGGCCGAGCTGGAACACCTGCCGCCCGTTGAGCGCGATGCGGCGATGTCCCGCGGAATCGGTGACGACGCCGACCTTCCGCATGCCGAAGTAGCTGCCGACGCTGTCGACCGTGCGCCCGCCGGCGTCGCGCAGCACGACGTGCAGGTCGTAGAGGAACGGATCGTCCGGGCCCCACAGGCGCGGGCTCGGCACCGCGACGCGCAGCTCGCCGCCCACCGTTCCCTCCGCACGCCCGACCACCTGCGCACCGGCGCGCGCGACCGCCTCCACGCGCTGGCCGGCGGCGGCGCCGCGACCCGAGACGACGAGCCGCAGCACGCCCGCGTCGACGTCGGGCGTCATCCGCAGCTTCTCGATGCTCGCGGCGGGCACCGGCTCCAGCCAGACCGACTGCCAGATCCCGGTGACCGGCGTGTACCAGATCCCCTCGGCCTTGGACACCTGCTTGCCGCGCGGCTGCCCGAACTTGTCGGTCGGGTCGTACACCGCGACGACCAGCTCCTGCTCCGCGTCGGCGCGCAGCGCGTCGGTGACGTCGACGCTGAAGGCGTCGTAGCCGCCCGTGTGGTCGGAGAGCTGCCGCCCGTTCACGTACACCGTGCAGTGCCAGTCGCAGGCGCCCACGTGCAGCAGCAGGCGCTCGCCGGCCTGCATCCCCGCGGGCCGCGCGAAGGTGCGGCGGTAGGCGACGTGGTCGGCGTGTCGCCCGATGCCCGAGAGCCGCGACTCGGGCGCGAACGGCACGAGGATCTGCTGCGTGAAGACCGCCGCGTCGGGCGCCGGCAGCGGTCCGGCCGGCCCGGCGCCTCCCGGGCGCGACGGGTTCGCGAGCGTGTGCGGATCCACCGACACGCCCTGCACGACGCTCGAGTCGATCACCGCGAACGCCCACAGCCCGTTGAGGCTCTGCCAGCGCGCGCGCGTCATCTGCGGACGCGGGTACTCCGGCAGGACGGCGTCCGGCCGCAGCTCGGCGCCCCAGCGCGTCATCAGCGGGCCGGGCGCGGGCCGCCACGCGACGGCGGCGGCCGGCGCCGGCGCGGCCGCCTGGGCCGGGGGCGCGGGCGGCGCCGAGGCGCGGCAGCCCGCGACGAGCGTGGCGGCGAGGACGACGCGGGTGGCGCGCCGAACGACCTGCGAGGCGGACGCGGAGGACGGCGACATGCGCGGCGGGCGAGAGAGAGGTGTGGCGATCAGGAGCTCGACGTGGTGGTGCGGCGCCCGGACGGACGGCGGGCGGTGACGGCGGCGGCGGACGCGCCGGCGACGACCGGCGCCGGGCCGGTGGAGGCGCGCTCGACGAGCGCCGCGTCGAGGTAGACGCGCTGCGGGGCGAGCACCTGCTTGGCCTCGATGTGGCGCACGAGCAGGTCGGCCGCGCGCGCCCCCATCTCGGCCTTCGGCACGCGGATCGTCGTGAGCGGGACGTCGAGGTACTCGAGCACCGGCACGTCGTCGAAGCCGACGACCGACACGTCCTGCGGGATGCGCAGCCCCAGCTCGCGCAGCGCGCGGCAGACGCCGATCGCGACGAGATCGTTGTAGCAGCTGACGGCGGTCGCGCGCGCGTCGGCCGGGCGGTCGGCGAAGTACGCGAGCGCGGCGCGATGCCCGTCGGCGAGGTGCGCGCCCGCGACCACCACGTCGTCGTCGTGGAAGGCGAGCCGAGACGCGCTGAAGGCGCGCCGCACGCCGTCGATGCGCTCGGCGGAGTGCATCGAGTACGCGGGCCCGGCGAAGTGCACGATGCGCGTGTGGCCGAGCGCGATGAGGTGCGCGACGGCGAGCCGCGACGCCTCGACGTTGTCGACGTCGATCAGGCTCGCCGGCACGCCGCGGATCGACTCGAGCAGCACGAACGGGAAGTTGCGGCGCTTGAGCTCGAAGAAGTGCGAGAGGTCGGCGTGCTCGCCAAGCACCGGGGTCGCGATCAGCCCGTCGACGTCCATCTGGCGCACGAGCTCCACGGCGCGCCGCTCGGCGCCTCCCTGCCCCTCGGAGCTGAAGACGAGGAGCGCGTAGCCGCGCGGCTCGAGGGCCGCGCGCACGCCGGCGACGATCTCGGCGTAGTACGGGTTGTCGTGCTCCTTGATGAGGAGCGCGATGCAGCGGTGGCGGCGCGCGACGCCGCGCCCGGCGAGCTGCTGCGGGCGGTAGTTCAGGTCCTCGACCGCGGCCAGCACGCGCTCGCGCGTGCTCTCCTTCACGACGCCGACGTCGTTGAGCACCGCCGACACGGTGGCCTTGGAGACGCCGGCGCGCTGCGCGACGTCGGTGATGGTGGGCCGCTTGGCAGTCATCCCGGCGGGGAACGGGTGCGGTGCGCTCGCCGGCGCGGTCGCGCGGACCGTCGCGTCGCCCGGTCGGGGCTCCGGACCGAACGGAGCCGAACGCGTTCGAATGTGTTCGGGCGCGACGACGCTACGAGCGCGCCATGCGAGTGTCAAGACCGTGGTGACCGCTCGGCGCGGGTGCAGCTTCGCGCACGCGTGCCGGGCGTCGCACGTCCTGGACGCATTCCGTGCGCGCGGTCCGGACGTGCGGTGTGCGCGGCACGCCGGGCCGACCGTACGCGCCGCCGCGCGCGCTTGACAGGTCGCGCCTCCGACCGTACTCACTGAACACGCCGAACCCGTCCGAACTCGTTCGACGTGGCGCCCCGCCCCTCATGCCCATCGCGCTCATGGACCGCTCCGCCCGTCGCGCTCCGCGCCCCCTGCCGCGCCGCCTCGCCCTCCTGCTCGCCGGCGCCGGGATCGCCGGCACCCTCGCCGGGTGCGAGCGCAAGGGCGCGGCGGGTGCCGACGGCTTCGTCGTCGGCTTCTCGCAGATGGAGTCGGACAACCCGTGGCGCAACGCGGAGACGCAGAGCCTGCGCGACGAGGCGCAGAAGCGCGGCGTCGAGCTCGTGGTCACCGACGCGCAGGGACAGACGGCCAAGCAGGTCGCCGACGTCGAGGACCTCATCGCGCGGCGCGTCGACGTCATCCTGCTCGCCCCGCGCGAGTTCGAGGGGCTCGCCCCGGCGCTGCAGGCGGCCAAGCAGGCGAACATCCCGGTCATCCTCATCGACCGGCAGGCCGCGGGCACCGCCGGCACCGACTACGTCACCTTCCTCGGCTCCAACTTCGTCGAGCAGGGGCAGCGCGCCGCGCAGTGGCTCGCGCAGGCGACCAACGGCCAGGCCAAGATCGTCGAGCTCTCCGGCACCCCCGGCTCCTCGGTCGCCACCGACCGCGCGAAGGGCTTCCGCGACGAGCTGGCCAAGCACCCGAACATGACGATCCTCGCCTCGCAGACGGGGAACTTCACCCGCGCGCAGGGCGAGCGCGTCATGCAGAACATCGCGCAGTCGCTCGGCAGCCAGATCACCGCCGTCTACGCGCACAACGACGAGATGGCGCTCGGCGCGATCCAGGCGCTGAAGGCCGCGGGACGCCAGCCCGGCAAGGACGTGACCGTCGTCTCCATCGACGGCCAGCGCGCCGCGCTCGAGGCGATCCAGGCCGGAGAGCTCGGCGCCACCGTCGAGAGCAACCCGCGCTTCGGCCCGCTCGCCTTCGAGACGATCGAGAAGCTCCGCGCCAAGCAGCCCGTGCCGCCGCAGATCATCCTCAGCGACCGGCTGTTCGACAGGACGAACGCTGCGCAGTTCGTGAAGGAAGCGTACTGAGAACGGCCTGCGGGGCTGCGGGGCTGCGGAACCGTTCGCCGGGACGTCCCGAGCGGCCCTTCCGCAGCCCCGCAGCCCCGCAGGCCGCGTCACGAAGTCTCCCCCGCCGAGAGGGACCATGACCGCCCCCGTCCTCCAGATGTCGGGCATCGTCAAGCGCTTCGCCGGCGTCACCGCGCTCGACGGCGTGGACCTGGAGCTGATGCGCGGCGAGGTGCACGCGCTCGTCGGCGAGAACGGCGCCGGCAAGTCGACGCTCGTGAAGATCATGACCGGCGCCTACCGCCGCGACGGCGGACGCATGGCCGTCGAGGGCGCGCCCGTGGCGTTCGACACGCCCGCCGCCGCGCAGGCCGCGGGCGTCATCGCCGTGCACCAGGAGATCCACCTGCTGCCGCACCGTACGGTGGCGGAGAACGTCTGGCTCGCGCGCGAGCCGCGCCGCTGGGGGTTCGTCGACTGGACCCGCCTGTTCGCCGACACGGCCGCGCTCTTCCGCGACCTCGGGCTCGACCTCGACCCGCGCGCCACGCTCGGCACGCTGCGCACCGCGCAGCAGCAGATGGTCGCCATCGCGCGCGGCGTCTCGCTCGGCGCCAGGGTGCTCGTGCTCGACGAGCCGACCAGCTCCCTCACCGAGCGCGAGGTCGGCATCCTCTACCGGCTGATCCGCACGCTCACCGCGCAGGGCACGGCGGTGGTCTACATCAGCCACCGCTTCGACGAGCTGTACGCGGTGTGCGACCGCGTGACCGTGCTGCGCGACGGACGGCACGTCGCCACGCGCCCGCTCGCGGGGCTCGAGCGCATCGACCTCGTCTGCCTCATGCTCGGCAAGAGCCGCGAGGCGCTGCGCCACGGACAGACGGCGTTCGGCGAGCCGGCCGTCGTCGCCGACGGCGCGGAGCGCCCGCTGCTGCGCGCCACCGGGCTGCGCCGCGGACAGAAGCTGCGCGGCGTCTCGCTCGACGTGCGCCGCGGCGAGGTGGTGGGGCTCGCCGGGCTGCTCGGCTCCGGCCGCAGCGAGACGGCGCGCGCGATCTTCGGCGCCGACCCCGCGGAGGACGGCACGGTGGAGATCGACGGGAAGCGGCTCGATCCGCGGAAGCCCGACGACGCGATCGCCGCCGGCATCGCGTTCGTCAGCGAAGACCGCAAGGCGGAGGGGATCATCCCGGAGCTCTCGGTGCGCGAGAACCTCACGCTCGCCGCGCTCCCCACGCTCACGCGCATGGGCGTCGTCGACGCCGCGCGCCAGCGCGCCATGGTCGACGAGTACATGCGCCGCTTCGGCATCAAGGCGGCGAGCGCCGACCAGCGCATCCGCGAGCTGTCGGGCGGCAACCAGCAGAAGGTGCTGCTCGCGCGCTGGCTCGCCACGCGCCCCGCGCTGTTCATCGTCGACGAGCCGACGCGCGGCATCGACATCGGCGCGCGCGGCGAGATCCAGGCGCTCGTCAACGAGCTGGCCGCCTCCGGGCTCGGCGTGCTGATGATCTCGTCCGACCTCGAGGAGCTGGTCGAGGGGAGCGCGCGCGTCGTCGTGCTGCGCGACGGGCAGGACGTCGCCGAGCTGCCGCGCGAGCGCCTGTCGCAGGACGCCATCATCCACGCGATGGCCGGCGGCGCGCCGCCCGCCGACGCGCCCGTCGTCGCGCCCGAGGCCCGAGCGACTTCCGCATGAGCGCCCCCACCCCGCTTCCCGCCACCGCCGGCGGCGCGCCCCCCGCGGCCGCCGCGCGTCCCGCGTCGCGCACGCTCGCGCGCCTCACCGGCCACGGCATGGGCGCGGTCGTCGCGCTCGTGCTGCTGGTCGTGCTGAACGCGCTGTTCACGCCGAACTTCGCGACCACCGGCAACCTCTGGAACGTGCTGCTCCAGGTGTCGACGGTGACGCTCGTCGCCGTCGGCATGACGTTCGTCATCGCCACGGGCGGCATCGACCTGTCGATCGGCTCGGTGATGGCGATCGCCGCCGCCATCGCGGCCACGCAGCTCGACCGCGGGATGGCGGTGGCGTGCGCCCTGGCCCTGGTGGCCGCCGCCGCGGTCGGCACGCTGAACGGCGTGCTCGTCGCGCGCTCGCGCATCCAGCCGATCGTCGTCACGCTCGCGACGCTCATCGCCGGGCGCGGGCTGGCGCAGGTGCTGAGCAACGACGGCCAGCTGGTCACGATCCGCGACGCGGCCTTCTTCACGCTCGGCCGCGCGCGCGTGGGGCCGGTGCCCGTCTCGGTGCTGATCGCGGCGGCGGTCGTGGCCGCGGCGGCCTTCGCGCTCCGCAAGATGCCGTTCGGCCGCTACGTGCTGGCGACCGGCGGGAACGCGGCCGCCGCGCGCCTCGCCGGCGTCCCGGTGCAGCGCACGCTGATCGGCGTCTACGCGCTGAGCGGGCTGCTCGCCGGGCTCGCGGGGCTCGTCGAGGCCTCGCGCCTGGGCGCCAGCGACGGCGCGAAGATCGGCCTCAACATCGAGCTCGACGCGATCGCCGCCGTCGTCGTCGGCGGCACGATGCTCACCGGCGGGCGCGCGACGGTGCTCGGCACCGTGATCGGCGCGCTGGTGATGCAGGTGATCGCGACGAGCTTCAACATGCTCCTCGTGCCGTACGCCTGGTCGCTCGCGCTGAAGGCGGCGATCATCCTGTTCGCCGTCGCGCTCCAGCGCCCCCGCCGCGTCTGACGATGGCTGCGTCCCGCACTCCCGCCACCGACGCGCCGCTCGCCGTCGCCTCGACGAGCAACGCGCAGGGCACCGCGCCGGCGCCCGCGCCCGTGATGCCGACGCGCCCCGCACCGCGCTGGCGCACGCTGCTGCGCGAGCAGGGCGCGCTCGTCGCGCTCGTCGTCGTCTTCGTCATCGGCGTCTCGCGCTACGTCGCCTTCGCGACGCCCGAGAACCTGCTCAACGTGCTGCGCCAGAACAGCATGGTGGGGCTCGTGGCGCTCGGGATGACGTTCGTGATCCTGACCGGCGGCATCGACCTGTCGGTGGGCGCGGTGCTCGCGGTCGCGGGCGTGGTCGCGGCCGCGCTGTCGCCGCAGGGCACGCTCGTCGCGACGATCGGCGGGCTCGCCGCCGCGGCGGTGATCGGGCTCGTGAACGGGCTGCTGGTGACACGGGCGCGCATCCAGCCGTTCGTCGTCACGCTGGCGACGATGATCGCCGCGCGCGGGGCGGCCCTCGCGTTCACCGGCGAGCAGTCGGTGCGCGTGGATCCCGCGGCCGAGGGGCTGAGCTGGCTCGGGCGCGGCACGCTCGGCCCGCTGCCCGTGCCGGTGCTGCTGCTCGCGCTCGCGTACGCGGTCGGCTGGACGGTGCTGCGCCACCGCCCGTTCGGGCGCCACGTCTACGCGGCGGGCGACGACGAGATCGCGGCGCGGCTGCTCGGCCTGCGCGTGGACCGCGTGCTGCTCGGCGTCTACGTGCTGAGCGCGGTGCTCGCCGGGCTGGCCGGGATCGTGCTTGCAGGGCGCCTCGGCGCGGGGCAGCCGGTGGCCGGCACGGGCTGGGAGCTCGACGCGATCGCGGCGGTGGTGGTGGGCGGCACGGTGCTCACCGGCGGCCGCGGCGGCGCGGGGCTCACGCTCGCCGGCGTGCTGCTCCTCGGCCTCATCCTCAACCTCCTCAACCTGGAGGGCACGATCAGTCCCTGGTGGCAGTGGGTGGTGCGCGGCGTCTTCCTGCTGGGCGTCGTCGTGGTGCAGAGCCGGGTGCAGCGGAGCGCGGATGGCTGAGCGCGCGCCCGACGGTCTCGCCGCGCTCGCCGAGCAGCCGCACCGCCGATTCAACCCGCTCAGCGGGGAGTGGGTGCTCGTCTCCCCGCACCGGGCGCTGCGCCCGTGGCAGGGGCAGGTCGAGAAGCCCGCCACGCAGCAGCGCCCCGCGCACGACCCGACGTGCTATCTGTGCCCCGGCAACGCGCGCGTGGGCGGGCAGCGCAACCCGGACTACACGGGGACGTTCGTCTTCGAGAACGACTTCGCCGCGCTCAAGCCCGAGCCGGTGGACGCGTCGGTCGACGCCGACGGGCTGCTGGTGGCGCGCGCGGAGTCGGGACGCGCGCGCGTGATCTGCTTCTCGCCGCGCCACGACCTCACGCTCCCGGACATGGCGCTGCCGGACGTGCGCCGCGTCGTCGACCTCTGGGCCGAGCAGTATCTCGAGCTCGGGTCGGACCCGACCATCGGCCACGTCCAGATCTTCGAGAACAAGGGCGAGGCGATGGGGGCGAGCAACCCGCACCCGCACGGGCAGATCTGGGCGCAGCGCTCGCTGCCGCTGCACGCCGCGCGCGAGCTGGAGCGGCAGGCCGCGCATCACGACCGGCACGGGCGCACGCTGCTCGGCGACTACCTGGCCCTGGAGACCGCGCGCGGCGAGCGCGTCGTCGTGGCCAACGACCACTTCGTCGCGCTCGTCCCCTTCTGGGCGGTGTGGCCGTTCGAGACGATGGTCGTGAGCCGCCGCCCAGTGCCGCACGTCGCCGCGCTCGACGACGCGGAGCGCGACGCGCTGGCCGACGTGGTGGGACGCCTCACGCGCCGCTACGACCGGCTGTTCGACGTGTCGTTCCCGTACTCGGCCGGCCTGCACCAGGCGCCGACCGACGGCACGCCGCACCCCGAGTGGCACCTGCACCTGCACTTCTATCCGCCGCTCCTGCGCTCGGCGACGGTGCGCAAGTTCCTCGTCGGCTACGAGATGCTCGGCGAGCCGCAGCGGGATCTCACGGCCGAGACGGCGGCGGCGCGGCTGCGCGACCTGAGCGACGCCTGACGAGCGCTGCGGGCTGCGGAATGCGGATCCCCGACCCGCGCTTGATCCGGCAGCGTCGTGGCGGACGACAACGGCGAACTGCAAACTGCATTGGACAGGATTGAACGGATTTGACGGATTGACAGGATTCACGGCTCCGCGTTGTGCGACGCCCATGCACTCACACGGAGACTCGCATCCTGTCAATCCGTTCAATCCTGGAATCCTGTCTCATGCCGTGCGGCTCCGGCGCGAGAATGCAGGAACGCGGCGGTGAGGATCCGCAGCCCGCAGCCCGCAGCGCCGTGTCAGCCGAAGCGCCGTCTCAGCCGAGCCGCGCGACGAGCCACTCCGCCGCATCGTCGATCGCCCCGGGCGGGAGATAGTGCCCCGCGTCGTACCAGCGCAGCTCCTTGGGCTCCTCCGCGGCGTCGAACAGGCGCTGCGCCTGCTGCGCGGTGACCGTCGGGTCGCGGCGCCCGTGCACCATGAGCAGCGGGCGGCCGTCGAACCGCTTGACCGCGCGCAGCGGATCGGCGAGGGCGCGCACGACGCGCGCGAACGGCGTCCCCTCGGGCAGGTCGCCGCCGGCGGCCAGCACCAGCGCGCGCACGCGCGGCTCGCTCGCCGCCACGAGCACGCCGAGGAACGATCCCATCGAGTAGCCGACCATCGCCAGCCGCTCGCGGTCGACCTCCGCGCGCGCGCCGAGGTAGCCGACGGCGAGCGACGCCTCGCGCTGCGCCGTGCGCCAGCTGCCCGCGAGCGCCAGCGGGTTGCCGAACGCCGAGCGGTCGACGGCGCGCGCCATCCCGCCGCTCCCCCACGTCGAGCCCTGCCCCTCGGCGATGCGCTCGCCGTGCAGCGGCAGGTCGATCGCGAGCGACGCGATGCCGTGCGCCAGCAGCGACACGCCGACCATGTCGGCCATCTGCTCCTTGCGCGACGTGAAGCCGTGCAGGAGCACCGCGCCCGGCGCCGGCCGCTCGCGATCGGCGCCGTCCGGGAGCAGCAGCACCGCGGGCACGCGCTCGTCGTCGCGCTCGCGGCCGAACGTCAGGTCGATCCGCCGGCCGCCGCGCACGGCGCGCTCACCGCGCAGCTCGTGCGTCAGGCGCGCGGGCATCTCACGGCGCGTTCTCGGGCACGATCATCGGCGGTCCGCCGGGCACGCCCGGCTCGGGCCCCGGCTCCCGATCGCCGACGGTCGCCCGCTCCATCTGCGCGAGGTCGAACTTGGGCGTGCGATCCATGTAGAGCAGCCCGTTCGCCTCCTGATACGTGTCGGTGAACTGCGTGTAGCAGAACCCCGTGAACAGGCCGACCGCGTTGACGACCTTCAGGAGCGCGGTGTAGCGCGCCTGGAACTCCTCGGCGGTCGCGCACCGCGAGTAGCCCCACGTGCGGTCCTCGTCGGCCGCGTAGGCGATGCCGCCGAACTCCGACAGCACGACCGGCAGCTTGGCGTGCGTCTCGACGTCGTTGAGGACGAGCAGGCGGTGCCCCGGCCGCTCGCGCGCGAAGATCTGCGGCAGCTCGAGCTCCGGGCGGTAGCGGCGCCGGATGCGCTCCGGATCGTGGTCGTAGTCGTGGATGCCGACGATGTCGGTCGCCACGCTCTCCCAGCCGTCGTTGCCCACCACGAGGCGCGAGCTGTCGACCGTGCGTGTGAGGTGGTAGAGCGCCTCGACCCAGTGGCGCTGCTCCGGCATCGACGGCAGGTCGGGGACGCCCCAGCTCTCGTTGAACGGCACCCACGCCATGATGCACGGGTGGCTCGCGTCGCGCGTCAGCACGTCGAGCCACTGCTTCGTGAGGCGGTCCACCGCGCGCCGCGTGAAGCGGTACGGGCTCGGCATCTCCTCCCACACGAGGAGCCCGAGCTTGTCGGCCCAGTACAGGTAGCGCGGGTCCTCGATCTTCTGGTGCTTGCGCACGCCGTTGAAGCCCATCGCCTTGGCCATGACGACGTCGCGGCGCAGCGCGGCGTCGCTCGGCGCGGTGAGGCCGGTATGCTCCCAGTAGCCCTGGTCGAGCACGAGCTTGAGGTGGTACGGCCGTCCGTTGAGCACGAAGCGGTCGCCCTGCACCGCCACCTGCCGGATCGCCGTGTAGCTCTTCACCGTGTCGATGCGCTCGCCGCGCTCGCCCCACAGCTCCAGCTCCGCCTCGATCAGCGTCGGCTGCTCGGGGCGCCAGAGCAGCTCGTTGCGGAAGTCGTCGATGCCGGGGTCGGAGAGCGCGATGCGGCGGTGCACCTCGCCCGCCACGAGCTGGTACGTGTCGTCGGCGAGCAGCTGCCCCTTGGCGGTCAGCCGCACCTTGAGCCGCAGCCCCGCGCGCCGCGCGCCGGCGAGGTGCAGGTCGAGCCCCACCGTCCAGTGCTCCAGGCTCGACGTCCAGCGCAGCCCGCCGATGAAGGTCGCCGGCACCTTCTCCAGCCACACCGTCTGCCAGATCCCGGAGGTGCGCTGATACCAGATCGAGTGCGGCTCGCGCTGCCAGTCCTGCTTGCCGCGCGGCTTCGCGAGGTCGTGCGGGTCGTCCTCCGCCTGCAGCACGACGGTCTGCGGCCCGTCGGGGCGCAGGGCGTCGGTGACGTCGACGGTGAACGGCGTGTAGCCGCCCTCGTGGTCCTGCAGCGGCTTGTCGTTGACCCACACGGTCGCCGAGTAGTCGACGGCGCCGAAGTGCAGCAGCAGCCGCTCGCCGGGGGCCAGCTCGGGGGCGTCGAAGGTCCGACGGTACCAGCAGACGCGGAAGAAGTCGCGCGCCTCGATGCCGCTGGCCGGCGTCTCCGGCGCGAACGGCACGACGATCTCGCGATCGAAGGCGACGTCGCCGGGCATCCGGCACCGCCCCTCGGGGTCGAGCGCGAACTCCCAGGTGCCGTTCAGCGACCACCACTGCTGGCGTTCGAGCTGCGGGCGGGGATAGCCGTGGGAGGCCGGATCGGGCTGCAGGAAGTCGGGAAGCGGGCGCGACATGCCGTTCGTGGCGGACTGGACGGGAACGCGCCCGCAGGGTCGATGGCGGGCGCGTCGGGCGGCGGGACGCATCGGGTGCCGCGGCCGCGCCACGGGACACGCGACGGGTCCCGCCGCCGCTTCGAGCGCACGACAGCCGCAAGGGGCACGCCGCCCGTGCTTCACCGCCCTCGCACAACCGAGCTCGTTCTTGCCGTCGTCCCGACGCGTACATTGCGAGGCCACCACCGCCGGACGCACGGCGCCGTGGGCGTTCCTCCCTCCTCCCCCCGCATGCCGCAGTTGCCCTCCCCCGCCGTCCGGCCCCGCCGGAACGGCACCGCGGCGCTCGCCGCGACCCTGGCCGGACTCGCCGTCGTCGGCGCCTGCCAGCGGAAGCCGAGCACCACGCCCGCGCCCCAGCCGCGCCCGACCGGCGCCGCGGGCAACGCCGCGCCCGGCGGCACCCCGACGCCCGGCACTCCGACGCCCGGCACCCCGACGCCTGGGACGCCGAACCCCGGCGCCCCGGCGCCCGGCGGCGCTCCGGCCGCGGGCGGCATGCCCCCCGGGCTGGCCGGCCTCCTCGGCGGCGCCGGCGGCGGCGAGCCGAGCCCGCGTCCGTACGGCACCGTGGTCACGCCCGGCGCGCGCACCACGCGCGGGCTGCTCACCACGCACCAGCTGCGCGGCCGGCTCCTGTTCGAGATCCCGACGTCGCAGCTGAACCGCGACATGCTCGTCGTGCGCTCGCTGCGCGGCTCGGAGCAGCCGATCGGCGGCATCCCGGGGACGACGCTCGCCGGCAGCCGCCTGATCCGCTGGGAGCGCCGCGACAATCGCGTCCTCCTGCGCGGCGCGAGCTACCAGAACGTCGTCGGCGACACGGCGGCCACGATCGCGCGCGCGCTCGACATCATCGCCTACGCGCCGATCATCGCCGCCTTCAACGTCGAGAGCTACGGCCGCGACTCGGCCGCCGTCATCGACGTGTCGCGCCTCTTCCTCGGTGGCGCGCCGGACCTGATCCAGGGCGGCCCCGCGGGCGCGCCCGATCCGTCGCGCTCGTTCATCGAGCGCGTGGCGACCTTCGAGAAGAACGTCGAGGTCGAGGCGTCGCAGACCTTCGCGTCGCCGCCGGCCGGCGCGGGGGGCGCGGCCAACCCGCTCGCCGCGCTGCTCGGCGGCAACGCGCCGCGCGGCACGCAGCTGTACCACTTCTCGATCGTGCGGCTCCCCGACGTGCCGATGCAGCCGCGCCTGTTCGACGAGCGCGTCGGCTACTTCAACACGATGCAGGCCGACTTCGGCACGAGCGAGCAGCGCGTCGCGCGCCGCACCTTCGCGAACCGCTGGCGCCTGGAGTGCAGCGACCGCCGCGAGGGCGCGCTGTGCGTCCCGAAGAAGCCGATCACCTACTACGTCGACCCGGCGACCCCCGCGTGGCTCGTGCCGTGGGTGAAGCGCGGCATCGAGGAGTGGCAGCCGGCGTTCGCCGAGGCGGGCTTCGCGCAGGGCATCGTCGCGCGCGAGGTGCCGCGGGACTCGCTCGACGTGCTGCAGGGCGAGAACGCGAACGTCTCGATGGTGCGCTGGCTCCCGAGCGCGAGCGAGAACGCGGTCGGCCCGAGCACGGTGGACCCGCGCAGCGGCGAGATCCTCGACGCCGACGTGCAGATGTATCACAACATCCAGAACGTGCTGCGCGGCATCTACGTGGCGCAGGTCGGGCATCTCGACCCGCGCGCGCAGAAGCTTCCGCTCCCCGACTCGCTCATGGGGCGGCTGGTGCAGAACGTCGTGGCGCACGAGGTCGGGCACACGCTCGCGCTGCGCCACAACATGAAGGGCAGCTCGATGTACCCGCTGGACTCGGTGCGCTCGAAGACGTGGACGGCGCGCATGGGCCACAGCCCGAGCATCATGGACTACGCGCGCTTCAACTACGTCGCGCAGCCCGAGGACGGCATCCCGCTCGAGGCGCTCGTGCCGAAGGTCGGCCCGTACGACCGGTTCGCGATCCGCTGGGCGTACACGCCGATCCCCGAGGCGCGCACCGCCGAGGCGGAGCGCCCGACGCTGGAGCGCTGGGTGCGCGTGCAGGACACGATCCCGTGGCTGCGCTACGCCGGCGACGAGGGGCTGCAGGGCGCCGACCCGGGCGAGGCCAGCGAGGCGGTGGGCGACGAGGACGCCGTGCGCGCGACCGCGCTCGGCCTGCGCAACATCCGCCGCGTCGCGAAGCTCGTCGAGGGCGCGTCGACCGCGACGCCGGGCGCGACCTACGCCGACCTGCGCGAGATGTACGGCTACGTCGTGAACCAGTGGGCGACGGAGCTCGGCCACGTCGCGCGCATCCCGGGCGGCCTGGCGAAGCAGGAGAAGGTCGTCGGCCAGCCCGGCGCCGTCTACGCGCCGACGTCGCCCGCGCGGCAGCGCGCGGCGGTCGCGTTCCTCAACGAGAACGCGTTCCGCACGCCGGAGTACCTGCTCGACCAGTCGATCCTGCGGAAGATCGAGCCCACCGGCTCGCTCGACCGCATCGGCGGGGCGCAGCGCCGCGTGTTGAACGTGCTGCTCGACAACGCGCGCCTGCAGCGCATGATCGAGAACGAGGCGCTCGCCGACGGCGCGCGCGTCTACACGCTCGGCGAGATGCTCGGCGACCTGCGGCGCGGCGTGTGGCGCGAGGCGATGAGCGGCGCGCCGATCGACCCGTACCGCCGCCGCCTGCAGCGCAGCTACCTCGAGCTGCTCGGCGCCAAGATCAACCCGGCCGCCCCCGCCGCTCCCGCGGGCGTCCCGCCGCAGCTGCTCGCGCTGCTCGGCCCGCAGAGCGCGCCCGACGCGCGCGCGATGCTGCGCGGCGAGCTGGTGGACCTCGACCGCGAGCTGGCGTCGGCCGTCGGCCGCACGTCCGACCGCACGTCGCGCCTGCACCTGCTCGACGCGCGGGCGCAGATCGAGCGCATCCTGAACCCGGAAGAGTGAGCGCTCAGCGCTGAGCGCTCAGCGCTGAGCGATAAGCGATAAGCGATCAGCGGGTCCGGTGCGAGGGATGGTTCCCCGCCGCCGGACCCGCTGATCGCTCATCGCTCAGCGCTGAACGCTCACCGGAGGTCCTGCTTCACCTCCGTCAGGATCTCCGCCCGCACGCCGCGCTTCTTCAGCCCGGCGACGACGCTCTCGCGCTCCGCCTGGGCGGCGATCTCGTCGCCCCCCTCCGCCAGCGCCCTCGCGTAGCGGCCGCCGTACTCCGCGAAGTCGATGTGGCCGAGCGTGCGCGCCGCCTCGGCGGGGCGGTCGGAGAGCGCGTCGTGCAGCAGGCCGCGCGCCTCGTCCAGGTCGGGCTCGAGCCCGTGGAACTGCAGCCGCGCGTCGCCGTCGCCCTCGCGCAGCTCCTTGAACGTCGTCGCCTGCGGCAGCGCGAGCGCCACGCGCGCGTGCGTCGCCACCGGGTGGTTCGTGAAGCGGTCGACCGCCTCCTGGAGCGTCGCGTTCGCGCCCTCCAGCGCGCGCGTGCCGTCGAAGGCGAAGGCGCGCCCGACGTCGGCGACGAACAGGTCCTGCCCGAACACCTCCTCCTCGTAGCCGCGCGGCGGCAGCACGCGCAGCGACAGCACGTTGGAGACGATGTCCTCCTGCTCCAGGTGCAGCGCCGCCTGGACGACGTAGCGCCCCGGCTCGGCGACGTAGAAGCCGTCGCGCCCGGCCGACAGGTACAGCGACGCGTAGATCGAATCGCCCGGCTCCAGCACGCGCCGGCGCGAGTGCCAGCACATGGTGGCGTGCGGACGGTGCACCTTCGCGTCGCCGCCCTCGCGCTTGACGGCGATCGTCATGCGGTCGGTCGCCTCGAGGATGCGCGCGTCCACCAGCTGCGGCTCGTCGGTGAGGTTGGTGAGCTTGAGCTCCACCACCACCTGATCGAGGAACTGGTGCGTCGCCGCGTGCGACTTGGGCTGCTCGCCCTGGGTCGTGCGCAGCTCGAAGGCGAAGGTCGGCGTGTCGCTCTTCCGCACCTGCTCGAAGCCGTGGTCGGCGAACCACGCGGCGTTGCCCTGCTGCACGAAGCGGTCGGGCGCGTGGCGCATGAAGAGCAGCTCCTGGTCGCTGAAGCGGTACTCGAAGCTGCCGAAGAACGCCGACTGGCCGCCGGTCACGTTGTACGGGTAGTTCATGAAGCTGCGCGACTGCGGCTCGTTCACGAGCGGGATCCAGCTGTTGCCCCACTCGGGCGGATGCACCTTCTGCCACGCGTGCGCGAGGTTGAAGGTGTGCCCCAGCTCGTGCACCGCGGTCCAGAAGCGCATGCGCGCCACCCACGCGGCGGGCGCGGGGTCGTTGGCCGGCGCCTGCGCGATGAACGACTGGCTGAACACGGCCGTCCCCTGGCGGTGGTTCGGGCCGATGTCGTCGAACATGATGCCGCCGAGGCTCGACCCCTGGTCGGAGATCGACGCGAAGAGCGTCCACACGGCCCACTGCGGCCGGTCGGTGAAGCGCGACCAGAAGCGCTGCATGGCGTCGTGCATCTCGGCCTCGTTCCACGCCGCGTCGGTGCCGGCGTGCACGATCGGGATCGGGCCGTCGCCGGAGCGCGTGACCGCGAAGCCGGCGCGCTGGAAGACCTTCTCGATCGTCAGCGTCTCGTTCGGCAGCGAGGAGGGGCGCCGCGGATGCGCGTGCGTGCGGATCGCCGTGACCGCCGTCGCGCCGTCCACGGTGTCGTACTCCAGCTCGCACGGGCGGAAGTACGCCGAGTCCCACTTGTAGGTGCGCGTGCGCGTCGCCGCGCCGCCGCCGGTGAAGGTCACGGTCGCCGAGCGCGAGGTCGGGAAGGGCGTGCGCACCGCGGTGACGCGGACGCGCGTGTGGGGCAGCGCGGCGGCGTTGCCGTCCTTGTACCAGATCGGCCCCGCCCAGCTCCCGTCGGCCTGCGCGGTGAGGCGCGCGATCCAGTGCACGCGCTCCGTGAGCAGCTGGATGATCGTGCCGCTCACCACCATCTGCGGATAGCGCCCGTCGACGTCGAGCCGCAGCGTCTCGCGCAGGATGCCGGCCGACGCCTGCGCCGGCTCCGCGCGTGCGGCGGCGCGACCGGCGCGGCCGACGGGCGCCGGCGTCGGATCGACGGGCGCGAGCGGCTGCGTGTACTGATACAGCCCGCTGACGCCGTAGAGCACCGGCGGCAGCACGGGGCGCGCGGCCGCGGCGCGCATCCCGTCGGCCGCGTCGTCGTCGGCGTCGTACAGCTCGGCCGCCGCGAGGTCGGCCGTCGGGTCGAGGGAGGCATCGGCGGCCGGCGGCGCGTAGTCGTCGGCGAACTCGGTGCGGCGGGGACGCGTGGAGCGATCGTCGGAAGAGGCCATGAAGCAGGTCCTCGGGTCGGGGGACGACGGGCGCGCCTGCGTCGGCGCGGCCGGAGGGGACGCGCGGGCTACACGTAGCCGAAGGCCTGCGCGGTGCAGACGACCTCCACCTCGCCGGCCGCGTCGACGGAGACGCCGACGTACGGCGTGCGCGCGACGTCGAGCCGCACGGTGTGCGTGCGGGCGCGCCCGGGGAGCTCGACCCGCAGCGCGCGCGGGCCGGCGGGCGCGTCGAGCTCGCGCCGCGCGGCGAGGCCCAGCTGCGGACGCGTGCGCACGTCGGGCGCGTCGAAGATCACGGCGTCGTCGAGGTGGACCAGCACGCGCTCGCCGACGAATCCCTCGCGGAGGTGCAGGTGGAGCGTCGGCATGGAACGGCGGGCGCGGGAGGGCGCGTGGAGACACGCGTGGAGACGCGCGCGGAGCGGGGCGCGGACTCGGGTGCGACGCGACGGATGCCGCACCGGGACGGGCGGCACGTCGCGATGTGACGGAGCACGCAGGGGCGCGCGCTTCGCCGTTGCACGGCCGCCACGCTACGCGGCATGATGGCGCCCGCCTAGCCGGCCGGCGTGGCCCCTTTCCCCGCGGTTCTGAGCATGCTCATCCTTGCCCTGCACGGCGCGGCGCTGCGCGCGCTGGCGGTCGGCGCGGCCGCGCAGCTGGGCCAGTCCGCCCGCGTGCTGGAGCTGGCGCCCGACGACCCCGCGCTGCCCGTCGCGCTGCGCGGCGCGGCGGCGGGCGACGCGCCCCTGCTCGTGCACGACTTCGCCCCCGACGTCGACGCGTCCATGCGCTGGCTCGACGCGCTCGGCGACGGCGCTCCGCCGCCGCGCGTGCTCGCGCTGCTGGGCGCCCCGGCCGACGCGGCGGTGCACCGACTCGTGAGCCGCCCGCACCGCTTCGCGTGCGTCGGCGTCGCGCTCGGCCACGAGCTGACGCGCCGCCAGCTCGCCGAGCGGCTGGAGGAGGCGCGGGCGACCGCGCGGCACGGCGCGCTGGCCGGCGCGCTGACCGCCGGCTGGCCGCTGGACGCGCTGCTGCAGGCGCTGGCGCGCGACGCCTTCGCGCTCGGCGACGGCGCGCGCCGCTGGCCGTCGCTCACCGCGCTGCTGCGGGCGAGCGGCGTGGCGCGGCGCACCTTCGTGCGGCACGCGGCACGCGCGGGCTTCCGTCCGCCGCTGCGCTTCCTGCAGGTGGTGCGCGTCGCGGGCGCGGCGGCCGCCATCCGCGGCGGCGAGACCACGGCCGCCGCGGCCGTGCGCTTCGGCTACGGCTCGACCGACACCCTCCGCCGCCACTTCGCGGCGCTCACCGGGCTCACGCCGCGCGACGCGCGGCACCTGGACGCCACGGAGCTGATCGCGCGCATGCGCGGGGCGGACGGCGCCTGACGAGGTGCGTGACTCGGGCGCGCCGCGTATGTTCGCCCCGCGGCGGCCGCCGGCCGCATGCGGAACCGTCGACCTGAGCGGAGATCCCCGATGCAGAACCGCATCACCGTCGTGCTCGCGATCGCGCTGCTGTCCGCCACGGCCGCCTGCGCCACGAGCAGCAGGAGCACGAGCGGCGGCGAGGCCGGCACCGCCGGCGGCACCGCCGGCACCGGCGGCGCGAGCGCCGGCGGGACGAGCGGCGCCGCCCCCGCGGGCGGGCGCGACACCACGATGAGCTTCTTCCTCACGAGCGCCGGCCCCGGCGACGGCGCGAACCTCGGCGGCCTCGCGGGCGCCGACGCGCACTGCGCCCGGCTGGCGGAGGCCGCCGGCGTGCGCGGCAAGACGTGGCGCGCCTACCTGAGCGCCGCGGCCGCGGCGGCCGAGGGGGCCGTCAACGCGCGCGACCGCATCGGCGCCGGGCCGTGGCACAACGCGCGCGGCGTGCGCGTGGCGGCCGACCTCGCGGAGCTGCACAGCGAGGCGAGCCGGCTCGGCAAGCAGGGCACGCTCACCGAGCGCGGCGACACCGTGACCGGGCGCGGCGACACGCCGAATCGCCACGACATCCTCACCGGCTCGCTGCCGGACGGCACCGCGTTCCCGGACAGCGCCGACCACACCTGCCGCAACTGGACGAGCAACGCCGACGGCAGCGGGAGCGCGCAGGTCGGCCACCACGATCGCCAGGGCGGCGGCGAGCGCCCGACCTCGTGGAACTCGGCGCACGGCTCGCGCGGGTGCAGCCAGGCGAACCTGCGAGCGACGGGCGGCGACGGGCTGTTCTACTGCTTCGCGCGCTGACCGACGTCGTCGCACGCGCACGGGGCGGGCACCGGGAGGATCGCTTCCCCGGCGCCCGCCCCGTTCGCGCGTCGCGTCAGCTCACGTGACGCGTCAGCTCACGCGACGCGTCGGCTCATGCGCCGCGGGCGCCCCGCCGCCGCGCGGCCAGGCCCAGCACGGCGAGCCCGGTGCCGAGCAGCGCCACCGTGGCCGGCTCCGGCACCACGGCCACGCCCAGCGCGCCGGCGACCACCTCGGTGCCGTCGAGGGTGCCGCCGACGTAGCTGGCGCGCAGCGCGCCGACGCTCGCCTCGAACTGCGCCATCTGCGCGCGCACGCGGAGCGTCGTCGTCGGCCACGCGCCGAACGGGAAGTTGGCCGTGAACACCATGCCGCCGCCCGACACGACGCCCTCGACGAACGTCGGGAAGCCCGAGTAGTCGTCGGCCTCGGGGCCGTTCGGATCGGCGAAGGTGAACGCGCCGCCCGTGATCGTGATCGTCAGGTAGTCCAGGAGCGTCGGCGCATCCGACGTCGGGAGCGTGAGCAGGAAGTCCACCTGCCCGCAGGCGAACACGCTCTCGCACTCCGCGGTGAGGGTGGAGGGCACCGCGGGCGCGGCGAGGGCGGCGCCCGGCGCGGCGGCGATCAGGAGCGCGCCGAGCGCGGCGCGGAGGGTGCGGAGTCGCATGTCGGTCGGGTCGGGACGTGGAGGAGGGGACGCGGCGCGCGTCAGGGCACGATCGTCGGCGGCGCGGCGTCGACGCCGCTCATGCCGGGGCCGCGCAGCGCGAGGCCGGTGGTCGACGCGCCGAGGCCCGCCGCCTTGAGGTCCGCGACCGAGAACACGAGCAGGCGATCGGCGCGTCCGTCGCCGTCGTAGTCGCGCACGGTCGTGAAGTACGCGCCCGGCGTGCGCTGCATGACCGCCGCGCCCGCGCCCGTGCCGTTCGGGTGCAGCCGCACCGTCGCCGCGTCGACCGTCGCGACGTCCAGCGACGCGCTGCCGTAGAGGTACACCGAGACCTGCGACGACTTCGTCAGGCTGATCGACGCCGGCTGCACGTCGATCCGCGCCTGCACGCCCGCGGGCTCCAGCACGATCAGCGCGACGCTGTGCTGCTCCATCGACATCGGGATCGCGAGCGCCGGCGCGTAGTCCAGCTCCTCCGTCCGCGTCGCCGTGAGCGTGGTCTGCGCGGGGTTGGTGAAGTAGTTGTTGGTCTTCGAGTCGAGCATGTACGTCGTGCTGCGCACCTTCCCGCCGCCGAGCATCGTGAGCGGGAGGTTCTTCACCAGCACGTTGAAGTCGGTCGGGATCGCGGCGTTGCGCCAGTTGAAGTTCCACACGAGCACCGCGACGCCCTTCCCCGTCGACGCGGACGCGAGCACGTGCGTGCCCAGCCCCGCCGCGTCGATCAGCTTGGACGAGGCCCGCAGCCGCGTGCCGAGGTCGGACACCCGCTTCGCGAACGTCATGGCGTGGCCGTACGGATACGGGATCGCCGTCTGCACGTTCGCCAGCTGCGACTTCATCTGCAGCGACGAGTGGTGGATCGCCCAGTTGAACACGGCGTCGATCCCACCCTCGTACAGGTAGAACGCCTTCGTCAGCTGCCCGGCCGGCTGCATCGTCACGAGCTGCGCGCGCGTCATCCCGGTGGGCAGCGTGGAGCCGCCGAAGACGCCGTACTCGCTGACGAAGAGCGGGATGCGCGGGATCCCGTACTCCGCCATCGCCGCGTGGATGCGCTCGCGCGCGGTGAGCAGCTCGGCGGGGCGGTTGGTCTCGCCGTAGCCGTGGAAGCTGAAGAAGTCGAGGCGCTTGGCCGGATCCGTGTCGGCCTGGTACGCGGCGAAGAAGGGCCGCGCGTACGCGATCATGTTCGGGACGTTGCTCGTGAACGGCCCGTTGCTGATCAGGATGCGGTCCGCGCCCGTGAGGCCGAGCTGCGCGTTGGCCGCGTTCACGGCCTGGTAGTACTGACGGTAGATGGGATAGTACGTCTCCATCGTCTCGTCGTTCGCGTCGGGCTCGTTGCCCACCTGGATGTAGCGGACGTTCGGGTACTTGCTCTTGTAGTAGACGAGCGTCGTCGTGAGGAAGTCCACGAACGCCTGGCCCTGCGGCACGGGCCAGATGGAGGTCGGGTTGTACGCGCTCAGGGCGATCAGGATCGACTTGCCCGTCGTCGCGTAGAAGCGCAGCGCGTCCTCCGCCCCGACGTTGCTCGTCTCGTACTTGTAGTTGTAGTCGATGTTGCCCTTGTTGTAGACGTAGCGCGTCTGGATCCACGTCCGCACGACCTCGTGCTCGAGGCCCTGCATGTAGACGCGCGTCGGCTCGCCGGGCAGCGGGCTGGAGGTCGAGTGCGTGCTCGCCTGCGCGATCCGCATGACGGGGCCGAGCGGCTGCGCCGCGTCCACCACCACGCGGGCCTGGCTCTCGTCCACGGGCGCGAGGTCGGCCGAGACGCCGGCGCGCGCGTCGGGGCCGAGCGCGCGCTGCTGCGTGGGCACCTCGTCGGCGCAGCCCCAGGCGCCGGCCAGCGCGAGGAGCAGCGGCGCGAGCCGCGATCGGCGTGCGCGCGCATGAACGAGCGGGGGGCGAGCGGGGGCGACCATCGACATGCAGGACCTCGGCGCGTGGGGGGGACGGGCCAGCGACGGCGCCGGCGGTGGCGCGTCGGACAACGCGGCGCCGATGCTGCGGCGCCGTCGGACAGTTCGGATCCGGCGCATCGCGCGCGGGCGCGCACGCCGTCACGACGGCGCGCCCGCGCGTCGGGCCGTCAGCGCGCCGCGGTCAGCACGCGGCCCGCGTCGTAGCGCTCGACGGCCTGCATCGCCGCCTTGATGTAGCCGAGCGCGAACGCCATCCCGGCGTGCCACGGCGCGCCGCACGTCATCTCGGGCGTGTGGTCGGGGATGATGACGCCGTCGTAGTTCACGTCGCGCAGGATCGAGAGGATGCGGATCATGTCCAGGTCGCCCTCGTCGACGAAGACCTCCTGGTAGTGCGGCACCTTCCCGCGCACGTTGCGGAAGTGCACGTAGGCGATGCGCCCCTGCCGCCCGTAGTGCTCGGTCGCCTCGTACACGTCGCCCTCGGCCATCTCCTGCAGCGAGCCGAGGCAGTACTCGAGCGCGCTCGCGGAGCTGGGCACGAGGTCGAGCATGCGCTGGTACTTGCCCGGCGTGTTCACCAGGCGCGCGCCGCCGCGCAGGCTGTCCGTCGGCGGATCGTCCGGGTGCAGCGCCATGCGCACGCCGCTCTCCTCCGCGACGGGGAGGATCTCGGAGAGGAACCACTCCAGCCGCTGCCAGATCTCCTCGCTGGAGATCGGCGCGACGGTGCCGGCCGGCGCGTCCGGGTCGTAGACCATGTTCCAGACCATGCCGTTCTGCAGCGGCGTCTGCTTGTCGATCTTCGACTCGTCGTACACGAGCGCCTTCGCGCCGCCGCGGCCGAAGGGGCCCTTCGTCCACCCCCACACGCCGGCGATGCTGAAGTTGTAGCCCATGATGGGGATGCCGGCGCGGCCGATCGCCTGGATCGTGCGCTTCAGGTTCTCCATCTGCTGCGCCTTCTTCGGCCCGTCGAGCAGCACGTCGTGCCAGTGCGAGGGATCGAAGTTCTCGATCGCCTCCCACGTCAGCCCGTTCGATTCGATCTCGCGCTTGATCGCGACGAGCTCCTCGTACGTCCAGGGCTTGTCCTGGTTCTGCGTCACGCCCCAGCCGAGCGTCGGCGGCCCGCTCGTGAGGTTGGGCGTCGCGCCCTTGAAGTAGTCGACGAGGTGGACGACGAGGTGCGTCACGCCGGCCTGCTTCGCGAACGCGAAGTTGTCGGGCGTCAGCAGGCTGCGGTACAGTCCGAGTCCGAGCTTCATGGAGAGGTCAGCGGCGAGTGGAGGCCCCGGCCGTGCGAGCGGCCGGTGCGTCGTCGGTGCGGAAGGGAGAGGCCGGGAGGCCGTCGGCGTCGATGAGGGTGCCCAGCGGGAAGTCGCGCCAGCCGTAGCGCGCCGCGACGGGCGCCCGCAGCCCGGGGCTCCACGCGAGCACGCGCGCCCCGCGCACGACAGCGCGCGCCGGCGTCCAGCGCCCGCCGGCGTCGGCGAGCTCGAAGCCCGCGAGCGTGTCGCCCTGCACCGCGAGGCCGCGCCCCACGTGCGTGAACGTCAGCTCGGCGGTGTCGCCGCGCACGCGCAGCGCGTCGTGGCGCGGGCCGGCCCACGCGATCGACTCGCCGTACGCGAGCGCGCGCGCCGCGCGGGCGAGGCGCGCCGCGACGACGTCCTTGCGCGTCGGGTGCAGGTCGCGCGGCTCCCCCTGGTCGGTCGACACGATCATGCCGACGTTCGGCACGGTGCGCGCGACGTGCAGCTGCGCGGCGCGGAGCTGCGCCCAGGTGGCGCGCGGCGTCTCGACGGTGTCGGGGAGGTAGCCGGGAAGCTGCACGAACAGAAAGGGGAAGTCGCCCTGCCCCCAGCCCGCGCGCCAGCTGTCGATCACGGCGGGGAAGAGCGCGCGGTACTCCTGCGCGCGGCCCGCGTTCGATTCGCCCTGGTACCAGATCGCGCCGCGGATGCCGTACGGCTGCAGCGACGCGATCATCGCGTTGTAGAGGATCGCCGGGCGCTTGGGCGCGCGCGGCAGCGGCAGCTTCCGCAGCGACGGATCGCGCTGCTCGGCGTCGAAGCGCGCCAGCAGCGGCTGCAGGGCGGGCACGCGGTCCATCGTCGGGCGCGCGGCCCACGTCTCGGCGGTCGTGCCGCCCCAGTACGAGCCGACGATCCCCACCGGCACGCCGAGCGTGCGGCGCAGCTCGCGGGCGAACAGATACGCGACCGCGGAGAAGCCCGCCACCGACGCCGAGTCGGCGCGCGCCCAGCTGCCGCGCTTCGGCGCGGCGATCGGCGCGTCGGCCGAGTCCTGCCCGACGAGGAAGACGCGCAGCAGCGAGTCGCGCGCCTGCGCGAGCACCGTGTCGGCGCGCGGCACGCGACGCGTGACGAGTCCCATGTTCGACTGGCCGCCGGCGATCCACACCTCGCCCACGAGCACGTCGCGCGCGCGGGCGGTGTCGGCGCGGCCGGCGGCGACGAGCGTGTGCGGCCCGCCCGCCGACAGCGGCGCGAGCGTCACGCGCCACGCGCCGTCGACGCCCGCGACCGCCGTCGCGCGCTGCCCGGCGACGGCGACGGTGACGCGCTCGCCGGCGGCGGCGGTGCCCCACACGGGCAGGCGCATCCCCCGCTGCAGCACCGCGCCGTCGACGAACAGCGGGTGCAGCCGCACCGACGGCGACGCCTGCGCGTGCGCCGGCGCGGCGAGCGTCAGCAGCCCGAGCGCGCCGAGCGCGCGACGGGGGTGGATCATACGCCGCTGAAGGCGCTGAAGCCGCCGTCGACCGGCAGCACGGTGCCCGTCACGAACGACGCCGCGTCGCTGCACAGGAAGACGACCGCGCCGATCAGCTCCTCCGGCGCGCCGAAGCGGCCCATCGGCGTGCGGCCGATGACGGTCCTCGCCCGCTCGGTGTAGCTGCCGTCCTCGTTCACCAGCACGCCGCGGTTCTGGTGCGCGAGGAAGAACCCCGGCGCGATCGCGTTGACGCGCAGCCCGGCCCCGCACTTCCGCGCCAGGTCCACCGCGAGCCACTTCGTGAAGTTGTCGATCGCGGCCTTCGCGACCGAGTAGCCGAGCACCCCGCTGATCGCCATCGTCGCCGCCATCGACGAGATGTTGACGATGCTGCCCTTCCCCTGATCGGCCATCGCGGCGCCGAAGATCAGCGACGGCGCGACGCTGCCGTGCAGGTTGAGCTTCACCACCTCGTCGAAGGCGTCCATCGGCATGCCGAACGGGGGCACGCCGTCGGTGCGCGCGCGGGCGACGTTGCCGCCGGCCGCGTTGACGAGGATGTCGACGCGCCCCCATCGCCCCAGCAGCTCCTCGCGCGCCGCCTTCAGCGCGGTCTCGTCGAGGACGTCCGCCGCCAGCGCCATCGCCTCCGCGCCCGTCGCGCGCAGCGCCTCGGCGCGCTCCTCGCCGGCGCCGCGGCGGCGGCCCAGCACGGCCACGCGCGCGCCGGCTCGGGCGAGGCCCTCGGCCATCTGCCCGCCCAGCACGCCCGTGCCGCCGGTGACGACCGCGACGCGGCCGGTGAGATCGAACGGGTTCGCAGCGGTCATCGGAAGTCGGTCTCGAGCAGCACGAGGCGGCGGTCGCCCCGGTAGGTGAGGGCGAGCGTCGTCGCGCCGGCGAGCGGCGTCTCGACGGTGATGGTCTGGCCGGCCGGCACCGACACCTGCTGCGCGGTGCCGTTGAGCGTCACGTGCAGCGTCTTCGCCTCGGCGGCCTGGTTGTGCACGACCGTCGTCATCATGCGGCGGCCGGCCGGCACGCGCAGCCACACGCGTCCCTCGCCCTCGGCGGGCGTGCCCTTCTCCAGCCGCACCGCGCCGCCGAGCGTGAAGGTGAACGGCCCGTACGGGCGGCGGCCGCGGCCGACGTACTGGATCGACGGGTTGGTGTTCCACCCGCCGAACGCGCCGGCGAACGCGAAGCCCGTGGAGTCGACGCGGATCGTGCGCGCGCGGCCGAGCCCCTCGGGCACGACCGGCACGGTGTGGAGCAGGAGCCCGTTGTAGATGCCGGTCACGAGCCCGCGCTCGGAGGCGTAGTCGCCCCACGTGATCTTGGAGTCGACGAGCGGATGCGCGTCGTGCGCGGCCGCCGACGCCGCGTGGCGCACCATGTTGCCGAGCAGGCGGTCGGCCGCGGGGTCGAGCCCCGCGCGGTGCACGACGTCGAAGCCCGACACGAGCACCGAGCCGCGCCCGTCGAACAGCTCCGCCAGCGCGACGCCCTCGAGGCCGTGGTCGTAGTTCGCGAGCACCGCCACGCGGTCGAGGCGCGCGGGGTCGGCGAGCACGAAGCCGCGCGTCACCGGATAGACCTCGGGGAAGCCGGGCTTCGCGTCGTCCCAGCGCGTCCAGTCGGACCAGAGGAAGAGCCGGTCGCGGTCGAGCCCCGCGAACACCGGGTGCGCCGGGCGCTCCGGGTTCACCGCCATCCCGTTCCGGAACGGCCGCCCCCCGGGATAGACCTCGGGATGGTCGAGCTGCTCGGCCTGCAGCGTGATGCGCGCGGGCAGCCACAACGCGTCGAAGCGGTCGGGCCGCTGCGGCAGCAGCAGCACGCGGCCGCCGGCGGCGACGAAGGCGCGGAGCCGCGCCGTGTCGGGAGCGCCCGCCGCGCCCCACGCGCCGTCGCCGATCACGAGCGCGTCGCGCGCCGGATCGAGCGCGCCGAGCGTGCGCGTCGCGGTGTGCGCGAGCCCGAGCCGCGTCAGCGCGCGGCCGGTCGCGCCGGCGGAGTCGTCGAGCAGCACGACGCGGCGCGCGGGCGCGGCACCCGCCGGGCGCGCGAACGCGGGCTGCGCGACCCAGAGCGAGGTGTGGTTCCGCGACAGGGTGTCGGCGCCGCGGGTCAGCACGCCGGCGAGCGTGTACCGGCCGGTCGGCAGGTCGGCCGGCAGCGCCACCGACAGCGGCGCGCGCGCCGTGCCGAAGTAGCGCACGTCGGGCATCGCGGTCGTGCCCTCCCGCCGCACGCGCCCCGCGGCGTCGGCGAGCGTCCAGCGCAGCGACAGCCCCGCGAGGTCCGCGCCCGACTCGGCGTCGTTCACGACGTGCGCGGTGGGCGCGATGGTGCTGCCGGCGTAGACCTGCGGCGTCCACAGCTCCCAGCTGAGGAGCACCGGCTGGAACGAGCGCGCGTACTGCGCGGCCACCGGCTTGGGCCGCATGTCGGCGAACTTCGTGATGCCGTGCCAGTCGTGGAAGACGATCGTGAACGGCAGCAGCCCGGCGAGGTACGGATTGCGCGCGCGCAGCCGGCGCGTGATCTCGATCCCCTGCCCCGCGACCCACGCCTGGTACGCCATCGCGCGCGGCCCCTGCTCGGCGTCGGGCGCGTGGCCCGTCCAGTTCAGCTGGGACTCGGGCTGCTTGGTGTTCGACGCGAGGTTGTAGCGGCCGTCGGGACCCGTGTAGTTGCCCACCGCCTCGGTGAGCGTGATCGGCTGCTTCGCGTCCGAGCGCCAGCAGATCCTGGGATCGCGCAGCGTGTAGAAGCTGAGCGCCGAGTTGTAGTACCAGCCCCAGTAGCGGTGGATGTCGCACACCTCGCCGCCGCGGCCGAAGCCGTAGCCCGCGTTGCCGATGTAGAGGCGCGTGTCGTCCCACCTGGACAGACGCGCGTGCATCTCGCCGAGGAACGCCGCGACCTCCGCGTGGCCCGTCTTGAGGTAGCTGATCTCGGGCGCCGCCTGCTCGTTGGAGAGCGCGTAGAGCACGACGCTCGGGTGGTTCGCCTGCGGCGCGATGACGCGGTCGCGGTACCACTGCTCGCTCTCGGCGAGCGGGCGCTGCGGCGGCTTCGTCGACGTCCCCCCCTCCGGGGTGCCGTAGTGTCCCTGGAAGACGAGCATCCCCACCTCGTCGGCGGCGCTCATCCACGCCTGCGACGGCCGCGTGAAGCGCACGACGTTGACGCCGATGCTCTTCATGTAGCGCAGGTAGTCGCGCGCGAAGCGGGGATTCTCGCTCAGCGAGTCCGGCAGGTTGCGCTCGGGCGGGTTGATCGCGTTGCCGCGCAGGAAGAGCGGACGCCCGTTGAGGTGCAGCACGCCGTCGACCGCGGCGATCGTGCGGAAGCCGATCGTCGTCGTGTCCGTGAGCCGCCCGCCGATGTCCACCGCGAGGCGGTAGAGCGCGGGCGACTGCGGGCTCCAGCGCGCGGGCGCGAGGCGCGGCGTGCGCGCGACGAGTCGCCCCGCGCCGTCGGCGCCGATCGCGAGGCGGCCGAGCTCTCCCGACCAGAGGGGCGCGCCGCCCGCGATCGGCGTGATCGTGGCGCGCACCGCCGCGCCGGCGAGCCCCGCGGGGGACGCGCCCTCCTTGGACACCGCGATGGCGCCCGTCGGACCGGCCGCGCCGGGGAGCAGCTGCACCTCGATCCGCGCGCCGGCGGTGTCGGTGAAGGCGAGCACGCGCAGCGGCGGCACGCGCACGGCGCGCGCGGCGCTGGTGGCGGGCGCCTGGTCGTCGGCCTGCGCGTGCAGCGCGGCGGGCGCCACGCCCGTGGCGACGAGCAGCAGCGCGAGCGTCGCGCGCGGCGCGCGGAACGCGGTGGTGCGGAGCATGGGAGTCATGTCAGCGCTTGCGGACGCGGATGCCGTTGAGGACGGGCTGCCCCTGCAGGGCGCGGAAGCCGACGACGATGCCGCCGCCGTTGGTCGCCGTGACCTGGGTGGTGAGGTCGGTCGCGGGGGCCACGTTGCCCCGCGTCGTGAGGTCGAGCCGGTCGGCGACCGACGTGCCGTTCACCGTCACCGCGAACACGCGCGCGCCCGAGCCGCCGCTCGCCGCCTCGGCGCCGCCCGCCGCCGCCGTGCCCTGCGTGCCGCCGGTGCCCGCGAAACGCAGCTCGACCTCGTAGTCGCCGTCGGGGACGTCGACGCGGTAGCCCTCGATGCCCGCCTGGTACGTCGCGTACATCGGCGACTGCGCCGTGTTTGTGATGAGGACCTCGCGCGCCAGCAGCGCGCGCTTCCCGCCGAGGTGGCCGAAGCTCCCCGCGCTGCCCGCGGCGTACGGCTGGTCGGCCAGCCACACGCGGCCGTCGGCGTCGAGGTACTGCGCGTTCGAGCCGACGTTCACCGCCAGCTCGCGGAACGGCGTCCTGGGATCGCGCAGGTCGGTCGGCGTGCGGTCCATGCGGATCGTCAGGCGGTCGACCACCGCGCCCTGCTCGCCGGTCGCGCGCGCCTCGATGACGTTGTCGCCGTCGGCGAACGGCACGTCCCAGCTGGCCTTGCGCACGTCGTCCGGCGCCTTGGCCCCGAGCGAGCGGCCGTTCACGAACAGCTCCACGCTGCCGAGGTTCGTGTAGACGTCCACCGGCTGCGTGACCGTCGTCGCGCCCACGCCGCCGCGGTGCGCCCAGTCGCGGCTCGCGACGTACACCATCGGCGCCGTCGTCCAGTTGGCCTGGTAGAGGTAGTACACGTCCTTCGGCTGCCGGTCGAACGTGTACAGCCCCTTCTTGTTCATGTGCGGCGTCGTCTCGCCGATGTGCGGCTGCGAGAAGTCGAACTGGTTCCACACCGCGGTGCCGGCGAGCCAGGGCCGCGCGCGCGACTGGCGGATGTACGCCTCGTGGTACAGGCGGTGGTACGTGCCCGAGTGGTCGAAGCGCTCGGGCGCGGTGCTGTTCAGCCGCAGCTCGCTCCCCGAGCCGTACTCGCTGACGATGATCGCCTGGCGCGGGCTGCGCTGGTGGCGGCGGTCGAGGACCCCGCCGTACTCCGCGAGCGTGCCGCTGTACCAGCCGTTGTACAGGTTGAGCCCGAGCACCATCGGGATCTCGGCCACGCCGGCCGAGTCGTACGAGGTGGCGCCGTGGATGGCCATCGCCGTCGCGCGGGCCGGGTCCTCGGCGCGCGCGACGCGCTCCATGGCGCGCGTGAAGTCGCGCACCTGCCGCATGTACGTCGTGTCGGTGTGCCGCGCGATGCGCGCGCCGGCCTCGCTCCACAGGAACACCTCGTTCATCGTGCCCCACAGCACGACCGACGGATGGTTGTGGTGCTGGCGGATCATCTCGCGCAGCATGCGCTGGCTGTTGGCCGTGAAGGCGTCGGACACGGTGATGTAGTTCACCACCGGCACCTCCTCCCAGATCAGCAGCCCCAGGCGGTCGGCGGCCTCCAGCACCGCCGGGTCCTGCGGGTAGTGCGCGAGGCGCAGGAAGTTCGCGCCCATCGCCTTCACGATCTCCAGGTCGCGCACGTGCAGCCGGTTGCTCAGCGCGGAGCCGAGCCCCTGGTAGTCCTGGTGGCGGTTGGTGCCGCGCAGGAAGGTCTTGCGCCCGTTCAGGGTGAAGCCGCTGTCGGGGTCGAAGCGGAACCAGCGGAAGCCGAGCGGGCTGGTGACGCGGTCGGCCAGCCGCGCGCCGTCGTAGACGTCGGTCCGGACGGCGTACAGGTACGGATCCTCGGGCGACCAGAGGCGCGGCGTGCGCACCGCGGGCAGCGCCTGCGCGAACTCCGCCTGGCCGCGCGCGGGGACGCGCACGGTGGTCGTCGCCTCGGCGACGCGCGCGCCCGCCGCGTCGACGATCGTCGAGACGACGCGGAGCGCGCGCGGCGCGCCGCCGTCGTTGGCCAGCGTGCCGCGCACGCGCGCCTCGCCGGTCTCGCGCGTGACGCGCGGCGTGGTGACGTAGACGCCCGGCCCGCCGTGGTCGGCGAGCGTCACGTGCGCCGAGTCGGTGGCGACGAGCCAGACGTCGCGGTAGATGCCGCCGTACATCGCGAAGCCCACCGACAGCGGCGCGAGGCTCGGGCGGTGGCTGTTGTCCACCTGCACGGCGATCAGCTGCTCGTTGCCGCCGGCGTTCCACTGCAGGTGACGCGTGACGTCGATCGTGAACGCCGTGTAGCCGCCCGCGTGCTCGCCGGCGAAGGCGCCGTTGACGTAGACCTCGGCCGTCTGGTTCGCGCCCTCGAAGTGCAGGAAGATGCGCTTCCCCTTCAGCGAGTCGGGGAGCGCGAGGCGCTTGCGGTACCAGCCGATCCCGCGGCGGTAGCTCTCGACGTCGTCGAAGACGTCGATCGCGTTCCACGTGTGCGGCAGGTTGACGCGCTGCCACCCGGCGTCGTCGAGCCACGCCTTCTCGGCGAACTCCACGCCGTCGGCGCGGTAGCGCCAGCCGTCGTTGATGGTGACGCGCAGGCGCGGGTCGGGCGCCGCCGCCACCGGCGTCTGGGCGACGGCGGGCAGCGCGGCGAGGAGCAGCAGGGCGAGCGAGCGACGGACGGAGGCGGCGCGCACGGATGGCGGATCGGGAGAAGCAGGAGGAGCGGGCGGTGCGGGTCGCGGCCGGTCGACGGGCGGTCGACGGCCGGACATGAGACCGCCGCGGACACCGGGTCGGGTGCCCGCGGCAGTCGTGGTGCGGCCGGGATCAGAAGCCCGGGTTCTGCGGCATCGGCTTCCCGCTGTTCGCGTCGATCACGTCCTGCGGGATCGGGAGCAGCGTGTCGCGCGCGGTCACGACGGGCGCGGTGATCGGGTTGTAGCGCTTCACCCGGTCGAGGAAGGTGCCCGTGCGCAGCAGCGTGTAGCGGCGGTGCTCCTCGGTCACCAGCTCGCGCGAGCGCTCGTCGAGGATGAAGTCCATCGTCACCTGCGCCGGCGTCACGACCGACGCGCCCGCCCGGCGCCGCAGCGCGTTGATGGCGTCCGCGGCCTGCGCCGCCTTCCCCTGCTTGAGCTGCGCCTCGGCGAGCAGGAGGTAGGTCTCCGCGAGGCGCAGGTACGGCTGGTCGCCGTACTGCTCCGCCGACGCGGGGTCGACCGGGCTCGCGCCGTCCCACTTGCGCGTGCTCGGCCAGAGCGGGTCGTTGGCCTTCTCGGCGGCGACGACCGTGCGCAGCGTGTCGCCGATGCGGCGGCCGGCCGGCAGCGTGGCGGCGTTGTTGAACAGGTAGTAGCGGCGCACCGCGTACTCGCCGCCGCGCTGGTCGGCGGGCTCGTACAGGTTGAGCGCGTAGCGCGTCATCGCCAGGCGCCCGATGCCGCGCCCGCCGTTCTCCACCGACACGGCCATGCCGCGGTTGCTCTCGTAGCGCGTGACCCAGCTGCGGCGCATGATGTTCGTGCCGCCGCCCACCGTGTTGAACGCGTACTGCAGCACCCAGAGCGCCTCGGTATTGCCCTGCGCGCGGTTGACGTTGCCGTCCACGAACTGGTCCATGAAGGCGACGCCCGGCTGGCTCGCGCGCACGCCGTAGCGCGCCGTGATCAGCTTGTACTGCGGGTCGCTCACGACCGCCTGCGCCTTCTGCTCGGCGAGCGCCGGCTGATTGAGCGCGAGGTACATCTCGGCGAGGTAGTGCTGCGCCACCGCGCGCGTGACGCGGCCCGGGTTCGGCGAGCTCGCGGGGAGCTTCGACTCGGCGTACAGCAGGTCCTCGACGATGACGCGGCGCACGGAGTCGCGCGGCACCCGCTCCCAGTCGGTGCGGATCGCCTCGCCCGACGACTCCTCGAGCGTCACGGGCACCGCGCCCCACATGTAGCTGAGGTGGCGGTACGCCCAGGCGCGGATCAGGCGCGCCTCCGCGACCACCCGCTCCTTCTCGGCCGTCGTCCAGGCGACGTCCGGGTTCTCGGCGCGGTTGATGATCGTGTTGGCGGCGTTGATCGTCTGGTACAGCCAGTTCCAGGTGCGGCGGATGTAGTCGTCCTGCGAGTTGTTGCGGACGCCGTACTCCGTGAACGTGCGCTCGGTCGGCGACAGGTACATGCCGTAGGCGTTGTCGACGCCGATCGTCATGCCCGTCGTGAAGATGTTGTTCGTCGCGCCGTCGTCCGACCCGCCGCGCTCGCGGCGCACCTGGAAGTAGAGCGCGTTGAGCCCCGCCTCGAAGCCGGCGAGGTTGGTGTAGAGGTTGTCGGCGACGATGATGTCCTTCGGCGCCTCCGTGAGGAACTCGTCGTTGCAGGCGGCGCTCGCGAGGGTCGTCGCGGCGACCGCGCAGCAGGCGGCGAGGCGCGCGACGCGGCGCGTGATGGTCATGGAGCGCACGGTGAGGCGCACGATGGGACGCAGGGAGCGGGCGGCGGGGGCGTGATCAGAAGCCGACATTGACGCCTCCCGTCCACAGACGCTCGAGCGGGATGGCGCGCTGGTTGGCCGACTGGTTGGACGTGGCGCTCAGCTCGGGGTCGAGCCCCGTCCACTTCGTGCTCGTCCACAGGTTGCGCCCGTTCACGTAGGCGCGCAGCGAGCTCGCCCCGACGCGGCGGGCCAGGGTCGGCGAGAGGTTGTACGAGAGCGTCAGGTCGCGCAGCCGCACGAAGCTGGCGTCCTCGTAGAAGCCGATGCTCAGCGGGTTGCTCGTGTTGCTGTTCGCCGGGTAGCTGTTGATCGGGTTGTCCGGCGTCCAGTACTGGCGGTACACCGTGTTGCGGCGCACGTCCGAGAAGACCTGGTTGGTCCCGAGCAGCACGTTCGGGCGGGTGACGCCCTGCACCGTGTTGATGATCGCGCTCAGCGACAGGCGCTTGTAGCGGACGGTGTTCCCGAGGCTGGCGATGTAATCGGGGACGGCGTTCCCGACGAATGTGCGGTCCTCGGGGCTGATCTTCCCGTCGCCGTTCACGTCCCTGATCTTCACGTCGCCCGGCTTGGCCGTCGGCTGCGCGGAGCCGGTGATGTTGTCGCCCTGCTGCCAGATGCCGTCGAACTGGTACTCGAAGTTCACGGTGATCGGCTGGCCGATGAACCACCCGCTCGCGATGTCGTCCTTGCCGTCGCCGTACAGATCGAGGATCTCGTTGCGGTTCGCCGAGATGTTGAAGTCGCTCGACCACTCGAAGCCGCCGCGGTCGAGGTTGACCGTCTGCAGCTGCAGCTCGAGGCCCTTGTTCGCCGTGCGGCCGATGTTCTGGAAGATCGTCGTGATCCCGTGCACCGACGAGATGCTGCGGCGCAGCAGCAGGTCGCGCGTCCGGCTGGAGTAGGCGTCGACGGTCGCGCGCACGCGGTCGTTGAACAGCCCGAGGTCGACGCCGAAGTTGGCCGACGTCGTCGTCTCCCACTTCAGGTTCGGGTTGCCGAGCGTCACCGGGATGTAGCCCGGCGCCGCCGTCTCGCCGTTCAGGTAGGAGCGGTCGTCGAGCTGCGACAGCGTCTGGTAGGCGTTGATCGCCTGGTTGCCGTTGCGGCCGTACGAGGCGCGGAACTTGAGCGCGGTGACCTGCTCCTTCCACGGGAAGAAGCCCTCGTTGTTCACGTTCCAGGCGAGCGCGAACGATGGGAAGACGCCGTACTTGTTGTTGGCGCCGAAGCCCGAGTAGCCGTCGCGGCGGACGGTGAACGTGGCGAGGTAGCGGTCGTCGAAGCCGTAGTTCAGGCGGCCCATCTGCGACACGAGGTCGTAGTGGACGTACGACACGACGGGCGTCGTGAGGAGCGGCACCGTCGAGCGGTAGTTCAGGACGTCGTTCGGATAGCCCTGCCCGTTCAGCCCGTCGTTGTCGGTCGTGCTGCCCTGGCGGCTGTAGAGCCCCGTCAGGTCGAGGTTGTGCCGCCCGAAGCCGCGCTGGTAGCGCAGGACGTTCTCCCAGGTCCAGTCGCGGCGCGCGTTGTTGCGCACCTGCGCGCGCCCCTGCACCGCGCGGCCGTTCTGGGTGTTCGTCCCCCAGTACGTGCCCTGCTCCGCGTTGGCGACGTCGAGGCCCGCGTTGACGCGGAGGGTGAGCCCGTCGATGCCCGGGACGGTGACCTGCGCGTAGTTGCTCGAGAACAGCCGGCGGGTGAGGTCGTCGTTGACCGCGAGCAGCGGCTCCAGCGCGTTGTTCGTGACCGGATCCTCGGGCCACGGGATCACCGCGATCGTCGACCCGTCGGCCTCGAACGGGCTGACGAGCGGGTTGGCGAAGAAGGCGTTCTCGAAGCTCGCCGCGAGCCCGCTGCGGTCGATCTGCGACACCTGCGAGTTCGTGCCGACCGACAGCCAGCGCGACAGCCGCTGGTCGAGGTTCGCCCGCACGGTGTAGCGGTCGATCTGGTCGTTGTTGGCGATGCCGTTGACCTTGAGGTACGCGCCGCCGAGGTAGTACTTGGTGTCGTCGCTCCCGCCGCGCACGCTGACGTCGTGCTGCTGCTGGTTGCCGGTGCGGGTCGCCAGGTCGAGCCAGCTCGTGTTCACGCCGGCGGCGAGGTTCCGCTGCTCGGTCTGCGTGAGCGCGGTGTTGCAGTTCGCGCCGTTGTTGATGCGCACGCACTTGAAGTCGGCGAACTCCTGCGCGTTCATCATCCGCGGGAGGTTCGCGTACTGCGACGTGCCGGCGTAGCCGTTGTACGACACCTGCGGCTTCCCCGTCGCCCCCTTCTTGGAGGTGATCAGGATGACGCCGTTCGAGCCGCGCGCGCCGTAGATGGCCGTCGACGAGGCGTCCTTGAGGACCTCGATCGAGGCGACGTCGTTCGGATTGATCTCGGTGATCGAGCCGTTGTACGGGATCCCGTCGACGACGACGAGCGGCGCGGTGTTGGCCGAGATCGAGTTGCGGCCGCGGATCTGGATGTTGAGGTTCCCCTCCGCGCCGGCGCTCGACATCGTGACGTTCACGCCCGGCAGCGCGCCCTGCAGCGCCTGCTCCACCGACACGTTCGGCTTGTCCTCGAGCCGCTGGGGCGTGATGCTCGTGACGGAGCCCGTGATGTCGCTGCGGCGCTGCGTGCCGTAGCCGACGACCACGACCTCGGAGAGCGCGAGCGCGTTGCGCGTCAGCCGCACCTCGACCTCGGTGCGGCCGTCGAGCGCGACGGTGTCCTGGCCGAACCCGATGCGCGAGACGACGAGCGTGAAGTTGGCGCTCGGCAGCCGCAGGCTGAACTCACCGCGGTCGTTGGTCTGCGTGCCGATGACGGGGCTCGTGCCGCGGGCGACGACGTTCGCGCCGACCACGGGGTCGCCGGTCCCCGCGACGAGCACGCGGCCGCGGACGGTGACCTGTTGCGCGGCCTGGGCCGCCGGCTGCTGCGCGCCGAGCGGCGCGGGCGCGAGCCCCCCGGCGCCCGGCGCGAGCGCGAGCAGGGGCGTGACGAGCAGACTGGCCGACCGCCAGCAGGATGCACTCATGGGTGATCCCGGTCCTGTTTGGTGGGAAGTGGGAGGGGAACTGCGAGCTGCGGAGCTGCGGGGCTGCGGAAGGGCCGCTCGGGACGTCCCGGCGCGCGGACGCGTCGCGAGGTCGTGCCGCAGCTCCGCAGCTCCGCAGCCGGGTTGTTCAGGGTGGATCGGCCTCGCCGACGCCCGCCTTGCGGCCGAGCAGGTTGCCCGGCTCGCGGCCGGTGTGGCGCATCGTCGCGTCCTTCGCCTGCGGCCAGAAGCGCAGCACGAAGTCGGTGGCGGCCGCCTGCACCGCGGCCTTGTCGGCGCCGGTGAGCAGCAGCCAGCGGCGGCCGTCGCCCGCGTCGTGCAGCGCCACCGTGCCGACGCTCGGCGCGGGGCTCAGCGCCGCCTGCCGCACGAGCGCGTGCGTCTCGGAGGTGCCGACCAGCACCAGCGTCGCGCCGCGCGACAGCGAGTCGGGCACGTCGGCGAGCGCCGAGACGCGCACCGGGCGCCCGGTCGCCGACTGGAGCGTGCTGGCGACGAGGAAGGCCATCTCGACCTCGAGCACCGACGCCTTCTCGCCCCACGCGACCGCCACGGGGCGCGACCAGTCGATGCGCTCGACGAGCTCCGGGCCGCCGGCGTACGTCACGCGCGCGCCGAGCACCGGCGCCGCGAAGGTCGGCGCGCCGCGGTTGGCGGCGACGCCCCAGCCCCACGCCGTCTTCGCGGGTCTGCCGGCGGTCTGGTACGTCGCGCGGACGAAATGGTGATACGTCCCGACGCGGGCGCCCGGCGCGAGCCGCACCGCGACGCGGCCGGTGTGCGTCGCGTTCGGCGCCAGCGTGACGCGCGCCGGCGACTGCAGCGCCACCACGAGCCCGTCGTGCGCCTGCGGCGCGAGCGTCAGCGCGAGCGCGCGGCCGCTGCGGTTCTCGACGGTGAACGTCGCGGTGGCCGCGCGGCCCGGCGCGAGCGTCGCCTCCTGCACCGTGATCGGCAGCTCGCGCACCGGCGCGTCGGGGGCGCCGTACGCGCGGATCAGCCGCACCCACTCCTGCGCCTCGGGCTTGGGCCGGCGGTCGAGCGCCACCGCCTCGTAGTGCCGCCCGCCGTTCAGCGAGATGCTCGGGCTCACGCCCAGCATCTCGTGGAACTGGAACTGGTAGACCTGCGGCAGCGCGCGCGGCTTCAGGATCGACTCGAAGATCTCGGCGACCTCGCGATGCCGCGCCTCGGGCGACAGGCGCGTGATGTCCTTCCAGTTGAACTCCCCGAGCGTCGCCGGCAGCCCGAGATCGCTCGCGTAGCCGCCCGTGCCCAGCGCGTGCGACAGGAACGACTCCTTCCAGTTCGCGCCGTGCTTGTACGCGTGCAGCCCCACGCGGTCGAACGGCGTGCCGATCTGCCGCAGCCGCTCGAACTGCCCGTGGTTGCCGGCCGTCGTCAGGAACGCGTCGAGCGTCGGCGCGCCGCGCTTGGTCGCCTGGTAGAGCGACGCCCACCGCTCGGCGAGCCCCGGCTTCACGCCGCCGATCAGGATCTCGTTCTCGATCTCGACCCCCTCGAGCACGTCGCGGTAGCGCGACGCGAGCGTCGTCACCCACTCCGCCGGCCCCTCGGTGTCGATGAGGATGCGCAGGCCGAGCGTCCGCGCCTCGTCGGCGTACCAGTCGAGGAAGGCGAGCGCCTCCGCGCGCGGCAGCTGCTGGAGCAGCTCGAGGTGGTGCAGGCGCACGACGTCGAAGCCCATCGCGCGGACGATGCGCAGGTCCGTGCGCATGCGCGGCACGTAGGTGCGCCACTTGGCCCACTGCGTCGGCGAGACCGCCCACCACGTCTCGCGATCGGTGCCCGGCGTGCGGTAGTAGTCGAGGTTCTCGACGAACGTCGAGTACGGGAAGTACGCCGTCCCGAACTTCACCGCGCGCACGCCCACGTCGACCGTCGCGGAGTCGCGCGCCGGTCCGGACGCGGCGCGGTCGGCGGCGAGGCGGTGCCCCGCGAACCCGCGCAGCTGCGCCTCCTCCCAGTCGGGAGCGGGCGCCGTCGCCATCGCCAGGCGCCACGACAGCGTGAGCGCGTCGCCCGCGCGCATCGGCGCGTACTGGGTCACCGGCATGTAGCGCGACTTCGCCTGCTCCGGGTTCGGCCCGGCGATCTCCGACACCAGGTACGTCGCGTCGCCCACGCGGCGCGTGCGCTCCCAGACGTAGAAGTGGCTCCCCTCGACCCACTCGCCCTTCGCGTTCTGGATCGTCGGCGTCGGCGTGAAGCCGTTCACCGCGAGGAAGCCGAGCGGGCCCGCCGACCAGCGCGCCCAGTCGACGCCCTTCACGTACCAGAAGTCGCGGTCCCACGTGTTCGGCGAGTCGGCGCCGTCGAGCACGCGGCCGTTGAGGCGCACGCGCGCGGCGCCGGCGCCGGGCGTCGTCACGCGGCGCACGAGCGCGACGTACGCCGGCCCGGCGGCGGCCGTCTCGCGCTCGACGCGCGCGGTCGCGTCCAGCCACCCGCCGCCGTACGGCGCGAGCGTGACGGCGACGCGGAAGCCGTCCTGCCGCGCCTCCGCGCGCCAGGTGCCGTCCGCCTGCTCGGCCCACGTCAGCGGCGTCGGGCGGAAGGTGGCGACCGCGCTGTCGACCGTCGCGGCGGTGCCGGGGAGGACGACGAGACCCAGGTCGAGCGCCGCGGCCGGTCGGCCGTCCCAGGCCAGCGCGACCGCGCCGCCGGCGGCGGGCGTCGCGGCCAGCGATCCGGCGCGGAACGGATGCGCGGCGGCCGACGTCGGCGCCGCGCGGCGCGTGAGCCGCGCCTCGGCGCCCGGTGCGAGCGACACGAGTGCGCGCAGCGCCCCGCCGCGCACCTCGGCCGACGCGTTCGGCCCCGCGTAGTGGCCGTCGGGGAGCGCGACGCGCGCGTTCACCGGGCCGGCGTACGGCACCTCGTGGTTGTTGCGCACCCGCAGCGTCTGCGCCTGCGCCGCGGCAGGGAGGATCAGCGCCGCGGCGGTCGCCAGGAGCGCCGCGGGACCGACGGTCGGCGCGGAGCGCGTCACGGAGCGCGGGGCGCAGCGCGTCACGGAGCGCATCACGCGACCGGGTGGGTGATGGGATCCCAGCGGCGCAGCACCTCGCGCACGCCGTCGAGGTGCTGCTGCATGCGGCTGGCGGCCAGCGCGGCGTCGCGGCGCTCCAGCGCCTCGAGGATGCCGACGTGCTCGGCGTGGTCCTGCCCGTGCGAGCCGTGGATGTCGAGGATCACGCGCTGCTCCTCCTTGAACAGGCTCCCGACGACGTCGAGGAGCTGGTACAGGACGCCGTTGCCCGACGCCTGCGCGATGGCGCGGTGGAAGGCGAGGTTCGTCTGGTTGAGCAGCCCCGCGTCGTCGAGCGTGGCGCCGGCGCGGTCGAGCAGGGAGCGCAGCTGCGCGAGGTCCTGCGCCGAGGCGTGGCGCGCGGCCAGCGTGACCGACTGGACCTCGATCGGGATGCGCGCCTCGATCAGGTCGACGAGGAGCTTCTTCGAGATCGCGCCGTCGAAGACGGGGTTCGACAGCAGGAGCGCGTCGCCGCCGCGGCCGACGTAGACGCCCGAGCCGTGGCGGATGTCGACGAGCCCCAGCGTCTCGAGCTTCCGCAGCGCCTCGCGCACGGTGGCGCCGGCGACCGCGAAGTCGCGCGCCATCTCGGCGATCGCCGGCAGCCGGTCGCCGGGCTTGTAGTCGCGGCTCTGGATGAGCTGCCGGATGCGCAGCGCCAGATCGTCGGCCAGGCTCTGGCGCAGGACCGGCTGCAGGGCGACTTCCATGGCGGGCGCGAGGGGAGCGGTCGAGTGAGCGAGTCATCAGATGACTCGGCGAGCGCCAAGGGTGCGGTCGGGACCGCATGCCGTCAAGAGCTTCGTACGCGCCGTGTGCGAATTCGTCCGCGACCGTCGCCGCGCGCCCCGCCCGGTCGGCGACGGGAGCGGGGCGGCGGCGGCGGACGGCGGGCCCGCGTCAGGGGCGGCGCGTCCCCTCGGTCTGCAGCCGGAGCACCGAGTCCGCGCCCGCCATGCGGTAGCGCGCGACCGAGGTCCCCACGAGGTGGTCGCCGTCCAGGCGCACCACGCTGCGCGTGTGCACCGACGCCCCCCGCCGGCGCACGCTGCGGTACTCTCCCGTCTCGGCCACGATGCTGTCGCCGTCCACCGCGACGATCCGCAGCGGGACGGGCGGTCCGTCCGGGAAGGCGATCGACCAGCCGCTCGTGTCGGCGGTCGCCGTCAGCACGTAGCTCGTCGGCGTCGTGTCCCCCGACTCGGGAACGGCACGCATCTGCCACCGGCCCGCGACCACCTCGAGCGAGATGGGCGGCGGCGCGAGCGCGGGCGCCGCGAGGGCGTTCGGCGCGAGGGCGCCCGAGGCGCTCCCGGACACGCGCCCGCCGACCTCCGCGCCGTCGCGTCCCGCCGAGCAGCCGAGGAGCAGGACCGGCGCGATCCGCGCCGCGCGCGCGAGTCGCGCGCGCGGCGCGGCGGGCGCGGAGCGCGCGGACGGCAGGCGCGGCGCGGACGCGCAGCGACGACGGGCCATGGTTCCTCCGGATGGCGGCGTTCCTGGCACGTGCGGGCGGACGCGGACGCCTCCAACATGCCGAGCCGCCGCCGGAGCGCAACGTGCGCGCTGGCGTGGCGCTCCGATCGACCCGCCGGCCGGACCGCCCGCCGCGAGCCGCTACGCGGTCGGCGCGCCGCCCAGCACGCGCGCGTACACGTCGGCGTCGACGTTGCCGCCGCACAGCACCACGGCCACCCGGCGGCCGAAGACGCGGTCGGGGGCCTGCGCGCGCTCCTGCAGCAGCGCCGCCAGCGACGCCGCGCCCGCCCCCTCGGCGACGTTGTGCGTGTCGGTGAAGAAGGCGCGCATCGCCTCCGCGACCTCGACGTCCGTCACCTCGAGCACGCGGGCGAGCCCGCGCCCGCCAGCCGCGCCGCGCAGCAGCGCCACCGCGTCGGCCACCGGCGTGCGGCACGCCATCCCGTCGGCGAGGTGGGTGCTCACCGCGTGCGACTCGGGGACGCCGCTCGCCAGCGAGCGCGCGTACGCCGGCGCGTGCGCGCTCACGACGCCGACGACCTCGGTCGCGAGCCCCAGCGCGTCGCGGGCGGCGAGCACGCCGCAGGCGCCGGAGCCGAGGCCGATCGGGACGTAGACCGTGTCGAGCCGGGGGACGGCCCGGAACAGCTCCAGCGCGTACGTCCCCACGCCGGCGACGAGCAGGTGGTGGAAGCTCGGCAGCCGGTACCAGCCGCGCTCCCGCGCGAGCCCGTCGGCCACCTCGACCGAGGCCTGGAAGTCCTCGCCGGCCTCGATCAGCTCGACGCCCTGCGCCCGCATGGCCGCGTTCTTCTCGCGGCTGTTGCCGACCGGCACGACCACGACCGCCGGGATGCCGTGGCGGGCCGCCGCCAGGCCGACGCTCTGCCCGTGGTTGCCGCGCGTCGCCGTGACGACGCCCGGGACGCGCGGCGTCTGCCGGGCGAGCCAGTCGAAGAAGGTGATCCCGCCGCGGACCTTGAACGCCCCCGCCGGCGTGTGGTTCTCGTGCTTGACCCAGGTCTCGGTGCCGACGCGCGCCTCGAGCAGCGGCCAGCGGTACTGCGGCGTCGGCGGCATCGCCGCGTGCACGAGCGCCGCGGCGGCCTCCAGCTCGGCGAGGGAGGGGAGCGCGACGGAGACGGCGGCAGTGGCGGACTGGGGCGTGGTCATGGCGTGGGGTGAGTGGGCCCGGAAGCTATGCAGGGCCGGTCGTCTGTACGCCACCGCAGCCGCTGTCCCCGAACACAGACGCACTCGACCGTTCAGAAGTGTAGCTCTGCCGTGCAAGTGCCGATACCACAATGGGATGGCGACCCGACCCAGCGAGCCCCGGGCGGCCGTGATCGTGCCATTCCCGTGGTGACGCCGCGAAGATACTCCGAAGCTGGCGTCCAGGCTCATGCTGCAGGAGGACGCCGGTGCCCGTACGATTCGTGGACGATCGGGGTGTGGAGTGGGAGGTCTGGGAGCTCGCCTCCCGGTTCAACCTGGCGGATGCCCCGCCGGTGCGCGCGTGCGCCGGCATCGGGGGCGAGGCCTCGTGGCTCTGCTTCGAGTCGGCGACCCAGCGCCGCCGGCTGGCGCGCTACCCGGCGCGGTGGCACGCGATGCTGCCGCACGAGCTGGAGGCGCTGTGCGAGAGCGCGCGCCCGGAGCGCCCGGTGCTCCAGTCGCGTCACGGGCTGGGCCATGCCTGGTAGCGCGCCGACCGAGCGGGCGGCGGAAGCCGTCCCGCCGGAGGCGCGCCCGCACGGCGCCGGCAGCACGCTGGCGCCGGGCGGCGCGATCGCGACCGCGCCGATCGTCCGGCAGGTCCCCGGCGCGGCGACCGGGGAGCTGCTGGTCGCGGGGACGATCGCGCTCTGGGGGGCGCTGCGCGTACGGCGGCGGGCGCTGCTCGGGATCTGACCGACGCGCCCCCGCGGGCCGCGCCTCAGCGTCGCGTCACGACGACGAAGCGGGTCCAGTTGTCGGCGACGTCCTGTACGTCGGCCGCGACGACGTCGAGTCCCCACCGCTCGCCGGCCAAGCGCGAGGCCAGCGCGCCGACGCCCGGGTCGCCCGCCCGCGACGCGTCGCGCGCCGCGCCCGCGGTGTCCCACCACGGCTCCGCCGCGAGCCCGGGATGCGCGGCCAGGAATGCCCCGCACTGCGCCAGCGCGACGGGATGGCTGCGCACCACGCGCAGCGCCGCGCGCGCGACGCCCGGGAGCGCGAGCAGGCAGAGCGACACCGGCACGGTGACCTCGCCGACGACGTGCAGCCCGCCCGCCCGCGCCGCCAGCGCTCGGCGCGCCGCCACGACGACGCCCGCGATGCGGTTCTCGACCGGGAGCACGCCGGCCGCCGCGTCGCCGCGCTCGACCCCCTCGAGCACCGCGTCGAACGTCGGCTGCGCCAGCGGGCGCGCGTCGCGCCGCCAGCGCCGCACGGCCTCCTCGCCGAACGCGCCGGGAGCTCCCTGGAAGGCGACGGCGAGCGCGGTGGCGGAGGACGTCATGGTGGGATGATACGAGGGGCTGCGGAGCTGCGGGGCTGCGGAAACTGCTTCGGGACGTCCCGAGCGGCCCTTCCGCAGCCCCGCGGCTCACGGACGGCGCAGCCCGTCTAGCTTTCGCACGTGTCCCGCTCCCTTCCCATCACCGTCGAGCCCCGGCGCACGGCCGCGAGCGACGTCGCGCATCCGTCCGCAGCGCGGCCCGACGTCGACGACGCGGTGCTCGTTCCGCTGCTGACGGCGTTCTACGCGGAGGTGGCGCGCGACCCGATGCTGCGGCCGTACTTCGCGCCGCTCGACATGGCCGCGCACGTCCCGCGCATCGCGGACTTCTGGTCGACGCTGCTCTTCCACTCGGGGCGCTACCAGGGAAACGCCTTCCGCCCGCACGCCGACATGCCCGGGCTGACGGCGGAGCACTTCGGGCGCTGGCTCGCGACGCTGGAGCGCGTGCTCGACGCGCGACACGCCGGCCCCGTCGCCGAGCGGATGAAGGCACTCGGTCATCGGGTCGCGTACAGCATGCAGCTGCGGCTCGGGATCCCGCCGTTCGCGCCCTTCCGCCCGATCGGAGGCTGAGGACGAGCGGCGGCGCTGCGGGGCTGCGGAAGGGCCGCTCGGGACGCGTCGGCGCGCCGGACCCGAACGGCGAACGGCATGAGACAGGATTGACAGGATTGACCGGATTCGACGCTCCGCGTGAGCACGAGAGACGTCGCGCCACGCGAAGCCGTGAATCCTGGCAATCCTGTCGATCCTGTCCGAAGCAGTTGCGGTTCGGTGCGTCACCCCGCGAGCCGCCCGCGCACGGCGGAGCGTCCCGAGCGGCCCTTCCGCAGCCCCGCAGCCCCGCAGCACCCTTGCGCCACCCCGCGCACGGCCGCATTGCCTACGCACCCACTCACCCCCGCACTCCCCGCCGCATGCGTCGATCCGTCGTCACCGCGCTCGCACTCCTCGGCCTCGCCACCGCCGCCGGCGCGCAGCCGCCGCAGGGACCGCCCGCCGGCGGCGCGCCCGCGCAGGAGCAGCGGCCGAAGAACCTGAAGGTGCTGCCCGCCGACATGCCCATGCGCGCGGTGCGCGACACGATGATGGCGTTCACCCGCGCCCTCGGCGTGCGCTGCACCTACTGCCACGTGGGCACCGAGGGGCAGCCGGGCACCAACGACTTCGCGTCCGACGCGAAGGTCGAGAAGGAGAAGGCGCGCGAGATGATGCGCATGGCCGCGGCGATCAACGGGCAGCACCTGCCGCGCCTGCCCGAGCGCCGCGACCCGCCGGTCGCCGTGACGTGCATGACCTGCCACCGCGGGCTCGCCGAGCCGCGCCCGCTGCAGCAGGTGCTCCTCTCCGCGTACGAGCGCGGCGGCATCGACTCGGCGGAGGCGCGCTACCGCGCGCTGCGCACGCAGTACTTCGGGCGCGCGGCGTACGACTTCGGCGACGCGACGCTGGCCGACGTGGCGAGCGCGCTGCGCGCCCGCGACCGCCTGCCCGACGCGCTGCGGCTGCACGCGCTCAACACGCAGCTGTCGCCGACGTCCGCCTTCGCGTTCCGCGCGACCGCGACCGCGCAGCTGGCGGCCGGCGACACGGCGGCCGCGCGCGCGAGCCTCGAGAAGGCGCTCTCGCTGAGCCCAGACGACCAGCAGGCGCGGCGCGCGCTCGACGCGCTGCGGCCGCGTCCGTGAGCGCGCGGGGCGCGCCGTCGCATCCCCGACGGCGCGCCCCGCACTGCCCGTCGGACGATCACGCCGCGCGCTCGTCCCGGACTACCGCCACGGCTCCGGGGTGGGCGCGGCCTCCTCGCGGATCACCAGCACGCCGTCGAACGCGGCCGACCAGTCGGTCGTCGCGACCTTGCCGAAGAGTCGCGACGGCACCGCGCCGAGCGCACGGAGCGCCGCCCGATCGAGATAGGCCCATCCCGCCGCGCTCCCGGTCGCCCCGGCCAGCGCCCGGGCCTCCAGCGCGTCCGGCGGCAGCGCGGCGAGCGGCTGACTCGCCATCTTCGCGCGGGCCCACTGCCCCCCGAGCGCGGTGAAGCCGATGGCGGCCATGCCGTCGCCCCACCGCCCGGCGAGCCGCTCGCCCACGGGCGGCACCCCCAGCGGACGCACCGGCGGCGTGCCGGGCGCGCGCGCCGCGTGCGTCGTCGCGGTCCAGACGACGATCTTCGCGTCGCGCGACAGCCGCGCGGACCACCACGCGACGTGCGCGGCCATGACCGAGTCGCGGTCGGGCGTCCCGGCGGTCGGGACCGCGACGCCCCCCGCCGCGACGTCCCCGCGCTCGCGCGCGTAGAAGCTGGCGAGGTCCTCGAGCATGACCTCGTCCGGGGTCCGACGCTCGGCGGTTCGCGCGGGGGAGGTCCCTGCCGCCGCCGCACCGTCGGCCGCCAGTCGGGCGCACTCGGCGAGCCGCGTCCGCTCGGCGGCGTTGTAGGGCCGGGCGGCGTCGTAGCCCCACTTCAGGTAGCGCACGACGGCCTCGCGGCACTCGGTCGCGCGCGCGGGCGGCACCAGGCCGGCCACCCGGCCGGGCAGCGTCGCGCTCGCGTAGGCCGCCGTCGCGCTCAGCTGGTCGTCCATCCCGCCGAGGGCCACGCGGCCGGCCACCGCCTCGCGCACGAGCCACCGCCGCCATCCGGCGAGCTCCCGCGTCCACCAGAACCCGCCGATCGCACGGGCGAGCGCGAGCTCCAGCGAGTCGGCCCGGGCACCGCCGGCCGTCACCGCCGCGGCACCACCCGGGGCCCGCCGTGCGGTGGCGATCGCCTGCTCCAGCCCGAAGAAGTCGTAGCTCCCCGACTCGAACAGCACCGCGCGGAAGCCGCAGCGCGTCACGAGGCGCTCGACGATCCGCGCCTTCACGCCGAAGGCGCGCGCGTAGCCGTGCTCCGGCAGCTCGCCGAGGAGGACGACGCGCCTGCCGCACACCGCGTCGGCGACGCGCGCGGCCGCCTGCGCCTCGAGGGCGTCGGTGTCCGTCGCGCGGACGGCCGGCTGCGCGCCGGCGACGGCGGAGACGAGGGACGGACCGCCGAGGAGGAGGAGGGCGCCGGCCGCGAGTCGCCGGCGCACCGCGCGTGCGAGGGCTGTGTCTGGTCGCATGCCGGGAAGCTACGCCCGCCCGGAGCGCGCGCCTCCCCCAGATGCACCATGCCGGCACCGTCGGAAACCTATCTGCGCGACACACGTAGTCCCCACCCATGCGATCCATCGAGTTCGAGATCCTGCTGTCGCTGGCTGCGGGACCGCGGCACGGCTACGCGATCATCCAGGACATCGAGGCGCGCGGCGGCGGCGCCGTCTCCGTCGAGACCGGCACGCTGTACCGCGCGCTCCAGCGGCTCGTCGAGCACGGGCTGGTGGCGCCGGCGGAGGCCCCCGGCCCGCTCGCGGAGGGCGACGAGCGCCGACGCTACTACGCGATCACCGCCGCCGGGCGCCGCGCCGCGGCCGCCGAGGCTTCCCGGATGGCGTCGCTCGTCGCGCGCGCGCGGGCGGTGCGGCTGCTGCCGGAGGGCGCATGACGACGCCCGACACGCGGCGCGGCGCGCCCTGGTGGGCCCGCGCGTACGACGTCGCGCTGCACGCCTTCCCCGGCGACTTCCGCGAGCGCTGGGGCGACGACATGCGCCTGACCTTCGAAGCACGCATGCACGCCGGGCGCGCCGCCGGACGCACGCCGTGGCGCCTCCTCCTGCGCGAGCTCGTCGCGCTCCTCGTCGCCGGCGCGCGCGAGCGCCTGCACCCCCCCACCGCTCCGAGAGCCTCCATGCTGCACCTCCGGGACGTGCGCTACGCCCTCCGCCTGCTCGCGCGGAGCCCGGGCTTCACGCTGCTGACCGTGCTGGTCCTCGCGGGCGGGCTGGGGCTGAGCACCTTCACCTTCTCCTTCCTGCACACGGCGATGCTGCGGCCGCTCCCGCTGAGCGAGGGCGAGCGGATCGTGCGCATCGATCCGGAGGTGCAGGGGCGGCAGCAGGCGCTCGACGTCGTGGACCTGCGCGCGCTGCGCGGCGCGTCGGGCAGCGCGTTCGGCGGCCCGCCGCGCACCCTGCGCGAGATCGGCGGCTACGCGGGGCGCGAGGTCGTGCTCGGGCGCGACGAGGGGCGCCGCGTCGTCGACGCGACGATCGCGGAGCCGGTGCTGTTCACGGTCGCGCGCACGCCGGCGCTGCACGGCCGCACGCTGCTCCCCGCGGACGGACAGGTCGGCGCGGAGCCGGTGATCGTGCTCTCGCACCGCCTGTGGGAGGTCGCGTTCGGCGCCGACCCCGCCGTCGTCGGCACGACGGTGCCCGTCGACGGCGCGAGCACGCGCGTGGTCGGCGTGATGCCGCCGCGCTTCGGCTTCCCCGTCGCGTCCGAGGCGTGGATGGCGCTGCCGGCCGACGTCCTCGCGAGCACCGAGCCGGGGACGCACGCGCTGCGGCTCGTCGCGCGGCTCGCGCCGGGCGCGTCGCACGCCGAGGCGGCCACCGAGGTGGGGCTGCGGCTGCGGCGCGCGATCGCCGCGCGCGACACGTCGGTGCGGAGCGGTGCGCTCGCGGCGCGCGTCGAGTCGTTCCCGGCGGCGCAGATCGGCGAGGAGCGCGCGCTCGTGTTCACCGCGCTCAACCTCGTGGCCGCGCTGATCCTGCTGCTCGCGCTGGTGAACGTCACCAACCTGCTGATCGCGCGCGCCAACGAGCGCATTCGCGAGACGGCGGTGCGGCTCGCGCTCGGCGCCTCGACCGGACGGCTCGCGATGCAGGGGATGTGGGAGACGGTGCTGCTGTGCGTGACGGGCGGGGTCATCGGGACCGCCGGCGCGGCGTGGGGGCTCGCGGCGATCACGCGCTGGACGCGCGCGCACCTGGAGGAGAACCTCGCCTTCTGGTGGGTGTGGCGCATGGACCACGTCACGCTGCTGTGCGCGGGCGCCTTCGTCACCGTGGCGATCGCGGTGCTCGGCGGCGTGGTCGCGCTGCGGACGACGCGCACCAACGTGCGCGAGGTGATCCAGGACGGCAGCGCGCGCTCGGGCTCGCGCCGCGACGGGCGGCTGTCGCGCGCGCTGGTGGGCGTGCAGGTGACGACGGTGACGGTGCTGATGTTCGTCGGCGTGATGGCGGGCGTGATGGCGCAGCGCGTGGTCACGCTCGACCCGGGCTTCGCGACCGCGCGGCTGCTGCAGGGCGGCGTGACGCCGCCGGCGGCGCGCCACGCGACGGCCGCCGCGCGCGCCGCGGCGCTCCACGACGTGCACGCGCGCCTCGCCGAGCAGCGGGCGCTGGACGGCGCGCTGCTGCGGCGGACGCTCGCCGAGGTGCGCACCGAGGGCGGGCGCTTCGTGCGCCGCGACGCCGCGGCGCCGGGCGCGAGCGCGCACGTCATCGCCGCCCTCGGCGACATGGGCACGATGGGCGTGCGCGTGCTGGAGGGGCGCGCGCTGGCGGCGAGCGACGATGCGTCGCGCGCGCCGGTCGCGATGATCAGCCGGTCGCTCGCGGCGCGGCACTGGCGCGGGCGGTCGCCCGTGGGCGACCAGCTGCGCCTGACGGGCGTCGGCGACACGACGCGCTTCCTCACGATCGTCGGCGTGGCGAGCGACGTCCCGCACGGCGATCCGCTGGCGCGCGACCGCAGCTCCGACGCGGTGTACGTGCCGCTGCTGCAGACGGACGCCTCCGACGCGGGCTTCCTCGTCCGCTACCGGGTCAGCGAGGTCGCCGGCCGCCAGGCGCTGCTGCAGGCGTTCGCGCAGGTCAATCCGCTGCTCGTGCCGGAGGCGGTGCAGCCGTTCGACGAGGTGCTCGCGAGGATGGGGATGATCGCGACGTCGACGTCCAGGCTGTTCGCCGCCTGCTTCGCCTTCGCGCTGCTGCTCGCGCTGGTGGGGACGTACGGGCTGATGTCGCGCGCGATCGGGCTGCGCACGCGCGAGATCGGCGTGCGGCGCGCGCTCGGCGCCTCCGACGGCAGCGTCGCGCGCCTGCTGCTGCGCCAGGGCGGCCGGCAGCTGGGCGTGAGCACGCTGGTGGCGGCTCCCATCCTCGCCGCGATCGGCGGCGGCTTCATGTACGCCTTCCCGATCAGCGGCTGGATCACCGCGGCCGCGGCGGCGCTCGTCTCGCTGGCCGTGCTGTCGCTGGTCCTCGCCGCCACCTCGGTGCCGATCCGCGCCGTGCTGCGCGTGACGCCGCGACACGCGCTGTGGCGGGAATGACGGCGGGCTTCCGTGGTCCGCAGCCGGCGTAGCGCTGGACGCTGCGGACCGCGGGCGGCGGATGGCCTGCAGCCGCGGGGCTGCGGGGCTGCGGAACGACCGCTCGGGCTGCGTCCGCGCGCCGGACCCGGACGGCGAACGATGCAGGGTTGAAGCCCAGCCGCCCCACAGCCGTACGGAAGCCGCAGCCCGCAGTCCGCAGCCTCGCTAGTTTCCCTCGCCCGTCCCGCCGCACCCTCCCTCCCGCCAGTCGTTGTCGCCGCTCCGCTGGCTCGTCACCGCGCTCTCGTTCGCCGCCGCGATCGGCGCCTCCGCCTACGTCGTCTGGAGCAGCTGGCCGGGCGCCGGCGCGAGCGTCGCGCTGCCGTGGCTCGCGCACCTGCTGGGGGGCGGCGCGTTCGTGCTGGAGCTGCTGTCGCGCGCGTGGAAGATCCAGCTCTCCGCCCGCGCGCTGCACCTGCCGCTCGGCTTCGGGACGGCGCTGCGCGTCTGCCTGGGCGGCGACTTCGGCGCCGCGATCACCCCGGCGCGCTCGGGCGCGGAGCCGGCGCGCTACCTCGTGCTCACCGAGGCGCGCGTGCCCGCCGCCGGGCGGCTGCTGATCCTGTTCACGGAGCTCTTCCTCGAGATCCTGTCGCTGGCGATCGTGGCGCTGGGGCTGGCCATGATCTTCCGCGGCGGCGGGCGCGCGCTCACCGGGATCCAGGGGCTCGTCGGCGGCTACGCGGCGTTCGTGATCGGCATCGGCGTCGCGGGGATGGCGCTCGCCCGCCGCAACGCGAACGGCCCGCCGCCGCGCTGGGCGAGCGCGCTCGGGCTGCACGCCGGCCGCTGGCGCACCATCCAGCGCTCGCTGCGCCAGCTGCGCACGAGCGTCGCCGGGGTGCGCGACGCGCGGCTGGGGATGATGACGATGGCGCTGCTCGCGTCGGTCGCGCACATCGTCGCCCGCGTGCTCGTGCTGCCGGGGCTCGTGTACGGCGCGGTGCTCGCGGGGCAGGCCGTCGTGCCGATGACGCGCGCCGCCGCCGCGCCGCTCGTGCTCTGGCCGCTGGCGCTGCAGTACGGCGGCGTGGTCGCGCCGGCGCCCGGCGGCGGCGGCTTCATCGAGGCCGCGTTCGGCGCGACGCTCAAGAGTGCGATCCCCGCGACGCTGTTCGGCGCGTCGCTGATCTGGTGGCGCGTCTACACGTTCTACGCGTACGTGCTGCTCGGCGGCCTGGCCGCGGGGCGCACCGTGCTGCACGCGCTGCGTCGGCGCCGCGGCCCCTCGCACCCCGACGCGCTCGAGCCGGAGCCGGTCACGCGCCCGGTCTGACCCCGCACGCGCCGCATCTGCACGCGCCGCATCTGCACGCGCCGCACTCGCGCGCCACACCCGTCCGCGACGTCGCCGCCCGCGACGTTCCCGCACTCGCCCATCCGACCTTCATGCCCCGCCCCTTCACGCAGCCCTGGGCCGACGCCTTCCGCGACGCCATCAACGCCGACGCCGACTACCGCGCCGCCGCCAGCGGCTGGACCTGGCCCGTCGCGCTGCTGCTCGACCCCGCCGAGCCCGCGCTCGGCTACCCGGAGCCCGTGGCCGTGCAGGTCGCGCTCGACCGCGGCACGGCGAGCGACGCGCGCGTGCTCTCCGCCGACGCCGCGGACGCCGACATCGTCCTCGGCGCCGACTACCCGACGTGGAAGCAGGTCGTGCGGGGCTCGCTCGACCCGGTCGGCGCCGTCGTCTCGGGGCGCATCCGCCTCGTGCGCGGCTCGCTCATGACGCTGATGATGCACGTCAACGCCGCGAAGGCGCTGGTGGCGTGCGCGGCGCGGGTGCCGACCGAGTTCCCCGACGAGAACTGAGAACGAGCTGCGGGGCTGCGGGGCTGCGGAAGCGCCACTCGGGACGTCCCGACGTGCCGTTCCGCAGCCCCGCAGCCCCGCAGCCCCGCAGCCCCGCAGGTTCTCGTTACTGCTCGTCCGCCGACGGCCCGTACGTCCCCGGCACCGCGATGTCGAGCAGGCGCAGGTAGACGCCGAGCTGCGCGCGGTGGTGCACGATGTGGCTCACCGCGAGCGTGCGCGCGAGCGCGCCCTTGGGTCCCTGCAGGATCGTGTGCGCGCCCGAGCGCAGCGTCCACGTCTTCCCCATCGACTCCCAGTCGGCGCCCGCGATCGCCGCCTGCGCCGTCGCGACGCGCGCGTCGAACACGGCGAGCAGCTGCTCGGTGGACTCGAACTGCACGGGCACGTAGTGGCCCTGCTCGAAGTCCATCTCGTCCGTGCCCATGATCGCGATCGCGAAGCCCGGCAGCTCGGCGACGTGCGCGGCGAGGCGGCCGAGCGACATCGACTTGTCGTGCGGCTTCCAGTCGGCGCGGTCGGCCGGCACGCGCTCCAGCACGCGGCGCGTGGTGCGCATCTCCTGGGCGAAGTCGGCGAACAGGACCTGCGACGGCGTGGCGGTCGCGGGCGACGGGGCGGCGGACGTGGTCATCGGGAGGTGGGGCGGTGATGGAGGGGCGGACGCGTCACGAGGGCGCCACCGGGGTCCGGCCGGCGCGGCAGTCCACGCAGACGATCGGACGTCGGAACTCGTGCACCATGCGCTGCCACCACGAGCCGTGCAGGTGGCGGGCGCAGAGGATCCGACGGCAGCGCTCGCACGTGCCGCCGGTCATCAGGTCGAGTCGGGCGCCGCACGCGTCGCACTCGGTGCCGAGGTCCGTGCGGCGGAGGAATCCTTGCTTGAACACGCGGGGAATCTACACGCGCGTCCAGCGCCGGTCAGTCGGCGCGGGCGTCGCTCGCGCGCGCCGAGTCCTCCATCTGCGTCAGCACGACCTCGGGGCGGATGTCGCGCGCCAGCTCGTCGAGCGCCGGGTCCCGCGCCTCGTCGATGTCCATGCGCCGCGCGATCTCGCGCACGAGCGTGATGAGCTGCGTCACCTCGTGCTCGGCGAGCAGCGAGACCTGCAGGTCGAGGTCGGCCCGCTTGTCGGCCTGCGCCTGCATCCGGTTCTGGGAGATCAGCACGAACGTCGACAGGAAGATCGCCTCGACGGACGCGACCATCGCCAGCACGGTGAACCCCTCGTCGAATCCCCCCGCGATGCCCGGGACGAAGCCGAGGTTCGTCACGATCCACGCGCCGAACAGGGCGAGGTGGATGAAGACGAAGGTCATGCTCCCGGTGAACCGCGTGATGCGGTCGGCCGCGCGCTCCTGGAAGCCGCGGCGCGCGTCGTCCGCGAGCCGGCGCTCCATGAGCGCCTCGATGTTGCGCTCGACCACGGTGGCGACCCGCGAGGGGGTCGGGCGGTCGTACGCGCGCCGGTCGTGACGCGGGGCGCCGTCGGCGCGCTCGGGGACGGGAGAGGCACTCATGCCGTCCGGCAGGGGCAAGGCGCACGCCCCCGGCGGACAGCGGGCGCGAACCGCCCGGCGCCGCCGTGGCCCGCGGTCGACGCCGCCACGCGCGCTCGGGCGGGCGCCTCTCGCGGATCCGCGGCGGGCTCGGCGTGGACCCCGAGTTGCATTTCGGCGCCGGGCCGCGCCCCGCGGCCCGGCGACCTGCGGATGGAGGACGGAGCGCATCACATGAGGATCCTCGAGGCGATGGCGGCGCGCGCGGCCCACACGAATGGCTGCGCGAATGGCCGCGCGATGCGCGGGACGGCGCGCGCGGCGGCGCGCATCGCCGGCGGCGTCGCGCTGCTCGCGCTCGCGGGGACGGCGGCGGGCGCGCAGGAGCCGGCCGGCGCGGGTGGCGCGGCCGGCGCACGCACCGACGCGTTCTGCTGGCGCGGGCGTCCGCTGCCGCACTGCCGCGCCTTCGCGCTGTTCGAGCTCGGGTACTTCGAGGCGCCGGTGACGACGCGCATCCGCGAGCGGGTGCCGCCGCCGTTCGAGGGCACGCGCGACGAGATCCTGTTCAGCCGGCAGCTCAGCTGGAGCGTCGGCGCGATGCGCAACCTCGACGCGCGCAGCGCGGTCGGCGGCGCGCTGGTCATCGGCGCCCCGCTGGAGCAGGGCCCGTCCGTCGCCGGCACGGTGCGCTGGCGCCGCTGGTCCGGAGACCGCACCAGCGTCGAGCTGGCCGGCGGCCCGGCCGTCGCGCAGGTGCTGATGCCCTTCTCGAACCCCGAGGTGGGCTACCAGGGCGACGTCTGGCGCCCCGCCGCGGTGGCCGAGGCGCGCGCCAACCTCGCGGACCTCGCGGCGCTCTCGGTGCGCGGGATCGTCGTGCCGCGGGCCGGGGGCCTCACGCACGGCGCGGTGTACGTCGGCGCCTCCACCGGATCGACGGCGGCCGCGGTCGGCACCGTGGGCCTCGCCGCGCTCTTCGCCCTCGCGGTCGCGGCGCTCGGCAACGCATACTGACGCCCGCCGCGCGCCGGCTCCCCCTCCGCTCCGCCCTCGATGCTCGATTCGATCCGCCGCCCGGTGATCCGCACGCTCGCCCTGTCGTCCCTGGTCCTCGCGTGCGCGCCCGCCGAGCGAGCCGCGCGGGAGGACACGACCGCCGGCGCGACGCGGCCCGCCGCGGGCGACACCGCGCGCACCGTCGATGCCGCACCCGACGCGGCGCTCGACACGACGGCCGCGGCGACCGGCGCGCTCGGCCCGCTGCTCGAGCGCGCGCTCGGTCCCTGCGACGCCGGCGACGCGGGCGCGCTGTGCTACCGCGCCGAGCGGCGCGTCGACTTCGCGGGCGACGGACGGCCGTTCACGATCGTCGTCGACGCGCGCGGCCCGCGCCCCGACTCGCTGGCCGTGCAGGCGCGCGTGACGCGCGGCGACACGACGTGGTACGCGGCGCACTGGAACACGGACATGTACGGCCGCTACGACGCGACGCCGCTGCCCTCGGCGTCGGACACGGTGCGCCGCCGCACCACCGCGCAGCTCGCGCGCCTGCTGCGCGACGACGCGTTCCTGCCCACGCGCGCGCTGCAGCGCGGCGCACGGGATCCGGAGCGCATGCTGCGCGAGACGATCGCGTACGACGTCGCCGAGGCGCGCGTGCGCACGCGTCGCGGCCTCGCGCCGGCCGACACGCTCCCGCACGCCGCGCTCGCCGAGGTGGGCGTTGCCGCCGATCCGGCCTCGCCCGGCGCCCGCGCCGACAGCGCGCGCGTCCGCACGCTCGCCGACGAGGTGATGGGCCGCCTCGGCTGGCGCTTCTTCCGGGGCGGCGAGTACACCAGCGGCATCGCGTGGAGCGACCGCGAGCGGCGCTTCGTGACCGTCTACTCCTGCTGCTGAGGGCGGAGCCCCGTCGCATGGCCTACGATCCCGGCGTCGTCTCGCGCGTCGCCTCCACCCTGCTCTCGCTGGGCGTGCGCGGCGCGCGCGAGAAGAACGTGTTCGGCGGCCGCGGCTTCCTGATCGGCAAGACGACGTTCGTCATCGCCTGGGGCGACGGCATCCTCGCGAAGGTGCCCGCCGCCGAGTACGAGGCGTCGCTCGCGGAGCCGGAGGTGACGCCCTTCATGCCCGGCGGCGATCGGGCGATGGGCACCTGGGTGGTCGTGCCGGCCGAGCGCATCGCCGACGATCCCGAGCTGGCCGAATGGGTGTCGCGCGCGCTGCGCGCCGTGCGCTGACGCACGGAGGGCGCGGGCGGCGGCGCGGGCCGGCCGCGCGTCCGGCGCCAGACGCGGGGCGTGACCCGACGCGTGACGCGACGCGTGACACGGGCGTGACGGCCGCGTGCCCGTGCGCGACGATGTGCGTCTATGTTGTGACGGGCGACACGTGGTCCGCGCCCTCGCATCCCGCATCATCTCCCGCACGCGATGTCCTCGATCCCCCGCTCCTCCGCACCGCGCGCCGGCACCACGCCGCCCGCGTCCGCCGCGCCGACCAACGGCGCGGCGCCGCAGGCGCGCGCACGCGACGAGGGCCCCGCGCGCGGTCCGCATCCGGGCGAGCCGTCGCGCGCGTCCGACGTACGCTGGACGCCCGGCGGTGACGGCGACGCGCGCGCGATGCGCGACGGCGGCACGTACGGCGCCGGACGCACGAACGGGTCGGGCGGCACCGGTGGCGCGGGCGGCGTCGGGGGCGTGATGGCGGACGCGTGGGGCGAGCACATCGAGGCGCTCGGCCGCTGGTGCCGCAGCGACTGGCCGCTGTCGGCGACGGGGCGCGCGGCGGCCGAGTCGCTGGCGCTGGGGATGGGCATGCGCCTCGGCACGCCCGGCGGCGGCAACGGACGCGGCGCGCTCGGCGAGGTCGTGCGACTGGTCCTCGCGGGCGCCGAGGCCGACGTGGCGACGCTGCGCGCCGCGCTCGCCGAGCATCGCGCGCCGGGCTCGCGCACGCTGCTCGCGCGCATCGTCGGCGCGCCGTGGCTGCTCGCTACCGTGCGCCTGCGCGGCGCGACCGTCGAGGGGACCGAGCTGCGCGCCTGCGTCTCGCGCGAGGAGGCCGCCGCGCTGCTGACCGCGCTCGTCGGCGTCGTGAACGAGGGGCCCGTGCCGGCGCTGCGCGCGCTCGTCACCGGCTGGGTGCGCGGCGCCACCCGCGACGCGCCGCTGCTGGGCGACGGAGAGGGCGGCGAGGTGCCGCTCGCCGCCGCCGACGAGACGCAGCTGGTCGTGCTCCCGCTGCTCGCCCTCGACGGCGCGGTGCCCGCCGAACCGCCGGCCGCGGTGCTCGCGGCGCTCGGCGGCCTCGCCGCGCCGCGCGTCGCCACGCCCTTCCTCGCCGACGACGATCCGCGCGCCGTCGGGCTGCCGACGCGCGAGGCGCCGACGGAGGAGGACGAGGAGGAGGAGGACGACGCCTCGGCCGACGCCGCGCGCGAGGACGAGGAGCCGGAGGCGGAGGAGGACGACGAGGCGCCCGCCGACGCGATGACGGTCGCGGTCGCGTCCGTCGCGGCGCCCGCCCCGACCGTCGCGGAGCCCGAGCCCGTGGAGGCCGAGGCGATGGCCGCCGCGCTCGCCCGGCTGCGCGCGCGCCACACGACCGTCCAGCACGTCGAAGCCTCGATCGCGAGCGACGACGGCGTGGTCGAGCACGTGGCGGACGTCATCCCGTGGCTCGCCGAGGCGAGCACCGTCGAGGTGCGCGCCCTCGCGCGCGACGGCTGGGCGGGCGAGGAGGCGATCGAGGTCGCGCGCGCGATGGCCGACGACGATCCGGAGATCGCCGAGGTCGTGCGGCACGTGCGCCGCACCGAGGGGGAGCTGGTCGTGGAGATCGACGGTCGCGCCGCGAGCCAGTGGCTGCGCGCCAACCGTCCCGACCTGGCCGAGCGCCTGGACGACCTGCTCGACGACGGCGACGCGGACGCGTAGCGCGGCGCGGCGTAGCGCGGCGCGAGGGGCCGTGGCGGTCGCGCGATTCCCCACGCGCTTCTGACCGAGTTCGAACCTCTCCGCGCCGGCCGCGACGTCAGATTCCCCGGCGGCCCCTCGACGCGTCGTCGGATGCGGGGCCGCTCCCGCCCCTGCCTCCCGCCCGCATGTCGCTCGTTCCCGCGCTCCTCGCGGCCGCCCTGCTGGGCGCCGCGCCCGACACCACCGACCGTCGGTCGTCGCCGGCGCCCGCCGCGCCACCCGCGGCCGACGGCGTGCACCACGGCCGGCGCGGGGAGCTCGACGTCGCGCCGCCGCGCATCGAGGCGGACGTGCAGGTCGACGGCGTGCTGAACGAGCCCGCGTGGACGCGCGCCGCGCGCCTCACCGGGTTCTCGCGCTTCCAGCCGACCGACGGCGAGCCGGCGACCGACTCGACCGAGGTGATGGTCTGGTACTCGCCGACGGCGATCCACTTCGGTGTGCGCGCGTTCGCGCCGGCCGGCACGGTGAACGCGACGCTCGCCGACCGCGATCGCATCTCGGGCGACGACCACGTCACGCTGCTGCTCTCGACGTTCGACGACACGCGCCAGGCGCTCGCCTTCGCCGTCAACCCGCTCGGCGTGCAGATGGACGGCACGCTCGTCGAGACCGGAAACCTCAGCACGGGTGGGCTCAACAACAGCGGCGGCGCGGCCGCGCGCGAGGGCATCGACCTCTCGGCCGACTTCGTGTTCCAGTCGAAGGGGCGCGTCACGCCCGAGGGCTACGAGGTCGAGATCCGCATCCCGTTCAAGTCGCTGCGCTACCAGCCGGCCGACGTGCAGCGCTGGGGGATCAACGTGCTGCGGCGCGTCACGCGGCTCGGCGCCGAGGACTCGTGGGCGCCGGCGCGGCGCGGCCGGGCGTCGTTCCTCGCGCAGGGCGGGCGGCTCACCGGGCTCACCGACCTGCGGCGCGGGCTCGTGCTCGACCTCACGCCCGTGGTGACGCAGCGCAGCGAGGGGCGCCCGGTGAGCGGCGCGCCGGGCACCGCGTGGGACTACCGCGTGCGACGTCCCGAGGTGGGCGGCAACGTGCGCTGGGGCGTCACCAACAACCTCACGCTCAACGGCACCGTGCGCCCCGACTTCTCGCAGGTCGAGGCGGACGCCGCGCAGGTGCAGTTCGACCCGCGCTCGGCGCTCTTCTTCGCCGAGCGCCGCCCGTTCTTCCTGGACGGCATCGAGCAGTTCACGGTACCCAACCAGATCATCTACACGCGGCGCATCGTGCAGCCGTCGGCGGCGGTGAAGCTCACCGGCAAGGTGGCCGGCACCGACGTCGCGGTGCTCTCGGCGCTCGACGATCCCGGGCTGCCGCGCAGCGCGCCGGGCAGCACGCCGCTCTTCAACATCGTGCGCGTGCAGCGCGACCTCGGCACGCAGTCGCGCGTCGGCGTCGTCGTGACCGATCGCGAGGCGGACGGCGGCGGCTACAACCGCGTGGCCGGCGTCGACACGCGCGTCGTGTTCGGGAAGGTGTACGCGGTGCAGGCGCAGGTGGTCGGCAGCACGACGCGCGCCGACGGCGCGACGCTCCCGGGCGCGACCGACGACACGCGCAGCGGGCCGCTCTGGCAGGCGCTCCTGCAGCGCAACGGCCGCCGCTTCGGCTTCCGCTACTCGACGTCGGGCATCCACCCGGACTTCGTCGCCGGCGCGGGCTTCATCTCGCGCGGCAACATCGCGCGCGCCTCGGCGTCGCACCGCGTGACGTTCTTCAACGCGCCGGGCAGCCGCGTGCTGAGCTACGGCGGCGACGTGCTGCTCGACGGGACGTGGAAGTACCGCGACTTCACCGCCGGGCGCGAGGCGCTGGAGAAGAAGCTGCACGTCAACGGCAACGCGCAGCTGCGCGGCGGCTGGTCGGTCGGCAGCTCGGTACTGATCGAGGAGTTCCGCTACGATCCGGACCTCTACGCCAACTACTACATCCCGCAGCTGCGCGGGGGCGTGATGGACACCGTGCCGTACGTCGGCACGCCCGCCCTCCCGAACCTGGACTACGCGATCACGCTGAACACGCCCCAGTTCAAGAAGTTCTCGGGCAACCTGTTCGCCATCTGGGGCCAGGACGAGAACTTCTACGAGTGGGCGTCGAGCGACATCCTGTTCCTCACGCTCAACACGACCACGCGCCCGACCGACCGGCTGCGCATCGACGCCGCCTACCAGATCCAGCGCTTCGCGCGCGTGCAGGACGGCAGCGTGGTCGGCCAGCGGCAGATCCCGCGCCTGAAGGTCGAGTACCAGATCGCGCGGCCGGTGTTCGTGCGCTTCGTCGGCCAGTACATCGCCGCGCAGCAGGACAGCCTGCGCGACGAGGGGCGCACGCAGGCGCCGATCTTCTTCCGCACGCCGGGCGGCTACGTGCGCGCCGCCGCCTCGCGCAGCAACACCTTCCGCGGCGACGTGCTGTTCAGCTACCAGCCGAACCCCGGCACCGTCTTCTTCGCCGGCTACGGCTCCTCGGCGGCCGAGCCGGATCCGCTGCGCTTCGGCCAGCTGCGGCGCACCACCGACGGGTTCTTCCTCAAGTGGTCGTACCTGTTCCGGGTCTGAGGGAGCGCCGATCTCCGCATCGCCGGACGCTGCGGACTGCGGGCTGCGGATCCCGAGGCCGCCGATCTCGCACCACCTGGCGACCTCCGTCGCGGGGCCACGGCAGCGCGAACGGCGGAAGCAGGGACGAGAATCCGAGAGAATCTGATGAAGATCTGATCGCTCCGCCTGGCGGCGAGGAACGTCGCCCCACGCGGAGCCATCCGATCTTCATCGGACGTCATCCGAAGTTCATCCCTGCTGCTCTTGGCAGTTCGGGTCCGGCGCGCCGCGACGTCCCGCGCGGCCGTTCCGCAGCCCCGCAGCGCAGGTAGATCCGCAGCCCGCAGTCCGCAGCTCACGCCGCGGGACGCTCGCCCTCCTCGACGACGTCGCTGTCGGGCGCGAGCACCGTCGCCACCGTCATGTCGCCGGTGACGTTCACGACCGTGTTGAACACGTCGGGGATCGCGTCGGCGGCGATCAGCAGGCCGATGCCGTCGAGCGGCAGCCCCGCGCTGAGGAGCACCGGGGCGGTGACGACGAACAGCCCGCCGCTCGGGATGCCCGGGTTGCTGAAGCTCAGCGCCACGGAGATGATCGTCATCGTCGCGATCTGCGCCGTCGACAGGTCGACGCCGTAGAGGTGCGCGAGGAAGAGCGGGCCGATCAGGTCCGCGATCGGCGTGTTGAGCTTGAACGTCGAGACGGCGAGCGGCAGCACGAAGCCCGTGATCGCGGGCCGCTCGCCCAGGTGGCGGCGCGCGCCGTCGACGAGCGCGGGGAGCGAGGCGAGCGACGAGCGCGTGCTGACCGCCACCATCTGCGCCGGTCCCGCCGCGCGCGCGAACCGCGCCATCGACGTGCGCCCGAACAGCGCCGCCACCGGGTAGCAGGCGAGCGTCGCCAGCGCCGTCAGCGCGCACAGCACGACGACGTAGTAGCCCACCGCGCCCGCCGCGCCGATCCCGAGCTGCGCGCCCATGTCGGCGGCGAGCGCGAAGACGCCGATCGGCGTGAGGCGCAGCACCCACCCGACGACGACGAGCATCGCCTCGCGCACGGCGGTGAAGAAGGCGACGACCGGCGCGCGCCGCTCCTCCGCGAGACGCGTCACGGCGGCCGCGAACAGCACGACGAACACGATCAGCGGCAGCATCGCCGCCTCGGCCGCGGCGCTCACCGGGTTTGTCGGCACCAGCCCGACGACGAAGCCGCGCAGCGTCGGCAGCTCGGGCGCCGCGCCGCTCGCCTGCGCCGCCGTGTCGGACGCCGACGCGCGCAGCGCCGCCGCCGCGGTCGGGTCGATGACGAGGCGCTCGATGAGCGGCGGGCCCGCGAGCGCGGCCAGCAGCGACGCGCCCACGAGCAGCGCGAGGAACCACCCGACCGCGCGCGCGCCGAGCCGCCCGACGGAGCGCACGTCGGCGACGCCGGCCACGCTCGTCACGAGCAGCGACACGACGAGCGGCACTAGCGTCATGCGGATCGCGTTCACCCACAGCGTCCCGAGCGGCTCGACCACGCGCACGAGGGCGCGCAGCGCGGGCGCGTCGGTGGCGGCGGTCGCGGCGCCCACGAGGAGCCCCGCGAGGAGCGCCGCCAGCGCGAGCACGGTCGGGGAGCGGCGGCGTGAGGAGCTGGGCATAGGCGCGGGAGGATCGATGGAGGCGCACGGCGGCGCAAGGCGCGGCGGAGCGGGGCGTGCCGCCGCGCCCTTGCTCTCGTCGCCCGCCCCGGCGACCATGCGACATGATGGAGATCTGGCGGGAGTTCACCTTCGAGGCGGCGCACCGGCTGCCCAACGTCCCCGAGGGCCACAAGTGTGCCCGGCTGCACGGGCACTCGTTCCGCGTCGAGGTCCACGTGCGCGGGCCGCTCGACCCGACACTCGGCTGGGTCATGGACTTCGCCGAGCTGAAGGCGGCGTGGCGGCCACTGCACGACACGCTCGACCACCACTACCTCAACGACGTGCCGGGGCTCGAGAACCCGACCAGCGAGGTGCTCGCGCGCTGGATCTGGGAGCGCCTCGCGCCGGTGGTGCCGGGGCTCGCGGAGATCGTCGTGCGCGAGACCTGCACGTCGGGCTGCCGCTACCGCGGCGAGTCGTAGGGGCGGGCAGGAGCGCCGGACAGCGCGGGCCGAGCGGCGGACGCGGCCCGGGCCGTGCACGCCCGGCGGGCATGCCCTCGCCGCTGCTCTCCTTCTTCACCGGCCGGCGCGGCCGCCGCGCCGTCGAGACGATCACGCCGGAGCGCACGTTCGCCGACGTCATCCTCCCGGCGGCCACGCAGCGCACGCTGGAGCAGGCGCTGGCGCAGGTGCGGAATCACGCGCTGATCTTCGAGCGCTGGGGGCTCGGCGAGCGGCACGCCACGGGGCTCGGCCTCGCCTTCAACTTCGCGGGGCCGCCGGGCACCGGGAAGACGATCTGCGCCGAGGCGATCGCGCACGCGCTCGGGAAGCAGCTGCTCGTTGTGAACTACTCGGTCGTCGAGTCGATGTGGGCCGGCGAGACCGCGAAGAACGTCGCGGCGGTCTTCCGCACGGCCGCGGAGACCGACGCGGTGCTCTTCTTCGACGAGGCGGACGCGATCGCCGGCCGGCGCACCGCGAACGTGCGGCAGGGGATGGAGCGCGAGGCGAACACGGTCGTGAACGTGCTGCTCAAGGAGCTGGAGGCGTTCAACGGCGTCGTGGTGTTCGCGACCAACCTCGCCGCCAACTTCGATCCCGCCTTCGAGCGCCGCATCCGCACGCACGTGCTCTTCGAGATGCCGGGCCTCGCGGAGCGCGAGCGCATCTGGCAGGTGCAGCTGCATCCGCTGCACACGCCGCTCTCCGCCGACGTCGACTTCGCGGCGCTCGCCGAGCGCTACCCGGCGAGCGGCGGCGACATCAAGAACGCGGTGCTGAAGGCCGCCGCCGCGGCGGCCGCCGAGCCCGGGCCCGACGCCGGCAAGCGCATCCACCAGCGCCACTTCGTGCAGGGCATCGAGGACGTGCTGACGGCGAAATCCGTGATGCGGCAGTCGATCTTCGACGACGCCGGCACGGCGCCCGCGCTCACGCCCAGCGGTGCGGGCGCGGGTCAGACCGGCATCACGGTCGCCGATCCGCGCACCGCGATCGCGCTGCAGGCGATGGAGGCGCGCTTCCAGCGCGCCCTGCTGCTCGGCGTCGTGCTCGGCGGGACGGGGCTCCTCGCCGGGCTCGCGGCGCTCGTGGTCGTGGCGCTGCGCTGATCGCTTCGAGGCGACGGGGCTCGGCGCACGGACTCACGACACGCTGCCCACCGCCCGCGGCGCCGTGCCCCACAGCGCCTCGCGCAGCCCGCTCGCCCGCTGCACGCGCTCGGCGATGCCGGCCCGCAGCACCTCCGCGCTCCCGACGACCGTGACCTTCGCCCGCGCGCGCGTCACGCCGGTGTAGAGCAGCTCGCGCGTCAGCACCGGCGACGGCCGCGGCGGCAGCACGAGCACGATCTCGTCGAACTCGGAGCCCTGCGACTTGTGCACGGTCATCGCGAACACCGTCTCGTGCGCGGGGAGCCGCGCCGGCGCGAGCGCGCGCACGCCGCCGTCCGACGCGCGGAACCAGGTGCGCAGCCCGCCGCTCCCGTCGCGCAGCACGACGCCGACGTCGCCGTTGTAGAGCTCCAGCGCGTGGTCGTTCTCGACCACCATCACCGGCTGGCCGTGCCACCAGCGCGCGTGCGCCGCGTCGCGCGGCAGCGTCCCCTCGCGCGCCAGCGCGTCGACGACGGCACCATTGAGCCCCGCCACGCCGAGCGTGCCGGCGCGGTGGGCGGCGAGCACGCGGAAGCGGTCGAGCGCGCGCAGCGCCGCCTCCGGCCCGTCGAGCGACGCGGCGCGCCGATACGCGGGGAGCGCGAGCCGCCGCACGGGCGCCAGCGCCGCGCGGTCCGCGCCGACGGCGTCCACCGGCTCCCACACCACCTGCCCGGTCGCGTCCTCCGCGAGCACCGCCAGCGCACGCTCCGCATCGCCGTCGTTGATCGCGCGCGCCAGCGCGCCGATGCCGCCCTGGTCGTTGAAGCGGCGGCTGACGCGCAGCCGCACGACGCAGTCCGCGATGGCGGGCGAGTCGGGCGCGGCGCCTCCGAGGGCCGCCGCGACCGGATCCGCCTCTGTCGGGGCGCCCACCCGCGCGAGCCGCGCCGACCATGGAGCGCCGCACGGGTGCGTGCCGTCGCCGCAGACGTCGGCGAGGATCGTCCCCGCCTCGACGCTCGCCAGCTGGTCGCGATCGCCGAGCAGCACGAGGCGCGCGTGCAACGGGACCGCGTCGAGCAGCTTCGCCATGAGCGCCAGGTCGACCATCGAGCTCTCGTCCACCACCACCACGTCGTACGGCAGCGGATGCGCGGCGTCGTGGCGGAAGCGCGTCGGCGTGCGCGGCTGCCATCCGAGCAGGCGGTGCAGCGTCGTCGCGCCGGCCGGGACGTGCTGAGCGATCGCGTCGGGGAGCGCGAGGCGCGCGCGGCCCGCGGCTACCGCCTCGGCCAGCCGCGCCGCCGCCTTGCCCGTCGGCGCGGCGAGCGCGATGCGCGGCGGCGCGTCGCTGCGCGCGAGCGCCTGCTCGACCAGCAGCGCCAGCACGGCGAGCACCGTCGTCGTCTTGCCCGTGCCCGGCCCGCCCGTGATCACCGCGAGCGCGCGCAGCACCGCGACCGCCGCGGCCGCGCGCTGCAGGTCGGGCCCCGCGGCCCCCGACGCCGGGAAGAGCCGCGACAGCCCCGCGCGCAGCAGCGTCTCGTCGACGTCGCCGCGCAGCATCCCCGCGCGCGCGTGCAGCGCGGCCTGCAGCCGCCGCTGGTAGCCCCAGTAGCGCGCGAGGTACACGCGGTGCCCGTCGAGCACGAGCGGGCAGGTCGTGCCCGCGTCGGCGAGCGAGGACGGCGCGACGACCGCGCTCGCGGCCAGCGCCTCGCGCCACGTCGCCGGATCGGGCCATGCCGTCGGTGCCGCCTGGCGCTCCTGCCGCTCCAGACGCACGAGCCGATCGGGCGCGTCGAGCTCCGCGCACACGTGTCCCGCGCCCGGCGCGCGGCTGGCGATCGCGAGGCCGAGCAGGACGAGCGCGTCGTGCACGCCGGCGAGCCGCGCGACGGTGCGCGCGAAGTGCACGTCGACGTCGCGCAGCACGCCGCGCGCGCGCAGCTCGTCCAGCTCCGGCACGTCGGCGCGGCCCGCGCTGCGGCGGTCCAGCGTGCCGACGTCCGTCGGCTGCACGACCGTGGCGAACAGGTCCGGTTCCACGCTCATGCACCCTCCCGGAGCACGCGGTCCAGCGCTTCGATGCGCGCGCGCGGCGGCCGGTCGAGGAACACGCCCGTGCCCTCGCCCACGCCGCGCAGGAAGACGTAGCACGCGCCGCCGACGTGGCGATCCCAATCGTAGCCCGGCACGCGCAGCGTCAGCCAGCGGTGCAGCGCGACCGCGTACAGGTGGTACTGCAGCACGTAGTGCGCCTCCGCCATCTCGCGCGCCATCGGCTCGGCGCCGTAGTCGGCGCGCCGCGCGCCCAGGCGGTTCGACTTGTAGTCCAGCAGCCACCAGCGGCCCGCGTAGCGCGCCACGAGGTCGATCGCGCCGGTGAGAAATCCGCGCAGCGGGCGGAAGCCGAGCGACGCGATGCGGTCGGCGTAGCGCGCGAGCGCATCCCCGGCAAGCGCGCCGCCGGGATGGTCGCGGAACGCGCGCGCGAGCGCGGCCGGCGAGATCGCGGCGTCCCCCGCCCCGCACGCCGGCAGCTCGAAGCGCAGCTCCGTCAGCCGTTCGGCCATCGGCACGCGCCGCAGGCGCAGCGCGTCGTCGCCGGTGCCGCCGTCGAGCGGCGCGTCCAGCACCCCGCGCAGCACGTCGGTCACCGGATCGGCCCACCGCGCCGCGTCGAAGCCGTACGCGTGCAGCCGGTCGTCCACCAGCTCGCGCAGCGCGTCCGGCGTCGCGGGGTCGTGGCGCTCCAGCACCTCGTGGAAGAAGAGGCCTGCCTGCGCGCTCGCCGGGAACGCGGCGAGCGGCACGTCGCCCTCCTCGTCCGGCACGGAATGGCGCGCGTCGTCCAGCGCCTCGGGCGCGTCGCCGTCGTCCGCGTCGCGATGCGCGTGCGCGCCGCGCGTGAGCGCGCTGAAGCTGCCCATCCGCCATCCGTCGTCGAGCGCCGCCGCGCGCGTCCACGGCCGCACGGCGAGCGGCGGGCGCGCCGCGTCGGGCGCCTGCCACCGCGCGGCCGGCGCCTCGAGGTCCTCGTCGTCCACCGCGATCAGCCCCGGCGCGGTCGCCGTGAGCGCCTCCAGCCGGTCGCGCAGCGCGTCGTCGTCGCGTGCCCGGAGCTGCAGGTCGAGCAGCGCCGAGCGCGGGGAGCGCGCGCCGTCCGCGGGCGCCGCGTCGTCGCCGTGCAGCAGCCACGCGAGCGGCGACGTGTCGAAGCTCGTCGCCGCGCCCCACCAGAGCGTGAGCTGGTGCCGCGCGCGCGTCATCGCGACGTACGCGAGGCGCAGCGACTCGGCGAAGCGCGCGTCGTCCACCTGCGCCGCCGACGCGGTGCGCGGGCCGCCCCGCAGGTCGATCGCGCGCGGCGTCGGCGCGCCCTGCACCGGCACGTGCGGGAACGCGTGGTCGTTCGGGTGCGAGAGCGTGCCGTCCCAGAGGTACGGGCACCACACGGCGCCGTACTCCAACCCCTTGCTCGAGTGCACCGTCACCACCTGCGCCGCCTCGTCGTCGCTCTCCAGCCGCAGCTGGCGCGCCGCGTCGTCGCGCCCCGACTCGGCGTTCGCGACCTGCTCGCGCAGCCAGGCGAGCGTCGCGCCGGGCGCCAGCGCGCGCTCGGTCGACACGGCGTGCAGCAGCTCGGCGAGATGCAGCACGTTGGTGAGCCGCCGCTCGCCGTCGACGAGCGCGAGCAGCCGCGCCGGCAGCGCGAGGTCGTCGCACAGCGCGCGGACGAGTCGCATGATCCCCGGCGCGCCGCCGCGGGCGGGCCCGTCGCCGCGCCATGCGCCGCGCCACGTGCGCAGCCGCTCGGCCCACGCGTCCCAGCGCGCGTCGTCGGCGTCCAGCGCCGCCAGCAGGTCGCCCGGCCCGCATGGCCCACCGTCGGTCGACAGCTCGGCCGCCGCCGCGAGCCCCAGCAGGTCGGTCGCGAGCGCCGCCCGCGCGAGCGACGGCGACGCCGGCTCGAGCACCGCGGCGAGCACCGCGACCAGCTCCAGCGCCTCGCGCGACGCGAACACGCTCTCGGCGCCGTGGATCACCGCCGGCACGCCCGCGCGCCGCAGCGCCGATTGGATCTCGCGCGCCTGCCGGTGCGAGCGCACGAGCACCGCCACGTCGGCCGGGCGCACGGCGCGCGCGCGCTCCTGCCCGCCCGCGCGCTCCGCGATCGTCGCGCCGCTCGCGAGGAAGCGCGCGACGTCGCTGGCGACGAGCGTGGGCAGCTCCGGCCCGAGCCGCTCCTTCGTGATGAGCGGGCTGCGGCCCGTCGGCGCGAGCGGGCCCTCGCGCGCCAGGAATCGGACGCGCAGCGGCGCGCCCGCGCCCTGCAGCCGCCGCGCGCCGTGGCGCGCGCGCACCCCGCGCCACGCGATCGCCGGCTCGGCGAACGGCGCAGGGTGCGCGCCCCAGAGCGCGTGCAGCGCGTCGACGAGCGCGCCGTCGGTGCGCCAGTTCGCGTCGAGCGCCCAGCGCGTCGCCGCCGAGCCGCGCGCCGCGAGGTACGCGTCGACGTCGGCGCCGCGGAACGCGTAGATCGACTGCTTCGGATCGCCGATGAGCACGAGCCGGTGCTCCGGCGTGCCGAACGCGCGGCGGAAGATCTCCCACTGCACGTCGTCGGTGTCCTGGAACTCGTCGATCAGCGCGGCGCGGAAGCTCTCGCGCAGCGCGCCGGCGAGCGCGCCCGTCTCGTCGCGCCGCAGCGCGTCGCGCACGAGCCGCAGCAGGTCGTCGAAGCCGTGCTGCCGCGCCGCGCGCTTGCGCCGCGCGACCTCCGCGCGCACCCACGCCACGCACGCGTGCTGCAGCCGCAGCGCCTCCGTGAGTGCCGCGCCGGCGACGCGCGCGTCCGCGTCGAGCACCGCGTCGACGAGCGCGCAGAGACGGTGCGTCGGCGCCTCCTTCCCCTTGTTGCACGCCTCGCGCAGCGCCGACGCGCCGAAGGGACGGAGCTCCTCGGGCAGGGCGTCGCCGGCCGGATCGCCCGCGGCCCACGCCGAGACCGCGCGGGCGCGCTTCTCGAGCGCGTCGCCGCGCCACTTGTTGCCGTTGAGCACCTTCGACTCGCGCGCCTCGCCGACGAGCGTGCACAGCTCGTGCGCCTCGCCCTCCGGATCCCACCGGCCGGCCAGGTCGGTCGCGAGCCGCGCGCGCTCCGCCAGCAGCGCCTCCAGCGACGCGTCGTCCATCGCGTCGAGCGCGGGCACGCACGCCGACTCGGGGTGCCGGATCGCGCGACGCGCCAGCGCCTGCAGCGTGGGCAGCGTGACGTGCGCGCGCCCCACCAGCGCCTCGACCAGCGCGACGGGGCGCTTCGCCGTCTCGCACGCCCAGAAGTCGCGCACCACCGCCTCGAGCAGCTCCGCGTCGTCGGTCAGCAGCTCGGCGTCCAGCTCGCCCCCGCACTCGAACGCGCGCTCGCGCAGCACGCGGTGGCAAAAGCCGTGGATCGTGGTGATCGGCGCGTCGTCGAAGCGGCCGAGCGCGGTGCGCAGCGCGGCCGCCGCGTCGGCGAGCGTGCCGCGGGCGATCGCGCGCGTCACGAGCACGCGCGCCACCTCGTCGTGCGCGGCGATCGGATCGCCGGCCGGGATGCCGCCGCCCGACAGCGCGCGCTCGCCGAGCGCGAGCGCGTCGCGCAGGCGGCGGCGCACGCGGTCGCGCAGCTCCGACGTCGCCGCCTCGGTGAACGTCACGACCAGGATCTCGTCGATGCCGAGCCGCTCCTCGACGACGAGCCGCAGCACGATCGACGCGATGCTGTACGTCTTCCCCGTGCCGGCGCTCGCCTCGAGCATCGTCACGCCGGTCGGCAGCGGCGCCTCCGACGTCGGGTCGAAGCGCGGCACGTCGTCGAGCGCCGGCGCGGGCGGCGCGTACGCGAGCGGCTCCGGCGTCGCGGCGGACGCGAACAGGTCCAGCGGCTCCGCGCTCATTCCGCACTCTCCGACGCCGGTGCGCCGACGCACGTGAGCAGCGGCGCCCACACCGTGCGCGAGAGCCGCGCGAACTGGTCGGCGTCGGCGAACGGGTTCGCGCCCAGCAGCCGCTCCGACCACGCGTCGCGTCGGTCGTGCCACGACGCGACCGCCTTCGCGAGGCCCTCGCGGTGCGCGTCCTCGGGCGTGCGCTTGGGCGTGAACGCCTGCACGTACTCGAGCGCGGGCTCGGGAAGGAGCGGCAGCGGGCGGCACATCGCCTCGCCGTGGAGCGTCAGCAGCTCCGCGAGGCGCGCCTCCGCGTCTGGCACCGGCGGGAACGCCACGCGGCCGTCGGTGGGCGTGCGCTTGGGCAGCCCGACGATCGTGCTCGTCGGCGCGCCGGTGCCCGCGCCGTCGGCGAGGTGCAGCGCGAGGTGGCGCACCCAGAACGCGAGCAGCTGCTTCGCGCGCAGCCCGCCCGCGTGCACCTCGAACAGCGCGCCGTCGAACAGCGGGCCCACGCGGCCGACCAGCCGCCAGCCGCCGATCGTGCGGTCGACGTCCGCGCCGGCGGTGCGCACCGCGCGCTTCCGCTCCTGCGCGAGCCGCGTGACCGTGCGCGCCTCGGCGACCGCCGCGCCGAACGCGACGTGGCCGAGCGGCCCGTGCGGCAGGCGGCCCGCGGCGCGCTGCAGCGCGAGCGACGGCTCCGGGTCCTCGTCGTCCAGCAGCCGCGCGAGCACGTCGTGGCGCAGCGCCCAGCGATCGAGCCCGTCGAGGTCGAGCGGGTCGTCGACCTCGAGCGACTCGGGCGCGCCGATCCACACGCCGAGCCGGCCCGCGACCATCGCGCGCGCCGGCGCGGCGAGGAAGGCCGCCAGCGCGTCCACCGTGACGACGCGCTCCGGCAGCGCGGGCAGCGCGCGCGTGAGGAACGACGGCGCGTCGACGCGCGCGCCGCGCAGCGCGAGCGCGCCGGCGAGGTGCGTCGCGTCGTGGCTGCGCGGCGGCAGCCCGTCCCCGCCGAACGCGCCGGGCCCGAACGGCTGGAGCGGATGCGCACGCTCGACGACGGTGCGCGCGGGGAGGGCGACGCCGTCGGCCGCGCGCGCGTCGTCCGCGCGCACGCACCGCGCGTCGAGGGCGTCGAGCAGCTCGCCCACGGGCACGGCGGGCGGCACCGGGTCGTTCGTGTCGAGCGTGCGTCCCGTGTACGTGACGAGCAGCCGCTCGCCCGCCGCGAGGATCGCCTCCAGCAGCCGCTGGCGGTCCTCGGCGTTCGCGTCGGCGGCGCCGGGCACGCGCTCGCGCGCCAGCAGGTCGAAGCCCATGCCGCCGCGCGCGCGCGGCCACGCGCCGTCGTCGAGCCCCACGAGCGCGATCACGCGCGCCGGCACGACGCGGCCGGGCGCGAGCTTCGCGAGCGTCACGCTGCCGGCGCTCCCCTCGCTCCCCGACGGCTCGTCGAAGCGCGCGCCGAGCAGCAGGCGCACCGCCGCCGGCTCCACGGGACGGTCGCAGCCCGCCGACTCTTCCACCAGCGCGTCGAGCGCGTCGCGCCACGCGCGGCGCGCGAGCACCTGATCCGGCCCGTCGTCGACGAGCGCGTCGACCGTCCGCCGCAGCAGGTCGCGCCACTCGCCGATCGTGCGCGCGCCGCGCACCGCGCGCACCATCTCGAACGTCCGCGTGCACGCCTCCGCGAAGCGGCCGAGCCGCTCCGCCTCGCTCCCCTCCACCGCGTCCACCGGCAGCGCGCCCTCCCACAGCGTGCGCCCGTCGCCGGGGAAGCCCCAGCCGAGCAGCAGCCGCTCGAGCCCGAAGCGCCACGTGTGCTCCTCGTCGGCGGGGAGCGCGTGCGTGCTCGCGCGGTCGTCGCCGTCCATCCCCCACCGCACGGCGCCCTCGCGCACCCAGCGGCGCAGCACGTCCTCGGCGCCCGCGTCGAGCCCGAAGCGGGCGGCCACGGCGGGCAGCGTCACGAGGTCGAGCACCTGCACGACGTCGACGCGCGACGGCGCGAGGTCGAGCACGCGCAGCGCCACGTCGGCGGCCGCGTTGCCGCGCCGCGCGGGGCGGTCCACCACGCGCAGCGGCAGCGGCGCGGCGCCGCCCGTGGCCGCGAACGCCGCCTCCACCAGCGGCGCGACGCGCGCCACGTCGGGCGTCAGCACCAGGATGTCGCGCGGGCGCAGCGTCGGGTCGGCGTCGAGGAGCGCGAGCAGCTCGTCGCGCAGCACCTCCGCCTGCCGCATGGGGCCGTGGCAGGCGTGCACCCGCCACGTCGCGTCGTCGGGCGCGAGCGGCACGCCCGTCTCGCGCGCGCCGCCGAGCACCTCGGCGCGCAGCACGTCGAGCGCGGTGCGCGGCACGGCGGCGCGCGCTCCGTGCGATGCGTCGCGCGACGGCTCGTCCGGCACGACGTCCAGCTCCGTGCACGCGCGCGCCAGCAGCGCCTCGAGGTCGTCCCCGAGGCGGCCGAGCGACGTGCGCAGCGGCGACGCGGCGGCATCGGCCCGCGGCGGCAGCGCGAGCAGCGCGTGCACGTCGGTGCCCGCCGCCGCGAGCGCGACGAGCGTGCGCACGTGCAGCGCGGGCGTGCCGGGCTGCGCGAGCCAGACGATGCGCGACGGCACCGCCGGGCGCGTGCCCGCGCGCAGCCGCGCCTCGGCCTCCGCCGCGAGCGCCGCCGGATGCGCGGCTCGCCCCTCCTCGTGCAGCGCGCGCCAGAGCACCGACTGCCATCCCTCGTCCTTGCCCGCGTCCCAGCGGCGCACGCGCGCCGGGTCGGCCGAGGCGTAGCGATGGAAGCACTCGCCCAGGCGACGCGCGAAGGCGAGCGCACGCGCGCTCACGACGCGCGGATCGCCGGCCGTGTCGTCGTCGGGGTGCAGGTAGCGGCGCACGCCCGCGAAGCACTCGTCGTCCAGGTGCGCCGGCAGCGCGGCCAGCACGCGCCACGTGAGCCGCTCCGCGCGCCAGCCGCGCACCGTCGCGCGCGTGACGCCCAGCGTCGATTCGAGCAGCTCCTCCAGCACGGTGGAGGGCGAGAGGAAGCGCACGTGCGCGCAGATGCCCAGCCGCTCCGCGAGCCGCGCCGTCAGCCAGCGCTCCAGCGGACGCGAGCCGACCACCACCCACTCGGGCGCGAGCGGATCGCCGGCCGGGGCGCGGAGCACGTCGGCCAGCACCCCGGCCAGAGGCTCGAGGTGGGCGCTGCGGTGGACATGAAGCATCGTCGACCAACCTAGCGCGCGGGTCCGACGGTCGCCCGTCTTGACCTTTGCGCCGCGGGGCTCACGGATGTGGCGCGCCCACGGCGTCGGGCTGCAGCACGCGCGGCGGGTCGCTGCTCGCGACCGCGTCTCGCACGTCCTCCGCCGACAGCGTGCGCAGCACGCGCGCGACCGGCGCCGCCTCGGGCAGCTCGGCCGCCGACGTCGCGCCCAGGTCGCGGAAGCGGCGCGCCTGCGGCAGCACCATGCGCTCCAGCGAGCCGACGGCGCCGTTGTACGCGTCGTTCGCGCGCTCCAACCCGCGGCGCATGTCGCCGAAGTGTCCCGCGAACACGCGCAGGCGCTCGTACAGCTCGCGCCCGAGCGCGCTGATCGCCTCCGCATTGCGCGCCACGCGCTCCTGCTGCCACCCGTACGCGACGGCGCGCAGCAGCGCGATGAGCGTCGTCGGGCTGGCGGCCAGCACGCGCTGCTCCACCCCGTGCTCGATGAGCGCGGGATCGTGCTGCAGCGCCGCGCCGAACACGCTCTCGCCCGGCAGGAACATCACCACGAACTCCGGCGTCTCGGCGAACTGCCCCCAGTACGCCTTCGCCGAGAGCCGCGCCACGTGGTCGCGCACCTGCCGCGCGTGGTCGCGCAGCCGCCGCTCGCGCGTCGCGTCGTCGGGCGCCTCGGCGGCCGCCAGATAGGCATCGAGCGGCGCCTTCGCGTCGACCACCACGAGCTTCCCGCCCGGCAGCCGCACGAGCAGGTCGGGACGCAGCCGCCCGTCGTCGACGCTCGCCTGCTCCACGAAGTCGCAGTGCTCGATCATCCCCGCCATCTCGCACACGCGGCGCAGCTGGATCTCGCCCCAGCGCCCGCGCCCGTGCGGCGTGCGCAGCGCGTCGACCAGCGCCTTCGTGCGCCCGCTCAGCTCGCGCTGCCCGTCGAGCATGAGCCCGAGCTGCGTGCGCAGCGCCGCCTCCGCGTCGGCGCGCGCGACGGCCACCTGCTGCAGCGTGCCGTCGACCTTGGCCAGCGCGTCGCGGATGGGCGCCACGAGCGCGTCCACCGCGCGCTCGCGCTCGCGCAGCGTCTCCGACGACTGCTGCTGCACCTCGCCGAGCGTGGCGCGCGCGAGCTGGAGGAACTGCTCGCCGCTGGCGCGCAGGGCGTCCGCGCTGACGGCGGCGAACGCCTCGCGCAGCCGCGCCTCCGCCTCCGCACGCTCGCCCTCGCGCTCGACGCCGGCGCGCCGCTCGGCGGCCAGCTCCGCGGCCAGCGTGGCGGCGCGCTCGCGGGCGGCGGTCAGGTCGCCGGCGTGCGCGCCCAGCTCGCGCGTCAGCCGCTCGACGTCGCGGCGCAGGCCGGCGTGCTCGGCGTCCTCGCGCGCCCGCTCGATCGCGACCCGCGCGAGCGCGGCGCGCGCGCCCAGGCGCCACGCGACCGCACCGGCCACGGCGCCGCCGAGCGCGATCCCCGCGCCGGCGGCGAGGAACGCGGTGGGAACGTCAGCCACGCGGGAGGATCAGCGGGTCGCGCCGGTGCGGGTCGCCGTCGCGCTCAGCGCGCCGCGCCGGCGCGGAACCCCGCGCCCACGCCGGAGCCCACGACGTCCTCGCCCGCGCGCCGCTGCTCGCTCGACTCGCGCACGAGCACGGGGACGCGCTGCGACGAGGCGCGCGCGACCACCGCGGGCAGCGACTCGCCGCGCTCGCGCGCCGCCCAGCCGAGCGACAGCGGACCGGGCGCGCCGCGCAGCGCGAGCAGCTGCACGCGGCGCGCGACGCGCTCCACCTGCTCGCCCGACGCGCCGCTCAGCACCACGAGGAACTCGTCGTCGCCCAGGCGGATGATCGGCTCGTTGCCGCGCACCTGCCGCATGAGGAAGCGCGCGACGAGCTGGCGCAGGACGTCGCGGTCCTCGCCCGGCATGTCCTCGACCTCGAGACGCGCGATCATCACGCCCACCGGCGCGGTCGCGTCGTGCGACAGCCGCTCGCCGAGCGCGTGCAGGTGCTGGCGCTCGAGGCAGCCGGTGAGCGCGTCGCGCTCCAGGCCGCGCTCCGCGCCCGCGCCGCCGTCGCGCGCCTGCTCCACCGCCGAGTCGGGCGCGGGCGTCAGCAGCCCGTGCAGCCGCACCGCGCCGTCGGCGCCGCGCACGGCCGCCACCGTCTCGATCGCGCGCGTGGCGCGCCCGGCGCCGCGCAGCGTGAGCACGCCCGTGTGCGCGGGCGCGTCGGGCGCGAGCGCCTGGAGCGCCTCGCGGCGCGCCGACGGATCGGCGATCCAGTCGTCGAGCGGCCGCCCGCGCAGCGTCGTCGCGTCGGCGACGCCGAGCAGCGCCGCCAGCCCGGGCGTCGCGTCGAGCAGCCGGCCCTCGGCGTCGCTCACGTGCAGGGCCGCGCCCAGGCGGTGCACCATCGCCGCGAGCGTCGTCGGATCGTCGAGCGCCTCGGGGGCGCGCACGGGCTGCTGCGTCATCGGAGACCTCCGGACGCGTCGGCGTCCATGCTGCTGCGTCGCCCGGTCACTGGCAGGAACGGCACCGGGTCGGGGGAACATGAGCGCGGGACCTGCGTGGCGCAAACGGGCGCGGGCCGGATGCGGGACCGGATGCGGGACCGGATGCGCGACGCTGGAACGTGCCATGAACGTCGCGACGTTCCGCTGGTCGTTCGCCTTCCAACCTTCACGCGCGCCCATGCCCGACCATCAGCACCCGCCCGGGGTCACGCTCTGGACGCTCGGCAGCGGCAGCCAGGGCAACGCCGCCGCCGTCGTGTGCGGCGAGCGGCTGCTCCTGCTCGACGCGGGCGTCGACCTCCCGGTGCTGCTCGAGCGCATGCGCGCGGCCGACCTGCATCCGTGGTTCGTCGAGGAGGTGCTGCTGTCGCACGGGCATCGCGACCACGTCGTCGGCGCGGCGGCGGGCGTGAAGGCCTACGGCTGGCGCGTGTGGGCGACGCTGGGGACGGTGTGGCGCTGGCGCGCGCTCCGCGGCGTGGAGGTCGCCGCGTTCGAGACCGGAGCGTCGTTCGACGCCGGCCCGTTCCGCGTGCACAGCGCGGCCACCCCGCACGACGTCGACGACTCGGCGGCCTTCGTGGTCGAGGCGGCCGGCGTGCGCGTCGGCTACTGCACGGACCTCGGCCACGCGCCGGGCGCGGTGGTCGCGCTGCTGCAGGGCGTCGACGCGCTGGTGCTGGAGTCGAACTACGACGAGACGATGCTGCGCACCGGGCCGTACGCGCCCGACCTGCAGGCGCGCGTCGGCGGACCGACGGGGCACCTCGGCAACGCGCAGGCGGGCGAGCTGGCGCGCGCGGTCGCGCACGCGGGGCTGCAGCACCTCGTGCTCGGGCACCTGAGCCGCCACAACAACACGCCCGAGCTGGCGCGGGCCGCGATGGAGCGCGCGCTCGCCGGGACGGCCTTCCGCGGTACGCTGCACATCGCGCCGCCCGACGCCGTGCTCGGCCCGCTCGTGGTGCGTGCGTCGAGGTGAAGCTGCGAGCCGGCGGCTGCGGGGCTGCGGAAGCGCTCGACATGCGGCTCTCGTCCTGGTCGGCAGCGTCCGTCGCGATGCACGGAACGAGCGAACGGCATGAGACAGGATCACGACGGATTCGGCGGACAACGGCGGATTGTCTCCTCACGGCGCATGGTGCCATGCGCCGTGAGGAGCGAAATCCGCTTCTGTCCGTCTGATCCGTCGTGATCCCGTCTACTGCCGTTCTGTCGGTCGGCCCCGGCGCGCCGACGTATCCCGAGCGGCCCTTCCGCAGCTCCGCAGCGCAGGCGAATCCGGAGCCCGCCGTCCGCAGAGTCCTCCCCGACGACGTCGGGCACACCCGTTGCACCCCCGCTCGGAATCCCGATCCGGAGCCGACATGCGCGACGACAGCCAGCAGAACGACAAGAGCCAGTACCTCAACGACGGCTTCCGCGACCGCGACGGCCGTGAGGGCTTCGGCGACGACGGCGGCACGCGCGTCGGTCGGCCCGAGGGCGCCCAGGAGGCGAAGCGCGCCCCCGAGGACGCGCAGCGCGGCGAGTCCGAGCCCGGCCAGCCCGGCACGAACAGCGAGCCCGTGAACAACGGCATCGAGGGCTCGATCAACAGCGACGAGGGCGAGGGGAGCGAGCAGTCCCGCGTGCGCGCCGCGACGCAGCGTCCGGACGGCAGCTCGCGCGCCGGCTCGGGCGACAGCCAGGTGTTCGACCTGTGAGCGCCGCCGACGCCCGCAGCGGCGGCAACGGGCCCTCCCCGGACGAGGACGCGTCGCGCCGCACGACGGTCGGCAGCCTGGGCGCGGGCGGCGAGGCGGCGGCCGGCGTGCACGCCCTGCAGCCCGACACCCCCGGCGCCCCGCCGAGCGACGCGCAGCACGGCGCGCCCGGCGCCGGCGGCACCGAGGGCGGCGCGCCCGCCGCGACCACCGGCCGCGGCGGCGAGGGCGACGCGGACCGCGCCGGCTCCGAGCCGCTGCCGCGCGACCGCGAGCACAAGGGGAGCTACGGCGGCGAGGGCGGCGTCCCGCGCACCAGCTCCGACACGCGCGAGCCGCTCAACCCGAGCTGACCTCGTCGGCCCGTCCGCCGCTCCTCAGCGCAGCGGCGCGACGATCACGACCTGCGGGGAGGCGAGCGCGAAGCGCCGCCCGTCCGGGGTCGCGCGCACCTGCCCCGGCGGGCTCGCGAAGCGCCCGCGCAGCAGCTCGCGGCCGACGGTGTCCCCCGGCGCGAACCGCCGCACGGCGCCGACGATCCACGGCTCGGCGCCGTGCCGCGACGGATCGGGGGGCGGCACCTCCTCGTCGACCAGCCGCTCCACCGCCAGCAGCGAGCCATCCGCAAGCCAGTCGAAGGCGCCGAGGCTGCCGGAGCCCCGCAGGCGCGCGACGCGGCGGCGGGTGCCCTCGGGGGCGCGCAGCACGTCGAACGCGTCGTTCGCGTGGCCGCCGCTGAACCCGTCCGCCTCGCGGTGGAGCAGCAGGTCGATCCCGTCGGCGCGCCAGCGGACCGCCGCCAGCCGCTCGCGCGCCGCGCCCGGCCCGCCCCCGAACGGCACGGTGCCGAGGATCGCGCCGTCCGCCAGCCGCACGATCACGGTGCCGACCCAGACCCGCGTCCCCTCCGGGTCCATCGCCCGGACGGTGTGGCCCACGGGCTGGAGCACGCGGACGGCGCGCCGCGCGCCGGTGGCCACGTCGACGGCGACGAGGGTGTCGGGGCGCGGCGGCACCCCGAAGCCGAAGGCGCCGGGCACCACCCACGCGACGACCCGCCCGCCGCTGTCGACGCCGGTCTCGGCGGGCCGCGGCAGGTCGCGGAGCAGCGTGTCCGCGCGTCCGTCGAACGACGCGCGCACCAGCCCGTAGACGTCGAGCCCCGCGACCTTCGCGGTCGGCGTCAGGTAGAGCACGGCGCGCCCGCCCTGCGTGAGCACGCCCGGCGCCGTCTCCCCGGTGAGCGGGAGCACCGGGCGGCTCTCGCGCCGATCGACCGACAGCGCGAGCACGACCGGCGGCGCGATCGACTGCTGGAGCGGCCCGCAGGGATCGTAGTTCGGGATCACGCGCACCATCAGCGTCGCGCCGTCGCCGCTCCAGTCGAGCGCCGGGCGGTCGGCGTTGCCGAGCGTGAGGCCGGCGTACACGATCTCGCCCGTGGACGGTCGGGCGAGCCGGGCCTGGCAGGGCACCACCGGGACCGCCCCACCCTCGGTGGGACCGTCGCGTCCACACCCCAGCGCGATCGCCGCCGTGGCGATGGCGAGCGCTCGGGTGGTGCGGGCGGTGGCAGGGTGGCGCGGCGTCATGCCCCGCACCGTAGCACGCAGGTCGCGCGTCCGGATGGGTCAGGTCGACCAGTCGGTGACGTCGCGGACCGGTGCGGCGTCGGTTGGAAGCGGGCACGTGCGCTTGACGTCGCCGCCCGTGCTCGTCATCGTGCCGAGCAGCCCTTCCATCCGACATGCCGACGCGCGCCACCACCACCACGACGACGACGATGCGCACGACGACTCCCCGCCCGGGAGACGCCGTCCCGTCCGTCGTGTAGGCAGCACCGCACGGCACTCCGACGACGACGCGCGGCCTCCCGATCCCGGGAGGCCGCGCGTCGCTTCATCCCCACGCGCCATGGCTTCCGCCCGTCCCGCTCCCATCGTGCACAAGTTCGGCGGCGCCGCGCTCGCCGACGCCGACGCCGTGCGCCACGCAGCGGCGATCGTCGCCGCGCTGCGCGCGCCGCGCGCCGCCGCCCCCGACGCTGCCGACGGGACGTCCGACGGCACGTCCGACGGCACGTCCGACGGCACGTCCGAGGCGACGTCCACCGGGACCGCCGGAGCGGCCGGCGCCGCGCTCCCGACCGTCGTCGTGGTGTCGGCGATGCACGGCGTGACCGACACGCTGCTGGACGCGGCGCACCGCGCGACCCACGGCGACCCGGAGAGCGCGCGGCGCGTGCTCGACGGGCTGCAGCGCCGGCACGTCGAGGCGGCGCGCCACGTGGCGGGCGACGGGCGCGGGAGCGCGCTGATCGCGATCGTCGAGGCGACGTTCGGCGAGCTCGGGGGGCTGGTGGACGGACTGGCCGCCCTCGGCGACCTGCCGCCGAGCGTCGCCGACGCGGTGCTCGCGCGCGGCGAGCGGCTCTCGGCGCGGCTCGTCGTGACCGCGCTCGCCGCGCTCGGCGTCGAGGCGCAGTACGTCGACGAGTGCGACGTGATCCAGACCGACGGGCGGCCGGGCAACGCCTTCCCCGACCTGCCCCGCACCGCCGCCGCCGCGCGCCGCGTGCTGGCGCCGCTGCTCGCCCGTGGCGCGGTCGCGGTGGTGCCGGGCTTCGTCGGCGCGGTGCCGGCGCGCCCCACGTCGACGCCTCCGGCCGTCGACGGCGCGCCCCGCGAGGCCCCGCGCCGCGTCGCGCCGGTCGCGACGCTCGGCCGCGGCGGCTCGGACCTGACCGCGACGACGCTCGCCCGCGTGCTCGGCGCGCGCGACGTGTTCCTGTGGAAGGACGTGCCGGGGCTGCTCACCGCCGATCCGCGCGTGGTCCCCGACGCGCGCGTGATCCCCGCGCTGCACGCGCGCGAGGCGAGCGAGCTGGCGTACCACGGCGCGAAGGTGCTGCACCCGCGCGCGCTCGTGCCGCTGCTCGCGCGCTCCGCGCAGCGCGACGCCGCCCGCGAGGCCGGCGTGCCCGCGCCGCGCGCGCGCGTCACGGTGCGCCCGTTCGCCGACCCGACCGCGCCCGGCACGACGATCGTGCTCGCGGAGGAGCGGCGCGCGAACGGCGCGCCGGTGCCGCGGCACCCGGTGAAGGCCGTCTCCGCGCTCGGCGGGCAGGCGCTCGTGACGGTGCGCGGCACCGGCATGGCGGGCGTGCCAGGCATCGCGGCGCGCGCGTTCGCGGCGCTCGAGCGCGCGGGGATCTCGGTCGCGCTCATCTCGCAGGCGTCGAGCGAGCAGTCGATCTGCGTCGGCGTGCCGCAGAGCGCGGCCGCGGCGGTGGAGCCCGCGCTGCGCGAAGCGTTCGCCGCCGAGATCACGCGCGGCGAGATCGAGGGGATCGACGTCGAGGCGGACGTGGCGACGGTCGCCGTCGTCGGCAGCGGGATGGCCGGGGTGCCGGGCATCGCGGCGCGCTTCTTCAACGCGCTCGCCGACGCGCAGGTGAACGTCGTCGCGATCGCGCAGGGCTCGTCGGAGCTGAACATCAGCGCCGTCGTCGCCGGGAAGGACGCGGCCGCGGCGCAGCGCGCGGCGCACGCCGCGTTCCGGCTCGATCGCGTGGGCGGCGGCGCGGCGCGCGCGCCGCAGCACGCCGACGTCGTGCTGCTCGGCTTCGGCAAGGTCGGGCGCGAGCTGGTGCGGCAGATCGGGCAGCATCGGAGCACGTCGCGCAGCGAGGGCACGCCGCCGCCGGTGTCGCTGGTGGGCGTCGTCGACTCGCGCGGCTGGGTGTTCGATCCTGCGGGGCTCACGCCGCGCCGGCTCGCCACGCTCGCGAAGGCGAAGGCCGACGGGCGCGCGCTCGGCGAGCTGCCGGGCGGCGCGGAGGGCGGGCCCGACGCCGCGCTCGCGCACATCGCCGCGCACGCGCTGTCGCGCCCGATCCTCGTGGACGTCACGGCCGGCGACACGTCGGCGCTGCTCGACGCCGCGGTGCATCACGGGATGGACCTCGTGCTCGCGAACAAGAAGCCGCTGGCCGAAGGGCGCGTCCCCGTCGACGCGCGGACCGCGCGCGACGTCGGGCTGCTGGCCACGGCCGCCGCGCGCGGCCGTCGCGTGCTGCACGAGGCGACCGTCGGCGCGGGGCTGCCCGTGATCGACACCGTGCGCAAGCTGCAGGAGAGCGGCGACCGCATCCTGCACATCCAGGGCTGTCCGTCGGGCACGCTCGGCTTCCTCTTCGCGGAGCTCGGGCGCGGGCGCGCGTTCAGCGACGCGCTGCGCGACGCCATGGCGCGCGGCTACACCGAGCCCGATCCGCGCGAGGACCTCTCGGGGCAGGACGTGGCGCGCAAGGCGGTGATCCTCGCGCGGCTCGTCGGCTGGACCGGCACGCTGGACGACGTCGCGGTGGAGTCGCTCGTGCCGCCGGCGATGTCCGCGCTGCCGCTGCCCGCGTTCCTCGACCAGCTCGAGTCGCTCGACGCCGAGTGGGCGGCGCGCGTCGCCGCGGCCGCCGAGCGCGGCGCGGTGCTGCGCTACCGCGCGGACGTGTCGGCGAAGGAGGCGCGCGTCGGCATCGTGGAGGTCGACCGCGCGAGCCCGTTCGCGTCGCTCACCGGCACCGACAACCAGTTCGTCTTCACCACGCGGCGGTACCGCGAGCGACCGCTCGTCATCACCGGCCCCGGCGCCGGCGTCGAGGTCACGGCCGCGGGCGTGCTGAACGACGTGCTGGCGCTCGCGGGCGCGCGATGATCTCGAGCTGCAGGGCTGCGGAGCTGCGGAACGACCGCTCGGGACGTCCCGACGAGCAGTTCCGCAGCCCCGCAGTTCCGCAGCTCTCTCCCACCTTCTCCACGACGATGCCCCTCACCATCCAGCGCTGCGCCTCGTGCGGCACCGAGCTGCCCGAGCGCGACGCACGCACCAGCTGCCCCGCTTGCGGCGGGCTCCTCGCGCTCGTCCACGCCCCGCCGGCCGAGCAGGGGGCGGCGCTGCGCGCGCGCTTCGACGCGCGGCTGCGCGACGGCGCGGGCCTCGTCGCCGACGCCGCGGGCGCGGCGCGCGCGTCGGGCGTCTGGCGCTTCCGCGAGCTGATCATGCCCGGCGCGACCGACGCCGACATCGTCAGCCAGCCCGAGGGCAACACGCCGCTCTTCCACCGTCCCGTCGTCGCGGCGTGGGCCGGGGTCGACGCGCTGCTGCTGAAGCACGACGGCTTCAACCCCACCGGCTCGTTCAAGGACCGCGGCATGACGGTCGCGCTGACGCAGGCGCGCCGTGCCGGCGCGCGCGCGGTCGCCTGCGCGTCGACCGGCAACACGTCGGCGGCGCTCGCGGCGTACGCGTCGCTCGCGGGCATCGCGGGGCTCGTCCTCGTCCCCGCTCCCAAGAGCGGCGCGCAGCAGGTGGCGCTCGGCAAGCTCGCGCAGACGCTCGCCTACGGCGCGCGCACGCTGCTCGTGCGCGGCGACTTCGACGACTGCCTGCGGCTCGTGCGCGAGGGCGCGGAGCAGCTCGGCGTCTACCTCGTCAACTCGATCAACCCGTATCGCATCGAGGGGCAGAAGTCGGTCGCGCTCGAGATCCTGCAGCAGCTCGCGTGGGACGCGCCCGACTGGATCGTGCTCCCCGCGGGCAACCTCGGGAACACCTCGGCCGTCGGCGCCGCGCTGCGCGACGCGGTGCGGCTGGGGCTCATCGCGCGCGCGCCGCGCATCGCGAGCATCCAGGCGGCGGGCGCGGCGCCGTTCGCGAGCGCGTACCGCGAGAACTTCGCGACGCAGCATCGCGTGAAGGCCGAGACGGTCGCCACCGCGATCAAGATCGGCGACCCCGCGTCGTGGGACCGCGCGACGGCCGTGATCCGCGAGTTCGACGGCGTGGTGACGGACGTGAGCGACGCCGAGATCCTGGAGGCGAAGGCGGCGATCGACGCGGCGGGGATCGGGTGCGAGCCGGCGAGCGCGGCGAGCGTCGCCGGCGTGCGGCGCCTCGCGCGCGAGGGCGTCATCCGGCCGGGCGAGCGCGTGGCGGCGATCCTCACCGGGCACGTTCTCAAGGACCCCGGCGTTCTGCTCGACTACCATCGCGCGGACCACGCGGCGCCGCTCGTCAACGCGCCGATCGAGGTGGACGCGACGCTCGACGCGCTCGCGCGCGTGATGGACGCGGCCGCCGCGCGCGCCTGACGGCGCGCGCCTGACACTGCGCGCCCGACGCCGCGCGGCATGCGGAGGCGCGCTCCCTACGAGTGCAGCAGGCGCGCCATCGAATGCAGCATGTAGCTGCATCCTGGCGGCATCACGTGCAGCAGCGTCGTCGACGTGATGCGCCTGCTGCACGATCGTGCACCGATTGCACGAGCTGTGGCATCGGCGGACCGCGCCTTGCAGTCCGCTGCCGGTGCGTGCCCGCGTGACCGGGCACCGCGCCGGGTGGTGGGGCGGATCGGGGAGAGCGACGGGGTGCGGGCGGTGGCGCGATGCGTCGTCGTCCGCGCGGCGTCGATCGCGTCGGCTGCGCCGTTCGGCGTCGGCGCGATCGGCGCCTCGGAGTCACGCACCGTCCATCCCGCACGCCGGCACGCGCCGGCGAGGAGCTCTACCATGCCGCAGCTCGCACGTCGCATCCTGCCCGCCTTCGCACTCCTGCTCGCCGGCTCGGCCGCCGAGGCGCAGTACACCGCCTACGGCCTGACGACCACCCCGCAGGGCGTGCAGCAGCTCGTGCGCTTCAGCACCGGCGCGCCCAACACCGTCACCGCGCTCGGCTTCACCGGCGCGTCGCTGACCGGGATCGACTTCCGCCCGGCGACCGGCGTCCTGTACGGCTACGACGGCAACCAGCTGTACACGATCGACGTCAACACGGGGGCCGCCACGGCGATCTTCGACATGGAGAACACGACCGGCAACGTCGGCTTCGACTTCAATCCGACGGTCGATCGCATCCGCGTGGTCGATGCCGCGGGCACGAACTACCGGTTCAACCAGCTCAACGGCGCGACGACGTTCGACGGGCCGTACACGTTCGCGCTCGGCGACCCGAACTCGGGCCGCACGCCGTCGTTCACGGCCGTGGCGTACACGAACTCCGACAACGATCCGGCGACCGGCACGACGCTCTACGGGATCGACGCGGGGCTCGGGCAGCTGGTGCAGATCAGCAACCCGAACGGCGGCACGGTGAACACGGTCGGCAGCCTCGGGATCGGGGCGTTCGGCTCGATCGCCGGCTTCGACATCGTCACCGCGGGCGGCATGAACACGGCCTTCCTGACCGTGATGAGCGCGGGCGCCTCGTCGGTGAGCCAGCTCTACACGGTGAACCTGTCGACCGGCGCGGCCACCATCGTCGGCAACGTGAACGCCCCGCGCGGCATCGCGGGCCTCGCCGTCGCCAGCTCGACGGTGCCGGAGCCGGGCACGTGGGCGCTGCTCGCCACGGGGCTGGTCGCGGTCGGCGGCATCGCGGCCCGTCGCCGGCGCACGCAGGGCTGAGATCGACCGCAGCGACTCGTCGGCGCGGCGCGCCGTGGCCACGGCCACGGCGCGCCGCAGTCGCATGGTCCCCCGCGGGCGGCGCCGCCCGTCCACGACACGCGCGGCGCGATGCCGGCCGTCGTGCGTCGCGACATGCAGGCTCATGTGGAGGGACGGCCCCGCTAGATTCCGGCGCCCGCCCACCACAGCCCTGTCGACATGTCCCGCTCCGATCGCCGCGCCCGCGTCCGCGTCCCCTGCTCCACGTCCAACCTCGGCGCGGGCTTCGACTGCGTCGGCATCGCCCTCGACCGCTGGCTGGCGGCCGAGGCGTGGCTGGAGGGCGACGCCGTCACGCCCGTGCTCACGCGCGGCGGCGCGCTCGCCGCGCTCGGCGATGCGCCCGCGGACGACGACCTGCTGGTGCGCGGCGCGGCGCTGGCCTGCGCGGCGGCCGATCGTCCGATGCCGCGCGGGCTGGCGATCGCGGCCACCTCCGAGATCCCGGTGGCGCGCGGGCTCGGCTCGTCGGCGGCGGCGCTGGTGGCGGGCGCGCTGCTCGCCGACGCGCTGCTCGATCTCGGGCTCGGCGCGCACCGCGTCGCCGAGCTGGGCTCGACGGAGGAAGGACATCCCGACAACGTCGCGCCGATGCTGCTCGGCGGCGCGGTGCTCGGCGTGCCGCGCGGCGACGATCGGTGGGCGTTCGCGCCGCTCGCGCTGCACGAGGCGGTGCGCGCCGTGGTCGCGATCCCGACCTTCCAGACCTCGACGCGCGCGATGCGCGGCGCACTCCCGCCCGACGTGCCGCATCGCGTCGCGGTGCAGGCGGCGGGCAAGAGCGCGGCGCTCGTGCGCGGCCTCGCCGATGCGGATCCCGCGCTGCTCGCGCACGCGCTCGACGACGTGCTGCACGTGCCGTGGCGCCGCGCGCTCATCCCGGGCTACGACGCCGTCGTCGACGCCGCGCGGGAGGCCGGCGCGTGGGGCGCCACGCTGAGCGGCGCCGGCTCGTCGCTGATCGCGCTCGCGCCGCGCGACGCCGCCGCGCGCGTGGGCGACGCGATGCGCGACGCGTGGACCGCGTGCGGGATCGAGAGCGAGGCGTGGCCCGCGACGGTGGCCGGCGGCGCGACGACGACCGTGAACTGATCGCGCGACGGCCTCCCGCCGACCGGGAGTGCCGGCGAGCTTGCGAGGTCCCTCACCGCGAGCTCGCCATGACGACCACGCTCCCTCCGCGCACGCTCGGCCGCGACGGCCTGCAGGTCTCCGCCCTCGGCCTCGGCTGCATGGGCATGTCGGAGTTCTACGGCCCGACCGACGAGGACGAGTCGATGGCCACGCTGCGGCGCGCGATCGCGCTCGGCGTGACGCTGCTCGACACGGCCGACATGTACGGCCCGCACACGAACGAGCAGCTCGTCGGCCGCTTCCTGCGCACGCTCGCGCCGTCGGAGCGCGCGCGCGTGCGCGTGGCCACCAAGTTCGGGATCGTGCGCGATCCGCAGGCGCCGGGCGACGCCGCGCGTCGCAGCGTGAACGGCCGGCCGGAGTACGTGCGCGCGGCGTGCGAGGGCTCGCTGCGCCGGCTCGGCGTCGAGGTGATCGACCTGTACTACCAGCACCGCGTCGATCCCGACGTGCCGATCGAGGAGACCGTCGGCGCGATGGGAGAGCTGGTGCGCGAGGGGAAGGTGCGCTTCCTGGGCCTGAGCGAGGCGGCGCCGGCGACGCTGCGCCGCGCGGCGGCCACGCACCCGATCGCCGCGCTGCAGAGCGAGTGGTCGCTGTGGACGCGCGAGCACGAGGCGGAGGTGTTCCCGACCTGCCGCGCGCTGGGGATCGGGATCGTGCCGTACAGCCCCCTCGGGCGCGGCTTCCTCACCGGGCAGATCCGCACCCCCGACGACTTCGGGCCCGACGACTTCCGCCGCCACAACCCGCGCTTCCAGGGCGAGAACTTCCAGCGCAACCTCGATCTCGTCGCGCGCGTCGAGGAGCTCGCGCGCGAGAAGGGGTGCACGCCCGGGCAGCTCGCGCTCGCGTGGCTGCTGGCGCAGGGCGACGACGTCGTGCCGATCCCGGGCACCAAGCGCGTGCGCTACCTGGAGGAGAACGTCGGCGCCGCGGCCGTGCGGCTCACCGCCGACGACCTCGCGCGCATCGAGGCGGCGGCGCCGCGCGGTGCGGCCGCCGGCCCGCGCTATCCCGAGGCGGCGATGCGCGCGGTCGGGCGGTGACGCGGGGGAGCGGCGGCGCTCCGCGCGGCATGGGATGTACGACCCTGGCGCGGTCGGCCCGACGGTCCTAGCGTGGCGCGTCCGCCGCTCGTCCCGCCGTGCCCCCGCCGCACTCCCGCCTCCGATGGCCCGCACCCCGCTCTTCCGCCGCCTCCTCACGCTCGCGCGTGTCGCCGACGACTCGCACCGCACGGGCGTCCCCGTCGACGAGCTGCTCGACGGCGCCCGCTCCGTGGACCGCCGCACCTTCGTCGCCGGCGCGGCCGCGCTCGGCCTCGGCGCCGCCGCCTGTGCCGACGTCCCCGGCCGCGTGGCCCCCACCGCGCCCCGCGCCCCGCGCTTCGAGCGCGCGAACGGCTCCCGCGCCAGCGTCGCGATCGTGGGCGCCGGGCTGGCGGGGCTCACGTGCGCGCTGCGCCTGCGGCAGGCCGGCGTCCTGGCCACCGTGTACGAGGCCAGCGATCGCGCGGGCGGCCGCTGCTGGACGCGCCGCACCGAGAACCCGTTCCTCGCCGGGCAGCTCGCCGAGCGCGGCGGGGAGCTGATCGACCAGTCGCACACCGAGATCCGCCAGCTCGCGCAGGAGCTCGGGCTGCGCCTCGACAACGTGCTCGCCGCGGAGCCCAACGGCACCGAGGCGCGCTTCTGGTTCGACGATGCGCTCTACACGCCGACGCAGGCGGCCCGCGACCTCAAGGCGGTGTGGCAGCCGCTCAAGCGCGACTACGTCGAGGCGAGCTATCCCACGCTGTACACGGAGTCGACGCCGCGCGGGCGCGCGCTCGACGCGATGTCGGTCGCCGAGTGGATCGAGCGCACGGTGCCCGGCGGCCGCACGTCGCGCCTCGGGCAGCTGCTCGAGACGGCGTACGTCATCGAATACGGCGCGGAGGCCGGCGACCAGAGCGCGCTGAACCTCGTCTACCTGCTCGGCGCGATCGGGCAGGGGCAGCTGCGCGTCTTCGGCCCGTCCAACGAGAAGTACAAGGTGCGCGGCGGCAACGACCTCCTCGTCTCGGCGATGGAGGCGCAGCTCGCGGGGCAGATCGCCCGCAACACGCCGCTCACGTCGATCGTCGCCGCACCGGGCGGCCGCTGGACGCTCGGCTTCCGCGGCCGCGCGCCGGTCACGGTGGACCGCGTGGTGCTCGCGCTGCCGTTCCGCATCCTGCGCGAGCTGGACATCGCGGGCGCGGGGTTCCCGGCCGTCAAGCGGCTCGCGATCGCGGAGCTGGGGATGGGCGCGAACACGAAGCTCGCGCTGCAGTTCGCGACGCGGCGCTGGCACGCGCACGGCTGCAACGGCGACACGACGTCCGACCGCGGCTACCAGCAGACGTGGGAGGCGACGCGGGCGCAGGTGGGCGAGGCGGGCATCCTCGTGAACTACACCGGCGGCGCCGAGGCGCGGCGGCAGAGCGGCGGGATGCCCGCGATGCTCGCCGACCGGTTCCTGACGGGCATCGAGCCCGTGCTGCCGGGGCTGCGCGCGCGCTATCTCGACCGCGTCACCTTCGACGACTGGCCGCGCCACCCGTGGACGCTCGGCTCGTACTCGTACTGGCGCGTCGGGCAGTACACCGCGTTCGCCGGCGCAGAGGGCGCGGCGCACGGCAGCTGCCACTTCGCGGGCGAGCACACGTCCGTGGACGCGCAGGGCTACCTGGAGGGCGCGGTGGAATCGGGCGGCCGCGCCGCGCGCGAGGTGCTCGCGGGGCTCGGGGTGGTGAAGAAGGCGTAGGGAGCGATCAGCGATCAGCGCTCAGCGATCAGGGGGCTCCTCGAACGGGACGATGCGTCCCCGCCGAGGAGCCCCCTGATCGCCGAGCGCTCGTCGCCGAGCGCTCGTCACGCCATGCTGAACTCCTTCCCGAACGCCACCGCGAACGAGAACGACTTCGCGCGGCTGCGCGCCTCCATGGCGTCGGCGACGCGCTCCAGACGGGCGGGGATGCCCATGATCTTCTCCTGCGCGCGCTTCCCCATCTCGTCCAGCCCCTCGACCTTGTCGATCGCCCAGTAGCGGATCTGCTCCTCGACGATCTTCAGGTAGTCGCGCGGACCGTAGATGCCCGCGCGGCGGATCACGTCGGCCATCTCGCGGAAGTGCGGCATGCTGATCCCCGGCATGTCGATCGACGGCATCACCTCGGCCGCCGACACGAGCGCGCGGTTCGGATCGCGCTTCAGCACCTCCTTGAAGATCGCGCGGTAGAACGTGTAGTGCCGCGCCTCCTCCTTGGCGACGTTGGCGAGCACCTCGCCGATCGTCGGCTCGTACGCGCTGGCCAGCTTGCCCGTGTTGGCGTGGCTGACCTGCGTCGCGCGCTCCTGCAGCGTCGTGTAGACGAAGACGCGGTACGGGTCCTTGTCCCACGCCGGCTCGAAGCCCGCCTTCAGGTACTCGAACTGCATGCGCTCGAGCACCGGGTTGTCGAGGACGCGGCTGTCGCGCGCGTAGTCGTGGAGCACCGCGCCGTGCCGGTCCTCCTCCGCCGTCCAGAGGTTCGTCCAGCGCGTCCAGAAGCTGTCGCTCCCGAGGTACGCGGCCAGCAGCCGGTGGAAGTGCGGGAGCCCTTCCTCCGTGAGGAGGTTGAGCGCGAGCGCCACGCGCATCGGCAGGCTGATGCCCTGCGCGCGCTTGCGCAGCTCGCTGACGTAGTGGTCCGGGTCCGTGTCCGGCGGCGGCGCGAGGAGCTCGCTCGGGAACCAGAGGACGCGCTTGGCTTCGTGCGCCTCCATGAGCGTGTGCACGACCTCCTCGAGGTCGGCGAGCACTTCCACCTTCGCGAGCGTCTCCGGGGCGGGCTGTATGGTCGTCATGCGCGGAATGTGTCGGATGCGCGGGAGTGCGTAAAGCGGGGCGCCGGCGCCGGGACGTTCGGTGGCGGACGACGTCGCCTCCGTGTAGCCAGAGGCGCGCCGTCGCGTCCGGGCCGGCCCCTGCGACCGGCCGCCGTGCCGAACGCCGCACTCAACGCCCCACCGGGTGTCCTGGTTCGCGCCGACCCTCCTCGCCGTCGTCGGCTTCGGCATCGGCAGCCTGCTGACCCCGCTGCTCGCCGCGCCGGGGCTCCTCCTCTCCGGCGGCCTCGGTGGACCGGCCGGCGACCCGGGCGGGCTCCGCGCGGCCGCCCCCGGCGCCCGGCCGGTGGTGGATGCCGTGCGCGGTGGCCAGCTTCCGCTCCCCGCCACGACGAGCCGTCCGCGATGAGCACGATGGCGGCGTTCGGCCAGCCGGACACGCTGGTCGTCGCGATCGGCGACGCGCGCCTGCGGGCGATCACGACGCCGGGATCGCACGACCTGCTCGCCGACTGCGACCAGGTCGGATCCAAGCCGTGCAGCCGGATCCGCGGCAACGCCTACGTGTGGGTCGAGCCCCGCGCGGTCGACGGCGCGCGGGCGCTCGTGCGCGTCCACGCCGGCTGGGCGGGACGACCGGGCCGGCGCTTCGACGACGGCGGGCCGACGCGCGGACGCTCGATCTACAGCGGCTTCGCGCAGGACGTCCATCTCGTCCGCACGCCGGACGGCCGCTGGACGTTCGAGCGGCTGGGGATGGCGATCGCGGGCGAGTAGCGCGCCCGCCTCGCGTCAGCGCACCGCGCGCAGCACGTCGTCGGCGAGCGCAGCCATCGCGCCCTGGTCGGGGCTCGCGTTGCCGAGCACGATGACCGTCCAGCCGTCGTCGAGGGTGCGCGCGGCGAGCGTCTTGAACGCGCCGTTGGAGCCCGCGTGCCACGCCACCCGCGTCGCCCGGCCATCCGGCGTCCGCATGCGCACGCGGCTGCCGTACGCGTAGTCCTCGCCCGGCACGTGCACGCGGTTCAGCGCGGCCAGCGACGCGGGCGACAGCACCGCGCCCCCGTACACGGCGTGCAGCAGCGCGAGGAGGTCGCGCGCGCTCGCGTAGCTGCCGCCGGAGGCGGCCATGAAGTCGGGCATGAAGACGACGCGGCGACGCGGTGCCGGTGCCAGCGCCGCGTAGCCGCGCGCGGCGCCCGTCACCTGCGCGAAGTCGCCGGCGAACGTCCCGGCGTGCGCGAGGCCGAGCGGGGTCCAGAGCGTCGCCTGCACGACGTCGGCGTAGGGACGTCCCGTCACGCGCTCGACGATGGCGCGCACCACGAGCCAGTTGGCGTGCGCGTAGTCGAAGCGGGCGCCCGGCGCGAACTGCAGGTCGCCGCTCGCGTAGCGGCGCACCGCGTCGGCGGCCGGCAGCGACGCGCGCGCCAGCGTCGAATCCGCGCGCAGCGCGGCGACGACGTCGTTGGGGATGCCGCTCGTGTGCGTGAGCAGGTGGTGCAGCGTGAGGCGCGCGCCCGTGTCGCGCCGGTACTCCGGCAGGTACGTCGTGATCGGCGCGTCGAGCGCCACCTTCCCCTGCTCGGCGAGCTTCAGCACCACGACCGACGCGATCCACTTGGCGATCGAGCCGAGCTCGTAGCGCGTGTCGATCGTGGTGCGCACGCCGCGCTCCGCATCGGCGTCGCCGCTGGCGCGCAGCGCGACCACGCTGTCGCCGCGCGCCACCAACACGACGCCGCTGAACGCCTGCCGCGCCACGAAGTCGTCGACGAGGCGCGTCACGGCCGACGGCTCCGGCGACGGCTCCGGCGCGGCGACCGCTGGGGTCGCGACGTCCTTCCGCACGAGCTGCGCGGCGAGCGGCGACGCGCCGAGCGACAGGGCGAGGAGCAGGGCGGCGCGGGGTCGGCGAGCGGTCACGGGTGCGGCGGCGCGAGGAACGACGGAACGCTCGCGCGGACCTCCGCGCGACGTCGACGTCGACGTCGTTCCGCGTACGCGACGCTCACGCACGCGGTTTCGCGACGTCGTGCGCGCGTCGGTGCCGCGGCGTCGGCTCCAGCTGCGTCGCGCGCACCGCGTCGCGTCAGCGCTCCACGAGCACCGCGCTCGCCGTCACGAACGGCGGTGGCGCGCCGATCGCCGGGCCGCGCACCCACACGATCACCGTGCGCCCGACACGCAGGTCGGCGGGCGTGGCCGGCCGCGCGTCGCGCCAGAGCAGGAGCGAGTCGGGGTGCACGGAGACGCGCGCCTCGGGCACCCGCGCATCGGACACCCGCGACGCGGCGCCGGCGGGGGCACGCACGAGCAGCTGCACGCCGCCGGCGAGATCGGGCTCGCGCGACACGATCGTGCCGCCGATGAACGGCGTGTCGCTGCGGAGCATGAGCGGCCCGGGCAGCGTCTGCTCGACCGGCGAGACGGCGCCGCCCGCGCAGGCGCCCGCCAGCAGGGCGCCCACGAGGACGCCCGATCTCGTGAGTGGGCGAGGATGTGCCATATCCCGCATACCCCGCCACGCCGGCGCCCCGTCACGACGGCCCGCCACCGCGCACGGCCGGCCCATCCCTCGCGGGCTGGCGCGCGCCGCGCCCCGCGTGCTACATGCGAGGAGCACGGGACGCATGGCGCGTCCCCGCCGTCCTCCGCCCTGGTCCGCATGCCGCCTCGCGCTCTCCGCCGCGCGCGCCGCCGCACCGTACCGGCCGCGGCCTCGCGGGTCGTCGCGCTGGCGCTCGCCGCCGTCGCCGCCGCGGGCGCCCCGCTGGCCGCGCAGCAGTCGCGCACGTTCAACCGCGCGGGCGGCCCCGCCGCGCGCGAGCCCGACGGCGCCCGCGTGCGCGCCCTCGTCGACTCGGCGTGGGCGGCCTACGCGCGCGGCGACCGCCCGGGCACCCTGGCGCGCGCCGAGCGCGCGCTGGAGGAGCTGCCGGCGTCGCACCGCACCGCGCGCTTCGCCGCGAGCGTCGCCGCCGGGCGCGCGCTCGTCGACATGGGCGACGCCGCCCTCGCGCTGCCGCACCTCGAGCGCGCGCTCGCGCTCGACACGCTGCGCGACGCCTCGCGCGGCTGGGCGCTCGCCTACGTCGGCAAGGCGCGCTTCGCGCTCGGCGACACGGCCGGCGCGCGCGCGGCGCTCGCGGGCGTCGCGGCGCTGCGGCCCACGGAGCGGCTCTCCTCGACCGTCGCCACCGACTGGCGCCTGTTCGGCTTCGACACGACCTACGCGCGCTGGACCACGCTGCGCACGCCGCACCTCCGGCTCCACCTCAGCCCGAACGCGCCGATCCTCGACCGCGCGACCTTCGCCGACGTGCGCGAGCGGGCCGCGATGCAGATCGCCGCCGCGCTCGGCGACACGTCGGTCGTGGCGGCGCCGAAGCCGATCGACCTGTTCGTCTGGGACACCGAGGCGGAAGCGCACGCGGCCGGGCTGGCGCGCGTGCACTTCGCGCGGCCCACCGTCGGGCTGACGCACATGACGTGGGACCAGACGGTCGGGCACGAGCTGGCGCACGTCATCACCTACCGCGCGGTGCGCCCGGCGACCTCGACGCCGCTGGTGACCGAGGGCGTCGCCGTCTACTTCGACGGCAGCACGAGCGACCGGGTGGAGGAGGCCGCCGCCGCGCTCTCCGGGCTGCGCACGACGCGCGTCGACATCCGCGCGCTCTGGGACGACTGGACCCGCCTGCCGCCGGGCGTGGCCTACCCCGTCGCCGGCGCCGTCGTCGAGGCGCTCGTCCGCGAGGGCGGCATGCAGCCCCTGCGCGCGCTGCTGCGCGAGCAGACGCTCGCCGAGGCGCGGCGGCTCCACGGGCCGCCGCTCGACGCGTGGATCGACGCGCTCGAGCGGCGGATCGCCGCCCGCGCCGCCGAGCTGCTGTCGCCGCGCCCCGCCCTCGCGCCGTCGCCGGACTGACCTCCAGCCCCCGTCTCCATGCCCACCCTCCAGCGCTCCGCCGTCCGCCGATCCGTCCTGCTGGCGCTCGCGCTCGCCGCGTCGGGAACGCTGGGCGCGGGTGCGTGCCGCGCGCAGCCGCCGGCGGGCGCCCCGGCCGCCGCGCCGCTGCCGAGCGTGACGCTCCCGCCCGAGCTCGACCGGGTGCTGCGCGACTACGAGCGCGCCTGGACGGCCCGCGACGCCGACGGGCTGGCCGCGCTGTTCGCGGAGGACGGCTTCGTGCTGGCGAACGGCGCCGCTCCGCGCCGCGGCCGCGCCGCGATCGCCGAGGGGTACCGCGGCAGCGGCGGCCCGCTCGCGCTGCGGGCACTCGGCTACGCCACGGCGGACACCGTCGGGTGGATCGTCGGCGCGTTCGCGCGCGCGCCGGGCGAGCCCGACGGCGGCAAGTTCGTGCTCGCGCTGAAGCGTCCGGCGGCCGGGCAGCCGTGGCGGATCGCGGCCGACATCGACAACCCGATCCGCCGCTGAGCCGCCCCGCACGACACCATTGCGCGCGGGCCGGGGACATATATCTTAGCACTGAGACAATCACCGGCCCTGACCGGAGGAGAGCATGACCGACACCGTCCGCCCCGCCCCTGCCCCCGTCGACGCGACCGCCACCCCGGCGCGCGCCCACGGCATCCATCACGTCACCGCCATCTCGGGCGACCCGCGGCGCGTGCTCGACTTCTACGTCCGCACGCTCGGCATGCGGCTGGTCAAGCGCACGGTCAACTTCGACGATCCGGGCACCTACCACTTCTACTTCGGCGACGAGACCGGCACGCCGGGCTCGATCTTCACGGTCTTCCCGTGGGCGAGCGGCCGGAAGGGGCGCGTGGGCGCCGGCCAGGTGGGCGAGACGACGTTCGCGATCCCGGCCGCCTCGCTCGGCTGGTGGCTCGACCGGCTGGCCGCGCACCACGTCGACCACGAGCTGCCGCAGCGCCGCTTCGGTGCCGACGGCGAGACGGTCGTCACCTTCACCGATCCCGACGGGATGCGCCTGGCGCTGGCGGCCGACCCGCGCGCGGCGGAGCTGCCGGGCTGGAGCGCGCCCGACACGGACGCGGTCCCGGCGGAGCACGCGATCCGGGGCGTGTACGGCGTGACGCTCTGGGTCGACGATCCGGACGGGGCGGCGGCGCTGCTCGGCGGCCCGATGGGGATGCGCCGCGCGGCGGCCGACGGGACGCTCGTGCGCTTCGTCGCCGACGACGCGGTGCTCGGTCGCGTGGTCGACGTGCGCGACGTGCGCGGCTTCTGGGGGGCGGCCGACGGCGTGGGCTCGGTGCACCACGTGGCCTTCCGGGTCGGGGACGCCGCCGAGGAGCTGGCGCTGCGCGCGGCGGTCGAGGCGACCGGGCTGCGGCCGACGCCGGTGCGCGACCGTCACTACTTCGAGTCCGTCTACTTCCGCGCGCCGGGCGGGGTGCTGTTCGAGCTGGCGACCGACGGCCCCGGCTTCCTGATCGACGAGCCGGCGGAGACGCTGGGCGAATCGCTCCGACTGCCGCCAGCGTTCGAGCCGCACCGCGCCAGCATCGAGGCCGGGCTGCCGGCGCTGGTGGACGTGGAGGCGCACGCGTGAGCGCCCCGGCCGCCGAGGCGTTCGGCTTCACCTATCGGTTCGAGCCGGCGGTGGCGGGCGCGCAGGGCGAGGATCTCACCATCCTCGCCCTGCACGGGACCGGCGGCGACGAGCACGATCTCGTCCCGCTGGCCCGCGCGCTGGCGCCTGGCGCCGCGGTGCTCAGCCCCCGCGGGCAGGTGCTCGAGGGAGGAGCGCCACGCTTCTTCCGCCGCCTGCGCGAGGGGGTCTTCGACCTCGCCGACCTCGCGGCGCGCACGGAGGCGCTCGGCGACTTCGTCGACGGCGCCGCCGACCGGCACGGGATCGACCGCGGGCGGATCGTGGCGGTCGGCTTCTCGAACGGCGCGAACGTCGCGGCCAGCCTGCTGCTGCGCCGCCCGGGCTCGCTCGCGGGCGCGCTGCTCCTGCGCGCCATGGTCCCGTTCGAGCCCGAGACGCCGCCCGCGCCCGGCGCGGTCCGCCCGGTCGTGACGATCGCCGCCGGGCTGATGGATCCGCTCGTCCCGCGCGAGCAGGCGGAGCGGCTGGCCACGCTGCTGCGGAGCGCGGGCGCCGAGGCGACGCTGGAGCTCGTGCCGGCGGGGCACCAGCTCACGCAGCGGGATCTCGCGATCGGGCAGGCGCTGCTGGCGCGGCTCTCGGGCGGCCCCGGCGCGCGCGACGCCCCGCGGCGCTAGAGTTCGCGAGTCCGACGGGCTCGACCGTGACACCCGACGGTCGGCGCCCCGCTCCTCGCCCCGCACGCACCGATCGGTTCCGGTTGCCGACGCCCGCCCCGTCCCTCCTGCGCCCGCGCCGCAGCCGGTTCGTCCGGGCTGCCGCGCTCCCGCTCCTGCTCGCCGCCTGCGGCGGGGCGGAGCCCGGCACCACCACGGCGCCGCCCGGGCGCCCGGAGGTGGTCGCCGTGACGATCGCACCGCCGGCGTCGACCGCGCTGGACGTCGGCACCTCGCTGACCCTCGGCGCGTCGGTGACGGCGCGCAACGGGGCCGGCACCGGCGTCGTGTGGTCGTCGAGCGCCCCGGCGATCGCCACCGTGGTCGACGGCGTCGTCACCGGGGTGGCGCCGGGCGAGACGATCGTCCGGGCGCAGGCCGAGGCCGATCGCGCGCGCCAGGCGGAGCTCCGGCTCACCGTGCTCGCGCCGCGCGTGGTGACGCCGGTCGCCGTCACGCCCGCGCTGGTGCCGCTGCGCGTCGGCGGGACGGCCACGCTCGTGGCTGCGGTGCGCACCACCGGCGGCCTGCCGACGACCGCGCGCTTCGTCTCCAGCGACACGACCGTCGCGCGGGTGCTGAGCACCGACGGGATCACGGCGCTCGTCCGGGGCCTGCGCGCCGGCGACGCGGTGGTGACCGTGCAGGCCGTCGCGGATCCGACGGCCACCGCGACGAGCACGATCCGCGTGATGGAGCCCGGGGTCGCGCGCGTGGTGCTCGGCGCGCTGCGCGACTCGCTCCGGATCGGCGCCCGGCGCGAGTTCACGGCGACCCTGATCGACTCCGGCGGCGCGGTGCTCGACGCGCGGCCCGGCATCGTCTGGTCCGTCGACCGCCCCGACGTCGCGGTCGTCGCCGCGAGCGGGCCCCTCGGCGCGCAGGTGACGGCGACGGGCGCCGGCACGGCGATCCTCACCGCCACCATCCCCGAGGTGCCGGGCAGCGCCCGCACCGTCTCGGCGAGCGCCGTCGTCGTCGTCGCGCCCGGCGTGCGCGTCGTGCGCGTGACGCCCGACAGCGTCCGCCTGCGGGTCGGCACGCAGCGCGCCCTCGCCGCGAGCGTCCTGGCCGACGCGGGCGTGTCGACCGGCATCGCCTGGTCGTCCGACGACCCGGCCGTCGCGCGCGTGGACGCCGGCGGGCTCGTCACCGGTCGCGCGCTGGGCCGGACCGTCGTCCGCGCGACGTCGACGCACGACCCGCACGTGGCGGCGGCGGTGCCGGTGACGGTCACCTCCGGCGTGCTGTCCGTCCGCATCTCCCCGCCCCGCGACACGGTCCGCGTCGGCAACGACCTGCCGCTCGCCGTCGCCCTCGCCGTCGAGTCGCCCGACGTGCCGGCCCGCGTCGTCGCCGTCTCGCGCGACACCATGCGCGCCACCGTCGCCGTGCGGCCGGTCGGGGGAGGCGCCTTCACCGCGACGGTCACCGCGCGCTTCCAGGGGCAGACCTACATCGTCGTCTCGTCGCCGGACGACCCGAGCGTCCGCGACTCGCTGCTGCTGACGATCGCCGACCCGTGCCGCGACTTCGTCCCGCTCACGATCGGGCAGACGTTCGCCGGCACGGTGGGCTGGGGCAGCTGCCGCAACTCCACGGAGTACGCCCGCTTCACGCTCGCCGCGACGACCTTCTTCGAGGTGACGCCGACGACGTCCTTCGCCGGGATCGTCTCGCCGTTCGGCGCGTCGGGCTGGCGCTGGGACTTCGAGTGGCTCCCCGCGACGCGCCACAGCTTCCACATCCTCGCCGCGCCGGGGACGTACTGGCTCAACGTCGCCTCCCGCGCGGGCACGCGGCTCCCCTTCTCCGTCCGGACCGCCGTGGTGCCGCCCCGGTGCGACCTCTACATCATCACGACGCACGGGGTGACCGCGACCTTCCCGATCGGGTCCGACTGCGAGCGTCGGATCGTGGAGCTCGACAGCTACGTCGGCGGCGTCGGCACGCACAACACGCTCATCCTCCGCACGCCGATCCTTCGGCAGGGCGACTCGGTGACGGTGACCGCGACCTCCGCGGACTTCGCGCCCTACATCGAGATCCGCAGCTGGGAAGGCGAGGTGCTCGCCTCCACGCGGACGCACGCGGCCGGCGCCACGGCGACGCTCACGTTCCGCCACGCGGGCCGCGCCCGGCTCGACCCGGAGATCTACGTCACCTCCCGCGCCCTGAACGCCACGGGGTCCGTGACCGTCTCCATCGCCGGCCCGCCGTTCCGCATCTTCGACGACTCGCCGGCGCTGCGCGCGCCCGCGGTCCGCGCCGATCGGCGTCCATGAGCGCCGCGCCCCCCGCCATGCGCCCCACCGTCGCCGTCACCCGCCGCCTCCCCACGCCCGTCGAGGCCCGGCTGCACGCCCTCGCCGAGGCCCGCCTCAACGCCGACGACCGGCCGCTCGACGCGGAGGCGCTGGCCGACGCGCTGGCGACCGCCGACGTCGTGCTCTGCACCGTCACCGACCGCCTCGACGCCGCGGTGTTCGCCGAGGCGGCGCGGCGCGGGCCCGATGGACGCCCGCGCGCGCGGCTGCTCGCCAACTTCGGCGTCGGCGTGAACCACATCGACCGCGACGCGGCGCGCGCGCACGGCGTCGTCGTCACCAACACGCCCGGCGTCCTCACCGACGACACGGCGGACGTGGCGATCGCGCTCATGCTCATGGCCGCGCGCCGGCTGGGCGAGGGGGAGCGCGAAGTGCGCGCCGGGCGCTGGGCGGGGTGGCGGCCGACGCACCTGCTGGGCACCACGCTGACGGGGAAGTCGCTCGGCATCGTGGGCTTCGGGCGCATCGGGCAGGCGGTCGCGCGGCGGGCGCACCACGGCTTCGGCCTGCGCGTGCGCTACCTCAACCCGTCGCCGAAGGACGCCGAGGCGGCGGCCGTGGGCGCGACGCGCTGCGACACGCTGGCCGAGCTGCTCGCGGCGAGCGACGTCGTCTCGCTGCACTGCCCCGCGACGCCCGCCACGCGCCATCTGATCGACGCGGCGGCGCTCGCGCACGCGCGGCCGGGCGCGATCCTCGTGAACACCGCGCGCGGCGACGTCGTGGACGAGGCGGCGCTGGCCGACGCGCTGCGCGACGGGCGACTCGCGGCCGCGGGGCTGGACGTGCACGAGCACGAGCCGCGCGTCGCGCCCGCGCTGCTCGCGCTGGAGAACGTCGTGCTGCTGCCGCACCTCGGCAGCGCGACGGTCGAGACGCGGCGCGCGATGGGCGAGCGTGCGCTCGACAACGTCGAGTCCTTCCTCGCCGGTCGCGAGCCGCCCGACCGCGTGGCGTAGCGGCGCCCTCGCCGCGCCCCGGCCCGCGCGCTATGCTGCGCGCGACCTACTCCCCGAGGCCCGCATGTCGTCGTCGCACCTCCGTCGCACCGCGCTCGGCGCGATGCTCGCCGTCGCCGCGCAGGACGCCGCGGCGCAGCCGTCACGCGCCGACACGCTGCGGGCGCCCGGCCTGCGCGCGCCGGTGACGCTGCTGCGCGACTCCGCGGGCGTGGTGCACGTGCGCGCCGCCAACGAGCACGACCTGTTCTACGCGCAGGGGTGGAGCGCGGCGCGCGACCGCCTGTTCCAGCTCGAGCTGTGGCGGCGCCAGGCGACCGGCACGATGGCCGAGGCGCTCGGTCCGCGCTGGGCGGCGCGCGACCACGGGGCGCGGCTCTTCCGCCATCGCGGCGACATGGCGCGCGAGCTCGCGCACTACCATCCGCGCGGCGCCAGCATCGTGCAGGCGTTCGTCGACGGCGTGAACGCGTGGGTCGACCGCGCCGCGCGCGACACCGCGCTGCTCCCGCCCGAGCTGCGCCGGCTCGGCATCACGCCCGGCCGGTGGACGCCCGCGGTGGTCGTGTCGCGGCACAACGCGCTCGTCGGCAACGCCGAGACCGAGATCGATCGCGCGCGCGCGGTGCGCCTGCTCGGCGCCGAGCGCGTCGCGGCGCTCGGCGCGTTCGGTCCCGGCGACCCGATGCTCGCGCCCGACTCCGCGCTCGACGTCGCGGCGCTGTCGGATTCGGCGCTCGCGCTCTTCCGCGCCTTCCGCGCACCGGTGGGCTTCACCGCCGCAGACCTGGCGCGAGAGGGAGCGGCGAACGGCGAGCGGCGAGCGGCAACCGAGGAGGTCCTCGACGCTCGCCGCTCGACGCTCGACGCCATGCCCGAGGGCTCCAACAACTGGGCGATCGCGGGCGCGCGCACCGCGAGCGGCAAGCCGCTGCTCGCCAACGATCCGCATCGCACGATCGCGGTGCCCTCGCTGCGCTACTGGGTGCACCTCGCCGCGCCCGGCTGGGACGTCATCGGCGGCGGCGAGCCCGCGCTCCCCGGCGTGGCCATCGGGCACAACCGGCACGGCGCGTGGGGGCTGACGATCTTCGGGCTCGACCAGACGGACCTCTACGTCTACCGCCTCGACCCGAACGACCACGCGCGCTATCGCCACCGCGGCGCATGGGCGCGGATGCGCACCGAGGTCGACACGATCCGCGTGCGGGGCGAGGCGCCGCGCGTCGTCACGCTGCGCTTCACGCGCCACGGCCCCGTGACGTGGATCGACAGCACGCGCCACCTCGCGTACGCGGTGCGCGCGGCGTGGCTGGAGCCGGGCGGCGCGCCGTATCTCGCGAGCCTGCGCCTCGACCAGGCGCGCACGTGGAGCGAGTTCCGCGCGGGGCTGCGCTACGCGCACATGCCGGCGCTCAACTGGGTGTGGGCCGACACCGGCGGCACGATCGGCTGGCAGGCCGCGGGCATCGCGCCCGTGCGCCGCACGTGGAGCGGGCTGCTCCCCGTGCCCGGTGACGGCCGCCACGAGTGGGACGGCTTCCTCCCCGTGCTCGAGCTGCCGCACCGCGTGAACCCGCCCGAGGGCTTCGTGGGCTCCGCGAACGAGGACAACGTCCCCGCCGGCTACCCGCACGTGAACGCGGTCGCGCGCACGTGGGCGGAGCCGTGGCGCGGGCAGCGGCTGCGCGAGGCCCTCGGCGCGGTGCGCGGCGCGACGGCGGCCGACATGGCCGCGCTGCAGCACGACGAGACGCACCTCCCCGCGCGCGCGCTCGTGCCGCTGCTGCGCGACCTGCCGTTCGACGCGCCGCTCGCGCGGCGGGCGCGCGACACGCTCGCGGCGTGGGACCACGTGCTCGCCGCGTCGTCGGTGCCGGCGGGCGTGTACGCGATGTGGGAGCGCCTGCTCGCCCGCGCCGTCGCGCAGCGCGCGATGTCCGCGGAGGCGCGCGCGCTCGTCGGCGGCGTGCCGATGACGCGCGTCGTCGAGTGGATGACGCAGCCCGAGCGCGCACCGCAGGGCGTGCTCGCGAGTGGCGACGCACGCGCGGCCCGCGACGCGCTCCTCGCGGCGACCTTCGCCGCCGCGGTCGACACGCTGGCCGCGCGGCTCGGCCCCGACGTGACGACGTGGCGCTACGGCCAGCCGCGCTACAAGCACGCGCTCATCCGCCATCCGCTGGGCGGCACGCTCGACTCGGCGACGCGCGCGTCGTTCGACGTGGGGCCGGCGCCGCGCGGCGGCTCGTCGCACACGCTCAACGCCACCGGCGGCACCGACAACCAGACCGCCGGCGCGTCGTTCCGCATCGTCGTCGACCTCGCCGACTGGGACCGCGCGCTCGGCACCAACACGCCGGGGCAGAGCGGCGACCCGCGCAGCCCGCACTACCGCGACCTGTTCCTGCCGTGGGCCGAGGGGCGCTACTTCCGCGTGCCGTACACCACGCGCGCGGTCGACGCGGCCGCCGAGCGGCGCGAGGTGCTGACGCCGTGAGCTCCACCGAACGCCACGCCGACATCCCGGCCATCACGCGCGACGAGCTGCGCGAGCGGCTCGCCGGCGCGCGGCCGCCCGCCCTGTTCGAGGTGCTGCCGCTCGGCTACTGGCGCAAGCACCATCTGCCCGGCGCGCTCAACGCGCCGCCGGGCGACGCGCCGCGCATCATCGCCGAGCGGGTGCCCGACCCGCACGCGCCGATCGTCGTGTACTGCTGGGACGAGGCGTGCCCCCACGCCGGACGTGCCGCGCGGGCGCTGGCGGCGCGGGGCTACACCGACGTCCGCGCCTACCACGCCGGCAAGGCCGACTGGATCGCGGCCGGCCTGCCGATGGAACGTCCTCCGCGCGCCCCCCTTCCATGACCACGGCCGTACGCCACGCGCTGCATCGTCTCGCGTGCGCGCTGCTCGTCGCCGCGCCCACCGTCGGCGCCGCGCAGACGCCGCGCGCGCTGCTGCCCATCGACTTCACGCGCTCCGCGGAGCACGGCTGGCTCGCCAAGCCGGTGCACGCCCGACGCGCGCTGGACGACATGACCGACTCCGCGCGCTGGCGCTTCACCGGCAGCGGACGCATCGCCTTCCCGACCGAGCCGCGCCTCGGCGACATGCGCGTGCTGCGCGTCGACATGCGGCTGTTCGACGGGCCGCCCACGCCGGGGCGCAGCCGACTGCCGTCGGTGAACCTGCAGCGCGACTTCGCGGGCGAGGACTGGCGCGCGTACAACCGCCTCTCGGTGTGGCTGCGCGCGGACGCGTCGGGCTTCCCGACGGTGCCGCTGCAGCTCGTGCTGCGCAACGACGGCGTCGAGAAGCTCCCCGAGCGCTACGGGCGCGAGGGCACGCACTTCGTCACGCTCGCCGGCGAGGGGTGGCGGCAGGTCGTGTGGGAGATCGACCCGCTGCCGCGCGACCGCGTGACGCGGCTCGAGATCGGCTACTTCGCGAACAAGATGCTCGCCGGCCCCGGCGACCGCGTCGCGTTCGAGGTGGGCGGGCTGGAGCTGCAGCGCGTGGACGCCGACCATCACACCGGGTGGGACGTCGCGCCGGGACGCCTCGCCTTCAGCCACTCGGGCTACCTCGCGGGGCAGCCCAAGACGGCGGTCGCGACGGGGCTCACCGCGCCGCACTTCCAGCTCGTGCGCGTGGGCGACGACGCGCTCGGCGCCGTCGTGCTGCAGCGTCCCGTGCAGACCGTGCGCTCGCGGCTCGGCACCTTCCAGCAGCTCGACTTCTCCGAGGTCGACGCGCCGGGGACGTACGTGCTGCGCGCCGGCACGGTGACCACGCGCCCGTTCCGGATCGGCCGCGACGCCTGGCACGAGAGCCTGTGGAAGACGCTGAACTTCTTCTACGGCAATCGCTGCGGCTTCGAGGTGCCGGGGATGCACGGCATCGACCACCTCGACTGGCTCGCGACGCGCGGCGACCAGCGCATCGCGATGAGCGGCGGGTGGCACGACGCGGGCGACCTCTCGCAGGGCGTGATCAACACCGGCGAGGCGACGTACGCGATGTTCGACCTCGCCGAGCGGCTGCGCGCGCGCGGCGACGACCCGGCGCTGGTCGCGCGGCTGATGGAGGAGGCGCGCTGGGGGCTCGATTGGGTGCTGCGCGTGCGCTTCCCCGGCGGCTACCGCGTCGGCTTCGCGAGCCACAACTACTGGTCGAACAACGTCGTCGGCGACGCGGACGACCGGCTGGTCGAGGCGAAGAACAACGCGAACGCGAACTACATCGCCGCCGCCGCCGCGGCGATCGCCGCGCGCGTGCTGAAGGACGCCGATCCGGCGCTCGCCGCGCGCAGCCTGCGCGTGGCGGAGGAGGACTGGGCGCACGCCGTCGTCGGCGTCGACGGCCCGACCACCTGGCACACGCCCGCGTTCGCGGCGTCGCGCATGGAGCTGGCCGGCATCGGCATCACCGCGTCGCTGGAGCTGTACCGCGCGACCGGGAAGCGGCGGTACGCCGACAAGGCCGTCGAGCTGGCGCGCGTCGTGATGGGATCGCAGCAGGTGGCGCGCGTCGGCCGCGCGCTGCCGCTGTCGGGCTTCTTCTACACGGGCCCGGAGCGCGACACGATCTTCCACCAGTTCCACCGCGGCAACGACCAGGCGCCCGTCGTCGCGCTCGCGCAGCTCGTCGAGGCGCTGCCCGACCATCCCGACTGGATGCGCTGGTACGCGGCCGTCGCGCGCTACGCCGACTACCAGAAGCAGGGCGCGGCGACGACGGCGCCGTACGGCGTCCTTCCCGCGTACGTGTACCGCGCGGCCGACGCGGCGAAGGAGGTGCCCGACTCGGGCGCGCTGCACGGCGCGACGCGCGAGGCGTACCGCGCGCAGGTGCAGGCGGGGCTCGAGATGGGCGACGGCTGGCACCTGCGCGCCTTCCCGGTCTGGTTCGCGCGGCGCGGCAACTACGGCGTGCTGCTCTCGCAGGCGAAGGCGCTGTCGACGGCGGCGCGGCTGCGCGGCGACACCGCGGCGCGCGACCTCGCGCAGCGGCAGGCGCAGTGGGTCGTGGGGCGCAATCCGTTCGCGCAGAGCACGATGTACGGCGAGGGCTACGACTGGTCGCAGCAGTACAGCGTCTCGACCGGCGACTTCGTCGGCTCGCTGCCCGTCGGGATGCAGAGCCGCGCCGCGACCGACCTCCCGTACTGGCCGTCGCAGAACATGTACGTGTACAAGGAGGTGTGGATGCACCCCTCGGCGCGCTGGCTCTGGTTGATGGCGGACCTGCTCGACCGTCCGGCGGCCGACGCCGAGCCGCGCGCCGGCGCGACGATCACCGACGCCGTCGCGACGACGGCGGCCGACGGCGCGGTCACCATCCGCGCGACGGCGCGCGGCGCCGGCACGCACGCGCTCGCGCTGCGCGTCGAGAACCTCGTCGTCGAGCGCCCCGCGCGCACGGTCACGCTGCGCGCCGACGCGCCGGCGACGGTCGAGTGGCGCGCGCGGCCCGCGTCGGCGGCGGCACCCTGGTACGCGGTCGTGGTCCCCGACGACGACGTGGCGCGCCGGCGCGAGGTGCGCGCGCGCTGAGCGACCCGTCACCACGAGGACGTGCGACGGGCCGCCACGAGCATCGTGGCGGCCCGTCGTCGCATGCACATCCCGCTGGCGGCTCCTCGCGATCCACGTCGCCGCTGCGTGCATGACGCCGCCATCGCACGGTCGTGCTCGGCGTGCGTTCGGAACACGCCTTGCCCGGGGAACCGATGCACGCGACGCCGCGCCCTGCGCGAGCGCGCCGCGCAGCGACCGAGCTCGGCACACACCGGCGTCCAGGAGGGGTGACCGCGATGGCATCGGAGCCGTACCAGCCGTATCCGCCGTACGAACCGCGCGCCGCGCGCGATCCGCACGGCCCGGCGCACCACGACCTCCCGTACGGCCGCTCGAACGTCCACGTGAGCGGCCACGTGAGCGGCCACGTGAGCGGCCACGTGAGCGGCCACGTGAGCGGCCACGTGAGCGGCCGCGCGACCGGCGCCGAGCCGTCGATCGGCGAGCTGCTGCGGCGGCTGAGCACCGACACCAGCGAGCTGGTGCGGCAGGAGGTGCTGCTCGCGAAGACCGAGGTGCGGCAGACGGGCACCACGCTCGCGCGCGACGGCGCCAGGATCGGCGTCGCGGCGGGGCTCGCGCTCGTCGGCGCGCTCGCGCTCGCCGCGTTCGCCGTGATCGCGCTCGGGCAGCTGCTCGACAACTACTGGCTCGCCGCGCTGCTCGTCGGCGTGGTTCTGCTCGGCGTCGCCTACGTGCTCGGCACCGCGGCGATCGCCGACGTGAAGCGCCGCGGCGTCGGCGTGCCGCAGACCGCCGAGACGCTGCGCGAGGACGCCGCGTGGGCCCGCCGCGAGATGGGCGCGGTCAAGCACGAGCTCACCGCCCGACCGCGCGCCGACTGACCGGCGCCCGACCCGTCGCCCGCGCGACGTCGCGATCGACTTCCCGCACGACTCACGGACCGCGCCCGGCGCGAGTCCTCGCATGAGGAGGCATCAGATGGCCGATTGGCAGGGTTCGACGCCCGGGGGCACTCCGGGCTACGGCAGCGGTGGACAGGGGGCGCAGGGCGGCCAGGGCGGCGCGTGGAACGACCGCCGCGACGCGAACGCGGCCCCGTGGCCGCCGCAGCCGCACCAGGCACAGCCCGGGCAGCAGCCGACGCAGCCGACGACGCCGCAGCCCGCGTCGCCGTCCGCTGGCTATCCGGCGTATCCCGTGTACCCGGCGCAGCAGCAGCACGCGCAGACGCCGCAGCCGTCGCAGCAGGCGGGCGGCGCGATCGACCAGGCCAAGGAGACCGCGCAGCGGCTCGCCGGCGACGTGCGCCAGCAGGCCACCGAGCGCCTCGGCTCCGGCATCGACCGCGGCAAGGCGCGCGCGGCCGACACGCTCGGCGGCGTCGCGCAGACGCTGCTCCAGTCCAGCCAGCAGCTGCGCGAGCAGCAGCCGCAGCTCGGCCAGTACGCGGAGCGGGCCGCGCACGAGATGCAGCGCTTCTCCGACTACCTGCAGCGCGCCGACGTCGAGGAGATCGTCGATCGCGTCGAGCAGGTGGCGCGTCGCCAGCCGGCGCTCTTCCTCGGCGGCATGTTCGCGCTCGGCGTGCTCGGCGCGCGCTTCCTGCGCAGCTCGCAGCGCGCGCGGCAGCCGCAGTACGCGCGCGAGGCGTCGCGCTTCGCCGACGCGCGCGATCGCGCGTACGCCCCGGACTACGGCGCCGACATCGGCATGTCGAGCTACGGCGGCGCGGGATACGGCGCCTCGTCGTACGGCGCCACGGCCCAGTCGGCCGACTACGGCGCGTCGTCGCCGGGCGCCGGCTACGGCGCCGGGTACGGCGCGGGCTACGGGAGCGGCGGCGGCTACGGCGGCGGCTACGGCGCGCAGTCGGGCGTCCAGCCGGGCGCGCAGCCGCCCGGGCAGTCCGCGAGCCCGTACGGCGGCAGCTACGGCGCCACGGGGTACGGCGCGTCCGGCCAGGCGACCCCCGGCGGCGAGTACGGCGCCGCGAGCCGTCCGCTCGACCGCGACGTCACCGACCGGCAGCGCATCGCCAGCGAGCCGCCTGGCAGCGCGCCGACGTACGAGTCGACGAACGCGCCGGGCCTCGGCCAGGAGAGCTACCGCCGCCGCGAGTCGGCGTGGGACACGACGCCCGACGAGCGCACTGAGCCGGGCCGCTCGCGCGCGTCCGAGCCGGGCCATCGCACGGGCGGGCTCGATCCGCGCGGCGGGGAGCAGCCCTGACGTGGAGCGCACCGGACCCTACGGGGGCGACGTGATGGCCGACCGGGCGAGCGAGTGGCGCCCGTCGGCCGCCCGATCGCCCGACGAGCGCATGCCCGACCCGGCGGCCATCCGCGCCGGCATCCGCGAGACGCGCGAGCGCCTCGGCGACACGCTCGAGGCGCTCGGCGAGCGCCTCAACCCGCATCAGCTCACGCAGGACCTCACGCAGCGCATCAAGCACGACATCCGGGACGCCACCATCGGCAGAGTGGAGCACATGGCGCGACATGCAGCAGACCGGGTGCACGAGACCCGCAGCTCGATGATGGACACCATCCGCGAGAACCCCATCCCGGCCGCGATGGTCGGCATCGGCCTCGGCTGGCTGTTCATGAACCGCCGGCGCACCGAGAGCCACGCGCCGAACCGCGACGCGTACGCGGCGTACCGCCAGCCGCGCGTGGACGCCTACGACACCGGCGCGTACGGGGCGGGCGCCTACGACTCGCGCTACGCGGCCGGACCGGCGGCGGGCGCGTACGGCGCGGGCCATCCCCAGCGCGACCACCCGGCGGACGCGCCCGGCGCGCTCGACCGCGCCCGCGACCGCGCGCAGGAGACGGCGCACCAGGTGGCCGACCGGACGCAGCACGCCGCGCACGAGGTCGCCGAGCGGACGCGGCACGCGGGTCAGGCGGTCGCGCACCAGACGCGCGCGCAGGTGCGGCGCGTCGAGGACCGCTTCGAGGAGCAGCCGCTCGTCGTCGGCGCGGCGACGCTCGCGCTCGGCCTCGCGGCGGGGCTCGCGCTGCCGGTGAGCGACCGCGAGGTGCAGCTCATGGGCGACGCGCGCGACCGCCTCGTCGACCGGGTGAAGGACGTCGCCGAGGAGACCGCGGGCAAGGTGCAGCACGTCGCGTCGCGCGTGATGGACGAGGCGCAGACGACGGCGCGCGACGCCGCGCGCGACGAGGGGCTCGGGAGCGCCCGTACCCCGCAGCTCTGAGCTGGCGCACAGCGAAAATTTCGATGGGGTGAGGCGGGTTCGGGCACGGTCCATGACTTGGCGTGCCCGCACCCGCACCGTCGCGCCCATCGCCTATGTCAGAGCCGCACGCCGCTCCACCCCTCTCCCGCGCCGCGACCGCCGGCGCCCGGATCATCACCGCCCCCGACGGCCGGCGCTGGCGCGTGACGGCGGTCCGGCCGCAGGAGGTGCTCGGCGAGCGGCGGCGCGGCCCCGAGCGGCGCGTGACGCCCGTCGAGTCGCTACTCGATCCGCCGGTGCTCCAGCGCCGCCACGGCGACGAACGCCGCCGGGTGGACGAGCAGCGGCACGCGCTCCCGGGCGCGCTCCTGCCCGAGGCCTGGCACGACGGGTGGCTGCTGTTCGAGGCGCTGGGCGGGTCCGACGAGTCGCGCGAGGTGCGGCGCCGCGCGCCCATCCCCGACAACTGGGCCGCGCTCGGCGACGCCGCGCTGGCGCAGGAGCTGGCGCGCGCGTCGCGTCCGCGCAGCTAGCCGACGACGGTCAGTCCGGCCCGACGCGGCGCACCACCTGGCGCCGCTCGCTGCGGATCCCCCACGTCGCGGTGTGCCGCGCGATCTGGCGGACCGGGATCCCGCCGATCCGCGCGGGCTGGAAGCGCATCGTCCGCAGCGCCTCGCGCGCCGGCTCCTCCAGCTCCTGCCGCGTCGACTTCACGACGCGCACGGTCGGGGTCTCGACGCGCCCCTGCGCGTCGACCACGAACTCGGTGACCACCTCGTACATGCCGTCGCCGAGCTGGCGCAGGACCTCGGGCGAGCGCGCGCCGCGGGCCGGCGCCGGCGCCTTCGCGCGCTCCTGGACCTGCGACTCCTGGTAGGGCACCTCCGCGCCCGCGCTCGTGATCGGCAGCGCGTACTCGCGCTCGCGCCGCGCGTCGGTGGCCAGCGTATCGACCGGGCCGCGCGTGGCGCGGTGGTTCGCCGGGCCGAACTCCAGCTGATACACGCCCGGACCGGGCGCCATGATCTGGAAGAGCCCGCGCTCGTACGTGACGCCGCTGTCGACGACCACGGGCTCGGCGCCGTCGGTCAGGCGCAGCAGGCGGAGGGGGAGCCCGACGGCGGGCGCGCGGGTGGCGCCGTCCACCGCGGCGCCGGCGAGGAGCTGGGCGCGCGCCGCGCGGGGCGCGAGCACCGACAGGACGAGGGCGCCGGCGAGCGGCGCGCGACGGGAGCGGATCGACACGGGACGGGAGGTGCAGGGGCGCGCCGCTCCGCGTCGTCGCGACGGCGTCCTCGCACGCTACCGCGCGGCACGTGGATCCGACAGTCGCCGGCCGCCCCCGGCCCGGAGCGCCCCTACGCGGGCTTGCGCCCCACGACCTCGACCATCGGGGGCGTCAGCAGCCACGCCGCCGGATCGCGCGTGCGCGCCGTCCACTCCTCCACGAACGCCGCGTGCTCGCCCTCGGTGAGCCCGCCCTGCGCGACGAGCATGGGGAGGAAGTTGACGAAGAAGCTCCACGGCCACTCCCACAGCGCGGTGCCCGGGCGCGCGAGCCGCACGAGCGGGTTCAGCACCTCCACCTCGAGCCCCGCGCGCTGCATCATCGCCGGCACGTCGCGCCCGACGTCGCCGTTGCCGCCGCTGCGCCGGAACGACTCGCCCACGGCCGCGATCACGCGCTCCGTCGCGGGACCGCGCGGCGCCATCATGAACGCCTCGTACTGGCAGTAGTCGAGCACGACGAACGCGCCGCCCGGGCGCAGCGCGCGCGCCACGCGCGCGATCACCTCCGCCGGGTCGGGCACGAAGCAGAGCACCCAGCGCGCGAACGCGCCGTCGACGCTGGCCGGCTCCAGTTCGAGCTGCTGCAGGTCCTGCAGCCGCGGCTCGATCTGCGTCACGCCGCGCCGCGCGCGCTCGCTCTCGAGGCGCGTCACGAAGCGCTGCGACACGTCGACGGCGATCACGCGTCCCGCCGCGCCCACGAGGTCCGCGAGGTCGAACGTCGCGTAGCCCGGGCCGCAGCCGACGTCGAGGATCCGCTGCCCCGGGCCGAAGCGCGCGTGCTCCCACGCCGCCACCGTGGGCCCCGCCCACACCTGGTGCTGGAAGCCCAGCCGCCGCAGCTCGGCGTCGTGCGTGCCGAGGACGTACTCGTGCTCCGCGTCGCCCGGGGCGTCCGTCGCGTCCGTCGCGTTCGTGTCGCTGCTCATGTCTCCTCGCTCGCCGCCGTCGGCGCATTGACGGTCGCATTCGCCGTGCTCTCGGGCGTCGCGTCGGACGCCACATCCGATGTGGCGATCGCCTCCTCGAGCGGGCGATCGACGGCGGCGGCGTACAGCGTTCCGCCGAACATCGAGCTGCGCGCCCCCACCGTGCGCGGGCGCGCCCACCCCGCGGGGACGATCGCCTGCAGCCGCGCCATCGACACCGGGTGCGGCACCCAGGGGCTCGCGGAGCGGCCCTCGTACTCGACGACCAGCAGGCGCCCACCCGGACGGAGCGCCGTGCACACGCGCGCGAGCACGCGCGCCTGCATCGCCGCCGGGACGAAGTGCAGCGCGTTCGCGAGCAGGACGCCGTCCAGCCCGGACAGCGCGAGCGCCTCCCACGCGCGCGGGTCCGCGAAGTCGACCAGTGCCGGCAGCACGCGCGCGCCGTTCGGGCGCCGCCCCGCGAGCTGCAGCAGCGCCGTGTACGCGGTCGCGTCGCGATCGACCGCGTGCACGTGCGCGCCGGGGCCGAGCAGCCCCGCGAGCGCCTCGGTGAAGGTGCCCTGCCCCGCGCCCAGGTCCGCCCAGCGCGGCATCCCGGGCTGCGCCGCGTCGCGCGCGCGCACCCCGCTCAGGATCAGCGACTGCGCCTCGTGGATCTCCATGTCAGCGGCTCTCCCTCGTCGGCTCCACGTCAGGCGGTCGGCAGCGGGACCGCGACGACGCGGTCGGAGAGCGACGCCGCGTACGCGACGCCGCGCCCCGCGGCCGGCGACGCGAGCAGGTGCCCGGCGGGAAGCGCGTGCCGGCCGAGGATGCGGCCGTCCTCCGCGCGGATCATCCACAGCTGCCCGTCGACCGAGCCGATGCTGACGACGCCGTCGGCGACCGCGGGGCTGGAGTCGTAGATCGTGCTGCCGGTCGCCGCGGCCCAGCGCTCGCGCCCCTCGCGCGCGTCGAGGCAGCGCACCTCGCCGCGGTCGCCCAGGCAGCCGATGTAGAGGCGGTCGCCGACGACCGTGGGCGACGAGTAGCCGACCTTGTCGCCGGGCGACGTGTAGGTCCAGCGCGTGTCGCCCGTGACGGCGTCGAAGGCGTGCAGCACGTTGCCGTTCGACGGGATGTAGACCATGCCGTGCGCCACCGCCGGCCCGCCGATCGCCGCCGAGTAGGCGAACGACTTCTCGGTGCCGGGGCGGCGCCACGCGAGCGCGCCCGTCTCGGCGTCCAGCGCGTAGACGTGGCGGTCCCACGCGCCGACGTAGAAGCGCGTGCCGTCCGTCCCCGCGGGGCTCTGCGCGAACGCCGACACGCTGGGCGGCAGCGCGTACGTCCAGCGCACCGCGCCCGTGGCGACGTCGAGGCCGTACACGACGCCGTCGCCGGACGCGATGCACGCGACGCCCCTGGCGACCGCCGCCGACGCGTACACCGGGCCGCCCGTGCGGCGCGCCCAGCGGCGCGCGCCCGTGCGCTGGTCGAACGCGTACACGTGGCCGTCCGCGCTGCCGACGATCACGCGCCCGTCGGCGAGCACCGGCGACGAGTGGCAGTAGCCGTCGGTCGTCGCGCGCCAGCGCACGCCGCCGTCGCTCGTGCGCAGCGCGTGCACCGATCCGTCCATCGCGCTCACGTACAGCACGTCGCCGTCGAGCAGCAGGTGCGACATCACGCCGCCGGTGAGCTGGCGCTCCCACCGCCGCGGCAGCGCGGGCACGTCGGCGACGACGACGGGGTTCGCGACGGCGCGCGTCGGCACCGGCGAGAGCGCGGCGCCGAGCGCCCACACCGCGCGCTTCTCGCGCGCCGGCTTGAGCGACGTGGCGACGAGCTGGGTCTGCTCCGGGCGCTGCGTCGTGCGGCGCGACAGGCGCACCTCGCCCGTGCCCGCGTCGACCTCGACGCGCTGGTACGAGCCCTGGTACAGCCCCTTGTTCATCGTCACCGGCATCCCGTGCCACTCCCACAGCAGGTCGGAGTGGCCGTGCCCCGTGAACACGAGCTTCACGTTGTACGGCTCGATCACGCGCCGCAGCGCCTCCTCGTTGTCGGAGATCACCGGCGGCCGGCCGACCCAGTGGTGCGTGAACAGCAGCACCGGCGTCGTGCGCCCCGCGCGCCGCAGGTCGCTCTCCAGCCAGCGCAGCTGCGCGGTCTCGAAGTGGCCGTAGTGCGACAGCGGCACCGTGCTGTCCAGCAGCGCGAAGTGGATCCCCTTGTGGTCGAACGACCGGAAGGGCGCCCCCACGCGCTCGCGGAAGATCTGCAGCCCGCGCGGCGCCCAGCGCACGTCGTGGTTGCCGGGGACGTGGTGCACGGGGAAGCGCAGCCCCGCGAGCACCTGGTCGTAGGCGTCGTACTCGCCCGTCCAACCGTAGTCGGTGACGTCGCCGCCGTTGATCGCCAGCTCGGGGCGGATCGTCTCCGCCATCTCGAGCAGCAGCGTGCGGCACTCCTTCAGGTTGCGCCCCTCGAGCCCGAGGTGCGTGTCGCTGAAGTACGCGAACGCGAACGACGCGGCGTCGGGCAGCCGGCGGAACGCGGCGGCCGGCGCGAGACCGGCGGCGACGCCGAGCTTGAGGAGCGCGCGGCGGGAGATCGGATCGCGCAGGAGTGGTGCGGTCGGGTCGCTCACGGGGCTCAGAAGAACGGGGGTGCGAACGACGGCGGCGCCTCGGCGCCGCGCACGTAGACCTGCAGCAGCTCCTCGGCCGCGGGCAGGTAGGCATCGATCGGCGGCAGCCCGCCGTCCAGCTGCGGCCCGCTGTCGCGCAGCAGCGTGGCGGTCGCCCACGCCAGCGCGTCGACGTCGCGGTGCTCGCGCACGCACGCCTCCAGCAGGTAGTACAGGTCGCCCGCGAGCTCCTCCGGCGACGGGTCGCGCACCGCGCGCCAGCCGATGCGCTCCAGCGCGCGCGCGATGCCGGGCGTCGCGCCCGCGCCGCCGAGCGCCGTGTCGTCGAGGAAGCGCGCGCGCAGCGCGGCGTAGCTCACCATCGTGCGCTCAGGTCGCGGCGCCGGCCGGCGCGCGCAGCCAGCGGTGGCCCACGAACGCGCCGACCACCAGCGACACGCCGAGCAGCGTCGCCGTCGTCGTGGCGGGGTCGCGCGCCGCGTCGTCGCCGAGCGAGAGCAGCACGAGCGCCGCCAGCATGTAGCCCGCGACGCCGACCATCCCCGCGAGATACGGCCCGACCACCGGCAGCGGGCGCAGCGGGCGGCCGAGCAGCGCGTACACGAGCCCACCGAACGCGCCCATCGCGGCCGCGCCGGCGAGCGCGCCCAGCGCGGCGAGCAGCACGGCCGGCTCGCGCACGGCGAGCGGGAGCGCGAAGAGCACGCGGACGAGCGTCATCGCCGCCAGCGCGGACGCGCCCCAGATCGCGGGACGCAGCCAGTCGGGGCGCGCGTGCACCCAGCCGCCGAAGGCGTTGAGCGCCCGCGCCCAGCGCGGCAGCGGCGGCCCCTCGAGCGGCGGGAAGCGCTCGGCGACAAACGCGTCGCGCGCGCGGCAGGTCGTGCAGCTCACCGCGTGCGACTCCGCGCGGGCGACGTGCGCCTCCAGCGCCGCGCGCGTCGACGGCGGCGGCTCCGCGCTCCACCGCTCCATCCACGGGCACGCGGGCAGCCCGCTCGCGGCGAGCGCCTCCTCCCGGTCGAGCACCCCCAGCCGGAACGCGAGCTGCTGCGCATGCCGCGGCGGCAGCGTCGCCCGCCCCGCCTCGCACGCCGCGTAGGCGTGCGGCGGGATGCCGAGCTCCGCGGCCAGCTGGTCGGGGGTGCGGTCCAGCCGCGTGCGTGCGGCGACGAGCGCGGGTCCGTTCATGCGTGCGGAAGGCGGAGAGCGGGGGCGTGCGCCGGCGGCCGGTGGTGCCGGCGGGACGCCCCGATAATCAGGCGCCTCGCGCCGCCGCGCGCCAGCCGAGCGCACGAGCCCCGGACGCGCGTGCGCTCACTCGGCGCGATGCACCGGCTCGGCGAGCGCGCGCGTCAGCAGCCGGCGCTCGGTGTCCGCGAAGCCGGCGCGCGCGTAGACCCGGTGCGCGCGCGCGTCGTCGGCGCCCACCTCGACGCACAGGGCGCGCACGCCGCGCGCCTCGCAGACACGCCGGGCCTCGTCGAGCGCCGCGGCGGCGAGCCCCAGTCCGCGGGCCGTCGGCCGCACGAACAGGTCGTCGACGAAGCCGCGCAGCCCGCCGTACTCCATGCTGAAGCCCACCGTCATCGCGAGGTAGCCCGCGGGCGCGCCCCCGGCCGCCAGCAGCCAGACGTGGCCGAGCGTCGGGTCGGCGATCAGCGTCGCGAAGGCGCGCGCGGCCGCCCCCTCCGGCAGCGGATAGCCCGACTCGGCGTAGAACTCGCCCATCAGCGCCACCAGCGTCGGCACGTCGTCGGGACGCGCGGCGCGCACCGCGAGGTCGGGCATCGGCTCAGTCCTTCGGCGCCTGCTCCGGCGCGAGGTGGTCGACGCGCAGCGGGAGCCGCTCGGCCAGCGCGTCGGCGACCATGCTGCGGTGGCAGTGCGACGGATCGGCCTCGAAGCAGAGGAGCGCGATGCGCCGGCCCGCGCGCACGATCCCCTCCACCACGTCGAGGTCCGCCTGCGCGACGTCGGTGCGCAGCTGCGCCAGGAAGATGTCGCGCATCTCGCCGTGTCGCCCCGCGCGCGCGGCCGCGCGTCCGTCCGACGGCGTGCCGAGCCCGCGCAAGTGCAGGTACTCGATGCCCGCCTCCTGCAGGTTGGCGGCGAGCCGCGTCTTCGCGAAGCCGGGCCGGCGCGAGCTGGCGACCGCGCGCACGTCCACCAGCAGCTCGACGCGCGCGTCGCGCAGCGTCTGCAGGAAGTCGGCGACGTTGGTACCCTCGTAGCCGATCGTCGTGATCTCGTGCATGCGCCCAAGCTAGCGCGCGGCCGTTCGCGCGTCAGGCCGGCTCCAGCAGGTCCCAGCGGTTGCCGTACAGGTCCTCGAACACCGCGACGGTGCCGTACGCCTCGCGCCGCGGCGCCTCGGCGAAGCGCACGCCGCGCGCGCGCATGGCGGCGTGGTCGCGCGCGAAGTCGTCGGTGTGCAGGAAGAGGAAGACGCGGCCGCCCGTCTGGTCGCCCACGCGCGCGGCCTGCGCGGGCGCGGCCGCGCGCGCCAGGAGCAGCGCCGTGCCGCCCCCGCCCGGCGGCGCGACGAGCACCCAGCGCTTCCCGCCGGCCAGTGCGACGTCCTGGCGCAGCACGAAGCCGAGGACGTCGACGTACCACGCGATCGCCTCGTCGTAGTCGCGCACGACCAGCGCGACGTGCGCGATCGCCTGCGTCATCGCCCTACAACGAGCGCAGCACGCGCACCGTCACGCCGGCCGCGAGGTCGTGCGAGCGCTCGCGGTGGTCGTGCATGTGCGGCGCGTCCAGGTGCGCCGCGAGCGCCGCCTCGTCGCGCCACTTCTCCACGACCGTGAGCACGTCCTCGCGCACGGGCGCCTGCGCCGCGATGCCGGTGCGGACCTCGAGCGCGCCCTGGTACTCGATGCACCCGTCCTCCGCGCGCACGAGCGGCGTGAGGCGCTGGAACTCGGCGACGAACGCGTCGCGCGCGCCGGGGCGCAGGAGGATCTCGGCGACGACGTGGATCATGGGAAGGCGGTCGATGGAGGGCGAGAAGTGCTGCGCGGTCGACGCATTCTAACCGCCCCGCTCCGGGCCGATGCCCGCGAGCCGCTCGATCTCCTGGACGAACGCGGTCTTGCCGTCCGTGTACGCGTCGCGGTCGTGCGCGTGCCGCTCGGCGAGCCGGCGCTTCAGCGCCTCGTATGCCGCCGCGTGCCCGGGATGCGCGCGCAGCTGGTCGCGGAAGGCGAGATGCCGCCGCCAGAACGCGCCGCCGTGCGCCACCATGTGCACGTGGTGCGTGCGGCGGCCGGCCGCGTCGTCGCGCACGAAGTAGTTGCGCCCGGGGATCCCGTACGGGCCGCGGTGCTCGTAGCCGATCCGCTCCATCGCGGCGACGTACGGCGCGACGTCGCCGTCCGCCGGCCGTCCGATCATCACGTCGAGGATCGGCTTGGCCGCGAGCCCCGGCACCGCCGTGCTGCCGACGTGCGCGATCTCCGCCGGCCGCGCGCCGAACGCCGCGCGGATGCGCGCCGCCTCGCGCGCGTACGCCTGCGCCCAGCGCGGATCGTGCGGCACCAGCACGAGCTCCCCGGGCGCGAGGCCGAGCGTCGCGCCGGCGTCGGGCGCGTCGCCTACGTCCGCCATCCGGTGCGCCGCAGCCACTCGGCGTACTCGCGCTCGTAGCGCGCGCGATCGCGGATCTCCTCGCGCCCCGCCCGCGCGACACGCTCGGCGAGCGGCTCCAGCCCCACCGCGGCGCGGCGCGCCTCCACGCCCTCGGGGTCCTCGATCGGGTGCGGGCGCAGCCACCCGTCGGCGTCGGGGTGGAGCTGCGTGCCGTAGCGCTGCGGCCGCCCCTCGAAGCAGCGGATGCGGTCCTCGAGCATCGCCGCCTGCCACGCCGGCGCCTCGCCGCGCACGACGGCGTCCCACAGCATCGGCAGCATGGCGCGTAGCAGGTCCGGCTCGCCGATCGCGTGCTGCACGACGAGCCAGGCCGCCTCCGCCCCGTCGTCGCCCACGAGCGTGCGCCCCGGCCAGCCGTGGCGCGCGATCACCGCGCGCAGCCGCGCCGCGTTCGCGCGGTGCACCGCCTCCATGCGCGGCGCGTAGCCGCCGGCCAGCTCGCCCACGGCGTCCAGCTCCGCGCGCACGCGCAGGTCCTCCGCCTGCAGCGCGAGCAGCTCGGCGCGCAGCGTGGGATCGCGGGGATCGGTCATGGCGGACGCCGGCTCACGATCGTCGCGGCAGCGCGAGGCGCACGCGCGCCGCGAGCAGCCCCGCACACCCGAGCGCGAGCAGCGCGCCGATCCACGGGAGCGCGCGCGCCACGGGAGCGGCACCGGCGCCGGCGTGCGGCGCCGTGGTCGCGACCAGCAGCAGGTCGGCCGCCAGCGCGACGCCGATCCAGCCCGCCGCGCCACGGGTGCCGTGCGCCGCCGCGTGCAGCGCCCACAGGTTCAGCCACGGCAGCAGCGCGAGCGGCAGCACCAGGCGCGCCGCGAAGTCGAGCCCCGCGCGCGTGCTGCCCGGGTACTCCGAGCCCCCGACGGCGAGCACCACGGCCGCCACCACGAGGCAGCAGAGCGCGCCCGCACGCACGGCGACCGAGGCGAACCGCACGGCGGCCTCAGGCCGCGGTGAGGATCAGCGGCGCGCCGTGCCGGATCACGACCGTGTGCTCGTGGTGCACGGCGAGCACGCGGTTGTGCGTGCGCAGCGTCCACCCGTCCGCCTCCTCCACCACGCGCGCGGCGGCGCTGGCGAGCATCGGCTCGATCGCGAGCACCAGCCCGTCGCGCAGCACCGTCTGGGCGCGCGGGTCGGCCCAGTTGGGCACCGCCGGTGCCTCGTGCAGGCGGCGGCCGATGCCGTGCCCCTCCAGCTCGCGCAGCACGACGCCGCCCTCGCGCCGCGCCGCCGCCTCGACGGCCGCGCCGACGTCGCGCACGCGCCGGCCGACGCGCGCCGCGTCGAGCGCGCGGTTGAACGCGATGCGCGCGGCGCGCTGCAGCCGCTGCACCTCGGGGCGCACGGGGGGGACGAGCACGGTCACCGCGCTGTCGGCCATGTAGCCGTCCAGCTCGAGCGTCACGTCCAGCTTCACCACGTCGCCCGCGGCGAGCACGCGCGGCCCGGGGATGCCGTGCACGATCTCCTCGTTCACGCTGATGCACGTGAAGCCCGGGAAGTCGTAGGTCAGCTGCGGCGCCGACCGGGCGCCCTCGGCGCGGGCGAAGCGCTCGCCCTCCCCGTCCAGCTCTCCCGTCGTCACCCCCGGCCGCACGCGCGCCTTCATGTGCCCGAGCGTGCGCGCGACCAGGCGCCCCACGCGCTGCATGGCGGCCAGGTCCGCCTCGGAATCGATCGTCACGCGTCCTCGCGTCGTGTGGCAGTGAAGGCCGGCGCGCTGGCGCGCGACGGCATGGGGGCCTCCATCGCGCCGCCCGCGGCGAGCGCCGGTGCGGTGATCGCGCGCGACGGATCGGCGGCAGCGACGGCGTCGCGGTGCTGCAGCCCGACCTCGAGCGCGTGCACGAGCGCGAGCCGGCGCGCCACCTCGTTCTCGGCCTGCGCGCGCATGAGGCCCATCCCGCCGAGCGCCGCGAGCAGGCCGTACTCGACCGCCACCTCGACGCGCGTGCGGCCGTCCGGCTCCGGCGCCAGCTCGTAGTGCACGCGCCACCCGAGCGTGTGCATGCGCTTGTTCGTCAGCGGGTCGAGCGCGGCGACGGCGATCTCCATGCGCACCCCCGGCTCGATGCGCGTCACCCAACCGGAGTACTCCTTCCCCGGCCTGAGCTGCCGATAGGCGTCGCGGATGCGCGGGTCGTCCAGCGCCGCCTGCACGGCACGGAGGCACAGGTCGGCCGGGACGGCGACGACGATCTGGGCGGCGACGCGGGTCATCGCGGGGCGCGGCGGGTGACGGCGGCGGCGCGGGGACGTCCCGCGCGCCGCCTCAACCTACGAAGGCGCGTCGCCGCCGTGCCAGCGCCGACGTCAGCGCATCGCGTGCGCCGCGTGCCCCGCGTGCGCGGGGTCGTGCGTGTGCGGCTCGTCGCGCCGGCGGGTGCGGCGGCCGCCGTAGCTCTCGTCGACCGCCTCGCGGATCTCCGCCAGCGTCTTCCCGCGCCCGTGCAGCCGCGCCGCGAGCCGCGCCTCGCCCAGGCAGATGCCGCACGACTGCGGCATCGTCGACTCGAAGCAGCTCAGCAGCGAGCGCAGCCCGCGGTGCTCCTCGCAGTCGCAGTGGCAGTAGATGCCGTCGAGCACCTGCGGATGCTCGCGCGCCGCGCGATACGCGTCGCGGTACTTCTCCGGAACGTCCGCCTCGGCGAGCACCCGCTCGGCGGTCACCCCGGGGCGCGGGTCGGGGTGCTTCACCTCCGGCTGCGCGGGGCGGGACGCACGGGCCAGCAGGTCGCGTGGGAGCGCGCCCGCGAGGGCCAGCGTGGCGAGCGTCGCGCGGGCGATCGCGCCCAGGGCGGCGCGGCGCGCGAGGACGACCGGCGTGGAGCCGGAGCCGGGATCGCGGAGTGCGGGCATCGGGACCGGGCGGAACGGGGAGGGGCGGGGCGGACGACGCGGATGGACGCCGGTGAGACACCGCTCCGCATCGTAGCGTTCTGCCGGCCGCGCGGCGACGCGGCCGGCGTCAGCGCATCGTCAGCCTGGACGCGTCACCGCAGCGGTGCCACGGCCCAGACCGGCACGTGGTCGCTGATCCCGCGCGCCTCGCGCACGATGGTGCCGGCCGCCGCGACCGCGTCGCCGCCGGCGAACCCGCGGAAGAAGACGTGGTCCCAGCGCCCCAATCGCGTGGTGCGCGGCCCGACGGCGGTCGGCCAGGCGTAGCCGGCGTCGCGCGCGACGCGCCCCACCGTGCCGTCGTTCATGTCGCCGCCGACGACGACGCGCGCGTGCGGCGCCGCGTCGGCGAGGATCGCGCGCAGCTGGGCGCGCCGCCCCGCGCCGCCGACGTCGGCCAGCGTGCCGAGGTGCGTGGAGTAGACGCGCACCGCGACGTCGCCGACCTGCACGGTCGCCGCGGTCGCGATGCGCTGCGTGCCGCCGTAGCGCGAGCGGTGCGGCAGCACGAGCTTCGCGTCGTCGATGATGGGCCAGCGCGTCAGCACCGCGTTGCCGAAGTCGCGGCGCGCGCGGCGGTGATGGATAGCGGGGTAGTACACCCACCAGTGGCCGAGCGCCTCCGCGATGCGCCGCGTCGCGTCGCCGGTCATCTCCTGCAGCAGGACGACGTCGGCGCCGCGCAGCTCGGGATGCGTGGCGAGCAGCGCGGCCGCCGCGTCGACGTTGCGCGCGAACGCGATGTTGAACGACACCACGCGCAGCGAGTCGGCGCGGGTGCGCGCGGCCGACGCGCGGCGCGTGGTGTCGTGCGGCGCGCCGGCGTAGCGCGGCGCGCGGGCCTCCTCGTAGTTGCGCCCCGTGCGGCAGCCGGCGAGCGTCGACGCCGCGAGCGCGAGCAGCAGCGCCGGCGCGCGCGCGGTGCGCGCGCGCCGGACGCCTCGTGCGACGATCGATCCGATGGTGCCCGTGATCAGCGCCCCATGCCGGCGGCCTTGAGCCGCTCGCCGACCAGCGTCAGCTCCTGCTTGCGCAGGTCGCCCGCGCGCGGGCGCAGCGCCTCGATCAGCTCGGCCGGGTGCTGCGGGGCGAGCTGCGCGAGCTGCTGCTCGCGCGCCTGCTTCATCTGCGCGACCATGGGGGCCGGCATCTGGCTGACGTTCATGTCCACCTCGAGCGGCGCCAGCGCGCCGACGAGCGACGACAGCGCGCTGCGGATCCGGTTGTAGCGGTTCTCGTCGACGCCGGCGGCGCTCGCGCCGGCCGCGCGCGTGGACGTCTCGTTCGCGGCGAACATCGCGGTCACCGTGTCGTTCCCCGTCTTCGCGGTCTTCAGGCGCTCGCCGGCGTCGCGCACGGCCTGCAGCTCGGCCGCCATGCCGCGCTGCCAGCGGTCGATGTCGTCGACGGTCACCGCGGCGTCGGACGCCGGGGCGGGCGGCGCGGCGGCGGGCGCGGGCTCCGCGGCGGCGACGGCGGCCGCGCTGTCCGCCTGCGCCGCGGAGTCGTCGGCGGAGGCGTCGTCCTTCGCGCCACCGCAGGCGGCGAGCAGGGAGACCAGCAGCAGGGTGCGCGCGGTGCGCGGCAGGATGCTATGCATGGATCGGAGCGTGTCAGGCGTGAGGCCGTCCGCCGCAGCGGCGCGGCGGGCGGTGGGACGTCGTACGGCCGGCCCCCGCAATGTGTGTCACGCCTCCACGAGCGCCAGCCGGCGCGGGCGGTACACGACGATGGGCGACCCGTCGGCCACGAGGGCCGACCGCGGCGGCCCGGCGAGCGCGCGCACGAACGCCGCGCCGTAGAGCCCCGCGACGTCCACCGACAGCTCCGACGACTCGGCGTCCCACACGCGCCAGCGCGGATGCGCGACCTCGTACTCGACGGTGCCGCCGTCGCGCTGCCGCGTGTAGCCCCAGTAGTGCTCCGTCACGAACGTCGCCTCCTCGGCGCTCGACGGGACGTGCGGCGCGCCGACCGCCGTCGCGGCGACGCGCTGCCAGCGCGCGCCGCGGTCCGTGGTCCACTCGTAGGCCACCCGCTCCGGCGCGCGGAGCGTGTCGCGCGGCGTGGTGCTGCGCATCGGGACGGCGCGATACGGCTCGTGGTACGCGAGGCGCGCGACCCACGCGATCGCCGCGCGCGGCACCAGCTCGCGCACGAAGGTCACGCCGCGCCGCACGCTCCCGTCGGGCATCTCGCGCCGCACGTAGAAGCGCAGGTTCACCTCGTCGAAGTCGCGATGCCACGGCACCGGCACGCCGAGCACGCGCGTGCGCAGGAAGCGGAACCCCACGACGCTCGCGAGCGCGCGCCCCTCCCACAGGTCGAGCACCGTGCCCGCGGGCACGAGCGGCCGCAGCACCTCGGGCGGCACCTCCCACGTCAGCATGAGGAGATGGCGCCACTCGGCGGCGAGGAAGACGCGCCGCGGCGGCGCCGCGTCGGGCGTCACGTCGGTCATCGGCGGCTCTCCGTCGCGAGGGCTGGAGGGTCGGAATCTATGCGCGGCGCGACGGCGCGCCGGCGGATGCGGGCCCGGCCGGCGGCGTGATTCCGCGCCCCGGCCTCGCTACCTTCCCCGCATGTCGACTCCCTCTCCCTACCGCTCGCTTCCGTCGGACCGCCGCATGGCGCTGGTGACGCAGGCCATCAAGACCGGCCGCGAGGCCCGCGCGCTGTACGCGCAGCGCCTCATCGCGCGCGGCGGCGGCTTCCGCGCCGTGACGCTCGCCTCGTGGCCGGCGGACCGGCTCGCGCGCGAGATCGTGCGCACCAACGCCGAGACGCCGCAGGACGAGCTGGACCTGCTGCAGCTGCTGTACGTCGAGCTCGAGCCGGCGATCCAGATCACGTTCCTCGACGCGGCGGGCGTTCCGCACGAGAACGGGCGCATGGGCGAGGCGCTGGAGCCGCCGTACGCCGACGCCGAGGCCGTGGAGCGCGCGTCGGCCGCGGTGCGCGCGGCGCACGGCGAGGACGGGGAGCGCTACCTCCGCACGCTCGCGCGCTACAGCCGCGAGGGATGGCCGGGGATCGAGGCGGTCGTCGCGCAGAAGCAGGGCGCGTGATCGCGACGGGGCGGGGTGCGCGCCGCACGGGTGCGCACCTCAGCCCGTCGTGCGCCCGCTACGTGGCGGCGGTCTTGCCGCCGACGTGCGCCCACAGCGCCCGCTCGACCAGCACGGGCGTCCAGTCGCTCCCCAGCGCGGCGGCGCGCTCGCGCAGCGCGGCCGCGTAGCGCGCGTAGTAGCCGAGCGTCCACGCCACGGCGCCGAGCGCGGGGAGCTGCGCGGCCACCAGCTCGTCAAAGAACGGATAGAGCGCGGGCGCGTGCGCGGCGGCGACCGCGGACGCCGTGGCCGGCCCGACGCCGGCGAGCGTGGCGAGCGCCTTGATGGGCGCGGTCGGATGCGGGATGCGCGCGAGCGCCTCCATGCTCGTCGCGACGACGGCGTCGGGAGCGTTGCCGCGCACGAGGACGAGGTTGGGCGCGCGCCACACGCCGCGCGCCATCTTCCACTCGGTGAGGCGCACCAGCTCCTCGTGCGTCACGTGCGCGGGGGTGCGCGCCGCGATCGCGCCGGGAAGCTCGTCGCGATACCAGCGATCGAGCGCGGGGAGCCGCTCGACGCCCTGGCGGGCGACGATGTCGTCGTAGCGCGCGAGCGCGTCGCGCCACGCCCCGGGCGCGTCGTGGGACCAGAGGTCGGGCGTCGCATGCGTCATCGCGTCACACCCGCGCGAGCTCGAGGATCTCCTGCCCCACGAGCACGCACTGGCCGCGCACGGGCGCGTACAGGAAGCGCATGCGGTAGCGCGCCTTGTAGACGAAGCCCTGCACCTGCAGCACGTCGAGCGCGGCGCCGCCGGCCGGGTTCCGCAGCGGCGCGAGCGTCGTCACCGCGCTGTCGACGGCGAGGCGATCGTCGCCGTCGACGTGCAGCGCCAGCAGCTTCCGCGCGGCCGCGCGCGCGTCGGCGGCGCAGCGATGCTCGCGCGCGGGCTGTCGCGTGGCGTGCGGTGTGGCGTGCGGTGTGGCGTGCGGTGCGGCACGCGCGGTGGCGAGGGGCAGCGTGATCACGGTGACGAGGCCCGCGGCGCGGACGAGCGGAGACATGCGCGTGCAGGGATGGTGGGAAGGGGCGGTCACCGCGCAGCGGCGCGAGCGACCCGGTGCGAAGGCGTGCAGGGCGGGCAAGATGCAGCCGACCCGCCCCCACCCGCGAGAGCGAATGGGGTTCAGACAGGATGAGGCGTCGGCTACCGCCTGCGCGAGCGCCTCGCCTCCGGCTCCTCGACGAGCGCGTACCGGAACACCAGCAGGTCGCGCGTGGGGATCCCGTGCTCGGCGCGCCCGCTCGCGTCGTACCAGAAGTAGTCGTGCCGCACGTGGTCCATGCGGAACCCGCAGCGCTGGTAGAACGCGATGTTGCCGATGCTGCTGTTCGCCGTGCCGACGATCATCGCCCCCTTCGCGCGCCGCCGCGCCTCGTCGAGCAGCCAGGCGATGAACGCGCGCCCCACGCCGCGCCCCTGCCACGGCTCCGCGACCGCCAGCTCCACCAGCTCGCACGGCTCGTCGCGCCAGCGCATCGTCGCCGCGGCCACCAGCGCGCCGTCGCGGTCCGCCCGGTAGACGACGTCGCTCAGATGCTCCAGGCTCCAGCGCAGCGCGCGCTCCGAGGGCTCGGCGAGCAGCAGCAGCGGAAAGACCGCGTCGCGCTCCGCGCGCGGCATCTCGCGCACCACGAGGCCGCCCGCCGCCTCCTCCGTCATCGTCGTCGCTCCGCGTGTCGGCACGACCGGTGGTCGTCGGCATCCCGCGTGCCCGACCGGCCGCGCCGCCGGACGCTACATTGCCGTCCCGCCACCACCCTCCGCCTCGCCGACATGCGCCGCTCCGCTCCGTTCCGCCCCTCCGCGCCTGCCGCGCTCGCGACGCTGGCGACCGTCGGCGCCCTCGGGGCGCTCGCCGCCTGCCGCGCCGCGCCCGCGCCCGTCGTGCCGGTGGGGCCGTTCTGGGACGCGCAGCCGTCGGCGACGGCGGCCGCGCGCGGCGCGTCGCTGCGCGGGGTGCGGGCGGTGAGTGAGCGCGTCGCGTGGGCCAGCGGCAGCCGCGGCACGGTGCTGCGCACGACCGACGGCGGCACGACGTGGACGCGTCACGCGGTGCCCGGCGCCGACTCGCTCGACTTCCGCTCGCTGTGGGCGTTCGACTCGCTGGCCGCGGTGGTCGCGAGCGCCGGCGACGCCGCCGAGGGGCAGGCGCGGGTCTTCCGGACCGAGAACGGCGGGCGGACGTGGACGCTCGCGCACCGCGACACGACGAAGGGGATCTTCTACGACGCGATCGCCTTCTGGGACGCACGGCACGGGTTGATCCTCAGCGATCCGGTCGACGGCCGCTTCGTCACGCTCGTGACTCGCGACGGCGGCCGCAGCTGGAGCCACACGCCGCGCGAGGGGATGCCGGCGGCGCTCCCGGGCGAGGCGGCCTACGCGGCGGGCAACGCGGCGCTCGCGGTCGCGGGGACGACGCACGCCTGGTTCGTGACCGGCGGCCCGCGCGGCGCGCGCGTCTACCGCACGCAGACCGGCGGCGCGCGCTGGGACGCGACCCCGGCGCCCGTCCAGCCGGCCAGCGCCAGCGCGGGGCTGTTCGCCGTCGCCTTCCGCGCCCCCGAGGTCGGCGTCGCGACCGGCGGCGACTACAACGTCGCCCGCGCCGGCGCGCGCCAGTTCGCGCGCAGCACCGACGGCGGCGCCACCTGGTACGTCGCCGACGAGACCGCGGCCGCTCCCGGCTACTGGTCGGGGCTGGCCTACGTGCCGGGCGGCCGGTCGACGACCGTGCTCGCCGTGGGGCTCGCGGGCGCGGCGCTCTCGCGCGACGACGGGCGCACCTGGGGCGTGGTGGACACGACCGGGCTGCACGCCGTGAGCGTCGCCTCCCCGGGCGCGGCGTGGGCGGTGGGCCCGCGCGGGCTGGTGCTGAAGGCGACCCGGCTGCGCTGAGCCGGGGCGTCGAGTCGTGTGCCCGGTGTCGCCGGGCGGAGTGGCGGGGTTCTCCGGGATGCAGCGCCCCGCCACGCCGGCGCTCCCCGTCCCCGGCCCGCCATCCGTCTAAGCGTCGGGCTAAGCGCCCGCCCGCAGGTTGGGGCATCAACGCGGCGCACCGGGATCCGGGGGCGCGGCGCCCCTCCTCTGCCAGGCCGCCCTCCCGTGTTCGCCGTCGAGACCACCCTCGTCCTCCCCCATTCTGCGCCGGCGATCTTTAGGCTGGCGAGCTCCCTCAAGCAGGCGCCCCGCTGGCGCGCGGGTGTCGTCGGGGTGGCCGATTCGCACGGCGCTCACCAGGGTGGGCCGGTCCTGGCCTTCCGTGCCCTGCGCGCCCGCTACGCCCTCGCCACGCGCGTCGTCGCCTACGACCCGCCGCGCCACATCTCCTGGCGCAGCCGCGGCTCGGCGTTCGTGCTCGAGGTCGCGCTGACGCTGGAGGAGGCGCCCGAGGGGACGCGCGTGACCTATCACTGCGGGCTGGCGCTCACCGGCGACGACGCGGTGCCGGCGGGCCACGCCACCGCGCTCCGCCGGCTCCTGGTCCGCCGGGCGCCGCGCGACCTGGAGCGGCTGGCCGCGCTCATGGCGGACGAGCCCGCCCTCGCCACGGCGGTCGCGGACCCGATCTGATTCGCGGGGCCGGCCGCAGCACGAGATGCGATCCGGCGCACCCGACCGTTGGACGGCGGGCCCTCGGCTCGCCAGATTGCGGGCGCGCGCGAGCCGGTGACGCCGGGTGACGCGCCCCGGGTGGCAGGGCGCCGCCGGGCCCCCCCGTCCGTCCAGTCGTGTCGCTGCCCCCCCGCGCCGAGCCGTCCGCGGCGCCCGTCGTCCCCTCGAACGTCCCGCGCGCGCTCTCCACCTTCGTGGGACGCGCGCGCGAGCAGCGCGACCTGCGCGAGGCGATCGCGCGCGGCCGGCTCGTGACCCTCACGGGCCCCGGCGGCTCGGGGAAGACGCGCCTCGCCCGCGAGCTCGCGGACGCGATCGCGCACGGCGCCGGCGACGCCACCGGCCGGTTCGCCGACGGCGTGTGGTGGGTGGACCTCGCCCCGCTGACCGACGGCGCGAGCGTGGTGCCCGCGATCGCCGCCGTGCTGCAGGTCAACACGGCGCCCGGCATGGACGCGCTGACGGTGCTCGCCGGCGCCCTCGCCACGCGGCGCGCGCTGCTCGTCCTCGACAACTGCGAGCACGTGGTCGACGCCTGCGCGGCGGCCGTCGAGACGCTGCTGCGCGCGACGTCGGGGATCACCGTCCTCGCCACCAGCCGCGAGGCGCTCGCCGTCGAGGGCGAGGTGGCGTGGCTCGCGCCGCCGCTCGCGCACCCGGGGCTCGCCGCCCTCGCCGCGGGGATGCGCGCGCACGGCGGGCCGACGGCCGCCGCCCTCGCCGAGTACGACGCGGTGCGCCTGTTCGTGGACCGCGCGCGCGCGACGCTGCCGACCTTCACGCTCACCGACCGCAACGCGCCCGCGGTCGCCGACATCTGCGCGCGCCTCGACGGGCTGCCGCTGGCGCTCGAGCTGGCCGCGGCCGCGGTGGGCACGCTCGGCGTCGAGGTGCTCGCCGAGCGGCTGGACGACGCGTTCACCGTGCTCACGCGCGGCCGCCGCACCGCGCCGTCGCGCCAGCGCACGCTGCGCGCGCTCCTCGACTGGAGCTACGCGCTGCTCGGCGAGGAGGAGCGCCGGCTGCTGCAGCGCCTCTCCGTCTTCCGCGCCGGCTTCACGCTCGAGGCGGTGGAGGCGGTCTGCGGCGACGACGACGAGGAGGTCGACGACGAGGACGTCGCCGCGCTGATGATCACCGCCACGCACAGCCTCGGCATCGTGCGGCTGGTGGCCTCGCTCGGCCGGCTCGTGGAGCTGTCGCTAGTCGACGTGCACGAGGAGGGCGGCGAGGTGCGCTATCGCCTGCTCGAGACCGTGCGGCAGTACGGCGCGGCGCTGCTGCGCGCGACGCCCGACGCCCCGCTCGTGCGCGCGCGCCACGCGCGCTGGGTGGCGCGCCTCTCCGTCGCCGTCGAGCCGTCGTTCTGGAGCCCCGCGCGCGGCGCGACCGTCGAGCGGCTGCGCCACGACCTCGACGACATCCGCTCGGCGCTGGCGTGGAGCACGGGGCCGCAGGGCGACGTGTCGACGGCGATCCGCATCGGCGGCGCGCTCGCCTGGTTCCTCATCTCGGCCGGCGTGGCGTGGGAGGAGGGGCGCGCGTGGACGGCGCAGGTGCTGGCCGCCGCGGACCGCGACGGCGTGCGCGACGAGGACCGTCCGCTCGCCGACCGCGCGTGGCTCGGGAGCTTCTTCTACGGGAGCGCGGGGCTCGCCTACTTCGCCGGCGAGCCCGAACGCATGCTGACCGAGGTCGCGCGCGCGCTCGCGCTGTGGGACAGCGTCGCGCGCGAGCCCGGGCTCACGCCCACGCGTCGCATCCAGCTCGGCCGCGGCCGCGCGATCATGCGGCAGATCGCCGGGCTCGCCTACGGCATGCTCGGCGACCTGCCGGCGGCGGTGCGCGAGATGGACGCGTCGGTCGCGCTGGCGACGGAGATCGACGACGCGTGGCTCGCGGCCGTGATGCGCACGCGCCGCGCGCTCGTCAACGTGCGCGGCGGCGAGCCGGCGCGCGCGGCGGTCGACTACGCGCTCGCGCGCGAGGAGCTGCGCGCGGTGGGCGAGCGCTGGTTCCTGTCGCTGTGCGTGCAGGGGATGGCCGAGACCGAGGTGGCCGCCGGCGACTTTGGCGCCGCGGCGCGCCACGCGCGCGAGGCCGCGGCCGTGCTGCGCGAGGAGCCGGACATCTGGTTCCTCGCGCGCGCGCTCGACACGCTGGCGATGGTCGCGACGGTCGCGGCCGGCGCCGACGGGCTGTCGCCGACGCGGGCCGCGACGGTCGCGCGCCTGCTCGGCGCGGGCGCGGGGCTGCGCGCGCGCTGCGGCGCGACGGTGATCGGCCACGACCGCGCGCGGCACGAGTCGGTGGTCGCCGCCGCGCGCGCGGCGCTGCCGGCCGCCGACTTCGAGGCGGAGTGGGCGGCGGGTTCGACGATCTCGGTCGCGGACGCGTTCACGCTCGCCGCCGAGGCGGACGTGCTGGCCGAGCGCCTGCCGACGCCCGCGGTCGCGTCGCCGGCGGTCGTGCGCGCCGCGACGCCGCCGCTCGTGCGCGCGGCCGCCGCGCCCGCGCCTGCGGACGCCGTCGCCGAGACGCCCGCGACGTGCGCCGCGACCTCGCCCACCGCGACGGCGCTCACGGTGCGCGTGCTCGGCCCGCTCGCGATGGTGCGCGACGGCGCGCCGCTGCCGCCCGACGCGCTGCCCACCGGCAAGGCGCGCGAACTGCTGCACTTCCTCCTGATGGTGCCGCGCGCGACGAAGGAGCAGATCGGGCTCGCGCTCTGGCCCGACGCGTCGGCCGCGCAGGTGCGCAACAACTTCCACGTCACGCTGCACCACCTGCGGCGCGCCCTCGGCGACCGCCGCTGGATCGTGTTCGACGAGGACGGCTATCGGCTGGAGCGCACGCCGGCGCCCGACGCCTGCCTCGACGCCGACGTCGATGCCGTGCTGGCCGCCGCGGAGAGCCTGCGCCGCGCGGCGCGCCGCCAGACGCCGCTGTCGCCCGAGGCGCTCGACGCCGCGCGCGCGGGGCTCGGGCGCCTGCAGGGCGAGCTCGCCGAGGGGATGACCGCCGGCGACTGGCTGGTGGAGCACCAGGACCGCGTGCGCGCCGCGTGGGCCGACGGGATGCAGGCGCTCGCGCAGCAGCTGAGCGCCGCCGGCCGCCACGACGAGGCCGCGGAGGCGCTCGACGCGCTGCTCGCGCGCGATCCGCTGCGCGAGGCCGCCCACCGCGAGCTGATGCGCGCCTACGTCGCGCGCGGGGAGCCGGCGCGCGCGCTGCGCCACTTCGAGGCGCTGACCGCGATGCTCCGACGCGAGGTGGGCGCCGCGCCCGCCCGCGAGACCGCCGCGCTGGCGGCGGGGATCCGGACGAGCTGAGACGGCGCGCCCCGCGCCCCGCGCGGCCCCGCCGGGGCGCTTAAGCACCCCGCTAAGCGCCGCGGAGAACTGTGGGAGCAGGTCAGCCGACCCACGCGCCGCCGGCGCGGGGATGCGACCTTCTCCCCCACCCTTCGTTCGGACGAGTCGCCCTCGCGAGCAGCGCGCCCCATCCCGGCGTCGCGCGCGGAGCGCCCTGCCGGACAGCGAGCATATGCCCATGCGTCCCGCCCTCCGCCGCCTCCCCGTCGCCGCCGCGCTCCTCGCCACCGCCGTGCTGCCGGGCGCCCTGCGCGCCCAGCTCGGGTCGGGCGAGCCCGCGCTCTCGCCGTCGAGCCGCCCGATCCGCATCGGCTTCGGCGGCGGCGTGATCGTCCCGCGCGAGGGCGCGTCGATGCGGGAGCTCAAGCAGGGCGTGCAGGGACAGGGCTTCGTCGTCTTCCAGCTGCCCGCCGGGCTGCCCGCGCTGCGCGCCAACGTCGACTTCGCGCGCATGCGCCTCGAGCCGCCGCGCGTGCCGACGCCGGGGACCACGCCGCCGACCGGCGGCGTACCGACCGAGGAGACCGTGCGCACGATGCTCGCCGGCGTCGCCAGCCTGAAGTTCGACCTGCTGCGCGGTCCGGTGCGTCCGTACGTGCTCGCCGGCGTCGGCGCGTTCCGCTTCCAGGACGAGGAGCAGAGCGGCCTCTCCGACGACGCGCGCTCGCAGCTCGACTTCGGCCTCGAGGGCGGCGCCGGCCTCTCGATCCGCCTCGGTCCGATCGACGCGTTCGCCGAGACGCGCCTGCAGAACGTCTACACGAAGCAGAAGGGGCTCGTCGACACGAAGACGATCCGCGCCTTCCCGGTGACGTTCGGCATCACGCTCTGATCTCCTCGGCCCCACTCCGCACACCCGCACCCGTGCTGCGCTTTCTCGATTCCCGCCTCGCGGTCGGCATCGTGACCGCCATCGCCGTCGCGCTCGCGGTGGCGCCGCTCGCGCTCGTCGCGTAGAGGGCGCCCGCTCAGCGCAGCAGCGTCCAGATCGTGCGCGCGCCCAGCGCGGCCATCGCGGCCGCGGTGAGCGCGCCGGCGGCGGTCAGCCACGCGGGATGCCGATAGGCGCCCACGATGGCTGGCCGCCGCGCCGCGAGCACCATCGTCGCCAGCGCGAGCGGCAGGATGCAGCCGTTCACCGCGCCCGCCAGCACCAGCACGCGCACCGGCCGCCCGACGAGCAGGAAGATCGCCGTCGACACGACGATGAACGCGACGATCGCCGCGCGCGCGCTCCGCTCCACCGGCGGCGCGATCGCGCGCAGGAAGGAGATCGTCGTGTACGCGGAGCCGACCACCGAGGTGATCGCCGCCGCCCACATCAGCAGCCCGAAGAGGCGCAGGCCGACCGCGCCCGCGGCGAAGCGGAAGACCTCCGCGGGCGGGTTCGTGGTGCCGAGCGCCGCGCCGCGCGCGACGACGCCGAGCGCGGCGAGGAAGAGCGCGACGCGCACCGCCGAGGCCAGCAGGATCCCGCTCGTCGCCGAGCGCGTGGCCCGCGGCACCGCGGCGACGCCGTGCAGCCCCGCGTCGAGCAGCCGGTGCGCGCCGGCGAAGGTGATGTAGCCGCCGACCGTGCCGCCGACGATGGTCACGATCGCCAACGCGTCGACGCGCGTGGGGAGCACGGTGCGCAGCGCCGCCTCGGCGAGCGGCGGCCGTGCGCGCGCCACCACGAACGCGAGCAGCGCCAGCATCACGAGGCCGAGCAGCGCGGAGAAGCGATCCATCGCGCGCCCCGCGCGCGGCGCGAGGAAGAGCGCGACGGCCATCGCCGCGCTGACCGTCGCGCCGACGGGCGTGGGGACGCCGAGCAGCGCCTCCAGGCCGAGCCCCGCGCCGGCGACGTTGCCGACGTTGAACGCGAGCCCGCCGAACGCCACGAGCACCGCGAGCGCGACGCCGAGGCCCGGCAGCAGCGCGTTCGCGACCGCGGGCGCGGGGCGGCCGGCGGCGACCAGCACGCGCCACACGGTCATCTGCGCCACGAGGTCGAGCACCACCGACGCGAGGATCGCGAAGCCGAAGCTCGCGCCCAGCTGCGCGGTGAAGAGCGCGGTCTGCGTCAGGAAGCCCGGCCCGACCGCCGACGTGGCCATGAGGAACGCGGCGCCCACCAGCGCGCCGCGCGTGTCGCGCTCCGTCGTCGCGTGCGGCGCCGTCACGCGTGCGCCGCGTCGCGCAGCACGGCGAACAGCCGCGCGAGATCGTCCTTCTGGTAGTTCGCGTTCAACCCGCTCGGATTCGGCAGCACCCACACGCGCGCGTCGCCGATGCGCTCGGGCTGCTCGCCGAGCGCCGCCTTCGGGCGCGCGAACGCGGTGCGGTACGCGCCCACGCCGAGCACCGCGAGGATGCGCGGGCGGTAGCGCGCGACCTTGTCGGCGAGGATGCGTCCCCCTTCCACGAACTCGGCGGGCGCCAGCTCGGCGGCGGTCGCGGTGGCGCGCGCCACGACGTTCGTCACGCCGTAGCCGAGCGAGAGCAGGAGCTGCTCCTCCGACGGGTGCAGGCGGCGGTCGGTGAAGCCGGCGGCGTGCAGCGTCGGCCAGAAGCGGTTGCCCGGCCCGGCGAAGTGGTGGCCGCTCCACGCGGTGTAGAGCCCCGGGTTGATGCCGCAGAAGAGCACGCGCAGATCGGGGCCGATCACGTCGTGCACCGTGCGCGTGACGGCGGCGAGCAGCTCGGCGCGCGTGGGGCGGCGCGCGGCGGGGGCGGCGTCCGTCTTCGGGCGTTTCGGTGTGGGCACGGCGGGGATCTACCGTGCGGCGCGCGCGGCGTCCACCGGTCTACCGGTCCGGATGCGGGCGCGCGAGCTTGGTGCCGCCACGAACGACGCGACGCGGCGTCGTTCCCGCATCCCCCGCACGACCAATCCCTCCCATGGGCAAGCCCCTCCCGCCGCGCGACCACAAGATCTCCAAGCACGAAGCGGCCAAGAAGATCAAGAAGTACAAGGAGAAGAAGGCGAAGAAGGACCGGTATCCGGTGCTCGCCTTCCACGCCGAGGCCTACAGGCGCATCTTGGACCAGCCCGGGTGCGTGGGCATCCGTTCCTATCCCGGCGAGGACGACGATGGTAGGGTGACCATGGTCCTCGTCGGCGTGGACGGCGATGGGAACGACATGGTGGACGGATCGCTCGAGCAGGATCCCTTCGCGTGTCCCGACTACTGCCCCGGCGACAGCGAGTTGAACACCCAGTGACGTATCCGGCTGCAGCGGGCTGGCCACGTCGCTCGTGGCCGGTCCCCTGATGTCCCGCCGCATGCCCGCTTTGCGCGTCCTCTGGCCCCAGTATCTCGTCATCGCGGCGACGGCCCTCCCGCTCGTCGGCGCTGCCGCCGCGCGTCGCCTCTCGTGGCGCGACCCCGTGGGACAGGTCGGGCTCGCGTGGGGCGCGCTGTTCGCGCTCAGCCTCGTGCAGCTGGTCGGCGTGCTCTCGGCGCGGCCCGCATACCTGGCCTGGGGCCGTGCCGCGGTGGCGATCCTCACGCCGCTGCTGCTCGTCCCGCCGCTGCTGACGTGGATCGGACCGAAGGCGACGAGGTGGCGGACGCCCCTGCTCATGCTCCTCGCGCTCACGGGCATCGGCGCGCTGCTCGTCGTCGGCCCGCGGGGGCGGGGCCTCACCCTGGTCTACCGCACGCCCACGGCGCTGCTGCTGGCGGCGCTCGCGCTGGGGATGCTCGTCGCGCAGGCCCGTCGCGCCGCCGATCCGCAGGGCGCGCCTGCGGAGCCGGGGTGGGTGTGGATCGGCGGCGGGCACCTCGTGTACTTCCTCGCCACCGTCGTCGGTCGCGCGTTCGTCGAGTTCCTCTTCCTGGTGGTCGGCCGGAGCGGGACGCGCGACGCGAACATGGGCCTCCTGCTCGTCTATTCGGCGACGATGCTCGCGATCGCGTGGGGTCAGTGGAAGGGGCGCCGCGTCGACCCGCGTGCGCCAGCCGTGCGGATCGCGGCCTGATCGCCGTGCAGCCGGACACCCTCTACTCACTCGTCCCACCGCTCGCGTACGCGCCGAGCTTGTTCGCGTGGGCGCTGCTGGCCGGCGGCGCGGTGCTCGGCGCCGGCATCGCGCTCGCGGCACGGTGGGGCGTGCGCAACGCGCGGCACGCGCGCGCGCTGGCCGCCGCCGGCGGGAACCTCGTCGTGCTGCGCGGCCCCGACGGCCGCTGCGAGGCGCTGGCGGTGCCGGCGCGCCTGGCGACGCTGTTCGTGTCGCCGCCGCAGCCCGACGCGCCGCTGCCGGCGTGGCGCCCGGAGCTCGCCGCCGCGATGAACGGGCTGGCCGAGCGGGCGCGCACGAGCGACGCCGACGCGGTGGCCGTCGAGTGCAGCGCGTCGGGGCTGCGCCTGCGTCTCGTGGGGCTGCGCGCGGGCGACGACTCGGGGCTCATCGTCAGCATCGCCGAGGCGGGCCCCGACACGGCGCGCGTGAACCGGCTGGAGGCGGCCGCGCTGCTCAGCGGCGGCATCGCGCACGACCTGCGCAACGTCCTGAACACGATCGTGCTGCACGCCGAGGTGGGCACCGACCATGCGCACGAGCCGGCGCGCGTGACCTCGCACCTCGACCGCATGCGCCTGGGCGCGACGCGCGCGGCGGACCTCGTGGGGCTGCTGCGCCGCCACCTGCGCGACGAGCCCGCGCCCGCCGCGCCGGTCCCCGTGGCGATGGCCGAGACGGTGCGCGAGGTGATCGAGCTGCTGCGCCCCGGCTTCCCGCACGCGCTGGTGGTCGACGTCGAGGAGCTCTCGCCCGACGCGATCGTGCGCGCGCCCGATCCGGTGCAGCTGCACCAGCTGGTGCTCAACCTCGTGCTGAACGCGGTGCAGGTGCTCGAGGGGCGCCCCGCGCCGCGGCTGCACGTCGCGGTGGTGGTGGACGAGGAGGCCGACGGCGCGGCGACCGCGGTGCTCGTCGTCGAGGACAACGGCCCCGGCATGCCGCCCGAGGTGCGCGCGCGCTGCTTCGAGCCGTACTTCACCACCAAGGCCGTGCAGTCGGGCACGGGGCTCGGCCTCGCGGTCGTGCGCGCGATCGCGACGGACGTGCTGGGCGGCAGCGTGCGCGCGAGCGAGGCGGAGGGCGGCGGCGCGCGCTTCGAGGTGCGGCTGCCGTGCGCGCCGCGCGCCGCGCGCGCGCCGGCCATCGACGACGTCCCACTCCTTCACGCTTGACCCACTCATGTCCGACGACCTGCGCTACCCGATCGGCCGCCCGAGCACGCCCGACGCCGACCCGACGACGATCGCCGCGCGCGTGGACGACATCGCCGCCGCTCCGGCCGCGCTGCGCGCCGCGATCGCGGGGCTCGACGCCGCGCAGCTCGACACGCCGTACCGCGAGGGCGGGTGGACGGTGCGCCAGGTGGTGCACCACGTCGCCGACAGCCACATGAACGCGTACGTGCGCATGAAGAAGGCGCTCACCGAGCCCGGGGCGCCGATCGCCGCGTACGACGAGGCCCGGTGGGCCGACCTGCCCGACTCCGCGATGGAGCCCGAGGTGTCGCTGCAGCTGCTCGATGCGCTGCACGCGCGCTGGGCGACGCTGCTGCGCGCGATCGCGCCGGCGGAGTGGGAGCAGACCTACGCGCACCCCGAGATGGGGCAGGTCACGCTACGGGCCGCGCTCGGCATCTACGCGTGGCACGGGCGGCATCACACGGCGCACGTGACGCGGCTTCGCGAGCGCAGCGGCTGGTGAGGGAGGTGCGCGCTGCGGGATCCGAGCCCGCATCGCTGCACGTGCGCTGAACGGCGGACTGCTTCAGACAGGATCGACAGGATTCGACGCTCCGCGTGGCGCGACGGCTCCATGCGCCACGCGGAGCCGTGAATCTTGTCGATCCTGTCTGAAGCAGTTCGCCGTGCGTCGTTCGCCGAGGCGCAGCGGCCAAGTGCCGCTCACGCTAGGCGTCGGCGCTTCGCCATGGACGTCCACACGGTCGCCGCCACGGCGGTCGCGAGCCCCAGGCCGACGATCCACAGGCCGGCCTCGGCCCAGCGTGCCCAGCGCGCGTGCGCGACCAGGCCCGCGAACAGGACCTTCGCGCCCTCGACGGCGGGGGCGGGAGTGGCGCCGGCTTCGAGCCGGCGCATCTGCAGGAAGGCGACGGCGTAGACGGTCGCGCCGGCGGCGAGCAGCGCCAGGCTGGCGCGCTCGGCCCAGCGCGCGGGACGGGGAGAGGCGGACATGCCCTGAGGACGCGCGCGCGGCGCCGCGCGTTACAGGGCCGCCGTCAGACCGCCGGCCGGCCCTCGGCGTCGCGCAGGGTGACCTCGTGCAGCGTGGAGGGCGCCTCGGCGTCGTCGGCGTCGGTGACGACCCAGAACCGACCGGGCTCGCCCCGCTCCGGCAGCACGCCCTCGATCTTGCCGCGGTAGGGCGCGCCCTCGGCGTCGAGCACCGGAGTCCAGCGCGCCCCACCGTCGGCGCCGATCAGGCCGAGCGCCGAGCCGGTGACCTCGCCGTCGTCGTACGTGTTGGGCGAGCGCTCGGCCGCCGCGGCGTAGAGGATCGTGTCCGTGTCGATCGTCGCCGCGTCGGTGAAGGCCAGCACCGCGCCGTCGATCTCGCCCAGCCCGTACGGCACGATCGCGCGCAGCGCGGGCACCGGGCCGTCGTGCAGCAGGAAGGCGAGCAGCGCGTCGAGCTCCACCTCGCCGGTCGCGCTGACCGCCTCCACGCCGTCGCGCGCCGCGCCGTTGCCGCGCCCGAAGAGGCGCACCCGCCGGCCCACGAGCGCCGCGCCCTCGACGTTCAGCTCACTCCCCGCGAAGCCCGGCGCGTCGCGCAGCGCCGCGTACAGCGGCGCCGCGTCGACGAACGCGACCTCGGCGCGCGCCGGATCGGGCGCGCCGTCGGGAAAGGTCGTCACCAGCACGCGCTCGCGCCGCGCGGTGGATCCGGAGCCGAAGGCGAGCAGGCGCACCACGCCCGCGTCGAGCGGAAGCGCGAGGCACGCCTCGAGGTCGTACTTGCGGTCCTTGTTGCCGCGCGCGGCGCTGAACTGCCGCCGGCCGTCGTCGTCGGCGGGGAGCGTCACCGCGTCGGCGAGCCCGGTCCGCGGATCGACGAGCGCGAGGAAGGCGGCGTCGTCCTGCACCACGACCAGGCGGTCGCCGACGCGCGCCAGCCCCGAGCCGGCGCGCACGTGTGCCGGCCGGTCGAGCGACGGATCGGCGCCGTCCGCGTAGCGCAGCGCGATCGGTGGTCCGAGCCGCGCGACGAGCCCGGGATCGCGCCGCGCCTGGACCTTCATCGCGCGTCTCCGTTCGCGTCGTCCTCGGCGCCGTCCTTCCCGTCGCCCTTCGGCTTCACGGGCGGCTCGCCCGCGCGCGGCGCCGGGTCCACCGACGCGCCGGCGCCGTGGTGCGCGCCCGGCGCCACGCGCGCGCCGAAGCCGATCACCGCGATCTCCTCGTCCCCCTCGCCCTCGCCCCCCACCCGTGCGTCGGCGCCGACCTCCACGTCCTGGTCGAGCACCGCGCGCACGACGCGCGCGCCCCGCCGCACGACCACGCCGTCGAGCAGCACGCTGTCGCGCACCTCGGCGCCCGCCTCCACCACGGTGCGTGGGCCGAGCACGGAGCGCACGACGCGCCCCGCGACGTACGCGCCCGGCGCGAGCAGCGCGTCCTCCAGCTGCGCGCCCGCGGCGACGCGCGCGGGCATGCGCGGCGCGACGGCGGTGCGGATCGGCCACGCCGGATCGTCGACGACGAGCGGCGGCGCGTCGCCCAGCAGGTCCATGTGCCCGCGCCAGTAGCTCGCGACCGTGCCGAGGTCGCGCCAGTAGCCCGCGTGCGGCACGTGGATCGCGCGCCCCTCGCGCACGAGCGCCGGCAGCAGATGGTCGCCGAAGTCCTGCAGGTGCGGCAGGTCCTCGCGCGCCTCGACCTCCTTCGCCAGCGCGTCGAGCGTCGCGAGCAGGTGCGGCAGGTCGTACGCGAACACCTCGGTCGTGACGGTGAGGCGCGCGCCGTCGCCCGGCGGGTCGTCGGGCTTGTAGACGAAGTCGGTCACGCGGCCGTCGGCGTCGGCCTGCACGACGCCGAAGCGCGAGGCCTCGTCGCGCGGCACCTCGGTCGTCACCATCGTCACCGTCGCCCGCGCCGCGCGGTGCGCGTCGAGCACGTCGCGCAGGTCGACGCGCTCCACGTGGTCCGCGCTCAGCACCAGCAGCTCGTCGGCACCCGACTCGGCGAGCAGCGCGCGGTGGCGCCAGAGCGCGTCGGCGTTGCCGCCGGCGAAGCCCTCGCCGTGCGCGCCGGTGAACGGCGGCAGGATGCGCAGCCCGCCCGCGTTGCGGTCGAGGTCCCACGGCCGCCCGTTCAGCAGGTGGTCGTTGAGCGCGTGCGGCTGGTACTGCTCGACGACCCACACGTCCGACACGTGGCTGTGCACGCAGTTCGTGAGCGGGAAGTCGACCATCCGGTACACGCCCGCGAACGGCAGCGCCGGCTTGGCGCGCCGCCGCGTCAGCGGGCCGAGTCGGGAGCCCTTGCCGCCGGCGAGGATGAGGGCGAGGGTGCGGGGACGGGGGCGGGGCGACGACATGGTTCCGCGACTCGCAAGCTCCCTGCCGGGGGAGCGTCGAGCGGTGAGCGTATAGCGTCGAGAGGGTCCGGCGGCGGGGAGCACTCCCGCGCACCGGACCCTCTCGACGCTATACGCTCACCGCTCGACGCTTACGGGTTGTTCCCCCGCCGCCCCCACGTCGGCGCCGTCGGCTCGGTCTTCATCCGGTCGATCGGCTTCGCCGCCAGCAGGCGCAGCGCCTCGGCGACCGCGCGCTCGAGCTGCGGATCGCGGCCGGCGATGACCTCCTTCGGCCAGTTCTCGACGTCGATGTCCGGCGCGACGCCCTCGTTCTCGACGGCGAACTTGCCCGCGCGGTCGATGAAGCCGAAGCGCGGCGCGATCATCGAGCCGCCGTCGACGAAGGGCGGCGTGTCCGTGGTCGCGACCAGCCCGCCCCAGGTGCGCTTGCCGACGATCGGGCCGATCTGGCGGCGCTTGAACATGAACGGCAGCAGGTCGCCGCCCGAGCCGGCCATCTCGTTGATGACCATGACCTTCGGGCCCCAGATGCCGGCCGCGGGGCTGGTGTACGGCACGCGGTCGCCGACGGGGTTGTTGAAGTAGCCGTCGAAGTCGCGCCCGAGCACGTCCACGATGTAGTCGGCCGCCGAGCCGCCGCCGTTGAAGCGCTCGTCGATGATCGCGCCGTCGCGGTCCTGCTGCGCGAAGTAGTAGCGGTTGAAGCTCGTGTAGCCCGGCTGCCCGGTGTTTGGCACGTAGACGTACGCCAGCTTCCCCTTCGACAGCGAGTCGACGAGCCGGCGGTTGCGCTCGACCCAGGCGCGCGTGCGCAGCCCCTGCTCGCTCGCCACCGGGATCACCGTCACCTGGCGCGCGCCCTCCATCGTCGGGCGCGCGTTCACCGTCAGCACCGTCTGCCGGTTGGCCGTGCCGTCGAGCAGGCGGTAGATGTTGTCCGGCGCGCGCAGCTCGACGCCGTTGACCGCCAGCACGTAGTCGCCGCGATTCACGTTCACGCCCGGCATCGCCAGCGGGGCGCGCAGGTCGGGGTTCCAGCTCTCCGCGTCGTAGATGCGCGCGATGCGATGGCGCCCGCCCTCGACGGTGAAGTCGGCGCCGAGCAGCCCGGGGTTCGACGGCGTCACCTGCGGCAGGTCGCCGCCGCGCACGTACGAGTGCCCGATGGCGGTCTCGGCCCCCATGTTGTCGAGCAGGTAGTTCAGGTCCGAGCGGTGCATGACGTGCGCGAGCAGCGGCTCGTACATCTTCTTCACCGCCGCCCAGTCGGTGCCGTGCAGGTTCTTCACGTAGAAGTTGTTGCGCTGGTTGCGCCACCCCTCGTCGAAGATCTGCTTGAACTCGGCCTTCGGGTCGATCTGCGCGCGCAGCGCGACGTTCATGCGCCCCTGCCCCGCGGTCGGCGCGGCCTTGTCCGCGTCCACCAGGAAGAGCGCGCCCTGCTGGCCCGGCGTGCGGTAGAGCAGCTTCCGCCCGTCCTGGCTCACGACGTACTGCGCCACGCCCTGCGCGAACGGCGCGGCGCGGCGCGTGGAGAGCTGGTAGCGGTGCAGCGTGCCGCCCCCGCCGCCGAAGCCGCCGGCCGCGTTCGTGCCCGTCTGCGGCAGCTCCTCGACGAAGAAGACGTTGCCCGGCGCGCCCGCGCGCAGCTGGTCGTAGTCGCGGATCGCGACGTCCTGCACGGCGACGATGCGCTGCGCGAGCCCGTCGAAGTCGATGCGCACGGTCGTGGAGCGCGGACCGACCGCCGCGGCGCGCGCGACGCTGTCCGGCGACGACGTGCTGCGCGACGGCGCGGTGCGCGTCGTGACGGCGCTGTCCGGACGCGGCGGCATGTCGCGCCCCGGCGTGGCCGGCGCCGCGCCCGCGCGCGCGGCCTCCTCGTCGCTCTCGGGCAGCAGCGGCGACGGCTCGCCCTTCGCGAGCACCATCAGGTACAGCCCGCGCGTCGCCTCGCGCTCGTACGCCGACATGTCGAGCAGCCCCGAGTTCATGCCGAGGTTGGTCGACGCCATGAACCAGAGATACTTGCCGCTCGCGTCCCACGCCGGCTGCGTCGCGTCGGCGAGGCCGTCGGTGACCTGCCGCGACTGCCCCGTCTGCACGTCGTGCAGGAAGATCGCGCGCATCAGCGACGGCAGCCGCTTGGGATACGCGATCCAGCGCGAGTCCGGGCTCCACACCGGCACGATCGTGCGCGAGCCGCTGAAGTGCGGATCGGTGTCGGCGACCGCGGCGCGGCCGGCCGCGACGTCGACGACCCAGAGGCGCAGGTGCGAGTCCTGGAACGCGATGCGGCGCCCGTCGGGCGACCACGCGGGCGCGTACGGACGGCTCGGCTCGGGCAGCGCGATCTCGCGCGGCGCGCCGAGGCCGTCCTGCTGCGCGACGTAGAGGCGGTACTCGCCCGAGCGGTCGCTGAAGTACGCGATCGACCGGCCGTCGGGCGACCAGACGGGCGCGATCTCCGCCGAGCCGCTCGACGCGCTGATGTTGCGCACGTCGCCCTTCTCGGCGGGGATCGTGAAGATCTCGCCGCGCGCCTCGACCGCCGCGCGCCGGCCGGTCGGCGAGAGCGCGAGGTTCGTCATGCGGTTCGCGACGTCCTTCCACTGCGGCATCATCCACGGGAAGTCGCCGGTCGCCGAGATGCTGACGACCTTCGTGCGTCCCGTCGCCGGGTCGAGCTCGTGGATCTGGCCGCCCTGCTCGAAGACGACGGCGTTGCCGCTCGCGTCGAGCGTCTTCACGTCGAAGTCGGTGAAGCGCGTGAGCTGCTTGAGCTGCTTCGTGCCGCGCTCGTACGCCCACACGTTCTGCACGCCGTCGCGGTCGGAGATGAAGTAGACCGCGTTGCCGACCCAGACGGGATCGAGGTCCTTCGAGTCCGTCCAGGGCGGCGTCTCGACGTCGTGCGACGCGAGGTCCATGACCCAGATGGGGCGATTCTGCCCGCCGCGGTAGTTGCGGCGCTCGTCGTCCCACGAGTTGTTCATGCGGTACGCGATGCGCTTGCCGTCGGGCGAGATCTTCCCCTGGAAGGCGCGCGGCATGGGCATGGGCTGCGCGACGCCGCCGTCGGCGGGGACGGTCCAGAAGCGCGGCGCGGCCGACGGCGCGTCGGTGGCGCGCGTCGAGGCGAAGACGATCGCCTTGCCGTCGGGCGTCCACCCCTGCACCTGGTCGGGCGAGGCGTGCCACGTGAGGCGCGTGGGCTGCCCGCCCTGCACGGGCACGACGTAGACGTCGGTGTTGCCGCCGTACTCGGCGCTGAACGCGACCTGGCGGCCGTCGGGCGACAGCTTGGGGTTCGACGTCTCGCCCTGGAAGCTGGTGAGGCGGCGCGCCTGTCCGCCGGCGCGCTCCACGACCCAGACGTTGTTGGCGTACGCGAACGCGATGTGCTGCGCGCTCACGCTCGGCGTGCGCAGCAGACGGGTGACGGTGGGGCCCTGCGCGCCGAGCGGCGCCGTCAGGGGAACGGCCAGCGTGAGCGCGACCGCCAGGGCGGCGCGCGGCTGCGGAACGGACATCGGGAGGGACGGGTGGGGGGCGGGTCGAGCACGGAGTCCGCGCCGAAGCGCGACCGCCTATGCTACGCCGGGGACCACCCGTCCGCTGCCCGCCGCCGGCCGCGGGAGCAGCCGGCGGGACGTCGGATCAGTGCGCGCCGTGCGCGCCGTGGGCCGCGCCGGCGGGCTTGCAGCTCTCCTCGACGGTCTCGAAGCGGTCGTGCAGCGCCTTGAGCGCGGCCTTGAGCTCCGCGTCGGTCGACGCCGGCTTCGCGACCCGGTCGGCGATCGCGCGCGCGTCGGTGGCCAGCCCGGCGATCGTGCCGCGGGTCGCGGGCGTGTCGCACGCCTTCGGCACCGGCGCGGCGGCCCAGGTGCGCGCGGCCTCGGCGAGCGCGCCGGCCTGCGCGCGCAGCGGCTTGAGGTCGTTCTTCTGGCCGGCCGGATGCCAGGTCGCCGCCATCACGTTGTGGAACGCGTCCATCTCCTTCCACCCGCCCGACGCGTGCGGCGCGTCCTTGCGCACCGCCGTGGGCGCGCCGTGCGCCGCGTGGGCGCCGCTGTCCGACTTCGCGGGGGCGGGGTGATGACCCGCGTGCTGGGCCTGCGCGGGCGCGGCGAGGAGGAGCAGGGCCGCGCCGGCGGCGGGCAGCACGAGGCGGGCGAGGGCGACGGGACGCGACATGGGCTCGGAGCGATCGGTGGAGAACGGAAGGCGCGCGAAGCGAGGCGCGCGCGAACGAGGAGAATGCAGCGCGATCGGGGCGCCGCGCGCCAGCCCCCGGCCGTGCCGGGCTCGCCCACGCCCCACTTCCCCACCCCGCGGGGCGCGCTAACCTCCCGGCATGCCGACACCCGCCGCCCTCACTCTCCGCGCCGCCACCGCCGCCGACGTCCCCGTCGTCCTGGAGCTGATCCGCGGGCTGGCCGAGTACGAGCGCCTGCTGCACGAATGCGTCGCGACGGAGGAGCAGCTGCGCGAGACGCTCTTCGGCGAGCGCCCGCAGGCGGAGGTGGTGATCGCCGAGTGGGAGGGCGCGCCGGCGGGCTTCGCGCTCTTCTTCCACAACTACTCGACGTTCCTCGCGCGGCGCGGGCTGTACCTCGAGGACCTGTTCGTGAAACCCGAGCACCGCGGGCACGGCATCGGGCGCGCGCTGCTCGTGCACCTCGCGCAGCTGGCGGTGGCGCGCGGCTGCGGGCGCTTCGAGTGGAGCGTGCTCGATTGGAACGCGCCGGCGATCGGCTTCTACCGCGCGCTCGGCGCCGTGCCGATGGACGAGTGGACGATCATGCGCGTGAGCGGCGACGCGCTGACGCAGCTGGCGGCCGGCTAGAGGCGCCCGGCATGGCCGCCCCGCCGTTCCGCGCCAACGTCGTCATCCTCACGGGGGCGTCCTCCGGCATCGGCCGCGCGGTCGCGCGCCAGCTCGCGGTGCAGGGCGCGTGGCTGGCGCTCGCGGCGCGCTCCGCGGACGAGCTGGAGGAGACGGCGCAGGAGTGCCGCGCGGCGGGCGCCGACGCGGGCGCGCGCGCGATCGCGGTGCCGACCGACGTGGGCGACGAGGCGCAGTGCCGCGCGCTCGTCGCGCGCACGGTGGAGGAGTACGGGCGCGTGGACACGCTGATCAACAACGCGGGGATCAGCATGTGGGCGCGCTTCGACGCGCTGCGCGACCTCGAGGGGCTCGAGCGCATCATGCGCGTGAACTACTTCGGCGCCGTGTACTGCACCTTCCACGCGCTGCCGCACCTCAAGCGCGCGCGCGGGCGCCTGGTCGGCGTGTCGAGCCTCACGGGCAAGACGGGCGTGCCGACGCGCACCGGCTACGCGGCGAGCAAGCACGCGATGGCCGGCTTCTTCGACTCGCTGCGCATCGAGCTCGCCGACGACGGCGTCAGCGTGACGATGCTCTATCCGGGCTTCGTCGCCACGGGCGTGCGCCGCCACGCCGTCGGTCCCGACGGACGTCCGCTGGGCGAGAGCCCGGTGCAGGAGGACGCGGTCATGACGCCCGACGAGTGCGCCCGGATCACGCTGCGCGCCGCGGCGCGGCGCGAGCGCGAGGTCGTGATGACCGCGCGCGGGAAGGTCGGCCAGTGGCTGCGCCTCGTCGCGCCGTCACTGACCGACCGCATCGCCGCCCGCGCGATCGCGCGCGGGCGCTGACCCGCCGCGATCGACGCTCGATCGGGCTGCGATCAGGCTTCGCCCGTGATGGCGTGCTTGATCGAGCCGAGGATGCCCGTCGCCGCGGTCATCTGCTCCTTCTGCGCGAAGCCGCCCGGCTTGGGCGCGGCGAGCATCGGCTCGTCGCCGAGGGGACGCGCGGCCTCCACGCGGAACTGGCCCTTGCCGTCGATCGAGGGGCCCTCGGTGAAGCGCCCGGTGAGCGGCTTGACGTCGGGTCCCACGCGCGGGTCGACGAAGGTGTAGGCGAAGCCCTTGGCCTCCTCCGCCTGCGGGAAGCTGTTCGGGATCGGCAGCTGGCTCTCGAGGCCGCCCAGGTCCTCGATCACCGCGAGCCACTGGTTCTGGTGCATCGTGTCGCGCGCGATGAGGAACGAGAGCATGTCCTTCATCCCGGGGTCGTTCGTCATGTGCCAGAGCCGCGTCGCGAGCACGCGTCCCGTCGCCTCGGCGGCGACGTTCGAGTACATGTCGGCCACGATGTTGCCGCTCGCGTACACGTGCGACGCGTTGAACGGCACGCCGTTGCAGTTCTCCGGCGTCGCCGCGAGCCCGGTCGAGAGGATGTGACGGAAGTTCATCCCGCCCATGATCGCGCCGACGAGCGGATCCTTGGCGCCGTCCTCCTGCATCGACGTCGGCGCACCCTCGAGGTTGAGCGCGACGGCGGTGGCGAGCATCTCGATGTGCGCGATCTCCTCCGTGCCGGTGGCGAGGATCATGTCGCGGTACTTCTTGGGCCCGCGCTGCCCCCAGGCCTGGAAGAGGTACTGCATCATGACGCGGATCTCGCCCTCGACGCCGCCGATCGCCTGCTGCAGCGCCCGCGCGAACAGCGGGTCGGGTTTCTCGACGCGGACGGGATACTGCAGCTTGCCATCGGAGTAGAACATGCGAAGACCTCCTGGTCGGGTTGTGGGATCGCGGGCCCCGGCAAGCTTGGGACCCACTGGTCCGATGGCACCCGACACGTCGGCGGGCACGACCATCACACGCGTGTGATGGTCGCGCCCGCCGACGTGAACGAGCGCCGCGCGAACGCATCCGCTGCGCGGCGCCGGCCCCGCTGCACACCGTGACGTGCAGCGGGACGTCGCGCGCGGCGCTCGCGTGTCGCGCGCCGCGCGCGTGCCGCTCAGTGATGCGCGTGCGCGGCCGCCTGCGCCGCGACGTCCGCGGCCGGCGCCGCCGGCGCGTACTCGCACGACGCGCTCGGGTTGAAGCCCGCGAACACGCCCGACGCGTTGTGCTGCCACACCCACGCGTGCAGCGTGAACGTCGGCATCGCGCCGGCCGGCGTCGGCACCGGCGGGCCGTCCTCGAAGGTCTGCCCGAAGAGTTTCGGCCGCGCGCCGGTGGCGAGCGCCATGTACTCGACGGCGACGAGCTTCATCTGCCCGTTCTTCTGCGGCTCGTACAGCAGCACCTCGGGCTGGGTCTCGCGCAGCGCCGGGTCGGCGATGAGGCCGGGGTGCACGTAGTGGATGCCCATCGTGCCGAGCGTCGGGTGCGACACGCACGGGCTGCCGACGACGTAGCCGTCGGCGAGCGCCTGCTCCACGCGGTGGTACTTCGCGGTCGCCGCGCGCACGGCGGCGAGCGACTTCTGCACCGCCGGGCTCTCGCCCTTGGCGAGCGCGACGATGGCGTCGAGCGACGGATCGGTGGGCGACGCCGCGTCGTCGTCGCAGGCGGCGACGGCGAGGGCGGCGAGCGTGAGGCGGAGAGCGTGACGAAGCGACATGGTCGGATCCGGTGGTCGATGGAATCGGGGTCGCCGCGGCCCTCGCCGCGCGACACCGGGAAGATCCGAGCGGACGGCCATGTGCACTTGGGTCGCATTACCCAATTTCGCGCGACGCGCCGGCGCGCCACGCGGCGACGTCGCGGACGCGCGAAACGGCGAGGGCCGCGCATCGTGCGCGGCCCTCGCCGTTCCTCTCGCCATGGCGCCGCGGCGCCATGGCCCCGCGGCGCGTCAGCCCCTCACGTCCTCACATCCAGAACGTCCAGCGCTTGGTCGCGATCACGAACAGCGACAGCGCGAGGTTCGTCGTCGCGTGCACCAGGATCAGGTCGCCCAGTGAGCGCGTGCGCTGCATCCACCAGTTGTAGATGATCCCGCACAGCAGCCCGACCTCCCAGTACGGCCCGTGCTCGGCGGCGAACAGCGCGGCGGTCGCCCAGAAGGCGAACGTCGTGAAGGTGCCGAGCGGGACGCGCTGGAAGCGCGTGTCCTGCAGCCAGCGCGGGAGCCAGCCGCGCCAGAACAGCTCCTCGAGGATCGGCACCAGCAGCGCGGCGCGCGCGGTGCGCAGCACGAGCATGAGCGGCGTCAGCTCCTCGGGCGCGATCGACGTCTTGAGCCTGCCGGTGATCCCGTTCTGGAAGATCGGCGACTCGCGCCACCCGGGCACGAGCAGATCGGGCAGCACCCAGAGCGCGCAGACGGCGACGCCGAGCGCGATGCTCGCCATCCAGTACGGCGCGCGGCGCGCGTGCTCCGCCAGCACGCGGCGCGAGAAGAAGACGATCGAGCCGAGGATGACGAGGTCGCGGACGACCTCCTTGAGCGGCTGCTCGAGCGGGAGCTGTCCGTCGAGGGCGAGCCAGACCATGAACACGGCGAACGGCCCGACCCAGGCGAGCGTGCCGGTGCCCAGCGCGTCGGGGGGCTCGGCCGCGCGCGGGGCGGAGGCGTCGTCGGGGGCCGCGGGGGCCGGCGGGGCGGAGATGGACATCGGCGTGGGTCAGCGCGGACAGCTGCGGGTGGAGTCGGCGGGGTTGAGCGGACGCGGCGGCGCCGCCGGCGCGGGGGTGGCGGGCGGCTCCTCGACGCCGACCAGCTCGATGTCGAAGATCAGCTCCGCGCAGGGCGGGATGGTCGGGGAGCGGCCGGGGATGCCGTAGGCGAGCTGATAGGGGATGAAGAGCCGCCGCTGCCCGCCGACGCGCATCCCCTCGAAGCCCGCGTCCCAGCCCGGGATGACGCGGCGACGCCCCTGCTCGAAACGCAGCGGCTCGTTGCGGTCGCGCGACGAGTCGAACTTGCGCCCGTCGCGCAGCCAGCCGGTGTAGTGCACGACGTACGTCTTGCCGGGCGCGGCGGGCGCGCCCGTGCCCTCGACGATGTCGATGTACCGCATCACGTATTGCGTCCGGACCACACCCTTCACTTCGGGAATGGGCGCGGGTAGCGTGTGACCCGCATCACTCCGGGACCGGGCGCAGCCTCCCAACAGGCTGCCGGCGCAGAGGATAGCCCCTCCGAGCCAGCGACGCCCGCGCCGTCGAGGCGAGCCCGAGCGCAGCGGCGCGCGAAGTGCCTGTGGTCGAGGCTGCCGATGCGCCGACACGGGACCGAGTGGGACGAAGGACATCGCGTGGAGGGGTGAGGCGAGTGGCGTGACGCCGTGCCAGCGGCGGGACGCCACGGCAGGCCAGGATCGATCGGAACGACCTACGTCCTCCACCGGCCGGCAGGCCGGACGGGCGCCCCAAATTAGCATCCCGTCGCCTCCGGCCGCGCCAGCCGCGGCCGCGCGACGCCCCCTCCGGTCCGCTCCGGCCTCCCCGGCCGCGGCGGACTCCCTCCCCGGTGCCAGTGCTTCCCTCCAACCTCCCCCCCGCTCCGTCCCTGGCGCGGCTGCTCGCCGAGCTGCCGAGTCCGGCGGTGCGCGTGGTCTGCACGGGCGGCGTGACGCTGCAGCGCGTGGACGGAGCGTGGGGCGTGGCGGCCGCGCGCGAGCGGGCGCGGGACGAGTCGCCCCTGCTGACGAGCGCGATGCGCGCGCTCGGGCTCCGCACGACGCCGCCGAACGCCGCGCCCGCGGTCCGCCCGCCCGACGCCGGCCTCTCCGGCGCGGCGTGGGGGCTCCCACCCGAGTCCGAGCCGCCCATCGTCCCGACGCCCGCTCCGACGTCGGGAGCAGGGCACGCGTGGCAGCCGGTCGACCCGGACGCGCTGGCGCGCGAGGCGGGCGTGCGGGCCGTCGTCCTCCTCACCGACGCGGCCGACCCGACGGGCGAGGGCGGGCACCTCGTCTCGGCGGCGGGGACGCTGGCGTGGCGGCCGCCGCTGCAGCAGCTCGGCGACCTGCCGTCGCTGGGGGCGCACGCGCTGCGGCTGCGCTTCGCCGTGGACGCCGCCGAGCAGCGGGCCGTGGCGGCCGCGATGCGCTACGCGCGCGCCGCCGACGCCGCGCGGCAGGCCGCCGCCCTCCTCGACGCCTCGGAGCTGACGACGCTCGCGGTCGCGCCGGCGCTGTTCGTGGAGCTGGACGCGCTGTTCGCGGCCGCGTCCGAGACGCTGGAAGGGGTCACGCGCCTCGTGGAGGACGCGTTCGGCGGATCGCGCGCGCGGCGGACGGCGCCCACGGCGCGCGAGCGCTCGCCGCAGGGACGCCGCGCCGCCCTCGACGCGCGGCTGCTGCGCGCGCGCGGCACGCCGCCCGAGGTGCGCGACCTGCTGCTCGCGGTGTGGGACGCGCACGGCGCGCTCGCCGCGGGGCACCGCCGCGCCATCCGCCGCGCCGCCGCCGCCGAGCTGGGTCCGCCGACGGTGCGCGTGCACCGCCTCGCCGAGGGTCCGTGGAGCGTGGCGCTGCCGATCGGCGCCGAGTCGGGCGGCCGCGACGCCGGCGGCGCGGGGCGGCGCGGCCGGCAGGACGCGTTCGCGCTCGGCTGGACGTTCGCGACCGAGACGTGGCGCGCGGCGACGCTGGCGATCTACGCGGTCACCTCCGAGCGCTGACCTGATCACGGGCTGCGGGACTGCGGGGCTGCGGAACGACCGACCCGCAGCCTCGCATCGCGCCGAGCGGGTCTCGTCGCCGCGCGACCCAAGAGCGAACCGCGTAGACAGGATTACGACGGATTGAAATGGGACCGATGGGGATAGGTGAGAGGTTCGAGCTTCCACCTCTCGGCCATCCCCACAGGTCCCTTCTCAATCCGTCGTGATCCTGTCCGATGCCGTTCGGATCCCGCGCGCCGGCGCATCCCGAGCGGCCCTTCCGCAGCCCCGCAGCCGCAGGCAATCCGCAGCCCGCAGTCGGCAGCGCCGTTCGATCCGAGGTGCGCAGCGCCCCCTTCCCCGGCCGAGTCCCCTCGCCGTAAGGTTGCGCGATGACACAGGAGCTCGCAGGGCGGGTGGCGGTGGTCACCGGGGGCGCGTCGGGGATCGGGCGCGCGACGGCGCACGCGCTGGCGCAGGCCGGCGCGCAGGTCGTCGTCGCGGACGTGGACGCGGCGCGCACGCAGGCCGTCGCCGCCGAGGTGCACGCGGGGGGCGGCACCGCGATCGCCGTGACGGTCGACATCACCGACGACGCCGCGGTGAAGGCCATGGTCGCCGCCGCGGTGTCGACGTTCGGGGGGCTCGACCTCGCGGTGAACGCGGCCGGCGTCGGCGGCGTGGACGCGGTCACGCACGCGTATCCCGAGGAGGCGTGGCTGCGCACGATCGACGTGAACCTCACGGGGCTCTGGCGGTGCATGCGCCACGAGATCCCCGCGCTGCTCGCGCGCGGCGCGCAGACCGGGCGCACGACGGCCCTCGTCAACGTCGCGTCGGTGGCGGGGCTCGCCGGCTTCCCGCGCCACGCGGCCTACGCGGCGAGCAAGCACGCCGTCGTCGGGCTCACGAAGACGGCGGCGCTCGAGTACGCGCGGCGCGGGCTGCGCGTGAACGCGATCTGTCCCGGCTTCACCGACACGCCCATGGTCGAGCAGATCACCGGCGACGACCCGGAGCAGGAGGCGCAGCTCGCGCGCCGCATGCCGATCGGCCGGCTCGGCACGCCCGAGGAGATCGCGGCCGGCGCGCTCTACCTGTGCTCCGACGCGGCGGCGTTCATGATCGGGCACGCGCTGGTGCTCGACGGCGGCATCGTCGCCGCATGAACTGCGCGAGGGCGGCATGAGCGAGCGGCGCTACGACGACCGCGAGGTCGCGCTGATCTTCAAGGGCGCGGCGTCGGCGGAGCTGACGCGGCCGACGACGGACGGCCTCACCCTCCCCGAGCTGGAGCGCGTCGCCGTCGAGGCGGGGCTCGATCCGGCGCTCGTGCGGCGCGCCGCGTCCGAGCTGGACACCGCGCGCGACGCCACGCTCGGCGACCGCTGGCGCGGCGGGCCGACGACGCTCGTCGTCGAGCGCGTGATCGACGGCGAGATGGGGATCGATGCGTCGGAGGCGCTGCTGGCGGCGGTGCGCGGCACGATCGGCGCGGGCGGCATGGGGACGGCGAGCACGGTGGGGCGCACGTTCACCTGGCGCGGGCAGCTCGACGGCGCGCAGGCCGACGTCGGCGTCACGCCCGCGCAGGGGCGCACGACGGTGCAGGTGCGCGTGGCGCTCGACGCGCTGTCGCAGAACGCCTTCGCCGCCTGGTTCGTGGCCGCCGGCGGCGGGGGCGGCTTCCTCGCCTTCGCGGCGCTCGTGAGCCCGCTGGGGGCCGCGGCGCTGGTGCCGGCGGGCGCGGTCGCCGGCGCGGGCTACCTGCTCGCGCGGCGGCGCTTCGCGCGGCAGTCGGCGCGCCTCCGCGCCCGCGCGCAGGCGCTGGCCGACGCCGTCGCGGCGACGGCCGCCGGGGCGACGGGCGCCCGGCGGCCGTGACCTCCTGCCGCTACCGCAGCGGCAGGTACAGGTCCGTGATGGCCTCGTGCGCGGGCACGTCCGGGAACAGGGTCACGCGCTGGCAGTAGAGCGGGAAGTCGCGCGGCTCCTCGCCGCTGCCGGGCAGCCAGTCGCGGTAGAGGAAGGTCGCGGCCGGCTCGAGGTCGTCCCCCGCGCCCACGACGCGGAGCACGGCGCACCGGCCGCCGGGGATCACGCCGGGCGCGACCGCCGTGTCGTCCGCGGCGATCGGGCGATCGGTCGCGGCGCACAGATCGAGGCGGTAGTCCGCCGCCGGCGTGGTGCGCGGATCGTCGTGGAAGACGTTGAAGGTCGCGCTGACGTTCGGGCGGAGGCCGGCCGCGCGGCGCCACGCGATGAATCGCTGGATGGTCTGGCCGATGCGCGCGGGATCGCCGCGGTGCGACATCACGGCGACGGGCGTGTCCGTCACCTCGCGGATGGTCACGTCGTCGGCGGTGAAGCGGGTCATGAGCGTGCTCCTGGCATGTGTGAGAGGTGCGAAGGCCACATGCCACCGCTCCCAGTCGGGAGACTTCCGGAACGCCGACGGGACCTGACCGATGCGCGCGCGGAAGGCGCGCGCGAACGCATCCGCGGCCTCGTAGCCGGCATCCAGCGCGACCGCGGTGACGTTCGCGTCGTCCCGGAAGGCCAGCCGGTACGAGGCGCGCTTCAGCCGCGCGAGCTGGACGTAGCGATGCACGGTGACGCCGAGCGCCGCGACGAACTGCCGGTGGAAGTGATGCTTCGAGAACGCCGCCACGCTCGCGAGCGCGGCGAGCCCGAGGTCGTCGTCGAGGTGCGCGTCGATGTGGTCGAGCACCCGCTGCAGGCGCGCGCGGTAGTGCTCCGGTGCCGCAGTCGTCGTCATCGGTCCGTATCGCGTGCGTGCGGGATCGTCGGTGGCGCGTGCAAGTAGGCGTTCCGCCGCACGCCGCGCTCCACCGATCCTGCGCTCTTCGACTCAGAGCCGGCAGTCGGTGCGCAGCCAGTCGATCACCACGCGCGCGAGCCCGACGCGCCGGTCGCTGAACGAGTGGTCGGTGGGCCACACGTGCGCCGTCACGCGCGCGTTCCCGGCGCGGCGCAGCGCGTCGACGAGCGGGGCGTGCGCGGCGTTGTCCGTGTCGTCGAGCAGCAGCACGGGACGCGCGCGCAGCGCCGGGGCGCTGGCGGCGAGCGCCCACTCGTCGCCGCGGTCGAGCAGCGAGCGCACGAGCGCGTCCGCGCCGCCGGCCGCCCGCAGCGGCCCGCCGGGCGCGGTGAGGTCGGCCGTGTAGGCGAGGAACTGCGCGCGCGACGCCGAGTCGGTGCGCATCGCGACGCCGTCGCGCCCCGCGTCCCAGAACTCGAGCCCCGCCGCGCACCGCACCGCCGGGTCGGCCGCCGCGCCGCGCAGCGCGAGCCAGCCGCCCATGCTGTGCCCCACGAGCGCGAGGCGCCGCGGATCGACGCGGTGCCGCGCGACGGTCGCCGAGTCGCGCAGGAACGCGAGCGCGGCGGCGACGTCGCCCTGCGCGTTGGCGAAGGAGAACTCGCCGCCGCTCCCCCACGCGCCGCGATAGTGGAAGAAGAGCACGTTCATCCCCGCGCGGCGGATGGCGTGCGCGACGTCGAGGTTGCGCTCGTTGCCGGGATAGCCGTGCAGCAGCGCGACGGTCGCGTGCGGCCCGCGCCCCGCCGCGAGGTACAGCAGCCCGTTGAGCCGCGCGCCCGCGCTCGGGAAGTGCAGCTCGACGAGCGTCATCGGGTGGGCGGTGTCGCGCGCCGCGACGTCGAGCGTGACCGGGTCGCGCGCGGGCGGGCGCGCCTGGCGCGGCTGCGCGTCGGCGCAGGCGGCGGCCGTCGCCAGCGCGACGGCGAGGAGCGCGCGCCTCATCGCTTGCCGCGACGCTCGACGTCGCGCAGGAAGGCGCGCAGCGAGTCGAGCGTCAGCGCGGGCTCGTCGACCATCATGCGGTGCGCGGCGCCGCGGATGATCGCCACCCGCGCGCCGGGGATGCGCCGCTGGAAGTCGCGCATCGTCTCGGGGCGGGCCTCGTCGTGCTCCCCGGCCATGAGCAGCACGGGAAGCCGCAGCTCCCCGAGGCGCGCGGTGCGGTCGTAGTCGCGCAGCGTGCCGGTGGCGCTGAACTCGGAGGCGCCCCACATGTGGCGGTACATGGCGCCGTTGCCCTGCACGTCGCGGCACTCGGGATAGGCGGCCGCGAGCTCCGGACGGCGCGAGTTGTAGCGCGCGAGGAAGCTGTCGTTCGCGGCGGTGAACGCCGGCGTGTCGTACGCGCGGCGCGCCTCGGCGTCGGCGATCACGCGCTGCAGCGTGTCGGGCAGCGTCGCGACGAGCTCGCGGGCGTCCTGCAGCCACTCGGGGGTGCTGAGGAGCGGTCCGGCCAGCGTCACCGACCGCACGCCCGAGTCGCCGCGCGTCAGCAGGTACTCGGCGGCGACCGTCCCGCCCCAGGAGTGGCCGAGCAGGTGGACCTCGCGGAGGCCGAGCCGCTGGCGGATCGCGGCGACCTCGTCGACGAAGTGGGGGAGGTTCCAGTGCGTGGTGTCGCCCGAGCGCTCGGAGCGGCCGGTGCCGAGCTGGTCGTAGAAGATCACCGGCCGCTCGTCGCCGAGCCCGCCGAGCTCGCGCAGGACGCAGCTGCGCCCGCCGGGGCCGCCGTGGATCGCGAGGAGCGGCGTGCCGGGGCCGGTCCCGACCACGCGGTACCAGATGCGCCCGCCCGGGACGTCGAGCATGCCCTCGCCGGGCGTCAGCGGGCCGCGGGCGACCGCGCCGGCGGTGTCGCGCGCCGGGGTCGTCTCCGCGGTTCCGGCGCAGGCGGCGAGCGTCAGGAGGGCGAGCAGGAGCGGGGTGGGGCGACGGAGCATCGGCGTGCGGCGGGAGGGGCGATCACGGAGGGAGACGGGGAACTGCTTCGGATAGGATTCACGGGATTGACGGGATTCGACCCTCCACGTGAGTGCGAGGGACGTCGCGCCACGCGGAGCGCTGAAGCCTGTCCATCCCGTCAGTCCCGTCTTCAGCGGTTCGCCGCACCCGGCCTCGACGGGAAGCCGGACTCCGGCCAATGGCAGCGGCCAACGTACCACCCCCGCATTTCCGACGCACGACGCGCTGGCTCGCATCTCGCCAATGCTCGGCTGGGTCCGGCGGCGCCGTACGTGCCGCCCCGAATCATCAGCCGGAGTGCCCGCATGGCCGACCGTCGTCTTCCCCGCCCCCGTACCCTGCTGCCCCTCGTGCTGTCGACCGTCGCCGCGGGCTGCGACATGAACTCCTCGACGGCCGAGAAGGCCGGGAACACAGCGGCGGCGGCCACGGCCGGTGGCGAGGTCGACCGGAGCTGGACGCCGCCCGCGGTCACGACCGTCGCCGGCGTCCCGGCCGCCGAGCTCAAGAGCGCGCTGGAGGAGCGGCTCGGCGGGGCGACGCCGCAGGGGCTCGCCGAGGACCAGTGGCGGCACGTGAAGACGCTCTACACGCGCTTCGGGCGCGCGCCGCTCTGGATGGACGCCGACGGGCCCGACAAGGCGCGCGCGACCGCGCTCCTGCGTGCGCTCGTGGACGCCGACAAGGACGCGCTGCGCCTCGACGCGTATCCGCTGCCGGCGCTGGCCAACGCGCTCAACGCGCTCCGCGCCGGGCGCCCGACCGCCGCGCAGCTGGCCGAGACCGACGTGCTGATGAGCGCGGCCTTCACGGCGCTCGGCGAGGACCTCATCACCGGGCAGCTCAACCCGCGCACGGTGACCGAGGACTGGCACATCGACCCGAAGGAGGAGGAGGTCGACACCGCGCTCGTGCGCGCGCTGCAGGAGCCGGCCACCGACCAGGCGCTCGACCGGCTGCGCCCGCAGGACCCCGACTACGAGGCGCTGCGGAAGTCGCTCGTGCAGTACCGCGAGCTCTCCGCGAAGGGCACCTGGCCGACCGTGCCCGCGGGCCGCGCGCTCAAGCCCGGCGAGCCCGATGCGGCCGCGCGCCTGCAGGCGCTGCGCGCGCGCCTCATGGCCGAGGGGCTGATGGGCGACTCGTCGACGCGCACGGCGACGACCGAGGGCGTGAGCCCGGCCAACGCCGCCGGCGCGGGCGACACGGCGGCGCGCGAGCGGACGGCGCAGCCGCGCGCGCCGCGCGCCGGCGAGGTCGCCTACGACGCGGCGCTCGCCGGCGCGGTGGCCGAGTACCAGGCGCGCCACGGCATCGTCGTCGACAGCATCCTGGGCGAGGAGACGGTGAAGTCGATGAACCTCACGCCGGCGTACCGGCTGGGGCAGATCGCCGCGAACCTCGAGCGCCACCGCTGGATGCCGCGCGCGCTCGGCACGAAGCACATCGTGGTCAACGTGCCGGCGTTCCGCCTGGAAGCGTGGGACCGCGGGCAGAAGGCGCTCGACATGAAGGTCATCGTCGGCGAGGAGTACGAGAACCGCCGCACCGCGGTGTTCAGCGACACGATGACGACGGTCGTCTTCCGCCCGTACTGGTTCGTGACGGACGACATCGCGAACGAGGAACTGTGGCCCAAGGCGCGGGCGAACCCGGGCTATCTCGCGGCCAACAACTACGAGACGTTCCAGGAGGGCGGGCAGACGCGCATCCGCCAGAAGCCGGGCGAGGAGAACTCGCTGGGGCTGGTGAAGTTCCTCTTCCCGAACAGCTACAACATCTACCTGCACGACACGCCCAACCGCGAGCTGTTCGGCAAGGACGTGCGCGCCTTCAGCCACGGCTGCATCCGCGTCGAGAAGCCGGGCGAGCTGGCGCAGTGGGTGCTCGGCTGGGACGCGACGCGCGTGCAGCAGGCGATGAACGGCGCGACCGACAACGTCGAGACGAAGGTGCCGCAGCGCATCCCGGTGTACATCACCTACTTCACCGTCTACACGCAGGACGGGCGGCTGCGCTGGGGCAACGACCTGTACGACCGCGACGCCGAGATCGTGAAGGCGCTCACCGCGGAGGCGGGGCAGAAGCCCGAGACGGTGGCCGCGGTGCAGGCGATCCGGCAGCTGATCGCGGAGCGGTAACCCAGCGGCGCTGCGGACTGCGGGCTGCGGATCCTGAGTCCGCAACCCGCGTCGCGCCGCGCGATGCTCGTCGCAGTGCCACCGACGAGCGAACTACGTAGACAGGATGACACGGATCGAACGGGACCTATGCGGATAGGTGAGAGGTGGAAGCCCAAACCTCACATCTATCCCCATAGGTCCTCTTCAATCCTGTCAATCCTGTCTGAAGCAGTTCGGGTCCGGCGCGCGCATGCAGGTCCGAGGTGGTCAGGATCCGCTGCCCGCAGTCCGCAGCGCCGTTCTCCGCGCGACCTCCGCCCGCACCACCGGCGCCACCTCGGTGCCGAGCAGCTCGATCGCGCGCAGCACCCGGTCGTGCGGCGTCGGGCCGACGGTGAGCTGGATGAGCGCGCGCTGATGGCCGAACAGCTCGTGCTCGAACAGCAGCTTGTCGATCACCTCCTGCGCGCTCCCCACGAGCAGCGCGCCGCGCGGCGAGCGCTCGGCGTCGAAGCGCGCGCGCGACGGCGGCGGCCATCCGCGCTCGCGCCCGATGCGCCCCATCGTCTCCAGATAGGGCGGCCACGCCGTGGCGATCGCGTCGTCGGTCGTGTCGGCGAGGAAGCCGTGCGAGTTGATGCTCACCGGCAGCGTGGCCGGATCGTGCCCCGCGCGGCGCGCGCTCTCGCGGTACAGCTGCACGAGCGGCACGAAGCGCTCCGGCGCCCCGCCGATGATCGCCACCGCCAGCGGCAGCCCGAGCGTCCCGGCGCGCGCCACCGACTGCGGCGTGCCGCCGACCGCGATCCAGAGCGGCAGCGGGTCCTGCACGGGGCGCGGGTGCACGCCGCGGTTCTCGATGCGCTGCGTGTGCGCGCTTCCCGGCCACGTCACGCGCTCGTCGCGTCGCAGCGCCAGCAGCAGCTCCAGCTTCTCGGTGAAGAGCGCGTCGTAGTCGTCGAGGTCCTGCCCGAACAGCGGGAAGCTCTCGATGAACGACCCGCGCCCCGCCATGATCTCCGCGCGCCCGTCCGACAGCAGGTCGAGCGTCGCGAAGTCCTGGAAGACGCGCACCGGGTCGTCCGAGCTGAGCACCGTCACGGCGCTCGTGAGGCGGATGCGCGACGTGCGCGCCGCCGCGGCGGCCAGCACCACCGCCGGCGCCGACACGGCGTAGTCGGGCCGGTGGTGCTCGCCGATCCCGTACACGTCGAGCCCCACGCGGTCCGCCAGCTCGACCTCCTCCAGCAGGTGCCGCAGCCGCTCCTGCGTGTTGGTCGCGCGCCCGGTGCGCGGATCGACGGCGGTCTCCGCGAAGGTGTAGATCCCGATCTCCATGCGCTGATCACTAACGCAGCGCGGGCCGCGGCGACAAGCGCCGCGGCCCGCGTATGCTCGTGCGCGTGCGACTCAGGCGCGCCGGCGCCGCGCCAGCCCACCCATCGCGAGCAGCCCCGTGCCGAGCAGTGCCCACGTGCCCGGCTCGGGCACGCTGCTGATCTGACGAGCCGAGACGTTGCTGACCTCGACGATCAGCCCATCCGTCTGGGCGTCGCCCGTGGTCGTGAACGTCAGCGTGTTGATGCCGGCCACGAACCCGCTGCTCACCGTCTGCAGCGCGCCGAAGCCGCTGGTCCACGAGGCGCAGGTGCCGCCCGCGCTGCTCCCGGCGAGACCGTTCAGGCTCCACGACGAGAACCCGTTGTCGACCATGCACTGGAAGCTGAACGTCGCCGTGCTCGCGTCGTAGCCGCTCAGGTCGAACGTGGTCGTGTAGACGTACGTCAGCGGTCCGCCGCCGAGGGATCCGGACGGCGATGCCGAGATCCAGCGCGACGCCTGCGGACCGCCGAAGTTCGCCCAGCCCGGGTTGCCGGTGACCAGGTACGCGTCCACCGTCGTGGAGCCGACGGTCACGTCCCAGTTCAGGTCGCGTCCACCGCTCGCGCCCACCCCGGTCCCGACCGGCCCCTGGGCGCCGGCCACTCCGGCGAGCGAGACGACGGCGGCGAGTACCAGCCCTGCGTTGCGGAACGGCATCGGCATACCTCGGCGTGGGGGATTCCTGTGATCTGGCTCACGGGCGCGGCCGAGTATTCGATGGCGCTATCCGTTCCGCAAGCGTCGCGTCAACGCAGCGAACTCGTCCGTGCCGAGCGCTGCGGCTGGGCCAGGAAATCGGTCGCGAGCGTGACCAGCGCCTTGACGCCGTTCGGCATCGCGGACTCGTCGGCGAAGAAGCGCGGGCTGTGGTTGGACACGAACGCGCTCTCCGGACTCCCCTTCGGGCGCACGCCGAGGAACACGAACAGCCCCGGCACCTGCTCGGCGAAGTAGCCGAAGTCCTCCGCCCCCGTGACGGGGCGACCGAGCGAGACGTTCTGCGCGCCGACCGCGCGCTGCAGCGACGCCACCATGCGCTCCGTCAGCGCGGGATCGTTCGAGGTCACCGGCGTGCGCTCCTGCACGTCCACCACCGCCGTCGCGCCCGAGGCCGCGGCGATCTGCTCGGCGGTGCGCTTGAGGCGCATCTGCACGTCCCTGCGCATCGCCGGATCGAAGGTGCGGATCGTCCCCAGCATCGTGATCGAGTCGGGGATGATGTTGTTGCGCACCCCGCCCTGGAACGCGCCGACGGTGAGGACGACCGGCGAGTTCGTGAGGTCCATCTGCCGGCTCACGACCGTCTGCAGCCCGGTCACGATCTGCGCGCCGACGACGATCGGGTCGACGCCGGCCCACGGCGTGGCGCCGTGCACCTGCTTGCCGCGCACGGTGACCGTGTAGAAGTCGGCGGCCGCCATGAAGCCGAGCGGCTTGTACGTGATGTGGCCCGCTTCGGCGGGCGTCACACCCACGTGAAGTCCGAAGATCGCGTCGGGCTTCGGGTTCGCGAGCGCGCCCTGCGCCATCATCTCGATCGCGCCGCCCTTCTCGCCCGTCGGCGGGCCCTCCTCGGCCGGCTGGAAGATGAACTTCACCGTGCCGGGGAGCTGCGCCTTCATCCCGGCCAGCACCTCGGCGGCGCCGAGCAGCATCGCGACGTGCATGTCGTGCCCGCAGGCGTGCATCACGCCGACCGTCTGGCCGTTGTACGTCGTCTTGACCTTCGACGCGAACGGCAGGTCGACCTGCTCGGTCACCGGCAGCGCGTCCATGTCGGCGCGCAGCGCGACCACCGGGCCGGGGCGCCCGCCCTTGAGCACGGCGACCACGCCCGTCGTCGCGACGCCGGTGCGCACCTCCATCCCGAGCCTGCGGAGATGCTCGGCCACCAGCGCGGCCGTGCGCGTCTCGCGGTTGCCCAGCTCGGGGTTCTGGTGGATGTCGCGGCGCCACGCCACGACCTTCGGCATCACGGCGGCGACCGCGCGCCCGATCTCGGCGTCCATCGCCCCGGCGGGGGTCGGAGCCTGGGCGCGCGCGGCCGGCGCGGCGGCGAGGGCGAGCAGCGCCAGCGGCGCCAGCGGCGCGGCGCGGTGGGCGAGGCGGAACGGACGCATGACGACGCGAGTGCGAGACGGACGTGACGGACGACGGACCCGGAACTTCGCCCACGGCGCGGACGCGGGAAAGCGGGACCGCGGCGTCGCCCGTGCGGGTATCACCATCATGGCTCCCCCCACCCGCTCGCTCGGGCGCGCCGCCGCGCGCTTCGCCGTCTATCTGGCCGTCTGCTGGGGCACGCTGCTCGTGCTCGCGTGGGGCGCCGTGCCGCGCGCCCCCTGGCTCGCGCCCGCGCTGCTCGCGCTCGCCGCCGCGCACACCACGCTGCCGATCCTCGCCTTCCTGGCGCGCGGCGGCGGCTGGCGCCGCTATCCGACGGCCGCGTTCCGCCTGTGGGTCGTGCGGCCCGCGCTCTATGCGCAGCTGCTGCTCCCCGTGACCGCCGCGGCCGGCGTGCTCGGGCTGCTCGCCGGCGCGCCGTTCGGGCACGCGATCGCGACGGGGCGCCTCGCCGCGCTCGCGATCTTCGCGATCGGCGCGGGGGTGCTGGCGCTCGGCTGGCTGGGCTCCCGGCGGCTCGTCGTGCGCGAGGTCGAGGCGCGCGTCCCCGACCTGCCCGCCGCGTTCGACGGGCTGCGCCTCGTCCAGGTGTCGGACCTGCACGTCGGCCCGCAGACGTCGCGGCGCTTCCTCGCCCAGGTGTCGCGGAGCGTGCGCGCGCTCGCGCCTGACCTCGTCGTCGTCACGGGCGACCTGGTGGACGACCGCGTGGAGGACGCGCGCATCTTCGGCGACTGGGTGCGCGCGCTCGACGCCGGCGAGGACCGCGCGCCGCTCGGCGTGCACCTCATCCCCGGCAACCACGACGTGTACGCGGGGTGGGCGGGCGTCGCCGCGTCGCTGCGCGCGCACACGCGGGCGCACGTGCTGGTGAACGACGCGCGCGTGGTGCAGCGCGACGGCGCCGCGCTCGCGCTGCTCGGCACCGGCGACCCGGCCGGCCGCGTGCGCGGCGGCGGCGACAACGCCGGCCCCGACCTCGGGCGGGCGTTCGCGCGCGTCCCGCACGGCGTCCCGATCGTCGCCTTCGCGCACAACCCCGCCCTCTGGCCCGCGCTCGCCGAGCGGGGCGTCGCGCTGACGCTGAGCGGGCACACGCACTGGGGACAGCTCGCGCTGCCGCGCCTCGGCTGGAGCCTCGCGTCGCCGTTCCTGGAGCACGCGATGGGCGCGTACCAGGAGGGGGAGGCGCTGCTCTACGTGCACCCCGGCACGGGCTTCTGGGGGATCCCGTTCCGCCTCGGCGCGTATCCGGAGGTCGCGGCGATCACGCTGCGGCGCGCGGAGTCGGCGGGGATCTCGATGGGCGAGGCGCGGCGCGCGGCGTGACCACGGCTACGACTGCAACGACGACATGAGAGACGACATGAGGGACGACATGAGGGACGACATGAGGGACGACATGAGGGACGACATGTGACAGGATGGACAGGATTCACGGCTCCGCAGCGGCGCATGGAGCCGTCGCGCCACGCGGAGCTTCGCATCCTGTTCATCCTGTCAATCCTGTCTGAGCAGTTCGCCGTTCAGGGACCGGCGCGACCATGCCGCGCCGATCGACGAACTGCGCTCAGTACCAGGACGAACGCCGCGTGCGCCGCTCGTCGCGCGGCACGCTCACCCGGCCGCTCACCTGCGTGTACGCGATGCCGCGCGCCCGCGCGCGATCGATCGTCAGGTCGCCCGAGACCTCGCGCACCGCGATCTCCCCCGAGCCGTCGCGGTCCACCGCGACCGAGCCGCGCACGCCCGACACGTCGATGTCGCCCGACCCGTCGGCGACGCGCACGTCGCCCCGCACGTCGCGCAGGCGGATCTCGCCCGAGCCGTCCTCGATGCGCGCGGACGCGACGTCCTCGACGAGGATCTCGCCCGAGCCGTCCTTGAGGTCGAGCGCGCCGACGCCGCGGATCTCGACCGAGCCGCTGCCGTCGACGACGTCGGCCGCGATGCCGCGCGGCACCTCGAGCACGAGGTCGAGCGAGCGCACGTGGTAGCCGTCGCTCCACTCGCCGTCGCGCAGGTCGGGGATGTCGGCGCGCACGACGATCGCGTCCCCCTCGCGCCGCGCGACGAGCCGGATCTCGTCGAGCCAGGCGCGGCGCGAGGAGCGCGCGGTGCCGCGCACGCGCACCTCGCGCAGCCCGTCGACGCCGCGGATGCGCAGGAGCCCCGACCGCCCCTCGACCTCCAGGCGGCGCGCGCCGCGCGCGTCGACGGTCGCGTCGCGCGCGTCGGTGTACTCGTCGTACGTCTGCGCGTGGACGGCGCGCGGCGCGGCCGCGGCGAGGGTCGCGCCGGCGAGCGCGAGAACGAGGGCGGGCAGTCGACGCATGGACGAGGCAGGCACGAGGCGGGGCACGACGCGCCCGGCGGGTCCGGGCGACGCTGCCGATGGGACAGCCGCCCTGGGGGAAAGGTTTGCCCCGCCTCCGTCAGCGCCCCACCAGCCGGCGCGCGTTGCCCTCGGCGACCGCGGCGCGCGTGGCCGGCGTCAGCTGGCGCAGGAGCAGCTGCACGCGCGCGATCTTGCGGCGCTCGCCTTCCGCGTCGCGATGGCTGGCGTCCGTGCCGACGAGGAATCGGGTCGGGTGCGCCTCGACGAGCGCGAGCCACTCGGGCCACACGCGCGCATCGTCCCGGAAGATCGTGTAGTCGGGCGATCGGGGGTGCTGCGCCCAGGTCCGCGCGCTCAGCTCGTACACGAGGTTCGGGTGCCGCTCGAGCATCCGGCGCGCGAGCACGAGCGGCGTGTAGCCGCCGTGCGCCCAGACCACCGTCACGCGCGGGAAGGCGGCGAGCAGCGCGTCGAGCTCGCGCAGCCGCGTCACCTCGCAGTGCACCAGCACCGGCACTCGGTGCCGCTCGGCGAGCGCCATGATGCCCCGCATCGTCGGGCCGAGCGGGTCGAAGTCGGCCTCGGGGAACCCGGGCGACGCGAAGTGCACGATCGACAGCTCGCCGATGCCGCGGTACGCGCCGGAGCGCAGCGCGCGGTCGAGATCGGAGAGCAGCAGCGTGTCGGCGCGCTCCCACTGCGCGCGGTACTCGCGCCGCTCCGGCGACACCGAGATCCACGGCACGATGCGCGGGTCCTCGCGCGCGGCCGCGAGCACCGACGCGTTGTCGCTGCGCGCGCCCCAGAAGGCGAACGCCAGCGGCAGCGCGTGCGCGTCCATGAGCGCGCGCTGCATCGCCGGATCGTTCAGGTGCACGTGCGCGTCCACGAACGGCACCGCGCCCGTGTCCGTCGCGACCGGACCGGATGGACGCGCCTGGCGGCGTACGGCGGGGACGGGCTGCGCCGCGGCGGCGAGCGGCGCGGCGAGCAGCAGGAGCGCGACGCACGCGCGCGTCGCGCGACGCACGCCGTGGCGCATGAGGCTCGGCATTTCGAGTGGATGACGTGGGGCGGACGGGATGGGTGCCGCGGCGGCGATGGGACGCTCCGCCGGCGCGGCCGTTAAGGCGTGGTGGCGTCCCGAGGCTGCCGGACGCTCGCTAGCTTCCGCAGGCCCGGCCCGCTCGCGCGGTGGCCGCCGCCGCGCGGCCGCCGTCTCTCCCCCAGGCTTTCCCCCGCATGTTCTCGCACGCGTTCTACAACGTCGTCCACATCGTCGGCATCATCCTCGTGATGTCCGCGCTCGGCGCGACCGCGATCCACGCCGTCAACGGCGGCTCCCGCCAGACGAACCGCGCCCGCGGCCTCGTCGCCGCGCTGCACGGCGTGGGCGTGCTGCTGATCCTGATCGGCGGCTTCGGCATGCTCGCGCGCCTCGGCTTCATGCACGGCGCGAACTTCCCGGGCTGGCTGTGGGTCAAGCTCGCCGTCTGGGTGACGATCGCCGCGCTGCTCGCCGTGCCGTACCGCAAGCCGTCGCTCGCCAAGCCGGTCTACCTCGCGCTGCCGGTGCTCGGCGGGCTCGCGGCCTACATGGCGATCTACAAGCCGATCTGAGTCGCGGACGCGGGAGTCGCATACGAGAGACGGCGAGACCGGCGCACTCCGCGCGGTCTCGCCGTCTCTCGTATGCGGCGTCGCGTGTCCGACGCTCAGCGCTGCCCGCCGGCGGCCCCCGTCGCGGCGGCGCCGAGCAGCGTGCGCACCGCCGCGTCGAGCTGCGCATCCCTGCCGGTGTAGGCCTCGCCGATCGGGCGCTTCACCGCCACGTCCACGGGGCGCGGCTTCAGCTCCATGTCCGTGCCGTCGGCGGCCGTGATGCGCGAGCGCGGCAGGCGCAGCACCGAGCCGTCGAGCATCGGGACGTTCCAGGTGAAGATGATCCACCCCGCCGTCGGCTCGCCGACCACCTTGCCCAGGCCGAGCGCGCGATAGCCCTCGGTGAAGTCCTCGGCGTCGGACAGCGAGTGCTGGTTCACCACCAGCACCGTCGGGCGCTCGAGCGCGCGCTGCCCCAGCTGGGCGCGGGCGGAGGCCGCCTCGTCGCCGCGGATGCGCATCGTCAGGTACGGCCGGCGCGCGAACACGTCGAGCGCGTACGCGTTGACGAAGCCGCCGTTGTTGTTGCGCAGGTCGACGACGACGCCGTCCTTCCCGAGGTTCTCGGCGTCCAGGTCGGCGTACAGCTGCGCGAGCGAGCCCGCGCTCATGTCGGGCATGTGCACGTAGCCCAGCTTCCCGCCGCTCGCGCGCGCCACGTAGTCGCGGCGCGACTCCACCCACGCGCGGTAGAGCAGCCCCTTCTCCACCGCCGTCGTCACGGGACGCACCGCCACGTCGCGCCGCGCGTCGCTCGCGCCGGCGAGCGTCAGCGTCACGCGCCGGCCGGCCGTGTGCATCAGCAGCGAGTCCACGTTCGCGCCGCGCCCGACCGCGGTGCCCTCGATGGCGACGATCGCGTCGCCCGCGCGCACGCCCGCGAGCGCGGCGGGGCTCAGCGGCAGCACCTCGGTGACGCGCAGCGTGCCGTCGCGCTCGTGCGCCGCGCGGTCGAAGCGCACGCCGAGCCGTCCCGTCGTCGGCGCGCCGCCGCCCGGCCCGTTCACGCCCAGGTGCGAGGCGTTGAGCTCCCCGACCATCAGGCTCAGCACGCGCCGCAGCTCGTCGGGCGTGCGCGAGGCGGCGACGTGCGGCGCGACGCGCGTGCGCACCGCCTCCCAGTCGACGCCGTGGAACTTCTCGTCGTAGAAGTGGTCGCGCAGCCAGCCCCACGCCTGCGCGAACACGACCTCCTTCTCGCGCGCGAAGTCGACGTCCATCTCGGCGGCGAGCGCGATCGGGCGCACCGCGCGCGACTCGACGGTCACGGCGCTCGGGCGGCCGCCCTCGCGGTAGTAGACCTCGCGCCCGTCGGGCGACCACTGCGCGTCGCTCTTGCCGCCGCTCGTCGAGGTGAGCTGCCGCGCCACGGGCTCGCCCGGCGCCAGCTCGTCGAGCGGCCAGAGCCAGAGGTTCGTCTGCCCCGCGGCCCCCGCCACGAGCAGCAGCTGCCGACCGTCCGGGCTCGGCGCGATCGCCTGCACGTCGAGCCCCGTGGGGAGCAGCGCGAGGCGCATGCGGATGCCGTCGAACTCGATGCGCGTCGGCGCGCGGCGCGGCGCGACCGGCCGCGTGGCGAGCGCCGAGTCGGCGCGCTGCGCGCTCGCCGCGCGACGCTCCGCGCTCGAGTCGCGCACGGCGGGCGACGCGGGGCTCGCCGGCGTGCTGACCTCGAACAGGCTGCGGAACTGGTCCTCGCGGAAGCGCGGCGTGCGCGGCACGAGGTCGACGCGCGCCACCTGCCCCTGCTCGGTGCGCTGCCCCGTGACGACGAACAGCGTCGTGCCGTCGGGGCTCCACTTCACGTCGCTCGTGAACGCGTTGGGCAGGAAGGTGACCTGCCGCGGCTCGCCGCTGCCGTCGGCGCGCACGACGAACGCGTTGGCGAAGCCGCGCGTCCCGGCGCGCGCCACGAAGGCGATCCACTGGCCGTCCGGGCTCCACGCGATCGCGCTCTCGTCGGCGAACGGCGGCCGGTCGAAGCGCGCCGTCGCAACGCGCCGCTCGCGCCCGAAGCCGGCGCCGGGCGCCGCGTCGGCCACGCGCAGCTCGCGCCCGCCGCGCACGAAGGCGACGCGCGTCCCGTCGGGCGACCAGCGCGGCGCGACGTCGCCGGCGCTGGGATCGAGCGCCTCGCCGGCGCCCGCGGTGAGCGCCGTTTCGCGCCGCGCCGCGAAGTCGTGCACCCACACGCGCCACCGCCCGTCGCGGTCGGAGGCGTAGGCGAGGCGCCGGCTGTCGGGGCTCCACGCCAGCTGCTGCTCGGGACCGGCCGTCGCGGTCACGCGCGCCGCGTCGAGCGGCCCGCCGCCGCCCGCGGCCGCGCCCTCGGGTGCGCGCGCCGCGGCCGCGAACACCTCGCCGCGCAGCGTGAAGGCGAGCTTGCGGCCGTCGGGCGCGAGCGCGAGCTCCTGCAGCCCCGCCGCCCCCGCGGCCAGCCGCTCGACGCCGGGCGCGGCGGGCGCGCCGCGCAGCGTCACGGCCAGCGCGCGCGGCGCCCCGCCGCCGACGTCCACGCGCCACAGCCCGAAGTCGCGCTCGAACACGATGGTGCGCCCGTCCGCCGAGATGGCCGGCCAGAGCACGCGGCCGTCGGTGAACTGCGTGACGGCGCGCGCCGCGCCGCTCGCGCGCCCGTCGGCCATCGGCTGCGCCCACAGGTTCTCCGCGCCCGAGCGGTCGCTCATGAAGTACAGCGTGCGCGCATCGGGCGCCCACATCGGCCACGCGTCCTTCGCCCCGCCGGTGGTGATCGCGGCGTAGGCCGGCGCCTCGCCCGCGGCGCCGCTGCCGGGGCGCACCAGCCAGATCTCGCTCTCGTCGATGTGGCTGTGTCCGCGCCGCCACCACTGCCCGCTGACGATGCCGCGCGCCGTGATCGCGAGCGTCGCCCCGTCGGGCGCGGGCGCCGCCCAGTACTCGCTCGCGTACCGGTCGCCGGCGACGAGCATCGGCGTGCCGCCGTCGGCGCGCACGCGCAGCACGTCCTGCATCCCCGCCACGTCGCGCGACGCGGACGAGAGATAGAGCCACTGCCCGTCGCGGCTCCACGCGTCGAGCGTCTCGGGCGCGTCGTCGTAGGTCGCCCGGCGCAGCGCGCCCGTCGCCAGCTCCAGCACGTACACGTCGCCGCCGCCGGTGCGCGTCGACACGAACGCGAGGCGCCGGCCGTCGGGCGACCAGAGCGGGCGGCTCTCGGCGGCGGGATGCGAGACGAGCAGCCGCGCCTCGCCGCCGTCGGCGCCCACGGTCCACACGTCGCCCCCGGACACGAACGCGATCTCGCGCCCGTCGGGCGACAGCGACGGCTCGGCGAGCGCGGGGCGCGGCGCGACCGCGGCGCCCGACTGCGCGGACGCGACGGCGGGACAGAGCAGCAGCGGCGCCGCGAGCGCGGCGCGCGAACGGAAACGAGGCATGGGGCGGGGGGCGGGGATCGGATGGAGCGGCGGCGGACGCGAGGCGCGCGGGCGACGGGCGGTCGCGGTAAGGTGTCGCCCGACGGCGCGGCTACAAGGGCGACGCGGCGGGGTTCGCAGATCTCGAACTCGTCGGACGGGCCGGACGCGTCGGGCGCACAGCGGCGGGCCGGATCGGCTGCGTCCACGCGCGCCGCCCGTCCGAGTCCGTGACGACCGCGCGCACGTAGCCCTCGTCGCCGCGGATCGCGTAGCGCGCGCTGCGCCCCGCCACCTCGGCGAGCGTGCGGCCGCCGCGTCCCACGAAGCGCGTGCGGTAGCGGCGGTCGTCGCGCGGGTTCGCGGGCGCGGCGACCTCCACGCGCAGCGCGCGCGCGTCCGCCGCCACGTCGGCCAGCAGCAGGCCGGTGGTCGCGTAGAAGCGCCCCGCGCGCAGCGCGCCGACGATCGCCTCGGGCGTCAGCGTGTCGGCGCGCACCATCACCCACGCGCCGCCCGGTCGCGTCGTCTCGGCGTCGTCGAGCGCGGCGAAGTTGTGCGCGTCGTCGCTCCCCACCGCGTAGAGCAGGCGACCGCGCGTCAGCAGCGTGTCCCACAGCGCCTCGGTCGAGAGCGCGACGCGCCCGCTCCCGTCGTCGCCGCCCAGGTTGTTGATGCGCGGCTGCGCGTTCCACAGCTCGAACAGCGTCGAGTCGGGGAGCGCCGCCATGTCCGCCGGGCGGATGGACCAGCGGAAGTTCGGATGGTTCACCTGCGCCACGCCGCCCGCGGCGCGCACGGCGGCGAGGTGGTGCGCGTAGGTCGCGGCGACCGTCGTCCCCTGCGCCACGTTCCGCTCGCCGAGCGGCGGCACCACGCGCGACGCGCCGATCGCCGTCACGTGCGCCTGCCGGATCCCCAGCGGGTGCGAGGCGTCGGCCACCTGCTGCGTGATCTCCTGCCCCGCGATGACGAGGAAGGCGCCGGGCTTCCCGAGCTGCGCGTTGAGCGGCGCCGGGTCGGTGATGCGCTCGTGGTCGGTGACGACGAGGAAGTGGTAGCCGTGGTCGCGGTACCAGCGCGCGACCTCCTCGGGCGGGCGGTTCCCGTCGGACTCGCGCGTGTGGACGTGCGTGTTGCCGCGGTACCAGCGCGGCGCGGGCTCCTGCGCGCCCAGGTGCGTGGCGCCGAGCAGCAGGAGGGCGAGGAGCGGACGGAGGGCGGGCATCGGCGGGCGGCGGGAGCGGGACGTGGCGCGCGAAATCTGGCGCGACGCTCAGCTTCGCGCCCTGCCGTGCCGAGACTCGGACGGAGGAAGCGGCCGCCCAGCCGCCGCTCCGTCCCATTCTCTCCGCCTGCCATGTCCGCCCGTCATCTCCGCGCGCGCGCCGCGTCCGTCGCGTCCATCGTGTCCGTCGCCCTGCTCGCCCTGCCGTCGCTCGCGCACGCGCAGCCGGCGGCCGGCTTCCTGAACACCGGCGTCGGCGGCACGACCGATCCGCGCTGGTCGCTCACCGCCACGCGCGTGACCGACGGGAGCGTCGTCTACAGCGGGGCCGCGCGCGTCATCGCCGACGTCCCCGCCGACTGGGCCGACAACCAGGCCGGCGTCGCGCGGTGGATCGGCGCGTCGACCAGCGGCAACCTGTCCGCCGCGGGCGCGACCTCGGACGAGGCGCGGCGCTTCCGCTACGTCTTCCGCGCCTCGTTCGACCTCACCGGCTACCTGGTCGACGCGGTGAAGACGTCGCTCTCCTTCCGCTTCGGCGCCGACAACTACTTCGATCCGGTCGCGCGCGGGCTCGGCTACCGCCTGAACGAGGGCGCGTGGACCGATCCGGTGACGCTCGCCGCGTGCGAGGGGAAGTTCGGCTTCGACCGTGCAGGGACGGGGTGCTTCACGGCGGCCAACGGCTTCGTCGGGCAGATGAGCGGCGCGATCGTCGTCCCGGGCACCCTGCTGCGCTCGAACGCGGTGAACGTCTTCGAGTTCGCGACCGAGGGCGACGGCGTGACGGACGGCCTCTACGTCACGCAGTCGAGCGTGAGCGGGCTCTCCACCACCGTCCCCGAGCCGTCGACGCTGGCGCTGCTCGGCGGTGGGCTGGGCGTCCTGGGGCTCGCGGCGCGCCGCCGCCGGCGCTGAGTCGTCGGCTCGCGCGCAACGAGGACGGGGCGCCGGCATCTGCCGGCGCCCCGTCCTCGTTGCGCGTCGCGCGGACGCGCGCGCTCAGGCCACGAGCTGCGCGGCCATCGTCGGCACCGGCGGCGCGTCGACCGTCAGGCGCATGAGCGTCCACGCGCCCTCGTCGCAGGCGCGTCCCGCGCCCGGAGTGAAGCGGATCGCGCCCGACCGGCGCGCGTCCAGGTAGCGCTGCGCGTCGCCGCGGATCTGCGCGGTGACGGCGGCGCTGGCGCCCTGCTTGAGCGACGTCGACGCCGTCGTGATGCGGCCCGCGATCAGCGTCGCCAGCTCGCGGTCGATGGGCTGCCCCGAAGGCAGGGAGAGGCCGAAGAGGAAGTGCACGGGCGGAGGAGCTCGAGTGGGACGCCGGCGGACGCGCAGGCGGAGGACGGGCGCGGCGCGCGGCGGAACGCCCTTCCGTAGTGCCAGCGCGGTGCCCGGAATCCACGCCACCCTGGCACGCTCCGGGAGCCTCCTGGCGGCCCTGGCCTGCCGTCGGCGCGGGCTCGCGACGCCGGGGCTGCCGCGCTGACGGGAGCGTCCGGGGCCCGGCCGGACCGGCTACCTTTCGCGCGTCGCGCGGCGTGCCGCCTGCCTGCCCTCGCCGGCCCGCCGCCCTCGTTTCCCCGCACCCGCCCCGTCCGTGGCCACCGCCACCGCTCCCCAGCCCGCGATCGACCCGGCGCTCGAGAAGCGCTGCATCGACACCGTCCGCACGCTCGCCATGGACGCCGTGCAGCAGGCCGAGTCCGGCCATCCCGGCACCCCGATGGCCCTCGCGCCGCTGGCCTGGCTGCTGTGGACGCGCCACCTGCGCTACGACCCGAAGGACCCGCAGTGGCTCGACCGCGACCGCTTCGTGCTGTCGGCCGGCCACGCGTCGATGCTGCTCTACTCGGTGCTGCACCTCACCGGCTACGACCTGGCGCTCGACGACCTGCGGCAGTTCCGGCAGTGGGAGAGCCGCACCCCCGGCCACCCGGAGTACGGCTACACGCCCGGCGTCGAGACCACGACCGGCCCGCTCGGCCAGGGGATCGGCAACGCGGTGGGGTTCGCGGTCGCCGAGGCGCACCTCGCGGCGACGTTCAACCGCGAGGGGCACGCGATCCTCGACCACCACACCTGGTTCATCGCCGGCGACGGCGACCTGATGGAGGGCGTGTCGCACGAGGCGGCGAGCTTCGCGGGGCACTTCGGGCTCGGGAAGCTGATCGGCTTCTACGACGACAACCAGATCACGATCGACGGCCGCACGGACCTCACGTACAGCGACGACGCGGGCCAGCGCTTCGAGGCGTACGGCTGGCACGTCGAGCACGTGGCCGACGTGAACGACCTCGCGGCGCTCGGCGCGGCGATCGCCCGCGCCAAGGCGGAGACGGCGCGCCCGTCGCTGATCATCGTCAAGACGATCATCGGCTTCGGCAGCCCCAATCGCGCCGACACGTCCAAGGCGCACGGCGAGCCGCTCGGCAAGGACGAGATCCGGCTCACGAAGCAGGCGTACGGCTGGCCGAGCGAGGAGCCGTTCTTCGTGCCCGACGACGCGCGCGAGGCGTGGCGCGCGGCCGGCGCGCGCTCGGCCGAGCATCACGCGGAGTGGCGCACGCGCTGGGAGGCGTACCGCGCCGCGCACCCGGAGCTGGCCGCGGAGCTGGAGCGCCGCGTCGCCAAGCGCCTGCCCGAGGGGTGGGACGCGGCGATCCCGTCGTTCACCGCGGAGAACGGCGCCGTCGCCAGCCGCGCGGCCAGCGGCACGGTGCTCAACGCGATCGCCGCGAAGGTGCCGGAGCTGATCGGCGGCTCGGCCGACCTCGCGCCGTCGAACAACACGAACCTGAAGGGGCTCGGGACGTTCGCCGCCGCGACGCCGGAGGGGCGCAACTTCCACTACGGCATCCGCGAGCACGGGATGGGCGCGATCATGAATGGGATGGCGCTGCACGGCGGGATCATCCCGTACGGCGGCACCTTCCTCGTGTTCGCCGACTACATGCGCCCCGCGATCCGCCTCGCGGCGATCATGCACCAGCAGGCGATCTACGTCTTCACGCACGACTCGATCGGCCTGGGCGAGGACGGCCCGACGCACCAGCCGATCGAGCAGCTCACCGCGCTGCGCTGCATCCCGAACCTCACGGTGATCCGCCCCGCCGACGCGAGCGAGACGGCCGAGGCGTGGCGCACCGCGGTGACGCACACGACGGGGCCGGTGGCGCTCGTGCTGACGCGCCAGAAGCTCGGCTTCATCGACCGCACGGTGTACGGCAGCGCGGCCGGCGTGGCGCGCGGCGCCTACGTGCTCAAGGACGCGGAGGGCGGCGCGCCGCAGGTGGTGCTGATGTCGAGCGGCTCCGAGGTCGCGCTGGCGCTCGACGCGGCCAAGCGGCTGGAGGCGGAGGGGATCCGCGCGCGCGCGGTGAGCGTGCCGTCGATGGAGCTCTTCCACGCGCAGGACGCGGCGTATCGCGCCGAGGTGCTGCCGGCGGGCGTGCCGCGCGTCGCGATCGAGGCGGCGCACCCGATGTCGTGGTACCGGCTGGCCGGCGAGAACGGCGTGGTGCTCGGCATCGAGCGCTTCGGGGCGTCGGCGCCGTACCAGCGCATCTACCAGGAGCTGGGGCTGACGGTCGACAAGCTCGTGGACGCGGCGAAGCAGGTCGTGAAGGGCTGAGCGACGGCCAATTGCAGCAGGCTGCAGCAGGGATGAAGATCGGAGAACGTCTGATGAGGATCGGATGGCTCCACCGAGCGACGAGCTTGCTCGCACCGGGCCGGGACCATCGGACTTTCATCAGACGTTCTCCGATTCTCATCCCTGCTGCCGTTTCTCCTCTCTCTCGGCCCCCACGAAGAACCTGCGCCGCACCTGCAGTCGGTCCGCACCGAAGTTGAGCAGCAGCCCGACCTCGATGCCGGTCCCGACGAGGTAGTTCATCAGCTGCGCCTCGTGCGCCCTGACCAGCCGTTCGACGGCCTTGAGCTCGACGATCACGCGGTCCTCCACGACGAGATCGGGCACGAACACGCCGACGGCGCAGCCGCGGTAGCGCACGGTCAGGCGGCGCCCGCAGTCCACGGCGTGTCCCGCCAGCCGCAGCTCCCACGCGAGCGCGCGGACGTACACGGCCTCCAGGTAGCCCGGCCCCAGCGCGCGGTGCACGCGCATCGCGCCGCCGATGATCGCGCCGGTGAGGGCCTCGTGCTCCATGCGGCCGACGGTGGGTGGGCAGGCACCATGGGGCCGCCTCGCGCGGGGGCGGCGCGTGCCGGGGAGCGTGCGTAGCTTCTCCGCACGTCGCCGCACCGTCCTCCACCACGTCTGCCCATGTTCCGCAGCCTGCGCGTCCCCGAGCGGCTGTTCTCGCTCGCCAGCTGGGGCGTCTCCCTGCTGTTCGCGAGCTTCCTCATCGGGCTCGGAGGCAAGCTGGTCGCCGACCTGCCGGGCGTGCGCCAGCGGCTCGACGTGGAGCAGTTCGTCGACCCGACGGTCGTGGCGCGACTGCGCGCCACGCGCGACTCGCTCGCGCTGCTGGAGCAGGAGCGCACGGCGGCGCGCGAGCGCGCACAGCTCACGCTGACCGCGTCGGAGAACGCGTACCAGGCGGGGCGCGCGAGCTTCGAGAGCTGGATCTCGACGCGCACCGCGACGACCGACCCGCGGCAGGACCCGGAGGTGCTGCAGCGCACGCGCGCGCTCGACCAGCTCGGCGCCGGTGCCCGCGCCGCGCAGGCCGACGTCGAGCGGCTGGACGCCGAGCTGCTGCGGATCACGCAGGCGCGCGAGGGGCGCGACCGCAGGGAGGGCGCGGTGCTCGACGCGGCGCGCGCGCGCCACGAGCGCGCGACCTTCTGGCAGGAGCTGCGCGTGTTCGCCGTGCGGCTCGCGCTGACGCTGCCGCTGCTGCTGATCGCCGGCTGGCTCGTGGCCCGCAAGCGGAAGAGCGAGTACTGGCCGCTGGCGCGCGGCTTCGTGCTCTTCGCGCTGTTCGCCTTCTTCGTGGAGCTGGTGCCGTACCTGCCGAGCTACGGCGGCTACGTGCGGTACGGCGTGGGCGTGATCGCGAGCGCCGTCGCGGGGGTGTGGGTGATCCGCGCGATGCGCCGCTACGTCGCGCGCCGCGCGCAGGTCGAGGCGCAGTCCGAGCAGGAGCGGCGGCGCCATCTCGGCTACGAGGAGGCGATCCGCCGGATGGCCTCGGGCGTGTGCCCCGGCTGCGAGCGCCCGATCGCCGGCGGAGCGGGCACGGCGCCGGGTGGGGCGGTCGCGGCGAACTACTGCGTGCACTGCGGGATGCACCTGTACGACGACTGCCGTGCGTGCGGCACGCGGAAGAACGCGTTCTATCCGTACTGCCCGACGTGCGGCGTGCCCGCCGAGCCGGCCAGCGCCGGGGAGACGGCCGCGGTGTAGCAAGGGTCGGCGATCTCGCGCTGGACCCCGAGCCGCCCTGGACAGGATCGACAGGATTCTCGGGATTCGAATCGCCGCACCGGCGCGCGGAGCCGTGGCGCCACGCAGGGATCACATCCTGTCCATCCTGTGAATCCTGTCTGAAGCAGTTGCCGTTCAGAGCTCCCGCCTCCGGAGCTTCCGTCGCACCTCCAGGCTCGGCGCACCGAAGTTCAGCAGCGGCCCGCTGTCGACAGACGGCCGCTCACTCGGTCACGTCGAGCTGCGGCTCCGGCGCGATGACGCCCGCGATCAGCAGCCCCGCCACCAGCGCGACCGCCGTCAGGATCATGTTGAACGCGATCTCGATCCCGGCGAGCGTCTGCCGCTCCATGAACGACGACAGGCTGCGATAGCCCAGGCTTCCCGGCACGAGCAGCAGGATCCCCGGCACCAGCACCACCGCCGCCGGCCGGCGCTGCCACCGCTCGTACGCGCTGCTCGCCAGCGCCACCGCGAACGCGCCCGCGAACGTTCCCAGCTCGACGCCGAGGCTCGCCGCCCCGAACCGGCCCCCCGTCACGCCCAGCACGCCCGCGGCCACGATCCACGGCGCGTCGCGCGGCGCGGCGCGCAGGATCGCGACCGACGCCAGCGGCGCGGCCACGAGCGCGACCAGCCCGGCCCACGCCGGCAGCGGCGTCGCCGCCACGCTGATCGGCGTGCCGAACACCGCCGCGCCCATCCGCGTCCCCAGCGCCACGCCGAAGATGATCCCCAGCAGCGTCATGAAGGCGCCGCTGATGCGCGCCGTCCCCGACGCCAGGTTGCGCGTGGCGAGCTCGCTGATCGCCGTCGTCAGCGTGAGCCCGGGCATCAGCACGATGAGCCCCGCGAGCGTGGCGACGAACATCGACAGCGGGCCGAGCACGCGCGCCAGCGCGATCGCCGTCGCGCTCACGAGGAACGCGGCCAGCGACTCGAACACGCGGCCCACGCGCGGATGCCGACCCGCGTACAGCGAGAAGCCGCCCATGCCGAGCCCCAGCAGCATCCCGACCGCCACCTCGCGCCAGCCCCCGCCGAGGAACTGGCACACCGCGCCCGAGAGCGCGCCGTGCGCCAGCGTGATGAGCCCGGGCCCGTACGGCGAGGGCGCGGCGTCGATGCGCGCGATCGCCGCCATCCCCGCCTCCGGCGACGTGCGCCCCAGCGCCACCTGCGCCGACAGGTGCTCCAGCTCCGCGAGCTTGCCGAGGTTCACCTCGCCCGGCTCGACGCGCAGCAGGTGCGTGCGCTGGCGCTCCTCCGGCCCGAACGCGGCCATGATCGACGTCGGCGTCGAGAAGAAGCGGTGCCCGTGCAGCCCCAGGCGGTCCGACATCACGCCCAGCACGTCCTCGAGGCGCGGCGCGGAGTAGCCGTGCACGTGGAGCGCGCGCGCGAGCTGCAGCACGAACCCCACCGCCCGCGGATCCGGCTCGCCGCGCCGCCGCTCGACGAACGGTGCGGGCGCGGCGTCGTGCACGACACCGTGCACGGCGGGCGACGCGAGGTCGGGCGTGGAGACCGCGGGGCGCGGGGACGCGGGATCGGACGGGGTCGACACCATGGCTCGGGCAGAGGGCGCCGAAGTGTAACGCGTCCGGCCGCGCGCTCGCGGCCCCGCGCCAGAGCGCCTCAGCTCTCGCGCATCGCCAGCCAGGTCGAGGCGCGCCGCCAGTCGCGCCGCACCGTGTGCGCGCTCACCTGCAGCACCTCGGCCGTCTCCGCCTCCGTCAGCCCGCCGAAGAAGCGGCACTCCACCACGCGCGGCAGCCGCGGGTGGATGCGGCCCAGCTCCGCGAGCGCGTCGTCGAGCGCCAGCGCGGTCAGCGCCCACTCCTCCGCGGGGCGCGCGCCGGGCTCCGGCTCGACGTACAGCACCGGGCCGTCGCCGCGCGACGCGCGCACGGTCGCCAGCGCGCGCCGCGCCTGGTCGAGCAGCACGCGCCGCAGCACCCCCGAGGCGAGCGCGTGGAAGTGCACGCGGTCGCGCGCCTCGGCGCCGTGCCGGCCGGCGACGCGGGCGCCGAGGCGCTGCCACGCCTCCTGCACGAGCGCGGTCGGGCGCAGCGTGCGGCCGTCGCGCGCCGCGCGCAGGTGGCGCGCGGCCACCGCGTGCAGCGCCGCGTAGACGAGCGGCACCAGTCGATCCGCCGCGCCGTCGTCACCCGCGCGCCACGCGGCCAGGAGGCCGGCGTCCGCGCGGTCCGGGAAGTCCAGCATGCGCGAGCTTCGCGCGCGGCGCACGCCGCCGCAAGGGCGGCGGCGCCGGGCGCGAGCCCACGGCGGCGACCGCTAGGCCGTGACCGTCGGCTGGGTGCTCGCCTCGACCATCTCGCCGCGCGACGTGATCACGTGGTCGATGATGCCGTAGTTCTTCGCCTCGTCCGCCGACATGTAGCGGTCGCGGTCGAAGTCGCGCTCGATCTCCTCGACGACGCGCCCCGTGTGCCGCGCCATCAGCTCGTTCATCTTCGCGCGCGTGTACAGGATCTCGCGCGCCGCGATCTCGATGTCGGCCGCGGTGCCCTCGGACCCGCCCGACGGCTGGTGCATCATGATGCGCGCGTGCGGCAGCGAGAAGCGCTTCCCCTTCGCGCCGCCGGCGAGCAGGAAGCAGCCCATCGAGGCCGCCATGCCCATGCAGATCGTGCTCACCGGCGACGACAGGTGCTGCATCGTGTCGTACATCGCGAGCCCCGCCGAGACCGAGCCGCCCGGGGAGTTGATGTAGAGGTGGATGTCCTTCCCGGGGTTGTCGGCCTCGAGGAAGAGCAGCTGCGCGATGACGATGTTCGCGACGTCGTCGTTGATCGGCGTGCCGATGAAGACGATGCGGTCGAGCAGCAGCCGCGAGAAGATGTCGTAGCTCCGCTCGCCGCGGCTGGAGCGCTCGATGACGGACGGCGTGTAGATGGTCGGCATGGACGTGGCGGTCTGGGTCGGACGGTGGCGCGATGCAGCGCTCCTGCATGATACCCGGTTGCGCGCGGAGGCTCCCGGCTGGGCGACCTGCCCCGCGGCGCGCCTGGTCGTGTCCATGGTCGAGCACGCCTGCCGTCGGGCGAGCGGCGGACTGCGGGCTGCGGATCCGACCGCGTCGTCGGCGCGGGGGAACCGTGGAGCGGGCTCGCGCCCGCTCGCGCACGGCATCGGACGGGATGAGCGTCGGACGACGTCTGCTCACGCCCGATCACGCCCGATCACGCCTGGTGATGTCTGACGACGTCCTGTCGAAAGTCCTTCGCTCAGCGTCGCCGCACGACGCGTTCAGGATTCACGATCCGCAGCCCGCAGTCCGCAGTCCGCGACGTTGTACCCGGCACGCATCCTGCCCCCGGCGCTGCCGATCTCGACACCCAGGAACCCAGGAGCGCATCCGATGGCCGTCAACGACCTGCAGGACCTGCTGAAGCACGAACTCGGTGACCTGCTGTTCGCCGAGAAGACCATCCTGAAGGGGCTGAAGAAGATGAGCCGCGAGGTCTCCAACCCCGAGATGCGCGAGCGCATCGAGGCGCACGCCGGGGAGACCGAGGGTCAGATCCAGAACCTCGAGCGCGCGTTCGAGGCGATCGGGCAGAAGGCCCGCGCGCAGAAGTGCCCCGGCATCCTCGGCATCATCCAGGAGCACGACGAGTTCAAGTCCGACGAGGAGCCGTCGAAGCCGATGCTCGAGGCCTTCGACCTCGGCTCGGGGCTGCGCATCGAGCACTACGAGATCGCCGCCTACCGCTCGGCGATCGCGGTCGCGCGCGCGCTGCGCCAGCGCGAGGTCATGGAGCTGCTCAAGCAGAACCTCGACCAGGAGGTCGCGATGGCGAAGTTCATCGAGACCTCGTCGGCGGCGTCGCTGCAGCAGGTGCAGAGCATGCTCGCCGAGGAGGAGAGCGGCGCCTCGCGCCGCGGCGCGTCCAAGTCGGCCGCCAAGTCCGCCTCCAAGACGGCCGCCAAGGGCGCGTCGAAGAGCGCCTCCAACGGCGGCGCGAACGGTGCCGCGAGCGGCGCGTCGCGCGGCGCCGCCAAGTCGGCCGGGCGGAAGTCCGCCGGGCGCGGTGGCAACGGCGGCGGCGAGCAGATGGAGCAGGGCGGCGCCGACTGAGGCGATCGCCCGTCACGACGCGGCGCGCGGGCCTTCGGGCTCGCGCGCCGCGCTCGCATCCACCCCCGCCGTCGCAGTCGGCGCCGCGTCAGAGCAGGAAGTGGAAGCCGAGCCCCGCGAGGCGCACGTCGCGCGCGTAGAACTGGCCGTACGGCGACGGCCCATCGTAGTACTCGAGCAGCAGGCTCCAGCGCCGGCCGCGATCGCCGTCCTCGCGCACGCGGCCGACCTCGACGCCGGTGCGCGCGCTCACCGCGGTGCGCCAGTCCTGCTCGCCCACCGACTTGAGATCCACCGCCGCCACGAGCCGCGCGCGCGCCGCGTCGCCGAAGCGCGCCGTCCCCGTGGAGCGCACCTCCAGCCCGCCGTGCGCGATGCTGCGCTCCAGCCCATCGGGCGAGCGGTTGAACAGCCACTCGCCGCCCGCGTACACGCGCACCGGCCCGAGGTCCTGCGACAGCAGCCCCTCCAGCGACTCGAACGACAGGTTCTCGCGCTCCACGCGCGGCGCCGAGTCGGCGCGCAGCAGGAACTCGTCGCCCAGGTGCGAGCTCTGATGATAGACGCGCACGCGCGCCGAGAAGCCGCCGCGCCGCACCGTCACCGGGATGCCGATGATGTAGTCCGCGTTCACGAGGTCGAAGCTCGGCGCGCCGAGGTCGAACTGCGCGAACACGCTGCCGGCGAGGCTCACCTGCACGCCGTCGCCGGGCTGCGCCCCGTTCACGCGAAAGAGCCCGAACTGGTCCGACACCCCCACCGACGCCACGTCGCGCGCCACGAAGCCCGAGTCGCCGCGCAGGTAGCTGACGAACGAGCGCTGCCCCTTGGGATCGGCGATGAGCGGGCAGAAGACGTCGCCGGCGGGGATCGGCTCGTAGCCGCGGGCCCGGGCCGCGGGCGCGACGCCGCAGCGTGCGGCGTACAGCTCCTGCGCGCCCGCGGAGCGCACCCAGGCGGGCGCGCACGCGAGCAGGACGGCCACCAGGACGGCGCGACGGATCGGATGCGGCATGCGGATCTCCGGGCTGGGGTGGGCGGGCGTCCCAATGTCCCGGCGCCGCCGCGCCACCGCCAGCGCGATCGGTGAACGCCGCCCGTGGCCGCACTATGTTCCGGACATGCGCATCGTCAGCCTCTGCCCCTCGCTCACGGAGCTCGTCTACGATCTCGGGCGCGGCGACGCCCTGGTCGGCCGCACGAAGTTCTGCCATCACCCGGCCGACCGCGTCGCCGCCGTCGAGACGCTCGGCGGCACCAAGAACCCCAAGGTCGACCGCATCGTCGCGCTCGCGCCCGACCTCGTGCTGCTGAACGAGGAGGAGAACCGGCGCGAGGACGCCGAGGCGCTCGCGGCGGCCGGCATCGCGCTGCACGTGAGCTTCCCGCGCGACGCGGCCGGCACCGCGGCGATGGTCCGCTCCATCGGCGAGGCGCTCGACGCGCGCGCGGCCGCCGAGCCGATCGCCGCCGACATCGAGGCGCGCAGCGCGCGCGTGCGGGCCGCCGCGGCGGCGCGCTCGGCGGGCGGGGCGCGGCCGGTGCGCTGGGCGTATCTCATCTGGCGCCGCCCCTGGATGGCGGTGAACGGCGACACGTTCGTGCACGCGCTGCTCGCGCAGGCCGGCGGCGCCAACGTCTTCGCCGACCGCGCGGCGCGCTACCCCGAGGTCACCACGGCGGAGCTGGCCGAGGCGGACCCGGACGTCGTGCTCCTCTCGTCCGAGCCGTTCCCGTTCGCCGAGAAGCACGCCGACGAGCTGGCGGCGGAGACCGGGCTGCCGCGCGAGCGCTTCCGGCTGGCGGACGGCGAGCTGCTCTCGTGGCACGGCTCGCGGACGCCGGCGGGGATCGACTACGCCGCCGAGGTCATGGGCCTCGCGGCCGGGGCGCCCGCGACGCGCTGACGATTCGTCGACGGTGACCCCGAAACTCGGGGGCGGGGTGAACCGTCGGGGGCTTGGCTCTGTCGAAGCCCCGCCGGCGCGAGGAGCCGGTGTCGTCTCGACCGTCTCTCTCCATCACCACCCCCGGCGATGCCGTCCTTCGCCCGCTCCCTTCGCGGTCGCGCCCTGCGCGCGGCCGCCCTCCTGCTCGCCGGCGCCGCCGGCGCCGCCGGCGCCGCCCTCCCGGGCGCGCTCGCCGCGCAGTCCACCCCCACCGGCGGCACCGTCGCCACCGCCCGCCCCGCCGTGGGCTCGCAGTCCGACCCGCGCCCCAGCGCGCGCCCCGCGGTGCGCCAGGGCGACGTCGCCATCGACGGCCGGCTGACCGAGAGCGCGTGGGCCGCCGCGCCGGCGATCACGGGCTTCCGGCAGCAGCAGCCCGACCAGGGCGCCGAGCCGACGCAGCGCACCGAGGTCCGCATCCTGTTCGACGCGACCACGCTCTACGTCGGCGCGCGCATGTACGACGCCGCGGGGCCGGCCGGCGTGCGGGCGCTGCTCGCGCGCCGCGACCAGCTGCTCAACGGGAACGCGTCCGACAAGATCGCGCTCGTCTTCGACCCGTACCGCGACCGCAACACGCGCGTCTGGTTCGAGCTGAACCCGCTCGGCGTGCGCGGCGACCAGTTCAACGGCGACGCCACGTTCGACCCGGTGTGGGAGGGCGCGGCGCACGTCGACTCGCTCGGGTGGTCGGCCGAGTTCCGGATCCCGCTCTCGCAGCTGCGCTTCGCGCGCGACTCGATGCAGACCTGGGGGCTGCAGATCTGGCGCACGATCAGCCGCCGGAACGAGCAGGACATGTGGGCCTTCTGGCGCCCCGACGAGGCGGGCGGCCCGGCCTACTTCGGCACGCTCGAGGGCTTCGCCCTGCAGACGCAGCCGCGGCAGCTGGAGGTCGTGCCCTACGTCGTGTCGAGCAACCGGTACGCCCCCGTGGCGGCGGGCGACCCGTTCCACGAGCGCGGCGAGCTGAAGGCGCGCGTCGGCGCCGACGTGAAGGTCAACATCACGTCGAACCTCACGCTCGACGCGACGATCAACCCCGACTTCGGGCAGGTGGAGGTCGACCCGGCGCGCGTGAACCTCAGCGCGTTCGAGCAGTTCTTCCAGGAGCGGCGCCCGTTCTTCGTCGCCAACTCCAGCGCCTTCAGCTACGGCAGCTTCAGCTGCTACTTCTGCAGCAACGTCTCGAACCTCGGCGTGTTCTACTCGCGGCGCATCGGGCGCTCGCCGCAGCTGCTGGGGCTCGTGAACGGCAAGGCCGAATACGTCGACGCGCCGGACGCCTCGACCATCCTCGGCGCGGCCAAGCTCACCGGGCGCACGCGCAACGGCTGGACGGTCGGGCTGCTCGACGCCCTCACCGCCAGCGCGAGCGCGCGCTACGTCCCGACCGGCGCGAGCCCCGACGGCCCGTTCGCGCGCGAGGAGATCGAGCCGCTCACGAACTACTTCATGGGGCGGCTGCGGAAGGACCTGCGCGGCGGCAACACGCGCATCGGCGCGATCACGACCCTGACGACGCGCCGACTGCGCGAGCCCGCGGAGCGCGAGCGCCTGCGCTCCGACGCCGAGCTGCTGGGCGTCGACCTGCACCACTACTGGAGCCAGCGCCGGTACTCGGTCATGGCGCAGCTGGCCGGCTCGCGCGTCGGCGGCGACACGTCGGCGATCCGCCGCACGCAGGAGACGAGCGCCCACTTCTTCCAGCGCCCCGACCGCGGCGTGCGCTCGGACGGGCTGTTCGACGCCACGTTCGATCCCACGCGCCGCGCGCTGATGGGCTACGGCCTCTACGCGCGCGTGGCGAAGGAGACCGGCAGCTGGCTCTGGGAGACCGCGCAGAACTGGCGCAGCCCCGGCTTCGAGGTGAACGACATGTCGTTCCTCGATCGCGCCGACTACCGGTGGATGAACGCCAACCTGCTCCGGCAGTGGACGGTCCCGGGCTCGTGGTACCGCGACGCCGCCGTCCTCGCCGGCGGGCAGCAGCAGTTCAACTACGACGGCGACCGCACCGACCTGCAGGGGCAGCTGTTCGGGCGCGTGACGTTCCGCAACTGGATGCAGCTCTCGGGCTTCGTGATCCACCACCCCGCCGTGGCCGACGACCGGCTGACGCGCGGCGGCCCGGTGGTGCAGCGCGCCGGCTACACCGACTACTCGCTCAACTACGGCACCGACTCGCGCCGCGCGCTCTCGTTCGACGTCGGCGGCGAGGCCGCGACGATGGTCGGCACCGACGGCTCGTTCGTGTCGGTCAGCTCGAGCCTCACCTACCGGCCGTCGCCGCGCTTCCTGCTCAGCATGGGCCCGTCGTGGGGCCGCACGATCGAGGAGCAGCAGTACGTCGACGCGATCAGCGATCCGACGGCGACGGCGTTCGGCGGGCGACGCTACGTCTTCGGCGCCATCGACCAGCGCACCTTGTCGCTCGACACGCGCTTCAACGCGACCTTCACGCCGAACCTCACGCTGGAGCTGTTCGCGCAGCCATTCCTCGCGAGCGGCGAGTACCACGGCTTCAACGAGTTCGCCGCGCCGCGCGGGATCGCCATGCGCCGCTACGGCCGCGACGTCGGCACGGTCTCGCCGATCGCCGGCGACGAGGAGACGCGCCCGAGCGCGTACCGGATCGACCCCGACGGCGCGGGCCCGGCGCAGGCGTTCACGCTCGACAACCCGAACTTCAACGTCCGCTCGCTGCGCGGCACGGCCGTGGTGCGCTGGGAGTACCGTCCGGGCTCGACGCTGTTCGTCGTCTGGACGCAGCAGCGCGAGGGGAGCGCCGCGTTCGGCGACTTCAACGCGGCCCGCGACCGTGCGGCGCTCTTCCGCGACCGGCCGACGAACATCTTCCAGCTAAAGGCGACGTACTGGCTGGGGAGATGATGCCGCTGCGGGGCTGCGGAACGGCCGCTCGGGATGCGCCGAGGCGCTGGACCCGAACGGCGTACCGCGAACAGCAGACAGGATGAGAATCTGAGAACGGCGGATGACGACGGAGGGCTCCGCGTGGTGGCGAATGACGTCGCACCACGCGGAGCCCTCCGCCGTTCTCAGATGTTCTCAGACGTTCATCCTGTCTGGTCGTTCGCCGTTCGGGTCGCGGACGCCGGTACATCCCGAGCGGCCGTTCCGCAGCCCCGCAGCCCCGCAGCGTCAGGAGATCCGCAGTCCGCAGCCCGGCGGCACTCCCCCGCTCCCACGGGGTAGCTTCCTCTCCCCATGCCGCCCCGCCGTACCCGCCCGCCGCAGCTGCGCGCGCCCGTCCAGCCCGACGATCTCCAGCACGTCGCCTACGCCGCCGCGCCGGTCACGCGCCGCCGGGCGCTCCGCGTCCAGGTGCAGGCCGACTGCCGCGACCTCCCCGGCGTCTACCGCATGCTCGGCGCGACGGGGCTCGTGCTGTACGTCGGCAAGGCGAAGCGGCTGCGCACGCGGCTGCTGAGCTACTTCCGCGCGGCGAAGAAGGGCGGGCGGCGCGATCGGCAGGCGCGCATCATCCGCCACGCGCACAGCCTGGAGTGGGAGTACGCGCCCAACGAGTTCGCGGCGCTGCTGCGCGAGCTGCGGCTCATCAAGCAGCACCGTCCCCGCTTCAACGTCCTCATGAACGTCGACGAGCCGCCGCGCGGGTGGCTCATGCTGACGCACGGCCCCGTGCCCGCGCTGCGCGTCGTGCAGCGCACCGACGATCCCGAGGCCGCAGTGCTCTACGGCCCGTTCCGCCGGCTGTCGATGCTGCTCGAGGCGGCGCGCGGGCTCGCCGACGCGACGGGGATCCGCGACTGCGCGCTCCCGCCGACGCAGATGCCACCCGCCGAGCCGGTGACGCTGCGCCGCGCGCGCCGGACGCGTCCCGCGGGCGAGGCGCCGCGCGCGCCCGGCTGCCTGCGCGTCGAGCTGGGGACCTGCCCCGGCCCCTGCGTCGCGCCGCGCGACGTGCCGTGGGCGCAGGGGGACGCGTACGCCGCGCGCGTCGCCGAGGTGCGGGACTTCCTCGCCGGCCGCTCGACGCGCCCGATCGAGACGCTGCGCACGGCGATGCACGCCGCGGCCGAGTCGTGGCACTTCGAGCGCGCGGGCTCGCTGAAGGCGCGCATCGCGGCCATGGAGTGGCTGGAGGGGCGGCTGCAGCGCTTCCATGCGGGCGCGGACCGGCTGTCGTTCGTGTATCGCGCCGCGGGCCACGACGGCACCGACCGGCTGTACCTGCTGCGGCGCGGCACCGTGCGCGCCGAGCTCGCGCCGCCCGCGACGCCGGAGGACGAGGCCGCGCTCGACGCGCTGCTGCATCGCGTGTACGACGGCCCCGACGCCGGCGGCGCCGACATCCCGACGCACGACCTCGACGAGTTCTATCTCGTCGCGAGCTGGTTCCGTCGGCACCCCGCGGAGCTCGAGCGGGTCACCCCGATGGTGCCGCGCGCGCGCTGAGCGCACGCTGAGCGCACGGCGAACGATCGCTGACACGATCACCACGCGGGCGCACTGGCGCGGCGCGACCCGCGCGGGCACCATATGGCGCGGCGCGCCGTCAGTTCGAGTCGCGCGCCGCTCATCCTCACACCCCGAGCTCCCATGCGTCGCCACCTCCTCGCAGCCGCCGCCCTCGTGGGCGCGGCGGCGTCCGTCGCGCCGGCCGCCGCGCAGGCGCCCCAGAAGGTCACCAAGAGCGGTCCCACCGGCGGCGCTTCGGCGGCCGCGAACAGCGAGTCGGGCGCGTTCGTCGTCCGCCTCGGCGCCGACACGACCGCCGTCGAGCGGTGGACGCGCACCAAGACGGCGAGCGGCACGCGCATGGAGGGCGACGTCCTGAACCGCGCCCCGATCGCGCGCGTGACGCACTACGTCGTCGATCTCGACGCGGCTGGCCGCCCGACGCGCGCCGAGATCCGCACGCGCCGCCCCGACGGCACGCCGCTGCCAAATCAGGCGCTCAATGCGATCTACACCTTCCGCAACGACAGCGCGTTCGCCGAGGTGCAGACGCCGGACAGCATCGCGCGCTTCCGCGCGCCGGCGCCCGCGGGGACGATCCCGTCGGTCGCCAACTCGTACGCCCTCTGGGACGTGGCCGCGCGCGCGGGACGGGTCGCGGGGCGCGACAGCGGCGCGATCCGGCTGTGGGGCGCGGGCGCTCCGCAGGCCCAGGCGCTCCCGCTGCGGGTGAACAACGCGACCGAGACGATCGTGACCTACTTCGGCGACCCGGTCGCGCTGCACTACGACCCGCAGGGCCGCCTGGTGCACGTCGACGGCACGCGCTCGACGAACAAGCAGGAGGTCCAGCGCGTCGAGACGCTCGACGTCGCCGCGATCGCGCAGAGCTTCGGCAGCCGCGCCGCGCTCGGCCAGACCTCGCCGCGCGACACGACGCGCGCGACGCTCGGCGCCGCGCAGCTGCTCGTCGACTACGGCCGCCCGTCCAAGCGCGGACGCACGGTGTGGGGCGGGACGCTCGTGCCGTACAACGCGATCTGGCGCACCGGCGCGAACGCGGCGACGACCTTCGTCACCAGCGCCGACCTCACGATCGGCGGCCAGCCGGTGCCCGCCGGCACCTACACGCTCTACACCTGGCCCACGGCGCAGGGCTACCAGCTCGTCATCAACAAGCAGACGAAGCAGTGGGGCACCGAGTACAAGCCGGAGATGGATCTCGTGCGCGTCCCGCTCACGTCGACGACGCTCGGTGCTCCGGTCGAGCAGTTCACGATCGCGATCGAGCCGTCGGGCACGGGCGCGGGCACGCTCGCGCTGCGCTGGGACACGCTGCAGCTCGCGGTCCCAGTCGTGGTGAAGTGACCGACTGAGGCGACCGACGGCGCGGCCGCGGGGCCGATCCCCGCGCGCCGCGCCCGGCGACACGATCCGCGCCCGTCACGGATCGAGCGAGACGGCGAGACCATGCGCACCGCGCGCGGTCTCGCCGTTCCGTCGTGCTGCGGTCGGCACGGTTGCAGCCGAGCGGCGTCGCGCCGGCGTCACCGCCCGAGGCCACCGCGGAACGTCAGCACCACGGCGCCGTTCGCGTGCGTGCGGCCGTACTGCAGGAACTCCTCGGACTGCGTCAGCCGCTGCACGCGCAGCACCTCGCCGGCCCGCACGGTGCGCAGGAAGTCCCAGCCGCCCATGTAGTTCCCGTTCACGTAGGCGCCGATCCCCTGCTCGCCGCCGATCTGCCGCGCGTGCGGATCGCCGCGCATCGCGTTGGGCCAGTACGACGCCATCACGTCCATCAGGGAGCGCGAGGGATCGCGCGCGAGCGCCTCGCCCTGGATGTGGCGCAGCGAGACGTCGGCCGCGCGGCCGCGCTTCCGACCGAGGTCGGTCGCGCTGGTGGCGCTGGTGGCGCTGGTGACGCCGACGGTGCTGGCTGCGCCGGCGTCGGTCGTGCCGGTGACGTCGGGGGCGCGGGCGGCGCGGGTGGCGCTCGCCGAGCCGGCGGGGGCCGACGCGCAGGCGGTGAGGGAGAGCGCGGCCGCGAGGACGGCGCTGGCGAGGACGGCACGGGGGCGGCGAGGAGCACGCATCGAATCCTCCGGTGCAGCGGGCGGTGCGACCAGGATGCGTTCGCGCGCCGGCGGACCCGGACCTCGCGACGCTACGCGACGCTACGCCGCCGAGCGCGGGGGGGCTTGTACGTCCCGACCGCGCGCGACACGCCTCGCCCCGGGACGGTGCGCCCGCCGCGACGGACGACGCGCGTGCGCGCACGTCCTGCCCCGCGTGCGGCGCGCTCCGTCCCCCGCGTCCCGCACGTCGACGTCTCGTCCCGCACGAGACGCACACAGTTCGCGCGGGTCGCGCGCGACGTGCGTGCGCGGTGCGCCGCCGCGTGCAACCATCGGGGGGCGCGCGTTGTCCGATCGTCACAGCCTGCGTGGCACCCCGGCGCGTCCGCGTCCGTAGGGCACTGCGTTGGTGTTCGTCGATCGGGCCGCGCCGCGGCGGACACCGTCCGCCGTCGAACCGGGCCCACGCGCTCCTCCGCCGTGCCTGCCTCTCGCGAGACCGCCTCGCTCGTCCGCGTCGCCCTGCCGGAGCCGCTCGAGCTCCTGCACGCCACCTACGTGCGTCACCGCTTCGCGCCGCACACGCACGACACGTTCGTGCTCGCCGTCGTCGAGTCGGGCGCCGCGTCCAGCCGCTATCGCGGCGGCGTGGCGCTGTACCGGCCGGGCGGCGTCGTCGTCGTCGAGCCGGGCGAGCCGCACGACGGCGAGCCGGCCGCGGGCGGCTGGCGCTATCGCGCGCTCTATCCGGCGCCCGCGCTGCTGGCGCGCCTCGCCGGCACCGAGCCGCTGGCCGACGCCTGCGCGCGCGCCGGCTCGCAGTCGCTCGGCGCGCGTCGCCTGTTCGCGTCGAGCTTCCTCCCCGACGCGCCGCTCGCCGCGCGGCTGTCGGCCGCGCACTCGGCGCTGGCCTCGGCCGCGCGCGGCGACACGCTGCGCGGCGAGGTGCTGCTCGCCGACGCGCTCTCGACGCTGCTGCGACGCCACGCCTGCGCGACGGCCGCGGTGCGCGACGGAGTCGGCGCGGCCGCCACCGCGCGCGGCGTGCGCGCCGCCCGCGCGCTCCTGCACGACGCCTTCGCGCAGCCGCTCTCGCTCGCGGAGCTGGCCGACGCGGCGGCGCTCGCGCCCGCGCGCCTCACGCGCGCCTTCCGTCTCGCGGTGGGGCTGCCGCCGCACGCCTACCTCGACCTCGTGCGCGTCGAGCAGGCGAAGCTGCGCCTGCGCCGCGGCGACCCGATCGCCGACGTGGCCTTCGCGACCGGCTTCGCCGACCAGAGCCACCTGACCCGCCGCTTCCGCCGCGTGGTGGGCGTCACGCCCGGCGTCTACGCGCGGGCGTGGGCCGCCGCGCGCGTCGGCCGACGGGTGGCGTGACGGGGCGTGAAGGGGGCGTGACGCGCGGAGCGGCGCCGAGTCCGCCGGGGCGCGCCGCCGCCCGACCTCAGCCCTCGACCGCGCGCTCCTCCGCCGCCTGCGCCACGGCCGCCGCCACGCGGTCGGCCGGCGTCTCCAGGGCGCCCTCGCGATGCCAGGCCGCGACGTCGATCGGGCGCCCCGTGCGCAGCGCGTCCTGCAGCCGCTCGAGCGCGTACAGCAGCTCGCTCCCGGGCTCGCGCCCCGGCTCCGGCGCGCGGCGATGGTGGTGCGCGACCGCCCACGCGACGCGCCCGTCCACGCCCCAGCGCAGCAGCGCGAGCCCGCCGACCGGCTCGTGCAGCAGCTCGAGCGCCTCGTCGACCAGCCCGTCGGGGAGGAGCAGGTCGCGCCGCAGCTCCGTGTGCAGGGCGCTCAGCAGGTCGAACAGCACGAGCTTCCCGACGTCGTGCACGAGCCCCAGCAGGAAGGCCTCCTGCGTCACGACGCCGAAGCCGCGCGCCATCGCGCGGGCGCGCGGGCCGGCCTGCACGAGCTGCCCCCACACCGGCTGCGCCATCGCCTGATACGGCCCGCTGGTGCGCTGCAGCAGCGACTCGGCCATCCCGGCGAGCACCGCGACCTGCACGCCCTTCGCGCCCAGGCGGCGCACCGCGTCGTCGACCGTCGCGGGCGGGGTGCCGCCGGCGTACAGCGCGCAGCCCGCGTGGCGGACGATCCCGCGCCCGAGCGCCGCGTCGCGCTCCAGGGCGCGCACGAGCGCCGTCGGATCGCCGTCGGGATCGGCGATGATGCCGAGCGCCTCCTGCGCCGCGGCGGACGGCTGCCAGGCCGCCATCTCCAGGTCGACCGCGAGCTTCACGAGCAGCCGCTCGACGTGGTCCCCGGTCAGCCCCTGCAGCGGGTAGCGCTCGCGCAGCGCGATCGTGACGCGCGCGACCTCGGCGCGGCAGCGCTCGGCGAGCGCGGCGGCGTCGGGCGTCGCGAGCGTCGGGCCGACGAGCGGCGACAGCGCCGTCGCGGCGGACGCCGCGGGGGCGCCGGCCGCGATCGGGTGCTCACCCGTGCGCGTCGTCGCCGGCGCGGGAGCCGGTGGTCCTCCCGCGGGCGCGCCGCGTCGGGAGCCGAGGAGTCGATTGAGCATGGCTGTCGGGCGAGGGTTCGCCGACGGGTCGTCCACTCACCGTGCTGCTCGTGGGAGCCGATCGCCGTCGCGGTGGCAACGAGATGCAGCGTGCTTCGACGGGTGCGACATGGTCCGACGTGGTGCGTCCCGGTACGTCTTGATGCGGCTTGCAGCGGCCATGGTCGACACGGCCCGCGCATTTCCCTCCCGCGCGGGGTTGAGTGTCGACGCGAGGGCGCGCGGAGTGAAGCCGCGGTCATCTGCCGGCGGGCGCCGAGCGCGCGGGATCGTCCGGACGGAACGCGAGACGGCCCGCTCCCCGGGCTGGGGAGCGGGCCGTCCGTGACGCGGGCCGATCGGCGGGCGTGGTGCGTCCGCCGATCGGTTGGTGCTCAGGCGCGGCGGCGGCGGTAGCCGACGCCCGCGACGCCGAGCAGCCCGGCGGCCATCAGCCCGACCGTCGCCGGCTCGGGGACGGTGCTCTGCACGCTCGCCGAGATCGCCCCGGTGATCGCGGTGGTGCCGGTCGCCGAGTTGGCGAAGGAGACGTCGTTCACGTCGAGCAGGAAGCTGCCGCCCGCGTAGGTGACGGTCTGCGGCGCACCGAAGGCGATGCTGACGATGCCGTTCCCGCCGCCGTTCAGCGTGCCCGTCACCGCGGCCTGGAACGTCGAGTTGCCGCCCGGCTGCGTGAACGTGATGCCCAGCGTGAACGGGCTCGAGTAGGAGCCGCCGCCCTGCGGACGCACGAGCGAGAAGGTCCCGAGGTTGGACAGCGCGAGCGTGCCGCCCGCTGCGGTGCCGAAGCTGGTCGGCGTGCCAGCGCTGCCGGTGCCGGCGAAGCTCAGGCCAGGCGCGAGCGACGCGCTGGTGCTCGGCGCGCATCCGACGCCGAAGCAGCCGGTCGTGTAGCCGACGAACGTCTGCGCGTGCGCGGCGGCCGGGGCGAGGAGCAGCGTGGCCGCGACGGCGGCGACGGTCGTACGGAGCGAGCGGCGGGCGAACGAGGGCATCGAGGGAACTCCGGAGGGGACGACAGCCGCTCGGCGGCCGCTGGCAGAAGGTCCAGCGGCTCCGCGGCCGGTGAGCGGCTGCGCACGCGCGCAGACACTGCCATTCACCGCCGGGCACTGGAGCGCCGCGACGCGAATGACCGGGCTGTCACCAACCCGGCGAGCCCCCAAACTATGTGACACTCCTCACGATGACAAGTCGAATGTTTCCAGGCCAACTCGTTCTGGATGCAGCAGATAGCGCACCGGAACGAACCTGCGGCATTCCGACGTTGCGACCTCTGCCGTGACGGTGCGGCCGCGCCGAGCTCCGCTCGGTCACCGTCGGCCGCACCACGCGTCGAGCCGACGCCGGGCAGCGCATCGAGCGCCTCCCGATCGCGCGTCCCGCCGACCGAAGGCGCCGCCGGCCGTGGCCGCGATCGTCACGATGTGGCGCGGATGTGACCCAGATAACGCGCGGCGTGATAGAGCTCGCCGCAGCATGGGTCGTGTGGACCATGCCGCCCACGAGGGGCCGCGCGAACCTCCGCCCGCAACGCCGCGCCGCCCCGTCCGGGCGCGCCGCGGCCGCCCGCCGACGGAGCGATCGCGCCCCGCGGCTCCCCCGCCAACGCCCCCGATGACACACCCGATCCCGCACCGCTCCCGCGCCGCTTCCACTCGCACCCTGCTCTCGGCCGCGGCCGCGATGGCCGGCGTGGCCGCTTGCGGCGGCGAGCCCTCCGCCGTCATGGCGCCCGGCGACGCGCCGTCCGGCGCGCGCGCCGCCCTCACCGCGCCCGGCGTGCCGACCAACGTCGTCGCCGTCGCCGGCAACGCCTCCGCCACGGTGCGCTGGAAGGCGCCGAGCGACGGCGGCTCGCCGATCCTCGCGTACCGCGTGGTGATCGAGCCGTACGGCAACATCCACGTCGTCGAGCCGGCCGACACGGTCGCGGTGATCCGCGGGCTCACGAACGGCATGAAGTGGAAGTTCCAGGTCTTCGCGACCAACAAGATCGGCTCGAGCAGGCGCTCGGCGTTCTCCAACAGCGTCACGCCCACCGCCACGACGCCCCCGCCCCCGCCGCCTCCGCCGCCCGCGACCGCGCCCGGCGCGCCCACCGGCGTCGTCGCCACCGCCGGCGACGCGCAGGCCACCGTGCAGTGGGCCGCGCCCGCGAGCACCGGCGGCAGCGCCATCACGAGCTACCGCGTCACCGTGTCGCCCGGCGGGCGCATCGTCACGGTGCCCGCACCGGCGACGACGACCACCGTCGCGCAGCTGACGAACGGCACCGCCTACACCTTCGTCGTCGCGGCGACGAACGCGATCGGCACCGGCGCCAACTCGGCCGCCTCGGCGCCCGTGACGCCCACCGGGACGACCACGCCGCCGCCTCCGCCGCCGCCGACGGGCAGCCGCTGGGTCTCGGGCTACTACGTCGGCTACCAGCGCGGCCTGTATCCGGAGAGCGAGGTCGACTTCTCGAACCTCACGCACCTGCTCGTCGGCCGTATCCGCCCGACGGCGACCGGCGGCGTGATCGCGAACTTCGACGTCGACGACGTGAACGGCCCGCAGATGGCGCGCACGCTCTCGACGCGCGCGCACCAGGCCGGCCGCAAGGCGCTGCTGATGCTCGGCGGCGAGGGCGAGCACGCCGGCTTCGTCGGCGCGGCGAGCAGCGCGAACCGCGCGCGCTTCGTCGCCAACCTCCTGTCGACGATGGACGCGCTGGGCTACGACGGCCTCGACGTCGACTGGGAGCCGATCGAGCAGGCCGACCGCGCGCCGCTGCTCGCGCTGCTCGACGCGCTGCGCGCCGCGCGCCCCGGCATCCTCCTCACCGTGCCGGTGGGCTGGGTCAACATGAACTTCGCGAGCGAGCAGGCCGACCCGTGGTACGTGCAGCTCGCCGCGCGCGTCGATCAGATGAACGTCATGTCGTACTCGATGGCCGGCCCGTGGGGCTGGGAGGTCTGGCACCACTCGCCCCTGACCGACCACGCGGGGATGCGCCCGTCGTCGGTGAGCGGCAGCGTGCAGGCCTACCGCGCGGCCGGCGTGCCCGCGGCCAAGATCGGCGTCGGCGTCGGCGCGTACGGCTCCTGCTGGCACTCGCCGGTGACGCCGCGGCAGATGCCGGGCCCCAACGTCCTGATGTCGTTCGGCGACAACTCGATGAGCTACACGAACATCATGTCGCAGTACTTCGTCGCCGCGAACCGCGTGTGGGATGCGGCGGCGCAGGTGCCCTACCTCTCCTTCTCGTCGCCGCGCGGCCCGGCGGGCTGCGCCTTCGTCTCGTACGAGGACGAGCAGTCGGTCGCGGCCAAGGGCGCGTTCGTGCGCGCGCAGGGCCTCGGCGGCACGATCGTCTGGACGATCGGGCAGCAGCACATGCGCAGCGCGCCCGCGGGCAGCCGCGATCCGCTGCTCAAGGCGGCGTACCAGACCATCGTGCCGTGACGATCGGCGACGGCCGGTCCGGACCGCGACCGGCCGTCGCTCCCGGGTCGCCTGCACCATCCGCGGCCCCGCCGCATCGGCTAGCGTGCGTGCTCACCCACTCCCCAACGTCGCGAGGCAGTCCATGTTCGAGCTCTTCCGCCGCATCATCGTCTACTCGCTCGCGTGAGCGGGCGCGCACGCCGCGCGCCGACGGAACGACGACGGGGGCCGCAGCGTCTGCGGCCCCCGTCGTCGCATGTCCGTGTGCCGCCGCGCGACGCGACGCGGCGCGACGCGGCGTGTCGGTCACGAGCTCGCGGTCGTGAGCGGCGCCGCCGCCTCGAACGTCGCGGCGGTGGCGCGCTCGGTGGCGCCGTGGCGGAGCAGGACGCGCCACGCGCCCTGCTCCTTCCGCGAGAAGTAGTGCGCGACGCCGTACCAGGTCTGCGGCTCGCGGCCCGGACGGCGGATCACGAAGCGCATCACCACCTTCTCGGCGGCGAAGTCCTCCGTCACGTTGCGCTCCAGGAAGCGCACGTCGATCTCGCTCGTGCCGCCCGCCTCGCGGCGTCGGCGCATCACCTCGCGCGAGTCGGCGTCGTACGCCGCCCGGTCCATCACCAGCCCGCTGTCGCCGGGGGCGACCCAGTGGAAGTCGCGCGCGAGCACGCCGACGTAGAGCGGCGCGCTGTCGCGGCGGACGCCCTCGAGGTACGGGCGCCACACGTCGCGCTCCAGCTCCGCGAGGCGGCGCGCGCGCGCGGTGGGCTGCGCGTGGAGCGCGCCGCCGCACGCGGCGAGCGAGAGGGCGAGCGCGGCGAGCGCGGCGAGCGACGGCACGAGTCGGAGCATGGGCGGGGCGGCGTGGGGTGGAGGCGGGCGCCGCGACGCTAACGGCCGCGGGCGGTCGTCCGCGTGGTGCAGCTGTCCCATGTCGGCCGGCGCGGCCGGAACGCGCGCGCCGGGACGCGCGCGGGCACTCGCGCGGCGCGGCGCGGTATCACCCGGGATGCCCGTCCGTCCCCTCGCCGCGCGGCTCGCGGCCCTGCCGCTCGCGGCCCTGCTCCTCGCGCCCGCCGCCGCCGCGCAGCGTCCGCGCCCGGCGCCGCGCGCGCCGGCGCAGCCGTGGTGGGCCGACTCCACCAAGTGGCCGCCGGGCACCTTCCGCCGCACCACGACGCAGCGCCCCGCGCGCGTCGCCGCCGTCGGCGACACGCTCCGCTTCGAGGGGCCGGCGCTCCCCGCGGGGCTCCCGGACTCGATCGCCCGCGACGTCCGCTGGGGAGCCGACGACCCGCGCGTGCTGAGCTTCGAGCGGCCGGCGGTCGCCGTCGCGCGCACCACGGGCAGCACGGTCGTGACGGCGTGGACGCGCGTCGGGCCGACGCTCACCCCGGTGCGCGTGGTCGCCGCGCTCCGCGGCCGCCTCCACACCGCCGACGGCGCGCCGCCGCCCGCCGCCCGCGTGATCGTTCGCCGGGCGAGCGGGCGCGTGGACACGCTCCGCACCGACGCCGCCGGGCGCTACGCGCTCCCGACCACCGGCGCCCGCTCCGCCGAGGCGGACCCGCCGCGCGCGCTGCGGGTGGAGGCCGAGGCGATCGAGGACCGCATGCGCTGGTTCGGCGCCGAGACGCTCCTCCCGGCTCCGTTCGTCGGCGGGTCGGCCGACGTCGTCCTGCTGCCGCGCCGCTGGACGGTCGCCGCCGGCACCTACGCCGGCCGCACGGTCACCGTGGACCTCGACGCGGCGCGCGCCAGCGCCGCCGATGGGTCGCGGTTCTGGCGGGCGGCGCGCCTGCGCCCGGACACCACGGCCGGCGAGTCCGCCGGCACGCCGGTCGGCTGGCCCGACGCGCGCCGCCCGATCCCGCTCGCCGTCTGGGGCGCCGGGGGCGCGGCCGCCTCCCGCGCCGACTCGGCGGCCTTCTGGGCCGTCGCCCGCGGCCTCGAGCGCGACTGGGGCGGGCCGCTCTTCCGCCCCGTGCCGGCCTCGGCGCCGCGCGACGCGGAGTGGTGGGGGATCACCGCCCAGGTGACGCCCGGGCTGCACGCGGCCGGCTTCGCGACCGTGTCGTGGAACGGCGAGGGGGAGATCGGCGACGCCCTCGTCGAGGTGCGGTCGTACGCGCTCCTGGGCGACCGCCACGTCGTCGGCCACGAGCTGCTGCACGCGCTCGGCTTCGGGCACGTCTCGCGGTGGCGCTCGGTGCTCGGCGGCGCGGCGCACGCGCCGCACGAGGGCCCCAGCGCCCTCTCGCTCGAGGACGTCGCGTACGGGCGCCTGCTGGACGCCGCGCGGCGCGTCGCGCGCCGGACGGGCGCGCCCTTCGGGCTCGCCGAAGCGGTGCCGTGACGCCTTCGTGACGGCACCGGGCGTTCGGGCACTGCGGGTTCCGAGCCGCTCGGGGTCCCCCGACTCGCCCGGCCGGAGTTGGCCGTTTCCGGACGCGCCTGCGGCAGGTTCCGGCAACGCTGCCCCCCCGAATGGCGTATATCCCGGGTCATGATCCCGCCGTTTTCGAGGCTCGCGCGCGTGTTCGGCGCCGGCCAGACGCTTCTCGTTCTCGCGGCGCCCGCCCTGCGCGCGCAGCCGCCCGTCACCCCCGTGCCCCGCGCGTCCGTCTCGGCCGCCGCGGGCGATTCCACGCGCACCGACGCCCTCGTGCTCTCGCTGGCCGACGCGGTCGAGCGCGGCCTGCGCCTGGGTGACGAGGTGCGCCAGGCCGAGGCCTCGATCGAGGCCACCGACGCCCAGGTGGCGATCGCGCGCTCGAGCGCGCTGCCGCAGCTGCGCGCCGCCGGCTCGTATCAGCAGGTGCTGGAGAACGCCCGGGCGACGATCGTCGGCTCGGTGTTCGGCCAGAACTACACGTATCAGGGCAACGCCGTCCTGTCGCAGGCGCTCTTCCAGGGCGGCCGCATCATCGGCGGGCTGCAGGCTGCGTCGCGCGCCCGCGCCGCCAGCCGCTTCGATCTCGACGAGGCGCGCGCGACGCTCACCGTCGACGTGCAGCGCGCCTACCTCGGCGCGCTCGCGGGCGACCAGCTCGTGGCGATCCAGGAGCGCAACCTCCAGCTCTCCGCCGAGCGCGTCGCGCAGGTCGAGCAGCTGGAGCGCGCCGGCCGCGCCGCGCGCTACGACGTGCTGCGCGCGCGCGTCGAGCGCGCGAACCTCGAGCCGCTGCTGATCCAGGCGCGCAACGATCGCGAGCTCGCCTACCTCGAGCTGCGGCGCCTGCTCAACCTCCCGACCGACCGGCCGCTGCGCCTGACGACGGCGCTCGCCGTCGACTCCGGCGCGGTGGACGCGGTGCTGCGCAGCGCCGAGGAGATGGGACGCGCGGGTGCCGAGCGCGCCGTGGCGTCGGGCGCGCGCGACGAGGCGGCGCCGATCGGCGATCGCGCCGCGGTGCGCGCCGCGCAGGCGACCGCCGAGGCGCGCCGCGCCGGCATCCGGGTCGCGCGCGCCGACTTCCTGCCGACGGTGGGCGTCTCGTTCACCACCGGCGTGCTCGCGCTCCCCAGCTCCCCCGGCTTCCCGACGCGGCTGGGCCGCTCGGGCGCCGAGTTCTGCCCCGCGGGCTCGCCCGACACGCGCGTCTGCCAGAACAACGGCTTCTTCGCTGACCGCTCCTTCCGCGTGGACGTGAGCTGGCCGCTGTTCGACGGGCTGCGCGCGAAGGGCAACCTCGACCTCGCGCAGGCGCAGGCGCGCACGGCGGAGCTGCAGCTGGCGCAGACGCGCGAGCGCGTGGCCGTCGAAGCCGCGCAGGCGCGCGCCGGCGTCGAGCGCGCGCGCGCCCTGTTCGTGGCGCAGCGCGTCAACGCGCAGGACGCGGAGGAGGCGTTCCGCCTCGCCACGCTGCGCTTCCAGCGCGGCCTCGGCACCCAGCTCGAGGTCTCCGACGCGCAGCTCGCGCTCCTCACCGCGCAGACGAACGCGTTGCGCGCCACCTACGACGTCTATCTCGCGGCCGCGGAGCAGGCCCGCGCGCTCGGGCGGCCGATTCCCATTCCATGAGCTCTCGTTCAATGCCTTCTCCACGCTCGACGCTCGACGCTCGACGCTTCCCGAACCCGAGCGTCGAGCGTCGAGCGTCGAGCGTCGGCCACGCGCTCCTCGTCGGCGCTGCGCTCCTCTCCCTCGCCGCCTGCGGCGACAAGGGCGCCAGCGCGGCGACCACCGGCGCGCCGGGTGCGCCCGGGGCCGGCGGCGGACCCGGTGGCGCCGGCGGCGGCAACCGTCGTCCGCCGCTCGTGCTGGCCGCCAGCGACGTCGCGGAGGTCACGCGCGGGTCGATCGAGGCGGGGATCCCGCTCTCCGGCGACCTGCGCCCCATGCAGACCGTGGTCGTGCGCGCGCGGCTCGAGGGCGATCTCACGGGCGTCTACGTGCGCCCCGGCCAGGCGGTGAGCCGCGGCCAGCTGCTCGCGCAGTTCGAGCCGAACATCGCGACGAGCGACCGCCGCAGCGCCGAGGCCGAGCGCGCGAGCGCGCGCACCGAGGTGAGCACCGCGCAGTGGAACCTCGATCAGACGCGCGAGCTGTTCCGCGCCGGCGCCGTCGCCGAGCGCGAGGTGCGCGTGGGCGAGCAGGCGGTGGCCGCGGCGCGGGCGCGCCTGGCCGCGACCGAGGCGCGCGTGCGCGCCACGAGCGAGAGCGAGGCCGACACGCGCGTGCTGGCGCCGATGGCCGGCATCGTCGAGTCGCGCGCGGTCGAGGGGAACGAGCGCGTGACGCGCGGCGCGGAGCTGTTCACGCTCGTGCGCGGCGACCGGCTGGAGCTGGCCGCCTCGGTGCCCGAGCGGCTCGCGAGCGGGCTGCGCGCGGGGCAGGCGGTGCGCTTCGCGACGCCCGGCCGCACGTTCGACGGCACGGTGGCGCGCATCAGCCCGACCATCGATCCGGCGACGCGCGCGGTGACCGTGTTCGTCGAGGTGAGCAACCCGGGCGGCGCGCTGCGCGGCAACACCTTCGTGACCGGGCGCGCCGTCGGCCGCACGGTGAACGACGCGCTGCTCGTCCCGACCACCGCCCTGCGCCAGGCGCAGGAGCAGGCGGGCGCCGCGAGCGGCACCGGCTCGAACAGCTTCGTGTACCGCCTGCGCGGCCAGGTCGTCGAGCGCGCACCGGTGAACCTCGGGCTGGTGGACGAGGCGGCCGGCATCGCGGAGGTCGTCGACGGGCTGCAGGCGGGCGACCGCGTGATCGTCGGCAACGTCGGCGCCGTGGGCCAGGGCACGACGGTGCAGATCCTCGGCGGCGAGCGCGGACGCGGCCAGGCCGCCGGCGGCACCGGCGCCGGCGGCACCGGCGCCGGTGCATCCGGCGCGGGTGCGGCCGGCCCGGGTGCCGCGGGCACCGGCACGGCGGGCGCCGGTGCGCCGGCGGCCGGCCGCGCGCCGGGCGGGGGCGCGCCCAAGTGAACGCACGACTCATCGCCCGGGGCCCGGCGCACGGCGCCCGCCCCGGGCATCACGCCGCAGGCTGGCTCCGATGATCCTCTCCGACATCTCCATCAAGCGCCCGGTCTTCGCCACCATGCTCATGGTGGCGCTCGTCGTCCTGGGCATCGTCAGCTACGGCCGCCTGGCCATCGACGAGTATCCGGACGTCACGAACCCGGTCGTCATCGTGCAGACCAGCTATCCGGGCGCGTCGCCGGAGGTGGTCGAGCGCGAGCTCTCGAAGCCGATCGAGGAGGCGGTCAACACCGTCCAGGGCATCCGCGAGGTCACCTCGACGTCGTTCGAGGGCGGCTCGAACGTGCGCGTCCTCCTGGAGCTCGAGACGAACCCGATGGAGGCGCTGCAGGACGTGCAGGCGAAGGTCGCCCGCATCCGCCGTGCGCTCCCGGAGAACGCCGAGGATCCGGTCATCCTCCGCTTCGACCCGAACGACCGCGCGATCATGTCGGTCGCGCTCCAGAGCTCGGAGCGCCCGCTGCGCGAGCTGACCGACCTCGCCGAGGAGGTCATCGCCACCCGGTTCGAGTCGATCCCCGGCGTCGGCGGCGTGAACGTCGTCGGCGGCGCGGCGCGCCAGATCAAGGTGCAGCTCGACCCGGCGCGCATGCGCGCCTACGCCGTGAGCCCGCCGCAGGTCATGCAGGCGCTCCAGCGCGAGAACCAGGAGGTGCCGGCCGGGCGCGTGCGCAACGGCGCCACCGAGCGCCTGGTGCGCGTCACGGGGCGCGTGCGCGACCCGCGCAACTTCGCCGAGATCAGCATCGTCGAGCGCCGCGTCGGCGATCAGACGGTCCCCGTGCGCCTCGGCGACGTGGCCACCGTGGTCGACGGCACCGCGGAGCGCCGGTCGGCCACGCTGATCGGCATCGGCAACCAGCCGGAGGTCGTGGCCGTCGCGCTGGACGTGCTCAAGATCTCGGGCAGCAACACCGTCGAGGTCTCCGACCGCGTGCGCGCGGCGGTGGCCGACATGACCGACGAGCTGCCGAGCGACGTGAAGATGACGCTCATCCGCGACGACTCGGAGCGCATCCGGGCGTCGCTCAGCTCGGTGCAGCACGAGCTGATCCTCGGCGCGATCCTCTGCGTCGTCATCATCTACTTCTTCCTGAACTCCTGGCGCTCGACGGTCATCACCGGGCTGGCCCTGCCGATCTCCATCATCTCGGCGTTCTTCGCGATGTGGATCTTCGGGTTCACCGTGAACACGATGACCCTGCTCGCCCTGTCGCTGGCGATCGGCCTGCTGATCGACGACGCCATCGTGGTGCGCGAGAACATCGTCCGGCACCTGGAGATGGGGAAGGACCACGAGCGCGCCGCGAAGGAGGGCACCGACGAGATCGGGCTGGCCGTCTTCGCCACGACCATGGCGGTGATCGCCGTGTTCATCCCCGTCGCGTTCATGGGCGGCCAGATCGGGAAGATCTTCTTCCAGTTCGGCGTCACGGTGGCGGCGGCGGTGATCGTGTCGCTGTTCGTGAGCTTCACGCTCGACCCGATGCTCTCGAGCGTCTGGCACGACCCCGAGGTCGACCTGCACCACCGGAACGCGGCCACCGGGCACCTGGCGGCCGACGCGCCGCCGCGCCGCCGGAACTTCATCCAGCGCGTCGCGCAGCGCTTCAACGACTGGTTCGAGGGGGTCGCCGACCGCTACCCCGGGTGGCTCGGCCGCGCGCTCGACCGCCGGCCGCTGGTCGTCGGCCTGGCCGCGCTCTCGGTCGTCGCGTCGGGCGTCATCCTGCCCCGCCTCGGCTTCGCCTGGCTGCCGGACTTCGACGGCGGGGAGTTCAACGTGAACGTGCGCACGACCCCCGGGTCGAGCCTCGAGTACACGATGGACCGCAGCCTTGAGGTCGCGCGCATCCTCCGGCGCATGCCCGAGGTGCAGTTCACCTACGTCACGATCGGCGGCGGCTTCCGCGGCACGCCGAACAACGGCGGCATCTACGTGCGCCTGACGCCCAAGGCGGACCGCGAGCGCTCGCAGCAGGAGATCCAGAACGCGCTCCGGGGCGAGCTGCGTCGGGTCTCCGGCGTCCGCGCGTCGATCAGCGGCTCGTCGTCGATCTTCGGCGGCTTCGGGCAGCCGATCCGCATCAACGTGCAGGGGCCGGAGCAGTCGCGCCTCAAGCTCGCCGCGCAGCAGGTGCTCGAGGCGGTCCGCCGCGTCCCCGGCGTCGCCGAGCCGCAGTCGAGCGAGGAGGGCGACATCCCGCAGCTCGACGTGCGGGTGGACCGCGACCGCGCGTGGGCCTCGGGCGTGGGGATCGGGAGCATCGCGACCACCATCCAGCCGCTGTTCACCGGGACGCGCGCCACGCAGTGGGAGGACGCCCAGGGCTACTCGCACGACGTGGTCGTGATCTACCCCGACTCGCTGCGGACGAACGCGGCGAACGTGGCGGGGATCGTGGTGCCGAGCACGCGCAGCGACCCGCGCACCGGGCTCCCGGCGATGGTCTCGCTGGCCGAGGTGGCCGACGTGACGGCCGGCGTGGGGCCGCAGCAGATCGAGCGCTCGATGCTCGAGCGGCAGGTCAGCATCAGCGCCGGCGTGCTCCCCGGCTACGCGATGGGCGACGTGGCCACCGCCGCCCAGGCGGCGATCGACTCGGTCGGGATGCCGCAGGGCTACCGGACCGTGTTCCGCGGCGACGTGCAGAGCCTGAACGAGACGAAGGGCTTCGTGCTGGAGGCCATCCTGCTCGCGGTGGTCTTCATCTACCTCATCCTGGCGTCGCTGTTCGGCAGCTTCGTGCAGCCGCTGGCGATCATGCTGGCGCTCCCGCTGAGCCTCATCGGCGTCGCCCTGGCCCTGCTGGCCACGCAGGGGACGCTGAACGTCTACACGATGATCGGCATCGTCATGCTGCTGGGCCTCGTGACGAAGAACGGCATCCTGCTGGTGGACTTCGCCAACCAGCAGCGCGAGGCGGGGATGACCCGCCGCGACGCGCTCCTCTCGGCGGCCCGCACGCGCCTGCGCCCGATCATCATGACCACGGCGGCGATGATCTTCGGCATGGTGCCGCTGGCGCTGGCCTTCGGCGAGGGCGCCGAGCAGCGCGCCCCGATGGGGCGCGCGGTGATCGGGGGGCTGATCACCTCGACCATCCTCACGCTGTTCGTGGTGCCGGTCGCGTACACGCTGCTCGACGACCTGGCCGCCTGGCTGAAGGCGCGCTTCGGCAGCCGGCCGGCGGCGCACGCGGCGCCGGGGCACGCGCCGGAGCCGGTGGCCGGCGACTGAGGCGAGCGCGCGCCCTCGCGGCGCGCGTCCTGCACCTTCTCGCTCCTCCGCGCCTCGCGCGCGACACGCACGGGCGGCTCTCTCGACGAGAGCCGCCCGTTCGTGCGTCGTGGGTGGAGCGTGGCCGCGCCGCGCGCAGCGGGGAACGGGGCGGGTGCGCGGGGCACGTGGGGCGTGCGCGCGCGGTGCGTGGCCATCGCGCGATCGGCGCGCGCGATCGGCGCGCGCGATCGGCGCGCGCGATCGGCGCGCGATCGGCTCGTCGATCGGAGCGGCGTCGACGCGTGATGGATCGGCGACCGCGGCGGGCGGGCCTCACCACGCCCCGCCGCGGCGGCGGCGCCACACCGGCCACACAGCCGCTGCACCCGCCGCGACGCGCATGCGGCACGGCCGCGCGCGACGTCCATGCACCGCGCATGCGACGCGGATGCGATGGTTCCGCGACGCGCGTGCGGCCATGCGCGATGCATCGCGCGCCATCGCCTCGCGACGCGACATGGGTGCGAATCGGATGCGAAATCGACGCTTTCGAGCGATTTCGGCACTTTTTTGCGCGCGCGGCGCGCCTTTTTCATCATGCTCTCTTGACGACGCGCTTTTTTGCCCTTACTACGTCGTCGTCACGACGCGCATCACGATTCTTCGATGCGCATGCGGCGCTGCGGCGCCGCCCCCTGGTTTCGTCGCGTTGTGCATCCAACACCCCGCTCTGCCTGCCCACGCGTGACGCGCCGCCGGTGCGCGTCGTCAACGCCGCGATCCGCGTCACGCGATCGGCGGCGAGGGTCGACCGCCTCCGCGTGCGGCGACCGAGCAGCGCTCGCAGGCGCGGGACCGCAGGACGTGGCCGCAGACGCGCGGCACGATGCACCGCCGTGCGACGCATGGCGGTACGGGGCACGCGATCTGCAGCGCCGCCGCGCCGAGCGACCGTGGCAGACCGTCGAATGACTCAGAGGAGGCCACATGCCGATGGGTGACGAGTTGGACGAGGGCCTTCGCTTCAGGCGTCGCGGCAACGACGACGACGACGAGGACCTGGGCGGCTACGGCTACGAGGACGCCGAGGAAGAAGAAGAGGACGAGGACGAGGAGGACGACGGACTCGGGTCGCTGCGGCGCGGACGTGGTGAAGCGCTGTTCGACGACCCGGTCGCCGCCGCCGAGGAGGAGGAGGAAGACCTCGACGGGGACGTCGAAGAGGAGGAGCTGGACGTCGACGACGCGACGGATGCAGGTGACGACATCGGCGACGATGTCGGCCCCGTGGCCGCCGACGACGAGACGGAGCAGGACGACGCCGACCTGTTCGGCGCGAGTGGCGCAGCGACGGATCTCGACGACGCAGAACCCACCGAGGAACCGACCATGGATGACACGATGACGACGGGCGGCGCCGAGGGCGCCGGCATGGAGAACGAAGGCGGCAGCACCTCTGGCCGCGGCGGGCGTCGCGGCGGCGCCAAGAAGGGCGGCGCGCGCAAGGGTGCCGCGAAGAAGGGCGGCGCCAAGAAGGCGGCGGCCAAGAAGGGCGGCGCGCGGAAGGGCGCGGCCAAGAAGGGCGGCGCGAAGAAGGCGGCCGCCAAGAAGGGCGGCGCGCGCAAGGGTGCCGCGAAGAAGGGCGGCGCCAAGAAGGCGACGGCCAAGAAGGGCGGCGCCCGCAAGACGGCGTCGAAGGGCGGCGCGCGGAAGGGCGCAGCCAAGGGCGGCGCGCGCAAGACGGCGTCGAAGGGCGGCGCCCGCAAGTCCGCCGCGAAGGGCGGCGCGCGCAAGTCGGCCTCGAAGGGCGCCGCGAAGGGCGGTGCTCGCAAGGGCGCGGCGAAGGGCGGCGCCCGCAAGGGCGCAGCCAAGAAGGGCGGCGCGCGCAAGGCGGCGGCCAAGAAGGGCGGCGCCCGTCGCGGGCGCTAACCACCTCTCACCGTCCGTCCGCGCGCCAGCGCACGGCGGCGACCCGGGTCACCGGGTCGCCGCCGTGTCGCGTCCGCCCCCGCGCGCTCCGCATCCCGCACGACCCGCACGCCGCCGCGCCGGCGCGCATGCCGCGCACGCGGGCCTGTCGCCGCGTGGCCCGCACGGTAATATCGAAGCATGACCCTCGACTCGGCGATCGCCTCCAGCCGCGACGCGTCGCCGGATGGCGAGGCGCCCGCCGCGCCGACGTTCGCGAGCGCGGTGCTCGACGCGCTGCCGCTCACCGTCTGGACGTGCGACCTGGAGGGGCGCATCACGAGCTTCAACCGCTCGTGGGCCCGCTTCGCCGAGGCGAACGGCGCGCCGCGGCTGGCCGACGCCGCGCTGGTCACCGGCCGCTCGATCTGGGACGCGATCGGCGACGCCGCATCGCGCGAGCAGATGGAGCGCGGCATCGCGCTGCTGCGCGCCGGGCGGGCGTCGACCGTCCGTTGGGAGTTCCCCTGCGACGCGCCCGACGAGGAGCGCGTCTTCCTCATGCAGCTCTCGCCGGTGCACGCCGGCGCCGACGACCCGCACGCGATCACGGGCTTCGTCTTCTCGACCGTCGACATCACGCCCAGCCACCGCTCGCGCGAGGCGCTGATCGACACCGGGATCGCCCTCTCGCGCACGCTGGACCTGGACCGCGTGTACGTGGAGGTCGCGCAGCAGGTGCGGCGCGCGCTGCGCGGCGAGGCCTTCTGCCTCGCGGTCGCCGACGAGGAGACGGCGGCGTTCCGCGTCGTCCACCAGTACGGCTACGAGCGCGAGCTCCCCGAGCTCGGGCCGGCCGACGGCGTCGTGGGCGCGCTCGGCGGGCCGGGGCCCGACCTCACGCCGGCGCTCGCCGACGCGCTCGTGGAGCGCCTCACGCCCGCGTGGCTGGAGGCGCTGGCGAACGAGCGCGTGGTGCTCCGCCACGACGCGCGCGGGCTCGAGCTCACCGCGCCGGTGACGAGCGCCGAGGGCGTGCTGGGCGCGATGACGGTGCGCGCCGACGACATCGAGAGCCCGCAGCTGCTCGACGAGGCGCGGCGCCTGCTGACGACGCTCGCCGCCCAGACGGCGGCCGCCGTCGAGCGCTCCTGGCTCGTGCGCCGCGTCGAGCAGAAGCGGCGCCTGGAGGCGATCGGCGAGGTGGCGGCCGGCGTCGCGCACGAGCTGCGCAACCCGCTGTTCGGCATCTCCTCCGCCGCGCAGCTGCTGCGCTTCCGCGTCGCCGACGACCCGGTGGTCGAGAAGAACGTCGGCCGCATCCTGCGCGAGGTCGAGCGCCTGAACCGCATGGTGACCGCGCTCCTCGAGTACGGGCGGCACAGCGCCGCGTCGCTCGCGCCGGGCGATCCGGAGGCGGTGTGGGACGACATCCTCGACGCCGAGCGCGGACGCCTCGAGAGCCGGGGGCTCGTGCTCGTGCGCGAGCGCGCGGAGTCGGCGGCGGGCGCGTCGTGCCGCATCGACACCGAGCAGCTCGCGCAGGTCTTCCTCAACGTGCTCGTGAACGCCGTCGACGCGGCGCCCGAGGGGAGCGACCTCACGCTGAGCTCCGCCGTGCTGCCGAGCGGCGCGTGGCGCTGCCGGCTGCACAACGGCGGCCCCGCGATCCCCGCCGAGGTGCTCGCGCGCGCGTTCGAGATCTTCTACTCGACGAAGCCGGGGGGCACCGGGATCGGGCTCGCGCTCTGCCAGCGCATCATCGACGAGCACGGCGGCACGATCACGCTCGAGAGCGCGCCCGAGGTGGGGACCGCGCTCACGATCACGCTGCCGCCCGCGTAGCGCGCGCCCGCCGATGCCCTCGGTCCTCGTCGTCGACGACGACGTCACCATCCGCGAGACGCTGGTCGAGTTCTTCGAGCAGCTGGGCCACGTCGCGCGCGGCGCCGCCACCGCCACCGAGGGACGGCGCGCGGCCGCCGAGCACTCGCCCGACGTCGCGCTGATCGACCTGCGGCTGCCCGACGCCGACGGGCTGGTGCTGCTCGAGGCGCTGCGCGCCGACCATCCGGAGCTGGCGGTCATCTTCCTCACCGGCCACGGCGACGTCGCCACCGCGGTGCGCGCGATCCGGCAGGGCGCGGTCGACTTCCTCGAGAAGCCGATCGACCTCGAGGCGCTCGATGCCGCCGTGCGCCGCGCCGACGAGCACGCGCGGCTGCGGCAGGAGCTCGCCGTGCTGCGCGCGCGCGAGGTGGGCGCGCTCTGGCACGAGACGACCGAGCGCTCGCCGCTCCCCGACCTCGATCGCCTCGTGGAGCTGGCCGCGCGCAACGACGACGCGCCGGTGCTGGTGCTCGGCGAGACGGGGACCGGGAAGGGCTACGTCGCGCGGCAGATCCACGAGCGCTCGCCGCGCCGCGCGCAGCCCTACGTCGAGATCAACTGCGCGTCGCTGTCGTCGCAGTTCGTGGAGAGCGAGCTGTTCGGCCACGAGAAGGGCGCGTTCACCGACGCGAAGCAGGCGAAGCGCGGGCTGCTGGAGGTCGCGGGGCGCGGGACGGTGTTCCTCGACGAGGTGGCGGAGCTCGCGCCCGAGGTGCAGCCCAAGCTGCTGAAGGCGATCGAGGAGCGCGCGTTCCGCCGCCTGGGCGGCACCGCCACGCTGACGAGCGACGCGCGGCTCATCGTCGCCACGCACGTCCCGCTGGCCGACGCGGTGACGCAGGGGCGCTTCCGGGCGGACCTCTACTACCGCCTGCAGGTGCTGACGATCACGCTGCCGCCGCTGCGCGCGCGCCGCGCCGACATCCCGGCGCTCGCGGAGGCGCTGCTGCCGCGCGGGGCGCGGCTCGCCGAGTCGGCGCGCGCCGCGCTCGAGGCGTACGACTGGCCGGGCAACATCCGGGAGCTGAAGAACGCGCTCTGGCGCGCCAGCATCCTGGCCGACGGCCTCCCGATCGGGCCGATGCACCTCGGGCTCGCGCCGCCGACGAGCGCCGCCCCCGGCCCCGCGGCGCCCGGCGAGGTGCTGACGCTCGCGGAGGCCGAGCGACGCGCCATCGCCGCCGCGCTGACCGCCACGGGCGGGAACAAGGCGCAGGCGGCCGAGCGGCTGGGGATCGCGCGGTCGACACTGATGGAGAAGCTGCGGAAGCAGCTGGTGTAGCGGCCGGGCGCGCGGCGGCGCGGGGGCGACCAGCGGCGGGCGGCGGATCGGATGTCGGGATGGACCGACGTTCGGGATCCGCGGCCCGCCGTCCGCTTTTCGCTGCCCGGATTCCGGACACCCCGACGTGCCGCAGTCCGGAATCCGGACGGTCGGCGAGCTGCCGCCGAGCCTGGAGCCCGGGACAAGCATATACGCGGCAACGACTTGCACCGAGCGCCCCGCATGGTCCGTTTGTCGCCTTAGGCAGTGGCATCCGAGACGCTCGCCGATCGATCCGCCGCTCACCGTCCGCAGCCCCACTCCCATGCCTCGCCAGGTCCTCATCGTCGAAGACGAGCAGGGCATCCGCGACATCCTCGTCGAGCTGTTCGACGTCGAGGACAACGCGGTGCACGCGGCCGGGCTGCTGGACGAGGCCAAGGCGGCGCTCGCGCGGCAGGTCTACGATCTGATCGTCACGGACATCCGGCTGGGTGGGAAGCGCGATGGGGGGCTACAGGTGATGGCGGCGTCGGGGCTTCTCTCGCCCGAGGCCACGGTGATCGCGCTGACCGCCTATCCGGATGCCGACAACCGCCACGCGTCGCTGCGGCTCGGGGCGACGCACTTTCTCGAGAAGCCGGTCGACCTGGCGACCATCGCCGGGCTGGCCGCGCAGGCCGGCGTGTCGAGCGCGCTGATCCCGGTCGCCGCGCATCGCCCGAGCACGCATGCGGGCGGGATGGAGGCGCGCCCCTAGGGGGCGCTCCGGATCGACGGTGGGCTCCGGCCCACCGATCGCTAGCGCCGTTCCCGCAGGTGGGGGATGCGGTGTCGTGTGGGCGGGGCGGCCTAGCGATTCTCCCGGAGCGTGATCCCGACGGCGTCCCCGCGGGCCCGTGGCGCGAGGCGTCCCGCGGTCCGCTCCCAGAGGGCGCTGAGCGAGCCGCGCCCCGCCAGCACGGTGCGATAGCCCGGCGGCGTGGGCTCCAGCAGGTCGGCGTCGAGGCGCGCCAGCTCGTCGCGCAGCGCGCGCTCCAGTCGCCGCGTGCGATGCGCCACCGCGCGCGTCGGATCGGCCGCCCCGAGCGGCTCGTGCGCGTCGTGCGGCACCGCCGTCCCCACGCGCACGAACAGCTCGGGGCGCTGCTCGGCGCGCAGCTCGTAGCGCAGCGCGACCGGCACGAGCGTCGCCTCCGGCACCGTGCGCTGCAGCCGCGCGAGCCCCGACCGGAACGCGAGCGGCGCCCGCGCCGGCAGCAGCGCGCCCTGCGGGAAGATCCAGAGCGTGCGGTCGGGCGCCCCACGGAGCAGCGCCGCGGCATGCGCGGCGACGGCGCGCGCGTCGTCCATCCCGTCGCCCGTCGCGCCGAAGCAGCCGACCTGCCGGAAGAACGGGAAGCGCTGCAGCTGCGCGCCCTGCATCAGGCCGTAGCCATCGCACCCGAACACGTCGTGCGACAGGTGGAGCAGCACGATCGGATCCCACCACGCGCTGTGGTTGAGGAAGCCGATCACCGGGCCGCTCCCCGCGCCCGGCCACGGCGCGCCGCCGACCCAGACGCGCGCGAAGCCCTGCCGCAGCAGTCGTCGGGCGTAGCGGGCGTAGAGCGGCAGCAGGCGCGACCTGCGGGCGGGGAGCAGCATGGCGGCACGTTGCGCCGCCGCGCCTGCGCGCGCAACGCGGCGGCCGACCGCCGCCGCGCTACCGCGCGCCCGTGTCTACCGCAGCTCCGGACGCCCGAGGGCGGCGCGCACGGCCTCGCGCATGGCGAGGAGCGCCTCCTCGCGCGCGGCGGGCGAGTCGTCGCGCACGTGCAGCTCGATGCCGTCGGCCACCGCGACGCGGCGCCACGAGGCCGGCCCCTCCTCGACGCGCGGCGCGATGCCGGCGCCGTTGGTCACGAGGGCGGGCGCGAGCGAGGTCGCCACGCGCCGCTCCAGCGCGTCGCCCGAGACCTCGCGCATCTCCTTCTTGATGCCCTCGAGCGTCTGCCCCTCGCGCTGCCGGATCTTGATCGCGAGCAGCTGCAGCAGGTGCCGGTAGTTGTACGTCGCCGACGTGCCGGTTCCCTCGGGCCGGTCGAGCAGCCCCGAGGCGACGTAGAAGCGCACCGCGCGCGCGCTCGGCGCCGCACGCGCCGAGGCGTTGGTCGGGCGGATGCCGGCGGCGTCGGCGAGCGCCGTGGCGTGCGCGGCGAGGCCGCGTGCGTTGAACGGCGCGTGGCGCGCGTGGAGTCGGAGCAGCTGCACGGGGGACTCGGCCATGCGCGTACGATAGCCGCCGGTCCCGACGTCAACCAGAGCACGACCGCGCGAGCGTCCGCGCGGTGGCGCGCCCGTGGCGCCCGGGTGACGTCGCCGACCGACGCTCCCGCGCGCGCGAGGGGGGCGGCCTGCGCCCTGCACCGTCGAGCGCCCCGACCACGCTCCGTTCGTACCGCTTCGCACACCTCCGCAGGAGAGATCGAGATGACGACCGACTCGCAGCCGCTGGCCGGCCGCGTGGCCCTCGTGACCGGCGCCGGCTCCGGCATCGGCGCCGCCGCCGCGAAGCGCCTCGCGCAGGCCGGCGCCCGCGTCGCCCTGGTGGGGCGCACCGCCGAGGAGCTGGAGCAGGTGGCCGCGCAGCTCCGCGAGGCGGGCGGCGAGGCGCGCGTCGAGGTGGCCGACGTGGCCGACGTGGCCGCGATGCAGCGCGCCTGCGACGCGACCGCCGCCGAGTGGGGGCGGCTCGACGTCGTCTTCGCGAACGCGGGCGTCAACGGCGTGTGGGCGCCGATCGAGGAGCTCGCGCCGGAGGAGTTCGAGTCGACGCTGCGCACGAACCTCTACGGCACCTTCCTCACCATCAAGTACGCGGCGCCGCACCTCAAGAAGCAGGGGGGCAGCGTGGTGGTGTGCGCGAGCGTCAACGGCACGCGCATCTTCAGCAACACCGGCGCGACCGCCTACTCCGCGTCGAAGGCGGGGCAGGTGGCGATGACGAAGATGCTCGCGCTGGAGCTGGCGAAGCACCGCGTGCGCGTGAACGTGGTCTGCCCCGGCGCGATCGACACGAACATCGACGAGAACACCGAGAAGCGCGACCTCGAGCGCGAGGAGGAGCCGGTGGAGTTCCCCGCCGGCAAGGTCCCGCTCACCGACGGCAGGCCCGGACGCGCCGAGCAGGTGGCGGACCTGGTGCTCTTCCTCGCGTCGGACGCGTCGAGCCACGTCACCGGGACGGAGGTGTGGATCGACGGCGGGGAGAGCCTGATGGTCGGCTGACGCGGCGCCGGTGCGGGGCCGCGGCGGGTCGTCGCCCGCCGCGGCCCCCCATCACAGCACCCGTTGCAGCATCGCCGCCCCGCCGTCGCGCAGCTTCACCCACCATGGGCGGTTCGCGATCTCGGCGAGCGTCATCTCCTTGGACCACCTGAGGTCCTCGAGGAACATGCGGTCCATCCCGGCGACCACCGCGGAGTCGTGGACCAGCAGCGTCGTCTCGTCGTTGAAGGCGAGCGAGCGGTTGTCGAAGTTCATCGACCCCACGCTCCCCCACACGCCGTCGACGCTCATCGTCTTGGCGTGCATGTTCGACGGCTGGTACTCGTACATGCGCACGCCCGCGCGCAGCAGCTCCTCGTACCGGTAGCGCCCCGCGTAGCGCGTCGTCTTCACGTCGGTGCGGGGACCCGTCGTCATGACGCGCACGTCCACGCCGCGCCGCGCCGCCTGCGCGAGCAGGCGCCGGAAGTCGTCGTCCGGGACGAAGTAGGCGTTCGTCACGTACAGCGTGCGGCGGGCCCCGGCGATCGACAGCGCGAGGAACCGCTCCGCCGCCGTGCTGCCCGTCGACGGCACGGCGTGGAAGAGCCCCGCGCGCACCGTGCCCTGCGTCGATCCGCGCGCGATCACCGGCGCGTCCTCCGGGATCGGCCGCGACGCCGAGGCCGCGCGCCCCGGCCCCGTGCGGCGCACCGGGCGCTGCACGCTCACCGGACTCACCGAGTCGCGGTCCGCCACCGGCGCGAACGCCACCGGCGGGAAGAAGGCGTCGCCCGTGAGCAGCTCGCCCGTCGCCTCCGCCCACGTCGACCCGAACGCCGCCTGCAGCTGCGCCACCGCGGGCCCCTCGAAGCGCACGTTCGTCTCGCGCCACTCCTCCGGCTTGCGACCGGCGCCGAGCCAGTAGTCCGCCAGGCCGAAGCCGCCGGTGTAGCCCACGCGCCCGTCGACCACGACCACGCGCGCGTGCGACCGCTCGGCGGCCTTGTGCAGCGTGTACCAGCGGAGCTGGCGCAGCCACGCGACCTCGACGCCGGCCGCCTGGAGGCCCGCCACCCACCGCTCGGCCAGCGTCTGCGCCCCGAAGCCGTCGAGCAGCAGCAGCACGCGCACCTTCTTGCGGGCGCAGTCGCGCAGCACCGCGGCCATCGTGTCGGCGACCGCGCCCGGCTTGGCGAAGTACATCTGCACCGTGACGGTGCGCTCGCAGCTGCGCAGGTCGCGCCAGAGCAGCGGGTAGGTGCCGTTGCCGTTCTCGAGCACCTGCACGCGGTTGCCGGCGTGCAGCGACGTGCCCGCGTACAGCTCGACGGTGCGCACGAACAGCGAGTCCGCCGGCTGCGGGGGGCCGCTCGCGTCACCGCGCGCGATCACGTACTCGACCGGGGTGCCGCGCGTGACCGACAGCACGCCGATCAGCGCCAGCAGCGCCAGCGCCACCAACAGCCCCCAGAGGGCCAGCCGTCCCGCCACGCGTTTGAGCACGCCGCGCCCGATTGCACGGCTCGTTCCATGTGGCGGAGGCCGCCTGACCACGCGCCGGATGCCGCACCCGACGCCGCCGCTGCGGTCGGCGGAGCCGCGGCGCGACGCGAGGGCATGGCGCCGGCGCCCCCGGTGCTCCAGTTTGGGCCCCGGACCCGCTCGCTCCCGCTCCACCTCCTCCGGTCGAACGCTGCACCAGCCCCGCCGCCTGCCGGTCCCCGCGCCGACCTCCATCGGATCGCCGGGCCAGGCACTCGTGCCCCGCCCCACGCCCACGCGCGCGCTGCCGCCGCGGCCGCGCCAGGTGACGCCGTCCGACGCGACGCCGGGCGCCGCGGTCGCGCGCCTCCCGCTGCTCGCGCTCGCGGGCACGACGCTCGTGCTGCACGCGGTGGTGAACCGGGTGAGCGTCTTCGGGCTGCACCGCGACGAGCTGCTGTACCTCGCGATGGGGCGGAACCTGAGCTTCTGGGGGATGGACTTCCCGCCGGCGATCGCCGTCCTCGCCGAATCGACGCGCGCCCTGGTGGGCGACACCGACGTCGCGCTGCGCCTGGGACCGTCGCTCGCGCACGCGGCGCTCGTGGTGGTCGCCGGCATGCTCGCGCACGCGCTGCGCGGCGGGCACGGCGCACAGGTGCTGGCGGCGGTCACGGTCCTCGTCACGCCGCTCTTCCTGCGCGCGGGGCACCTGTTCACGCCGGTCGTCTTCGACCAGCTCTGGTGGACGCTCGCGCTGCTCGCGCTCGTGCACATCGGCCGCGCCGTCGAGGAGGGGATCGGGACGACGCGCGCCATCCTCGACCCGACGTGGGCGGCGCCCGCGGGACGCCGGCGGCGCCTGCCGCTGCGCGCGCGCTTCGGCGCCTGGCTCTCGCACGGCGTCGGCAGCCCCTGGATGCTGCTCGGCCTCGCGGGCGGGCTCGGGCTCCTGACGAAGTTCAGCATCGCCTTCCTCGGCGCGGCCGTGCTGGTGGCGCTCGTGGTCGGGCCGCTGCGCCGCGCGCTCCTCACCGCGCGCCCCTGGCTCGCGCTGCTCGTGGCCCTCGTCGTCGGCGCGCCGAGCCTCGTGGGACAGGCGCGGCTCGCTTGGCCGGCGTCCGGGCAGCTGCAGCAGGTGCGCGAGACCCCGCTGGTGGGCGCCGGCCTGCTCGAGTTCCTGCAGGGACAGCTGCTGCTCGGCCCCGCGCTCCTGCTGGCGCTGCTGGGGCTGTGGTCGCTGCTCGCGGCCCGCTGGTCGCGCGGCGCGCGCACGGCGGGCATCGCGTGCGTGGCGGCGTTCCTGCTGCTGTTCGCGCTGCGCCAGAAGGCGTACTACGCCGGGCCGATCTACCCGCTGCTGTTCGCGGCCGGCGCGGTCGCGCTGGAGCAGGGCACGCGCGGGTGGCGCCTGCGGCGCGCGACGGCGACGCCGCGGCTCGCGGCGATGGGCGTGCTCGTGGCCGCGTACGGCACCGTCACGCTCCCCGTCGCGCTCCCGATGCTCCCGCCCGCGGCCACCGCGCGCTGGGCGGCCACGCTCGGCGTCGACGCGGCCACGCGGGCGGACACCGGCGGCCCGCTCGCGCTGCCGCAGGACTTCGCCGACATGCTCGGCTGGCCGGCGCTCGCCGCCGCCGTGGCCGACGCGTACGCCGCGCTCCCCGACAGCGCGCGCGCCGACGTCGCGATCCTCGCGTCGAACTACGGGCAGGCCGGCGCGCTCGCGTTCTACGGCCCGCGCGTCGGCCTGCCACCGGCGATCAGCCCCGCCGGCTCGTTCTGGTACTTCGGTCCGGGCGATCGGGTCGCCGATCCCGTGCTGACGGTCGGCGTCCCCGAGTCGGCGCTGCGCCGGCGCTGCGCGCGCGTGCGCCCGCTCGGCGTCGTGCGCCACGACGAGACGCGCTGGCTGGTGCCGGCGGAGCAGGACGTGCGCCTCTTCCTGTGCGAGGAGCCGACGCCGCCGCTCCGCGCGCAGTGGCGCGGGCTCCAGATCGACTGATCCGACGGCCCGCAGCGGCCGCCCCCCGGGAGCATCCATGTCACGAGTGATCCTGCTGACCGGCGTCGGCCGCGAGGGCCAGGTGGGCGAGGCCGTCGCCCAGGCGTTCGCCGAGGGCGGCGACCGCCTCGCGCTGGTCGACCGCACCGCCGACCAGGTCGAGCGGCGCGCCGACGCGTTGCGCGCCACGGGGTACGACGCACGGCCGTTCGCGTGCGACCTCACCGACGTCGCGCAGGTCGACGCGATGGTCGAACGGGTGCGCACGACGATGGGCGACGTCGACGCGCTGGTGTGCGCGGCCGGCGGGTTCGGCGAGACGGGGCCGCTCGACGCGAGCGACCCGGCCGCGTGGCAGCGCATGCTCGCCATCAACCTCACGACCGCGATGCTCGCCACCCGCGGCGCGCTGCCGATGCTGCGCCGCCGCCGCGGCAGCGTCGTCTACTTCGGATCGGTGGCCGTGCTGCCGGGCGGCACCGGCGCGGGGATGGCCGCCTACGCGGCGGCCAAGAGCGGCGTGCTCGCGCTGATGCGCGCCGTCGCGGAGGACGAGCGGGCGCACGGGGTGCGCGCCAACGCCGTCGCGCCGACGAGCATCCGCACCGCCGCCAACGTCGCCGCGATGGGCGACCGCGCCGACTACGTGTCGCGCGAGGAGGTGGCCGCGACGGTGCGGTGGCTGTGCTCCGACGCGGCGCGCGCGATCACCGGGCAGGCCGTCCGCCTCGGCTGACCGCGCGCGCCGTGCGGGGTCACGCCTCGCGCAGCGCCTCCGTGGGGGCGACGCCCGCGGCACGGCGCGCGGGCAGCCAGCTGGCGAGCACCGCCGCGCCGCCGAGCAGCGCCACGATCCCGGCGAACGTCGCCGGATCGGACGGCGCGACGTCGTAGAGCAGCGAGCGCAGCACGCGCGTGGCCGCGAGCGCGGCGGCCAGCCCGACCAGCGCGCCCGTGCCGGCGATCGCCAGCCCGCCGCGCACCACGAGCCGCACGACGTCGCGCCGCGTCGCGCCGAGCGCCACGCGCACGCCGATCTCGCGCGTGCGCTGCGCGACGGCGAACGACACCACGCCGTAGACGCCGAGCGTCGCCAGCACGAGGGCGACGGCCGCGAACAGCGCCAGCAGCGTCGCGCCGAAGCGCTGGAAGGCCATCATCGCCGCGACGCGGTCCTCCATCGTGCGCACGTCGAACGCCGGCGTCCCGGGCGCCGCGTCCGCGAGCGCCTCGCGCACCGCGCGCACGTGCAGCAGCGGATCGCCGGCCGTCCGCACGAAGAGCATCGCGCGCCCGCTGGGCGACTGCGCGTACGGCAGGTACACGTCCGCCCGGGGGAGGGAGTCGAGCGTGGCGTAGCGCACGTCGCCCACCACGCCCACGACCGTCGCCGTGTCGTCCCAGAAGCCGCCCTGCCCCACGCTCACCGGCTTCCCGATCGGGTCCTCGCCCGGCCAGCGCGTGCGCGCGGCCTGCGCGCTCACGAGCACCACCTTGGGCGCTCCGCGGCGGTCGGCGGCGGTGAACGCGCGCCCGCGCAGCAGCGGCACGCCCATCACCTGCGGCCACGCGGGCGTGATCCAGTGCACGCCGACGTCCGGCCCCTCCTCGCCCTCGCGCGGCGCGGGGCGGTCGCGGCGCACGAGCGACGTGCCGTTGCAGCCGCCGTTGAGCGGCGGACAGTCCTGCAGCGTGGCACCGGTGACGCCCGGCAGCGCGGCCACGCGCGTCAGCAGCCGATCGAACAGCTCCGGGAAGGAGTCGCGCTCGGTGACGGCGCGCGGATCGAAGCGGAGCGTGAGCATCCGCTCCGGCCGCACGCCCGGCTCGACGGCGAGCAGCTTCCCGAGGCTGCGCAGCGTGAGCCCCGCGCCGGCGAGCAGCACGAGCGCGAGCGCGATCTCCGCCATCGCCAGCGCGCTGCGCGTCGAGACGCGGCGCCGCGCGTGCGCGCCGTCGCCGGGCATCCCGTCCTTGAGCGCGCGGGTGAGCGCGGGGCGCGTCGCCTGCAGCGCGGGCGCGAGGCCGAACAGCACCCCCGTGCCCAGCGCCAGCGCGGCCGCGAAGGCGAGCGCGCTGCGATCGAGGCGGATGCCCGAGAAGCTCACCATCTGGAGCTCGGAGCTGCCGGCGAGGCGCAGCGACTGCCCCGGGTCGATGGTCGAGAGCGCGTGCACGCCCCACCACGCGACGAGCACGCCCGCGGCGCCGCCGAGCGCGGCGAGGAGCACGCTCTCGGTGAGCAGCTGGCGCACCAGCCGCCCGCGCCCGGCGCCGATGGCCAGCCGCACCGCGATCTCGCGGCGGCGGCCGGCGGCGCGCACGAGCAGCAGGTTGGCCACGTTCGCGCAGGTCACGAGCAGCACGAGCCCCACCGCGCCCGAGAGCACGAACAGCGCGCGCTTGAGCGACGGATCCACGCGCGTCGCGTCGAGCGGGCGCGCGGCCGCCCCGTGGCGCGCGCTCGCGTCGGCGGCGTCGGGATAGGCGGCGTTCACCCGCGCGCCGAGCGTGTGCACCGCGGCCTGCGCCTCGGCGACCGACACGCCGGCGCGGCGCCGCGCGATGAGCGTGTAGCCGTGGCTCCACGGCTGCTCGATCTCGTCGGCGGGCTGGCTGAGGATCGGGACGAGCAGGTCGGCCTCGCCGGTGAGGCCGCGGAAGCCCGCCGGCAGCACGCCGACGACGGTGTGCGGCTGTCCGGCGACCGTGATCGCGCGCCCGATCGCGGCGGGATCGGCGTCGTAGCGGCGGCGCCAGAGCGCCTCGGAGATCAGCGCGACGCGCGGGCCGCCGGCCGCGCGGTCCTCCTCGGGGAGCAGGTTGCGCCCGACCAGCGGCACGACGCCGAGCGTCGGCAGGTAGCGCGCATCGACGTACTCGCCGCGCAGCCGCTCCGGCTCACCGGCGCCGACGCGCACGGTGAACGGCATCCCCGAGTAGAGCGTGACGTCCGTGAAGACGGTCTGCGCGTCGCGCAGCACGCGGAACTTGGGGTACGACCAGGGCGCGTCGTCGCGGGCCGGCGTGTCGGCGCGCGCGGGGCGCGTGAGGCTCACCTGCATCAGCTGCTCGGGCGCCGCGAACGGCAGCTGGCGCAGCAGCAGCGCGTCGACCGCGCTGTAGATCGCGACGTTGGCGCCGATGCCGATCGCCAGCGTCAGCACGGCGACGAGGGTGAAGCCGGGCCGCGCGCGCAGCGTGCGCGCGGCGAAGCGCACGTCCTGCCGGAGCGCGTCGAGCGCGGTGGCGCCGCTGGCGTCGACGAGGCGCTCGCGCACGCGCGCGGGGTCGCCCAGCCGGCGGCGCGCGGCGCGGCGCGCCTCGTCGGGGGCGGCGCCGGCGTGGCGCTGCTGCATCGCCTCCAGCTCCAGGTGGAAGTCGAGCTCCTCGTCCATCTCGCGGCGCCACCCGCGGCGGTCGAACAGGGCACGGTGCAGCACGCGCAGGCGGTAGCGCAGGCCGTCGACGAGCGACATGGGATCTCCGCCTCAGGCGCGGTGGAGGACGCGGGCGATCGCGAGCGACACGCGATCGAAGCTCGAGATCTGCTCGCCGAGCTGGCGGCGGCCGGCGGCGGTGATCGTGTAGTAGCGCGCGCGGCGGCCGGTCGGCGACTCGCCCCAGTCGGAGGTGACCCACCCCTTCTTCTGCAGCCGCTCGAGCGCGGGATACAGCGACCCCTGCTCGATCGTGAGGACGTCCTCGGAGAGGCGTTCGATGTGCTGCGCGATGGCGTAGCCGTGCATCGGCTGCAGGGTGAGCGTCTGGAGGACGAGCATGTCGAGCGTGCCCTTGAGCAGCTCGTCCCTGCGCGGCTCGTCCTTGCGCGGCTCGGGGGATCCTTCGGGGGTGCGGGCCACCGGCGCCTCCGCGGCGCGCCGCGCCGCACATGCAGAAGTTCTAGGTGTCGAGATTCTGGATGTCGTATGTAGGAGTTCTAGGCGTCGGCGTCAATACCCTCGAGCCGGGTGCCCCGGCAGGACCGGGCGCCTCGCGCGGGGTGCAGCGGAGCCCCCGATCGTACGCAACCCGGCTTGACGGTTTAGGTTGGCACGCATGTCCGTCCGCCGTCCGGCCACGCGCCTCGTCACGCTCGACCGCGCGCTTGAGCGGCTGCCGCTGTTCCGGCTCAGCGACTCGGCGGCGGACGAGGGCGCGCTGCAGTGGGTGCCCGAGCCGGGGCTGCGGTGGCGCGTGCTCCCCGCCCCCGGCGACCGGCTCCCCGGCACCTTCGACCAGGACGTCTGGGTGGGGCTGCTGCACCGATGGGCCGAGGCGGGCCGCCCCGACGACGGGGCCATCACCTTCCGGCTGCACGCCTTCCTGCGCTCCCTCGGCCGCAAGGCGGACGGGCGGACGTACGAGCAGCTCCGCGCCTCGCTCGCCCGGCTGGAGCGCACCACGCTCGAGTCCATCGGGACCTACCGCGCCGCGACGCCCGACGCGCCGGGCGTCCCCGCCGCGCCGGTCGACACGAGCTTCACCCTCCTCGCCTCGGTGGTCATCGAGCGGCGGCGGCAGGAGGACCAGGACCAGCTCGCGCTCTTCCCCGCCTTCACCGCCAACGAGCCCGGCGACGCCCGCGTGATCCTCGCCCCGCCGGTGCGCGCGAACCTGGCGGCCGGCTTCGTCGCCGAGCTGTCGTGGGCGAGCTACCAGAAGCTCGGGTCGCCGGTGGCGCGGCGGCTCTACCGGCTGCTGGCGGCGCTCGGCCCCGAGCTGCCGGGGCGCGCCGGGCGCTGGCCGCTCGAGCAGTGGGCCGAGCAGCTGCCGCTCGCCCAGCGCTACCCCTCGCACCTGCAGCGCGTGCTGCAGCCGGCCCACGAGATGCTCATCGCCGCCGGGGTCGTCCGCACGGCCGCCGTGGTGCAGGAGGGACGCGAGCGCTGGGTCGAGTACGCCTGGTGAGCCCGGCGTCCGCCCGCTGCCACCCGAGCGCCCCTTCCGACCGCCCGCCGCGCGCGCCATCGTCCTCCCTCCCGATCCTCCATCATGGCCCTGCCCCTCGAGCGCACGCTGAAGCGCGAGGTCGTCATCGACGGCGCTCCGTACACCGTCACCCTCTCGCCCCTCGGCGTGAAGCTCGTCCGGAAGGGCTTCCGGAAGGGGCGCGCGGTGAGCTGGCGGGCGCTCCTCGCGCAGGGGGTGCCCGACGGCGACGCGGGCGACGGCGAGGGCCCCGACGGCGAGGATGGGGGCTGAGCAATTGACCGGCGGTTGACCGCGAGCGGGCCCCCGCCCGGCCGGTGACCGGCACAACTTCCGCATCGTCGATACTCCCGCCGCGGGGCCGGCCGTCCGCTCTGGTGGACGGAACACCGACCAGTCGGGGCGGTATCCTTGATCGTCACCGCACGTCCCTCCCTCTCGAGCGCGCGTCCATGCGTCGACCGACTCGTACCGCCGTCCTCGCCACCGTCGCCACGGCCCCGCTGCTGGCCGGCGGATGGATCCTTCAGTCGCGCGCGCAGCGCGACGGCGCGCAGCTCCTCGAGCAGGTGATGGGACTCGTCTCCCAGCGCTTCGTCGACACCGTCGACGCGCCCGCCCTCTTCGAGAAGGCCGCCCGCGGCCTCGTGAAGGAGCTCAACGATCCGTACACGGAGCTCTTCACGCCCAAGCAGATCGCCGACTTCTCGCGCCAGACCAACGGGCGCTACGGCGGCGTCGGCATGGAGATCACCGAGCAGGCGAACTTCGTGACGGTCGCGCGCGTCTTCCCGAACACGCCGGCGGAGAACGCGGGCATCCAGGAAGGCGACCGCATCGTGCAGATCGACACGCAGTCGACGCGCGGCTGGAAGACCACGCAGGTCTCCAACGTGCTGCTCGGCACGCCCGGCACGAAGGTGAAGGTCACCTTCCAGCGCCCGGGCGTGACGGCGCCGATCACGGTCGATTTCAAGCGCGCCGAGGTGCACATCCCGGCCGTCGCGTACTCGATGACGTTCGACGGCAGCGTCGGCTACATCCCGGTGACGCGCTTCAGCGAGGCGACGGCGCAGGAGATCGGCGAGGCCGTGCGCCGCCTGCAGGCGCAGGGCGCCAAGGGCGTCGTGCTCGACCTGCGCGACAACCCGGGTGGCATCCTCGAGCAGGCGATCTCGACGAGCAACCTGTTCCTGCGCCGCGGCCAGGAGGTCGCCAGCGTGCGCGGGCGCCAGGGCGACGCGCAGACCTACGTCGCGACCTCGCAGCCGATCGCGCCGTCGCTCCCGCTGGTCGTGCTCATCAACGGCTACTCGGCCTCGGCGTCCGAGATCGTCGCCGGCGCGCTGCAGGACCACGACCGCGCGGTCGTCGTCGGCACGACGAGCTACGGCAAGGGGCTCGTGCAGACGCTCTTCCCGCTCGACGGCGGCTACGCGCTCAAGATGACGACCGCGAAGTGGTACACGCCGAGCGGCCGCTCCATCCAGAAGGACCGCAAGCTCGTCGACGGGCAGTACGTCGAGGTGCACCCGGATTCGCTCGAGAGCGACTCGGCGCGCAAGGCGCGTCCGCAGTTCAAGAGCGACGGCGGCCGCATCGTCTACGGCGGCGGCGCGGTGACGCCCGACGTCGTCGTGAAGCCGGACACGCTCTCCACCGCGGAGCAGACGCTCGCCCGCGCGCTGGCGCCCAAGTTCCCGGAGATCTACACGGCGCTCAGCGAGATGGCGTTCGAGCAGCGCGGCAAGCTGCGCCCCGACTTCACCGTGCAGCCGCAGTGGCGCGAGGAGCTGCTGCAGCGCATCACGAAGTCGGGCGTGAAGGTGGACCGCGCCCAGTGGGACGCGGGGCGCGAGTGGGTGGACCGGCAGATCGAGCAGCGCATGGCGCGCGTGTCGTTCGGCGACTCGACGGCCAAGCGCCACGACCTCGACGACGACGTGCAGCTCCGCCACGCGATCGACATGGTGAAGAAGGCGCAGGCGCAGCGCGACCTGTTCGCGATGGTGCCCGCGACGCGCCCGAACCTCGTGCCGGCCGACCAGCCGCGCGCGCAGGGCACGGCGGCGGCGCAGCGGCCGTAACCGATCGATCGATCCAGCGCACGCAGGACGCGAAGGGCCCCGGGACACCCGTCCCGGGGCCCTTCGTCGCTCGGTCGGCATCGCGAGACGGCGGTGGCCCCCGGACCCCTTGCCGAGCGAGCCGCGAGGGCCTCACGTAGCGCAGCCGGCGCGCGACCGCGCGCTCGGGCTTCCCCCTCCGCCTCCCCCCGCGCCCCTCGCATGCTCCGACTCCGGCAGGACGCGCTCCCCTTCCGCGGCAGCTCGCACCAGTTCGTCGGCGCCGATCAGGGCGACGTCGGCGTCTCCGTGTTCCTCTTCCACGGCGCGCAGGGCAGCGGCCCCGGCCCGCACCGCCATCCGTACGACGAGATCCAGTTCGTCCAGTCCGGGCGCGGCCGGTGGACCGTCGAGGGCGAGAGCTTCGAGGCGGGCGCGGGCGACGTGCTCGTCATCAAGGCCGGCGAGGTGCACGCCTTCACCGCGATCGGCGACGAGCCGCTCGTGCAGCTCGACGTCCACGTGAGCCCGCGGTTCATCCAGGAGAACCTCGCGCCGGAGCAGCTGGAGCCGACGAGGCGGGCGCACCACGCCGCCGCGCCGGCGTCGTGACCGTCCCCGCCACGGCCGCGCCGCGCATCCGGCGGCTGCGGGCCGGCGACCGCGACCTCGCGCGCCGCCTCTTCGGCGTCATGGCCGAGGTGTTCGAGGAGCCGGGCACGCCGCTCGGCGACGCGTATCTGGACGCGCTGCTGGGCCGCGACGACTTCTGGGCGCTGGCGGCGCTCGTCGACGGCGAGGCGGTCGGCGGGCTGACCGCGCACGCGCTGCCGATGACGCGCGCCGAAGCGACGGAGCTGTTCATCTACGACGTGGCGGTGCGCGCCGACCACCAGCGCCGGGGGGTCGGGCGGCGGCTCGTCGGCGCGCTGCGCGAGGGGGCGGCGGCGGAGGGGATCGCGGTCCTGTTCGTCCCCGCCGACGCCGACGACGCGCACGCGCTCGACTTCTATCACGCGCTGGGCGGGGAGCCGGCGGCGGTGACGATCTTCACCTTCGACGCGGACGCGGGCGCGGGCGCGGGCGCGCCCTGACGGCGGGGTCGAGCGCGGGGCTGCGGCCCGGCGCCCGCCCCGCTTTCTTTCGGCGACGTCCGCCCCCGCCAGCCTCCCCATCATGCGCCGCTCGATCCGCTCCGCCGCCGCGCCCGCCGCGCCCCTCGCCGCCGCGTGCGCCGCCGCGCTCGCCCTCGCCGCCTGCGCGCGCGGCGTGCAGGTCACCACCGGCGAGCCCACGTCGACCGCGTCGGCCACGGCCGCGGCCGCCGTCGCCCGCCCGGTCGCGCCCGACAGCGGCGAGACGCACCTGACGAACGTCCGCCAGATCACCTTCGGCGGCGAGAACGCGGAGGCGTACTTCAGCCACGACGACCAGTGGCTGACCTTCCAGAGCACGCGCGACGGGCGCGCCTGCGACCAGCAGTACGTGCTGCGCGTCGACGGCACCGGGCTGACGCGCGTCTCGAACGGCGAGGGGAAGACGACGTGCGGCTGGTTCCTCCCCGGCGACCGGCGCCTCTTCTTCGCGTCGACGCACGCGGCCGGCGCGGCGTGTCCGGCGAAGCCCGATCCGTCCAAGGGCTACGTCTGGGGGATCGACCCGTACGACATCTACACGGCCGACCGCGACGGCGGGAACCTGCGTCGCCTCACGAACTACGGCGTGTACACCGCCGAGGGCGTGCTCTCGCCCGACGGGAAGCGCATCGTGTTCACGTCGCTCAAGGACGGGGACCTCGACATCTACACGATGAACGTCGACGGCTCCGACGTGCGCCGCCTGACGACGACGCCCGGCTACGACGGCGGCCCGTGGTGGAGCCCGGACGGCACGAAGATCGTCTACCGCGCCTGGCACTACGCACCCGAGGACTCGGCCGGGCTGCGCCAGTACCGCGAGCTGCTCGGCCAGCGGATGATCCGCCCCAACCGCATGGAGCTGTTCGTGATGAACGCCGACGGCAGCGACCAGCGGCAGGTCACGCGGCTCGGCGGCGCGAACTTCGGCCCGTCGTGGACGCCGGACGGGCGGCGCCTCGTGTTCAGCTCCAACCACCAGAACCCGCGCAGCCGCAACTTCGACCTGTTCGTGGTGAACGTCGACGGCACCGGGCTCGAGCAGATCACGCGCAACCCCGAGTTCGACGGCTTCCCGATGTTCAGCCACGACGGGAAGCGGCTGGTGTGGGCGTCCAACCGCGGCGCGAGCAAGCCGGGCGACACGAACCTGTTCATCGCCGAGTGGCGGCCGTGACCGGCGGCGCGCCGGCGGTCGCACGCTGCATCTCCTGCGACGCGGCGCGTGTCGGTCCGTTCTGCGCCGAGTGCGGGCAGCGCCGGCGCGAGGGACGGCTCACGGTGACCGGGGTGGCGGGCCAGGTCGCCCAGGAGCTGATCGCGGTCGACCGCGGGATGCTGCACACCATCGCGGCCGTCACGCGCGCGCCGGGGCGGGTGGCGCGCGACTACGCGGCAGGGCGCACGACGCCCTACGTCGGACCGGCCAAGTACTTCCTGCTGCTCGCCGGCGTGGCGCAGCTGCTCGCGCTGCGCAGCGGCTTCCTGGACGCGATGGTCGCCGGCATGCTCGAGGGCTACGCCAGGGGGGCGGGTCCTTCCACGGACGCGCAGGGCGCGCTGCTGGCGTTCGCCACGCGCTACTTCGTGTCGCTCGTCGCCATCGCGGTGCCGCTGTACGCCCTCTGGACGCGGCTGCTCTTCCGCCGCGCCGGCTTCAACTACGCCGAGCACGTGGTGCTGGCGATGTACACCGGCGCGCAGCTCGTCGCGGCGCTCACCCTGTTCGCCGTGCTGGAGCGCGCCACGCGCGTACCGTACCTCGACGCCGTGTTCTGGCTGGGCGCGCTCGTGTACCAGGCGGGAGCGCTGCGCGCGTTCACGGGCGCGTCGTGGCCGGGCACCGCGTGGCGCCTGCCGGTCGCGGCAGCGCTGACGCTGGTCTCGGGAAGCGCGGTGCTCGCGGCGGTGCTGGCGGCGGCGGGCCTCGTGGCGTGACGCCGCTCGCGGTCCTGCTCGTCCTGATCTCGGCCGCGGCGCACGCGTACTGGAACTACCTGCTGAAGCGCGCCGGCGGCACGCGCGCCTTCATCGCGCTCAGCAAGGCGGCCGAGGCGGCGGTGTTCCTGCCCGTCGCCCTCGTGCTCGCGTCGCGCGCGCCGGCGGGAACGATCGTGAGCGCCCTGCCATTCATCGCCGTCGGCACCTTCTTCGTGCTCGCCGGCTACGTGACGCTCGGCGCGGCGTACCGGGTGGGCGAGCTGTCGTTCATCTACCCGATCGCGCGCGGCGCGGCGCTGCTCGTGCTGCCGCCGCTCGGGTGGCTCACGTTCGGCGAGCGCGTGGGCCCGCTCGGCTGGGTGGCGATCACGGCGATCGTCGGCGGCGTCGTCGTGATGCAGCTCCCCGCGTTGCGGCGCGAGGCGTGGCGCGAGCTGGCGTCGCACCTGCGCGGCCCGGCGACGCTGCTCGCGCTGCTGATGGCGTTCATCCTCGGCACGAGCACGATCTGGGACAAGCACGCGGTGCGCAGCGTGTCGCTGTGGGCGTACTTCTACGGCTACACGCTGTGCGCGGGCATCGGCTACCTGGCGTGGGTCGCCTGGGCGGAGGGCGTTCCCGCGGTGCGCGCCGAGTGGCGCACGCACCGCGTGGCGGCGGTGGCGGTGGGCGTGCTGAACACGGTGAGCTACGCGCTCGCGCTGCTCGCGCTGCGCACCGGCGGGTCCACGTACGTCGTCGGGCTGCGCCAGGTGAGCATCGCCGTCGGCGTGTGGCTCGGCGCGCGCCTCCTGGGCGAGCACGTCTCGTCCACGCGTCGACTCGGCGTCGCGCTGCTGCTCGGCGGGTGCCTGCTCATGGCCTGGGGGCGCTGAGCGCGGCCGAGCGCGAGCCGCGCCCGCTCGCACCTCGCGTCGTGGCGTCGGTCACGCGACTGCTCGTGCGAACGATCATGCAGCAGCGTTGACGACGCGCACCACGTGCTGCATCGCGAGGAACGCCCGGCCGGATACGCTTAGTGCCGACAGGCGACGAATGGCGTCGACCGCCGCACGTGCACGCCGAATCCTGCGTGCGCTGGCGCACGGATTGCTTGCGACCCTGCCACGGCGTGGCGCGGATCCGCTCGCGACGCACCGAACGCCACCGGCTCGGAACGTGACACGCGGCGACGCCGTTGTGCGACGTGAGCCCCGGCGAGGCGCTGCCGCACCGGCTCCGGACGGACGGCACGTCATGCTTCGACGATGATCTCGCACGGCGGCGGGGCCGGATCCCGCGCCGCCCGTGCTGCTCGTGGTTCGCTCGCTGAAGTGGGCGGCGCGCTCGCGTCGCCGCCATGCCGCCGCCTCCCGCGCTCGCGCGGGCTCGGCGTACTCCACGTGCGGCTTCCGGCCGCACGCGCTCGATCGTAGGCACACGCTGACGGCGCTCGCGACTTCGCGCGGGGGCCGCGTCGTGCACTGGCCGGCCAGTGCGCGGCGGAGACGGGACGTATTGCCGGGTTGGGAGGACGACACATGGACGGGACGCAATACGAGCCGGGGCCCGACGGCGTGCGGCCGCCGGAGCCGCGGAGCCGCCGCGACTTCCTGCGCGCCGCCGGACTCGCGGGCGTGACGCTCTCGGTGGGCGGCGTGCTGGCCGCCTGCACCGACACGACGACCAGCCCGCTCTCGCCCACGGGCGGCGCGAGCTTCGCGGTCGTGAACGGCAACAACGTCACGCTCGACTTCGCGCAGGACATCGACGTGCTGAACTACGCCTACGCGCTGGAGCAGCTCGAGGCGGCGTTCTACACGCAGGTGGTGGCGGCGCCGAACTTCCAGTTCCGCTTCACGCCGTCCGAGCAGTCGATCCTGCGCGACCTGCGCGATCACGAGATCGCGCACCGCGAGTTCTTCCGCGCGGCCCTCGGCTCGAGCGCGATCCCGGACCTCTCGGTCAACTTCGCGAGCATCAACTTCAACAGCCGCGACTCGGTCCTCACGACGGCGCAGACGTTCGAGGACCTCGGCGTCGGCGCGTACAACGGTGCCGGCCGCTACCTGACGAACGAGACCTTCCTCGCCGTCGCCGGCAAGATCGTCTCGGTCGAGGCGCGCCACGCCTCCGCCATCCGCTCGGTGCGGAACAACAACTACACGAGCGAATTCGCCCCGAACGCGTTCGACCCGGCGCTCACGCCGGCCCAGGTCCTCGCGGCGGCCCGGCCGTTCATCGTGCAGAACATCACCGTCGTCAACGCCTGAGCGCGAGGACCCCATGGACCAGCAACAGCCGATCCTTTCCGCGCTCGCCGCGAGCGATCCCGAGATCGTCGACCGCCTGAACGCCCACGTCTCGCGCCGCGCCGCCCTGAAGGGCGGAGCCGCCGCGTCGGCCGGGCTCGTGACCGCGCTCCGCGTCGCCTCGGCGCCGCTCGCGATCGCGGCGCTCGCGCGCGACGCCTTCGCTCAGACGGGCCTTCCGGCCGCCGTCGTCTCGATCTTCAACTTCGCCCTCACGCTCGAGGAGCTCGAGGCGGAGTTCTACGTCCAGGCCATCAACTCGGGCGTCGTTCCGGACCGTGATCGCGCGGTCCTCACCACGATCCGCGACCACGAGCTCGCGCACGTCGCCTTCCTGCGCAACGCGCTAGGGGCGTCGGCGGTCGCGAAGCCGAACTTCGACTTCACGGGCGGCAACGGCTCCGGCCGCGGGCCGTACGCGGGCCTCTTCAACCAGGGCGGCTACGGCACGCTGCTGGCCGTCGCGCAGGCGTTCGAGGACACGGGCGTGCGCGCGTACAAGGGCCAGGCGCCCGCGCTGCGCCCGTTCCGCGGCCCCGACGGCAACAACTTCGCGCTGCAGGCCGCGCTGCAGGTCCACTCGGTGGAGGCGCGCCACGCGGCGCAGATCCGCCGCATGCGCGGCGGCTTCAGCGACACCGAGCCGCTCTACCAGGGCTGGATCACCGGCAACCAGACGGACGTCCCCGGCGCGGGCGCCGTGTACGCGGGCGAGCAGAACACGACGCACGCCGGCATCGACGTCGTGCCGCTCGTGACGCGGCTCGCGCCGAACTTCGCGATCGACGCGAACGACGTGACCGAGGCGTTCGACGAGCCGCTGACGATGGCGCAGGTGCTGGCGATCGTCGATCCGTTCATCGTCTGACCGCACGGCACGACCACGACACGGGGCCGGCACGCGATGCGTGCCGGCCCCGTGTCGCGTGCGCGCGTGCGCGCGTTTCGCGCCGGCGCCGTGCCGCTCAGCGCGCGAACGCCGCCCGCACCGCGGCCGTGCGCCGCAGCTCGTCGGCGCTCTGCAGGATCTTCCGCCGCAGGTCGGCCGGGAGCGCGGGATGCGTGCGCAGGAAGTCGTCGACGGCGGCCACGGCGTCCGCGGTCCCCTGCCCGCCGATCAACGCGTCCAGCCAGCTGCCGAGGAAGAAGATGCGGCGGTTGCGCTGGATCCACGGCAGCGAGTCGAGCGCGAGCGTGACGTACGGCAGCACGAGCGCCTCGTGCCCCGGCGCGACGAACGCGCCCAGGCTCGCCGTCACCCACTCCTCGTTGAGCGCGCGGTCGGCGAAGTAGCGGGCGAAGTAGGCACGCTTGGTCGCCGTGTCGGGACGCGCGGCGCCGGCGACGAACGCACGCCGACGTCCCTCGCTCGTGGAGTCGCGGCGCGCCTCCGCCGCCAGCCGCGCGTCGGCGGTCGGTGCGCCGCGCGCCACGAGCGTCGTGACGATCGCCCAGCGCGTCGGCCCCCGCAGCGGCGCCCCGGCGGCGGTCGCGGAGTCCAGGCGCGCGTCGAGCGCGGCGAGCGTCGCCGGCGTGTGCGCGACGGCGATCAGCGCGTCCAGGTGCGCCTTGCGGATGCCGTACGGCCGCGCCGTGTCGTCGGCGACGCGCGTGAGCACCTGCTCGAGCGCCGGCAGCACCGAGTCGCGCTGCGCGGGGCCGAGCCAGCGCGTCGCGGCGCGCGTCACGCGCGCCAGCACGAAGCCGGCGATCTGCTCGTCCTCCTCCGCGGGAAGCGCGCGCTGCGCGAGGGCGAGGAAGCGCGTGGGCGCGTAGCGCGCCTCGCGCGCGAGGTCCCAGAGCGCGCCCCACAGCTGCGCGCGCAGCAGCTCGTCGCCGACGTCGCGCGCGTCGCCGAGGTGGCGCTCCGCCCAGCGCACGCTCGCCGCGTCGAGCAGCGTGAGCGCGTAGGCGTGGTCGCCCGCGTTCGGGAAGACGAGCGCCTCGGGGTCGGGATCGACGGCGACGCGCGTCGTGCGCGCGTCCAGCGTCACCGGCCGCCTCCACTGCGACGCGCCGTCGCCGCGGACCAGCAGCTCGGCGCGGATGGGCCACGCGCCCGCACCGGAGAGCTCCTGCGCGGGGCGCTGCGCCACGGTGACCGCGCCGTTCGCTCGCGTCGCCTCCAGCACCGGGAGCCCGGGGCGCAGGATGTACTGCGCGCCCCACGACGACAGGTCGCGCCCGGCCGCGCCGCCGATCGACGCCAGCAGGTCGCGCCAGGTGGCGTTGCCGAACGCGTGGCGGGCGAGGAAGGCGCGCACGCCGTCGCGGAAGGCGCGCTCCCCCACCAAGTACTCCAGCTGCTTGAGCACCGACGGCGCCTTGTTGTAGACGATCGCGCCGTAGTTGCTCTTGGCCTGGTCGAGGTTCACCAGCTCCTGCCACACCGGGGTGGTGCCGAGCGACGCGTCGACGGCGTAGGCCGTGGGCTTGTTGCGCAGGTAGAAGGTCTTCCACGCCTGCGACGCCGGATCGAGCGCGGCCTGCATGCGCGCCGCCATGTAGGTCGCGAACCCCTCCTTCAGCCAGAGGTCGTCGAACCAGCGCATCGTCACGAGGTCGCCGAACCACTGGTGCGCGACCTCGTGGTAGATGGTCGCGGTGCGCCCGATGCGCTGCGGCTGCGTGGGACGCTCGCGGTAGACGAAGGTCTCCTCGTTGTAGAAGACCGCGCCAGGATGCTCCATCCCGCCGAACGGGAAGGCGGGCGCGAGCACCATGTCGTACTTCCCGAACGGGTAGGGCCGCGCGAAGTACGTCTCCAGCCAGGTGAGCGCGCGCGCGTTGGCGTCGATCAGCGAGTCGACCTCCACCTCGGCGGCGCGCGAGGCGCGCGCGTAGAGCGAGATGGCGCGCCCGCCGACGGTGCGCGTCTCGACGTGCCACGGCCCGGCCGCGAACGCGATCAGGTACGTGCTGATCGGGCGCGTCTCGGCGAAGCGCAGGGTGCGCGTGGCCGCGCCGCCCGCCGCGCGGGCGGTGTCGACCACGCTCGCGGTGCGCGCGCCGTTGGCGACCGCGGTCCACGCGGCAGGCGTGCGCAGCGCGAGCGTCACGCGCGCCTTGAGGTCCGGCTGGTCGAAGCAGGGGAAGAGCGCGTTCGCGTCCGACGGGACGAGCAGCGTGTAGAGGTAGTCGGCGCCGTCGGTGGCGTCGCGGTAGCGGATGATGCTCGCCCCGGCCGGCGCGATCAGCGCCGCGAAGTCGAGCGCGACGACGTTCTCGCCGGCGCGCAGGGCGGCCGCCGGGATGCGGACGTGCGCCCCGTCGCCGCGCACGTCGGGGAGCGCGCGGCCGTTCGCCTGCACGCCGCCCAGCGCGGGGCCGCGGAAGTCGAGCACCGCGTCGCCGCTCCCGGTGCGCACGAAGCGCACGACCACCTGACCGCGCGCCGTGTCGGGGTGCGTGACGTCGAGCGTGAGCGCGTAGCGCACGTCGCGCACGCGGGCGGCGCGCCACTCGGCCAGCTCGCGCGAGACGCCGGGGCCGAGCGCGGGCATCGCGTCGGTGGCGCGGGCGGCGTCCTTGGTCACCGGCTGCGCATCGAGCGGCGAGACGACGATGGTGAGTGCGGTGACCAGCAGTCCTGCAGCGCGCCGGACCCGGAACGGCATTTTGACAGGATTAACAGGATTTACAGGATTCACGGCTCCCCTCGGCGGGATGGAGCCGTCGCGCCACGCGGAGAATCGAATCCTGTCAATCCTGTCTGAAGCTTTTCCACGACCGATCACGGCGTACCCGCCTGGGCGCGCGCACTGGCGCCGCTCGCCCGCTGCACCATCGCGCGCACGTCCGCGCGCAGCGCCTCGGCGTCGAACACGATCCCCTGCTTGATCGTCCACTTCACGCCGCCTGCCTGCACGAGCTTCCCGTCGCGCTCCGTCAGCACGCCCGTGCCGTACAGCACCTTGAGGTTGTGCAGCGGGTTGCCGTCGACGATCGCGAGGTCGGCGTCGTAGCCCGGTCGCACGACGCCGGTGGTCTTCAGGCCGAGCGCCTTCGCGCCGTTCGAGGTCGCGTGCCGGATCACCTCGAGCGGGTGGAAGCCGGCTTCCTGGTGCAGCTCCATCTCGCGGATCGTGCCGAAGCCGTACAGGTGGTAGATGAAGCCCGCGTCGCTGCCGATCGTGACGTTGCCGCCGCGGCGCGCGTACTCGCGCACCCAGCGCATCCAGATCGCGAAGTTGTCGCGCCAGCGGATCTCGTCGGTCGTCGTCCAGTCGGCGTGGTACGAGCCGTGGCGGGTGGGATCGGGCTCGAAGTTCGCCAGCACCTGCGGCAGCGCGTACTCGCGGAACCAGGGGAGCGTGCGCGCACGCGCGAGGTCGCGGTTCGCCTCGTACACCGCGAACGTCGGGTCCCACGTCATGCCGTGCGCGCGCATCGTGTCGAGCACCGCGGAGAGCCGCGCCGAGTCGGCCTGGCGCCACAGGTCTCCCGCCCAGCGGAAGCGATCGCGCTCGTCGTCGTAGTTGTAGCCGGCCGGGAAGTCCTGCGGCCCCGGGATCGCCGCGTCGGGGACGCCGTACCAGTGCTCCAGCGAGCGCACGCCGAGCCGCGCGGCGTCGAGCGCGTCGTACTCCTGGATCTTCATGTCGGTCGCGATCGGGAGCGCGAGCTTGCGCGCCTCGTCGGCGAGCGCCTCCCACACGTCGGGGCGCGCGATGAAGACCTTGAGCCCCTGCGCCCCGCGCGCCTTGAGCGACCGCACCGCGGCGCGCGCCTCCTCGGGCGTGTCGGCGGCCGGCGTCGCGTACGGGATCAGCGTCGGCGCGTTGATGCGGTTCTCGGCGGAGAGCCGCGCGTGCGCCGCGATCGTGTCCACGCCCTCGCTGGAGCCGGGGTCGCGCACCGTCGTGATGCCGTGCGCGAGCCAGAGCTTGTAGACGTAGTCCTTGGGCATCGGCCGACCGCCGCGACTGAACTGCGTGTGCCCGTGCACGTCGACGATGCCCGGCATCACGTACATCCCGCGCGCGTCGATCACGCGGTCGAACGGCCCGCGGATGCGCCCCACGCCGACGCTGCTGCCGCTGAACTCCTGATCGGTCGCCGGCTGGATCGCGGCGATGCGCGCGCCCTCGACGAGGATGTCCATCGGGCCGCGCGTCGGGTTCCCCGCGCCGTCGATGACGAGCGCGCCGCGGATCAGCAGGCGGCCGGGGCGCACGCCGATCGACGGGGTGGGCGGCTCGCTCGCGGCGGGCGCCTGGGCGGCCGCGCGCGCGGGGACGACGGCGAGGGCCGCGAGCGCGGCGGCGAGGACGGTGGCGCGGACGGTGGCGCGGACGGGCGGGCGCATGACGGAGCTCCGGCGGCGGGTCGATCGTGGGGGCGCGCCGAAGCTACCCTGCGGCGCGGGGCTGGGGCAGACGCGGTCGCGCGGGCGGGATTCGCGCGCGTAGGATTCGCGCATGCCGACTCCCGCTCTCCGCACCGCCGTCGCGCTGACCGTCGCGCTGACCGCCGCGCTCCTCGCCGCCTGCGCGCCGGCCGCGACCACGACGAGCACCACGCCCGCGCCGGCCGCGACGCCGACCACGACGCCGACCGCGACGCCGACCGCGACGCCCACGCTCCCCAACGACGTGCGCTGGTTCCGCACCGCCGCCGAGCGGCGCGCGCTCTCGCTGCAGGCCTACCGCGTGGCCGGCGAGCAGCTGACGCGGCTCGCGGCGGGGCGCGCCGCCGGGACCTGGGCGGTGATCCTCGACGCGGACGAGACGATCCTCGACAACAGCCCGTACCAGCAGATGCTCGCCGAGACGGGCGCGCCGTACACGCCCGCGAGCTGGACGGCGTGGGTCGAGCGCCGCGCCGCCACCGCGCTGCCGGGGGCGGCGGCGTTCGTCGCCGGCGTGCGCGCGGCCGGCGGGCGCGCCGTGATCGTCACCAACCGCAGCGCCGCCGAGTGCCCCGCGACGCGCGACAACCTGCGCACCCTCGGCGTGACGGTGGACGCGGTGCTCTGCCAGACCGGTCCCTCGGACAAGAACCCGCGCTTCGAGTCCGTCGCCCGCGGCGTCGAGGGGCTGCCGCCGCTCGAGGTGCTGATGTGGGTCGGCGACAACATCCAGGACTTCCCGCGCCTCACGCAGGCGACGACGCGCGGCGCGCCGGAGTCGGCGTTCGCGGAGTTCGGGCGGCGCTTCATCATCCTGCCGAACCCGATGTACGGCTCGTGGGACCGCAATCCGGTGCCGCCGGCCGGCCATCCCTGACGCCGCGACGACGCGCCGCGACGACGTCCGGCGGAGCATGTCGAGCGCCGCGCGTCGGCTCCGACTATCCGGTGCGAGGGTCGACGACGAGCGCCGGCCCCGAACCCGTGATGGAGACCGACCGATGCGCTACATGCTCATGATGCACGCCCCCCGCGGACGGTCCGGCGACTACCAGGTCAGCCGGTGGTCGCCCGAGGACCTCCGCGCGCACATCGGGTTCATGCACCAGCTGAACCGCGAGCTGACGGACGCCGGCGAGCTCGTGGTCGCCGAGGGGCTCACCGCGCCCGGCGAGGCGCGCGTGGTGCGCTCCGATCCGGACGGGCTCCCCGCCGTCACGGACGGCCCGTACCCGGAGTCCAAGGAGTTCCTGGCCGGCTACTGGATGGTCGACGTCGAGCGCCCCGAGCGCGCGTACGAGATCGCGGCGCGCGCGTCGTCGGCGCCGGGCCCGGGCGGCGCGCCGATGCGGATCCCGATCGAGGTGCGGCGCGTGATGAGCGCGCCGTCGCAGGAGCCCACGCGCGTCGGCGCGCCCGGCACGCGGTACATGCTGCTCATGCACGTGCCGCGCGAGACGGTCGGCTACGCGGGCGACGGCTGGGCGCCGGCCGACTGGCAGGCGCACCTCGACTACTGGGGACAGCTGAACCGCGACCTGGCCGCGGCGGGCGAGATGGTCACCGTGCAGGCGCTCACCGCGCCGAGCGAGGCGAAGCTGGTGCGCGTGGGCACGGACGGCGCGCCGGTCACCGACGGGCCGTTCCCGGAGTCGAAGGAGTTCCTCGCCGGCTTCTGGATCGTGCAGGTGCCCGACGTCGCGCGCGCGCACGCGATCGCGGCGCGCGCGTCCGCCGCGCCCGGCGCCGGCGGCGTGCCGCTGTCGATGCCGATCGAGGTGCGCGCGGTCGGCGCGGCGCCCGAGGTGTGACGGTGCTCCCCGACGGCGTCGCGCGCCTGCTGCGCGAGCTCGCGCCGCAGGTGCTCGGCGCCGTCGCCCGCCGGCACGGCGACTTCGCGGCGGCGGAGGACGCGGTGCAGGAGGCGCTCATCGCCGCCGCGGCGCAGTGGCCCGCCGGCGGCGTCCCGGCGAACCCGCAGGGGTGGCTGTATCACGTCGCGCTGCGCCGGCTGACCGACCAGCTGCGCAGCGAGATCGCGCGCCGGCGCCTGGAGGAGGCGGCGGCCGGCGCGCTGTGGGCCGAGTGGGCGTTCGTGCCACCCCCGGACGCGGCGCTCGACGCGGAGCACGACGACGCGCTCGTGCTGCTGTTCATGTGCTGCCACCCGTCGCTCACGCCGCCGACGGCGGTCGCGCTCACGCTGCGCGCCGTCGGCGGGCTCACGACGGCGGAGATCGCGAGCGCGTTCCTCGTGCCCGAGGCGACGATGGCGCAGCGCATCAGCCGCGCGAAGGGGACGATCCGCTCGTCCGGCGTGCCGTTCGCGATGCCCGACGCGAGCGACCGCCCGTCGCGGCTCGCGGCCGTGCGCCACGTGCTGTACCTGATCTTCAACGAGGGCTACACGGCGACCGGCGGCGGCGCGCTGCACCGCGCCGACCTCTCCGACGAGGCGATCCGCCTGACGCGCATGCTGCGCGCGCTGCTCCCCGACGATCCCGAGACGGCCGGGCTGCTCGCGCTGATGCTGCTCACCGATGCGCGACGCGCCGCGCGGTCGGGACCGAACGGGGAGCTGATCCCGCTCGACGAGCAGGATCGCGCGCGCTGGGACCGCGCGCTCGTCGCCGAGGGGACGGCGCTCGTGCCGACGGCGTTCGCCGGCGGGCTGCCGGGGCCGTACGCGGTGCAGGCCGCGATCGCCGCCCTGCACGACGAGGCGCCGAGCGTGGAGGCGACCGACTGGGCGCAGATCCTCGCGCTGTACGGGGTGCTGGAGCGGATGTCGGACAACCCGATGGTGTCGCTCAACCGCGCGGTGGCGGCGGCGATGGTGCACGGCCCGGCCGCCGGGCTCGCGCTGCTGCAGGCGCTCGACGGCGACGCGCGCGTGCGCGGGCACCACCGGCTGGACGCGGTGCGCGCCCACCTGCTCGAGCGCGCGGGCGACGCGGCGCGCGCGGCGGCTCACTACCGCGCCGCCGCCGCGCGCACGACGAGCGTGCCGGAGCGCGACTACCTCACGATGAAGGCGGCGCGGCTCGCGACGCCCGCCGCCGAGCGGGCGCCGCGTCCCGAGGGCGTCAGCCCCACTCCAGCTGCGTGAGCCGGATCCGGTCGCCGCATCCGTCGTCGAGCATGGCGATGCGCGCGTCGAGCGGGCGGCAACTATCCGCGCCGCACGCCCACGGGCTGCCCGCCGGCGGCGTCGCGCACGCGCGCCAGCCCGGCGCGCGCCTCGCGGCGCTGGGGCTCGAACGCCGGGTCGGCGTCCTTCCAGAGCGCGAGGAAGCGCTCGTACGCGGCCGCCGCGCGCGGGCGGTCGCCGAGCTCCTCGTACAGCTGGCCGCGGGCGAAGAAGCTGCGCGCGTAGAGCGCGAACCCGGGGTCGACCATCCCGAACTCGCTGAAGCGGCGCGGATCGAGCACCTCGTACATCGCGAGCGCGCGGCGCGGGTCGCCGAGGTCGGCGAACACCTGCGCGCGCGCCACCCAGCGCGTGGCGTTCATGCTCCCTGCGCCGGCGCGGATCGAATCCGCCGACGGGAAGCCGCGCGCGAGCTCGCGGGCGCGGGCGCTGTCGCCCCGCGTGAGGGCGTCCAGCGCGTCCAGCTCGGGCCACGGCGGCGCGCCCGGCCCGCGCCAGCGCCGCATCGTCTCCAGGTAGCGCGGCTCGCGCGTGGCCAGGTAGGCCATGTAGAGCAGCGACGCCGACTGCTGCTGCGTCCCCGGCCCCATGGCGGCGGACATGCGCTGCACGATCGCGATCCCGCTGTCGAGCATCGCGCGCTGCGACGCGGGCGGCACCCCCATCGCGAGCTTCGCGGCGATCGTCCACCAGCGGACGACGATCGCCGTCGGCGCCTCCGATCCCGGCAGCGTGGGACGCGCCTCGGCCAGCAGCGCGCCCACCGCGTCGGCGTCCCGCACCGAGCCACCCATGGCCGAGATGCCGGCGGACCCGAGGACGAGCGGGAGCACGTCGCCGAGCCCCTCGCGCCGCAGCCCCTCGGCGTTCGCGGTGCGGAGCGCGGCGCGCACCGCCGCCGCGCCCTCGTCGGGGCGCACGCGCGCGACGAGCTGCGCGCGCAGGAAGGGCAGCATCCCCTCGCGCAGCGCCGGGTGCTCGGTGAGCGCCGTGTCGAGCGTCGACACCGCGGCGTCGATGCGTCCGACGTTGAGGTAGGCGCGGGCGAGCGCGAGATACGCCTGCGGCACCGGGTCGGCCGCCGCCCAGGTGCGCGCCTCGCGCGCCGCGAGGTCGGCCGCGCGGCGCTTGGCCTGCACGACGGCCGGCTCGGCGGCGCGCCGCACCGGGTCGCCGCCGACGAAGCGCAGCGAGTCGGCGTCCAGCACGACGGGCGATCCCGGGTCGGCCGCCGCGCGGTACATGTCGAGCTTGTGCGAGTACGCGAGGTGGAACGACGAGTCCAGCGCGAGCGTGCGGTTGAAGGCGCGCAGCGCGCCGCTCCAGTTGTCGACCGCGTGCTCGCTCGCCCAGCCGCCCGGGCGGTGGTGCCAGAGCGCGTCGCCGAGCCCGTACCACGCCTCGGCGTCGCCCGAGTCGCGCGCGACGATCGCCGCGTACTGCCGCTGCGCGGCGACGAACGCCGGCCCCTCGGCGGCCGTGTCGCCGCGCTGCTGGGCGCGCATCGCGTCGGCGAACTCCGCGTACGCGTCGACGAGCGCGCGCTCGCGCTGCGGCAGGCGGGCGGCGTGGCGCTGCGCGGCGCGCACCGACGCGGCCTGGTCGCCGCTCCCCGACGCGCCCCAGCCCAGCGTCAGCGCGCGGCGGTAGTGCGCGAGCGCGAACGTCGAGTCGAGCGCCGTCGCCCGCTGGAAGAGCGAGTCGGCGCGGCCGAGCCGCCACGCGTTGAGCGCGCGCGAGCCGTCGAGGTAGGCGCGGTACGCCTCGAGCGAGGAGGTGGTCGACTGGGCCAGCGCGACGGTCGCCTGCGGCGCGCCCGCGAGGTCGAGCAGGTCGCGCGCGAGCGCGTCGAACAGCCCGCGCGGGTCCGCGCTGCGCGGCGCGGCGCGCTGCTCGCGCTCGATGCTCTGCCCCGTCGCGACGTCCCACACCGTCGCGGCGACGAACAGCGAGTCGGGCGTACCGGTGACGACGCCGGTGACCGCGGTCCACACGCCCGCGCGCCGGGCGAGGCGCAGCGCGTCGTCGCGCGTCAGGCGGCGCGCGTCGTCCAGCTCCAGGTCGCGCAGCAGGTCGAGCGCGCGCTCGTAGTCGACCACCTGCAGGTCGCGCCACTGCGCCATGTTGAGCGTGAGCATGCTGACGCTCCCCTCGCGCAGCCACGTCAGCTGCGGGTCGCCGCTCTGCACGTCGAAGGGCGCCACGAGGTACGACCGGCGCGGGTCCACGCCGCGCGGCGCGCCGCCGCGGGCGCCCAGCGCCCACCAGCCGAGCCCCGCGGCCGCGACGAGCGCCAGCGCCCCGACGACGAGCAGCGCGCGCCGCCCGCGCGGCGCCGATGCGGCCGGCACGGCGGGCGCGGCGACCGGCGCGTGCGGCGCCGCGCGACCGCCGCCGAGCGGGCGGGCGGGGAGCGGCGCGCCCTCCCAGGTCGCGAGCACCGCCTCGAGCGCGTCGGCCATCGCGTCGGCGGTCGGCCAGCGCTGCGCCGGGTCCTTCTCCAGCGCGCGCTCGATCACCGTCGCCAGCTCGGGCGTGACGCGCGCGCTGCGGGTGGCGATCGGCGTCGGCTTCTCGGTGAGGTGCTTGACGAGGATCGTCGCCGCGCTGGTGGCGGTGACCGCGGGCTCGCCGGCGAACATCTCGTACGCCACGAGGCCGAGCGCGTAGACGTCGCTGCGCCCGTCGAGCTGGCGCTCGCCGGCGGCCTGCTCGGGGCTCATGTAGCGCGGGGAGCCGAGCACGATGCCGAGCCCCGTGAGCCGCCCGTCGCCCTCGCTCTGCGCGGCGAGCGCCTGGGCGACGCCGAAGTCGGTGAGCATCGCGCGGCCGCTGTCGCGGTCGAGCAGCACGTTCTCGGGCTTCACGTCGCGGTGCACGACGCCCTGCGCGTGCGCGCAGCCGAGCGCGCGCGCGAGGTCGCGCAGCACGACGATGGCCTCGCGGTCGTCGAAGCGGCCGTCGCGCGCGAGGCGGTCGCGCAGGCTCTCGCCGGGCACGTACTCCATGACGAAGTACAGCATCCCATCCGACTCGCCGGCGGTGTGCACCGCGACGATGTGCGGGTGGCGCAGCCGTCCCACCGTCCGCGCCTCGGCCAGGAAGCGGGTGCGCACCGTGGGGGCGAGCGCGACGTCCGGGTTCACGACCTTGATCGCCACCGGCCGGTCGAGCGTGACGTCGCGCCCGACGTACACGCTGCCCATGCCTCCCACCCCCAGCAGCCGCTCGACGTCGAAGCGGCCCGCGAGGGCGCGTCGCAGCTCGGCGAGGAGATCGGAGGGCGCCGGCTCGGGCGTCGCTCCCGCGGCGGCGTGCGGGCCGGAGATGCTGCTGCTCATGCAGCGAAGATGCTAGCGCGCGCGGCCGGCGCGCCAGCGGGCCCGAAGGTCCCGGCGGTGCGCGTTCGGTGAACCGCGACGCTCGGCGCGCCCGCGTCGGCGGCGTCGTGCGTTGCCCGCGCCTCCGCCCGCCGGGTAGCTTGGAGAGACCCCCTCCGGAGCCCGTGCGCATGGTCGGTCTGATCATCCTCCTCGTCCTGCTGTCCCTGCTCGTCGGGCTGGCCGCGGCGTCGTTCAAGATCGTCGGCCAGGCCGAGGTCATGGTCATCGAGCGCCTGGGGCGCTTCCACCGCCTGGCCCGCTCGGGCTTCAACGTGCTGATCCCGTTCCTCGAGCGGCCGCGCGCGATCGACGTGCGCTACCTCGAGGCCGACGTCACGGGCGGGAAGAAGATGATCGCGCGCACCACGACGCGGATCGACCTGCGCGAGCAGGTGCTCAACTTCCCGAGCCAGCCGGTCATCACGAAGGACAACGTCACGATCGACATCGACGCGGTCCTCTACTACCGCGTGGCCGAGCCGCAGAAGGCGACGTACGCGGTGCAGAACCTTCCGTACGCGCTCGAGACGCTGACGCGCACGACGCTGCGCAACATCGTCGGCGAGATGGAGCTCGACCAGACGCTCGCCAGCCGCGACATGATCAACCGTCGCATGCGCGAGGTCATCGAGGAGGCGGCGATCAGCTGGGGCGTCGACGTGACGCGCGTCGAGCTGCAGTCGATCGACCCGCCGCGCGACATCCAGCAGTCGATGGAGCTCGTCATGCGCGCGGAGCGCGAGCGCCGCGCCGCCGTCACCAACGCCGAGGCGAACAAGCGCGCGCAGATCCTCGAGGCCGAGGGCGCGCGCGAGAGCCAGGTGCGCCGCGCCGAGGGCGAGCGCGAGGCGGCGGTGCTGCGCGCGCAGGGCCAGGCGGAGGCGCGGCTGGCGATGGCGGAGGCGGAGTCGGAGGCGATCCGCCGGATCGCGGCGTCGCTCCCCGAGGGGCAGGCGGCGAACTACCTGCTGGGCGTGAAGTACCTCGAGGCGCTGCCGACGCTCGCGCAGGGCAAGGGCTCGACGATCTTCCTGCCGAGCGAGGCGGCGGGCGTCATGGGTGCGCTCGGCGGGTTGCGCGCGCTGCTCGGCGGCAACGGCCCGGTGACCGGGACCGGGCCGAGCGCGGACGAGCCGTCGCGCCCGGCGCCGCGCGTCGGGAACGCGCCGTACACGCCGGCGCTGGGCGCGGGCGGGAGCTTCCCGCCGCCGACGATCGCCCCGCTGCCGGCGGTCGGCCGCTCGCAGCTGCAGCCGGTGCGCGCGTCGCCGAGCGACTCGGGCGCGCCGCTCCCGGACGTCTCGCCCGCACGCGAGGGCTGACGCGCCGTGTCGCACGACCCGGTGCCGGGCGGACCCGCGACGATCCCGCGCGAGCGCGCCGAGCGCATCGCGCGGGCGCACGCGTGCGTCCGGTGCAAGGAGTACTCGTATCGCCGCGTGCTCGTGAAGCCGTCGACGCCGTCGCTGCACGAGGCGCTGGGCGAGGTGTGGCACGCGCTGCTCGTGTGCGGCGTCTGCGACACGACGCAGGAGCTGGGCATCGACGCCGACGGCGACGTCGTGTACGTCGGGTGAGCGCGCACCGCACGGCGCCGCGCGAGGGGCGGCGCGTCTGCCTCGTGCTGCTCACGGGGCTCGGCGACGTCGTGCACGGGCTGCCGATCGCCAACGCGCTCAAGGACAGCGGCTACGCGCGCCACGTCACGTGGGTCGCCGAGCCGATGCCGGGGTCGCTGCTCGCGCACCATCCGAGCATCGACGACGTCGTCACGTACCGCCGCCGCGACGGCGTCGCGGGCGTGCGCGCCCTGCGCCGCGCGCTCGCCGACCGGCGCCGCGCCGACGGGCCGTTCGACCTCGCGATCAACCTGAACGTGTACCTGAAGAGCGCCTGGCCGACGCTCTTCTCTCGCGCGCGGCACCGCCTCGGCTTCGACCGCGGACGCGCGAAGGACTGGATCTGGCTGGCGACGAACGACGAGCTGCCGCCGCGTCCGCGCGCGCACACCCAGGACATGTTCCTGGAGTTCCTCGCGCACCTCGGCGTGCCGCATCACGCGCCGTCCGCGCCGCGCGACTGGCGCCTCGAGTTCACCGACGTCGAGCGCGCGGCGCAGGCGGCGTGGCTGGGCGAGCGCAGCGGGCGTCCGATCGCCGCCATCGTCCCCGCCTCCGCGATCGACCGCAAGGACTGGCCGGCGGAGCGCTGGGCGCACGTGGTCGACGCGCTCGCGGGCGACTTCGGCTACGAGGTGGCGCTGGTCGGCGGCCCCGGTGCGCGCGAGACGGCGATCGCGCGCGAGATCGCCGGGCGCGCGACGCACCCGACGACGTGGGCGATGGGCGACGGCGTGCGCCGCGTGGCGTGGACGCTGGAGCGGTGCGCGCTGGTCCTCGCCCCCGACACGGGCCCGCTGCACGTCGCGCGCGCCCTCGGCGTGCCGGTGATCGGGCTGTTCGGCCACACCAACCCATGGCGCGTGGGGCCGTACCGCGCCTGGCAGGAGCTGTGGGTGGACGCGTACACCGACCCGGGCGCCGAGCCCGACCCGTCGCGCTTCGACCCGCCGGCGGAGGACCGGATGCGGTGGATCGAGGTGGCGGACGTGGTGGAGCGGATCGAGCGGGCGACCAGGGCCCGGGCGGACGGGAGCGGCGTGGTCGGCTGAGCGGCGCGTCGGCGCATCGGGCGCGCCGTCGTCGGGTCGCATGCTGGCGTGAAGCGTGCGCCTGCCGCTCCGCCGTCACCGGTTCCGCCGCATCCGACTCCGCCGCACCCGCCCCATGCTCTCCGCCCTCATCTTCGACCTCGACGGCACGCTCGTCGACACCAACGCCGCGCACGTCGAGGCGTGGGTGCGCGCGTTCGCGCGGCACGGCTACAAGGTGCACGCCGATCGCATCGGGCCGGAGATCGGCAAGGGCGGCGACAACCTCGTGCCCGACCTGCTGGGCCCCGAGGCGGAGGAGCAGCACGGCGAGGCGCTGCGCGAGGCGTCCAAGGAGGAGTACCTCCAGCTCGCGAAGGAGCGGCGGTTCCGCGTGTTCGACGGAGCGGGCGCGCTGCTGGACGAGCTGCGGCGGCGCGGCATCCGCACGGCGCTCGCGACGTCGTCGGGGGACGAGCACCTCGACGCGACCTTCGGCAGCGCCGGCGAGGACCTGCGCGCGCGCGTCGACGTCGTCGTCGGCAAGAGCGACGTGGAGCACTCCAAGCCGTACCCGGACGCGGTGCTCGCCGCGGTCGAGAAGCTCGGCCTCTCGCCCGCCGAGTGCGCGATGGTGGGCGACACCCCGTACGACGGGCTGTCGGCCAAGCGCGCGGGAGTCATCACGCTCGGCGTGCTGTCGTCGGGGCTCGGGTTCGACGCGCGCGCGCTGATCTCCGCCGGTGCGCGCCGCACGTGGCGTGACGTCGGGCACCTGCTCGCGGAGCTGGACGACGCGCTCCGCACGGCGTCGCCCGGCGAGGCGCGGCTCACGCTCGACCTGCTGAACGCGCTCATGCGCGACGCGCTCGCGGTGGCCGAGTCGGCGATGGACGCCGGCGAGGCGCCGATCGGGTGCGTGATCGCCGACGGCGCGGGACGCGTCCTGGCGCGCGCGCACAACGCGATGAACCGCACGCAGGACAAGACCGCGCACGCCGAGATCCTGGCCTTCCGCGAGCTCGCCGGGCGCGTGCCGCTCGACGCGCGCGACCTGCTGATGGTGAGCACGCTCGAGCCGTGCGTGATGTGCACCGGCGCGGCGATGGAGGCGGCCGTGGACACGATCGTGTACGCGCTCGCCGCGCCCGCGGACAGCGGCAGCGCGCGCGTGCGCCCGCCGGAGAGCCCCGAGAGCCAGATGCCGCGCATCGTGGGCGGCGTGCTCGCCGCCGAGAGTCGCGCGCTGTTCGAACGGTGGATGGAGGCGCACCGCGGCGAGCCGCAGGCCGCCTACGTCGAGCAGCTGCTCGCCGGCACGCCCGCGGTGCCGGACGATCCGTTCGACGCGGCGCGCGCGACCTCCGACGCGATGGACGAGGACCGGGCGAAGGGCGCCGACGCGCAGGGCGCCGCGACGACGGTCCACGGATGACGGGAGCGCCGCCGCTCACCGGCGTGCTCGAGACCGCGCTCTACGTCGCGGACCTCGAGCGCGCGGCCGCGTTCTACCAGCGGCTCCTCGGCGCACGCGTGCTGCTCGAGGAGGCGGACCGCATGCGCGCGCTCGACGTGGCGGGACGACAGGTGCTGCTGCTCTTCCGCGTCGGCGCGTCCGATCGCGCGAACCCGGTGCCCGGCGGCGTGGTGCCGCCGCACGACGCGCAGGGGCGCATGCACGTCTGCTTCGCGATCCCCGCCGACGCGCTGGACGCGTGGGAGGCGCACCTCGCGGCGCTGAACGTCGCCGTCGAGAGCCGCGTGCACGCCGAGCGCGGGTCGACCTGCCTGTATCTGCGCGACCCCGACGGGCATCTCGTGGAGCTCGCGACGCCGGGGCTCTGGGAGATCTACTAGCGCGCCCGTCCGTGCTCCGCCGCGTCCGCGCCCCGGCGCTCCGCGGCCGTTCCCCCCGCTCGCGCAGCCCAGCACGCCGGTGTGCGCACGGGTCCCGTCCTTGCCGCTGCGTCGAGGTTCTCACACCCAACACAGCGAGGCACCACGTGGGCGTTTTCGACAAGCTTTGGGACAAGATCACCGACGCGAGCCGGGCGGCCGTCGGCAAGAGCACGCCGGCGAAGCCTGCGGGGGCGACCGCCGCGCCGAGCAGCGCGCCCGTGACGCACGCCGCGCCGATGCCGAGCGCCGCGCCGATCCCGAGCGCCGTGCCCGCCCCGGGCGGCACCATGCCGGCCACTCCGTCGGCACCGGTGGACGTCGAGGCGATCATGACCAACCTCGATGCCCAGCACGGCGGCAAGAGCAACTGGCGCTACTCGATCGTGGACCTGATGTCGCTGCTCGGCATGGAGCACAGCCTCGCGGACCGGAAGGAGCTCGCGCGGGAGCTCGGGTACACGGGCGACATGAACGACAGCGCGAGCATGAACATCTGGCTGCACAAGCAGGTCATGAAGCGCATGGCGGCGAACGGCGGCAAGGTGCCGGCGGACCTGCTCGACTGAGCGACGGGCGCGGGCGGCGCGCGCGCCGCCCGCGACGGCACGTCGGCCTTGACGTAACAAGATTTCTTGTTGTATCATCTCGCCGTGCCCACCACTGCCTTCACGGCGCCCGCCGATCTGGCGCGCGCCGCACAGCTCTTCCACGCCCTCTCCGACGAGACGCGGCTGGCGATCCTCGCCATGCTCCGCGACGGCGAGCGCTGCGTCTGCGACCTGCAGGACGCGCTCGACGCGGCGCAGTCGCGGCTGTCCTTCCACCTCAAGGTGCTGAAGGCGGCCGGGCTGGTGACCGACCGGAAGGAGGGGCGCTGGTCGTACTACGCGCCGGTCGCGGCCGCGCTCGACGAGGCGCACGACTTCGTGCGCGCCCTCGCCGACGACCGCCCCGCCGGCGGGCGCACGACGCTGCGCGTCCTCGGCCGCTGCTGCGACTGACCCGACGGGCGTCGCGACGTCCCAAGCCAACCCGCGCCTCCCGGCGCGCCCGATCCATCAATTTTTCTTTATCAGAGGCCCGCCATGACGACCGCGACGACGAGCGCAGCCACGACCGCAGCGACGACGGCAGCCGGCAGCACCCCGACGGATCGCGCGATCACGGACGAGGTGCGCGAGAAGTACGGCGCCGCCGCGCGGCGCGTGCTGGACGCCGCGTCGAGTGGCGCGACGAGCGGTGAGGCGGCGGGCTGCTGCGGGCCGGTCAACTCGTGTTGCGGCGGCGCGGCGTTCAACGGCAGCGTCGACCCGATCACGTCGAACCTCTACGTGAACGGCGAGACCGACGCGCTGCCGTCGGCCGCGGTGCTGGCGTCGCTCGGCTGCGGCAATCCGACGGCGCTCGCGCAGCTCGAGCCGGGGCAGGTCGTGCTCGACCTCGGATCGGGCGGCGGCATCGACGTGCTGCTCTCGGCGCGCCGCGTGGGGTCCACCGGCAAGGCGTACGGCCTCGACATGACCGACGACATGCTCGCCCTCGCGCGCCGCAACGCCGAGGAGGCCGGCGTCGCGAACGTCGAGTTCCTGAAGGGGGAGATCGAGGCGATCCCGCTCCCCGACGCCTCCGTCGACGTCGTCATCAGCAACTGCGTCATCAACCTCTCCGCCGACAAGCGGCGCGTGCTGGCCGAGGCGTTCCGCGTGCTGAAGCCGGGCGGCCGCTTCGCGGTGAGCGACGTCGTGGTGCGCGGCGAGGTGCCGGACGCGGTGCGTCGCAGCATGGAGCTGTGGGTGGGCTGCGTCGCCGGCGCGCTGGAGGAGTCGGAGTTCGCGCGGCTGCTCGCGGAGGTCGGCTTCGTCGATGCGGCGATCGAGCCGACGCGCGTCTACCGCAGCGAGGACGCGCGCGCCTTCCTGACCGAGGCGGGGCTGGACGTCGACGCGAGCGTCGCGCAGATCGACGGGAAGTTCATGGCGGCGTTCGTGCGCGCGACCAGGCCGGCCGCGCCGAGCTTCCGCGTGCTGGCCACCGCGCCCGAAGGCGCGAGCTGCTGCGGGCCGGAGTGCTGCACCTGATCGCGAGGAGCCTGCGATGACGACGTCCCTGCACGACACGACGACGGCGCCGGTGCCCATGCTGCGCGCCGCCACGCGCGACGACCTCGCGGCGGTGCGCCGGCTGCTCGCCGACTGCGACTTGCCCGACGCGGGCGTCGACGCGCTGTTCGCCGAGCACGCGTCCGACTTCGTGATCGCCGAGGCGCCCGACGCGGAGGGGCGCACGCAGCTGGTGGGCGTGGCGGGGCTGGAGGTGTGCTGCGACGACGCGCTGCTGCGCTCCGTCGCCGTGCGTCCGGAGTGGCGCGCGCACGGCGTGGGGCGCGCGCTGGTGCGCCGCCTCGTGTGCCGCGCCGAGGAGCGCGGGCTGCGCGCGCTCTACCTGCTGACGATGACGGCCGAGCACTACTTCCCGCGCTTCGGCTTCGAGACGGTGGAGCGCGGCGTGGTGCCGGCCGCGATCGCCGACACGATGGAGTTCCGCAGCGCGTGCCCGGCGTCGGCGGTGGCGATGGCGCGGCCACTGCACGCCTGACCGCCCCTCGCGACCACGTCGCCCGTCTCCACCCGTCCCTCGAGAACCCATACGCCGTCCAGGTGCCGGCGGCGCACGGGTTCGCCCGTGAGGGACACGTGCCGCAGCACGGCCGAGGACAGTACCGGCGAGTCGGCCGATCTCAGTTCGGCACGCTGATCTCCGCACTGCCGATGCGGAGCGCATCGGGCATGGCATCCGGTGCGCGCTCGTCGAGCCACATGGGCGTCGGCAGTCGATGGCGCTCGTAGTACGCCAGGAGGCGCCGCCGCGCGTGGGTGCCACCGCGCAGCCCGAGGAACCGCATCGCGTTACCGCCGAGCAGATCGTCGATCATCGCTCGGTCGTAGCCGTCCGACTCGAGCCGGCGCTCGAAGTCCCGGAAGTACTCGCTGCTGCCGGCCTCGCGGGCGAGCATGAGCCAGTCGGACCCGTACATGAGGTGCCTCGCGAGCTTCCCCGGCTTGCCGAATGCCGCTTTGAGACGCTGGAACCAGTCGTCGCGCGTGGCCTCGCCATGAAGGTGGAACATGCCGATGTCAGCGTAGACGTGATCGCGCGCGTTGATCAGATCGATGATCATCTCCGGCCACGATCCCGGGGTCCCGAGATGCTGCTGCCCCCCGAAGTGGCCGAGGTTGAGCCGCAGCGTGGGATGCCGGTCTGTCACGGTCGCCCAGTACTCGGGCGAGGCACGCTCCGCGTACCCATCTCGCGCACCGTTGCTGTTGTTGCAGTGCGCCATGAGCGGCACCTCGTGCTGCGCGGCCCACCCGTACAGCTCCTCCAAGACGCCGTCGAGGGCTTGTCCGAAGGCTCTGGACTCTTCTGGGGTCCGCCCGTGAAAGCGGTGCCGCTCGTTGCCGGTCGCGGAGAACCCCATCGGTGGATAGAGCTTGACGCCCAAAAAGCCGTGCTGCTCCACCGCCCGCCTGACCGTGGTCATCGGGGACGTCTCGTGCCCGCGCTCCTCCAGCTCGCGCCAAGGGTCGAAGGCGGCGAGGAAGTGCAGGCGTCCCGGCAGCGCACGCTGCACTCGATCGCCGACCGCCACCTGCACGTGCGGCGGAGTCGCCGGCTCGTCGGCCAACCACTTCGCGAAGTCCACCTGGGCGGACACGAACAGGTTCACGCGCCCCGAATCCTCGCCATAAAGCTGCACCAGCTCCACCGCGATCTCGTGCCGGTAGCGCCGTAGGCGCTTCACCCACGCGAGGTGGCGCCCGATCGTCCCCAGTCCGTCGATCAGCCCGCGTGCAACGAGGCGAGTGCTCACCAGGGAGCCTTCGGAGGTGCCGGCGGACTTGAGATTCGTGGAGCTCAGACCCGCCTCTTCGAGCGCCGCTGCGTACAGCCGGCGATCGTCCTTATCCGGCGAATCGCGCAGCGTCGCGACCGCCGCCGCCACGTCCTGCTCGAACGCCTCCTCTTCCTCCGCAGCGGCACGTGCGTCTTCCACCGGGTCTGCCCGCTCGACCAGCGCCTTGCCGCGTCGTCCATCCAGCTCGTCGAGCCGGGCGAGCTCGGCGTCCGCTCCCGGCGAGCGGGTGATGGCTCGCGCCAGCAGGCGAACGAGCGACTTCACGAACCACTGAGGCAGCCTCTCGTCAGCCTCGACGATGACGTCGGACAGAAAGCCCCCCACCGAGAGGTCGCTCGCGTTGAACGTGTGCGTATGCACGTCGACCACCGGCACCGGCGACCTCTCCACGGCCTCCTCGATCTTGTCGGCTCCTGCCCACGTCGCCGCATGCGCGTGCCCCGCCGCCTCGACCACCGGACAGGTTCCGTCGGTACGCGCCCGGCGATACCCGGTCCCCATGCGCTCGACGGCCGCGAGCGGCATGCCATCGTTCAGCGCTTCGCGGCGTCCGAGGGCCTCCACGAGATCGCCCACGCGGTAGGCGACGTCGCGGCGCTTGCCGAATCGCGGGTGCTCGAACCCCACCACGTGCATCCACTCGTGCATCCAGTGCGCGGCGAGCGACAGGGGATCGTCGTTCCGCATCCACTCGTCGAGGAAGGCGCGACTGGTGTGGATCACCGTGTCGGGAACGTTCACGTAGCCGACCGTGCTGCCATGCATCGCTTCCACGACGATGTGGAGGTCGATCGTGGCATCCGCGCCCGTCCCGATCTCCCGCCCCTCGGCGATCAGCTCCGCGACCTGCTCGGGCGTCATCGACCGACGAAGGCCGTCGGTCGTGAGCCGCCGCGAGCTCGAGAAGCTGCTGGTGCGTACGCCGTCCAGGAAGCGCGGATCGTTCACGACCGCGCGCAGGACGTCGACCGCACGATCGGCGAAGGTACGATGGCTCGGCTCGGTGCTCGCGAACGACCGAAGGACGACGTTGATCATAGGATGGGCACGAAGGATCGAGGATGGACGGCGTGCTCGTGGATCGACACGTGCCGCGCCTCGGTCCCGTGAAGTCGGGTCAGCGTGGCTCGCGATTCGCCGACGTGGCGTTCGCCAACGTGCGCGCCGCGCACCCGGTCGGCCAGGGGGAACCCGTGTGCGCGAGTCGCGCGCGACGGCTCGGCCGCGCGGCTCCACCGGGACGAACGGTGTCGCGCCGCGCCAGCTCCCACGCGCTGCGACGCAGTCACCTCGGCCGTACGCCTAGGGCGTCCAAGCCGTCGCCCAGCCGGAGCAGGAAAGGGAGGAAACGAGGTCGGTCACACGCGAACGGGGGCGCGGCCAATCGGCCGCGCCCCCGTTCGTGCATGCGATGCGACGTGCCGCGATCAGAACGACACGGCCACCGAGAGCCCCGTGCCCGCGTCGCGCCCGACCGGGAGGATCGGCGTGATCACCGCGCGCTGCGCGAGCGACTTCTCCTTCTCGCGCGCCACGGCGACGTCGTGGCGGTGGCGGGCGATGCCGCGCGTGGCGATCCAGAGGCTCGTCGCGCCCGCGGCGGCGCTCGCGAGGCCCAGCACCGGCGACGCGTTCTGGACGCCGAGGCTCGACGCGCCGACGCCGAGCGCCGCCGCGCCCGTGACGACGCCGAGCGCGTTCCGCACGCGGCCCGCGCCGCGCGCGTTGGAGCGCGCGTTCCAGATCGCCATCGCCATGGAGCTGCCGACGGCGGCGACCGATCCCATCGTGTAGCCGGGGTTGGCGGTCATCGCGGCGACCGAGAGCGGCTCGCTGGTGTCGACGTACGGCACCTGGATGCGCGCCGCCTCGACGAGCGTGAGACCGTTCGCGTCGAGCCAGTGCGTGAACGCGGTGTCGCCGGCGAGCGACGCGACCCAGACGTTGTTGTCGGTGCGCGCCACGCGGTCGACGATGTCGCGGCGCCCGCTGGTCGCCAGCAGGTGCGCGACCGCGCACAGCGTCCCCGTCTCGCGGTCGACGAAGTAGGGGACCGCCTGGCCGGGGAAGTCGTAGTTGTGCGGGAAGACGCCGCGGTCCCGGTACGCGCGCAGCGTCGCCAGGGCGGCCGTGCGCCGGCCGCGCTGGGCGGGCGTGAGCGTGGCGAGGTCGCGGTCCGACAGCTCGACGAGCACGCTGTCGAAGTGCGAGCGGATGCGCGCCACCTCGACGGTGCGCGCGGCGACCGCGAGCTCCGGATCGGACAGGCGCGCGGCCCGGGTGGTGGCGACGGTGCCCACGACGAGCGTGAGCGCGAGACCGACGGCGAGAACGACGCGTGTGCGCATGCGGGATCCGGGTGGGGCGTGGAGCGGGACGGGCGGGATGCCCTGGACTACCCGCCCCTCGCGCGCCGCGTCACGCGCCCCACCCGGCGCTCCCGACTCACCCGGCCGGCGGCGGCGGGGGCGGTGCCTGCGGGACGAGGCGCACGCGGCGCCAGCGCGCCTTGGCCAGCTGGTAGGCGCCGTAGGCCACGCACCCCAGCGCCACCGTGCCCACGATCGCCGGCCCGCCGGGCGCGTCGGCGAGCGTGTCGAGCGCGTCGCCGAGCCCGCCCACGCGCCGCGGCTCGCCGCTCCACCCGGCGCGCAGCAGCAGGCCGCCGCACAGCACGAACAGGATCGCGCGCGCGGCGAGCCCCACGCGCGCCAGCCGCACGACGCCGCGCACGACGGCCGGCGCGACGCGCCGCCGCTCCAGCTGCGAGGTCACCGGCAGCGCGATCGCGCGATAGCCCAGGTACGCACCCGCGCCCGCGGTCGCGAGCCCCGCGAGCGCCATGGCCACGCGACCGCCGGAGAGCGCGAGCAGGCGCGCGGCCAGCTGCTCGCTGGCCGATCCGGTGTCGGCGGTGGGATCGGCGAGCAGCCGCACCGCGAGCGCGGCCAGCGCGGCGTACACGGTGCCGGCGACCGCGTCGGCCGCGCGCGCGAGCACGCCGCGCACGCCGCGCGCGCCGCCCTCGCCCTCGGGCGCGCGCACCGCGGCGACGAACGAGAGCAGCGAGTAGCCGACCAGCCCCACCGTCAGCGCGGCGATCAGCACGCGCCCCATCGGCAGCCGCGCGAGCAGCCGGATGACCTCCATCGAGCCGCGCGCGCGCTCCGACAGGCCGACGGCGACGAACAGCCCCGTGCCGCCGACCAGCAGGTAGACGACGCCGCGCGCGACGTAGCCGATGCGCGTGAGCCACTCCAGCCAGCGCGGGTGTCGCGCGGCGGTCTCGCGCACGCGCCGCCCGAGCTTCCGCTTCCGCGCGCGCCGACGCGCGCGCGGCGTGTCGGGCGGGCCGCTCAGCGCCGGCGGCGGCGCGTGGTGCCGCCGAGCAGCGCGCCCATCAGGCCGCGCGTGATCGCGGTGGCGACCGAGCGCGCGACCGGCGACTTGAGGATCTGCTCGAAGGTGCCGGGGGCCTCCTTCGGCGCGCGCGCGCGCGTCGTCGCGCCCTTCGGCGTCTTCGCGCTCGGCGCCGCCGCCTCTGCGTCCTCCACCTCCGCCTGCTCGGCCTCCGCGGCCGCGCGCGCCGCCGCGCGCTCGGTCAGCAGCTCGCGCGCGCTCTCGCGGTCGATCGCCGTCGCGTACTCGCGCACCTGCGCCGAGCTGGCGAGGCGCTGCCGCATCTCGTCGTCGGTGAGGGGGCCCATGCGCGACGCCGGCGGCACCATGCGCGCGACGAACGGCGGCGTCGGCGCGCCGTTGGGGCCGAGCACCGTCACCAGCGCCTCGCCGATGCCGAGCGTCGTGAGCGTCTCCTCGACGTCGTAGAACGTCGTCTTGGGGAACGTCCGCGCGGCCGCGCGCAGCGCCTTCTCGTCGTCGGGCGTGAAGGCGCGCAGCGCGTGCTGCACGCGGTTGCCGAGCTGCCCGAGGATGTCGGCCGGGATGTCCTTGGGGCTCTGCGTGACGAAGAAGACGCCCACGCCCTTCGAGCGCACGAGCCGCACGACGCGCTCGATCTGCTCGGAGAAGTCCCTGCTCGCGCCCTCGAACAGCAGGTGCGCCTCGTCGAAGAAGAAGACGAGCTTCGGCTTCTCGAGGTCGCCCGCCTCGGGGAGCGTGTTGTAGAGGCGCGCGAGCATCCACATCATGAACGTGGAGAACAGCGCGGGCCTGTCCTGCGTGTCCTTGAGCTCGAGCACCGAGATCAGCCCGCGCCCGTCGCGCTCGACCTGCAGCAGGTCGTTCAGGTCGAACTCCGGCTCGCCGAAGAACTTCCCCGCGCCCTGCTGCTCCAGCTCCACCATCTCGCGCAGCAGCACGCCGACGGTCTGCTTGGACATGCCGCCGTACTCGGCGAGCTCGGACGCGCCCTCGCCGGCGAGGTGCTGCAGCACGGCGCGCAGGTCCGACAGGTCGAGCAGCAGCAGCCCCTTGTCGTCGCAGTACTTGAAGACGAGGGCGAGCACGCTCGTCTGCGTCTCGTTGAGGCCGAGCACCTTGGCGAGCAGCAGCGGCCCGAACGACGAGACGGTCGCGCGCAGCTGCGCGCCGTGCGCGCCGGTGAGGCTCAGGAACTCGACCGGAAAGGCCGTCGGGTGCCACTGATGCCCCGTCTCGGCGGCGCGCTGCGTGACGCGCGTGCCGCCCTCGCCCGCCGCCGCGATGCCGGACATGTCGCCCTTCACGTCGGCGAGGAAGACTGGCACGCCGGCGCCCGAGAGCTGCTCGGCGATGAGCTGCAGCGTCTTGGTCTTGCCGGTGCCCGTCGCGCCGGCGATCAGGCCGTGGCGGTTCATCATCGCCAGCGGGATCGCGATCACGGGCTCCGGGTGCGCCGCGCCCTCGTGCACGCATGCGCCGAGCACGACGCCCCTGCCGCTGGCGGAGAACGCGGCGCGCGCCGCCTCGACGACCTTCTGATCCATGACGTGTCAGCCTCTCGCGGGTCCGGTGCGCCGCGGGTGCGACGCGTTCGGCATCGTACCCGCGCGGCGACGGCCGCGCTACCGGGCCGGGCGATGGTGCGGGCGCCGCACGCGCCACCGTTGGTCGATGCGGCCCCCTCCTCGGCGCGACCGCTTCCTCGCCGCCCCGCCCCGACGCGAGCGCCCGCGGCCATCGACGCCGACGTGGTGCCCGGGCGGCGGCTGTTCCGCGCTCGGCGCTCGCCGCCGCGACGCACCCTATGCTCTACCTCGCGCGCCCGTTCGAGTATGGACTGGTCGGGCGCATCCTGCGCGCGCACGATGCGCCACCGTCATGCGGCGGCCGATGCTGCTCACGGTTTGAACCCGTCCGCATAGCGGCCGTCGGTGTAGCGGCCCGCCGGCAGCGTGTTCGGCCTGCGCTTGCTGTGGCAGTCGCCGGTCCTTGGTTCGCACCACAGGGAGACCGCCGGGGACTTGCGCCCGTACTTCGTGCCGCGCTGCACGACACCGAGGCTTGCGTAGTACGGCCGGAAATCGTCCCACACCCTGGCGCTGGCCTCGCCGTCGATGTCGGTGGACGAGAGCGCCGCTGGGTTCTTGAGGTCCTGCACCACGATCGTGAGGCGTGCGGGTGCGCCCGTCGAATCGGGCGCGAACGCCTCTGGCGGCAGGACGTAGTAGCCCATGTCGGCCACGTCCTTGAGGCTCACCCACGCGCCGTCGATGCGGATCGCCTGCGGACCATGTCCCCCACTCAGCGGTTCCACTTCGGTACCGTTGCGGTAGAATCGCACGCCGCGCACGTCGCCCTTGAACTTGAGCGACGCGGCCGTCGCAGAATATCCGGCGGCGGCGACCTGCAGACTGCGCCCGAACGCCGACCAGAACGTCTCGCCGATCTTTGGAAGCACCGCCACCGTCACGACCGGCGTCTGCGCGTCCCCCACGTAGCGTTCCCAGTCGCGTGTCGCCGCAAGCCTGGAGTACTGCTCATCGACGGCGACGCCGGCCCGCTGCTCGCGCTGCCGACGATCCTTCGCCATCTCGTCCTCCGCTGCGCGGACAGCGACCATCTGGGACACGGGGGTGTAGACCGACAGGACGAAGTTGCCCATGTCGCGCCCCTGCAGCTTGTCGTACTGCTTCGGCGGGATGAACTGCGCGGCCGTTTTCAGCGCCGCCAGCGGATACGGCGTGCGTGGAATGACGGGCATCGCTCGATCCTCTACGACCGGCAGCGACGCGAACGTGCCCGACACTCTCGCGAGCAGGGCAGTCACCCGCGTCACCGAAACGGCGCCGGCGATGCCTGGACCGATTCGACCATTGTCCCCGAAGGTGGTGACCGCCACCACCCGGCCATCGACCGTCAGCATCGGCCCACCCGAGTTGCCGGGGTTCACGTTCACATCGGAGATCACGACCCCGTCGCGAACGCTCGACACGATGCCCGTAGTGAGCGTGAGCTCCTGAGACAGAGGGAATCCGATCGCGAGCACTCGCTCGCCGGCGACGACGAGAGGCTCGCCTGGCGCCGGGGAGGCGAGCGGAAGCCGCGGACAGGCGGCACACCGGCCGGGCGGCAGCCGCAGCACGGCCAGATCCGCCTCCGGATCGCGCGCGACGACGAGCGCGGGGATGCGCGTCGCCGTGTCCAGGTACACGCTCGCCTTCGACTGCCCGGACACGACGTGGTCGTTGGTCACGAGCAGCGGCTCAGCGGTGCCAGCGACGCCGATCAGGAACGCCGTGCCATGGCCGAGGCCCGCCTCCACGCGAAGCACTCCGCCTCGCACCTTCTCGAATGCCTCGCGTTCGGGCGCGAACCGACGCGGAGCGGTCCGCGGTGCCTCCACCCTGGCGATGGCCGTCGTGGTGGCGTTGGCGTTCGTCAGCTCCAACCTCGTGTCGCTGCCGGACACCACCTCGAAGCTCACGTCCCAGCGGTAAGTGGAGTCGTTGAGCGACACCGGCTGGGCGCTACGGGCGCGGTATCGTCCCGGCCGCAGGTTCTGTGCGCCCGAGCCGTCCAGTCCCGTGCGGACCGCGATGCGGCTGGCGCTGTCGGCGACGTCGACCAGTTCGAGCAGGTGCAGAGGCAGCGGCCGAACGGTCTGATCCGACATCACGACCGCCACGAGCAGGCGAACCTGCGACGGCGGAGTGGCCACCGCGCGTACGGCTGGGCGCTCCGGTGTCGGTCCCTGTTGAGCCCCGGCCGAGAAGGGCGTGGTGCACAGCGCGCCGATCGCGGCGGCTGCGACCGCGAGGCGACGCACGGAACGGCGAAGCATGTATGAGGTGTCCGGATTCGCGTTCAGCTGCGGCAGGAAGCCGCACCGCTGGGGCCAGACTGCGGCGACCGGCGGGTGCTCCCTCATGGCACGACGCGGCGGCGCCCAGATCAGGCGATTGCTACAGGTATCGACCGATTGGAGCCGCGACTTCAGACCCGGATAGCGGCATGGGATGGGCGAGCTCCTGCGCGATGCGCGTGACCCGCATCCGCGGCCCAGCGGCTGACGAACAGGCCACCAGCCCCGCCCCGCTCCCGTGATCATCGCCGCGAGCCCGGCGAGCGGGCGCGGCATACGATCCGCGCGACCAGCGCATCCAGCTCACGTGCGCGGACGGACACGATCGGACGCGTCACCTCACGCACGCCGTCGCGCACGCCGTCGCGCACGCCGTCGCGCACGTCCGCGCGGTCGAGCTGATCGGAGCGGACGAGCGGCGTGGTCGTGCCCTGCTCGTCGAGGGCGCGGATGGAGACACCGTGCTCGTCTCCACCGATCGACGGTGATCGACGAGCAGGGCGTCGTCCGCGGTGCGTGTAGGTCGACGCCTGACGCTCGCGCCGATCGGTGTCGTGCCTCGTCGCCTCAGGGCACGTCTCCGGATCGCTCGCGGGCGCACTCGTACTCGACGCGCGCGACGCGACCGCGCCAGTACGGGAAGCGCTGCTCCGGAAGCAGCCACGCCACCTCGGCCGACGTCGGGATCATCATGCCGTCGCGGCGCGCGTAGTCGCCGTACCGGCCCTCGAACGGCGTGGGGACGCCGGCGCCGTTCACGTCCCGGTAGCGCAGCGCCGTCATGCGGGTCATCTCACCGGTGGGCGCGAAGTGGAAGTCGGCCGACACCGTCGTGCCGCCGTCCGTGACGGTCGCGCGCGCGGTGCTGTCGTCGACGGCTTCCCAGTGCACGGCGTCGTCGCGCGTGGGGTCCGGCACCAGTGCGGACGGGAACCAGGCGGCCTCGCCCAGCCAGCGGGTCAGCGCGCCGGCCGCCATCTCCGGCGTGCCCCCCTCCTCCACGACCGTCACGAGCCCACCCGCGCGACCGAGCATCGACCCCTGGCCGCCGAGATAGGCGTCGCGCACGCGCACCGACACGAGCGGCATCATGCGGATGCGCGCGTCCCACACGAAGCCCGGCGGCCCGACGGTGAAGTGCTGCTCGGCGTCGAACGGGCGCCAGCCGGCACCGGGGCGCATCTGGAACTCGCCCGTCCACCGCACGCGCGTGGCGCGGACTCGCACGCAGTCGGGGGCGAGCGCGAAGGCGATGTAGCGGGCGACCGGCGCCGGCAGGCCGTCGATGACTCGGTCGACGGCGACGTCCGCGTCGCGCGCATGCGGCGGGGCGAGATCGAGCAGCCGCGACACGCTGCGTGCCGACTCGCGGCGCCACGCGGCGCCACTCACCGCGAGCGCGGTGATCGCGGCGGCCGCCGTCACCGCCGTCGCGCCGAGTGTCCAGCCCCACCGCGTCATGGCGCCCCGTCGGGTGGAATCGCGGGGACGGCCGTGCGGCCGGTCATCTCGCCGACGGCGATCCGGAAGAGCACCGTGCGGTCGGGCACCGGGTCCTCGGTGGTGAGCGTCTCGGGCAGGAAGGAGCGCAGGACCGCCGCGGCATGGATCCCGGTGGGCTGTGCACGCACGCCGTGGTCGTCGTCGAGACGATGGAAGGAGCCGTGCACGACGACGCTGCTCCAGTCGACGACCCCGCGCACCTCGTCGACCTCGAACGCCACCCAGGGATTGTGCGCGAGGGTGGCGAGCTTCGCGCCCTCCGACGTGCGACCGTAGATCCAGCCGGCCTCGTACACGTAGTGGAGCGGCTGGATGTCCACGCGGTCGTGGAACGTGAAGGCGAGTCGTCCCACGTGGTGCCGCGCGAGCAGCGCGATGCACTCGCCCTGCGAGAGCGCACGGATGCTCGCAGCCGACCTCTCGGGCTTGATCATGCTCCCCCTGCGCTGCGCGCGGACGGGCCCTGCGAAGGGGCGCCGGTTGCCGGAACCGCGCATCGGTCCCGCACGATCAAGACTCGCGCGGCCGGCGCGTCGCGAACATCGGACGGATGGAGCACCCCGTGTCGGGGATTCCCCGCTCGTGCCGGGGCATCCGCCCCGCGCCTGCGACCCGGCCACGTGCGCGGACTGCGCGCATGGCGGGCGCTCGCCCCGATCGACCCGCAGGTACCGGCGCGACCCTCTGCGCGGTGCTCTGGCCGACGGCGTGCGCGCCGGTCCGGGTGCCGACGCTCGTCCTCCGGATCGCCACGCCGCTCCTGCACGGCGGGTTCGTCGACGGCGATCGACAGCGATCGCTCTCGATCGCCGGCGACGAGCGTGCGGTCGCTGCACCGGGCCGGCTCGGCGCGCGTGTGGCGGCGCGCGTGTGGCGGCGCGCGTGTGGCGGCGCGCGTGTGGCGGCGCGCGACGGACGAGCGCGGGCCCTCCCCCTAGCTGTGGCCCCCCGTGTGCGAGGCGGATGGCGCACTCACCGGCAGGTGCAGGCGGAACGTGCTGCCGCGCCCGACCGTGCTCTCGACCTTCAGGTCACCACGCATGCCGCGCGCGAGGTCTCGGCTGATCGCCAGGCCGAGGCCCGTCCCCTCCGACGGCGCGCTCAGCGTGCGGCCCACCTGCACGAATGGCTCGAAGATGCGCTCCAGCTGCTCCGGCGCGACGCCGACGCCCGTGTCCCGCACCCAGAGCTCCGCCACGCCGGGCCCGCCCTCGCACGGCGAGAGACGTCGGCACCCCGCCGTGATGCTGCCTCCGCGCTCGGTGAACTTCACCGCGTTCGACAGCAGGTTGAGCAGCACCTGTCGGACCTTCTCCGCGTCGGCGTACACGCGCAGCTCCGGCTCGCACTCGTCCCACGCGAACGCCAGCTCGCGCGCCGCGATCTGCGGCCGCATGAGCGTCTCGACCTCGCGGAGCGCATCGGCGGCGTCGAGGTCGCAGAGTTCGAACCGGACCGTGCCCGCCTCGAGGCGGGCGTAGTTCAGCACCTCGTTGATGAGCCCCAGCAGGTGCTGCTGGCTGCGCTGGATGCGCGCGAGGTCCTCGTGTGCGGCCGGCGGGAGCGCACCGCGCACGCCGATCTGCAGCAGCTCGGTGTAGCCGCCGATGGCGTTGAGCGGGGTGCGCAGCTCGTGGCTCATCGTGGCGAGGAACTCGCTCTTCGCCCGGTTCGCCTGCTCGGCGTCGCGGCGCGCGCGCTCGGCCTCGCGGAAGAGCCGCGCGTTGTCGACCGCGACCGCGGCGCGGCGCGCGAGATCCTGCGCGAGCGCGAGGTCCGCGTCGTCGTAGCGTCGTCCCGACTCCGTCATGCAGAGGGTCAGCGCGCCGAGCGTGAGCTCTCGCGCGACGAGCGGCACCACGATGATCGACGAGAAGCGCAGGCGACGCAGGTAGTCGAGGTGCTCCGGATCGCGGGCGCGGGCGAGGACCATCGCCTCGGTGACCTCGGGGACGAACATCGGGGTGCCGTCACGCAGCACCGCGGCCATGCCGGTCTCCGCCGACCAGTCGGGCGGGAACCGGCGGCTGAACTCCTCCCCGAGCGCCAGCATCGCCGGATCCTGGTGCACGACCGCGAGCCGCTCCACCGTCGGCGGCCACGCGCGCGCGGTCGGATCGACGAGCATGTCGACGGCGCACCAGTCGCCGAGCCGTGGCACCGCGGCCGCGGCGACCGCACGGAGCGTCGCCTCGTAGTCGAGCGAGGCGGAGAGCAGATGGCTCGCCTCCGCCGTGAACGCCGCGGCATCGAGGTTCCGACGGGACGCCGTCACGTCCCGGAAGGTCATCGTCACGCCGCTCGGCGCGGGAAAGATGCGGGCCTCGAGCCAGCGTCGCGTCACGTGGCTGTAGCCTTCCACCGAGACCGTCTCGCGGCTCGCCTGCACGCGCGACAGCCCCAGACGGAACTCGCTCCGTGCCGCCGCCGGGAACACCTCGTCGACGCTCCGTCCGAGCAGGTCGGCCGGCGTGCGCCCCAGCAGCGCCGCCGCCTCGGCGTTCACGTACGTGTAGCGGAGCCCCTCGTCGAACGCGACGAACCCGTCCTGGATGGTCGCGAGGAGCGCCGCCTGCTCGGCCGCGTGCCGCAGCTCGGCGTCGTGCAGGCGCTGACGCTCGAACGCCAGCGCGCACTGCTCGGCGACGGTCGCGAGGAAGGCGCGCTCGTCGTCCGGAAAGGCCCTCGCGTGGCGGAAGCCGAGCGCCAGCACCGCGAGCGTCCGCCCCGCCGCGCACACCGGCACCGCCGCGAACGCGGCCACGCCGAGGTCCGCGAGATCCTGCGTCGTCGACGGCCACTCGGCGCGCCACGCATCGGGCGACGCCACGAACACCGGGCGACGCTGGCCCGCGGCTGCGGAGAGCGGCCGCCCAGGCCGGTACGGAAAGCGGTGATGGCGCTCGGTGGCATGGTTGGCGAAGCCGAGGGCGCCCATCAGCTCGAACGCGACCGGCTCGCCGTCCGCGTCGTGCTGCACGCGAGCCAGCGAGACCGCTTCGGCGGCGACCGCGTGCACGACCCCGTCGAGGATGGCGGCGACGATCTCGTCCTGCGAGGCCGCCCGGTTGAGCCGCGCGCTCAGCGCCTGCAGGTGTCCGGCGCGCGCGCGGGCCGTGCGCTCCGCCGCCTGCGACGCCTCGAGCGCGAGCTGCCGGTCGTGCTCCTCGGTCACGTCCGTGGCGATGCCCACCACACGCATCACCCGTCCGGCTCCGTCCCGCACCAGCCGTGCGCGGTCGACGAGCCAGCGCCACGAGCCGTCGCGCGCCTGCATCCGGAACTCGGTCGTGAGCCGGTCCACGGTCGGATCCTCGAACGCGGCGAGGCTGGCCGCGACGCGGCCGGCGCGGTCGTCGGGGTGCATGCGCTCCCGCCACCAGTCGGCGCCCGCGGGCACCTCGTCGCTGCGGAATCCGAGGACCGCGAGGATGCCGTCCGAGCGGGCGACCTGCCCCGTGCGCACGTCCCACTCGTAGACGTAGCCGTCGAGCGCCTCCGCGAGCAGATGCAGCCGCTCCGTCGTGCGCGCGGCGCTCTCCGCGGCTGTCGCGCGGCCACTGCCGGCCAGGTCGTGCGTCGAGGCGACCGCCGGCGCGACACCGCCCGTCGCGCCGAGCGATTCCCCGGGTCCCGTAGCCGCCAGCGGGATCCGGTGCGTCCCCGTCGTCGTGAGCGCCGAGGCGAGATCGCTCATGCCGGCGCCGCGCGTGACGCCGCCTGGCGCCGCTGCGGGTCGCTCGTCGCCGGCGACCGACGGCGGCGCGTGCTCCGACGTCGGCGACGCAGACATGGAGGTCGGGCCGCCGGCGGCGGTTGGACCGAGGGGCGACGAGGTCACGAGTGCTCAGCGAGTGCGAGCTGGCCAGAGCTGGACGCGTGGTGCGCGGGGTCGTGCGGCGAACGTGCAGCCGAGACGGCGTGTTTCACGGCCGCCGACCGACAGCCGAGTGGGGCGCGCGATCGGGAGCCTGCGCGGTGTGCCCGCCACGAGGGCTGCGGCGCCACGTCAGCCCGCGATGCGGGACGCCGCACGCACGAAGCGCAGGTGCACCTTGCCGAGCACCGAGCGACCCGTGATCCGGACCCGCGCCTCGGCGAGCGACGTCGCGCACGGCGCAACGCCCGGCTCCGCACTCCAGGTGAGGGCATCACCCACCAGCGCGACCGGGAGATCCTCGGGCACGCGGACCGTGATCACGCCGAGCACGGCGAGCAGCTCCAGCTCCGCCCCACCCGGCGGGATCGACGCCTCGGTCAGGTCCACGTCGACGCCGCCCATCCAGGCGACCGCGCGGAAGCGCGCCGGCAGCCGCCAGCGACCGCCGCGCGCCACATGACCGACCGCCGCCATCGCGCGGCCGAACGTCGGGGTGTCGGCTTCCGTCGGGGCGAGCGTACGTTTCGTCGTGGATGCGCCTGGCATTGTGGCCCCAACCTATGGGATCGCGGAGGTTTCTGCCGACGGGTCGACGGCGCGCGCGAACGCCTGCGGGTCGTCGAGGCACAGCCCGAGGCGCGTCACGCGCCGCGTGACCAGCCCACCCGCCACGCGCACCGCCATGGGCGCGGCGAAGGTCAGCAGCACGTTCGGCTCGGCGGGCCCGGTGGCGTTCAGGTAGGCGGCGTCGGCGCCGTCCGGCAGGTCGCGCCACGTCGCGACGGCCACCCGGACGACCGCGGCGCGCGGCACGTCGGCGGCCATCCGGCCGATCACCCGCAGCTCGAGCCGGTCGCGCGTGACGCGCACGGCGCCACGCCCCCAGGCGCGGAACTCGAACGCGAGGTAGAGGAGCGTGAGCGCGCTGAGGCCCGTCAGCCACCACGCGAGCGTCGGCCGGCGGGAGGCGAGCCAGAGGTGCAGCACCACGGCCTCCACGGCCACGGCGAGCGCCAGCCCCGCGGTGAGCGCGCCGGAGCGGGCGCGCCCGTAGGTGAAGGTCGCATCGGCCGACACGGCGGGCGTCGAGGGGGTCGAGGGGCGGCGGGTGACGGGCGCGCTCCCGAGGACCGCGGCGGGTCGTCGGGAGCCGGGTGCCGCGACTGCGGCTCGGAACGGTGCAACCTGCGACCCCGAGGATGCCGGCGGGATCGGCCGTCCGTGCCCGCCGCGCGGCAGCTGCTCGGCGGGTGCTCCGGGCGCGTCGCAGCGCGGTCGCGAGCGGCAGGACGCCGACCCAGCCCCACCCAGTGTCGGCCCACTCCGCGCGACGGGTGATCGGCGGGGTGAGCACGACCGCGCTCCGGGAGGGCGCGGCGCGCGCCGGTGAGCGGTCGGCGCGCGACGCCCGACGGCGCGCGCCGCCCTCGATGCGTCAAGCATCCGCCATGGCCGCCGAGGCTCTGCGCTCCGCGCGCCACCGCTGCGGCGTGGCGCCCGTCCACCGCCGGAAGGCGCGGAAGAACGCCGCCGGCTCGGCGTAGCCGAGCAGGAACGCCACCTCCGAGCAGCTCAGGCGCGGCTCGTCGAGCAGCAGGGTCGCGCGCTCGTGCCGCGCGTCGTCCAGCAGCTGCGCGAAGCGCGCGTCCTCCTCGGCGAGCCGGCGGTGCAGCGTGCGCTCCGAGACGGCGAGCCGCCGCGCCACGTCCGCCAGGCGCGGCTCCCCGTGCGACAGCAGCGCGCCGATCTCGCGCCGCGCGCGCGCGGTCCAGCGCTCCGCCACCGGGAGCGCGGCGTGCAGCGCGTCCACGCGCCGCGCGAGGTAGCCGAAGAGGTGCGGCTCGGAGCGCGGCAGCGGGAGCGCCAGCGTCGCCGCGTCGAACGCGACCTCGAAGCTCGCGCCGCCCCAGCTCACCGGGCACCCGAACCAGCGCTCGTGCCGCTCCGGGTCGCGCGGGCGCGGCAGCGGGTAGGCGACGAAGCGCGCCCGCACGTCGCGGCCGCTCAGCCCGCGCATGGCGGTCACCGTCGCCGCCGCCTGCGCGTACACGGGCTCGCGCAGCCGCGCGAACGGCGCCGGCACCGTCTTCGTGAAGACGATGCGGTCCCCCTCCGGCCCGGTGCGCCGCTCGACGCGCGGGACGAGGTCGGGGTGCAGCACCGCGCGATACCGGCCGAGCCACTCCAGCGCCTCGCCCACGGTCGCGCCGTGCTGCATCGCGTAGCCGACGACGCCGAGCGGCGCCATGCCGAGACGCTCGCCGATCGCGAGTCCCACCGGCTCGCGCGAGAGCGCCTCCCACAGCCGCAGGTCGTGCTCGACGGGGAGGCGCGCGTCGGGATCGGCGAGGACGGCGGGGTCGAGGCCGGCCGCCGCCAGCAGCGCGCCGCGGTCGGCGCCGAGCGAGACCGCGACCTCGAGCACCCCCGCGACCACCGCCGCGAGGATGGTGTGGTCGTACATGCCGCCAATGTGCGGGCGTGGCGGGCAGCGTCACAAGGATGGCGGGCGCGGGCACTCTGCGGCGGCGCGGGGCGGCCTACCGTGCGGGCGACACTTCACGGGAGCCCTGCAATGCACCTCGAAGATCTGCACGTCGTCGTCGCGGGCGGCGCCATCGGCGGCAGCGCGGCCGCGCTGCTCCTCGCGCGCGCCGGCGCCCGCGTCACCCTCGTCGAGCGCGTCGCCCGCCCGAGCGCCGTGGGCGCCGGCATCGCCGTCGCCGAGAACGGCATGGCGGTGCTCGAGTCGCTCGGCCTGCGCCCGGCGCTCGGCGCGGCGCGCGAGACCGCCGGCGCGCGCGTCACCGACGCCGCCGGCCGCACGCTGCTCGCGCCGCCCGCCCCCGCCCCGCGCCTGTTCATGCTGCGCCGCGCGACGCTGCACGGCGTGCTGCTCGACGCGCTCTGCGCCGAATCGCGCATCGACCGCTGGTTCGGCGCCGAGGTGGTGCGGGCCACGCCCGACGGCGCCGTGCACGTGCGCGCGGACGGCGCGGAGCGCACGCTGCGCGCGGACCTCGTGCTCGGCGCCGACGGCGTGCGCTCGCGCGTGCGCGAGGGCGGCGCGTTCGATGCGCGCGTGCGCGCCACCGGCATCCGCTACGTGCGCGGGCTCGTCGCCGAGGGGCTGGCCGAGGGCGTCGAGGCATGGACGGGAGCGGGCATCTTCGGCTCGTTCGCCGTGGACGGCGGCACGTACTTCTTCGCGTCGTGCGGCACGCCCGCGTGCGCGGCCGCGCTGGCGGCGCGCGACCTGGACGCGCTGCGCACCGCGTGGTCGCGCGCCTACGCACCCGCCGGGCGCATCCTCGGCGACGTGGCGGGCTTCGACCGCCTGCTGGTGAACGACGTGGTGCGCGTGGACTGCGCGCGCTGGCACGACGGCCGGCTCGCGCTGCTCGGCGACGCGGCGCACGCGATGGCGCCGAACCTCGGGCAGGGCGCGAACAGCGCGCTCGTCGACGCCGCGGTGCTGCTCGACGAGCTGCGGCGCGCGCCCGACCTCGCGGCCGCGCTCTCGGCGTACGACGCACGCCGGCGCCCCGCCGTCCGCCGGGTGGCCGACGTCGCGGAGCGTCTCGGGCGCGTGTCGGAGGCGACGCACCCGATGGTCCGCGCGCTCCGCGACCGCGTGCTCCTGCCGGTCGCCGGACTGCTGGCGACGGCCCGCACGACCGCGGCCGTCCTGCAGGAGTCCCCCCGCACGCTGCTCGCGATCGGTCGCGCCTGAACGCCCGCTCCTGATTCCGACCGCGGCGGACGCATCGCGACGGGCCGGGCGAGGTGGACGGCCGCACGCTCGACCGCTATCGCGTGTGGCACCCCCTCGACCACGTGCACGTCGGCTACGCATGGCGGCACCCCGACGGCGGCGTCGGCCCCGGGGCGGCGATCCGGATCCGCGAGGTGCTCGGGCGCGACCGCCGGCACGTCGTCGACGTGACGTCGCGCATCGAGCGGCTCGACGAGGGCGGCTTCGTGCACGTCCCCTCGGTGCACGTCGCGCCGGGGCTGCCGCCGGTGCCCGGGCTCGCGCGCAGCGCGACGACGCGTGGGGCCGCGCGACGTCGCCCCACGACGCGCGCGGCATCGAGCGCACCGCCGGCCCTCACGCCGCTGGCTGGAGCGCGACGTGCACGCGCCCCTTTCCACTCCGTTTCACCGCGTACATCAACGCGTCGGCCGTGCGCAGGGCGGCCGTCGCATCGGGCGGCCGCACGGAAAAGACGGCGACGCCGATGCTCGCGCCCACCGCCCACCCTTCCGCGGCAGCGCGCGCGCGAAGCGTCTCGAGTGCCCGGTTCGCGATCACGCGCGCCTCGTCGGCCGTCGCGCCGGGCAGCCACAGCGCGAACTCGTCACCGCCGAGGCGGGCGACCGTGTCTCCGGAGCGAACCGCCCCATGCAGCACGGCGGCCGCGAGCCGCAGCACGGCGTCGCCGACGTCGTGCCCCTGCGTGTCGTTCACGGCCTTGAAGCCGTCGAGATCGACGTACGCCAGCGCACCGGTGCCCGCCGGCCGGCGCCGGCGGCGCCACCGCCACCTGCCGCTCGGCGGCGCACCGTCGATGGCCGTCGTGAGCGCGTCGACGAACGCCCGGCGGTTGAGCGCCCCCGTGAGCGCGTCCTCCGACGCCTGTCGGCGCTCGCGCGCGAGCGCGTCGCGCAGGCGCAGCAGCCCGTACGTGAAGAGTCCGAACTCGACGGCCGACGCCGCGAGGCTCCACTCGACCGCCACGTCGGCACCGGAGCCGAGCCGGTGTCCGGCGGCGATCACGCGCACCGTACCCGCGTTGAGTGCGAGCAGCCACGCGGCCTGGCGCCCGAGCCGCCACGTGGCGACGCCGAGCGGGACGAGGTACAGCAGGTCGCGCGCGGCCGCGGGGGGCATCATGAAGTCCAGCACGCCGACGAGGCACAGGGACCACGCGCCGCCGAAGTACCACAGGACCTGCGGCATGGTCACCGCATGCGCCTTCCGCCACCGGCGGTAGCGCGTCCATCGATCAGAGAGGGCGGCGTGGAGTCTGGACACTGAGAAGCACTGCCTCACCGGGGACGAGGCGCGAAGAGCGCCCTGGCTGGTATCGGCTGCCGCGCGCACCGACATGAGCGCCGTCGCGGGGCCGGCGGGCAGTGCGACATCGTGCACCACACGGCAGGCGCCGCGCGGCACCCGTCGGCCGTCAGCCGTGCCCTCGGTGTGCCGGACCGACTCGCCGGCGAGGAGTTCGCGTGCCGCGCGACCGTGCGTCCGCGGACCCGACGCGTGCGAGGCCCATCGCCGCGCAGGTGCGTCCTCGGTCGCCCGCCCCCGCGGCCTCGCACGGAGCCTGGCGCGGTGCGCCAGCCACCGACCACCTCTCGCCAGCCTGCGGGTCGCGATAGCTTCGCGCTGCCGCCCGAGCCGCCGCGTCGGGCGACCCTCCGCCGCCCTGTCCCCGAAGCGCTGTCCCGAGTGCCTCGCGTCCTCCCGTCGTCCCAGACCGGCCCGGCGACCGCGTCCCTGCCGGTCGGCGCGCCCGACACGCATCCGGCGCGCTGGCGCACGCTGGCCCTGCTGGCCGTCGCCGAGCTGCTCGGCATGGCGCTCTGGTTCGCGGCGAGCGCCGTGAGCGCGCAGTACCGCGCGCTCTGGGGGCTCACCGCGAGCGAGGCGGGGTGGCTCACCACCAGCGTGAACCTCGGCTTCGTCCTCGGCACCGCGGCGTCGGCGCTGCTCAACCTCGCCGACGTGGTGCCGGCGCGGCGGCTGTTCGCGCTGGCCGCCGTCGCCGGCGCGGCGGTCAACGCGCTCGTGCTGACGTCCGACGGCTACGCGACGGCGCTCTTCTGGCGCATCTGCACCGGCGTGTGCCTCGCGGGCGTGTATCCGCCGGCGATGAAGATGATCGCCACCTGGTTTCGCGCGCGGCGCGGCCTCGCGGTCGGCACCATCGTCGGCGCGCTCACGGTCGGCAAGGCGCTGCCGTACCTCGTGCACGCGATTCCGGGCGCCGGCATCCGCCCGGTGACGCTCGCGGCGTCGTCGGGCGCGCTGCTGGCGGCGGTGCTGGTGTGGTTCGGCTACCGCGACGGGCCGTACCCGTTTCCCCCGCGCGCGTTCTCCTGGGGCCTCGTCGGCGAGGTCGTGCGCGAGCGGCGGTGGCGGCTCGCCACCGGCGGCTACCTGGGCCACATGTGGGAGCTGTACGCGGCGTGGACGTGGCTCCCCGTGTTCATCGCCGCCAGCGTCGCCGCGCGCGAGCCGCAGGCCGGCGCACGTGGCGATTCGATCGCGTCGGCCGTGGCCTTCGCCGCGCTCGCGGTCGGAGGGCTCGGGTGCGTCTGGGGCGGACTCGCCGCCGACCGCCGCGGGCGCGAGTGGCTCGTCACGCTCGCGATGGCGATCAGCGGGGCGTGTGCGCTCGGCATCGGGCCCGCCTTCGGCGCCGGCCTCTGGCTGCTGGTGCCCGTCGCGCTCGTGTGGGGCTTCTTCGTCATCGCCGACAGCGCGCAGTTCTCCGTGCTGGTGACCGAGAGCGTGCCGCCGCACGCCGTCGGCACCGCGCTGACGCTGCAGACCTCGATCGGCTTCCTCCTCACCGCGATCACCATCCAGCTCGTGCCCCCGACGGCCGGGGCGCTCGGCTGGCGCTGGGCATTCCCGATGCTCGCCCTCGGTCCGGCGCTCGGCATCTGGAGCATCCGGCGCCTCGTCGCGCTGCGGCGCGGTGGGCCGCCGCACGTCTGATCGCGCGGCCCGCAGGATCGCGCCGGATCGCTCGAGGCGCGCCGTCGCCCCGACCACCGCGTCGAGCTGCTCCCGCGGCACCATCGGCACGCCGGCGCCGACCCGCGCAGCGAGGTCCGCCGGTCGATGGCCGTGGCGCACGGCTGCCGCGCGCGGCGCGAGGGGCGCAGGCGGTGTCCCGTTGCCTGCCGACCAGCGCCTCCGAACGTGGTGGAGCCTCGCTTCAGTCCGGCTGTAGCGCTTCGTGGGCCGCGATGCGTCGCATGAGGCGCGCCTCGAGGTCGCGCACCGCGGCGCGCTGCTGATCACGCACGGTGCTCGCGCACGCGTCGCTCGGCGGCACCGAGTCGGGCTGGCAGGGCTGGGCGCGAGCTCCGGACGGACGTGCGTGGGAGGGGGCGTCTGGCGCCGGGTGCATCGGGGTGGCGAGGAAGGTTCGCGAACGCGCGATCGACCCCGGATCAGCGGGCGTGCGACGCGTACGGTTCCCGGCGCACCGACGCGCCGCGCCTCCCTGCCGTGCAGCGTCCCGGGCATGGCGGCCACGCCCCGCCCGACCCGCGTGGCTCCGGCGGCACACGACGCCCGAGCCCCGCGTGCGACGTGGATGCAGCGCGCACGACCTGCCGCTCCCCACGCGTCGGCCGCTGCGAGGTCTCCTCAGCCCGTGGGCTCGATGAACAGCGTGACCCCGAACAGGTCGTCGCGGGTCGTCAGTCGACGCGGGCGCACGTGGTGGCGGACCCGGATCACGCGATAGAGCGCGCCCTCCGCCGGCATCCCCGGCAGATCCAGCGCGAGTTCGTCGCCCACCTGCGGCACGACGGGCAGCTCCACGGTGCGCACCAGCGCACCGTCCGGCAGCACGAGATCACAGTCGATCGTGCCCGGGTTCCGCAGCCAGCGAGGACTCACGCGATCTCCATGGCGATGCGACGTGCGCGGCCGGACGACCTCCGGATCCGGCTGCGAGGATAAACCAGGATCGGAGCGGTGCGGATGCGCCCGGACGTCGGCTGCCCCTCGTCGTGCTGCACCTCGTCGGCTGCACGCCACGGTCGACCGCGTTCGGCGCGGGGTGGCGCCACTCAGCGCGGCACCGGCGGCGGCTCGGTCACGTGCCGCCAGGTGTCCCCGTGGACCGCCGCGCGCGCGGTCGCCGGCGCGACCCCGTAGCGCGCGGCCTGCTGCGCGAAGAGCGCGGCCGGCAGGCGATCCGCGTCCGCGTGGCGCTCGAGCCAGGTCCACGCCGCGCGCCGCATCGCCCGCGCCTGCCGCTCCGTCAGCCGTGCCATCCCGTGCGCCGCGCCGAGCCGCGCCTTCGCGGCCCCGGTGCCCGCGCGTCCTGCGCGTGACTGCTGTGCGCCCATCGCGACCTCCTCCGCGTTGCGTCGGGCAGCGGCGCCCGACCCCGTGTCTCGACGACCTGCTCACGGGGCATAGTCGCGCGAGACGGGCGCGAGGGCAATCGGCGGCGGCGCGCGAGCAGATCCCGGGTGGCGTGCGGCGCGAGGACGAGGTGCAGCTGCCGGCGATCCTCACGGCAGGAGGTCCGCCCGCCTGCGTGCACGACGTACCCGCGGTCGCCACGCCGGACCGGCAGCGCCGCGGCCCGATGGCCGAGTCGGCGCCGGCGCACGGCGTGGCGTCCGGCGCGGCCCCCGCCGGTCATGCGCGCCGCGGCGTCGCCTGGCCGTGGCCTGGTCGCCTAGCCGTCGCCTAGCCGTCGCCGAGCGGCGCCGGGAGCTCGTCCGCGGGCAGCGTGAAGCGGAAGATCGAGCCCTCCCCCTCGACGCTCTCCGCCGTGAGGTCGCCGCCCATCCCGCGCGCGAGGTCGCGGCTGATCGCGAGCCCCAGCCCCGTCCCCTCGTCCTCCGACGTGAGCCGGCGCCCCACCTGCACGAACGGGTCGAACACGCGCGGCAGCTGCTCGGCGTGGATGCCGCGCCCCGTGTCGCGCACCTCGATCGCCACGGAGCCCGCGCCGCCCGCGCACGCCACCGTCACGCGCCCGCCGGCCGGCGTGAACTTCACCGCGTTCGACAGCAGGTTGAGCACCACCTGCCGCGCCTTCTCGACGTCGGCCAGCACGGCGAGCGGCGGGTCGCACGCCTCCACCGCGAGCGTCAGCCCCTTGGCGCGCGCCTGCGGCGCGACGAGCGACTCGACGGCGCGCACGATCTCGAGCACGGGCGCCGTCGTCAGCTCGTACGTCACGCGCCCGGCCTCCAGCTTGGCGTAGTTCAGGACCGAGTTGATGAGCCCCAGCAGGTGCTGCTGGCTGCGCTGCACGCGTCCCAGCGCCTCCAGCTGCGCCGCGGTCACCGGGCCGTGGACGCCCATCTCCAGCAGCTGCGTGTAGCCGCCGATCGCGTTGAGCGGCGTGCGCAGCTCGTGCGACATGGTCGCCAGGAACTGCGCCTTCACCGCGTTCGCCTGCTCGGCCTCGCGCCGCGCCGCCTCGGCGCGCCGCCGCGCCTCATCCGCCTCCGCGTGCGCGCGCCGCTCGCGCTCGTAGGCGCGGGCGCGGTCGAGCGCCTGCGCCGCGATGCCGGCGAGCGTCACGAGATAGGTGCGGTCCTCCGCCGCCAGCGCACGGACGTCGCGGAAGCCCAGCCCCACCACGCCGATCGTGTGCTCCCCCACGCACAGCGGCAGCGAGATCAGCGTTTCGTTGGTCAGCAGCCGCGCCGACGGCACGAGGTGCGGGTAGCGCGCCTCCCACTCCGCCATGCCCGACACGACGATCACCTCGCCGCCGCGGATCGCGTCGCCGAACGGCGTCGCGAGCGCGAGCGGGAACGTCTGCCAGCGCACGACCTCCTCCTCCGAGTAGCCGATCGCGTGCGCGAAGCTCGCGTGCGCCCCGTCGTCGTCGACCAGCGCCAGCGATCCGCCGAACGCGCCCAGCGCCGAGACCGCGTGCGCGACGAAGCGATCCGTCACGTCGGCCGGCGTGCGCGCGGCCGCGAGCGCCGCCGAGACCTCCTGCAGCTGCCGCGTGCGCTCGGCGGCCCGCTCGCGCGCCGTGACGTCGGTGAGCGTGCAGACCGCGTGCGTGATCGTCCCGTTCGCGTCGCGCACCGGCGACGCGTTCACGCTCAGCTGCACACGCTCGCCGGATGGCCGGTCGTACGTCAGCGGATACTGGTCGAGGACCTCGCCGCGCACCGCGCGCGCGATCGGGTACTCCTCGGGCGCGTACCGACGGCCGTCGGCGTGCACGCCGCCGTACGGCCCGTACTCCGCCACCGCCTCCGCGGGCCGCATCGGGTGCCCCAGCAGGCGCTCCGTCTCGGGGTTCCAGTAGCGCAGCCGTCCCGACGGCGCCTCCACGACGATGAGCCCCGCGGGCATCTGCGCGTCCACGGCGCTGCGCAGCGCGCGCTCCTCCTGCAGCGCCGCCAGCAGCCGCTCGCGCTCCGCGGCGTCGCGGATGCGCACCGTCAGGTCGGCGAAGCCGAGGTGCACGCCGTCGTCCACCTTCACCGCCGACACGCGCAGCCCGCGCGCCACGCCGCCGCGCGTGAAGTAGATGTCGTGCAGCCACGGCTCGCCCGTCTCGACCACGCGCGCGTAGATCGCGAGCCGCCCCGCCTCGACGGAGTCGGGGAAGGCCTCGCACATCGTGCGGCCGACGATCGGCTCGTCGCCGTCCAGCAGGATGCGGCTCGCGGCGGCGTTCGCGTACAGGAACGCGAAGTCCTGGATCGCGCCGTCGGCGCCGCGCAGCGCGCGCATCACGATCGATCCGTCCGGCGACGCCTCCTGCACGGCGCGGAAGCGCGCCTCGCTCTCCGCCAGCGCCGCGGCGGCGCGCCGCCGCTCGGTGATGTCCTGGAAGTAGACGGCCATCCCGTCGGGCCCGGGATACGCCCGCACCTCGTACCACGAGTCGAGCGGCGGCGGATAGTACGCCTCGAACGCCACCGGCTCGCCGGTCGCCATCGCGCGCCGGTACTCGCGCTCGAACGTCGAGCCGAGCGCCGCCGGGAACGCCTCCCAGATGGAGCGCTGCAGCAGGTCGCCGCGCGCGCGCTGGAGGACGTGCTCCGCGCGGTCGTTCACGAAGGTGAAGCGCCACGCGGGGTCGAGCGTGAAGAACGCGTCGCTGATGCTCGACAGCACCGACTCCACGCGCCGCTGCGCGTCGCCGGCCGTGCGCGCCAGCGCGCGCAGCTCCAGCTCGTGCTGCATCGTGGCCGCCGCGTCGCGCAGGGCCGCCACGTCGTCGTCGCTCCACGCGCGCGGCACGACGTCGATCGCGCACAGCGCGCCGATCGCCTCCCCGTTCCACAGGAGCGGCACGCCCATGTACGCCGCGACGCCGAGCGTGCGCACCGAGGGCACGTCGCGCCAGCGCGCGTCGGCCGACGTGTCGGCGATGACGAGCGGCTGCGCGGAGGTCGCGATCGCGACCGTGTGGTGGCAGAGCGTCGGCCCGGCGAGCACGCGCGTCGAGGCGAGCGGCTCCGGCAGCCCGAACGCCGCCAGGTAGCGGTCGCACGTCTCGTCCACGAGCGACGCGAAGGCCGCCGGCGCGCGCACCGCACGCGCCGCCAGCCGCGCGATGCGGTCCAGCTCCGCCGCGGACGTCGACTCGCGCAGCCCGCTCGCCCGCAGCGCCGCCAGGCGCGCCGCGTCGCGCACGCGCGCCTCGGGGACGTCGGCCGCCTGGGCCGCGGGGGCCGGCACGCGCGGCGAGGCGGACATCGGGGACGTGGACATCGAGGGAGCGGGGGCGGCGCTAGGACGGACCGGCGAGGACCTGGCGCAGGGCCGCCAGCAGTGCTTCCCCGGTGAACGGCTTCTCGACGTGGACGGTGCCCGGCCCGAGGTGCGCCACCAGCTGGTGGTCCGCGTAGCCCGTCACCAGCACGAGCGGCAGGTCCGGGCGGTCGTCGCGCAGCACGGCGGCCAGCTCGCGTCCGCCCATCTCGGGCATGCGCAGGTCGGTGACCGCCGCGACGACCTCGGCCGCGTGGGCGCGCCAGAGCAGCAGGGCGTCGGCGCCGTGCCGCGCCTCGAGCACCGCGTAGCCGTGGCGCTCCAGGATGCGCCGCGCGGTCGTGCGCACCGCCGCCTCGTCCTCCACCAGCAGCACGAGCCCGTGCGCCGCCGGCGCGCCCCCCGCCGCGTGGCTCTCGCCCTCGGCCTCCAGCGACTCCGACTCCGGCAGCAGGATCGTCACCGCCGTCCCCTGCCCCGGCGCGCTCTCGATGTGCACCGCGCCGCCGCTCTGCGCGACGATGCCGTACACGGTGGCCAGGCCGAGCCCCGTGCCCGCGCCCACCGGCTTGGTGGTGAAGAAGGGCTCGAACGCGTGCGCGCGCGTCGCCTGGTCCATGCCGTGTCCCGTGTCGCGCACGGTCAGCCGCACGTAGCGCCCCGGCGGCAGCGGCGCCCAGTGCGCCGCGGCGCGCGCGTCGAGCGTCGCGCTCCCCGTCTCCAGCGTCAGCGTCCCGCCCGTGCCGGGGTGGCCGTGCCGCGCGGTCAGCATCGCGTCGCGCGCGTTCACCGCGAGGTTCAGCAGCACCTGATCGAGCTGCCCCGCGTCGGCGAGCACGATCCCGACGTCGCGCCCGAGCGCCGTCTCCAGCACGATCTCCTCGCCGATCACGCGCCGCAGCAGCTTCTCCGCGCCCCGCACGACCTCGTTCGGGTCCAGCGCGCGCGGCGACAGCACCTGCTTGCGGCTGAACGCGAGCAGCTGGCGCACCAGCGTGCGCGCCCGGTCCGACGCGCGCGCGATCTCGGTCAGGTCGGCCTGCGCGGGATGCTCGGCCGGCAGGTCGGCGCGCACGAAGCCGAGGTTCCCGCCGATGACCGTGAGCAGGTTGTTGAAGTCGTGCGCCACGCCGCCGGCCAGCTGCCCCACCGCCTCCATCTTCTGCGCCTGGCGGAGCTGCTCCTCCAGCCGCACGCGCTCGGTGGCGTCGCTCAGCGCGCCCACCACGCGCGCGCGGGCGCCCGCGCGGCCGTCCTCGTCCTCCGCCACCGCGTGCGCCACCAGGTGCCGCACGCCGCCGTCGCGCAGCGTCACGCGGAACTCGGTGACCGACGGCGCGCCGGCCGCCGCGGGCGCGAACATCGCCGAGCGCACGCGCGCGCGCTCCTCCTCGGGCACGAGCGCGAGGAACGCGTCGGGCGTCGGCGCCCACCCCGGCGCCTCGCCGAGCAGCGGGCCGACGGTGTCGCTGTAGCTCACCGCGCCGGTGTCCGCGTCCCACTCCCACGTCCCCATGCGCGCCGCGTCGAGCGCCAGCCGCAGCCGCGCCTCGCTCGCGCGCACGAGGTCCGCCTGCTGCCGCTCCTCCGTCACGTCGCGCGTCACGCCGATCACCGCCACCGGCACGCCGGTCGCGTCGCGGATCACGTCGCCGCGGTCGACGATCCAGCGCACGGCGCCGTCGGGCCGCACGACGCGGCACTCGACCCCGTACTCGGCGCGCCCCGCGAGCGCGTCGTCGATCGCGGTCCGCACGCGCGCCCGGTCGTCCGGATGCACCAGGTCCAGCAGCGCGCCCCCGCGCGGCGCGCGCACCGCGCGCGAGGCGCCCGCCGCCGCGAGGTCGGCCGGGAGGTCCCAGCGCCACGTCGTCAGCCGCCCCGCGCGCATCCCCAGCTCCAGCTGGCGCGTGCGCTCCACGAGGATCGACTCGCCGAGCTTGCGCGCGCCGACGTCGGTGAGCGCGCCCGCCATGCGCAGCGGCCGCCCGTCGACGCCGCGGGCGGCCACGCGGCCGCGGTCCAGCACCCAGCGCCACCCGCCGTCGCCGCGCCGCATGCGGTGCTCGCTCTCGTAGCCCGGCGTGCGCCCGGCCAGGTGCTCGTCGCGCAGCGCCAGCACCTCGGCGAGGTCGTCGGGGTGCACGAGCGCGCGCCACGCCTCCGCGCTCAGCGTGCCCGGCCCGCGGTCGAGCAGGCGCCCCCACCCCGCATCGACGTGCAGGCGCCCCGTGTCGACCTCCAGCTCCCACGCGCCGTCGCCGGTCGCGTCGAGCGCGGCCTGCGCGACGTGCGCGGCGCGTCCGACCGGCGGGGCGTCGTCGGACAGCACGAGGACGACGCCGCCCTCCACCGCCGCGACGTGGTAGCCCGCGCCCGACTCGGCGCCGCCTCCGGCCGCCACCCGCACGACCGCCTCCCGCAGCGGGTGCGCCGGCGGGTGCGGCAGCGCCTCCCACACGGAGCGCCCCACCAGCGCCTCGGGCGCCGCGCCCAGCCGCGCGGCGGCGGCGGCGTTCGCCAGCGTCACCCGCGCCGCGTCGTCGATCGCCAGCACCGCCAGGGGCAGCGCCTGCAGCACCGCCAGGGGGGTGGTCACGAGCATCGCGGGTCCCAGCACGGCGCCGGCACGGAGGTGTTCCACTGCGGGTTCGGCGGTCGGCATGGCGGCAGGGTCGCGGGCACGCGCCCGACGTCGTGGCGGCGGCCGGTCGAGCGATGAGGCTGGCGCCGGTGCCTGCCGGGGTTGAGTCTAAGGCACGCGCGCGCGACGACCAGTCGCGCGCGCGTTCGCCCGTGCCGGCCCCGTGCTTGCGAACGCCGGACCGCCCGATCCGCGCCACCCCGTCCGTCCCGCATCCTTGCCACCAGCGCCACCGCCGCCCGACGCACCGCACGACCTCCCCTCCCCCTCGCTCGAGGAGGACGGGCGCGGGGATCGGGAGCGCCGGCGTGCGGACCCGGACGCGGCGCGCGGGGTCAGCGCGCACGTGGTGCTGCGCGCGGGCGACGCGGAGGCGCGGCGCGGGCGGGCGCGGCGCTGGCCGAGGCGATCGCCGCTGCTCGTCCTGATCGCCGCGCTGGCGTTCACCGCGGTGGGGAGCGTGCTGGTGGCGCTCAGCGGCCGCAGTCGCCTCTACTCGCGCTTCGAGAACGCGCGGCAGGGCGCGCAGGACCGCATCCTCGCGCGCCTCGACGCGTACACGGCGACGCTCTACGGCGCCTCGGCGCTGTTCGCGGCCAGCGAGGAGGTCAGCGCCACCGACTTCGCGCGCTTCGTCGCGCAGCTCGACATCGGACGCCGCTTCCCCGGCATGCGCGCGATCGGCTACAGCGAGCGGCTCGGGCCGTGGGCCGGCGACTCGGCGACGAGCGCGGCGCGCCTCGCCGCGCTGCGCGCGCGCGGCAGCGTGGCCGACCGCCTCTGGCCGCTCGAGCCGCGCGCGGAGCAGCACGCGATCGCGTACCTGGAGCCGCTGGACGTGCGCAACCGCGCCGCCGTCGGCTATGACATGTACAGCGACGCCGTGCGCCGCGAGGCCATGGCGCGCGCGCGCGACACGGCGCGGCCCGCGGCCAGCGGCGCGGTCACGCTCGTGCAGGAGATCACCGCCGAGCGGCAGCGCGGCTTCCTCGTCTACCTCCCCGTCTATCGCGTCGGCGCGCCGCTCGACGACGTCGCGGCGCGGCGCGCGGCGCTGCGCGGCTTCGTCTACGCCGCCTTCCGCGCCGACGACCTGTTCGCCGGCATCTTCGGCAGCGAGGCGCAGCCGCGCGTCCTCTTCCGCGTGTTCGACGGCAGCGACACGACGGGCGCCGTGCTGCTCGCCGACTCGCGCCGCCTGCCGGGCGCCCGCGCCGTCGTCGAGCGCGCGGGCGCCGCCCTCGGCCCCCTCACGGCGCGCCCGCCGCAGGAGCTCCACCGGCTGGAGGTCGGCGGGCGCCCGTGGACCATCGCCTTCATCGGCCAGCCGGAGCCGGAGCGGGTGTCGCGCGACGTGCTGGCGCTGCTCACGGCCATCATCGGCACGGGCGTGAGCGTCGCGCTGTTCCTGCTGTCGCGCGCACAGGTCCGGGCCCGCGAGCGCGCGGAGCGCAGCGAGGCGATGCGCTCGCGGTTCTTCGCCGCGATGAGCCACGAGCTGCGCACGCCGATCAACGCCATCCTCGGCTACAACGACCTGCTGCTCGCCGGCGTGTACGGCGTGCTGCCCGCGCCGCACGAGGACGGGATCCGCCGCAGCCAGCGCGCCGCGCGCCACCTGCTGGAGCTCGTGAACGACGTCCTCGATCTCAGCAAGCTGGAGGCGGGCAAGATCGACGTCGCGATGGAGCCCGTGCGCCTCGACGAGCTGCTCGAGGACCTGCTGACGACGATCCGCCCGATGGCCGAGGAGCGCGGCTGCACGCTGGAGCTGTCGCGCGCGCCGTGCGCGCTCTCGATCCGCACCGATCCGCGGCGCGTGCGGCAGATCCTGCTCAACCTGCTCTCGAACGCGACCAAGTTCGGCGCGGGGCATCCGGTGCGCATCTGCTGCGAATGCCTGCCACAGGGCGCGATCCCGCCCGGCGGCCGCCGCCGTCGCACCGCGGGCGAGGGCGTCGTCATCTCGGTCGTCGACGGCGGGCCGGGCATCGCGCTCGACGATCAGGAGCGCGTGTTCGAGGAGTTCGTGCAGCTCCCGGGCGCGACGCCCGGCGGCACGGGCCTCGGACTCCCGATCTCGCGACGGCTCGCCGAGCTGCTGGGCGGGACGCTGACGCTCGTGTCGGCGCCCGGCCGTGGCTGCGCCTTCCACGTGACGCTGCCGCGCGAGCCGCGCCGCCCGACGAAGCGCGGCGCCGCCTGATCGGGAGGTGATTGGAATCACATGCTTCGCCGCCGCGGTGCAGGGCGTGCGTTGGGAGATGTCCGGCTCTTGCCAGGAGAACGAGCGCGGGTAGGATCGCCGGGTCGAGCAACCGGCCACGGCCGACGGGGATCGCAGCACTCGCACGGCGCGCGGTAGCAGGGCGCGCCCGGGGTCCTTCATTCCGAGAGTACGATGCGCGTCCTGATCATCGAGGACGACCGGGTGGTGGCACGACTGGTCGAGCGGGCGCTCGGCGAGGCGGGGTACGCGGTGGACGTGACCCGCAGCGCCGAGGAGGGGACCGACCGCGCGATGGCGTCGACGTACGACGCGGTGCTGCTCGACCTGGAGCTGCCCGACCGGAACGGATTGGAGGTCGTCCGCTCGCTCCGCCGCGAGGGGCGCGACGTGCCGGTGCTGATCATGACCGGGCGCGACGACGACCAGGACATCGTGCTCGGCCTCGACGCCGGCGCCGACGACTACCTGCTCAAGCCGGTCAGCCCCGAGGTGCTCAAGGCGCGGCTGCGCGCGGCGGTGCGGCGCGGCGGCGCGGCGCGCGTGAAGGACCAGCTGGTCGTCGGCGAGCTGGCGATGAACCGGCTCGCGCGCACGGTGCACGGCGCCGGCCGGGAGCTCTCGCTCACGCCCAAGGAGTTCGCGATGCTCGAGCACCTCATGCTCCGCGTGGAGGAGGTCATCTCGCGCAGCGAGCTGCTGGAGCACGTGTGGAACATGAAGTTCGACCCGGGCTCCAACGTCGTCGACGCCCACGTGGCGCGGCTGCGCCAGAAGCTGCGCGGCGTGACGCGCCCCGAGCTCCGCACCTCGCGCGGCGTCGGCTTCGTGCTCACGATGCGGGAGGGCTGAGGGGGAGCGGCGAGCGCTCGGCGCTGGTCGCTGAGCGCTGGTCGCTGAGCGCTGGTCGCTGAGCGCTGGTCGCTGAGCGCTGGTCGCTGAGCGCTGGTCGCTGAGCGCTCCACGGAACACGCCCGCCAGTTCGGCGCTAACATGGAGACAGCGAGACGCGCCGTGCGCGCCGTCTCCCATCCCCGGTCCCACCCCGTCCGATGTCACTCCGTCGCCGGCTCCTCGCCGCCGCGATCCCGTTCGCCGCGACGCTCGCGTCCGTGGTCGCCCCCGCGGCCGCCCGCGCGCAGGGCACCGCGGGCACCGCGGGCTCCCAGGGTCCTCAGGGCGCCACCGCCGCCACGCCGGCCGCCTCGTCGGTGGCGCCCGTGGCGACCGCCAGCGCGCCCGCCCGCGCCGACCACCCGCTGGTCACCGAGGCGCGCGCCGCCCAGAAGGCGTTCGAGCGCTCGCGCCGCGAGGGGCTGCGCTTCTACAACGGCGGCGCCGAGGCGCGCTGCGAGGAGCGCATCGGGCGGCTGTGCTACTGGAACAACAACGGCGACGTGCCGCCGCTCGACGAGCGCGCGAACGTCGTCACCGAGCGCGAGGAGCTGATCGCGCTGCTCGCCCGCGCCGCCGCCGCCGATCCGCGCGACGACTGGGCGGCCACGCAGCGCGTGCGCTACCTCGACGAGGCCAAGCGCCCCGCGGACGCGATCGCCGCCGCGGCCGCGTGCGCGGGCACGCCCTGGTGGTGCGCGGCGCTGCGCGGCACCGCGGCGCACATCGCCAACCGGCACGCCGACGCGACCGCGGCGTTCGACAGCGCGCTCGCCCTCATGCCCGCCGGCGAGCGGTGCGCCTGGCGCGACCTCTCGCTCTGGCTCACGACGAAGGAGCGCGACGCGTACCGCGCCCTCGACTGCGCGGGCACGACGACCGACGCGCGCGCCGGGTGGGAGCGCCGCTTCTGGTGGCTCGCGCAGCCGCTCTGGATGCTCGACGGCAACGACATGCGCAACGAGCTCGCCGCGCGCCGCGTCATCACGCGCGCGCACGCGCAGGGCGCGATCCCGTACGACATGACGTACGGCGACGACATGGCGGAGAGCGAGCTGCGCTACGGCTGGCCGGTCGCGTGGTCGGTGCAGACGGCCGGCGCGCTGGACCCGCGCGCACCGTCGGTGATCGGCCACGAGCCGACGCCGAGCTTCGACTTCACGCCGCGCGGCGCCGCGCTCGCGTCGCCCGTCACGGCCGGCGCCGACGCGTGGAAGCTCGACGAGGCGCTGCCGCGCATGCGCTACGCCCCGCGCTACACGCCGCGCGGCTTCGTTCCGCTCTCCCATCAGGTCGCGCGCTTCCGCCGCGGCGACTCGGCGGTCGTCGTCGGCGCGTGGGACGTCGAGACGGACCGCGACTGGGGCTCGGGCGCGGTGCGCGTGGGGCTCGGCCTCGCCGACAGCGGCGGCGTGCGCGCGATCACGCGCGCGACCGAGCAGCCGCGCCGCGGCGCGATCCGCGTGACGACGGCCGCCCGTCCCGCGCTGCTCAGCCTCGAGGTGCTCGGCGAGAAGCAGGGCCGCGCCGCGCGCGCGCGCTACGCGATCGAGCCGCTCGAGCCGGGCGCGCTGCTCTCCGACGTGCTGCTGCTCCGGAAGGGCGCGGGCGCGACCCCGACGCTCGAGTCGGTGCTTCCCGACGCGCTCGGCGCCGCGCGCATCCGCGCCGGCACGACGTTCGGCATCTACTGGGAGAGCTACCGCCCGACGTCGCCGAGCGCGCCGGCCGAGGTGTCGCTCACGGCGACGCGCCTCAACACGACGCGACTGGAGCGCGCGCGCAGCGCGCTGCGCGTGGGCAGCGCGGTCCGGCCGGTGGCCGTGCGCTTCCAGGACACGGGCCGTCCCGACGGGCAGTTCGGCCGCACGCTGACCGTCACCTGGCCCGAGGTGCCGCCCGGCGAGTACCGCGTCGAGCTGATCGTGACGCCCGCGGGCGGCGCGCCGGCGACGACCGTGCTGAACGTGCGCGTCGACCGCGCCGACGACTGACAGGCGCGCGTCGGAGGGAGGCCCGGAGGCGTTAGCTTTCGTGGGGGTGCGGCCATCCGGTCGCGCCCCCGCTCCGCTTCCGTCAGCCGCTCGCGCCGTGTCCGCCTCGTCGTCCCGCTCCGCCGTCACCCCCGCCCCGCTCGCGCCCGACACGCCGACCGTGTCGTGGGACGCGGCCGCCTACCGCGTGCTGGCCCGCGCGGCCGAGGGCGACGTGGCCGCGGTGCGCGAGGCGGCGCAGGCCGCCGCCGCACGCGAGCGCGCCGAGGGGCTGCAGCCGGCCGCCAGCCCGTTCGCGGTCTGGCCGCTGCTCGCCGACGCCTTCGCGCCGATCGAGGAGGACGCGCCGAAGAAGCGCCGCTCGACGGCCGCGGCGCTGAAGGCCGACGCCGCGAAGGTGACGGACGCGACGTCCGGCCCCGCGAAGCGCGCCGCGCTCGCGCGCCTGGCGATCGCCGCCTGCGTCGCGCACTGCGCGCCCGAGACGCCGGCGCCGCTCCCGTACCGCGACGAGGACGACGAGCGGCCCGTCGCCGCGCCGCTTCCCGCGTCCGTCGACGATCCCGAGACGCTCCTCGTGCGCCTCGTCGGCGGCAAGGTCGTGCCGGGGCTCACGGCGTGGAACGGCTACCTGCTCTCGGTGGCCGCGGAGCTGGGCGCCGACCCCACCGAGGCGCGCGCGCAGCGGCTCGCGGGCCCGCTGGAGCACGTGCGCGAGCGCGCCCAGTTCTCGGAGGGCGAGTTCGGCGACGAACTGCAGGACGCGATCGTCGCCGCGTACGACGCGGCCGCCGACGAGTGGGACGACGCGACGAGCGTCGCCGAGCGACAGGGACGCGTGGCGGGCGCGAGGGAGGGACTCGCGCGCGCGGTGCTCGCCGGCCGCGCGGGCCGCGCCGCCTTCCTCGGCAGCATCGACGCGGAACGCGCGTCGGCGCGCCTCGCCGAGTCGAGCACGGCCGGCATCGCCCTCTGGCGCGAGGTGGTCGGCGAGGTGGTGCGCGGCGAGATCGAGCTGGAGGGCGCGTCGTGGCGCCGCACGCTCTGGGCGCTGCAGATCGCGTTCACCGTCGGGCAGGCGCCGCGCGTGCTCGTGACCGCCGACCGCGTGGTGCGCGAGGCCGCGCAGCGGGCGGGGCTGGGGGATCGGGTGCGGGGGATGTGAGGGCGAGCGCTCAGCGCTCAGCGCTCAGCGCGCAGCGATCAGCGATCAGCGATCGGCGGGGCTCCGTCTTCCGGCGGAGCCCCGCGTGCGTCGTGTCCTGGCGCGGTCCGCAGCCCGAGCGCCGAGCGAGGAGAGGTCGCCTCGCGAGGACGACCGCTGCCCGCGAGGCGCCCCCGCTGATCGCTGCGCGCTGCGCGCTGATCGCTCAGTACTCCGCCCGCACCCCCAGCTGCGCCTGCCGCGCCGCGAACGCGTTGGTCGGCTGCAGGTAGTTCGCGATCGGCGCGCCCGTCGCGTCGCTCCGCCGCGAGCCGAAGCTCAGGATGTTGTCCGAGTTGAACAGGTTGAACACCTCGAGCGACACGCTGAGCTTCGCGCGTCCCTGCTGCAGGATGGGGCGCGCCAGGCGCAGGTCCACCGTGCGGTACCAGTTCCGCCACGCGTTCGACGGCCGGACGGTGCGCTCGCCGTCGACGAAGTCGTCGAAGAAGACGTTGTTGGCGTTGAGGTCGCGCCCGTCCGTGACCGCGACCGGCCGCGGGCTGGCGACCGTGATGATGCTCGACAGCACGAAGCCGAACGGGATCGGGCTCGTCTCGCTCAGCACCGCGCGATGCCGCTCGTCGCCCGACACCGGCTGCATCGCGTACGACGACCGTAGCGGGAAGGCGTTCGCCAGGTTGCCGTCGAAGTCCGCGCGGTACCAGCCGAGCGTGTACGCCAGGTTCACGCGCGTGCGGTCGCGCTGGTACGTCGCCTGGCTGATCACGCCGCGGAAGCTCGCGCGGCCGAAGTCGTCCCAGAGCGTGATGTCGCCGTAGCGCGGCGTCAGCGCGCGCGCCCGCGTCGCCGTGTTGAAGTAGTTCGGGTTGAGGCGCACGTACAGGTTCGACATGCGCTGGTCGACGTAATCGACGTTCACGCCGAAGGTGCTCGTGAACTGCTGGCCCACGCCGAGCGACCACTGCGCGTTCTTCGGCGTCTCCATCTTGTCCTTCACCAGGATCAGCGCCGGCGTCGCCGTCACCGCGCCCGAGACCACGCGCTGCCGCAGCACCTCGGGATCCGTCGTGCCGGGGTTCACGAAGTTGTACGGGCGCCACGCCGCGTTCAGCCGCTCCTGGAAGCCGATGAAGCTCGTCGTGCGGTCGTAGATGACGCCCGCGCCGCCGCGCAGGAAGGTGCGGTTCTCACCGGTCGGGTCCCACGAGAACGACAGGCGCGGCGAGAGGTTGTCGAGGTCGTTCTTCCGGTCGCCGCGGTTGAGCCACCGGCCGTACCCCGCCTGCTCCAGCACGCCCACCAGCGCCGCGTCGTTCGTCCACGGCACCGTGAAGTCGTTGTTCAGCGTGTTGAGCTCCGCGTCGTAGCGCAGGCCGACGTTGAGCGCGAACCGCGGCGTCGGCCGCCACTCGTCGTTCAGGTACGCGCCGAGGATCGTCCCCGACAGCTCGGCGCGCGCGTCGCTCGTCGAGGCGGGATCGAAGAAGCCGACACCGAGCGTCGCCGCGTTGGGCAGGCGGCTCGTGTCGGTCGGGAAGCTGAACGATCCGAACTGGTTGGTCGGGTTGAACTGGCTCGCGTTCACCCGACTCGCCTCGCCGCCCAGCTTGATGAGGTGGCTTCCGCCCCAGCCGTCCTTCGTCCACGTGAGGCGGTTCACCGCGCGCCAGTGCGTCTCGCGCAGCTCCAGCGGGAAGCCCGCGGTGCCGATCGTGACGCTCGGGTAGACGCGCGTCGGCGAGTTCACGAGCGGAGGCTCGTCGTGCGCCCAGCTCACCAGCTGCAGGCTCGCCTCGTTCACGACGTCGGGCGTCGGCACCCACTTGTCGCGGATCTGCGCGACGTTGATGAAGTACTTCTGGCTGATGCCGCCGTTCTGGGCGATCGTCGGGCCGAAGTTCCCCTCGCCGGTCATGTACCGCGTCGACCAGGTGCCGTCGACGACGTGCGTCTCGCCGGGCACCCAGGTCAGCCGCACGACGCCGGCGTGGTTGCGGTTGGGCGCGAGGAACGTCCCCCGCAGCGAGTCCCACTGCGCCGGATTGATGCTCGGCCGTCCCGGCACGACGTCGATGAAGTTGTCCGTGCGCGTCAATTCGTAGCTGGCCGCTACGAAGAGCCGGTCCTTCTTGAGCGGGCCGCGCACGTTGAAGCCGGCCTGCTGCCGCCCGAAGTCGGGCGCCGGCGTGCCCGCGTTGCGCTGGATGAAGGTGCGCCCGATCGCGTCCGCGTTCTGCACGAAGCCGAACGCCGAGCCTTCCCACCGGTTGGTGCCGCGCCGCGTCACCGCGCTGATGACGTAGCTGCCCGCGCGCGAGTACTCGGCGTCGTACGGGTTGAGGAACACGCGGAACTCCTCGAGCCCCTCCTGCGGCACCGGCGATCCCGTCTGCCCCAGCCCGACGATGTTGCCGTTGAACATCGACTTCATCTCGACGCCGTCGAGATAGAGGTTGATGAAGCGGAGGTCGGGCGCCGCGCCCGCAGACGGCAGGTTGCGCCCCTGCTGCGGCGCGTACGACTTGATGCCCGGCGCGATGGCCGCGAGGTTCAGCAGGCCGCGCGCGTTCAGCGGCAGGTTCTCGATCTCCTCGCGCAGGATCGGCGCGCTGACGCTGAGGCGCTGCACCTCGACCTGCTTGGGCCGCCGCGCGTCGTCGAGCACCGTGACGGCGGTCAGCTCGGTCGCCCCGCGCTCGAGCGCGAAGTTCAGCCGCGCGCGCTGCCCGAGGACGAGCTGCACCAGCTCCCCGCCGGGCCGGTAGCCGATGGCGCGCACCTCCACGCCGTAGCGCCCCGACGCGAGGCCCAGGATGCGGAAGCTCCCCGACGCCCCCGTGACGGCGCGCCGCGTCTCCTGCGTCGCACGGTTGACCGCGGTGACCTGCGCCCCGGCCACGGGCGCCCCGCCCTCGCCGGTGACCGTGCCTTCGAGCGTGATCGTCGTCTGCGCGTGGAGCACGCCGTGTCGCGCGCCGGCAGGCGCGCCGGCGGAGTGGAGCGCGGGAGGGAGCGCGGGATCGATCGCCAGCGCGCATGCGGTCGCGAGGGCGACGAGGAGGGAGCGGCGGGGCATGGACGGAGGGATGGAGGGTGACATCCCGCCCGGCGGTGGCACCGACCCGCCGAAGCGGAGGAGCAGTCCACGGCGCTACGTTGCACGCCCCCGACGAGGGCCACAAGCCAGGGTGCGGTTCACCATTCGTCGGTGCGCCGCGCGATCCGCACGTCGCCCCGCGGTCCGCGACGACACACGACGCCCCCGCTCGGCCGTGCCGAGCGGGGGCGTCGTGTGTCGTCGCCGCGCGCGCCGGGCGGGCGCGGCAGGCGGCGGAAGGTCAGCTCGCGCGACGGCGACGGGCGGCGATGCCCATGATGCCGAGCAGCCCGCTGCCCATGAGGACGTACGAGGCCGGCTCCGGCGTGGTCGTCACGGCCGTGATCGACACGTCATCGATCACCGTGTACTGCGGCGCGTTGTGGCCCTGCAGGATCAGCTCGGTGCTCGCCGCGCCCGCGCCGGCGACGAAGAGGTCGGACGTGAACAGCTGGAAGCCCGAGTTGGTGATCTGGCCCGACCAGATCGTCTGGCCGCCGAGGATGACCTCGAACAGGTTGCTCGCGGTGGCCGAGCCCGAGCCGCGCAGCCCGGCGTAGAAGCTGATCTGGTAGCCCTGGCCCTGCGTCAGGGCGAGCGACTGGCGCACGCCCGAGATGCAGCCGGCGGGATCCGACTCGATCTTGAGCGAGTAGCCCGTGCCGCCGCGCACGTCCGCCTGCGGGTTGCCGCGGCCGGGGTCGTCGGAGGTGTTGCAGTTGTTGTTCGGGACGCCGGTGTTCACGAACTCGGCCCAGCCGGAGAAGTCGGGCGAGCTCGAGCTGCCGTTGTCGACGCTGTTGAAGTTGCCGTTCACCACGGTCTGTGCGGACGCGGCGAGCGGGGCGGTGAGGACGGCGAGGGCGAGGAGGCGAGCGTGGCGGACGATGGACATGCGAGGGGATGCCGAGGGGGTGGCCGCTCGGTGATCGCGTTCGCGTCACTCACGGCCGCAGTGGAGTGACACCATTTTCATGAAGCGGAGCGCCGCTGCAATGGTGATCTTCGTCACGATGCGGCTCGAGCATTTTGTTCTTCGACCAGGCAGAATTCTGATGCGTTTCGAGAGCACCTGCTCAGGAAGAGCCCGCCAGATGGCCGGTCGGTGGCCGTGACGGTGCGCCGCGGCCTCGTCGTGCTCCTCCTCGCGGGCACGGTCCGCTCGCTCGGCGCGCAGGGCGGAGGGGCAGCCGATCTGCTCGCCCGCGCCCGCGTGGCGCGCCTGACCCAGGACTCGGCCGTCCGCGCGTACGAGGCGATCTCCCGCGAGCGCGTCACGGCCACGCTGGGCGTCCTCGGGGAGCTCGGGCCGGAGCGCACCGTCTTCCGCCAGGAGAGCGCCGCGCGCGTGCGCTGGTCGCGCGAGAGCGGCGCCGAGGTCGAGCTGCTCGGCCGCCGTCGCTTCGTGGGCGTGCCGGGAGTGCGCACCAACGACGCGGCCGCCCTCGACGCGCCGATCCCGTGGTATCCCGGCCGCGACGCGCTCTGGATCGGCGGCGGGCGCTTCGTGCGCGCCGAGACGCGCGACGACGAGCTGGTGCACCCCTTCGCCGACGGCGCGGAGGCCCACTACGCGTACGCCCTCGGCGACTCCGTCGCGATCCGGTTGCCGGACGGCGGGGCGGTCCGCCTGCGCGAGCTGCGCGTGACGCCGCGGCGCCCCGGCTGGCGGCTGAGCGTCGGCTCGTTCTGGATCGACGAGCGCACCGCGCAGCTCGTGCGCGCGGCGTACCGCACCACCGCGCCCGTGAACCTCTGGGACCAGGCGCGCGCGAACGAGGATCCGACCAACCGCCCGCCGCGCTGGCTGCCCTGGCTCGTCGGCCCCGCGCAGGGAGAGCTGCGCGCCGTGTCCGTGGAGCACGCGCTGCACGAGGGGCGCATCTGGCTCCCGCGCGCGCAGTACGCCGAGGGCGTGCTCGACGCGGGCGCGTCGCACATCGGCGTGCGCATCGAGCAGCGCTTCGAGTACGCGCACGTGAACGCCGGCGTGGCGGTGCCGCCGCTGCCGCCGCGCGCGGCCGCCCTCGCGGTGTGGCGCGACTCGCTCGTCATGCTCGACTCGTCGCGCACCGCCGCGCTGCGCGTCGCCCTCGCGGACGTGCGCTCGTCGCGCGACTCGCTGCGGCTCTGGCGCGCCCACCGCGCCTGGCGCGACTCGTCGTTCCGCACGCTGAATCGTGCGCGCCGCGACGACGTCGGCGCCCAGTGCGCGGCCGGCGCGCAGTCCACGCGCACGCGCACCCGCTACGGCCGCCGCCTGCCGGCGCGGGTCGTCGTGCCGTGCGACGAGGCGGCGCTCGCGACGGCGTCGATCTTCACCACGCCGATCCTCGCCGAGGACGAGAGCGCGTGGCGCATCCCGGCGGCCGAGGAGCTCGCGCGGCTGCGGGCGATCGATCGGCAGCCGGCGTGGGCGCCGCAGCGTCCCACGCTGCACGGGCCGTTCGGCTACACGCGCTACAACCGCGTCGAGGGCCTCTCGATCGGCGGCGCGGTGCGGCAGACGCTCGGACTCGGCTATCGCTGGGAGGCCAATGCGCGATTCTCGGAGGCCGATCGCCAGCTCGGCGCGGAGGCGTGGCTCGAGCGCGGCGACGCGCCGAACCGGTGGCGGGCGGGCGCGTACCGACGTCTGGAGCAGGCCGACGACTACGGCGCGGCGCTGCGCTTCGGCGCGAGCGTGCAGAACCTCGTGTCGGGCCTCGACGAGCAGTTCTACTACCGCGCGGCCGGCGCGGAGCTGACGGGCACGCGCACCGCGCCCGCCGGCGGCGCGCACGCGCTCACCTGGCGTGCCTTCGCCGAACGGCAGGCCGACGCGCCGGCGCGCGCGCGCTTCACGCTGCAGCGCGCCTTCGGCAACGCGCGCGCGTCGTTCGACTCGAACGTCGTCGACACGATCCCGGCGCGCGCCGTGTCGCTCGCCGGCGGCGCGGCGCGGTGGCGCGCGCGGCGCGGCGACGACGCGTCGGCGTGGCGGCTGGCGTCGGACGCGCGCGGCGAGCTTGCCGCCGGCTCCGTGACGTACCTCCGCGCCGCGCTCGACCTCGGCGTCGAGCGCCTGCTCCCGGGGCGCGTCCGCGTCGCGACCCTCGCCGCCGGCGGCGCGAGCGCCGGCACGCTGCCGCCGCAGCGCGGGTGGAACGTCGGCGGCTGGCAGACCGTGCGCGGCTACACCGCGGGAACTCGGCGCGGCGACGCCTTCTGGCTCGCGCGCGCGGAGCTGCGCTGGGAGTTGCCGCGCTACGTGCAGCCGGCCGTCTTCGCCGACGCGGGCTGGGCCGGCGAGCGCGACGCGCTGCACGCGAGCTTCCGCCGCGCGACGATGCTGCGCAGCGCCGGCGCGGGCGTCGCCTTCTACAATGGCCTGTTCCGCTTCGACGCGGCGCGCGCGCTGACGCCCGGTGCGCGGTGGCGGTGGGACTCGTATGCGGTCGCGCGGTTCTAGAAGGGCGCTGCGGATTGCGGGCTGCGGATCCTGTAGTGCTGCTGCGGGGCTGCGGGGCTGCGGGGCTGCGGGGCTGCGGAACGGCCGCTCGGGGTGCATGGTCGCGCCGGACCCGAACGGCGAACGGCATGAGACAGGATTACGACGGATTGGACAGACAACGGCGGATTCGCTCCTCGCGGCGCACGGAGCCTCGCGCCGGTGTGGGAATGATCCGGTGTCATCCGTTCAATCCGTCGCGATCCTGTCCAATGCCGTTCGCTTTTTCATTGCACCGCAACGACGACTGCTCGGCGCGCAAGGGCTGCGGGCTCAGGATCCGCAGCCCGCAGTCCGCAGCGTAGCTTCCGTCATGCGCCATCTCGTCCCCGCACTGCTGCTGCTCGCGGCCACGACCGCGGCCGCCCAGCTCCCCAACACGACGTACGCCGACGCCTTCGAGGTGCCGCGCGCGCGGCGCGACCCGATCGTCTCGTATGCCGTGCGCGTCGACACGACGGACCTCGTGCGCTACGAGGTCACGATGACCGTGCGCCAGGCGCCGCCGGTCACGCGGCTCGCCTTCCCGCGCTGGGCGCCGGGCGCGTACCGCATCGCGGAGTTCGGCGGCTACGCGCAGGGGGTGACCGTCACGCGCGACGGGAAGCCCGTGAAGCTCTCGATCGGGATCGACGGCACCTGGCTGCTCGCGCCGGAGCCCGCGGGCGGCACGCTCGTCGCGCGCTACCACGTCACCTTCCCGTCGCCGACCGCCGCGGCGTCGCCCAACAACCGGAACTTCCTCACCGCGCGCGGCGGACTGTTCGACGGCCCGCTGACGTTCGCGTTCCTGCCGGGCTACGAGCGGCTGCCCGCGCACGTGCGCTTCGACGTCCCGGCGTCGTGGCAGCTCGTCACCGGGCTCGCGCCGACGGGCGACCCGCGCACCTTCTTCGCGTCCAGCTACGACGTCCTGATCGACGCGCCGACGCTCGCCGGCCCGACGGACGCCCTGCGCGTCTGGCGCTTCCGCATCGACGACGTGCCGCACCGCGTCGCCTACTGGGCGCAGCCCGACGCGCCGGCGTTCGACTCGACGCGCTTCGTGTGGGTCGCCGACAGCGTCGTGCGCGCGGCGCGCGACATCATGGGCGAGCTGCCGTACCGCGACTACAGCTTCCTCTTCATCGACGGCGCGGGCGGTGGGCTCGAGCACCTCAACTCGACGACGATCGGGGCGCGCGCGGCGGCGCTGGCGCGCGATCCGGCCTCCGCCGCGAGCGTCACCGCGCACGAGTTCTTCCACACGTGGAACGTGAAGCGGCTCCGCCCGCGCGAGCTCGGACCGTTCGACTACCTGAGCGTCGTGCGCACGCCCAACCTCTGGTGGAGCGAGGGCGTGACCGACTACTTCGCCGAGGAGATCCTGCGCCGGAGCGGGCTGCAGGACTCGGCGGCCGCGGTGCGCGGGCTCGCGTCGTCGATCGAGAGCTGGCTCAACAACCCGGGGGCCACGCGCGTCTCGCCCGAGCAGTCGAGCCGCACGGCGTGGGACCCGCCGGCGGCCAACCAGGGCTACAGCATCTCGTACTACCTGCAGGGCGCGCTACTCGGCGAGCTGCTCGAGCTGCGGCTCCGCGACGCGACCGGCGGGCGGCGCGGCATGGACGACGTGATGCGCACGCTGTACGACCGCTTCGCCGGCACGACCGGCTTCGTCGCCGCCGACGTCGAGCGCGCGGCGAGCGCGGCGTGCGACTGCGACCTGTCGCCGGTGTTCGCGGCCCACGTGCGCGGCGCGCAGCCGATCGACTGGGACCGCTGGCTCGGCCTCGCCGGGTGGCGGCTCGACACGACCCGCACGGTCGCCTCCGACTCGGCCGGACGCCCCCAGGCCGACCTGCGGGCGAGCGTCGGCACCTTCGCCGGGATCGGGTCGGCGGGCGGAGCCGCCGGGTCGCGCCCACGGCTGTCGATCCCGGGGCCGCACACCGCGTGGTACCGCGCCGGGCTGCGCGGGGGCGACGAGGTCGTCTCGGTGCGGGGGCGGCCGGTGCAGGGCCCGGACGACTGGCGCGCGGCGCTCGCCGGCGTGCGGCCGACCGACTCGGTCGTCGTCGAGGTGCTGCGCGCGAACGTGCCGGTGCGAGCGACCGTGGTCCCCGGCACCTACCAGACGCTGCAGGTGCGACTCGCCGACCTGCCAACCGTCACGGATCGTCAGCGACGGTTACGCGCGACCTGGCTGCGAGGGCCGGCAGCCGTGCGCTGACCCAGGCGAACGTCGCCCGTGCGAGCTCGGGGCTGCGGAACCGCTCGACGGGACGTCCCCCCTGAGCCGTTCCGCAGCCCCGCAGCCCTGTCAGTCCCGATCGCCCGCCGTCGCGAGCGCGGCCGGGGTGGGCGCCGCGTCGGGCGCCATCAGCCAGGGCCACCACGGCTTGTTCGAGTAGGGCGTGCCGAACACCCGGGCGAGGGCGACGCGCGGGTCGTGCGCGACCACGATGGCGTCCAGCTTCTCCGCGACCAGCTGCGGGCGCGTGAACTGGCGATAGCTCCCGTAGCTCTGGCAGAAGCACCACGGGCCCTTGCGGGTGAGGTTGCCGAGCCAGAAGTCGGGCAGCGCGTAGGTCAGGCGGTAGAACGACTTGAGCCCCTGGCCGCGGGGGAGGTCCGCTTCGCGCGTGCCGCGCGGCAGCGACCCGTGCTTCCCCCACTGGACGTCCACCTCGACCTGCCGGTTCGCCCAGGGTGCGTGCAGCAGGGTGCCGTGCCAGTAGGTCCACATGTCGGTCGGCGCGCCCGACGCGTCGTATCCGACCCAGACGATCTCCTCGTCGGTCGGCTTGGTGCCGGGGATCCAGGCACCGTACGCGTCGTCCTGCCAGAGCAGATGGTAGGCGACCACGCGGCGCTCCGGGTGCACGACCGCCACGACGCGCGCGAGCGGAAACGGCTCGTCGCGGTGGAGGTAGAGGACGGGGGCCAGCGTGCGGGCGATGGCGGCCTGCGTGGAGTCGGCGTGGCCGGGGATCTCGAGCCCCGTCAGCGGAACGGAGGAGGCGCCCGTAAAGCTGTTGATCGGCCCGGCGCTCGGGATCATCAGGCGCCCGTCGGCGGCGCCCGGGACGGGCACCGGCCGCAGCGGGACGCGAGCGATCGGACCGCACGCCGCGAGGAGTGCGACGCCGGTGACGGCGAGGATGGGGGCGCGCAGCTTCGAACCGAAGTGCGACAGGTTTTGAGCGAGCGCCACTGTGATTCCCACTCTTAGTAGGTTAGCGTTCACGTGCCCATCTCCGCCCGCTCGGATCGGGTGGAGGCGCAGTACCCATCAGGAGGGGACATGAGGAAGCCACGCCCGAACACGTACAACCCGGCCCAGGCGCTCCACCTCATCACGAGCGACCGGACGAACTCACCGCTGAGCTGTCCGTCGTGCTCCGGTTCGATCGAGCGGGATCCTGGCCTGGCTCCTCCACCGCCGCGTGCCCACGTCACGCTCCGCTGCACCACCTGCGGCCGTTTTGCCCGGTACATCGCCGGCGCGGCCTAACCAGCGAAGCAACGTAGTGCCGCGGCGATTTCGTTCGCCGCCATCGCGGCCCCGGGAGCATCAGCTCCGGGGCCGCGCGGCGTTTCGCCCCCTCCGCTCTCTCCGATCCGTGCACATCGCGCGGCGGCCGCCAGGCCGCCGCGCGTCGTCCATCTGTTTGTACCCCGCCGGTCGGCGATGTTTCAGCTCGACCGTACGCTGGCGTTCCGACCCGGGGCACCGAGCAGCGGGGAGCGCGACAGGGGCGCAGCCGGCGTGCGCGCGGTCGCGACGGGCCGAAGTCGCTCGTGCGCTTGAGCTTGCACGGGACTTGCCCGGCTCCGCATCATCGTCGTCCCACCCCGCCCGCCGAGCCGCCGAGCGTCCTGCCGGGGCCGAACCGCAGGAAGGCGGCAGCGCGGCGGCGGGTCCCCGCGCCACCGTCCGGCCTCGCCCGGGCAACGAGAGGATCGCGTTCCATGGCTCGACTCAGCGGCACCGTGAAGTGGTTCAACGACGCCAAGGGCTTCGGCTTCATCGCGCACGAGGGCGGACCCGACGTCTTCGTGCACTTCAGCGCCATCCAGTCGCAGGGCTTCAAGAGCCTGCAGGAGGGCGATCGGGTGGAGTTCGAGATCGTGCAGGGCCAGAAGGGCCCGCAGGCGTCCAACGTCACGAAGGCTGAGTAGGGAACCCGCCGGCGGCCCCGCTCGCCGGGCCCGGGCCGCCACCGCCGCGCCGACCGCGCCGCGGTCCCGCACGCCGTCGCTGCTCGCGCAGCTCCGGCGCATCGAGCGCGCGGACGGAGACGGCGTGCTGCACTTCGAGGACGGGCGCACCCTCCCCGTCTCCCACCTCGACCGGATCGTCTGGCCGGACGCGGGGATCACGAAGGGGGAGCTGCTCCGCTACTACGTCCGGATCGCGCGCGCGGTGGTGCCGGTGCTCGAGGGACGCGCGCTCGTCCTGACCCGACACCCCGCGGGGGTCGGCGGTCCGTCGTTCCACCAGCACGACCCCGGCGAGGAGGTACCCGACGCGGTGGACGTCGCCCTCCTCCCGACGGCCGACGGCACGCCCGCGCGGCGGCTGATCGGCTCACTGGGCTCCATGCTGCACGCCGTCCAGCTGGGGGCGGTCGGCGTCGACGCGTGGCACTCGCGGCTCGACGCCCCCGATGCCCCGGACTACCTGGTGCTCGATCTCGACCCCGCCGCCGATGCGCCCCCGAGCGCCCTGGCGACGCTCGCGCGGGCGCTGCGGCACGAGCTGGCGCTTCGCGGGCGCGATGCGGTTCTGAAGACGTCAGGGTCGCGTGGACTGCATCTCCTCGTGCCGCTGGTCCGCGGCGTCACGTACGACGAGTCGGCCGCGCTGGCGGAGGAGATCGCGCAGGCGGTCACGGCCGCGCACCCGGACATCGCCACCGTCGAGCGGGCGATCGACGCCCGACCGCCGGGAACGGTCTACGTGGACCACATGCAGAACGCCCGCGGCAAGACGCTGGCGGCCGCCTTCTGCGCCCGGGCGCGCCCCAAAGCCACGATCTCCACGCCGCTCGCCTGGACGCAGCTGCGCGCACGCATGAGGCTGCATCGCGCCACCGTGGCGACCGCGCCCGCGCAGATGGCCGATCTGCGGCGTGCGTGGGCCGCAGCGTGGCGCGACGCGGCGCCGAAAGGGGCGTGGCGCCCCGTATGAGGCGTTAGCCGGTTCGCCGGGCTGTTGCGCGGACGCCGGGGCGGTCGTCGGCCACCCAGATCGTGACGGTGCCTCCATCGCGAGGCGTCCTCCAGTCCCCGATCCGGCCGACCGATGTCCTCATCGCGCCCGCTCGTCTACACGCGGACCCTGCCCGGCGGCGGCTTCGTCGCCATCGACGCGGAGTCCACCTCGCACGACCACCACGTGCGGCTCTGGGTGGAGCGCCGCGCGGACGAGGGGCGTCGCGCCGGGCACGCCCCGCCGGTGATCGCCGAGGCGCATGCCCCCGACCTCGAGAGCGCGCTGGACGCGCTGCGCGGGATCGCCGCGGACAACGTCGCGCTCGCCCGCGCGATGCGCGCCTGGCAGTTCGAGCGCCACTGAGCAGGAAATGCGAGCGGGGCCCGACGCCATGGCGTCGGGCCCCGCTCCCGCGAACCGGCCAACCGTCGCGCCGCGGTTACTCGAACCGCACGCCGCGCGGCGCGTTGCGACGCCGCTTGGGCGCGTAGCGGAACAGCTGCGCCGGCCGGCCCCGCCCCTCCGAGCGCCACTCGTCGGTGGGCTCCACGATGCGGGCCGCCTGGAGCGACCGGCGGAAGCTCGCCTTGTGGAGCCGGCGGTCGAGCAGCAGCTCGTAGAGCTCCTGCAGCTCGCTCAGCGTGAAGGTCTGCGGCAGGAGCCGGAACGCGACCGGCGCCTGGCCGACCCGCTGCTGGACGTGCGTGACGGCGGCGTCCACCATCGCCCGCTGCCGCGGCGCGAGGGGCGGGAGGTCGTTGACCGGGAAGAAGTCGCCCCCCGTGTCGCCCGGCAGCACGCTCCCCGCCGGCACGAGCCCGACGTACGCCACCGAGAGCGGCGACGGGCCGGGGTGGCGACGGCCGTCGCCGAACGCCCCGAGCTGCTCCAGATAGTGCGGCGCGTTGCCCAGGACGTCGCGGGCGACCCGCTCGGCCGCGTCCCCGAGCGACTCGTCGACGGCGCCCGCCTCCCACGGCACCAGCCACCGCTCCCGGAGCCGCTCGCCGGGGCGCCCCTCGGCGCGGACGAGCGCGGCCGCGAGCTGCCCGTCGACGACGGTCAGGAGCACCACGTCCACCGAGTACCCCGCACGGGAAGGAGCGCTGCGGCGGGTGCCGGCGCGTGACCTGGGAGAGGCGAGGACGGGGCTCATGGAGCGCAATTATTAGCGCACCGCTACCAAAGTCAAGGGCGCCCGCAGGGGGGTGCGGACGCCCGACACGTGTCTCCGAGCAACAGCGAAACGACGACGCCCGCGCGGTGGGCGCGGGCGTCGGAAACGAGCAAGAAACGGGGCACGCCGGCCGCTCGCCGGCGCGCGACTGCCGCTGGCCGCGGGCCGGTGCTAGGGCCGGATCACCAGGTGACGGTGCCCTGCTTGGTCGTGTCGACCTCCTCTCCCGAGCCCGTCTTGAACAGGTACGCGTCGCGGTTCTTGGAGAGGAAGGTGCGGGCCTGCGGGTCCATGAGGTTGAGCCCGTAATGGTTGATCAGCATCGTCTGCTGCTTCAGCCACTGGGCCCAGCAATCCTGGCAGATCTCCCGCACGATGCGCTCGCCGGTCGCGCCGCCGACGCCCACGGGCGGGCGCTCGAAGCCGGCGCGGGTCTGGCCGCAGCGGGAGCAGGTGACGTCGGGCATTGGTCGGGCGAGGTTGAGTCGTGCCGGCCGAAGGTGGCCGACCCTCGTAACCTAATGCGCTCGCCCACCCCGAAATGGGCTGCGGGGCTGCGGCGCTGCGGAACGGCCGCTCGGGATGTCCCGACGTCGTTCCCGCAGCTCCGCAGCCCCGCAGCCATCCGGCGGTGAGGTGCTCTGCCTTACGCCGCGCTCTGCTGGACGACCTTGTTGGTGGGGTCGTCCCCCCGGTCGCGGTCGAAGCCGGCGACGCCGTGGGCGTACTTCACCTGCGCCAGGCCGACGAGCGACATCAGGCGGATGTAGAACCAGCCGATGTCGAACTCGAACTTCCGGTGGGCGAACCGGGCCGAGTGCGGGTCGGCGTGGTGGTTGTTGTGGAGCTCCTCGCCGCCGAGCCAGATGGCGATCGGGGTGATGTTCCGGCTCTCGTCCTTGACCTCGTAGTTCCGGTAGCCGAGGGCGTGCCCCACGCCGTTCAGGACGCCCGCGGCCCAGAAGGGAATCCAGATCATCTGGGCCGCCCAGACCAGCGCGCCGACTAGGAAGCCGAACAGCCAGATGTCGATCCCCAGCAGGAGGACGATCCCGAGCTGGCTGCGCTTGTCGAGCACGTGCCGCTCGAGCCAGTCGTTCGGCGTCCCCTTGCCGTACTTCTCCAGGATGCCCGGCTGCCGCACCGCGTCGCGGTAGTAGAGCGCCCCCTTCAGCATGATGTTGCGCAGCCCCTCGAGGAGCGGGCTGTGCGGGTCGCCCTCGCGGTCGGCGAAGGCGTGGTGCTTCCTATGGCAGGCGACCCACTCCTTCGTCTTCGTGGCCGTCGTCAGCCAGAGCCACACGCGCATCGGGACCTCGACCAGCGGGTGGAACTTCACCCCGCGGTGGGTCTGGGAGCGATGCAGGAAGAGGGTGACGCACACGTTGGTGATGTGGCCGGCGATGACGACGAACAGCACCGGCTTCCACCAGTGGGACGCCCAGCTTCCGAACTCGAGCATTGTCGCAACTCCGAGAGAGGGGATCGATCGGCCGCGAAATCTATCGCGTACTGACCGCGTGGCCAGTGAGGACCGCGCGCCCTAGCGGGGGGCGGCCGTGCGCGGCGCCGTGCCCCCCGCCCCCGCCGTGCCCCCGGTCCTCGTGACGGGTCCGCCGGGCGCGGCCGGCGGCGCCTCGCCCCACGCGTCGTTGGCGGCGTTCCAGTCCGGAACGGTCGGGTCGGGCCAGAGCCGGGCGCCCACCACGGCGGCCGGCACGGACACCGACACCCGCACCCGATCGTCGCCGCTCGGCCGCGCCCACACGTCGACCGGGAAGCGCACGTCGCGCGTCGTGCCGTCGGCGAGCCGCAGGCGCGCGGCCACCGGGAACGGGATGCTGGTCATGCGGCGCAGCGCGAGCGTCGCCGTGCGATTCGCCCCCTCGCCGCTCGTCTCCACGCCCTCGATGCCGATGTCCAGCACGTCGGTCGTGTACCAGAAGCTGCGCCAGAACCAGGCGAGGTCGGCGCCGCTCACGTTCTCGATGGTGCGGAAGAAGTCCCCCGGCGTCGGATGCCGGAACGCCCACCGCCGCGCGTACTCGCGGAACGCGCGGTCGAACGTCTCGGGTCCCACGACGTGGTTGCGCAGCGTCAGCAGCACGAGCGCCGGCTTGCGATAGGCGAGCGCGCCGAGCGCCGCGGCGTCGAGATGGTCGGGCGGGGTCATGAGCGGGGCGTCGACGTTGCCGTCGCGCGCCTGCGCCCAGTCCTGTCGATAGCCCGCGTACGCGCTCGTGCCCGGATAGCGGCGCTCGCCCGAGAAGGCGTTGATGTAGGTGTCGAAGCCCTCGTCCTGCCACGCGTAGCGCCGCTCGTTCGACCCCACCAGCATCGGGAACCACTGGTGGCCCTGCTCGTGGTCGAGCGTCTCGAAGATCGACGCGGGATCGGCGTTGCCGTAGTGCACCATCACGAGCATCGGGTACTCCATGCCGCCCACCGGCCCGGCGACGCTCGTCGCCTGCGGATACGGATAGGGGAAGAAGAGCCCCGAGTACGTGCGCATGCTCCAGCAGGTCTGCTCCGCGCCGCTCTCCCACGCGCGGCCGGCGCGCGGCCACGGATAGAAGGCGTGACACAGGATGCCGTTCCAGCTGGTGGCGTCCCAGCGGAAGTCGGGCGCGGCGGCCCACGCGACGTCGCGCACGTCCTCGGCGCGGAAGCGCCAGCTGCGCGTGCCCGACACGGCGGCGCGCGCGCCCGCCTCCGCCTCCTCGCGCGTGACGACGGCGACGACGCCCTCGTTCGTGCCCGCGCGCACGGTCGACGCGCGCGCGCGCGACAGCCGCTCGCGCTGCGCGGCGGTCAGCACCTGCTCCGGGTTCTGCAGCGTGCCGCTCCCGGCGACGACGTAGCCGGCGGGCGCGGTGATCGTGTAGTCGATGTCGCCGTACTCGAGATAGAACTCGCCCTGCCCGAGATACGGCTCGGTGTTCCAGCCGCGCACGTCGTCGTAGACGGCCATGCGCGGATACCACTGCGCGATCTCGAACAGCGTGCCGTCGCGCCCCATGCGGTCGGAGCCGTGCTGCGGCACCGCGAAGCGGAAGCGCAGCCCGATGCTCGCGCGGCCGCCGCGCGGCGCGATCGGCTGCGCCAGGTCGAGGCGCATCATCGTGTCGTCGACGCGCGGCGCGACCGCGCGCCCGTCGACGGTGACCTCGCTCAGGTCGTAGCCGCCCTGGAACCCGCGCACGCCCCAGCGCGAGTCGGACGCGAACAGCGCCGAGCCCTTGCTGCCGGTGCGATACAGGTTCTGGTCGAGCTGCAGCCAGACGAAGCGCAGCGTGTCGGGCGAGTTGTTCGTGTAGCGGATGGTCACCATCCCGCTCACGGCGCCGCCGCGCGCGGTGTCGAGCGTCGCGGTGATCGTGTAGTCGGCGCGCTGCTGCCAGTACGCGGGCCCCGGCGCGCCGCTCGCGCTCCGGTACTGGTTGGGCCCCGCCCACTCGCGGGCGTCCAGCGGCGCGAAGGTCCGGAAGACGTCGGAGGCGCTCCCCGCGGCCGGCGCGGCGCCGAGCACGGTGGCGGCGTCGAGCCGGACGGGAGTGAGCACCTGCGCCTGCTGACGCCCGCCGCACGCGGCGAGCAGGACGGCGGCACACGCGACGCGCAGGGTGGAGGGCGACACGGACATGCCGATGGTGGCGGGCAACGACGGTGCCACCCGCCTCACGGCCCCTCGTCGCCGGGCTTGAGCGCCGCCGCCGCCGGGTCGGGCGTCCACGGATGCCCGGGCTCGAACTCGCGCCACAGCAGCGCCGAGACGCGCCGCAGCAGCACGTAGCCCTGGTTCTCGGCGACGTAGGACGTGTCGCGCTGGTTCCGCGTGACGACGGCGAACACGTAGTCGCCGGACGGCGCATTGACGAGCACCACCTCGGAGCGCGAGCGATCGACCGCCCCCTGCTTCGAGGCCGCCTGCACCCAGGGCGGAAGCTGCGACAGCGCCTCTCCGTTCCAGTAGATGCGCGTCAGGTAGCGGTACATCTCCTCGCTCGCCGCACGACTGACGGCGCGCCCCTCGCGGATCATCGTGACGAGGCGTGCCATCTCGCGCGGCGTCGTCTGCCCCCACCCCATGCGCGTCCGGTGCTGCTCGCGTCCGGGGACCCGGGAGTTGACGCGCGTGGAGTCGAAGCCGTGCGCCGAGAGCCAGTCGTTGATGGCCGCGCCGGTCACGAGCCCCTGGAGCCAGAGCGACGCGGTGTTGTCGCTCGTGGTGATCATGTGCAGCGCGACCTTCTGGAGCGGGACGCGCGCCGAGTCGCGCAGCTTCGCGATCAGGTCCGCGCCGGCGTAGACGAGCGAATCGCGGAAGACGAGCGACTGCTGCGGGTCCAGCCGCCCGGTGCGGAAGGCGTCGAACACGCCGACCAGGATCGGCACCTTGATCATGCTCGCCGTCGGGAAGGTCTCGTCGGCGCGGATGGCGGCGGTGCGGCCGGTGCGCAGGTGCCGCACGTAGATCCCGACGTCGCCGTCCACCTGGCGCGCGAGCTCGGCGAGCTTCGCCTCGAGCGCCGGGTCGCGCACCTCGCGGGCCGCGGCGGCGGGAGGCGCGCCCGCCGAGCGTGGTGCGTCGACGGTGGCGGGGGCGCGGCAGGCGGCGAGCGTCAGCGCGGCGGCGAGCGCGAGGCGCGGCAGGCGCGCACGGAGATGGGACGATGGCATCCCGGGATCATGCCCGGGTCCCGCCCACGCCGCCACCCGCACGATCGCGCGGGCGTTCGCGCGGGCGATCGCCCGCGCGCCACCCTTGCTCCTCGGTGCACCGCCGGCGAGGTTTGCGCCTTCCCCACCGCGGAGCATCGGTTGTTCGTCGTCACCGTCGGCGGCGGCCCCGCCGGGCTGTATCTCGCCATCCTGCAGCGCCGCGCCGATCCGTCCGGCCGGGTCGTCGTGCTCGAGCGCAACGGGCCCGACGACGCGTACGGCTGGGGCGTCGTCTTCTCCGAGCAGACGCTGGAGAACCTGCACGCCGCCGATCCGGAGACGTACGCCGAGATCGCGCGCCACTTCGTGCGGTGGGACGACATCGACGTGCACGTGCGCGGGACGGTCGTGACGTCGGGCGGCCACGGGTTCGTCGGCATCGCGCGGCGCACGCTGCTGCGCGTGCTCGCCGAGCGGGCGGCGGCGCTGGGCGCGGAGCTGCGCTTCCACACCGAGGTGCCCGACGAGGGCGCGCTCGCGACGATGGGGCTCCACGGCGCGGACCTGATCGTCGCGGCGGACGGCGTGCACAGCCCCCTGCGGCGGGGGCGCGCGGCCGCCTTCGGCCCGGACCTCGACACGCGCCCCAATCGCTTCATGTGGTTCGGCACGCGGCGCCGCTTCGACGCGTTCACCTTCCTGTTCGCGGAGACGGCGACGGGCGTCTTCCAGGCACACGCCTACCGCTTCGACGACGCGCGCTCGGCGTTCATCGTCGAGTGCGACGAGGCGTCGTGGCGCGCGGCGGGGATGTACGCCATGGACGCCGATGCCACGATCGCGGCGTGCGAGGCGCTGTTCGCGCCCTGGCTGGAGGGGCACCGGCTGGAGGTGAACCTCGCGCCGCACCAGCGCGCGCAGCCCTGGCAGCGCTTCACGCGCGTCGCCAACGCGCGCTGGCACGACGGACGGATGGTGCTGCTCGGCGACGCGGCGCACACGGCGCACTTCTCCATCGGCTCGGGGACGAAGCTGGCGATGGAGGATTCCATAGAGTTGGCCCGACAGCTCGCGACGCTCACGACTCGGAGCGCCGATCGACCCACGGCGGCCGGGGAAGCGAGCGCCGAGCGCCGAGCGCCGAGCCTGCACGACGCGCTGGCGGCGTACGAGGCGGCGCGGCGCACCGAGGCGCTGCGACTGCAGAACGCGGCGCGCAACTCGATGGAGTGGTTCGAGTCGGTGCGGCGCTACCTGGCGCTGCCGCCGGAGCAGTTCGCATACAGCCTGCTGACGCGCAGCCAGCGGCTGGGGCACGAGAACCTGCGGCTGCGAGACGGCGGGTACGTGCGGAGCGTGGAGCGCTGGTTCGCGGAGCGCACGGCCGTGCGCGGAGCGCCGAGCGACGATGGAGCGGTGCCGCCGATGTTCGTGCCCTTCGCGCTCCGCGGCATGACGCTCCCCAACCGCGTGGTCGTCGCGCCGATGGACATGTACAGCGCCGTCGACGGCACGCCGAGCGACCTGCACCTCGTGCACTACGGCGCGCGGGCGCTCGGCGGCGCGGGGCTCGTGGTCACGGAGATGACGTGCGTCACGCCCGAGGGGCGGATCAGCCCCGGGTGCACGGGGATGTACGACGACGCGCACGTGGAGGCGTGGCGGCGGGTGACGCGCATGGTGCACGCGTGGACGCCGGCGCGCGTCTGCCTGCAGCTCGGGCACTCGGGGCCCAAGGGCGCCACGAAGCTGATGTGGGAGGGGAACGAGGAGCCGCTCGAGTCCGGCGGCTGGCCGATCCTCGCGCCGACGGCGACGCCGTACCGGGACGGGATGCAGGTGCCGCGCGCGATGACGCGCGACGACATGGACGCGGTGCGCGACGCCTTCGTGCGCGCCACGCGCATGGCGGTCGAGGCGGAGTTCGACATGGTGGAGCTGCACTGCGCGCACGGCTACCTGCTGTCGGCGTTCATCACGCCGCTGCTGAACCGCCGCACGGACGCGTACGGCGGCTGCCTGGAGAACCGCCTCCGCTTCCCGCTCGAGGTGTTCCGCGCGATGCGCGACGCCTGGCCCGCGGAGCGGCCGATGTCGGTGCGCGTCTCGGCGACCGACTGGGTGGCGGAGGGCGTCGACGGCGGCGAGGCGGTCGAGATCTCGCGCGCGTTCCGGGCCGCGGGCGTCGACATCGTGCACGTGTCGGCGGGGCAGACGTCGCCGCTCGCGCGGCCGGTGTACGGACGGCTGTTCCAGACGCCGCTCAGCGACCGGATCCGCAACGAGGCCGGCGTGCCGACGATCGCGGTCGGCAACATCACCGAGTACGACCAGGTGAACGCGATCCTCGCCGCCGGGCGCGCGGACCTGTGCGCGCTCGCGCGGCCGCACCTGACCGACCCGCACTGGACGCTGCACGCCGCGGTGGCGCAGGGCCACGACACGCAGTGGTGGCCGGTGCAGTACCTGTCGGGCCGCAGGCAGCTGGAGCGCGCGCGCGAGCGCGAGCTGGAGCTGCGCGGCACGGCGGCCATCTGATGGGCAGCGTGACGGACGCGGAGCGCACGCTGGCCGGCCGGCACGCGGTGATCACCGGCGCGTCGCGCGGCATCGGGGCGGCGATCGCCGAGGCGCTGGCGCGCGACGGCGCGGCGCTGACGCTTATGGGGCGCGACGTGGCGTCGCTCGCGGCGCGGGCGGCGGAGCTCACCGCACGCCACCGGGTGCGCGCGCTGCCGGTGGCGTGCGACGTGGCCGACGCGGACTCGGTGTCGCACGCGTTCGACGCGTCGCGCGAGGCCCTCGGCGACGCCGCGCTGCTGGTCGCGAACGCCGGCGAGTCCGCGAGCGAGCGGTTCGAGGCGACCTCGCGCGCGCTGTGGGACCGCATGCTGGCGGTGAACCTGACGGGCGCCTTCCTCTGCGCGCAGCAGGTGCTGCCGGCGATGCGCGCGGGGCGGTTCGGGCGCATCGTGCTCGTGTCGTCGACGAGCGCGCTCAAGGGCTACCCGCGCACGGCCGCGTACGCGGCGTCCAAGGCGGGGCTGCTGGGGCTCGCGCGCGCCTTGGCGGCGGAGTCGGCGCGCGACGGCGTCACGGTCAACGCGGTGTGCCCCGGCTACACGGAGACCGACATGGCGCGCGCGGCGATCGACAACCTGGTGGCCGCCGGCCGCTCGCCCGACGACGCCCGCCGCGCGCTGGAGCGCCTGAACCCGCGCCACGCGCTCGTGCAGCCCGACGAGGTCGCGGCGACGGTCGCCTGGCTGTGCGCGCCCGACGCGGGGGCGATCACCGGGCAGGCGATCGCCGTCGCCGCGGGCGAGGTGATGTGACCGCGCCCTCCCATCTCCACGCGAACCGAATGTCCGAGTTCATCGCCGCCGACTTCCGGCCGGCGCACTTCCGCTGGTCGGTGGCCGACCGCGTGGGCACGATCACGCTCGACCGCCCGGAGCGGAAGAATCCGCTCACCTTCGAGTCGTACGCCGAGCTGGCGACGCTGCTGCGGCGGCTGCCGCACGCACGCGACGTGCGCGCGCTCGTGGTCACGGGCGCCGGGGAGAACTTCAGCTCCGGCGGCGACGTGCACGACATCATCGGGCCGCTGGTGCGCATGCAGGAGGAGGGCGACACGCCCGGGCTCCTGCGCTTCACGCGCATGACGGGCGAGCTGGTGAAGGCGATGCGCGCCTGCCCGCAGCCGATCGTCGCCGCGGTCGACGGCGTCTGCGCCGGCGCGGGGGCGATCGTGGCGATGGCGTCCGACCTGCGCATCGGGACGGCGCGCAGCCGCGTCGCGTTCCTGTTCGTGCGCGTCGGGCTGTCGGGCGCGGACATGGGCGCCTGCGCGCTGCTGCCGCGCATCGTCGGCCAGGGGCGCGCGTCGGAGCTGCTGTACACGGGGCGCTTCATGGCCGGCGACGAGGCGGAGCGCTGGGGCTTCTACAACCGCCTCGCCGCGCCCGAGACGCTGCTGGGCGACGCGACGGCGCTCGCGCGCGAGCTGGCGCACGGGCCGACCTTCGCGCACGCGATGACGAAAACGGCGCTGCACCAGGAGTGGAGCATGGGTGTGGACGAGGCGATCGAGGCGGAGGCGCAGACGCAGGCGCTGTGCATGCAGACGCGCGACTTCGCGCGCGCCTACCGCGCCTTCGCGGCGCGCGAGACGCCCGTCTTCGAGGGGAACTAGCGTGAGCGCCGGCACGACCGCCGCCGAGCCGCTGCCGCACCTCGCCTGGCCGTTCTTCGAGGCGCACCATCGCGCCCTCGGCGGCGCGCTGCGCGACTGGGCGACGCAGGCGCTGGCGCACGAGGCGCCGCACGGCCACGACGACGTCGGCGCGGCGACCCGCGCGCTCGTCGCGCGGCTCGGCGAGGCGGGGTGGCTGCGCCTCGCGGTCCCGGCGGCGCACGGCGGCGCCTTCCCGACGCTCGACGTGCGCGCGCTCTGCCTGGCGCGCGAGACGCTGGCGCGCGCCGACGCGCTGGCCGACTTCGCGTTCGCGATGCAGGGGCTGGGCGGCGGGCCGATCGCACTGTTCGGGAGCGAGGCGCTGCGCGCGCGCTACCTGCCGCCCATCGCCGAGGGGCGCGCGGTGGCGGCGTTCGCGCTCAGCGAGGCCGACGCGGGCTCCGACGTGACGGCGATGACGACGACGGTGCGCCGCGACGGCGACGCGCTGGTGCTCGACGGCGAGAAGACGTGGATCTCGAACGCCGGCATCGCCGACCACTACGTCGTGTTCGCGCGCGAGCCGGAGGCGGGGGAGAAGGCGTTCGCGGCGGTCGTCGTCGACGCCGACGCGCCGGGCTTCTCGGTCACGCGCCGCATCGACGTGACGGCGCCGCACCCGCTGGGCACCGTCGCGTTCGACGGCTGTCGCGTGCCCGCCGCGCAGCGCATCGGCGAGCCGGGGCGCGGGCTGCGCGTGGCGCTCGGCACGCTCGACGTCTTCCGCTCGACCGTCGGCGCGGCGGCGCTGGGGATGGCGCGCCGCGCGCTGGACGAGGCGCTGACGTACGCGCGGCAGCGGCAGGTCTTCGGCAGGGCGCTCGCCGAGTGGCAGCTGACGCAGGCGCGGCTCGCCGAGATGGCGCTGGCGATCGACGCGAGCGCGCTGCTGGTGTACCGCGCCGCATGGACGCGCGACGCGGGCGCCGAGCGGGTGACCCGCGAGGCGGCGATGGCGAAGCTGCACGCCACCGAGGCCGCGCAGCGCGTGGTGGACGACGCCGTGCAGCTGCTGGGCGGGCGCGGCGTGGCGGTGGGCGGGGTGGTGGAACGGCTCTACCGCGAGGTCCGCGCGCTGCGGATCTACGAGGGGACGAGCGAGATCCAGCGGCTCGTGATCGCGGGCGAGCTGCTCAAGGCGACCCCATGACCCACACGATGAGCCACACGACCCCGACGACCGCGTCGGCGCACGTGGACGCGTTCTGTCGCGAGCACCTGCCGCCGCGCGCGCTGTGGCCGGAGCTGCGCTACGACGCGCTGCCGGCGCTCGCCGCATATCCGCCACGCCTCAACTGCGCGGTGGAGCTGCTCGACCGCGCGGTGGAGCGCGGACTCGGCGACCGCCCGGTCTTCCACACGTACGCGGGGACGTGGAGCTACGCGCGGCTGCAGGCGACCGCCAACCGCATCGCGCACGTGCTCGTCGACGACCTGGGGCTCGTGCCGGGGAACCGCGTGCTGCTCCGCGCGCCGAACACGCCGATGCTCGCCGCCTGCTGGTTCGCGGTGCTCAAGGCGGGCGGCGTGGTCGTGTGCACGATGCCGCTGCTGCGCGCCCGCGAGATCGCGTACACGGCGGACAAGGCGCGCGTCGCGCTCGCGCTGTGCGACGTGCGCTGCCTGGAGGACTGCGAGCCGGCGATGCGCACGCGGCTGGACGGCACGCCGCGCCCGGGCGGGCGCACGATCCCGTTCGGCGGCGACGGGAGCGCGGGCTCGCTGGAGGCGATGATGGCCGGCAAGCCCGACACGTTCGCCGCGGTGGACACGGCCGCCGACGACGTGGCGCTGATCGCGTTCACATCGGGCACCACGGGCCAGGGCAAGGGCACGATGCACTTCCACCGCGACGTGCTCGCGGTGTGCGACTGCTTCCCACCGCACCTGCTCGGCCTGGGCGCGGACGACGTGTGCTGCGGCACGCCACCGCTGGCCTTCACCTTCGGGCTGGGCGGGCTGGTGCTCTTCCCGATGCGCGCGGGCGCCTCCGCGGTGCTGCTGGAGCAGGGATCGCCGCCGCACCTGCTCGACGCGATCGAGCAGTTCCGCGCGAGCGTGAGCTTCACCGCCCCGACGGCGTACCGCGCGATGGCGGGCATGATCGCGGGGCGCGACGTGTCGAGCCTGCGCCTGTGCGTGTCGGCCGGCGAGGCGCTGCCGCGCGCGACCTTCGAGGCGTGGCGCGACGCGACCGGCATCGCGATCGTCGACGGGATCGGCGCGACCGAGATGCTCCACATCTTCATCAGCGCGTCGGGCGGCGACATCCGCCCGGGATCGACGGGGCGCGTGGTGCCGGGCTACGAGGCGCGCGTGGTGGACGCGCACGGCGTCGAGGTGCCGCGCGGCACGGTGGGACGCCTCGCCGTGCGCGGGCCGACCGGCTGCCGCTACCTGGACGACGCGGAGCGCCAGCGCGGCTACGTGCGCGACGGGTGGAACCTGACGGGCGACTCGTACGTGCAGGACGCCGACGGGTACTTCTGGTACCAGGCGCGCACCGACGACATGATCGTCTCGTCGGGCTACAACATCTCGGGCCCCGAGGTGGAGAGCGCGCTGCTGCTGCACGAGGCGGTGCAGGAGTGCGGCGTGGTGGGGCTGCCGGACGAGGAGCGCGGCCAGCGCGTGACGGCGTTCGTGGTGTGCAAGCCGGGCGTGACGGCGGACGACGCGCTGGTGAAGACGCTGCAGGACTTCGTGAAGGCGACGATCGCGCCGTACAAGTATCCGCGCCGCGTCGTGTTCGTGGAGTCGCTTCCCAGAACCGCGACCGGGAAGCTGCAGCGGTACAGACTACGCGAGGGGGGCAAGTGAGCGTCGAGCGTCGAGCGTCGAGCGTGGGCAGTGAGGGGGAAGGGGCGAGCGTGGAGGAGCGCCCCCTCGACGCTCGACGCTCTACGCTCGACGCTCCCATCGTCGTCCGCCCCGACGGCTGGCCGCGTCCCCACGGCTACGCCGACGGCGTGATCGCGGAGGGCCGGCTCCTCTCCATCTCCGGCCAGATCGGCTGGGATCCCGCCACCATGCAGTTCGCGAGCGACGACTTCGCGGAGCAGACGGCGCAGGCGCTGCGCAACGTCGTGGCGGTGCTGCGCGCCGGGGGAGCGGGGCCCGAGCACCTCGTGCGGCTCACCTGGTACGTGACCGACCGCGCCGCCTACGTGGCCGCGCGGCGCGCGATCGGCGCGGCGTACCGCGCGATCATCGGCGCGCACTATCCGGCGATGTCGGTGGTCGTCGTCGCGGGGCTGCTCGAGCCACGCGCGCTGGTGGAGATCGAGGCGACGGCGGTGGTGCCCGCGTGAGGAGGCGGTGAGCGCGGGCGAGGTGCCGACGTCGCGGCTCGCGCTGCCGTCGGGCGCGACGCTCGCGTACGTCGAGGCGGGCGCCGGGGAGCCGCTCGTGTTCGTGCACGGCGGTGGGAAGGACCTGCGCTACTGGCGGCATCAGATCGCGCCGTTCGCGGCGCACTTCCGCGTGCTCGCGTACAGCCGCCGCCACGCGGCGCCGCACCTCAACGCGCCGCCTGGCGACGCGCACTCGCCGCGCGTGGACGCCGAGGACCTGCGCGCGCTCCTGGACGCGCGCGGGCTGGAGTCCGCGCACGTCGTTGCCGCGTCGATCGGCGGGGTGGCGGCGCTGGCGCTCGCGCTCGAGCGGCCGCGGGCGTTCCGCTCGCTCGTGCTGGCCGAGCCGCCGGTGCTGCCGCTCGCCGAGGCGACGGCGCACGGCGCGGCGCTCTACCGCGCGTTCCTCACCGACGTGTTCGCGCCCGCGGCGAGCGCCTTCCGCGCCGGCGACGCCACGCACGCGATGCGCGGCATCATCGACGGCTTCCTCGGCGCGGGCACCTTCGACGCGCTGCCGGACCGCGCCCGTGCGCGCGTGCTGCAGAACGCGCGCGACTGGGAGGCGCACGTGCGCTCTCCCGAGCCCTTCCCCGCCCTGCCGCGCGAGGCGCTGGCCGCGCTGCGCATCCCGACGCTGATGCTCACCGGCGACCGCACCACGCCGCTGCACGCGCTCGTCGACGACGAGCTGGCGGCGCTGCTCCCCGACGTGCGCCGCGTGCGCATCGCCGATGCGACGCACGACCTCTGGGCGGATCAGCCCGAGGCGGCGCGCGACGCGGCGCTCGGCTTCCTGCTCGGCCTCAGGACGTCGGCACCGGCTCCGTGAGCCCCGAGCCCGCGGGGTCGCGGCTGGCCACGCGCACCGGCACCGCGACGTCGCGATCGAGCGCGAGCGGCACCAGCCAGCGCAGGTTGTCGATCAGCGTCGCGGGCAGCGCGTCGCAGTCCGCGCGGAACACCTCCTGATCCTCGGCGGTGTACGCGTCGAGCGCGGCGTCGTCGAAGGCGCGCACGGCGTGCATGCGGTACTGCGGGTCGTCCCAGACGAGGAACTCCTCCCACGCGGCGACGTCGACGCCGGCCTCCTCGCGCACCTCGCGACGCGCGGCGTCGAGCGCGCTCTCGCCCGGCAGCAGCTTGCCGCCGAGCGCGTTCACGCGGCCCGCCTGCCAGGCCGGACGCGTCTTGCGCATGAGGACGACGCGCCGGCGGTCGGGCGTGAAGAGGAGCGCGAGGACGTAGACGAAGTGGGGCACGGAAGTCGGAAGGTGATCGAGGATCAGACGGGAGGGTCCGTCGCCACCGGAGCCGCGCTCCGCGCGCTCACGGCATCGGCGCTCGCCGCGGCATCGGCCGCCGCGTCGGCCGCGGTGGTCCGCCCGACGATGGCGGTGATCGCGAGATGCCCCGTGACGTTCGCCAGCGTGCGCGCGGCGTCGGGGATCGCGTCGACCGCGAGCAGCAGCCCCACGCCCTCGGCGGGGACGCCGACCGACGTGAGCACCGGCGCGAGCACGAGGAAGACGCCGCCCGGCACGCCGGGGACGCCGAGGCTGAGCAGCACCGCGGTGGCGGCGACGCTGATGCGCTGCGCGACCGAGAGCTCCACGCCCGCGAGCTGCGCCAGGAAGAGCGTGCCGACGCTGATGGCGACGGTCACCGAGATGCGGAACGTCGCCACGGCGAGCGGCAGCAGCATCGCCACCGAGGCGGGTGGCAGGTTCAGCTGCGTCTCGGCGCCGCGCAGCGCGGCCGGCAGCGCGGCGAGCGAGGAGCGCGTGCCCAGCGCCACCGCCTGGGCCGGGCCCGCGGCGCGGACGAAGGCGCGCAGCGGCACGCCGCCGATGGTCACGACGGCGACGTACATCGCCCCCACGAGCACGAGGCAGAGGGCGATCGTCAGCACGACGTAGCCGGCGAGCGCGCCGGCCGCCGCGCCGCCCGCGCGCGCGCCGAGCGGCAGCGCGAGCGCGAACACGCCGAGCGGCGCGAGGGAGAGCACCCAGCGCACCACGACGAGGAGCGCGTCGCCCACGGCGCGGAAGACGCCGACGAGCGCGAGGCGCGACGCCGTCGGGATGCGCGTCGCCGCGGCGGCGAAGACGAGCGTGAACACCACGAGCGGCAGCAGCGCGCCGTCGGCGGCGGCGCGCACGGGGTTCGTGGGGACGAGCGCGACGATCCAGTCGCGCAGGCCGATCGGTGCGGCGGCACCCGCCGGCGCCGCGGCGCCGGCCCGCAGCGCGGCGAGCGCCTCGGGCGGCGGCGTGGGGACGAGCGCGAGCAGCGGCGGCGCGACGAGGGCGACGAGGGCCGCGCCGGCGGAGAGGCTGATCGCGAAGGCGACCGCGGCCCGCGCCCCCAGCCGCCCGACGATCCGCGCGTCGTCCGCCGCGACGGCGCCGATCAGCAGCGACACGACCAGCGGGACGACGGTCATGCGGATCGCGTTGACCCACGTCGTCCCCACCGGCTCGGCCACCGCGAGCAGCGACTCGACGGTGGCCGGCGGCAGCAGCGCGCGCAGCGCGGCGCCGATCGCGAGGCCGGCGGCGAGCGCGGCGAAGGTGCGGGTGCTCTGGGACATGGCGCGGGAAGTTGCCCCGCGCGCACGTCCGGGCAAGGGCGGGACGCTACGCGATGGCTGTGCGATCGCTGCGCGATCGCTACGCGATCAGCACGAAGTCCTTGCGGTCGAACGCGCGCACGCGCGCGCAGACCTCGTAGCCCTCGCGATGGCCGGCGTCGTTGGTGTTTCCCTCGATGGTGCGGAAGACGTCGCCCTCGACCGCGGTGACGATGCCGACGTGCTCCCAGTCGTTGCGCGTGCGGCGCACGAGGAAGAGCGACCCGGGCGTGACCTCGCGCGCGCGGGGGGTCGCCCCGCCGACGAAGCAGCCGTTGGTCGTCGCGCTGCCCGCGAGCACGTCGCACGAGAAGGTGCGCGCCACCGGCACCGGCACGCCGAGCGCGTGCGCCGCCTGCCGCAGCACCAGCGTCGCGAAGCCGGAGCACCACGGCCACGCCGCGCCCTGGTTGCCGTCCATGTACAGCCGCACCCACGGCCCCATGTTCTGCCCGCCCACCTCGCGCGGGTTCTGGGCGAGATGCTGCTGCGCGCACGCGACCACCATCTGCCCGAGCGTCGCGACGCGCGGCGGGAGCGGGGCGAGCGCCGCGCGCATGGGCGCGACGAGCGCGTCGAAGGTCGCGCGGTCCACGCGGTCGCCGGCGGGCAGCCCGCGCTTCGCGCGGAAGTCGCGCACGCCCGTGGCCGTCGCGGGGCCGTAGCCACCGTCGATCGCGACGTGCACGCCGTGGAGGCAGAGCCACTCCTGGACGAAGCGCACGCGTGCGCCGCGGGCGCCGGGCGCGAGCTCGGAGACGAAGGTCGCCTCCGCCGGGAGCGAGACGGGGGAGGTGGGCGTGTACGCGGCGCCCGGGCGTGCGGCCGTACGGGACATGACGCTCTCCTGTGGTGCGGGATGCGCCACCATGCGATCGGCGGGCGCGGCACGCAAGCAGCGGCCGCCGTCACCGCCGGGCCCGGCAGGAAGCGCCGACGCCCCGAACGGCACGCGGGGACGTGCGCTCGATGGCGCACGTCCCCGCGTCCGTCCACGACCGTCGCCGATCAGCGGGGCGTCACTCGTAGCGCAGCGCGATGATCGGGTCGAGCGAGGCGGCGCGGCGCGCGGGCCAGACGCCGAACACCAGCCCGACCGCGGCCGAGAAGGTGAAGGCGACGACGATCGACGGCGTGGACACCGACGTCGTCCAGCCCAGCGCCAGCTTCAGCGTGAGCGCCATGCCGACGCCGAGCAGGATCCCGATGATCCCGCCGAGCACGCACAGCACCACCGCCTCGATCAGGAACTGCGAGAGGATCGTGCGGCGCGTGGCGCCGAGCGCCTTGCGCACGCCCACCTCGCGCGTGCGCTCGGTGACCGACACGAGCATGATGTTCATGATGCCGATGCCGCCGACGAGCAGCGAGACCGTCGCGACGCCGAGCAGCAGGTAGGTGAAGACCTGCGTCGTCTCCGCGGCCGTGTTGAGGAAGTCGGCCTGGTTGCGGATCTGGAAGTCGTCCGGACGCCCGGTGGGCAGCCGGTGCTCGCGGCGCAGGATGCGCTGCGCCTCGGCCATCGTCGCGTTGATCGCGTCCTCGCTCGGCGCGAGGATGTTGATCGAGCGCAGGTTGTCGCTGCCGATGACGCGGAAGCGCGCCGTCGAGAGCGGGATGACGACCTGGTCGTCGGGATCGTTGAAGCCGGTCGCGCCGCCCTTGGGCGCGAAGACGCCGACGATCTCGAACTGCGTCCCGCCGACGCGCACCTCCTGTCCGATCGCCGCCTCGGGGGTGATGAAGCCGAGGTTGGTGGCGGTCGTCGCGCCGAGCACCGCGACGCGCTTGCGGCCGAGGTCCTCGCCCTCGTCGAACATGCGGCCCACGCCCAGCGTGTACTTGCGCACCGTGGGGTAGTTGGGCGTCGTGCCGATGACGTTGACGCTCGTGTTCGTGTTCAGGTACTGCACCTGGAGCTGCCGGCCCATCTCGGGCTGCACGGCCACGAAGCCGCGCCCCTGCGCCTCGAGCGCCTCGGCGTCCTCGACGCGCAGCCGCGCGCGGTCGGTGGCCGACGCGATGCCGCCGGTGAACACCTGCCCCGGGTTGATCGTCACCAGCGTCGTGCCGAGCGACGCGATGCGGGCGTTGACCGCCTCCTTGGCGCCGTTGCCGAGCGCCTGCATCGCGATCACGGCCGAGACGCCGATGATGATGCCGAGCATCGTCAGGAGCGAGCGCATCTTGTTGACGCGCAGCGCCTCGAGGGAGACGCGGAGGATCTCGCCGACGGGCATGCCGCCGCGCGCGGCGGCGGCCGTCCCCGGATTCACCATCGTGGCCATCTCACGCCCCCCCGCGACCGCCGCCGCCGCCACCACCGCCGCCGCCCGGGCGGCCACCGCCGCCCGCGCCACCGCCGCCCGGCGCGCCGCCGCCGCCGCCCATGCCCGGGAGGCTGGACCGGCTGCGCAGGCGATCCTGGAACTCGGTGCGCGACTGCTGCAGCACCGCGGCCGACACGAGCGCGACCTGCTCGCCGTCCTTGAGGCCGGAGACGACCTCGGTGACGTCGAAGTTGCCCAGGCCGAGCGTGACGACGCGCGGCTCGAACGTGTCGCCCGACTTCACGAAGACGAGCCCTCGCTGCGAGCGGCCGCCGCGGCCCATGCCGCCGCCCATCGCGCCCATGCCGCCGCGACCACCGCCGGCGCCCGCGACACCGTTGGCGCCGCCGGCACCACCGGCGTTGCCCGCGCCGCCCGTCGCCTGCATCGCGCAGGCGCGCGCCTCGCGCGGATCGACGCCGACGCTGTCGTAGAGCGCCCGCATCTGCTGACGTGCGTCGTCACCGGCGCTGCCGTCCTGCATCTGCTGACGCAGCGCGCCGATCCGGTCGCGCATCGCCGGCTTGGCGGCGAGCTTCCGCGTGACCGAGTCGCACTGCGCGGGCGTGACGTTCACCGCGCCCATGCCGCCGCCCGCGCCGCCGCTCGCCCCGTTCGCGCCGTTCGCGCCGCCGCCGTTCGCGCCACCGTTGCCGCGGCCGTTGCCGCCGTTCGCGCCATTGGCGCCGTTCGCCGCGCCGCCCTGCGCGCCGGCGCCCGCCGCGACCGCGTTCGAGGTCGGCGTGTCGCCGCCCGCGCCGGGCCGCCCGCGCCCCGCGCCGCCCTGCGACTGCACGAGCTGCTGCACCGCGGCCGGGTCGAGGCCGAGCGCGGTCGCGGTGGTCGCCGCCTCGCGCAGCGAGCGCACGGCGTCGACCGGCACCGCGAGCACGTTGTCGCGCTCGTCGACGAGGATCGAGACGTCGGAGTTCATACCCGGCATCAGCGCGCCGTCGCGGTTGTCGATGCGGATGAGCACCGGGAACATCGTGACGCTCTGCTGCACCGTGGCGCGCGGCTCGATCTTCTCGACCGTGCCGCGGAAGGTGCGGCCCGGATAGGCGTCGACCGTGATGCTCGCCGTCTGCCCCGGCTTCACCTTCCCGATGTCGCTCTCGGTGACGAGCGTCGAGTCGTAGACGGTGCCGAGGTTGGCGATCGAGAGCAGGATGGTGCCGCCGCTCGCGCCGCTGGTGGACGAGGTGATGACCTGGCCCGGCGACACGTTGCGCGAGATCACGGTGCCGGCCGACGGCGCGGTGATCGTCACGTCCTCGAGCGCGATGCGCGCGAGCGAGAGCTGCGTGCGCGCGCTCGTGACCTGCGACTGCGCGTTGGCGTAGGCGAGGCGCGTCTGCTCCAGCTCGGGCGCGGTGATCACGCCCTGCTGCGACAGCGAGCGGTTGCGGTCGAACTGCGCCTTGGCCACCTCGAGCGAGGCCTGCGCGGCGGAGAGCGTCGCGCGCGCCTGGTCGTAGCGGCTCTGCGGATCGCGCGGATCGACGCGGACGAGCAGGTCGCCGGGGCGCACCTGCGAGCCGGTCTGCACGGGCATGTCGACGATCTGCCCGGAGGCCTTGGAGCGCACCTCGACGGCGGCGATCGGCGTGATCACGCCCGTGGCCTCGACGTCGACGACGACCGTCTGGCGGCGCACCGGCGCCGTCTCGACGACGGCGGCGTCCGCCTTCTTGTCGGTGCAGGCGGAGAGGCCGGCGAGCGTGCCGGCGGCGGCCACGGCCAGCGCGGCGTAGGGAAGCAGACGCCGCGAGCGGGCGGGGGACGACGAGGACATGGCAGCCGGCGTACGGGACTGGGGGGAGGGGGTGGCGCTCACAGATCGCGCCCGATGATGGACTCGAGCTGCGCGCGAGCCACGCGCGCGTTCAGGCGGGCCTGCACCAGCGCGACGCGCGCCTGGTTGAGCGTCGTCTGCGACGTCAGGACGTCGAGCAGGGTGGAGGCGCCGAGCTCGTAGCGCTGCTGCTGGACGCGCAGGTCCTCCTCGGAGGCGACGACGGTGGCCTGCTGGATCTCGATCTGCCGCTGCGACGAGCGCAGCGCGACCTCGGCCTGCACCAGCCCCTGCTGCGCGGCGAGGCGCGCGTCGCGGAGCTGCGCCTCGGCGTTCAGCGTCGCGACGTCGGCGCGGACCACCGCCTCCTCGCGCGTCAGCTGGTTGAACAGCGGATAGTTGAAGTTGAAGCGGAACTGGCCGCTGAAGCGCGGATCGTTCGGGATCAGGTCGAAGCCCGCCGACGACGTCGTCAGGTTGCGGCCGTAGCTCACCGACAGCGTCGGGTAGTAGGGCGCGCGCGACGCGCGGCCGGCCGCCTGCGCGGCGGCGAGGTTGGCGAGCGCCTGCCGCACCGACGGCGCGTTGTCGGCGAGCCGGCGCAGCTCCGCGGTGTCGACCGGCGCGGCGAGCGAGTCGGACGGGATGCCGGTCGTCGTGGCCGTCACGGTGAACGGCGTGCCGACGAGACGCGTGAGCGACGCGTCCGCGACCTCGCGCTCGTTGCGCGCGGTGAGCAGCGCCAGCTCGGCGTTGCTGACGGCGATGCTGGCGCGCAGCGAGTCGGAGCGCGTGACGGTCTGCGCGAGCACGCGGGCGCGGGAGACGCGCAGCTGCTGCGTGGCCTGCTCGAGCTGCGCCTGCGCGGCGCTCTCGCTCTCGCGGGCGGCCAGCGAGGCGTAGTACTGCTGCTTCACCTGGAAGGCGATGGTAAAGCGCTGCGCCTCCTCGCCGGTGAGCGCGGCGGCGCTGGCCGCGCGCGCGCTCCGCAGGTCGTTGAAGCGGCGGAAGCCGTCGAACAGGTCGAGCGAGGCGTTGAAGCCGGCACTCCCCGCCCAGCGGCCGGCCTGGAGCTCGCCGGTCTGCTGGTTCACGCGCGCGGTCGCGGGGCTCTGCTGCGTCGTGTTCGCGTTCACCGAGAGCGTCGGGATGAACGCGGCGTACGACGAGCGGATGGTGGCCTCGCTGGCGCGGAGCAGCCCGCGCGCCTGCACGGCCCCGGGCGCGTTGCGCCGCGCGAGCTGCACCGCCTCGTCGAGCGCGATGGGGCGCGCGGCGTCCGGCGCGGCCGCGGGCGCGGCGGCGGGCTGCTGGGCACGGGCAGGCACTGCCACGGCAAACACGGCGAGCGCGAGCAGGCCGGCGCGAGCCGGTGCGACGCGGGTCGGCGTGCGGAACAGGTCGGTCATAGGGAAGGTCACGGGGCGCTGGCGTGGGGCCGGATGACGGCAGACGTCCGGCGGCGGCATTCGTTAGAGCCGCGCCCGACATTCACCCACCGGACGGCCGCGTCGCGCGGCCGCCACCGGAGCAGAGAACGCGCCCCGGTGCCCCGATGTTGAACCGGAACCGATTCGCGGAACGCGCCTTAACGAACCGGAAGCGCGTGCGTCTGCCGTCTGTTCCCCGTGCGGCGGCCCCCCGGCCGGCCGCGTTCCCGCTCGCCCGTCCGCCACCGGAACCGCTCCATGACGCACCCGACGCTCCGCACGCTCGTCCGCGCCACCGCCGCTGCCACGCTGCTCGTCGCCGGCGCGACGGCCGCCCTCGCCGGCTCGGCCACGCCCGCGACCGCCCAGCCGCCCCAGGGCGGCGGCGGCGGCCGCGGCGGGCAGATGATGCAGAACATGCTGTTCGAGGGGATCACCCTCACCGACGCGCAGAAGACGAAGATCGACTCGATCCGCGGCGACTTCCGCGCGAAGATGATGGCCGAGCGTGGCAACGCCGGCGCGGGCGGCCCGCCGGACAGCGCCGCGATGGCGGCGCGCCGCGAGCGCATGCAGGCCGAGCGGACGGCGCTCCGGGCCGTCCTGACGGCGGACCAGCAGGCGACGTTCGACAAGAACGTGCAGGGGCTCGAGGAGCGCATGCGCACCATGCGCCAGCGGGGCGCCGGCGCGCCGCCGCGCTGAGCGGCCGCACGTCGCAGGAAGGGAACGGGGGCGCCGCGGCATGCCGCGGCGCCCCCGTTCGCGTTCGATCCCGTCCGGTCGCCTCGTGATAGCTGCTAGAACCCGATGGCGACGCCGAGCTGGCGCGGGAGTGTCGTGTCGCCGGCCGGGAAGCGAGTCACGGCAGGACGTTCGTGGGCGTGGCGACGAGCACGGCGGTGGTGGCGAGGACGGCGGCGCCGACCGCCAGCTCGACCGCGGAGGAGCGACGCAGTCCGCGGGCGCCCGCCTCGTCGCCGAGGGCGGGGCGGACCCGTCGCCAGTGGTGGGCGCCGAGCGCGGCCACGGGGAGCAGCAGGGCCAGCTTCAGGAGCAGGGTGCGGCCGTACGCCGAGGTCCACAGGGCGTCGACGGCGCCGAGGTGGAGCCACGCCGAGATGCCGCCGGTGACGGCGACCAGCGCCGCGCAGGCGAGCGCGAGGGGGGAGAAGGCGTGGACGAGGTCGGCGGCGGCGCGGCCGCGGGCGTCCGCCGGCAGACCCAGCGCGACGGGGATCCCGACCGCCACCACGACCAGGAGGGTGCCCAGCCAGCCGCCGGCGCCGAGGACGTGCGCCGCGTCGACGGCGACGGCGAGTGGGGCGAGCCCCGCCACGCCGGCCGCGTGGCCCGAGAGCGCCGTCGCGACGGCGATCCCGAACGCCCCGAGCGCCGCCACCGTCCATCCCGCCGACGTGCCGCGCCGGGCGAGCGCCCCGCCGACGAGCGCGACCAGCGTGGCGGCGACCAGCAGCAGCCAGGCGATCCCCCAGGTGGTCCCGCTCAGCATCGCGCCGAGGCCGGCCGGATCTCGCCAGGCCGCGCCGTGCAGCGCGACCGACTGCGCGACCAGCCGCAGCACGCTCGCGAGGAGCAGGAGCGCGGCGCCGGCGAGCGCCACGCCGCCCGCTCCACGCGCCGCCGCGCCCGCCCATGCCGCGCCCGCCCATGCCGCGCCCGAGGCGCGGCGCACGGCGGCGGGGAGCGCGATGCGACCGAACCCGACGGCGCCGATCACCGCCAGCATGCCGACGAACCCGAGCCAGCGCACCGCCACGTACAGCGGCGACTCCGCGTCGAAGGCGGTGGCGGCCGGCACCGGGGGGGCGCCGTCCACCGCCGCGCGTGCGCCGGTCGGCGGAGCGACGGTCGAGTCGACCGGCGGGATCACCGGGGTCACGGTCGCCGTGTCGGCCGCCGGCCGGCCGAGCCCCGCCGCGCCGCTGTCGATCGAGAAGCGGAAGCGGCCGCGCACCGGGTGCCCGTCGCGCCCGGCGATCTGCCACGCGACCGTGTACGTCCCGGGCGAGAGCGCGCCGACCACGTCGGCCGCGATCACCGCCGCCGAGTCGCCGCGGCGCAGCGCCGACAGCGCGACCGCCCGTCCGTCCGGCCCGAGCAGCTCCAGCCGCGCCACGGCCAGCTCGACCCGCTCGTTGAAGGTCAGCCGCAGGAAGCGCGGGACCGCCGAGAGGCGCGCGCCGCTCGCCGGCTCCGATCCGCGCAGCACGCCGTGCGCGTCGGCCTGGGTGGGCAGCCCGAGCACCGCGAGCAGGGCCAGCAGGCCGGCGAGGAGCATCGCCCAGCGCAGCGTCGGGGGGGCGAGTCGGGCGGGTCGGGGCACGAGGCGGTGTCGGAGAGGGAACGCGGCGGTGTCGAAAGCTATTGTTCGCCCCGCGCATGCGCCCCGCCCTCCCGACCCTCCCCGACCTCGCCGCGCTCGCCGTGGGCCTCACCGCGGTCCTCGACCACGTGCCCGACGCGGTGACGGTGCTGCGTTCGCGCGCGGCGCCGGTCGCGCGCCTCGCGCTCGCCCTGGAGGCGTCGCCGGGGTTGGACCGGTGGCTCGCGCGCGAGGCCCCCGACGCCGTGCTGCTGCACCGGCACTGGGGCGTGACGCTGGCCGACTGGCCGCCCGAGGTCGGCGTGCTCGCGAGCCACGACGCCTTCGACCGCCGCTTCGGGTTCGGGCGCTCGCCCGAGCTGGCCGACGCGCTCGCGCTCGCGCTCGGCGACGCGGCGGACTCGCTCGGCGACCGCGACGGGCATCCACTGGGCAGCGTCGGCACGGTGCGCGACCCGTGCGACGTCGCGTCGATCCGGGCCGCGCTCGCGCGCGCCTTCGGCGGCGTGGAGGCCGAGCAGCCCGCGCCCGGCGCGTCGGACGACGCCCCCGTGACGCGCGTGGCGATGGCGCGCGCGATGACGCCGGAGCTCGTCGCGCGGGCGGCGGCGCTCGGCGCCACCGTGTACGTCACGGGGCAGCTGCGGATGCCGGGGCGCGAGCCGGCGCGGCGCGCGGGGCTGCACGTCTTCGCGGTCGGCCACGCGTGCGCCGAGCGGTGGGGGATGGCGCGGCTGGCGGACGCGCTGCACGCGGCGTGGCCCGCGCTCGACGTGCGGCTCGCGCCCGACGGCGGCGACGCATAACGTCCCGCGCATGAGCGGATACGCGATGCGCGGCGACGCGCGCCCCGACGACGCGCTGCGCGTGGGGCTGATCGGCTACGGGCTCGGGGGCGCGGTGTTCCACGCGCCGTGCATCGCCGTCACCGAGGGGCTGCGGCTGGCCGCGATCGTGACCGGCGACGCGGAGCGCCAGCGGCAGGCCGCGCGCGCGCATCCGGAGGCGCGCATCGTCGCGAACGCGGACGCGCTGTGGGCGATGGCCGAGGCGCTCGACCTCGTGGTGATCGCGGCGCCGAACGGCGCCCACGCGCCGCTGGCGACGGCGGCGCTGTCGCACGGGCTGCACGCGGTCGTCGACAAGCCGTTCGCGACGACGGTGGCCGACGCGCGCGCGATGGTCGACGAGGCGCGGCGCCGCGACCTGCTGATCGCGCCGTACCACAACCGGCGCTGGGACGGCGACTTCCTCACCCTGCAGCACCTCGTGCGCGACGGCGCGCTCGGCGCGCTGCACCGCTTCGAGTCGCGCTTCGACCGCTGGCGGCCGACGCCGAAGCCGCGCTGGACGCGCGCCGACGCGTTCGCGCGCGGCGAGGGGATCGACCTCGACCTCGGCACGCATCTCGTCGACCAGGCGCTCGTGCTGGGCGGGCCGGTGCACGCGGTGTACGCCGAGGCGAACCGACGGCACGCCGACGTCACCGTCGCCGACGACCTGTTCGTCGCGCTGACGCACGCGTCGGGGCTCCGCTCGCACCTGCACGCGAGCACGACGGCGGGGCTGCCGGGCCCGCGCTTCGCCGCGTTCGGCTCGCGCGCGGCCTACGTGAAGCACGGCGCCGACCCGCAGGAGGAGGCGCTGCGCGCGGGCGCGCTCCCCGTCGGGCCAACGTGGGGCGAGGAGCCGCGCGAGCGCTGGGGCACGATCGGCGCGGGCGGTGCGGGCGAGGCGGTGCGCACGCATGCGGGAAGCTATCCGCGCTTCTACGCCGGGATCGTCGAGGCGCTGCGCGGCGGCGGCCCGCCGCCCGTCGCGCCCGAGGACGCGATCGCCGGCCTGCGGATCCTCGACGCCGCGCGCGTGTCGGCGATCGAGGGACGCATCGTCGTGCTCGACGCATGATGCGCGGCCGCGGCCCCGGCGTGCGCGCGTGGGCCGCGGTCGCGGTGCTGGCGCTCGACGGCGGACAGCCCGCCGCGCGGCTGGTGCGCGTGGTGGACGCGGCGTCGGGACGGCCGCTGCCCAACGCCGAGGTGACGGACCTGGCGACCGAGCGCGTGCGGCTCACCGACGGCGAGGGCGCGGTGCGGCTGACGCCCACCGGCGACGGCGTGCTGCGGGTGCGCGTGCGACAGATCGGCTATCGCCCCGCGCAGCAGACGCTCGCCGTCGACGCGGACAGCGCGACGGTCGCGCTGCAGCGCGTCACGTACCTGCTGCCGGGCGTGGTGGCGACCGCGCCGACGGGCTGCGGCACGCCACCGGACAGCGTCGCGCGGCTCTCGGCGGCGGTGCTCGAGCAGCTGCGCGCTGGCGCCGAGCGGTACGAGACCTTCCGACGCGCGTATCCGTTCCGCGTGCGCATGGAGCGGCGCACCGCGCCGCTCGGGCCGGATGGGCGCCCCGCGCGCATCGTGCGCGCGGTCGAGGAGTCGGACGACCGGAGCTGGGGCGACACGTACCGCCCCGGCCGCGTGATCGAGTACGACCGGCGCGGCAACTTCTTCGCGTCGATCCTCTTCCTGGCGTCGCTGGCCGACCCGCGGTTCTGGGAGCGGCACTGCTTCGTCGCGCGACCGGGCGGACGCCTGCAGGGCACGCCCGTGATCCAGCTGGAGTTCACGCCCGCGCCGCACGTGCGCGAGCCCGAGTGGCTCGGCGTCGCGCTGCTCGACTCGGCCACCAGCATGCTCCGCCGCGTCGAGTTCCAGCTGGTCGGGCTGCCGGCGAACGGCGAGCCGCGGCGGCTGGAGGGCTACACGACATTCCGGTCGCCGGCGCCGTACTTCGTCATCCCCGACACGACCGTCGCGGTCTGGTGGCGCAAGCAGCGCGGCGAGACGTGGGGGCTGCCGGACGTGGCGCAGGCGCTGTACGTGACGGAGCTGCGCTACCGCCGCGACGTGCCGCCGGCGTCGACGCCGATCGGGGCGCCGCGCTGAGCGCCGGGCTGAGCGCCGCGCGTGGCCGCGCGCGCGCTCGCGCGCGGGCTCACGCGCGCGGCGCGCCGGCCAGCCGCCGCACCAGCTGGTCGAGGAACTCCAGCCCCTCGTAGAACGAGCGCACGCGCAGCTTCTCGTCGCGGCCGTGCGCGTTCGTCTCGCCCGGCGTGCTGAAGATGCCGCTGACGCCGTAGGTCGGGATGCCGGCGGCGCGCAGGAAGCGGCCGTCGGTGGCGCCGGTGGACATCGTCGGGATCACCGGGATGTCGCCCCACATGCGGCGCGTCAGCTCGGCCGTCGCCGCGAGCACCGCCGGATCCACGCCCGCCGTGGCCTCCGGGAAGCGCTCGCGCTCGGGAAGGGTGAACGTCACCTTCACGCCGCTGTCGCCGATGACGCGCGCGAGCTCCGCGCGCACCGCCTCGGCGCTCGACGTCGGCACGATGCGGCAGTTCACGTTCGCCGTCGCCGTCTGCGGCAGCGCGTTGTAGGCGTGCCCGCCGGCCAGCCGCGTCGCGACGCAGGTGGTGCGCAGCATCGAGTTGTAGCGCGCGTCGCGCGCGACGATCGCCGCGGCCGCGGTGTCCGACGGATCGGCGACGAGCGCGCGCATCGCGGCGGCCATCGCCGGCTTCTCGACCTTCGCCGTCTGCTCGAAGAAGGCGCGCGAGACCGGGTTGAGCGTCACCGGGAAGCGATGCCGCGCGATGCGGCCGATCGCGTCGGTCAGCTGGTAGATCGCGTTGTCCGGGCGCGGCACGCTGGAGTGGCCGCCCGGGTTCACCGCCGTCAGCGTGTAGTCCTCGGGCACCTTCTCCGCCGCCTGCACGGAGTGGAACAGCGCCCGCGCATCGAGGCCCGCGCCGTCGAGCGTCCCGCCGCCGCCCTCGTTGATCGCGTACGCGGCGTCGATCAGCGCGCGGTGCTGCGCGAGCAGGAACTCGACGCCGTTCGCGTCGCCGCCCTCCTCGTCGGCGGTGAGCGCGAGCACGACGTCGCGGTCGGGCGTCCACCCCTCGCGCTTCCAGCGCAGCAGGTTGGCCACGAACATCGCCGCCATCGCCTTGTCGTCGGCGGTGCCGCGACCGAGGAAGTAGCCGTTCTCCTCGTGCAGCACGAACGGGTCGCGCGGCCAGTCGGCGCGGTTGGCGGCGACGACGTCGAGGTGCGCGAGCAGCAGGATCGGCTTCCCCTGCGCACGGCCGCGGTAGCGCACGACCAGGTTCCCCTTCGTCGGCTTGCCGGTGGGCACGAGCACGCGCACGTCGGCGGCCGGGAAGCCGGCCGTGCGGAAGCGCGCGGCCATCGCCTCGGCGGCGCGCGTCGTCGAGCCGCCCGAGTCGACGGTGTTGATCTCGACCAGCTCGCGGTAGACGGCGCGGGCGAGCTGCCGGTGCGCGTCGGGCGCGGGCGCCTGCGCGTGGACCGGAGCGGCGGCCGCGAGCGCGAGGGCGGCGACGGTGGCGAGACGGCGGAGCATGGGGAGGGACGTGTGAGGAGGGAGCGTCGGAGCGGTCAGCGGGCGAGCGTGAGCGTGAACGTGCTTCCCACCCCTTCCTCGCTCTCGACGGTGAGGTCGCCGCCCATGCCGCGCGCCAGGTCGCGGCTGATCGCGAGGCCGAGTCCCACGCCGTCCTGCGTGCGCGTGAGGCGCGGGTTCACCTGCACGAACGGCTCGAAGATGCTCGCCAGCTTGTCGGGCGACACGCCGATGCCGGTGTCGGCGACCGCGATGCGCACGCGGTCCGCCGCCACATCGCAGCCGATCGCGATGCGGCCACCGGGCGCGGTGAACTTGACCGCGTTGGTCAGCAGGTTGAGCAGGATCTGCCGCAGCTTCTCGGCATCCGCGCGCACGGTCAGCGTGCGGTCGCAGCCGCCGAAGTCGAGCGACAGCCCCTTGGCGCGCACCTGCGGCGCGACCAGCGCCTCGGCGGTCGCGATGGTCTCGTCCACGGGCACGTCGGCCATGCTGTAGCGCACGGTGCCCGTCTCGACGCGCGCGTAGTTCAGCACGTCGTTGATGAGCCCCAGCAGGTGCTGCTGGCTCTTCTGGATGCGCGTGAGGTCCTCGCGCTGCGCCTCGTTCACCGGGCCGCGCACGCCCATCTCCAGCAGCTCGGCGTAGCCGCCGATCGCGTTGAGCGGCGTGCGCAGCTCGTGCGACATCACCGCGAGGAACTCGCTCTTCGCGCGGTTCGCCGCCTCGGCCTCGGCGCGCGCCGCCTCGGCCTCCTGGCGCGCCGCGCGCTCGGCGTCCAGCAGCCGCTCGCGCTCCTCGACGTCGACCACGGAGCCGATGTAGCCGAGGAACTCGCCGTCGGCGCCGAAGCGCGGCGCCGCGGCGTCGAGCGCGCGGCGGTACTCGCCGTCGGCCCGCCGCAGCCGGAACGCGACGCGGAAGGACGCGTGCCGCGCGTTGGCGTCCATGAACTCCGCCTCCGCGCGCGCACGGTCGTCCGGATGCACGGCGCCCAACCAGCCGAAGCCGAGCCCCTGCTCGGGCGACTGGCCGGTGAACGCGTACCACTCGCGGTTGAGGAAGGAGCAGCTGCCGTCCGCCTCGGTGACCCACAGCATGACCGGCGCGTGGTCGGCCATGTTGCGGAAGCGCGCCTCGCTCTCGCGCAGCGTCGTCTCGGTCTCGCGCCGCAGCCGCGCGAGCGAGAGGTGCGCGCCCACGCGCGCCACCAGCTCCTGCGCGGCGAACGGCTTCACCAGGTAGTCGTCGGCGCCGGCCTGCGCGCCCTCCACGCGCGCCTCCTCGCCGGCGCGCGCCGACAGCAGGATGACCGGCAGGTCGCGCAGCGCCTCGTCGGCGCGCAGCTCGCGCAGCAGCCCGAAGCCGTCGAGCCGCGGCATCATGACGTCGCTCAGCACGAGGTCCGGCCGCCGCGCGCGCGCGGCGTCGAGCGCGGCCCGTCCGTCCGGAACGCCCTCGACCTCCCAGCCCCGCGCCGTCAGCAGCCGCGTGACGTACTCGCGCATGTCGGCGTTGTCGTCGGCGAGCAGCACGCGCGCGTCCGGCACGACGGCGCGCGCGCCCGCGTCGACGGGGGCGGGCGGCGCGGCGGGCGCGGGCGGGCGCCCCGACGGCACGATGATCGGGTGCTCGCCCGTCGTGCCGGGAAGCCACCGCACCGCCTCCTCGGCGTACGGCATGGCGCCGATCGCGGTCGACGCGCTCGCGCGCACCGCGCCCGCGGTCGCGAGGCGCTCGGCCGGCAGGTGCGCGGCGCCCGCGCGCAGCCGCACCGTGAACGTCGTCCCCTCGCCCGGCGTGCTGGCGACCGCGATGCTGCCGCCGTGCCGGTGCACGAGCTCCTGCACGAGCGCGAGCCCGATGCCGGTGCCCTCGTGCGTGCGGCTGCGCGCGTTCGCCACGCGGTGGAAGCGGTCGAAGATGCGCGGCAGCTCCTCGGGCGCGATGCCCACGCCCGTGTCCGCGACCGTCACCTCGACGCCGTCGCCGGCGTCGACCGCGCGCACGCGCACCGAGATGCCGCCGGCGAACGTGTGCTTGAACGCGTTGGACAGCAGGTTGAGGACGACCTTCTCCCACATCTCGTGGTCGACGTACACGGCCGGCATGCCGACGGGGAGCGGCGGCGCGTCGACGGTGAGCGCGAGCCCGGCGCGCGCGCAGGCGGAGCGGAAGGCGCTCGCCAGCTCCGCGGTGAGCACGGCGACGTCGGTCGGCTCGTACACGGCCTCGATGCGCCCCGCCTCGATGCGCGCGAAGTCGAGCAGCGAGTTCACGAGCCGCAGCAGCCGCAGCGCGTTGCGGTGCACGAGCAGCAGCCGCGCGCGGTTCTCGGGGCGCGTCTCGGGATCGGCGAGCGCGTCCTCCGCCGGCCCGAGCATCAGCGTCAGCGGCGTGCGGAACTCGTGGCTGACGTTCGAGAAGAAGGTCGTCTTCGCGCGGTCGAGCTCCGCGAGCGCCTCGGCGCGCACGCGCTCGGCCTCGTACGCCTCCGCGTTCGTGATCGCCTGGCCGATGTGCCCCGCGAGCAGGTCGAGGAAGCCGCGATACGCGTCGTCGAGCGCGCGGCGCGGGCTGAGCCCCACCACCATCGCGCCGAACGGGTGCTCGCGCCCGGGACGGGTGATCGGCAGCACGAGCGCGTCGCGCGGCGACTCGGGCCACGGGCCGCCGGGGAGCGCGCCGAACCGCGCCTCCAGCTCCGACACGTGCGCCACGCGCCCGGTCCGCGCGACCTCAGCCAGCGGCCAGCGCGGCGCCTCCGCATCCGCTCCCCCGTCGGACGGCGCCAGCGGCACGCACGTCGGGCTGGCCGGCGTGCCGGGGGCGAGGCCGGCCGTGCCGACGAGCTGCAGCGCGCCGTCGCCCTCGACCACGCGGTAGAGCAGCGCGAACGGCAGGTCGCCCGGATCGCCCGCCAGCGTCTGCGACGCGAGCGTGTACGCCGCGTCGGGCGTGCGCGCCTCGGCGACGCGCGCGGCGAGCTCGCGCACCGTGCGCAGGCGGCGCTCGCCGATGACGCGCTCGGTCGTCTCGAGGACGGCGTTGAAGATGCCCTCGACCTGCCCCGCGTCGCCCCGGATGGGGCTGAACGTGTAGTCGAAGTAGCACTCCTCGGTGTAACCGTGGCGCCGCATCGCCAGCAGCTGGTCCTTCGACCGCGTCGCCTCGCCCGTGCTCATGACGTGCGCGAACAGCGGACCGATCGTGTCCCAGATCTCGGGCCACACCTCGCGCCCCGGCCGGCCGAGCGCCCACGGGTGCTTGCCGCCGGGGATCGGGCTCCACGCGTCGTTGTAGAGCAGCGCGAGCTCCGGCCCCCAGTAGAGCGCGATCGGGAAGGCGGAGCCGAGGCAGATGCTGACCGCGGAGCGCAGGCTCGCGGGCCAGCCCTCGGGCGGGCCGAGCGGGCTCGTCGTCCAGTCGTGCGCGCGCATCAGCGCGCCCATCTCGCCACCGCCGGCGAAGAGCCGCTCGGCGGTGAACGCCGCCGGACGGTCGGGGTCGAACGCGGTCGGAGTGGCCATGCGGAAGATCGGGAGACGGACGGCGCCCGGTGGCGCACGTGCGGAACGGTGGCCACGGGCGAGCGTGGTGTCCAGCGCACGCCGGGCGAGAGCCAGGGAAACGCATGATGTCACGGCGTCGTTTCTGACCGCGGTCCCGGGGCGCCGTAACGGCTATACTGTCGAAGCGTCCAGGAAGCACCGATGAGAGTCTCAGCCGTTCCCGCCGTCGTCCCCGCCGTCGTCCCCGCCGCCCGCGCCGCGCGCCGCGCCCTGCTCGTCCTCCTCGCGGCCGTCGCCCCGCGGGCGGCCGCCGCCCAGCAGCCGCCGGACAGCACGCGCCCCGTCCCGCCGCCGCCCGCGGTCGTCGACAGCGCGCGTCCCGACAGCGCGCCCGCGACGCCGGCGCCGCCCTCCAGCGACAGCGCGCGCGCGGCGCGCCCGGTCGGCGCGACCACGGGCACGACGGCGGGCGGCGGCTGGCTCGCCCCCGCGGCGGTGCGCGCGCCGGTGCGCCTGCCGGTCTCGGGCGGCGCGGGCCCGCGCGTCCTGCACGTGCAGGTGCTCCTCGGGGCAGCCGGCTTCTCGCCCGGCGTCCTGGACGGGAAGTGGCAGGCGGGGACGCGCGCCGCGGTGCGCGCCTTCCGCGAGGCGCACGACCTCGGCGACGGCGACTCGGTGAACGAGGCGACGTACGAGCGCCTGGTCGCGGTCGCGCATCGGCGCCCCGCGGTGGTGGAGTACCGCATCTCGCGCGAGGAGCTGCGCGCGCCGCGCCGCAAGCTTCCCGGCGGCTACCACGCCAAGGCGAAGCTGCCCTGGCTGGGCTACGAGACGATGGCCGAGCGGCTCGCCGAGCGCTTCCACACGACGCCGGGCGTGCTGCGCGAGCTGAACCCGGGCGTCGACCTGGAGACGGCGGCGCCGGGGACGACGATCGCCGTGCCGAACGTGTGGCGCCTGCCGCCGCGCGCCAACCCGGCGCGGCTGGTGGTCGACAAGCGCGGCGGGACGCTGCGCGGCTACGACGACGCGGGCGCGCTCCTCTTCTCGCTCCGCGCGAGCGTCGGGTCGGCGGAGACGCCGTCGCCCACGGGGCGGCTCAAGGTCCGCAGCGTCACCCGCAACCCGTGGTACCAGTACAACCCGCGGGTGCTCGCGGGCGACCCGCGGGTGAAGGGGAAGATCGCCGACCTGCCGCCGGGCCCGAACTCGCCGGTGGGGCTCGTCTGGATCCAGCTGTCGCGTGCGCACATCGGCATCCACGGAACGCCGGAGCCGGCGCGCGTGGGGAGCGCGCAGTCGCACGGCTGCGTGCGGCTCACCAACTGGGACGCGCTCTTCCTGGCGAGCACGCTGACGCCGGGCGTGGAGGTCGAGTTCCTCTGAGACCGGTGCCGCGGGCTGCGGGCTCTGAGCCCTCGCTCGTGGATCCTCGCGCCGGACCCGGACTCACGAACGGCATCGGACAGGATTGCGACGGATGGGACGGACGAGAGCCGGAGTGTCTCCTCTCGGCGCGAGGCTCCGTGCGCCGCGCGGAGCAGAATCCGCAGTCGTCCGTCCAATCCGTCGTGATCCTGTCCGATGCCGTCTGCTCTTCCGCTGCGCCCCGACCGGTGCTGCTCGGCGCGCGATCGCCGGGGCTGCAGACAGTTCCGCAGCCGTCAGTTGATCGAGTCGTCCCCCTCGAGCATGCGCGCCACGTCCACCAGCATCCGCGCGTCGCCGGCGAAGGCGCGGGCGCCGTGGAGCAGGTAGAGCGTGTCGACGGCGCGGAGGGCGCGGGCGGCGCTCGCCTCGACGATCTCCTCGGCGGCGACCTCGGCCTCCAGGGTCGTCCGGACGAACGCCTCGGCGAAGCGACGCACCTGCACCGGGCGGCAGCCCGCGCGGCCGGCGTAGGCCAGCGCGCCGAGCAGGGCCAGCGCGAAGCGGGTGCCGTCGGGGCTCTCGTCGCCGAGGACCGCGATCGACAGCTCCTCGGCGAGCGGCGTGCGGACGGTCAGCTCCGCGACGAGATCGGCGATCGCCTCGGGGGTCTCGCACCCCTCGGGGCTGACGGTCGTCGTGGCGAGGTCGAGGTCGCCGCCGGGGAACGCCGCGGCGGCGGTGGGGAGGCGGAAGCGATACGTCATGACGCGATCCTCGGGTGGGGGGCGCCGATCGGCGGCGCGAGGTCTCGCATCATGTGGTCGACGGGCGCGCGCGGGGGCCCGCCTGACCCAGCTGTCACCCAGTTGTCATGCCGCCGTCATCCCCTGCGGCCGGAAGCCCCGGGGAAACCGCCCCAGACGGCGTCGAGGCTGCCGCATCGTCCGACGCCTCGGCACCCGAGGGCTCCAGCTCCTGGCGCTCCGGCGCGCGCAGCCGGTAGCCGACCCCGCGCACCGTCTCGATGACCGGCGTCCCCGGCGCCTCGCCCAGCCGCTGCCGCAGGCGCATGATCGTCACGTCCACGACGTTGCTTCCGCCGTGGTAGCCCTGCCCCCAGACGTCGCGCAGCAGCGTCTCGCGCGTCTGCGGCACGTCGGCGTGCGCCACGAGATGCGCCAGCAGGGCGAACTCGAGGGGCGTGACGGCGAGCGGCACCCCGTCCAGCCAGACCTGTCGGCGCCCGGCGTCGACGACCAGCGAGCCGACGCGGATCACCGCCCCCACCGCCCCCGTCCCCCGGCGCACGAGCGCCCGCAGCCGCGCCCGCAGCATGTCGAGCGACACCGGCTTGACCACGTAGTCGTCGGCCCCCGCGTCGAGGACGCGGATCACGACCTCCTCGCGGTCGAGCCCCGACAGCACGAGCACGGGGACGGCGTGGTCCTGGGCGCGCAGCAGCCGGAGGACCTCGAGCCCGGTGCCGTCGGGCAGCTGCAGGTCGAGGATCACGGCCGTGAAGGCGTCGGCCTCCGTCAGCAGCTGCCCCTCGGCGACGGTCGGGGCGTGCACGACCGTGATGCCGTCGGCGGCGAGGCGACGCTGCAGGAGCTGCGCGAGGGTGCGGTCGTCTTCGACCAGGAGGATGCGCATGGGCAGCACGGTGACGCGGCGAGACGGGTGCCGGGCGCGTGACCGGCAGCCCCGGCGGACGGGCGCGGCGAGGCCGCCCGAGCGAAATAGTCGGAAACGGGGTCGCCGCGCCACACGGTCGGGATGACAGACCGATGAGATGCGAATGAACTCCCCGTCATCTATAATGCTACGAGCGTCCACGCCCCCCCGTTGTCGAGCGGGCTCGGACGCGGGACTCGGCGCGCACGCGATCTGCTGCATCTTCACGCCGCAGAAGAGACCGTGCGGCATCGGATGCGGGCAGGTGCGACGCGACTTCCGCATCCTGTACCCCGCCTGCCCGCGGCGCGTGACATCCTTCGGGAGTCCGTCCGCCCTACCCTGCTGGTCCCCGCCGGGATCGCCGTTACGATCCCGTCCCGCCCCGTGACGCCCTCGCCCCTCTCGCCGACCACCGCCTCCCCGGCGGAGCGTCTGCTCGTCGCCCTGGCCGAGTCCGCCGACGGCGTGCTGCTGGTCGACCGCGACGGCGGGTGCGCGTTCGCGACCCCGCGCGCCGGCGCGCTGCTGGAGGCCGAGGCGCTCGACGCGCTGACCGACTGGAGCGCGTGGCCGGCCACCGCGCGCGAGGCGGTGCGCCCCGCCGTCGCCGGCGCGGCGTCGACCGGCCGCCCGACGGCGACCCGCACCTGCCCCGCCTTCCACGGGCGCCCGCTGGCCGTGCGCGCCACGCCGGCCGGCGGGGCCTTCCTCGTGACGGTGGCCGAGGCGCCCGACGATCCGCTCGACCGCGAGGCGGCGACGACGCTCGACCGGCTCCCCGACGTCGTGCTGCGCTACGACCGCGACGGGGTGATCCGCTACGTGAACGCCGCGATCGTCGCGGCCACCGGGCAGCCGCAGTCGCACTTCATTGGGCAGCGCGCCGACGCCACCGGCGTCGCCCCCGAGATCTCGGCCCGCTTCGCCGCCGCGCGCGCGACCGTGTTCGGGACGGGGCAGCCGGCGACCTTCGAGATCCGGCGCGGCACGCCGCACGGCGACCGGTGCATCGAGTACCGCATGGTGCCCGAGCGCGACGCGGACGGCCACGTCGTCACCGCGCTCGCCCTCGGGCGCGACGTCACCGAGGCGCGCGAGACGACGCGCGAGCTGCGCGAGAGCGAGGCGCGCTACCGCTCGCTCGTCGAGGCGACGACGCAGGTCGTCTGGCACACGGGACCGCGCGGCGAGATCCTGGCGCGCGACAACGGGAACTTCATCGCCTTCACCGCGGGCGCCGGCGGCGGCGCGATCACGGAGCTGGACTGGCTGGAGTCGGTGCACCCCGACGACCGCGCGCGCGTCGAGGCGGAGTGGCTCGGCGCCGTGCAGGCGCAGGTGCCGTACGAGTCGCACTACCGGCTGCGCCGCGCCGACGGGCAGTGGCGGCACACGATCGCGCGCGGGATCCCGGTCCGCGATGCGCACGGCGCGGTCGTCGAGTGGGTCGGCACGGTCACCGACGTCACCGAGCAGGTCGCGCTCGAGGCCGCGCTGCGCGTGAGCGAGCGGCGCATGGCCACGCTGCTGAGCAACCTGCCCGGCATGGCGTACCGGATGCGCGACGACGACGTCTGGACGACGGAGTTCGTGAGCGAGGGCGTGCTGGCGCTCACCGGCTACGCGCCCGAGGCGTTCATGGGCGACGACGGCATGACGTTCGTGCGGGTCATCCACCCCGACGATCTCGTCCACGTGCGCGCCGTCGCGAACGAGGCGGTCGCGGAGGGGCGCGCGTTCACGATCACGTACCGCATCGTGCGCGCGGACGGCGCGGTGCGCTGGGTGTGGGAGCAGGGGCGCGAGGTCCCGCGCGACGCCGACGACGGGCCGCGGCTGCTCGAGGGGCTCATCGTCGACGTGACCGACCGCGAGGAGGCCCGCGTCGCGCTGGAGGCCGAGCGCGCGCGGCTGGAGGAGGCGCAGCGCATCGCGCACGTCGGCTCGTGGGAGATCGACTTCCGGGGCGGCCGCCACGTCGTCTCCGACGAGATCCTGCGGGTGCTCGGCACCGGCCCCGAGACGCGCCTCGATCCGTTCGGCACCTTCGTCTCGCTGGTGACCTCCGAGGACCGCGCAGCGCTCGACCTGCGGGTGGCGCAGATCCGCGGGGGCGCGGCGTCGTGGACCGCCGGGCGCTACACCATCCAGCGGCCCGACGGCGTGCGGCGCGTGGTGCAGATGCGCAGCGCGTGGACGTACGACGAGCAGGGCGCGCTCGTGTCGGGGCGCGGGACGCTGCAGGACGTCACCGACGTCGTCGAGGGCGAGGTGCGCCTCGCGCGGCAGCAGGCGCTGCTCGAGGAGTCGCAGCGGCTGGCGCACGTCGGCAGCTGGGAGTGGGACCGCACGACCGACCGCCTCACCTGGTCGGACGAGATGTACCGGCTCGTGGGGCAGACGCCCGGCCCCGGCGCCACGCCGCGGCGCTTCGCGGAGCTCGTGCACCCCGACGACCTGGACGCGGTGCTCGCGCGCTTCCGCGAGTCGCTGTCGACGGCGCAGACGCTGGAGATGGAGCACCGGCTCGTGCGCGCCGACGGCGAGGCGATCGTCGTGCACGCGCGCACGCGCATGGTCACCGACGAGTCGGGCACCGTGGTGCGCGTGGTCGGCTCGGTGCAGGACGTGACCGAGCACCGCGCGGCGCAGGCCGCGCTGCGCCTGTCGCAGGAGCAGCAGGTCGCGCTGCTGCAGAGCATCCCCGACTCGGCCTGGCTCAAGGACGTCGATGGCCGCTACCTCGCGTTGAACGAGGCCGCGTGGCGCGCGCGGGGGATGGAGCCCGCGGCCGTCATCGGGCGGCGCGCGCCGGACGTCTTCCCGCCGGAGCTGGCCGCCGACCGGCTGGCGCACGACCGCGCGGTGCTCGAGAACCGGCGCCCGATGCTCGTCGAGCACGAGGACGTCGCGCCCGACGGCTCGCGCCGCTGGTTCGAGACGATCAAGGCGCCGTACTACGACGCCGCCGGCCGCGTGGCGGGGATCGTCGGCATCGCCCGCGACATCACCGCGCGCCGGCAGCTCGAGGAGCAGCTGCGGCAGTCGCAGAAGATGGACGCGCTCGGGCTGCTCGCCGGCAGCGTCGCGCACGACTTCAACAACCTGCTGAGCGCGATCATCGGCGGCACCGAGCTGGCGCGCCTCGAGGTGCCCGACGGGACGCAGCTCGCGCAGGACCTGGACGACGTGCGCCACGCCGCGCAGCGCGGCGCGCAGCTCACGCGGCAGCTGCTCGCGTTCAGCCGCAAGCAGGTGAGCCAGCCGCGCCCGCTCGACCTGCGCGAGACGGTGCGCGACAGCGCGAAGCTGCTGCGCCGGCTGCTCCCGGAGGACGTGGCGCTCGACGTGTCGGTCGGCGAGGGCGCGTCGGCGCCCGCCGGGGGCGACGGGCCGCTGGTCGTGCGCGCGGACGCGGGGCAGATGGAGCAGGTGCTGATGAACCTCGTCGTCAACGCGCGCGACGCGGTGCTGGCCAAGCGCGAGGGGCAGCGCGAGGGGCAGCGCGACGCCCTGCGCGCGTCGATGCGCGGGCCGGACTCCGCGCGCGAGGCGGCCGAGCGCACGCCGCCGGCCGACGTCGTGACGGTCGCCGTGACGCGCGCGGTGCTGCCGGCCGGCGATCCGCGCCTCGCGCGCCGCGGCGCCGAGCCGCTGCCGACGGGCGCGTACGCGATGCTGACGGTGCGCGACTCGGGCGCGGGGATGGACGCCGCCACGCGCTCGCGCGTCTTCGAGCCGTTCTTCACGACCAAGCCCTCCGGGCGCGGCACGGGCCTCGGCCTCGCGACGGTGCTCGGCATCGTCGAGCAGAGCGGCGGCGCGGTGCACGTGGACGCGGCGCCGGGCGCGGGCGCGGCGTTCACGATCGTGCTGCCGCTGATCGAGGGGCCGGCCGACGTCGTGGCGGTGGGCACGCGCACCGTGCTCCGCGGCGGCACCGAGACCGTGCTGCTGGTCGAGGACGAGTCGGCGGTGCGCGAGACGGCGACGCGCATCCTGGAGCGCCACGGCTACCGCGTGCTGTCCGCGCGCCACGGCGGCGACGCGCTGATGGCGTGGGCGGACCACGCGGCGACGGTCGACGTCGTGGTGACCGACCTGCGCATGCCGGCGGTCGACGGCAAGACGCTGATCGCCTGCCTGCGCGCCGAGCAGCCCGCGCTCCCGATCGTCGTGATGTCGGGCTACGCGAGCGGCAAGGACCCGGAGGAGCGCGCGCTGCTCGAGCGCGAGGTGTTCCTCACCAAGCCGTTCAGCGCCGAGACGCTGCTGCAGCAGGTGCGGGCCGCGCTCGACGGCGCCGAGCGCCGGAGCTGACGTCGGCGGCACTCCCGCCGGAGGAGCTCCCGTCCGTATCGGCGACGGCGACGTCCGTCGGCGGTCCGTTGCGCGGTGTCGGTCCCCTCGGCATGCTGCCACGATGTCATCGCCGCCGACGAACCCGAGCCACGCCCCCGGCGGCGCCGACCTCCGCGAGGCGCTGCTGGACGCGCTCTTCGCCCAGTCGCCGTTCAGCGTCGCCGTCTACGACCGGCAGGGCCGGGTGGTCGCGGGCAACGCGGCCTACGAGCGGCACTGGGGGATCCGGCTGGCCGACATCCCGCCGGACTTCTCGCTGTTCACCGATCCGCAGCTGGCGCGCGAGGGGATGCTACCGCTGCTGGAGCGGGCGTACGCGGGCGAGCACGTCGTGCTGCCGCCGGTGCGCTACGACGCCGGCGCGGCCGTCGGCGGGCCGGGGCGCGTGGTGTGGACGCAGGGGCACTGCTATCCCGTCCGCGATCCCGACGGCGTGGTGCGCCACGTCGCGATCCTGCACGAGGACACGACGGCGCGCCTGGAGGCGGCGCAGGCGCTGCACTCGCTGAACCAGCGGCTGGAGGCCCGCACGCGCGCCGCCGAGGAGAGCGCGGCGACGCTGGCGCTGAGCGAGCTGCGCTTCCGCTCGGTCGTGGAGGCGACGACGGCGGTCGTGTGGACGACCGACGCGGCCGGCGCGATGGTGCGCGAGAACCCGAGCTGGTCGGCCTTCACGGGGCAGACGCCGGCCGAGTGCCGCGACTGGGGATGGCTGGACGCGATCCACCCCGACGACCGCGCGGCCACCGCGACCGTGTGGCGCGCGGCGCTGGCGGCGCGCACGCCGTACACGTGCGAGTACCGGCTGCGCCGCGGCGACGGCGCGTACCGCGTGACCATCGCGCGCGGGGTGCCCGTGCTGCACGCCGACGGCACGGTGCGCGAGTGGGTGGGCGCGAACACCGACGTGACCGACCAGCGCGAGACCGAGGCCGAGCGCGCGCGGCTGTACGCGGAGCTGGAGCTCGAGCGCGCGCGGCTCGCGGAGGTGTTCCGCCTCGCGCCGGCGTTCGTGGCGGTGCTGCGCGGCCCGGAGCACGTGTTCGAGTTCGTGAACGAGGCGTACTACCGGCTGGTGGGGCGCCGCACGCTCGTCGGCGTGCCGGTGTGGGAGGCGCTCCCCGACGTGCGCGAACAGGGCTTCGTCTCGCTGCTCGACGGCGTGCTCGCCACGGGGGAGCCGTACGTCGGGCGCGAGATGCCGGTGGAGCTCGCGCGCGCGGACGGCGGAGCGGCCGAGCTGCGCTACGTCGACTTCGTCTACCAGCCGATGCTCGACGCGCGCGGCCAGCGCACGGGGGTCGTCGCGCACGGCACCGACGTCACGGCGCACGTGCTCGCGCGGCAGCGCGTGGAGCGGCTGCAGGCGCTGACCGCCCGGCTCGCGGGCGCGCGCTCGCTCGACGACGTGGCGACCGTCGTCGTCGCCGAGATGGTGGTGGCGCTGGGCGCGCGCTCCGGCGCGCTGGGGATCGTCGCGCCGGGGAGCGAGGAGATCGTGCTCGTCCGGCAGGTAGGCTTCCCGGGCGCCGCGAGCGCGCGCGTGCAGCGGCAGTCGCTGTCGAGTCCCGGGATCCTGCCCGAGGTGCTGCGCACGGCCGCGCCGGTGTGGCTGGAGTCGCGCGAGGGGGCGGACGGCTTCGACGCGCGCTTCCCCGCCCTGGCGGACGTCTGGGAGCTGCTCGGCCTGCACGCGGCGGCGGCCGTGCCGCTCGCCGTGGCGGGCGAGGTCGTGGGCGTGATCTCCTTCGGCTTCACCGCGCCGCGCGCGTTCACCGCCGACGACCGCGGGTTCCTGCTCGCCCTCGGCCAGCAGGCGGCGGTGGCGGTGGAGCGCGCGCGCCTGTTCGACGCCGAGCGCGCGGCGCGGCGCGAGGCCGAGGCGGCGAACCGCTCGAAGAGCGAGTTCCTCGCGGTGATGTCGCACGAGTTGCGCACGCCGCTCAACGCGATCGGCGGCTACGCCGAGCTGCTCGAGATGGGCGTGCGCGGCCCCGTCAGCGAGCCGCAGCGCGAGGACCTCGCGCGCATCCGGCGCAGCCAGCGGCACCTGCTGGGTCTCATCAACGAGGTGCTGAGCTACGCGCGCCTCGAGGCGGGCGCGGTGCGCTACCGGACGACCGACGTGTCCGTGGCGGAGACGCTGCTGACGTGCGAGGCGCTGACCGCGCCGCAGCTGCACGCGAAGGGGCTCGCGCTCGACCTGTCGCAGTGCGCGCCGGGGCTGCGCGTGCGGGCGGACCGCGAGAAGGTGCAGCAGATCCTGCTCAACCTCCTGTCGAACGCGGAGAAGTTCACGCCGAGCGGCGGGCGCGTCGAGCTGCGCTGCGCACGCGCCGGCGCGGCGATCGCGATCGCGGTGACCGACACGGGCCCCGGCATCGCGCCCGACCAGCGGGAACGCGTGTTCGAGCCCTTCGTGCAGGTGGACGCGTCGCGCACGCGCACGCAGGAAGGCGTCGGGCTGGGGCTCGCGATCTCGCGCGACCTGGCGCGCGGCATGGGCGGGGACCTGACCGTCGAGAGCGAGGAAGGAGTCGGGAGCACGTTCGTGCTGACGCTGCCGGCGGCGAACTAGCGGCGCTGCGGACTGCGGGCTGCGGATCTCATCGAGCTGCGGGGCTGCGGGGCTGCGGAAGTGCCTCGGGACGCTCCGGCGTGCGCGGGCAGCTCGCGTCGTGACGCAGGGAGGAGCGAACTGCCTCGGACAGGATTCACAGGATTGACCGGATTCAGAGCTCCGCGTGGTGCGACGCTCCGCGCCGCCGGTGCGGAGGATCGACTCCCGTGAATCCTGTCAATCCTGTCTCATGCCGTTGGCCCTGGGGGTCCAGCGCATGGAACGACGACGGCATGTAGACAGGATGAACGTCCGATCAGGGCGGATGAGCCGAGGGGGACTCATGCGACGACCGGCTGCTCGGCGGGCCGACGGCTGCCAGATGCGGCCGCTCGGATCCGCAGCCCGCAGCCCGCCGCCCGCAGTTCGCCATTAGATTCCGACCGTAGCGCACGCAGCTCGCGGGCGCAGCACCCGCCGCACCGTGCCGAAGACTCTCGTCATCGTCGAGTCGCCGAACAAGGCGAAGAAGCTCACCGCCTTCCTCGGACCGGGCTACACGGTCAAGGCGTCGTTCGGGCACGTCGCCGACCTGCCGCCGAAGGACTACGGCGTGAACCTCGAGACGCTCGAGGAGCAGTACGTGCTGCGCGGGAAGGGGGCCGAGATCGTGAAGACGCTGCGCGCGGCCGTGCAGGGCGGCGGCTACGATCAGGTGCTGCTGGCGTCGGATCCGGACCGCGAGGGCGAGGCGATCGCGTGGCACCTCGCGCGACAGCTCAAGCTCCCCGCGCGCGCCGCGTCGCGCATCGAGTTCCGCGAGATCACCGCGGCCGCCGTGCGCGCCGCCGTCGCCTCGCCGCGCCCGGTCGACATGCGCCGCGTGGACGCGCAGCGCTCGCGCCGCGTGCTCGACCGCATCGTCGGCTTCGACTGCTCCAAGGAGATCTGCTGGCCCGCCGGCGCGCAGTCCGCCGGGCGGTGCCAGACGCCGGCGCTGCACATCCTCTGCGAGCGCGAGCGCGAGATCCTCGCCTTCGCGGCGCGCACCTACTGGACGCTCGAGGCGACGTACGCCGAGGGGCTGACCGCGTTCGTGCCCGCCGACCCGAAGGAGCGCGCGGCGCAGGCGGAGGGCGACGAGGTCGAGGCGGGCGAGCAGAAGGGGCGCCTCGTGCCGAAGCAGTTCGCGTCGCGCGAGGAGGCCGACGCGGTGCTGACCGAGGCGCGCCGACACGAGCACCGCGTGCGCTCCGTGGACGCACGGCGCACCGAGCGCCGTCCGCCGCCGCCGTACACGACGTCGACGCTGCAGCAGGACGCCAGCCGCAAGCTGCGCCTCTCTGCCAAGCAGGCCATGGACGCCGCGCAGGCGCTGTTCGAGGCGGGGCTCATCACGTACCACCGCACCGACTCGGTGCGCGTGTCGGACGACGCCGTGGACATGGCGCGCGCGTTCATGGCCGCGCACCGCCCCGAGACGCTGCCCGCGCAGCCGCCGCGCGCGCGCGCCGCGAAGGCCGGCGCGCAGGACGCGCACGAGGCGATCCGCCCGACGCATCTCGAGGGCGGCGACGCGCCGCCGCCGCAGGCCGCGAAGCTCTACGCGATGATCCGCGCGCGCTTCCTCGCGTCGCAGGCGAAGCCCGCGGTGTTCGACCGCACGACGGTGTGGATCGACAGCGGGCCGGTGGCGTGGGTCGCCGAGGGCGCGGTGCTGCGCGAGGCGGGCTTCCTCGTCTTCTGGGGGCCGTACTCGCGGCAGGAGGACGTCGTGCTCCCCGCGCTCGCGGGCGGGCAGGTGCTGTCGCCGACCGACCTCGAGATCCACGAGAAGGAGACGACGCCGCCGTCGCGCTACGACCAGGGCGCGCTGATCAAGAAGCTGGAGACGTCGGGCATCGGGCGGCCGGCGACGTTCGCGGGGATCATCGAGACGCTGCTGAAGCGCGACTACGTGCGCGAGCTGGCCGGCGGCAAGGGCAAGAAGTTCCTGCAGCCGACCGAGTTCGGCCTGCAGGTGGACGGGCTGCTCTCGCACACCTTCCCGGACCTCGTCACGGAGCGCTACACGGCCGAGATGGAGGCGAAGCTCGACGCGATCGAGGGGGGCGAGGCGACGCGGCCGGCGTACCTGCGCGCGTGGTACGACGACTTCCGCGCGGCGATGGCGCGCGCGCACGCGCTGGGCGCCGCGTATCGCCAGCAGCACGGGCTGCGCGCCCAGGCGCCCCGCGGCGGCGGTTCGGCGGAGGAGACGACGGTGCGCTGCGACCGCTGCGGCGACGCGACGTACCGGAAGATCGCGCGCAAGACCGGCAAGGGGAGCTTCCTCGCCTGCCCCGCGTGCCGCATGACGCGCGACGTGCGCGCGAAGGTGCGGCCGGGCGCGTGCCCCGTGTGCCAGTCGGCGCTGATCGAGAAGAAGACCAAGAAGCGCACGACGTTCTGGGGCTGCGTGCGCTACGGCGCGGCCGAGCGGCCGTGCACGTACGCGGACTGGAACGCCGCGCCCGACGCGGCCGAGGCTCCGACTGGAGCAGCGTCGGCCGGCGCCGACGCGGCGGCGCCGCGTGCGACGCGCGGCGCGACGAAGCGGACGACGACCAAGCGCGCCACCGCCAAGCGCGCGGTCGCGGTTCCGCAGCCGGCAGCCCGCAGCGCCTCAGCTCCTGCGCCCGTCCGCCCGACCGCGCGCGACGCGACCGACCGCCCCTGTCCACGCTGCGCGCGCGCGACGCTGGACGTCGTCACGCCGAGCGGGGAATCGCCCTACTGGGCGTGCACGGACCGCGCGTGCGGCTTCACGCTGCCGGTGGGCGCGCGGCGACGCGCGCAGGCGTGCCCGGACTGCGGCGGCGTGGTGCTGGAGCGCCGCGCGGGCGACGGCGCGTCGTACTGGGAGTGCGCACGCCACCCCGCGTGCGCGTACGCGGCGGCGCGCGGCTAGCGGCGGGACGCTAGCGCACCACGCCGTCCACGTCGCGCTCCAGCGCGGCCAACCGCTGCACCAGCGGCCGGGCCTCCGCCCCCGAGCGCGCCACGACCACCCAGGTGCGCGCGCCGTTCGCGCGGCGCGCCCCGTACAGCACCGGCCCCGCCGACGCGGCGCGCCGCATCGCCGGCAGCTCGCGCGCGTCGAAGGCGCCGCGTGCGGCGAGGCGCGCCAGCGAGCCCGCCGGCGCCACGACCACCGCGCCGACCCACGGGTCGCGCTGCAGCGCCGCCGTCGGCATCGCGCCGGCCGAGTCGATCGACAGCGAGTAGTTGCCCGCGTTCAGCCCGACCTGCAGCGCGCGCACGATCTCGCGCGGCTCGGCCACCCGTTCGTCGATGAAGCCCCACAGATCGTGCAGCAGCGCGCGCGGGCGCAGCAGCCCCGGTCCCATCGCCGTGGCGAGCGTCCGCTGGATCGCCGCCAGCGTCGCCGGCTCCCGCAGCGTCGCGCCGGCGCGCAGCAGCGAGTCGACCGTGGGGAGCAGCGCCTTCCCCGCCGCGTCGATCACGTCGTCGTTGTAGAACGAGCGCGGGCGCTCGGCGTACGCGGCCCACTGCGCCGTCGGCCGGAGCGCGCGCTCCACCAGCCCGTTGCCGAGCGCGGTCGCGAGCCCCTCGTCCAGCAGCGCGCGCACCGCGCGGCCCGGCACGCCCGCGCGCCCCAGCTCGGCCGCGATCGCCTGCCGCGCGCTGTCGGGTGCGGACGACAGGAGGAAGTGCGCGACCTCGTGCAGCGTGACGCCCACCTCGCGCGCCGGCGACGCGCCCGGCAGCAGCTCCTGCACCGCGGCGCCGGCGACCATCTCGGCGCTCGTGGAGCCGCGCACCAGCCCCGGGCGCGCCACGAGCGTCAGCGACAGCGTGTCGGGGCCCGCGCCGGCCGTGCCGTAGAAGCGCTGCGCGCCGTCGAGCATCGCGCGCAGCTCGGAGCGCGCCAGCAGCACCGCGAGCGAGTCGCGGCCACGCGTGAGCCCCTCGCGCGCCTCGGCGTCCCACCACGCCTGGAAGCGCGGGCGGAAGCGCGCGACGATGGCCACCGCGCGGGCGCGGTCCTGCGGCAGCATGAGCAGCGCGAGCCGCTCGCGGTAGTCGTCGAACGATCGCGCCTGCAGCCCCGCCAGGCGCCACCGCTCGCCGAGCGACACCCGGCGCAGCTCGCGCCCCACGGCGTCGCGCGTGCCGGTCTCGATCTCGACGCCGGCATCGTAACGCTCGCGCAGCGCGCGCCACGCCTGCAGCGCCGCGGAGTCGGCGGCGTCGCGCAGGAAGCGCGTGCGCCACAGCTCCGTGAAGTCGGCCGTGCCGCAGGCGCCGATCACGCGCGCGACGCAGTCGATCTGGTGGGCGAGGTCCGCGACGGGCGACACGCGCACGTCCACGTGGAGCTGCGCGCCCGCGGCGACGGGCGCCAGCGCGCCCAGCGCGACGGCGAGCGACGCGCGGAGCGCACGGAGGATCGGACGTGGACGACGCATGCGACGGACGGCGGTCGGGGGATGGGCCGCGGGCCGCCCCATGCGGCCCGCGTCGCCTCCTACGGGGCCTCCGTCACCCGGGTTGCACCCACTACCCGGCGCTGCGGACTGCGGGCTGCGGATCCTGATGCCTCGCCTGGCCCGGCTTCGTCGTAGCGCAGGGGAACCACGAACGGCATTGGACAGGATGAGAATCTGAGAAGGGCGGATGAGCCGGAGGGTGCCGGGGGGCGAGACACTGCGCACCCCTCAGCACTCTCAATTCATCCGCCCTTCTCGGACGTTCATCCCGTCTACTTGCCGTGGTCACATCCGTGCGCCGGGCCCGAACGGCGAACTGCTCAGACAGGATTCACAGGATTCACAGGAGGCGATTGTCAAAGATCTGGCACTAGCTGGAGGGCGGTGGTGAGCAGGAGTTCGAACAGATCGTCCTGCCGGTGGTTGTAGCGGAACTGCCACTCGTACAGGTAGAGCGGGAAGCGCTCGGGGCTGACGCCGTGGTGCTTGATGAACTTCGCCTTCGCGTAGCTCCAGAACCCTTCCAGTCCGTTGATGTGCACCTTGCCGCGGCTGAACTGCCGGGCGTGATCCACCTTGAGGTGCCGGTACCCGCAGAAGGCCAGCGTGTCGTAGCCGCTCCACCGATCCGTGTAGACCAGGCTCCCGCGCTTGACGGTCTTGAGCGTCTCGCCGAGCAGCGTCGCCGCACTGCAGTTGGGCACCACGGTGACCTCCACCCGCCCGCGCCGCTCGAGGATGCCGAAGACGGGCGTCTTGTGGGGCGTGCCGCGCCCGTGGTTCTTCGGGTGCCCGCGGCTGCGCTTCGGGCGGCGCGGCCCGAAGTAGCTCTCGTCCGCCTCGACCTCACGGCGCAGCAGGGCGAACTCGGGGCTATCGCGTCCCTCGCGCGCGAGAATGGCGCGGCGCAACGTGGTGAAGACGGCGAGCGCGGTCGGGTAGCTGACGCCCGTCTGCACGGCGGCCTGGCGGGCGGTGAGTTCGAGCTCGAAGAGCTTGACGAGCCAGAGCCAGGTGGCGTCGGGCACGCGCGACTGCCCGGCCCAGGTGCCCGTGCGCACGGCGAACGTGTAGCCGCACGCGCCGCAGCGCCAGCGCGCATCGGCCAGGCCCCACACGCCGCGCCGTGCGTCACAGCGGAGACAGTGCGCGCGGCCACCCGGCCAGCGCCGCTGGCGTAGCGTGCGCGCGGCGCTCGTTGGCGAGCGCACCATCGTCTGGAAGTGCTGAACCCGCATAGATCCGGCCTCGGGGCTGCCCCCAAGTTGGTGCCAGATCTTTGTCAATCGCCTCACAGGATTCAGAGCTGCGCGGTGCGCGATCTCCCTCGCACTCACATTGAGGATCGATTCCTGTCAATCCTGTTAATCCTGTCGAATGCCGTTCAACCCGGGCGCGCGGATGCCGGACTCGGGATCCGCAGCCCGCAGTCCGCAGCGCCCTTCCTCACCGCCCTCCCATCTCGTTCGCCACCGCCTCCACCCGCTCCATCACGCGCAGCAGGTTGCCGCTCCACATCTTCGCGATCTGCGCCTCGGTGTAGCCGCGCCGCACCAGCTCGCGCGTGACGTTCGGCGTCTCCTCCGCGCTGCGCCAGCCCTCCACGCCGCCGCCGCCGTCGAAGTCGGAGCTGATCCCCACGTGGTCGATGCCGATCAGCTTCACCGCGTGGTCGATGTGGTCGACGAAGTCCCGCACCGTCACCGTCGGTGCGGCGAAGCGCGCGTTCAGCTCGCGCTCCTTGGCCGCGAACTCCGTGCGGCGCGGCTCCGGCAGCGAGTCCGCCCGGGCGCGCACGGCGCGCATCCCACCGGGACCGGCGCCCGCCGTGGGCGTGGCGAGCCCGTATTCCGTCAGGAGCGCCGCCATCGCGGCGGTGCGCGCCGCGGTGCGCTCGCCGTCGGCCTTCGGGTCGCACTTCACGTAGGCGCTGAACGCCACCAGCTGCACGACGCCGCCGTTCTTCGCCAGCGCGCGCAGCTGCTCGTCGTCCAGGTTGCGGCTGTGGTCGCAGATCGCGCGCACGCCCGAGTGCGACGCGATGATCGGCGCCTTCGTCAGCTGCAGCGTCTGCATCATCGACGCCTTCGACGGGTGCGACACGTCGAGCATGATGCCCCAGCGGTTCGCCTCCGCGACCACCTGCCGACCCAGCGCGCTCAGCCCGTTGTGCAGCCACACGCCGTCGCGCTCGCCCGTGTTCGAGTCGGAGAGCTGGCTGTGGCCGTTGTGCGCGAGCGAGAGGTACCGCGCGCCGAGCTGCGCGTACTGCCGCACGCGCGTGACGTCGGTGCCGATCGGGTAGCCGTTCTCGACGCCGATGAGGACGACCTTGCGCCCGCTGGCGTGGATGCGGCGCGCGTCGGCCGCGGTGCGCGCGAGCCCCACGCGCGTCGGCGCCAGCGTGTCCGCCAGCCGGTGGATCGCGGCGAACTTCTCCAGCGCCTGCGCGTGGGCGCGCGCGTAGCCCGCGTCGGTCAGCTCGCCCTGCCCCACGTAGACGACGAGGAATGCGGCGTCGAGCCCGCCCGCCTCCATCTTCGCCACGTCCACCTGGGTGCGCGGCAGGCGCTCGGCGTAGTTGGGCTGGCCGGCGAGGAAGTTCGCGGCGTTGATGTCGACGTGCGTGTCGAGCGTCATCACGCGCGCGTGGATCTCGCGCGCGCGCGCCTCGAGGGCGGCGTCGGACAGCGGCTGCGCGGCGAGGGGCGCGGCGCCGAGCAGCAGCGCGGCGGCGGCGGCGGGCAGGGAGGGGCGTGGCATCGGCGACGACGGCGGGAACGGGGAGGGAGCGCGGCGGTCGCCGGAACATGGCGCGCGGAGCGCGCCTCCGGGAAGTGGACCGCGCGCGGCGCCGCGCCCTCCCGCGCGGTCACGCCTTCATGCCGCACTCGGGGCAGAACTTGGACGCCGCCGGCACGTCGGCCTCGCATCCCCTGCACGGGCGCGACAGCGCCACCGAGTTGCCGCACTCCGGGCAGAACTTCGCGCGCCCCACGGGCGCGCTGCAGTGCGGGCAGCTCACCACGCGCGCCTTGAGGTCGTCGGCCGTCACCGTCGCCGACTCGTACGCCACCTCGCGCGCGCGGGCGATCTTCGCCTCGCGCGCGACCGCCGCCAGCTCGGCGTCGAGGCGCGGCACGCACGAGATGCACACGCCCTCCTCCGCGTTCCAGCAGTCGTCGCAGTGATGGTTGGAGCAGCGCGGGCAGCGGTGGAAGTGGTCCTGCGCCTTGCGCACCGCCTCCGCGAACGCCGCGTCGTGCGCGCTCTGCCACCCCGCGCTCTTCACCCGGTCCAGCGCCCCGCGCGCGCGCCCGAACATCCCGCCGAACAGCCCGTCGGCCATGCCGAGCACGTTGTCGATCGTGCCCGCGGCATAGCGGTCGAACGGGGAGCGCCAGGCCTCGTGACACCGCTCGCAGTGGAAGTCGAACTGGAAGCCGGTGTCGGTGGACTGGTCGCGGTAGTTGTCGGAGAAGCGGATCTGGCTCATGGCGCGGGGCCTCCGCCGCGGGGGGCGGCGCGAGTGGGGGAAGGACGACGGCGCGGCCGACCGACCGGCGCGACGGCAGTGTACGACGCGCCGTTTCCGCGCACCTGAGGCGAACTTCCTATCCGGGGACGCCCGGAATGCACGACGGGGCCGCGCTGGCGAGCGCGGCCCCGTCGTCCGTTCTGGATCCCTCGCGTCAGCGCGGGAACGCGACCAGGCTCTCGTGCCCCTCGCGGTCGACCGCCGCGACGCCGAAGAAGTAGTCGTCGATGATCACGTTCTCGAGCGTGAACTCGGTGACGTTGCCCACGAAGCGCGAGCGGCTCCAGTTCACCTCCGACGGCTTCCGCCAGTACACGCGGTAGCCCGCGAGGTCCGGCGCGGTGACCGCCTTCCAGCGCAGCGTCGTCGAGGGCGACACGGCGCCGCGGATCGTCACCGAGTCCGGAGTCGGCGGCGCCCACGCGAGCGAGACGAGGACCGCGGCGTCGAGCGCCGTCATCTTCGCCGCGTACGCGAAGTCGACGCCCTCGACCACGTCGCCGTACTTGATGCCGTTCTCGGTGCGCAGGTCCTGGTGCTGCCGGTTGTAGTTCTCGTGCGCCTCCATCAGGCGCACCGCCGGGAAGCCCTGGTTGAAGAACGGCGTGTGGTGCCCGCCGCGCCCGTAGCGATCGAGGCGGTAGATGATCTCGACGTCGAGGTTCGGGAAGTACGTGTCGGCGACCTTGTCGATGTAGCGCGCGAGCTGCCGCGACGGCGTGTCGAGCTCCCCGCCCGTCGTCAGCACGCGGCGCAGCTCCGCCGGCGTGGTGGTCGGCGGCAGCCCGGGGGCGAACACGCGCGCCTTCGTGTTCTCGGTGACGCCGTTGATCCCCTGGGTGTTCCCGACCATGTCGTTGTTGATCACGGCCTCCAGGCGCCAGTTCTCGGCCTTCGCGAGCTTCGCCAGGATGTCGCCGCCCTGCAGCCCCTGCTCCTCGCTCGACAGGTCCGCGTAGACGATGGACGCGTCGGTCTGGTGCTTGGTGAGCAGGCGCGCCGCCTCGAGCGTCGCCGCAATGCCGCTCGCGTTGTCGTTCGCGCCCGGCGAGTCGGCGGTGCCGTTCAGCACGTCCGTCACGCGCGAGTCGATGTCGCCGCTCAGCAGCACGTAGCGGTTCGGGTCCGTGCGCCCGCGCTGGATGGCGACGACGTTCACGACGTTCACGTCCTGCTTGATGCGGCCGTTCGGATCGCCCTTCACGATGTCCGAGACGTAGCGCACCTCCAGGCAGCCGCCGCACGCCTGCGAGATGCGCGTGAACTCGGCGTGGATCCAGCGGCGCGCCGCGCCGATGCCGCGCGTCGGCGACAGCGTGTCGGAGAGGGTGTGCCGCGTGCCGAACCCGGCGAGCGTCCGGATGTCGGCCTCGATGCGGGCCGCCGAGGCGCCGGCGACGATCGCGTGGATGCGCGCGTCCTCGGAGGACGGGGCGCCGACGACGGCGACCGTGGGGGCGGCGGCCCGGGCGGGGGCCGCGGGACGCGCCTGCGCGCCGGCGAGGGCAGGCGTGAGCGCGGGAGCGAGCAGCAGGGCACTCGTGGTGCCCAGGGCGAGCAGGGACGGTCGGACGGAGCGCACGGAGTCTCGGGACGGAGCGGGGGACGACGGAGCGCGGGCGACGGGGCGGCACGCGGAACCGCGCGTGCTACCGCGCGTGCCGCCCGCCCCCTGGAGTACGTCGGGGGCGGGCGCCGCGCTGGACGCCCGCCCCCGGCGTGCCGCGGGGTGCTGCACGATGGCCTGCCGTCCGCCCGCGCGTCAGGGCCGCGGCGCGGCGGCGGTCGTGGGGAGCCGCTCGCGCGACGTCGGGAAGGGCGGCGCCGGGTACCGGCCGATCTTCTCCACCGTGTACTCGCTCGCCCAGAAGTCGGGCGGCCCCTCGCTGTCGGGCACGCGGTTGCTCACCGGGAGCACGCCGTGCTTGAGGTACGCCACGATGTCCATCAGCTCCTGGTCGCTCATGTGCCGGAACGCGGGCCAGGGCATCGGCGGCGCCAGGTACTTCGGGTTCGCCGGGAAGTTGCCCTGCCCCGGCGTCGTCGACGTGATCTGGACGTCGGGCGTCTCGCCCGGGCGCAGGCCGTAGCGCAGCGCGTTGAAGATCTGCCGCTCGCTGAACCGACCGAGGCCGGTCGCGTTGTCGGGCGTCAGGTTGCGTGCCCGCGTCCGGAAGCAGGGCGTCGCGCCGGGCGTCGTGGCGCACGGGCCGATTGGGAACTCCTGCATCGGCGTGCGCATGCCGGCGAGGTAGCCGTCCGCCTCCGGGTTTGGGCCACCGCCGTGACAATCGGCGCAGCCGTGGTTGATCGTGAGGATGCGCCCCCGCAGCACCGCGGCGCGGCGCGCGGTGGTCGCGTCGGTGCCGCCGCGCGACGACACGGTGCGTGTCGGCGGCTGCGCGGCGCCGCTCCCGTCGCGGCTCGCCGCGTCGGCCCTGCGCACGCTCGTGGTGACCACCAGCGTGACCAGCGTCATCGTCGTCCACCCGAGTGCCGCACGCGTCGCCCTCATGGAGCCTCCTCGGTCAGGGTCGGACCTCGAGCACGCCCATCATCCCGTGGTCCTCGTGATCCAGGATGTGGCAGTGGAACATCCACTTCCCCGGATGGCGGTCGTAGCGCACGACGAAGCGCGCCGACTCGTGCCGGGGCACGTTCACCACGTCCTTCCACGCGGGCTGCGGCTCCGGGACGCCGTTGCGGCTCAGCACCTGGAACTGGTAGCCGTGCAGGTGGAAGGGGTGGTCCATGCCGACCAGGTTCTCGACCTCCCAGATCTCGGTCGCGCCGATGCGCGCGCGCACGTCCACGCGCGCGGGATCCATCGAGCGCCCGTTGATGAGGTGCTGCGTCAGCACCATCGTGCGGCGCGCCGTCACGCGCGTCGTGTCGAGCGCGGGCACGCGGCGCAGCACCTCGGGCGGCGCGACCGACGACGCCAGCGTCACCGGCGGCTCGGGCCCGTACTGCAGCGTGGCGAGCGCGCGCGGCACGTTCCAGCCGGCGGGACGCGTCTGCGGGACGTAGCGGTCGTACGGGAGCGCGCGCAGCACGGCGCGCGCGCCCGGCGCGCCGGTGCCGCGCACCAGCAGCTCGGCGCGCTCGCCGACGCCCAGCACGAGCTCGCGCACCTCGACCGGCCGCTCGAACAGGCCGCCGTCGCTGCCGACGTGCAGCAGCACGTGGTCGTCGAGCGCCAGGCGATAGACGCGCGCGGCGGACGCGTTGATCACGCGCCAGCGCTGCATCTCGCCGCTGCGGATCGCGTAGGTCGGCAGCACGGCGCCGCTCACGAACAGCACGTCGCCCTCGCGCCCGTTCTCGGCGTCGATGCGCGCCGCCGGCGTGCCCGGCGCGGGGAAGTCGATCGCGCCGTCGTCGCGGAAGCGGTTGTCCGAGAGCAGCAGCACGCGCTCGGTGAGCGACGCCGGCAGCGGATCGTCGGCCGCGCGCACGACGATCGCGCCGTACAGCCCCTTCGCCACCTGGTGCCCCGTGCGATGGTGCGGATGCGGATGGTACCAGTAGGTGCCGGCGGCGCCGCGGCGGATCGTGAACACGTAGTCGTGCCGGCCGCCCGGCGGCACGGGATGGAACGGGCTCCCGTCCGACACGAACGGCAGGTGCAGCCCGTGCCAGTGGATCGTGCTCGGCTCGGGCAGCTGGTTGCGGAAGTGCACGACGACGCTGTCGCCCTCGCGCAGCTCCAGCGTCGGCCCGGGCACGCGGTCGTTGTACGCGAACGCGTCGGTCGAGTCCCCCGCGCGCAGCTCCAGTCGCGCGGGCGCGGCGACGAGCGTCAGCTCGACGGTGCGGAGCGCGGGCGCCGCGCGCGGCGGCACGCGCCCGCCACCCAGGAGCACGGGCAGCAGGAGGGCGCCGAGCGTCGTGCGCAGGGCGCGCGCGGTGGATGGACCACGGGTCGGCGCGTGGATCGGTCGCATGGCGACGATCTCCGGCGTGAGCGGACGTGGGCGGCGGTACGGCCACCGCCCGTCGCGGGCGCCCCAGTATCGTGCGTCCCGTCCCACGCCGCCAGCGGTCCGTCACCGGCGTGTCGCGCTCCACGTGCCGCAGCGCGCGACACCGGATGCGGCGCTGCGTGCGATGCAGTGCGCTACATCGTGCGCTACATCGTGCGCTACACCGTGCGCGACGTCAGCGCGGCGCGTCCAGCACGAGCGCGACCGCCTGCGCCAGCGCGTCGCCCGTGAACGGCTTCTCGACGAACGCCTCGCGCTCGCCCAGCGGCGTCGTGCCCTGGTGCTCGGCGTAGCCCGACATGTAGACGACCGGGAGCGTCGGCGCCTCGGCGCGGAGGATCGAGACGAGCTCGTGCCCGCCCATCTCGGGCATGCGGACGTCGGTGACGAGCACGCCGATCTCGTCGCGCCGCTCGCGCCACAGCAGCAGGGCGTCGGCGCCGTGCTGCGCCTCGAGCACCGCGTAGCCGCGCCGCTCCAGCAGCCGCCGCGCCGCGGTGCGCACGGCGCGCTCGTCCTCGACCAGCAGGATCGTCTCGCGCGTGCGCGCCGTCTCGACGCGCGGCGCGGGCGCCTCCCCGGCGGCGGGCGCGTCGGCGCCCACGCGCGGCAGCAGGATCTCGACCTCGGTGCCGCGCCCCGGCGCGCTGTCGATGCGCACGGCGCCGCCGCCCTGCGTGACGATCCCGTAGACGGTGGCGAGGCCCAGTCCGGTGCCCTCGCCCACCGGCTTGGTGGTGAAGAAGGGCTCGAAGGCGTGGCTCATCGTGCGCTCGTCCATGCCGTGGCCGCTGTCGCGCACCAGCAGGCGCGCGTAGTGCCCGCCGGGCATCGAGCCCCAGCGTCCGCCCTGCGGGGCGGCGAGCGTGCAGCCGCCCACCTCGATCGACAGCGTGCCGCTCCCGCCCGTGTAGCCGTGGCGCGGCGTGAGGATCGCGTCCCGCGCGTTGATCGCGAGGTTGAGCAGCACCTGCTCCATCTGGTTCGCGTCGACCTCGACGATCACCGGCTCGGCCGCCAGCTGCACCTGCAGCACGATCTCCTCGCCGATGACGCGGCGCAGCAGCTTCTCCGCGCCGCGCACCATCTCGTTCAGGTCGAGCGCGCGCAGCGAGAGCACCTGCTTGCGGCTGAAGGTCAGCAGCTGGCGCACGAGCGCGTGCGCGCGACGCACGGCCGTCGTCACCTCCGCGAGGTCGCCGCGTGCCGCGTGCCCCTCGGGGATCTCGTGCGTGGCCAGCTCGAGGTTGCCGCTGATGACCGTCAGCAGGTTGTTGAAGTCGTGCGCGATCCCGCCGGCGAGCTGGCCGATCGCCTCCATCTTCTGCGCCTGGCGCAGGCGCGCCTCCAGCTCGTGGTGCTCCGTGATGTCCTCGATCGTGCCGACGCTCCCGCACAGCGCGCCCTGGGCGTCGCGCATGGCGGCGGATCGCTTGCGCACGTAGCGCGTGGTGCCGTCGGGCAGCCGCAGGCGGTACTCGTTCATGTAGTCCTCGCCGGCCGCGAGCGCGGGGTGCCACTTGGCGAGCATCGACGCCAGGTCGTCGGGGTGGACGCGCGCCTGCCAGCCGTGGCCCAGCGCCTCGGCCGCCGCCATCCCGAAGATCTGCTCGGCGCGCGGGTTCGCGTAGCGGACGCGCCCCTCCATGTCGGTCTCGTAGATGCCGAGCGGGGAGGAGACGCTGAGGGAGCGGAAGCGGGCCTCGCCGGCGGCGAGCGCGTCGAGCGCGTTCCGCTCGTCGGTGATGTCGATCTGCGCGCCCACCCACTCGCGGATCTCGCCCTCGGGCGTCAGCAGCGGGACGGCGCGCGCCACCATCGTGCGCCACTGGCCGTCGTGGCGGCGCAGGCGGTGCTCGATGTTGTAGTCCCCGCGCCGCGCCAGCGCGTCGTGCCACGCGGCCGCGGTCGCGGCGCGGTCGTCGGGGTGCACGGCGTCCAGCCACCCCCACCCCGCGGCCTGCTCCACCGTCTGCCCGGTGAACTCCTGCCACCGCGGCACCGGCTCGACGATCGCGCCGCTGGCGTCGGTCCACCACGCGGTCGCCGCCGTCACGGTGGAGAGGGCGCGGAAGCGCTGCACGCTGCGCTCCAGCTCCGTGCGCGAACGGCGCGCGGCGGTCGTCTCGGTGAACAGGATCAGGATGCCGTCGTCGGTCGGGAAGATCCGGTTCTCGAACCAGCGATCCCACGGCGCGTACGCGGCCTCCAGACAGACCTCGGTGCGCGTGCGCATGGCGCGCTCGTAGGCGCGCTGGAACGGCTGCCCCACGCCCTCGGGGAACTCCGTCCAGATGTGTCGGCCGATCAGCGACGCCGGATCGCGCCCGAACAGCTCGCCGGCCCGGGCGTTCACGTACACGTACCGCCAGTCGTGATCGAGCACGACGACGGCGTCCGTCAGGCTGTCGAGGGGCAGCGCGATGCGCCGGCCCGCAGGCTGGGGCTCGTCCCTCCCTCGGCCATCGGTGTCGCGCGCGACGTGGTGCATGCGAGCCGTACGGTTCGAGCGTCGGCCGACTGCGGCATCGGCCTCGCGACCTGCCACCCTGGACGTCGTCCCGCGCCTCGACGCGCGGGACCAGGCGGCCGCATCCCCCTGGCTCCCGCACTTACCGTGCGCCTGTGCCGGACCTGCTCGCTTTCCGGGCTCCGCGCGCCGGGGCCCGCCGAGGTGCGGCATCGCATCCGCCGCACATTCGCGCGCCCTACACGGTCGCGCACTCCTGCTCGGGGCGCTGGTAGTCGCACCGGCACGCGCCGGCCGCGCACGACATCGGCCCGCGCCCCGCCCGCACGCACCGCCAGCAGGGCGCGAGCGCCTCGGACGCCGCGGCCAGCCCCAGCACGCGCGAGGCGGCGCGCCCGTCGTCGGACCGCGTCGTCGGCAGCGCGTGCAGCGCCGCTCGCCCTGCCGCGTCGAACGACAGCTCGGCCACCGTCGCGAAGCCCGCCTTCCGGATGCCCGAGCCCGACGCGTGGTTCTCCGGCGCGTACGCGACCCAGAAGCGCGTCGCCTCCGCCGACTCCGCGCGCACGATCGCGTCGAGCAGCCGCGGATAGATCCCGAGCCCGCGGTGCGACGGGCGGGTGACGAAGTTCCAGAGATAGCGCTCCCCCGCCGGCACGTCGAAGCGCGTGCCCAGCTCCCCGATCTCGGCGGAGCGCGTGGCGACCCACCCCCAGGCGGCGGGCTCGCCGTGCACGTGGGCGACGTACGCGCGGTGGCCGCGCGCGAAGCGGCCGGCGATCTCGGAGGCGTCGCGCCCCTGCAGCGCGGCCATGCGCGCGGCGTCGTGCTCACGCACGACCGCGAGGCCGGGGAGCGGCGCGAGCGTGGGGTGCGGGTGGGTGTGGTCGCGGACGGCGAGCGGCATCGGAGGGGTCCTCTGGGAGAAGGTCAGCGCCGCGGCGCGGGCGGCGCGAGGTGGCCGGGAGGCGCGGCGAGCGGGCCGGTGAGCGTGTGCAGGAAGGCGGCGATCTGGCGCCGCTCGGCGGCCGAGAGGCGCAGCGGCTTCAACTCCGAGTGGCCGAACGGCGCGCGCGGCGCGGCGTCGTAGTGCGCGATCACGTCGTCGAGCGTCGCGTGCTGGCCGGCGTGCATGAAGGGCGCGCGCTGCGCGACGTTCCGCAGCGACGGCGTCTTGTAGGCGCGCACCAGCTCCTCGCCCTCCGTCGCGGCGAAGCGCAGCTCCTCGCAGTCGTCGGCCGACGCGTCGCTGTACTTCCCCGTGCAGCGGAACTCCGACGCGAGCGCCTCGCGCACGCCGACGATGCGCCCGCTGTCCGGCGGCAGCGCGGTCGCGGGGAGCGGCACGCCCGTGTTGTGGAAGTGCTGGTCGGTGAGCAGCGGGCCGTTGTGGCAGTTCACGCAGCTCGCCTTGCCGATGAACAGGCGCAGCCCCGCCTCCTCGTCGCGCGACAACGCGCTCGCCGACGTGTGCGCACGGCCGGCCAGCTCCGCCTCGACGTAGCGGTCGAAGCGCGACGGCGCGAAGCCGATGCGGCGCTCGTACGCGGCGATCGCCTTGCCGATGTTCGCGTACACGCGCGTGACGTCGTCGCGGCGCGCCGGCGCGATGCGCCGCCAGGCCGCGGCGCGCGCCGTGTCGGCGACGGGACCGGCGTGGCGCGGCAGCCCCGCGAGCTCCGGCAGCGGGCCGAACACCGCCTCGTACTCGTCGCGGTGCGCGGTCGCGACCAGGTGCGCGTAGCGCGTCCGATCGCCGCCGTGCTCCACCGCGCTCTCGAGCGGGCCGAGCGCCTGCGCCCACTGGCTGTCGGCGCGGCCGTCCCAGAACTGCCACGCGCCGTGCGCGGTGCCCGCGATCGGCATCGTGCGGCGCGCGGCGACGCCGACGCCCTCGCCGAGCGGCTTGCCGTCCTGGAAGTCGCGCTCGGGCAGGTGGCAGCTGGCGCACGACACGGTGCCCGTGCCGCTCAGGCGCGCGTCGAAGAAGAGGCGGTGCCCGAGCCGCGCCGCCGCCGTGTCGTCGGCGACGCGGTTGGACGGATCGGCGGGGAGCGGGCCGAGGCTCGCGAGCGAGAGCGAGCGGAGCGTGGCGCGCTCCGCCTCGCTCCAGCGGCCGTCCGCGTCGCCGCGCGCGTACAGGGCCGCCGCGGAGGCCAGCAGCAGGGCGAGCGTGCCGGCGAGCACGCGACCGGTGGCGAGGTGGCGCATGGTCGGTCTCCGGTGGTGGTGCGCGCCGATCAGAGCTTGAGGTTGAACACGAGCGTGTCGCGCCCCGCGCTCGCGCTCACCGCGAACTTCACGACCCACCAGCCGCCCATGTTGAACTTCATCCCCTCGACGAGGTGGTCGCCGTTGTCGAGTTGGCGCGTGACGCGCGGCTTGGTCGGGAGCCCGTGGCCGTGCTGCGGCATGCCGCCGTCGACCGTCACCGTCGCCGGGGCGACGGGCGCGCCCTGCGCGGTCTCGAGGTGCAGCGTCCAGCGGTGCAGGCGCCCCTGCGGGATCGTGTCGCCCTGCGGGCGGATGGTGCCGCGGTACAGCCCCGCCTCGCTCGTGCGCGTGCGGCCGTAGTCGAGATCCTTGGGTGGGCGCGCGAACAGCATGCAGCCGCTGGTGAGGCCGGTGAGCAGCGCGGCGGTGGCGGTGCGGAAGACGGTGAGAGCGGGCACGGGAACCTCGTCGCGATGGGGTGGAAACGCAGGGAGCCACGTCGTGTGGACGTGGCTCCAAGGTGCGCGCGACGGATCGGGCGGACTTGAACGCAGCGGCTGCGCGTTTGAACGTAGGGGCTGACTTCTGAGCGCTACCGGGCCGCGGTCGCCGGTTCCTCGCGCAGCGGCCGGCCGAGCTGCATCACCGACGGCGGGAAGCCGAACATGCTGCGCGAGGTGCGCGACAGGTGCGCCGCGTCGGCGAAGCCCGCCGCGTGCGCCGCCGCCGACAGCGAGACGCCGGTGGAGACGAGCTCCCACACGCGCAGGAAGCGGCGCCACAGGATGTACGGCCGGAGCGCCATCCCCGTCTGCTCGACGAACAGGTGGCGGAAGCGGCTCGGCGAGAGGCACGCCTCGGCGGCGACGTCCTCCAGCGTGAGCGGCGCGTCGAGGTGCGCCTTGATGTAGGCCACCGCGCGCAGGATGCGCGGATCGGAGACGACCGACGGCTCGACGCCGCCGGTGAGCCCGTGCACGAGGCGCGTGGCCGCGTCGATGACGGCGGATTCGCTGCGCGCCTGCCATGCGGCGAACAGCGCGGGCGCGGCGTCGGCGAGCACGGCGTCCGGGATCGCCGCGATGCCGTCGCGCAGCCAGCGCTCCGCGATCGCGCGCCCCTCGCGCGTCTCCGGCTCGACGAAGAGGACGGCGTTCGCCTGCACGTGCGTCGCGTCCATGGAGTGCGGCTGGCGCGACGGGATGATGGCGCCGCCGTACTCCGTCCACGGCTCGTCGTCGCGCGTGCGGAAGCGGATGCCGTGCTCCAGCCCGAAGGCGACCTGGATCGCGTAGTGCGCGTGCATGGGCACGATGCCCCCCGCGCGGCCGACGAACATCCAGCCGTCGTCCCACGTCACGCAGTGCCCGATGCTCGGCGTGCCGCTGCTCACGAGTCCCGCCCGCTGGTCATGCGGCAAAGATACGGCGCCCGGCGCACCCGGCAACGGAGCGCCCGCGGCCTCGCGCGTCACGCCACGGCCGCCGCCTCGCTCCCCTGCAGCACGCGCCCGGCGACGTACGCGGCATCGGCGCCGACGCCGCCGAGCAGCGCGGACGTCATGCGGTGCTGGAAGCGCAGCCCGACGAAGTGGAGCCCCGGCACGTCGGGCGAGACGCCGCGCGCGTGGCGCGGCCATCCGCTCGCGTCGAGCACCGGCAGGTCGAGCCACGCGTAGTCGGGCGTGAAGCCGGTGCACCAGATCACGACGCGCGGCTGCAGCACCGCGTCCCCGCACACCGGGAGCCCGCCGCGCACGTCGGTGACGCGCGCCACGCGGTGCACGCCGGCGTCCTGGATGTCGCGCTCGGGGATGCCGACCAGCGGATCGCCGCGCCGCGCGCGGTGGCGCAGGCGCCGCCCGAGCGGCGTGTCGACCGTGAGCGCCGTGAACGCGGGCCAGAGCCAGTCGTAGACGTCGCGCCCGAGCGCGCGGCGCGGGATGCGGCCGGTCTCGCGGCCGGCCAGCCACACCTTGCGGAAGCGCGCCAGCTCGAGGGCGATCTGCACGCCCGAGTTGCCCGCGCCGACGACGAGCACCGGGCCGTCCGGCAGGTCGAACGGGCTGCGGTAGCCGCTGGAGTGCAGCTGGTGCACGTCGGGCGCGAGCCGGGCGGCGAGATCGGGCACGCGGGGCCGCTGGAACGGCCCGGTCGCGACGACGACCTGCTCCGCCTCGTAGCGCCCGTGCTCCGTGTCGAGCGCGAAGCCGCCCGCGGCGCGACGCAGCGCGCGCACGCGCGTGCCCGTCCGCACCGGCAGCTCGAACCGCTCGGCGTAGCGCGCCAGGTAGTCCGCCACCTCGTCCTTGTCGGGCAGGTGGTACGGCGGCGCCGGGAAGGGCATGCCCGGCAGCCCGCTGTAGCGCGCCGGCGTGAAGAGTCGCAGCGAGTCCCAGCGCTGGCGCCAGGAGTCGCCCACGCGCGCGGCGCCGTCGACGATGACGAAGTCGGCGTCGCGCGCCGCGAGGTGGTGGCCGACCGCGAGCCCCGCCTGCCCGGCGCCCACGACGATGGTGTCGACGCGCTCGACGCGCGCGCCGCGCTGCTCGATGGATGCGGAGGGATGCGCCATGCGCACAATCCTGCGACGCGCCGCCGGCGCACGCTTGAACGGAAGGGCTGGAAGCGCCGACGACTCACCGAGGCGTCCGGGCGGCGCGCGGTGGCGCCGGAGTTGCCGATCCGGGCGCCGTTCCCTCTCCGGAGCCCCGATGCCGAGCGAGCGCGAGAAGATGCTGGCGGGCGAGCGGTACGACGCCCTCGACCCCGAGCTCGTGGCGGCGCGCGAGCGCGCCCGCGACCTCTGCCAGACGCTCAACGCGACGCGCGAGGGCGACGCCGACGCGCGCCGCGGCATCCTGCGCGAGCTGTTCGGCGCGGGCGGCGACACGGTGTGGATGCAGCCGCCCTTCTTCTGCGACTACGGCGCGAACATCGAGCTCGGCGAGCGCGTGTTCTTCAACTTCAACTGCGTCGTGCTCGACGTGTGCCCCGTGCGCATCGGCGACCACACGCTGTTCGGCCCCGGCGTGCAGATCCTCACGCCCGTCCACCCGATGAACGCCGCCGAGCGGCGCCTCGAGGAGTACGGCAGGCCGATCGACATCGGCGCCGACGTGTGGGTCGGCGGCGGGGCGCTCATCCTCCCCGGCGTGCGCATCGGGGATCGCGCCGTCATCGGCGCCGGGAGCGTCGTGACGCGCGACGTCCCCGCGGGCGTGTTCGCCGCCGGCAACCCGTGCCGCGTGATCCGCGAGATCACCGAGTGAGCGCGCCGGCCGTGCCCTGACGGCGACGCCAGTGCTGCGGCACGCGCGGGTGGGCGACGGCGCACCGGCGCCCGTCGTCGCGCCAGCGGAACTCCACGCGGCGCGCGGCGGTCGGGCAGCGCGGCGGGAGGGCGGGACGTCGACGGCGGCTAGAAGCCGAGCCGCACGCCCCCGTTGAGCGTGAAGCCGGTCAGCTCCGTCCACGCGTCGGTCGTCCAGCGCCCGCCGGCGCCGCGCGCGGGGAGCAGCAGCGGATCGTACCGCGTCTGTCGCACGTTGCCGATGTTCTCGAGGTTCACGAACAGGCGCGCGAGGCCGGCCCGCGTCTCGAACGCGCGCTCGGCCAGCAGCCCGACGACGACGTACGGCCGGCTCACGTCGCGGTACGGGTTGTCGTCGAGCGCCTGCCGCCCGGTGTAGTAGACCTCCAGGCCGACGCGGCTGCGCCCCTCCTGCTCCACCGCGGCGACGACGCCGGCCGCGTGGCGCGGGGTGAGCGGGACCTCGCGCCGCAGGCACGCCGTCGCCGCGTCGGGGTCGCACTCGGTGGAGCGGAGGTACGTGTACGTCCCCGTCACGCGCAGCGCGGGCGGCTCCTCGCCGTCGGCGCGCTCCTCGCCCAGCTCGCGCACGAGCCGCGCGAGCAACTCGCCGCCCCAGGTGCGCGTGGGGGCGAGCGCGTTGGCGAGCGCGATGCGCCGCGCGCCGGCCGCCGTCGCGCCGAGCGCGTCGCGCACCTGCATCGCGCGCGCGATGCGAGAGCCGAACGCCGTCGCGTTGAGCTCCAGCCGACCGAGCGCCGTCGCGAGCGGCCCGCCGACGTCGAGCGAGGCGCTGCGCGCGCGCTCCGCCACGAGCCCGGTCAGCGGCGCGAGGGGCGTCAGCCCGGTGGCCTCGGTCTCCTCGGTGAACGGCGTCGGCGCGAAGGCGCCCGTGCCGGCCGACAGACGCGTCGTCCATGCCGCGAGCGCGCCCTCGGCGGGGCGGCGCAGCAGCAGCGAGACGCGGGGGTTCACGAAGGTGCCGTACGTGTCGTGCGCGTCCAGGCGCGCGCTCGCCGAGAGCGACAGCCACTCGGCGGGATCGACGTCCGTCTGCACGAAGGCGGCGGGGACGTCGAAGGTGTAGTCGAAGCCCGCGACGCTCGCGTTGCGGTACGCGTCCCGCTGGAACGACGCGCCCGCGATCCAGGTCACCGCGCCGCGCGGCACCGCGATCGCCGCCTCGCCGAACGCGGTGCGGTGCCGGTCGTCCTCGCGCACGTCGCCGAAGCGGTGGCCGTGCCGCTGCTCCATCGCCGAGCCGCGCGCGGTGAGGATCGCGCCGCGCAGCGCGTGCCCGTCGCCGAGCACCCAGCGCGCGAGGCCGCCGACGTCGGCGCGGCGCGTGCGCAGCGCCTCGGCGTACGCGCCGCCGCCCGGCAGCGTGCGTCCGGCGAGCGTGCCGCCCTCGCGGTCCTCGCTCGTGAAGCCGCCGGTGAGGAAGGCGCTGCGCCCGCGGTCGTCGGCGAAGTGCAGGCGCGGGCGCAGCACGACGCGCTCGTACCCGGGCAGGTCGGTCCAGCCGTCGCCATCGAGGTCGTCGCGGCGCTGCCGGTGCGCGCCGGCGAGCACCGTGTAGCCCCAGCGCTCGCTCAGCGGCCCGGCGCCGAAGTACACGCCGTCGGTGCCGCCGCGCGTGGTCTGGTTCACGAGCGCGGTGTGCGCGGCCTCGTCGCCGGGGCGCTGCGACACGAGGTTCACGACGCCGCCGAGCGCGGAGCTGCCGTAGAGCGCGGACGCGGTGCCCTTGATGATCTCGACGCGCCCGAGGTCCACGGGCGGGATCTGCAGCAGCCCGAGCCCGCCCGCCTGGCCGCCGTAGAGCGGCAGCCCGTCGGCGAGGATCAGCGTGTAGCGCCCGCGCAGCCCCTGCACGCGCACGTTCGCGCCGCCGAGCGAGGGGTTGGTGGCCTGCACGCGCAGCCCGCTCGTCTCGTTCAGCATCATGGCGATGTCGCCGGGCGTCATCGCGACCTTCTCGGCGATCTCCTCCTCGTCGAGGACCTCGACGCGCAGCGGCGTGTCCTCCACGCGCCGCTCGCCGCGCGTCGCGGTGACGACGACCGCCTCAATCTCCGCGCCCTCCTCCTCCTCCTCGAGCTGCGCGACGACGCTCGTGTCCTGCCCCGCGCGCAGCGCGAGGCGCAGCGTGTCGGGGCGCAGACCGAGGCGCGTGGCGACGAGCGCGCGCGCGCCGGCGGGGAGCCGCAGCACCGCGACGCCGCGCGCGTCGGTCTGCGCGCTCGCCGAGCGCGGGAGGTCGAGCGCGCGCAGGATCGCGCCCTCCACCGGCGCGTCGTCGTGGCGCACCGTCACGCGGACGGTCGCGAGCGAGTCCGGAGCGCCCTGCGCCGCGGCCGACTCCGCGGCCAGGGACCCGGTCGCGAGCAGCGCCGCGGCGCATCCCGTTCGGATGGTGATCGACATGCGCGCAATCGAAACGGTCGCCGCGGCTGCGTCCACCCTGCGCGCGGCCCGCGCACCCACTTCATTTCGGGCTCCCCCGCCACGCCTTCCGCTTCGATGACCACCCGTCGCGAGTTCCTCCGCCAGTCGGCGCGCTACGCCGGCAGCGTCCCGCTCCTCGCCCCGTCGCTCGCGGGGCTCGTCGCCTGCTCGCGCGGCATCCCGCCGCACGCCGCGTCGCCCGCCGCGTACCGGCGCGCGGGGCTCGGCGAGGGGGGCTACGGGCCGCTGCGGCCCGCCGGCCCCGAGCTCGCGCTCCCCGAGGGGTTCAGCTACACGGTGCTGAGCCGCGCCGGCCAGCCGATGAGCGACGGCCGCCCCACGCCCAACGCGTTCGACGGCATGGCGGCGTTCCCGCTGCCCAACGGCAACGTGCGGCTGATCCGCAACCACGAGAACCGCGACTCGGCGGCCAACGCGCGGCTCAAGGGCGACCCGGCGAAGGCGTACGACCCGAAGGCCGGCGGCGGCACGACCTCGCTCGAGGTGCGCGTCGCGCCCGACGGCAGCTGCACGCTCGTGCGCGACTTCATGAGCCTGAGCGGCACGATCGTGAACTGCGCCGGCGGGCCGACGCCGTGGGGCAGCTGGCTGACGTGCGAGGAGAGCACCGAGGGACGCCGCGACGGCTGGCAGAAGAACCACGGCTACATCTTCGAGGTGCCGGCGAGCGCGGAGACGGAGATCGCGCCCGAGCCGCTGATCGCGATGGGGCGCTTCGTCCACGAGGCGGTCGCCGTCGACCCGCGCACCGGCATCGTGTACGAGACGGAGGACCGCGTGATCGCGGGCTTCTACCGCTTCATCCCGAAGACGCGCGGCGTCCTGCGCGACGGCGGCCGGCTGCAGATGCTCGCCGTGCGCGGGCGGCCGAACTACGACACCGCCGACGGGCAGCGCGTGGGCGAGGCGCTGCCGGCGACGTGGGTCGACATCCCGCAGCCGAACCCCGACTACACGTGGGAGGACACGGGCGCCGTCTTCGCGCAGGGGTTCGACCAGGGAGCCGCGCGCTTCACGCGGCTGGAGGGCTGCTGGTACGGCGGCGCGCGCGACCACAGCATCTACTTCCACGCCACCAACGGCGGCGACGCGCGGTGCGGCCAGGTCTGGCAGTACCGTCCCACCGCCGACGACGCGGGCGACCTGACGCTGGTGTTCGAGTCGCCGTCGCGCGAGGTGCTCGACTATCCGGACAACATCACCGTGAGCCCGCGCGGCGGCATCGTCATCTGCGAGGACGGCGCGGGCGAGCAGCACATCCGCGGGCTGACGCGCGACGGCGCGATCTTCGACGTCGCGAAGAACATCCTCAACACCGACGAGTTCGCGGGCGCGTGCTTCAGCCCCGACGGGCGCGTGCTCTTCCTCAACATCATGGGCTCGACCGTCGACGCCGGACGGTCGCTCGGCGTGACGGTCGCGATCCGCGGCCCCTGGGAGCGCGGCGCGCTCTGACGCCCGGACGGATGCGCCGTGCGCGCGGGGCCGGCTCTCGCCCCGGCGCGCACGGCGCATCCCGATGATCACGCGATCACGGCCGGTGTCCGGCGTGCGGATCCGCGGGCGGCTTCGCGGCGGGGGCGGCCTCGGGCGCGGGCCTCGCTGGACGCGCGGCGGGACGCGCCGCCGAGGGGCGCACGGGCGCACGCGTCGACGACGGACGCGCGGGCGCGACGGGTCGCGCGGGTGCGTCCTTCGTCACCGGCATCGTCGCCGCCGGTGCGTGCCCCGCGTGCCCGGAGTCGGCCGGCGTCGGTACGGAGGCGGGCGCCGCGTGCTGCGCATGCTCCGCGTCCCCGGCGTGCCCGCCGCCCGTCGCCTCGCCGTAGCGGAAGCCGGTCATCGCGCCCGTGCGGTCGTCGTGCGTCATCACGGCGCCGTACGTGACCGTGGGCGTCGGCAGCGCCGGCAGGAAGCCCACCGACGGCCCACCCATGTTCTCGAGCCCCATGTGGCGCGACATCGCGAGCCAGGCGTCCGGCGTCATGACGTACGACGTGTCGTCGCGGAAGCGGCGCGCGGCCAGCATGATCTCGTCGCGCTTGCGGTCGCGCGGCACGGCGTCGTTGGCGAGGATGTCGCTGATGACGTCGTGCATCGAGTGCAGGTTGTCGAAGACGATCGCCGCCTCCGGATAGCGCGCGGCGAACGTCGGCGCGACCGCGGGCGTCATCGGCATCTGGTGCGGGAAGCTGCGCGGCGGGTCGCCGAGCATCTGCCAGAAGCGCGCGACCGTCGCGCGGACGCCCGCCTGCCGCTCGGCGGCGTTCCGCCCGACCATCAGCGGCTCGTACAGCCCGACCTGCAGCCAGTGGTAGGCCCAGATCAACCCGTTGAACTTCGGGTACTCGCGACGGAAGGCGAGCGAGTAGGGCTGCTCCTGCATCAGCTTCATGCTCTTCGGGCGCGCGCTGAACGCCACGTCTCGGCGCGAGCGGTAGTAGTCGAGCAGCCGCCGCACCTCGCGGTCCTTCGCTCCCTGATCGAGCCGCTCGTCGGCGAGCACGTCGTAGAGCTGGCGGTGGAGGATGTGCGCCCACTCGAACATCTGCTTCGCCTCGGGCGCGAGCTGCGCGTAGCGGATCTCGATCGCCGCCTCCTCCAGCGGCACGCGCGGCGGCCGCACGAGCACCTTCCGGGTGAGGAAGTCGTACTCGCGCTGCTCCAGCAGGGCGGCGGGCGCGTCGGGCCGCGTCCACAGCCGCTCGTACAGGATCGCGTGTCCGTAGTCGAAGGCGTTGAACAGGCGGTCGGCGTGCTGGTAGTCGTCGCGGAACACCCAGTTGTGCGGCGCCTGCAGGTAGAACTGCTCGTGGGTCGTCACCCACTGCGCGCGCAGGGGCCCGGCGGCGGCGAGCATCGCGAGCGCGCCGAGTGCCGCGCGGAAGAGGGAGCGCGCGCGCATCAGCGGCTCCTCCACGGCATGCCGACGACGACCGCCGCGCCGACGGTGGCGAACCAGCCGCGGTCGTCGCCCGTGAGGCGGTAGCCCGCGCCGGCGTCGCCCGCCACGCGGGGGCTCAGCTGGTAGCGGACGCCGGCGGCGGTGTTCCACTCCACGCGCTCGTCGGCGCGCAGCGGCTCGCGCGCGAACAGCTCGCCGGTGACGAGCAGCGATCGCAGCGGGAGCGCGCGATCGACCGCGAGGCCGGCCTGCCAGCGCGACAGCTCGGTCGCGCCCGCGCCGATCTCCGCGCCGGGCGCCGCGTCGGCGCCGTCGCCCGCCGCCGGGCGATCGCCGAAGGTGTACTGGCCGTTCACGTGGAAGCGCGCCCACGGGAACGTCTTCGTCGCGATCCCCTTGAGCGACGGATACGCGCGCTCGGGCCCGAGCCCGCCGGCCGGGATCAGCACGTCGCCGACGATCGCGAGCGCCGGGATCGTCGTCTCGACGTTGAGGTTGTGGAGCACGGAGAGCTCGACGCCCGCGAGGCCCGACGTGCGGCGGCCACCGGCGCCCTCCACGAAGGCGAGCGGGAAGCCGATCTCGAGCTGCGTGCGCGGCAGCAGGCCGACGGCGACCTCGGGCTCGAGGCCCCAGTGATACACGCCGCCGCGCGCGCGCGCGAGCCGCAGCGGCGCGAGCTGCAGCTCGACGGCGCGCCGCTCGACCGGGTACGCGTCCTCGATGGTGATGGGGCGGCCGGCGTCGGTGTTGTAGTAGTCGGTCTGCGCGGCGAGGGGCCGCGCGGCGCCGATCGCGAGCAGCATCGCGCCGAGCAGTGCGCCGGCGGTCGGAACGGGAAGCCCTCGGCGGGTGCGGCGCACCGGCGGGGCGGAAGGACGGCAGGACATGCGTCGACCGGAAGTGGGGAGGCGGCCGCGTGCAGGCGTGTGCGGCCGGCCGCGGCCACGCGTCCGTCCGCGCGCGACGGCGTCCGCGCAGGACGCGTCGCACGCGCGGACCGGAGCCGCGGGCGCGGAGCGAGGGATCGCGGGTCGACGCGCGCCGGGATAGGCACGGCGCGCGGCGCGACCTCAGGCTCGCGGCGGCGGCGGCTCGGGCGCGGCCCGCGTCGAGAGCGGCAGCGTCACGGGCGCCGCCTCGGCGCGCGCGTGCACCGCCGCCAGCGCGGCCGGCGTGACGGTCGGGCCGAGCACCGCGACCGCGGCGCAGCCGGTGGTCGTCGCGCAGTGCGTCACGTCGCCGTGATGCGGCGACGGCGCGCCCGAGGCGTCGTTCGGCGCGACGCCCTGCGCGTGGCGCGCGACGCCCTGCGCGTCGTGCCCATCATGCCCGTCGTGCGTCGCGGGCGCGGCGTGCATGTCGTGCGCGCGGTCGATCGGCGCCGCGGCCACGGTCGCCGACGTCCGCGCCACGTCCGACCAGGCGGACGCGCACGCCATGCCGCCGCCCAGCACGCTCACCTGGAGCAGCAGGGCGTGGAACAGCAGGGCGGCGAAGGTGCGGATGCGGCGCGACACGGGGCGTAAGCTAGCGGAGACGACGCGGCGAGCGGGACCCGCTCACCGGCTGTGCCGGTACATGAGGTCCACGAGCTCGTCGTACATCCCCTCGGCCTGCTCGGGCGTGCCGCGCAGCGCCGAGGTCGCGCAGTGCTTCAGGTGGTTGCGCATCAGCTCGCGCCCCACCGCGCGCAGCGCCTCGTGCACCGAGGCGATCTGCGTCATGATGTCCGCGCAGTAGCGGTCCTCCTCGACCATCTTCTGCAGGCCGCGCACCTGCCCCTCGATGCGGCGCAGCCGCTTGAGGTTGCGCGACTTCGCGTCGGCGTCGACGGCGACCGCCCGGCGCCCCTCCGCGTCGTGCTCGGTGCCCTGGTCCGCGCCGTGGCTCGTGCCGCAGCCGCAGGCCGCGCTCTCGTTCGTCGTCATGCGAGGTCGTGTGGAGAAGGGTCAGGCGATGCGCGCGCGGCGCAGCCGCAGGCTGTTGGACACCACGCTCACGGAGCTGAACGCCATCGCCGCGCTGGCGAGGATGGGGCTCAGCAGCAGCCCGAATGCGGGGTAGAGCACGCCGGCGGCGACCGGGATGCCGACGACGTTGTAGACGAAGGCCCAGAAGAGGTTCTGCCGCATCGTGCGCATGGTGCGGCGCGACAGCTCGATCGCGCGCGCGACGCCGGCGAGGTCGCCGCGCAGCAGCGCGACGTCCGCCGCCTCGACCGCCACGTCGGCCCCGCTGCCGACCGCGATCCCGACGTCGGCCTGCGCCAGCGCGGGCGCGTCGTTCACGCCGTCGCCCACCATCGCCACCACGCGCCCCTCGCCCTGCAGGCGCTGCACCTCGGCGACCTTGCCGTCGGGGAGCACCTCGGCGACCACGTGCGCGATGCCGGCCGCGCGCGCGACCGCGTCGGCGGTGCGCCGGTTGTCGCCGGTGAGCATGACGACGTCGAGCCCCATCGCCCGCAGCCGCGCGATCGCGGCGCGCGACGTGTCGCGGATCGGGTCGGCGACCGCGATCACGCCGGCCAGCCGGCCGTCGACGGCGACGTACATCGGCGTCTTCCCCGCGCCGGCGAGCGACGCGGCCGCATCCGCCAGCGGCGCGGCGTCGACCGCCCACGCCGCCATCAGCGCGGCGTTGCCGACGGCGATCCCGTGTCCGTCGACGCTCCCGGTCGCCCCGCGTCCGGTCTCGGACGCGAACGCCTCGGGCACGGCGAGCGGGAGGCCGCGATCGCGGGCCGCGCGGACGATGGCGTCGGCGAGGGGGTGCTCGCTCATGGTCTCGAGGGAGGCGACGAGGCGGAGCAGGGCGTTCTCGTCGAAGCGTCGAGCGTCGAGCGTCGAGCGTCGAGACGAGCCCCCCTCGACGCTCGACGCTCGACGCTCGACGCTCGCGCCACCCACACCGGGTGCGAGGACGACATCAGTGACGGTCGGCCGGCCCTCGGTGACCGTGCCCGTCTTGTCCAGCACCACCGTCGTCACGTCGCCGGCGCGCTGCAGCGCCTCGCCGCCCTTGATCAGCACGCCCAGCGCCGCGCCCTTCCCCGTCGCGACCATCACGGCGGTCGGCACGGCGAGACCCATGGCGCAGGGGCAGGCGATGATCAGCACCGCGATCGCGGCCGCGAAGGCGCGCACGAGCGCGGCGCCCGCGTCCGTGCCGCCCGCGTGCGCGACGACGAACCAGGTCGTGAAGGTCGCGATCGCGATCGACAGCACGACCGGCACGAACACGGCGCTGACGCGGTCGGCCAGCGCCTGGATCGGCGCGCGCGTCCCCTGCGCGTCGCGCATCAGCTTCACGATCTGCGCGAGCACGCTGCCCTCGCCGAGCGTGGTGGCGCGGTAGCGGAAGGCGCCGGTGCGGTTGATCGTGCCGCCGATGACGCGGTCGCCCGTCGTCTTCTCCACCGGCAGCGACTCGCCGGTCAGCATCGACTCGTCCACCGCGCTCTGGCCGCTCAGCACCTCGCCGTCGACCGGCACGCGCTCGCCGGGGCGCACGATCACCGTGTCGCCGGCGCGCACCGTCTCGACCGGCACGTCCACCTCGGCGGTGCCGCCCTCCGGCGTGGGGCGGACGACGCGCGCGGTGGCCGGCTGCAGCGCCGCGAGCGCGCGCAGCGCGGCGGAGGTCTGCCGCTTGGCGCGCGCCTCGAACGCGTTGCCGGTGAGGATGAGCGCGATGATGAGCACCACCGCCTCGTAGTACACGTCGGGCGCGAGCCCCGCGGCGCGGAACACGCCGGGCGCGATCGTGGCGACCGCCGAGTAGACGAACGCCGCGCCCGTGCCGACGGCGACGAGCGTGTTCATGTCCGCCGCATGATGGCGGAAGGCCGCCCAGGCGCGCGTGTAGAAGTGGCGCCCCGCCCACGCCATGACGCCGAGCGTGAGCGCGAGCAGCGTCCACGCGATCGCGGCCGGCGGGATCGCGTACAGCCAGGGCGCGGCGGCGCGCAGCGCGGGCGTCAGCGACTGCATCGCCCAGCGCATGAACGGATCGGCGACCGCGCCGTGCGCCGCGCTCCCGTGCGCATCCCCCGCCATGAGCGGCATCGAGAGCAGCATGGCGAGCGCGCCGACGATCCCGCTCGCGATCGCCTTCGTGCGCAGCTCGCGGAACTCCTCGCCCTGCGCGCGGTCGCGCGCCGCCTGCTCGTCGAACGCGTCGACGTCGGGACGCGGCAGCTCGGCGCCGTAGCCGGTGCGCGCGATGGTGGCGACGAGCGCGTCGGGCGTGACGGCGGCCGGGTCGTACGCCACGGTCGCGTTGCCCATCATCAGGTTCACCGTGGCGTCGACGACGCCCGGCGTCTTGCTCAACGTCCGCTGGACACGCCCCTGGCAGGCCGCGCAGGTCATCCCGGTGACGGGAATGACGACCCGCTCGGTGTCCGAGCGGGGCGCGGCGGCCGTGGGGCGTGTGGTGCTCGCGGTGGTCATGGAGCGATCTCCGGTGAAACGAAGGAGCGCGCGAAGCCGGCGCTCACTCGGCGACGAGCTTCCCGCGCAGCATCCCCATGCCGCAGGTGAACTCGTAGGTGCCCGGCGCGGGCGGCGTCACCTCGACGACGGTGCGCGCGTCGGCCGGGAGGTAGCGGCGCACGCCGAGGTCGCCGAAGACGACCTCCTCGGAGCAGCCCGAGCTCTCGCGCCGGTCGAAGGTCAGGCGCACGGGGCGCCCGGCCCGGACGCGCACCACGGCGGGCGCGTAGCCGCCCTGCACGACGATGGTCGCGGCCTGCGCGCCGTCGTCCGGCGCCTCGCCCGGCGCGCCGCCGGCGGGGACCGCCACCGCCGCCGTCCGGTCGGCGAGGAAGAAGTACCAGTTCACCCAGGCGATGCCGGCGGCGCCGCCCGCGAGGACCGTCCAGTCGAGGGGAGACATGGCGGCGCTCCGTCAGGCCGGGCGGCGCCCGAGCGGCGTGAGCGCGGGGCCGGCGCCGGTGCCCGGCTCGCCGAGCGTGGCGTCGTAGCCGGCGGCCTCGACGGCGGCGATCAGGTCGGCGGGCGTCACGCTCTCGTCGGCGGCGACGCGGGCGCCCCCGATGCGGACGTCCTGGAGCTGCACGCCGGGAAGGGCCGTGAGCGCGTCGCGCACGGCGGCGACGCAGTGGCCGCAGCTCATGCCGACGATGGCGAGGGAGTGGGACTGCATGGGACCTCCGAGGCGAGAGAATGGATACCCCACTAGGGTATCTGGAGTCTACAATACCCCCCGGGGGTACGCAAGAGTGTGGCCTCCGATGCCTTGCTCACGCGTGGTCGCCCGCCCAACGTGTGTCCCCCGCGCCTTGGGTGCGGGACTTGCCGCCGGAGGCGACTGTCCGTCGTCTCCGACGTCGTGGCCCCGGGGATGCGAAGGAAAGGACCACGAGCCCGAAACGCTGGACAACACCGCACCACCACCGCTGGCGACCGCACACGTTTCGGGCGCAGACCACGGTCAAGAACGGCCGCAGCGGCGACACCCCATGATCCTCGGACGGAGAAGAGCACGATGCGCATGACGGGAACCGTGAAGTGGTTCAACAACGACAAGGGCTTCGGCTTCATCGCGCCCGAGGATGGCAGTAAGGACGTATTCGTCCATCACACCGCGATCCAGGGCAGCGGCTACAAGTCGCTCGATGAAGGCGAGAAGGTCGAGTTCGACGTGGCCCAGGGCCAGAAGGGTCCGCAGGCCGAGAACGTGACCCGCCTCGGCGGCGGCACGCCGGGCGGCGGCGGCGGTGGCAGCCGTGGTGGTGGCGGCGGCTACGGCGGCGGCGGTGGCGGCTACGGCGGTGGCGGCGGTGGCTACGGCGGCGGTGGTGGCGGCCGCGGCGGCGACGGTGGCTACGGCGGCGGCGGTGGTGGTGGCCGTCGTGGCGGTGGCGGTCGCGACTACTGACCCAGCCCGACTGATGCAGGCCGGCGGGGCACGGACGAGACGTCCGTGCCCCGCTCGGCACGTCGGGCCCCCGCGCGCCCGGCGATCGCCCCTGCCATGAACGACCGCTCCACCCCCGACCGGGCGACGATCGACCGCGCGACGCTGGTCGCGCAGCTCCGCGTCCTCGGCGTGCGCGCCGGCGACGTCCTCCTCGTGCACGCCTCCTTCCGCGCCGTGCGCCCGGTGGAGGACGGCCCGGCCGGGCTGCTCGCCGCGCTTTGCGAGGCGCTCGGTCCCGCGGGCACGCTCGTCCTGCCGTCGTGGGGCGACGACGACGACGCCCCCTTCGACCCGGCCTCCACCCCGGTCTCGCCCGACCTCGGCGTCCTCGCCGACGTCTTCCGGCGGATGCCCGGCGTCGTCCGCAGCGCGCACCCGTTCGCCTTCGCCGCGATCGGCCCGCACGCCGAGCGGGTGACGGGGGACCCGCTCCCGCTGCCGCCGCACGGGCCGGCGAGCCCCGTCGGCCGCGTGCACGACCTGGATGGGCGCATCCTGCTCCTCGGCGTCGACCACGACGTCGACACGACGCTGCACCTCGCCGAGCTGCTGGGCGGGGCGCCGTACCGCACGGCCAAGCACTGCACGGTGCGCGATCCCGACGGACGCCCGCGCTGCGTCGAGTACGAGGAGAACGATCACTGCACCGCGCGCTTCGCCCTCGCCGACGGGTGGCTGCGCGCGCAGGGGCTGCAGCGCGAGGGACGCGTGGGGCACGCCGATGCGCGGCTCGTGCGCGCGCGCGACGTGGTGCGCGTCGCCGTCGCGGAGGTCGCGCGCGACCCGCTGATCTTCCTGCACGCGCCGACCGAAGGCTGCGAGGAGTGCGACGCCGCGCGCGCGAGCGTCGCGCACTGAACGAACGTCGCGCGTGCGGCGGCGTCGCTGTCCGCCGATCCCCGACAGCGCGCCCGTTCCCGCGCTCCCATCCTCGTCTCCTCGCCGCCGCCGACGTCGGCACCCGAGCGCGCGCGCATGGACGCCGAGCCGCGTCGCGCCGTTCCCGCGTCGGCCGTCGTCGCGTCCTCGCGCGTGCGCGCACGGGCTGCGGCCGACGGTCCCCTCGTGCCTGCGTACAGGTGCTACGTGGCCCATCCGCTCACCGACGCCACCTCGGTCGCCCCACGCCGCCGCCCGCCGACCTCGCGCGCCGGATCGCCGGTGCCTGCTCCCGCCGTGCGCGACGTCGCGCGTCGCGGCGTCTGGCGGTGGATCTGGCCGCTGCTCGTCGTCGCGCTGGTGCACCTCGTCGTCGTGAACGCGCTCGCGCTGCGCTGGGCGCCGGATGCGGTGAACTACCGCCACCTGCAGACCGTGTCGCGCTATCCGCGCATGATCACGCCCGGCGACTCGTGGGCCGTGATGGAGTTCGCGCTCGAACAGCTGCGCGCCCCCGACCCGACGCCCGTCTACACGGCGGTCTTCTTCCGCGACCGGCGCAAGTTCCAGTATCCGCTCACGTCGCTGCTGCCGCTGCCCGCCGTGCGGCAGCTCGTGCCCGAACGCTTCGGGCTGCGCGTGCCGCTCAACATCCTCTCGGTGCTCGCGCTCGCCGGGTCGGCGCTCGTGCTGCCGCGGCTCGCCACGCTCGGGCTGCGCGACGCCGGCGTCGCGCGCTTCGCCGACGGTGCCGCGCGCGACGGCCTCACGCGCGGCGAGTACGCGGCGCTCGCCGCGCTCACGACGCTGCTCGCGGCCACCTTCTATCCGGCCATCTTCGCCATCAGCCTCGGCCAGATCCAGGCGTGGCTCAACGCGCTCTTCGTCGGCGTGCTGTGGTGCTGGCTGACGGGGCGGAAGACGTCGGCCGGCGTGCTCACGGCGCTCATCTGCCTCGTGAAGCCGCACCTCGGGCTCCTCTTCCTGTGGGGGATGCTGCGGCGCGAGTGGACGTTCGTGCGCGCGGGGCTCACCGTCGGCGCCATCGGCTGCGCGGCGGCGATCGCGGCATGGGGGCTCGAGAACAACCTGGACTACCTCCCGGTCATGTCGTTCCTCGGCCGCTACGGCGAGGCGTACCTGCCGAACCAGTCGCCCAACGGCTTCCTCAACCGGCTGCTCAACGACGTCGACCCGCTCGTCTGGGACAAGCACGGCTTCGCGCCGTTCCATCCGACCGTCTTCGCGGGGACGATGGCATCGACGGTCGCGCTGTGCGTCGGCGCGCTCGCGTGGCCGTGGCTCGCGCGCCGGCGGCGCGGCGTCGCGCGCGACGTGGAGCGGGGCGTCGCACGCGCGGGCGCTGCGGCGCGCGGCGCCACCGGCACGGGCGTCGGGAGCACGCTCGACCTGTGCATCGCCGCCGTCTCCGTCACCATCGCCTCGCCGATCGCGTGGCAGCACCACTACGGCGTGCTGCTCCCCGTCTTCGTGTACGCGCTGGCACTCGCCGTGCGCCGCCGCCCCCTCGGCCGCGCGACGATTCCCTGCCTCGGCGCGGCGTACCTGCTGGTCGCCAACGACGTCATGTACCTGGTCGGGTGCCAGGTCGGCCTCGTCGGCACGATGCTGCAGTCGTACCTGCTGTGGGGCGCGCTGCTGCTGCTCGCGGTGCTGTACGCGCACGTCGTGCGCGGGTCGGATGCCTGGAGCGCGGCATCCGCCGCGCCGACGAATCGCGCCGATCCGCGCGGATTTCCGGTCGGGGCGCGCACGCCGTGACCCGGTCGGCCGGGAGCGTGACGCTCCGCGTGTGACGTTTTCTAAAGTCGCGGTCGAAAATGCTAAAGGCGGAGTGCGTCCGTGCCGATACATGACGGTGAGGGCAGAGCCGGGATCGCGTCGACCCGCGATCCGATCTCCCTCCAATGCACCGTCACCTCGGAGACTCCATGTCGCCTCGCCCGATCTCGCCGCGCACGCGCCGCATCGCCACGATGGTGTCGCTCGCCGCCTCGGCGATGACCTTCCTGGCCGCCTGCTCGGATTCGCCGACTGCGCCGGCCGCACCTGCCGCGGCCTCGCCGGCCGCGACGGTGCTCGCGCCGACGGCGGCGCCCGCGCACGGCAAGCTCGACGCGCCGGTGCTCGTCAACGCGCTCACGCGCGCCACGCGTCTGCCGGTGCCGCTGGTCGGCGTGGCCGTGATCGGCCCGAACGGCGGCACGCTCGAGATCAAGCAGGCCGGCCTGAAGGTCACCTTCCCGAAGGGGCTCGTCACCTCGACGCGCGTGTTCTGGGCGACGGCGCTGCCGGGCGACATCATCGCCTACGACTTCGGCCCGTCGAGCGACTTCGGCGACAAGGAAGTCGTCATCGAGCAGCAGCTGCGCGGCACCTCGTTCGCGAAGCTGAACGGCACGGAGCTGATCCAGGGCGCCTACTTCCGCAGCTTCGACGCGCTGCGCGACGTCCTCGGCGTCGCCGAGGTGACCGAGCTGCGCCCGGCGACCGTCACGTACGACAAGAACGCGGTGCGCTTCGGCGTCACGCACTTCAGCGGCTACATGGTCTCCACCGGCCGCACGCGCTGAAGACGATGCCGACGCTCTCCTTCTCGCGCACGCTCGCGACGAGCGCGCTGGCGCTCGGCGGCGCGCTGCTGGCCGCCTGCTCGGACGCGCCGCTCGCGCCGCGCGCCGACGCGGCGCCCGACCTGGCCCGCGAGTACGCCGCGCACCGCACCGCGCTCGCGTCCACGGATCGCCCGAGCTTCAACGTCGCGGGCACCGCGACCGACACGCTCCGCACGAGCTTCACGTACTATCCGGCCGCGGGCGCGACGCTCTGGGCCGGCCCGCACAAGCTCGTCGTCCCGGCCTACGGCGTCTGCGATCCGGCGACGTCGGGCTACGGCCCGGCCACCTGGGACCGCGCGTGCGCCGCGCTCACGACGGCGAAGACGTTCTCGGTGAAGGCCTGGACCGATGCGGCGGGGCACCCGCGCATCCGCGTCACGCCGGACGTGCGCTTCGTGCCCACCAGGATCACGACGCTCTACTTCTACGACCGGGCGGCCGCGCTCGACCCGAGCGCCGCGTTCGTCTGGTGCCCGAGCACCGGCGGCGCCTGCGTGAACGAGTCGCTGCGGGACGCGAGCCTGAAGCTCAAGCGCGACCTGTCGAACACCTACGTGTACGGCCGCGTCAAGCACTTCAGCGGCTACAACGTCGTCGTCGATCGCGCGGACGGCGGCTCGGACGACGGGACGGGCTTCGGCTACTGAACGACCGGGGCGAGGGGGGTGGACCAGGGGTGGTGCAGGGGGTGGGACAGGGGTGGTGGCAGCAGGGGACGGGTGGGGTGGGGTCGGGGTGGTGAAGGACGTGCGGTCCGCCGTCGGGGGACGGGCGGGACGCACGCGATGGATCGGGGGACGACGCGAACGGGGGTGGCCATGCGTGGCCGCCCCCGTTCGTGCGTCGCCGCCGTCGCCGCCGTCGTCGCATGCGCGCTACTCGCTCGCGCCGCGCCGCTCCGCGAGCCGACGGCGCTCCTCCTCGCGACGCCGCTCCTCGTCGCTGCGGCGGTCGGCGGGCACGCCCGTCCCGGGCACCACGAGGCGCAGGGTCACGGTGAACGTCGAGCCGCGCCCCTCCTCGCTCTCGGCGGTGAGATCGCCGCCCATGCCGCGTGCGAGGTCGCGCGAGATCGCGAGCCCGAGCCCCACCCCCTGCTGGCTGGCGTGCGTGCGGTGCCGGTCCACCTGCACGAACGGCTCGAAGATGCGGTCGAGCTGATCGCGCGGGATGCCGCGCCCCGTGTCCGAGACGCGCACGCGCACCACGCCCCCCTCGGCGTCGGTCTCGCACGCGAGCGCGACGCGCCCGCCCGCGTCGGTGAACTTGATCGCGTTCGTCAGGAGGTTGAGCAGCACCTGCCGCAGCTTCTCGGGATCGGCGCGCACGACGTGCGGGCGCCCGGGCGTGTCGGGCGCGCACGCGTCGTGGTCGAAGCCGAGCCCCTTCGCCGCGAGCTGCGGCCCGACCAGCGTCTCCAGATCGGCCACCACCGGCGCCAGGTCGACGTCGGCGACGTGGAACTCGACCTGCCCCGCCTCGAGCCGCGCGAAGTTGAGGATGTCGGTGATCAGCCCCATGAGGTGCTGGTTCGCGCGCCGCACGCGCTCCAGGTCCTGCCGCTGCGCCTCCGTCACCGGCCCGCGCAGCCCCAGGGTGAGCAGCTCGGTGTAGCCCTGGATGGCGTTGAGCGGCGTGCGCAGCTCGTGGCTCATCGTCGACAGGAACTCGCTCTTGGCGCGGTTGGCCGCCTCCGCCGCCTCGCGCTGCCGCTCGGCCTCCTGCCGCGCCGCCTCGACCTCGCGCCGCGCGGCCACGTGCGCCGTCACGTCCAGCGAGGTGCTCGCGATCGCGTAGACCTCGCCCGCCGCGTTGCGCAGCGGCTGGTAGCCGATGTCGAAGAAGTACTCCTCCATCACGCCGTCGCCGTCGCGGTCCAGCCGCACCGGCCGCTCGTGCGCGAAGTACGGCTCGCCCGTGCGGTACACGCGCTCCATCAGCTCCGCCACGCCCTGCCCCGCGATCTCGGGCACCGCCTCGCGGAACGGCTTGCCCAGCCCCGCGGTGCCGCCGCGGATGAACGCCGCGTAGCGCGGGCTCATGACGGTGTAGACGAGATCCGGTCCGGTGAGCACCGCGACCGCCACCGGCGCCTGCTCGAACAGGTCGCGCAGCCGCTGCTCGCTCGCGCGCAGCTCGGACTCCGCCTTCTTGCGCGCCGTGACGTCCTGATAGTAGACGGCGAGGCCGTCGGCGAGCGGATACATGCGCATCGCCGCCCAGAAGTCGAGCGGCGGCGGGTAGTGCGCCTCGACGTCGACGGCGCGCCCCTCGCGCAGCGCGCGGTGCGCGCCCTCGTAGAACGGCGTGCCGACCGCCTCCGAGAACTCCTCCCACAGGTGCTTGCCGATCAGCGCCTCGCGCGGGCGGCCGACGACGCGCTCGGTGGGCGGGTTGACGTAGGTCAGGATCCAGTCGCGGTCGACCGTGAAGAACGGATCGCTGATCGACTCGAACGTGTCGAGCATGCGCTGCCGCGCCGCCTCCGCCTCCGCACGCGCGCGCTCCGCCTCGGCGAGCAGCCGCTCGCGCTCCGTGACCGCCTGCAGCCGCGCCGTCACGTCGCGCCAGAACACGGCGATGCCGCCCGCCGGCGCGGGGTACGCGTCCACCTCCAGCATGCGCGACGCGCCGCCCGCGTCGCTGCCGTACGGATGCGTGAAGTGCGCCTCCACGCGCGCGGTCGCCACCTCGCGGCAGCGGCGCTCCAGCTCCGTGCCCACGACGGCCGGGAAGGCCTCCCAGAGCGTGCGGCCGAGCAGCGCCTCGCGCGCGATGCCGCCGCTGCGCTCCATCGCGCGGTTCACGGCGACGAAGCGGAAGCCCGCGTCGAGCGCGAAGTGCGCGTCGGCCGTGCCCTCGAGGATCGCCTGCGCGCGGGCGCGCTCCGCCTCCGCCTCGAGCGTGCGCTCCTCCAGCTCCGCGGCCGTCGCCTGCAGCTCCTGCGTCTGCGCCTCGAGCTCCGCCGTCTGGTCGTGCAGCTGCTGGTTCGCGAGCTCCAGCTCCAGCCCCTGCTCCTGCAGGTGCGCGTTCCGCGTCTCCAGCTCGCGCGTCAGCTCGAGCATCGCCGCCTCGGCGGCGCGCTCCGCGGTGACGTCGCGCACCTCGACGACGGTGCCCACCGGGACGCCGTTCTCGACGATCGGGCTGGCCGCGCAGAGCACCGGGAAGAAGGTGCCGTCGCGCCGCACGAACACGTCCTCGTGCGCGCGCACGTCGCTGTTCGTCGGCAGCGCGCGGTCGATCGGGCACTCGGCCATCGGATACGGCGATCCGTCGGGCCGCGTGTGATGGATCGCGTCGTGCAGCGGCATCCCGCGGATCTCGTCGAGCGTCCAGCCGGTCATCGCGACGGCGGCGGGGTTCATGTACGTCGCGTGCCCGTCGCGGTCCATCATGAACAGCGCCGACGTCGCGTTGCCGGCCACCAGGCGCGTGAGCGCGCTCTGGCGCGCGAGCGCCTCCTCCGCCTCGCGGCGCGCGGTCACGTCCTCGTGCGCGAGCACCACGCGCGCGACCGCGCCCGACGCGTCGCGCACCGGATACGCGTGCGCCTGCGTCCACGTGGTGCGCCCGCGCCCGCTCGTCGTCGCGGCGACGTCGTACCGCAGCGGCGGCAGCGTCACCGACTCGCCCGCGCCCTCGGGCGTCGCGGCGCCGTCCAGCCCGAAGGCGCGGCGCAGCAGCGGGAGCACGCCCACGGCCTCGAGCTGGGGATCGGCGAGCACCGAGTAGCCGGACGGCAGGTCGGCGAGTCCGACGCCCCACAGCCGCTCGAAGGCGGGGTTCACCGCCAGCGGTCGACCCGCCGCGTCGTACACGACGGTGCTGACGGGCGACTGCAGGAACGCCGCGCGCAGCTGCTCGGCCAGCGCGTCGCGCTCACGGGCGAGGGAGGCGACGTCGTCGAGCGGGCGGTCGGGCGTGGCGTCGGGCGGGGTGAGCGGCGTCATGCGAGCACGGACGGACGAGCGACGCGCGACCGGATGCACCGCGGCACGCGACGGAGGAACGGAGGCAAGATATGCACGGCGCGCATGCCTCAGGCGCGCGGGAGCGTGAGCGTGAACGTGCTGCCGACGCCCGGCGTGCTCTCGGCGGTGAGGTCGCCGCCCATGCCGCGCGCCAGGTCGCGGCTGATCGCGAGCCCGAGCCCCGTCCCCTCGCCGGGGTTGTTGAGCGCGCGCCCGACCTGCACGAACGGCTCGAAGATCGCCTGCAGCTGGTCGGCCGCGATGCCGACGCCGGTGTCGTGCACCGCGATGCGCACCAGCGCGTCGGGCGTATCCGGCGCGGCGTCGGCGGCGGGCGGCTCGCACGCGATCCGGATCCGGCCGCCCGCGTCGGTGAACTTCACCGCGTTCGACAGCAGGTTGAGCAGCACCTGCCGCAGCTTTTCCGCGTCGCCGCGCACGGCGAGCGACGGCGGGCACGCGGCCAGCGACAGCGTGAGCCCCTTGGCGCGCACCTGCGGCTGCACGAGCGACTCGACCGCCGCCAGCACGCCCGCGACCGCGACCTCGGCGACGTCGTAGCGCACGCTCCCGGTCTCGAGGCGCGCGTAGTTCAGCACCTCGTTGATCAGCCCGAGCAGGTGCTGCTGGCTCTTCTGGATGCGCGTCAGGTCCTCGCGCTGCTGCGCGGTGACCGGCCCGCGGAGCCCCATCTCCAGCAGCTCGGCGTAGCCGCCGATCGCGTTCAGCGGCGTGCGCAGCTCGTGCGACATCACCGCGAGGAACTCGCTCTTCGCGCGGTTCGCCGCCTCGGCCTCGGCGCGCGCGCGCTCGGCCTCGCGATACAGGCGCGCGTTGTCGACCGCGGTCGCGGCGCGCTGCCCCAGATCCTGCACGAGCGCCAGGTCGGCCTCGTCGTAGCGACGCCCCGACTCGGTCATGCAGACGGTGAGCGCGCCGAGCGTGAGCCCGCGCGCCACGAGCGGCACGACGATCAGCGACGAGAAGTGGAGCGCCCGCAGCAGCCGCAGGTGCTCCTCGTCGCGCGCGGACGCGACGAGGAGCGCGTCCTCGACCACCGGCAGGAAGATCGGAGTGCCGTCGCGCAGCACGGCGGCCATCCCCCGCTCCGCGGTCCAGTCGGTCGGGTAGCGCGTCGCCAGCGTCTCGCCCAGCGCCAGCATCGCCGGATCGGCGTGGGCGACGGCGACGCGCTGGGTCGTCGGCGGCCACGCGCGCGCCGCCGGGTTCTCGATGAGCGTGATCGCGCACCAGTCGCCGAGGCGCGGCACGGCCGCGTCGGCGACGGCGCGCAGCGTCTCCTGGTAGTCGAGCGTGTGCGCGAGCAGCCGACTCGCCTCCACCAGGAAGGCCGCCGCGTCCTGCGCCCGCTTGCGCGCGCTGACGTCTTGGAAGACGAGCGAGATCCCCTCCGGCCCCGGATAGATGCGTGCCTCGATCCACGTGCCCGTGACGTGGCTCAGCGCCTCCACCTGCGTGCCGCGCCGCGTCTCCAGCACCTGCCGCATGGCCTGCGCGATGGGCGAGTCCATCCCCTCCGGCCAGAGGTCCGCCAGCCGCTGCCCGAGCAGCTCCGCCGCGGATCGACGCAGCAGCGCCTCGGCGCGCGCGTTCACGAAGGTGAAGCGCAGCTCGCCGTCGAGCACCGCGAAGGCGTCCTCGATGGTCTGCAGGATCGCCGCGCGCGTCTCGGCGTGGCGGAGCTCCGCCTCGTGCAGCCGCGCGCGCTCCAGCGCCAGCGCGCACTGCTCGGCGAGCGTCGCGAGGAAGGTCCGCACGCCCTCGTCGAACGGCTGCGGCTCGCGGAAGCCGAACGCGAGCGCCGCGAGCACGCGCTCCCCCACCGCCACGGGCACCGCGGCGAACGCCGCGAAGCCGTGCGCCGACAGCTCGTCCGGCACGTCCGACCACGACGCGCGCCACGCCTCGGAGGACTCGACGAGGATCGTGCGCCGCTCGAGCACCGCGTCGGAGAGCGGCCGCCCGGGCTGCACCGCGAAGCTGCGGTAGCGCTCCCCGAGCGCGGGGTCGAAGCCGGTCGTCCCGACGACGTCCAGACGCTCGGCGCGCCCCGAGGCGTCGCTCGTCACGAGCGCGAGCGAGCCCGCGTCCGCGCCCACGGCCTCCAGGCCGCCCGCGAGGATGAGGCGCGCCACCTGCGTCGGCGTCCCCGCCTCGTTCAGCCGCGCCGTGAGCCGCTGCAGGCGGCGCGCGTTCGCGGCCGCGCGCTCCACCTCGCGCCGCGCGCGCACCTGCGCCGTGACCTCGACGGCGAAGACGAGGATCCCCTCGGGCGCGCCGCTCGCGTCGACCAGCGGCTGGTAGACGAAGTCGAAGTAGCCCTCGTGGATCGTGCCGTCGCCGTCGCGGTCCCACAGCAGCGGCACCTCGCGCCCCTCGAACGACACGCCCGTGCGGTACACGGCGTCCATGCGCGCCAGGAACCCCTGCTCGACCAGCTCGGGCGCGCTCTCGCGCGCGGGGCGCCCGACGTAGTCGCGGCGGCCGAGCAGGCGCAGGAACATCTCGTTCGTGGACTGCACCACGTGGTCGGGCCCGAGCAGCACGGCGACGGCGGCCGGCGTCTGCACCAGCACGCGCGTGAGCCGCGCCTCGGCCGCGCGGCGCGCCGTGTCGTCCAGGCAGATGCACACGCCGCGGTCGGGCGAGCCCTCGAGCAGCGCGCTCGTCACGACGACCGGCACGTGGCGCCCATCCTTCGCGACGTACGCCTTCGGGTACTGGCCGTGCGAGCCGCGCGCGAGCATCTCCCGGACGTACGCCTCGTCGCTGGCCGCGTACTCGGGCGGCGTGAGATGGCGCCAGTCGAGGCGTCCGGCCGCGACGTCGGCGCGCGTGTAGCCGAGCATCGCGAGGAAGGCGTCGTTCGCCTCGGTGATGGCGCCGTCCGCGTTCCAGAAGAACAGGCCGACGATCCCGCTCTCGGCGACGAGCCGCAGCCGCTCCGCCGCCGCGCGCAGCGTCTCGTCGGGCATGGGGCCCTCGGCCACCAGCGCGGCGATGCCGATCGCCGCGCCGCTCTCCTCGCGCACCGGGTAGTAGCTCGCGCGGAAGCGCCGCCCCGCGCCGTCCGGCGTGTCGAGCCGCACCTCGAGGTCGAGCACGGGCACGCCGCTCCGCAGCACCTCGCGCAGCAGCGGCTCGACCGCGTCGCCGCCGCCGGGCGGCAGCACGTCGTGCACGCGGCGCCCCAGGTGCGCCGCGGCGGGGCGGCCGTTCATCGCGGCCAGCGCGTCGTTCACCCGCACGTAGCGCAGCTCCGCGTCGATCACGGCCATCCCCGCGCTGACGCTGTCGTGCAGCAGCGCCGCGAGCGCCGCGTCCGCGAGCTCAGGACGCATCCGCCGCGCGGGCGAAGCGATAGGCGCGCAGCGCCGTCTCGCCGGCCTGCTCCAGGATGTGGCGCGCGACGAGCGTGCAGTAGCGCTGCGCCGCGCGCACGGCGTCGTCCGGGACCCCCGCGCCCATCCCGCCGCCGCGCGCCGCCGCGCCCACCACCATCGTCGCGGCGTCGAGCGCGCGCTGCACCTCGGCGAGGAGCAGCGGCGTCTCGCGCTGGATGTCGGCCTCGCTCCACCCCAGGCGGAACCGCTGCGCCCCGTGCAGCTCGGCCATCGTGCGCTGCATCTGCCCGCCGTCGCGCAGCAGCTCGGGCGCGCCGCCGTGCGTCTCGCCGATCACCATGAGCTGCGACGCGAGCAGCCCGACGAACGGCGTCGCGTGGTCGCGCAGCTGCACCGCCGGCAGCTCGCGCGCGCCGGGGAAGCGGCCGTCGGCGCGCAGCGCGCCGACGTAGCGCTCGGCGATGGTCTCGGCCTCGGCGGCCAGCCGCACGCTGATCGCGTGGACGATGGCGTACGCCGTCGCATCGAGCGGCGCGGCCGCCTGGTCGCCGATCGCCGGGACGCCGAGCGACGGCGTGCGCCGCGTCGGCGGCTCGGGCGCCCCCGAGCGGCGCGGCACGTCGGCTACCTGCGCGGCCGGCAGCCACACCGTGAACACCGCGCCCATGCCCGGGCGGCTGCGCACGGTGATGTCGCCGCCCATGAGCCGCGCGAGGCGCCGGCTGATCGCCAGCCCCAGCCCCGTGCCCCCCTGCTCGCGGGTGAGCGCGCCGTCCCCCTGCACGAACGGCTCGAAGATCGCGCCCTCCTGCTCCGCGGGGATGCCGGGGCCCGTGTCCTCGACCCGGATGAACGCCCAGGTGCGCGTGGGCCCGTGCTCGTCGGACAGCCCCGTGACGCGGCTGCCGGGCTCCGGCTGGTCGGCGACGCCGCAGGCGATCGTCACCTGCCCGCCCGTCGGCGTGAACTTGACGGCGTTCGACAGCAGGTTCACGAGCACCTGCCGCACGCGGTGCTCGTCGCCGACGAACGGCACGCCGGCCTCCCCCGCGCCGAGGTCCATGAGGCGCACGCCCTTGGACGTCGCCTGCGGCTGCACGAGGGTGACCGCCGCCGCCACGGCCGCGCCGGTCATGAGGACGTCGCGCCGCACGTCCAGCCGGTCGGCGTCGACCTTGGCGACGTCGAGCACGTCGTCCACGAGGCGCAGCAGATGGCGCGCGCTCGCCTGCAGCCGCACCAGGTGCGCGTGCTGCGCGGGCGAGGACGGGCCGAGCACGCCCATGTCGAGCAGCTGCGCGTAGCCGAGGATCGCGTTGAGCGGCGTGCGGAACTCGTGGCTCATCGTCGCCAGGAACTCCGCCTTCGCGCGCGCGGCCGACTCCGCGCCGGCGCGCGCGTGGCGCTCGGCGTGGTAGAGCCGCGCGTTGTCCATCGCCACCGCCGCCCAGCCGGCGATGCCCGCGACGAGCCGCTCCTCGCGCTCGGTGAAGACGCCGGTCTCCGCGTGCCCGAAGAACAGCCCGCCCAGCACCTCGCCGCTGCGGGAGCGCACCGGCACCGCGAGGTAGCTGCGGACGGGGAGGTGCCCGACGGGCATCCCGTGGTGCGGCGCCATCTGGCCGTAGCGCGGGTCGGCGGTGATGTCGTCGCTGCGGACGATCCCCTCGCCGCGGAAGGTCGGCCCGAACACCGGCGTGGAGCGCGGGTGCGCGAAGGCGGCGAAGTGCTCGCGCGGGACGCCGGCCAGCGTGTAGAGCGTGTACGCCTCGCCGCCGCGCGTCGGGTCGATGACGTTGTAGAAGAAGGCGCCGAACTGCGCGCCCGTCATCGCCGTCGCCTCGTCGGTGACGAGCTGCACGACGCGCTCGAGGTCCAGCTCCGAGGCGAGCGCCGTCCCGATGCGCTGCACGGTGGCGACGAGCGACGCCTCGTCGCGGAGGGCGGCCTCGCGCATCGCCTGCACCTCGTCGGCGTAGCGCCGGCGCTCCTGCAGCACGGCCTCGCCGCGGCGGCCGTGGATCTCGACGAAGGCGCGCACCTTCCCCCGGATGACCTCCGGGTCGAGCGGCTTGACGACGTAGTCGACGGCGCCGAACTGGTAGCCCAGCGTCACGCGGCGCCGATCGGCGTCGAGCGCGGTGACGAAGATGATCGGCACGTGCTCGCTGCGCGCGCGCTGGCGGATCAGGCGCGCGGTCTCCAGCCCGTCGGTGCCCGGCATCATGACGTCGAGCAGCACGACGGCGAGGGCGCTCCCCTCCTGCAGCACGCAGCGGAGCGCCTCCTCCGCGCAGCCGGCGCGCACCAGGCGCACGCCCGTCTCGTCGACGAGCGGGGCGAGGATCGCTTCGAGCGCGAGCAGATTTTCCGGGCGGTCGTCCACGAGCAGGACGGCCGCGTCGGTCGGAGTGACCACGGCGGAAGGTGTCATGACGCGCCCCACAACCGCAGAGCTTGGGCCGTGATTTCCGGCGCGCGCCGGAGGGCGGGCGCCCGCGTGGACTTCGGCGGACCGGCCGCTCCCGCGTCTTGCCCCGCTCGCCGGACGGGCATAGCCTGGGACCGCCGGCACGCCCGGCGCGGCCGGGACCGGACCGGCCGCTCCCCACCTGACGACGGGACGACGGACATGCGCGGGCGCGGCGGCACGAGGACGACGGCGTGGTCGGTCGCCTGGGCGCTCGCGCTCGGGGGCGGCATCCTCGCGCACCGCGCCGGGGCGCTGCCGTCGTGGGTGTACGAGGGGCGGCTCCGCGACGAGGTGAAGCGGCGCACCGGCGTCGACCTCGCCGACCGCTCGACGCCGAAGCCGGTCCTCGAGGTGACGACGCTGCGCGGCACGGGCGGGCGCCACCCGTCGCTCACCGTGCGGGTGCGGAACGCGACCGACACGACGCTCCGCTGGGTGGACATGTGGGCGCGCTTCCACGTCGCGACGCAGCCGGCCGGCTCGTCCCCGGTGGTGCGCGTGGCGCGCCGCGACAGCGCGCTCGGGCCGGGCGAGTCGCGCACCGTCACGCTGCGCGCGGAGCACGCGCAGGGGCTCGGCGTCACGACCCGCGGGCCGCTCCTGACGGCGGACCTCTACTGGGCGTTCAGCGACATCGCCCCGCACCGCCGCGGCCGACAGCAGCCGCGGATGGCCATGCTCCCGGTGGAGCGCTAGGCCCCGCCGGGCGTCCGATGGGCGGGCGCGGCGGTCAGCTCTCCGCGACCGGCCAGCGCAGCTGGAACTCCAGCTCCTGCATCCCCTCCGCCCGCTCGTGCTCGACGGTGAACTCGGCGTCGGCGGGGACGCGCAGCCGCTCGCTGGCCACCTGGATCACGAAGGGCGCCTCCGACTCGATGGCGTCGGCGAGGCGGCGCAGCTTGTCGACGAACTGCGCGCGCGTGTAGGTGCGCTCCAGGTCTCGATCGCGGGGCGTGGCCATGTGGCGGGCGGTGCGGGTGAAGGTCGGGCGCAGGAGGCGGTCGCGTCCGTCGCGACGTCCGACGGAAGCGCGGACGCGTGGCGGGAAGCTCGCCGGGGGCACGCGCGCGGAGAAGCGGGGTCGACCACCGACTGTGGCGCGGCGCGCCCCAGCACGCCCGTGGGCGCGCGGGCGCCTGTGCGCTGGGTCACGTTCTCTCGCCCCAAACACTTGATACGCCGAGCGCCGGCGGCCACCGTGGGCGCCCGTTCGACACGGCACGCCGCCGCGCGCGCCGGGTCCGCCTCCGCCAGACCGTCACCCCGGACGACCACGATGATGAATCGGCCCGCCCTGCTCGGCGCGTCCCTGCTCGCCACGTTCGCGATCACCGCCTGTCGGGATCAGGCGACGCAGCCGACCGCGAGGACCGCGAGCGATCGCGCGTCCGCCACCCTGCAGGCCGCCGCGCCGACGTCGGGTCCGAACCGCAGCCAGCTCACCCTGCCGGCGTTCGGCGCGATCGCCGACCTGCCGATCGACCGCGCCCGCCGCGCGATCGACCCGAGCGACTACGTCTGCTCGCCGGACTCGCCGATCAACACCTGGCTCGACGACGCGATCGACCGCTCGCTCGCGGTCGAGCCGGCTCGCTTCCTCACCGCCTACAGCTACCTGGCCGACCTGCTCCCGACGTACGAGGCGCTGTACTTCCAGACGTCGGCCACGCCGCAGTCGTTCGGCGTCGACGGGCGGCACACGAAGACGATCGAGAAGGCGGAGCGCGACCTGAAGCGCTTCTGGGACATCGAGTCGTCGGACATCCAGGTCGTCGCCATGCACGGCTCGATGCTGGTCGACACGCTGCGCACGGCGCGCACGTACCAGCTGTTCGGCTACTCGCCGGCGCAGGCGGCGGGCTTCGCGCGCACGCTGCGCAACGCGATCGTCGGCTCGCAGACGATGTCGAACGGCAACCACCCGCTCTTCACCTTCAACGCGGTCGCGTTCACGACGTTCGGCTCCTCGGTCCCGGACAAGATCGTGATGGGCGACGGCATCCTCGCCGGCTACGACGCGCTCGGCTTCGGCGACGTCGCGGCGCAGGCGATCTTCGCGCACGAGTTCGCGCACCACGTGCAGTTCGAGAAGGGCTACGCGATCGACGCGCCCGCGCCCGAGGCGACGCGCTTCGGAGAGCTGAGCGCCGACGCGATGGCGGCGTACTACCTCACGCACAGCCGCGGCGCGACGATGAACCGCAAGCGCGTCGAGCAGTTCCTCGAGGTCTTCTACCAGATCGGCGACTGCGGCTTCACGAGCGGCGGGCACCACGGCACCCCGAACCAGCGCCTCGCGGCGGCGCGCTTCGGCTTCATGCTCGCCGACGAGGCGCAGAAGCAGGGGCACGTCATGACGCCCGACCAGGTGCACGCGGCCTTCCTCGCGGCGCTCCCGACGATCCTCGCGCCGGACGCGCGCTGATCCCTCGCGTCCCTCCGGGACGGACGAACGGGCGCGATCCCCACGCGGGATCGCGCCCGTCGGCGTCGCGAACGTGGTGCGGCGACGCGGATCAGCCGCCGTGCGGCGGCGCGGCCGGCGCGACCGGCGGCGCGAAGGTGTCGTAGCGCGCCGCGATCGCCGCGACGGCGCCCGGGTCGGCCGGCGGCCACACCGGGCTCTCGGCGATGAGCCGGGCCAGCTCGCCGAAGTAGCCCTCGAGCCCCGCGCCCGGCGTGGCGACGACGAGGAAGCGCGCCGGCGCGTCGCCGGCGTTGCCGAAGCGGTGCACGACGCGCGGCGGGACCACCGCGACGGCCCCGGGGCCGAGCGGCACCTCGCCGGCGTCGGTGTGCAGCGTCAGCGTGCCGTCGATGCCGATGAACGTCTCCGTGATCTCGGCGTGCCAGTGCGGCGCCGGCCCGGGGAAGCGCGGCGGCGCGGTGTACTCGAGCGCGGCCATGGCGCCCCGCGTCTCCGCGCTGGCGACGAGCGTCCGGATCACGACGCCGAGCGAGGCGATCGCGATGGTGGGCGCCTCGGCGGCGGTGCGCGCGAGCACGGCGAGCGGGTGCGACATCGGGGGCGTCACTCCTCGCCGCTGCTCGAGCTACCCCCGAAGTCGGGCTTCTTCCGGCTCCCCTTCTTCGGCGGCAGCGCGGGCGGCTTGCCGGTGGCGCCCTTCTTCGGCGGCTTGCCGCGGACGGCGTCCTGGCGCGGCGCGGGGCCGCCCGTCGACTTCCGCGGCCGTCCTCCCTTCCCTCCCTTCATGCGGCTCCTCCCTGGCGGTGCGCGCGTGGGTGCGCGCAGGGATGCGGCCGTGCGCGCGTGACCTCCACACGATAGTCGCTCGGCGGCCGCTCAGCGCGCCGTCGCGCGCGCGAGCAGCTCGGGCATCGCGTGCAGGTGGTCGACGTGGTCGGGCGCCGAGTTCCCGGCGAAGCCGAGCAGCGCGAAGCCGCCCGCGCGCGCCTCGCTGAGCTGCTGCATCCCGCGCGGCCCCCAGCGCAGGACCGCGGTGCGGCGGAGGCCGAGCGCGCGCAGGAGCCAGTCGGCGGTCTCGGTCGTGCTGGCGAAGGTGCCGGGGAAGATCTCCGAGTGCGTGACGACGAAGCGCTTCTCGCCGCGCGCGGCCGCGCGCGCGAACTCCGCGAAGGCGGCCAGGTTGGTCGTGTCGAGCGTCGCGCCGGTGGCGAGCAGCCCGCCCTCGGGCACGTACGAGGTGTGCATGCCGTCGAGCAGCAGCACCGCGCCGACGCGCGCGAAGTGGCGCGGCTCGCGCAGGATGGCGCGGATGGCGCCGTGCCCCGCCGAGAAGCCGACGAGCGTCACGCGACCGACGCGCGCGCCGGCGCGCCCGTCCGACAGCGTGCGCGCCGCGCCGGCGAGCAGCGAGTCGAACGCCGCCGGGTCGGCGAACGCGCGATGGTACGCACCCGAGCCGGCGCCGAGGTTGACGATCGCCGCCGCGTGCGGCGCGCGCAGCGACGCGACCGACTGCGCGGGGAGCCACGACGCGCCGTGGAAGTGCACGACGAGATCGACCGCGGCGTCAGGCCGCGCGGCGTCGGGCACCAGCAGCTCGACCGGACGGCCGCCGGGGCCCGGGAACGCGCGCAGCGCGATGGGCGGCTCGCGCCGCGCGAGGCGCTCGTGCGCGCGCGTCTCCTCGACCATCGGCGACGGGTTCTGCGAGGCGGCGGCCGGCGCGGCGGGCGGCGCCGCGGGCGGCTGCCCCTGCGCGCGTGCGGTGGTCGGCTGCGCGACCGCGGCCAGCAGCGCGAGCGCCGCGAGCGCGGCGCGCGGCATCGTGTCGCGGCTCATCGCGCGCGCAGCGCGCCGTGCGCCCGACAGCCGGCGAGCAGCGCCGCCAGCGCGCACGGCGCGACGGCCGCGGCGCGCCTGCGCGCCGCTCGGCACGAGCGGGTGACGACGGCGGTCATGTCGCGCATCGGGCGTGGGGAGGAAGGTGCGGTGCATCGCCACCAGCTGCTCGCGACGCCGCCCGATCGCCCCGGCCGACGTGAGCCGGGACCATCGGACGGACGACGGCGACATCCGCGTCTCCGCTACCGTCCCGAGCTCTCGCCCAGCACGACGAGCAGCTCGTCCAGCTGATCGAACGTCTCGGACATCGCATCGGCCGCTCCGGTGCCGGCCGCGTCGAGCGCCTCCTTCGAAGGATAGCGCTCGTGCAGCACCACGAGCGTCCTGCCGTCCTGCTCCTCGAAGGTCACCGTCGTGACCGGCCCGCTCTCGCCACCCTCCTCGTTGGTCCATGCGAGGCGCGAGTACGGCTCCACCTCGACGTACGTGCCGAAGAACGCGGCAGGCTCGGGGCCACCGTGGTCGAACACCAGGCGGTACTTGCCCCCGACACGCGCATCCAGCTCGCACGACAGCAGGGTCATGCCCAGCGACTTGGGCACCCACCAGCGCTCGAACAGCTCGGCCCTGGTGAACGCCTCGAACACGATGCGCGCCGGGCCGCTGACGATGCGCGTGACGACCACCTCGCGGTCCGACGTCCGTTCCACCGTGGTGCGGCTCTTCACGGGGCCGGACCTACTTCCGACGTCTGCGTTCATCGCTCCTCTCCTGTCGTGTCAGTTCGTCGACCACCCTGTCCAACTCGTCGAAGCGTTCGTCCCAGCGCCGACGGTACCGCTCGAGCCACGCCGTCTCCTCCTCCAGCCGGCGCGGGCCGAGCCGGCACGTCCGCACGCGCCCGACCTTCCTCGTGGTGACGAGCCCCGCCCGCTCCAGAACGTCGACGTGCTTCTTCATGCCCGTGAGCGTCATCCGGAACTGCTCGGCGAGCTCGGTGATCGAAGCGTCGGCCCGGCCGAGCCGCTCCAGCACGCCACGCCGCGTGGCATCCGAGAGCGCGGCGAACGAGGTGTCGAGTCGGGTCGTCACATGCTGAACCATGTGGTACAGTATCTAAGGCAGGGGTTCGCGGCGTGCAAGCGCACCCGCCGTTCGCGTCACTCCACGGCGGTCGCGCCGCGCTCCGGGCCCGCGACCTCGGCCGGCGCGACGCCGAGCGCGCCGCACGCCTCGCGCACCGCACGCTGCACGCGCGCCGGCGCGGCCTGCGCGTCGTCGAGCGCGTCGGCCAACCGGTGGAGCGCCGCGCGCTGCACGCGCGTGAACTCCTGCTGCGGGCAGTCGAGCTCCAGGCGCAGCGCGTCGGCGCAGTCCGCGACGAGGCGTCGGCCCGGCTCCTCGGCCAGCGCGCGCGGCGGCAGCGCGACGAGCGCGCGCAGCGCGTCGACGAAGCGCGCGATCACGTGGCGGCCCTCGCGACGCGGCGCCTAGCGGTCGAGCACCGGCAGGTACGCGCGCCACGGGCCAACGGCGTCGCGGTACTGCTTGGCGAGCACGCGCGACGTCTGCGCGATGTGCCCCAGGTCGTGCGCGACCCAGGTGGCGAGGAGCTGCCGCAGCGTCACCGCGCCGAACGCCGGATGCTCGCCGCGCAGCGCGAGCTGCGCCTCGGTGAGCGACCAGCCGCGCAGCGTGTCGAGGTTGCCGGCGCGCAGCGCCGCGAACTCGTCGAGCAGCTCGGCCATGCTCCGCCCCGCGCTCTCGCGCTGGTGCGCGAAGCGGTCGTACGGCTCGAAGCGCACGCTCGGCCCCTGCGCGAGGATGATGCGCGCCCGCGCGATCCAGTCGGTGCGCTCGCCGTGGATCAGGTGGCCCACATTATCGAACGCGCTGAACGTCTCGGGCCCCTCGTTCGGCGCGGTCCACGCCTCGGAGAGCTCGCCGAGCAGCGCACGGAACACGGCCGGGGTGCGCTCCAGCACCTCGAGCGCGTGCGTCAGCTGGAATTCCACCGAGCGGGCACCGGATCGGGGGTGGACGTGCGGGCGGGCGCGATCACGCCCGCGACTCGCGACCAAGCAACCACGCGCGCATGGCCGCGGCAAGCCGCGACGCGCCGCGCGTCGACGCGAGTCAGCGTGCGTCAGCGTGCGTCAGCGCGCGTCCTGCTCGCGCGTGCGCCGCGCGGCCCACTCGCGCCGCAGCAGTCCGTACAGCACCGCGTCCTGCCACTCGCCCGCGAGATGGTAGCGCTCCCGCTGGTGCCCCTCGCGCACGAAGCCGACGCGCTCCAGCACGCGGATCGAGCGCGCGTTGCGCGGATCGACGTCGGCCTCCAGGCGGTGCAGCCCGAGCTCGTCGAACGCGAACGCGAGCAGCGCGGGCAGCGCCTCGGCGAGGTAGCCCCTGCCCCACGCCGCGCGGCCGAGCGCGTATCCGACCTCGCCGCGCGCGTGCTCGGGCGTGAGCGACGCGAGCGTGCACGTGCCCACCAGCGCGTCGGTGTCGCGCTCGGCGATGCCCCACTGGAAGAGCGAGCGCTCCGCGAACAGCCGCGCGATCTCGTCGTGCAGCGCGACGGCAGCCGCGCGGTCGGGGAGCGGCGGACGGCTCCAGTAGCGACAGACCTCCGGGTCGCCGAACACGGTGAGGAGCGCCGGCACGTCGGCCGGGACGATCGCGCGCAGCCGCAGGCGCGGCGTCGGGATCGTCGGCAGTCGCTCGGCGTCGGGCAGGAGCGGGGCGTGCACGGGCATGGTCCGGCCTCAGGCTCCCGGGTCGTCGCGCCACTCGGGCGCGAGCACGGCGTACGCCGCCACGTCCTCGAAGCGCTCCCGGCGCCGGCACGCGTCGCGGTGCACGCCCTCCAGGCGCATGCCGAGCTTCTGCGGCGCGCGCCCCGACGCGGCGTTGCGCGTGAAGTGCCGCCCCTGCACGCGGTGGACGCCGAGCGCGCCGAACGCACGGCCGACGGGCGCGCGCGCGGCCTCGGTCGCGTAGCCGCGTCCCCGCGCGTCCACGCCGATCGAGTATCCGAGCTCGGCGTGCGCGTGCGCCATCTCGAGCTGCAGCCCGACGGCGGGACCGTCGGCGGGGACGAAGGGGCGCAGCACGAGGCGCGGCGTGACGAGGGTCGGCGGATCCGACATGCGGGCGCGAGTCGATGCGATGGGAACGCGGGCGCGGTCAGCCCGGTGGTCCGGCCGGGCGCAGCTCCAGCAGCGTGACCTCGGGGCGGGCGAGGATGCGCACCTTCGGCAGCAGCGCCTCCATGCCGATGCCGCGGTTCACGTACACCCACGTCGCGCCCACGACCACGAGCCGGTTCCGCCCGTCCGCGAGCCCCGCGGTCGCTCCATCGAGCTCGATCGCGCCCGTGCCCTCGAACAGCGGCGCGCCCTTCAGCACCGCGTCGCGGTTGCCGCGCACGGCGTACGTCGGCGCGATCGCGCCGAGCCGCGTGAACAGCGCGCGCGCCTCGACGGCGCCCGCCGGCGTGTTCACCGCGTCGCCGGTGAAGACGATCGCGTGCGGGCGCAGCGCGCGGACGCGCGTGGCGAGCGTCTCGTGCAGCGCGACGTTCGAGGGGCTGTGCAGGTCGGAGATCTGCACGAGGCGGATCGGGGTCGACCCGGGCGCCAGCTCGGCGAGCGGCAGCGCGACCGTCGTGACCTCGAGCCGCCGCGGCTCGCCCCAGAGCCCGTAGGCGAGGAGCGCGGTGCCGAGCGTCGCCGCGCCGAACAGGGCGCGGTCCACCGCGCGCGCCAGCGGACGCGGGGCCGGCGCTCCACGGCGCAGCCGCAGCGCGAGGCGCACGAACGCCGCCCCGTACACCAGCACGACGGCGAGCAGCACCAGCAGGACGAGTCGCACGGGCGGCGGTGAACGGATCGGGAGATGGCGACGGACGCGCGGCGGCGCGTGCGCATCGAGCCGCGCAGCGCGCGGGGCGGTGCATGATGCGGCCGCCCCGCCCCCGCGCGCAACGCGCGTCAGCGGTCGGGTGCGCGCATCGCGGCCGGCAGGCGCGCGCGGAGCCAGCGGATCTGCCCGCGGTGGTTGATCTCGTCCTCCATCACGTGGAACCACGCCCAGTGCGCGTTCATGCGCGGCTCGCGCTCCAGCGGACGCTCCAGCCACGCGTCGTCGCGCGCGGCGAGCCCCGCGAGCGTCGCGGCGCGCGTGGACGCCAGCTCGTCGAGGTACCACGCCAGGTCGTGCCCGCGGATCGCGCGGCGCCCGGCATCGCCCAGGTCGAGCGCCGGCGCCCACGCCGCCGACTCCTCGGGCGACGGCTCGCGCGCCTCGAACGTCAGCAGCTGGTAGTAGCGCTCGACCGCGACCGCGTGCGCCAGCAGCGCGCCGATCGAGTTGCACTCCGCGTCGTGCAGGTGATCGAGCTGCGCGCGATCGAGATCGCGCACCGCCGCGAGCAGCGTGTGCCGCGCGTACGCGAGCATGCCGACCAGCCGGCCGATGGTGGGGGCGTAGCCGGGCAGCGGCTCGATGCGGAGGCGCGACATGCGGGCGAGAGCGAGGGTTCAGCGGCGATCGTGGACGACGAGCGTCCCGAGCGCGGCGAGCAGCGTACCGGGATCGCGGCGCACGCGCGCCTCACGCGTCGGGCGCGGCCCCGTACTGCCGCTCGGCGAGGAAGCGCGCGATGGCGGTCGACTCCGTCGTCACCTCCAGCGTGTACGGCCGCAGCCCGCACCGGATCAGCACCCCGGTGCCGGCGCGCGTCGCCACCACGACCGCGTCGTCGACCGCGCACACCGCCGTCGCCGACTCGGAGCGCTGCAGCGGGGAGCCGGTGAACTGGACGACGCGGTCCGCGCCGGCTCCGTCGCCGGCCGACTCCGGTGCCTCGATCCACGTCTCGGAGCGGAACACGACGACGTCGTTCCCGCCGCCGCCGAACGACTCGGGCGCGGTCGGCTCCGCGACCACGAGGTCGGTCAGCGCCGCGGACAGGCGGAACGCCTCGAAGCTCGGCTCGACGTCCGCGCCCTCGACGTGGATGCGGACGGTGCCGCCGTCCGCGAGCGCGACCAGCAGCGCGTCGTCGGCGACGAGATAGCCGGTCCACGCGCCGCGGAGGCGGCGGAGCGCCTCGATGGTCGCGTCGGTGGCGGCGTAGCGGTATTCGCGCACGGAAGCCTCGGTGGCGGCGGATGGCGGATGGAGCGGACGGATACGCCCACGCACGTCGCGCGGTTCCGTCAGTCGGCGCGCGCGAAGAAGTACCGCCGGACCGACGGCGGCAGCACGAGCAGCGCGACGACGGCCGCCATCGCGATCGCGAGGCCCAGCTGCGCGGCCGGCTCGCCGACGTCGCCCCCGCGGTAGCGGCCCACGGCGACCCCGATCCACAGCGTGGCGCCGAGGAGGGTGAGCAGGTAGGCGAGCGCGGAGCGCCACCAGAGGCCGGCCGCGAGCGCGAGCGCGGAGAGCGGGCCGCCGAAGACGGCGACGCGTCCCGTGGACGCGACGAACCAGCCGGGCTGCGCGACCGTGGCGAGCGCCGCCGCGAACAGGAGGAGCACGACGAGCGCCAGGTAGACGCGCGGGCCGGCGAGCGGCGCGCGGTCGTGCCGGGCGGCGAGGGGCGCGCGCGGCGCCGCCGTCACCGCGCCGCGCGCGTGCTCCTCGCGCAGCGGCGACGGCGCGCGGTCGCGAGCGTCGGAGCGCTCAGCCGGCATGCTGCGGCAGGGCCGTCGGATCGGGGCCCGGCGGCAGCGGCGGCTGGTCCGGGCGCCACCAGGCGTCGGGCGCGGCCGGCGCCGCCTGCTCGGCGCCGACGTTCGCGGCCGAGACCTCGGCGAAGATGAAGTTCTCCGACGGGACCGGCGCGCCCGCGAGCCGGCGCAGCATCGCGAGCTGGCCGGCGTGCGTCATCGCGTCGGCGAGCGGCCCGTGCAGGAACTGCTCGTCGGTGATGCGCGCCTCGAGCCCCGGCTCGGCGAGGTCGTCGCGCAGCGCGGCCAGCGTGGCGTGGAAGCGCTCGATCTCCGCCGCGAGGGTGGCGAGGCGCGGCGGGGTGAAGTCGCCGCCGCGCAGCATCGTGCGCGCGTAGCCGATCACGCCCGTCATGTGCCAGAGCAGCTCGTGCGGCGTGCGCACGTGCGTGCCGGCGCGGAAGTCGGCGAAGCCGGCCGGCGCGTCGCGCAGCGCCTTCTGCGTGCGGTACGCCAGCGCGGCGAGGAAGTGGCGCAGCAGGTGGCGGGACTCGTTCACGACGCGATCGGTGGTGGAGGGAGCGGGAGCGGTCGACCGGCACAAGCTGCGCACCGCCGGGCGCGCCGGCAACGGCGCTCCGACAACGGCACGCCGCGCGTCGTGCGCTACGCGCGGCGTGCCCGCACGACGACGCGTCCCACGCCGTACGCGATCCCGCCGGCGAGCAGCGCGGGCCCGAAGACCGCGAGCCACCACCCCGACGGTCGCGGCAGGTCGCGCAGGCGGCGGAACCGGCCCGCGGCGATCTCGCAGCGCGGCGGGTCGCCCAGGTAGCGACCGCCCGCGTCCTGGCACGCGTCGACGAGGACGAAGGCGTGGATGCTCTGCGCCGAGATCGCGGTGACGATGGCGGCGATCACGAGGAGCGCGGAGCGGTGGGCGCGTGACACGGAGCGTGCGGGTCGGTGGGCCCGCGCGAGCGCGGCGGTCGGGCGCGTCGGGCGGGGGCGCCGCACGATGCCATGGGGCGCCGCACGCGGCAACGGCGCGGGACGCGCTACGCGGCGTGCTCGCGCAGCGCCTTGTACCAGAGGAGCTGCGCCTCGTCGGGGAGCGCGGGGTAGGCGAAGCGATGCACGGCGCCGAGGCGGCAGCCCTGCCGCGCGTAGAAGCGGCAGGCCGGCACGTTGACGTTCTGCGTCTCGACCTTGAGCCACGCCGCGCCGCGCGCGAGCGCCCACGCCTCCGCGGCCGCGAAGAGCGCGCGCCCGACGCCGCGCCCGCGCTGGGCGGGCGCGACCCGCAGGTCCCACAGCACCGCGAGGTCGGCGCGCCCCTCCAGCAGGTCGACGCCGGGCGCGTCCGCCAGGACGACGGCGCCGCCCACGCGCGCCTCGCCGACATGCGCCGCCAGCACGCCCCAGCGCGCGACGTCGAAGCGGTCGGCCCACGCGGCCGGGTGGTGCGCCGGATCGGCGTCGTAGTCCTTCACGTAGGGCGCCGGCACGCGCTCCGACACGAGGTGCAGCCCGCCGAGCCCCGCGTCGACGACGGCGAGCCGCTCGCGCACCGTGAAGCCGATCGGCACGGCGGCGTAGCGCGCGAGCGCGGACGGCGGCTCCTCGCGGATCGCGACGGTCGCCGGCGCGTCGACCCGCTCCCCGGCCGGCACGTCAGCCGCCCTTGATCCACCACGTGAGGCCGAGCACGACGACGAGCCCGATCGCGCCGCCCACCACGTACGCCATCGGCCGGTGCCGCGCGGCCTCCGCGGCGCGGTGCGCGGCGAGCCCCGCCTCGTCGACGTACCAGCTGGCCGGCGCCGGCCCGGGCACCAGCACGCCCGCGTTCCGGAGCGACTCGGCGGCGTCGGCGTGCGGGACCCGCAGCGCGGCGAGCGTGCGCGCCCGTTCGGGCGTGGTGGCGCCCGCGCGGAGGAAGGCGTCGACGATCTCCTGCATGCGGCGCGCGTGCTCCTGCGCCGCGAGCGCGGCAACGGCTGCAGCCATCGGGGTCTCCCGTCGTGCGAGGGGTGGGCGGAGCGGCGCCCCGGGCGCGGGGCACCGGCTCAAGATGGCGCCGCGCCGACGCCGCCGCCCGTCACCGACGGCGCCGGCGCACGAGGGCTGCGATCACGTTCGCGGCCAGCAGGACGCCGGCGACGACGATCGCGAGCGCGACGAGCGGCAGCCCGATCGAGTCGGGGTGCGTCCACGGGAGCGCGCGCATCGGCGCGGGCTGCGCGCGGCGCAGGTACCACGCCCCGCCGACGAGCGACGCCGCCCAGAGCGCGACGCTGAGGACCGCATGGCGGCGGAGCCGCGGCCCGATCCGCTCCGCGCGTTCGCACCCCGCGCTCATGCGAGCGGACGGCGCGACGCCGGCGCGCCACGCATCGCGGCGCTACGCATCGAGGCGCTCCGGCTGCACGGCGAACCACTGGATCGCGCGACACGTCGCGCACGTCATCGCGAACGCGCCCGCGGCGAGCCACTCGGTGTCGAGCATGGTGGACGTCCGCGACCCGAGCGGCACCTCGCGCCCCGTGAACTGCTCGCCACCGCAGTGCGCGCAGCGGAGCTGCCGGCCCGCGACCGCGTAGCGCCGTCCCACCGCGTCGGCGCGCTCGTCCTGCTCGTCCCCGCCGTCGAACCATCCCATCGTGTCGCTCCCGCGCTCGCCGCACGCGGCCCATTCCGCGCCCGGATCCGCCGCCGGCGAGCAGGATGCGCGCCGGGACGACGACATGCCGCGTACGCGCCGGGGAGCGCGGCGAGCTCCGCGTCGAGCTCCGCGTCGAGCTCCTGCTGCGCCAGATACGCCGCGAAGCCCGGCTCCCAGTCGGGCGCCCGCACGTACTCCAGGAAGAGCGCGCGGACGTCGTCGAGGTCGGGCCCGCGAACGACGGGGACGATCCGGGGCATCGCGGCGTGGCGGGGAGTGGTCAGGGCGCGGGAATGCCAAGATAGACGAGCGGCCCGCCCGCCATCACGCTCGGCGTCGCGCTGCGATAGAGCACCACGCCCGCCTCGGGCGCCACCACGTCGGCGAGGCGCGCGCCGTAGCCGTCGGTCACGTAGCCGAGCCGCGCGCCGCGCGCCACGTACGTCCCGCGTCCGACGAGCGGCACGAAGGTGCCCGTGTGCGCGCTGTTCACGTACACGGTGCGATCGAACAGCACGGGGCGCGCGAGCGGCGTCACGACGCGATCGATCATGCCGAGATGTCCCATGACGTTGAGCGTGCCGTCGACGAGCAGCGCGAGGTCGTCGCTCGTGTAGGTGCCAGCGCGCCCCGCGTCGACGGTGATGGCCGCCCGGCCGAGCGCGGTCGCCTGCGTGGGGAGCATGGTGGCGCGCTCGCGCGTGAGGCCCGGCACCGGGTAGCGGATCAGGTGGTCGATCCCGAATGCGAGCAGCAGCGCGCGGTTGACCGAGTCGCGTGCGGCGTCCCCGGTCTGGATCCAGTACGCGTACGGATGCTGGTCCTCGTCGAGATCGCCGCCGTGATAGTCGACGACGACGTCGGCGCGCGCGAGGACCTCCGTCGTGAGGACGTGCGCGGCGCGCTCGCTCTGCGAGCCGGTCGCGCTCCCCGGGAAGGTGCGGTTCATGTTCTTCCCGTCGACCGGATTGAGGTGCGGCACCAGCCGCTGGAACGAGGCGACGTTCACGAGCGGCACGACGATCACGCTGCCCGCGAGGCGCGTCGCGTCGAGCTGCGTGGCGAGGCGCTGGAGCGCGACGATGCCGCCGAACTCGGTGCCGTGCAGGCCGGCCACGAGCGCCAGCGTGGGGCCGGGGCGCGCGCCGTGCGCGACCACGACCGGGATCGCGTACCCGGGGTCGACACCCGCCGGCACGACCAGCGTCCCGCGCGCCACCGTTCCCGGCTCCGCGCGCGCCGTGCCGACCGTGAGCGGTGCACGGCGCGCCGGCGCGGCCACCCGTGCGACCGCGCGCGCACCCTGCGCGGCGAGCGGCGCCGGCGTCGGGCGCGCGAGCGAGGCGCAGACCGCGAGGAAGACGAGGCGTGCGCGCGCGCGTGGCGTGACCATGAGAGCGACCGGGTGCAGGTGAGCGGAGCGGCGCGCGGCGATCGCGTCGTCCGCCGGAGAAAGCTGCCGAGCATTGGCCCGGTCACCAGCGCCACTGCCGTGACCGGCGGCGGTCCAATCGCGGCGCGCCGCACGCGCGGCGCCGCGGTGCCCGGCGACGATCGGCGGCGATCGGCGATGGTGCGCGTTGGTTTGTGATGGTCCGCGATGGTATGCGGCCGACCGCGCGAATGGCGCTGGCCGTGTCGACGCCGCTCCGGTAGCGATGTAGCGTCGCGATGCGGGGCGCCGCGGTCGCGTGTGCCGCGCGACCGCGGCGGGACGCACCGTCCACTCGACTGTGCCGAGCTTGCGCGCCGATGCGCAGAACGCCGTCCGATCGGCCGCGCGCCAGGTGCAACCGCACTAGATGCGTCCGGACGACGTCCGCGTCGTGTCAGAGCGCGTCAGCCGCGATGCGGCACCCCGAGGCGGAACACTACCGTGGGCTCGAGCGGCGCGGGGCGCGCCGAACCGCCGCCGAGCGACGCAGCATGCGGCGGCGCAGACATCGACGAGGAGGAATCCGTGGGGAGCTTCGCGGTGGCGCACGCGCACGTCGATCCGCAGTCGCGCGGTCCGTGGACGGTCGAGGGATCGCGCCCGCTGCCGGATCGCGCCGGGCGGACCGCCGCGCTGCTGTCGCCGTCGGAGGCGCGGATCGCGCGCGGCGCCCCGCACGGCGCGCTGCTGGTGGTGCTGCGCGGCGACGTGTGGCTCACCTGCGGCGCGTCGGCGCTGGCGCTGCAGCCGGACGCGCTCGCGCTGCTCGCCGCCGGCTGCGACTACCGGGTGCGCGGCACGCGCGACCCGCTGCTGCTCGAGGTGCAGCTCGCGCCCGGCGACCTGTCGGACGGCGACGACGCCGCGCTGCGCGAGGCGCTCTGCGACGCGGCGACGGTCGCCCACGTCGCGCCCGACGTCCAGCGGGCGGTGACGCGCGTGCTCGCCGCCCTCGGCGCCGGCGCGTCGACCGACGCGGCGGTGGACGTGCTGGCCGCCGCGGTGCGCAGCTACCTGCGCGACGCGGTCCGCTACGTGGCGCGCGTGCCGGCGGAGCGCCGCGCGACGCAGTGGGACCTCTTCCGGCGGACGGAGGCCGCGCGCACCTACGTGCGTCGCGCGCTCGACGCGGTGGCGCCCGGCGAGCCGGTGTCGCGCCCCCTGAGCCTCGACGACCTCGCACGCGCGGTGTGCCTGTCGCCGTTCTACTTCGCGCGCTGCTTCAGCGTCCTCTACGACGAGTCGCCGGTGGCGTTCGTCGCGCGGCTGCGGCTGGAGCGCGCGCGCGCCCTGCTCGCCGAGCATCCGCGACTCGGCAGCGGCGCGGCCGGGCGGCTGGTCGGGTTCCGCAACGCGAGCGCGTTCTCGCGCGCGTTCGCGCGACGGTTCGGCGCCCCGCCGACGGCGACGCGCTCCGCCTGATCCGGGGTGCGGCGCGACCGTCCAGCACCCGGCTCGATGCGCCGCCGCGTCGCGCCGTGACGACGTGCGCCGACGCCGACCCGTCGTCGCCCGCCTCGCCACCGTTCGTCGTCCGCGTCGCTGCGGCGGGCGTCGCGCGCGGCGGGATCGCGTCCGCGCACGGCGTGCAGATGCCGCTCGACGGCCCGGCGCGCTGGCGGATCGACGGCACCGTCGCCGACGTGGTGCCGGGTGCGTTCGTCTGGCTGCGCCCGGGCGACCGCTACGACGCGTACGCCGCGGAGCCGCGACGCATCGCCGAGGCGTGGCTCGCCGACGACGTGCTCGCGACGCGGCTCGCGCCGCTGCTCACCGACGACGACTTCGCGGAGCCGCGCGCGTCGTGCGACGCGGCCCGGCTGGCGCCGCCGCTCCATCCCGGCCGCCACGACGACGCGACCGTCGCCGCGCTGCTCGCCGCCGCGGCCGACGACGCGTCACCGGCCGCGGACGCGCTGCTCGCGCCGCTGTGCGCGGCGCTCCTCGCGCTGCACCGCGTCGAGTCCGCGCTCGCGCGCCGCGCGCCGGGCGTGCGCCCCGCCACGCGACGCGACATCTACGGCCGCGTGGAGCGGGCGCGCCAGCTGGTCTGCGACGCGCTCGGCGCGGTGCGGCCGGGCGGCGCGCCCGCCCCGCGGCTCGACGTCGCGACGCTCGCCGGTGCGGCGTTCATGTCGCCCTTCCACTTCGTCCGCGCGTTCCACGCCGTGTACGGCGTCACCCCGCAGGCGTTCGTCGCCGCGTGCCGACTCGAGCGCGCGCGCGTGCTCCTCGCCACCGAGCCGGCGATGCCGGTGCGCGCGGTGGGGGTGGCCGTGGGCTTCGCCAATCCCAGCGCGTTCGCGCGCGCGTTCCACCGGCGCTTCGGCGCGCCGCCGCGCGCGATGCGCGGCGCCGTCGCGCCGGTCGTGGAGATGGCACTGGCGCCGCGGCCGCGCTGCGCGTGGATCGGCGCCGGTGCCTAGCCGCGTCGCGCCGCGACGGTCGGCGCCACCTCGGCGCGGGACGATCGGCGCGGCGCCCGATGCGGCGCCCGACGGCACTCCGCCCCATCGAGCGTCCGCGCGCGTATCCTCACGAGCCACCACCCGCGCACGTCCCCGCGTCCCGCCTCCTGCCGCGTCGCCCATGCGCCGCTCCGCCCGCCGTCCCATGCCACTCGCCGCGGTGCTCGCCGCCGTGCTCGTCGCCGTGATCTCCGCGGCGCTCGCGATCCGACCGGCGCACGCGCAGCCCGCGCCCTACCCGAGGACGCGCGCCGTCGTCGACTCGCTGATGCGGGCAACCGGCGCGCCGGGCGTCGCCGTCGTGCTCGCGCGCGGGGACCGTGTGGTGCTCGCCGAGGGGTTCGGCGTCGCGGACGTGGAGACGCGGGCGCGCATGACGCCCGACCTCGTGACGCACGTCGGCTCGGTCACGAAGCCGTTCACCGCCGCGCTCGCGCTGACGTTCGTCGGCGAGCGGCGGCTGTCGCTCGACGCGCCGCTCGCGCGCACCGTGTCGGGGCTGGCCGCCCCGGTGGGCGCGCTCACCCTCGCGCAGCTGCTCGCGCAGACGGGCGGGCTGCTCGACGTCCCCGGCGGCGACGGACCGACGGGCGACGGCGCGCTGCTCGCGATGGCGCGGGCGCTGCGCGCCGAGCAGGTCGCGATGCCGGCGGGGACGTTCTCGTACAGCAACGTGGGGCTGAGCCTCGCCGGGCTCGCGGCGCAGGAGGCGGGCGGGCAGCCCTACGCGGCGCTGCTGCGCGCGCGCGTGCTCGCGCCGCTCGGCATGGCCACGGCGACCGTGCGGCAGCCGGAGGCGCTCGCCCGACCGTTCGCCTCGGGGCACGTGCGCGGCGGCGACGGCGCGCTCCGCGTGGCGCGGCCGGTGGAGCACGACGCCGCGATCGCGCCGGCCGGCTACCTGTACGCGAGCGCGCGCGAGCTGGCGCGCTTCGCGATCGCGCTGGCCGACGACGGGAAGGTGGACGGCCGCGCCGCGCTGCCGCCGGCGGTGGTGCGCGCGATGCTGACGCCGCGCGTCGACGTGCCCGGCATGTCGCGCGGCCTGCAGTACGGCTACGGCATCTTCCTCGACCGGTTCGCGGGGCGCAGCGCGTGGCACGCGGGCACGAACCGCGGGCACGCGGCGATCGTGCGCGTGCTCCCCGATGCGCGCGCGAGCGTCGTCGTGGTGTGCAACCTCGACGGCGTGCGCCTCGACGCGATCGCCGAGGCGGCGCTGCTGGAGCTGCTCGGCGCCGAGGCGGCGCGGGTCGCGACCGATGCGCGCGCGCGTGCGGCGCCACTCAGCCCGCGGCGCTGGCGTCCGGCGCGCGACGCGGAGCTCCGCGCGATCGAGGGACGCTACGAGAACCGGCTGCGCGTCGAGCTGCGTCGCGCGGCGGGCGCGCTGGAGCTGACCGGGGTCGGACCGCCGCGCCGCGTGACGCCGATCGGCACCGCCGCCGACGGGCGCGTCTGGCTCGCGTCGCGACTTCCGGGCGCGGCGACGGTCGACACGGTCGTGGTGACGCCGCCGCGCGCGGGCGGCCATCCGGGCACGCTGCAGCTCTTCCTGTGGACGCTCCCGCGGGCGCCGCTCGGGTCACCACCCGCCGCACCGTGAGCAGCGCGGCGCCGTCGGCGTGTCGCGCACGCCGCGCGCTGCCCCGCAGCGCCCTGTGCCGCGCTTGCGGCTCGTCGCGCGTCGGCTGGCCCGCGCGCGCGTGGCGCTCGTGATTGGACGCCTCCACCCATCACGCCCTCATGCGCTCGCTCAACGTCTCGCTCGCGACGCGCGTCCGGCGCGCCGCGCTCCCGCTGTGCGCCGTCGCGCTGACGGCGCCCGCCACCCCCGTCGAGCCGCGCCTGGTCGGCGAGGGCGTCGTGTCGACGCCGCAGTACGAGGGGAGCGCCACGCTCACGCCGGACGGGCGCACGCTGTACTACGCGAAGCGGCCGCCGGTCGGCTACTTCTGGGTGATCTGCATGGCGCAGCGCGTCGGCGACGGGTGGGGCGCGCCCGCGGTCGCGCCGTTCTCGGGGCGCTTCGACGACACCGATCCGTTCGTGTCGCCGGACGGCGCGCGTCTCTACTTCGTCTCCAGGCGCACGGCGGACGGCCGCCCGAAGGCGGACCACGACATCTGGGTCGTGGAGCGAGCGGGCGACGGGTGGGGCGCGCCACGTCCGCTGCCGGCGCCGATCAACACGCCGCACGAGGAGCTGCACCCGACCGTCGACCGCGACGGCACGCTCTACTTCGCGTCGACGCGGCCGGGCGGACAGGGCGCGACCGACGTCTACCGCGCGGAGGCGTCGCCCGGCGGCGGGTACGCGACGCCGACGCGCCTCGACTCGTCGATCAACTCGCGCGGCCCCGACACGCAGCCGGCGATCTCGCCGGACGGGCGCTCGCTCGTCTTCACGTCGATCGGGCGCGCCGACGAGCCGCTCGACGCGGGAACGCCGTACGTGCGCGGCGATCTGTACGGCGCGGTGCGCGGCGCGTCGGGGTGGTCGCGCGCGCGCCGGCTCCCGGACGGCGTCAACACCGCGGCCGCCGAGCTGGCGCCCGCGTTCACGGCCGACGGCATGCGGCTGCTGTTCGTGAGCGAGCGCGGCGTGGAGCGCGTCGCCGGCCCCGCGCTCACCTATCGCGCGATCGTCGAGCGGTTCTCGGGCGTGCGCAACGGGCTCGGGAACGTGTACGAGGTCGACGTGCGGTCGCTCGCGCTCGAGGTGGCGCCGTGAGCGCGCGCGCCTGCGGCGCGGCGCTCGCGCTGTGCGTCGCGATCGGGGGGGTCGCCGGCTGCGCGCGACGCGCGGCGAGCGCCGACGCCGCGCCGACCGGTGCGCGCGCCGCGGCGCGCGCGGTCCCGCGCCTGCTCGGCGAGGGGGTGATCTCGACCGACCGCAACGAGTTCGGCGGCGCGTTCTCCCCCGACGGCCAGGAGCTCTACTACGCGGTCAGCGCGCAGCGCTCGTACCGCTACGCGATGGTCGTCGCGCGGCGGCGTGGCAGCGGGTGGTCGGAGCCCGAGGTGCTGCCGTTCTCCGGCCTCGTGCGCGGCGACTACGATCCGGTGCTCTCGCCCGACGGGCGGCGCATGTACTTCGTGTCCGACCGCGCGCCCGACGGCGGCCTCGCGCGCCCCGCGGACCCGGACCTCTGGATGGTCGAGCGCGGCGCGGACGGCGCGTGGGGCGCGCCGCGGCGCCTGCCCGAGCCGCTGAACGGCGCGGGGCGCCAGGTGGACTGGTTCGCGTCCGAGGCGAACGACGGCACGCTCTACCTCGCGCTCTCGCGCGACTCGCTGCCGGGCGTGAACCTCTTCCGCGCGCGCCGCGTGAACGGCGCTTATCCGACGATCGAGCCGCTCGGCGCGCCGGTCGACGGCCCGGACGACGAGGCGGAGCCGTACATCGCGCCCGACGGCAGCTTCCTGCTGTTCAGCGCCTACGGGCGCGCCGACGGCCACGGCCACTACGACCTGTACATCAGCCATCGGCGCGGCGACGGCTGGGGCGAGCCGATCAACCTGGGCCCGACGGTCAACACGCCGGCGCGCGACTACTCGCCGCGCCTCGCGCCGGACGGCCACACGCTCGTGTTCACGAGCGAGCGCCACTTCGCGCTCGGCCGCCCGACCGACCGCCCGATGACGTACGCGGAGCTGGACGCGGGGCTGCGCGGCGTCATGAACGGCAACGGCAACATCTACACGGTCGACCTGCGCGCGCTCGGCGTGCTCCCCGCGCCCGCGCCGGCGCGCTGACGACGCGGGCGCGCGACGCGCCACCGTGCCGCGATTGCGCGATCGTCGCGGCGGCGGCGCGAGGACGGGACGGCGGCGCGATCGGCCGCCCGCCTACCACTTTCGGCGCATGTGCGGCGCCGCGAGAGCCGGCAGCATTCCCCGCAGCCGCCGCCGACCGGCGTCCGCGGCTCCTGCTGCCCTCTCGCCCGTCCGACACGATGCGCCTTCCGCCGCACGCCGACCCCGCCGCCCGACCGCGGCACCCGCTGGTCCCCTCCGCCGCCGGCGTCCTCGCCGCGCTCGGCCTCGTGCTCGGCGCGGTGCTCGCCGCGCCGGCGCAGGACGCCGGCATCGGCCGCCGCTTCCCGACCATCACGGCCGACGCGCTCTCCGGCCGCGAGTACTCGCTGCCGCGCGACTTCGCCGGCCAGGCCAACCTGGTGTTCGTCGCCTTCACGCGCGACCAGCAGGCGCTGGTCGACAGCTGGGTGCCGCACGTCCGGCGCCTCACGCGCGACGTGCCGACGCTGCGCTTCTACGAGCTGCCGACGCTCGCGCGCGGATACCGGCTGATGAGCCCCGTCATCGCGGGCGGCATGAAGGGCGGCGTGACCGACCCCGCCATGCGCGACGCGACGATCACGCTCTACACCGACGTCGACGCGTTCCGCCGCACGCTCGCGCTCCCCGACGACGACACCGCGTACGTGCTCCTGCTCGACGCGCGCGGCGTCGTCCGCTGGCGCACGCGGGGCCCCTTCACCCCGGACGCCGGCGCCGCGCTCGACCGCGCGGTCGGGACACTGCTCGGCGGGGCCGATTCGACCTCCACGCCGCGCTGAGGCGCCGCCGCCGTGTGGTCGCTCGCCCTCCGCTTCGCGCTGCACGACCGGGCGCGCGCGCTCGCCGCGCTGTTCGGCGTGGTCGTCGCCGTGTTCCTCATCGGGCAGCAGGTCGGGATCTTCCTCTTCCTGACCGGGCTGATGTCGGCGCTGCCCGACCACGCGCGCGCCGACCTCTGGATCACCGACGCGCGCGTGGTGAACGCGAACGCGCTGCGCCCCGTGGACCTGCGCGTCCGCTCGTACGTCGCGTCGGTGGAGGGCGTGGCGCGCGTGCGCACGCTGGTGCTCGCCGGCGCGAGCGCGAGCTTCCCCGACGGCACCGCGAGTGCCGTGACGCTGGTCGGCAGCGAGGCGCCCGACTTCGCCGCCGGCCCGTGGGGCGTCGTCGCGGGGTCCGCGGGCGCGCTCGCGACCGACGGCGCCGTGAGCGTCGAGGCGTTCGAGCGTCGCAACCTCGGCATGCTGCGCGTCGGCGACGCCTTCGAGATCGCAGGCCGGCGCGTGGTCGCGGCGGCGGAGACGCGCGGCGCGCGCGGCTTCGGCGGCATCCTGCTCTTCACCACCGTCGACCGGGCCCGTGCGCTCGGCGCGCTCCCCACGACCGAGGCGAGCGCGCTGCTCGTCGGCCTCACACCCGGCGCGGATGCGGAGCGCGTGCGCGCGGCGATCCAGGCGCGCGTGCCCGGCGTGCGGGCCTGGCGTCCGGCGGATCTGTCGGCCGCCACGCGGCGCACGGTGCTCGCGACGAGCGGCATCGGCCTGTCGGTCGGGACGCTCATCGTGTTCGCCGTGCTGGCGAGCTTCGCGACGGTCGGCCTCACGATGTACGCCGGCGCCGTCGAGCGGCTGCGCGAGTACGGCACGCTCAAGGCGATCGGCGCCACCGACCGCACCGTCGCGGGGCTCATCGTCGCGCAGGCGGCGCTCTACGGCGCGGTGGGGTTCGCGGTCGGGTTGGCGCTCACGGAGGGCTTCCGTCGCGGCGTCGCGGGCTCGGGCCTGCTCTTCACGCTGCGCCCCCCGACGCTGCTCGGCATGGCCGCGCTCACGCTCCTCATCGCGACGGCGGGCGCGCTGGCCGCGGTGCGACGCGTCGTGCGGCTGGAGCCGGCGGAGGTGTTCCGTGGCTGAGCGGCGCACGCTCGCGGATGCGACGACCGTCGCGGCGCTGCAGGGCGTCGTGAAGCGCTTCCGGGACGGCGCGGACACGTGCACCGCGCTCCACCCCACCGACCTCGTCGTGCGCGGCGGCGAGCTGCTGCTGCTCGCCGGGCCGTCGGGATCGGGCAAGACGACCGTGCTCTCGCTGCTCGGCTGCGTGCTCACGCCGAGCGCGGGCGCGATCACGGTCTGCGGCCGCGACGTCGGCTCGCTCGCGCCGCGCGAGCTCGCCGCGCTGCGCCGGCGTTCGATCGGCTTCGTGTTCCAGAGCTTCAACCTCCTCGCGGCGCTCAGCGCGCGCGACAACGTCGCGCTGCCGCTCCTCCTCTCGGGGGTGTCGCGCACCGACCGCCGCGCGCGCGCCGACGCGGCGCTCGGCGCGCTCGGGCTGCGGGAGAAGGCGCGGGCGCTGCCCCGCCAGCTCTCCGGCGGCCAGCAGCAGCGCGTGGCCGTCGCGCGCGCGCTCGTGGGCGCGCCCGCGCTGCTGCTCTGCGACGAGCCGACCGCCGCGCTCGACCCGGCGTCCGCGCGCGTCGTCATGGCGAGCCTCGCCGCCGCGGCCGCCGACGGACGCGCGGTCGTCGTCGTCACCCACGATGCGCGCCTCGCGGAGTTCGCGCATCGCGTGGTGCACATGGCGGACGGCCGCATCGTGAGCGACGCGCCCGTGCAGCCCATCCCCCAACCGCCAGTGACCTCATGACATGCCCCCTCCACCTGCGCCCCGCACTCCTCGCGATCGTGCTGACGTCCGCGGCCGGCTGCGCGCGCGCCGCGGCGGCGGACGCCGGCGACACCGGTGAGATCGCGGTCGCCGCCACCGACGTGTCCGCGTCCGACCTCGTGGTCGGCATCGGGCGCGTGGAGCCCGCGACCGGGCGCGTCGTGCTCGTCGGGACAACCGAGGCGGGGCGGATCGCCGACGTCGCCGCGGCGATCGGCGACACCGTGCGCGAGGGTGCGCCGCTCGTGCGTCTCGAATCCGCGATCGAGCGTGCGCGCACGCGCGAGGCGGCGGCGGCGCTCGCGGAGGCGCGGGCGGGTGTGCACGTCGCGCGGGAGGGATGGGCGTCGACGCTGCCGCGCGCGGCCTACGCGCGGGTTCAGCGCGAGCGCGCGGCGGAGCTGTTCGCGCGCGGCGGCGTGACCGCGCAGGAGCGCGACGCCACGGTCGCGGAATCGGAGAGTCGCGACCGCGAGCTGGCGCGCCTCTCCGCCGAGCGCTCGGCGGCCGAGCGGACGGTCGAGCGGACGGACGCCGCGGTCGCGGTCGCGCGCGCGCAGCTCGAGCGCCGGCTGGTGCGGGCGCCACGCGCCGGCGTGGTGCTCGCCGTCGACGTCGTGGCCGGCGAGGCGCTGGGCCCGAACGGCGCGACGACGCTCGTGACGCTCGCGCCGGTCGGCGCGCTGGAGGCCACCGTGGAGATCGACGAGCTGCTCGCCCACCGCGTGCGCGTCGGCCAGACGGCGACCGTGCGCACCGCCGACGGCGTCGCGGCGGACGGCCGCGTGATCCGCCTCGCGCCCGGGCTGCGCCGGAAGTCGCTCGTGCGCGACGGCGGCGATCGCGAGGACCGACGCGTGCGCGAGGTCCGGCTGCGCCTCTCCCCCTCCGCCACGCTGCTGATCGGCGCCCGCGTCGATGCCGCGATCCGCGCGCCCCGATGACCGCCCGCGCGTCGAGCCCCGACGCATCCGGCGACCCGTCCGCACGTCCCTTCCAACCATCACGTCGGAGACCGACCATGCACCGCCGCACCACGACGATCCGCATGCAGCGCCTCGCCGCGCCGCTCGCCCTGTGCCTCACCGCCGCCGGCTGCGCCCGCGCGCGCACCGCACCGCCCGCGAGCGCGCCGTTCGCTCCACGCGCGGCCGCCGGCGCGCGCGATCCGTCGGCGCTGCGGCCGTTCACGCTCGATCTCGCGTACACCATCCGCGGCCAGGCGGCGGGCGGCGCGCGCCACACGCTGACCCGCGTCGACGGCGGATGGCGCCACGTCTCCGACGTGCGCTACGGCGAGCCCGCGTTCAGCACGGAGCACAAGGAGATCGCGTTCCGCGACGACCTCACCGCGATCGGCGAGGACGTGCAGGTGCGCGGCGGCAGCACCGTCGACATCACGTGGCGCAACACCGGAGCCGGAATGATGATGGGAACGCTGCGGTACCCGAAGCGTCCGGAGCGCGACACGAGCCTCAGCGTCCCGGCGCCCGCGGAGGCGGTGTTCACCATGCTCGACGAGCACCTCCTGAGCGTGACGCCGCTGGCGGTCGGGGACACCGTGCGCATGCCGGTGCTGATCACCAACCTCCTGCGCGACGTGCGCTTCGTGCCCGTGGCGGTCGAGACGCTCACCGTCCCCGCCGGCACCTTCGAGACGTTCCGCGTCGAGGTGCTCGGCTACCCCGGCGTCTCGGGCGAGTCGAACGTGCGGCAGGTGTGGCACCTCACGACCCGCACGCCGCACCGCGTCGTCCGGCAGGAGCTGCCCGCGCTCGCGCTGGTGGGCGAGGCGGTGGCGATCCGCTGACGCGGCACGACCGCGATCGCAGCGGACCACCGCGGATCCGTGCCGCGCACGTGCGCAAGACAGGCACACGGGAACGTCGTGCACGGCGTCGCGTCGTCGTCGCACCGTGCGCTACGTTCGGCCGGCGCCGTTCATGACCGACCTCGGTGTACGTCTCGGGACGACCTGCCGCACCATGCCTCATCTCGCTCGCGCACGACGGCTCCGCGGACTGGCGGTTCTCGCTGCATGTACGGCGGCCGCATCCGCGGTGCGCGCGCAGGTCGCGGCCTCGGACGGTTCGTCGACACGCACGTCGCCGATGGTCGAGCGCATCGTGGTCGCGCGCGGGCTGCGGCACCCGTGGGGCGTCGCCTTCCTGCCGGGCGGCGACTTCCTCGTGACCGAGAAGGACGGCGGCATGCAGCGCGTGAGCACCGCGGGGCGGCTGCGCGCGGTCGCCGGCATACCCGCGGACCTCGACAACCGGCGCCAGACGCCGACCGACAACTCGGGGCTGTTCGGAATCGCGGTCCACCCGGAGTTCGCCCGCAACCGTCTGCTGTACCTCGCCTACAGCGCGCGCGGCGACGGAGGCACCACGACGAAGCTGCTGCGTGCGCGGCTCACGCCCGACGCGCGCGGGGGAGATCGACTCGTCGACGTCCGCACGCTGTTCGAGGCGCTCCCCCGACGCGCCGATCGCTACCACTACGGCGGCGGGCTGCTGATCGTCGGCGCTCACCTGTACCTCACCGTCGGCGAGCGCCACTTCCACGAGCGCGACAACCCGGCGCTCCCGGTGTCGCAGGACCCGCGCGACCGGCGCGGCAAGGTCTTTCGCTTCCTCCTCGACGGCTCCGCCCCCGCGGACAATCCGCGCTTCGGGGCGGGAGCCGTGCCGGGGCTCTACGCCCTCGGCGTTCGCGCCGCGCAGGGGCTCGCGGTCGAACCCGGGACGACACGCATCTGGTTCACCGAGCACGGCCCGGTCGGTGGGGACGAGCTGAACGTGCTCGTGGCGGGCGCGAACTACGGCTGGCCGGTGCGCACCGCCGGGCGATATCGGGACGCCGACTATCGACCGGTATCGCCGCAACCGGGCGCCGCAGCGACGCCGGCCCCGCCGCATCGCGATCCGGCGTACGTCTGGCGCGACCGCACGGTCGCGCCCACCGGGCTCACGTTCTACACCGGCACCGAGTTTCCCGAGTGGCGGCGCAGCCTGCTCGTCGCGGGACTCGGCCGCGGACATCTGATGCGGTTCACGCTCGCCGACGGGCGCGTCGGCGCGGTGGAGTACCTGCTCGAGGATGCGCCCATGCGGCTGCGCGCCGTGGCACAGGCGCCGGACGGCGCACTCTACGTGCTGACCGACGAGGTCGACGGCAAGTTGATCCGACTGGCACGCCGTCGAGAATGACTTCCGCCTTCGCCGCCTACGCGTCGTCCGCGTCGCCCGCGGTGCTCGCGGTGCTCGCGGTGCTCGCGGTGCTCGCGCACAGTCGGCACAAGGCGTCCTCGATGCGGCCTCCCTTCTCGTCCGTGTACTCGCCCTCCTCGTGCCACCCCACGCGTCCGTCGCGGTCCACGAGCAGCGCGTGGATCGCGTCGAACCCGGAGAGCGCCAGCGCCTCGCGGAAGCGCTCGCGGTCGACGTACAGCGTGATCGTCGCCGCGCGCGCCGCCGCGTCGGGGATGCCGCTGCGCATGCCGCCGGCGATGATCGGTCCCATGATCGCGTACGCGCGCGCGATCGTCGGCAGCTCGTAGTGGCGCAGCAGCGGCTCGCGTGCGCACAGCGCGCGCGCGAACGGAAGCCAGCCGTCGACGTCGGTCTGCTGTTCGCGCGCGAATGCGACGAGCAGTAGGTTCCACGCGCCCTCCAGGTCCCCCGGCAGCGCGTAGGTGCGGCCCGCGAGGTTGGTGGCGGTGACGCGCGGGAAGCGCGGTGCGTTCGGCGGGAGCTGGTCCATGGGCGCGCGTCTCGTCGGGGTGGCCGGTGCGTGCGGCATACTGCTGGCCCACGCGTCCGCCGCGCATGCGCCGAAGGTGGTATCGCCGCACCGGATGTGGAAAGGACGTGGCCGGGGTGTCGGGAGGGGCGGGTGACCGGGAGGGAGAGATGATCTTCGCGTCCGAGGTCGTGACGCCGTCGCCGCCGGCGGGCTACGTGGAGCGCGGACGGCTGACGGCGTGGCTCGATGCGGCGGCGGCGTACCGCGTGACGGCGGTGGCGGCACCCGCGGGGTGGGGCAAGACGACGGCCGTCGCCGGATGGCTCGCCTCCCGCGCCGCGCGTCGCGCGCCCGGCGATCCGTCCGATGCCTACGTCACGCTCGAGCGCGTGGAGGGCGAGCCCGCGCTGCTCGGCGACCTGCTCGCGGCCGCGTGCCGGACGCTCCATCCCGCGGTGGGGATGACGGGCGACGCGGTGCGCCCGGCGGGCGCGACGCTCGACCCGATGGACGCGGTGGCGATCCTGCTCACCGAGCTGGCGGCCGTCGGCGCGGTGGGATGCCTCGTGCTCGACGACTGCCATGCGGTCGCGGACGGGCGCGCACGCGACGCGCTCGCGCGCTTCGTCGAGTACGCTCCGCCCGACGTGCGCCTCGTGCTGCTCGCGCGACACGAGCCGGTGCCGTGCGCCGCGCGGCTGCGCGCGCGCGGACAGCTCGCGGACCTGCGCGAGGACGCCCTCCGCTTCGCGCCCGACGAGGCGGCCGCCCTCGTGCACGCGGGCACGGGCCGACGCCTCGGCGCCGCGCAGGTGCGCGTCCTCGCCGAGCGCGTGCAGGGGTGGGCGGCCGGGCTGCGGCTCGCGCAGCTGTCGCTCGCGCGCGCGTCGTCCATGGCGGACGTGGACGCGGTGCTCGCCGGCTTCACCGGCACGACGCGCGACGTCGCCGACTATCTCGCCGGCGAGGTGCTCGGCCGCACGACGCCCGCGCACCGCGACTTCCTGCTGCGCGTCTCGGTGCTGCCGACGCTCACGCCCGACGGCTGCCGCGCCGTGACCGGCCGCGCGGACGCCGGCGCGACGCTCGACGAGCTGGCCCGCGAGGGCGCGCTCGTCTCCCCCGCGCGCGACGGCGCCCTGCGCCTGCACCCGCTCTTCCGCGAGCTGCTGCGCGCGCGCCTGCAGCAGGATCCCGCGACCGCCGCCGACGCCTGCGCGCGGGCCGCGGCGTGGTGCGCCGCGCGCGGCGACGTCGCCGACGCGGCGGAGCTCCGGCTGGCGTCCGGCGACACGGGCGCCGCGGCCGACGCGGTGGCGGCCGCGGCGCCGCGCGTGCTGCTCGGCAGCTCGGCGGCGCGCGTCGAGCGCTGGCTCGACGCGCTCCCGGAAGCGACGGTGCGCGCGCGCGCCGTGCTCGCGGCGATGCGCGCGTGGGCGCTGTTCGTGCGCGGCCGCGCCGACGACGCCGAGCGGTGGCTCGGGCATGCCGAGTCGCGCACCGAGGTCGGGGAGGACGACGTGACGCGCGGCATGGTGGCCGCGGTGCGCGCCTACGCCGCGCTGCGGTGCCACGACGCCGCGCGCACCGTGGAGGCGGGTTCGCACGCGCTGCGCCTGCTGGGGACGGACGCGCCCGCGCTGCGCGCCGCGGTGCTGGCGCAGCTCGCGACCGCGCACGTCGTCACCGGCGACTCCGCGGCGGCGGCGGCGCGCCTGTCGGAGGCGTTCGCGCTGTCGCGCGCGAGGTCGGGCGGTGACGCGGAGCTCGACGCGCCCGAGCTGGTGCTGCCGCTGACCTACGGCGCGTGGCAGTGCTGGCAGACGGGCAACCTGCGCGAGGCCGAGCGGCTGTACGGCGCGGCGCGCGCGCTCGCGCTGCACGGCGACGCGCCGCTGCCGGGCGCCGCGGTCGCGGAGTCGGGCCTCGCCGACGTCGCGTACGAGCACGACGAGCTCGAACGGGCGGCGCGGCACGTGGAGCAGGCGCTCGATCTCGCGGCGCGCGAGGGGAGCACCGAGGCGCGCGTGACCGCGCTGTTCACCGCGGCGCGCGTCGGTCTGGCGCGCGGCGACGTGGACGGCGCGCTGCGCGCCGCGCGCGACGCGGCGCGCGACGGACACTTCCTCGGCAGCCTCGCGGGCTATCTGGAGGCGCTGGAGATCGAGTGCCGCGCGCGCGCGGGCGACGTCGACGCTGCGGTCGCGTGGGCGCGCGCGCTGCCGCGCGAGGGCGGCGCGCCCGACGAGTTCGCGGTCGTGCGCGCGGGACGTCGCCTGGCGGCGGCGCGCGTGCTGCTCGGCGCCGGCCACGCGCGCGAGGTCGTCGAGCGCCTGACGGCGCCGGCGGCCGACGACGCGGAGGAGGGCGCGCCGGGCGGCGCGTTCGGCGTGGCGCTGCGGGCGGTGCGCGCCTCCGCGCACATGGCGTCGGGCGACGCCGAGGCCGCGCGCCGCGACCTGGACGCCGCGCTCGCCGCGGGCGCGCAGCACGGACGCGTGCGCTCCATCGTCGACGCGGGGCCGGCGCTCGCGCCACTCGTGCTCGCGCGCTGCCGCGCCGCGGCGGAGGGCGTCGGCGACCACGCGCCGGCCTACCTGCACCGCATCCGCGACGCGTACGCGCAGCAGGTCGCGCTGGATGCCCCGGCGTCGACCGGCGCGACGCAGATGCGTTCGCCCACGCGCCTCACCGCGCGCGAGACGCAGGTGCTGCGGCTGGTCGCGGAGGGGCTGCGCAATCGGGCGATCGCGGAGCGGCTGGGCAGCAGCCCCGCGACGGTGAAGAAGCAGCTGCTCGGGATCTTCCAGAAGATCGACGTCACCAGCCGCACGCAGGCGGCCGTCCGCGCGCGCGAGCTCGGCCTGCTGCCCTGAGCGCGCGGGCCGCGGGGTGCAGTCGGCAACCGCGGCACAGGCGGCGGCGCGCGCGTGGTGGGGCCGTGGGGCAACCTTCATCGAGCGCCGCACCGCCCGTCGGCCGGCGACCTCCACGTCCGCCCCACACGTCGTCCATGCCCACGCCGCCCGCCGCGCGCCCGCGCGTGGTCCGCCCGCTCGCCGCCATCGCGTCCATCGCTCGCGCGTCGTGCGTTCGCGCGTCGTGCGTTCGCGCGTCGTGCGTTCGCGCATCGCTGCTCGCCGGCGTGGCGCTGCTCGCCCGCACGGGCGCGGCGCAGTCGTCGCCCGCATCGTCCGACGGATCGGCCGCCGTGTCGCCCGACGAGCGCCGCGCCCTCGACGGCGTGCTGGCGAGCGTCGGCGCCGACTCGGAGCCGGGCTGCGCGCTGACGGTGCTGCGCGCGGGGCGCCCGGTCTACGCGGGCGCGCGCGGGCGCGCCTCGCTGGCCACCGGCGCGCCGATCACGCCGCGCACGCCGTTCTACGTCGGCTCGGTGTCGAAGCAGTTCGTCGCGGCGACCGCGATGCTGGCCGTGCGCGACGGCCGGCTGCGGCTCGCCGACGACGTGCGCCGGCACTTCCCGGAGCTCGACCGCGCGGCGACGGGCGGTCGTCCGCTCACCGTCGCGCAGCTGCTCGGCCACACCAACGGGCTGCGCGAGTACGAGTCGCTGCGCGAGCTCGCGGGGCACGACCTGCGCGAGCCGTACGGCGTCGCCGACCTGCTCGCGCTCGTGCGCCGGCAGCGGGGCGGCGACTTCGCGCCCGGCGAGGAGCACGCGTACAACAACACCGGCTACTTCGTGCTCGCGCGCGTCGTCGAGCGCGCGCTCGGCCGACCGGTGGGCGACGTCGCGCGCACGCGGATCTTCGCGCCGCTCGCGATGACGCGCAGCGCCTTCCGCGACGGCCGAGCGCCCGATCCGTCCGACCTGGCGGTCGGCTACGGCCGCGACTCGTCGGGGCGCTGGGTGCCGGCCGGCCCGCGGCACACCGTGGTCGGCGCCGGCGGGCTGCTCACCACGGTCGAGGATCTCGGGCGCTGGCTCGCGGCGTTCGACACCACGCCCGGCGGCGCGCCGCTCGGCCTCGAGGAGATGGTCACGCCGCAGCGGCTCGCCAACGGATTGCCCACCGTGTACACCGCCGGGCTGTTCGCCGTCGCGCTGGGCGCGCGCCCGGTGCTGCAGCACTACGGCGCCTACCTCGGCTACGAGGCGTTCGTGCTGCACGATCCGGTGGATCGCGTGGGCGTGGCGGTGACGTGCAACCGGCAGGGATCCGCGCCGTACGCGCTGGCGCACCGCGCGCTGCGCGTGCTCGTGGGCGCGGCGGCGGACGGCTCGGGCGGATACCGGCCGCGCAGCCTCGTCGCGCCGTCGACGCTCGCCGCGTTCCCGCCGGGCGCCCCGCCGGCGCCGCTGCTCGCCGCGCTCGCGGGCGCGTACTACGCGCCGCGCACGGGCGAGGTCTGGTGGCTGTCGCGCGACAGCACCGGCGCGCTCTCGGTGCGCGGCACCGGGCAGGGCCCCACCGCGCTCCGGCTGCAGGCGCCGCCCGAAGCCCGCTTCGTGTCCGACGAGGGCGCGATCGAGCTCGTGGCGCCCCGCGGCGCGGACGGCGGCGGCGCGCTGCGCGTGCGGCGCGCCTGGCGCCCCACCGTCGCCGCCGACACCTTCGTCCGCGTCGCGCGCGAGCTGTCGCCGGCCGAGGTGCCCGCCGCGCTCGACGGCGCGTACGCGAGCGCCGACGCCGGCGCGCGGCTGGTGCTCACGCGCGCGTCCGACGGCGTCCGCGCGCGCGTCGGCGACGGCGCCTCGCGGCGCGTGCACTCGGCGTTCGAGCACGCGACGGGCATCGTGCTCGTGCTGGAGAACGACTGGGTGCTGCTCGCGCCGCGCGGCGCGATCGGCCGCGAGCTGCGGCTGTCGCACGCGGCGCTCCGCCAGCTGCCCTTCACGCGCGCCGCGGCCGCGGCGCCGTAGCAACGTCGGCAACCCTGGAGCGCCCCCGCCATGATCGTCGAGTACGTCCGCTACACCATCGCCCCCGAGCGCAGCGCCGCCTTCGAGCAGGCGTACGCCGACGCGCAGCCGGCGCTCGACGGCTCGCCGCACTGCCTCGCCTACGAGCTGTCGCGCTGCGTGGAGGACCCCACGCAGTACGTGCTGCGCATCGAGTGGGACTCCGCCGAGGGGCACATGCAGGGCTTCCGCCGCGGGCCGACGTTCGGCGCCTTCCTCGCGGCGGTGCGTCCGTACGTCGGCGACATCGTGGAGATGCGCCACTACGCCCGCACCGCCGTCCGACGCGCGGGCGAGGCGGTGGCGCGTGACTGAGCGCGCCGCCGCCGAGGCGATCGCATCGCCCTTCACGCCGCCCTCCACGCCGGTGCCCGCGCCGCGCTCCGTGCCCACGGTGTACGAGTGGGCCGGCGGCATGCCCGCGTTCGAGCGCCTCACCGCGCTCTTCTACGAGCTCGTCCTGCAGGACCCGCTGCTGCAGCCGGTGTTCGCGCACATGTCGCCCGACCATCCGCTGCACGTCGCGCGCTTCCTCGCCGAGGTGTTCGGCGGGCCGGCGACGTACAGCGCGGAGCACGGCGGCCATGCGAACATGCTCGCGCATCACCTATCGCGGCGCCTGTCGCCCGCGCAGCGCGCGCGCTGGGTGCAGCTGCTCGGCGAGGCGGCGGACCGCGTGGGGCTGCCCGACGACCCCGAGTTCCGCTCCGCGTTCGTGGCCTATCTGGAGTGGGGCTCGCGCCTCGCGGTGCTCAACTCGCAGGACGGGGCGCAGCCGCAGCTGGACCTGCCGATGCCGCGCTGGGGATGGGGCGAGGCGGGCGGCCCGTACCAGGGCTGAGCGCCCGCCGGCGCGCGCGTCGGCAGCGTGCGCGTCGGCGGGAGGCGCGTCAGCGGCGGAAGACGTAGCGCTCGAGCAGGTGCTGCACGACGCTGCTCGCGACCCACGACCCGAGCGGGAGCAGCAGGTACAGCGCGAGTCGGCGTGCCGCGGGCACGTCGACGCCCCACTCCGACGCGCCGTGCACGAGCGCGCGATACGCCGCGAGATCCGCCAGTCGGCCGCGCGCGTCCCCCGCGGTGCGGAGCGCCGTGCGCGCCTCCCGCAGCTCGGCGTCGCACCACGCCAGCTCGTCGCGTCGGACCGCCGACAGCCGCGCGTGCACGCGGCCGAGCGGCAGCAGGAGCGCGAGCGCCGCGAGCGAGGCCGAGAGCGTCGCCGTCCACAGCACCTGCAGCGCCGCCCCGAACTCGAGCGCGAACGCGGCGTACAGCGACAGCTCCAGGATCGCCAGCGTGGCGAGGCGCAGCGCCGGGCGCGCGTAGCCCGCGAGCGGTCGCGGGTCGAGCAGCTCGTCGACGCCGACGGGAGGCGCCAGGCGGGCGAGGCGCAGCGTCGTCACGACCAGCGTGACGTTCAGCAGCGTGGACGCTACGCCCGCCACCGGGCCGAGCACGCGGTGCCACGCCGTCTCCGGCGACCACGCGGACGGGCGCCACCACGCGAGCGGTCCGGCGACGTTCGGCTCCATCAGGTACGGCCCGAACAAGCTCCCGGCCACGCCGAGCAGCGCCCAGAGCGCGAGCGTGCGACGCGACGGCGCGAGCGACGCCGGCGCGCGCAGCGCATCGCCCGCGCGACGCGCCTCGTCCAGCGCCACCAGCAGCGCGGCGGGAAAGACGCCCGCCATGACGCAGTGCAGGAGCGCGATGCGCACGTCCTTCGCGGACCCGGCGAGCGCGAACGGGCGCCGCTCCTGCACGGCCTGCGCGAGCAGGAACGCGACGACGAGCGCGCCGCCGACGACGAAGGCGAGGCGCCACGGCGAGCGGCGCGTCCCGTCGCTCACGGGTGCGGTCGACGCCGCGGACGCGTCGGGTGCCGTCGCTCGTTCCGCGTCCGCGGCGTTTGGCGGAGAACTCGTCGCCTCGCGCGTCGGGCGCTGGCCGATGATGGTGCCCAACGGGTGACCGGGAGGATGGGAGCGGCGCACCGGAGGAGGCGGCGCGACTCGCTGCATTCTACAGCCTGGGGTCCGGTCCGCAGGAGCGCCGCGCAATCCGGGCACACTCGGCCGATCGTGCGGTCGCGCGGAGGCTCACGCCGCGACCGGCGTCCCCCACCCCCGGCGCTCGCGCAGCCCGAGCACGTGCGCGACGTGGTGCCGGCCGTGCCAGGCGTACGAGGCGAGCATGCCGTCGAGCGTTCCCGGCCCGCGGTCGGGGTGCACGTACTCCCGCGCGAACGCCTCCGCGGGCAGCTCCGCGAGCGCGGCCACCCAGCGCGCGTGCAGCGCGTCGAGCAGCGCGAGCGACAGCGCGGGGTCGCCGCCCGCCGCTTCCGGCAGCCGCGCCCATTCCCGCTCGTCGTACGGGCGGATCGTCGGCGTCCGCTCCGTCAGCGCCAGCTTCCAGCGCACGTACGCGTTCACGTGGCTGTCGGCGACGTGGTGCACGACCTGCCGCACCGTCCACCCGCCGTCGCGATACGGCGTGTCGAGCTGCTCGGCCGAGAGGCCGGCGATCGCCGAGCGGAGCGCGTGCGGCAGGGCGGCGATCTCGCGAACGGCGCGCGCGCGCGCGTCGGGCGTCAGCGTGGTGTCGCGCGGGCCGGGGCCGATCGGGTAGCGGAGGTCGGCGGTCATGGATGGTGGGATGGGTGACGGGGACGGATGCGCGCAGCATCACGTGCCCGCCCCGCGCCCGACAGCGCCATTGCGACGCGGCGGTGCGGTCCATAGTCCGGCGCCGCACGTGGCGCGACGTCGGCGGCCCCTGGTGCGCGCGACGCGACCCGTGCATCCTGCGGCACGTCGGTCCGGTCGATCGTGCCATTTCGCGCATCCACACCGGACCATTTAGAACGCCCCCGCAGCTCGGGAGATCGACAGGTGAAGCAGGCGACGGGCGCGCTCCTCCCCGTGCTCGACGGCATGGCGGAGACGTCGCGCGGCCCGCTCTATCGGCAGCTCTACGACCGCGTGCGCGCGGCGATCCTCGACGGCGTGCTCGCGCCGCGCCACCGCCTGCCGTCCACGCGCACGCTCGCGCGCGACCTCGGCGTCTCGCGCCTGACGGTGGAGACGGCGTTCACGCAGCTGCAGGCGGAGGGCTTCCTCGTGCGGCGCGTCGGCGCGGGCAGCTACGTCGCCGACGTGCTCCCCGAGCACGCGCGGCGCCCGCGCACCGGCGCGATGCGCGCGCGCGGCAGCGCGACGCGCGGGCCGCGATCCGCCGACGTCGCGCCGCCGACGACGCCCGCGCCGCGCCGCGCGCAGGGCTCGCACGCGCTCTCGGCGCGCGGGCGCGTCATCGCCGCGGCGGCCCCCGCGCCGGAGCCGCGCGCGTCGCGGCCGTTCGTGCCCTGCATGCCGGCGCTCGACGCGTTCCCGCACGCGATCTGGGCGCGGCTCGCGGCGCGCCGGGCGCGGGCCGGCGGCGTCGAGCTGCTCGGCTACGGCGAGGCGGCCGGCTACCGTCCGCTGCGCGAGGCGATCGCCACCTACCTGGGCACCGCGCGCGCCGTGCGCTGCACCTGGGAGCAGGTCGTGGTGCTGAGCAGCACGCAGCAGGCGCTCGAGCTGGCCGCGCGGCTGCTGCTCGATCCGGGCGACGCCGTCTGGCTCGAGGAGCCGGGCTATCTGGGCGCGCGGGCGGCGTTCGCCGGCGCGGGGGCGCGCCTCGTCCCCGTGCCCGTCGACGCGCAGGGGATGGACGTGGACGCGGGCATCGCCGCCGCGCCCGACGCGCGCCTCGCGTACGTCACGCCCTCGCACCAGTACCCGCTCGGCGTCACCATGTCGCTCGCCCGCCGGCTCGCGCTGCTGCGCTGGGCCGAGCGGGCCGACGCGTGGATCGTCGAGGACGACTACGACAGCGAGTTCCGCTACACCGGCCGTCCGATCGCCGCCATGCAGGGGATGGACGCGACCGGGCGCGTGCTCTACGTCGGCACGCTGAACAAGGCGCTCTTCCCCTCGCTGCGCCTCGCGTATCTCGTGGCGCCGGCCGACCTGGTCGACAGCGTGGTGGGCGCGCGCGCCGCGGTCGACGGCCACCCGCCCGTGCTCTCGCAGGCGACCGCCGCCGACTTCGTGCACGAGGGGCACTTCGCCGCGCACGTGCGCCACATGCGCGCGCTCTACCAGGAGCGCCGCGACGCGCTCGTGGCGGCGCTCGCCGAGGAGGTGGGCCCGGCGCTGCGTGTCGGCCCGTCGGACACGGGGATGCACCTGACCGCACGCCTGCCCCGGCACGTCGACGACGTCGCCCTCGTGCGGCGCGCGCTCGACCGCGGCCTCGAGCCGCGCGCGCTCTCGCGCCACTACGCCGGCCCCGCGCCCGAGTCGGGGCTGGTGCTCGGCTACTCCGGCGTCGCGCCGTCGGAGCTGCGCCGCGCCGCGCGCGTGCTCGCCGGGCTGCTGTGACGCGCGCACGTCGCCGCGCGGCGCGTCACGCGTGCTCGTGTCCCGCGCATGGCGGAGGGAACGGTCGCGCGAAGCCGAACGCGTCGGCGCTCGGGCCGTCGTCGCGCAGCCGCGCGAGGCGCGCGGCCGCCTCCGCGACGGTGGGCCGATGGCCGGCCGGCACCCACCAGAGCGCGACGAACGCGTCGCGCATGGGCGCGAACCACGCGCGCCGCCGGCGCAGCGCGGCGGCGTGCTCCCCCTGGTACACGAACGCGCGCAGCGGCTCGATCCCCTCCCACACGGAGAGGTTCACGATCAGCAGCTCGTCGTCGGGGAAGGCGCGGATCGCGGTGGCGTCGCCCTCCTCGGTCTGCAGCCGCCACACGAAGCCGGGCGCGCCGTCGGCGAGCGCGTTGATCGCGGCCAGTCGCTCGACGAAGCCGGACATCCGCGCGTCGTCGAGCGGGGCGAGCGCGCGGGCGACGTTCAGCTGCGCGAGGTGGTGCGTGGGCATGCGGCGTGGGGTGCGCGGAGACGTGCGGCGGGGCGGCCGGTGCGCTGGAGGCGCGCCGTGAATGCTCCGCCCGCGCGGGACGTCCGGAAGCGCCACTGCCCGCCGGGCGCGCGGACCAATCGCGGCGCATCGGGGCGAGCGCGCGTCGCAATGGCCATGGCAGCGCCGCGCCTCCGGTGCGAGCGTACCGCCATGCGCGCTCCCCTCGATTCCTGAGGCCTCCGTGTCCCACTCGCCGCACGTCGCGTTCGTCACCTGGTCGGGACTGCCCAAGCTCGCGCCGGACGACCGGCTCGCCGCCGTCGCGCTGGAGCGCGCGGGCGTGTCGGTCGCGCGCGTGTCGTGGGACGCGCCGATCGCGTGGACCGACTTCGACGGCGTGGTGCTGCGCTCCTGCTGGGACTATCACCTCCGCCCCGACGCGTTCCGCGCCTGGCTGCGCGACGCCGCGCGCGACGCGCTCCCGCTCCAGAACCCGCTGCCGCTGCTGGCGTGGAACCTGGACAAGGGCTACCTGCGCGACCTCGCCGCGCTGGGCATCGCGATCGTGCCCACGGAGTGGGTCGCGCCCGGCGAGCGGGTGACGCTCGCCGACGTGCTCGCGCGCACGGGGTGGGAGGACGTCGTCGTGAAGCCGACCGTCTCCGCGTCGGCGCACGCCACGTGGCGCACCAGCGCTGCGCACGCGCCGCGCGACGACGCGCGCTTCCGCAGTGCGCTCGCCCGCGGCCCGCTCATGCTGCAGCCGTTCCAGCCGACGCTCGTCGAGGGCGGCGAGTGGTCGTTCGTCTTCATCGGCGGCGCGTTCAGTCACGCGGTGCTCAAGCGCCCCTCGCGCGGCGACTTCCGCGTGCAGGCGGAGTTCGGCGGGACGGCGACGGTCGCCGCGGCGCCGCCCGCGCTGCTCGCGCAGGCGCGGCGCGTGGTGGCGGCCGCCGAGGCCCACTGCGGCGCGGGCTGCCTCTACGCGCGCGTCGACGGGTGCGAGGTGGACGGCGCGCTGCTGCTGCTGGAGCTCGAGGTGCTCGAGCCGTCGCTCTTCCTGCACCTCGAGGCGGACGCCCCGGAGCGCTTCGCGCTCGCCGTGCGCGAGCGGCTCTGACGGCGCGGGCGCCTCAGCGCGCAGCGGCCGCGCGCGCGACCGCGAGCAGGCTGTCGAGCGCCGCGGGACCGAGCCAGCGCCCGCGCACCGCGACGCCGGCGACACGGCGCGTGTTGCGGATGTCCGCGATCGGGTCGCCGTCGAGCAGCACGAGATCGGCGCGGCGGCCCGCGGCCACGGTGCCCAGGCTGTCGGTGGCGCGCAGGTAGCGCGCCGGGTGCCAGGTCGCGGCGCGCAGCGCGTCCGTGGTGGGGATGCCGGCCCGCACCAGCGCCTCCAGCTCGTCGTGCAGCGCGTGCCCCGGATACGCGCCGGGCCAGGGCGACAGGTCGGAGCCGGCGAGCAGCGCGACGCCGCCGCGTCGCAGGTCGCGCGTCAGCCGGGCGGCCAGCGCGACGACGGTGTCCTGCGCGCGCACGCGCTCGGGCGGCGCCGGTGCGCGGCGCGCGTCGGCGAGCTGCGCGTCCACCTGCGCGCGCCAGGCGGTCGGGAGCAGCGCCCGGCGGGCGTCGTCCGCGATGCGCGCGTCGAACGGCGGCGACACGGCGCGCGTGCTGAAGAGCGTCGGCGTCAGGAACACCGAGTCGCGCGCGAGCAGGCGCGCGAGCGCGGCGACCCGCGCCGGCCGGTAGCTGCGCGCGAGCGCGTCCACCGCCGCGGGCGCCCACATCGCGACGTGGCTCCGCGGATCGAACGGGCGGCCGACCCAGGCGCGCGCACGCGGCACGAGCGTCGCGGCCGCCGACGACGCGTGCAGCAGCAGCCCGCCCTCGGCGTTCCCGAAGTGCTCGATGCTGCGCTGTCCGGCGCGCACCGCCTCGGCGGGATCGACGGCCAGCGGGAGGTGCCCCGCGATCGGCAGGCCGCGCGCGCGCGCCGCGTCGGCGAGCGCGCGGAACGCGGGACGCGGCAGCCAGTCGTAGATCTTGAGGAAGTCGACGCCGCTGCGCGCCAGCGAGTCGACGAGCGCGCGCGCGCCCGCGGCCGTCCGCACGATCGCGACGCGCGGGTCGGGATCGTCGCCGTCGCCGAACACGATCGGGCCCGCGGCGACCACCTGCGGCGCGAGCGCGTCGTCGCGCCACGCGCGCCGCCACGTCGCGACGTGCGGGAGCGCGCTCCCCATGTCGCGCAGCCCCGTGACGCCGAGCGCGAGGTACGCGGGGAGCTGCCACGCGCCGCCGTCGTCGACGTGCGCGTGCATGTCCCACAGCCCCGGGAGCAGGTAGCGGCCGCGCCCATCGACCACCGTCGCGCCGGGCGCGGGCCGCGCGTCGACCGCGGGCCGCACGGCGACGATGCACCGCCCGCGGACCTCGACCGTGCGGTCGCGCAGCACCGTGCCGCGCACGACGTCCACGACCGCGACGTGCGCGATCGACCAGCTGCGCGCCGTGTCGCGCGCGGCGGGGCGGCACGCGGTGGCGGATGCCTGCGCGGCGAGCGACGCCGGCGCGCTCGCCACGGCGATGGATGCGAGCAGGAGCGCGCGTGCGACGGCGGGCATCGAGGGCGACGTGCAGAGGCGGAGCCGGCACCCGCGGTGCGGACGACGTGCCGGCGAGCATGAGCGTAGCCGCGCGACGCGCTGCCAACCACGCCGTCGGCCAGCCGCGCAGCATCGGCACAGCCTCCGCACACGCCGCGCCTGTTCGGCCCCGGCGGCGTCCGACACATTCGGGCCGCAGCTCCCAACCGCCCGAATCGCCGCCATGCCACGCACCGCACGTCCGCTCGCCCTCGGCACCACCCTGCTGCTCGCGCTCCCGGCCGTCGTCCGGTCGCAGGGCGCGCCGGCCGACTCGCTCGCCGACGTCGCCGCGCTCCGTCGCCTCAAGGAGCGCGAGTGGCCGCGCGTCTACCGCGAGCAGGACCCGGCCGGGCTCGCGCGCATCCTCGCGCCGGAGTTCCGCGTCACGGACGCCGCGGGCGCGCAGTCGGACCGCGCCGGCGAGCTCGCGCACGTGCGCGGCACGCCGCCCGCGTACGACTCGCTGGTGTTCCGCGCGACGCGCATCGACGTCTACGACGGCCGCTACGCCGTCGTGGCGGGCACGGGAACGATCTTCACGTCGCGCGCCGGCGGGCCGTCGGCGGCGAGCACGATCTACGCGTCGACGAACGTGCTCGTGAAGCGCGACGGCCGGTGGCAGGCGGTGGCGTCCCACGTCTCGGGCGTGCGGCCGGCGACGCGCGACGGCGCGTCGTCCACGCCGTCTACGCGCAGCCGCCGATCGTCGACGTGACGTGCCGGCGCGACGAGCGCGCGCGGGCCGCGTGCGCGGACGGCGTCGTCCCGAACCGCGCGCGGAAGGCGCTCGTGAAGTGGCTGTGGGAGGAGAATCCCACCGCCATCGCGATCGGCGACAGCGCGTCGGCGCCGTCCCGCAGCCGCTCGAGCGCTGCGTCGAGCCGCAGCTCCACGAGGTGCGCGTGGACGGCCACGCCGAAGGTCGCGCGATAGGCGCGGCTGAGCTGCCACGCGGAGAGCCCGACCGCCGTCCCGATCCCCGCGAGCGTGAGCGGCTCCGCGTGGCGCGCGCTCAGGAGGAGCCGGGCGGCGACCGCGGCCCGCCGCGCCGCCGGCTGCGCGCGCACCGTCGGCGCCGGCCCCGGTCGCACGGCGTGGCGCACCAGGGAGAGCGCCGCCTCGTGCGCGCGCACGACGTCGCCGTCCCGCGACGCGCGCACGAGCGCGTCGTGCGCCAGCGCGGCGGACGGGGTCAGCGGCACCGCGCTTCCGCGCGGCGGCGTGCGCGCACCCTCCCCCAACTCGTCGAGGAGCGCCGCGTCGGGGAGCAGCACGGTGCCGCGCTCCTCGCCGCCGCTGCGCGCCGAGATGCGGTACGACTCCCCGGCCGGCGCCCACGCGATCACCGAGCTGTCGGCGACCAGCTCGCGCGACGCGGCCAGACGCCGCACGTGCGCGCCGCGCCGCGCGATGAACAGCTCGGGCGCGAGCGGGCACTCCGGCTCCGCGCCCGACGGCGCGAGCGTGCCGGGACAGCGCCAGCCGAACACGTCGAGCGCGGGATCGGAGAGCCAGTGGGTCGTGGGCATCGACGGGTGGGCGGCGCCCGGACAGCGCACGCTCGGAAGATGGGGAGCCCCCCGCCCGGCGGCGAGTCGCGGGACGACGTCCCCGCACGATTCTGACAGCGCGGACGCGGCCGCGCGCGCCATCGTGCGGCATGTCGAACTCCCTCCCCTCCCGAGTCTTCCTCACCGGCGGCAGCGGCTACGTCGGCGGCGCCGTCGCCCGCGCGCTGCTCGACCGCGGCGTCTCCGTCGTCGCGCTGGTGCGCTCCGAGGCATCGGCGGCGCGGCTGCCGGCCGGCGCCTCGCCCCTCGTCGGCGACCTGCGCGATCCCTCCGCCTGGCAGGCGGCCGCGCGCGCGTGCGACGCCGCCGTGCACGCCGCCTTCGAGTACGACGCGCAGGGCCGCGAGGCGCCCGACGCCGACGCCGCCGCGGTCGCCGCGCTGCTCGACTCCGCCGGCGCCGGATCGCCGCTCCGCCACGTCGTCCACACGTCCAACGCGTTCCTGCTCGGCGACCATCCCGCCGGCGTCGTCGACGAGCACGCGCCGCTGGAGCCGGAGCGCGTCGCGCGCACCCCGCGCCTGCGCACCGAGGCCACGGTGCTCGGCCGCGCCGACGTCGGTGCCGTCGTGCGCGTCGGGATGGTGTACGGCGAGGGCGCGGGGGGCACGCTGCCGCACGTGTTCGCGGCGCTCGCCGCCGGGGACGCGCTCCCCGCGCTCGCCGGGCGACGCACGCGCTGGTCGCTCGTCCACCTGCGCGACCTCGCGCGGCTCTACGTGCGCGTGCTGGAGACCGGGGCGCGCGGCGCGTTCCACGGCGTGGACGGCACGCCGCTGCCGGTCGCCGACGTCGTCGCGCTCGCGGCCGACGCGCTCGCGACCACCGGCGTGCAGGCGCCGCCCGCGCCGCCCGACGGCGCGGTCGGGGTGTTCAACGCCGAGCACCTGGGCCGCCTCGGCGCCGACGTCGCCGTGCTGCCCACCGCGAGCCGGGCGCTCGGCTGGACGCCGCAGGTGCCGTCCTTCGCCGCCGGCGCCGTCGATGCCGCGCGCGCGTGGCACGCGCTCGGCGCCGCGTCGACCGCGCGCTGAGGCCTCCCCGAGGCACGCACCGCGGCACGCGCGAGGGCGCGCGAGGGCGCGCGGCGATCCGCAAGCCGCGCACACGTACGCCGCCGGCCTGCGGGCGCCGCACGCGTTATCGTCGCTGCGTCCAGCCTCTCGCGCGCGGCGTCCGACGATCGGCGCGCCGCGCGTCCGCATCGTCGCCGACATGTCGCACGTCGCACCGATCTCGGGTCCCATCGTCCGCGGCGCGTCGCTGCTCGCGCTGCTGATCGTCGCCGCGGGCTGCGCGGCGCGCCGTGCGCCGCGCGCCGCCGACCATCCGGAGCTCGCCGCGCTGTACGGCGCCGACCAGGCCGACCGCCGCGGCCCCTGGGACACCACGCTCGCTGCCGCGCGCGCACAGATGGAGCGCGACGCCGCGCGTCGCGCGCGCGTGCAGGCGCTCGTCGCCGCGAGCGCGGCGCGCACCGCCGCCGACCACTATCACGCGGCGATGGTGCTGCAGCACGGCGGGGACTCGACCGCGTACCGCGCCGCGCACGACCTCGCGCGCCGCGCGGTCGCGCTCGACCCCACGCACGCGCCGGCGCGCTGGCTGGTCGCCGCCGCGTGGGACCGCTATCAGCTGTCGATCGGGCGCCCGCAGTGGTACGGCACGCAGGGCGCGTGCGACCTCGCGACCGGCCGCGCCGCGATGCAGGCGATCGACACGACGCGCGTGACCGACGCGGAGCGCGTGCGGCTCGGCGTGCGCCCGCTCGCCGAGCAGCGCGCGACGTTCGCGTCGCGGTCCTGCCGCTGAGCAGGGGGACGCAGGAGCGCGACGGTCAGCGCGGCGCGGTCGTGATGCGCCGCAGCCGACCGCCGTCGTACTCGGTGATCCAGAGCGTGCCGTCCGCCTCGCGCACGATGCTGTTCGGTCCCTCGAACTCCGCGACCGCGCCCGCGCCGTCGCGCGCCCCACGCGCGCCCGATCCCGCGACGACGTGCAGCCCGCCCGCGGGATCGATGCGGTAGATGCGCTGGTGGCCGTAGCTCGGCACGTAGAGGTTGCCGCGCGCGTCGCGCGCCAGGTACTGGAGCATCGCGCGCGGCGCGTTCGGGACGCGCGCATGCACGCGCACTCGGCCGTCGGGCGCGACCGCGTGCACCTCGCCCGATCCGAAGTTCGAGACGTACAGCGTGCCCGCGGGATCGAACACGAGTCCGATCGGCGCCGAGAAGCCGCGCGCGAACACGCGGGCCACGCCGTCGCGGTCGATGCGGTGGACGACCGTGCCGTTCCAGTCGCCGAAGTCCGCGACGTACAGCGCCCCCGCCGCGTCGAACGCGAGCCCGCTCGGACGCCCGAGCCCGGACACCACGGTGCGGCGCGCGCCGGCGCTGTCGATCCGCACGACGGTGCCGTCGCCGAAGTTGGAGACGTAGAGCGCGCCGTCGGGACCGTACGCCACCGCGTCGGGCGCGACCAGCCGGTCGGCGAACACCGTGGCCGTCCCGCCGCCGCGCGGCACCCGCACGACCGTGGTCCCGCGCCCCTGCGCCCAGTTGGCGACCAGCAGATCCCCCGACGGGTGCAGCGTCGCGCCGTCGGGGCCGGACAGCATCCCGCCGCTGGGCACGGTCGTCACGACGCTTCCGCCGTCGTGCGGCACGTCGGGCGGCGGGAGCGGCGCCGACGCGGCCGGCGCGGGGCTCGGCGCCTGCGCGCGTGCCGCGCCGCCCACGCCGGCCGACGCGAGCAGCGCCAGCGCGGTGCAGGCGACGCAGAGGCGCGCTGCGCGCGCGGTCGCGCCGGGCGGGATGCGGGGCGCGGAGGCGCGCGTCGTCGAGGCCATGCGGGATCGGGAGCGGGGTGGGAGCACGGACGCGCCGCGGGACGACGCGCCGCGCTACACGTCGAAGTGTACGTGGCGCAGCGAGTAGCCGGCGCCCGGCACCGTCACGAGGTGGCGCGGCTGCGACGGCTGCGCCTCCAGCTTGCGGCGCAGCGCGACGAGGAGCATGTCCAGGCTGCGCGAGCTGGGATGATACCGCTGCCACAGCAGCTGGCTCAGCTCCGCGCGGCCGACCGGCTGCTCGGCGCGCGCGGCCAGCGCGTCCAGCGCCTGGGACTCGCGCGGCGTCAGCCGGAGCAGCACGCCCGCGCGCATCGCGGTGCGCGCGTCGAGGTCCACGACCGTCTCGCCGATGCGGAAGCGGCGCCCCGGGCGCGGCTCGACGGCCGAAGGCTTCGACCGCCCCACCTTCCGCGCGAACGCGAGCAGCAGCTCGACGGGGCACGGCGTCGCCACCACCGCGTCCACGCCCATGTCGAGCAGCCGCACCTGCGAGGCCGTCGACATGCGCCACGTCTCGAACACGAGGAACGCCTGCGGGTGGGCGACGCGGAGCGCCCGCAGCGCCTCGACGTGCTCGGGCGTGCTGCCGGCGTCGCACACGTGCAGCAGGTCCGGCGTCCGCAGCGCGCCGGCGGCGAGCGCCTCCGGCAGGCTCGCGATCCAGGTGACGTCGATGCCGTGCCCGGCGCAGAACGCCGCGAGCTCGCGCGCCGCGAGCGAGTCGCGCGCGACGTACACGAGGTGCACGCCCGACCCGTGATCCGTCGGGCGCACGAGCCGCGCGACGGCCGATCGCGCGGGCGCGTCGTCGTCGCCGCGCCGCGCCGATGCACCGGCGTGCGAGTGGGAGGGACTGGACGGCAGGCTCACGACGGATGCACGACGGATGCACGATGGAACGACGCGCGCCACCACCACGACGGCGCGACGATGCCAATCTGTCGCATCCAGGCGCCGCGCAGCACGCGCGACGTGCGCGCCGCGCCAACACGCGCAACGAGAGCACAGCGTGCACGCGGCGCGCGCACGACGCGCGCGGGACGTGCGTGCCGTTCTTGCGCAGTTCGCGGTTGGACGGCGTCGCGCGGCACGCCGCGCTGGAACGTCGCGCGCTCGTGGTGAGAGTTGCGACGCGCGCACGCGACGTGGCGTGCGCGGCACCGCCCTGCCCCACGGCCCACCGCCATGCGTCGTTCGCTTCCGCGCGCCGTCGTCGGCGCCGCGCTCCTGCTCGTGCCCGCGCTCGCCGCGGCGCAGTCCGCCGACGCGCCCGCGGTCCGCGTGCCGGCGACGCTGCGCGTCCCCGGCGGCGCCGCGATGCCCGTCCTCGTCGACGGCCGCTTCGCCGCGGGCGAGTGGGACGACGCGCGGCGCGTCGCCGTCGGCCCGTCCGACACGCTGCTGCTCAAGGAGCACCGCGGCCACGTCTACGTCGGCGTGATCGCCGCGCGGCCGTTCCCCGTCTACGTCGAGCTGTTCCTGCGCGACGGGAGCGGGACGCTGCACCACCTGCACGCGTCCATGCAGCTCGGCGAGCGCACGTTGGTCGACACCGCGTGGACCGACGCGAGCCCACGCACGCTGTGGGGCAACGAGTCCGACTGGACCGCGAACGAGTCCAAGTTCCGTCCCGACCGTCGGCGCCCCAACCCCGCCGTCGTGGACACGGGCGACGTCTTCCCGCAGCGCGGGCGCGAGTTCCAGCTGCGGCGCTCGCGCTTCGTCGGCACGCGCTGGCAGGTGCGCCTCGAGGTGCGCGACTTCGGCGGCCGCGTGCCGGATCTCGTCGTGCCGGCCGGGTCGCACCGCAAGTCGTTCGACGGCTGGCTCACGCTGGAGCTGCCCTGAGCGCCCGCCCCGAAGCTACGGCGCGCGCAGCTTCTTGAGCCGCTCTTCCGCGTTCTTGTTGTTCGGATCGAGCGCGAGCGAGCGCTCGTAGTGCTCGATGGCGCGCGCGCGATCGCCGTGCGCCATGTAGGCCTCGCCCAGGCTGTCGTGCGGGTTGGACGCGTCCGGGTACTCGGCGACGTTGCGCGCGAACACCTTGATCGCCTCCGGCAGCTTCCCGCGCCCCAGGAGCTCGTAGCCGAGCGTGTTGAGCAGCATCTCGTGGAACGCCGCCTTCGGGTAGCTCGCCTTGAGCGCCGCGTGGAGGGCGAGGGCGCTGTCGGCCCCCGCGCGGACGGCCGTGCGCGCGAGGCGCAGTCCGAGATCCGGATAGAGCACGCGCCGGATCGCCCACGCCGCGAGCTCCGGCTCCGCCGAGTGCACGTAGTGGCCGCTGTTGGGCGTCAGCACGACCGTGCCCTGCGCGTCCGGCGCGCCGGCGCGCACGTGCCGCGTCATGTTGGCGACGCGCTGGCGGATCGTCGCCTGCGACCAGGCCGCGTGCTTGGACGCCCCGCCCGGGAACAGCGGCATGTCGGGCTGCCACGGCTCGTACCGGCCGGCCAGCAGCACGACCGCCGGCACGTCGACCGGCGCGCGGAGGGCACGGTGGCGCGGGAAGCCGGCGGTGACCACCGGCACGAAGGCCGCGAGCTCCGCGCGCATGGCAGGCGGCATCTCGGCCTTGCGATCGTAGGCGTCCATCTCGCGGTTGAACCACGTCCGCCCGCCCGGCACGCCGATCTCGCGCCAGATCGCGTCTTGGTCGGCGACGGTCTGCGTGAAGTCGGTCGGGTCGACGTACACGAGCCCCACCACCTCGTCCGGGTGGCGCGCCGCGAAGAGCCGGATCGCCGGGCCGCCCATCGAGTGGCCGACGAGCACGTACGGCGGCCGCACGCCCGCCTTCGCGAGCAGCGCGTGCAGCTCCTGCACGATGTGCTCGAGCGTCGGCGCGGCGCGTCCCGGCTCGGAGCCGCCGATGCCCGCGCGGTCGTACACGAACGTCGCCGTCTCGCGGGCGAGGTCGCGCTGCACGGCGTCCCACGTCTCGAGCGGCGTGCCGAGCCCGCTCTCGAACACGATCGTCGGCTGGCCGCCGGCGGCGGCGCCGGCGGTGCGCACGCGCAGCCGGTAGCCGCCCATGTCGATCATGCGCGTGGCGAACGCGGACGTGTCGGCGCTGGCCGCGACCGGGGCGGCCTGCGCGCCGACGACGCGCGACGCGGGGACGGCGAGCGCCAGCGCGACGGCGCAGACGACGGCGCAGACGACGGAGCAGCGGCGGAGGAGTCGCGAGCGGGGCATGCTGACGGAGCGGTGGAGGGACGCGGCGTGCGCGGTGCCAACGTCGTCCGACGGGCCCGGCCCGTCAACCGCGCGTGGATGCGCGTCGACGGGGATCACGCGCGCGTCCCGACGCCGTCAGCGTCGCGCGGGCACCGCTGCCGCGACGCGCACCGCGCCCGTCGCGCGGCGCAGCACGAAGTCCACCGGCGTCGTCTCGCCCGCGACCACCGTGACGACGCGCGCGAGCGGCTCGGCGCTCGCCGCGTAGCCGGTGGGCGGCGTCACCGTGACCCGCCGCGCGCCGGCCGGCACGGCGGTCACCGTCCAGCTTCCGTCCGCGCGCGTCGTCGATCCGACCTCGAACAGCCCGCCGCTGGTGTTGGGCATCTGGATGCGGACGCCGACGCCGGCGAGCGGCGCGGCCTGCTCGTCGCGCACGCGCACCACGACGGCGCCCGTGTCGGGCGGCGCCGAGAGACTAGCCCCGTCGCACGCGGCGCCGAGCAGCGTCGTCGCGACGGGCAGCGCATGGAGCATGCGGCGGATCGGACGCGTGCGGTCCTGACGATGACGCATCATGGGTGCGCGGCTGGAGGGTGCGGTGGCGCCGGCGTGGCGTGCGTCGCGCGCGAGCGGTCGGGCACCGCCCGCCCTCTCCGCAATCTGCGGCCGGGGAGACGGTGCGTCATCCCGCGGGCGCGTCCGGTGCCGCCTGGAGCATCGCCTGCGCGAGCGCGTACAGCCGACCGAAGTACACCCAGCTCTCCCCCGCGAGCTGCGGCATGACGGCGCGTACGTCCGCGGCGCTGGCGCGCAGCGTGAACCACTGGTCCGGCCGCAGCGTGCCGCCGGTGCCGAGGTACGCGGCGGCGAGGCCGGCGATGTCCGCGTCGAGCATGATGAGCGAGACGCCCGCGATCTCCGCGCCGCCGCCGAGATCGCTCGGGTACTGCGCCTCCGCGTGCGCCGCGAAGAGGTCGTGAACCGATGCCATGCGTGGTGGGCGAGCGCCCGGGTTGAGGTGCGGCTGGGTGTGGCGGGATGCGGCCGGACGTGGAGCATACACCGGGGATCGCGCACCGGCCCACGGCCGCGCGGCGCCGCGCACGCGGAGCAGTCGCAGCGCGACGACGCCGTCTCGGAGGAGGCTCGCGGGCGATCGCGGATCCGGCAGCACGGACGGCGTCATGCGGTGCGTCATGCGGTACGTCGTGCGACACGTGATGCGGGACCGTGCATCGGCGACTCAGCCCACCACGTCGAAGTGCCGGACGTGCGGCTCGCGCTCGATCAGGTACGCGTCGTCCTCGGGGTAGTAGCGCGCGCGCTCGTAGTCGGCGCCGGCGAACGCGATGATCGCGTCGACCGAGTCCCAGAAGGAGAGCGTCGTGAAGTGCGCCTCCTCTCCCTCGTCGCGCCGCAGCAGCCAGGCGCCGCGATTGCCGGGCGTCTCGCGATACTGCGCGAGCCCCGTGGCCTCGACGTACGCGGCGTAGGCGTCGGCCTTGGCCGCGGGCACGCGGCCGTGCCACATGCGGGCGATCATCGAAGACGGGTCCGAGTGGAGGAGACGGTGCGGACGCGGGATCGCGCCGACGGGCGACGTCGGCGCCGCGAGCGCGAACCCCGGGCCGGGCCACCGCAGGCGGGCGCCCGCGGCACCCATCCGGGCTGCGCGCGGCGCGGTGAACCCGCCGGCGCGCGAGCGGGCCTCACAGCGGCCAGACGGTGAACCGCGGGAGCCGGGTCCGCACGAAGCGGCCGCGCATCCCCTGCACCGCCGAGTCGAGCGTCACCAGCTCGGCGCGCGACAGCTCGAGCCGGTCCTCGTCGGGCTGGTCCTGCGTCTCCACCGGGTAGTCCGTGAACGGCGTGCGCGCCTGCTCGATGTGCGTGCCGAGGATGGCGGACACGGGGTGAGACGCGGTGAAGGCCACCAGGCGCGCCGTGCTGGCGGCGAACGCCGCGGTGTCGCGCACGTACAGGCGGCCGGGATAGAAGGTGTCGCCGGTCAGCAGCACGCCCGTCGCGCGGTCATGGATGGCGAGGCTCGCGGGCTCGTGCCCGGGGATCGCGAGCACGTCGAGCACGCGCCCGCCGAGGTCGAACGACACCGCCTCCGTCGGCCAGCGGCGGAAGCCGAAGAATGCGCGCACCGCCGCCGTGTCGGCGTCGACCAGCGTCACGCCGACGCGGCCGCGGAACTGGTCGTCGCCGGCCGTGTGGTCGCCGTGCCCGTGGCTGTGCGCCACGACCAGCTCGCGCGGCGTTCCGTCGTGCGTGGCGCGCCACGCGTCGAGGATGCTGTCGACCGGCGCGGCGACCGCGATGCCGCCGGCGCCGGTGTCGAGCAGCAGCGCGCGCGACCGCCCCACGAGCAGGTAGAGGAACGGCTTCTCGTAGTTCGTGCAGGCCGGCTGCCGCAGGATGAAGAACCCCGGGTGGTACTCGTGGATGCGGAACGCGGGTCGTCCGTCGCAGGCCGCGCCGCCGGCGTACCACGTCGCGGGCATGCGGCCGGCGACCGGGCGCGCCGCCGGCCTTCCGCAGCCGGCGAGCAGACACCCGAGTGCGGACAGCGCGAGGAGTCGGAGGAGCGGGCGCACGTAGGAGGGATTCGTGGGGATTCGTGGGGATTCGTGGCGATGCGTGACTCGCGGGATCGCGGGCGCTGGCACGGCGGCCGACGTCGGCCACAGCGACGGGGCACGGGGTCATTCGACGGCGCGGCGCGACGCGCGATCCGCCCGGGCATGCGCGACGGCGTGCACCATGGCCTGCTTCGACGCCTGCGCGAAGCGACGCTGCAGCCGTCGCGCGAGCGGGTATCCGAGCCGCATCAGCGCGTGCCGCGGGCGCGAGTACGCGAGCAGGTCGTACCAGACGCCGTCGTCCGCGCGGTGCCACTCGACCGCGAAGCGCTCCTCGCCGACCGCGCCGTGCTCCGGCAGCGTGCCGTACGCGAAGCCCCAGCGGCGCACGTCGGCCGTCTCGTCGTCGAGGACGTGGACGATGCGGCACGCGTTGAGCGACCAGAAGCCGTAGTGGCCCACGACGACGGCCACCGTCTCGCCGGGCGTGATGGGCGCGCCCGCGGGATGCACCGACGCCCAGCCGAGCGCGGTCATCCGCCAGGCGCGGAGCGCGTCGACGGCGTCGCGGAACGCCTCGGCGCCGGTGCCCACGCGGACGCGGTTGTGGTCGACCGTGTAGCCGGCCGGCGCGCGTGCGTCGCGCGTCGCCCCGACCTCGGCGTACGAGAGCGCCGCGTCCCGCTGGCGAGCGACGAACGCGTGGATCTGCCGCAGGCTCGGCGGCGTGAGCTGGAACACCGGATCGGCGTGGAGGACTGCGTCGCCTGTAGCACGAGTTCGGCCACCGCACCGTCTGCCGCGCCGCCCGCGACGCGCGTCGCCGGCCGATGCGCGATCCCGGCTGCGGGGACGAGCGTGCATCGTACGCGCCGCGCGCACGCCGCGCGCATGCCGCCGCGTCAGCGAGTGCGGGGGCGCCACATCGGCACGAGGCGCCGCATCTCGGGGAGGGCGGTGAGCGCCTCGTCCACGACTCGGGCCAGCTGCTCGGACTCGGCGCGCCACCGACGGCGACGCTCCGCGTCGGTCGTCGCGGCCGCCGGCGACGCGCATGCGACCGGCGGGATCGTCACGGCGTGCGACGTGATCGGCGGCGCGGTCGTCGCACCGGCGTCCGCATCGACGGTCGCATCGGCCGGGCGCCGATCGTCGACGAGCAGCACGAGCGTCTGCGCCGGCGGCGCGAAGGGGAACTCGCGGCCCGCCACCCGCACGCGGCGCAGCGTGGCGCTGTGCAGCACCTCCCGCGGCCCGCCCACGTCGCTCCCCGCGTTCCACCCGGGTGGCAGGTCCCGCACGGGCGGCACGTCCGGTGGCGGACGCGAGGCGCGGCGGAACGGCGTGAGCAGCAGGCGGAGCGACTCGCCGAGCGACAGCGACCGTAGCGGCTGCGGTGTCACCCGCCGCACCACGATGGCCGTGACCCGTGCCGCTCCGGTCGCGCGGTCGGTCTCGGCGAAGTGGTCCACCGTGAAGTCCGCGGCGCCGACGACGGTGACGCTGCCCATGTCAGTCCAGATGCTCGAAGGGTGCGCGTAAAGGGAAAGGAACGCCGTGCTCAGTGCGGCGACACCGCGCGATAGGCGAAGTAGTCGACGCGACCATCCAGGTTGAGCCAGATGCGCCACTCCAACGTCCCCTGCGCGAAGGCGGCCCGGTAGATGTCCGGCCCTGCCGCGCCGACGCCGGTGAAGGTCAGCGACTGCAGCGCGCCGAGGCTCGCGATGGTGGTCTGCCGTTCCGTGACCTGACGCCGCGTCTGCCGCGACAGCTCGGGGCTCATGCGGCCGTAGTCGGGCCGTCCGAGTCGCAGCTCGTCGATGAGTCGCCGCACCGCCGCCTCGCTGTGCGGCGACGCCACCCGCGTCTTCCTCCGCCGATCGATGTCCGCCTGGAGCTCGGCGCGCCTCGCCGCGGCGAGCGAGGCGAGGATGTCCACGGCGAGTCGGTCGGGGTCCTGCTTCCCGCCGAAGACGTTCCGCAGGACGACCACGCCGAGCTGCGCGTTCCGGTCGTAGTACATCGCCGCGCGATAGCCCGGGACGCTCCCGTCGTGCCCGAGGATGGGGTAGCCGTCACGCTGCAGCGCCTTGAATCCCAGGCCGTATCCGGTCTCCAGGAACGCGTCCGTCGCGACCATTCCTCCGAACGCGTCGTCCAGGACCGAGCGGGCGAGCACGCTGTCCGGCCCCTGCCCGAGCTCGAAGCTCACGAAGCGCGCGAGATCGTCGACCGTCGTGAAGATCGCACCCGTCGGCACCCGGAAGCCGCGCCCGATGCGCGCCTCGCGGGCCGCGGTGGTGTCGTCGATCGCTCCGTCGTCGCCGACCTGGTAGCCCACCGCGAGATCCGATGCGATCGTCGGGTCGAGCTCGAAGCGCGTGCGCTCCATCCCGAGCGGCCGGAGCACGCGCGCGCGCTGCCACTCGACGTACGACTGGCCGGCGGCCCGCGCGAGCGCCGCGCCCAGGATCCCGTAGCCGACGTTCGAGTATGCGTACTCGGTGCCGGGGACCGACGCGTAGCGCGTGTGCGGCAGGGCCGCGAGCAGCGACTGCTCCCACGCCGACACCGGCCCGGTCGAGAATCGCCCCGCGGCGTCATCGGGGTCTCGCGCCAGTCCCGCGGTCATGGTCGCCAGCTGCAGGAAGGTGATCGGACCCGCGCCCGCCGGCCTGCCGCCGATCTGCCGAACTTCGGGGAGATGGCGCTCGACCGGATCGGAGAGCTGGACCCGCCCCGCGGCCGCCAGCTGCATCAGCATGACCGCGGTGAACGGCTTGGTGACCGAGCCGATCCGGTACACCGTGTTGCGGTCCGCCGGACGGCGGGTCTTCATGTCGGCGAGGCCGACGCTCCGCGTCCACGCGAGCCGCGGGCCGGCGACCACGCCGACGGTGACGCTGCCGAGACTGTCCTTCGCGAACTCCGCGGAGAGGAGCGAGTCCGCCACCTCGATGCCGCGCACCGCGCGCGGCGTCGACGCCTGCCCCGTGGCGCGCGCGGGGAGCAGCGCGGCGCACGCGAGGCACGCGAGGCACGCAAACAGCGCCCGGGCGGTCGCATCGCGCCCTCCGCTCCTCGCTCCTGGCATCGGCGTCGTCCGTTCGCGCATGAGGTCTGTCGCTCTCCGGGAAGGATGCGGGCGAGGGAGTGTGTCCGCGCGCGTCGCGGCATCGCCGTCGTACCGCGACGGCCGTCGCGCTGGCATGTGCGCGATGCGCTCAGCGTGACGGCGCCGGACGCACGCGGAACGAGCGGAGGATGTCCCGGAAGATCGGACCCATCACCGGCCACGCCTCGCCATAGGATTCGGCGTCGAGAACGTACGCCGTTCCGTCGACGACCGCGACGAGCCGGTGCGAGCGGCCGACAACGCCCGTCCCGAGCTCGGTCTCCAGCTCGACGGCCGGCGTGCTGTCCGACAGCCGCACGGCGCGGCGTGCGAGCACCCGCACTCCCTGTGGGCTCTGGCGCTGCGCCGCCAGCACCAGCTCGATCAGCTCGTCGGCGGTCGCGAGTGGAACGCGCGCCGTGTGGATGCCCACCAGACCGAACGGCGATCCGCTCGGCGCCCGCAGCTGCACGGACGCGACGTTCTGACTGTCGACCGTCCAGCCGACCGGGTAGGCCACGGTCCAGCGGTGCACCGGGCTGACGTAGACCGCGTCCCCACGCTGCGCGCGGGCCGCGTGCGGCAGCGCGACGGTCAGGGCGAGCGACAGCGCGAGTGCGACGCGGCGCGACAGGAGCATGGATGTGGTGGACGCGTGACGTGGCGAGGGAAGTCGGCACCTGGGAGTCGGCCGGCCTCCGGTTCAGCGGCGCGGCGGGCGCGTCGCGCGCACGAATGGTGGCGCTTCGCGTCGATGTCGGCCAGGCATTCGCCGGATGCGTCGGGTGCCCGTCGGCCGCATCGCGACGACGGCCGGCGCGTCGCTGCCCCCGCGTCCGCTCACGGCGCCGGCGCGCCCTCGACCTCCCGATCCGCCGCGCCCCGCACGATCGCCTCCGCGAGATCGGCCACCCGCGCGAGCCCCGGCAGGTCCAGCTTCGCGGCCACGTCGGAGGCCCGATGGTAGTCGCCGTGGAAGCCGGTGAAGAGCATGACGGCCGGGATGCGCGCCTGCGCGAAGCTGGCGTGATCCGACCGCCCGCCGAGCCGCGACGTGTAGACGTGGCGCAGGCCGAGGCGGCCGGCGGCGCCGTCGACGAGCGCGCGCACGTACTCCGGCGTCCTCGGCGCATCGACCGTGAGCGGTCCGTCGCGCAGCCGGCCCACCATGTCGAGGTTCAGCATCAGGTCGATGGTCCGTCGCTCCACCGGCGGGTGCTCCACGAACACGCGCGAGCCCACCAGCCCGAGCTCCTCCGCGTCGAAGTGCGCGAGCAGCACGGAGCGGCGGGGCGGGCGCGCGGCGAGGCGGCGCGCGAGCTCGAGGACGACGGCGGCGCCCGACGCGTTGTCGTCGGCGCCCGGGCGGATCACCGGGCCGAGCGCCTCGTCGAACGCCCCGAACGTGGAGCGGCCGAGGTGATCGTAGTGCGCGCCGATCACCACGTGGCGTCCGCGCAGGGCACTGTCGGCACCCGGGATCACGACGGCGATGTTGCGCCCGGTGGCGCCGTCGGCGTCGAAGAACTGGAAGTAGGTGGGAGGACACGGCGCGCCGGCCGCACACGCGCGGGCGAAGGCGCCGGTGAGCGCGAGGCGCTGGTACTCGCGCGCGATGTAGGCGGCCGCGCTGTCGCTGCCCGGCGTACCGGTCGCGCGTCCGGCGAGTGCGCGGCTGGCGAGGTACTGCACGTCGGCGACGAGCGCCGTCGCCGGCGTCGGTACGGGCGGCGCGGCCGGGCGACATGCGAGCGCCAGGACGGCGAGGAGACCGACGATGCGGGAGCGGAGGGTCATGGCTGGCGACGCGCGCATCCGGCACGAGGCGTTGCGCACCGCGGCAGCGTCGCGTCGGCGCGCACCGGCGTGACGCGCCGCGCCCTCAGTGCCGCTCGTGCCACGCGAGGCCTCCCGGCAGCTCGGACCATGCGGCCGCCACGTACTCGAGGTGCACCACGCGGCGATGCGACGCCTCCCGCGCCGGCGAGGACGCGTGCAGCAGCAGCGAGTGGAACGCGAGAATGCCTCCGCGAGGTACCGTGCAGACGACCTCGGGGACCTCGGCCCGCCACCGGTCGACCTCGGACGCGGCGAGGCGACCGGCCCGGTGCGAGCCCGGGAGGACGCGCACCGGGCCGTTCGCCTCGGTGCAGTCGTCCAGGTGCACGCGCACGGCGACCATGTCGGCCAGCAGCGTCGCGGGCGGCTGCACGTGCGGCACGCCGTCCTTCTCGGTCCACGGTCCGAAGCCGGACACGTCGCGCCGCTCGCGGAGCGCGATGGTGAGGTCCTGATGCCAGACCACCTTCCAGTTCGCGCCCGGTGTCTTGTCGAACAGGATGCCGCGCACCGCGAACGCGCCCGGGCCGAGCGCGGCCTCGGCGACTCCGCGCACCGCCGGATGCCGTGCGAGCGCCCGCACGGCCGGGACGTCGCGCAGCAGGTGGCGCACGCCACCCTTCACGCCCGCGGCGGCGGCGCCCAGCGGCGCGCACGCGTCGAGGAGCGCGTCGACGCCGGCCGGGTCGAGCGCTTCGGGTACGATGGCGTATCCGTCGCGCGCGAGCGCCTCGGCGGGCGCGGAGCTCGGGGGCTGCCTCATGGCGATCAAGGTATCCTGGCGAACGCCGGGCTTCAGCTGCGGGCGGATGCCGCCATGGAGCGCCGCGACGCTCCCGCAGCCCGGACGGCCGTCGCAGCACCCGGCGACGCCGCGTGCGGGCACCAGCGGCACCTCTCGTCGGCGACTAGGGCGTGACCGTGATGCGCACCGACGCCGAGGAGCCGCTGCGACGGCCCTGCACGATCAGATCGGTCGTGCCCGGCGTCCGCCCCGTCGCGCGCCCGGTGGACGGATCGACCGTGAGCACGCGCGCGTCATGCGCGCTCCACGCCGCCTCGTCCGCATGCGGCAGCTGACCGCCGCATACGGTGAAGTCCGCGCTCGGCGTCAGCGCTCGACCGACCGCGACGGTGCGTTGCTCGAGGCGGAGCACCACCGTCGCTCCTTCGGCCGAGCAGGTGACGCCGACGGCGACGGAATCGCGAAGCACCTGCGCGTTCACGACGACCGTTCCGTCCAGCCAGGTCTCCCCGACGCCTCGCGCGACGATCACGCCACCCGTGTCGACGGCGACCACCGAGGGCTGGCGGGAGCTGAGACGCAGCGTGGGCCCGGCAGCGACACGGAGGCCCGAGGCATCCTGCAGCTCCGCGCGGAGCGGGACGCGCACGCCGAGCCGCATGCCGAAGAACTCCTCGCCACCGGCGAGGACCAGGGTGGGCGCACCACCCGCGGCCGTCGCGTCATGACAGGCGAGGATTCCCACCACGAGGAGGACGGTGCGGGCCGACGCAGCGGAGCGCCCACGCGAATCGGTCGGGCCGATCTCGAACGGCAGAGGCATGGATGCAGCATACGGGTGTGCCGCCATGAAGCTCGAGCGCGGCGCCCGCCGCACCCGACGCACGGTGGCGAGGTCGGAGCGCGAGGCGCCCTCGCTGCCCACGGGCACGCCGCGCTAGCGGCGCGGCACGCCGGAGCTGGCGCGCCGCTGCTCGACGGCGCGCCACAGCTCGTGCAGCACGATCGCGACGGCGAACGCGGTCGCCCAGCGGACGCGTCCGGCCGCGAGGAGCGCCGACACGCCGGCGCCGAAGACCGCCAGCTCGACGAGGAGCCGCGCGGGCGCCGAGGCTCGCACGCGCGCCTTCGGCGAGACCACCGCGCCCCACGCGATGGCTGCCGCGAGTGGCGCGACGATGGCGAGCGCCACGCGAGCGGCGAGCGCTGCGCGCGCGTGGGCGCCGCCGTAGCTCAGCGCGGCGAGGGCGGAGAGCTCGAGGACGAAGCGGAGCGTGAGGTTCGCTGGTGACACGATGGGTGCAGACCCGAGTGGGCATGCGTGCCGACGTCCAAGTCGCGCCCGACCGACGACTGGAGTCTCGCGGAGCGAGGCGATCCGGAGCCCATCGATGCGAACGGCGCGTCCACAGCGCGACGTGCCACGAGCAGGCTGCCGACCGCACAGATCAACGTCAGCGCGAACGCCGCCCCGAGGTACGCCGCGTCCTCCGCTCGCCAGCCATCGGGCCGGCTGCTCAGCATGTACCACATGGGCAGCAGCACGAGGACCGCGCTCGCGACCACGGCCCAGCGAGCCATCCGAGCGGCAGTCAACTCGGAGAACGCGCGACGGCGCCCGAGGGTGGTGAGCGCACCCGCGAACGCCAAGCCGGCCAGGAAGCCGTACCACCCCACCCACAGGCCGTCCACGGCCCGGACGAGGAGCGCGTCATCGGGAGCGGCGCCGGCCAGCACGTGAAGGTACGGAGATGCGACGACGCCGCCGAGCGCCCACACCACGGCCCATGTGGCTGCGGTGCCGAGCGCGGCGCGGGCACGTGTGGGTGCACGGACAGCCATGGCCTCTCTCCTCTCCGGTACGCCGGGGAACGACCGCCTGAAGCCCGAGTTCAGCGGCGGACAAACGTCACGCTCACGATACGCCGCGCCGCCACGCTCGCGCGACCGTCAGGTGCCACGCCGCGTCACACCGCGCGCACGATCGGCGCTCCCTCCGCCACTGACCGGTACGGCGCGAGGAGCGCGGACCGGCGACGTCGGATCAGCTGCGCGCCAATCCCCACGACCAGCAGCGAGGCCACCGCCACGGTGATGCCGAACGCCATCCCCTGTCCCGGGCGCGGCCGCAGCGCCGGCATCCGGGTCGCGATCTCCGACACCGCGGCCGCGATCAGTCCGACGTAGGACCACGTCATCCACTGGTAGTGCCGCTCGAGCGCACGCGCACGTCCCACAGGATCGCGACGCTCCCGCGCTCGGCGCGCCCCGATCGCCGTGGCGGTGCCCGCCAGCACCGTCACGAGGCTGAAGAGGGCGCCGACGTGGAACGGCCCGAAGCGCCCGAACAGGCGGTAGATGAGGAGCGCGGTCCCGTTGAGCAGGAGCATGCTCGCCACGTAGGCCCAGCCCAGCTGCCGGTGGCGGCGCGTCCCCTTGCGGGTCAGGAGCACCGCGGCGCCCGCCACGAGCGCGGTGAGCGCGGCCAGGGTGTGGGTCCAGCCGAGAGAGATCATGCCCGCCCTACGGCTGCCGCCGCGGAAAGCTTCGCACACTGGCCATCGCGAGACGGCCGGGCTCCGCTCCGACGCGCCTCGCTCGCCGACCGCGTCCTCGCCTCAGCCGGCGCCGTCGGACCCGCCGCCCGTGCCGCGTCGCAGCATCGTCGTGCCGAGCACGAACCAGAGCAGCGCCAGGATGAGGAACGGGGCGTTGGGCCCGCGCCCTCGGATCCAGGGCAGCAGCCCGGCGACGACCGAGAGTGCGGAGGCGAGGAAGAAGGCCACGGCGGCGCTGCGATACGACGCGGACGACATGCGGATGGCGTGCGGGAGGAGGGAGTGCGCGCGAGCGGGGCGCACGGTGGCCCCGTGTACGATGGCTGCGTGCGCGCTGCGTGGGTCCGCAGCGGCCGTCATCGCCGCGCACGGTCGGTGCCGCGCATCCACGGCATGCGCGGCATGCGCTCGGCGGCGGCACGTCGGCGTGCGAGGAGCCACGCCGTGCCGACGGCGAGCAGTCCGAGCGGCACCGCGCCGACATAGAGCGCGGGCACCCACCAGAGGTGCATCGGCATCGCGATCACGCGCCCGCCCCCGGACAGCAGCGGCCGGTGCGGCGGCCAGTGCAGCACCGTGTAGAAGCTGTCCTCCGCGAACGGCGCTGCCATCGACGCCCCACGCGCGGCGTTCGCGAGGCGAAGGTCGTCCGCACGGTACTCGACGGTCTGGAGAGGGTGCGACTGCCCTCCCTGCAGACGCGCGACGAGCGGTGGCGTCGGCCGTTCGAGAAGCACGAACATGACGAGCAGGAGCGCGGCCTCGAGCAGCGCGCCCGCGCTCCACAGCCTGAGCAGACGCCGGGGCGACCACTCCGCGAGCTGCAGCATCAGCCGTGCGTCGGGGCCGACGCCACCGCGGCCATCGTGCGCGTCAGCTCTCGTCCACGAGCCGGACGATGCGCGCATCGCGCATCGTGAACGCCGAGCGCCCGGCCAGCCGCAACGTCGTGCCCGCGCGCAGCTCGGGCCCGAGGTCCGCCGCGAGCACGCCCTCGTAGTCGATCTCCACCTCCGCGCCCTCCTCCGTGGGACGGTACTCGCGGATCGTCTGGCGGCGGCTCGTGAAGAGCGTGGCCGCGTGCTCCGCCAGTGCGCGGAACTCCTCGCGCCCGCGCGCCGACGCGGTGACCTGCCCGCCCGCGACGTTCTCGAACGTCACGTCCTCGTGCAGCAGCGCGAGCATGCCCGGCACGTCGAACGCGTTGTACGCGGCGAGATAGCGCTCGACGAGCGCGCGATGCGAGTCGACCGGGGTCATTGAATCGAGGAAGCGACGTCGACGATGGAACGCGGAGGCGCGGCGATGCGCGGTGCACGACGTCGGCTCGGCTCACCGTGTTCGGAGCGGGAGCGCCGGGCGTCGCGACGCATACCATAGCCCGCCGGTCCGCCGCGGCGCCACGTCGGGCGTCAGGACCGCGCGACGCCGCCGCTCCTCGCGGCGCGGAAGTCCGCGCTCGTCAGCACGAACGCGTGCACCGGCTCCTCGGGGCCCGCCAGCACGCCGCTCGCGACGAACTCGAGGCGCGCGGCGAGTCGATGCGCCGGCACGTTGGAGGCGCGCACCCACGCGACGAGCTCCGGCAGCCCGCGCGTGCCGAACGCGTACGCGCCGAGCGCCTGCACCACCTCGACCGCGCAGCCGCGGCGACGGTGGGCCGGCGCGATCGCGACGAACGGCTCCACCCCGCCGAGCGCCGCGGGCCGGAGCCCCGCCGAGCCGACGACGTCGCCGGCGCGCGCCTCGACGACCCAGAGGCCCATCCCCACCGCCTCCAGCCGCTGGAACTGCAGCAGCGCGGCCTGCACGCCGGGCAGCGCCACCGGCGCGCCCTCCCAGAGCCCGTGCCGCACGCGCGGCGCGCGCCAGAGCCGCAGCAGCGCGGCCGCGTCGCCCGGCTGGGCGGCGCGGAGGCGCAGGCGCGGCGTCAGCAGCGTGGGCAGCATCAGCGCGGATCGGGCGCGGGGCCCCGGTCCGCCGCGTCCGCGCGCGCGGCTTCGGCGAGCACGCGCGTCAGGATGCGGCGCGCGATCGGCCGGTACGTCGCGACCGACCCGGCGGCCGCGCCGCGGAGCTGCGCCTCGACCTCGCGGAGGTACGCCGCCACGTCGCGCTCCGCGTCCACGTTCGCGCGGATGATCTCGGCGATCCCGCGGTCGTGGCGCGCCGGGTCGCCGTCGCCGGCGGGATCCCACCCGGAATCCGGCAGCACGCGCGCGACCGCGTCGTGCACGGCGAACGGTCCGCCGCGCGCCTCGAGCGCGGCGACGGCGGCCTCGATGGCCTCGGGCGTGAGCGCGAGCATTCGCGTCGTCGGTGAGCGGGGTCGTGGCGAGCCACCCGATCGGCTGCTGCGCATCTTCAGTCGGCGGCCGGGCGGGGCTGGTCCGCGCCGTCGGCGCGCGCGTACAGGATGCGCGGCGACGGCGCGAACGCGGGGGTCATGATCTCGAGGTACCAGCTCGGCGACACGCCGAGGGCCGCCTCCATCGCGCCGAACAGCTCGGAGAACCCGGGCCACGACTCCGGCAGCTCGACGACGCCGAGCGGCACGCCGTACTCCACCGCCAGCACGATGCAGTCGGCCGTGTAGAGGTCCCGCTTGTAGGCGACGACGCGCCGGACCTCCGCCCACGGCACGACGATCACCGCACCGGCGTCGCGCAGCTCGAACCCGGCCGCCGTCTGCACGATGGTCGGCGACGGTGAGGGCCGGCGGTGGAACAGCGCGCGGAGTCGCGAGAGCATGCGGAGGCCGCGTGGCGCCGGGGCGCGGCGCGTCAGCTGCGCGGCGCCGGCGCGGCGGTGTCGACCGGCGTCACCTCGATGCTGCCGCGACGCACGCGCACGGCGACGCGGTCCTGCCCCGCCGGAGGGCGCCGATCGACCGTCACGACGTAGCCGCCCGGCGCGCGCGCCACGCTGCGCACCATGCAGGTCGTGTCGGCCGCCGCCGGACCGCAGACGCCGCGCACCGCCGTCGCGCGCGCCCGCGACGCGCCGCCGGTCGCGCACGCGCCGAGCAGGAGCACGAGGGCGCCGGGGCCGAGCACGCGCTGGACGCGTCGGCCGGATCGCTGGGTGAGCATCGCAGGGAAGGGTGAAGGACGGTGAAGTTGGATCGGCGTGGACGCCGGCGCGCGGCGGCGTCGGCGCGCGCCGCGGACCACGACGCTACCGATCGTGGAGGCGGTCCCACCCGTGCCGGTCCGCCCACTGGATCGCCTTGTTCGTGCTCCAGAGCGCGAACATCGCCCACAGCGCGACGAACAGCAGCATCGGCGCGTAGACGGCCGCACGCTGCGGCGCGAACGCGGGCAGCGCCAGCGCGGCGATCACGCTCCCGAGCAGCGCGAGCGTGAAGAACGCGTAGTAGCCCCACGCCACCCAGCGGTTCGGCACGCCGAGGAGCGAGATGCGCACGATCCACGGCGGCCGCGGCCCCGGCGGGCGCGCGTCCTCCGCCGGCGTCGCCGCCGCCTCCGCGAGCGCGGCGTCGAACGCGTCGGGGTCGATGCCCGCCGCGACCGCCGCCTGCCGCAGCGCCGCCACGTCCACGGTCTCGCTCTGCCGCTGCACGTCCAGGGACGCGGCGCGCGCGAGCACCCGCTCGGCGTCCGCGGTGGCGAGGCGACGGGGCAGCGCAGGACGCTCGTTCATGGCCTCGTGGAGGGGAGGCCGGCGAGCCGACGACCGTTCAGCCGACATAGGCCGCGAGGTGCTCGCCGGTCAGCGTGGATCGCGCGGCCACGAGCGCGGCCGGCGTGCCCTCGAACACGACGCGCCCGCCGTCGTGGCCCGCGCCCGGCCCGAGGTCGATGATCCAGTCGGCGTGCGCCATCACCGCCTGGTGGTGCTCGATGACGATGACCGACTTGCCCGAATCGACCAGGCGATCGAGGAGGCCGAGCAGCTGCGCGAGGTCCGCGAGGTGCAGCCCGGTCGTGGGCTCGTCGAGCACGTACACGCCGCCGTCGGTGCCCATGTGCGTCGCGAGCTTCAGCCGCTGCCGCTCGCCGCCCGACAGCGTCGTGAGCGGCTGGCCGAGCCGCAGGTAGCCGAGCCCCACGTCCGCCATGCGCTCGAGGATCGCGTGCGCCGCGCGCGCCTTGCCGTCGCCGAAGAACGCGACCGCCTCCGCGACCGACAGGTCGAGCACCTGGGCGATGTCGAGCCCCCCGAGCTTGTACTCGAGCACCGACGCCTGGAAGCGCCGTCCCTCGCACTCCTCGCACAGCGTGCTGACCTCGGCCATCATCCCGAGCTCGGTGTAGATCACGCCCGCGCCGTTGCACGTCGGGCACGCGCCCTCGGAGTTGGCGCTGAAGAGCGCGGGCTTCACGCCGTTCGCCTTCGCGAACGCCTTGCGGATCGGCTCCAGCAGCCCCGTGTACGTCGCCGGGTTGCTCCGCCGCGAGCCGCGGATCGGCGCCTGGTCGACCGACACGACGCCCTCGCGCCCGGACACCGAGCCGCGGATCAGCGAGCTCTTGCCCGATCCGGCCACGCCGGTCAGCACCACCAGCACGCCGAGCGGGATGTCGACGTCGACGTCGCGCAGGTTGTGCGTGCGGGCGCCGCGCACCTCCAGCACCCCCGACGGCGTGCGCACCGAGGGCTTGAGCGCCGCGCGGTCGCTCAGGTGACGCCCGGTGAGCGTGCCGCTGGCGCGCAGCTCGTCGACCGAGCCCTCGAACACCACCTCGCCGCCGGCGGTGCCGGCGCCGGGGCCGAGGTCGATGACGTGGTCGGCGATCGCGATCGTCTCCGGCTTGTGCTCGACCACGAGCACGGTGTTGCCCTTGTCGCGCAGCCGCAGCAGCAGCTCGTTCATCCGCTGGATGTCGTGCGGATGCAGCCCGACCGTCGGCTCGTCGAAGACGTAGGTCACGTCGGTGAGCGAGGAGCCGAGGTGGCGGATCATCTTCGTGCGCTGCGCCTCGCCGCCGGACAGCGTGCCCGAGGGCCGGTCGAGGCTCAGGTAGCCGAGCCCGATCTCCACGAACGAGTCGAGCGTGTGCCGCAGCCCGCCGAGCAGCGGCGCCACCGACGGCTCGTCGAGCCCGCGCACCCACTCGGCGAGCTCGTCGATCTGCATCGCGCAGGCGTCGGCGATGTTGATCCCGCGGATCTTCGAGGTCCGGGCGGCCTCGTTGAGGCGCGTGCCGCCGCACTCCGGACAGGCCGTGAAGGTGACCGCGCGCTCCACGAACGCGCGGATGTGCGGCTGCATCGCGTCGACGTCCTTCGACAGGTACGACTTCTGGATCGTCGGGATCAGCCCCGCGTACGTGAGGTTGATGCCGTCGATCTTGATCTTGGTCGGCTCCTTGTAGAGGAGGTCGTGCAGCTCCCGCTCGGTGAAGTCGCGGATCGGCTTGTCGGCATCGAAGAAGCCGCAGCCGTTGAAGATGCGGCCGTACCAGCCCTCCATGCTGTAGCCGGGGATCGTGAGCGCTCCCCCGTTGAGCGACTTGCGGTCGTCGTAGAGCGCGGTGCGGTCGATGTCGCTGATCGATCCCATGCCCTCGCAGCGCGGGCACATGCCGCCGTGATAGACGACGTCGCGCACCACGATCCGCTCTCCCTTCCCCTTGTCCACCGTCATCGCGCCGCTCGCCTTGCGCGTCGGGACGTTGAACGAGTACGCGGTCGGCGGGCCGATGTAGGGCTTCGCGAGCCGGCTGAACAGGATGCGCAGCATCGCGTTCGCGTCGGTCGCGGTGCCGACCGTGGAGCGCACGTTGGCGCCCATCCGCTCCTGGTCGACGATGATCGCGGTCGTGAGACCGTCCAGCACGTCGACGTCGGGGCGGGCCATCGTCGGCATGAAGCCCTGCACGAACGCGCTGTACGTCTCGTTGATGAGCCGCTGCGACTCCGCCGCGATCGTGCCGAACACCAGCGACGACTTGCCCGACCCCGACACGCCCGTGAACACCGTCAGCCGCCGCTTGGGGATCTCGACGCTGACGTCCTTGAGGTTGTTCTCCCGGGCGCCGCGGACGCGGATCAGGTCGTGGCGGTCGGCGGGATGCTGCCCCGCCGGCGCGGGCTCGCGCGTGGCGTGGGGAGCGAACGACGTCGCCCGCGGCTGGGTCGTGCGGTGAGACACTGCGCCTCCGATGCGAGGTGTAGGGCCGTCGTGCGCGCGTGCAGCGTCGGGCGCGCGGGCGGAGTGATGGGGTGTGGCGCGATGCGAGTGATGCGATGCCATGCGACGCGACGCGGGTGCGCGTCCGCCGTCATCAAGCAACGTCGCGCCGACGCGGGGGCAAGTGTCAGGTCGGCGGGCGCGCGTCGCCGCGCCTCGGGCACTCCGAGATGCCGACCATCGTGTTGGCGCGGCGGAGCAGGTCGTGGCGCGCCGCGATGCGCCACCGTCCGTCCGCGGCGCGCCGGAGCTGCAGCACCTGCGGACCGGAGCCGGCCCACCCACGTCCCACCGCGTCGGCCCACTCGGGGTCCTCGTGCAGCACGTACGCCGCCGAGTCGCGCACGACGGTGCCCAGGATGCGATGCGGCGGCTGCGCGAGCGGCGGATCGGTGGGCTCCGCGCGGCACCCGCGCGCGGCGAGCTGCCGGCGGATCTCGTACCGGTCGTCCTGCGCCTCCAGCCAGCGTGCCGCGGCCACCTCCGGCGTCAGCCGCGCGAGCGCCGCGGGGTCGGCCACGTGCGCGAACTCGTGCGCCACCAAGTCGCCGTACCGCGCGCGCGCCTCGCGCTGCTTCCGCACCCGATACTCCGCGACGGCGCGCGGCATGTCCGGCTCGCCGCGGAGGAGGTCCTCGACCGTCGGCTCGCGGCGCGCGCCGGGCGCACGCGCCGCCGCGGCCGTCTCCTGGCGATGGCGCTCGAGCGGCGCGACGTCGAGGTACCCGACCGCCTCCGCCCAGCGCTCGGCGGCGACCGCGGCGAAGAAGCGCGCCGCGACCACCTCGGGCGGCGCGGCCGCGTCGCTGCGCTGCGCGCCGGCCGCGGGCGCCGCCGCGACGCACAGCGTCAGCGCGAGCCCGATCCGCATCGACATCACGGTCATGGTGAGGGTGAGCGGTCGCGCGCGCATGCCGCGGTCACCGCGCCCGCGCGCGGAGCCAGTACGCGAGCAGCGCCAGCGCGAGCAGGATGACGGCGCCGACCGGATACTGCCAGCGGCGCGGCCGGTCCTCGGGTGGGGCGGGAGCGCCACGCATCGGGATCAGGAGCTGGCGCGTCCGGCGCTGCGGGTGCGCCCCGGCGACCAGCTGCCGTCCGCCCGCCGGAGGAGCAGTCGCACCGGCGCGCGCGGATCGCCGCCGCTGTCCGCGAGGCTCCAGCCGCTGGTCATGATCAGGTACTCCCGGGCCCACGTCTCCAGCTCCGTCGACGGGAACACCATCTCGTCGCCGTCGAGCTCCAGCAGCACGTCGACGGCGTCGGCGCCGGGCGCGAGCCGGTCCAGCATCGTGCGCACGATCTCCTGCTGATTGCGCAGGTCGTGCTCGATCTGTGCGCGCCCGCGCGGGCTGGCCGCGTCGACCGGCCAGGCGCCCAGCATCCCCTGCTCCACCATGGGCCCGAGGACGACGGGCTTGGGCATCGCGTCGAGCGCCTCGAGCACCTCGTCGCGGCGCAGGCGCACCACGTCCGGCACGATCCACCAGCTGGCGGGCGAGCTGGCTCTCGGCTGCGCCTGGATGAACTGCAGCATCGACAGCGCGAGGCGGGTTGCAGTGCTGGGCATCGCTCCTCCTGTCCTGTTGCGCGGCGTCGCGCGCCGCCTGCCGAACGTCGGCGCTCGGCAGCGCGGCGCGCGAGGCCGCCCACGGCGCGTCGTACCCGCCGTCCCCGCCGATGGTGTCACCTCGACCGTGTCACGTCGACGGCGTCAGGTCGCCGCGCGCCGATCCGCGGTCTCCACCCGGGTGGTGTACGACAGCAGGGCCGCGACGACGCCGCTCGCGAGATCGATCGGCACGCCGAGCACGGGTCCTGCCGCCTGCATGCCCATCGAGCCGACCAGCTGCACGGCCAGCACGACGAGGACCGCGAGCACGGCGCGCTGCCGCGAGTGGACACCTGCACGGCCGACGCGCGCGCGCGCGACGTAGAGCGCGGCCGAGAGCCCGACGGCGACGACCAGCGGACGCAGGAGCACGGCGATCCACGCCTGCGAGGCGAACGACGCCAGCGCGTCGACCGAGCGGGGCGGCGCGTCGACGAGGCGGGCGACGAGCGGGATGCAGATCAGGATCGGCAGCACGCGCGCCGTCGCGCCGCGAAGCACGTCGGACGGCGAGGTCGTGCGCGAGAGCGAAGCCATGCGGCGGCACCTCCACGGAGTGCTGGCGACCCGATGCCCGCCGTCCGGCTGCGGACGCGGCGGGAGGCCAACTTAGCGCCGCGACACGCCGTCCGGCGAGCGGCGCGCCCCGACCGCCGTCACGCCGCGCCGCGCGCCAGCTCCGCGCTCAGACGGTCGAGGTTCTCCTCGTTGGCCGGCTCCACGATCGCCCGCACGCGCGCGCCGACGTCCGGATCGGGGAACGCCTGCGCCCACGAGAGCAGCGTGCCGTCCGCGTGCGGCGCGAGCGTCACGGTCAACGTGAACCGCGGCGGCGAGACGTGCTCGATCACGACCGACTCGGCGTCGACGAGCCGCTGGAAGACGCTCACGTTCGCGTACTGCCCGCCATCGGGGCCGTGCATCACGAACTCCCAGCGGCCGCCCGGGCGGAACTCGAACGTGTCGAAGCGGTTCGTGAAGCCGCGCGGCCCCCACCACCGCGCCAGGCGCTCCGCGTCGGCGAAGGCGGCGTACACCGCGGCCGGGGCGTGCTCCAGCACGCGCTGCGTCCGGAAGACCATCGGGGGCGGAGCGGAGGGCGAGGTCATCGGCGTGGACGCGACGTCACGTGGGCTCCGCCTCGCCGTCGGGCGTCGGATCGGCCGGCGTGTCGAGGATCTCGCGGGCGAGCGCGGCGTCGTCGGCGCGCACGAGGAGCCGGATCGGGAAGAGGAGCGCCATGCTCGGATACGCGCCGGCGGCGGTGTCGGCGAGCACCTGCGCGGCGATCCCGTTCGCGTCGAGGATCGACGCGTCGAGCTGCGCCGACAGCTCGTCGGCGTACGTGCGGAGCACGACGATGGCGTCGCTCATCCGGCCGTCCCGCGTGCGTCGGTGTGCACCGAGCGCCGCCTCGTACGTCCCAGCTCCATGTCCTCCTCCGGTCGAGGGCGATCGGACGCGCGGCGTCACGCCGCGGCCCGCGCGTGCGCGTGGGGACACCATAGAGCCGGGTCGCCGCCGGGGCGAGCCCCCGGCCTCGCGTGCGGTCACGCCGCGGCGCGCTCGGTCGTGCCCCTCACGCGCCGTGCGACTCGACGGCGGCGCGCAGCGCCGCGCGATCGCCGGGCGGCAGCCGATCCCATCGCACGTCCCGCAGCGCGCCCTCGAGCGCGTACAGCAGGTTGAGCGAGACGTCCCCGCTGCGATGCGTGGCGACCCGGTGGTACGCGGCGACCGCGCCGAGCGCGCGCAGCTCCGCCTCGGAGCGGATGCCGGCGGCGACGAGCCAGCCGGCGGAGACCGCCCCGAGGTTGCGCAGGCGCGCGAGCTCCGCGGCCGATGCCGGCACCGGGTGGACGGAGGGCGACGATCGTGGCATCGCGACGCCCTCTCAGGCCGGCGGGGCGCCGAGCCGCTCCAGCCCCAGCTCGCGCAGCTGCTCGCGCAGCTCCGCCGCGTCCGACTCGACCAGCTCGGCGCCATCGACGTCGAGCGGGTCTCCCGTGGCCGCGTAGACGAGATCATAGAGCTCGTCGAAGGCGTCCCGCTCGCGCTCGGAGAGGCGGGCGTCGGCGTCGATGCCGGCGGTCGCGGCCACGACGGCGGCCCACAGCGGACGGAACGCGCCGCCCGCGAGGAACTCGGCGAGCGACCGACGGACGGGATCGAGCGGGGAAGCCATGCGGTGCGGAGTGCGGGTGAGCGCGCGCGCCCGAGCGTCGGGGTCGGCCGCGGCGAATGGTAACGGTGGCCCGGCGCGCGAGGTCTCCCGGCGCGCCGTCCGTCGCCGCGCGGCGCTCACCCCCGCGGCCGACGCGCCAGCGCGCGCTGCAGCAGGAGCGCGACCACGATGCCCACGACGACGCTCACCACGAGCGCGCGGCGCGACGGCCAGCTCCGCTGCGCGACGAGCGCCCAGTTGAGCACGAACGCGACGACGATCGCGGGCACGAACGTCAGCACCGCGTCGCGCACCTCACCCGACTCGGGTGGGCGGTCGGACGGCGGCGGAGGAGCGGGCGGGAGCACGGAAGGCACGCGGAGGACACGGAGACGCGGGGAGCCGGCACCGACGCCCGGAGCCGGCGGCGAGCACCTCCCACATTCTGGCGAGGCGGGCGCCGTCGCGCAGCGCCCCGCGCCCCGGCGTTCGGCCTCGTCAGCTGATGCCGAGCTGCGTCCGCTCCCGCACGCGCCAGCCGCCGTCGCGACGCTCGAGGCGGTAGCGCACCGTCTCGTAGCCGCGCCGCCCCGATCCGCGCGCATCCGGGAAGCCGACCGTCGCGCTCACGTCGGCCGTGTCGCCGCGCACGACGCCGTGCCCGCCGTACGTCCGCAGGAGATCCCGAGCCGCCGCCAGCTCGGCGCGCAGCTCCGCGTCGTCCGGCGTCGCCGGGGCCGGAGGCGCGCAGCCGTGGATCGCGGCGAGCGACAGCAGCAGGCCGGCGACGAGTCGATGCATGGTCGCGTCGAAGGGGTTCCGTGGGAGACGTCAGGCGCGGCGCGCGTGCCGCGACGTCCGCCACACCGACGCGGCGCCGCGAGCGTAGCACGCGCCGAGCGCGAGACAGACGAGCGAGCTCACGCTCATGAACGTCATGCGCCCCTTCAACTCGTTCGCGTACGGGTGCTCGACCAGCAGCACCGCCGGCACGCCCAGGAGCCCGCGAGCCAGGTACACGCCCGCGATGAGCACGAGCGCGAGCCGCAGCAGGGGCAGCCGCCGGATGACGCCCGCGCCGGAGAGCCCGTAGGCGGCCCAGACGGCGAGGACCAGCGCGATGACCGCCGTGACGACCGTCGGCGACGCGGAGCCGTGCGCGGCGAGCCGCGCCATGCGCTCGCCGGCGCCGAAGAAGCGATACCAGGCGGGCCCGCCGACCATGATCGCGACGTGCAGGAGCGACGCGACGCCCGTGAGCAGCGCGCCCGCGCGCAGCCATCGCTGACCCGCCTGCATGCGATTCGTCGGTGGGGGTGTGGCGTTCACGTCCACGTCGCGTCGCGCAGCGCCCGACGCCACGCATGTCCAGGATGCACGACGTCGAGCGCCGACGCGAGCCAGGCGCGCGCCGCGGCGGACAGGGTCGGCAGGAAGGCGGCGAAGTCCGCCTCGTCGACCGCGCGCGGCGCCATCGCCTTGTACAGCAGGACGATCTCGGGCGCGAGGATCCGGCACGCGCCGCCCGCCGCGTCGACGACGGCGCGCGCGAGCGGGAGCCGCACGCGCGCATCGCGCCGGTACACCCAGTCGGTGCCCGCGCACTCGTTCAGCAGGAACTCGAGCGCGGGTCCGGGCGCGGCGTGCGGCGGCGTCGCATGCAGCTCGTGCACCGGAAGTCGCAGCGCCTCGTCCGCCCGCCAGGGACGCACGATGCCGCCCACGACCTGCGTCCAGCGCCAGTCGCGGAGGTAGGCGCGGAGCGCCGCCTGATCGTCGCGCAGCACGGCGAGGTCCACGTCGGCGTGCGGGCGCGTGACCGCGCCGCGCGCGAGATCGAGTGCCCACCCGCCCGCGAGGGCCCACGGAAACGGCGCGCCACCGAGCAGCCGCACGACCGGCACGAGCGCCGGCGGCAGCGCGAGCGGCGTGCTCACGGCGCGGCGCTCGACACCGCGTAGTGCAGCGACGTCTGGCCCGACGGATAGAGGCGCGCCTCGGTGAGCCGCAGCGCGACGCGCCCCGCGGCACGCGGGAGCAGCGGCACGCCCGCGCCGAGGAGCACCGGGATCACCGTGACCTCGACCGCGTCGACCTGCCCGGCCGCGAGCAGCGTGGCGAACAGCTCCCCGCCGCCGTACAGCCAGACGTCGCCCGATCCCGGTTCGCGCCGGAGCGCGGCGACCGCGCCGGCCGCGTCGCCGGCGACGATCGTCACCGCCGGATGGTCCGCGGGGCGCAGCGTGCGCGAGAAGACGACGAGCCGCGCGTGCGGCGGCCACGTGCGCGCCGCCGGATCGCGCAGCGTCAGCTCGTAGCTCCGCCGGCCGAGCAGCACGGTGTCCACGCGCGCGAAGAGCGCGGTGAAGTCGATCGCGGGCTCCGCCGGGATCCAGTCGTATCCGCCGTCCGCGTCCGCGATGAAGCCGTCGAGGCTCGCGGCCACGTTGTACCGCACCCGTCGCATGCTCCCGCTCCGTCGAAAGTGTGGTCCGCTCCGTGACACGCGGCGACCGCCGTGCGGCGCGTCGTCAGCGCACGTCAGCCGGCGAGTCGCGCGCCGTGCACGAACGGCGCGAAGTCGAGATGCGCCGTCCCGCGCTCGTCGCGGAACCGCGTGCCCGGCTCCGCCGACAGGAACAGGCTGACCATCCGGCCGTCGCCCGGCCGATCGACCCCGGCGAGGTTCTCGCGCAGGAACGCGGCGGGCACGCGCAGGTAGTGGAACCCGGCCTGCCCCTCGGCGGCCTGCAGCACGAGGTGCACCGCGCCCGTCCCGAGCGCCTCGATCCGATGCACCGGGATCTGCACCCACCACGCGGCCTCGTCGGTCCACGACTGCGCCGGCGGATACAGCCTGGACGTGAAGATGTCGCCGTCGCGGACGCGATGCGTGGCGGCCAGCCAGCGAAGCGCGGAGCTGCGGATGGTCAGTGGGGCCTCCGGTCGCTGCGAGCGTCGACGGTCGGGTGGCGTCCGCGCCGGCGCAGGACGGCCCAGACGGCGCCGCCCCAGAGCAGCGCGTTCAGCGCGGCGACGTAGAGCCCCGCGTGCGAGCGTCCGCCGAAGAGCGCGGGCAGCGGCGTGTAGAACAGCGGGAAGGTCAGCAGCGCGACGACGACGTGGAGCGCCATCGATCCACCGCCGCCGCGACCGGCGTTCGAGAGCAGCGCCCGCAGCGCGAGATGGGCGGCCGCGAAGTGCGCGACGCTCACGAGCAGGGCGAGCGTGGTCGCAGAGCGGTGCGAGGCAGGGCGGGTGCGGACGGCGGCCACGGCGCGGGGCGGGATGAGAGCGGGGTGCGTGGGTGCGGGCGACGCCCGCGCGGCGGGCGCCCTGCGCAGCGTCGGGTCGGCGGCGGTGCCCGCCTCAGATCCCCTCGCCCGGCGCGGTGCCCACCACGCGCGCGCCGCGCGACCGACGCCCGAGGCGGACGGCCGCGGCCATCGCGCCGATCGCCGTGACGCACGCGCCGAGCGCGAGGAGGCTCGCGTCCCGCTGCCGCTGCGCGTTGAGGGCGGCCTGCTCGGGGAAGCGCTCGGCGTCGATCGCGCAGCAGCCGAGCGAGGTGAGCGCGCCACCCGCGCAGACGGCCATCGCCACGAGGGCGATCACGACGAGAGACGCGCGGGCGACGAGGCGTGGCATCCGGGTGCCGGTGGATGGATCGGGCGTGTCGGGCGAGCGGCGCGACGCGCGGTCGAGCGGGCGCACGCATGATGCGTGAGCGACGGCGGCGGCGGCAACGCTTCGTCAGGGAATGCGCGCGACACCGCCGGTCGCAGCGCCCCGCCACTCGTCGAGCGTGGCCACGAGCTCCTCGATCGTCTCGGTCGCGCGGCCGACGAGGACGCGCGTGAAGCGCTCCGCGCGCAGCCACGGGCTCTCGTGCAGGTTGTTGAGCAGCGTCCGCCCGGGGAACGCCTGCACCATCGCATCCACCGGCAGCACGCCGCCCTGGGTGCCGACGACCACCAGCGCGTCGGTCGGCCGCGCGCGGCGCAGCGCCGTCCAGAGCACCTCGTACGCGGGTGCGCGCTCTCCGAAGAGGACCACGTCGGAGCGCAGGCGAGCGCCACATCGCGGACAGCGCGGCGGAGCGTCGCCCCGCCCGCCGGGGCCGAGCGGCAGCGGATGCGCGTGACCGCGGCACCGGAGCTGGTCGAGGCGTCCGTGCAGGTGGACGACGTCGCGGGCGCCGGCGCGCTCGAGGAGCGTGTCCACGTTCTGCGTCATCAGCAGCGTGTCGGGATGGCGCCCCTGATACGCAGCGAGCCCCACGTGCGCGGCATTCGGTGACGCGGCGTGCGCGGAGGCCCGGAGCGTGTCGAGCCACGTCTCCACCGCCTCGGGATCGCGCGCGTAGGTCGCGGCCGAGAGGAACGCTTCCGCGCTCATGCCCTCGTAGAGCCCACCCGCGCCGCGGAAGGTGGGCAGCCCGCTGTCCGCTGAGAGGCCGCTGCCGCTGAGGACGACGACGCGCACGGATCGGCGAAGAGTCAGCGCGACTCCGCCGCGCCGCGCGCGACGGCGAGCGCGCACGCGGCGAGCACCAGCGCCACCGGCAGCCAGAGCATGCGCTCGCGCGCGCTCGGCGTCGCCGCGTTCAGCACCACGCCCACCACGGCGTAGGCCACCACCACCCAGATCAGCCGCCCCGCGGCCCGGCGCCAGCGCGGGAGCGCCAGCCCGGCGCGCGCCGCGACGACCGCACCGAACGCGGCGAGGAGCACGGCCGACCCGACGGCCGCGACGCGCATCCGGAGTGGCAGCGTCCCGGGGAAGGCGCCGCCCATCGTGAGCTCCCCCCACGGGGCGCCGGCGGCCAGCGCGAGCTGGAAGGCGATGACGACGACGACGAGCGCGAGGAAGATCTTGGCGGCGAGGAGCGAGCGCATGGATCGTCGGAGGTTCGTCGCCGCGATGCACGGGGTGGCACCGCGACGGGACCGCCCTCGTTCAGCGGCGGGCGGCCGACTCCGAGCGGTGCCGTACCATAGCGCATGCGGCGCATCGTCGGCTGCAACGCCGCGCCGGCTGGTGGGTACTGCAGGGCCGCTGCGCGGGTCGCCGTCCGTCGAGCGGCACGGAACTCGATCATCGGCTCGGCCAGCGACCCCTGCGCTTCCCCTCGTTCCCGTCACGTGCTGAGCCGCGCTCTCGTCCACCTCCTCTTCACGACCACGCCGCGGGTGCGCCGCCCGGCGCCGCCGACGGCGCGCGTCGCGCGCGCGCTGCAGCTGCCCCTCGCCCCGGACCGCCTCCGGCTGCTGCACGGCACCGTCTGGATCGCGTCGACGCGACAGATTCCGGCATCGCGCCCGCGCGTGGGGGACGCGGCGTGACCGGCGCGGACGCGTGCGTACCCGGTGGCGGGGCGAACACGCTTTCCTGACGGGCGAGCCGACGAGGGCGCGCAGGGCGGCGTGTGCGAGCCGCCGCGGCATCGTCACGGGTCGCGGAGCGTGCAATCGTCGCCGGTCCGGGCGCGCCGACGCGTGATGATGTCGTGGCGCATCCCGTCGGCCGTGTGCGAGGTCACCGGGTAGCCGGTTCGTCGCGCACGCGGCGCATCGCGGAGGTGTGATCCGCCGCGCGGATGGAGCGCTCGCGCGGCCCGCGTCGGCTCAGCGTGGTCGCGCGGCGCGTCGGCGCAGCGCGCTCCCGACGATCACGAGCACGATCCCCGGCACCACCGAGCCGCGGCTCCACTCGGGCCTCGGCTTCAGGAACATGCCGACGCCCTGCATGAGGAGCAGCACCACGCCCGCGATCATCAGCACGCGCGCGAAACGAAGCAGATTCGGAGAGGGCACGAGTGGGCACGGACCGCCGGCGGTGGGTCGCGCGGCGGCGGGCCGGGATGCCGCCGACGCGTCGTTCAGGTGCGGTGGGATCGCGCGACGTCGCGACCCGGCGGGGCATGCATCGCAGACCACCGCGGAGCCGCCATCGCCCTCCGCGTCACGCGGCGTGCAGCAGCTGCTCGCGCTGCCGCCACTCCAGCGCCGCCAGCCCGCCGACGAAGATGCCCTCCGCGATCAGGTGCGCCAGCCCGAGCGCGGAGGCGCGACCCGCGAGGCTGGCCGCCGCGACGCCGCACAGCGCGGCCCACGCGGCGTTCGCGCACACGAGCAGGACGATCAGCGAACGCGGACGGTGCGCTCGGCGCGCGAGGAGACCGGAGAACGTTCCGTAGGCCACGTTGGCCACGCCCATACCGAGCAGGAGCCCGCGAGGCAGCGCGTACAGTGCGCTCAGCCAGCCCGAGAGCGTCAGCATCGCGACGCCGGCGAGGAGTCCGGCGCTGCTGTCGAACCACAGGAGCTGGCGAGCGAGGCGCACGGCGACGCGGATGCGCGGGGAATGACGGCGGTGCAGACGGCGGTGGCGATGCCGCGTGCGGGCGGTGACGCGCTCAGCCCCGTCCGGCTGCCGACGGCGTGGTGCCGACGCCCTCGGCGCGGCGGCACGCGACGCACACCGGCTGCGTGCGCTCGAACAGCGCGAGGATCGCCGGGCGCCAGCCGCGCAGATGCCGACCGCACAGCACGCGCCTGCACCGCGCACAGGCGCCCCCGGTCAGCGGGTCGAACCGCTGCTGGCACTGCTCACACGTCGCGGCGAGGCTCACGGATCTTCGAGTTCGGGTGGAACGGCGCCGCGATCGCGCGCGCGGCCGCGCGGCAGGACGGGATCGGGATGGCGGGCGCCGTGCGAGCCCGCGTCAGTCGGCGTGCGGCTGTCCGGGCAGCTGGCGCGGCGCGCGCGGCGCGCTCGGCGTCGGCGTTCGCGTCGAGCTGTCGACCTCCTTCCACACGCACGCGTGCTCCTCGCCCGGCTGCACCGCGGTGAAGGTGCTCGGCGGCACCCGGCATCGCGCCCCGTCGTCGGCGACCAGCGTCGCCTCGCCTTCCTTCGCCGCCACCGTCTTGCGCGTGAGCGAGTGACCGCGCGGAAGCGGGATGCAGCCGGCGAGGAACAGCACGCTCGCGGCGAGCAGGAGCCGCCGCTGGTGCCCGAGCGATGGGGGCTGTGCCATGGGTCCTCTCCTGCGGCTGGGACGATCCGACACTCGGGGTCCGCGTGCCGCGGCGGGTGAAGGCGAACGTGCGGGACGCAGCGAATCTGCCGCGCCACGCCGATCGCTGGCAACGGCGCGCCAGAAGGAATGCGCGCGACAGGGCGGAGCGCACGGCGGGTGCGTGCGCGTGTGGCCACGCCTCGCGCGCTACAGGTCCCGGCGACCGCTCATGTGGCGCGCGACCAGGATCCAGCGGCCGCGCCGGTGCGACCACACGTGCGTGAAGTGGAATCCGAAGCGCCGCGGCTGACCGCGGAACGTGTCGCGCAGCTGCGCGTAGCCCGTGACCACGGCCGCATCGCCGTGGACGCGCACGGTCACGTCGCTCGCGTCCCAGGCCTCGATCCCGCGGTCCGACGCGCGGTTCTGCCCGACCTCCTCCTGCTTCCCGCGACGCGAGCCGTCGGCCAGCGTCACGACGAGCGAGTCGCTGATCAGCGCGGACAGCGCGCTCGTGTCGTTCGCCAGGATCGCGCGCCGGCGCGCCTCCTCGGCGGCGAGGACCTCGGCGGCCGGACGCGCGGGCTGCGCACGCGCCGACGTGACGCCGACGGACGTGCCGACGGCGGCCGCGCCGAGACGGATCGTCGCGCGCAGCATCCAGCGCATCGCGGTCCGACGAAGCGACGCGCGCGTGCACGCATCGGCGGCGCCGATGCGGCGGGAGTGCGACGCGCCTTCCACGGTCGGCGCGACGATTCGTCGGGACGCCACACCGACGCACGACGGTAGCATCTGCATCCGCACGCTCCTGCCAGAGGCCGGGGATCGACCGACGCCGCACGCGCGCCGCGTGGTCAGGGCAGCCCGCCAGCTGCCGTCAGAATCGCAGGCGGTACACGACGTATCCGCCGGCGCCGCCGAGGACCGCTGCGCCGGCGACCGCGGGGACGTACGCCACCGGGTGCGTCAGCGAGGATTCCGCCCCCTGCAGCGCGAGGGCGATCCCGCCGGCCATGATCGCGCCGCCGAGCACGGCGCCTCCGACGACGTACGGCCACGCGCGGGCGCGCGGACGTGCCGAGGGCGCATGCAGTGGCGGCACCACAGGCGTCATCGCCGGCGTCGTCACCAAAATCGTCCCCGCAGCGGTCCCGGCGCGATGCGCCGCCACGGGCACCGGCCGCTGCGCCCCGGCGGCGATGAGCGGAAGGCTGCTCGATGCGAGCGCGAGCGACAACCAGCGTGCGCGAGTCATGGGACACCGACCTTCGTTGCAGCTGACGTTCGGGTGTGGCCGCGCAGGGCTCCTGCGAGTGGCGATGCGCGGTCGAGGCGATGGCGCAGCGCGTCCGTCGGCTGCGATCTCAAGTTAGGTCGCGTGCACGCCGATGGCCGCCTCCTGCGCCAGCGCGACGCGGGCGCGGCGTTAGCTTGCGACGTCCCCTCGCCCCGCCGCACGTGTCCGAGCGCATCACCTCGCCAGCGCCGCTGCCGCCCACCCTCGATCGGCTCACGGCACGCCGCGTGGACGGCGCCGCCGCGGCGTGGCGGCGCGGGCGCGACCGCATGCAGCTCGGCGGCGGGGTGCTCGTCGCCGGGGTCGCGGCGCTCGGCGCCGCCGGCGGGATCGGCGTCGGCCTCGCCGCCGGCGCCTTGCTGGCCGCGGCGGGGGGCCTGCTCGTCGGCCAGGGCTTCCGCGCGGTGCGCGCGGCGCGCCGCACGATCGCCGAGGCGACGGTGGCGGTGCGCGATCCGCACCTGGCGCGGGCGGCGGCGGAGGTCGACCGCCTCGTGCCGGAGCCCGCGACCGTCGACGTTCCCGCGCCGGCACCCGACCACGCGCGACGCTCGGGCCCGTCGTGACGCGCCCACGACGCTCGCGCCCGCGACGTGGCGTCTGCCTGCCGTCGTTCCGCGGCTCGGCGGGCGCGAGCCGCTGCGCCACGAAGTCGGCCGCGTGCGCGACGACCGTGTGCATCCCCTTCGACTCCAGGTACGCGCGCTCGCGGGCGCCGAGTCGGAAGCGCTGGCGGAACGGCGCGCACCGCAGCGCCGCGAAGAGGTCGTCGAGGTCCCGCACGGGCGAGCGGTGAGCGTGGTCGGGGGTGATCACCGCGCGCGCGGCCGGCGTCCGGACGCTCAGGCCGCCGACGCGCTCCCGGCGTCGACGCCGAGCACGTCCAGCTTGGCCGCGGCCGGCGTCGCGCGGAAGCTGATTGCCATGCGGTTGTACGCGTTCATCAGTCCGATCGCGATCGTGAGGTCGGCGAGCTGCTGTCGATCGAACACGGCGGCCGCGGCCTGGTACTCCGCGTCCGGCACCCCCGTGTCGGCGACGCGCGTCACCGTCTCCGCCCACGCGAGGGCGGCGCGCTCGGTCTCGTCGAACAGCGCGCCGCCCTCACGCCATGCGGGAACCAGCACGAGCTTCTCGATGGTCACCCCCTCCTTCAGCAGATCGCGGGAGTGGAGGTCGATGCAGTAGGCGCAGCCGTTGATCTGCGAGACGCGCAGGTAGACCAGGTTCACGAGTCGGGGCGGCAGCCCACTGCGGGCGACGTGTGCGTGCACCGCGCCGAACGCCTTCATGCCCGCCGGCGAGGCCGCGTTGTAGTCCATGCGCTGCGTCATCCGAACGCCTCCGGTATGTAGGTCGATGGTGCGGATTGGACGGCGTGGCGCTGCCACACCTCGACGCCATTCTCGTCGACGGTGTACGCGACGTCGAGCGTGTCCACCGCGCGCCAGCGGAGCGCGATCCTGCTGCCGCAGCTCACGGTGAACGGCGCGAAGCCGGGCGCGGCTCGCAGGCATTACGGCTGCAGCGGCCGGACCGAGATGTTGCGGTAGCGCACCTCGCTGTCCGGGTCGTGCCCCTGCAGCGCGATGGTCGCGCCGGTGAGGCGCGTGGCGGAGTCGGCGGGCTCGGTGTAGTCCACCGTCTGCCGGTCGTTCACCATCACGCGCACGCGCCGGCCGCGCACGATCACGTGCACCGTGAACCACCGGTCGTCCGGCTCCGCCTCGCGCACGTCGCGCACGCCGTACAGGCTCCCGGTGCGGCGCCAGTCGGTGTGCGAGTTGTTGACCTGCACCTCGTAGCCCTGCGACGGCCAGTTGACGGGCTGGAACGCCGTGCGGATGTAGATCCCCGAGTTCGCGCCCGGCCGCGTCATGACCTCCGCCCGCAGCTCGAAGTCGCGGAACGCGTGCTCCAGCACCGGCCCGTCGTAGAAGAGGTGCGCGCGCGGTCCGCGGACGACGATCGCCCCGTTCTCCACCCGGAAGGTGGATGGGCTCTCGCCCGCTCGCCATCCGGCGAGCGTCTGCCCGTCGAAGAGCGGGAGCCAGTCGTCGCTCCGATGCGCGGCGCTGCGAGGGGAGCAGGCGGCCAGCGCGAGCGTCGCGACCGCCAACCGTGCGATCGTCGTCATGCGAGTCCGGTGGGAGAGGTGAGGAACGGTGCGCGTCGAACGGTGCGCGTCGCGCGGTGCGCGGCGACGTCGTGCTGCGCGTCGGGCGCCGGGGACCCGATCGATGCGCTCACGCCGCGAGCCCCCAGCGCTCGCGCAGCGCGCCGAGCGTGCCGTCGCGCTCCAGCGCACCGACCGCGGCATCCAGGGCGTTCCGGAGCGCGTCGTCGCCCTTCCGCACCATGATCGCGTACGCCGCCTCGGTGCCGGAGAGGGTGCCGACGACGGAGAGCCCGGGGACGGCCCTCGCGAAGTGCGCGGCGATGGGCGAGTCGTCCACCACGAGGTCCAGCGTGCCCGCGGCGAGCGCCGCGTACAGCTCGTCGTTCGACTCCGAGACGGCCGCCGGCTCCGATGCGCCGTGCGCGCGCGCGTACGCCTCGGCGGTCGTCCCCGCCCGGACGCCCACGCGGCGCCCGGCGAGCGCGGTCCCGCCGCCGTCGCCGGCGCGCGCGACGACCGCGAGCGTGATGCGCAGGTGCGGTCGGCAGAAGTCGACCTCGCGGGCACGCTCGGGCGTGACGGTGGCCGCGCTGCACACGGCGTCGATCCGCCCGTCCGCGAGATCGCCGACGATCGCGCTCCAGTACGCGCGTCGGTAGCGCAGCGTCACGCCGAGCCGCTCGGCGAGCGCTTCGAGCAGGTCGACCTCGTAGCCGCGGAAGTCGCCGGCCTCCGGATCACCCTGCTGCATCGGTACCGGCGGCGCGTCGTCGATCCCGACCAGGAGCTCGCGCGTCGCCGCTCGGCCAGGGGAACCACTCGGGGCGTGCGGCGTCGTCATGGGGCTGGCCCCGGGTGTGAACGCTCGGTGAGCCGACGGTGCACCGTTCGTTGCGGCGATCCGCGTGATGGGTGCGGGAAGCGCCCCGCTCGACGGCGCCCGCGGAGAGTGCACCACGATGCGCGACGGCGCGATCCGCTGCAACGCCGCGCTCGGCGATCCGACGCTAGTCCGCGGCCCTGCGACGATCGGCGAGCACGCGGGCGACGAATGCGCCCTTCGCCTCCGTGTAGGCCGCGCGATCGGACGGATGGCGAGCCGCGAGGTCGCGCTTCAGTCTCGCGTACTCGGCCGCGAGCGCGGCGTCGGCGCGGAGCGCGTCGCGGAACCCGAGCAGACGCTCCCACGCGGGGCCGGCGGCGGGCACCACGTGCAGGAGGTGCGTGCGCGGCTGGCCCTTGCCGAACACCTCGTGGCCCGGCACCCCGGCCCAGGGCGCGTGCTCGTAGCCCAGCGGCGCGAGCGCCGCGGCGAGCTCCGACACGGACACCGCGATCGGCACTCCGACGACGACGTCGAGGATCGGCTTCGCCGGCAGCCCGGGCACGCTCGTGCTGCCGCAGTGCGCGATGGACGGCGCGTAGGGCGCGAGGGCACGCCCGAGCCGCGCCGCCTCGTCGGCGTAGAGCGCGGCCCAGCGTGCCGTGGGCTCCGCGAGTCGCACCTGTCCGCGCGCGAGTCCCAGCGAGGCGTCGTCGTGATCAGCCATCGTGCACTCCGCTCGATGGCGGCACGCGCAGGGCACCGACGCGCGCCTGCAGCCGTGCACGATGCACCATCGTGCCGCCACGTCGCCGCGACCGTCGATGCCGACGATGCCGGCCGCGACGCCGCGTCACCGCGCCGGCTCGCTCGATGCGTGCGCCACCGCCGCGTAGAGATTCGCGACCGTGAGGAGCCGCCGCCCGTCCGCTGCACCCGTCGACCAGACCGGCACGAGGATCCGGCGGTACTCCGGGCCCTCGAACGCGTCGACGCGCGGCCACGCGTCGGGGAGCGCGGCGGAGCGCAGCACCTGGACGGCGACGACGGGACCACCGGCGCGCGGATGCAACGCGGGGTAGCCGAGCACCGCGCCCCAGCCGCTCGGCGCCAGGTCCCCCTCGACGACTCCCGGCGTCCACTCGCCCCCGAGCGGAGCGACGACGTGGTGGTTGGATCGACCCGGCGCGAGCGTGCCGTACACCGCGAGGGCGCGACTCACGCGAAAGCGCGCCTCGAGCTGCCGCTCCGCGTCGGAGGGCACGGCCGCGTGTGTGGCGTGCTCGCGTGCCGCGTTGGCGGCGGCGATCAGGCGCGGGACGTCGGAGAGCGGGAGGTCGGTCATGCGATGGGGCGGACGGTCGCGCGGATGTCCGGGTTCTGCGGCGCGGGCACTTCCCGCTCACCGACGGCGCGGTCGTGGCACGGCAGCGCCCACCTCAGCGGGCGAGACCGACGCGCACAGCACGAGCAGCGCGGGCGCCAGCATGCGCCGGAGTGCGAACGACATGATGCGTCGTGAGGAGGGACCGCGCGTCAGACGACGCCCGCGCGCGGCCGCGCGACGAGACGCGGGATCGGGCACGAGATGCGGCACGAGATGCGGCGCGTGATCAGAGCGCGTCCGCGATCGCGGCGATCTCCTCCGCGTCACGCCACGCGGCCGCGAGGGCGGCCAGCTCCACGTCGAGCACCGCGCGCTCGGCCGCCTCGTGGGCGACCATCTCGAGCGCCAGCCGGTCGACGACCGACATGCGGAGCAGCGCGATCCGCTCCGCGGTGCCGATGCCCCCCTGCGCCCAGAACGAGCGTCCCGTGAGCTGCACCGCGAGATCCTCGGCGAGCGTCGCCGCCGGTCGGACCATCGGGGCGGAGGGGCCGGCCACCGCCGGCTCGGCGACGGCCACCGCAGCGCTTCCCGCCGCTTCCCCGACCCGCGCCGCCGAGACGCGCCCCCACTGCCAGCGCCAGGCGGAGTCCAGGACGCGCCGGAAGTAGCCGTCGGGCTCCATCGCCTCGTCGACCTTGCGCACCGCGGCCGCGACGAGCGCCGCCGAGCCGGCGTGGCGATTCACCGCGGCGAAGAGCTTGGCCGCGATGCGGAGCCCCTCCGCGCCGGAGAGCCGGATGGGGCCGAGCTCGTGCGCGAGCTCCAGCTGCCAGGGCTCGCCCTGCTCGGGCCGCACGAGGAGCGCGGTCGCCAGGTGGCGCCCACGCACGATGGCGGTGGGAACGTCGTTGCCGGGCCGCGCGTCCGGGCGGTCGTCGGTCGCACCGCGCGTGTGGCCGGACGCGGGTCCCCGCGGCACGATGGCCAGCACCCGGTCCCCGCGATGTCCCGGCCCGGACAGCCCGGCCGTCAGCCGCAGGACGTGCTCCTCGGGGGTGAGACCGCCCGACTCGGGGTTGAGCCAGCGCATCGCCCGGGAGCCGGCGCCGAGGAGCGCCGCCGACGCGTGCACGAGCGCGTCGCGCCGTGGCGTGCGTCGGCGCAGGAGCCGCGCGCCGTAGCGCCAGACGGCGACCTCCGGGCGGAGCGCCGGGCCGATGCGCACCAGCTCCGTCCCGTCGCGCAGCCCGGCGAGGCCGATGTTGTCGGTCCCGTACCGCTGGTGCGCGGCCCGGTAGAGACGCTCGCACTCCTCGACGGCGTCCCAGCGCTCCGTCAGCGGCGCGAGGTTCCACCGCCCGCAGCGTTCACAGACGGCCCAGAGGCGCCCGCGCTGCCGATCGTAGGCGAGCCGCCGGCCGACGGGGAACGACGGCAGCGCGTCGTTGCGCCCCAGCGCCGCGAGGCAGAACAGACAGGTGCTGTACATGGCGGTGCACTCGCTGCAAATCGGGTACGCGGACGCGGGCTGGCGCACTCCGCACGGTCCGGGCGCCGCCGAGGCGTACCCTGGACGCCATCCGGGTCGGTCGTGCGTACGGCGGGCGCGCTACGGTGGACCGGGGGAATCGGCGGCGCCCATGGAGACGTGCACCGTCGCCCCGTCCCCCGGCGCGACGCGGTAGTGGATGCGGGCGATCCCCTCCGCCTCGGCGCTCACGAGCCAGGCCTCGACCTCCTCGCGCGTCAGGGCGGTGGTGTCGTCGTCGAGCGTGTAGCGCACCGGGCGACCGGCGCAGGACGCATCCGCGAGGATCGCATCCACCGCGAGCAGCGCGTCGGCGACTGCGACCGTCGCATCGCGCGGGAGCCCGCTCGCGTCGGCTGCATCCGTCATGCGTGACAGGGTTGGGGAAGCCGCTCGTCGTACGTCGGCACGCGGGCGGGCGGCTCCGGCGCGCATCCGCGCGCGCTAGGCCAGCACGTCACGGAGCGCGGGGTCCTTGGCGAACTGCGCGGCCGCGAACGGGCAGGTCGGGATGATCTTCACCCGCGAGGCTCGCGCCCACTCCACCGCCGCGTCGAGCAGCCGGCGCCCGACGCCGTGCCCGGCCAGGCTGGGATCGACCTCGGTGTGGTCGATGATCACCAGGGCCTCGTTGGCCCGGCTGTACGTCAGCTTCGCGCCGCGACGGTCGTCGGGCCGGTACACGAAGGCGCCGCGGTGCGCGTGCTCCTCGTGACGGATGTCGCCCTCGTGTGGCGCCGGAACGTCCATGCTCGCCTCGTTCTCCGCGTGTAGGGTCGGTGCAGCCCGACGCCCCGGTCCAGCCGCACCGGTGCACCCGCTACACCATAGGGCCGCGTCACGGACGGGGCGAGTGCGCGGCGCCACGGCCACCGCGACGCCACGTCAGCCGGCGTCGCGCCGTGCGCCCGATGCCCCGAAGTACGCCGCCAGCGGTACCCGCCCGCCGCCCGGGAACTCGAGTCGCCCGCCCGTCGCCTCGAAGCGCGCCAGCAGCTGCCCCAGGAGCTGGAAGGCCAGGCCGAGCGACTGCAGCGCGTCCTCGCCCGCGATGTCCGGCAGGCTCGGCTCCAGGCCGTCCAGTCGCACCCGACAGCGCCACTCGCCGGTGTCACGCCTCGTGGGCACGCCCACCGAGACGTGCACGGGACCTCTGCTGCCGTCGGCGTGCACGGCCACGAACTCGGTCGACGCGAACGGTGCATCCGTCGCCATGGGGTGTGCCTGGAAGCCGGCTCACGTTCAGGTCCGGCGGCCGCATGCAGCCGATGCGTCGACGGACGCCGGTCAGTACAGGGTCGCGCGCTGGCGCGCCGGCAGCTCGGCGTCGTACACGCGCCCGCCCAGGCTGCCGTCGGTCAGCGCGGCGAGGATGTCGCCGGCCGAGGGAACGCCGACCGCCTCGCCCGACGGCGGTGCCCAGAGCCGGCTGCGATGTATCGCGCGCGCGCACTGGAAGAACGCGGCCTCGACCCGCACCTCCACGACGCAGGTCGGCAGGCGCCCCTCGACCGCGAACGGCGCCAGCACCGCGGGCCCCGCGAGCACCCGCGCGCGCCCGTTCACGCGCAGCGTCTCCCCACGGCCGGGGATCAGGAAGAGCAGCGCCACGCGCGGGTCCGCCACGATGTTGCGCAGGCTGTCGATGCGGTTGTTGCCCCGGCGCTCGGGCAGCCGCAGCGTCTTCTCGTCGAGGACGGCCACGAATCCGGCGGCGTCGCCGCGCGGCGACGCATCGGGCCCGTCCGGGCCGACGGTCGCGAGGACGCAGAACGGCGAGGCGCGGATCATCGCCTGGTAGACGGGCGGCAGGTGCGCGACCTCCTTCCGGCGCGACGCCTCCTGGACGGGGCCGAACAGCGCTTCCAGCGCGCTCGGGCTGCTGATCTCGCCCAGATCGACTCGGTCTCCGTGCACGACAGCTCCTCCGCGATTGCCGGCTCACGCCCCGGTGCCGCCGCTCGACGGCCACTCGGAATCCGCCCGCCGGATGATGCGCGGGGCGCCTCGTCCGCGGCAACGCCGCGCCAGCCGGCGGGTCGCGCGCGGCCGAGCCGCGATCGAGAACAGGTCGTGGCCGACCTCTTCTATCTCGGGGGCGAGTCGGTTATCATCCGGGAGTTCGACGACAACTGAATTCGCTGGCGACTAGAGCGTCAGGGCCACACCCGTTCCCATCCCGAACACGGTCGTTAAGCCTGACAGCGCCGATGGTACTCCGTCCGAGAGGACGCGGGAGAGTAGGCCGTCGCCGGCACCTCATTCCGAAGGGCCACCCTCACCGGGTGGCCTTTCGTGCGTCCGGGGCACGAGGGTCGGCGCGGCGCGAGCCGGCTCACGGCCCGCTCGGCCGGGGCGGCGAGGACGCGTGCCAGTGGATCACCCGCCACACGCCGTCGCCCTCCCGGCGGAACACGAGCGAGCGGCGCGCCGGCGGCACCTCCGCGCTCCCCGGAGCGCCCGAGGCGGCGAGGTGGAAGCTGACCACCGCCGCCCCCGCGGCGACGCGCTGGACGTGCACGTCGCGCACGCGCCCGGCGAGCCCCAGGAACGGCGGCGCGGGGCGCCCCGCCTGCGTGCGACTCGCCCGGACGCCGTCGAAGAAGCGCCGGAACTCGGTCTCCACCGCCGCGCGGCCGTCGAGCCGCCGGGGCGGGTCCGCGCTCCCCGGCATGAACACCGTCACGTCCGGCGCGAGCGCGGCACTGAACGGCGCCCACTGGAGCGAATCGAACGCGGCGAGGAAGCGCACGGCCGCGTCGTGCACCCCGGCCGAATCCGAGGCGGCCGGACCGGACGGCGCGGTCGAGCCGGGCCGCACCGCCGGCTGCGCGCCGGACGCGCAGGCACCGGCGAGCACGCCGACGAGCGGGACGAGGTAGACGCCGAGCGGACCGCGGATGCGCACGAGCATGTGAGAGGATCGGTTCATGTCCGCCCCACGCCGGGGGTCGGCCGCGTGGGGATGCAGCGATGCCGGGGCGCGGCCGATACAGCTCCAGACACCCGGTCTCGCGACGCACGTGGGCGTTCCGATCGCGCATCGCCATCGTGGATCTAGCGCGCGTCGGCCGGGAGTGGGGAGCCGCGACCGACCCAGTCCAGGATCTCGACGACTCCGGTGAGCGCGGCGACGCGCCGCTCGTCGCTGACCGCGATGCGACGCCGGCCTTCCACCACCGTCCGCTCCAGCACCATGATCTGCGGAATGGAGGGGCGCCGATCCGGGTGAGCCCAGATGTGGTGCACGGCCCCGAGATTCGTCCAGTTGCTGCCGACGCTGACCTCGTCCCAGGCGCCGAGCTCCCGTAGGTACTCGAACCCCTTCTCGGTACTCCAGTCGAGCGAGACGCCGCTGATCGTCAGCGAGACGGAGCGCGCCGCGGCCTGGCGCGCGAGCATCGGCTTCATGCGCCGCACCGCCTCCCTCAACTCGGGATCACGGCTCGCACCGCAGCCCGTCATACCGACGTACACGACGACGAACTCGCGACCCTTCGGAGCGTCCGTGCGCGGCGTGTACGTCAGGGAATCCACCGCCCTTCGCGCGGGCAGCGGGACGACGGTCGCGGGGACGGCGCCCGCCGTCGTGCCGGACGCGGTGACGTCGCGGCCGGAGCCGGGCGTGGCCCCGGGCGGCAGCGCGACGCGACGATTCGCCACCGTCCACGCGCCCGCGGCTCGCACGAGCGCGAAGACCTCCCCGCTGTAGTCGAGCCCCGTCCCCTCCGCCGCGACGCGACACATGTCGAGGAGGTGCAGCTGCGCGCTGTCCCGGGCGCTGAAGCGAATCGCCGCGCGCGTCAGGGGACGTGGCGCGGTGGTGACGGTTCCCGTGCGGCACGGAGGCGGCGCGCCGACCGCCTCGGTCGATGCGCCGAGGGCGGTCGCCAGGCGGGGCGTCACCGCGTCCTGCGCGTAGACGCTCCACGGCCCGCCGGGCTGCCGCTCCGGGCGCCCCGCGTGCGACACCGCAGGCGTCGTGCGAAGCGCTGCCGCGACCGCGTTCACGATCGCCGCGGTGTCGGAAGGCGCCTGCGCAGCGAGACGGTCGGGCGCGAGCGTGACGCCGAGAGCGATCACCTGACAGGCGACGGCTGCGCGCGGGAACAGTCGAGGGATCACGGTCTCCTCTCGCGAACGGGAGTGGCGCGGGGGCCAGCGTCGGCCGTGCCGAGAGCGTAGCGCGCGCGGCTCCCACGCGGAAGAGCGGTCGCGCACGCGTCCGGTCAGCCACGGTGTCCGGCTCCGTCGCCTCGCTTGCCCGATGCGCTCGACGGCCACATACTGGCGCGCCCGCCGCGACCGGAGACACGCGCCTCCCGTACGCCGCCGACGACGACGTCGGTGACGACATCGGTGACGATGTCGGTGGCGCGGTCGGCCGCGACGGAGCTCCGCGCGTACGACGCACACGCGGCGGCCACACGCTCGCGAGCCGCGCACGATCGGCACGTCCGCCCGCTCGCCGCCGCCGCGTGCGTGCCGCCCCCGAGCCTCGGCCCGTCCGTCGACCCTTCCACGAGGAGCCGTCGATCATGCGCCTGCACGGCAACTATCCGCGGGACGTCGTTCCGCCGCGCTCGACCTACCACGACGTGGGCCGGTTCGGTCGGATGTTCGGGAATCTTCCGCCGTTCGCGCCCGACACGCCCGCCGTTCGGGACGCGCTGCTGGACATCGGGCGCGCCGGCGGGATCATGGATGCCGGCGACGACCTCGCCGCCGATCCCGCCACGCTCATCACCGACCCGGCGCACTCGGGGCCGAACCCGGACAATCCCCGCATGACGGCCGGGATGACGTTCCTCGGCCAGTTCATCGACCACGACATCACGTTCGACCCCACCTCGTCTCTCGAGCGGCAGGTCGACCCCGAGCACGTCGGGAACTTCCGAACGCCGGCGCTGGAGCTCGACAGCCTGTACGGCCCCGGCCCCCTCGTCGCGCCGTTCCTGTACGACGGACGCGGCGGCCCCGGGTTCCGCTTCCTCATCGAGGAGTGCGGGACCCCGGGCAAGTTCGATCTTCCGCGCAACGCCCAGGGAACGGCGCTCGTCGGCGACCCGCGCAACGACGAGAACCTCGTCATCGCTCAGCTGCACCTCGCGCTCCTGCGCTTCCACAACCGCACCTGCGAGTGGGTGGCCTCCGAGCTCGGCGTGACCGGCGACGGCGCCGTGTTCGCGGAGGCGCAGCGCCTCGTGCGGTGGCACTACCAGTGGATCGTGCTCCACGAGTTCCTCACCGCCACCTGCGGCGAGCGCGTGGTGGCCGACGTCCTGGAGCAGGGGCGGCGATACTACGCGTGGCGCAACGAGCCGTTCATCCCGGTCGAGTTCTCCGTCGCGGCGTACCGGTTCGGGCACAGCCAGATCCGCCCGTCGTATCGCGCGAACTTCGGGGCCGGTGGTGCCGGGCCGTTCTTCGCCCTGCTCTTCAACCCCGGCGCCGCGCCCGGCTCGCCCGACCCGGACGACCTGCGTGGTGGATGCCGCGCCGCACGCCGCTTCGTGGACTGGCCGACGTTCTTCGACTGTGGCGACGCGCAGGTCCGGCCCAACAAGCGGATCGACACGGCGCTCTCCTCGGTGCTCTTCGCGCTGCCCGACGCGGTCGTCGGACTTCCCGACCCGCGCGCGAACCCCGCGTCGCTCGCGCAGCGCAACCTGCTCCGTCATCTCACCTTCGCGCTCCCCTCGGGCCAGCGGGTCGCGCGCGCCATGCGGCTCCCCGTGCTCGCGCCGGGCGACCTGGACGACCTGCAGCCGCACGGCCTGCACACGAGCACCCCGTTGTGGTTCTACGTGCTCCGCGAGGCGCAGGTCGTGGAGCGCGGGCTCCGCCTCGGACCGGTCGGCGCGCGGATCGTGGCCGAGGTGCTCGTCGGGCTGCTCGAGGGCGACCGCGCGTCCCATCTCGTGCAGGACCCCGAGTGGCGACCGATGCTCCCGACGCGCAGCCGCGCGGACGAGGGGCGCGGCTTCGGGATGGCGGACCTGCTCACGTTCGCCGGCGCGGTGTGAGTCGGCGTGCGCCGACGCGCGCCATGCCCGGCGTTCGGCTGCAGCGCTCCGCACCGCGCGCCCCCACACGCCGTGCGTAGGCGGCTCGCCGCGCTACTTCGTCTCCGCGAGCACGTATGCGACGACTGCGTTGGCGTGCCCGTGCCCCAGGCCGTGCTCCGTCTTGAGGTGGCTCACCATCTCCATGTGCTTCATCCCGCGCAGGCCCCGCGTCAGCTCGAGCCAGTGGGCGATGGGCCGCCCGTACGTCTTCTCGATCGAGGGGAAGTAGGAAGCGGGCCCTTTGACCTTTCCGTCCGTCTGCATGCGAGCCTCGTTGTTCAGGATTCGGTGAGGTGAACGTCGGATCGAGGACGTTCGCCACTACTCATGCCATCGCCCGCTCGGGCGGCCGGCCTTCCATCGCGCACCGCCGCCCACGCTCAGCGGCGTGGAGGCACACCGGTGCCGACGCGCGGCCGAGGGCTACCTCGGCTCCCGCCTCGCCTGCGACGCCACGATCAGGACGCGCCCAGCGCGATGGTGCCAAGGTCGGTCTCGCGCTCGGCCACGATCGTCACGGCGACCTCCGCACGCGCGGCCGCGCCGGCGGCCGTACTGGCGCCCACCACCACGCAGCTCGGCAGTCGACCGTCGGCGAACTCGCCCAGGGTCGCGGCGTACGTGCCATCGACGCGCGTCACCGTGTGCAGGTGGTAGACGGGCGTGCCGGCGCAGCTTCCTCCGCGGAACACCGCGAGCTCCACGTACGCGCGTGCGGCGGGCGCGCCCGCCGCGGTGCGAACCTGCCCACGCAGCATCGCCTGCGGGAAGGTGCCCGTGCTCGGCCGACAGGCACCGGCCAGCGCGAGGAGACTCGTGACGACATGCAGCCGACCGCGCACGCGTGCACGGTCGACGACGCGAGTGTCGGGACGGCGCGGGCTCACACGTCTCGATGCAGCAGGATGCGTGTCCGGCGTCCTGACGCCCAGGTTCGGCTGTGGTGCTCCCCCGCGCGCGCACGCCGACGCCGGGGAAGGCACCAGGCGGAGTGGCCGGGATGCCGGTGCGGAGCCGTCAGCCGCGACGCCACGTGCGGTGATCGCTCGCGAAAGACCGCGCGCACTCAGCGCCGCCACATCCAGAGCGCGCCCCACCCGAGCATGGCCAGGCCCCAGAGCACCCAGAGCATGACGCGGCCCCGGCGCGTCGCGCGGCCGAGGAGCAGCGGGACCGGCAGAGCCACGGCGAGCAACACGCCGCGTGCGTTCGACGCGACGGCACGCGCGTGCTGATCCGCGTACAGCTCGGGCGCGCCGGCGCGCCATGCGCTCCACGCCGGAACGAGCCGGGTCGCTTCGGTGAGCGCGAGCACGCAGGCGAGCACGACGAATCCGCGGACGACCGCCTCCGGCAGGCGTCCCCGAGGTGCCTCGTCTCTCACTCGCGCCTCCAGGTGGATGGTGTGGTCACCGAATGCCCACGCTCGGCGAGGTCGGGATCGTCGCCGCTGCTCACGGCCTGCCGTCCGTACCAGTCGGTCGCTGGTCGACGCCCGATCTCGGCTGCACGGCATCGCGCACGTGCCGACGCGCGGTCGAGGCGTACGTCGGCGCCGTCACGAGCGGCGACGCCACGTTAGACGCCAGGCAGCGCGTTGGCCAGCCCGGACCCGTCCTGCAGCACGAGCACCACGTTCGGGTGGGCGGTCAGCTGATGCACGAGCGTGTCGAACACCGTCGGGCCGACCTCGCGCAGCGCCGAGCGCAGCGCCCAGGCGGTCCGGATCAGGACCGTCGGCGGGCAGTCCCGCAGGCGCATCGTCAGCTCACGCACGGTCTCCGCGTAGCCGAGCGCCGCACGAGCCGCGGCCGCGTGCCGCCAGACGACCCGCACCCGCCCGGCCGGCGCCCCCGCCGCGTCGCGCAGCAGGACGTCGAGCGCTTCGGTGCTCGCGCCCCACTCGGGCTGGCCAAGCACGGCGCGGCCGATCTCGGCGTGGAACGCGGCGAGCGAGGTGGTCCGCCGGCCGTCGAGGACGTACTCGCGCGGCGCATGGCGTCGCGATGAGGATGAAGGCACGACCGGCCGCGAGTGGCGAGTGTGTCGGCGTCCGACGATCAGGATCGGCTGCGCATGGCGACGCCATCACGGCCGATGCGGAGCCGAGGCGCTCCACGTCGCCGCGTCAGCTGCAACGCCACTCGTGCCGCGGAAGCGTCTCGCCCGCAGTGCGGGCGGCAGTACGGGCAGCAGTACGGGCAGGGAAAGAACACGCTCGATCGAGGCGAGGCATGGTGGGCAGTCCTCCGCCGCATCGAGCCGGGCGGCGCGCTCACTCGCCGTCTCGCGGAACGTCTCCGGCGTGAGAAGTAGACCGATTTCCCGCCGATGGCGGGGCTACGGCACGGGAGCGTCGCGGCGGCGCCGGAAGACGCGCCGCCAGAGCGGCGACGTCGACAGGCCGAGTAGGACGAGGAACCAGTAGGGCATCGTCACCATCCACGCGCGTGCGCTGACGGGCGCGCCGCCGCCGTCGACCGACCGTGCGTCGGAGTGCAGTGCGAATCCCAGCCGACGCTCCCAGGACCCGGAGTCGGGCATGCGACCGAACACCACGGCCTGCGATCGCGCCTGGTCCGGCAGGTCGACGACGAGCGACGGCGGCGACGCGTGGACCCGTCGCAATGTGCCCTCGTAGTCGACGACCTGCGCGAGCAGGGTCAGACGTCCGGATTGGCTCAGCGCCCACCACGCGTCCCAGAACCCGTGATGTGGAGCGTTCGACCAGTTCGCCGTGGTCGTGAAGAGCACCGTGCTCCGTCCGCGGCTCACCCGCGTCAGGTCCGCCGAGTGCGCGGTCCCGACGAGACGCCAGCCGGACGGCCGCGCGTAGCTCACCACCCACGCCGCAGCAGCCGCGAGCGACAGCAGCAGGGAGAGCGCCGCCACGAGGTTGAACAGCCATCGCTTCATGAGTCGAGGCCCAACCTCGCCGGACACCCGAATTCGACGGCGGGGGACAATATGGAGCCGAGCCGCGGGCGAGCCGAGTCCGCGGCCCGCGTCTGCGGCCACCCCACGTCAGCTGGGCGGCGCGACAGCGGTCGGCGCGACAGCGGGCGGCGCGACGTGGTGCGAGTCGTCGGGCATCAGAGTCCCCACATCATCCGCTGCTCGAACGCCTCGGTCGCGAGGATGGCCAGCGGGCGCGGTCGACCGTCCGGCCGCGCGATGAGCCAGTACGGTCCGAAGCGCGTCACGAGCACGCCCCGCGCGGCGGGCGCCGGCCCGAACACTCGCGCGTACATGGCCGCGGCCTTCCCGCACACCTCCGGGTCGCCGCTGAAGCGCACGCTGTCCGTCGGTGCCATCGCCGGGGCGGTGATGCCGACATCCGCGCGCATCTTGACCGTGCCGGGTGCCATGGAGGTCGCGAGACGCTTCACGCCCTCCGCCACTTCGAGCGTGTCGAGTCGCGTCGCCCCACAGCCTCCCGCGCGCGCGACCGTCGTGGAACGTGCGGCCACTGGTGTCGACGCGCAGGCGGCGAGCGCTGTCGCGAGTGCGCCCGCCATCAGCGGAGCGAGCTTGTGGTGCATGCCATTCGTGAGGAGGAGGTGGCCAGCAATCGCCCCGATTCAGCCGCGTCGGAACCTACCAGCGACGCGCGGAGCGAGGCGCACGACGATTCGTGCGTCAGCTGCAACGACAGGTCAGGCGTCCACGCCGCGGATGCCGGTGCGTCGGTCCGGGGCACCGGCGGCGGTCCGCGTCCGGGTGGTGACGAACGTGAACCGCCCCGGGACCGCGCAGCCCGCGAGCCGCACCGGCTCGAAGCGCGTGCTCGCCAGCACGCGACGCACCTCGGCCGCATAGCGCGAGTCGGCGGTGCCGCGGATCTCCAGCCGCGTCGTGTCGGCCGTGCCGTCGGGGCGCACGAGCACGGTGACGGCGACCGAGGCCCCGGGCGCGACGTCGGCGCCGAGCCGCGGCAAGCGCACCGCACGGGGCCGTGCTGCGAGGCCAAGACCTGCGAGGGAGGTGCTCGCCGCCACGCTGTCGGCGACGGCCACGCAGCGCGGATCGGCCGGAGCGGACACTGCGGCGGTCGCGGGCTGCGCGCGGGCGCACGCCACGAGCAGGAGGGGCGCGAGGAGCGGTGAGACGCGACCGCGGAACGTCGGCATGCCGGCGGAGTGAGCGATGACGGTGGTGGACGCATGACGCCCAAGTTCAGCTGCGGTGCGATCTCGAACGAGCCGAGCGCAGCAGGGCGTACCATAGCGCCACGGTCCGCGGCATCGCCACGTCGGCCGGCGCTACGCGCGGAGCCGCACGACCGGGCGCCTCCGCTGGAGCCGCGGCCTGCAACGCCGCGTCATGGCGCCGCGCCGCGGAGCGTCGGTCGCAAGGTCAGTCGCACCCGCCCGGGCGTCATCACCATCCGCTGCGGATAACACGCCAGCCGCCCGCGTCAGCACCGAGGCGTCGCCCCCCCGCGCTAGCGCGGGGGGGCGGCCGGCGACACGGGAGCGCTGGCGGGCGTGGCCCTGCTCGAGCGCTCCGGCGCCGCCGGCGGGGGCGTCCCGGAAGCTTCCGCGTCCGCGGGCGCGAGCGGGGTGACGAGGAGGACGCCCTTGTCCGGCACGGACACGTTGAGCTCCCGCTCGGCGCCGGTGTCCGTCTCGATGCGAAGGACGCCGCGCGTGGTCGGTGGCACGCCGCAGATTCGGAAGCGTCCGGTCGCGTCGGCCGCCGTGTGGATCACCACGCCCTGCTCGCTGGCGCTCGCGCGTGAGCCCCGCGGCACGTCCGTCGTGCCGGGGAGCCACAGCCGCACCACCGCCGCATCGAGCGGGGCGCCCACACGATCCAGCACCACACCCGCGACCAGCGCGCCCGCGCCGCTCGCCGGGCATTGCGTCGCGATGAGCGACATCGGGGCAGGGATCGCCGCCGTCAGCGTGAGGGAGTCGCCGGTCGCGAGCGGCAGTGTCGTGCCGAGATCGCCCACACCCGCCGCGACGAGCTTGGGGTGGCGGACACGCACCTCGTACGTGCCCGGCAGCCAGGCAGCGAGCCGGAAGCGTCCCGCCGAGTCGGTCCGCGTCCGGTGGCCGCCGAGCGACACCACCGCGTCGGCGAGCGGTTCGGACGCACTGCTGTCGTAGGCGACGCCGGTCACCACGGCGGCTGGCGTGTCGCCGGCGCCCTCGCCGAGCGGCACCGACTCGCCGAGACGCTCGCGGAACTCGCCCGCCCAGTACTGCGCGCGCTGGCCCGGCAGGGCGAACCCCTGCTTCCATCGCGTGAGCGACGGCACGCGGAGCCACCACCGGCGCACGATCCACGATCCGTCCTCCAGCTGCCCGAACTCGGCCCGCCCACGCGCGTTCTGCTCCGGCGGCAACTCGATGGTGCCCCGCCCCTCGGGCGCGGGGAGATTCACGAACTCGAAGTCCACGCGCCGGAGCTCCGACGTGCGCGCCTCCAGCCAGAGGGTACCGCGCACGTCCGGGCGCGGCTCGGCGAGCGCGACGCGGCGCGCCGGCGCGAACGTGAGCCCGATGAGCCCTGCGTCCGCACCCTCCCCGTTGACGGTGTCGAAGCAGTGCGTGTCCGCGAAGGCCGGCGACAGGAGGACCTCGGCATCCGGCGCGAAATACTCCAGCGCCGTCCCGGCACGACGGACCCACCCGCCGGCGTTCAGGGACTCGGCGGGGAGGGTGACGTACGGCCGCCCCATCACGACGCGGGACGGCAGCACGGAGTCGTGCATGACGTATCCGCCGAGCGACAGGCGCCGCTCCGCCGTGCGAACGCGCACGGCGACACGCCGCGTCTGCTCGGCGACCGCGGTGGCGAGCAGCGCCTTCCCCGCCTCCTCCCACAGGGCCGCGACCGCCTCGCGAGACGCGGCGCCGATCCCGGGCTCACACGAGGCGGTCGACCGCACGACCATCGCCTCCAGCGCTCCCCGGCGCTCGGTCAGCGGCGCACGGACGTCGAGTGTCGTCGCGGTGGCCGGTGTGAGCGCGAGCGCCTCGCCAGCCGTCCACGCCGCATAGCCGGTACGCTCGACCCGGAGGCGGTAGCGGCCCGCGGTGCCCACGGACAGCACCACGGTGCCGTCGTCGCCACCCAGCGCGGCGGCGACCCGGCGGCCGGCGTCGTCGATCAGCATCGCCACGACGGCGCTCACGGGAGCGCCCGTGACCGCGTCGGCGGCGTGCACGCGAACCCGCTGCGCCGACGCCGCCCGCGACGGGTGGAGCAGCGCGACCACGAACGCGAGCGCCGCGAGGGCCGCCGGGAGTCGCGCGCTCATGGATTCTTGGTCCAGATGCGCACGGCGCCGCACGCGTTGCCCGTGCCTCGCAGCTCGCCCGGCAGCTGTGCGGGGCCGGCGTAGATCTCGATGCCCGCGAGCTGCGACACGTCGAAGAGGCTCGCGCCGGTGACCACTCCCGGGAGTCCCTGATCCCCGTCGAGACTCGGTGGCGCGACGGCGAAGGAGTCCGCCGCCGAGGGCTCGTAGACGCGCAGGCCGTTGACGTAGAGGGCGAGGTAGCACCGTGGCTCAGCGCCGAGCGCCACGTTCACGTTCGCCACGCCGCGGCGCGCCGCGATCACCGTTCCACCCGACTGCAACTGGAGGAGTTGGACGCCGGGCACGGCGCTCAGCACGTCGACGAGCCGACGCCCGCGACTCCGCGCGAGCGTCGTGGAGTCCAGGAACGTCCCGTACAGCTTCGCACGGCGGGCGTGCGCCGCGGTCAGCCCGGTCGCGCGTTCGCGGACGGTGACGCGGCCGAGGGTGGGCGCGACGCGGTTCAGACCGAGGACGAGGCGAGTCGTGTCGCCCGCGCCGAGCTCGACGCCCACCTCGAGCTGCCGCCACCCGACACCTCGCACGACCAGGCGGTAGGCACCGCTCGGCAGGTCGCTCAGCAGGAACCGCCCCGCGGAGTCCGTGCGGACGCTCACCCCGCTCGGCATCAGGACGACCCCGGCGTTCGCGACCGGCGCCCCCTCGAACAGGAACGGGTCGCTGGCCGCGGCGACGACCGTTCCGACGACGGCGCCGCGGGCTGGCGCCTGTGCGGCGAGCGGCGAGGTCCAGATGCCCGCGCTCAGCGCGATCGTGACGCCAACCCGCTCGATCCCGTACCTGGCACCGCGTGCCAGCGAGACGCGCGCGTCCCCACTCGGCACGCGCTCGCCGGCGCCGCCGGGCAGAGGGTTCGACACGGCCCGGTCCCACGGCGCGATCGTCTGCGTGCCGCGGGCCCAGCTGGCCGCTCCCGCCAGCACGGAGGCGTGCTCGGCGCCCGTCTCCGACCGTCCCGCCGGCCAGAGGCGCCACCGCGCCGAGCGGTGGGCGCCTGCCGGCGCGCGCGGCGGCCGGCGGTCCGCACGGGCGCTCGCCCCCTGCTGAGAGCACATCGGCTCCTCCGATCTCCGCTGTTGGTGCGAACGTTCACGAGCCACGGCGCGTGGTGGATAGATATGGATCCCATCTGCCCAGCACGCGAGCCCCAGGCGTGCAGGAAGCGGCGACCGAATGCCAGGCCGCGGCGGCGCGCGCACGACGGCCGCTCAGGCGCGGCAGCTGCAACGCCACGATGGAACCCGCGTCGCGGAGGCGCGCCTCACGCGAGCAGGCGGACGTGGACGATCTGCCCGTCGCGCACCTCGTAGACCATCGCCGCGTGCATCTCCGACGGGAAGCCCGGCAGGTTCAGCCCGCGCACCCGCTCCTCATCCACCACGAACGCGCCGACCGCGATGCGGGTGAGGACCTCGGCATGGAGGGCGGGGCTGTTCGCGAACAGCCCCGCGTAGACCGCCCGCATGCCCTCTCGCCCTTCCATCATGCGCTGCCCCGCCGCGGACTCGACCACCACGTCGGGCGCGTAGCAGGCGAGGAAGCGCTCCAGGTCGCGGGCGTTGTAGGCGTCCAGCTGCTCCTGTACCGGGTCCATACGGCGGGGCGAAGGGTGGACGCGCCCACGGGCGGGCGCGGATCGACGAGGGGGTACATCGCGGGCCAGCGCAGCGGTTCCGCGGCGGGCCTCGCGCCAGCCCGCGAGCGGAGACCGATTGTGCGATGCGGGTCGCCCGCGCACAACCGGATGCTTCCCGCAGTCCGTCAGCGGCAACGCCACGTCAGCCGGCCGCACGGCGAGCCCGGACCTCACTCGATGGGCGGAAAGGACACCGAGTCCGCGGGTGCGAGGCGCACCTCGACGAGGTAGAACCGCTCGCCGGGCTCGGACGGCCGCACGTCGCGGTACCACCGGTTCCCGAACCGGTAGACCACCGCGCGGCGGTACTCGACGAGCAGCATGTGCGGGTCGCGCCAGCGTACGCGCAGGCCCTCGGCGTCGTTCAGGAGGAGCTGCGCCTGGTCGGCGTCGTCCGGGAGCGGCTGGCCGTGCGCGACGAGATAGACACCGTGTGCGATGTCGCACGTCGCCCCGCAGCCGCGCTCCCGGACGACCAGCGCATCCGACCGGCCGTCGGGCGACGGGATGCGCGCGACGACTCGCCCAGGGCCGGAGTCGCATCCCGCGAGCAGAGCGCCGAGGGTGACGCGGTACGCCAGCACGCGCACGCGAGCGGTGAGAGATCGAGACAATCCGGCTGCGTCGAGTGAGGGACCGTTCGCCAGCTGACGCCCGAGTTCAGCGGCGAGCCGCGAAGCGGACCGTCCGCGGCAACCCGTTCTCAACCGCGTGCGCGCCGGTAATGCATCGCGACCGCGCCGTTGCGGAGCGGCGTCGCCGAGACCAGCTCGAGCCGTCGCGTGCTGGGCAGCCCGCTCTGGTACAGCGTCGGGCCGTGACCGACGATTCTGGGATGGACGAGGAACGCGTACTCGTCGATCAGATCCAACCGATCCAGCTCGGTCGCGAGCTTGCCGCTACCAAGGAGCACGCCAGCAGGGGTCGCGTCCTTGAGCTCCTGGACGCTCGTGCGCAAGTCGCCGCCGACGTGGTAGCTGTTGGTCCACGGAAAGCGCGTTCGCGTCGACGACACCACGTGCTTCGGCTTGGTCTCCAGCTTCACCGCCCACTCGCGCACGGCCGGCGGCGCGTCCTCGTCGCCGCGAGCGACCGCCGGCCAGTAGCTCTCCATCATCTCGTAGGTGACGCGGCCCCACAGCATCGCCCCGGCCCCGTCCATGAGGCGGGTGAAGAAGGCGTGCGTCTCGTCGTCGGCGATGCCCGCCTGGTGGTCGACGCAGCCATCGAGGGTGACGTTGATGCTGAAGGTCAGGAGTCCCATGGCGACGAGTCTACTCCGAGTTTGGCGGACCGCTGGACCGTCACCTGTCGACCGGTACCTCGCAGCGGCTCACGTCCCTGCTCGACTGCAGGGGCATCCGAGAATATGCGCGCGCCCCCCGCAGTCCGCAGCGCCCTCGCCGGCTGCAACGCCACGTCGTACAGCGCGCAGTCGCCACACCAGCCGCGGCGCGAGCGCCCTGCCCCGGACCCAGGACACGCGCTACGCGCGCAGTCGCGAGCAACTCAGCAACGCTCGGGACGAGAGCGGCCCTTGCTACGTCCCGCCCGGGTTCGGTCCCGACCACCACCGCACCGCGCTGATCGTGACCGAGTCGGTCGCGCGCAGCTCTACGCCGTCGAACGTCGTTCCCCGCACGAGCTCCGGCGTGAAGTAGCAGGCACGGCTTCCCTGCTGATCCTTCGACGCCCCGTCCAGGCTCCATGCGAGCGCAGGCGCGGAACGATGATCCGTGGTGAGCAGCGTCGTCTCGATGCGCACTTCGTGTCGCTGCGTACTCCGGAAAGTATTGCGGTCGGTCGCTTCGTAGCGCCCGGGCAGCACGAAACACAATTCGCCGTAGCGCCCGGTCGCGTACATACCCGTCCCTTCGAGGCGCACTGGTCGTCCCTTCCGGAGATGAACCGGGCGACTTATTCCCCGGCCGTCCCTCCGCACCGGCATCGGACTCAGCCTGGCGTGCCAGGGCCGCTACGGAAGCTGCGGGAGAGCCTTGAAACGCCCGGCGATTCAGTCAGTCGTACCCGTCGGCTCGGTGCACATCGTGTCAGTCGCGCCCCCGGGCGCGGCGCAGCCCCCGAGCGAGTACGGCCGCCACAAGACCGAGCGCCGCAGCGGCGACGATCGAGAGGCCCGTCAGCGTTCCGCGGCGACCTCCGAAGGAGAAGAGCGTCCCAACGGCGACGGCCTGCATTACCAGTTGCACGAGCACGAAGCGCCGGAGGGGCCGCGTGAACGCGACCCGCTGCATGCGCGCGTGCCAGGGCAACTGATGGGCAAGGCTGCCGATGACGTGCAGTAGGTGCACACCCGCGAGCAGCACGTAGAAGGCGACGTCGGAGACCGACGGCTCGCGCCAGAGCTGGCTCAGGCCGAGCACGAGGAGCACCCACCACCTGGAGACCAGCGCGGGGAGGAAGGTGCCGCCGGCAGCGAGCAGCAGACCGACCACCAGCCAGACGGGGCGCTCGAGCACGAGCACGCAGAGCACGGCCGCCACGGCGAAGAACATGACGTGCAGCATCGCCGCCGACATCCATGGTCCGACTGCCGGGACCGATCCGCGCGGTTGTCTGAACGGTTGTCTCACGTGCAGCCGGCCCATCATCGCCGCCGCCGTCCCGCGCGGGCGAGTGTGCGGAGGGCCACGCCGCGAGACGGGTGCTCCGCATCCTCCTGCCAGCGGAACAGCTCCACTCCATTCGCACGCACAGCGGCAAGGCGCCGCCGCCGCTCCGCGATCACGATGCGATGCGCAAGCCGCGTGGCCGGCTCGCTGCCGTCGAACAGGGGTGTCGGCAGCAGGTCGACCCCAATGACGCGATGACCGGCCGCGCGCCACAGCAGCGCGATCGCGGTGACCTCGTCGTCGAGGAAAGCGGAGAGCAGGTACACGATCGCCCCGGAGGGCACGACGGGCGCGCGTCGCAGGGTGAGCCGAGTCCCCGACGACCCGCTCGCCGAGATGCGGCGCAGGAGCCGGTCGAGGTGCCGCTTGCCGCTTCCGGCAGTGATCACTCCGTCATGCGCCGCGAGATCGATCAGACCGACGCGGTCGCCCGTCCCGATGGCGTCGGCGGCGAGCGACGCCGCCGCCTCACGCGCGAGATCCATCGAACTGAGGCCGGCCATGCCGTGGCGCGTGCCCGACCACGCGGCGACGCGCTCGCCCACATCCTCGCGACTGTCGATCACGACGATGACCGTCGCATCCGACGTCGCGTCGGTCCGACGGACGTAGAGCGCGCCCGCCCCCTGCGATCGCCGCGCACTCGCCTTCCAGTCGATGCGACGGAGACGGTCCCCGTGTGTGTACGGATGCACATCGCGGAACTCGCCGCCGTCTCCGCGCCGGGCCGACCCGTGGATCCCTGTCAGGCCGGTGAGTCGGTGCGGCAGCGGAATCGACGCGACGGGCGCGAGTGCGGGCTCCACCACGCGCTCCACCACCTCCCACGGCGTCGGCGTCGACAGCCATCCACCGTCGACGCCGACCAGCCGGTAACTGACGTCGACGACCCGCTGCGGGCCCGAGTGCAGGATGGGGAGGTGTCCGGTCACGTCCGCGCGGGGCCACCCGGCGAGGATGAGGTCGTGGCGCTGCGCACCCTGCGTCGTGAGGCGCAGGTGCACGAAGTCGGCCCCCTCCGGCGCCTCGACCGCGACGCGGTACGCGAACGCGCTCGTGCCCTCGTCGCCCACACGCCGCACGACGTCGACACGGACCGTGCTCCGCGCGCCGGCGAACGGTTTCCGATCGAGGCCGATGGCCGTCGAGATCAGCAGGGGCAGCGCGAGGAGCACGACGTCAACCCGGCTCGTGAGCGTACCGACCGCGGCGATCACCAGACCGAGCGCGATCGCCACCGCGAACGTCGACGTCATGCGCCACTCGGGGCGATCCGTGCGGTCGACTGCGCGAGCGGGAGGGGTCGGCCCCGCGACGCCTCCGGTGTCCTCGGTCACGCGCGGACCGCGCCCGCGACGAGCGGGCCGGGCACGCGCTCCACGATCTCGGCCACCACCTGCGCCGCGTCGACACCGGCGGCCCACGACTGGGTCGTGAGCGACAGCCGGTGGGCGAGGACAGCGACCGCCACGCGCTTCACGTCGTCCGGCAGCACGAAGTGGCGGCCCGCGATGACCGCGACCGATCGGGCCACGAGCAGCAGGGCCTGCGAGCCGCGCGGCGACGCGCCGACCGCGATGGCCGGATGCCGGCGCGTGGCCTCGGCGAGGTCCACACAGTAGCGGACGACGTCCGCATCCACGGTGACGGTCTCGACGCCCGCCTGCATGCGGGCGAGCGTCCCGGCGGAGACGACGGCGGCGACCTCTGTGCGCTCGCGCCGACGGGCCACCCGGTTCAGCAGCACCTGCTGCTCGCCGTCGCGACCGGGATACCCGACGGCGAGCCGCACCATGAATCGGTCGAGTTGCGCCTCGGGCAGCGAGTAGGTGCCCTCGTACTCGATGGGGTTCGCCGTCGCGATCACGTGGAAGGGGCGCGGAAGAGGAAAGCTCTGCCCCTCGACCGTCACCTGTCCCTCGGCCATCGCCTCGAGCAGCGCCGACTGCGTCTTCGGGGCCGTGCGGTTGATCTCGTCGGCGAGGAAGACCCCAGTGAACACGGGACCAGGGCGAAAGTCGAATGACATGGTCGCCGGCGCGTAGACGAACGAGCCGGTGATGTCCGCGGGGAGCAGGTCCGGGGTGCACTGCAGCCGTCGGAAGTCGAGGCCGATCGCCGTGGCGATGCTGCGGGCGGCGAGCGTCTTGCCGAGCCCCGGCACGTCCTCGAACAGGGTATGGCCTCCGGCGAGAATCGCCGCGAGCGCGAGTTCAATCGCGTGCTCCATCCCCACGACGGCCGTCGCGACCTCGGCGCGGATACGCGCCACGAGGGCGGTGATCTCGGAAACGGATAGCGGGGAGACGGGCGTCGGTTCGAGGATCGTCATCGTAGTCGGAGGGGCTCGGGCGCGAGGCGCTCGAGGGCGTCGAGGCACCGCGCGATGGCGGCGGACGTGACCGGGTGCTCGTCGTCTGGCTGCAGCACGGGGCGTGCGTCGGGGCCGACCAGCGCGACCAGCGCTTCGTCTTGCTGGTGGGCGGGAGCACCGCCGCGAACGCGAAGCTCGGCCACGAGCAGCGCACGCAGCCGACGAACGATCGCCGCACGGGCCATCCGGTCCTCGCGCTCGTCGATCAGCTGGGCGCGGAGGCGCCGCGCCACCCCAGGACGGGCAAGGCGATCGCACGCCGCGAGCGACGCCTCCAGAATCGGGACGACCAAGCGAATCCCCCGTGGCGGTTCAGGGCCGGGCGGCTCCCACGCGACATCATCCTCGAATCGGAGGGTGGCGAGCACCATGCCGACGGGGCCGAGCGCCATCACCGTAGCAGCCGCCCACGCGGCGTCCAGCCCCGCAACCCACACCACGAACGCGGCCGCGGCTGACACCACCGCGGCGACTGCGACCCCGATTGCGTTCCGCAGGGCGCGAAACCGGAACCGACTCATCTTCACGACGCCCGCAGTCACCACGCCCGCGCGGTCGGACGGCGCTCGGGAAAGTCGGCTTGCCAGAGGTTCACGAGGACGACCAGCGAGCGGCGCGCAGCGACGATGTCGTCCGCCTGCGGAGCGTGCTCGCCAAAGCGCACCCGCTGGTACAGCGCGAGCAGCACGGCGATCGGTTCGGCCGATCCGCGCGAGCGGTACAAGATGCGCGCGGTGAACTCTGACGCGGTCTCGGCCGGACGACGGTGGAAGCCGGCGGCGGCCGCGGCATCCTCGAGGCCCTGCCAGGCCTGCACGACGGCGTTGGCGAGATCTCGGTCGTCGCGAGAGAGAATCTGGATGGCCGCGGCGAGACCCGACTGGAGGATGCGGGCATCCGCTTCGCTCGGCGCCCCGGCGTCGCCACCTACGCGTGCGGCGTGGACCGGAGACACGCGGCGAGTGGCACGGCGGATCCAACGCGCGATCCCGATCAGTAACGCGATCGCGACGAGGGCTGCCAGCGCCCAAGTCATCCAGGAACGCCCGCTATCCCTCGGCCGCGGGTCGCGGGCGGGTTCGATGACCCACGGCAGCTCGATGGGGATCGGCGGCAGCGCGCGTCCTCTGTGTCCTGACGTCCAGCGCGGACCAACGGACACCGCAGGCGCCTGCAACCCGACGGCGACCGTCAGCGCGAGGCACGCGACGGCGCACGGGACGAGGGTCGGCATCGCCACCCAAGACCGAATCGGCCGAAAATCGTCCTGCGTACTCGACGCGTCGCGGGTCACGCGCGCGTCCGAGAGCACGATACCAACCGTGTCGTCGCGCCGGGCACGGCTCGGAACGCGCGGGTCGCGCCAGCGTCCGAGCATCGCAACTCTGCGTATCGGTAGTGCCAGACGACCACAGGCGCGGGTCTTCTCTCTGGGGTGGCGAACATTCGCGAGAGAACAGTGGTGCGTGTCACAGGCGCAGCGCATGCGGCGACGCTGCGGCGACCGCGTCCCTCCGCCTCGCATGTCTCTCGCGACGGTACGCATTCCGATCCCGCGTCGCATTACTGGAGCGTGAACTCCACATTACGATTCTGTGAACACGGCACCTCGGGGTTCGGCCTGGCCGACGTTGCGGTGGCGCACGAGCTCCACGGCGAGCATCCGACAGATCGTGCTCGACGAGGTCACCGAGGTAGACTGAAAGCGGCGCCGGCGTAGCCCCTTCAGGTGCCGGGCGAGGTTGAACGCAGTGAGGTTGAACCCGAGCCGGCGCGCCTCCCACTAGGCGATGGCACGGAACGCGAAGCGATCGGCCGCGGGCACGGTGAACATCCGAGCGCGCCAGCGCCGCCAGCGTGCTCGCATCACGGGGAGTGGGGTTGTCCGCCCAACGCTCCAGTTCAGCTGCGGCGCTCGAAGCCGAGCGCGCGCGAGAGAACAGCGCCGGGCACCGAGGCCGAGCTGGAGTAGCCATGATGCTCCCAGGACGCCGTCAGCTGCAACGCCACGTTCGGCCGCATGGGCGACCAGGGTCGCTGCGGAGGGACCGCTCCTAGAGGACCAGTGCGTGGAGCGCGAGCACCAGCATCGCGAGGTACAGGGTGCCGGTTAGCGCGAGCACCGCAGCCGAGCGCCCGAGGGCACCCGCCGCTCGCCCGCCGAAGACGCCATGCGCCGCCCAGGCGTAATAGAGCACCGATCCGAACAGGCCGGCCAGGAGAACCGACGCGCCCAGCGCGTACGGTCCCCGGTACCCGGTCACCAGGAGCGAGGGCAAGAACAGGAGCAGCTGCTGACCGGCGACGAAGAGCGCGAACGCGAGGTGCTCCGCGTACGTCAGCCCTGCACGGTAGAAGACGAGCCGCTGGACCGCCGCCAACAGCGGGACTGCGGGCGCGGCGAGCAGCACGAAGAAGCGATCCAAGGTACTCGTCGCCTGCTGGACGCGGGCCGGGTCAGCCGCGGCGCTCCCTTCCACGAGACCTGAGGTGAACGCGCCGGTGGCTCCGGCCGCGAGCGCGGACAGCTGGACGAGCGAGAGAACGAGCGCGAGGTGCTTGACGGGATTCGTGTACGGCAGCGTGCGTCCACGCAGGTAGTCGCGGATCACTCGGCCAGGCCGGCGGAAGAGCGCGAGCGGGGTGGCGAGGACGCCGCGATCGAGGTCGAACGCTTCCGCGAAATGCCCGGTGAGCGCGCGGGCAGTTAGCCGGCCCGCACGCGACGGCTGGCCACACGTCGAGCAGAACGGGCCTGACCGTGGTGCGTCGCAGTTGGCGCACCGGTCCACGCCCGCGGGCGGCGGGGCGGCGGGCGTCGTTCCACGCGGCGCGACGGTCTTTGACTCCATCGAGACCAACCTGCGGCCGCTGCCCAAGCGTTGCAAGGGAGTGCGTGTGCGGCCGAACGGCCCGCCCCGCACGCCCGCCGCCGAGGATGAGCACCGGCTCGTCGGCGCGGCTGAAGATGATCATCAGGTCGTCGAACGCAGCGAGCCGCGCCTCCGTGCCGGCGAGCACGAGCACGCTGAAAGGCTCCAGCCGGGTGTCCGGGCCGACGTGCGCGAAGTGCCCGCGCGCCCATGCGCCGAGCACCGTCACGCCCGTCGAATGGGTGATGCGCGTGTCGACGAGGCACTGCTCTACGAGCGGGGTACCGAACACCGGCGCCTCCGCGATGACCAGCGCGCCGTACTGCCCGCTCGCGTTGGCGCGCGTGTCGCCGCCGAGTGTGCGACGCGCCAGCGAGCGGCCCAGCATCTCCGCGAGTTCCAGCACGCGTGTCGTCGATGCCGGACGGAGTACCCGCGTAGAGGCAGCGATCCCGACGATCTCTCGCAAGGACCGGTTCTGTTGGGCGTTCTCACGCGCGCACGCGCTTCCTGTACTGCACGCGGTGCGGCTGGTCCGCGTCCGCGCCCCTCCGCCGCTTCACGTCCTCGATCTACGACCGGTACTTCCCTCGGAATGTCGCGCTTCGGCCGTTGTCGTGGCCCGGATCGCGGGCGCTCGTTGGTCGTGACCGCGCTCGACACATCGCTCAGGTGGCGAGCCTGCGGTACGCCTCCCAGGCGGCCCGCTCCACCCAGCACTCGGCGAGTCGCCCGTCCTCGACGCGCCAGATCGCGATGCCCGTGAACTCGACCGGACGGCCGTCCGGCGGCAGGCCGAAGACGCCGCAGTTGCGGCCGCGCGTGACCCACCGCGAGACCACGCGGTCGCCCGTGGGGTTGGCGAACACCTCCAGCGTCTCGTTCATCGCGTCGGGCAGCCGCCGCTGGAACTCGCGCACCCAACCCTTGAACGCCTCGCGCCCCCGAACGACCACGCCGCCGCTGGTGATGACGTAGTCCTCGGTCATCAGCTCGTCGATGGCGTCCAGGTCGTGCGGTGGCGCCCAGACCCGGCGGAAGAACTCGACCGGCAGCCGCTCGGCGACGGCCACCGCGAATGCCGGCCGCGCCGCGCCGCGCCCGACACCGACCTCGAGATCGTCAGGCATGGCGGGCCGCCGCTGGCATGTCGTCGTGCGGCGCGGGTCGGGCGTCGCCCGTCGCGCCTCGGGGCGCGAGCTCGCGGTGGAAGTGGTACGACCCGGTCACGAACCCCTCCCGACCGGGGGGCGCGGGTGCGGCGGGTAGTGTCGTCATGGCAGCTGTGGGCAGACGTCGGTGACGGCCCCCCGCTCGACGGGCCGGCCCGCCGCCTTCCACACCTCCAACCCGCCCTCGAACGCCCGGACGTCCGTGAACCCGAGTGCGGCGAGCTTCTCGGCGGCCGCGCGGCTCTGCGGGCAGGCAGGGCCGCTGCAGTAGACGACGATCGCGGCGTCACGCGAGAGCGCGGTGCCGGCAACCGCGCGTCCGATCTGGTCGAGCGGCACGCGGCGCGAGCCGGGGATCAACTCGCCGGTGAAGTAGTCGTCGGTGAGCACGTTCCAGAGCTGCGCGACGTGGCCGGCGTCGAGGCAGGTCGCGAGGGCGTCGACGTCGATGCTGCGGACCGCAGTGGCGGTGGGAGACATGATCGGAATCGTTGAGGGAAGTGGGATAGCTGCGCGGCGTGATGCCGGCACGCCGGTGCGGCCGTCGGGCCGCTCGTTTCCCGCGGCGCGACCCGTCGGAGAGCCGACGGTCGAGGGACGGCGAGCCGCTCACTGTCGACCGCGACGACCGCGGCGAGTGCGACCGCGGCGAGTGCGACCGCGAGGAGTTGGTACGCGAACCCTTCGGCGCCGCGGGCAGCACGCCGAACCAGTTCATGAAGAAGCCGTTGGGCACGTGCGTGACGAGCGCGCCGCGTGGGGGCAGCGCCGCACCGGCGGTCGGGCCCTGCACTGCGCGATCGAACGTGCGGCGGGCTCCTTGTCGACGCGCTTAGCGCGTGGCCCGCACCGCACGGCAGCGGCAGCCGTCTAAGCGGACCGACAAGAGGTGCCAGGCAGTATCGTGCCACACCGCGCGGCGTACGGGCCGCCCGGTCTGACGCTCACGCCAACCCGATCCCGCGCATGCGCACGCTCCTTCACTCGCTCACCGCAGCGGCAGCCCTCGGCGCCGCCCTCCCGGTGGCCGCCCAGACCGCGACCCACGTCTACCATCTCGACGGCTCCCTCGCCGACGCCAAGGGCGGCCCGTCGCTCGTGGGACTCGGCGGCACGACGGGCCCCTCGGGCTACACGTTCGCCGCGAACAAGGGCCTGACGCTGGCCAATGCGATCGACCCGCACGTGTACTCCTTGGAGCTCGCGTTCTCGTTCGACGACGTCAGCGGCTTCCGGAAGGTGCTCGACTTCCAGGGCCGGTCGAGCGATCACGGGCTGTACGTGAACCACGGCGCGCTCACGTTCTTCGGGGTCAGCGTTCCGCGGGGCCCGGAGGTCTTCCAGCCGGGGCAGGCGGCGCATCTCGTCCTCACGCGCGACGCGTCGAAGCAGTTCACCGCGTACGTGAACGGCATCGCGCGATTCAGCTTCACCGACACCTTCGACCGCGCCGTGTTCTCGGCGCCGGGATCGCTGGTCTCGCTCTTCGTCGACGATCTCGCGCGCGGCAATGCGTCGGAGGCGTCGGGCGGCGCCGCCGACTACCTGCGCGTCTACGACGTGGCGCTCACGGGCGAGCAGGTGACCGTCCGGTATCGGAACGGCGACACCGATCCGCCGCCGCCCGTGACCACCGCGCCCGAGCCGGCGACGGTGACGCTTCTCGCCACCGGGGTGCTGGCCCTGGCCGTCGGTGCGCGACGCCGACGCGCCCCGGTCGGATGACCGGCGACGCGCGCTCCCGCGCCGCCTCGGCGCGCGGGAGCGCGCGTGTCCGCGTCCATGCGCCCTCGCACATCGCTTCGCCATGAAGGCATACACGACGCGCGGCGACGGCATCGCCGCGCTGCGGCTCGACGAGCGCCCGATGCCCAGCGTCGGCCCGACCGACGTCCTCGTGCGGATCGGCGCCGTGGCGCTGAACTTCCGCGACCTGCTCGTGGTCAACGGCGCCGACGGCTGGAAGCCGCACGAGCCGCGCGTCCCCGTGTCCGACGGTGCGGGCGTGGTGGCCGCCGTCGGCGATCGGGTCGTCCGCGTGCGGCCCGGGGATCGCGTCGCGGGCATCTTCCTGCCCCGGTGGCTCGACGGCGAGCTGACGCCCGCGACGTACGTCGCGCCGCTCGGCGGTGCGACGACGGACGGGGTGCTCGCCGAGTACCGGGCGTTCGACCAGGAGGCGCTCGTACGCGTGCCGGAGCACCTCACCGACGCCGAGGCGGCGATGCTCCCGGTGGCGGGCGTGACCGCATGGCACGCGCTGCGGCGCGCCGGCGTGCGGCGCGGCGACTCCGTCCTCGTGCAGGGGACCGGCGGCGTGTCGCTCTTCGCGCTGCAGCTCGCGCACGCACTCGGCGCACGTCCGATCGTCATCTCGAGCAGCGACGCGAAGCTCGAGCGCGCTCACGCCCTCGGCGCGGCGGCGACCGTCAACTACACGCGGACGCCCGACTGGGAGCGCGAGGTCGTGGCCCTCACCGAAGGCCGCGGGGTCGACCACGTGGTCGAGGTGGTCGGCGGGGCGAACCTGAATCGCGCGCTCGACGCCGTGCGACTCGGCGGCACGATCGCCTTCGTCGGACTGATCGCGGGGCTGCGCGCGCCGATCGACACGTACCGGTTCGTCACGAAGCACGTGCGCTTACACGGGATCGAGACGGGGTCGCGTGCGATGTTCGAGGAGATGAACCGGTTCCTCACGGCGCACGGGATTCATCCCGTGATCGACCGCACCTACGCGCTGGACGAGTTCCCGGACGCGCTGCGCCAGCTGGAGCGCGGCGCGCACGTCGGCAAGCTCGCCATCGCGCTCTGACCCGCCGCTCCGTCATGTCCACCGCTTCACGTCGCATCCGTCGCGCGACGGGCGCCCTGCTCACCGCCGTCGCCGTCGGCGCGTGCGAGCAGACGGCGCCGGCGACGCGCCCCGACGCGCCGCCTGCGTTCCCCGACGGCACGTGGCGCATGGTAAGCGTCGGAGCGCACCCGTTGCCGGCCATCGTCGCGTCGTACGCCACTGACGATCACCTGCGGACGATCCTCGACTCGGCGTCGCTCACGATCACGCCGATCGATCGCTACCAGCAGCGCCTCTGGATGCGCACCGTCCGCGCGCGCGACACGGTCCTGATCGGCCACGCCGTCGTCAACGACGTCGGCCGCGTGCTCCTCGCGTCCGATTCCGGCGCGGCGCGGTAGCCCGCGCCGGGCGTTGCCCGCAGCAATCGTTCAGCGCCGCAGCCAGGCGGGGTTGCGATCCGCGCCGGGGCGGCGCACGCGCGCCAGTTCGGCGCCGTCCGGCGTGACCACGTAGACGTCCATGTCCCCGTCGACGTCGGACGAGAAGGCGATGCGCGCGCCGTCCGGCGACCAGGCGGGGGCGTACGCCTTCGCCGGCCAGGGCAGGAAGCGCGGCGCGCCACCCTCCGCGGCCACGATGCCGATGCGCACCGTGCTCGCGTCGACGCGCTGGAACGCGATCCAGCGCCCGTCGGGCGACCACGACGGCGAGTAGTCGCCGTACTGGCCCGCGGCGGTCACCGGGCGCGCACCGGCGCCGTCGGGCGCCATCGTCCAGATCGCGGCGCCGCCGGCGCGATAGGTCGTGAACGCGATGCGGGCGCCGTCGGGCGACCAGGCGGGCGTACGGTCGGGCTGCGGGTACGGGTTGCCCGGGTCGCGCGGCGTCAGGTTCCGCACGCCCTCGAGCCGTGTCCCGCGCAGGGTGCCGACCAGGATGTCCCCCGCCGGGTCGTCGCCCTGCGACAGGAACGCGAATCGCCGGCCGTCGGGCGCCCACGTCGGCTCGCCCTCGATCTCGTCGGTGCCGCTGCCGACGGGGACGGGGCTGGCCATCGTCTCGTCGACCACGGCCACGGTCGAATGCGTGCGGTCCGGGTGCGTCCACTGCACCAGCAGCCGACGGCCGTCGCGACTCGGGGCCGGACGGCCGGCGGCGATGCCGCGGCCGAAGAGCGCCGGCGTGCCGAATGCGCTCGCCTCCGCCGCCGCGCGGAAGACGTGCCGCTGCCCGCCGGCGACGTCGCCCTCGAACACCAGGTCGTAGGCGGCGGGCCGCACGGCGGGCAGGGGCGCGGCGGGATCGCCGCAGGCAGCGGCCAGCGTGAGCAGCGCGACGCCGGCGGTCGCGGGACGTGGGTGCGGGCGCCGGGCGAGCGGGCGTGGTGGCATGCGAGACCTGTGGCACGGAGGGAGAGGACGCGTCGCCGCGCACGGGCGGGCGAGAGCCGCACGACCGTCGTGCGGGTGCGGGACGAACGATGCGATCCCCCTCTTGCGTCGGCGCTTAGACGCGCCGGTGCGGGGCGCGCGGCGCGGCGCGCCCGCCCCTCGTTCAGGGTCGCCCGCGAGCGGCGCTGCCCGCTGACGGTGCGCCCGATGGACCGCCGTGCGCCCCGCGCCGGATCGACTCGGCGAGGGCGACCGTCTCGCGAGCCGGCGTCGCCCCCACCTCGCGGCGGAGCGCTGCGGACAGCGCTTCGAAATGCGCCACGGCGCGCGCCGGCTCGCCGAGCAGGACGTGGCACCGCATCAGCTCGCGGTGGACGTCTTCCCGGAGCGGGTCGTGGGCGAGAATGGCGTCGTACGTCGCAAGGGCGTCGCGGACGGCCGCCTGCGTGCCGCGCGCGACGAGCAGCGCCCCCAGGTCGACCATCGCGTCGGACCAGGCGGCGGCGATGCGATCCTCCTGCGCGACCAGCCAGTCGCCGGCCGCCACGCCGTCGCCGAAGGGTCCCACCCGGCGGGCGAGCGCCGCGCCCAGCGCGGCGAGCTCCGCGTCGTCCAGGGCCTCCCGACGCACGCGGGCACGACGCAGCCGCGCCGCCGCGCCGAGCACCGCGTCCAGGTCGCAATCGAGCGCGGCGTTCGGGCCGGTGGCCCGCTCGAGCCGGTACCGCCCGCCCGAGAGCCGCACCCAGTCGCGCGCGCCGAGCGCGCGCCGCAGATGGTGCAGCGTGGGATGGAAGGCGTTCGCCAGCTTCTCCTCGCCGGCGTCCGGCCAGAGGGCACGCCCGATCTGGGCGCGCGTCACGCCGTCCGGGTGCGCCGCGAGGAACAGGAAGAGCTCGCGCATCTTCCCCGTGGTCAGCGCGACCGGCTCCTCGCGCGCGCCGACCAGGCGGGTGATCCGCAGCGGTCCGAGCACCACAGCCCACAGGGTGCTCGGGGACCCGTCGGCCACTCCGTCGGTTGGGTCGCGGGTCGCGGGGGCTTCCGTCGTGGCCGCAGCGCCAGAGGTGCCGCGCGCCTGAGCCGCGAGCACGGGTGCCGCCTCGGCGAGCGCGAACACCTCCGCCAGCGACGTCCGCTCCCCATCCGCCCACGCGCCCGTGAACGCGTCGCCGAGCACCTCGCGCGCGGCGGCGGCCGCGGCCTCCTGCTTGGGACGGTCGAACTCGGAGAGGGTCGCGCCGACGCGGGCGCGGAGCGCCGTGGCGGCCCCGAGGACGCGCGCCACGGCGGACGCCGCCCCGTAGCGGGCGTCCTCGCTCCCGGCGCGGGGCAGCGTGAGCGCGCCGGCCGCCGCCAGCACGTCCAGGGCACGCGACGCGAACCACGCATCCGGCTCCGTGCGCAGCAGCGCGACGGCGGTCCGGGCGTGGTCGGCGGCCGTGGACGCGTCGCCCCGCCCCAGGGCGAGCTCGGCCAGCCCCGTGTAGCACAGGGACAGCATCCACCGGTCGTCGAGCGCCCGCAGGCGCCGCTCCGCGTCGGCGTACTCCGACTCGGCGCGGGCGAGCGCGCCGGTCGCGACGTGCACCATCGCGGCGCGCAGCAGCGATCCCGCCACGGTATAGCCGTCGCCCGATGCGAGCGCCGACGCCAGCCCCACGCGCAGGCTCGCCTCGCTGCGCGCGCCGTCGCCGACCATCATGGCCGCGTGCGCCTCCATCGCCCGGAGCTGGGTCGCGAGGATCAGCGCCCGAGGCCGCAGTGCGGCATCGGCCGTCGCGAGGTCGGCGGTGAGGTCGGCGACGCGCGCGAGCGCCCGATCCCCGAGGGTCAGCGCGGCGTCGAAACGGCCCGCGTACCAGGACAGGAGTGCGGCCAGGTGCTCGGCGCCGCTACGCGCGAGCCGCTCCTCGGGTGAGCGCCCGCCCCCCCCGGTGCCCTCTCGTTCGGACGCGCCGATCGCCGCCGCGACCCACCGGGCTCCGTCCTGCCACAGGCCGCCCGTCAGCCAGAAGTAGGTCAGCGCACCGACGATCCGCAGGGCGGCGAGCACGTCGCCGCCCGGCTCCGTCGCCCACGCGAGCGCGGCCCGGATGTCGTCGAGGTGTGGCTGGAGACGCGCGACCGTGCGAGCGCGATCGGGGCTCCAGAGGCGCGGCTCCGCGTCCTCCGCCAGCGCGCGCACCCAGCCGGCGTGGCGGACGCGGACCGCGTTCGCGCGCGCCGGGTCGTCCTCCAGACGCGCGAGGGCGTACTGCCGAACCGGCTCGAGAAGCCGGTACCGCACCTCGCCGTCGTGCGCGCGCACCTCGACCAGCGACTGCGCGACGAGCCGGTCGAGCGATGCGCCGACGTCCGCCTCGTGGCCGGCGACGCGCGACACGGTGTCGAACGCGACCGGACCGCGACACACGGCGAGCGCCTCCAGCAGCCGGCGCTCGTCGGGTGCGAGCAGCGTGTAGCTCCAGTCGAGCACCGCGCGGAGGGTGCGGTGGCGGGCGGCGGCGGTGCGCCGGCCGCGGGTGAGCACGGCGAGCGCGTCGTCGAGCCGGGCGGCGAGGCCGTCGAGCCCGAAGGTGGGCAGCGCCGCCGCGGCCAGCTCGAGGGCGAGCGGGATACCGTCCAGACGGGCGCACACCGCGGCGACGACCGGCGCGGTTCGGTCGGTGAGCGCGAAGCCGGGATGCGCGGCGCGCGCCCGCTCGGTGAACAGGAGCACGGCCTCGTACGCCTGCGCGCCGGCGGCGGTCGCGGGAGCGGTCGGGGCGACGCCCGCGACTGGGTGCGACAGGGGAGCGATCGGCCGCACCGTCTCGCCCTCGACGCCGAGGGCCTCGCGGCTGGTGGCGAGGATCGTGAGCCCCGGCGCCGCACGCAGCAGGCGATCCGCGAGGATGGCGGCAGCGTCGACGACGTGCTCGCAGTTGTCGAGCACGAGCAGCGCGCCGCGCGGGTGGTCGTGGGCACCGCGGAGCGCGCCGGCGATCAGGGCGATCACCTCCTCGACCGACGCGCCCGGACCTGGGCGCACGCCGAACGCGGTGACGACCTGCGGCACCTCCGCTCCCGCAGCGACCGGCGCGAGGTCGATCCACCAGACGCCGTTCGGGTACGCGGCGCCGCCCGCCGCGCGGACCGCCAGCTCGCGGGCGAGGCGCGTCTTCCCGACGCCGCCCACGCCCGTGAGCGTCAGCAGCCGCGTCCGGGCCAGCGCCGCCCCCAGCTCCTCGAGATCGCGCACCCGCCCCACGAACGCGGACAGGGCGGGCGGCACGGTGTGCGGATCGTCGGGGAGCGCGGCGGTCACCGGCCGACGTAAGCCGACGCTAAGCGAATCGGCAAGAACCGGCCGTGAGCTTCTCCCGCAGCCCGATCCACCCCCTTCCCACCCGACCCGCCGTGTTCGTCGTCGAGTCCAGCGCCGTCCTCCCCCACCGCCCCGACGTCGTGTACGCCGCGATCGCCAGCATCGAGAGCCTGCTGCGGTGGCAGGCGGGCGTGCGCGCCGTGCGGCGGCCCCCGGCCATGCAGTCGGCGGCGCGCTCGCGCGGGCCGGTCGTGCTCACGTACCGCGCGCTCGGCGTGGGACACGCGCTCACCGCGCGGGTGATCGCGGCCGAGCCGCCGCACCGCTTCGCATACCGTGCCGAGGGCGCCGCGTTCGCGCTCGAGGCACGGTACCGGGTGGAGCCCGCGCCCGGCGGCACCCACGTGGTGTCGCGCGTGGCGCTCGACACGACGGCATCCCGACAGACGGCCGACTGCGTGGCGCTCCGGCGCCTGCTCGCCCGGCGGGTCGTGAGCGACCTGACACGGCTCGACCGGTGGGTCGCCGCCAGAGAGTGCTCGGAGCGCCCGCGGAGCCGCGCCGCTCGCACCGCGGCGCCCTCGTCGTAGGGCGCCGCACCCTTCGCCACCCACGCTACCCATCCAGCCATGACACGCTCGATACGCTACTCCCTGCGGCGCCACGCGCCGACTCTCGCGGTGGTCCTTCTCGCCGCCACGCTCCCGTTCCACCAGTCCGCCGCGCAACCCGTCGCCGAGGCAGCACGGCCTGCGGCCGACACCCTCGTGGTCGGCCCGAAGGTCGAGAGCGGCGGCTACGGCGCTCCGGAGGTGCGGTTCACGAGGCTGGCGGGGCACGACGCGATCCTGGTCGGCGCGCGTGGCGGCTGGATCATCGATCACGCCTTCGTGGTCGGCGTCGCCGGATTCGGCAGCGCCAGCCGCCGCGTCGACGCTGGACAGGTGCTGCCGTCCGGGCGTGCGGCGGGTCTCGAGTTCGGGTACGGCGGCGTCGATCTCGGGTGGGTGAGCCGGCCGGGTGATCGCGTGCACCTGACGCTCGGCCTCCTCCTCGGCGGCGGCGCGGTCAGCTTCAACGACCCGGCGCGCCTCGACGACGGCTGGATCGGCCCCACGGACGAGTTCCTCGTCGTCGAGCCGTCCGCCGCCCTCGAGCTGCGCGTGACGCGGAGCGTCCGGGTCGCCGCGGGCGGCGGCTACCGTATCGTGACCGGGGCCCGGTCGGCGACCGTCCGGAGCGCGGACCTTCGCGCGCCCGCCGCCGGGCTTACACTGAAGCTCGGACGCTTCTGAGCACGTCGACACCCACGACGGCCCCGCGCCGCTCTCCGCGCACCATGACGCAGCCGCCAACGCACGAGGCGAACGCGCCGAGCCGCGTGTCCGCCAGCGTGCCCCACAACGTCCCGGCGGCCCTGTCGAGCTTCGTCGGCCGCGAGCGCGGACGCGAGGAGCTGACGGCGGCGCTGGGGACGGAGCGACTCGTCACGGTGACGGGCGCCGGCGGGTCCGGCAAGACGCGCCTGGCGCGCGAGGTGGCCGCGCGGGCCGTCGCGCGCGCGCTACATCCCGGCGGCGTCTGGTGGGTGGAGCTCGCGCCGGTGGCGGACGGCGCGGAGGTGCCGGGTGCCGTCGCGGCGGCGCTCGGGGTTCGTGCGCTCCCCACGCGGCCGCTCGTGGCGGGGCTGGCGGATGCGCTCCGCGGCAGCCCGGAGCACCTGCGGCGCACGCTGCTCGTCCTGGACAACTGCGAGCACGTCGTCGACGAGGTGGCGGCGCTCGTCGAACGGCTGCTCGGGGCCGTGCCGGGGCTCACGATCCTCGCCACGAGCCGCGAGGCCCTCGGCGTCGAGGGCGAGGTCGTCTGGGCGACGCCGCCACTCGCCTGCCCCCCGACCAGCGGTCGCGGCTCCACGCTGGACGTCGGCGCCGCCGCGCTGAACGCGGCCACTGTCGGCGAGTTCGAGGCGGCGCGGCTGTTCGTCGAGCGCGCGCGCGACGTCGACCCGCGCTTCACCTTCTCCGACGACACCGCCCCGCGGGTCGCCGCCCTCTGCGCGCGGCTCGATGGGCTGCCGCTCGCCCTCGAGCTGGCCGCGGCGGCGCTGCCCACGTTCGGGCTCGACGGCCTCGCCGCCCGGCTCGACGACGCGCTCGCCGTGCTCACCCGCGGCCGCCGCACCGCCGCCGCCCGCCACCGCACCCTCCGCGCGGTGCTCGACTGGAGCTACACGCTGCTCGCACCCGACGAGCAGTCCCTGCTCCGTCGGCTGTCCGTGTTCCGCGACACGTTCACGCTGGACGCGGTGCTCGCCGTCTGCGCGCCCGCCGACGAGGACGCCCCCGGCGCGCCCCCGACGGACGAGGGCGCGCTCGCCGCCTTCGCCCGGTTGGTCGGGCTGTCGCTCGTCGTGCTCGTCGAGGAGAACGGCGAGGCGCGCTACCGCCTGCTCGAGACGGTGCGGCAGTACGGCGCGGCGCTGCTGGACGGCACGCCCGACGAGGCACCCACGCGGTCCCGCCACGCGCGCTGGGTCGCCGACGTGGTGGAGCGCGACGAGCCCGAAACCACGAGCCCCGCGCGCGGCGCGGTCATCGCCCGGCAGCTCCGCGCGCTGGACGACGTGCGCGCCGCCCTCGGGTGGGCGACGGGCACGGGGGACGACGCCGTCGTGGCGCTCCGCATCGTCGGCGGGCTCGCCATGTTCTGGGCCGGGATGGGATCGTGGGCCGAGGGGCGGCGGTGGGTCGCCACGGCCATCGCGGCGGCCGACCGCGCAGCGGTAGACGACCTGCGGCGCCCTGTCGCGGAGCGCACGGCGCTCGCGCGCACGCTGCACGCCGGGCTCGCGATCGACTGGCTCGTGGGCGACGGTGCGCTCGCGGAGACGCGCGTCGCACGCGCGCTCCCGCTCTGGGCCTCGCTCGTGGACGATCCGGCCGCCGACGCGCGCACGCGCCGCGACGCGACGCGCTGGCGCGCCCTCACGCTCGAGCGGGCCGCGCTCAGCGCGGCGGTCCACCGTCGGGATCGCACCGGCGCCGAGCGCCTGATGGCCGACGCGCTCGAGGCGGCACGCGCGTCGGGATCGGCGTGGGTAGAGGCGTGGGTGTTCGTGCGCCGCGCGAGCCTGCGGCTCCTCGGTGACGACCCCGCGCTCGTCGCGGCCGACGCCGCCGAGGGGGAGCAGCGCCTACGCAGGTTGGGTGACCGCTGGGCGCGCTCGCTGGCGTTCGAGCTCCTCGCCGAAGCCGCGCGGCGCCAGGGCCGGCTCGGCGCGGCGGCCGATGCGGCGCGCACCGCGATCGCGCTGCTGCGCCCGGAGCCGGATCTCTGGTTCGTATCGCGGCAGATCGAAGGGCTCGGCGCGGTGGCGGCGACCGCCACGCCGGCGGCTCCGCTGACGACCGAGCGCGCCCGGACGGCCGCGCGACTCCTCGCCGTGGCCGACGGGCTGCGCACCCGCACCGGCACCGCGCTCAACCCCCTCGACCGACCCAAGCAGGAAGCGGCCGTGGCGGCCGTCCGGGCGGCGCTCGGCCCGGCCTTCGACGCGGCGTGGACGGAGGGTGCCGCCCTGCCGTCCGACGCCGTGTTCGCGCTCGCGGCCGACGCCGAGGTGCTGCCGTCCGGGTATCGCGATCCCGTCACCGACGCCGTACGGTCGCCAACGGTGCCGGCCGCCGCCCCGACGCCCGGACTCCTGCCGCCCGCCCATCGGCTGACGCTGCGGCTGCTCGGCCCCCTCGCCATCGAGCGGGATGGCGTCCCACTTCCGCCCGATGCCCTGCCGCCTCGACGCGGACGGGCGCTGCTGCTCGCCCTCGCGCTGCACCCCGACGGTCGGACGCGCGAGCAGCTCGGCGTCCTCCTCTGGCCTGACGGCAGCGATGCGCAGGTGCGCAACAACCTCCACATCACGCTGCACCACCTGCGGCGCGCGCTCGGCGACCACGCATGGGTGACGTACGCCGACGGCCGGTACCGCCTCGCGCGCGGTGGGGCGTCGGCGCACCGCGTCGAGGTCGACGTCGACCGCCTGATCGCCGCGAGCGCCGCCGCGTGCGCCGCCGAGCACCGTGGCGAGCGGCCGGCGCACGAGGCGCTCGAGGCGTGGGCGCACGCGCTCGCCGCGTTCGACCGCGGTGCCCTCGGCGCCGACACCGGCTCGGGCGACTGGCTCGCGCCCCACGCGGCGCGCATCCAGTCCGCATGGGCGGATGGAACGAGCGCGCTCGCCGCGCTCTGGGCAGGGCGCGGGGACCACGCACGCGCCGCGGCCCTGCTCGAGGCGCTCGTCGCCCGCGAGCCGATGCGCGAATCGGCCCACCGTGCCCTGCTGCGCGCCTACGTCGCGCGGGGAGAGCATGCGCGCGCCCGCGCGCACTACGACGCGTTCGCCGCCCTCGTGGCGCGGACCCTCGGGACCCGTCCCGCCGACGAGACGACGGCGGTCGCGAACGCCGCGCAGGTGGGCGTGTGACCGGCCGCGACCACATGACGATCGCCACCGGCATGCGACCGTGCTGACCATCGTGCTCGACCGTTTCGGAGACGTGGACGCCTTCGCGGCGCACGACCGTCCCCCCGCGGAGCCGGGCCCCGGCGAGCTTCGCATCGCGGTGCGCGCGATCGGGTTCAACCCGGTGGACGCCAAGATGCGCCGGGGCGCGCTCGGCGGCACGCCGCCGATGGTGCTGGGCCGCGACGTCAGCGGAGTCGTCGCCGCCGTCGGCGACGCGGACGCCGGCTTCCGCGTCGGCGACGCCGTCTTCGCGCGCGCGAACGAGGCGTACACGGAATCGGTCGTCGTGTCCGCGGCACTCGTCGCTCGCATGCCGACGACGCTCTCGTTCGCGCAGGCGGCGGCGATCCCGATCGCGGGGCTCACGGCATACCGCTGCGTCGAACGCGCGGGCGTCGAGCCCGGGGACGCGGTGCTCGTGGCGGGCGCCTCGGGCGGCGTGGGATCGTTTGCGGTCCCGCTCCTGCAGCACGCCGGCGCGGGCCCCATACTCGCGACGGCTGGCAGCGACGAGAGCGCGGCGTACCTCGTCGAGCGCCTGCTCATTCCGCCGGAGCACGTGCTCCGGCACCGCGAGCATGCGCCCGAAGCGCTCGCGGCGCGGGTGCGCGCGCTGACCGGCGGCTACGGCGTGCAGGCCGCATTCGACTTCGCCGGCGGGGCGATGAAGCGGCTCTGCTTCGACGTGGTCGCCGCCGATGGCCACGTCGTGAGCATCGTCGAGGAGCCCGCGACGTACCCGCTGAACCTGTGGGACGAGCGCACGAGCCCACTGGTCGTGCGCTCCGCGTCTTACCACTTCGTGCAGCTGGCCGCCGCGCTGCAGCACGGCCCGCGCGAGGGATGGTCGCGCTACGGACGCGAGCTCGCCGCGCTCGCGCAGCTGGTCGAGCGCGGGGTGCTCCCGCCGGTGGCGATCACGGACGTGGGGCCGTTCTCGCTCGACGCGGTGCGTCGCGCGCACGTCCTGCTCGACGCGGGCGGTGTCCGTGGGAAGCTCGTCGCGAGCGTGGCCCGAGCGATCGGGCGGTGCGAGTGAGCGCCCTGGCAGGATGCGCCGCGTATCGACGCGCCTGCGGCCGCACGGTCTCCCCCGCCTCGAGTTCTCCTTCCAACCACCGCAGTCACCTGGACGAACGCTCCCTGTTCGCCGATGTCGACCCGCGCGCCTTCGCGTATGTCGCGGCGGTCGCCACGCGACGCGTGTTCCCGGACGCGGACACGCTCGCGCTGCTCGACACGATCGGACTCCTGGCACGGTCGCGTCGAACGGGCCGCGCTTCCACGGCTTCATGATCGGTGCGGCGCTGCTGAGCGTCTCGTCGTGGCGCACCACCGACGCACCCATCGACGACGTGTTCGCGCGGCTCGCCGCGACGACGCTGCGCCGACGACTGGCGCGACACCACCGGGAGTAAGCGACTCGGCAAGAGGACCGGCGCATCGTCCACTCGCGGCGCCGAATGGCGTGGCCGCCGGAGTCGACGCCCGGCGCTGATTCGACCGTCCAGCACGCGGGTACCTGCATGTCACTCACACCAGAGACGCCTTCCTTCATCGCACGGCCACGCGCAGCGCGGGCCGATGCCGGTCGCACGTGCGCCCTGAGCGAGGACGACTTCGCGGACATCCTGGCCGGCGCGCACATGGTGGCGGAGCTCGGCGACCTCGACGAGCCGCCGGTCGCGTGCGAGGAGCGCCTGCCCGCTGCCGCCATCTCCTCGGCGCGTTCACGGTGGCATCGGGTCCGCACGCGCCTCGACAGGATCACGCGTCTCATGGTCGCGGCGTTGGCGACGGCCTGCAGCGACGCGGCGGCCCCGGATCGCCCGGCGCATGCCACACACGCGGTCGTCGGGGCGTACACGGTGAACGCGCAGTTCGACACGTACTCGTATCAGGACGCGATCGGGTGCAACACCCTCTACTGCACGCACACCGTTCCCGCGCGCGGCACCATGCTGTCCGGGAGGCTCGTGATCGAGGATTCCGTGCTCCCGTCCTCGGGATCGACACGGTTGCCGCGCGTCACGGGCGCGTTTCGCCCGGAGCGGTGCGGGGCCGAGCCGCGCGATTGCGACGTCTGGCCGCTGGCGTTCCGCTCCTACGGCATCGTGTACCCCGACGAACCCACCTACATCGACGCCGTCGGCGTGGACGGATCGGTCGCCATTCTTCTCACGTTGGGCGTGCCGGACCAGTGGATTCGGCTCGACGGTCGCCTGTCGGGCCATCGCATCACGGGCACGATCATGTGGCTGCCCAGCGTGCCGCGGCGCGCGTACTCCGGGTCGTTCGTCGCGACGCGATAGGCGCGCTGCGAATCGGGCGCGCGTGCTCGGGGGAACCCGTCGCATCGCTCCCAAGCGCGGCGCGGTCCGGCCACCCGCGCTGGGCGACCGGACCGTTGGCTGGATGCGCAGGAGCGCGGTGCCCGTTCCCCGTCCAGCCATGTGTGCGACGCGCCGCTGCCCACGCCACGCAGAGCACCCTGGACGCCCGGTCGGCACGATCGACACGCCGTCGGTCGCATGGCTGCCGTAGTACAGGGTCCGCGCACCGCGCGTCAGGGTGGCCGCGCGGCCGTGCAGCCGGCGAGCACGAGAGCCGACATGGCACCGAGCGATGAACGCATGCGACCTCGGAGATCCAAAGGGGAGTATGCGGGTGGAGATCGCCGCGTTCGGGTCACGGGCTCACGCGCTCGCGTCCGGCCATCCGCCGCGCGACTACTCGGCGCGCAACGTGTCTGAGGGATCGACACGGAGCGCGCGACGCACGGGCAGCGCGGCGGCGGCGAGCGCGACCACCACGAGCAGCGCGACCGCGCCGCCGAGCGCGACCGGGTCGGCGGGGCTCACGCCGTAGACCAGCGCCGTCAGCGCGTGCGACGCCGCATACGCCCCCAGCACGCCCACGCCGCAGCCGGTGGCGATGAGCCGGAGGCTGCGACCGAGGATGGTGCGGGTCAGCGCGCCGGGGTCGGCGCCGAGTGCCACGCGCACGCCGATCTCGCGCGTGCGCCGCGCGACGGCGTACGCGACGATCCCGAACAGCCCCACCGCCGCGAGCCCCACGGCGAGCAGCGCGAACGCGCCGAAGAGCGCGAGCGTCACGCGCGGCCCGCGGTACGCGTACTCGAGCGCCCACCGTGCGGCAGTCACGTCGCGCACGGTCAGGCCGACGCCGGCGCGCTCGACGGCGCGTGCGAGCAGCGGCCGCAGCGCCGCCGTGTCGCCCGCGGCGCGCAGAACGAGCGCGTTGTAGGACTCCGTCGCGCCGACCGCCGCGCGGTACAGCTGGAGGTCGAAAAAGCCCTCGGGGGCGCCGGGCATCCGCAGATCGTCGGCGACGCCGACCACCGTCAGCCACTGCGCGTCCTTGCCGTCTCCGATGCGCAGTCGGGCGCCGAGGGCATCGCGGTCGGGCCAGAGCCGGCGCGCGAGCGTCGCGTTCACCACGACCTCGCGTGCAGCCCCCGCGTCGTCCATATCGAGCTCACGCCCGCGCCGCAGCCGGATGCCGGCGACGCGGAAGTACTCGCGCCCGACGTGGGACGTCACGACGATCGGCATCACGACCGGCCGCACCCCGGTCGTGCCCTCGACCGCCGTGGGGCCCGGCTGGATGTTCGTCAGCGGCATCGGCCCGACCGCCACCTCGCGGATGCCGGGGGTCGCGCCGAGCGCCTCGCGGACCGCACGCGCGACGTCGGCGCTCACCTCCGCCTGTGGGAAGGGCGGCCCTCCCAGTGCGCGCGGCGGGGTGGAGGGGCGCTCCAGGAACGCCGCGTAGAGCCCCGCCGGCTCGTACCCCACGGGCGTGCGCACGAGGGCCACGAACGACCGTGCCAGCACCCCCGCGCCCGCCAGCAGGACGAGCGACAGCGCAATCTGCCCGATGACCAGGGCGGCGTGCGCGCGTTCGGCGCCCCCCCGCCGGCGCCTCTCGCCGCCGCCGGTACGGAGCGCGCCGTCGAGCGGCTGTCGCCCGGCGAGGAACGCCGGGCCGACCCCGAAGAGGAGCGCCGTGGTCACGGAGGCGGCCGCGGTCCAGACCACGACGGACGTGTCGAGCGGCGCGTCGGCGAGGTCGCCCAGCGGGCCACCGCCCGAGGCGATCGCCGCGCGCCGCGCGAGCCACGCCACAGCCAGCCCGAGTGCGCCGCTCGGCAGCGCCAGCAGCAGGCTCTCGGTGAGCAGTTGCCGCGCGAGCCGGCCGCGCCACGCGCCGAGCGCGCGCCGGATCGCGAACTCGCGCCGCCGCGCCCAGCCACGCATGAGGAGGAGGCCGGCGACGTCCGCGCAGGCGAGGAGGAGCAGGCCGCTCGTGACGGCGAACATCGCCTCGACGGCGCGTCGATGCCGGGGCTCGACCCGCTCGGCCGCCGTGCGCGCCTCGGCGCGCCGCTCGCGGAGCCACCCGGTGTCCGGCAGCACGCGCGTGAGCGCCTGAAGTTCGCGCGAGGCGTCGGCCGACGTGACGCCCGGCCGCAGCCGGGCGAAGGCGCTCACGTGCGCCGCCGAGTCGACGTTCAGTGGGAGCCACACGGCGGCCGCCTGCACATCCGGGTCGATCGGTGGCCCCGCCTCATGCGGCACGACGCCGACGATCGTGCGCGGCACGCCGTTCACGGTCATCGACCGGCCGATCACCTCGCGGGCAGCGCCGTAGCGCCCACGCCAGACCGCCTCCCCGATCATCGCGACGGGCGGAGCGCCGCGGCGCGCGTCGGCCGGCGCGAACCCGCGACCGAGCACCGGGCCGACACGCAGCATCGGCAGGAACGAGGGCGTGACCAGCTCGACGTCCGCCGTATCCGCTCCGCCACCCGCGTCCGCGACCGCGTACCGCCGGCTCGCCACCGCGGCCACGTCCTGGAGCGTGCGCGACCGCGTCGCCCACAGCCGGAACAGTTCCGTGGCGACGCCGAAGTGGATGACGGATCCCTCGTCGGGCCCTCGTGTGGCGAGGCTCACGATGCGGTCGCCGTCGGGGTACGGGAGCGGCGCGAGGAGCCGGTATCGGACCACGCTGTAGGACGCCGTGGTGGTTCCGATGCATAGTGCGAGCGTGCCTACGACGAGCACGGCCAGCATGGGTGCCCGGCGCAGCTGCCGCACCGCCACGCGGACGTCCTGCGCGCCCTCGGTGAGCCACCGTGAGACGGCGAGCCGGCGCGCGCGCCGCGCCGCGCGCTGCGTCGTGTAGGCCCGGAACTCCTCGGCGTCGCCGAACCGCCGGCGCGCCTCGCGCTCGGCGTCCGCGGCGCTCATGCCGAGTGCGCACAGCTCGTCGATGCGCATCGCGAGATGCGCCTCCACCTCCTCGTCCATCTCGTGGCGCAGGCGGTCGCGGTTCTGCGGCAGCCGGAAGAGGCGGCGGACGCTGGGCGGCAGCTTCGGAGACGGAGGCGTCATCGTGTCACGCGGTCTCGAGAATGGCAGAGACGGCGAGGACGTATCGCCGCCACGTCGCCGTCTCGGCACGCAGTCGCTGCCGCCCGCGCGCGGTGAGCGAGTAGTACTTCGCGCGGCGATTGTTCTCGGACACGCCCCATTCGGCCGCGATCGCGCCGCCGTCCTCCAGGCGGTGCAGCGCCTTGTAGAGCGCCGCGTCGACGATCTCCAGCGTGCCGTCGGTGCGCTGCTCGATCCACTTGCTCAGCCCGAAGCCGTGCATGGGCGTCGTGGAGACGGCCTTCAGCACGAGCAGGTCGAGCGTGCCATGGAGCAGATCGCTGGTCTCGCGGGGCATGACGAATGGGTCTCCGTACGGGAGGTTGCGGACCGCCGATGACGACGGGTCGGGACCGTCGGGTCGTTCGCCCCGCGGTGCTCGAGATGATCAGCGGGGCATCGCAGCGGATCGGCCTGGAGCGCCGATGGTGTCCGCGGCACGCGTCACCGAGTCCGCGATCGCGCGACGGCGGGTGGCAGTGCGCGCCTTTGCTTGCAGAATCCCTTCGTGGATTGCTCGCTCACGTGCCCGCTCGCCGCGCGTCGGACCACCGCCGGGCAGCCCCTGCAGCGGTGGGAGCCATCGCCGCCAGCCACGACGCGGCGTCGTGTCGGACGCCGACGGTGGTCGTCCCTCACCGGGGCTCCGCCACCCGCGCATGACGTCGGCGATGGCGGCGGCGCGCGCGATGTCGGCACGCGGCGACCACGCACCCGGTGGCGGGTTGGCGCGCGCCGCGTCCTCCGCCATCAGTGCCCGGGCCATCGCGCTGCGGTCCGCTATCGTGAGCGCACCGAGCTCGCGGCCGGCCAGCGCCCGCCCCGCGTCGTGGTCGGGCGGCCCGACCGGGCGCAGGAGCATCCCCGGTGGCGGCCGCGAGATGCCCATCACCGAGTCGAGCCGCTCCAGCGAGGAGCGGGCGCCGGTGAGACGTCGGACAGCGACCGGCATCGGCGCGGCCAGGCGCCGACTGCCCGTCGCGGCAGCGGCGGCAGCGGCCGGCCCCTCCCCGAAGGAGCCGGTATCCGCTGCGGCGATGGGCGCAGTGGTGGACGCCGGGTCCGCCGGCGTGTCGGGTGCCACGAGGGTCGGTAGCGCCGGCGCGTCCCTTCCTGGTTCTGTCCTGGGCGGTGCGACGCGCTCGCGAGCACGCGCCCCCGGTCGCGTCGCGGTGGTGGTCGCAGGACGGGCCGTAGGCGCCATCACGATCCAGCGCAGCTGCTCGCGCATCTCGTGCTCCACGCGCGCACCACGCGCCCCGAGCACCGCTCCGACGTGCGGCCGTAGCGCGACTGTGAGCAGGAGCAGCCAGCCCGCAGTCACGCCGATGGCGGGTGCGAGCGTGCTCCAGTGCCGCACCGACAAGCGTCTCGAAGCCCGACGCCGCGCATCGGCGCACTCGTGGCGCCGAGGGATCTCCGCGTCACGAGCGCGACGACCGGGCATGGCTCTCCTTGCACCAGGTTAGGGGAAAAGCTGCACCTTCGCGTCGCACCCGTCAAGACTCGGTGCGGAGAGCGACACCCAGCAGACGCGAAGGGTCCGACCACCTGCGATGGTCGGGCCCTTCCAGGCGTACAGTGCGGCGCGAGCGCGATCGAACGGCCGCGAACCGAGGTGCGCGCTGCGTCCGGCGTTGCGCCCGCACGAACTTCGTGTACGCGATCCGGTGCGGCTGATCCGCGTCGACGCCCGTCCGCTTCTTGAGATCCTCGACGTATGACCGATCGTTCCCCTCGAAGTGTCGCGCGTCGCGAGTTGTTGGGGTGCGCTCGGTGTGCGAAGCCGTATTCCGTCTGGAGGTTCCCGGCAGGTGGGGTGGTCGAATCCCGTGACACCCGACGTCCCGTTTCAGCAGCGGTTTGGCACAACACGGGCAGAGGTGCCCCCGGCCCCTGCCGAAAGCCGCCCTCGGGCGCGACCCGTGCGCAGATCGAGCAGGAACGGGTGCGACGTGTCCCAGACCGTATGTCCTTGGAACGTCAGGTTCGCCCGCGATCTACCTGCCGATTCACCGTTCGCGGCTCGTGACGCGCTCGCCGGGAAGGACGCCCGCACGCTCGCGCGCGAGATCCTCGGCATGGACGTCGACGCCTACCGCGCGGCGTTCAAGGGGTCGCCGATGAAGCGCGCGAAGCTGCCGGCGATGAAGCGCAACGCCGCGGTGGTGCTCGGCAACGTCGGCACGAGCACGGACGTCGACGTGCTCACGCGCGCGCTCGACGACGCGGAGCCGCTCGTGCGCGAACACGCCGCGTGGGCGCTCCTGCGCCTCGGTGCTCACGACGCTCCGGGACGGTGACGCGGGCCGAGCGCACTCGCGTCATGCGCGGTGGGCAGGCGCGCGTCACTTCACCGCCTCGGCGAACGCCTGCCGCAGGATGCCGACGGCGCTGTTGGCCGTCGGCCACCCGGCGTAGAAGGCGAGGTGCGTGACGAGCTCCGTGAGCTCGTCCTTGGTCACGCCGTTCTCGAGCGCGAACCTCAGGTGGTACGGCAGCTCGTTCGTCCGGTACTGCGCGACGAGCGTCGCCACGGTGATGAGGCTCCGGTCGCGCTTCGAGAGGCCCGGCCGCTCCCAGACCTGGCCGAAGAGCACCTGCTGCGTGAGCTGGTCGAGGGCGGGGGCGACGTCAGCGTAGGGGCCCGGGCTGGGCGCGCTCGCCCTGGCAGTGCTGTCCGTCGACATGCGGGGGCCGCTCCGGGTTGGAGAGGACGCGTACTGCGCGTCGCTGACCTGCTCGAGCCAGACGACGTTCCGGCCGCCGAGCGCCTCCTGGATCGCGGTGTGGGCCATCGCCATGGTCGGCGCGGCGCCGTGCCAGTGCTTCACGCCGGGCGGCGTCCACACGACGTCGCCCTCGCGGATCTCCTCGACGGCGCCGCCCCACTGCTGGACGCGGCCGGTGCCCGACGTCACCACGAGCAGCTGCCCGAGCGGGTGCGTGTGCCAGGCCGAGCGCGCGCCGGGCTCGAACGCCACGGCGGCGGCGGACACGCGGGACGGCGGCGTCGCGTCACGGATCGGCGAGACCCGCACTGCGCCGGTGAAGGTCGCGGCGGGCCCCGCCTGCGCCGGCCGCTCGGCAGGCCGCGAGATCCGGATGGTCTGCGCGTCGGCGGGCGCCCGGGACTGCGCGCCGACGGGCGCCGCCGCGGCGAGCGCGAGCGACAGCAGCACGGCGGCCCATCCCCTCGGCGCGCGACGCGTGGAGCTCGTCAGGTTGGTGTGCATCGGAATCCTCCCTCGAAGTGTGGCGGTCGTCGTGTCAACGGCCGTCAGGTCGACTCCGCACGCGGCTCGACGCGGTAGCGCAGCCAGAGCACGTCGTCGGCGCGGCGCTCCACGCCGTCGAGCACGAGCCGGCGAGGCGCGGCGCCGTCCCCCGCGACGTCGAAGAGCGTCGGCGTCCCGACGCGCCCGTCCGCCACCGGCGCGACGAGCAGGCTCACCTCGTCGATGAGCCCCGCGCGCAGGAAGCCGCCGTTGATCCCGCCGCCGCCCTCGAGCATGAGCGTGCGGACGCCGAGCCGGGCGCCGATCTTCTCCAGCGCGAGCGACAGGTCGACGTCGTCGCGCCCGGCGAGCAGGTACGACACGCCGCGCTCGCGCAGCGTCGCCAGGTACTCGTCGGACACGCGCTCGGAGAGCACGGTGACGACGTGGTCTCCCGCCACCTCGCCCGACTCCCACACGAGCTTCCCGCGCGCGTCGACGGCGATGGCGAACGACGCGTGCTCGCCTGCGGCGCCCGGCGCGACGAAGTCCGCGCGCGGTGGGCCGTCGTACGTGCGCGCGACCTCGGCGTCGGAGCGCGTTCCCGTGGCGAAGTGCTGCTCCATCGTCACCCGGCCGCAGAGCCAGGCGTCGGGCGCGTACGTCGCGTGCACCTCCTCGTACTGGCGGCGCCCCTCCCTGGAGAGCGGCCAGCCCTCGACGACGATGCGCCCGTCGACGGAGGTCAGCATGTGGCAGATCACGCGCGGGCGTCGTGCGGTGCGCGTCGCGTCGTCCTGTAGTTTCTGCACTTCGGTCCTCACCCTCAGTCCCTGGAAAACACGACCCGCACACCGCGGCGGCCGAGCACCTGGGGCAGGTCGGCCGGATCGTCGACGCGACCGAGGCGGGTGTACGCGTACGACGAGTCGATCGTCTCGTAGAACACGACCACGGTGTTCGTGCCGTACAGCATCAGATCGCCGCTGCGGATCGCTCCCGGCCGGCTCGCGTTCACGGGCAGCGCCGTCCGCAGGTCGGCGTGCTTCTCGTTGCCGTTGAGCTCACTCATGTCCAGCGTCAGCGGCAGTTGCGCCGCGAACGCCCGAGCGGCTGCGTTGTCGGCGAGGTTGATGGCGAACCGACGCTCGCCGATGGTCATCCACATGCGTGATTCCTCCGGTCTCGCGGTCGGCGGCGCGGCGGCCGTGGCCACCTCCGCGGGCAGGGCCGGGGTCGCGGCCTGGCCGACCTCGCACGCGCCGAGCGCGAGGCAGCCGAGCAGCGCGCGCAATCGGCTCGTGGTCATGATGCCACCTCCATGCACGACACGGCCTAGAGCTCCTGGCTCGTGGGGCGGAACAGGATCTCGTTGATGTCCAGCTCGTCCGGCTGGCTGATCGCGAAGGCGACGACCCGCGCGAACGAGTCCGCCGGCACCCCGACCTGTCCGACGTAGTCGCGGTTCGCCTGCTGCACGTCCGCCTCGCTGATGTGGTCGAGCAGCTCCGTCTTGACCGCGCCGGGCGAGATGATCGTCGTGCGGATGTTGTAGGGCTTCACTTCCATTCGCAGCCCTTCGGACAGCGCACGCACGCCGAACTTCGTCGCCGAGTAGACGGCGGAGCCGCCGAACAGCTTGTGGCCGGCGACCGATGCGAGGTTGATGATGTGCCCCGACTTCTGCCGCCTCATGTGCGGGAGCGCGGCGGCGATGCCGTAGAGCACGCCCTTGAGATTGATGTCGATCATCCGGTCCCACTCGTCGACCTTCAGCCGCTCGAGGGGCGAGAGCGGCATGATGCCGGCGTTGTTCACGAGCACGTCGATCCGGCCGTAGGTCTCGACGGCCGCGTCCACTAGGCGCTGCACCTGCGCGCGGTTCGTGACGTCGGTCTCCACGGCGAGCGCCTTCCCTCCGGCGGCCGTGATCTCGCCGGCCAGCGCATGGAGGCGCTCGACGCGCCGCGCTCCCAGCGCGACGCGCGCGCCCTGCGCGGCGAGGTGCCGGGCGGCGGCCTCGCCCATGCCGCTGCTCGCACCCGTGATGACGACGACCTTGCCTTCGATGCTGTTGCTCAACTTCACCCCCATGTTTCGAGTAATCGAGATCGGAACTGGGCGGGATTCTGCCCCGCGTCCGTCGTGATGCCGTCAGTGGTCGGCTAGCGGATGGCTCGTCGAGGGGCGCGAGCTCGCGCCGGCGATGCTCATCGTCAGCCTCCGTGTCGCTGATGGGTACCGGCGCGCGCCTGGCGCCACGCGGTGCCCGCCACGAGCGCGGAGAGGGCGAGCGCGGCCGCGCTGAGGGCGAAGGTGCTCCGGTAGCCGCTCGCGTCGTAGACGACGCCGCCCGCCGTGGCCCCGAGCGCGATGGCCAGCTGGATCACGGCCACCATCAGCCCACCGCCCGCCTCGGCGTCATCCGGGAGCACCCGGCTCAGCCACGTCCACCACGCCACCGGCGCGGCGGTGCCGATCAGGCCCCAGCCGGCGAGCAGCACGCCCACCGCGACGGGAGCGCGACCGAGCCCCACGAGCGTGACGGCGATGGCCGCCATCACCAGTGGCATCGCGACGAGCAGCCCGTAGAGCCGTGAGCGCAGCGCGAGGCCGATCAGCCAGGTGCCGACGAGCCCCGCGCCTCCCATGACCAGCAGGAGCAGCGAGAGCGTCGAGACGCTCACGCGCGTCACTGTCTCCAGGAAGGGGCGCAGGTACGTGAACAGCGCGAACTGGCCCAGGAAGAAGAGGGTGACGGCGAGCATCCCCGCGGGCACCTGCCGCCGGCGCAGGACGCGGAACACGGTGCCCCCGCCGGCCGCGCGCTCCGAGGGCATCGACGGCAGGCTCGCGTACAGCCAGCCGAGGGTGACCAGCGCTAGCGGCACGACGGCGGAGAAGGCGCCGCGCCAACCCACGTACTGCCCGAGGTAGCTGCCCAGCGGCGCAGCGACGGTCGTGGCCAGCGCGTTGCCGCCGTTCAGCAGCCCCATGGCGCGCGGGACGTCCCGCTCCGGCACGAGGCGCATGACGGTGGCCGCCGACATCGACCAGAAGCCGCCGATCACGACGCCGACGAGCGCGCGCCCGGCCATGAAGACGCCGGCGTTGGGCGCGAGGGCCACCATCACGCCCGAGACGAGCATCAGCGCGGCGAGCGCCAGCAGCACGCGCCGGCGGTCGATCCCGCGCGTCGCCGACGAGATGCCGAGGCTCGTGAGGACGGCGAAGATCCCGGAGACGGCGATGGCCTGCCCCGCGCGTCCCTCGCTGATCCGCAGGTCGGCGGCGATGGGCGTCAGCAGGCTGACCGGCATGAACTCGGACGCGATCAGCGTCGCGACGCACAGGGTGAGCGCGAGGACCGCGCCCCACCCCGCCGCGCGCGCCTCCACGGCCGGGCGGGGAGCGGTCGCGCCCGACTCGGGCGCTCGCGCGGAGATGGCGGGAGCGGCCACGTCAGCGCCCGGCGGTGCGCGTGACGGCGGGCGCCGGCGCGACGAGGTGCTGGCGGAAGAACGCCGTGAGCCGGTCGAACGGGATGAGGTTCACCCGGTCGTACAGGTCGACGTGGCCGGCACCCGGCACGATGACCAGCTGCTTCGGCTCGGCGGCCCGCCGGTACGCGTCCTCGCTGAACTCGCGCGAGTGCGCCGCGTCGCCGGTGATGAACAGCATCGGACGCGGCGAGATCGTCTCGATGTCGTTGAACGGGTAGAAGTTCATGAACCGCACGTTGCTGGTCAGCGTCGGGTGCGTCGTGAGCAGCGGCGACTGCCCCGGCGGCGTGTACTCGCCGCGCGGCGTGCGGTAGAAGTCGAAGAACTCCCGCTCGATGGGCGTCGACTGCGGCGTCAGCTGGTGCACCGTGCCGCTGGTGTACTTGGTCTCGCCGCCGGCGGACTCCGTCCAGCGCTGCGCCGCAGCGGCCGCGATGACCTGCTTGCGCTGCTCGACCGACTGCGACTGCCGCAGCCCGTTCCGGTTGGCGGCGCCCATGTCGTACATGCTCACCGTCGCGACCGCGCGCATGCGAGGGTCGATCTTGGCCGCGCTGATCACGAAGCTGCCGCTGCCGCAGATCCCGAGGACGCCGATGCGGTCGCGGTCGACCAGCGCCTGGGTGCCGAGAAAGTCCACGGCGGCGCTGAAGTCCTCGGCGTAGACGTCGGGGGCCACCAGGTTGCGCGACCGGCCCTCGCTCTCGCCCCAGAAGGAGAGGTCGAGCGAGAGCGTGACGAAGCCCTGCTCCGCCATCTTCGTGGCGTACAGGTTCGCGCTCTGCTCCTTCACCGCGCCCATCGGGTGCCCCACGATGATCGCGGCGTGCTTCGCGCTCCGATCCAGCGTCTTGGGGATGAACAGGTTCCCCGCGACCTTCAGCCCGTACTGGTTGGTGAAGGCGACCTTCTGCACGGTCACCTGATCGCTGACGTAGAAGTTGTTCGCGCCGTGCGACATGTCCTGAGCCCTCGCGAGTGAGGCGTCGGCGCTCGACAGCACGCTGAGCGCGACCGCGGTCGCCCCCGCGAGCCGACGGGCGACGGCCCGGGCCGTGGTGCGGGTGCGACGGGCCTGACACGGGGGGATCGTCGACGGGCGACGGTCGTGATGCTCGCTCATGGTGCGCTCCGGGTTCGGGTCGGGCGGGTCGCCCCGCTTGCATCCCAATCAACCCGGCGCCAGCATGTCGATCTACTTGACACGACTTCATGGGGCATGAAGCATTGCTTCATGACACCCGACTCGCTCGACGGCATGGCCGTCTTCGTCGCCGTGGCGGAGGCCAAGAACTTCCGCGTGGCCGGGGAGCGCTTGGGCGTGAGCGCCTCCGCCGTGAGCCAGGCGCTGCGGAAGCTCGAGACGCGGATCGGCGTCCCGCTCGTGCTCCGGACGACGCGGAGCGTGAGCCTTTCGGAAGCGGGCGAGCGCCTCTACGCGGCGGTCCGCCCGGCGCTGGCCGAGGTGGAGGCCGCGCTCGCCGCCGCGGGGGAGCTGAGCGACGCGCCGCGCGGCACGATCCGGCTCCTCATTGGGACCACGGCGGACCCGGTGCTCGCGCGACTGCCGCTCGCCGACTTCCTCGCTGCCCACCCGCACGTGCGGCTCGACGTCGTGGTGAGCGATGCGGCCGTCGACATCGTGGCGGCGGGCTTCGACGCGGGCATCCAGCTCGGCGAGGTGATCGACCGCGACATGGTCGCCGTCCCGGTGACGGGCGACATCCGCATGACCGTCGTCGGCTCACCGGCGTACCTCGCGCGGCGCGGCACGCCGCGTCACCCGCGCGACCTCGTCGAGCACGAGTGCCTCAACTGGCACCCGGTGCCCGAGGCGCCCGCCTACCGCTGGGAGTTCACCGAACGGGGGCCCGATGGGCGCGGCCGCGAGGTGGTGGTCGCCGCCCCGGGCCGCGTGCTCTCCACCGACTCCACGATCAACATCCGCCTCGCGCGCGACGGGCTGGGGCTCACCATCGTGTACGAGGATCAGGTGCGCGACGAGATCGCGCGCGGGGAGCTGGTCCCCGTGCTCGAGGCGTTCTGCGAGCCGTTTGCGGGCTACTACCTGTACTACCCGCAGCGCCGGCACGCCTCGCCGGCGCTGCGCACGCTCATCGACCACCTGCGCGGTGCGCGGGAGGCCGCCCGGGGCCGGCCGCCGGGAGGGCGGCGGCCGGCCAAGGAGAAGGCGGCCGGGCGCCCTTCGCGCCCGCGGGGGCGCTGAGCCGGGCGTGGCGACCGCCGGGACGCCGGCCCGCAAGCCTGCGGCGGGCCGCTAAGTTATTGTCCGTCTTACAGTTCGCCCTCCGGCCGTGAGCGGGACCACGAAATGGTTATACCGCCACTCCTCCCAGGCCGTCTGCCCGTACAACGTCAAGTTCGCGCAGGCGCTCCCGGACGACTCGCCCTTCGCGCCCCGCGAGGCGCTCGCTGGCAAGGACGCGCACACGCTCGCGCGCGAGATCCTCGCGATGGACGGCGAGGGCTATCGCGGAGCGTTCCGCGGCTCGGCCAGCCCCGGCGAGCACGGCGGCGCACTGCGCCGCGAGCTCGGTGCGTGTGGCGGGGGCGTCGCCCCACCACTCCCCCACGTGTGGACAGTCGAGCCACGCCCACGGGAGCGGCAGGTCGTCCGCGGCGAGCGGCTGGAACGTCACGAGGGACGCGGCGATGCCCATGCCGCGCGCGGTCAGCGCTTGCGGCGGGGCGCTGAGCTGGTGCCTGGCGGTGGCGCCTGCACAGGCGTCGCCCTCGCTCGTGCCGTTTCGCCTGGCGTTGCGCCTGGCGTTGCGCCTGGCGTTGCGCCTGGCGTTGCGCGTGTCGTCTGCGGCCCCCCGGCCTTCGGCTTGGGCGCTGGCAGGGCGTCGGCCGTGGCGCGCACGAGCGCGGCGAGCCAGGCGCGATCGTCCCACCGCTCCCCGGGGATGACGAGCGACGGCTTGGCGCCCGCATACGGCGGCGCCTCCGGCCACCCGGGGCCGAGAAGCGTACGCCCGGCGGGCGTCGGCTTCACGTACAGCTGGTCGTCGCAGATCAGGGCGACGACCTTGGCGTCGACGTACACGGCGTATTCGCCGAACATCTTGCGGGCCGCGAGCGAGCCCGCGCCGGCCATCTGCTCGAGCAGGAACTCGACAGTGCGCTGCTGGGTGGGCATGTGAGCGGGAGACGGTCTGACGGGGCGGGTATTCGGGCGGCAGCAGGCGGCACGCAGCGCGTAGAGGATCGCGTCGGGTACACGCCGCGGGTGTGCGGGTGGGTCACGCGCGGCCGGCCGAGCTGTGGCGGGACCGGGAGCAGCGGCGCGACGTCTACGGCGCCCCGAGCGCGAACTGCGCGTCGGTCAGGTCGGTCAGGTCGGTCACGTCGGTATAGGACGCTTCCTCCAGGGTTCTCACAGGGTACAGGCCGTTTACGGGCCGGAGTGCGCCCGCGCCGCGAGTGCGCGTTTGCGCTCGGCGGTGTAGTGCCACCACGGACGTGCCGGCGCGCCCTCCATGAAGCGCACCGCCGAGAGGAACACGTCGAGCACGCAGGGGTCGTGGCGAACGCCGGTCGCCGCGCACAGCGCGTCGTAGAGCGCGTACGGGTCACGCCCGGCGAGGTCGCCGGGGTGTGCCACCCCGATGCCGCGCAGGTCCCCGGCGATGGACGGCCCGACGTTCGGCAGGTCCTCGAGCCGCGCGACCGTCTCGCGCGTGATCGCAGGGCGCGCGCGGCGCGCGCGGCCGGCCGGTGCGGCACTCACGGATCGACCCGGGCAGTCGCCGCGCCGACCGGCGCCGACGGGCCCGGCAGGCGCATCGAGAACCCGACCGTGGTGCCGCCGGGTTCGCGCACGTACAGCTCGGCGGTGCCGTAGAACGTATCGTGGCGCGCCTTCACGACGGGCACGCCGGCCAGCGCGCGCTCGACCGCGTCCAGATCGTCCACCTCGAGGAAGAGTGCGGCGGCGTGCCCGGCGAGGTCGCGCGCGCGCTCGGGGCGTGTGGCCTCGGGCTCGGCGGCGAGCACACTCGCGCGCGTCTGGTACATGACCTCGACCGCATCACACTCGGCGCTCGCGAACACGAGTCGGCCATCCTCGCCCGGGACGGCGTTCGCTTGACGGAAGCCGAGGCGCTCGGTCCAGAACGCGAGACACGGCTCGACCGCATCAACGATGAGTACCGGCGAGAGCTTGCCGAAGTGAACGCGGAGGCCGATCGGGGCGGGCGAATCCGCAGCGACAAGTGGCGGCATGGTCGGCGGGGAGGGAAGCGGGTAGGCGGCGTCGGATGCGGCGTCGGGGACGTCCTGCTCGCATAGTCTAAACTAGACTATCCGGGCGTCAACTCACCGCGCCCCGCCGACCTTGGCGCGCGGGGCCGCGCGGCGTACTCTGCCCGGCCATGCCCCGCCGCGCCGCCGACCGCCACGAGCACCTCACGCCCGCCGACCTCGTCGTCCTGGGTCTGCTCCTCGAGCGGCCCATGCACGGCTACGAGGTGAACCAAGAGCTCGCGCTGCGCGAGGTTCGCGACTGGGCCGGCGTCTCACGCCCGCAGGTCTACTACTCGCTGCGCAAGCTCGCCGAGGCCGGGCACATCGGGCCGGCCCCCGGCCACGTCGCCGGCGCCGAGCGCGGGTCCGCCGAGCGCGGGTCCGCCGAACGGAGGTCCGCCGAGCCGGAATCCGGCGAGGGCGGGCCGGAACGCCGCGTTTACCGCGTGACCGCGGCGGGGCGGCGCGCGTACGCGGCCGCCCTCGCGCGACCCGAGTGGGCGACCCAGCGGCCGCCCCCGGCATTTGTCACCTGGCTCGTGCTCGCGACGCACGCGGACCCGGCGGTGCGGGCGCGCCAGCTCGCGCGGCGGCGGGCCTTCCTCGAGGCCGAGGCGGCGCGCGAGCGGGTGACCCTCGCGGCGATCCGGACCAATACGGGGCCGACGTTCGCGGTCGCCGCACTCGTCGTGAGCCTCACCATCCGCCAGTTCGAGGCGGAACTGGCCTGGCTCGCCGAGGTCGCCGCGGCGCTCCCCGGGGGGCACCAGGAGTCCGAGTAACCACATACGCTGTGGCGGGCGCGCAGTCGCGAGGGCATGTCGTGGAGCGGTTCTGGGCGGGCGCTCAGAGTCGCTCGTTTCCTGGACGAGGCGCTCTGCCCCGCGCCGACGTGTCGCGTGGACGATCCGTGCCCCGACGCACCGGCGGTCCGGCCACCGCGAGAGGAGCGAGCAGGGCCCGCACCGACGGTCACGCGCGCCCGCCAGCGCTGCGACCGGCAGAGGCGCTGTGGCGGGCGCGTTTACGACGACCGCGGCCTGTCGCGTGGGTTTGAGGCCGACCTGCTGGTGGACGACGCGGGACTCGTACTGCGCTACCAGCACCTACTCGAGCTCGTGGACCCTCCCGTCTGAGACGCGTGTCCCGCGGGGCGTCAGCTGTGACGAGATCCAACGAGTCCACCTGCCGAGAAGCGTCGGATGTGGCAGAGTGCTTCGCTGACTCGGCGGACCATTCAGCGGGGCCGTTTGATCGTGTCGCGCCCCTGAGTGGACATGCAGGAAGTAGTACGGCTCTGACGCGGCGTCGATCCGAGGAGCGAGTGATCGATTCGGCTGCCTCCGCCGCCGGCCGTCCCAGTCACGCGACGCGCGTCGTGGCGGCCCGCATGCCTTCTTCCGCCCCCGGAATGCTGGGCCTCATCGCCCACACGGCCTCGGGATTCCGCGCTGCCCGCCCAGCGACGCGGCACGGCCACGCTCTGGTTGACATTCTACCAGAAGCGCGCAATACTCGGGTAGAATGGCTACTAGAGACGATCTCCCCGGCCGCGGGGCCCTTCTCCAGGGCACGCTCGACCTGCTCGTCCTCCGGATCCTTGCGCTCGGCCCGCACCATGGGCATGGCATCGCCGTGACCATCCAGGCCCGCTCCGGCGACACGCTCCTCGTCGATCACGGCTCCCTCTATCCGGCCCTGCAGCGCCTCGAGCAGCGCGGGTGGATCGAGGGGGCGTGGGGCACCTCCGAGAACAACCGCCGCGCGCGCTTCTACTCCCTCACAGCCGTGGGGCGCAGGCAGCTGGTCGTCGAGACGGGGCGATGGAATGCTCTCGTCGAGTCCATCGTCCGGGTCCTGGGCCCGGATCCAACGCCGGAGAGTGCCTAGATGCTCGGCCGCCGCTCGCAACGCGACTTCCAGGAGGAGATCCAGGCGCATCTCGCGCTCGAGACCGAGCGCCTCCGCGCGCAGGGCATGAGCCCGGCGGACGCCGAGCGCGCCGCGCGCCGCAACTTCGGCAACGTCGGCATCGCGGAGGACCGATTCCATGACGCCCAACCCTTCGCCTGGGTGCAGCACGCGGGACGCGACCTGCGCCACGCCTGGCGCGCCCTGCGCCGCACGCCCGGCTTCCTCCTGGTCTCCGTCGCCACGCTCGCGCTCGCGATCGGCGCCGTGACCGGGATGTTCGGCGTGGTGAACGCCGTCATCCTGCGGCCGCTCCCCTATGCCGCCGCGGAGCGCCTGGTCGCCGTAGCCGCCACGGCGCCGGGCTCCGATCTTCCGGAGCGCTTCAGCCCCTGGATGGAGCTCTACGTCCACTACAAGGACCGCTCGCAGCTGCTCGACGGCATCTTCGCCTACATCGACGGGACGTCGACGTTCCGCGCCGGCGACCGGGTGGAGCGCATCCCGATGGCGTGGCCGACCAACGACATGTACGCCACCCTCGGCGTGCGGCCGGCCCTCGGGCGGCTGCCGGTGGCGGCGGACGGCGACGACGCGGTGGTGATCAGCGACCGGCTCTGGAGCCAGTGGTTCGGCCGCGATCCCGGGGTGCTCGGCAAGTGGTACTTCGTCTCCGACAGTCTGAAGCAGGTCGTCGGCGTGATGCCTCCCGGGTTCGGCTTCCCGACGGAGGAGGCGATGCTCTGGCTGTCGACCCCGGTCACGCTCGCGGACATCACGGTGGGCGAGTCCGGCGCGGAGCTGGTCGCGCGCCTGAAGGACGGCGTCACGCGCGAGCAGCTCGCCTCGGAGCTCACCCGACTCTCGAAGCAGATCCCCGAGCGCTTCGGCGGGTCGCCCGCCTACGCCCGCGTCATCGGGCAGCACCGCGCCCTGGTCGAGCCGCTGCTCGACGCGACCCTCGGGTCCACCGCCAGGCGGTCGCTCTGGCTGCTGCTCGGTGCCGTGAGCGTGGTGCTCCTCATCGCCTGCGCGAACGTCGCCAACCTCTTCGCCGTGCGCGCCGAGGGGCGCGTGCGCGAGATGACCGTGCGCCGCGCGATCGGCGCCACCCGCGCGCGGCTCGTGCGCCTGCAGATGGCCGAGGCGGTGGTGGTGGCGCTCGCCGCCGGCGCGCTCGCGCTCGTGCTGGCGCGCGTGACGCTGCCGTTGTTCATCGCGGCGGCTCCCCAGGGCGTTCCACGCCTCGCCGGCGCCGGCATCGACCTCGCGACGGCGGGAGTGGCCGTGGGCGTCGTGGTGCTCACCGCGCTCGCCTGCGGGGCGGTGCCCGCGCTGCGTGGGTCGTCGCCCGATCTCGCGCGCCTGCGCGAGGGGGGCCGCGGCACCACCGGGCGGCGGCGCTGGGAGCGCGACACGCTCGTCGTCGTCCAGACGGCGCTCGCCCTCGTCCTGCTCATCGGCTCCGCGCTCCTCGTGCAGAGCTTCGTGAAGCTCCGCAACGTGGACCCGGGCTACGACACGGCCGACCTCTACACCTTCCAGTTCGCGCCGCAGCAGGAGCACCTCACCGACGGCCCGAGCTTCGGCCGGCTGCACCTGACGATGATGGAGCGCCTGCGCGCGCTCCCCGGGGTGACCGCTGTCGGTGTGGTCAACGCCCTCCCGCTCGATGAGGGCACCGGCACCTGGCGCCTCCGCACCGATGGCATGACGAAGGACGCCGGTACGTCGGTGAAGGTGAACATCACCGGCGGTGACTACTTCCGGGCGATGGGGATCGACCTGGTCCAGGGGCGCACCTTCACGACGGCCGAGGCGGTGAGCCCCAACACCAGTGCGATCGTCAGCCGCTCGGCGGCGGCGCGCCTCTGGCCGGGTGCGAGCCCGCTCGGCAAGCGCCTGCACTACGGGGATGCGGGCGAGGAAGCGTGGCTCACCGTCGTCGGCGTCGTCGATGACGTGAAGCAGGCCGACTGGCGCGAGGCGGGGGAGGAGACGCTCTACGTCCCGCTCACCGGCCCCGATCCGGACATGTGGGAGGTGGGCTCGCCGGCCTACGTGGTGAAGTCGCCGCGGGCGGAGCTGCTGCAGCGCGAGGTGCGCGCGCTCGTGCGCGAGCTGGCCCCCGAGGCGCCGGTGTACCGCGAGCAGACGATGGCCGACGTGGCACGGCGGTCGATGATCCAGCTCTCGTTCACGATGCTCACGCTCGGCGTCGTCTCCGGGCTGGCGCTGCTGCTCGGCGCGGTGGGGCTGTACGGCGTGCTCTCGTACGTGGTCGCCGAGCGGCGGCGGGAGATCGGCGTCCGGATGGCGCTCGGCGCGCAGGCGCGCACGGTGCGGCGGATGGTCGTCGCGCAGGGTGTGCGCGTGGTGCTGATCGGCGTCGGGATCGGCGTCGTCGTGGCGCTCGCGTCCACACGCCTGCTGGGGGCGCTGCTCTACGAGGTGCGGGCGGCGGACCCGCTGGTGTTTGCCGCGATGTCGCTGATGATGCTGGGCATCGGTGCGCTGGCGAGCTGGGTCCCCGCCCGGCGCGCGAGCGGCGTGAACCCGATCGAGTCGTTGCGGAGCGAGTAGCCGCCGATCGACAGCGACGCTTTGCCGCGTCCCGATCGCGCGTCGCTTCCCTGCGGTCGGGCCCAGCGGAGCACCCCGTTGAGCGCCAACTGCACCGCTCCGGCGGAGGCGGCGTACGTGCTGGTCTGCTCGGCGCGCCCACCTCGCGCAGCAAGTCACCTGATCCCTGGACGAGGCGCGCGCCGCCCCACGCCTGCGCGACGCACTGACGATGCCTACCCTCATGCACCAGCGGCCCAGCCACCCCGCGTGGGGTAGCTGGGCCGCTCGCCGCTTCGAACGTCTCGACGCTCCGTACGCGCGCACGAGCTTCTTGTACTGCACGCGGTGCGGTTGGTCCGCGCCGCGCCCTTCCGGAGCCGGAGGTCCGACGTGAGACTCAAAGTGTCCCTCGGAGTCTCGCGCGTCGCGCGTGATTGGGACGTGGCCGTGCACAACGTACGCGGGAGATCGTCGTCGAGCGGCGACGCCACAGGCCCCGGGTCTCACCGCCACGTCACGGTGGGGGGCTCTCGCCATGCGAAGCGCACGAGGTGTCGCGCGACCACGTCCTCGAGCTGGTGCAGCGACGCCTCGTCCTTGGCCGTCAGCTCGAGCTCAAGCGAGCCGGAATTGGCGCGCAGGACGCAGACACCAACCTCGGGGAACTCGATGCGCCCACGCGTCGCCTCAAAGCTCGGCGGCTCGCATTCGGCGGGGACCCGATGCGCGAAGTGCTTACAGAGCTGCGCGATGTAGCGGCCTGGCGTCTCAGTCGGAACGGACGCGGCGGCCATCGCGGATGCGATGTACTCTGTCGCGGGGTGCTCGTTCGCGGGGTGCTCGTTCGCGGGGTGCTCGGTCATGCGGCCTGACGATCTGGAGGAATGTCGAGACCGGCAACGGCGTCAGACGGTGGGCCCGACAGTGGCGGAGCGCCGGGATGCTCGCCGCGCACGGCAGTCGCGCGATGGATGGAAACGGCGTGCCCGGCGCGCGCGAGTGCACGCATGACTCGCTCGCGTTCCAACGGCCGGACGAGGTAGTCAACCGCGCCCACCTCGAACGCGGCCACCGCCTCGCGGTCGGACGCCGAGACGGGGACGAAGACCGGCGAGGTGCTGCGCCCGGGCGTTCGCAGTGCTGCGAGTCCGCCGAGGCCGGGGAGCTGCAGGTCGACGAAGGCGACGTCCGGGGCGAATCGGCCGATCGCCGCGACCGCCTCCGGGCCGCTCCCGGCCGTCGCCACTACGGCGACGTCGGACGCGAGACCGAGCAGGTCCCGCAGGTGATGCATCACGCCGGCGTCGCCGGTCGCGAGGAGCACGCGGAGCGAGCCCGACGTGCAGCGCCGCGGACGATCGGACGCGCGCCCCGGCGCGGCGGCACTCCCGTCCGGGGACACGGAGTGGCAGGTGTGGACCACGCCGACGCCGCCTCGCGCCGGCTCCGCGCAGGGCTCCAATGGTCTACGGGGCGTGCGCCACGGGAGACGGAACGTCACCGAACCGCCCACGTGCCGGTGCCGTGCACGGCCGCGCCCAGCCCGCCGCGCAGCTCGGGGTGCCGCCGCCGCAGCGCGAGGGCGAGCAGCACCCAGCCGAGCACGTTCCCTGCGACGAGCTGGATCCACGTCACCGTGCCGGTCGCCGTCGACGCATGCAGCACCGCGACCAGGCCGGCGAACGCCACCTCGACGATGGCGAAGACGAGCAGCGCGCCGGCGAGCACGCTCGCGTGGCGGCCGGCGAGCCGCACGACGGCTGCCGCGACGACGCCGAGCGCCGAGAACGCGACGTAGTGCAGCGCCGTGTAGCCGGTCACGGCGGCCGCGCGCGTGACGTCCGTCAGGCCGACCACCGACGCCGCGCCGCGCCCGAGCAGCTCGGGCGTGACGAACGGCATGCCGAAGGCGAGGTCGGCGACGAGGAAGCCGAGCGCGACGCCGGTGGCTGCGAGGCTCCCGGCGCGCACGCCCTCGCCGACGATGCTGCGGGGTACCTCGAAGGAGGTCGGGTGGGTCTCGTTGGGTCGCATGGTCGTGTCCTCTGTGCCTGCGTGGGGTCGCTCGCGGTCGAGGTGACGCTCCCGTCCGCCGTCTGACGCTCGCACCTCGTGTGAGGTGTCGGGATGCAGGCTAGGGCGACCCGACCGGTGCGAGGACCTCTGGTGGCACGAGCTGCGGATCCGCGTTCTGTGTTGCGGCCGCGACGCGATGGGCGGCTCCGGCGCTCGGCCTTCCGGCACGCGGCGGATGTCGTCGGGGCTGCAGCGCGTGCGCGTCCGATGGTCGGCTCGCGGCGGGGCCCCTAACCTGCCGTCCCTCCCCGGTGCCGGCCGATGCCCGGCGCCGCCGTCCGGTCCTGGATCGTCAGGGCCGCCACCCCACCGACTGATGACCACGCCCCCTCTCGCCCTGGCCGGGACCGCCCCCGGGACCAACGCGCCTCGGCGCTGGGTGGAGCCGGCACTGATCGTCGGGTTCTGGACGGTGATGGCGGGGCTCTCCGCCGTCGGGCACATGCTCGACACACGCGCCGGCTGGCTGGAGCCGGTGCTCCCCGCCGCTCCGGTAGGTCTCGCGTTCGCCAACTCGTACCTCTGGGCGGCGCTCACCCCGCTCGTCTTCCGGCTCTGCGGGCGCTACTACCTCGCGCCCGCCCGCTGGCGCGCACGTCTCGCCGGGCTGCTCGTCGCCGGCGTCGTGGTGGCCGTCGGCATGGAGATGATCATCGCGTTCCTGCGCATCGAGGTGCTCTACGAGCCCCGCGACCGCCCCGCGGCGTTCGATCCGCTGGTCGGGATGCGCCGGCTCTACTGGCTCGACGACCTGATCGTGTACCTCGCCGTGCTGGCCGCCGGCTTCGCGCGCGATTACTTCCGGCGCCTGCAGCACCGGCACCACGAGGCGGTGCGCCTGCAGGCCGAAGCGGCCCACCTGCAGGCGGAGGCCGCGCGCTTGGAGGCGCAGCTCGCCGACGCACGGCTCGCGGCACTGCGCGCGCAGCTCGACCCGCACTTCCTGTTCAACACTCTCAATGCCGTGTCGTCGCTCGTCGGCAGCGACCCGCGCGGCGTGCGTCGCATGATCGCACGGCTCTCGGCGCTCCTCCGGCACACGCTGGAGGAGTCGACGTCGCCCGAGGTGCCGCTCGCGCAGGAGCTCCAGGTTCTCACGCAGTACGTCGACATCATGGAGGTGCGCTTCGAGGGGCGGCTCCACGTCGAGACGCGGGTCGACCCCGCGGTCCTCGACGCGCTTGTGCCGAACCTGATCCTCCAGCCACTCGTCGAGAACGCGATCCAGCACGGCGTGAGCCGCCTCCCGAGCGCGGCCGCCGGCCGGATCGAGGTCGTCGGCCGCCGTGATGGTGACGTCGTCGTGCTCACGGTGCGCGATAACGGGCCGCCGCTCGACGACCTTGAGGCGCTCGCGCGCCCAGGCGGCGTCGGGGTGCGCAACACGCGCGAGCGGTTGGAGCGGCTGTACGGAGCGGCGCACACGTTGACGTTCACGGCGGCGCCCAGCGGCGGCGTGGTCGCCGAGCTCACGCTCCCGTACCACACCGGCGCCGACCTCCGCGCGACATCGGTGGAGCCGGCGCCGTCGGGCTCCGCGCAGGGGCCGTCCGTTGCGGCCGGCAGCGGCGGGGCGCGCACATGACGGCGTCGCGGAACGCACCGCCGAACGCACCGCGCATGGTGCGCGTGCTGATCGTCGATGACGAGCCGCCGGCGCGCCGTCGGGTAGCGGAGCTGCTCGCCGGCGACCCGGGCGTCGAGGTCGTCGGCACGGCGGCCAGCGGCACCGAGGCGGTGGTCGCGATCCGGGAGCGTGCCCCGGACGTGGTGTTCCTCGACGTACAGATGCCCGACGGGACGGGGTTCGACGTCGTGCGTGCGATCGGGCCCGGGGCGATGCCGGTGACGGTCTTCGTGACGGCGTACGATCGGTATGCGCTCCGGGCGTTCGATGCGGCGGCGGTCGACTACCTCGTCAAGCCGTTCGACGACGAGCGATTCGAGGAGGCGCTGCGGCGCGCGCGGCAGGCCGTCGGCGCGGCGGCGGTACGCCGGCTGTCGGACCAGCTCGTCGCCGTGCTGCAGGCCGTCCAGGGTACCGGCACCGTCTCGCCGGGCGCCCCGCCCCCGGCCACCGCGCCGGCCGCTGCGCCGTCCGCCGCCGCCGCACCGTCGCCGTCCCCGGTGTATCTGGAGCGGATCGCAGTCGACTCGCGCGGGCAGGTGCAGGTCGTGCCGGTGGCCAAGATCCTCTACATCGGCGCGAGCGGGCCGTACGCGGAGATCCACACCGCCGAGCGCACCTACCTGATCCGCGAGCAGATGCAGGTACTCGAGGAGCGCCTCGATCCCGCGAAGTTCTTCCGCGTCCATCGTTCGGCGATCGTGCGGCTCGACCTCATCGAGGCACTGAAGCGCAATGCGAGCGGGGACTACGAAGTCCGGCTCAAGGGGGGCACCCGGCTCAAGGTGAGCCGTAGCCGCTCGGAGGAGCTGGAGCGGCGCATGGGACTCGCGAAGTAGCGCGGCGAACACGGGCCAACACGGGCCGGCCGTCACCGGCACCCGGTCGACAGCAAGCGGCCGGCTTGGCCCAAATCGCGTGCCTGGGCCGCCAATGTTCCGACCGATTCTGTGCGCCTGCGACTGCGCAACCCCCGGGTCACCTCACGCAACAAGGCCGAGATACGAATGGCCGATGCCCGACAATGAACGACGCGTGACCGTCGTGGTCGCATGCAGTGCACGCCAGCGTTCCGCCGGCAGAGCAATGCTTACCAAGTTGCGCCAATCACCAACGGTGAAGATCGGGGGGCGATCCGCGTGGACTCTTCCCGCATCGATGAAGGTATACGGTCGGCTTAGATCGTTCTTGGGGAATCGCTCCGCAAACCAGGAGGGAAGGTGTGACTCCTCCCAGTACTGAGGTGGTGGACACCAACCGCATGATCCACAAGAACACCGGGCCGCCGGGCGTCCATTAGGCAGTTCGACTTGTTCTACGTGGTACGATGAGCCAGTGAGCTCATACAGTTCCTTGTATGGCCTTCCGATGTTTACGGCTGCCCGCATGTGGAGTCCCGCAAGCTCCTCAGCAGCCAGCAGGTTCAGGAAGCCGCTCGAGAAGAGATGAATCGTGGGGCCACGTTGATCCGGCGTCTGCAGAAGGCACCCATTGAAGGCGCGATTCCTTCCGGACTGCTGGTAGTTCAGCGCTGTGTCGTTGCGCGCCCCAAGCGGCCGGCGACACTCGCTGCAGAGACCGCGAACAAACAGGTCGTCAAGGTCTTGGGGAGTGTCCGCCGCACCCGTGCCGTAGACGATGACGTAGTCTTCCGAAGAGAGAAGTGAACCGGCCATAGGCGTGTGAGGAGGACAAAATGATGCGAGAGCCGCCGAACGCCCAAGTTCAGCTGCGTAGGACTGACATACTGCCGAGGCGCAGCCGAGGCGACTCCATAGATCCTACGTCAGCTGCAACGCTTCGTTCGGCGGCCACTCGTGAGATATGCGCGGCCACCACGGAGTGTGACGAGAGCACCGGCTCCACGGGTTGCACGCGGTGGCCTCTTTGACTCCGCGCGCCATTCACCCGGTAGCCACCCGCATGCCGATCGTACCGCGCCCTATCCGCTCCTCTTTTTGCCTGCGCTGGCTCTACGCCTTGCCCCTCGGCCTCGGAGTAATCAGCTGCGGCGCCGAGCAACCAGTAGCGCCTCCGCTCCCGGGCGAGGCCTCGCCATTCGCGCCACCCCCGGCACTCACCCCGGGTGCGGCGGTCACGCGCTTTATCCTAGTGCAGTTCAACGGCCGGCCTCTTCCGGTCGACCTGGGCGCATTCAGTCTCTGGGGTCAACCCGGCGTCGACACCACGCCCCTCCTGATCTGCCGGCGGCTGCTCACCGAGGGTGAGCTTCGCTTCGACACGACGGCGCGCTTCGCGCTCGAGCTACGGGACCGAAGCAGGTGCACCGATCAGGATCTCGCCCGACGGCGCCTCAGCGGCGTGTACGCCTCCGTGGGCGATGAGTGGATGCTCGTAATCCCGAACGCACCGGCCCCATACAATCAGATCACCGCAGTTCGGCGGGGTGACGAACTCGACGTACGATTCGTGGACGATCACTACCGCTTCCGGCGTGGAGACGCGTCGCCGCGAGTTCCGTAGAGTTGATGCCGAGACTGGCCGGCGCTGCCTATCGTCGGCCGAACGCCCAAGTTCAGCTGCGGGCGAACCAAACCGGGGCCGAGCCGGAGGCGAGGCCCGTCCGTAGCTCGCCCGTACGCTGCAACGCCACGTTAGCCCGCGGATGCGCCGTAGCACTGCAGGAACATCTCGACTTCCAGTGGCATCGGCCCCTCCATTTCGGGAGCCTGCTGCCGGATCTCATTGGCCAAGCGCGCCCGATCCTCGTCCCGGAGCGCCGCGGCGCCCTCCCGCTCTCGGCGGCGCATCTCGCGCCTGATGTCCGCCAGCAGGTCGAGCGTCATGTGCCAGGTCGCTGATTCGAGAGCCATGCCGCGCGTCGGCGGCAACACTTGTCCCTCTGAGCGGAGCCAGGCCTCGCTCGCGAGCCGGTCCTCCTCGCGCCAGCGAGCCTGGCAGCGGGCACTCTCCTCGGGCCAGCACCGTGCGCAGAAGCGGTGCACCTCGAGCGCCTCGCCATCCTGCGCGGTACGAATGGCCCGCCCGACCGTGCCGCGCGCACCGCAGGCCTCGCAGCTTGCGCCCGGCTCGCGCGGCGGCAGTCCGGTGCCGCGCATGATCACGATGCTCCTCATGGTGGCCCGGGATCGGAGGTGGGTCGCGGGCTAACGCCCAAGTTCAGCTGCAAGGGCATGCTACAATCTGGCGCCGCCGGCGCCATTCCACAGCGCCATCGTCAGCTGCAACGCCCCGTTGGGCAGCGGCTAGCACCAACAGTCTTGCAGTGTAGTATGTAGCCCCTTCCCGACCTCCGGGGCGTAGGGCTGCATACTCATTCGGAGTCCGTGTCGAGCAGCGCTGAGCAAGCGAGGCCACGCGACGCCGTGTCGAGTCGCGTCGCCTTCCATCACGGCGCCGCACCGGGGTAGCTGGGACGGAGCGGAGTTGACGCACAGTCAGCGACGCTCCGACTCCTGCGCCCTCGGTGATGCCGCGAGTGTACCTTCGAGTGACGCGAGCGCGAGGGGGACGTCGGCCGGGTCGCCGGGCAGGAACCGTAGGATTCCCTGGCGGTCGAGAACATAGATCTTCGGCACCGCCCAGGCCGAGAGCGCACGCGCAATGGACCGGTCGGCGTCGTAGAGTGCGGTGACCTCACTGAGCTTCGCCGACCGAAGCAGCTCGACGTGCGCGTCCGTCTGCGCACCGTCGGCCACGAGCACGAGGCGACCGCCGAGGGTTCGTGTCGCTCCCCCGAGCGCCGCGAGGCGCGGCAGGAGCGCGCGCGAATACGGGCAACCCGCGCTCCAGTACACGAGCACCATCGTGCTGTCAGCCGCGAGCGTGACGTGTCGCCCCTCACCGTCCAATGCCGTGAGTGGGCCGACCGGTCGGGCGTTGATGGCGCCCTGCCGCGCGAGCGCGTACAGCGCTGCGCGCTGGTCGCGGACGAGCTGTGCCCAGGCACCTGGGGCGAGCGCGTGTGCTGGTGCCATCGTATCGCGCGCGAGCGGCATCGCGGCGCGGCGGGCGAGCCATCGTACCTCCCGCGCCGTATCGCCGCGCGCGTACGCGATCTTCGCAATCCGGGCGAACAGCGACGTGTCTGTGCTCGCAAGCGCGACGCTGTCGAACAGGCTGAGTGCCCGGCTGGTGTCGCCGAGCGCGAGCTGCGCACCGGCGAGCGTCTCGGCGAGCGCGCGGTCGTGGCGCAGCGCGCGCCGCTGATGCTCGGCGCGGGTTTCCGCGAGCCGCGGCGCACCGATGAGCTGGTCCGGCGCCAGTCGACGCAGCTCTTCGAGTCGCTCCACGCCCACCCCACGGAATGCCGAATCCCCCGCGAGCATGCCGGCCACGGTAGCGCGATGCAGGGGCAGCCCGCCGGTGTAGCGTGCTTCCCAGCGCGCGAGCCGGGTCGCGTCGGCCGCGCGGATGGCCAGCCGCACACCCGAGAGCGCGACTCCACGCTCCGGCACCCCCATCGTCGCCCAGTAGGCCTCCAGCGAATCGAGAGCCTTGGCCGGATCACGCCGTAAGCGCTGAACGAGTGCGTCCGCCTGCATCTCGCGCTGATACGAGAAGGTTGGCGGACCGCCCAGAAAGCGGTGTTCCCATACCGCCATGCGGCTCGTGTCACGCACAAACCGCGCGACCATCTGGAACGCGTATGCCTCCAACCCGCCAGCCGCGGCGCCATGTCGCTGCTCGAGCGTCGCGAGCCGCGCGAGACGGTCGGTTCGCACACTGTCGAGGTACCGCTGACCGTACTGTACCTGCCCATAGAAGTCGAGGAGATACCACCCCCAGACCGAATCCGGTGCGACCGCGACCGCGGCGTGCATCTCTGCGAACGCGCGCGGGAAGTTGCGACCCAGGTAGTCGTTGGCGTGGAGGACCCGCGCCCGGAACGTCGGTGCTCCCGTCGAGTCGCCGGTAAGCAGCGGCCAGGCGCGCGCGCCGTTATCATCGACACGGGTGCCATCCTCGGTCGCGATGGCCAGTGCCGCGTACGGTACGGAGTCGGGTAGCTGGATACGCCCCGAGTAGCTGCCGTCCCGCTCTCGACGTAGTCTGCCGAGGCGCTCGGCCGGCGCGTATCGCGGGTCGTCGTAGCTGTTCACCGTGCGGAAGCGGGCGCGCACGACGAGCGTGCGTGGCTGACCCTTGGAGAGTGTCCCGCGATAGCGCAGGTGAAACGGCTGGCCCGGCCGCGGATTGGCGGGCGTCAGCGCGAGCGTGGTAGCCACCGCCTCGCCAGACGAGGTACCTGGTGCCTGAGCGTGCACCCGACCGAGAGGCGACGAGCTCGCCATCAGCCACGCAGCGCGCACGAGGAGACGGTGCAAGCGGCGCATGTGGCGTTGGGTCACTCAGGCCTCGGCGGCTGGACGACCATCGCCCTCGCAGTCACGCGGCGCAGGACGCGCGTCACGCCATTGGGGTGCAGCGCCACTTCCCCACTCTGGCAGAGCATGACGAGGCGCGGCTCCACGTCAGCCGCAAGGCCCACGACGATGCGCGACGCCGAACGCTCGAAGCGCGTTACGCGAACGGGCACCTGCAGCGCGGACCCGCCCTGCAGTGCAAGCGTGGCGCGGCGCAGGGCCTGTGCGCTATCTACGGGCCACGGGAGCGAATCCAGCACCAGCGCGTCGTCCGCCCGCGGGGCGCACGCAGAATCGGCGGCATCTGCCAGCGGGCGTGACGCTCCACTGCCAGCGCGGCCGCCCACCGCGGATCGCTCGCTCGCCTCCATGGGTGCCGGCTCACGCGTGGTGTCGCGCAGTATGGCAAGGAGCGCGGCGAGGCCAACCCCCGTGACCACGGCGAGGCCGCCGACAGTTCGCCACCCCGGTGCGCGTTCAACCCTCCTCGCCAGGGGCGCCGCCTCATTGGCTGGGCCGGTTCGCGCGCGCCTGTCCGTCCTACGCTCTCGAGTCCACATGTCGGGTCTGCCCTCTGGTGGTGGGTGGCGAGAGCATATCGGTGGGCGCTGCCGTGCGTCTGAACTCTGCGTTAGTGTGGCATTACCATTCGATTAGGCGATCATCCCCGTGAGTACACACGGCCGCACGCGGGACTGCACTCGGCAGCACCCCGCCGCGACGGAGAGTGCGCGTAGATCGAGCGGACGCGGTTCCAACTCGTGGAGCGATTGAACATGGCGGGCCGCATCGTCGCTGCGGTCGGTGGCAAGCGCGTCAGGAGTCGAAGGTCGGGGCGCACGCTGGTCTCGCCGCGCGGGCAGCAAGGGTCGCCGCCAAAGAGCCGAGGGAGCATGCCGTTCGGCCCCTCGGTGACTCGTCTACCCATACGCCCAAGTTCAGCTGCGGGCGTCCAGCCGGCGGGGGTGACGGCAATCGCTCCGTACGCCGGCGTCCGCCGGAGTCGCACCAGGATGCGTGAGGCGCCCGTCAGCTGCAACGTCTCGTTCGGCGGTCGCACACTGACGGGTTGTCTCACCGACTCGTGTCGAGCTCCGGCGGCGGAAACCGGCGAGCGGAGTGCACAACCGTGAGGAACTCCAGCAGATCGGCCCGCACGCGGTAGACAATGCGGTACGGCGCTTCGATGACCTCGCGCACAGTTGCCTGCCCCAGCTCCGGCACGATACGCCCGGAGAGCGGGTGTTCGGCGAGCCGCTCAACCGCCGCGAACAGCTGCTCGGCGACCGCACGCGCGTAGCGCGCGGAGTCGCGGGCGATATAGTCGTGGATCTGCTGGACGTCCTCGAGCGCTGGTCGCGTCCAGACGAGTCGCGTCACGCGTCGTCAGCCCTGCGCGCCGGTGGCGCTTCCGAAGACCCGACGCCGGGCCTCGTCATGGGAGACCACGTCGCCCCGGTCCGCGGCGTCCATGCCGCGCGCGACCTTCGCCAAGAAGTACAGGCGCTCCATAGCGTCTTCCACGGTCGCGTCATCCGGCAGGCGCTCGACGGCTTCGCGGAGTAACTGCTTGGCAGCGATCGACATACGGCACTCCGGCAGGTGAAGGGGGCGTCCCGGAGTCTAGCCCGACGGAGCCGTCCCGGACAGGGGCGCCTGTGTCCGCCGAACGCCCAAGTTCAGATGCGGCGCTCGGAGCCGAGCGCGCACACGGAGGCCGAGGCGGGCGCCACTGCCGAGCCGGAGTAGCCATGATGCTCCCACGGCGCCGTTAGCTGCAACGCCACGTTAGGCAGGGACCGGCGGAGCCTCCCGACGCGCCACGAAGTCCCGGATGTCGCCGAGCGTGACCTCCCACTCCGAAACCCGCCCGTCCTCGGACTGTGTGCGCCGCGCACCGATGATCTCGTACGGCGTGCGTCCGTCGTATGGTTCGGCGTAGCGGCCCGGCACGAAGAACTCCTGATGGATGAACACCCGCTCGCCCTCCCGCCACGCCGTCCACCAGAACCGGTACGGCGCGGTGACGAAGCCCGTGCGGTCCGCCTCTCCGAGCAGCCGGCGCGCCGCCTCGAGCCACTGGCGCTCGTAGTCCACGCGCGTCCAGCGCTCGACGGGCGCGACGAAGCGTTCCTGGAACGCGCCGAAGGTGACGCCGCCCCAGAGACCGCGCCAGCCGTCGTCGCGATACTCGGGCACGTCGTCGATGAAGGCGATCTCGAACATGCCGGTGCGTACCGGGTGATGTGACTTCCCTGCCTAACGCCCAAGTTCAGCTGCCGGCCCTCGGCCGGCGGGGGCGCGGCACTCACTCAATTGTGCGAGGGAGCGCGCCGGCGCATAACCTGATGCTCCCCACGGCCGGTCAGCTGCAACGCCACGTTCGGCGGCAGCGGATGAGGAAGCAACAGGCGTGTCTTGAGCCCAGTGCGCCAAGTGCTCACCTTGCGGAAGAGGCACCCGATGCGGGGTAGCCGTCCTGCACGACACCCCGTTCTAGTTGATGGTACGCAATGCGCGTTTCCAGTCCTGTGCGGCGCTCCCCGCGCCGGCGTAGAACGCTCGCGCGTGGGGCATCGGTACTGGCGGCGGCGGTTGTCAGCGTCTCCTGCTCCGATGCTCTGCCGCCCGAGCCGCGCACGCTCGTCGTGCGTCCCGCGGAGCTGAGCGCGACAACCGGCGGACAGCGGGTCCAGCTCACGGCCGAGCTGACGGGTGCGCCCACTGGCACGCCGGTGCGCTGGGTGAGCGAGGACTCGCTGCGCTTCGTGCTCGACACCACCACGACGGGCCCACACCGAGTGATCGGGCGCACCGGGATCTACGCAGGGCAGGTGCACGTCAACGTGCTGACGAGCTACACGCTGGTCCGCGTGGTGGTGAACGCGGCTTCTGGCCTCAGTACACAGTGAGCTAACGCCGGCCGCGTGCGGCGGGCAGCCGCTCGGCCGAGCGCCGGGTGCCGAAGGCCCTGGTGGAAGATGCACCGCGCGGCATGACCGCCGAACGCCCAAGTTCAGCTGCGGCGCTCCGGGCCGAGCGCGCGCGGTTGAGCCGAGGCGGGCAGCGAAGCCGAGCCGGAGTACCCATGATGCTCCCGCGGCGCCGTCAGCTGCAACGCCACGTTAGGCCTCAGGCGCTATCCGGCCCGAACCTCGTCACCTGGAATGCTGGCGAGACGTGCACGGTCAGCTCCC